>Ga0189287_100004_pt1 | contig 782725 bp, 764 predicted proteins | sample UW86minimetaG_FD_130319 | JGI IMG/M metagenome (GOLD analysis project Ga0189287, IMG submission 130319) | Marine microbial communities from the Costa Rica Dome - UW86 mini metaG | ecosystem: Environmental > Aquatic > Marine > Oceanic > Photic zone | place: Costa Rica: the Eastern Pacific... | reverse complement strand
TGCCGGCGACGGCGCCTTCGGCATCGCGGTCAACGAACTGACGGCGATCGGCCGCAGCGAATGGCCCGGCATCACCCAGATCGTGTTCCGCAACTACCAGTGGGGCGCCGAAAAGCGCAACTCGACCCTGTGGTTCGACGACAACTTCGTCGGCACCGAGCTTGATGACGACGTCAGCTACGCCGGCATCGCACAGGCCTGCGGCCTCAAGGGCGTCGTCGCCCGCACCATGGACGAGCTCACCGACGCGCTCAACCAGGCCATCAAGGACCAGATGGAGACCGGCACCACGACCCTCATCGAGGCCATGATCAACCAGGAACTCGGCGAACCCTTCCGACGCGACGCCATGAAAAAACCCGTCTCCGTCGCAGGCATCAGCCCGGACGATATGCGGCCCCAAAAGGTCGCGTGACGCAAAGAACCGGGGCAAGCGCATGACACAAACACCTTCGGAGTTGTTGCTGTCACAGGCGCTTGCGACCCGTTGCAGGATCGCTTTGAGCGAAGGCAGTGACCCCCGCGTCGTCGCGGGGGCGCTTGCCGCGCGCCAGCAGGGCCTTGCCGATGTCATCCTTGTCGGTGACGCGTCGGCCGTGAGGGCGGAACTCAAGGCGCAAGCTGCGGTGGAAGGCGATGGCATCCGTGTCGAAGATCCCGCGACGTCGCCCCTGACGGGCCGCTTTGCCGCGGTGTTCGAGGAGCTCAGGCGGCACAAAGGCGTTGATGCCGAGGCCGCGCGCAAGGCGGTCCTGTCGCCGCTGGTCTTTGCCGCGATGCTGGTTCGTGAGGGCCACGCCGACGGCACCGTGGGCGGCGCGGTCGCGACCACGTCGGATGTGGTCCGGGCGGCGCTGCAGGTCATCGGCAAGGCGCCGGATGCTGCCCTGGTGTCCAGCTTCTTCCTGATGTACCCCCCGGCCGATGCGACGCCCCACGCCCGCGCGATGGTCTATTCGGACAGCGGGCTTGTCATAGATCCCAGCCCGGTCGAGCTTGCGTCGATTGCGGCGGCGTCGGCGCGCTCGTGCCGGACCTTGCTGCGCGAGGATCCGAAGGTGGCGTTTTTGTCATTCTCGACCAAGGGCAGTGCGCGCCACCCGCGCGTCAGCAAGGTGACCGAAGCGCTCGGGCATCTGCGCGACGCGCAGCCCGAGCTGGAGGCCGACGGCGAGTTGCAATTCGATGCGGCTTTCGTGCCCTCGGTGGCCGAGACGAAGGCGCCGGGATCGGCGATTGCCGGGCAGGCCAACGTGATGATCTTTCCGGATCTCGATTCCGGCAATATCGCCTACAAGATCACCCAGAGGCTGGGGGGCTATTCGGCGATCGGCCCGGTCCTGCAAGGGCTGGCCAAACCGGCGAACGACCTGTCCCGGGGCTGCGTTGCCGACGACGTGACCCAGATGATCGCGGTCACGGCGCTTCAGGCCCTGGACCAGAGATAAAGAGAACGGTCGCATGATATCATCGGATTTCTCGGAACGGCTATACGGATAACCCGAAAGTTTCGAAAACAATATCGCCGGGCGGACCAAACTGCCATAAGCAGGCGTTGAACAGCAGGGGAAGCAGGATGACGCATCATCAGCCAAAACTCGATACCTCGCCGAAAGTGTCAGACGAGGTTCGCAAGACCACCTGTTACATGTGTGCCTGTCGGTGCGGCATCAACGTCCATATGAAGAATGGCAAGGTTGCCTATATCGAGGGCAACCGCGATCACCCGGTCAATCGCGGCGTCCTGTGCGCCAAGGGCAGTGCGGGCATCATGCAGCACAACGCACCGTCGCGGCTGCGCGCGCCGATGAAACGGGTGGGACCGCGCGGATCGGGCGAGTTCGAAGAGATCACCTGGGACGAGGCGCTCGAGATCGCGACCGGCTGGTTGGCGCCGCTCCGGGCCGAGGCCCCCGAAAAGCTGGCGTTCTTCACGGGCCGGGACCAATCACAGAGCTTCACCAGTTTCTGGGCGCAGAATTTCGGCACGCCGAATTATGCGGCCCATGGCGGGTTCTGTTCGGTGAACATGGCGGCTGCGGGCATCTACACGATGGGCGGCGCGTTCTGGGAATTCGGTCAGCCCGACTGGGACCATACCAAGCTGTTCATGATCTTCGGCGTGGCCGAGGACCATGACAGCAACCCGATCAAGATGGGGATCGGACGGATCAAGGCACGCGGCGCGAAGGTGATCGGTGTGAATCCGATCCGCTCGGGGTATAACGCGGTGGCTGACGAATGGGTCGGCATCACGCCCGGCACCGACGGGCTGTTCATCCTGGCGCTGGTCCACGAGCTGTTGCGGTCAGGCAAGATCGATCTGGACTACCTGGCGCGCTACACCAATGCGCCGGTGCTGGTGAACATGGACCCGGAGTCGCCCGAGCACGGGCTTTTGATGCGCGACGAGGCCGGCAAGACGCTGGTGATCGATCGCAAGACCGGCAAGCTGACCCCGTTCGACCAAAAGGGCGTGCAGCCCGACCTGTCGGCAACCCATCGGCATGGAGGCGTCACGCACAAGCCGGTCATGCACCTGATCGCCGAACGCTATCTTGACGCACAATATGCCCCCGAGGCCGTGGCCGGGCGCTGTGGCGTCACCGCAGACAAGATCCGCACGATTGCCGCCGAACTGGCACGCGTGGCCTTCGAAGAGGAAATCCTGCTGGATCACGAATGGACCGATTTCCGCGGCGAGACCCACAAGGTGATGAAGGGCCGCCCCGTCAGCTTCCATGCGATGCGCGGGATCTCGGCGCATTCAAACGGGTTCCAGACCTGCCGCGCGCTGCACATGCTGCAGATCCTGCTGGGTACGGTCGAGGTGCCGGGTGGCTTCCGGTTCAAGCCCCCCTACCCCAAGCCGGTCAGCGCCCATCCCAAGCCCCATTGCAAGGTGACACCGGGCAAACCGCTGGATGGTCCGCATCTGGGCTATGTGCAGGGGCCGGACGATCTGGCGCTGAAGGAGGATGGCAGCCCGGCCCGGATCGACAAGGCCTATACATGGGAAAATCCCATGTCGGCGCATGGGCTAATGCATATGGTGATCTCGAACGCGCATGCGGGAGATCCCTACAAGATCGATACGCTGTTCATGTATATGGCGAACATGTCGTGGAACTCGTCGATGAACACGCGCGGCGTGATCGAGATGCTGACCGACAAGGACGACAGTGGCGAGTATGTGATCCCGCGCATCATCTATTCGGACGCCTACAGCTCGGAGATGGTGGCCTATGCCGACCTCATCCTGCCCGACACGACCTATCTCGAGCGGCACGACTGCATCAGCCTGCTGGATCGTCCGATCTGCGAGGCGGATGCGGCGGCGGATGCGATCCGCTGGCCCGTGGTGCAGCCGGATCGCGATGTGCGCGGCTTCCAGTCGGTGCTGTGCGAACTGGGCGCGAAACTGAACCTGCCCGGCTTCGTGAATTCCGATGGCAGCCAGAAATATGCCGACTACGCCGATTACATCACCAACCACGAGCGCAAACCCGGTATCGGGCCGCTTGCCGGTTGGCGCGGTGGTGAGGACGGCCCCAGTGACGGGCGCGGCGCACCGAACAAGGATCAGCTGCAGAACTACATCGACAATGGCGGGTTCTTCATCAAGCATATCCCGGATGCGGCCGCCTATTACAAACCATGGAACACCGGCTATCAGGACTGGGCCGTGGAGCTGGGGCTGTATGACAGCCCTCAGCATTACATCTTCGATCTTTACGCCGAGCCGCTGCGCCGTTTTCAGCTGGCCGCCGAAGGGCATGGCGACCGCCAGCCACCGGATCACCTGCGCGCCCGCATCCGCGAAACACTCGATCCGCTGCCGATCTGGTATGCCCCGTTCGAGGATGGCAGCGTGGACACCGAAGAGTTCCCGGTGCACGCGCTGACGCAAAGACCGATGGCCATGTATCACAGCTGGGGCAGCCAGAACGCGTGGCTGCGCCAGATCCACGGGCACAACCCGCTCTATCTGCCCACCAAGCTATGGGAGGCGAACGGCTTTGCCGATGGGGACTGGGCGCGCGTGACATCGGCCCATGGCGCGATCACGGTGCCGGTGGCGCATATGGCCGCGTTGAACGAAAACACGGTCTGGACATGGAACGCGATCGGCAAGCGCAAGGGCGCATGGGCGCTGGACCGCGACGCGCCCGAAGCCACCAAGGGGTTCTTGCTGAACCACCTGATCCATGAATTGCTCCCCCCCAAGGGGGACGGGCTGCGGTGGGCGAATTCCGATCCGGTCACCGGGCAGGCCGCCTGGTTCGATCTGCGCGTGAAGATCGAAAAGGCCGAAGCGCCTGCCGAAAGCCAGCCCGGCTTTGACGCGATCAAGTCACCCGTGGGCCAAGGCCCCGACCATCTGGAATGGAAGGTGGGTCAATGAGCGGCAAGACCCTGACACTCCTGGCGATCGTGGCGTTCGTGGCGCTGACGCTTGGGTCGTTCATCTGGTTCATCGCCACATGGGACAAGGACAACGAGGCGTCGGTGACCATGGTCATCCCGGCCCCGGCAACAGAGGAGCGCTTGACATGACGTCGCTTCCCGAAACCACTCAGCGGAAGATGGGGCTTGTGATCGACCTGGACACCTGCGTGGGCTGTCATGCTTGCGTCGTGTCCTGCAAGGGCTGGAACACCGAGAATTACGGCGCGCCGCTGTCGGATCAGGACCCCTATGGCGCAGACCCCTCGGGCACGTTCCTGAACCGCATCCACTCCTACGAGGTGCAGCCCGACCAGGGTGCGGCACAGCTTATTCATTTCCCGAAATCCTGCCTGCATTGCGAGGATGCGCCTTGCGTGACCGTGTGCCCGACCGGCGCCAGCTACAAGCGGGTCGAGGACGGGATCGTGCTGGTCAACGAGACCGACTGCATCGGGTGCGGCCTGTGTGCCTGGGCCTGCCCCTATGGCGCCCGCGAGATGGACGCAGCCGAAGGCGTGATGAAGAAATGCACGCTCTGCGTCGATCGCATCTACAACGAGAACCTGCCCGAAGAGGATCGCGTGCCCGCCTGCGTGCGGACCTGTCCGGCAGGGGCGCGCCATTTCGGGGATCTGGGCGATCCGGACAGCGACGTTTCGAAACTGGTGGAGGAACGCGGCGGCATGGACCTGATGCCCGAGCAAGGCACGAAGCCGGTCAACAAGTACCTGCCTCCGCGCCCCAAGGACCAGATGGACCGCCCCGCCGCCACAGCGCCGAAGCCCGATGGCGAAATCGACGTTCTGGCCCCATTCCTCAGGCCCGTTGCAGAAGAGCCGAAAGGCTTCATCGGCTGGCTCGACAAGGCTCTGGAGAAACTCTGACATGCATCCTGCTCCTTCCGTCATCATCTTCACCACCTTGTCGGGTCTCGGGTTCGGGCTTCTGTTCTGGTTGGGACTTGGCATGCCCGCCGTGACCGGGTGGGTGGCCTTTGCCTTTTTCGCCATCGCCTATGCGCTTGCGGTGGGCGGGCTTTTGGCCTCGACCTTTCACCTTGGTCACCCGGAACGCGCCATCAAGGCGTTCAGCCAGTGGCGGACAAGCTGGTTGAGCCGCGAGGCATGGGCCTCGGTCGCGGCGCTGGTGGTCATGGGGCTATATGCCCTTGGGCTGGTGTTTTTCGATGCCCGCTGGACCCTTCTGGGCTGGATCGGCGGGGCATTGTCGCTGGTCACGGTCTATTCGACGGCGATGATCTATGGCCAGCTCAAGACCGTGCCGCGCTGGAAAAGTCCGCTGACACCGGCGCTTTTGCTGGCGATATCGATCTCGGGGGGGGCGTTGCTGGCCGGTCAGGTGACGGCCGCGCTGATCCTGCTTCCGATCGCGGCGGTGGTTCAGGTGATCTGGTGGGTGCGCGGCGACACGGCCCTGAAAACCAGCGGCACCGATATGGCCAGTGCGACGGGTCTTGGTGGCATCGGTCGCGTGCGCGCGTTCGAGGCACCGCATACCGGCACCAACTACCTGCTCAAGGAATTCGTGCATGTGGTCGGCCGCAAACACGCGCTGAAACTGCGCGGCATCGCGCTTGTCCTGGGATATGCGGCGCCGGTCGTTCTGTTGCTGCTACCCTTCGGGCATGTGCTTGCCCTGATCGCGGTCGCGGCGCACCTGGCGGGTATCGCGGCGTCACGCTGGCTGTTCTTTGCCGAGGCCGAGCACGTCGTCGGGCTGTATTACGGCAAGCGCTGAGACACGCGTCGCGCCCTTGCGGGCGCGCCTCGTCTGTTCACGCCACGAAGGCCGGAGGCGTCAGCCCCGGCCTTCCGTCCAGTCATCGATCACCGGGTCGATCCGATTGGCACGGAACCGTTTCCAGCGCACCCGGATGCCCCAGGCAAAGGCCGCAAAAACGGTCAGGAACACGATGTTGAACCAGGGGATGATTGTCTGGTCCGGACCATCCGCCGGTTTTATCCCGACCGCGTTCGGAAAGATCGAAAAGAACTCGTTGCGCCATCCGTAATGCGTGATCACGACCCATTGCGCATTGGCTTCGCTTTTCTTTGACAACAGGTCCGAGGCCTCGGCCTGCAGGTTGGACGTGTCGAACTTGAAATAGGGCGGCCAGCCCCAGCCGGTGTCTTCGTTGCGATAGATCATCGGCTTGTCGTTGGTCTGGAAGGTCTGGATGAAGAACACGTCACGGCTTGGCGTGGTAGGGTCCGATCCGGTGTCGGCGTTCGACCAGAACAGGGCGTTGGAGCCGGGATCGACGCGCTTTTCGTAGGTATCGGTGATCCGCACGACATCGTGCTGCGGCAGCGTGTAGTGGAAGAACGCCACCACCACGAGCCAGAAAAGCCCCCAGAATCCCCATTTCACATAGACCATGCCGGCCCCCTTACATGAAGTTCGTCACATAGATGATCACGGCCACCGCTGCGGTCGGAATGACGTAGACCAGCAAGATCAGCTTGCGGCGCAGCGAGTTTTCGTAATCGGTCATCCCGGACCTGATATAGGTATCCTTGTCGCCGGGCCTACCCTGCTCGTCCCATTCGCGTTCAAGCTTTTCGCGCCGAACGGATCGTGACCAGATCGAAATGACCACGTAAATCACCGTCAGGAATAGGAAGCCAAAGAATACCAGCCGCGCAAATGCCGCCATGCCGTTTGCCCCTGTTACCACTGTAATCGACCGTCAGACCCTGCATAGGGTCTGTGCCAGCCCGACGCAATGACGCGATCGCCGCAGACAATGGCAAAAGGGCGGCCCATGGGACCGCCCTCGCGTCTTTCGTCGAGGCCGAAAAGACTAGCCGACCACGTTGAACCCGGGCCCGTAGGGATAGCCGGTGATGTTCTCGTTGCCATCCTCGGTGATGACGAGGATGTCATGCTCGCGGTAGCCGCCGGCGCCGGGCTGACCCTGGGCAATCGTCAACATCGGCTCCATGCTGATGACCATGCCGGGCTGCAGGATGGTGTCGATATCCTCGCGCAGTTCCAGCCCCGCTTCGCGACCGTAGTAATGCGACAGCACCCCGAAGGAATGACCATAGCCGAAGGTGCGGTATTGCAGCAGATCGCGTTCCTCGAAGAAGGCGTTGATCGCATGGGTCACCTCGGCGCAGCTGGTGCCGGGCTTGAGCAGGGACATGCCGTATTCATGGGCCGCCACATTGGCCTCCCAGATGCGCAGGCTGGCCTCGTCGACCTCACCCACGAACATGGTGCGTTCCAGGGCGGTGTAATAGCCCGAGATCATCGGAAAGGTGTTCAGGCTCAGGATATCGCCACGTTCGAGCTTGCGGGCCGTGACGGGGTTGTGCGCGCCATCGGTGTTGAGACCCGACTGGAACCACACCCAGGTGTCACGGTATTCGGCATCCGGGAAGCTTTTGGCGATTTCCAGTTCCATCGCGTCGCGCCCGGCCATGGCCACGTCGATCTCGCGCGCGCCGACCTTGACCGCATCGCGGATCGCATAGCCGCCCACATCGGCCACCCGCGCGCCTTCGCGGATCAGGGCGATCTCGGCGGGGGATTTCCACAGGCGCTGGCGCATCGTGGCGGGCGCGACATCGACCATGGTCAGCGGCTTGAGAAAATCCTCGAGCTTGTCGCGCTGCTGCAGGGTCAGGTGATCGCCCTCATAGCCGACAACCTTGTTTGCGCCGGTGACCGACAGGATCGCGCGCCAGAAGTTGTCACGCTGCCAATCCGTATAGGTGATGTTGTCACCATGGCAGCGGCGCCAGGGCTGGCCGGCGTCGATGCCTGCGCTGATCGTGACACACTCCTTGTCGGTCACGACAAGCCCGTAGGGGCGGCCAAACGCGCAATAGAGAAAGCCGCTGTAATAGGCGATGTTGTGCATGGATGTCAGCACGACCGCCTGGGCGCCGGCATCTTCCATGATCTGGCGCAGCCCCTTGAGACGCGCCTCATACTCGATTTCGGAAAAGGGCAGCTTTGCCTTTTCGCCGTTGTGGAAACGATACATTTCAGGACGTGCAGTCATATCGACCCTCCTTATCAAGAAAGGTCCCGGCGTTCAGGACTGTTGGAGCATGCGGCCCTATGGGGCGACGCCATCGCCCCGACCATGCTCCTTCCTTGCCGATCCTGCGCAGTCTGGCAAGATGGTTTGCGACATGCCGAAGGGAAATTAACGACCATGAGCATCATGCCGGGACCGAGCAACCTGATTACCGATGTACCGGGCCTTCTGGTGGGCAATGCAAGCGACGACCACATCAAGACCGGCACGACCGTCCTGTTGGGCGAAGAGCCGTTCACAGCCGGGGTGCATGTGATGGGTGGCGCCCCCGGCAGCCGCGAGACCGACCTTCTGGCACCGGACAAGACCGTGGCTGAGGTCGATGCGCTGGTTCTGTCGGGGGGGTCTGCCTTTGGGCTGGATGCGGCATCGGGGGTGGCGGATGCCTTGCGGGCGGCAGGGCGGGGCTTTGCCGTGGGGGATCAGCGCGTGCCGATCGTGCCCTCGGCGATCATTTTCGATCTGCTGAACGGCGGTGACAAACACTGGACCGAAAACCCCTACAAACGGCTGGGGATGGAGGCGCTGGCGCAGGCCGGCACGGTGTTCGATATCGGCACCGCCGGAGCCGGGGTGGGCGCCACGACCGCGACCCTGAAAGGCGGGCTTGGATCCGCATCGGTGATGCTGCCTTCGGGGCATGTGGTGGGCGCATTGGTCGTGGTGAACGCGCTTGGATCCGCAACCGTCGGCGAGGGGCGGCATTTCTGGGCGGCACCGTTTGAAATCGACGGGGAATTCGGCGGGTTGGGACCGGCGCCTCGGTATCCCGACACGCTTGTTCCCCGGACCAAGCTGTCGCAACATGCCAATACCACGATCGGGATCGTCGCCACCGATGCGACCCTGAGCAAGGCGCAGTGCACGAGGATGGCCACGGCGGCGCATGACGGCTTGGCGCGGGCCCTGGTGCCGTCACATACGCCGATGGATGGTGATCTGGTCTTTGCGGCGGCCACGGGCGCGCGGCCCGTTGAAAACCCGCTTGCCGACACGCTGGCGCTTGGCCATGCGGCGGCCACCTGCATGGCGCGCGCCATTGCGCGGGCCGTTCATGCAGCGACACCGGCGCGGGATGACGCCCTGCCCTGCTGGTCCTCGCTCAGGCCGTAAGGGCCGCGACCATCGGGCTTGCGGGATCGGTCAGCGCATCGATCACGTCGAAATGATGCCGACCCTGCGCCACATGATGCCCGCAGCCCCAGGCCTCGGCCAGCCAGCGCGCCTGATCGAGGAAGGCGGGCCGTTCATCCGCGCCGACCCAGACAGTGACATCAACATGGCCCATTGGCTGCATCAGCACCGGGCTTTCCGCCTCGGCTGCCGCCAGATCCAGGCGGAACTGGTCATTCATGGATGTCTTGAGGAGGGGGCGCAGGTCAGACACCGGCGAAATCGGCACAGAGCGCTTCAGCCGCCCGGCGATTGCGCGCGGCAACACACCCTCGACGCACATGCGCGCCACCAGATGCCCCCCCGCCGAATGGCCCGCAAGCACGATGGGACCGGGAATTTCCGCCGCCGCATTCTCGATGGCGGCGGCGATCTGGCGGGTGATGTCGGCGATCCGCACATCGGGGCAGAGATCATAGGACGGCACGGCCACGGCCCAGCCTCGGGCCAATGGACCGGCGGCCAGATGGGACCAGAAGGAACGGTCGAATTTCAGCCAGTATCCGCCATGCACGAAGGTGCACAGACCGACGGGCGTGCCGGCGGGCAGGAACAGGTCATAGGCCTGACGCGGTGTCGCGCCATAGGGCCGACCAAGGCGGGCATGGCCGGTATCGGCAAGCTCTTGGCGAAAGGCGGCGGCTTGGGCCGTCCACCTTGGCGGATACCCCTCGGCCCCTTGAATATAGGGGGCGTTGGCATAGGCATCGTCCAGTTCCATCGTAATATCCTGCCGCTCTGTCTGGACAAGACTAGCCCAAGATGATTTGCCTTTGCCAGACCAATCCGAAAAGGGGAACAGCCATGACCAAGACCGATCTCAAATCGCTTCTCAAGGATCCCAGCCTGCTGGCCGAGCAGGCGTATATCGGCGGAGATTGGGTGGACGGTGACAACGGCACGTTCGAGGTGACCAACCCCGCGCGCGGCGACGTGATCGCCAATGTCGCCGATCTGAGCCGGGCCCAGGTGGCCAAGGCCATTGCCGACGCGGAAGCGGCCCAGAAGGAATGGGCCAGCTGGACCGGCAAGGAGCGTGCGGCGGTGCTGCGCAAATGGTTCGATCTGATGATGGAAAACCAGGATGATCTGGGCCTGATCCTGACCGCCGAGCAAGGCAAGCCGCTGGCCGAAGCCAAGGGCGAGATCGCTTATGGCGCCAGTTTCGTCGAGTTCTTCGCCGAGGAAGCCAAGCGCATCTACGGCGAGACGATCCCCGGCCATCAGCGCGACAAGCGGATCACGGTCATCAAGCAGCCCATCGGGGTTGCCGCATCGATCACGCCGTGGAACTTTCCCAATGCCATGATCACCCGCAAGGCCGCGCCGGCGCTGGCGGCGGGTTGTGCCTTTGTGGGACGGCCGGCGACGGAAACGCCCTTGTCCGCAACGGTCATGGGGGTTCTGGCCGAGCGCGCGGGGATCCCGAAAGGCGTGTTCAGCATCGTCACATCGTCCAGCGCCAGCGAGATCGGCAAGGAGTTCTGCGAGAACCCCGCCGTGCGCAAGCTGACCTTTACCGGTTCGACGGAAGTGGGGCGCATCCTGCTGCGGCAGGCCGCCGATCAGGTCATGAAATGCTCGATGGAGCTGGGTGGCAACGCGCCGTTCATCGTGTTCGACGACGCCGATCTGGATGCCGCGGTCGAAGGTGCGATCCTGTGCAAGTTCCGCAACAATGGCCAGACCTGTGTCTGCGCCAACCGGATCTATGTCCAGGCCGGCGTCTATGACGCCTTCGCCGCCAAGCTGAAAGAGGCCGTGTCCAAGCTGAAGATGGGCGACGGACTTGAGGATGGTGTGATGCTTGGGCCGCTTATCAACGCGGATGCCATTGAAAAGGTTCAGGAACATGTGGCCGACGCCAAGGCCAAGGGCGCCGAGGTCATCCTTGGAGGTGGCGAGCCTGTGCAGGGGCCGGGTTACTTCCTGCCGCCGACCATCGTGACTGGCGCGACGCAGGACATGCAGTTCGCCACCGATGAGACCTTCGGGCCGCTGGCGCCGCTGTTCAAGTTCGAGTCCGAGGATGATGTGATCGCCATGGCGAACGACACGATCTTCGGGCTGGCCAGCTATTTCTATGCCAAGGACCTGAGCCGGGTCTACAAGGTGGCCGAGGCGCTGGAATACGGGATTGTCGGGGTCAATACCGGGATCATCTCGACCGAGGTGGCGCCGTTCGGGGGGGTCAAGCAATCGGGTCTTGGCCGCGAGGGCAGCCACCACGGCATCGATGAGTTTCTGGAGATGAAATACATCTGCATGAGCGTCTGACGGCGAGTCAGGGTTAATCGTCTGATCTGCAACAAAAAACCGGGTTCGGCATAACGTCGGCATCACGTCGGTATCGCGTCGGTCCCAAACACCGCCGCGCGCCCCGTTAACAGGGCGCGCGGTTTTTTGCGGGCGGATTGATGACTGTCTCGTCCAGCGGGGCCGGTCTGCGCTATGATCGGGCAATGCAGATCCCGATCTCCGAAAGGCCGAGCCATGCAGACATTCATCGCCGCCCTTCTGGCTACCATCCTCTTGAGTGCACCGCTTGCAGCACAGGACCGCGAGCGGGAGGTCACCGGGCAGGTGGCCTATCTTGCCAGGATCGCCTTGCCCCCGGACGCCGAGGTCAGCATCGAGGCACGGGGCGCGTTCGACACGACCCTGGGTCAGGCGCAGTTTTCGACGGATAGCCGCCAGGTGCCGATCCCCTTCGCGTTCGAGATCCCGGAAAACCTGTCGGCGCGGGTCAGCGCGGTGATCCGGGTGGGCGGGCAGCCGCGCTGGATCGTTCAGGACATACCGATTGCCGCAGGGACCGGCCCGGTCGACCTGGGCGATATCCGGCTGGCGCAGGTCACGCCGCTGGCCTTTGCCACCGAGTTCGACTGCGCGGGGCAGCCTGTCTTGCTGGGGATCATCGGCGATCAGGTCACGTTGCGGATGCGCGGGCGGGACATCCAGATGACGCAGGCCATGGCGGCATCCGGCGCGCGCTTTGTCAGCGAGGGCGAGACAGAGATCGAATTCCGGGAAAAGGGCGGCGAGGCCATGCTGAGCATCGATGGCCGAAAGGTGGCCGATTGCCGGCGCATCGCCGCGCCGGACCAGACATACCGCGCGCGCGGCAACGAGCCGGGCTGGACTGTGACGGTGGGCGAAGACACGATCGAGGTGGTGGCCGATTATGGCGCGTTGACGCGGAGCGCCCCCCGTCCGCGCGTGGAGGTGACGCCGGGCGCCTATGTCTTCGATATGCCGGAGATCACGGCGACGCTGACGCTGCAGGACCAGACGTGCAACGACGACGCCACCGGCATGCCCTATCCGCATCGGGCGGCACTGGTCCTTGATGACCGGGTGTTGCGCGGCTGCGGGGGCGATCCCGCGAGCCTTCTGTCGGGGGACTGGCAGATCGAGGAGTTGGCGGAGGGGAGCGTGATCAAGGACAGCCCGGCGCAACTGAGCCTGAGCCGGGCCGGAGAGGTGACGGGCACCACCGGGTGCAACCGGTTTTTCGGCAGCTACGAGTTGACGGGCGAGGGGCTGTCCCTGGGGCGGATCGGGTCCACGATGATGGCCTGTCCGGATGCGGTGATGATCCAGGAGCGCCGGATATTCGAGGCGCTTGAAGCGGTGCGGCGCTTTGATCTGGACGAGACAGGCGCCTTGATGCTGATCGGCGGCCCCGAGGATGCCGTCCTTTTGAAGGCACGGCGGCTCTGACCTCCCGAACGCCCCGAAGGCCGAAGGCCCCGCCGGGCAAGGCCGGCGGGGGGATCGTCACAGCGGGATCAGTTCACCGTTTCGGCGTCGAGCACGTCCTTGGCCTTGCCGGGCTTGGCCGTGCTGGCGATCTCGATCCGGCGGGGCTTGAGGGCCTCGGGCACCTCGCGGACGAGGTCGATATGCAGCATTCCGTCGGCATGGCTGGCGCCGGTCACCTTGACATGATCGGCCAACTGGAACTTGCGTTCGAACGCTCGGGTGGCGATGCCCCGGTGCAGGAAGGTGCGGTTGCCGTCATCCTCGGATCGGCGGGCCGACACGAGCAGGGCGCCGTCACGCACTTCGACATTGAGGTCGCTTTCGGCGAACCCGGCGACCGCGATGGAAATGCGATACGCGTCGTCGGCGGTTTTTTCGATGTTGTAGGGCGGATAGGTGGGCTGTGCCATGTCACTGGACAGAACACGGTCCATCATGTCGGCGATCTGGTCGAAACCGACAGTTGCCCGGTAAAGCGGGGCAAGGTCAAAGTTACGCATGGGTCATCCTCCTGTGAGCGATACCTGATGTGATGCCTTCCCGAAGGGACAGGCGGTGCATGTCCGGCCCGCATGGCGGCACCGGCACACCGGGAATCTGGGGACAGGGCGGATCGCTTTCAAGACCCTGGCGGCACGGTCTCAGGGGCGTGAGAACCTGGCGCCCGAGGCGCGATGACCGTCGCCCACCTGCACGCGGCGAAACCCGGTGTTCACGGGTTGGGCGGGCGTTGCCGCGCGCAGATCCCGTTTGAGCAGATCGACCAGCGCCACCAGCTGCATCCCATAGGAGAAGGGAGGATCGCCATTCGGATCCCCCCCGCTGATCACCGACAGGATACGCGCGCGGTGCCCGTCACGGGCAAAGACGGGCGCCCCCGAAGAGCCATAGGTCACGTCGCAGTCGAAGGCCATGATCCCGTCCTGGTGCCAGTCCAGCCCGCATTCACGCTGCCACGAGGGGGCCGCATCGCGGTTCTGGCCATAGGAGACGACACTGACCCGCAGATCGTCGCGCGGCGCGCCATGCAGCAGGAACGGAGCGGCCAGGGACGTTTCAACCGGCTGGGACAGCTGCAACAGGGCGGCGTCGTGGCGGATGTTTTCGGCGGTCATGCCGGCGGCGGGATCATAGGCCTTGGGTGCTGCATAGCGCGCGACACCACGCTCGGCGATCACCGCACCATCGCGAAGCCCTGCACGGAACCGGATGGTCTCGGCGGGGCGGGACCGGTGCTGGCCGTCATAGAGGCAATGGGCGGCGGTCAACACAAGATCCGGGGCGATCAGGACGCCCGTGCAATAGCCCGACTGGCCCAGGTCGACACGGCCCACGGCCTCCCAGCCGAAGAGGTCATCCCGGTCGGTCAGGCGCATGAGGCCGGTGTTTTCGGCCAGCGCCGGGCCGGCCATCAGGGCGCAACACAGGATCGCGCGGGCGATGTCCCTCAGGCGGGTCACGTCATGGCCTGACGAATTTCGCGCCCGTGTCACGGGCTGTGCCCGTGGTGAACAGGCGCTTGGGAGCGATTTCGGTGCCCGAGCCGTCCAGCAGGGCCAAGAGATCCTGCAGGGGGCCATCGAGAGGGGCGGCCAGAGACACCTTCTGCCCCTTGAGATCGGCCATGGCGGACACCACCGAGACGATGCGCGCCTGCCCGTCCTGAAACGAGAAGATCGGCGCGCCGGAGGCGCCGAAATCCACATCGCAGGAGGTGACCAGCATCCCCTGCTGACGGGCCATCACATCGCAGACCTGTTGCAGCGACGGGGCGTCCGAGCGGCCCCGGGCATAGCTGACCACACCGATCTTCTGGCCCTTGATCGGGTCGCTGTCGGTCTGGAAGGGGATCACCTGCGTGTTGCGGATCGGGTGGTGCAGCTCGAGCAGGGCCAGATCATGGCGCACCCGGTCGGCTGTCATGTCCCCGGCATAGTCATACGAGGGGTGGATCACCGCGCGCCGTACCCACCGATAGGCCGAGGCACGGCCATTGCGCCAGCCTGCCAGGAATTCGATGCGTTCGTGATCGACCTGGGCCCCGGTGTCGCGGTCATAGAGGCAATGCGCGGCGGTCAGCACCACACCGGGCGAGATCAGGGCGCCGGTGCAAAAGCCGTGACCGCCGATATCCAGCCGCCCCACGGCTTCCCAGCCCCGGCCATCATCCCCGGTATCCAGCCGCTCGAGCCGGCTGTCCTGCGCCGCGGCAGCGCCGGCAAGGCACAGGGCAAGTGTGATGCACAGGCGTTTCAGCATGGTCCCTCCGGTCGACTGGGGAAACGCTAGACCGGTTGTGGGACGAAATTAAGGCGCGCCGCGCAGGTTGGGTATCTGTGGGCCGGCACTGTGATCGGCTTGCATCGCTGGCGGGATCGGCCCGCCGGTGGCCCAATCGAGCAGTTCGACGGTATGCACGACGGGAATGCCGGTGGCCGAGCCGATCTGCATCATGCAGCCGATATTGCCCGCAGCGATCACATCGGGGTTGCGGGCCTCGAGGGTGCGGACCTTGCGGGCCTTGAGCTGGCGGGAGATTTCGGGCTGCATCAGGTTGTAGGTGCCGGCGCTGCCGCAGCACAGGTGGCTGTCGGCGGGTTCGACCACGGTGAAGCCCGCACGCTTGAGCAGGTCCTTGGGATAGGTCTTGATCTGCTGGCCATGCTGGAGCGAGCAGGCGGCGTGATAGGCGACGGTCATGTCGCGCGGGGTGCCTTCGGGCAGGTCGAGCTGCATCAGGAGCTCGCTGATATCGCAGGCCAGATCCGCCACGGTGGCGGCCTTGTCGGCAAGGGAATGATCGCGGAACATATGGCCGTAATCCTTGACCGTGGTGCCACAGCCCGAGGTGTTGATGACGACGGCATCCAGCCCCTTGCCCTCGATCTCGCGGGTCCAGGCGTGAATGTTGCGGGCGGCAGTGCGGTGGCTTTCGTCGGTCTTGCCCATGTGATGCGTCAGCGCCCCGCAGCATCCGGCCCCTTCGGCGATGACCACCTCGCAGCCCAGACGGGTCAACAGGCGGATGGTGGCGTCGTTGATGTCGGTGTTGAGCGCGCGCTGCGCACAGCCGGTCATCAGGGCGACCCGCTTGCGCGGGGTACCATGGGCGGGGAAGGTTTGCGGATCGTCGTTGCGGCTGACGGGGGGCACCTGTTTGGGGGCCATTTCCAGCATCGCCCGGAGCCGGGCATCGGGCATCAGCGCGGCGAAGGGCCTGCCGATCCTGGCCCCCAGAAGGGCAATGCGAAAGCGCATCGGATAGGGCAGGATGCGCGCCAGGATCCAGCGCAGGGCACGATCCCCGAAGGGCCGCTTGTAGCGCTGTTCGATATAGTCGCGGGCGTGATCCACCAGGTGCATGTAATGCACGCCCGAGGGACAGGTCGTCATGCAGGCCAGGCAGCTGAGGCAGCGGTCGATATGCTTGACGGTCTTTTCATCCGGCACACGCTCGTTTTCCAGCATGTCCTTGATCAGGTAGATGCGGCCACGCGGGCTGTCCAGCTCGTCGCCGAGGACCTGGTAGGTCGGGCATGTCGCGGTGCAAAAGCCGCAATGCACACAGGCGCGCAGGATTTCGTTGGAGCGCGCGGTGGCGGGGTCTTGCAGCTGTTCGGCCGTGAATTCGGTTTTCATCGTTCGCTCATCCTTTGGGCCTCAAGGGGGCCGGACGCCAAGATCATGCGGTCTGCCCCATCAGGCCGGGGTTGAACAGTCCGCGCGGATCGAATTTCCGGCGTAGCCCGTCCTGCAGAGCCGCGACCGGCGCGGGCAGGGGATGGAACACGCCGGCGTTGCGATTGCCCCGGATCAGCGTGGCATGACCGCCCGCCGCATCAACGGGCTGGCGGATCACGGTGGTGGCCGTGCCCTGAGGCACCAAGAGCCAGATCAGCCCCCCGCCCCAATCGTAAAGCGCCTGAGCGCCCGGCACCTGAGCCACGATCCCCGGCGCATCCGAGGGTTTGACCGACAGGCGCCAGACATCGCCGGGGCGGTCATGGAACACCGTCACGTCCCGCAGATCGCGCCAGAGGGCGCGATTGGCCGTCGTGTCATGATCGAAGAGGACATCGCCGAAGCCGGTCAGCAGCTTTTGCAATTCAGCCGCACGATAGGCAACGGAGGCCTCGGAGCCTTCGATGCGGATCAGGGTGCGGGCGCCCCCCTGTGCCTGCGGCATATGCACGGCGCCTGTCACTTCGAAGGGCGACCCAAGGGCGCGCGACAAGGCGGCCACGGCCCGTGTGTCATCGAGCCCTTCGATGGACAGCGTGGCGGTGGTGGCGGTCTCGGGCAGCACCTTGAGCGCCACCTCGGTCAGAACCCCGAGGGTGCCGTAGCTTCCGGCCAGCAGCTTGACCAGATCATAGCCGGTAACGTTCTTCATGACGCGGCCACCATTGCGGATCACCTGCCCCGAGCCATCGACGAAGCGGACGCCCAGAAGGAAATCGCGCGCGGCACCTGCCTGAATGCGGCGCGGGCCGGACACGTTGGCGCCGATCACGCCGCCGATCGTCGGCGTGCCCGAGGTGGCCAGAAGCCCGCGATGATCCATCGGCTCGAAGGCGAGACGCTGATTTTCGGCGGCGAGGGCGGCTTCGACGTCGGCCACGGGGGTGCCCGCGCGCACCACGAGGGTCAGGGACCCCGGCTCGTACAGTTCGATCCCGGACAGGGCGGCTGTACTCAGCGGAGTGCCGTTGCTTGGCCCGCCGATCGGACGGGTGCCGCCGCCATGGACCCGGAACGGCGTGTCGGCGCCGGCCACGATTGCAGCGAGGTCGGCCTCGCTCTCGGGGGTGAGGGATGTCATTGGCGCGGATACTCCGAGGCAGGCATTGACGTGGGATGATGCGCCGTCACTCGGCGGCGATGCGGTGCTGTTCACTGGATTGGAGCGGGAACACCTTGGCCGGGTTCAAGAGCCATTTCGGATCGAACACGTCCTTGACGGCCATCTGCATTTCCAGATCCGCGGGGGCGTATTGATCGACCATGAGATCGCGCTTTTCGATACCGACCCCGTGTTCGCCGGTCAGGCAGCCACCCACTTCGACGCAGAGCTTGAGGATCTCTGCGCCGAATGCCTCGCACAGTTCCAGATCGCCGGGCTTGTTGGCATCGAACAGGATCAGCGGGTGCATGTTGCCGTCACCGGCATGGAACACGTTGGCGACATCGAGGCCGAAATCCTTCGACATCTCGCCGATGCGCTTGAGCACATGGGGCAATTGACTGACAGGGATTGTCCCGTCGAGGCACATGTAGTCGTTGATCTGCCCCATGGCGCCGAACGCGGATTTGCGGCCCAGCCAGATGCGCGCGCTTTCCTCGGCGGAGGTGCTTTGGCGCAGCTCCACCGGGTTGTGGGTGCGGGCGATGGCCATGATGGTTTCCAGCTGTTCGTCGATTTCGGCGTCGGAGCCTTCGACCTCGACGATCAGAAGCGCCTCGCAATCGGGGTAACCGGCTTTGGCGAAGGCCTCGCAGGCGCGGATGCAGGGGCGGTCCATGAACTCGATCGCGACCGGCAGGACACCGGCCTTGATGATGTCCGAGACGCACTGTCCCGCCACCTCGTTGCTGTCGAAGCCCATCAGCACCGGGCGGGCGCCTTCGGGCTTGTGCAGGATGCGCAAGGTGGCTTCGGTGACAACGCCAAGCTGCCCCTCCGAGCCGCAGATCAGGCCCAGGAGATCATAGCCCGGCGCATCGAGATGCGCGCCGCCAATCTCGGTTATGGTGCCGTCCATCAGCACCATGGTCACGCCCATCAGGTTGTTCGTGGTCACGCCGTATTTCAGGCAATGCGCCCCACCCGAATTCATGGCGATATTGCCGGCGATGGCGCAGGCCAGCTGGCTGGAGGGGTCGGGGGCATAGAAGAAGCCCTGTTCCTCGACCGCGCCGGTGACGGACAGGTTGGTGCGGCCGGTCTGCACCTTGATGATCCGGTTGTCATAGTCGGTGTCCAGCACGTCATTGAGCCGCGCCACACCCAGGATCACGCTGTCGGCGGTGGGCAGGGCGCCCCCTGCAAGCGACGTTCCCGAGCCGCGCGGCACGACCGGCACGCCCATCTCGTGGCAGATGCGCAGGGCATCCGAGACCTGCTGCGTGGATGACGGAAGGATCGCGGCCAGCGGGGGACACTTGTAGGCGGTCAGCGCGTCGCATTCGTATGCACGCGTTTCGGACGGATCCGAGATCACGGCGTCCGCGGGCAGAACCTGCAGAAGGCGCGCGACCAGATCGGCCTTGCGCGCGATGATGTCCGGGTTGGGAAGAGGCATTTCCATGGGCGACCCTTTCTATTGGTAATAAAATATAACCAATTTCAGGCACTGGCAAGTTATTCATGCGGCCTGTATCGTGCGGGCATGGATTGGATCGACCGCCTCGTATTGTTTTCGATGCTGGATTGCATCGCTGCCGGCCTGTTGTTCGGCACCTGGATCATTATCGGCTACGCCATTGAAAATCCACCAAGAAGCTATCCTTCGGTGTCGGTGCTGATGGCGCAATACCGGCGGGAATGGATGGTTCAGATGATCACCCGGGACCCGCGCATATTTGACGCACAGATCCTTGCGACGCTGCGGCAGGGCACGTCGTTTTTCGCGTCGGCCACGATGATCGCCATCGGCGGCTGTTTCGCGCTTTTCGGGAACATGGAGCGATTCATCGGCGTGGCCGAGGACCTGACCCTGGAGGCGGACCCCGAGATCGTCTGGGAGGTCAAGATCCTGGTGTTGATCGTCTTTCTTGCGAATGGCTTTCTGAAGTTCGTCTGGTCGAACCGGCTGTTCGGATATTGTGCCGTGCTGATGGCGGCGGTCCCCAACGAGCCGGACAGTCCGCTGGCGGCACGGCGGGCGGCCAAGGCGGGAGAGATCAACATAACCGCCGCCCGGAGTTTCAACCGGGGCCTGCGATCGGTCTATTTCGCGCTGGCGGCGACGGTGTGGTTGTTGGGGGCAGAGGCGCTGATCGTGGCAGTGGTGCTGACATGCATGGTGCTGCTGCGCCGGGAATTCGCGTCACAGTCACGCGCCGTCCTCATGGAGCGCGACGACCCTGCCGACAAAGGATAGGGCGGCCCGGATGACCGTGCCGCCCCGAAAGCCGGGCCTGACGCCTAATGCGTTCTCTGTTTGCCGTTGAGGGTCTGATAGGCATAGGCCCCGTTGGACTGTTTTTCCGCACCGGATCCGGCTGCGAAAGGTGCGGCCTGCTGTGCGGCACCATCGATATGGAAGGTGGAAATTTCCGACGATAGGCTGGCTGATGCCTGGGACAACAGCTTGGATGCCGACGCGCTTTGCACCACCATTTCGGCGTTTTCCTGAGTGACGCGATCAAGCTGGCAAATGGCGCTGTTGATCTGCGACAGGGTCGCGGACTGGTCGCTGAAGCCATGCGCGATGCGCCCGACAATCTCGGACAGGTCGCCGACACCGGTGAAGATTTCACCCAGATCCTGCCCGGCACGGTTCACCAGATCGACGCCGTCCGAAACGTGGCGCGCACTTTCGGCAATCAGTTCGGCGATCTCACGCGCGGAATCGGAGCTGCGCTGCGCCAGCTGGCGGACCTCGGAGGCGACGACGGCAAAGCCGCGACCTGCCGGACCGGCACGGGCGGCTTCGATCGCGGCGTTCAAGGCCAGAAGGTTGGTCTGCACCGAGATCGCATCGATCGCGGTCACGATATTCGAGATGCGGCCCGACGACTTCTGAATGAGGGTCATGGCCTCCATGACGTCATCCACCAATTTGCTGCTGCCTTCGGTCTTCGAGCTGGATTGGCTGGCGATCACGTTGGCGCGCTGCGCCTCTTCCGATGCGGTGCGCATGGTTTCGGTCAACTGTTCGACAGCGGCCGCCGTCTGGCTGAGGGCGGCGGATTGTGTCGAGGTCCGCTCGGACAGGTTCTCGGAGGAATTCAGCACCTGGCCACTGATACCCTGAACAGTCTCGGTCACGGTAGAGACACGTCCCAGAAGGGCGTTCCAGTCATCGATCGTGTTGTTGAACGCCTCACCGAGCAATGCGATATCGGGCAGCTTGCTGACCTTGACGCGGCAGGTCAGATCACCATCGCGCAGGCGGGACAAGGCATGGGCCACGTCTTCCACCGCCTCGCGGCGCTCGGTGATGTCGGTGGCGACCTTGACGACGCGCGTCACCTTGCGCGTTTCGTCGAATACAGGCGCATAGGTGGCCTGAATCCACAGGCGCTTGCCGGATCGGGTGCGGCGCGGGAACTGGTCCGAAAAGCTTTGGCCCTCGCGAAGGCGCTGCCAGAAACGGGTATAGTCGCCACTGCGGGCGTATTCTGCATCAACGAATATCTGGTGGTGCCTGCCGACAATATCTTCGGAGCGATATTCGACTGCGGCCAGAAAGTTGTCATTGGCCTCGATGATGGTGCCATCAGCAGTGAACTGAATCACGGCCTGTGTGCGGTTTACCATATCCAGAAGCGCGGAATCGGCCTCGCTCAGGGCGGTGGCTGATGAAATATCGAGTGTCACTGTGAGATCCCTTTTGTCCGTGTCTCGGTGAAGGCAACGACAAGGGGGAGCGACATTTTAGCATGAAAAGAGTCAGTTACGGCCTTCCGCCTTCACCCTGAAGCATCAGCGACGGGCGGACCGCGTGCAAGTATTGAACCGGGCACAGCATTTCGCGAAACGCTTTGGCCGCGCGTCAGCGCCGGCCTTCGCGCAACCAGCCCCCCAGGATCAGGGCGGAGACCAGCAAAAGCACCGCCCAGGCGGGCAGCAAGGCTGTCTGGGTGACGGAGGCTGTCTCGAAGGCGCCACGGGGCGTAATCCCGATCCAGCCCCGTCCCGAGGCCGGGCGGCCGGGCCGCACATCCCGGATGCGCGGCAGCCCGTCTTCAATGGCCTTTGCGCCCCCTGCGGTCCGGTCGAGCAAGGGTTGCAGCGCGGAGGCGCTGGCGATGGTCTGCTCGAATTCCACGGGGGCGGCCGGCCCAAGCCCGATCACCGCGGACTGGTCGCCGTTTTCCAACCGGTAGAGGCCGATCTCGGGGCCGTCATAGAGTGCCTCGAAGCGGCCGGGGCTGACCTCTTCAAGTGCGCGTTCGACCGTGTCGCCAGAAGGGGTGGTGATCGTGACCCGCCCGACATCCTCGGTCAGGGAGCGGCGGATCACCCGCATCTGCTGTCCCGTGGCCTCGGCCCAGAGGGCTTCTTCCTCCAGCTCGGGTTCCTTCATCATCCAGTGGGCAAGCCGCCGCAACAGTTCCAGTTGCGGCCCACCGCCTTCATATCCACGGTTCCAAAGCCATGCATGATCCGACGCCAGAAGCGCCACGCGCCCCTCGCCCACCCGGTCGAGCACGAGGAGCGGGCGGTCGTCCTTGCCGGTCATGACGACATCGCCGGATTCCTGTTCCACCTCGATCAGGCGCATCCAGCGGCCCCATTCCCCGTCGAATTCCTGCTCGAGCCCGGCGGTCACAGGGTGACGCTGGCCCAACTCGGACACTTCGGGGCGATAGCGTTCTTCCAGCACACGGGCGGTCGGGCGGGCCGGGACGATGGATTCGATAGGGGTGCGATACAGGCTGTCGGCCGAAGCGAAATCGGGGCCGGCGGCGATCAGCACCGCACCGCCCTGTTCGACATAGTTGCGCACGTTGTCGAGGTAGATCGACGGCAGAATGCCGCGCCGCTTGTAGCGGTCGAAGATGATCAGATCGAAATCCTCGATCTTCTCGAGGAAGAGCTCGCGGGTGGGAAAGGCGATCAGGGACAATTCGCGCACCGGCACACCGTCCTGTTTCTCGGGGGGGCGCAGGATGGTGAAATGCACAAGATCCACCGAGCTGTCGGATTTCAGCAGGTTGCGCCATGTGCGCCCACCGGCATGGGGTTCGCCCGACACCAGAAGCACCGACAGACGGTCACGCACGCCATTGATCTGCACAAGCGCGGTATTGTTGCGGTCGGTCAACTCGCCCTCGGCGAAGGGCGTGGTGAATTGCAGAACGTTCCGCCCGCCATGCGGCAGGGTCAGCGGCAGGTCCACCTCGCGGCCAAGCGGCACGTCAAAGCGCTGCGGCTCGGCGCCATCGACCGAGATATCGAGCGGCACGCTGCGGACATCCGCAGGCGCGGCGCCCTCGTCGGTGATCGACAGGGTCAGGGTGATTTCCTCGCCCAGGATGGCGAAGGCAGGGGCGTTGCGGATCACCAGCCTGCGGTCCCAATCGGCTGCGCGCCCGGTATGGAGCAGGTGCAGCGGCGCGGGTAAATCCGGAGCACGGTCGATGTCATGCAGGCGCCCGTCCGACAGAAGGATCGCCCCGGCAATGCGGCCCCGGGGCTCTTCGGCGAGGGCTTCGGCAAGGGCGGTCATGGCCTGCGTGCCACTGTTGTCGGCCCCATCGGGTACGGTGATGCGACGCACCTCGGTATTGTCGCGCGCCTCGAGCCGGACCGCCAGGTCATCGGCGGCCGAACTGGTCATGGCGGCCCGGTCGGCTAGACGCTGACTGGCGCTTTGATCCTCGACGATCAGGACGATATCGGTCAGCGGCTGGCGGTCTTCCTGCTGATAGACCGGCCCCATGAGCGCGCCCAGGATCACCAGCCCGCCAAGCGCCCGCAAGGGCCAGCCCGACAGCCCGCGCCACAGCGCAAGGGCAATTCCGGCACTCATGACCACGGCCAAGGCTGCGATCAGCCACAGGGGAAGAAGCGGGTCGAAGATGATCGTCGACGTCATTGGCCCAGCCTGTCCAGAAGCGCGGGAACATGCACCTGGTCGGATTTGTAGTTGCCGGTCAGCACATGCATGATGAGGTTCACCCCGAAGCGATACGCCAGTTCCCGCTGGCGTTCCCCCGCATAGCCGCGCCCCACGGGAAAGAGCGGCGCGCCACGATTGTCCATTGCCCAGGCCGCCGCCCAGTCATTGCCGCCGATCACCACCGGGGTCACGTTGTCGTTGAGGTTGCGGAACGGCATTCCCTCGATCCGTTCGGCATCGGCGGGCGCGGCCTCGACCCAGACGGGACGGCCGGCATGGCGCCCGGGGAAATCCTGCAGCAGGTAGAAGGTGCGCGTCAGCACGTGATCGTCGGGGATCGGTTCGAGCGGCGGGATATCAAGCGGTTGGGCCAGGCGCTGCAGCATCTGGCCATTGGGCGACGCCGCGCCGAACCCGGCCACATTGGCATCGCGGGTATCGAACAGGATCATGCCGCCGGTGCGCAGATAGGTGTTGAGCTTGGCATAGGCCTCTTGCGAGGGGATCGGCTGTTCGGGTGTGACGGGCCAGTAGAGGAAGGGGTAAACCGCCAGCTCATCGGTTTCCAGATCGACGCCGATCGGATCGGACGGCTCGACCGAGGTCCGAAAGAACAGGGTTTCCGACAAGCCGGTGAGGCCCGCATGCGCGGTATCGTCCAACCTGCGGTCACCGGTCAGCACATGCGCCAGAACCACCTCGGACACGGCCAGCAGTTCCTTGTCCAGCGCGGATGGTGCCCCCTCTTGCGCGGCTGCGGGGGGCGCGGGCAGCATCAGGCCCGGCAGCATCACCGCCCCCAGGATCAGCGCAGCGGCGCGGGCGGGCAGAAGCCGCCCGGACAAGGCCAGCGACGCCACGATATCGGCCATCAGGATCAGCGAAGCCAGCGCCAGCAGCCATCCGCCAAGCGGGGTTTCCGGCGCGCGGGCCAGACCTTCGATCGGAATGCGCGCGGGCCAGGCCACGGGCGCGATGGTGGTATCGGCGCGGGTGACATTGAGGGCCAGCCGACGGTCCGGACCATCATAGAGCCCCGGCGGCAGGTCCGGGCCAAGCGCATCGGTGATCAGGCGTTCGCCCGCGATCCCCGGCAAGGTGCCCGCATCGCGCAACTGCCCGAACCCGTCGAGCACCTGCACCGGCTGCCATGTGGTGCCCTGCATCTCGGCCATGTCCGGCAGGGCCACGGCCGAGGAAACGGCCAGGCGTTCGAGCATCTGAACGAACAATCCCGACAGCGGCAGCGACGACCATTCGGCATTGGCGGTCACATGAAACAGAACCACCTGCCCGGCCCCGACACGCTTTCGGGTGACAAGCGGTGTGCCATCCGTCAACTGCGCGATCACGCGCTCTGCCAAGGTGGGGTCGGGCTGTGCCATGACCTGCGCGGACACGGTCACATCATTGCGGATCGTGAGGCCGGCAAACGGGCTGCCATCGGGGAAGGGCGCCAGCGTCTTGGGTTCTCCCCAGCTCATGGCGCCGCCGACGGTCCGGCCACCGGCGCGCAAACGCACCGGCAGCAGCGGGCTTTCGATGTCGCGCGACACATCCGACGCCGCAAGACGCGGACCGGCGAACCGCAGGAGAAGCCCGCCCTTGTCCAGCCAGTCCAGCAGGCCCTCTTGCTCGGCGGCGGACAGCACGGCCACATCGGCCAGCACGATCACATCCGGGTTGGCTGGCAGGATATCCATCAGCGCGCCATCCAGAAGATCCGCTGTCGGCACAAGCGCCTGTTCAAGGTAATGCAGCGGCGACAGAAGCTCGAGCCCTTCGCGGTCTTCGCGCCCGGCGATCAGCGCGACCTCGCGGCGCTTGAGGCTGTCATCGGTCAGGCTGACGGCGCCGGCGGTGCCCTGCCCCGCGATCTCGAACCGGGTCAGACGGCCGCGCAACTCACCGGGCAAGGACAGCTCGCCGGACGCCTCGAGCGCGCCTTGCTCGAAGGTGAGCGGCAAGGTGGCCAGCAGGCGCGGCACACCTTGCGGATCGCGGCCATGCGCCTCGATGATGATGTCACGCTCGGTGCCCGAGGCAAGGCGCAAGGCAGCCAGTTGCACGATGCCATCCCGGGTAACAGCCGGTTTCAGCGCAAAGAGAGGCGCGGGGCTTTCATGCACGGTGACCGGCCCACGGCGTTCCAACTCGGACAGAAGGGCATCCCGGCCCGGCCGTGCCAGCCCGTCGGAAAACCAGCGGGTCTCGAAGTCCTGGTCGCCAAGCGCCGCGAGGGCCTCTTGCATCATCGCCGGAGTGGGCGCCCACGGATCCGGCGTGAGACCCGACAGCCGGCTGCGCCAATCCTCGGCGGAGCGGAACGCGACAGGTTCGGGATCGGTCAGGCGCAGGATGGCGACAGGCCGCGAGGCACGGCCCGCTTCGGACAGGAGGCCATCCAGCAGACCCGTCTTCGCGGCGTGATCGCGCGCGCTGGCCCAGCTTGCATCGAGCACGATCAGCAAGGGACCGCTGCGCGCCTCATCGCTTGCGCTTCGGGGGTTGAGCACCGGACCCGCCAGGCCCACGATCACGGCGGCCACGGCCAGCATGCGCAGCAACAGCAGCCACCACGGGGTGCGATCCGTCACCGTATCGTCGTCTTTCAGCCCCAGGAGAAGCGCCACACCGGGAAATCGCCGCCGGATCGGCGCGGGCGGCACGGCGCGCAGCAGGATCCACAGGATCGGCAGCGCGGCCAGCGCCAGCAAAAGCCAGGGCGCGGTAAATCCGATGGGGCCAAGCATCATCGGGACATTCCCCCGTCAAAGGCGCGATAGAGCCACAAGAGCGCCGATTGCGCCGGATCGGACGTATGGTGCAGCCCGTAATGCCAGCCCGTCGCGGCGCAGAGCGATTGCAGGTCGGCCTTTCGTTCGGCCAGGCGTTCGAGATAGCGATCACGCAAGTCCGATGCCTTGAGCGTTTCATGCGCCATGGTGCCGCCCATGCTTTCGAAGATGGTGCGACCACGGTAGGGAAACGCCTCTTCGGCGGGATCGAGAAGGTGCAGGATCACGCCTTGCACGCCACGATCCGCCGCAGTGGTCAACGCGGCGCGCACCACGTCAATGGACCCGAGGAAATCGGAAATGAACAGCGCGCGCCCATGCGGCAGAAGACCGTTCAGGTCGGGCGTGCCGTAATCCTCATCGCTCTCTTGCGTGAGCGCCTCGGCCAAGCGAAGGATCTGGGTTTCCCCCCGGCGCGGCGGCAGGGCCTGACCGGTCAGGCCCACGCGTTCGCCCGCCCGGTTGAGCAGGATCGACACCGCCATGGCCAGCACCCGCGCACGATCTGCCTTTTCCGGCAGGTTCGGCTCGGAAGAAAACCGCATCGAGGCCGCGTCATCCACCCAGATCATCACGCTTTGCGCGATCTGCCATTCCAGTTGTCGCACGAATTGCGCGTCGGACTTGCCCGAGCGACGCCAATCGATGTCACGCCGCGCATCTCCGGGCATGACCGGGCGATATTGCCAGAAATCATTGCCCATGCCCGCGCGCTTGCGACCATGCTCGCCCAAAAGGACGGTCCCGGCCAGGTGCTCGGCCCGCGCCAGAAGGGGCGGCAGCGGGGCGGCTTCGGCTTCGGAGCGCGCGCGAAGATGAGCGGCACCTGTCACGCTGCGGCCTCGACCCTTGTGACTTGGGCGACCGTGTCGGCGATCAGCTGTTCGAGGCTTTCGCCCCGCGCGCGGGCCGCGAAATTGAGCGCCATGCGATGCGCCAGAACCGGCTGTGCCATGGCCGCAACGTCATCGAGGCCCGGCGCAAGACGCCCCTGCAACATCGCCCGGGCCCGCACCGTCAGCATCAAGGCCTGCGCCGCGCGCGGGCCGGGCCCCCATGCGACATCGCGGCGGACGGACTCGGGGGCGGTGGCATCCTCGGGGCGGAAGGCGCGCACCAGATCGAGGATCGTCTCGACCACCGAATCGCCGACCGGCATGCGGCGCAGAAGCTGTTGCGCCGCGATCAATTGGGCAGCATCGAACACCTGATGGGACGTCGCCTCTTCGGCGCCGGTGGTGGCCAGCAGGATGCCGCGCTCGGTGTCGCGATCGGGATAGGGCACGTCGATCTGCACCAGAAAGCGGTCAAGCTGCGCCTCGGGCAGGGGATAGGTGCCTTCCTGTTCGATCGGGTTTTGCGTGGCCAGCACATGGAACGGCGCATCGAGGGGCCGATCCGCGCCGGCAACGGTCACCTGCCGTTCCTGCATGGCCTGCAAAAGGGCGGATTGCGTCCGGGGGCTGGCGCGGTTGATCTCGTCGGCCATCAGCAGCTGGCAGAAGATCGGGCCGGGAATGAACTTGAAGGCCCGCCCGCCATCGGCCGTGGTTTCCAGAACTTCGGAGCCCAGGATATCGGCAGGCATCAGATCGGGGGTGAACTGCACGCGGTTGGCATTGAGGCCCATCACCGTGCTCAATGTCTCGACCAGCCGCGTCTTGCCAAGGCCGGGCAACCCGATCAACAGGCCGTGCCCGCCGCATAAAAGCGCCGACAGGGACAGGTCCACCACCCGTTCCTGTCCGATGAACCTTCGGGTGATCGAGGCGCGCGCCTGCGCCAGCTTGTCTTCCAGCGCTTCAATTCCGGCAAGCAGATCGGCGTCATCGGTCATGACAAAACTCCAGTTGGGATTATATCCTCTGGTAAGAGTGTATCGCGCGAAACCGAAATGGCAAAAGCAATGAGCAATGATACGATCACGACGCTGTCAGCTGACAGCGTCGCCGCGTCGGTCCGGGCAGCCCAGGGCAAGGGCTTGCCGCCCGTTCACGAGTGGAACCCGCCCTATCGCGGCGATCTGGATATCCGCATTGCCCGGGACGGGACGTGGTATCACGAGGGCGGTGCGATCAACCGGGCCGGGCTGGTCAAGCTGTTTGCCGGAATCCTGCGCCGGGAAGGGGACCGGTACTTCCTTGTCACACCTGTCGAAAAGGTCGGGATCACCGTCGATGACGCGCCCTTCGTGGCGGTGGATGTCGAGGCCGAGGGCAATGGTGCCGACCAGGACCTGATTTTCGAGACCAATCTTGGCGACAGGGTCGTTGCCGGTCCGGCAAACCCGATCCGGGTGGAACGTGACCCCGACACCGGAGAACCCGCGCCCTACGTCATGATCCGCGATGGGCTGGAGGCGCTGATCGACCGCAAGAGCTTTTACCGGCTGGCCGAAATCGGCTGTGTCGTCGACGGCTGGTTCGGCCTTTGGTCCGACGGGGCGTTCTTTCGGATGATTCCCGAAGCGGACCTGCCTGATCTTTGATCCGGCGCGGTGTCGCGGGTCTGTCCGTGGACCTGCGCCTTTCATCACGATTGTCACGGATCGCCGTCCGTTGGTAAGGTCACGCGGTGGGGTGTGCGGTGTGTCATGAGGCGGGTTACAGCCTCGAGCGTCGCTTAACGTAAAACGGCCCTGGCCTTTTGTGCAGGATGGGTCTCAAGGGCGATAGGGCGGCGCGCATGTCAGGCTTTCAATCTCGGAGAACATTCAGCTACGCCGCTCAATTGCAGTTCGCGATGGTCGGCCTTGCGGCCCCTGCGGTGATCTTCGCATGGCTGGGCTGGCAGGTGTTGGCTCAGTCGCAATACAGGGTCGAACGCGGCAGGATCGCCAGCGATATCTACACGGCCGTCCTGGTGTTCGATCTGGAAAAAGCCAGCTTGCGGAAATGGAGCTATCAAAAGGCGTTGGGCCAGATGGTCGATCCCGGCCAAAGGGAGATCAGCCTGATGCAGATGCGGGCGCAGATCGAACGCATCTCGGGCAAGGCCGAGCAGGCCGCGCAATTGGACCGGGAGCGCGGCAAGGTTCTGGATGAACATGAAGAACGGCTTGGTCTGCTGAGCTTCCTGAACGAGGTGGTGGGAAAGCTGGATCGCGAAACCGCCCGAATGCTGACCGAAGACAGCGGCAAGACCTGGCCGGTGGCCGGGATCGACGCGGATTTCGATCAATTGCGCGGCGTTCCCCTGGCCGATGCGCTGCGCGACGCGCTGGCCGTCGAGGCCACGGCGCTCGACCGGGAACGCGACCGGGCCGATGCCAGCCTGTCGGCCGCCCGCGGGCTGTTCGTGTCGGCCGGGGGGTTCGGCTTTGGCGCCACGTTGATCATGGCGCTGCTTCTTGCCCGGCGCCTGCGCCAGCCGCTAAAGCATCTGGAAGAGGGGCTGAGCGCGTATCGCGGCGGCGATTTCAGCTATCGGTTCGATCAGTTCCGCGACACTGAATTCGTGATCCTCGGCCAGCAGTTGAACGCCATGGCAACCGAGGTCGAGTCGGCGCGGGCACGTGGCCGCGAATACCGCGCCGAACTGGAACGAACCGTTGCCGCACGCACTTCGGAACTGCGGCGCACACTTGATGAGCTGGCCGCCTCGGAAGGGGCGAGAAAGAAATTGCTTGGCGATATCAGTCACGAATTGCGCACGCCCGTGACCGTCATCCGCGGCGAGGCGCAAGTCGCCCTCAGGCAAAAGACAGCCCGGTCACAGACCTACCGTACAGCACTTGAGCGGATTGTCGGCGTCACGAGCCAGATGGGCCACCTGATCGAGGATTTGCTGGTCCTGGTGCGCGACCCCAAGGGGCAACCTCTTGTCGCGGTGCGCACGGTCGGACTGCACGAGGTGATCGACCCGGTGCTTGAGACCGCACATGGTCTTGCCCGGCAGCGTGAGGTGACGTTGGACCGGTCCGATGCGGTGCCCGACATCGCCTTGAGGGCGGACCCCATGCGACTGCGGCAGGTTCTGGGGTGCCTCATGGACAACGCCCTGCGCTACTCGCATCCGGGCGACAAGGTGCAGCTGGCGGTAGCGCAGACATCAGCGGACCGGCTTGAGATCCGGATCAGCGATCACGGCATCGGCATTCATCTCGACGACCTCGACCGCGTGTTCGATCGTGGGTGGCGGTCCGACGAGGCGCGGATGCACAGGCCCGACGGCCTGGGGCTTGGATTGGCCATCGCGCGTCAACTGACGCAAGCGCAGGGCGGTACGCTTGAGATCAGGCGCGGCCCTGGCGGGCACGGGATCACGGCCGTTCTGGGCCTGCCCGTGGCAGGAACGCCCGACATGTCGACACACGAGGAGACCGAGACGCATGGACATTCTGCTGATCGAGGATGACGCCCGCGTGGCGGATTTCGTCATGCGTGGACTTCAGGCCGAAGGTTATGCCGTACGATGGGTGCGCACCGGGCGCGCCGGATTGGCCGCCGCCGAAGATTTTTCCCGCAGCTGTGCCGCCCAGACAAGCGCGGGTGTCGTCATTCTGGATGTCCTGCTGCCCGAGTTGGACGGCCTGACCCTGTGCCAGATGCTCCGTCAACGCGGTCACCATGTCCCGGTCCTGATGTTGAGCGCCATGGGCGAAAGCCATGAACGGGTGGACGGCCTTCGGCGTGGCGCAGATGATTACCTCACGAAGCCTTTCGATTTCGACGAGCTGCTTGCACGGATCGAGGCGCTGATGCGCCGGGCGCGCGGCGCGGACGCACCCAAACCGGCCCGCATCGGGGGCATCACGCTGGATCGCCAATTGCCGGGGCTGCGCGGCGCCGAGGCCGAGATCATGCTGAGCGCGCGGGAAATGGCCCTGATGGAGGTGCTGGTTGCGGCGAACGGGGCGACTGTCAGCCGAGAACGGATCCTGTCACGCGTCTGGCAGGCGGATCGTGATCCCCTGACCAATATCGTCGACGTGTATGTCAGCCGCCTGCGCCGCAAGATCGCGCAGCTCGATCGCGACGTTAGGATCACCGCGGTGCGCGGGCTTGGGTACCGGGTGACCGGTCCCCGCCCTCACCCTGTCGGGGATGATGACAGGAATGGGGGCGGGGTGGTCGCGCCATGAGGCGCGAACAGTTTGCGCTGAACGGCAGCGAAGAGTGATGCAGGACGATGCGCAGGGTCCCTTCGTCGTCGCGCTGATAGCCCCATGTCTTGTCGACAGTCGTCACCGCGCCGCTGGTATCCGTGATATGCACGTTGCCGATCGTCTTGGCGGTATTGCCGCTGATGAAGATGGCGGCATTCTCGATTTGCACAGCGGTCCAGCCCTTCAGCGCGAAGCCGGAATCGCCGGGGAAGTTTTCGTCATGGCCGACGAAATAGGACAGCGCGCCATCCGATGTCGTGCGGAAGGTCTGCGGTGCTGCGGCCAGCGTCGGCTTGAACAGGACCGGCCCCATGTCATAGCCATAGGCCGCATCGATCACCGCTTCCGCCGTGGCCCGCGCCTTGTCGATGCCACCTTCTGCGTAGTCGTTCGAAATCTGGACAAGCGCCTCGCCCCAGGCCACCTGCGCGGCCTCGACCTCGGCCTGGGTGATGGTGGTGTCGATCATCGTGGCTTCCACGGCCGTGGCGGCACTGGCCGAAATGGTGAAAAAGGATGCCGCAGCAACGGCCGAAACAACAGATTTCATGGTGTGTTTTCCCTCTGGCTGCGCACGGACCATCCGCGCGCCCTGCCAGACAGCTATGTGTCCAACCTGACTGCGGCATGAGTTGAAGATGAACGAAACATTAAACCGGGGCGCCGACTTGGCAGGAGCATCTCAGCCGATCAGGGCCGGATCCCGGCATTGGGCATGTGCGGTCTCGATCTCGATCGAGCTGTGGTGGATCCCGAAGCGATCCGCCAGCGCTTGCTTGATCGCCGCCCTGAGGACCATGGCGTCAGCACCTGGCGCCATGACCACATGGGCCTGAAAGGCATTTTCGTGTTCCTGCACGCGCCACAGATGCACCGAGTGCACGCCCTCGATACCCTCCATGTCGCATAACGCGCCCGTCACCTCCTCCAGCTCGGGGCTGTCGGGGCTGCCCAGCATCAGGACATGGATCGCCGGGCGGATGCCCTTGGCGGATTGCACCAGGATGTAGCCCGCGATCAGCACCGTCACCAGCGGATCGATCAGCCGCCAGTCATAGAGCAGGATCAGGGTCCCCGCGATGATGACCGCAAGCGACCCCAGGGCATCGGCCACGTTGTGCAGAAAGGCAGCGCGGATATTCATGCTGTCGCGCGACATGCCATGGATCAGCCATGCCGTCAGCGTATCGATGACCAGTGCCACGCCGGCGACGACCACGACGATCCAGCCATCCACGCCGACGGGGTCGATCGCTCGTTTTGCCGCTTCTGCCAGCAGGAACAGCGCGATGACGATCAGCGTCGTGTAGTTGATCAGCGCGGCGACCACTTCGGCCCGGCCATAGCCGAAAGTCATGTTGGCATCCGGTGGCCGGCGCCCGATGCGCCGGGCCAGCGACGCGATCACGAGCGACAGCGCATCGCTCAGATTGTGAACCGCATCGGCCACAAGTGCCAGCGACCCCGACAAGACGCCTGCAAGGATCTGCACGATCGTCAGACCGATATTCACCGCCACGGCCCAGGCGACACGGCGGTCGCCCTCGAGATCCGGTATATGACTGTGGTCATGTGGCATTGCCGGGCCTTCTGGCGCATGTTGGGCAGGTCAGGACGGGTTGCGCACCACGTAGACCGAGCATTCGGCATGGGTGACCACATGGCTCGCGGTGGTGCCCAGCAGGTAATCCTGCACCTTGGGATTGGCCGCATCCATCACGATGATATCGACCTTGCGCGCCGTGGCCAGCTTGACGATCTGCCTGTGCACCGCCCCCTTGCAGACAACGGTTTCGATCTCGACCCCTTCGGCCGGATGAGAGGCAATGAATTTCTTCAGCTCATCGCCCCAGTAGCGCCCGGAATCGTAGATGTTCAGATTGCGCTCGATCTCGGGGGCGACGGTCGCCACGATCAGCTTGGCCCCCCGGCGCTGTGCCATTTCGACCGCCTCCTGGTAGGCATGATATTCGAACTTCACATGACGAAGATTGACAGGGCAAAGGATAAGCTTGGTCTCGCGTGGCATTACGGGCCTTTCTGCAACTGCGGGTGACAGGGTTGCACGCGCTTAGATGATTCGCCAAATCGACGCCGCACGTGACCGGCGGCATGATGTCTGGAAACGGCATGCCGTCCGCTGTCGTCCCGTCAAGTTGCGCCAAAGCCAATTTCCATTCTGCCTACTTGGTGTGCGCGCCGACTGATATTTGCGCAAAATTTGGCAATCAGCCGCGTATCACACCCTGAAATCAGGGCACGCCGTGCTCCCCGGACTAATCTGGGGCGTCCTCGAAAGAGGTGGGGGCTCGGAATGAACACAACGATAAACTATGACGAAATGTGGGGACATGACGGGGCGGTACGACCGGCCTATCGCAAATTCCACGATTGGTTCGACCAAGAGGATCCGTCCCGATTGCGGGCCAAGCAACGCGAAGCCGAAGAGCTGTTTCGCCTCACCGGCATTACCTTCAATGTCTATGGGCGGGCCGAGGCCGAGGAACGCCTGATCCCGTTCGACATCATCCCGCGCATCATATCCGGCACGGAATGGCTGCGGCTGACCCGCGGGATCGAACAGCGGGTGCGTGCGATCAACGCGTTTCTGCACGACATCTACCACGGACAGGAGATCATCAAGGCCGGGCGCATCCCACGAGAGATGATCAGCCGCAACGACGCCTTCGTGCCCCAGATGATCGGCGTCAGCCCTCCGGGCGGGGTCTATACGCATATCGTGGGCATTGATCTGGTTTGCACCGGGGATGGGCAATTCTACGTGCTCGAGGATAACGCCCGCACGCCGTCCGGCGTCAGCTACATGCTGGAAAACCGCGAGACGATGCTCCAGATGTTTCCCGAACTGTTCAGTCAGAACCGGGTTCAGCCGGTGCAGAACTATCCGTCCGATCTGCGCCGCTCTCTGGCGGCCTGCGCGCCGGCGGGTGGAACGGACACCCCCGTGGTGGCCGTGCTGACCCCGGGGATCTACAACTCGGCCTATTTCGAACATGCGTTTCTTGCAGATCAGATGGGGGTAGAACTGGTCGAAGGGCACGATCTGCGGGTGGTCGACGGGCGTGTCGCGATGCGCACCACACGCGGCTACAAACCCGTTGATGTGCTCTATCGCCGGGTCGATGACGATTTTCTCGATCCGCTGAACTTCAACCCCGACAGCCAGCTTGGCGTGCCCGGGATCATGGATGTGTACCGCGCAGGCGGCATCACCATCGCCAACGCACCCGGCACCGGCATCGCCGATGACAAGGCGGTCTATTCCTACATGCCCGAGATCGTCGAGTTCTACACCGGCGAACGCCCCCTTCTTCAGAACGTGCCGACATGGCGCTGCTCGGAACCCGACCAACTGGCGCATGTGCTGGACAATCTTTCGGACCTTGTGGTCAAGGAAGTGCATGGCTCGGGTGGCTACGGCATGCTGATCGGGCCGACCGCGACCCGCAAGGAGATCGCCGCCTTCCGCAAGAAACTGATGGCGCGGCCGGGAAACTATATCGCTCAGCCGACCCTCAGCCTGTCCACCGTGCCGATCTTCTCGCGCAGCGGGCTGGTGCCACGGCATGTCGATCTGCGGCCTTTCGTTCTGGTCAGCCCCGAAGGCATCAAGGTGACGCCCGGCGGCTTGACGCGTGTCGCGCTCAAGAAGGGATCGCTGGTGGTGAACTCGTCGCAGGGCGGCGGCACCAAGGATACATGGGTGCTGGAGGACTGACGCGCGATGCTGGGAAAAACCGCCAACGGGCTGTTCTGGATGTATCGTTATCTGGAAAGGGCCGAAAATACCGCCCGCCTGATCGAGACGGGGCAGCGCATCGCGCTGACGCGTCTGACCGACAGCGACGGGGAATGGGTCTCGGTACTGCAATCGGCAGGCGCGCTGGATGCGTTCCGATCCACATATGACACTGTCACCAAGGAAACCGCGATCGACTGGTTGTTGCGATCACGCGCCAACCCGTCATCCGTGCTGTCCTGCATCGAAGCCGCGCGGCAGAACGCCCGCATGGTGCGCACCGCCCTCACCGGCGAGGTCTGGGAGGCGGTGAATGCCACCTACATGAAAACCCGCGACGTGCTTGCCCGCAAAGTGTCCGAACGCGATCTGCCAGCCGTCCTCGGCGCGATCCGGCAGCAGACGGCGCTGGTGCGGGGGATGACGCATGGCACCATGCTGCGCAACGAGATCTACGATTTCGCCCGGATCGGCACCTTCCTGGAACGCGCCGACAACACCGCGCGGATCCTCGACGTGAAGTATTACGTGCTGTTGCCCTCGGCCAGTTCCGTGGGCACCTCGCTGGACAATGTGCAATGGGAAACGATCCTGCGCTCTGTCTCGGCGCGGGGCGGCTTCCGGATGGAATACGGGGCCGGGGCAGGCCCGAGGGAAATCACCGAGTTCCTGGTGCTCGACCGGCGCATGCCCCGCAGCCTGGCGTTTTGCGTCGGCAAGCTGCGCGACAACCTGCGCTATCTGCACAAGGGCAAACGCACGACGCTGCCCTCGCTCAAGCAGGTCGATCAGCTGGAACGACTCTACCTGTCGCATGACATCGCCGCAGTGTTCGAATTCGGGCTGCATGAATGCATCCAGCAGATCCTCGACCATCTGGGGCAGATCGCCCGGCAAATCGAAATCGACTTCCGGTTCTATGAATGAGTGGCCCGATGCGTCTGAAAATCCGCCATACGACCCGGTACAGGTTCGAAACGCCGGTGAAATACGGGCTGCAGCAATTGCGCAAGACGCCCAAGTCGTCACCGCAGCAATCCATCGTCTCATGGCGCACCCGTGTTGAAAACGGCTGCAAGGAGCTGGCCTTCGAAGACTATCATCACAACACCACCGAACTGATCAGCTTTGCGCCGGGCACCACCGAGCTCGGCGTCATCAGCGAAGGCGAGATCGACGTGACCGATAGCGCCGGGATCATCGGCGCCCATCGCGGGCCTGCCCCCTTGTGGCTCTATCTGCGTGATACGGACCATACCCGCATCAAGACCGGGGTGCGCGGCCTTGTGCGCAGCATCGCCGCCACACCCGATCTCGAGGGGATGCATGCGCTGTCCGCCGGTATCCGCGAGGCCGTGACCTATGAGATCGGCGCCTCCGAGCCGAATTGGAGCGCCGAGGATGCCATCGCCGCCGGGCGCGGCGTCTGCCAGGATCACACCCATATCTTCCTGGCCTGCGCCCGCGAAATGCAGGTGCCGGCGCGCTACGTCTCGGGGTACCTGATGCTGGACGACACCACGGCACAGGACGCCATGCATGCCTGGGCCGAGGCTCATATCGACGGCCTTGGATGGGTAGGGTTCGACGTATCGAACGGAATTTCGCCGGATATGCGCTATGTACGTGTCGCAACCGGGCTGGACTATGCCGAGGCGTCTCCGGTATCGGGAACACGGATCGGCGGCACGGGCGAAACCCTCGAGGTTCAGATCGACGTGGCACAACAATAAAGGCCCATTGAATGACATATTGCGTGGGAATGGTTCTGGATCGCGGGCTGGTGTTCATGTCCGACACGCGCACGAATGCCGGGCTCGACAATATCTCGACCTTCCGCAAGATGACGATCTGGGAACAGCCGGGCGAGCGTGTCATCACCTTGATGGCCGCAGGCAATCTTGCCACGACACAGGCCGTGGTCAGCCTGCTGGATGAACGCAGCAAATCCCCCGAAGATCGCACCCCGTCGCTTCTGGGGGTGCCCTCGATGTTTCAGGCCGCCCGCATGGTGGCGGAAACCCTGCGCGAGGTGATCGACCAACATGGCGATGGCGGCTTGCGATCCGACAGCACGTTCCACGCGACGCTGGTGATCGGCGGTCAGATCGCAGGCAGCGAACCGCGTCTGTTCATGATCTATCCCGAAGGCAATTTCATCGAATCGGGACAGGACACGCCGTTTTTCCAGATCGGCGAGACCAAGTACGGTCGGCCGATCCTCGTGCGCGCCTATGACCCGGCAATGAGTTTCGAAGCGGCGATGAAACTGCTTGTCGTCAGCTTCGATTCAACGCTCAAGGCCAATCTGACCGTCGGGGCGCCTTTCGATTTCCATTTCTACGAAGCCGACAGCCTGCGGGTCGGACATCGGGGCCGGATCGAACCGGACGACCCCTATTTCCAGAACATCTCCAAAGGCTGGGGCGACGCCCTGAAAGAGGCGCTGGATATCCTGCCGGATTATCGTTTCAGCAGCTAAGGCAGCCGGTCCGCGCCAGGATCAATGCGCCTCGGCCCAGTTGGCGCCCTGCCCTGCATCCACCACCAGCGGCACGTCGATCCTGACCGCCGGGTCGGCAGCGGCCTCCATCACCTCGCGCGCGGTGCCGATCAGGTCGTCCGCCGCGCCGGCCTCGACTTCGAAGATCAATTCGTCATGCACCTGCAACAGCATCTTCGCGGGCATCCCCTCGATTGCGTCAGGCATGCGGATCATCGCGCGACGGATGATATCGGCGGCGGTGCCCTGGATGGGCGCGTTGATCGCGGCACGGCGGGCAAAGCCGGCGCGCGGCCCCTTGGCGGAAATCTCGGGTGTGTGGATCTTGCGCCCGAACAACGTCTGGACGTAGCCGTTTTCCTTGGCGAAATCGACGGTCTTGTCCATATAGGTCTTGATCCCCGGGAACCGCTCGAAATAGCGGTCGATGAAGCCCTGCGCCTCGCCGCGCGGAATGCGCAGGTTGCGCGCAAGGCCAAAGCCGGAAATCCCGTAGATCACGCCGAAATTGATCGCCTTGGCCTGCCGGCGTATCTCGGGGGTCATCTCATCCAGCGGCACGTCGAACATCTCGGACGCGGTCATGGCGTGAATGTCCTGCCCGTCGCGGAACGCCTGCCGGAGCGCGTCGATATCGGCGATATGGGCCAGGATTCGCAACTCGATCTGGCTGTAGTCCAGGCTGACCAGGACATTGCCCTTCTCGGCCACAAAGGCCTCGCGGATGCGGCGGCCTTCCTCGCTGCGCACGGGGATGTTCTGCAGGTTGGGATCGGTCGAGGCCAGACGCCCGGTGGTGGCGCCGGTCTGCACGTAGGATGTGTGCACCCGGCCCGTATCCGGATCGATATGATCCTGCAGCGCGTCCGTATATGTCGACTTGAGCTTGCTCAGCGCACGCCAATCCAGCACGCGGGCGGGCAGATCGTGTTCGGTCGCCAGATCCTCCAGCACATCGGCCCCGGTGGCATAGGCGCCCGTCTTGCCGCGCTTGCCGCCATCCAGCCCCATCTCGTCGAACAGGATCTCGCCCAATTGCTTGGGGGAGCCGACGTTGAACTTGCGGCCCGCCAATTCGTGGATCTCTTCCTCGAGCTGCGCCATCTTCTGGGCGAACTTGCCGGACATGCGCGACAGCGTCTCGCGGTCCACCTTGATCCCGTTCCTCTCCATCTGCGCCAGCACCGGCGATAGCGGGCGTTCCAGCGTTTCATAGACAGTGGTCACGCGCTCGACATGCAGCTGCGGCTTGAAGACATGCCACAGGCGCAGGGTGATATCCGCATCCTCGGCCGCGTATTTCACCGCCTCGGCCACCGGCACCCGATCAAAGGTGATCGCGGATTTGCCGGTGCCCAGAAGATCCTTGATCGGGATCGGCTGGTGGCTGAGATACCGCTCGCTCAGCGTGTCCATGCCATGCCCGTGGATCCCCGCATTCAGCGCATAGGACATCAGCATCGTGTCATCGAAGGGCGCGACCCTGATGCCGTGACGCGCGAAAATCTTGGCGTCGTATTTCATGTTCTGCCCGATCTTGAGGATCGCATCATCCTCCAGCACGGGCTTGAGCGCCGCAAGAACGGCGTCCAGATCAAGCTGCCCCTCGGCCAGCGCATCGCTGCTGAACAAGTCCCCCGACGCGCCCTCGGTATGGCGCAGCGGGATGTAGCACGCCTGCCCCGGCTCGACCGCCAGCGAGATGCCGACCAGCGCCGCCTGCATCTCGTTGAGCGAGGTCGTCTCGGTATCGACCGCCACAAGGCCCCGCGCATGAATGCGGGCGATCCACGCCTCGAGCGCGTCCATGTCGCGGACATGCTCATAGCTGTCGGGGTCGATGGAGGGCCAGTCGGGGGTGGCGTCGCCCTCGGTGGGATTGGCGCCCGCCGGGTTGGTGTCCGGGATCACCGGCGGCTCGGCGCCAAGGCTGTCGGCAATGCGCTTGGACAGGGTGCGAAACTCCATCTCCGCCAGAAACGCCAGCAACCTGTCCGTGTCGGGATCGCGCAGCTCCAGATCGTCCAGCGTGAAATCCAGCGGCGTCTCGCAATCCAGCTGCACCAGCTTCTTGCTCAGCTCGATCTGGGCGCGATTCTCGATCAGGGTCTGGCGGCGCTTGGGCTGGGGAATCTCCTCGGCGCGATCCAGAAGCTGTTCCAGGCTGCCGAATTCATTGATCAGCAAGGCGGCGGTCTTGATGCCGATGCCGGGCGCACCGGGCACGTTGTCGACACTGTCACCGGCCAGCGCCTGCACATCCACCACACGATCCGGGCCGACGCCGAATTTCTCTTCCACGCCTTCCGCATCGATCCGGCGGTTCTTCATGGCGTCGAACATCTCGACCCCGCCACCGACCAGCTGCATGAGATCCTTGTCCGACGAAATGATCGTCACGCGCCCGCCCAGATCACGGGCCTGACAGGCCAGCGTGGCGATGATGTCATCGGCCTCGTAGCCTTCGATTTCCTTGCAGGCGATGTTGAAGGCTTCGGTGGCGCGCCGCGTGAGCGGGATCTGGGGGCGCAGATCCTCGGGCATGGCCTCGCGGTTGGCCTTGTAGAGGTCATAGAGATCGTTGCGGAACGTATGGCTGCCCTTGTCGAAGATCACCGCGATATGGGTCGGCGCGTCGGCACTGGTGCTGTTGCCGTCGATATAGCGCTGCAGCATGTTGCAGAACCCCGACACGGCCCCGATCGGCAGGCCATCGGATTTGCGCGTCAGCGGCGGCAGCGCGTGATAGGCGCGAAAGATGAAGGCCGATCCGTCGATCAGGTGAAGGTGACAGCCTTTGCCGAATGAAGTGCCCATGATCGCCCCCTTGCGAGTGTTGCCGTTGACCTGCGCCCCGGTATTGCCACGAACCGCCGCGCGCTTCCAGCGGGAAGGAAAAGAGGGGGCCAGCCCCCGCCGTCGAAATCCCCCGAAAGTGGGGGGATTTCAACGACTCCCCCGGGATACTTTCGGCCAGAAGAAGCCCGCGTCAGGCACAGGCGGGCGCGGGTTCGGACCGTTCGAGCGTGATCAGCGCGTCGATCCGCGCATCGGGCATCGCACCGAGCGTGGCGGTGCGCCCGATCACCAGCGCGGGCGTGCCGAAAAACCCGAAGCGCCCGGCCAGATCGGCGGTGATGGCCAGCTGACGCGTGACGCCGGGATGGTCCATATCGGCGATCAGCCTGTCGGGATCGATGCCTTCCTCCTCCGCCAGGCGGCGCAGAAAGGCGGGGTTGGGCACGAAAGAGCTGTCCATCAGCCTGTCATGGAACGCCGCATAGGCGCCCTGCCGACGCGCGGCCAGGGCGGCGCGGGCGGCCTGGACCGAGGCGGGACCAAGCAGCGGCAGCTCGTGCCAGGTGAGCGAGACGCCAGCCCCTTGCGCAAGATCGGCAAGCCGCGGGCTGAGCCGGCGGCAGAAGCCGCAGCGGTAATCCGAGAAATAGGCGACAGGCACATCGCCCGGCCGGCGCGCCTCGGTGTAAAGCAGCGCGCAGGTCGACAGACCGGACCACGCGCTGTCGCCGCCCTCGCCGGCACCGATCCCCGCCAGGGCGGGCGGCGGCACGGGCGCGCCCGCGATCCGGCGAAAGCCCGGCAGGTCCGGGATCGGCTCGAAGGTGAAGGTCGGCGCCAGCAGACCCGAAAGCCGGGGCCAGGCGGCAAAGCCAAGCCCTGTCAGCCCGAGCGCCGCGGCGCCGGACATCAGAAGATCGCGGCGGTCAGGCAGCGGGGACCTTGCCCTCGAAATCGCGGTGGATGAACTTGCAATCGCAATACGGGCATTCGACAAAGCCGGCATCCCTGGGGATCGACAGCCAGACACGCGGATGTCCCAATGCGCCTTCGCCCCCGTCACAGGCGATGCGATAGCTGTCGACGATCCGGGTTTCGGGTGCCTGCGTGACCATCTGGCGTTTCCTTTTGCCTGCAATTCCACTACGTGCGGAATATGAGCGATCCGAACGACAGGGGCAAGGGCAGCCATGGGCGAGAACGCCATAGAAATCCGGGGTCTTGAAAAAACCTATGCCGCAGGCAAGGGCAACCTTGCCAAGACCGCCCTCAGGGGCGTCGATCTGGAGATCCCGACAGGCTCGGTCTTTGGCCTGCTGGGGCCGAACGGCGCGGGCAAATCCACCTTGATCAACATCCTTGCGGGGCTGGTGGTGAAAACCGCGGGCCATGTCAGGATCTGGGGCTTCGACCAGGATGTGAACCCCCGCCAGAGCCGCGCCTCGATCGGGGTGATGCCGCAAGAGCTGAACCTTGACCCGTTCTTCACGCCGCGCGCCGCACTCGAGGTGCAGGCGGGGCTTTACGGCGTGCCCAAGGCACAGCGCCGCAGCGACGAGATCCTCGCGCTGGTGGGGCTGGAAGACAAGGCCGAAGCCTATGCAAGGACCCTGTCGGGCGGCATGCGGCGGCGGCTGCTTCTGGCCAAGGCATTGGTGCACAACCCCCATGTGCTTGTGCTGGACGAGCCGACAGCCGGCGTCGATATCGAGCTGCGCCAGATGCTGTGGTCCAATGTGCGGCGGCTGAACGAGCAGGGGATGACCGTGATCCTGACAACCCACTACCTGGAAGAGGCCGAAGAGATGTGCGACGAGATCGCGATCATCAATGCTGGTCAGGTGGTGGCCCGCGACAGCACAGCGAACCTGCTGGACCGGCTCGATTCCAAGACGATGATCATCCATCCCGACACCGAGGTCACCACCTTGCCCGAGGCGCCGGGCATCGAGGTGGAGCGGCGCGCCGACGGATCGCTTGCGCTGAGCTACCAGTCCCACCAGACCCCGGCCGAGGCAGTCCTGGAAGCCGTGCGCAGTGCAGGCATCCACATCCGCGACGTCAAGACCGAACAGGCCGATCTGCAGGACGTGTTCCTCGAGCTTACCCGCTCGAGATAGCCGCGCGTCAGTCGGGCTTGCGGCTGCTCATAGCGGCTTCGATCCGTTCCAGGCGGCGCAGCACCTCGTCGCGATAGGTGTCGGTCTTTTCGGCGTCTTCCTGGTGATGCGCGTCCTGCATCGAATTCACGATCAGACCGACGACAAGGTTCACCACCGCGAAGGTGGTCACAAGGATGAAGGGCACGAAGAACATCCAGGCCTGGGGATACACCTCCATCACCGGGCGCACGATGCCCATGGACCACGATTCCAGCGTCATGATCTGGAACAGCGAATAGGCCGACAGGCCAAGCGTGCCGAACCAGTCGGGGAAGGTGGCGCCGAACAGCTTGGTGGCCATCACCGACGCGATATAGAAGATGATCCCCATCAGCAGGAACACCGATCCCATGCCGGGCAGCGCCGCCATCAGCCCCTCGACCACGCGGCGCAACGAGGGCGTGACCGACAACACCCGCAACAGGCGCAGGATGCGCAGCGCCCGCAGCACGCTGAGGCCCTGACCGCTCGGGATCAACGAAATCGCGACGATCACGAAATCGAAGATGTTCCAACCGCTTCGGAAGAACGTGACGGGTCCGCGGGCAAACAGCTTGGCGGCGATCTCGATGACGAACACGCTCAGGCAGATCGTATCCAGCACGATGATCAGCGGGCCGGCCGCCTGCATGATCACGGGCGAGGTTTCCATCCCCAGAATGACCGCATTGAACAGGATCACCCCGAGGATGAAGTTCTGCACCGCGCTCCGGTCGATGAACGCGCCGACCTTTTGTCTGAGTGTCATGGATGAATTACCCGCCTGTCCCAACATGCGCAGGATATGGGGCAGCCCGCACCCTCGTGCAAGCTGCAAGATACCGTCATGTTTCGGCAAATTCGCTGCGCGCATATCCTTGCAGGTACAGCAGCGCGCTCAGGTCGCCATGGTTGATCCGGATATCGCACTCGGACGCCACCGACGGCTTGGCATGCAGCGCGACACCCGCGCCGGCAAGGCCCAGCATGCCCAGATCATTCGCCCCGTCGCCGACCGCGATCACGTCGGCTGCCGTCAGGCCAAGCCGCGCGGTGATGTCCTGCAACGCCTGCACCTTGGCCTCGCGGCCCAGGATCGGCCGGGACACATCGCCGGTCAGCACACCATCCGCGATCAGCAGCGTGTTGGCCCGGTTCTCGTGAAAGCCCAGATCGGCGGCGACCTTGGCGGTAAAGGCGGTGAACCCGCCCGACACCAGCGCGCAATGCGCACCGCTTGCGCGCATCGTCGCCACAAGCGCGCGCCCCCCCGGCATATAGGTGATCCGCTCTGCCAGCACCTGGTCGATGACGCCTTCATCCAGCCCCTTCAGCAGGGCGACACGCTCCAGCAAGGCGCCTTCGAAATCCAGCTCGCCATTCATCGCGCGGGCGGTGATCTCTTTGACATGAGCGCCGACACCAGCCATGTCGGCCAGCTCGTCGATGCATTCCTGCTGGATCATGGTGCTGTCCATATCCGCCAGTAGCATCGCCTTGCGGCGGGTTGCGGCAGGCTGGACCAGCAGATCGACGCGCTGCGTTTGCAGATCGGCCCAGACGTCCCAACGGTTGCCGGGGATCTCGGATATGACAAACTCCGCCGCCTCATCGGGCGAAAGCCACTGTGCGTCGCCGCCGCCCCACGCATTGCGCAACGCATCGACAAGGGCAGGATCAAGCGCGCCTGCCGGCGCAATCAGGGTGACGATGAACATGGGAACCTCGGCGTTGCTGTGCGCCTGTGCCATAGCGCAGCTTGGACGAAGGTTCTAGGGTCGAGGCGCGCGCCCCCGATCCTGATCACGCGACAGACCGGCCAAGGCGCAGATACGCCGCTTCCGCCGCCGCCAGGGCCCCCTCCAGAAAGCCGCCATCCTCTGCCGATGTCTCGGTTCCCGCAAAGATCAGCCGCGCGGTCGGCGCAATCGCCCGATAGGCCGGATGACCGGCGGGCGGAACCTGGTCCGCCTGCACGGCGGTGGCGGGGTCCGTGCTCCAGTCCTTGACGATCACGTCGCGCGGCGTGGCGGCATCCGGCCCGAACAGCCGCGCCAGCTGCGCCAGTGCCGCCGCCTCGAAACCGGGATGCCTTGCCGCCCCGGGCAGGGCGAAGCCGAACAGCGCGCCCTCGCCATCCCCGGCCAACGAGGCGTCGTGGATTTCCGCCAGCGGCCCGCGATGGGAAATGGCATCACCGTTCAGCCCGGCATCGCGCCAGAAGGCCGTTGGATATGTGGCCACCAGCTTGGCATGGCCCGCCATCCATGTCGGCGCATCCGGCACCGCAACGCCAAGCCCTGCCATCAGGCGCGGCGGCAGGGCCAGCACGGCACGATCGGCGCGGATCTCCGCGCTGTCGCAGCGCAAGGTCACGCCCGCCGCATCCTCGGTCACGCGGCGCACCGCCTGCCCCAACAGCAGCCTGTCGCCCAATTGCCCTGCCAGGGCATCGGTCACCCGCGCAAGCCCGCCTTCGATGCGCAGCGCGCCGCCCATCGTGGCGAAATCCAGGTCGCGCCGGATGGTCCCGTCGGCGGCCTCGAACACCAGCCGCCCCTGCGCATGTTGTGCAAAACTGCGCAGCCCCAAACGCTCGGCCAGCGCCAGCATCCGTGCGTTATGCGGCCAAACCCAGGCCGGGCCAAGATCATAGCCGCGCCACGACATTACCCGCCCACCGGCGCGATCGCGCGCCTCGAGCACCGTCACATCCCGCCCCTCGGCGCGCAACATCGCGGCCAGCGACAGGCCCGACAGCCCTGCGCCGACGATACAGATTTCGGTGTGCGATATCATGCCAGCTGCCCCATCCTGCCGAGCAATTGGCCGTCCGCCCCCCAAAGTCAAGCAAGCCCGCCATGATGGCGCGGCCCGGTCCCGCGGCACGAAGTTTCCGATGGTGAACCCTTGCGTCGCATTTTGTCACCGAAACGCCGCTCTGCGTCATTTCTGCACTTGCATGATCCGGGGCTTGGCCATATCCCGTCACGTGGGACACCCCTCCCCAACGAGGGGCGCTTATCTGGAAGGATAGCAGCAATGGCTATGCAATACCCGGCAACGCGGCCGGCCAACCCGCGTTTTTCCTCTGGCCCCTGTGCCAAACCCCCCGCATTCGATCTCTCCAAGCTGGCGGACGCCCCCCTGGGCCGCAGCCACCGTGCCGCCGTGGGCAAGGCCAAGCTCAAGGCCGCCATCGACGGCACCCGCGAGATCCTGGGCATCCCCGACGATTACCGCATCGGCATCGTGCCCGCCTCGGATACCGGCGCCGTGGAAATGGCGATGTGGACCATGCTGGGCGCCCGAAAGGTCGAGATGCTCGCCTGGGAAAGCTTCGGCGCAGGCTGGGTCACAGACGCAGTCAAACAGCTCAAGCTCGATGCCGTCGTCAAGGAAGCCCCCTATGGCGAGATCGTGGACCTCTCCACGGTCGATACCGACAATGACGTGGTGTTCACCTGGAACGGCACCACCTCCGGCGCGCGCGTGCCCAATGGCGACTGGATCAAATCCGACCGTGCGGGTCTCACGATCTGCGACGCCACCTCGGCGGCCTTCGCGCAGGACCTGCCCTGGGACAAGCTCGATGTGACGACCTTCTCGTGGCAGAAGGTCCTGGGCGGCGAGGCGGCGCATGGCATGATCGTGCTCAGCCCCCGTGCCGTCGAGCGGCTGGAAAGCTACACACCGCCCTGGCCGCTGCCCAAGATCTTCCGCCTCACCAAGGGCGGCAAGCTGATCGAGGGGATTTTCGTCGGCGAGACGATCAACACCCCCTCCATGCTTGCGGTCGAAGACTATCTTCTGGCGCTCGACTGGGCGCGCTCCGAAGGCGGGCTCGATGGCCTGCGCGACCGGGCCAACCTGAACCTCGCCACGGTGCAGAGCTTCGTTGCCGAAAACGACTGGATCGCTTTCCTCGTGAACGACCCGGCATATCGCTCGAACACCAGCGTCTGCCTCAAGTTCACCGACGACCGGATCACCGACGGCGCAGCCTTCGCCAAGGCGGTGGTCAAGCGTCTGGACGCCGAAGGCGTGGCCTATGACATCGGCGCCTATCGCGATGCGCCTCCGGGCCTTCGCATCTGGTGCGGCGGCACGGTCGAGGCCACCGATGTGGCGGCGCTCATGCCGTGGATCAAATGGGCCTTCGAGGCCGAGATCGCGGCGCTGTCGCAAGCGGCCTGATCCCACCGATCCTGCAATAATTGCGGGGCCCGCCGTGGCCTCGCCCCTCCCCCATTTCTCACAAGGACCACGAACATGGCTCCCAAGGTACTCGTTTCCGACAAACTCTCCGAAACCGCCGTCCAGATCTTCCGCGATCGCGGCATCGACGTGGATTTCATGCCCGATCTGGGCAAGGACAAGGACAAGCTGCGCGAGGTGATCGGCCAGTATGACGGTCTTGCCATCCGCTCGGCCACCAAGGTCACCGACAAGATCCTCGAAGCCGCCGACAATCTCAAGGTGATCGGCCGCGCCGGGATCGGCACCGACAATATCGACAAGGACGCCGCGTCGAAAAAAGGCGTGATCGTCATGAACACGCCCTTCGGCAACATGATCACCACCGCCGAACATGCCATCGCCATGATGTTCGCCGTGGCCCGCCAGATCCCCGAGGCCAGCGCCTCCACCCAGGCGGGCAAATGGGAGAAATCCAAGTTCATGGGTGTCGAATTGACCGGCAAGACCCTTGGTGTGATCGGCGCGGGCAATATCGGCGGCATCGTCTGCGACCGCGCCCGTGGCCTCAAGATGAAGGTGGTGGCCTATGACCCCTTCCTCGGTCAGGAAAAGGCCGACAAGATGGGTGTCGACAAGGTCGAACTGGACGAGCTGCTCAAGCGGGCCGATTTCATCACCCTGCATGTGCCGCTGACCGATCAGACCCGCAATATCCTCAGCCGTGAAAACCTTGAAAAGACCAAGAAGGGCGTGCGGATCATCAACTGCGCGCGCGGCGGTCTGGTCGATGAACAGGCGCTGGCCGATCTGCTGACATCGGGCCATGTCGCCGGTGCGGGCTTTGACGTGTTCGCCGTGGAACCGGCCACCGAAAACCCGCTCTTCGGTCTGCCCAACGTGGTCTGCACCCCGCATCTGGGGGCCGCCACCACCGAGGCACAGGAAAACGTGGCGCTTCAGGTGGCCGAACAGATGTCGGACTACCTGCTGACCGGCGCGGTCAGCAACGCGCTCAACATGCCGTCGGTCACCGCCGAAGAGGCCAAGGTCATGGGGCCGTGGATCAAGCTGTCGGATCATCTGGGCAATTTCATCGGCCAGATGACAGACGAGCCGATCAAGGCGATCAACATCCTCTATGACGGTGTGGTGTCCGACATGAACCTCGAGGCCCTGACCTGCTCGGCTATCGCGGGCATCATGAAATCGGTCAATCCCGAGGTGAACATGGTCTCGGCGCCGGTCGTGGCCAAGGAACGCGGCGTCAAGATCAGCACCACCAAGCAGGACAAGTCCGGTGCATTCGAAGGCTATATCAAGCTGACGGTCGTGACCGACAAGCGTGAACGCTCCATCGGGGGCACGGTGTTCAGCGATGGCAAGCCGCGTTTCATCCAGATCAAGGGCATCAATATCGACGCCGAGATCGGGCGCCACATGCTCTATACCACCAACGATGACGAACCGGGCATCATCGGCACGCTTGGTCAGACGATGGGCGAAAACGGCGTGAACATCGCCAACTTCACCCTTGGCCGCTCCAATGCCGGCGGCGAGGCGATCGCGCTGCTTTACGTCGATGCCCCGATCGACACCGCCGTCATCAAGAAGCTGGAAGCCACCGGCAAGTTCCAGCAGGTCCGCGCGCTGCAATTCGACGTGGCCTGACCTGTCACACCCTGACAGTTGAACGGCCCGGTCACCCTCATGTGGCCGGGCCATTTTGCTTTGCGCACCCCCCTGCACCGCGCGCCGCGTTAACCCCGGCTTTTCACCGATCCCGCACCGACGCGATACCGACGTTATACCGACGTGATGCCGAACCCGCATTTTCCCTTCTTTTCAGCGCGTTAACCCGATTCGCGACCCATCGCGCCCGGATCATGTGACGACACGTCCGCATTGCACTTCCTACCCCTGTCCCGCTACCTTGCGGCAACGCTTGTCACAAAGGGATCCCGCCATGACCGATATCGTACTCCTCGACGGCGCGCGCACCGCCATCGGCACCTTCGGCGGCGCGCTCGCGGCCACACCCCCCGCCCAGCTTGGCGCCGCCGTCGCCACCGCCGCGATGCAGCGATCCGGCGTCTCGCCCGATCAGATCGGCCATGTGGTTTTCGGCCATGTCATCAACACCGAACCCAAGGACATGTATCTCAGCCGGGTCGCCGCCATGACAGCCGGAATCCCCGACACCACGCCTGCGATGAACGTCAACCGGCTTTGTGGATCGGGCGCGCAAGCCATTGTTTCGGCGGTGCAATCCCTGATGCTGGGGGATGCCGATTTCGCGCTGGCCGGCGGCGCCGAAAGCATGAGCCGCGCGCCCTTCATCATCCCCGATCAACGCTGGGGCGCCAAGATGGGCGATGTGCGCACGCTCGACATGATGCTGGGCGCGCTCAACTGCCCGTTCGGAACCGGGCATATGGGCATCACCGCCGAAAATGTCGCCGCCGAACACGGCATCGACCGCGCCGCACAGGACGCCTTCGCCCTCGAAAGCCAGCGCCGGGCCGCCGCCGCCATCGAGGCGGGGTATTTCAAGGACCAGATCGTCCCGGTCGAGGTCAGACAGCGCCGCGACACCGTGTTGTTCGACACCGACGAACACCCCAAACCGACCACCGCCGACGCCCTCGCCGGCCTGCGCCCCGCCTTCCGCAAGGAGGGCACCGTCACGGCAGGAAATGCCAGCGGAATCAACGACGGCGCCGCCGCCCTTGTCCTTGCCCGCGCCGACGCCGCCGAGGCGGCTGGCCTCTCGCCCAAGGCGCGGATCCTGGGCTATGCCCATGCCGGTGTGCGCCCCGATATCATGGGGATCGGCCCCGTGCCTGCCGTTGAAAAACTGCTTCAAAAAACGGGACTTGAGGCAAAAGACTTCGATGTGATCGAATCCAACGAGGCCTTTGCCGCACAGGCGCTGGCCGTGACCCATGCGCTTGGACTGGACCCCGCCCGGGTCAATCCGAATGGTGGCGCAATCGCCCTTGGTCACCCGGTCGGGGCCACGGGCGCGATCATCACGATCAAGGCGCTCTACGAGCTGGAACGCACCGGCGGCAAGCGCGCATTGGTGACGATGTGCATAGGCGGCGGACAGGGCATCGCGCTGGCCATCGAACGCCCCTGACACGCTGCCTTAAGGGCTTGTTCACTTTAATGTCGGAGTCTGACGACATTCCCGGGACAGGGTTGTCGGAGGACGGGCATGAGCCTCGCCAACAAACTCGCCGAAGAACGGCGCGCACGGCTGGCGGCCGAACGGCTGCTGGAACAGAAACAGGCGGAATTGCAGGCTGCCAACCGCAAGCTGGGAAAGCATGCGGAACGTCTGAGTGATCAGATCGTCGAAACACGGGCCGAGGTTGAAACCGTCCGCGATGAAAACCGCCGGGTCAAATCCGATCTGACCGTCGCCAACCAGAAGGTGGAAATCGCCGAACGACGGCTGTGGCACTCGATTCAGACGATCCGGGACGGCTTTGCCTTTTTCGACGCCGACAGCCGAATGATCGCCGCCAATGATTCATGGCTGGCGGTGTTCGACGGGCTGGAGGCCGTGCAACCGGGGATCAGCTATATCGAGATCCTGCAATTCCTGACAGAAGAGGGGATCGTCAATATCGGCGATACCCCACCCGCCCAATGGCGCGAGCGTATGCTTGACCGGTGGCAAGGCAACACCCCCCGCCCCGAGGTGATCCGCCTGTGGAATGGCGCCTATATCAAGCTGATAGACGAGCGTGGCCCTGCCGGCGACGTGGTCAGCCTCGCCTTGGACATAACAGAAACGATCATCCGCGAAAAAGAACTGCAGGATGCCCGCCGCCATGCCGAGGCCGCAAGCCATGCCAAGTCGTCATTTCTGGCCAACATGAGCCATGAGATCCGCACACCCATGAACGGGGTGGTCGGCATGGCCGAATTGCTGATCGATACCGACCTGACCGAAGAACAGCGCCTTTACGCCAACACGATCCGCAATTCCGGCGAGGCGCTGCTGGTCATCATCAATGACGTCCTCGACTACTCCAAGATCGAGGCCGAAAAACTGCACTTGCACACCGAACCCTTCGACCTCGAGCGCGCCTTGCATGAGCTGGTCATGCTGCTGCAACCCAATGCGCGCGACAAGGGGCTGGAGCTTTTGGTCGATTACGACATGTTCCTGCCCACCCGGTTCGAGGGTGATCCCGGACGTATTCGCCAGGTGCTCACCAACCTGATGGGCAACGCGATCAAGTTCACCGAAAAAGGGCATGTGATGGTGCGCGTCGTGGGCGGGCCCGAAACTCCGGGCACGGGTGGGTCCACGGGCGCCGAAACCGTCGAGCTGCGCATAACCGTCCAAGATACGGGCATCGGTATAGCCCCGGACAAGCAGGCGCATATCTTCGGGGAATTCAACCAGGTGGAGGATGACAAGAACCGCAAGTTCGAAGGTACGGGCCTGGGTCTCGCGATCTCGCAAAAGCTTGTCGCGATGATGCACGGCGAGATATGGGTCGACTCCGACGTCGGACAGGGCTCGACCTTCGGGATCTCGTTGACCCTGCCTGTGAAAGAACATTTCGATCCCGATCTGCTCCGGCTGCCGCAGACACTGCGCAACATCCTGATCGTCGACCCTCAGGATGCCAGCCGCGCGATCCTCGAGAAACAGTTGGTGGGATTGGGTCTGAACGTCCACAGTTGCACAAGCGGCGCGCAAGCACTCGATCTGGCGGGCGAGGTCGATCTGGTGCTGAGCGAACATCACATGCCCGGGATGGACGGGATGGAACTGGCCGAAGCCCTGCGCGAGGCCGATCACCACATGCCGGTCATTCTGCTCAGCCCGGCGGCAAGCGGGGCGCATGTGGATCCGGCCCGGCCCTTGCTTGCGGCGGTCCTGCAAAAGCCTGCATCGCGCTCGGATCTGTTGACGGCCCTTCAAATGGCCGCTCCCACAGCGCCCGCGCGCCCGATGCGTGTACTGGCCGCCGAAGACAACCGGACCAACAGGCTGGTGTTTTCGTCAATGCTCAAGGGTCTGACGATAGACCTGCATTTTGCCGAAGATGGCCGGCAAGCTGTCGATCTCTACCGTGAAATCAGGCCCGACATCGTTTTCATGGACATTTCAATGCCGGGAATGGACGGGAAGGAAGCGACCTCTTGTATTCGCCAGCTTGAACAGGCGACCGGAGCCCATGTTCCGATTATCGCCATGACCGCCCACGCCTTGGGCAGCGACGAGTCCGACATCCTGTCGGCTGGTCTCGATCACTACATGACCAAACCACTGAGAAAGGACAGCATCATCGACCACATCCGCAAGGCGATGCCCGAAGGCGCGCTTGATCCATGCACCACAGAAGCGCCGTCGCCGCTGCCGCAGACCCAAGCCGCCAGCGCCTAGTCGCCCTCGGCGCGCACGAAAACGGGTTTGTCCGGCTCGGACATGTCGGCACGGTAGCGGTATCCGCCCGTGTCGAACTCGGTCAGGGCATCTGGATCCGTCAGGCGCCGCTGGATGATATACCGCGCCATCGCACCGCGCGCCCTTTTGGCGTAGAAGCTGACGATCTTGGGGCCACCCGGCTTGTCCTCCATGAAAACCGGCGTCACCACCCGCAGCTTGAGCGCCGCTGGATCGACCGCGCCGAAATATTCCTGGCTGGCGCAATTGACCAGAACCCCGGCGCCGATCTGCTCGGCCTGGTCATTGAGGGCGCGGGAAATCTTGTCGCCCCAGTACTCATACAGCGTCTTGCCCTTGGCGGTGGCGAGGCGGCTGCCCATTTCCAACCGGTACGGCTCGATCGCGTCCAGAGGCCGAAGCAGGCCATAAAGCCCTGAAAGGATGCGAAAATGATCCTGTGCCCATGCCATTTCATCCGGCTCGAGCGATGCCGCCTCAAGCCCCTGATACGTGTCCCCGGCAAAGGCCAACGCCGCGGGCTTTTCCGCCATGGAGCCGAACTCGTTGAACCTGTCGCGGTTCAGTTTGGCCAGGGTCTCGCTGATCTTCATCAGCTTTTGCAACGCATCCACCGAAAGGCCCTGCGCCACACCGGCCAGCTCATCCGCCTCGGCACGAAACATCGGACGTGTGGGGGTGATCCCCTCGACCGGGTCCATGTCCATCTTCTTGGCGGGGGAAACGACAACCAGCATGTGAAAGGTCCCTTGCTATGAGTTATGCGGGATTTAGTCCGCCGTGTGCAGAACGTCCAGAAATGCCGGGCCAAACCTTTCGGCCCGCCGTTCACCCAGGATGCGGGTCAACTCGTCCAGGTCACGCGGCCGGCTCGACGCGACCCGCGCCAGAAGCGATGCCGAACAGCTCAGCGGCTTGTCGATGCCGCCCTCACCGCGCGCCAGATCGGCCTGCACTTCGAGAAGCTGATCATAGAGCGACCCTGCCGCACGTCCCGCCAGCTTGCGTCGTTTCGGGTGCAATGCCTCCGCCGCTCCGTTGATGACCGACAGGAACGCGTCCCCGTAACGTTCGAGTTTCTTGGCCCCGACGCCATTGATCCGCGCCATCTGGTCCAGCGTCGCGGGGCGGGTCTCGGCCATCTCGATCAGGGTACGATCGGCGAAGACCACATAGGCGGGCACCTTCGCGGCCTCGGCCAGCGCCCGACGTTTGGCCTTGAGCGCCGACAGCAAGGGCGCATCCTCGTCCGACACAAGCGCACGGACGGCAGGCCGATTGGATTTGGCAACAAGCGTGTCCTTGCGCAAGGTGATCGCCTGCTCATCGCGCAGGATGGGCCGGGCCGCTTCGGTCATCCGAAGCGCGCCATGACGCTCGGGGTCGGGGCGCACCAGGTCATGCCCCATCATCTGCCGGAACACGCCCTGCCAGCCGCGCCTGTCGATGTCGCGCCCCACGCCGAAGGTGGGCAACTGGTCATGACCGCGTTCCCGGACCTTGTCGGTCGCATTGCCCGTCAGGATATCGATCAGATGACCTGCGCCAAACCGTTCATCGGTGCGCAGGATGGCCGACAGCGCCTTGCGCACGGCCTCGGTTCCGTCGAACGTCTCGGGCGGTGTGTCGCACAGATCGCAATTGCCACAGGCTGTCGCTTCTTCACCGAAATAGCGCAGCAGGTTGGCGCGGCGGCATTCCAACGCCTCGGCCAGCCCCAGAAGGGCGTTCAACCTGCCATGATCGGCCATGCGCCGTTCCGGTGGCGCAAGACCCTCGTCGATCTGGGACCGGCGCAAGCGGATATCATCCGGACCGAACAGGGTCAGCGTTTCCGCAGGCGCCCCATCGCGCCCTGCGCGACCGATCTCCTGGTAATAGGCTTCGATCGACTTCGGCAGATCGGCATGGGCCACCCAACGGATATCGGGCTTGTCCACGCCCATCCCGAACGCCACGGTCGCCACCACGATCAACCCATCTTCCGAGTTGAAACGGGTTTCGACCTCGCGCCTGCCTTCGGGGTCCATGCCGCCATGATAGTGGCAGGCATTATGTCCACCGTCCCGCAAGGCCTGGGACAGGCTTTCGGTGCGCGCGCGTGTGCCGCAATAGATGATCCCGGACTGGCCCATGCGCGCAGATGCAAACTCCATGATCTGGCGGCGCGGGCTGTCCTTGGGGCTGAAGGCCAGGTGAATATTGGGCCGGTCGAACCCTCTCAAGAACGTCTGGGGCGACTGCCCGTGAAACAGCTTTTCGACGATTTCGGCACGGGTTTCGGCATCGGCCGTGGCGGTAAAGGCGGCCAGCGGCACATCCAGCGCACGGCGCAATTCACCGATGCGCAGATAGTCGGGCCTGAAGTCATGGCCCCACTGGCTTACGCAATGGGCTTCATCCACCGCGATCAGGCTGACGCCGATGCGCCGAAGCATCGCCAGGGAAGATCCCGCAGCCAGCCTCTCGGGCGCGATATACAACAGCTTGAGGCGCCCTTGATCCAGCGCGTCCCAGACTTCGGCGGTTTCCTCTTCCGTGTTGCCCGAGGTCAGCGCCCCGGCCTCGACACCGGCTTCCCGCAGCGCCCGGACCTGGTCCCGCATCAGGGCGATCAACGGGGAAATGACCAAGGTCACGCCATCGCGCATCAACGCCGGCAATTGAAAACAAAGGGATTTTCCGCCACCGGTTGGCATGATGGCCAGCACGTTTTCGCCGCGCGCGACCGCGTCCACGATATCTTCCTGCCCAAGCCGGAAGGCATCATAGCCAAAGATGTCACGCAAAAGATCGGCAGCGCCCGGCATGAAAGTCCTGTCAGTTTTCACTCTGCTCTTCGAGGGACTTTTTCACACTCGGATTCGTGGAACAAGAGCCTGATCAGTAAAAGGCCGCCGCGTTGTTCATCAGGATGATGCGGATCGCGTAAACACCGATCAGAACAACCAGAGGCGCCAGATCGATCCCGGACATGGACGGCAGGATGCGGCGGATCGGGCCATAGATCGGCTCGAGGATGCGGTTCAGCATGTACCAGATCTGCGCCACGAATTGTTGATGCAGGTTCAGCACCTGGAAATTGATCAACCAGCTCATGATGACGTGCGCGATGATGAAGAACCAGAGCACGTCGAGCAGCAGCATGAGTATCTGAAACAGGGATTGCATGGGTGTGTCCTTCATCCGCGAAACGCCCAACACCTAAGCTGACCGGTCACAAAGCGCAAGCCTGACGCCGGGTTGCGGTTGACGCGGCGCGGACAGGGGCGGACAAGCCCCCGCGAAAGGAGATCACCATGTATCCAATTCTGCGCCTGATCTGGCAGATGGCCAAACACCGCAACGATCCACCGCTTGCCATCACCGGGGTACATGTCTCCTCGCATTTTTGCCTTCCATGGGACATCGACCTGTGGATGGAGCTGAACAACGGGCGCACCCTGACCCTGTTCGATCTCGGGCGTATCCCGCTGGCGCGGCGCGCAGGACTGATCGACGTGATCAAGCAAAACGGCTGGGGCCTGGTTGTCGCCGGCGCCTCCGTAAGATACCGGCGCCGCGTCAAAATGTTCGACAGGATCACAATGCGCTCGCGGGTGGTGTTCTGGGATGACCGCTTCATCTATATCGAGCAATCCATGTGGAAAAGCGGTGACGAGTGCGCCAACCACATCCTGCTGCGCACGGCGGTGACCGGCAAGGCGGGGATTGTCCCGCCCGGACGCGTCCTTGATGCCATGGGCCAGCCGCCAGCCAGACCAGAGGCCCCCGGCTGGGTCACCGCCTGGATCGAGGCCGACGCCCAAAGACCATGGCCCCCTGCGCAGGAATAGCTTGATACCGAACCGCCGAGACTGTCATATCCTCGCAAACGCGAGGTGGACATGGCCGGTATTTCAAAGCGTAAGCGGATCTGGGGTTGGTTCTTTTTCGATTGGGCCAGCCAGCCGTATCACACGCTTCTGATCACGTTCATTTTCGGCCCCTTCTTCGCAGCCACCGCCGCCGAATATTTCATGGCAAGCGGACTTGCCGAAGAGGCCGCTGACGCCCGCGCTCAAAGCCTGTGGTCCCTCTGCCTGACGATCACCGGACTGATCATAGGCTTCGGCGCACCGTTCATGGGGGCTCTGGCGGATACAACGGGCCGCCGTCTTCCGTGGATCGTGGGGTTCTCGGTCCTTTATGTTGTCGGGGCAAGCGCGCTGTGGTGGACCCAACCCGACGGATCGAACATGTGGCTGGCCCTCACCGCCTTCGGAATCGGGTTTATCGGCGCCGAATACGCGCTGATCTTCATCAACTCGCAACTGCCCTCGCTTGGCTCGAAGGACGAGATCGGCGCGCTGTCCGGATCGGGGTTCGCGTTCGGCTATGCTGGCGGTGTCCTGTCCTTGATCATCATGCTTCTGCTGTTCGTCGAGCAACCCTCGGGCAAGACATTGATCGGGCTCGATCCGGCCTTCGGGCTCGATGCCGGCCAGAAGGAAGGCACACGGTTCGTCGGACCTTTCGTGGCGCTCTGGTTCGTGATCTTCATGATCCCCTATTTCCTCTGGGTCAGGGATGTCGGGCCCAAGGCACAGGGTAAAGGTGTGGGTGATGCGATTGCATTGCTGATCAAGTCGGTGAAATCCCTGCGCCGCCGTATCAGCCTTTCGGCCTACCTGGGATCGTCGATGATGTATCGGGATGCCCTGAACGGCTTGTATGGCTTTGGCGGGACATATGCGGCACTTGTCCTGAACTGGCCCCTCGTCTTCATCGGTATCTTCGGGATCATCGGCGCGATCGCCGCCACGGTGTTCAGCTGGATCGGCGGCCGGGCGGATCGGGCCTTTGGGCCGAAACCCGTGATCATCACATCGATTTGGGCGCTGATCCTTGTCTGTGTCCTCGTGGTCGGCATGGATCGCGAGCAGCTGTTCGGGATCGCCCTGCCCGAGGGATCACGGCTGCCGGACATGATCTTCTTCGGCTGCGGCGTCCTGATCGGTGGGTTCGGCGGCACCCTGCAGGCGGCAAGCCGATCGCTGATGGTGCGCCATACCGACCCGCAGGCGCCAACCGAAAGCTTTGGTTTATACGGCCTTTCGGGGCGGGCGACCGCATTTTTGGCGCCCGCGCTGATCGGGACGGTCACCGCCCTCAGCGAGAGTGCGCGCATCGGGGTGTCACCGGTGATTGCGCTTTTCCTGATCGGGCTGATACTGCTACGGTGGGTGCAACCGAAGGGAGATAGTGAGACATGGATCGCCTCCTGAAACTGATGGCCCTGAGCCTTGTCCTGGCCGGATGCAATGCCGTGCCGCAGGATGGCACCGAGGCACGACAGGTCGTCTCGACCCAGAATATCCCCGCCGCCATGATTGGCGTACATGCCAAGCAGTTGTTCGGAGGCGCGCCGGAAGGGTCGCGCCAGAGGGCCGAGCCTTTTGGCGGATATGCCCGGGGCTGTCTGGCCGGAGGCGTGCAATTGCCCGAAACCGGACCGACATGGCAAGCCATGAGGCTGAACAGAAACCGCAATTGGGGGCACCCGGAAACCATTGATTTCGTTCAGGATCTGTCGCGCTTTGCCGCCACCCAACCGGGCTGGAGCGGGCTTTACGTGGGCGATATCAGCCAGCCGCGGGGCGGGCCGATGTTGACGGGGCATCGCAGTCACCAGGTCGGGTTGGATGTGGATGTCTGGATGCGGCCGGCGGATCGGTTGAACTTGAGCCGGGCGGAGCGGGAGAGCATCTCGTCGATCTCGATGCGGCGGGCGAACGGGGCCTATACCAACGGGGAATGGAGCCGGGCGCATCACGAGATCATCAAGGCCGCGGCGAAGGATCCCAGGACGGACCGGATCTTCGTTTTTCCGGGCGCCAAGGTACGGATGTGTCAGGATGAAACCGGCGACAAGAGCTGGCTGCGCAAGGTCAGACCCTGGTGGGGGCATCATTACCACTTCCATGTACGCCTGAAATGTCCTGCAAATTCAGCGTCTTGCGTGGCACAGGAGGCGCCGCCTCCGGGCGATGGCTGCGCCGATGCGCAAGAGTGGGTGGCCAACATCCTGAACCCGCCACCGCCCGATCCGAACGCCCCCAAGCCGAAACCGCGCCGGGAATTGACGATGGCGGACCTGCCGGGGCAATGCGTGGCGGTTTTGCAGGCAGACTGACCATATCCTGCGGAAAAATTCGCGCACCCTACCGCATTTTGTTTTGACACACGGAAATTCTGTGGCAGGCTGAGGATGAGTTCAACATAGCGAAAGGAGGTGGTCCAGTGTCTATAAAGGATTTGGAGCGAGGTGCCGGAACAGTTTGGGAGGGTGCGTCCTAGGGCAGTCCCTGGGGCGATGATCCCCCGAATTGGTGCGACCTAACCGGGCCACCTTCGCTAGCCTTTAGGGGGCCGTTCCGGGATCGGGACGGCCCTTTGAGTTGTGTACGATTTGTACGAAACCGACACGCGTTCAGGACGGAATTCGGAAGCGAGAGGCGAATTTGTGTCCATCCCGTACGCAAATCCCCGTGAAAGACCGCATGAAGATCACCGACACGATCACCATCGAGGAGTGGGAACTGACCGAGCAGTTCATCCGCGCCAGCGGGCCGGGGGGGCAGAATGTCAACAAGGTGGCCACGGCGGTGGAATTGCGGTTCGAGGCGCAACGGTCGCCGCATTTACCAGATGTTGTCAAACGGCGGCTAGAACGGCTCGCGGGTCGGCGCTGGACCAAGGAGGGGGCCATCGTGATCCAGGTGGACGAGACGCGATCGCAGGCCCGCAACCGCGAGATCGCCCGGCAGCGGCTGGCCGAACTGATCACCAAGGCGCTTGTGGCGCCCAAGCGCCGGGTGGCCACACGGCCGACGCTTGGATCGAAGAAACGGCGGCTGAAGGCCAAGAAGGTGCGCGGCGAGGTGAAGGCGCTGCGCGGGAAGATCGATGGGGAGGATTGAGGGAGGTACCAAGGATTGGTATATTGGGCCGCGAAGGAGACAGGCCATGGCGCGCAACACATCGGTCGTTCTGAGCGATCACTTTAACGATTTCATAACCCGTGCGGTGGAAAGTGGGCGCTATGCGTCGGCCAGCGACGTGGTACGTGCGGGGTTGCGGATGTTGGAAATGGAAGAGGAAAAGCTGGAGCGGCTTCGGGCGGCAATCGCCGAAGGCGAGGCGAGCGGACCACCGGAACCTTTCGATTTCGATGCGTTTCTGGCGGAGATGCATGCCAAGCATCTTGCATGAGGGACCTGGAACTTTCCCCGAAAGCGCGGAGCGATCTGGAAGATATCTGGCTGTACAGTTTTTCGCAGTGGGGCCGGGCGCAGGCCGATGGTTATGTTGCCTCTCTGCGGAGAGTGATCAAAGGTTTGCAGGATGATCAGACGGTGTCACGTCGCGCAGATGGTGCCAAGCCGGGCTATCGCCTGGCAGTGGCGGAACGTCATCTGGTGGTGTTCAAACAGACGCCGGACAAGATCATAGTTATCCGAGTGCTGCATCAGCGGATGGATGTGGATCGGTTTCTGTGAGAATTGGTAATTGTTTCATCACGCGGCTCACGTATACTGTAGTTGTCCCGCGTCGCGAACCCACTGGCCTTTTGCCGGTACGACTTACTTTAGTCTAGCGGCGCGGGGCCGTGACTGACGGTTTGGCATTCCAAACATTGAAATGTACTTGCGACGGTGGGCTTGATTTCGTCAAGTCGGGATTGCCCCATAAATCTTTAATATATTCCGCTAATTCTTTTTTCACTTTGGAGACTTCTGGACGGAGGTACCTGCCATTCCGGATGGCCGCGAAGCCGCCAAGAGTTACGTCGAGTAACTGTAGACCGTGGCACTTCTTTGAATCTTGGCATTCAATTGATCTGATTGGTGCGTCTTTGCAATTCTTCTTTTTTCGAGCGTCCGTGTTTAGGTGCCCAACAAAGTCACTTAGTTTTTCTGTACACTCTCCATTATCAGGCCTGACGAATATTTTCGCTTGATGTCCGTAAAACCCAATCGGCCTATGCAATAACAATTGATAGTACGCTCGACTAACCGTATCGGTTTTCTTGCGCGGTCCAGACATCTCATGGTTCCAATCGCTGACCCTTTGAAACCGAATATGGAAATGAACGCGCTTTTCCTGGCACAAATTGAAAAGTAGGGCCGCGTATTCTTTGTGAGCATTCTCACGACGTGCCTTTACGTTACTCCATTTTATTTCTGCAGAAGCACGTAACTTACACTTGTCGCGAACTGCCAAAACCATCTGTTCGATTTCCTTGATGGCATCGAAATTTATAGCAATGCCACCAACGGCCATGTACTCATCGTCCACGTGACTTGTTTCGTCACAAAAGTAAATCAGCCTGTTTTCACGAACCAAAGCTGCACACCCTTCAAAAAATGAGTCGGAACGCTAGCTTCATTTCCTTAGGTTGCAACCCCTAAACCTCCACCGCCATCGCCTCTTGCGAGCCCACGCCGAAGACGCGTTTGTAGCGGGTGACTTCGTCTTCGGGGCCCATCGCCTTGTTGGGGTTGTCGGAGAGTTTGACGGTGGGGTGGCCATCGGCGGCCACTGCCTTGCACACGAGGGAAAACGGCGCCAGGGCGTCGCCTTCGGTCAGGCCACGGAAATCGTTGGTCAGAAGCGTGCCCCAGCCGAAGCTGAGCTTGACGCGACCGTGAAAGCGGCGGTGCAGGGAGATGATCTTTTCCTCGTCCAGGCCATCCGAGAAGATGATCAGCTTCTTGCGGGGATCCTCGCCCCGGTCCTGCCACCAGCGGATCGCCACCTCGGCGCCGGCTGCCGGATCGCCTGAATCGATGCGGATGCCTGTCCAGCCGGCCAGCCAATCGGGGGCGGCGCGCAAGAACCCTTCGGTGCCGTATGTATCGGGCAGGATGATGCGCAGGTTGCCCGAATGCTCTTCGTGCCAATCGGCCAGCACCCTGTAGGGGGCCTGGGCCAGTTCGGCATCGGTTTCGGCCAGCGCGGCATAGACCATGGGCAGTTCATGGGCGTTGGTGCCGATCGCCTCGAGATCGCGGTTCTTGGCGATCAGGCAATTGGAGGTGCCGACGAAGCCGTCGCCCAGACCCTCGCGCATGGCCTGCACGCACCAGTCCTGCCAGAGGAAGGAATGGCGGCGGCGGGTGCCGAAATCGGCGATGCGCAGATCGGGCAGCGGGCGCAGGCGTTCGACCTTTTCCCACAGCTTGGTCATGGCGCGGGCATAGAGCACCTGCAGTTCGAATTTCTCCATCTTGCCGAGCACGGCGCGGGCGCGCAGCTCCATCAGGACGGAGAGGGCGGGAATTTCCCAGAGCATGACCTCGGGCCATTTGCCTTCGAAGGTCAGTTCATATTGGCCGTCGCGCTTTTCCAGGTGGTAGGGCGGCAGGCGGAGGGCCTCGAACCATTCCATGAATTCGGGCGTGAACATCTGGCGCTGGCCGTAGAAGGTATTGCCGCGCAGCCAGGTGGACTCGCCCCTGCTGAGCGAGAGGGAGCGGATATGGTCCAGCTGCTCGCGCAGTTCGCCTTCGTCGATGAGGTCGGCGAGGCGCACGGATCTGGTGCGGTTGATGAGGCTGAAGGTGACGACGGTGTCGGGCTTGTTGCGGAACACCGACTGGCACATCAACAGCTTGTAGAAATCGGTGTCGATGAGGGACCGGACGATCGGGTCCAGCTTCCAGCGGTGATTGTAGACGCGGGTGGCGATGTCGACCATGCCGGCCTCCGGTATGTTGGGTCCGGGCCGGTTAAATCAAAGGGGGGTGGGGCTGGCAAGGGCGCACATCACCGGGCGCGCCCATGAGCGGGAGGCGTCAGGCGGCGGCGCTGCCGGCAAAGGCATGGCGGCGGACCTGTTCGGGGGTTTCGCCGTATTTGCGGGTGAACCATTTCTTCATCAGGGTGACGTTGGAAAAGCCGCAGGCGACGGAGACCTCGTTGACCGGCAGCGAGGTCTGGGCGAGGAGGCTGTGGGCGCGGTCGAGCCGCAGGTCGCGGTAGACCTTGAGCGGGGTCTGTTCCAGCAGGTCGCGGAAGCCGCGTTCGAGCTTGCGGGGGGAGACATCGAGCAGGCCCGCGATCTGGCCGACGGTCAGGGTATCCTCGAGATGGTCGAGCATGATCTGGAGCGCGTCGCCGATCACCTCGTCGCCCTGGGCCATGCGCTTGTAGCGCCAGTGTTCGCCGACGCCGGTTTCGGCCTCGGGTTCGCTGAGGCCGAGATAGCGCGACAGGGCGGCACGGGTGAATTCGCCGTCCCGCGCGCCGACCAGTTCGACCATCATGCGCATAGCGGCGGCGGGGCTGATGGCGCTGCTGAGGGCGTTGTGATGGCAGGTGGCGCCTTGGGCCAGGTCCAGGCCACGGCCCGTTTCCTCGACCCCGGGGCGGAAATTGGGGTGGACGGCAAGGCGCTTGGTGCCCAGGACACCGGCGGCCAGGGGCACGAAGACGGCGGAGCCGACGACGCAGACGCGGGCGGCGTTGCGGATGCAGGCGCGCAGGGCCGAGAGGTCGGATTTGGCGGGGCGCCAGGGGGTTTCGGTGCCGCCGATCAGAACGAGCGTCTGGTCGGGGCCGCAGATCGGCGCGGCGGCGCAGGCGTGATCATCGGCGCGGCGATGCGTCCAGCCATAGGCGTCGTGGCCCAGAAGGCGATTGGCCGAGCGCAGCACGTCGATACAGGCTTCGGCGGCGTAAGCGACGCCGCTATCCTGACTGAGAAACACGAAATCGCCCGACAGGCTGCGCCGTGCATGATGCGCGCCGACAGCGGCGGAAGGGGCTGGTTCCAGGTTTTCAAGATACATGGTTATCTTCCTTTCCCTGTTGAGACACGGAGCCCTGAATTCCGCGTGGTTGACTTAGCTTATGTTGTCGATCGAGGTTTCGATGGCATGCAGGAAAGATCCTGCGGAGGAGCTGGCGGACAGAAGCAGGAACGCGTCCGGCCCGGTACGGATGATGAGCGCGCCCAGATGTTCCATCACGGTGCGCGCGGCGTCGCCTTCGGCGAAGGCATCGGCATTCAGGTCGATGGGGCAGATCCGTTCCAGAGCCGCACGGGCGCGCGGACCGCTGAGCGACAGGCCGGTCCAGACATCGGTCTGATCGGTGGTGTAGACCGTGCCCTTGAGCTTGCCCGCCACGACGCGTTCGGCATCGGGGGTGGCATGGGTGAAGACCACCAGTGCCATGTCCAGCCCCAGCCGGACCAGCCGCGCGCCATCCTTGGACAGCGCCGATTTGCCGGGCGCGGGCAGGTCGATGCCATAGGCCGCCTTGATCGCCTTGCCGGCGGCGTCTTCACCACCGAGGGGAAGCGCCAGCGACACGATCGCCAGATCGGCGGGCGCGGTCAGGCGCAGATCGCCGAAAGTTTTGTCGTAACCGGCGAGCGGCGGCGCGGAGGTGAGGGTGAGGGTCAGGTCAGGCACGGAGGCGCTCTCCTTCCGGGTCGATGAAATGGGCCGAGACGATCTCGACCTCGATCTCGCTGCCCATGAGCGGGTTGACGGCGCGCACGATCTCGCCCTGGCGCTGATCGCCGCGCTTGATGAAGCCGAGGCCGATGGAATGGCCAAGGGAGGGCGAATAGGCCACCGAGGTCATCCAGCCCTGATCGTTGTCCATGCTGGCCACATCGCCACGGGTGATGAAATGCGACCCCGCCACCAGCTTGTCGGCGCGGTTGACCGGGCGGAAGCCCACCAGCTTGATCGCGTCGTCGCGGATCATCTCGGGGCGTTGGCTGAGCACGGCGCCGATGCTGTCCTTTTTCTGGCTGACCATGCGGCCCATGCCGAGGTTATGCGCAGAGGTCTGGCCGTTGAGTTCATTGCCCGCCGCATGGCCCTTTTCGATGCGCATCACACTGAGCGCCTCGGTGCCGTAGGGGGTGGCGTCATATTCGGCGCCCGCCTGCATCAGCACGCCCATCATGGCGTTGCCATAGCGCGCGGGCACGGCGATTTCATAGGCCAGTTCCCCCGAGAAGGAGATCCGGAAGAGCCGCGCAGGCGTGCCGCCGCAAACCGTCACCTCGCCGCAGGCCATGAAGGGGAATGCCTCGTTCGAGATGTCGTGATCGGCATCGACCACCTTGCGCAGCAGGTTGCGCGCGTTGGGACCGGCGACGGCGAATTGCGCCCAGCCATCGGTGGTCGAAATCAGGTGCACATCCAGATCGGGCCAGAGGCACTGGCGCGCGAATTCCAGCCGGCGGAACACCAGCACGGCGTTGGCGGTGGTGGTGGTCATCACGTAGTGATTTTCGGACATCCGCGCGGTGGTGCCATCGTCATAGGCGATGCCATCCTCGCGCAGCATCAGACCATAGCGGACCTTGCCCACGGCCAGGGTGGCGAAGCCGTTGCAGTAGATGCGGTTGAGAAACTCGCCCGCGTCGCGGCCCTGGATGTCGATCTTGCCGAGGGTGGTCACGTCGCAGATGCCGACGGAGTTGCGGGTGGCCGTCACCTCGCGGTCGACGCTGTCACGCCAGCCCTGTTCACCGGGGCGGGCGTACCACTGGGCGCGCAGCCAGTTGCCCACCTCGACGAAGGTGGCGCCGTTTTCCTTGGCCCATTGATGCGAGGGCGTCAGGCGGTAGGGGCGGAAATCGCGGCCACGGGACCGGCCGCCAAGCGCCCCAAGCGGCACGGGCGTATAGGGCGGGCGGAAGATGGTGGTGCCGGTTTCGGGGATCGTCTTGCCGGTGCATTCGGCCATGATCGCCAGCGCCGGGATATTGGCGGTCTTGCCCTGGTCGGTGGCCATGCCGAGCGTGGTGTAGCGCTTGAGATGTTCGACCGCGCGGAAGCCTTCGCGGTAGGATTGCTTGACGTCCTTGACGGTGACGTCGTTCTGCTGGTCGAGCCAGGCGCGCTTGGTGCTTTCGCGCACATGCCAGAAGGCGGCGCCGCGATGCGGCTCGTCCTCGGCGCGGGGGGCGGCGGTGTGGTTGGCGGCAAAGCCCAGCTGTTCGATCTGGGCGTTGGCGGTGGCCTGCCCCTGGGCCAGGGCCGCGGCCAGGGTGAGCGCGCCATTGGCGGCACCGGCCACGGCCATGCCGGGCGGCAGGGCATCGCCGGGGACAAAGGCGTTGATCTCGTCCCGCCAGACGGGGCGCCCGCGCTGATGGCAGGTCAGGTGAACATTGGGGTTCCAGCCGCCCGAGACGGCAAGGCAATCCACCGGGATCACCTGACCATCTGTCAGAAGGATCGACTTGATCCCCTTGCGGCCCACGGTATCGACCACGCCCGCGCCCCGGATATGGCGCGCACCGGGCACATCGAGGGGGGCCGGGGCATCGCGGCTGTCGATCACGACGGGCACATGCACACCGCGCGCGGCCAGATCGGCGGCGGTGCGCCAGCCGTCGTCATTGTTGGTGAACACCGCCACCTCGTGGCCCGGTGTCACGCCATAGCGGTTGAGATAGGCGCGCACGGCCCCCGCCAGCATGATGCCGGGACGGTCATTGTTGCCGAAAGCGATGGGGCGTTCGGTGGCGCCGGCGGTCAGCACGGCGCGTTTGGAATAGATCCGCCAGAGGATCTGGCGCGGCTTGCCACCCGCATCGGCCAGGTGATCGGTGCAGCGTTCGAGCGCGCCATAGGTGCCGTGATCATAGGCGCCGTAAACCGTTGTCCGGGTCATCAGGCGAACATTGTCCATCGCGGTCAGTTCGGCCACCACGCCTGCGGCCCAATCGGCGCCGGGCATCCCGTCGATCTCGAGCGTTTCGGCATTGAGGCGGCCACCGGGGCGGAAATCCTCGTCGGCGAGGATCACGCGCGCCCCGGCCCGGCCCGCGGCCAGAGCGGCGGACAGTCCCGAGGGGCCGGCGCCGATCACCAGCAGGTCGCAATGGGCGAAGCCCTTGTCATAGCTGTCGGGGTCGTCCTTCATCGACAGGCTGCCAAGGCCCGCCGAGGCGCGGATCACCGGCTCGTACAGCTTTTCCCAGAAGGCGCGCGGCCACATGAAGGTCTTGTAATAGAAGCCTGCCGACAGGAAGGGTGACAGCAGGTCAGTCACCGCCATCAGATCGTATTCGAGCGAGCCGCGATGGTTCTGGCTGGTGGCGGTCAGACCCTCGAACAGCTCGACCGTGGTGGCGCGGGTGTTCGGCTCCTGATGGGCGCCCGAGCGCAGTTGCACCAGCGCGTTGGGTTCCTCGGAGCCGGCGGTGAGGATGCCGCGCGGGCGGTGATACTTGAACGAGCGGCCCACGAGGCGCTGACCATTGGCGAGGAGCGCCGAGGCGAGCGTGTCGCCGGGATGGCCCTTCATCCAGGTGTCGTTGAAGCGGAAGCTGAGTTCGGTGGCGCGGTCGACCTGACCGGCGGCGATGCGGTTTTGCTGGCTCATTTGCTGCGCCCCCGTTGGCGGGCCACGTCGCGGGCCAGTTCGACCGATGTGATCTGGTGTGTGACGGTGTCGCGGGTGACGACAAGCCACGAGCGATCGCCCTGTTCGTGATACCACAGCTCGCGGTGGAGACCGGCGGGGTTGTCACGCAGATAGCCGTATTCGTGGAAGCGCTGCATCGCGTCCTCGGCCTGCCAATCGGGGCGGTCGATCAGGGAGACATCGCCCAGATAGACGAATTCGGCGGCGTCGCGGGGACCAAGCAGGGGGTGGTCGATGATCATCTGTCGTGCCTTTGTTAATGCAGGTTGGGCTGGTTGCCCTGCCCCTTCTCGTCGATCATGTTGCCGGTCATGAAGCGGTCCAGCCGCATCTGGGTGGCGGTGGGGTGCGGCGTGTCGCGGGCCAGCAGATGCGCGTAACAAAAGCCGCTGGCGGGCGTGGCCTTGAAGCCGCCGTAGCACCAGCCACCGTTGAAATAGAGCCCGTCGATATGGGTCTTGTCGATGAAGGGAGAGCCGTCCATCGACATGTCCATGATGCCGCCCCAGCTGCGCAAAAGCCGGGCGCGGCCGATCATCGGCATGATGGCCATGCCGCCTTCGGCGACGTCCTCGACCACGGGCAGGTTGCCGCGCTGAGCGTAGGAATTGTAGCCGTCGATATCGCCACCGAATACGAGGCCGCCCTTGTCGGACTGGCTGACATAGAAATGGCCCGCGCCGAAGGTGATGACACCGGGCAGCACGGGTTTCAGACCTTCGGTGACAAAGGCCTGGAGCACATGGCTTTCGATGGGCAGGCGCATGCCCGCTTTCTCCATCACGCGGCTGGAGGAGCCGGCGACACAGACCGCGACCTTCTTGGCGCGGATCGCGCCACGGGTGGTCTGCACGCCCCGGCAGGTGCCGTTTTCGATGTCGAAGCCGGTCACTTCGCAATTCTGGATGATGTCGACGCCGCGCTCATCGGCGCCGCGCGCATAGCCCCAGGCCACCGCGTCGTGCCGCACCGTGCCGCCGCGCCGCTGGTAGAGCCCGCCCTTGATCGGGAAACGGGCATTGTCGAAATCGAGGAACGGCAGTTCGCGGCGCAATTGCGCGGCGTCGGCCAGTTCGGCATCGGCGCCGGCAAGGATCATCGCGTTGCCACGCCGCACGAAGGCATCGCGCTGCGCGTCGGTGTGAAACAGGTTCAGGATCGAGCGCTGGCTGACCATGGCGTTGTAGTTGAAATCCTGCTCGAGCCCTTCCCAGAGCTTGAGCGAGAATTCGTAGAACGGCTCGTTGCCGGGCAGCAGGTAGTTGGAGCGGATGATCGTGGTGTTGCGCCCGATATTGCCCGAGCCAAGCCAGCCCTTTTCCAGCACCGCCACATTGGTCAGGCCGAATTCCCTGGCGAGGTAATAGGCGGTGGCCAGACCATGCCCGCCGCCGCCGACGATGACGATATCGTATTCGGATTTCGGCTCGGGTTCGCGCCAGACGGGTTTCCAGCCCTTGTTGCCGGTCAGTCCTTCGCGGAGAATCCGAAATGCAGAGTAGCGCATTGGCATCGCTTCCTATCAGTGGTTCCTTTCACAATGACGGGTGTTCGGGAAATGGACTTTTCCGAAACGGACGGTTATTTTCATTAAATGGACGAGATTGGTACAAAAAACGTGACCACCCGGCGAATCGGCCTGTTACCGGTCGAGGGCTTCGCGATGATGTCCTACGCCTCGTTGGTGGAGCCGATGCGCGCGGCCAACCTGCTGGCGCGGCGGGTCTTGTATGACATGGTGAATGTCTCGACCGGGCCAGGGCCGGTGGCGAGTTCCGGGGCGGCGGTTGTCATGCCGCAGGCGCGGGTGGGCGAGGACCTGGACCTTGATTACCTGTTCGTGGTCGCGGGCGGCGATCCCACCGGATATGACGACCGGCGGGTCATGACATGGCTGGCGAGGCTGGCACGCGAGGGCGTGCCGCTTGGCGGCGTGTCGGGCGGGCCGATCATCCTTGCACGGGCCGGGCTGATGGCGGGGCGGCGGATGACGGTGCATTGGGAACATGCCGCGGCGCTGGCCGAAATCTCGCCGCATCTGCTGATCGAGAGGACGCTTTACGTGATCGACCGGGATCGGGTGACATGTGCCGGGGGCACTGCGCCGATGGACCTGATGCATGCGTTGATCAGCCAGCATCACGGCGCGCCCTTCGCGCGGCTGGTGAGCGACTGGTTCATGCATACCGAGGTGCGGCCCTCGGTCGGGCCGCAGCGCGCGGGGCTGGTGGACCGCGTGGGATCGAACACCCCGGCGATCCTGGATGCCGTCGAGGCGATGGAGGCGCATGTGGCCGAGCCCTTGTCGCTGGAGCGGCTGGCGGCCTATGCGGGCCTGTCGCCCCGGCAGTTGAACCGGCTGTTCCAGGACCGGCTGGGCCGGTCCACCATGCGTTATTACCGCGAATTGCGGCTGGACAAGGCGCAGAGCCTGTTGCGCAATTCGCCCCTGAGCCTGACCGAGATCGCGCTGGCGACGGGGTTTGCCAGCTCGTCGCATTTCTCGAGGGTCTATGCGCAGCATTTCGGCGGTCCGCCGTCATCCTACAGGTAGGCGCGGGGCGCGGCGAAACCGGCACAGCCCGCGCCAATTGCGCAAAGCGCGGCAGGATACTTGCCCAAGGCGCGCGCCCCCCCTACCGTTGCGCCAACCGATCGCAATGGAGGCCTGCATGCATATCCTTGTTCTGCAACATGAGCGCGTCGAACATCCCGGTATCTTCCGCGAGTTCCTGGCCGAGGATGGCCACACATGGGACGCCGTCGAACTGGACGAGGGCGAGGCGCTGCCGGAGCTTGACGGCTATGACGCGCTGTGGGTCATGGGCGGGCCGATGGATGTCTGGCAGGAAGAGGCGCATCCCTGGCTGGTGGCGGAAAAGGCCTATATCCGCGACGCGGTGCAAGAGCGCGGGATGCCGTTCCTGGGCCTGTGCCTGGGGCATCAACTGCTGGCCGAGGCGCTTGGCGGCACGGTGGGCAAGGCCGAGCGCCCGGAGGTGGGCGTCATGGATGTGATGCTGACCGAAGCCGGCGCGAGCGGCGTCCTGTTCGACGGGCTGCCCGAGGTGTTCCCGGCGCTGCAATGGCATGGCGCGGAGGTAACGACGCTGCCGCCCGGCGCACAGGTTCTGGCGACATCACCGGATTGCGCGGTGCAGGCGATGAAATGGGGGACGCGGGCCTATTCGATGCAGTTCCACATGGAGGTGGAGCCGGACACGGTACGTGTCTGGGCCGATATCCCGGAATATGCGGGGGCGCTGGAGGCGGCCCTGGGGGCCGGCGCCGTGGAGCGGCTTGACGCGGACTGCGCGGCCCAAATGACCATGTTCAACGAGATGGCCGAGCGGCTTTACATCAACTGGCTGCAGGCGACGGCCAAGACCTGAGCCGGGTCAGACCGGGTCAGGCGGCGCCCCAGCCGTCGGATTGCATTTCCCGCAGGCGGCTGGCGGTGCGTTCGAATTCGAAACTGCCCTCGCCTTCGAGATAGAGGTATTCGGGCTCGGCGGCGGCCGAGCAGATCAGTTGCACCCTGGCCTCGTACAAAGCGTCGATCAGGGTGACGAAGCGCTTGGCCTCGTTGAAGTTGGAGCGGCCAAGCTGGGGGATGTTTTCCAGCACCAGCACCCGCGCGGCGGCGGCAAGGGCCAGGTAATCGGCAGGGCCGAGCGGCTTGCCGCAGAGATCATAGAAGCTGGCGCGCGCCACGCCGTTGCGGAAGGCGGGGATCGTCACCTCGCGTTTCTGGACATGCAGGGTCAGGGGCGGGGCGGGCTGCGCATCGGTCAGCTGGGTCCACAGGGTTTCGATCTGCGCGCGCGTGTCCGAGCCGAGCGGCGTGAAATAGGTTGGGCTGCCCGACAGCCTGTCTTGCCGGTAATCGGTGGGCCCGTCCATCTGGTGCACCACCATGCGGGTCTTGATCAGGTCGATGAAGGGCAGGAAGAGCTGCCGGTTGAGGCCGTTCTTGTAAAGGTCATCCGGCGGGCGGTTGGAGGTGGTGACCACCACGACGCCGGCATCGAACAGCGCCTGAAACAGCCGGCCCACGATCATCGCGTCGGTGATGTCGGTGATCTGCATTTCGTCGAAGGCCAGCAGGCGCAGATCGTCCGAGACGGATTTGGCGACGGGGGCCAGGGCATCCTCGACCCCGCGCTGGCGGGCGGCATGCATCCCGGCATGGATTTCCTGCATGAAGGCATGGAAATGCACGCGGCGCGCGGGCACCGGCACGGTTTCCACGAAAAGGTCCATCAGCATCGACTTGCCGCGCCCCACCCCGCCCCAGAGATAAAGGCCGGGGGGCGTTTCGGGCGCACGGCGGCGGAACCAGCCCTTGGGCGCAGGTTGGGCGAGGGCATCGCGGATGCGGTCGAACTCGGGCAGCACGGCGCGCTGCGCGGGATCCGGGGTCAGCGCCCCAGTGGCCACTTTTTCGGCATAGAGATCGGTCAGGCTGTTCATGGCGTTCCGCATAGCGCGACACGGGCAGCAAGAAAAGCCATCGCGTCGGTGATGGGGGGCATCACGAGACCTGAATTGACGCGCGGCGGGGTTTGATCATTATGGCCCGGGTCAAGGTCAGGATTTGCCCCATGAAGTCATCCGCCCCGCTGTTCACCCCCGTTCTGATCGCGGGCTGCGCCATCATGCTGGTGTCCTTCGCGGTGCGGGCGTCTTTCGGGGTGTTCCAGATCCCCATCGCCGAGGAGTTCGGCTGGCTGCGGGCCGAGTTCAGCCTTGCGATCGCCATACAGAACCTGGCCTGGGGGATCGGGCAGCCGATCTTCGGGGCTTTGGCGGAACGGATCGGGGATCGCAAGGCGATCGTGCTGGGGGCGGTGACCTATGCGGCAGGGCTGGTGCTGTCGTCCTTCGCGGTGACGCCCGAGGCGCATCAGCTGTATGAGATCCTTGTCGGGTTCGGTATCGCGGGCACCGGCTTTGGCGTGATCCTGGCGGTTGTGGGACGGGCCAGTTCCGAGGAGAACCGTTCGATGAGCCTTGGCATCGCCACGGCGGCGGGATCGGCGGGACAGGTGTTCGGGCCGCCGGTGGCCGAGGCGCTGTTGAGCGTGATGGACTGGCAGATGGTGTTCGTGGTGTTTGCGGGTGCGGTGCTGGCGACGCTGGCGTTCCTGCCGATGATGCGCAGCCCCGCGCCGGCCAGCCGCGCCGAGCTGGAAGAGAGCATGGGCACGGTCCTGGGCCGCGCGTTTCGGGATCCGTCCTTTACGCTGATCTTCGTGGGTTTTTTCAGCTGCGGCTATCAGCTGGCTTTCGTGACGGCGCATTTCCCGGCCTTCGTCACCGAGATGTGCGGGCCGATCATGGCGGGCGGGGTGCTGCATTCGATCGGGGTGACGACGACATCGGCGCTTGGCGCGGTGGCGATCGCGGTGATCGGGCTGGCCAATATCGCGGGCACGCTTGGCGCGGGATGGCTGGGCAAGAGGTATTCGCGCAAATACCTGCTGGCGGGCATCTATGCCGCGCGCACCGTGGTGGCGGCGGTGTTCATCCTGGTGCCGATGACGCCCGCAAGCGTGCTGATCTTCGCGGCGGCGATGGGATCGCTGTGGCTGGCGACGGTGCCGCTGACCAGCGGGCTGATCGCGCATATCTACGGCATCCGCTACATGGGTACGCTTTACGGGATCGTGTTCTTCAGCCACCAGCTTGGCAGTTTCCTGGGCGTCTGGCTGGGCGGTCGGATGTATGACCTGCATGGCGACTATACGCTGGTATGGTGGATCGGCGTGGGCGTGGGGGCGTTCTCGGCGCTGGTGCATCTGCCGGTGCGCGAACGGCGCAGCGCCCCACCGGCCCCGATGGCCGCTGCCGGCTGACCGGCTGACCGGCTGACCAGCGTCGGCGTCAACGCACCAGGAGCACGTCCAGAAGATCGACCACCTCGGCGTCATGGGTATAGGCCAGCGCATGGCCCGCGCCGGGAACCACCTCTTGCCGGGCAATGGGGTTCCAGGTGGCCAGAAGCCCCATGCCGGAGATCGGGATCACCTCGTCCTCGCGCGCCCAGATGGCCAGGACCGGCAGGTCGGTGGCGGCGATGGCCCGGTGGACGGGGGCCATATCCTCGTCCAGCGCGCCACGCAGCGAGGCCAGCACCGCCGCGCGAAAGCCACGCCAGCGCAATTCGGCCTGCTGGTGATCGACGACATTGTCGATGCTGGTCTCAAGGCCGCGCTCGGCCTCGGTGGCGGCACGGAACTGGCGGCCATAGAGCGCCATGAAGAGCCAGCGGCCCAGCCAGTCATGATTGACCACAAGCCGCGCGATCGGGCCGAGATCGTGGCCCATCCCGGCGGGCGCCAGCAACACGAGCTGGCGCAGGCGATCCGCATGGCGCGCGGCAAAGGCGGCAGAGATCACACCCCCCATGGAATAGCCCATGAGAGTGAACGGCTCGTCTATCCCGAGCGCATCGAGCAGGTCCTGAAGCTGGGTCACGAAAAAATCGCTGTCCTGGGCGCCGCGCGGTCGGGCCGACCAGCCGCGCCCGTAAAGATCATAGACCAGCACCCGAAACCCAAGCCGCCCCAGTCCGGCGGCGATGGGGTGCCACACGAAAGACGGGGTCGTCAGGCCGTGGACACAGACGATCAACGGCCCGGTCTGCGCCCCGAGCCATTGGTAATGGGTGGGCCCGAGCGGCAGGTCGGCCATATGGCCTGGCGCATCGGCCCGCGCCGCATCGGACAGGCCCGGGCGCAGCGCTTCGGCAAGAAAGGGTGCCAGCAGGACCGTCAGGACGAGGACCGCGAGCACCCACCAGATCATTGCGAGCCCTGCCAGGCGTCGAGGATGTAGCGGCTGGTCATCAGGTCGAGATGCGCGCCGCCGCCGTTCTTGAAGAGGGTGATCTCATCATCCGAGCCGCGCCGGAACGCCTGCGGCTGGTAATAATCGGCGATCAGCGCGTCGCGGGTGATGGTGCCGGACTCGAGCGGGATCCTGATCTCGCCGATATGGCCGACAGTGGTGTCGAAACTGTCCACGAAGACCCGCGCACGGGTGATGGCGGTGTCGTCGGCCTCGCGCATGTCGGGGCGATAGGCGCCGATCAGGTCGATATGCTGACCGGGCTGCAGCCAATCACCCTTGAGGATCGGATCGGTGGACATGGTGGCCGAGGTGACGATATCGGCAGCGCGCACGGCGGTTTCCAGATCGTCCGCCACCTGCAGGCCGGGGCAGTCGGCGACCATCGCTTCGGCATTGGCCCGCGTCCGGTTCCAGACGGTGAAGCGCGCATCGGGGAAGGCAGCCGAATAGGCCTGAAACAGCGAACGGCCCACGGTGCCGGCACCGACGATCAGGATATCGCGGCTGTCGGGGCGGGCCAGCTTGCGCGCGGCAAAAAGGCTGTCGCCGGCGGTCTTCCACTTGGTCACGAGGTGGAAATCCACCAGCGCCGACAGGGTGCCGCCCGCATCGTCATAGAGATTGACCGCGCCATTGACCATCGGCGCCCCGCGCCCGGGGTTGCCGGGGAAGATCGTCGCGGTCTTGACCGCCATGCCCAGACCATCGATCCAGGCGGCGCGATTGAGCATCGTGTCGGGGTCACGGTAGAGGAAGGTATCGGCGATCTCGGCGCGGGGGAGTTTGTGACCGGCCTCGAACGCATCGCAGAGCGCGAGCCAGTCAAGATGCGCCTCGCCCTCGGTGAAGGGAATGATTGTGATGCTCATGCGGCTTCGTCCTTGGTCAGCAGTCCATAGTCTATCAGAGTTTGTGCCCATCCGGCAGGGTCGTCAAACAGATGGGTTTTCCATCCGCGCGCGGCGGCGGCGGCGATGTTGTCTTCGCGGTCATCCGCGAAGAGCAGGCTTTCGGGCGCAAGTCCGCAATCGGCCTCGACCGCGGCATAGATCGCAGGGTCGGGTTTGGCGAGACCCATCTCGCCCGAGATGTAATGGCGGTCGAACTGGGTCAGGAAGGGGAATTGCGCGGCGCTGAGCGGAAAGTTCGCCGCGCCGAAATTGGTCAGCGCGAAGACCGGAACGCCCCGGGCGCGCAAGGCGCGCAGCAGGCGGACGGACCGGGGGATGTCGGGTTGGGCGATGCCGGTCCAGTCCGAGTGAAAGAGCATGATCTCGTCGTGCCAGTCGGGATGGGCGGCGGCGGTTTCATGGATGACGGCGGCGAAATCCTCGCCGCTGTCGATCCGGGTCATCATGGCATGGACATCGAACGCCGCGAAGAGCTGGGCGGCCCGCGCCGCGCCGATGCGTTCGGCCAGGCGGCGTTCTGGTTGCCATTCGATCAGGACATTGCCGATGTCGAAAATGACGGCGTTGATGGTCATGAGGTCACCTTCTGGCAGGGTCGTTGGCGGTCAAGGTGCGGCCCTTGGTGGACTCGCGCCAGATGAGATAGAGGCCCGAGCCGATGATCAGCGCGATGCCGATCCAGGCGGTGGGCGCGGGCCATGTGCCGAACACGGTGACGCCCCACATGATCGCCATCGGCATGGCGACATATTCGAAGGGCGCGGCGAAGGCGGCCTCGGACAGCCGGTAGGCCTGGGAGATGAAGAAGCCACCGAACACGCCCGACACGCCCAGCATGGCGAGGATCGGCCAGTCTTGGGGCGCGATGGGCCCCCATGCGCGCAAGAGGAACTCCAGCGACGGATGGCCCGACCCCGCAAAGCCGCCATGGCCCAGGGTCAGCCCGAAGATCACGCTGGCCACGATGAAGGTGCACTGGATGTAGAACGCCATGGTCGCAGCACTTTCGGTGCCGCCGATCCTGCGGGCGACGATATGCATGACCGCATAGAGCGTGGCCGCCGCGATCGGCAGAAGCGAGGCAAGCTGGAACGCCGTGGTGCCCGGCTTGACGATCACCATGACGCCGATGAAGCCCACCGCGATCGCCGCCCATCGGCGCGCGCCCACGGTTTCACGCAGGAAGATCACCGACAGGATCGTGATGATCAGCGGCGAGACGAAGAATATCGCCACGGCATCGGCGATGGGCATCGCCGCCAGCCCCAGAAACAGGCACATATTGGCGAAGACCACGCAGACCCCGCGCAACAGATGCGCCCCGAGGCGCCTGGTGCGCATCACCCGCAGCCCGCCGGCCAGTGGCATGATGACCGCCAGGAGGACCAGCGTACCGATCGTCGAGCGGATCAGGATCACCTGATGCAGCGCATAGCGGTCGGAGAGAAACTTGATGCCGACATCGTTGAGAGAAAAGCACATCACCGCGGCCAGCGCGAAAAACGCGCCCATCAGGTTGGATCGCTGCGTGGCGGAGGTGGTCATGATGATCCGGGGCTTTGCATGCGGGGATACATGAGAGGAGCGGTCACGGTTTGTAAAGCCCCGGGACGCGGTTTGCCGAGCGCGCCTGCCAAGGAGGGCAAGGGAGGGATCTTGAGTATTTCGGGAACGGTGAAAGGGGGGGTCAGGCGCCGGGGCGCACCATGATCAGGTCAGGGCTGGACGTCTGGTCATTTGCGGGTAAGCTTCACCACGTCAGGTTGTAAGAGGGGTAAGTTGCATGAGTGCTTTGCCGGACATGATCAAGCAAGGAGAGAGCGCACGGTTGTTTCCCGTTCTTGCCGATACCAGCCGCGAAGGCAGAATAGCGTCCGTTTTCCTCGCGCTGTTGCCCAACATTCCAGCCTTTGCACAATGTATTCTTGGTACCGCCGGTTTGCGAGTAGGGGCGCGAACACGCATTCGCACATTCACCGAAATCGTACTGCGGGATGCCTCGGAGATCCGGAACAGGCCGGATGGTCTGATTGTGGTCGAGACCGGAAAAACGACATGGACCGCGCTGGTCGAGGCCAAGATCGGCAAAGCGGAACTCGATGCCGACCAGGTCGCGCGGTATCTGGACGCGGCGAAGGCGAACCAGATCGATGCGGTCATCACGATGTCCAACCAATTCGTTGCGCGCGCCGACGTCTCTCCGCTGGTATTGCCTAAAAACACGTTGAAGAAAGCCGGGCTTTTTCACTGGTCATGGACCTGGATCCGGACGCAGTGCGATCTGATCGCGCATCAGAAAGAGGTCGAGGATCACGAGCAGGCCTTTTTGTTGAGGGAATTCCAGAGGCTTTTGCAGCATCCCACGACCGGGATCGAACGGTTCACCCAGATGGGACCGAATTGGAAGACAGTCGTCCAGGCAGTTTCCATGCAGGAAGCTCTCAAGAGAACCAGTCCGGAGGTCGAGGAAACCGTGGCCGCGTGGTTCCAGGAACTGCGGGACATGAGCCTGTTGTTATCCAGCCATGTCGGACAGCCCGTGACCGAGAAGATCGACCGCAATTTGCTGGTCGAGCCATCGGCTCGCCTGAAGGAAGGGTGCAGACGACTGGCCGAAGAGAACAGGCTTGCGGGATCGTTCGTCGTGCCGGCTGCCGCATCGGAGATCGAGGTATGCGCCGATCTGGCGCGTCGGTCAATCATGTTCGGCATGAAGCTCAAGGCGCCACAGGACCGAAAATCGACCAGAGCGCGCGTCAACTGGCTATTGCGGATGCTCAAGGAGGATGATCCGAGGCTGGCGATCCGCGCGCATTGGCCCGGCAGGCGGCAACCATCGCAAAAGGACGTTTCGGTCCTGCGTGCCGATCCGGATGCCATCGATGAGGAAAAGTCCGAGGCCACGCCACATGCTTTCGATGTCTTGCTGGTCGATCTAGATGCGAAACGGTTTGCTGGTCGCAGGACATTCATCGAAACACTGGAAGCCTGTTCGCAAGATTTCTATGATCTGGTTGGTCAGAACCTGCGCGCATGGCAAACGCCACCGCCCAAACCGGTCAAGACAGGAGAAGCCGCGCCCATCGCGGAGGATCACGACGAGGCCGGTGGCACGCCTTGATCCGCGTCCCATCAATCGTTCCCGAAATACCCACTGCCTTGTCCTGCCGTCGCGGGTCAGGCGCCGGGGCGATTGGCGGCGGCACGAAGGGCGCGTTCGAGGGCATCGAGGAAGCGGGAGCGGTCGGCGCGGGTGAAGCCCTTGCCGCCGCCCTGGCGGAACGGATCGGCGGCGCGAAGGTCGGCCATCAGGTCGCGGGTGGCGAGGACATTGCCGATATTGGCCTGGGTCAGGGGTTCGCCGTTATGCTTGAGCACCAGCGCGCCGGAGGCCACGCATTTCGCCGCCAGGGGAATGTCGCCGGTGATGACCACGTCGCCCGGTCCGGCACGGTCGGCGATCCACTGGTCGGCCACGTCCGGGCCTTCGGGCACGATGACCGTGTCGACAAGCGGGTTCTGCGAGGGCCGCAAGCCGCCATTCGAGACGATGAACATCCGCACCTTGTGGCGGGTGCCGACCTTTTCGACCTCGGCTTTGACGGGGCAGGCATCGGCGTCGACATAGATGCTCATCGGGGTTTTCCGGAAGGCGCGTCACCGGTGTGGTCCGCAGGGGCGGCGGAGGGATCGCGGCGGACCTTGTATTCCTCGGGGATGGGCATGCGGTTGAACGCGTCGAGACCGGCGATCTTGTAGGCTTCGGCGAGGGTCGGATAGTTGAAGGTGTTCTGCACGAAATAATCCACCGTGCCCTTGAGATTGAGCACCGCCTGGGCGATGTGGATCAGCTCGGTCGCGCCTTCGCCGACGATCTGCACCCCCAACACGCGGCGGGTCTTGAGGCTGAAGAGCATTTTCAGCATGCCGTGTTCCAGCCCCATGATATGGCCGCGAGAGGTTTCGCGGAAGCGGGCGACGCCCACCTCGTAGGGGATCCCGCGCTCTTGCATCTCTTCTTCGGACATGCCGCAGGTGGAGATTTCGGGCACCGAGTAGATGCCGTAGGGAAACCAGGGGCTTTCCGGCAGTGTCGGCGTGTCGAGCGCATGGCAGGCGGCGACGCGGCCCTGCTGCAGGGATGTGGAGGCCAGAGACGGATGGCCGATCACGTCACCGGCGGCATAGATATGTGGTGTTTCGGTCTGATAGGTCTTGCGGTCCACCGACAGGCGGCCGCGATGATCGGCGCTCAGCCCGGCGGCCGGGAGGTTCAGCCCATCGGTCGCGCCCATGCGGCCGGCGGCGAAAAGCAGCATTTCGGCGCGGACGTGACGGCCATTGGCAAGGCTGACCTCGACATGGCCGGGGGTTGTCTCGATCCGGTCGATGGCGCTGCCGAGGCGCAGATCGACGCCGTTCTCGAGGATCTGGTGGGTGAAGTCCTGAATGAGTGCGCGGTCGATGAAATCGAGAAAGGTCTCGCGCGGCTCGATCAGGGTCACGCGCACATCGAGCGCGGAGAACATCGTGGCGTATTCCACCCCGATCACCCCGGCGCCCACCACGATCAGGCTGCGCGGGATCTGGGCGAGGTCGAGAAACTCGTCGCTGTCCACCACGGTGGTGCCGTTGAAGGGCACGGTATCGGGGCGGTAGGTTTTCGTGCCGGTGGCGATCAGGAAGCGGTCGGCGGTGAGGATGGTCTTTTCGCCGGCTTCGGTGGCGACCTCGATCTGGTGCGGGCCGGTGAAGCGGGCGGCGCCGTTCAGAGTGTCCACATGGTTGCGGTTGAACTGGTGTTCGAGCACGTCGACCTCGTAATCGAGGGTCTTGTGCAGACGCGCCTTGAGGTCATGGGCGTCGATGTCGTCCTTGACCCGGTAGGAGCGGCCATAGAAGCTGCGTTCGCGCCAGCCCGAGAGGTTCAGGACGGTTTCCCGCAGGGTCTTGGAGGGGATCGTGCCGGTATGCACCGACACGCCGCCGAACCGGTCCTTGCGGTCGATCACCAGCACCCGCCGCTTGAGCTTGCCGGCCTGGATGGCGGCGGCGCGCCCTGCGGGGCCCGAACCGATGATGATCAGGTCATAATGGCTCATGGATCACCTGGAATAGAGCGCCTCGGCATGGAAGGAGACATGGTCTTCCATGAATGACGAGATGAAGAAATAACTGTGGTCATAGCCCGGCTGCATCCGCAGCACGGCCTGTTGCCGGCGTTCGGCGCAGGCACTGGCGAGCGCCTCGGGGCGCAGAAGATCGAGGAACTGGTCCGAGGTGCCGGTGTCGATCAGCACCGGGCCGTCAAAGCCCCGGTCGCGCATCAGCAGGCTTGCGTCATGGGCGGCCCAGGCGGCTTCGTCCTGGCCGAGATAGGCGGTGAACTGCTTGCGGCCCCAATCGCTGGCGGTGGGATAGCAGATCGGGGCGAAGGCCGAGACGCTGGCAAATCGGCCCGGCAGCGACATCGCCAGCGTCAGCGCGCCATGCCCGCCCATGGAATGCCCGGTGATCGCCTGGCGATCGGGATCGATCGGGAAATTGGCGGTCAGCACGCGCGGCAGGTCATCGGCGATGTAATCCCACATGCGGTAATGCGGCGCCCAGGGGTCCTGGGTGGCATTGACGTAAAAGCCGGCACCCTGCCCCAGGTCATAGGCGGCGTCATCGGCCACGCCATCGCCCCGGGGGCTGGTATCGGGAAACACCAGCGCGATGCCCTGTTCGGCGGCCCAGCCTTGCGCGCCGGCCTTGGTCATCGCGTTTTCATGGGTGCAGGTCAGCCCCGAGAGGTACCACAGCACCGGCACCGGGCCATCGTGCGCCTCGGCGGGCAGGAAGAGGCCGAAGGTCATGTCACAGCCCGTGGCGCTTGAGGCGTGGGTGTAGACGCCCTGAACCCCGCCGAAGCAGGCATTTTCCGAAACTGTTTGCATTGGTCGTTCCCTTCTTGCGGCTTCGCGTCAGGTGGCGCGCCTGCGGCAGGCGGCGCAGCGTACGGTTGTGGCGACAGTGACCACGGGATGGGGGCGCTTGGCAACCCCGCAGGCGGCAGGTTTCAATAAAGACCCGACACCCAGCCGATCACCAGCGAGACGGTGATCACGGCCCCCGCGGTGGAGATCAGGATCGAGGCCGACACCCGGTGCGGCGCCACGCGGTAATGCTGCGCGAGGATATAGACATTGCCCGCAACCGGCAGGGCGGCGGCCGAGATCATCACGGCGGCGGCGAAAGGCTCTACCGGGAAGAGCAGCAGCGCCGCCACCGCCACGAAGGCCGGGTGCAGCACGAGTTTGCAGAAGCTGAGCCAGCCTGCCACAAGCGGGCGTTCCGCCGATTTCGAGGCCAGCGACGCACCGATGGCGAAGAGCGCGCCGGGCGTGGCCGCACCGCCGAGGATCGACAGGAACTGGTTCATCGGCTCGGGGATCGGCAAGCGCAGGCCCGACCAGGCGAAGCCCAGGACGATCGACACGATCATCGGGTTTTTCACCAGTCCCAGGCCGACAGTGCGCAGGATCCCGAGGCTCATCCGGCCATCGCGCGAGCCGGTCACGAGGATCACCACCAGCGAGCCGAACACGATCAGGTCCACCGCCAGAACCAGCATCACCGGGCCGATCGCCGCCTGTCCCAGAAGCAGCGTCAGCATCGGCACGCCCAGAAAGCCGGTATTGCCGATGGCGGCGCATTGCGCCTCGATCGCGGTTTCCTCGATGCTGAGGCGGCGCAGGAGGGCCACCAGGGTCGCGATCAGATAGACGAAGGCGGTCCCCCATAGATAGGCGGCCACGAAGGTCCAATCGAACACCTCGGCGAAGCTGAGATTGGCGGAGAAGCGGAACAGCATCGCCGAGAGCGCGAAGTAGAATACGAATTTCGTCAGCCACGCCGTCGCGGCCTCGGTGAAGAAGCCGGTCCGGCCGGAGCCATATCCCACCCCGACAACGAGGAAGAACGGCAGCGTCTGGAGAAAGACATCGAACATGACAGCTTCGTAGCATGCTGGACCGGGCGGTCAATCTGGCAACTGGTGTTTCGAGAAGGGGGCCAGCCCCCGCCGTTGAAATCCCCTTGGATTTCAACGACTCCCCCGGGATATTTGCAGCCAGAAGAAGCGCCGGGCGGTCTAGCCGCTGCCGATCAGCACCCCGGCGGCGAAGACCAGCGCCCCGCCGAGCACCACCTGGAAGGCGGCGCGGAAGAACGGGGTCTGCATGTAGCGGTTCTGGATCCAGGCGATGGCCCACAGCTCGACGAAGACGATGAACACGGCGATCACCGTCGCGGTCCAGAAATCGGGGATCAGGTAGGGCAGCGCGTGGCCGAGGCCGCCGAGCGTGGTCATCGCGCCCGAGGCGACGCCGCGCTTGACCGGGCTGCCGCGACCCGACAGCTCGCCATCGTCGCTGGCCGCTTCGGTGAAGCCCATCGAGATGCCCGCCCCGACCGAGGCCGCGAGCCCCACGAGGAAGGTGGTCCAGGTGTCCTGCGTGGCGAAGGCGGTGGCGAAGATCGGCGCCAGTGTCGAGACAGAGCCGTCCATCAGCCCGGCGAGGCCCGGCTGCACCCAGGTGAGGATGAATTTTCGGTGGGCGGCGCTGTCTTCGCTGTCGCGGGCGGCCGGATCGAGATGCGTTTCGGCCAGATCGCCGGCGCGGGTCTGGTGGCCGGCCTCGGCGGCGGCGAGATCACCCAGGAGCTTGCGGGTGGCGGCATCGGTGCTGCGACTGGCGGCCTTGAGGTAGAACGCCTCGGCGTCCTGCTCCATGGTTTCGGCTTCGGCGCGGATCCGGTCCAGCCCGAGGTTTTCCATCAGCCAGACGGGGCGGCGCGCATAGAAGCCTGCCACATGTTCGCGGCGGATGAGGGGGATCACCCCGCCGAAGCGGCTTTCATGCAGGTCGATGAGGGCGCGGCGATGGGTGTCTTCCTCGGCGGCCATGCCATCGAAGATCGCGGCGGTGTCGGGGAAATCGGGGCGCAGGCGTTCGGCATAGCTGCGGTAGATCCGGGCGTCATCCTCTTCGGAGGAGATGGCGAGGGCCAGCACCTCTTGTTCGGAGAGATCGGAAAAGCGGCGGCGTGATGTCACTCCGGGGATCATGGGGTGAGTCTCCGTTTAGAATGATTCTAAGATATGGAATTCGGAGGCAAGCGCAAGTGCGATAGCGCCGCGCCGTGAGATACGGCGGGCGAGGTGCTTGCGGTGCCTCCTGCGCGCGACTAGACTGCCGTGGCTTGGGGGACCATCGCATGACGGCCATGGCTGCTGAAATCAAGAAGGGTCGAAAGTTCGACCAGGTGCTTGACGGCGCGCGCGACGTGTTCATGCGCCACGGGTTCGAGGGGGCCAGTGTCGATGAGATCGCGCGCGTGGCGGGCGTGTCCAAGGCCACGCTGTACAGCTATTTTCCCGACAAGCGCCTGTTGTTTTCCGAAGTGGCCCGCGCCGAATGCAACCGGCAGGCCGAAGAGGCGATGGCCGAGTTCGATCTGAGCGATCCGGTGACGGTTGTGCTGCACGAGGTCGCCGACCGGATCGTGCGGTTCTTCCTGTCGGATTTCGGGCAGCAGGTGTACCGCATCTGCGTCGCGGAATCCTATCGCTTTCCCGAGCTTGGCCGACGGTTTTACGAGTCGGGCCCGGCGCTGGTGCGCGAAAGGCTGTCGGCGATCCTGCAGCCCTATATCGCGAGAGGCGAGCTGAAGATCGACGACATGGACCTGGCGGCGGACCAGTTCGGGCAGCTGTGCAAGAGCGATCTGTTCGTACGCCGCCTGTGCGGGATCAGCACGCAGACCAGCGAAGCCGAGATCGAACGGGTGGTCGCCGGCGTGGTCGAGATCTTCCTCGCACGTTACGGCACCTGATCGTCCGACCAAGGCCCGTGGCCCGGATGGGCGCCCTTGTCAGGCGCCCACGTCGATGATCGCGCGCGCCAGTTTCGGCACGGTTTCGCTGTTCAACCCGGCGATGTTGATGCGGCTGTCGCCGACCATGTAGATGCCATGCTCGGCCCGCAGACGCTCGACCGTTTCGGGCGACAGCCCGAGCCGCGAGAACATGCCGCGATGCTGGGCGATAAAGCCGTAGCGGTCCGACCCGGACAGGCGGCGCAATTCGGACGACAGCTGTTCGCGAAGCGCCAGCATCCCGTTGCGCACCTCTTCGAGTTCGGCCTGCCAATCGGCGCGCAGGGCGTCATCGGTCAGGACCAGCTGGACAAGCCGCGCGCCATGATCGGGCGGGAAGGAATAGTTCTGCCGGTTGAGATAGGCCAGGTTGCCCTGCGTGACGGTTTGCAGGCCGCGATCCTGCGCCACGGCCATCAGCAGGCCGGTGCGTTCGCGGTAGATGCCGAAATTCTTGGAACAGCTGGCCGCGATCAGCACCTCGGGGCAGCCCGAGACGACCATGCGGGTTGCCGCCGCATCGGCCTCGAGACCGTCACCGAAGCCCTGATAGGCGATGTCGATCATCGGCACGACGCCCTTGGCGTTGATCAGCTCGATCACCGCCTGCCATTCGGGACCGGTGAGATTGGCGCCGGTCGGATTGTGGCAGCAGCCGTGCAGCAAGAGCACGTCACCGGCCCGCATCTGGCCCAGATCCTCCATCATGCCGGCGAAATCCACCCCGCCGCTTTCAGCGTCGAAATAGCGGTACATCACCGTTTCGATCGCCATGTGCTTGAGGATGCTGAGATGGTTCGGCCATGTCGGATCGGAGACGAAGACACGCGCCTCGGGGCTGGCCATGCGGACAAGATCGAAGGCCTGACGGACCGCGCCGGTGCCGCCGGGCGTGGCGACGGCGGCCACCTGATCGCGGGGCACGGTATCGCCAAGCACAAGGCCGATCATCGCATCGGAAAAGGCCGGATCGCCGGCAAGGCCGGTATAGGCCTTGGTTGTTTCCTGCTCCCACCATTGGCGCTCGGCCTGTTTGACGGCGCGCATGATCGGGGTCACGCCTTCGGCGTTCTTGTAGACGCCGACGCCAAGGTCGATCTTGTCCTCGCGGGGGTCGTCCTTGAACGCCTGCATCAGCGCAAGGATCTTGTCTTTGGGTTGCTCGTTGAGCTGTTCGAACATCAGGAGTCTCCGGTGGCGACGGGCACGGTGGGGAACGCGCCCCATTCGGTCCATGAGCCGTCATAGAGCGCATGGTCGGTCTTGCCGATCCGTTCCAGCGCAAGGTTGAGGATCGCGGCGGTCACACCCGATCCGCAGGTGGTGATGGCCGGCTTGTCGAGATCGACGCCCGAGGCGGCCAGCACGGCGCGCAGTCCGTCGGCATCCTTCATGGTGCCGTCCGCATTCAGAAGGTCACGGTAGAACACGTTCCTGGAGCCGGGAATATGGCCCGAGCGCAGCCCGGCACGCGGTTCGGGTTCATCGCCACGGAACCGGCCCGGAGAGCGGGCATCGAGGATCTCGTAATCGCCCAGCTTGGAGGCGGCGGCGACTTGGGTGACATCCTTGACCATCTGGTTCTGGCGGCGCACCGTCATGTGGCGGTCGCGCACGACGGGGGGCATGTCCTCGATCCGGCGGCCTTCGGCCTGCCATTTGGGCAGACCGCCATCCAGCACGGCGATGTTGTCCTGCCCCATCAGGCGGAACAGCCACCAGACACGCGCCGCCGAAAACAGGCCATGCGCGTCATAGACCACGATCTGATGGCCATCGCCCACCCCCATGGCGCGCAGGCGCGACATGAATTTCTCGACCGGGGGGGCCATATGCGGCAAGTCCGAGCGGTGATCGCTGATGTCGTCGATATCGAAGAACCGGGCGCCGGGAATATGCGCGGCCAGGTATTCGGACCGGCCATCGCGGCCATCGGAGGGCATGAACCATGTTCCGTCCAGCACTCGCAGATCGGGATCCTTGAGGTGGCTGGCCAGCCAATCGGTTGAAACAAGCGTCTTCGGATCATCATGTGCCATGGTCGGCCCCCGGTTTGCGGACGTTTCATGCCTATCGCGCAGCGCGATCAAGGGCAAGCGCCCCTGTGCCACACCCATTGAAGCGCAAAGGCCTATTTCACCAGCAGCCTGCGGGCCATCCCGCATGTCATCAGGACAAACGCCCCGCCCAAGGCGCCCGCCACCGCCTGCGCAGCGATCACGCCGCTATCGCCGCCGCCCAGAAGCCGCGCCAGGGCATCGGTGCCAAGCGTCATCACGGCCTGCCAGCCCAGCAAACCGCCCAGCACACCGGCCGCCGCGTTCAGCACGACGCCAAGCCCGAGCGCGCGATAGACCGCTGCGGCCAGGGTGCCGCCGACAGCGCCGGAAAACAGGGCGATCAACAGCTCCATGACCGCGGCTCAGCTGTTTTCTTTCAGCAGGCGCTGCTTCTGGCGCTGCCAATCACGCTTGGCCTGGGTTTCGCGCTTGTCATGGGTCTTCTTGCCCTTGGCGATCCCGATCTTCAGCTTGGCCATGCCGCGATGGTTGAAATAGAGCACCAGCGGCACAAGAGTCATGCCCTTGCGCTGCGTCTCGTTCCACAGCCGCGCGAGTTCCTTGCGCGACACCAGAAGCTTGCGGCGGCGGCGTTCCTCGTGCTGGAAGGTCTTGGCCTGTTCATAGGGCGCGACATAGGCGTTGATCAGCCACAATTCGCCATTATCGACGGTGGCATAGCTTTCGGCGATATTCGCGCCGCCCTGGCGCAGGGACTTGACCTCGGAGCCTTCGAGGATGATGCCGCATTCCAGATCGTCCTCGATCGCATAGTCGAAGCGCGCGCGCCGGTTCTCGGCGACGACCTTGTAGTTGGGGTTGTCCTTCGGCTTGGCCATGTCGGGTGTCCTGTGGCGCGGCAATGCGAAGGGCCAAGATAGCGGCTTGGGCTGGATGATCCAAGGGGGCGCGCGCAGGCGATGTCAGATCAGCCCGCGCCTGGCCAGATCGGCGCGCAACTCGGGCCCATGCACGCCACGATCAGGCACCGGCCCGGCACGAAGCGCGGCACCGTCGAAACGGGGCGCGGGCGCGGGTTGGCGCAAGCCTTGCGCATCGGTCCAGACGCCGCGCGCGGCCAGATGCGGATCGCTTGCGGCCTCGGCCGGCGACAGGACCGGGGCGGCGCAGGCATCGCTTCCTTCGAAGAGGGCAGCCCAGTGATCGCGGGGCTGTGCGGCAAACATCGCGGCAAGGCGCGCGGTCTGGTCGGGCCATCGGGCGGCGTCCATCTGATCCGCGAAAGCCGGATCGTCGGACAGGCCCATCAGATCGAGAAAGGCGGCGTAGAATTTCGGCTCGAGGCACTGGACGGCGATATGCCCGCCACAGGCGCAGGCATAGGTCCGGCACCAATGCGGGCCATCCAACAGGCTTTGGCCCCGCGCATCCGACAGGTTGCCGGAGGGCGCCATCGACATCAGGAGCGCCATCATATGCGCCGAGCCATCGACGATGGCGGCATCGACAACCGTGCCTTGCCCGCTGCGCGCCGCCTTGAGAAGCCCGGCCAGAATGCCCGCCACCAGGTATAGCGCGCCGCCCCCCACATCGCCGACCAATGTGGGCGGCGTCAGGGGGGGCGCATCGGGGGCCGAGGCATACCAGAGCGCACCCGAGGTGGCGATGTAGTTCAGGTCATGCCCCGCCATCTGCGCCTTGGGCCCGGACTGCCCCCAGCCGGTCATCCGGCCATAGACCAGCCTGGGGTTCGCGGCGAGGCAGGGATCAGGCCCGAGGCCGAGGCGCTCCATCACACCGGGGCGAAAGCCCTCGATCAGCGCATCAGCGGTCGAGATGAGCGCGCGGGCCGTGGCCAGATCGGCTGCATCCTTGAGATCGAGCGTGATGGATTTCTTGCCCCTGTCCAGGAGGTTCACATCACCGGCCACGGGATTGCCGGGGCCGGGGCGGTGAATGACGATCACCTCGGCGCCCAGATCGGCCAGCATCATCGCGGCGAATGGGCCGGGGCCAAGCCCTTCGATCTCGATCACACGGATGCCCTGCAACATCATGTCCTGTCTCCCGTCGCTGTGATGCGGCCAGCCTAGCGGGCTGCGGGACAGGTGCAATGGCCGCTTGGCGGTGTCGCGCACATCGTCTAACGTCTGCTCCGGATACGCGAAAAAAGGAGCCGTCCCATGAAGATGAGTGACGAACGTATTATCGAGGCCGACCGTGCGACGGTGTGGGCGGCGCTGCTGAACCCCGAGGTTCTCAAGGAATGCGTGCCCGGCGCGCAGGAGGTGACGGGCAATCCGCAGGACGGCTACGAGGCCACGGTCACGCAGAAGGTCGGGCCGGTCAAGGCCACCTTCAAGGGGGCGGTCACGATCTCGAACATGATCGAGCCGGAAAGCCTGACGCTGAGCGGTGAAGGCAAGGGCGGTGCCGCCGGTTTCGCCAAGGGCGGCGCGGATGTGCGCCTGGAAGAGGTGCCCGAGGGCACCCGGCTGATCTATGACGTGGAAGCCAAGGTGGGCGGCAAGCTGGCTCAGCTTGGCAGCCGGATCGTCGACGGGTTCGCCAAGAAGATGGCCGACAGTTTCTTTGTCCGGCTGGGCGAGGTGATCGAAGGCCCCAAGGACGAGGACGCGCCCGAGGAGGCCGAAAAGAAGGGCTGGCTGAAGCGGCTGATCAAGAAGTAGGGCGCCCGATCACTCGTTGCGCTTGATGATCGCGGCGATCCGCGCGCCAATCTTGCGGCTGGCCTTCTGCGAGGGGTGAATGCGGTCGATCGCGTGATAGGACCGGTCGCCATCGGGCACCAGGTCGGCCAGCGGCAGGAAATGCACGCCGTCATCCAGGGCGGCAAGACGGGTCAGCCTGCGGTCCATTTCATCGCCCTCGTCAGCACAGCCTTCGATCGGGGACCGGAGCCCGGGGGTCCGCAGGTAGCCGACGAACACCACCTGTGCGCCGGTGGCGCGCAAGGTGGACACGAAGCCCGGAATGCGACCGCCGCGGCCGTCATCGGTGATCAGTTGATCGATGCGCGGCCCACAGGCGCCACAGCCGCACCCCATCCAGATATCGTTGCCCCCGCCATTGAGCACGATCCAGTCCCACGAGCCTTCGCGGTATTGCTGCCGGATGTTCAGCCCGGCACTTCCCGAGAGCGGCAAGGCATAGAAGAACCGCGCGCCCGTGACCGAGCGATCGACAACAGGCTCGGACAGTTCGGCTTCGATCGCATGGGAGACCGCCCGCCCCTGCCCCTTGTGGAACGCCAGCAGGGAATCGCCCATCAGCAGGATGCGCGCATCCCGCGTGACGGGTTCGCCGCAAGCGGCGACCATCAGCAAGGCGGCAAGCGAGAAAAGGCGGATCATCATGTTCGGCCGGGTCATCCTGAAGGCGTTCCTTCTTACTATCAGTCCTTGAAGATTAATTAACGGATAATTCGACCGGACTTTGACCGCTCTGCAGTGGCGCACAGGAACGCCTGCGCCTCCGGCGGATTGCACTTGGCGCGCAAACGCCTAGCTTCGGGGCAGGAAACGGAGGTGCGCAATGGCATCCATTGTCGAGGTCGAGGGCCTGCAGAAAACATATGATGGCGGGTTCGAGGCGCTGAAGGGCGTGTCGCTCGGGATCGAAAAGGGCGAGATCCTTGCCCTGCTCGGGCCGAACGGTGCGGGCAAGACCACGCTGATTTCCGCCCTGTGCGGGATCACCACCCCCACGGGCGGGACCGCGCGCGTTGGCGGGCATGACATCGTGTCCGAGTATCGCAAGGCCCGCGCGATGATCGGGCTTGTGCCGCAGGAGGTCGCGCTCGAGCCGTTCGAGAAGGTCATCAACACGGTGCGCTTTTCACGCGGCCTGTTCGGCAAGCCGCGCGACGAGGCGCTGATCGAAAAGCTGCTGCGGCAATTGTCCTTGTGGGACAAGCGCGACAGCCGCACGCGCGAGTTGTCGGGCGGCATGAAGCGGCGGGTGCTGATCGCCAAGGCCCTGGTCCATGAGCCCGACGTGCTATTCCTGGACGAGCCGACCGCCGGGGTGGATGTGGAATTGCGCCGCGACATGTGGCAGGTCGTCGAAGGGCTGAGGGCACAGGGGGTCACGATCATCCTGACCACCCATTACATCGAAGAGGCCGAGGCCATCGCCGACCGCGTCGCCGTCATCAACCGGGGCGAGATACTGCTGGTCGAGGACAAGGCCGACCTGATGCGTCGCATGGGCCGCAAGACCCTGCGGATCGACCTGTCGGAGCCGATAGAGGCCGTGCCCGAGGGTCTTGCTGGCTATGACCTGGAGCTTTCGGCCGAGGGCTGCGCGCTGAGCTATCACTATGACACGCGCGGGCAGGACGGCACCGGGATCACGAGGCTGTTACAGGCCCTGGCCAGCGAGGGGCTGACACTGCAGGACATTCACACCACGCAATCGAGCCTCGAAGAGATCTTCGTCGGCCTGGTCAAGGAGGACGCGGCATGAACCTGCGCGCAATCCGGGCGATCTATATCTACGAGATGAAGCGCTTCATGCGGACGCTGATGGAAAGCCTGCTGTCGCCGGTGATCTCGACCACGCTTTATTTCGTGGTGTTCGGGTCGGCCATCGGCAGCCGGATAGACCAGGTCGAAGGGGTAAGCTATGGCGCGTTCATCGTGCCCGGCCTGATCATGCTGACGGTGATGACGCAGGCGATCAGCAATGCCAGCTTCGGCATCTACTTTCCCAAGTTCATCGGCACGATCTACGAGCTGTTGTCGGCACCGGTGAATTTCCTCGAGATCGTGCTGGGCTATGTCGGGGCAGCGGCGACCAAATCCCTGCTGATCGGGGTGGTGATCCTGATCACGTCGGGCTTCTTCGTGGAGATCGAGGTGCTGCACCCCGCCGCGATGCTGGGTTTCCTGGTGCTGACCTGTCTGTCATTTTCGCTGTTCGGGTTCATCATCGGGATCTGGGCCGAGAATTTCCAGCAATTGCAGATCATTCCGCTTCTGGTCATCACGCCATTGGTGTTTCTGGGCGGGTCGTTCTATTCGATCTCGATGCTGCCCGAGGCCTGGCAGATGGTAAGCTACTTCAATCCGGTGGTTTATCTCATTTCCGGCTTCCGCTGGTCGTTCTTCGGGCAGGCGGACGTGCCCGTGGGGCTGAGCCTGCTGGCGATCGCGGCATTCACCGGACTTTGCCTGATGATCGTCTGGCTGATCTTCAAGACCGGGTACAAGATCAAGTCCTGAGACCGCAGAGGGCGTGACTTATTTGCCCGGTCAGGCCCTGTTTTTGGGCCTGGACGCGAAATGGCCGGGCCCGCCGCCTTGTTTGTACGGGATGGGCAATCTACATCCGTGAGCATGAAAGAGCGTATCCCCTTCCTGAACCGCGGGCCGCTGGTCTCGGTGATCCGCCTGAGCGGCGCGATCGGCGCCGGAAGCCGTGCGCAACTGAGCGACGAGGCATTGGCCCCGTCGATCGAGCGGGCGTTCCGGCGCGGCAAGCCCAAGGCCGTCGCCCTGTTGATCAATTCACCGGGCGGGTCGCCGGTGCAATCCTCGCTGATCGCCTCGCGTATCCGGCGGCTGGCCGAGGAAAAGGACATCCCCGTGCATGCCTTCGTCGAGGATGTGGCGGCGTCGGGCGGCTATTGGCTGGCGACGGCGGCGGATGATATCTGGGTCGATCCGGCCTCGATCGTGGGATCCATCGGCGTCATCTCGGCCGGGTTCGGTGCGCCGGTCCTGCTGGCACGGCAGGGCGTGGAGCGCCGGGTGCACACATCGGGCAAATCGAAAAGCTTCCTTGATCCGTTCCTGCCGCAGAAGGACGAGGATGTGAGCCGCCTCAAGGACATCCTTGAACAGATGCACAAGGTGTTCGAGACGCAGGTCACCTCGCGCAGGGGTGACCGGCTGGCCAAGAGCGACGATCTGTTCACCGGCGAGTTCTGGCTGGGCCAACGCGCGGTGGAACTGGGGCTTGTGGACGGGACCGGACATGTGGCGCCCAAGATGAAAGAGCTTTACGGCGACAAGGTGCGCTTTGCGCAATACGGGCGCAAGCGCGGCCTGTTCCAGCGGTTCGGCATGAGCATCGCACAGGACGGCATCGCCGCCCTCGAGGAGCGGGCGTCCTACGCGCGTTTCGGCCTCTGACGTGATCGTCAAGATCGTCATACTGTTCCTTGTCGCCATGGGTGTTCTGGCGATGTTCGGGAAATTGCGCTTTCCGGGGCAAAAGAAGCTCGCCGCTGCGAAATGCAGCAAATGCGGGCGGTTCCGCATCGGCAAGGGCCCCTGTGCCTGCACGAAAGGCAAACGCAAATGATGCCCTGGATTCTGTCGGTGCTGGGGCTGGTGATCCTGCTTCTGGCCGGTGACGCGCTGGTCAAGGGCGCGGTGAACCTGAGCCTGCGGGTGGGCATCCCCGCCCTGATCGTCAGCCTGACCATCGTTGCCTTCGGCACCTCGGCGCCGGAGTTGCTGATTTCCGTGAACGCGGTGCTGGATGACAAGCCGGGGCTGGCGCTTGGCAATGTGGTGGGATCGAACACGGCCAATATCCTGATGGTTCTGGGGGTGCCGGCGATCCTGTCGGTGCTGCACACAAGCGAATGCGACACGCGCAAGACCTATGTGTTCATGCTGGTGGCGTCGGTCCTGTTCATCGGGCTGGCGTTTCTTGGGGAGTTCACGCTGGTCTCGGGGCTGATCCTGCTGGCGGCGCTGGCCTTCGTGCTGACCGACGCCTTCATGGAAGCCGGCCGCCATCGCAGCGCCAATGCGGCGCTTGCCCTGTCCCAGGCCGACGGGATCGAAGACGTGGAGGGTGCCGACCCCGACATGCCCTGGTGGCAGATCAGCGTCTTCCTGGTGCTGGGGCTTGTGGGCCTGCCGCTTGGCGCGGACCTGCTGGTGGACAATGCCTCGATCATCGCGCGGCAATACGGGGTCAGCGACACGGTCATCGGCCTGACGCTTGTGGCGCTTGGCACGTCGCTGCCGGAACTGGCCACCACGGTGATGGCCGCGCTGCGCAAGCAGGCGGATGTCGCGCTTGGCAACGTGATCGGCTCGAACATGTTCAACCTTCTGGCGATCATCGGGATCACGGCGGTGATCGGCCCGATCCCGGTGGACCCCGAATTCCTGCAGTTCGACCTGTGGGTGATGCTGGCAGCGTCGCTGCTGATCGTTCCCTTCGTCTTTTTCAAGCAGGATATCGGCCGCGTGTGGGGTGTGATCTTGACGGGGCTTTATGTGGCCTATGTCGTGATCGTGCTCTCATGATGAAAGGCGGCGCGGCATGACGACAGCTTTGGTGACAGGGGCCGGGAAACGGCTGGGGCGTGCAATGGCGCTGGAACTGGCGCGGCGCGGGCATGACGTGGCGGTGCATTACGCCTCGAGCCGCGATGAGGCCGAGGCCGTCGCCACCGAAATCCGCGGGCTGGGGCAACAGGCCGTGACGGTGCAGGCCGATCTGCTGGACGAGGCGCAGGTCACGCGCCTTTTGCCCGAGGCCGCCGACAAGCTGGGGTCGCCGATCACCTGCCTGATCAACAACGCGTCGATTTTCGAGTATGACAATATCCGGACCGCCACCCGCGAAAGCTGGGATCGGCACATGGAAAGCAACCTGCGCGCGCCCTTCGTGCTGACGCAGGCGATGGCGGACCAGGTTCCTGCCGCCGATCGCTGCGACATGGGCGAACCGGTGGCGCGCGGGCTGGTGATCAACATGATCGATCAGCGGGTGCGCAAGCTGACGCCCGAGTTCATGACCTACACGCTGGCCAAGATGGGGCTGTGGGCGTTCACCCAGACCGCGGCACAGGCGCTGGCCCCTCATATCCGGGTCAATGCGATCGGCCCCGGTCCGACCCTGCAGGGCCACCGGCAGACCGAAACGCACTTCCAGCGTCAGCGCCAGTCGACGGTGCTGGGGCGTGGCGCCAACCTGTCGGATATCACCGCCGCGCTGGCCTATTTCCTGGATGCGCCGGCGGTCACCGGGCAATTGCTGTGCGTCGATGGAGGGCAGCATCTGGGCTGGCAAACGCCGGACGTTCTGGGCGTCGAGTGACATATTGCGGCCTGACTTGTGCACCGCGAGGATGAGCGACAAAAACCTGTTACAAAAATTTTAATGTTTTCAATATTTTGTGGCAGGTAAAAGTTTTTTTCGAATGTTTTCAATAGCTTGTTTTGTCGCCTATTTTTTGTGCAATCCAACGAAGGCCTCTTATAACAAAGGAAAATTTCCCTGCCCCCAAACTTGCCCCCACAGTTATCCACAGGTTTCGTGGACAGCTTTCTTCTTGCCCGCAGCGCGATAAGATTGCAGCCAAAGCAGAGAATCATATCCAAGCCACATGCCCGAGCAGACATCTGATAGCCCCCCCAAAACCGGCCACGAGGTGATCCACTCGTACCTCAAGACGCTCGACGCGTCGCCGGGGGTGTACCGCATGCTCGATGCGCAGGCGCGGGTGCTCTATGTCGGCAAGGCGCGGAACCTGCGGGCACGGGTGTCGAACTACGCGCGCCCGTCGGGCCATACCGCGCGCATCGACCGGATGATCCGCGAGACCGCGTCGATGATGTTCCTGACCACCTCGACCGAGACCGAGGCGCTGCTTCTTGAACAGAACCTCATCAAGCAGCTCAAGCCGCGCTACAACGTGCTCTTGCGCGACGACAAGAGCTTTCCGAACATCCTTGTGACCGGGCATGACTTTCCGATGATCAAGAAGCATCGCGGCGCCAAGAAGGAGAAGGGCCATTACTACGGCCCCTTCGCCAGTGCCGGCGCAGTGAACCGGACCCTGTCGCAATTGCAGCGGGTGTTCCAGCTGCGAAATTGCACCGACACGCAGTTCGAAAGCCGCACCCGCCCCTGCCTGCAATACCAGATCAAGCGCTGCACCGCGCCCTGTGTCGGCTATATCGGCAAGGCCGAGTATGCCGCAGCGGTCAAGGATGCCGAACGCTACCTGTCGGGCCGCTCGACCGAGATCCAGGACAAGCTCAAGACCGAGATGGCGCAGGCCGCCGAGGATATGGAATATGAACGCGCCGCCGCGCTGCGCGACCGGATCAAGGCGCTGACCCAGGTGCAGACAGCGCAGGGCATCAACCCGCGCACCGTGACCGAGGCGGATATCCTGGCACTGCACCTGGAAAAGGGACAGGCCTGCGTTCAGGTGTTCTTCATCCGGGCCGGGCAGAACTGGGGCAACCGTGATTTCTATCCCCGGGTCGGGGCCGATGTGGAAGAGGCCGAGGTGCTCGAGGCGTTCATCGGCCAATTCTATGACAGCAAGGACCCCGCCCGCCAATTGATCCTGTCGCACCCGATCGAAAATGCCGATCTCATGACCGAAGCCCTGAGCGGCAAGCTGGGACGCAAGGTCGAGATCCTGGTCCCGCAGCGCGGCGAGAAGGCCGAGCTGGTGGATGCCGCCCTGCGCAATGCCCGCGAAAGCCTGGCCCGCAAGATGGCCGAGACGGCGACGCAGGCCAAGCTGCTCAGGGGGTTGGCCGAGGCGTTCGATCTGCCGGATGCGCCCAAACGGATCGAGGTTTACGACAACTCGCATATCCAGGGCGCACATGCGGTCGGCGCGATGATCGTGGCGGGGCCGGACGGCTTCATGAAAAACAGCTATCGCAAGTTCAACATCCGGGGGGACGAGCTGACGCCAGGGGATGATTTCGGGATGATGAAAGAGGTCCTGACCCGGCGGTTCAAACGCCTGCTCAAGGAAGACCCGGACCGCGATCAGGGCCATTGGCCCGACCTTCTGCTGATTGACGGGGGTGCCGGGCAAGTCAGTGCCGTGGCGCAGATCATGCGCGAGCTGGGGGTCGAGGATATCCCGATGGTCGGCGTGGCCAAGGGGGTGGACCGCGACCACGGCAAGGAGGAATTCCACCGCACCGGCAAGCGGCCCATGGCGCTGCAGCGCAATGACCCGGTCTTGTACTTCATCCAGCGGATGCGCGACGAGGCGCACCGCTTTGCCATCGGCACCCACCGGGCCAAGCGGGCCAAGGCGGTGGGGGCGACGCCGCTGGACGACATTCCCGGTGTCGGTGCGGCACGCAAGCGGGCGCTTCTGGCGCATTTCGGCAGTGCCAAGGCGGTGAGCCGCGCCAATCTGTCGGACCTCAAGGCCGTGGAGGGCGTGTCCGAGGGGTTGGCCCAGAAAGTCTATGATTTCTTCCATGAAAAGGGCTGATCCAGTGCCGCTTTCCCTTTGGTCGCGTTGCGGTTAGAACCTGTCGCATGACGTGGAACCTGCCCAACCTTCTGACGCTTCTGAGGCTACTGGCCGCCCCCGGCGTGGCGGTGATGTTCCTGTATTTCCACCGTCCCTGGGCCGACTGGTTCGCACTCACGCTGTTCATCAGCGCCGCGATCACCGACTGGTTCGATGGCTACCTTGCAAGGGCTTGGAAACAAACGACGAAACTTGGCGCAATGCTGGATCCGATCGCCGACAAGGCGATGGTTGTCATCGCGTTGATGGTGATCGTGGGCTATTCCTCGATGTCGCCCTGGCTGGTGTTGCCGGCGACGTTCATCCTGTTCCGCGAGGTGTTCGTGAGCGGGTTGAGGGAGTACCTGGGGGATACGGCAGGCACGCTCAAGGTCACGCGATTGGCCAAGTGGAAGACCACGGCGCAGATGGTGGCGATTGCGGTGCTGTTTGCGCAGGGCGTGTTCGAGCATTACTTCGGTGCGGACACGCCGGGCGCGGTGTTGCTGGGCCATGCGGGGCTGTGGCTGCTGTGGATCGCGGCCGGGCTGACATTGGTTACCGGCGTTGATTACCTCAGAAAATCAGTGCCTTACCTGAAGGACTAAGATCATGGATGTGCTCTATTTCGCATGGGTCAGGGAACGGATCGGGCGGCCCAAGGACCGGATCGAGACGCAGGCCGCAACGGTACGCGACCTGGTCGAGGAATTGCGTGCCCGGGAAGAGCGTTATGCCGCCGCGTTCGAGGATCTGAGCGCGCTGCGGGTGGCGGTCGATCAGGAGCTTTCGGATTTCGACGCGCCCTTGGCCGGGGTCCGGGAAGTGGCGTTTTTCCCACCAATGACAGGGGGTTAGGCGATATGGATATCCGTGTTCAGGAGACCGCTTTCGATCTTGGAGACGAAGCCCGCGCCTTTGCCGAACGGCAAACCGGCATGGGGGCGGTGGTGACATTCACCGGGATCGTACGCGATCTGGACGGGGCCGATCTGGACGTGATGGAGATCGAACATTACCCCGGAATGACCGAAGCGGCGATCAAGAAGATCGGGCAGGAGGCGCTAAGCCGTTGGAATCTCGGCGATATCCTGGTGATCCACCGCTATGGGCGGCTGCGCCCGGATGATCTTATCATGATGGTGGCCACCTCGGCACGGCATCGGGTCGATGCGTTCCAGGGCGCCGAATTCCTGATGGATTTCCTGAAATCCCGGGCGCCGTTCTGGAAGAAGGAAGTGACCGGGAAGGATGCCGCCTGGGTCGCGGCGCGCGACGAGGATGAGGACGCGCTGAGCCGCTGGTGAGCACGGGATTTGTGTAGGGTTCGTACGAAACCTACACGGGTTTGGGACGGAACCGGAGGCGATCCCGGAAATTTGTGTCCATCCCGTACACAAATGCCCGTTTCGTACCCCTGCGTGACCCGAGGTTCCGCTTGCCGACACCGCCGATCCGGGCCACCCCTTGTGCGGTTGTCAGACGGGGGACGAGGCCATGAGCGACCTGATCCAGAGCTATATCGAGACATTGACACCCAAGGTGGCCGGCACGCTGCGCGGCACGGCGAAACTGGTGATCCCGGGCGAGGGCGCGGTGATGCTGGACGAGACCGGCGCGCGGGCCTGCGACGCGGCCGATGAGGCCGACGTGGCGCTGATCGCCAGCGACGCGGTCTTCCGGGCAATCCTGTCGGGGGATCAGAACCCGGTGATGGCGGTGATGGGCGGCAAGCTCAAGGTCGAAGGCAGCGCGCAACGGGCTTTGAAGGTGAGCGGGATTTTGGTGGGGTGAGTTGGGGGGGAAATTAGTCAGTATGTCCCATTTCCATAACTTCCATCGTAACAATAGCGGCAAGATAGATCGTAAATACCCTGTAGATTACAAGTTGTGTGAGCTACTGTAGTTGCTTGTAAGGATATGTCTCAGATGTAGTGAGTTTGAAGAAGTATAAATGTTGCCAGCCAAAGTCCACGTTGAAGCGATAGATCTGCTTCTTGCGTCCATTACGCTAACAATGGGAAAGGAAGGCTCACGAGCTTCCTTTTTCTTTGGCCCTCAGGGGTCAAGTATTTGGGAAAGGCAAATTGGAATCGATATTTATTACCACTTTGTCCGACTGGATCTTGCAGCTTTACATGTCAGAGGTAACGGTCCGAGTTATTTGAAGGCTCTTCCCTTAATTGAAATCCGATCAAAGCTTCAAACTTTTATACGCGAACACTTTTCTTGCATAGGCGATCTAGTTGTTGGCGCCACGGAAGAGAGACCCCTGAATGACTGGATTCCAGAGAAGGAAAAGCGGCGCCTAGCGCTGAAGTTGGCTACATCTTCGCTTTTCATGCCAACAAATGATCTTTCAGTATTTCCACTTGTTCCAGTTTTGGTCAGAAAAAGTTTTAAGAGCGATCAGTTTTTCTTCTCTTCCCCTGAGCAAGAGAATGCTTTTCTCCTAGACGAACAGCTTGCTAGGCAGTTTGACACCACATACTTTCCCCCGCAAATCGGTTTCAAAGGGCAAATTAGAAAACCTGGCGCTTGGTTGGGCGTGTACTCACCGGACTATAGGGCTGCGCTCAAAACACGCTCATCAATTTTGGGAGCATTGGCTCTAACCGCTTTACCTAAACATCGGCACATGGTTTCGGAACGACAGATGTTTGGCGGTAGATGTACGATTTCCCAGAAAGAAATTACCTACTCATATGAAAAGACACATACCCCACCATGCATGTACGACATCCAAATCACCGACATCGACGTCGATTGGATGACAATTCTTTCTGAAAAGTTGAGAACGGCTGACAAAGAGGCTACGCGCCAGCTTAAAGCACTTGAGTACTATTTCCGCGCCTGGCCGCTTTCGCCAGAGGAACGTTTTCCCATTCTTTGCATGGCGCTCGATGCGATCTTCGGAGATGCGAACAACGCCACGCAAGCCGTAGTGGATGGAGTAAATAAAGCCCTCGACGGCGCCGCTTCAGAGAGACAAATGAGGGATATCCTCAAATTGCGCGGATCGGTGATTCATGGCGGCGCACCAGATGTCTACGATTCAAGTAAGTATCCAAAATACTGCAGAAAATATGGATGCGATCCAATAAGAGACTTAGAGTTGGTGGTTAGCGCCTGCTTAAGAAAAACGGTTTTTCTTGATGAATTACGCGAACACTCGGACCCTAATGGTGAGTTGATTGAGAGAGCGAGAGCGGAAGGACGTTTAGCCCCAAAAGTAAACGCGGTTTCGATTCTGAACCCCCAGCTGTAATGCTCCAAGTCAAACCGTCCAGTTTGAATCGGCAATTTGCGGAAAAAATTGCCGCCCATTACTGCTCAGCAAAACACACTTTTCTTAACTGTCAAACCCGCCCCGTCAAAGCACGAGACCGCCCTTGCCTGTCCGCGGGCTGGCGATGCAACGGTATTTCGGGGCGCTTTATGGCTGCCGTGTCAGTGCTTCATTCCGTCGGTGCGCTGTCTTCACCCAATCGCCTGCCCGGGGGGGCGGACAGGCGATGGCGGGCGGCCTGAAGGCCGCTGCTTCCGCAGGGTGAGGGGATCAGGGGTGTGCGGCGCTTTAGGGGTGCCGTGCCAGGGCTTCATCCCTTCGGTGCGCTGTCTTCACCCAATCGCCTGCCCGGGAGGCGGACAGGCGAGGACGCGCGGCCTGAAGGCCGCTGCTTCCGCCGGGTGAGGTGATCTGGGATGCTCGGCGCTTTATGGCTGCCGTGTCATTGCGTCATCCCCTCGGGGCGCTGACGTCACCCGATCGCCTGCAAGGGTAAAGGACAGGCAGCCTGATGGCCGCTGCTTCCGCCCGGTGAGACGCCCCGGGCAAGGGGCACGAGGCGCCGGCATGGAACCAGGCCGCCGATATCCCGGCGGCCTGGTCGGTCGAAAGCCCGAAGGCAAGGCGCATGGCGCGCTTACTGGAACTTCTTGATCTCGCCCGACTTGAGGCGGGACAGGTAGCTGTGGAGTTCGCGTTTCACCACCGGCATCAGGACGTAGAGCGCCACGATGTTGACCACCGCCATGGCGAAGATCGCCGCGTCGGAGAAATCGATCACCGGGCCGAGGCTGGCCGATGCGCCGATGACGACGAAGATGCAGAAGATGATCTTGAAGGTCAGCTCTTTGCCGTGCCCCTCGCCGAAGAGGAAGGTCCAGGCCTTGAGGCCGTAATAGGACCAGCTGATCATCGTCGAGAAGGCAAACAGGATCACCGCGATCGCCAGCACGTATTTGAAGAACGGGAAGGCCGACGAGAAGGCCGCAGAAGTCAGCGCGACGCCCTTGTTGCCGTCCACCGTCTGGATCGTCGCGGCCCCTTCATCGAGCAGGTAGAGACCGGTGGCGGGATCGGTGATCAGCTGGCCGGTGATGATGATCACCAGGGCGGTCATGGTACAGATCACCACCGTGTCGATGAACGGCTCGAGCAGCGAGACGAAGCCTTCGGTGATCGGCTCCTTGGTGCGCACGGCCGAGTGGGCGATGGCGGCGGAGCCGACGCCGGCCTCGTTCGAGAAGGCGGCCCGCTTGAAGCCCTGGATCAGCGCGCCGACCATGCCCCCGGCGACCCCGGCCCCGGTGAAGGCGCCTTCGAAGATCTGGCCGAAGGCCCAGCCGATCATGTCGGCGTTCAGGATCAGGATCACCAACGCGGTGAGCACATAGAGCACCCCCATGAAGGGGACGACCTTTTCCGTCACCTTGGCGATCGACTTCAGGCCGCCGACGATGACCGCGAAGACGATCCCGGCAAAGACGAGGCCGGTGATCCAGCCGGGGAAGTCCCCGACGACATTGGTGATCTGCGCATGGGCCTGGTTGGCCTGGAACATGTTGCCGCCGCCAAGGGCGCCCAGGATACAGAAGATCGAGAACAGGATGGCCATGATCTTGCCCGCGGGGACGCCACGCTCGGCGAAGCCCTTGGTCATGTAGTACATCGGGCCGCCCGAGACGGTGCCGTCCTCGTATTCGTTGCGGTATTTGACGCCGAGGGTACATTCGGTGAATTTCGAGGCCATGCCCATGAGACCGGCCAGGATCATCCAGAAGGTCGCCCCCGGACCGCCTATGCCGACGGCCACCGCGACACCCGCGATATTGCCGAGGCCCACGGTGCCCGAAAGGGCCGTGGCAAGCGCCTGGAAATGGCTGACCTCGCCGGCATCGTTGGGATCCGAATAGTCGCCTTTGACAAGTGCGATGGCATGGCGGAACGCCCGGAACTGGATGAACCCGAAATAGAGCGTGAAGATCGTCGCGGCGACGACGAGCCACATCACGATCCAGGGGAAATTGGTTCCCGGGAAGTTGGAGAAGATGAGGTTGACGAACCAGCCCGTCGCCAACGAGAAGCCGTCGTTGATGGTCTGGTCGAGTGATTGGGCCATGGCGGGCGCGGATACGGCCAGCATGGCGGGCAGCGACACGGCGGCTGCCTTGAACAAATGGTGCATGATGATACCTGTCCCTGACTTGTTATGGCACGATGGTGACCGGCACCGGCGCGGCCTGCGCCAGGCTGATCGCGACCGAGCCGAAGACACGAGACCCGAACCCGGGCTCGCCGTTGCGGCCGATGACGATCTGGTCGGCCCCTGTTTCCTTGGCGATCTTGGAGAGCGTGGCCGCGACCTGACCGAACTTGAGCGCGGTCGAGACGTCGAGGCCGCTATCCTTGAGACCGGCCATTGCCGGCGCGAGGATCGCCTCTTCGGCGCGCGACAGCTCTTCCTTGCGGCGCATGTGACGCTCTTCGATCTCGTTCGGGGTCAGGAACGAATAGGGTGACCATTCGAGCACATGGGCGACGATGATGCTGCCGCCCTGTGCCTTGGTAAGCTCAGTGGCGAAATCGAGCGCCGCCCTGGAGCTGTCGCTGCCGTCATACCCGACGACTATCTTATGGGACATTGTGCCCTCCCTTTGGTTGAGTCGCCTGCATTGGCGATATGCCCAAAGTAGCTGTTTCGGGCCTAGAAATGTTCTTCTATATCTTGTGATATCGGAAAATTTCTGCAAAAAATCCTGTATGATGGTTAATTTTGGTAATTTTTCCGATGGATCAACATGACATACGCATTCTTTCCATTCTCCAAAGATACGGAGATATCTCAATGGCGCGGCTGTCCGAGCGGGTTGGACTGTCGCTCTCGGCCTGCCACAGGCGGGTCAAGATACTGGAGGCGGACGGGAAGATTTCCCATTATGCGGCGCGGCTGAACCGCAAGGCTGTCGGGCTGGAGATACAGGTGTTCATCGAGGCCAAGCTGGTCAGCCAGAGGCGCGATGATATCGAGGCTTTCGAGGCCGCGATCCACACGATGCCCGAAGTTCTGGAATGTCACCTGATTTCGGGGGAGTTCGATTACCTCATACGGGTGGCGGCGCGGAACACGGAAGATTACGAGAAGCTCTATCGGGACAGGCTGACATTGATCCCGTCCGTGGCGCAGATGAAGACATTGCTTTGCCTGTCCACGGTCAAGGATTTCCGGGGGTTTCACCTGGCGGAGTGAGCGCCGGGCCGGACGACGTGCACAGGGAACGGGCGGGGCCGATGTCTTCAACAGACATCGGGCCGGAAACTTGCAAAGTTTCCGGCGCCAGTGGCCGGGGACGGGACTCAAGGGGGGTGCAGGCTCTGGACAGGCGGGCCGCACGGGTGCAACTGTTTGATCAAATCCGCGACTCAGGCCTCAGAGGGAGCCTTCCGATGAAAGACGACAATTTCCTGCGAGAGATGAACGCTCGCCACCTGTGGCATCCGATGGGCCACCCCGGAGAGGCGCATCAGAACGCGCCCAAGATCATCAAGGGCGCCGAGGGCGTCGAGATCACCGATATCGACGGGCATAGCGTGGTCGATGCGGTGGGCGGGCTGTGGTGCGTCAACCTTGGCTATTCGAACGACGCGATCAAGCAGGCGATCTCGGACCAGCTGTGGAAGCTGCCCTATTACTCGGCCTTTGCCGGCACCAGCAACCCGCCCGCGATCGAGGCGTCCTATGCCGTGCAGGAGTTCTTTGCCGAGGATGGCATGGTGCGCGCCTTCTTCACCAGTGGCGGATCGGACAGCGTGGAAACCGCGCTGCGCCTGGCGCGGCAGTATCACCGGCTGCGCGGAGAGCCGACACGAACCAAGTTCCTGAGCCTCAAGAAAGGCTATCACGGGACGCATTTCGGCGGCGCCAGCGTGAATGGCAACAACCGGTTCCGGATCACCTATGAGCCGCTGTTGCCGGGCTGTTTCCACCTGCCCAGCCCCTATACCTATCGCAACCCGTTCGGGGTGATCGACCCCGAGCTGCTGGCGCAGAAGATCGCGGCGGCGGCAGTGGACGAGATCGAGTTCCAGGATCCCAGCACCATCGCGGCCTTCATCATGGAGCCGATCCAGGGCGCGGGCGGCGTGATCGTGCCGGATGCCAGCTTCATGAAGCTGATGCGCGAGATCTGTGACAGATACGGGATCCTGATGATCTCGGACGAGGTGATCACCGGCTTCGGGCGCAGTGGCGACTGGTCGGGCGCACGGCATTGGGGCGTGAAGCCCGACATGATGACCTGCGCCAAGGGCATCACCAGCGGCTATTTCCCGGTGGGCGCCACGCTGCTGAGCGAAAAGGTGGCCGATGTGTTCGAAAATGCCGGGCCCGAGGGGGCGATCTGGCATGGCTATACCTATTCGGCGCATCCGGTGGGTGCTGCGGCGGTGGTGGCCTGCCTGTCCGAGACCCTGAGGCTGGACACCAAGACCAACGCGGCGGCGCGCGGCACGCAGCTTTATGACGGGGTGTGCCGGCTGGCCGAGAAATACGACATCATCGGCGATGTGCGCGGCGGGCACGGGTTGATGACGGGGATCGAGATCGTCAGCGACCGGGACGCCAAGACGCCGATGGACGCGGCCACCATGAAGCGCATCCACCAGGCGGCCTACGAGGCCGGGGCGATGGTGCGGCTGGGCGCGCACAACATCCTGATGTCCCCGCCGCTGACCATCTCGGAAGACGAGGTGAACCGCATCCTGGGCGCGCTGGACGCGGGGTTTGCCGCGGCCTGATCGAGGACGGGCGGCGGGCCTGAACCCGCCGGCACGCCACCCATCTGCCCGCGTTCTCAGCCGAAGCGGCGCCAGGCATCCTTCATCGCGTCGGACATTGTCTCCCAGGCCTTGTCGGCGCCGGCCTTGATGTCGCTCCACGCGGCGGCATTGGCATTGCGGAGTTTCTCCAGCTGCTGTTCCATCTCGTCGCGGCGTTTCTTCAGATCCTCGATCTGGCTCTCGTATTGCAGCTTGGCATCGGCGCTGGCCCCGTCGGCCTTGGCGCGCAGCTTGTCGATTTCGGCTTTCCATTCGTCGAGCTTGGCGTCGAGTTTCTGCTGGTAGGCTTGTTTCTCGTCCATGGGATCGCTCCTTTGTCGCGTCAATGAATGTCCCATCGACGTAAGAAGGACAGCGGCGCGCATCAATGGGCATGGTCAATGCACGCCGGAATCCCATCAGGACTCCCATGCGGAATCCCATGAAAAAGGCCGACGCATCGCGCCGGCCCATCACTCGTTACCATCTTGATTTCACACCACCATACCTACTCTCGGCCCGCACATACCCGCGGGTCGTGACGTTGGCCCGTGGCCGGCTTTCGGTTATCAAGCGGGATGAAGACACCAACCAGCCCAGAGAAGCCACAGGGTAGGAAATCAACCGGACCACGAGCCCGGGCACTTGTTACGATCCTCTCTGTTCGTACCAACGCCAGATACAACGGCTAAGCAAATTTGTATCATAGCAGGGTTACACGATCTTCCTTTTAGCCGGGATATCGCAGGATAAAGCGCTGATAAGGCCGCAGCCACTGGTCAAACGGCCCGCCAAGGCGCGTTTTGCGGTAAAATGAACCGTACAGTTCATGTCTGGCGGGTCTTTTGACCCGACTCGGAGGCCGGAGTGGCGCCGTCCCGCAAGGCGCCCTGTGCAGGGTCCGACAGGGCGCAAGCCCGTCTGATGACACCGAGGGCCAGGCATTGAAATCACCTGCGATCTGGGCCCATATGGGTGTGGCAGCCGAAAGGGACTCGCGATGGATATACGCAGCATCACCGAAGATTTCGCGGTCAGCCCGCAGATCACGCCCGAGGACATCCCCGAGATCAAGGCCGCCGGCTTCCGCTCGATCCTGTGCAACCGCCCCGATCACGAGGAATACGGCCAGCCCTTGCAGGACGAGGTGGCCGAGGCGGCCCGCGCCGCCGGGCTCGAGACGCGCTGGGTGCCGATCGTATCGGGCATGGTCACGCCCGATGCCGCCGAGGCGTTCCGCGCGGCGCTCGACGAGATGCCGGCGCCGATCCTGGCCTATTGCCGGTCGGGCACGCGCTGCGCGATGCTCTGGAGCCTGACGACATTCGACGCGCTGGGCGGCGACCGTATCGTCGAGGCGACACGTGCGGCGGGCTATGACATGGCGGGCCTCGTTCGGCAGCTGGAACGGCGCTGAGCGTGCCATGACCGCCTGGATCGCCATCTGCCGGGACAGCGCCGGTGTCATGGCCTATGCGATGGACGGCGCGCGCCACCTGCGCCATGCCAGGGGCCGCGACGAGGCCGCGGCGCGGGCGCATCTGGCATATGACGCGGCCCGCATCCTGCATATCGGCGATGGCCCGCCCGACACCCTGCCCGCCGCCATCCTGCCGCGCGGGGGGCGCGGTTTGCCCGGCCTGACCCAGACCAGCCCGCCCGACATCATCAGCGCCCGGGTGCGGCTGTGGATCGCCGGGCTTTTGCACACCCATCCCGACTGGGACGGCGTTGTCTGCGCCATCGACGGCGATATCAGCCATTGGCTGCACCTGAGCGCCAGCGAAGCCGTCAGCGCGCAAAGCTTCCTGACGCCTCGGCTCATGACGGCCCTCGGCGGCGCGGCACCGCCCTGCCCCTTGGCCCTGGGTGACAGCCTCAGCCGGCCCGAGCGGCTGGCCGCGCATCTGCGCGCCGCCGAAATCTCGGACCGGGGCAGCGCCCTGGCGGGGCACCTTCTGGGGGCGGAACTGGCCGCCGCCCGGCCCTATTGGCTTGGTCAGCAGGTCGCGGTCGTGACGGAACGGGACGATCCCACCGGCCATGCCGCCGCCCTGACGGCGCAGGGCGTCCCCGCCAGGGTCCATCCCCCTGCGGAGCTGGTCGCCCCCGGGCTTGCGGCGCTGGCCGGGGCCTTGGGCCTTGGGGCCTGAGGCTTCTTCTGGCCGGAAATATCCCGGGGAGCGCGAGGGGCTGGCCCCTCGCTCCGCCATCGGCCAAGGGGCGCGCGGTCAGCCTTCCGCCGGGGCGCCCGACCGCTTGCGATGCGGCCCGAACAGCGCCGCAAGCGCCAGGATCACCCCCGATACGGTGGCGATCATGCCCGCCGCGCTGATCGCGTGCTGGCCGCCCAGCCATAGCGGGCCATAGCCCGCCAGCGCATAGCCCAGCACCGCCGAGATCACGGCGAAGACCACGCTCCAGGCGATCTGCGTCTCCAGCCGGTCGGTCATCAGCCGGGCGGCGGCGGGCGGACAGATGAACATCGCGATGACGATGATCGACCCCACCGCATCGAAGGCCGCGACGGCGGCCACCGCCGCGACGATGACCAGCGACAGGCCAAGCGCCCGGACCGGCAGGCCGAGCGTGCGGGCGAAACCCTCGTCGAAGGTCGACAGTTTCAGGGGCCGCCACAACAGAACGGTGAACAGGGTCACGCACAGAAGCGTGCCCAGGATGCGCGGCAGTTCCGGCGGCAGGCCGCGCAGCGCCTCGGGATCGGTCAGCGACGACCAGCCCGTCGCATCCAGCCAGATCAGGCTTTCGAGGTTGCCATAGAGCGCGTGCTGGACATCCAGATGCACATTCGAGGTGTCGCTTTGTTCCAGCAACAGCACACCGCCGGCGAACATCGCGGTGAACACCACGCCCATCGCCGCGCCGGCTTCGATCCGGCCCAGACGGCGGATCGCCTCGATCAGCAGCACGGACAGCAGCGCGGCGGCACCGGCGCCCAGCATCATCGGCCAGGCCGCCACCGTGCCCGTCACCAGGAAGGCCAGCACGATCCCCGGCAGCACCACATGGCTGATCGCGTCGCCGATCAGGGCCTGTCCGCGCAACAGCAGGAAATTGCCCGGCAGCGCGCAAGCGATGGCCGCGCAGGTGCCGATCAGCATCGGCGGCAGCGACAGCGAGACGAATTCGGCGCCCATCAGGTCACCGCCTCGGGGCCAAGCGCCCGATCCAGCTCGGTGATCTGGTCGGGGGTCAGGATGCGTTCCAGCGGGGTCAGCCCGTCATAGCGCGCAGCAGCAGCCGCGTGGCGGGGGTCACCGCGCAGGAGGTGCCAGCGGCGCTCATCGAGGGCGGCGCGGGCGGCCTGCGCGCGGCCTGCCTCGGTCGCGACGCCATCGGGCCGCAGGAAACCGGCGCGCCGCATCAGGCGCAGCGTCAGCCGTTCATAGATCGGCTGGCCCTGGGCCAGTGCCAGCAGCCCCTGCCGCAGGTGGACGCGTTTCTGGAACCGGGCATGGCGCAACAGCGCCGCCAGGACCCCGCGACCGGGCGCGGCGAGCAGCGAGACCGCGAAGAGCGAAAACGCCACCAGCACGATGATCGGCCCCGTGGGCAGGTCCGGCGCGGTGGCCGAGATCGCCGCCCCGACATAGCCCGACAACCCGCCGATCGCCCCGGCCAGTAGCACCACATGGGTCACACGCTCGGACCAGAACCGCGCCGCCACCGGGGGAATGATCAGCAGCGCGACGATCAGGATCAGCCCGACCATCTTGAGCCCCACCACGGTGATCGCCATGGCCAGCCCCATCATCGCCAGTTCGATCCGCTTGACATTCATTCCCTGCGCCGTGGCGAAATCGGCATCGAAGGCCACGAGCGCCATGGGGCGGCGCAGCACCAGCACCGCCGCCAGCACCAGCGCGCCGCCGAGGGCGATCAGCAGCGCATCCGCCCGCAGCATCCCCGCGGTCGAGCCCAGCAGGAAGGATTCCAGCCCCGCCTGGCGCCCGCCGCTCATGGTCTGGATCACCGTCAGAAGCACCACGCCTGCGCCGAAGAACACCGACAGCACCGCACCGATCGCGGCATCCGCCGTCAGGCGGGTGCGCCGGGTGAGCCAGCTGACGCAGAGCAGCCCCAGCCAGGCCGACAGGGCCGATCCCGCCAGGAGACCCGGCAGGTTGCGCCCGTCGCCGCCAAGCGCGACCATGACGATGAAGGCCAGCCCGACACCGGGCAGGGTGGCATGGCTGACCGCATCGCTGACCAGCGCGCGCTTGCCGAGGAACAGGAACGTGCCGGTCGCCCCGGCGGCGATCCCGAGCAGTCCTGCGCCGATCGCCACGAGGCTGGCATTGTAGCCCAGTTGCAGGGTCAGCGCCTCGATCAGCATCGGCGCCCCGCTGGCAGGCCGCGCGTGGGCGAGGGGCCAGCCCCTCGCGCTCCCCGGGATATTTCAGGCCAGAAGAAGCCGGGTGCGGTCAGGCCGAGCGAGATGGCAAGGGGCGCGGTCATACGGCGGGCCCCGACGCCCCGTGCGACAGCCGCCCGCCATAGGCGCGATCGAGGATCTCGGCGGTAAAGGCCTCGGAGACCGGGCCACAGGCGATGGCCGTGGTATTGATCACGAAGGCATGGTCGAAATACTCGGTCACCGTGGCGAGATCGTGATGCACGGCGATCACCGTGCAGCCTGAGGCGCGCAGGTCCTTCAGCACGGCGATGATGGCCTTTTCGGTCGCCGCATCGACACCGGCGAGCGGTTCGTCGAGCAGGTAGAGATCGGCGCCCTGCGCCAGCGCCCGCGCAAGAAAGACGCGCTGTTGCTGGCCACCCGAGAGCTGGCCGATCTGGCGGTCGGCGAAGCCGTCCATGCCGACACGCGACAGGCAGGACATGGCCTTTTCCAGGTGCCGGGTGCGGACCCGGCCGAGCAGACCCAGCTCGCGCGACAGCCCCATCAGCACCACGTCGAGGACACAGGTCGGGAAATCCCAGTCGACGCTGGCGCGTTGCGGCACATAGGCGATGCGGTGGCGCTGACTGTTCAAGGGGCGGCCCCAGCATGTCACCTGGCCCGAGAGCGGTGTCACGATGCCGAGCGCCGCCTTGAGAAGGGTGGATTTACCGGCGCCGTTGGGGCCGATGATCGCGGTCATGGAGCCTGCGCGGAAGGTGGCATCGACCGAGAAGACCGCCGGTTTTTCCCCGTAGGAGACCGTCAGCCCACGGATCGCCAGCGGGCTGTCCTGAAGCGGGTCGCCTGCCGGCGCATGGCCATGGACACGGGCAAGGGCGAGGGGCATGCGTCAGAGCCCCGCACTGAGCTTGCCATCCATGCCGCGCGCAGGCGCGGTGCCGCCGAGCGCAGAGGCGATGGTGGTGGCGTTGTGGTCGATCATCCCGAGATAGGTGCCTTCGTAGGTGTCGGGCGCACCCATCGCGTCCGAGAAGAGCTCGCCACCGATCGCGACGCTGTGGCCCTGCGCGGCGGCGCCTTCGATCAGGGCGCGCATGTTGCGATCGGCAACCGAGGTTTCGACAAAGACCGCACGGATATCGCGGCTGACCAGCAGGTCGACCAGCGTGCCGATGCGGTTCAGCCCGGCCTCGGATTCGGTCGAGATGCCCTGGACGCCGATCACCTCGAACCCGTAGGCGCGGCCGAAATAGCCGAAGGCGTCATGCGCGGTGAGCAGCACCCGCGAGGGTTCGGGCACCGTCATCAGCACGTCGCGGGCATAGGTGCCCAGCTGGGCGATCCGGTCCAGGTGGGCCTGGGCGTTGGCGTCGAACGCGGCGGCATGGTCCGGGGCGGCGGCGGCAAGCGCATCGCGCACGCCGGTCACCACATGGGCCCAAAGCTCGGGCACCATCCAGACATGCGGGTCGAACTTGCCCTGGTAGTCCTCATGCGCGATCAGCAGCTCGGACGGAACGGCCTCGGCCACGGCGGTGACGGTGCCACGAGAGGACAGGTCGAGCATCAGCTCCTGCATCTGCGCCTCGAGGTAGAGGCCATGCCACAGCACCACGTCGGCACGGGTGAGGGCCACGATATCGCTGCGGGTCTGGCGATAGGCATGCGGATCGACGCCCGGTCCCATCAACGCTTGCACATCCACCAGGTCACCGCCCACGTTGCGCGCGGCATCCGCGATCATCCCGGTGGTGGCGACGACGGACAGCGGCGCGGTCCGGGCGGCAACGGGCAGCGCGGCAAAGGCAAGGGCGGTGGCGGACGCTCCGATCATCCGGCGGCGCGTCATGGTCGTCATGGTCGTCATGGCAGTCATGCTCCTTTGGATCATCGCCGGTGAATATGAGGCGGGGACCCATGCGAGTCAATGCACTTGCGAATTATTCTCATTTGCAGGATGTACCACCCGCCAGCTTGCCAAGCCCGCAGCGCCGTGCCACGCTACAGCCCCGAGACCAGATTTTCCGGACCATCCATGACGCCTTTCCGACAGGATTCCATCGCGCCCGAGCCCGTGGCCAGCGTGCCGCGCAATGCGGGCTGCGCCCTTGATCCGGAGTGGCTGCGCGCCGTCCGGGTGAACCGCGCGGCCATCGACAGGCGGGTGGCCACCCTGCCGGCGCGCCGCAGCGTTAAAGGCCCGCATCAGGCGGCATGGCTGTGCAGGGCCGTGGCCTGCATGGACCTGACGACGCTGGCGGGCGACGACACCGCCGACCGGGTGCGACGGCTCTGCGCCAAGGCCCGACAGCCGGTGCGCGCCGACCTGCTTGGGGCGCTCGGGATGGAGGGGCTGCAGGTGGGCGCGGTCTGTGTCTATCACGAGATGATCGGCCCCGCGCGGCAGGCGCTGGACGGGTCGGGCATACCGGTCGCAGCCGTATCGACGGGCTTTCCGGCGGGGTTGTCGCCGTTCCACCTGCGGCTGGCCGAGATCGAGGCCAGTGTCGCGGCGGGCGCCCAGGAGATCGACATCGTGATTTCGCGGCGGCATGTGCTGGACGGCAACTGGACCGCGCTTCATGACGAGCTGCAGCAGTTTCGAGCAGCCTGCGGGCCGGCGCATATGAAGGCGATCCTGGCCACCGGAGAGCTGGGAGACCTGGGACAGGTCGCCCGCGCCGCGCTGGTGGCGATGATGGCCGGGGCGGATTTCATCAAGACCTCCACCGGCAAGGAGCCGGTGAATGCCACGCTGCCGGTGGGGCTGGTGATGCTGCGCTCTATCCGCGACTATCACGAGCGCACGGGTCAATGGGTGGGCATGAAACCGGCCGGCGGCATTTCAAAGGCCAAGGACGCGCTGAACTGGCTGGTGATGGTCAAGGAAGAGCTGGGCGACAGGTGGCTGGAGCCGGACCTCTTTCGGTTCGGCGCGTCGTCGCTGTTGGGGGATATCGAACGGCAGCTCGAGCATCACGTGACGGGCGCCTATTCGGCGGGGTGGCGGCATGGGCTGGCCTAGGCGCAGGGGCGGCATACCGCAGGGAGACACGCGCGAATGACAGTCAGGGAGATTTACCAGACGATGGCGTATGGAACTGCCCCCGAAAGCCCGGCCGAGGCGCTGGCCTGGCTGGTGGACCAGGGCGATCGCTTTGGCCTGTTCATCGACGGCGCCTTCACCGAGCCGGGCCAGGGGCTTGAGGCGGTGAACCCCGCCACGGGCGAGACCCTGGCCATTGTGACCGAGGCGCAAGCGCCGGATGTGGATGCGGCGGTGGCGGCCGCGCGGCGGGCCTTGCCGGGGTGGGCCGCGATTGGCGGACATGGGCGGGCGCGGTATCTCTATGCGCTGGCGCGGCTCTTGCAGAAACATGCGCGGCTGTTTGCCGTTCTCGAGACGCTGGACAATGGCAAGCCGATCCGCGAGGCGCGCGACGTGGACATTCCACTGGCGCAGCGGCATTTCTATCACCATGCGGGGCTGGCGCAGCTGATGGGCGCCGACATGCCGGACCGCGCGCCGATCGGCGTCTGCGGGCAGATCATCCCGTGGAATTTCCCTTTGCTCATGCTGGCCTGGAAGGTGGCGCCGGCGCTTGCGGCGGGCAATACGGTGGTGTTGAAACCGGCGGAATGGACCTCGCTTACCGCGCTTCTCTTCGCCGATATCTGCCAGCAGGCGGGGCTGCCTGCGGGGGTCGTCAATATCGTGACCGGCGGCGCCGGGGTGGGCGAAATGATCGCCGCGCATCCCGGGATCGACAAGATCGCCTTTACCGGATCGACCGCCACGGGCCGCCGCATCCGCGAGGTGACGGCGGGCAGCGGCAAGGCCCTGACGCTCGAGCTGGGGGGCAAGTCCGCCTACCTGGTTTTCGACGATGCCGATCTCGATTCGGCGGTCGAAGGGCTGGTGGATGCGATCTGGTTCAACCAGGGGGAAGTGTGCTGCGCCGGGTCGCGCCTTTTGGTGCAGGAAAGCATTGCGGACCGGCTGTACCAGAAGATACGCCAGCGTATGGAAAAGCTGCGGATCGGTGATCCGCTGGACAAGAACACCGATATCGGCGCCATGGTGCACCCGGTCCAGCGGGATCGCGTGGCCGCGATGATCGCCGGCACGACGGGCCAGGTGATCACCGGCGGCCCGGTGCCCGAGGGATGCTATCACGCCCCCACCCTGATCACCGGCCTGGCCCCGTCGGACCCCCTGATGCAGGACGAGATCTTCGGTCCGGTCCTGGTTTCGACCACGTTCCGCAGCGTGGACGAGGCCGTGCAACTGGCCAACAACACGCGTTACGGGCTGGCCGCATCGGTCTGGTCGGAAACCATGGGGCGGGCGCTGGATGTGGCGCGGCGGCTCGAGGCGGGGGTGGTCTGGGTGAATGGCGCGACCATGTTCGATGCCGCAGCCCCGTTCGGCGGCCTCCGCGACAGCGGCTTTGGCCGGGAAGGCGGATGGGAGGGGATGCTGAACTATACGCAACCGAATGTTTTGCCAGCGCCCTTGCCGAGGATCGAGTGTTTCGGCGGAAACGGGCGCGGCGCCATTGCGGCGGAGCCCCCGATCGACCGGACCGGGAAGCTTTATATCGGGGGCAAACAGGTGCGGCCCGATGGCGGGTACAGCCGCGCGGTGCATGATGGCGCGGGCGCGCTTCTGGGGCATGTCCCGATGGGCGGTCGCAAGGACATCCGCAACGCGATCGACGCGGCGCGCTCGGCGTCGGGCTGGTCCCGGACGCATGGCCACAACCGGGCGCAGATCCTGTATTTCATGGCCGAGAACCTGTCGGCGCGGGCCGATGAATTTTCAAGCCTGATCAATAACTTGACCGGCACGGACCAAGGCAGCGCCGAGGTCGCGACAGCGATTGGGCGGCTGTTCACATGGGCCGCCCGTGCCGACAAGGCCGCGGGGCGCGTGCTGGATGTGCCGCAGGCCAGCATGACCCTTGCCCTGCGCGAACCGGTGGGCGTGATCGGCGCGATCTGCCCGGACGAGGCGCCGCTTCTGGGGTTGGTGTCGGTGCTGGGTCCGATCCTGGCGATGGGCAACCGCGCGGTGCTTGTCGCCTCCGAGGCGTTTGCGCTGGCCGCGCTGGATGTCGTGCAGATCCTCGAGACATCGGACATACCGCCCGGTGTGGTGAACATCCTGACCGGCTGTCATGCGGACCTGGCGCCGACACTGGCCCGCCATGCCGATCTGGACGCGCTGTGGTGTTTTTCCTCGACCGAACTGTCGCGGCAGATCGAGGCCGACAGCGCCGCAAGCCTCAAGCGGACCTGGGTGAACAACGCCAGGGCGCGCGACTGGTTCGGCCCGCAAGGCGAGGCGCGCGACTTCCTGGACCAGGCGACACGGATCAAGACGCTCTGGCTGCCTTACGGCGCCTGACACCGGCCCGAAACGCAAAGCGCCCGGCCGGATATGATCCTGACCGGGCGCCCCCCAGGGTTCGCAGGGTGGCAGTCAGCCTGCGTTGCGAGCCTTTTGCGTGCGGAATTCGGTGTCGTCGGTGACCGAGAATCGCCCGCCCTTGAGCTTTTGCAGCTTGCCGTCGCGCAACAGCTTGCCGAAGCTGCGCAACCCGTCCTCGCGCGAGAAATCGTCGCCGACCACCTCGCGCAGCTTGCCCATCAGCATCGGCCGCGAGAATTGCGGGCGGCCTTCGACATCCGACAGGTAGGCCGCCGCCGCCTCGAGCAGATCGGGCAGCGAATGTGCCCCCGCCTGCCGGACGAAATCGGTAAAGCCCGTGTCACCGGCCTGATCCGACTGCAGGTCGCTGGACGACACGCGGCGCGGCATCACCGCTTCACGCGGGGGGTCCATGTCGATCCGCTGTTCCGCCACCAGCTTAAGCGGCGCGGGGCGCGGCTCGTCAAGGCGGGGCGGACGGGCGCGCGATCCTGCCGGATCGGGGCTGGGCCGGCGCGGACGCACCACATCCGCCAGATCCGAGCGATAGGGCGACTGATCCTTTTCCGGCTCGGTCTCGACTCCGGCCTTCTTGTCGGCACGGGTCGCGGCCACGGCGGCGCGCAGATGCTGGATCACGCTGCGGCGGCGGTTGGATTCGGGTTCCTTGCGCTGGTTGTCGGCCTCTTCGAACATGCGGCTGATGTCGGTCCGGGGCGCTTCGGCCTCGAGCTTGTCACGCCCGGTGATGCCCGGCGCGGCGGCGGGGCGGTCTTGTGGCTGATCCGGGTCCGCAGGGTCATGGGCACTCGGATCGACCGTGTCTTGGGCGGCGTCGGGGGCTGCATCCTGGCTGTCATCCCCGAACCATGACACGTCGTCATCGGCATCGGCATCGGCATCACTGTCCGAGGACCGCTTGCGCATCTCGGCCTCGACCTCGGCCAGTTCGCGCTGCAATTCGGCTTCGTCTTCGGGGCTGAGGCCGGTGTCGCCGATATCCTCGTTGAAGACGTTGATGCTGTCGCCGGTGACTTCGGCATAGGGCGCGTCGTCGGGCTCTTCCTCGATCTGGCCGCTTGCGATCGCGGCCTCGAATTCGGTGCGCTTGATCTTGACCACGCGGGCGCGCACCGGGGCGGGCGCGGCAGCGGGCGGCGTCGGCCCGGCGTCACCGGACGCCTCGGCTTCATCAGGCTCGGCGGGCCTGTCCAGATCGGGCACCGGCTGGGCGGCGGCCTGCGAGGCCGGGTTGGCATCGGCCATCAGCTGCGCCAGCGTGGCGCCGGCCAGAACCGGTGGCGTCACAGGGGCGGCGGCGTCCCCGGTGTCATCTTCGTCCGTGTCATCGACGGTATCAGGGCGCGCGGCCAGGGCGGCATCTTCGTCGGGCGCATCCGTTTCGAGCGCATCCGCGTCAGAGATGTCCGCTGGTTCCGCCTTGTCGGTCCGGTCGCCATCGAACCGGGCCAGGATCGCGTCAAGATCGTCCTGCGCGGCCTCGGCGGGCTGGGTGCCGGCACTCTCGGTGGCATCGTCGTCGGCCAATGCGGTCTCGAGCGCGTCAACCGAATTCTCGAGGAAAACCTGCGGATCAGAGGCGATTTCGGCGTGCTGGTCCTCGGTATATTCATCGCCGGGGCCGGCCTGCTCGGATTGCAGAACGACCGAGCGGATGCGGCGCAGCTTGGCGGCGATGCTGTCTTCTTCGGCGTCATCCTGCGCGGTTTCGTCCTCGGCCTGCGCGGTGAGGGCGGTATCGGCAGGCGGCTCTGCGGTTTCTTCATCCTCGGCAGGGGCGTCGGCCACCGCGTCTTCGGCCATGTCCGGGGTCGGGGGGATATCTTCGACGGCAGCGGCGGCTTCGGGCGGCGCTTCGGCAACCTCCTGTGGGGCCACCTCTTCGGCCGCTTCGGGCGTCTCGGGTGCTACCTCTTCGGCCGCTTCGGGCTGCACCACTTCTTCGGGCGTGTCATCGACAGGCGCTTGCGGCGCGGCGTCGGCGGACGGCTCGGGTGCGGGGTCAGGGACGGGCTCGGGTGCAGGCTCGGCAGCGGTGGCCTGTGGTTCGGCCTGTGCTTCGGGCTCTGGTTCGGCAGGCGGTGCGGGCGGCGGGACATCACCGGCGGCATCGGACGCGCGCAGCACGATACTGCCTGCGCCCTGAAGCGCTTCGACACGGCGCGAAATCTCGCGCTCGGCGATCCGGGCCAGCATCTCGGCATCCGGTGTCGGAGGCTCCGCCCCGAAATACCGGTCTTCTGCCGCGAGGTCGCGGAAATACTCTGCAATGGCCTTCATGGTCTCGAAGGAATCGTCGAATCCCTCGAGGGTGCACGAAAAGGTGCCATAAGAAACTGTTAAGATCTTGCTTCCGCTAACCATAAGAATGCTCGCTTTGATTTATCTGCGACATTCGTGTTTACCATCCTTCCCAAGACCAAAGAGGCCCGATTCTTAGAAGTTTACCGTATCATTTCATGGTGAGAATGTGATCCGTTTCCTGAAACAGGGGTAATCCGGGGAAATCGAGATGATTGTCAACACGACAGAACCAGTAACCCTGATTGGTGGCGCGGAAGTGGACAAATCCATGCTGGATCGGGCGCGGGCGGTGGCGCCCCGGGTGATCGCGGCGGATGGCGGGGCCGATGCGGCGCTGATCAATGGCGCCCATCCCGAGGCGGTGATCGGCGATTTCGATTCGCTGTCGGACTGGGCGCGCGCGCAGCTTGCCCCGTCCAGCCTGCACCACATCCCGGATCAGGACAGCACCGATTTCGACAAATGCATGGCCAATGTCGCAACCCCCCTGATGATCGGGGTGGGGTTTTCCGGTGCGCGGCTCGATCATCAACTGGCCGCCTATAACACGCTGGTGCGCTTCGCCCATCGGCGCTGCCTGTTGCTGGGCACCGAAGAGCTGGTGTTCCTGGCGCCACCCGAATTGCGCCTGGACCTGCCCGAGGGATGCCCCGTGTCCTTGTTTCCCATGGGCGCGGTCGAGGGGATATCGGACGGGCTGAAATATCCCATAGGCGGGCTGAACTTTGCGCCGGATGGTCGGGTCGGCACCTCGAACACGGCGCTTGGCGCGATCACCCTGTCGCTGACCGCGCCCAAGATGCTGGTGATCCTGCCCCAGACGATGATGGAACGCGCCGCCGAGGCGCTTTTGTCGTCGCGCGCGGCCTGGCCCGACCTGTAACGCCGGGTGCGCGGCCGCTCAGCAGTTGGGCACGTTGACGGCCAGCCCCCCAAGCGAGGTTTCCTTGTATTTCTCGCTCATGTCGGCGCCGGTCTGGCGCATGGTTTCGATACAGGCATCCAGCGGCACCAGATGCGTGCCATCGCCGCGCAGCGCCAGCGACGCCGCCGATACCGCCTTGATCGCGCCCAGCCCGTTGCGTTCGATGCAGGGCACCTGCACCAGCCCCTTGACCGGATCGCATGTCATGCCGAGGTGATGCTCCAGCGCGATCTCGGCGGCGTTCTCGATCTGGGCGGGCGTGCCGCCCAGCACGGCGGCCAACCCGGCGGCCCCCATCGCCGCGGCGCTGCCCACCTCGGCCTGGCAGCCGGCCTCGGCGCCCGAGATCGAAGCATTGTATTTCACCAGCCCGCCGATCGCGGCGGCGGTCAGCAGGAAATCCTCGATCTGCGCCTCCGAGGCGCCGGGCACATGCTCGAGCCAGTACTTGATGACGGCGGGCACAACGCCTGCGGCGCCATTGGTGGGCGCGGTCACCACCTGCCCGCCTGCGGCGTTTTCCTCGTTCACCGCCATGGCGTAAAGGCTGATCCAGTCGTTGATCTTGTGCGGCGCCTGCAGGTTGGTGCCGCGTTCGGCCAGCAGGGCATCGCGGATGCCCTTGGCGCGGCGGCGCACCTTCAGGCCACCGGGCAATTCGCCGTCGGTCTGCATCCCGCGTTCGATACAATCGTTCATCACCTGCCACAGGCGCGCCACGCCCGAGCGCAGGTTTTCCGGCCCGCCGCGCGAAATCTCGTTGGCCTTCTTCATCTGGGCGATGGATTTGCCCGAGCGGTCCGCCATGTCCAGCATCTCGGCGGCGGATTTGAACGGATAGGGGACGGGATCGCCCTCATCGGTGTTGCGGCCCCGGGCCAGCTCGTCCTCGGTCATCACGAAGCCGCCGCCGATGGAATAATAGGTCTCCTGCAGGATCACGTCGCCCTGCGCGTCGGTGGCCATCAGGATCATCCCGTTGGCATGGCCCGGCAGGTTGGGGCCGAAATCGAAGATCAGATCATCCTTGGGGTGAAAGGCCAGCTCGGGCAGGCCCGGTGGCCGCAGGGTATGCGTCTCGCGGATTTGCTCAAGCGTGGCCTCGGCCTTGTCGTGGTCGTAATCGTCGGGGCGGAACCCCGCGAGGCCAAGGATCGTGGCGCGGTCGGTGGCATGGCCCACCCCGGTGAACGCCAAAGAGCCATGCAGCGATCCGCGCAGGCCATGGGCTTCGAACGGGGCGGCGCGCATCTTGTCCAGAAAGCGCGCGGCGGCCACCATCGGCCCCATCGTATGCGACGAGGACGGCCCGATCCCAACCTTGAACATCTCGAAAACGGACAGAAACATGTGATCCTCCCTGCGCTATGTGCCGGGCGGCCCCCTGGGGCGTCCCCGATCCCTCTATGACCCGAAGCGCAGGCCGCGCCGCGCGCAAAAGCGACTGAAGCATCGAAATCTGCGCCAATCCCCGTCATGTAGACACGGCCAGCCCGGATTTTAATGCCCCTGCCCGAAACTCAGCCGCACCGCGCGCGGTCAGGTGGCGCTGCCTTCGGGCGGATCGGCGTGCTGCGGATCGCTGAAGGGCTGCGGCCCAAGGCCCTCGGCCTGCATCGCGGCGGCGGTGCTGGCACGCCGCTCGAGACCAAGCGCCAGCGCCCTCAGGCGCGGCCAGTCATGAAGGTCGAACCACGCGGTATGATCCTCGGGGTAAAGCGCCATCCAGCGCAGCAGCGGACCAAGATAAAGTGCGACGATGCCGGGCCTGTCGCCGTTGAACAGATCCGGATGATCGCCCGCCGCCACATCCAGCTTGTCCAGGTAGCCCCTGATACGGCCCTGCGCATGGGCGCGCAGCCGGGCCTGTTCATCCGCATCGCCATCGGTATGGGCGTCGGGATAAAACGTCATGCGCAAGGCGGGATGCAGGGTGTTGGACACGAAGAACAGCCATTTCAGCGCAGCCCCCCGCCCCGGCGCATCGGCACCGGGAACCAGCGCGCCATGCCGGTCGGCCAGCCACAAGAGGATCGCTCCGGTCTCGAAGATCGGGCCATCGGGCGTTTCCAGCACCGGAATCAGCCCCATGGGATTGAGCCGCAGGTAATCGGGCGCGCGCTGCGCCCGTGCGGCGCGGTCCACCAGCGCGGTGTCATAGGGCACGCCCAGTTCTTCCAGCGCAAGCCGGATGATCAGCGAGGCGTTGTCGGGCGCGTAATGCAAACGGTAGCTCTGTGTCATGGCCGCACCCCAAGGCGTTTCGCGAAAAACCTGTATCAAGGATTTTCGCGAAATGCGACGCTCAGTTCAATCGTTGCACGCGTTCCGCCTGTCGCTGATGCCTCAGGTGACAGGCGGAACGCTTTAGCGCGCTCCCCGCCCCCGGCCCGCCCGAAACCGACATCCCCGTGACGCTGGTGCGCCCGCGCGGGGCGTTTCCAAACGCCGGGCCGATCGCTTTGCAAACCGATACCCCCCCGATCACCCGGTTTTCCGGTGTCAGATCGTGGTCATTGCCCCTCGCACCCGGCGCGCAACTTCCCTATAAACACCCCGAAACCTGTGGGGAGCACTGCCATGACCGGAGAATTGTCGCCCATCGACAAGGCCAAGTTCGTCGCCGCCAAACGTTCCGTTGACTATGTCGAGGACGGTATGCGCGTCGGGCTGGGCACGGGATCCACTGCCGCCTGGATGGTGCGCTGCCTGGGCGAGCTGGTGCGCGAGGACGGTCTGAAGATCAAGGGCGTGCCCACATCCACCCGCACCGCCGAACTGGCCCGCGAAGTGGGCATCGAGGTGATCAGCCTCGACGAGGCCCGCTGGCTGGACCTGACGATCGACGGGGCCGATGAATTCGACGCCAACCTGAACCTCATCAAGGGCGGTGGCGGCGCGCTGTTGCAGGAAAAGATCGTGGCCACCGCCAGCGACCAGATGATCGTGATCGCCGATATCGGCAAGGAGGTCGAGACCCTCGGCGCGTTCCCGCTGCCGATCGAGGTGATCCCCTTCGGCTGGCAGACCACCAAGTCGCTGGTCGAAGAGATGCTGATCTCGATGGACGTGCTGGGCCGCGATGCCAGCCTGCGGATGAACGGCGACCGGCCCTTCATCACCGACGAGGGGAATTACATCCTCGATCTGCACCTGGGCCGGATCGGCAAGGCCAACCAGCTTGCCATGGTGCTCAACCAGGTGCCCGGCGTGGTGGAAAACGGGCTGTTCATCGACATCTGCGATATCGTCATCCTGGGCTATGGCGATGGCCGTGTGGAAACCCGCGACATCAACGAAGGCACGGTGGCCGAGGATCGGCTGGATTTCGTCGAGACCGACAATCTCTTCACCGACCTGCAGGACTGACCGCGACACCGCAACCGCAAAGGGCATCCCATGACTTTCGACTACGACCTTTTCGTGATCGGCGGCGGATCGGGCGGCGTGCGCGCGGCGCGCGTCGCGGCACAGGGCGGCGCCAAGGTGGCCCTGGCCGAGGAAGACCGCTATGGCGGCACCTGCGTGCAGCGCGGCTGCGTGCCCAAGAAACTGATGGTCTTCGCCAGCGAATATCCCGGCCAGATCGCAGATGCGCAATCCTATGGCTGGACGGTCCATGCCGGCGGCTTCGACTGGCCCGCGTTTCGCGGCAAGCTCCATTCCGAGCTGGACCGGCTCGAAGGGGTCTATCGCCGCCTGCTGGCCAATAGCGGGGTCGAGACGTTCGACACCCGCGCCGCCGTCGCGGATGCCCATACGGTCGAACTGGCCACCGGCGAGAAAAAGACCGCCAAGCATATCCTGATCGCCACCGGCGGCTGGCCGGTGCTGCCCGATCTGCCCGGCGCCGAACATGCGCTGACCAGCAACGAGATCTTCCACCTCGACGAGTTGCCGCGCTCCATCCTGATCATCGGCGGCGGCTATATCGCCTGTGAATTCGCCTGCATCCTGAACGGTCTGGGCGTCGAGGTGACGCAATATTACCGGGGCGCGCAGATCCTGCGCGGCTTCGACGAAGAGGCCCGCGGCCTGATTTCCGAAGAGATGATCCGCAACGGCGTCGGCCTGCACCTGGGCACCAATATCATCGAGATGGAAAAGCTGGATCACGGCTTCCGCGTCAAATCCACCAATGGCGACGAGAAACAGTTCGACCAGGTGATGTTCGCCACCGGGCGCGCGCCCAACACCCCCGAGTTGGGACTGGAGCGCGCCGGCGTCAAGCTGGGCCGCAACGGCGCCATCGAGGTGGACGCCTACAGCCAGACCTCGGTGCCGTCGATCTACGCCATCGGCGATGTGACCGACCGCGTGAACCTGACCCCGGTGGCCATCCGCGAAGGCATGGCCTTCGTGGAAACGGTGTTCAACGGCAACCCCACCCCGGTGGATCACGCCCTGATCCCGACGGCGATCTTCACCCAACCCGAATTCGGCACCATCGGCCTGAGCGAGGAAGACGCCCGCGACCAGGAACCGATCGAGGTCTATTGCACCTCGTTCAAGCCGATGCAGCAGGCTTTTGCCGGCCGCGAGGACCGGGTGCTGATGAAATTGATCGTCAGCCAGGAAACCCGGCGCGTCCTGGGCTGTCATATCGTCGCGCCCGGAGCGGGGGAAATGATCCAACTTGCCGGTATCGCCGTCAAAATGGGTGCAACCAAAGAAGATTTCGACCGGACCGTGGCGGTCCACCCCACAATGGCCGAAGAAATCGTAACCATGCGGGAACCGGTGCGCAGTGCTTGATTTTTGCGCCGCGCTGCACAGGTTAGACACAACGCTCCGGAGGGGCGACAGTAAAGAAAGGTAACACATGGCTGGACAATCTGGCGGCCCCTGGGGCGGCGGAGGCAATTCAGGCGGCGGCGGGGATGATAACCGTGGTGGCAACCGTGGCGGTCGCAGACCCCCCGAAGGCGGCGGCCCGCAAATTCCCGAAATCGACGAACTGGTCAAGAAAGGCCAGGACCAGCTGCGCGTCCTGATGGGCGGTCGCGGCGGCGGTGGCGGCGGCGCCGGTGGCTCGGGCGGCGGCGGTGGCGGCCCGGCTTTCGGACGCGGCTCGATCCTGCTGGGCGGCGTGATCGCCGTGGTGCTCTGGGGCGCGGCCAGCTTCTATACCGTGAAACCCGAAGAACAATCGGTTGAACTGTTCCTTGGCGAATATGCCTCGATCGGCAATCCCGGTCTGAATTTCGCGCCCTGGCCGGTGATGACCTACGAAGTCGTCAACGTGACCTCGGAACGTACCGAAGAGGTGGGCGGCGGCCGCAGCGGCAATGACGGCCTGATGCTGACGACAGATGCGAACATCGTCGATATCGACTTCCAGGTGGTCTGGAACATCTCGGATCCGGCCAAGCTGTTGTTCAACATGCGCGACCCGCAGCTGACGGTGCAGGCGGTGTCCGAATCCGTCATGCGCGAGATCATCGCCGCCAGCACGCTGGCGCCGATCCTCAACCGGGATCGTGGCCTGATCGCCGATACCGCGCGTCAGAACATCCAGGAAACCCTGGACGCCTATGACAGCGGCATCAACATCGTCCGGGTCAACCTCGATACCGCCGACCCGCCGCGCGAGGTGATCGACGCCTTCCGCGAAGTGCAGGCCGCCGAACAGGAACGCGACCGCCTGCAGCGTCAGGCCGATGCCTATGCCAACCGCGTTCTGGCCGAGGCCCGTGGTGAAGGCGCCCGGATCATCGAAGAGGCCGAAGGCTACCGCGCCCGCGTGGTCAACGAAGCCATCGGTGAAGCCAGCCGCTTCGTGGCCGTCAGCCAGGAATTCAACCGCGCGCCCGAAGTCACGCAACGCCGGCTCTATCTCGAAACCGTCGAGCGGACGCTCGGTCAGCTCGACAAGATCCTGATCGACGAAACCAGCGGTGCCGGCAGCGGACAGGGCGTCGTGCCCTATCTGCCCCTCAACGAGCTGCGTCGCGGCTCGTCCACAACCAGCACCGGGAGTTCGAACTGATGCGTAAATCCGCAATGCTTCTGCCGATCCTGGCTCTTGCCGTTGTCGGCTTCATGGCGTCGATCTTCATCGTCGACGAACGTGAAAAGGCGCTGGTCCTGCAATTCGGCCAGATCAAGCAGGTGGTCGAAGAGCCCGGCCTGGGCTTCAAGCTGCCGCTCATCCAGGAAGTCGTGAAATACGACGACCGGATCCTGTCGCTCGATACCGACACGATCGAGGTCACGCCCTCGGATGACCGCCGCCTCGTGGTCGACGCCTTCGCGCGCTACCGGATCACCGATGTGGTCCAGTTCCGTCAGGCCGTCGGCGTCGGCGGCATCCGCACCGCCGAGGATCGCCTGTCGTCGATCCTCAACGCGCAGATCCGCGAGGTTCTGGGTGCAGATCAGGTGACCTCTGACACGATCCTGTCGCCGCAGCGGGGCGATCTGGCCCGCCGCATTCGCGCCAATGCCCGCGCCAGCGCCGAAAGCCTGGGCCTGGAAATCGTCGACGTGCGTCTCAAGCAGACCAACCTGCCCCAGCAGAACCTCGACGCCACCTTCGCCCGGATGCGCGCCGAGCGTGAACGCGAAGCCGCCGACGAGATCGCACGCGGTAACGAAGCGGCCCAGCGTGTGCGTGCCGCCGCCGACCGGACCGTGGTCGAAACCGTCTCGCAGGCCGAGCGCGAAGCCGAGATCACCCGCGGTGAAGCCGATGCCGAACGCAACCGGATCTACGCCGAAGCCTTCGGCAACAGCCCCGAGTTCTTCGCCTTCTACCGCTCGCTTTCGGCCATGGAACGCTCGCTTCAGGGCGAAAACTCCACGCTGGTCTTCTCGCCCGACAGCGAATTCCTGTCCGAGATGTTCAACGCGGTGCGCGCCGATGGTCTGATCGCGGCGGACGGTGTCGGCATCGACATCGACAGCCTGCGGGAAATGGCCCCCGAGGTGCAGATCTCGCCCGATCTGCCCGAGGCCGAACGCCAGCGCATGGAAGAAGAGACGCAATCCGGCACGGACGGCACGAATGACGCCGCCAACGGAGTGACGAATTGATCGAAACACTGCTTCTGGCCCTCGGGCTGGTGCTGATCGTGGAGGGGCTGGTCTATGCGCTGGCCCCTTCGCTTTTGGAACGCATGCTCCTGGCCCTGACCGCCCTTTCCGAAGACCAACGCCGCCTGATGGGCCTGAGCGCGCTGGCGCTCGGGGTCGCACTGGTCTGGGCCGCCAGGTCGCTTGGCGCTTGATTTCCCGTTCACTTGCCTTTCACATGGCCGTGACACCGTGTTGCGATCTTTGCGTTTGCGCGGACAGTGCCTAAATGATGGTCATATGATGACAGGTCGCGCAGACACGGTCTCGCGCCCCTCCGGACAAAGCCAAGGAGAACACACTGTGAAAGGCCAATCCGTATCCATCCCCAGGTTCAGCCCCTCCGCCCTGCGGGCGCTCTGGCTGACGGCGCTGACCATGGCGCTGATCGTCGCGCAGGCGCTGGTGGCGCTGGCGCGCCCCGAAAGCTTCGCCGATCTGGCCGATCGCGTCAGCCCCGCTGTGGTCAACATCACCACCTCGACCGTCGTCGCCGAAGGCGCCGGCCCCTCGCCGATCGTGCCCGAAGGCTCCCCGTTCGAGGATTTCTTCCGTGAATTCCGCGATCGCAACGGCGACAGTGACCGCCCCCGGCGCAGCTCGGCGCTCGGCTCGGGCTTCGTGATCTCCGAAGACGGGTTCGTGGTCACCAACAACCACGTGATCGAAGCCGCCGACGAAATCATCATCGAGTTCTTCTCGGGCGAGGAACTGGTCGCCGAAGTGATCGGCACCGACCCCAAGACCGATATCGCCCTGCTCAAGGTGAAAACCGACGAGCCGCTGGCCTTCGTCACCTTCGGGGACAGCGATACCGCCCGCGTCGGCGATTGGGTGATGGCCATGGGCAACCCGCTTGGCCAGGGCTTCTCGGCCAGCGCCGGGATCGTGTCGGCGCGCAACCGTGCGCTCAGCGGCACCTATGACGATTACATCCAGACCGACGCGGCGATCAACCGCGGCAATTCCGGCGGACCGCTGTTCAACATGGACGCGCAGGTGATCGGCGTGAACACCGCCATCCTGTCGCCCACCGGCGGCTCGATCGGGATCGGCTTCTCGATGGCCTCGAACGTGGTCACCCGGGTGATCGACCAGCTGAAGGAATATGGCGAAACCCGCCGTGGCTGGCTGGGCGTGCGCATCCAGGACGTGACCGAGGACGTGGCCGAAGCCATGGGTCTCGACGAGGTGCGCGGCGCCCTGGTGACCGACGTGCCCGAAGGCCCCGCCTCCGAAGCCGGCATGGAGGCCGGTGACGTGATCCTCAGCTTCGACGGCACCCAGGTCGAGGATACCCGTGGCCTGGTGCGCCAGGTCGGCAATACCGAGGTCGGCAAGGCCGTCCGCGTCACGGTGTTCCGCGAGGGCAAGACCCAGACGCTCAAGGTCACGCTCGGCCGCCGCGAAGTCGCCGAAGGCGCGATCCCCACGGCACAACCCGGCGCAGACACACCCGACACGCCGTCCGAGCAGGAAATGCTGGGCCTCACCATCAGCCCGCTGGATGACGAGCTGCGCGGCCAGCTCGATCTTGGCGCGGACGCGACCGGGCTTGTGGTGACGGATGTCGACAACCTGTCGGAAGCCTATGAAAAAGGCGTTCGCGCCGGCGACCTGATCACCGAAGCCGGGCAGGAGCCCGTGACAAGCCTCTCGGATCTGGGTGACCGCGTGACCGAAGCGCAAGAGGCGGGCCGCAAGTCCATCCTGCTTCTGATCCGCCGCTCGGGCGAGCCGCGCTTCGTGGCCCTGCCGATCGACAGCGACAACTGAGCCTTGGGCCGATGCATGATCGAGGGCGCCTTCCGGGGCGCCCTTTGTCGTCTGTAGAAATTGGGGGCCAGCCCCCAAACCCCCGGGATATTTCCGGCCAGAAGAAGCGCGCGCGCAGGCGCTCTTTCATCGTTCCCCAAATACTCCCGCCGGAGGCATCCGCGGCCTGACCCATGCGCTCATGCCGGGAGGGGGAAATCCATCAGCAGCGTGTCCTTGCGCAGGTAGAGCGGATGCTTGGCCGATCCGTCCTTGTTCAGGCCCAGGCACTTGATCGGCTTGCCGGTGGCGGCCATCGCCGCAACTGCCGCGCGCACCACCGGCTGGAAGCGGGCATGCAGCTTGCCATAGGCCATGACGATCAGCTCGGCCTCCTGCGCCATGTCGGTCAGCGCCGGGATATTGTCCAGGCTGCAGGCCAGGTCGGGATCGGCCGGCAGGTCGCGCGGCGCGGTGGCCCGCCAGTCCAGGACATTGCCCTTGAGGTAGCGGGTGAAGCCCCAGTCGCGGGCGAAGATCAGTTCGCGGTGGCAGGTCGGGTCCGAGATGTCGGCCGCCGCGACCGAGGGATTCATGCCCACGAAAAGCACCGTGCGCGGCGCGGCCCCCGGCGCCGTCCAGTCGCGGCCAAGCATCTGACGATAGCGGCCGCATTCGGAAAACCGCGCGGTGCCGGTGACCCCGTCGGGCAGCCCGAGGCGCACCTTGCCGCCGGGATCATGCCCCTCGGGCCCCCCGGGTCCGGTGGCCGGTCCGGTCACTGGTTGAAGACGCGGCTGGGGTGCAGCTCGCCCGCCTTGTAGCGGCCCACCGCGACCGCGCGCCCCTCGTAGGAGGCCCAGCATTCCTCGCCATATTCGACATCCGAGGCGATCACGAGGCCGGGATTGCCGTTCTTCAGCCGCGCCAGCCCGGCATCGGTGCAGCGCAGTTCGGGCAACTCTCCCAGTCCCTCTTCGAGGGGGCGGACATGGGCGTCAAGCTCGGGCGTGCGGGCCAGCCTGTCGATCTCGTCGAGGCTCAGCCCGTCCTCGGCGCGGAACGGGCCGGACCAGATGCGCCGCAGCCGCGTGACATGGCCATGGCAGCCCAGCACCGCACCGAGATCCCGGGCGATCGCACGCACGTAACCGCCCTTGCCGCAGGTCATTTCCAGCACCACGTGATCGGCATCCGGGCGGTCGATCATCACCAGTTCCTCGACCCAGAGGGGGCGGGCCTCGACCTCGAAATCCTCGCCGTCGCGGGCCAGTTTGTAGGCGCGCTGGCCGTCGATCTTGACGGCGGAATATTTCGGCGGCACCTGCATGATCTCGCCGACGAACCCGTGCAACGCCTCCTTGATGGCGGCATCATCGGGGCGCGCGTCGCTTTGGGCCGTGACCTCGCCTTCGGCGTCGTCGGTATTGGTGGCCTGCCCCAGCCGCACGGTGAATTCATAGGCTTTCAGCGCTTCGGTGATATAGGGGACGGTCTTGGTGGCCTCGCCCAGCGCCACCGCCAGCACACCTGTCGCCTCGGGATCCAGCGTGCCGGCATGGCCCGCCTTCTGCGCCTGCAGCGCCCAGCGGACCTTGTTGACCACGGCGGTCGATGTCAGCCCTGCGGGCTTGTCCACGACCAGCCAGCCGGAAAGATCGCGCCCCTTGCGTTTGCGTGCCATGGTCCTGTCCTTCATCCGGGGTGGAGGCGCGGGCGTAGCCCAAGCCCGCCGCGCTGTCAATTCCGCTGCTCGGGGATCAGTCGCGCGGCGCGACCACCCCCACCATCGGCCCCATCGGAAAGCCGCCATCGTGCCGGTTCAGCGCCGGGGCATAGAGCCGCGAGATGCTGCCATCGAAATACAGCGCCTGCTCTGCCCCCAGCGCATCGCGAAACAGGGTGCCGAACTCGTGGAAGGTCACCGGCACCTCGGAAATGGCGAACCAGACCGTGCGCCCATCACCCGAGCTGCCCACCCCGTTGCGCACATGGCGGCTGTCGCTGTCGGGCAGGAACCGCGGATGCAGCGCGCCATCGATCACCAGCATCGGCCCCGATTGGGTGGCATGGCGGCAGGTCGGCGCCTCGTCAACGAAGCGCAGCGTTTCCACCACGTCGGCCCGGCCCTCGGCGATGCAGAACACCCCGTTGGGCAGCATCCCGAAATTCCCCGGCCCGGCGGACGAGATCACCGGCGCCAGTGTCACACCATCCTCGACGTAATGCCCCACGGGACGGCGATCGCTGTGATACATGCCGGCGTTCATCGCAAAGACCAGACGCTCGCCCGCAGCTTCCAGCCGCTCCTCTACATTGCCGAAACTGGCCAGCGGGCGGCCCGTGTCCCTGTCGCGCAGGAACAGCCGCAGATCGGCCGAAGCCGCATCCACCGTGCAGACCGTGAAGGGCTGTCCCAGGTGCTCGACCGGCGCGCAATCGACCGCCGCCGCCGGCCCGGCCAGCGCGCACAGCAGCGCGGCCCGGCGCAACGCCTTAGCTTTCGACATCCCGGCGGACCTTGTCATCGGCGAACATGCGGCGGGTCTCGTCCATGCGATCGAAGGTCTCGTCGATGCGGAACCGCAGATCGGGGGCGTATTTCAACTCGAGCTTCTTGCCGATCAACCGGCGCAATTCACCCCGGTTGCGCGCCAGAAGCTCGATCACCTGGTCCTGCCCGTCGCCGCCCAGCGGCAGCACGAAGGCCGTCGCGATCCGAAGGTCCGGCGAAACACGCACCTCGCCCACCGTCACCGACAGGCGGTTCAAATCGGGGTCATGCACATCGCCGCGCATCAGCACATCGGACAGGGTCCGGCGCACAAGTTCGCCCACGCGCAACTGTCGTTGCGACGGGCCCTGACCATCATGAGACCTGTTCTTTGCCATGTGTCGCATCTAATCGCTCTGCCGGGCTTTGCCAAGGCGAATGCGCGGCATCCGGCACCAAGCCGCCTCCCCCATTCCCCCGTTCGCCCCCCGCTCCCCTTAACCATTGTGCGCCGCCCCCGGCCCGCGCTACACACGGGCGCACGGGACCTCACCCGTTTGCCAGACCGGAGACCATGACATGACAGACCTGCCCGGCATTGTGATCACCGGCGCCTCGGGGCGCATGGGCCAGATGCTGATCCGCACCGTGCTCGACAGTCCGCGCGCCCGGCTTGTCGGCGCGCTGGAACGCAAGGGGCATGGCTGGATCGGCCGCGATCTGGGCGAGGCGATGGGCGGCGCGGCCAACGGGATCACCGTCACCGACGACCCGCTCGAGGCCTTCGCCTCTGCCCATGCGGTGCTCGATTTCACGGCGCCTGCCGCGACGGTGGCCTTTGCCGGCATCGCCGCCCAGGCGCGCTGCGTGCATGTGATCGGCACCACCGGGTTCAGCGAGGATGACCTTGCCGCCATCGCCGCCGCCGCCCGCCATGCCACCATCATCCGGGCCGGCAACATGAGCCTCGGGGTCAACCTCCTGGTGCAGCTGACCCGCAAGGTCGCCGCCGCCCTGGACGAGGATTTCGACATCGAGGTGATCGAAGCGCATCACAACCAGAAGGTCGATGCCCCCTCGGGCACTGCGCTGATGCTGGGCGAGGCGGCGGCGCAGGGGCGCGGCGTCCGGCTTGTGGATGTCTCGGACCGGGGCCGCGACGGGATCACCGGCAAGCGGCGGCGCGGCGATATCGGATTTTCCGCCATCCGGGGCGGCGATATCGTGGGCGAACATGACGTGATGTTCGCCGCCACCGGCGAGCGTGTGATCCTGCGCCACATCGCCACCGATCGGGCGGTGTTCGCGCGCGGCGCGCTCAAGGCGGCGCTCTGGGGTCAGGGCCGCAAACCCGGCGAATATGACATGCTCGATGTCCTGGGGCTCAACGAAAATTGATCCGCGCGGCGCCCGGAGGCGTATAATATCCAGTACCGACTCGATGTTCGTCGTGAAGGATTGTGGATCATGCGTCTCTGTGCACTCGCCTTTCTGAGCTTCTCCATCGCTGCGCCCCTGCCGTCGCTGGCCGAAGGGTTCTCGCAAATTTCCGATGAAAAGACATTCGTTTCGCTGGTGGACGGGCGCAAGCTCACCCGCTTCGGCATCAAGCTCGACGTGACAGATGACGGGCGGATCATCGGGCGGGCCTTCGGGCGCGACGTGACCGGGGCCTGGGATTGGCGGTCGGGGTATTTCTGCCGCAACATCTTCTGGGGCGATTACGAAATCGGCGCCAATTGCCAGGCGGTGCAGGTCAAGGATCAGACCCTGCGCTTCATTTCCGATCAGGGCACCGGCGATTACGCCGATCTGCGCCTGCAATAACCCCGGACGCCGCGATCAGAAATCGATCGCCAGCCCCTTCTTTTCCCAGTCGCCATAGCGCACGGGCTCCAGCCCCTCGCGCCGCCCGCCAAGTTCTTTCGGCAACTCGAGGGCTTCGGCCTTGCGGCGTCGCTCTTCGGCCTCGGCAAGGGCGCGCTGCGCGGCAGGGGGAAGATCGGCAGAGGGAAGATCACTTGTGTCGTCGCTCATCGTCGGGGTTCCTTTGCTTGCCGCCCCTTGATATATGCCGGGCTTGCCCCAAGCCAAGGATACCAGATGTCACAGCCCGTACCGTCCGCCCGCCGCAGCGCGGTCCATCTGCTGGATCAGGTGTTGGGCGAAGGGCGGCTGATGTCCGATCTCATCTCCTCCGAGGCGCTGGACCGGCTTGATCCCGCCGACCGCGCCCGCGCCCAGCGCCTGGCCACCGACACGCTGCGCGGCATCGAACGCGCCGACCGCCTGCTCAAGCGGCACCTGCGCAAACCCCCGCCGCTGCATGTGTTCAACATCCTGCGCCTCGGCACGGTCGAGCTGTGCATGGGCGGCGATGCGCATGGCGTGGTCAACGACCTGGTGGCGCTTGTCGGCTCTCATCGCCGCTATGGCAACCTCAAGGGGTTGATCAACGCGGTACTGCGCAAGATGGCCGCTGACGGCCCCGGAAGCTGGGCCGATCTTCGGGTGCCGCGTCTGCCGCGATGGTTGCGCGATCCGCTGGTCTCGGCCTGGGGGGCCGGGGCCGTGGCGCAGATGGAGCAGGCCCATTTCACCGGCGCGCCCCTCGATCTGACAGCGCGCGGCGACGCCGCCGCCCTGGCCGAAACCCTGCACGCCACGCTGTTGCCCACCGGATCGGTGCGCCTGTCCGACGCCGGGCAGGTCTCGGCCTTGCCGGGGTACGCCTCGGGCGACTGGTGGGTGCAGGATGCCGCCGCCGCCCTGCCCGTCCGGGTGCTGGATCCGCAACCGCACGAGTCGGTTCTGGATCTCTGCGCGGCACCGGGCGGCAAGACCCTGCAGCTTTGCGCCGCCGGGTCCGATGTGACGGCGCTTGACCTGTCCGAGAAACGCATGACCCGTGTGCGCGAGAATCTCGAGCGTTGCGGATATTCGGCTCATTGCATCACCGGCGACGCGCTCGAACATGCGGGCGGCCCTTATGACGCGGTGCTCCTCGATGCGCCCTGTTCGGCCACCGGCACGATCCGCCGCCATCCCGATCTGCCCTTCGCCAAGGACGGGTCCGAGTTCGGTGCGTTGATCGCGCTGCAGGCGGCGATGCTGGATCATGCTCTGTCCCTTCTCAAGCCGGGTGGGCGGCTGGTGTTCTGCACATGCTCGCTTCTACCCGACGAAGGTGAATGCCAGGTTGACGAAGCGCTCGGTCGTCATCCCGGCCTGTCGGTCGACCGGGGCGCCGTGGCCGACCTGCCCGGGATCGACCCCGCCTGGATCACCGATGAAGGCGGGCTGCGCCTGCGTCCCGATCACTGGCCGGACCTCGGCGGAATGGACGGCTTCTACATCGCCTGCCTGCGGCCCGCTGCCACCGCCTGAGCCGGGCAGGCTTTGGGCCGTCTTGGGCCGGTTTGCGTACGGGATGGACACAAATTTCGGGTCAGGCGCGGAAATCCGTCCCAAACCCGCGTAGGTTTCGTACGAACCGTACGCAGCTCTCGGTGTCGCGTGCAATCCGTCGGTGACTTGGCGGGGCTGGGCGGCTATAGTTCTGCCACAACGCCAGCAAGAGCGTGCAGAGGCACGGTAAATGTTACAACCCGATACCCTGTCGGCGCGCTGGACGCGCCTCATGAACCGCGCCGCCGCCCGACGCGCCACCTGGTCGCGTCCGATCACCGCTTTCGTGTCGCAGCCCGAACCCCGCACCATCGGAAGCTATGCGCGCGGCAGGCAGTTGGCTGCTGGCAACTTCTTGTTTTCCGGTCATCTTTTGCAGCAACCCGATACAAGCATCTGGGATCTGGATCCGCCGGATGCGGCTTTTGCGGATGCCATGCACGGCTTTGGCTGGCTCGATGATCTGGCCGCCGCGGCCGATCCGAAGTGCCGATCCTGCGCCCAGGATTGGCTCTGGACATGGATTGACCGTTACGGCGCCGGTCGCGGCCCCGGCTGGACCCCGGATCTGGCGGGCCGACGGCTGATCCGCTGGATCAATCATGCGCTTTTTGTCCTCAGCGGCCAGTCCTCCGAGCGCACCCAGATCTTTTACAAGTCCTTGGCGCAACAGACAATTTTCCTTGGCCGCCGCTGGCAGGCCGCGCGTCCTGGCCTGCCGCGATTCGAAGCGTTAACAGGGCTTCTCTATACCGGCCTGTCCCTTGAGGGCATGGAAACCCATATCGCGCCCGCCGTCGCCGCGCTGGCCCGTGAATGCGACCGCCAGATCGACGAAGCCGGTGGCCTTGCCACCCGTAACCCCGAGGAATTGCTCGAGGTTTTCACCCTGCTGACATGGGCCTCGGTTGCCTTGGGCGAATCGGGCCGCGCCCCGTCCGAGGCGCATTGGTCCGCCATCGAACGCATCGCCCCCACCCTGCGCACCCTGCGCCACGCCGATGGCGGGCTGGCGCGGTTTCATGGGGGCGGCAAGGGGCTGGAGGGGCGGCTTGACGGGGCGCTGGCAAACAGCGGCGTCAAGACCCGGCAACCTGACGGTTTATCAATGGGTTACGCGCGGCTCAGCGCGGGCCGTACCTCGATCATCGTGGATGCCGCACCGCCCCCTGTGGGCAAGGCATCGGGCAACGGCCATGCCTCGACACTGGCCTTCGAGCTGACATCGGGCCGCCGCCCCCTGATCGTCAACTGCGGATCGGGCACAAGTTTCGGCCTGCAATGGCGCCGCGCCGGACGCGCCACACCCTCGCACTCCACCCTTGTGCTCGCCGGCCGCTCCAGCGCACGGCTCAGCAAGGGCTCGGACCGCCATGCACTTCTGATCGACGGCCCCCGGAACGTACCTGTCAAACTCAGCCAGGCTCCGGACGGAATCCGCTTTGAAGGCGGGCATGACGGTTACACGGCCAGCCATGGCCTGACCCATGCTCGCAGCCTCGATCTTTCCTTCGACGGCCGCGGCGTCGCGGGCGAGGACATGCTTCTGACCCTCAACGACACCGACCGTCGCCGCTTCGACAAGGCGCTGGATGCGGTGACGCTACAGGGCGTCACCTACGAGATCCGGTTCCACCTTCACCCCGATGTGGATGCCAGCCTCGACATGGGGGGCGCCGCCGTTTCGATGGCGCTCAAAAGCGGTGAGATCTGGGTGTTCAGGACCGACGGAACCGTGAAACTGTCGCTTGAACCCAGTGTTTATCTGGAAAAAAACCGCCTCAAGCCGCGTGCGACCAAACAAATCGTTCTATCCGGCCGCGTGATGGAGTATGCGACGCGGACAAGATGGTCACTGGCCAAGGCGCAGGAGACGCCGATTGGCGTCCGCGACCTTGTGCAAGACGCGCCCGAGCCCGCGACCGATACCGAGTGAACCAACCCACGACTGACACAGACAGACCCAAGGATCCGCTGCCCATGACCGATCTTGCGCCCGTGCGCCGAGCCCTGCTTTCCGTTTCCGACAAGACCGGACTGGTCGAACTAGGCCAGGCGCTCGCTGCGCGCGGGGTCGAACTGCTGTCCACCGGCGGAAGCGCGAAGACCCTCCGCGAGGCCGGTCTGGCCGTGCGGGACGTGGCGGATATAACCGGCTTTCCCGAGATGATGGATGGCCGCGTCAAGACCTTGCATCCCGCCGTGCATGGCGGCCTTTTGGCCCTGCGCGACAACGATCAGCACGTGGCTGCGATGACCGCGCATGGCATCCCTGCCATCGATCTGCTGGTGGTCAACCTCTACCCGTTCGAAGACACCGTCTCGAAGGGCGCCGATTATGCCACCTGCATCGAGAATATCGATATCGGGGGGCCGGCGATGATCCGGGCCGCGGCCAAGAACCACGCCTTTGTCAATGTTGTCGTCGATGTCGAGGACTATCAGCCGCTGCTGGACGAACTGGGCGCCAATGACGGCCAGACCACCTATGCCTTCCGTCAAAGGCTGGCCCTGACGGCCTATGCCCGCACCGGGGCCTATGACGCCGCCGTTTCAAGCTGGATGGCAGATGCCTTGGGCGAAGACGCCCCGCGCCGCCGTGCTGTCGCAGGCAAGCTGGCCCAGACCCTGCGCTATGGCGAAAACCCCCATCAGCGCGCCGCCTTCTACGTGGATGGCAGCGACCGCCCCGGTGTGGCCACCGCCACGCAGCATCAGGGCAAGGAGCTGAGCTACAACAACATCAACGACACCGATGCCGCCTTTGAACTGGTCAGTGAATTCCTGCCCAAGGATGGCCCGGCCTGCGCGATCATCAAACACGCCAACCCCTGCGGCGTGGCCCGGGGCGCGACGCTGAAAGAGGCCTATGCCCGCGCCTTCGACTGCGACCGCACGTCGGCCTTTGGCGGGATCATCGCGTTGAACATGACGCTGGATCGCGAAACCGCCGAGGAAATCTGCCAGATCTTTACCGAGGTGGTGATCGCGCCCGGCGCGCACCAAGAGGCGCGGGACGTGTTTGCCAGCAAGAAAAACCTGCGCCTGCTGACGACGCCGGGCCTGGCCAATCCCGCCGAGGCGGGCCTGATGCTGCGACAGGTGTCCGGCGGATACCTGGTGCAGGACAAGGACAATGGACGCTTGCACGAAAGCGATCTGCGGGTGGTGACCAAGCGGGCGCCGACGGATCGTGAAATGGCCGATATGCTGTTTGCCTGGCGCGTCGCCAAGCATGTGAAATCCAACGCCATCGTTTATGTCCGCGACGGCGCCACGGTGGGCGTCGGCGCCGGGCAGATGAGCCGCGTGGACAGCTGCCGGATCGCCGCCCGCAAGGCCGAGGACATGGCCGCGACACTGGGCCTCGATGCGCCTTTGACCCAAGGCAGCGTCGTGGCATCGGATGCGTTCTTCCCGTTCGCCGACGGCCTGCTGACCGCCGCCGAAGCCGGGGCAACCGCCGTGATCCAACCCGGTGGCTCGATGCGCGACGACGAGGTGATCGCCGCTGCCGACGAGGCCGGGCTTGCCATGGTCATGACCGGCATGCGCCATTTCCGGCACTGAGAGGATCCGTCATGCGTTTGGTTTTCTGGGTGGCGGTTTGCATCTTCGTTCTGGATCAGGTGACGAAATACTGGATCGTGCATGGTCTCAACCTTGCCGAGCTGGGTGCCATAGATGTCTTTCCGCCCTATCTGAACCTGCGCATGGCATGGAATTACGGGATCAATTTCGGCCTGCTGTCACAGGACAACGCGACGACGCGTTGGGCGCTGATCCTTGTCGCGCTGGTCATTTCCCTTGGGGTCCTTTGGTGGGTGCACCATGAACCCGGCGGCCGCCTTCAGGGGATATCTGCGGGGCTTCTGGTTGGCGGCGCGATCGGGAATGTCATTGACCGGATGGTCTATGGGGCGGTGGCGGATTTCCTGAACATGTCCTGCTGCGGGATCAACAATCCCTATGCGTTCAACGTGGCCGACATCTCGATCTTTGCCGGAGCGATCGGGCTGGTGCTGTTTACACCGTCAGGGAAAAACGCCTCGTGACCTCGAGTTCAGGATGCGATACATCTGGCAGCGTAATCCAAGGAGACAGGCAATGGTCTTGCCGCGCTGCACAGTATTGATCGTCACTCTGGGCCTGTTGACCGCCTGTGGCAACCGGGGCGAGGACGTGACGCTGACCCGGATCACCAAAACGGGCAACGGGCCGGACGAATTTTCGATCTTGCCGTCGAAGCCCCTGCAAACACCCGAAAGCTACACGGCGTTGCCTGCGCCGACCCCCGGCGCCGGGAACCTTACAGATCAGAACCCCAAGGCGGACGGCGTGGCCGCGCTTGGCGGAAATCCCGCCGCACTGTCGGCCACGGCACCGGCGGCCTCGGATGCTGCGCTGCTTCGCCATGCAACCCGCAACGGGACCCAGCCCGCCATCCGGCAAACGCTTGCTGCAGAAGACACCCAGATCCGGAACAGTTACGGCCGCGTGAATATCCTGCGCATCGGGCCTCGGGACAACTATGCCGACGCCTACAAGGATCAGTGGCTTGATTCCTACGCCGAAGAAGAGCGGTTGCGCCGCAGTGGCATCGAAACACCGAACGCCCCGCCCAAGCCGGAGTGACGGACACAGTCACATCCGCGTCAGGACGCTTGAATCGCCGTCGCGCCGCCGTATCTATTCTGCGACACTCGCAACCGGAGATGCTGCATGCGCCAGTTCATTGCCTGTTTAGGCCTTATCGTTTCGGCCGCTTTTCCGGCAAGCGCCCAGGATCAGGTGACATCGTTTACGCTTGATAACGGCATGGACGTCGTCGTCATCGAAGATCATCGCGCGCCGGTCGTCGTTCATATGGTGTGGTATCGTGCCGGGTCCTCGGACGAGCCCCCCGGCACATCCGGCGTGGCGCATTATCTTGAACATCTGCTGTTCAAGGGCACCGATACCCTGGCACCCGGGGAGTTCTCGTCAACCGTTGCGAAAAACGGTGGGTCGGACAACGCCTTTACCAGCTATGATTACACCGCCTATTTCCAACGTATCGCCGCCGACCGCCTTGGGCTGATGATGGAGATGGAAAGCGATCGCATGGTCAATCTGCGCCTGAGCGAGGAAGACATCCTGACAGAACGCGACGTGATCATCGAAGAGCGCAACCAAAGGGTGGAAAACAACCCGTCGGCCCTGTTCCGGGAACAGAAAAGCGCGCTTCAGTACCTCAACCATCCGTACGGCGATCCGATTATCGGCTGGCAGCACGAGATGTCCCAGCTGGGCATGGAGGATGCGCTTGGGTTTTATGAAACCTACTATGCGCCCAACAATGCCATTCTGATCGTGGCCGGAGACGTGACGCCGGATGAGGTGCGGTCACTGGCCGAACAGCATTACGGGAAAATCCCGGCAAACCCCGACCTGCCCGAGCGCAGTCGCCCGCAGGAACCCCGCCAGATGGCCGAGCGCCGCATGGTGTTCGAAGATGCCCGCGTCGCGCAACCCTATGTCACCAGGTCCTATCTTGCGCCCGAGCGTGACAGCGGCGCACAGGAAAAGGCTGCGGCTTTGACCCTGCTGGCCGAAATCCTGGGCGGTGGGACAACATCCCTGATGGCTGAAAAACTGCAATTCGACACACAGCGCGCGGTCAGCACGGGGGCCTATTACTGGGGCACCGCGCTGGACGATACGACTTTTTCGCTGGTCGTCGTCCCCGCGCCCGGAGTGACCTTGCAAGAGGCGGAAGAAGCCATGGACGAGGTGATAGAGACCTTCCTGGAAACCGGCGTCGATCCAGAGCAGCTCGAGCGGATCAAGATGCAGGTGCGCGCCTCTCAGATTTACGCGCGGGATGATGTGGGCCAGTTGGCCAACAGGTATGGCCGCGCGTTGACGCAGGGCCTGACCGTCGAGGATGTCCAGGCATGGCCGGAGATCCTGGAGGCAGTGACCGCCGAGGATATCGTGGCGGCGGCGCGCGAGGTTTTTGATCGTGACAAGTCCGTCACCGGATGGCTGAAAGCTCCCGAGGTAACCCAATGACGCGTTTCATTCTGGCCTTTGCCGCCTTTTTCGCGGCTCTGCCTGCATGGGCGGAGATCGATATCAAGGAGGTCACGACACCCGGCGGGATCGACGCCTGGCTGGTCGAAGACCATTCCATCCCCTTTGTCGCACTCGAGCTGCGGTTCAGGGGGGGCGCATCGCTTGATCCGCAAGACAAGCGCGGCGTCACCAACCTCATGGTCGGTCTGCTGGAAGAGGGCGCCGGTGACATGGATGCGCGCGCCTTTGCCCGAGCGACGGAAGAACTGGCCGCATCTTTCAGGTATGATGTTTCCGACGACACGCTCAGTGTTTCGGCAAGGTTCCTGACCGAGAATCGCGACAAGGCCCTGGACCTTTTGCGCCAAAGCCTTGTGGTGCCCCGGTTTGACGAGGACGCGATCGAACGCGTGCGCGAACAGGTGAATTCCTCGATACGGTCCAGCCAGAAAGATCCACAGGATGTCGCCGGTACGGCCTTCGATGCGCTGGTCTATGGCGATCACCCCTATGCGAACCCGATTGCAGGAACGCTCGAGAGCGTTGCCAGCCTGACCCGCGACGATCTTGTCGCAGCGCATAAGGCGACAATTGCCCGGGACCGCCTGTATGTGAGTGCCGTTGGCGACATCACCGAGGACCAGCTGGTCAGCTTGCTCGACGCGCTGTTGCAGGACCTTCCGGCCGAGGGCGCGCCGCTGCCTGCGCCGGCGGATCTCAACCTGCCGGGTGGCATCCAGGTGGTGGACTTCGAAACGCCTCAGGCGGTGGCCACGTTCGCGCAGCCCGGCATAGACCGCGACGACCCCGATTTTTTCGCCGCGTTCGTCCTCAACCATATTCTGGGCGGAGGCTCGTTCGAAAGCCGTCTCATGCATGAAGTGCGCGAGAAGCGCGGACTGACCTATGGAATTTATTCTTATCTCATGGATCGCGATGGGGCTGATTTGTGGATGGGCGGTGTGGCATCGGCCAATGATCGCATCGCCGAGACGATCGACGTGATCCGTGCGGAATGGGAGCGCATGCGTACAAGCGGCGTTACCGCGCAGGAACTGGAAGATGCCAAGACCTTTCTGACCGGCGCCTATCCATTGCGTTTCGACGGCAACGCGCCGATTGCACGGATCGCGGTGAACATGCAGATGCAGGGCCTGTCAACGGATTACATCGCCAACCGGAATGACATGGTGAACGCTGTTACGCTGGAAGACATCAACCGGGTCGCGCAAGAGCGTCTGGATCCCTCGCGGCTGACCTTCGTCGTGGTTGGGCAGCCGGTCGGCGTAAGCACATCCATCAACTGACAGTCGGGCCGCAGGGCCCGACCTGACGCCGTTTCGATCCGGTTATCGCGACTTAACGGCCGATCAATTCCTTGATGAGCGGGTTGGGAAAGTTTCGGTTCACTGTCACGGCATAGAAGCTTTCCACGATATCCAGGCTGAACGGGGCTGCCTGCAGCAGGCCATTTGAAATCTCGTCAGCCAGGACAACCGCCGGCGTTATGGCAAGCCCGGCGTCCTCGCGGGCCAGAAGGCGAACCATCGCCATATCATCCACTTCGGCGGCGATCTGCACCGACACACCCAAACGGGCCGTCAAGCTGTCGAAACCGGTCCGGATCGAGCTTTCGGTCGGCAGAATGACCGGTTCGGACGCCAGAAGGGCCTCAAGGCTTGTGTGCCGCATACGCCTGGCCGTTCCGTAGACACCGACTTTCTGTTCGGAAATCCGGTGGGACGTGAACCCGGAAAACGCGTCACGTCCTGGCGGTTCGGTTGTCAGCACCACGTCCAGCATCAGCGATTGCAGCGCTTCCAGAAGAACCGTGGCACCGCCGGAACGCAGGATAATATCAAGGTCGTCACGTCCGATGATGGGCCGCAGGAATTCCAGCTGAAAGTTCCTGGAAAGCGTCGACAGGGCACCGATCCGGATCGGCTGTCGCGCGGTGCCTGTCCGGTTCAGGGTTGCCATCAGCTCGTCACCCGCGCCGAAGATCCGGTCGGCATGATCCAGTGCGATCCGGCCCGCCTCGGTCAGGGTCAGCCGGCGCCCTTTGCGTTCGAACAGCTTGTGACCCATTCGGGCTTCGAGCTGCTTGATTTGCGTCGACAGCGCCGATTGCGACACGTTCAGACGCTCGGCGGTTCGGGTCAGGTTGCCGTCATGTGCGACTGCCCGGAAATACCTGAGATGATGATAATTCAATTCAGCCATAGTTCACTTTTATAGAACATTTTGGCGACCACAATGTATTTTTCTTCATGCCGCAGCGCAGCTAGATCCAAGGCAATCGAATTGGAGAATATATATGTCTTTGCTTCCGCTTCTCGCGCCCCTTGCCCTTCTTGTGACCGCAGTGACGCTGTATTTCCGGTCCCCACCCCGCGCGCATTGGACACTTCGCCTGCCGGAATGGGCCGCGCTCGTCGCGGTCGGTGTCGGGGCCGCGTCCGGACTGGCGCTGTGGGCAACCGGGCCGGGAACAAGCCCTGTCATAGGGATAAACGGCGCCGGGTTATCGGTGCGCACGGATATTGTAAGCGTCAGCATGGCGCTTACGGTGTCGTTTGTGGGCTGGGTGGTGCTGCGCTTTTCGCGGACGGCGCTGGATGGCGAGGCACGGCATGGACGCTTCATGATCGGCATGTCGGTGACACTGGCCTGTGTTCTGCTTCTGGTGACCTCGGGCAATCTTGTACAACTCGTCCTGGCCTGGGTTGCGGTCGGCATCGGGTTGCATCGGCTGTTGCTGTTCTATCCCGACCGGGTTCAGGCACAACGCGCCGCGCGCAAGAAAACGGTTTGCGGCCTCATCGGCAGCAGTGCGTTGCTGGCAGCGGCAGGTCTGTTGATTTACGGCTATGGGACGGCTGATATCGCGACGATCACCGAAGCGGCAAGGTCCGGTATCGTGCCCGACAACATCTGGCTTGCCGCGATCCTGTTGTCGATCGCGGCTGTGTTCAAGTCGGCACTGATCCCGACCCATGGCTGGTTGACCGAAGTGATGGAAGCGCCGACGCCGGTCTCGGCGCTGCTGCATGCGGGTGTCGTCAACGCCGGCGGCTTCCTCTTGATCCGGTTTGCAGATGTGCTTCTGACGTCGCCCGGCGTGCTGGCCCTGTTGGCCCTGATCGGCGGCTTCAGCGCGCTGGTGGGTGCGGCGGTCGCACTGACCCAGCCGTCGGTCAAGACGGCCCTGGCATGGTCGACCTGCGCACAGATGGGGTTCATGGTGCTGCAGATCGGGTTGGCTTTGTTCCCGCTGGCCTTGCTGCATATCGTGGCCCATTCGCTGTACAAGGCGCATGCGTTCCTTGCGTCCGGCGGTGCGGTCGAGCAGGTGGCGTCCATTCGCCGTCCCGGCCCAGTGGCCGTGCCGGGGCTCAAGGCAGTGACGCGGGCCTTTGCCATTTCGCTGGCTATCTTCCTGTGCATCGGAACCGGCTTTGTCATGTGGGAGAAGCCGCCACAGGCGGTCGCACTTGGGGCGATCCTTATTTTCGGCGTGGCGTACCTGATCGCGCAAGGTCTGGCCGACGCGGCGCCGCGCGCCCTGACATGGCGCACTGCCGCGATGTCAGGCGTGGCAACGGTTGCCTATTTCACCTTCCAGGCTGTGGCCACGGCGCTGTCTGCGGGCACGCTCCCGGCGCCTCCGGTGCCGGATGGGCTGATCTGGGCGGTGATCGTTCTGGCACTGGCAAGCTTTGGCCTGGCGGCCATTGCACAGGCCACCTTCCCGCTTTGGGCCGGGCACCCTGCCGCAACCGGCCTTCGAGTCCACCTGATGAACGGGCTTTACCTCAACGCTCTGAGCGACCGCATGACCGGACGTTGGGCGCCGAAGAAAGGATAAATCATGACGTTTCAATATCTGAATTTCCCCGGCGTTACGCTTGAACTGTTCAACGCGGCCAAAAAGGCCGTAGCGCAGGTGCCCCCGGCCTTCCCGCTGGATGCGACGGTTGCGGTCAATCCGTTCCTTGGCCAGATCCACGACTCGCGGGCGCTGACCGCCGCGCGGCTGTCCAAGACCGCTGGCATTCGCATTTTCCCGAGCCGGGAGGAGTATGCCGCACGTATCGCCGATGGTCGTATCAAGCCCGATCACCTGGCAGCCGCTGCGGCAGAAGCCGGTGTGACCCCGGCCGATTTGCAGGCGGCCGCCAAGCGCGACACGCCACTGGAAACCGCACTGCCGACAGTGGCCGATCTGGTGGCCCGCGAAACCGGAATTGAATGGCCGAGTTTCGTGGCCGACCGGATCAGCCTGTGGGCGGCGGTTCACTTCGATGAAGGCCAGGCGCTTTGGCCGGCGCCCAAGGGGGGCTTGTTCGCGTCCTGGCGGGCGTTTGCCAGCCGCGATCTGTCCACCGGTATCGCCGGCTTGCCGGACTTTGCGTCGCATATCGCCGGCATGCCCGACGATCCGCGTATGGCGCTGGCAATGGCTTGCGAGAGATTGGGGCTCAGCCCAAGCTCGGCGCCGCTGTATTTCCATCGCCTGCTGATGACTTTGGGGGGCTGGTCGCAGCTGGCCCGGAGCAAGGGTTGGCTGGCTGAACGCGACGGCACCACGGATAACAGCTGCTTTGATCTGCTGGCGGTCAGGCTGGTCTGGGATGCGGCATTGCTGGAGGCGCATCGCGACAGTATTGCCGCGGCTTGGCAAGAGACCCTGTCGGCCTATGCCGAAGACCTCGTGCCAAGCAAGGACCATATACTGGACGCGGCGCTTCAGGATGCTGCGGACAGAGCTGCGGAAGATGCGCTTGCCGGAACGCTTGCCGCCGACATCGGACCCGACATCACCGATACACGGCCCGCCATTCAGGCGGCCTTCTGCATCGATGTCCGCTCCGAAGTCTTTCGTCGTGCGATGGAACAGGTAGATCCGAACGCGGAAACCATCGGGTTCGCCGGCTTTTTCGGGTTGCCTGTGGCCCATCGGTCGAAGGCGTCGGATATAATCGAGCTGCGGGCGCCGGTCCTTCTCAAGCCCGGCCTGGATTCCGTGTCCTCGGGCGATCAGGAAACCGACTGGGCCATGCGGTTACATCGGCGGGCCGTCCGCGCATGGGGCCGCTTCAAGATGGCGGCGGTGTCGGCCTTTGCCTTCGTGGAAGCAGCGGGCCCGCTTTACGTGGCCAAGTTGATCAAGGATTCGCGGTCGCATTCAAAACATGTGAGCTATGGCGAGGCCCCGGCGATCGATCTGCCGGATGCCGATCGGATCGCCGCAGGGGAACAAGTGCTGAGGGCCATGTCCCTGACCGAAGGGTTCGCGCGGGTCGTGTTGATCGCAGGTCACGGCTCGTCGGTCACCAACGCGCCACATGCAAGCGCACTGCAATGCGGTGCCTGTGGCGGTCATTCCGGCGACGTGAATGCGCGTCTTCTTGCAGCGCTCCTGAACGATCCAGTGGTGCGGTCCGGACTGGTCGAAAAGGATATCCTGATCCCGGATGACACCGTGTTCCTGGCGGGCCTGCACGACACGGTGTCCGATGAAGTGACCCTCTTCGAGGATCAGGATTTCCCAGATCATCGCGAGGATGTTCAACGGCTCAAGACAACGCTTTCCAAGGCGGGTGTCATGGCACGCCTTGAACGCGCGATGGTTCTGCCGCGCGCCGATGACGCTGAAAAACTGGCGTTGCGCGGCGGCGATTGGTCCGATCTGCGGCCCGAATGGGGGCTTGCGGGCTGTAATGCATTCATTGCGGCACCGCGTCATCGCAGCGCCGGGCGTGATCTGGGTGGTCGGAGTTTCCTGCACAGCTACGATTGGCGCGCGGACAAGGGGTTCGGAACCCTGGAGTTGATCCTGACCGCACCCGTGGTCGTGGCCAGCTGGATTTCGCTGCAATATTACGGCTCGTCCGTCGCCCCCGAGGCGTTCGGCGCCGGTAACAAGCTGATCCACAATGTGACCGGCGGTATCGGTGTGGTCGAAGGCAATGGCGGGCTTCTGCGCGCCGGCCTGCCCTGGCAGTCCGTCCATGATGGCGAAAACTTCCGGCACGAGCCGCTCAGGCTTCACGTCGTCCTCGAGGCGCCGACCGAAGCGATTTCTGCGGTTCTGGACCGCAACCCCGATGTGCGTGCCCTGTTCGACAATGGCTGGCTGGCGCTGAGCGCGATGGATCATCACGGTCGGATCGCCTGGCGTTACGACGCGGGCACCTGGCAATCACTGGGCACAGATATCAAACACCTGTCTGTTGCCTGATCCTTGGGACAGAAAACAATCAGGCCGGGCTTGCAGTCTGCAAAGCCCGGCCTGAAAGGATAATCACAGGCGTCTTGCCCGCAGGCAAGCCGCGCGTCAGAAATCCAGATTTTCGACGTTCAGCGCGTTTTGCTGAATGAATTCACGTCGAGGCTCCACAACATCACCCATCAACTTGGTGAACAGGTCATCGGCCTCGGCGACATCGTCGATCTTCACTTGCAGCAAGGTGCGCGCATCCGGATCAAGCGTGGTTTCCCAAAGCTGGCCGGGGTTCATTTCACCCAGACCCTTGTAGCGCTGCAGGGTCAGACCCTTTTCACCTTCCTTGAGGATTGCATCCAGAAGGTCCAGAGGCCCGTAAATCGCCTGCTCGCGATCCTTGCGCACCAGCTTGGCGGGCAACTCGTAGGTTTCCCGCAGCGACTCGGTCAACTGCCCAAGGCGACGCGCCTCGCCTCCCCTGAGGATCGGCCCATCGAGAGTACGGATTTCTTCGACGCCGCGAAGGCTGCGTGTCAGACGGATGCCGTGATCCTGCGTGATACGGCCCTGCCACCCGCGCTCGTATTCCAGGGCGATCAGGTCCAGACGCTTGGCGATCGCATCGGCCACACCCTGCAGGTCCGCATCGGCACGCCCCGGCATGAACGCCTCGGCAATCGAGGCCTGCTCAAGAATATGACGCGGATAATGCGTTGGAAACGCTTCGAGAATGCGCTTTGTCTGGCGGGCTTCCTCGACGATCCTCACAAGGTCCTGACCGATGATTTCTTCACCCGTGCCAAGACGCAGCACCGCATCGTCCGTGCCCTGCTGGATCAGGTAATCCTCGAGCGCCGGTTCATCCTTGAGATACACTTCGGATTTCCCGCGCATCACCTTGTAGAGAGGGGGCTGCGCGATATAAAGATATCCGTTTTCAATGAGTTCCGGCATCTGGCGGTAGAAGAACGTCAGCAACAGCGTTCGGATATGCGCGCCATCCACGTCCGCATCGGTCATGATGACGATCTTGTGGTAGCGCAGCTTGGAAATATCGAACTCATCCCGGCCGATCCCGGTTCCGAGAGCCACGACAAGGTTGCCGATCTCCTGGCTGCCCAACATCCGGTCAAACCGCGCGCGCTCCACGTTGAGGATTTTCCCGCGCAGAGGAAGCACCGCTTGCGTTGATCGGTCCCGGCCGGTCTGGGCCGAACCACCGGCACTGTCACCCTCGACAAGGAACAATTCGGTTTTGGACGGGTCCTTTTCCGAGCAGTCCTTGAGTTTTCCGGCCAGGTAATTCACGTCCATCGCCGTCTTGCGACGGGTCAGGTCGCGGGCCTTGCGGGCGGCCTCGCGGGCCATGGCGGCTTCGATGATCTTGCCGACGATCTGCTTGGCTTCGTTGGGGTTTTCCTCGAACCACTCGGTCAGTTTTTCGTAGACCAGCCCTTCCACCGCCGGACGGACTTCGGAACTGACCAGCTTGTCCTTGGTCTGACTTGAGAACTTGGGATCGGGCACCTTGACCGACAGCACGCAAGTCAGCCCCTCGCGCGCGTCATCCCCGGTAAAGGCGATCTTTTCGCGCTTCGCAATCCCGCTTTCCTGGGCGTATTTCTGGATCGTACGGGTCAAGGCCCCGCGAAACCCGGCCATATGCGTCCCGCCATCGCGCTGCGGAATGTTGTTGGTAAAGGGCAGCACTGTCTCGTGATAGCTGTCGTTCCACCACATCGCCACTTCGACGCCGACACCGTCCTTTTCCCCGTTGATCGAAATCGGCTCGGCGATCATCGACGTCTTGTGACGGTCGAGATACTTGACGAATTCCTGGACGCCACCGTCGTAATGCAGATCGGCCACCAGGGGCTCGGAGGGGCGTTCATCGCGCAGGATGATGCGCACGCCGGAATTCAGGAAAGCCAACTCGCGCAGACGTTTTTCGAGGGTGTCAAAGCTGTATTCGAGGTTGGAGAACGTCGCGGTCGACGCAAGAAAGCGCACCTCGGTCCCCTTGCGGCCATTGGCGTCACCGACAACGGTCAGGTGTTCGACCGTGTCACCGCTTTCGAAGCGGGCGTAATGCTCCTTGCCATTGCGCCAGACACGCAGCTCGAGCCATTCGGACAGGGCGTTGACGACGGACACACCGACGCCATGCAGACCGCCTGAAACCTTGTAGGAATTCTGGTCGAATTTGCCCCCGGCGTGAAGCTGGGTCATGATGACCTCGGCCGCGGAAACGCCTTCTTCTTCATGGATTTCGACAGGGATTCCGCGGCCGTTGTCGCTGACGGAGATGCTGGAATCCGCGTGGATCGTGACGTTGACCGCGTCGGCGTGTCCGGCGAGGGCTTCGTCGATGCCGTTGTCGACGACTTCGTAGACCATGTGGTGGAGGCCGGAGCCGTCGTCGGTGTCGCCGATATACATGCCGGGGCGCTTGCGGACGGCTTCCAACCCCTTGAGAACCTTGATGGAATCGGCGCCATATTCGTCAGGCGACGGTGCTGCTTCGGCCATCCGTATCATCCTTCGTATTTTTATGATTTTATACGATTTCGTGGGGGGGATGTCACGCGTTTACCCCAATATTTTGTGGTGATCGGCGACAATTCGTGCCCGGTGGCGAGGCCCGAAAAACGGCATCGGTATCACGTCGGTATTACGTCGGTATCACGTCGGTGCCGCCCGAGCGAAAAGCATCTCAGGTGAAGACGATGAGAACGCCGACACCGATCAGAAGCCAACCGGAAATCACGTTCGTGCGGCGGATCGCGGCGGGGGAGCTCATCACCCGGCGGATGCGGTCCACGAAGAGCGCCAGTGCCAGATTGCCCACAAGCGGCACGGCGAAGGACAGGAACACGATCGCGGCGATGTCGGGGGGCGTGATGCTTTGGAGATCGAAAAAGCCCGGCAGCACGCCCATGTAGAACAGGATCGCCTTGGGATTGCCGAGGATCGCCGCAAGACCGGCCATGAACCCCGCCCATTTGCCGGGGCGGGTCAGGCGGCTGTCGGCGGCGATGGAGCGGTCGGCATTGCGGATCAAAAGCGCCCCCATGCCGACGAACATAAGGACCGCAAGCACCTGCAGCGCGATCATGAAGCCCGAAAACACCGACACGATCCATGTCACGCCGAGAATGGCCAGAAACGGCCAGAGCATGTCGCCCACCACGACGCCGAGCGCCAAGGGCCATGCGGCATGAAAGCCACCCGACATCGAACGCGCCAGCATCGCGAGCCAGACCGGACCCGGCGTGAGGAACAGGATCAGAAGCGCGCCGGCATAGAGCGCCAGATCAGACAGCGACAGGGTCATGCAGGGGCCGTCAGACCAAGTGCCGCGCAAGAGGCCCGAGCGCGGTCCGGATCATCGACGCCGAGGGTGATGAGCGTCACGCGCTGAGGGGTCGGGTGAGGGGATGTCACGGGGCGGGCCTTTCGTCGATCCGGCTGATGCCATCGGTTTCTGTCACTTCGATATATTGCGCGCGATCACCGAGGTCCGAGAACAGTTCCGGCCCGGTGCCTGTCATCCACGCTTGGGCGCCAAGGGCGCAGATCTCGTCATAGAGCGCCGCGCGGCGTCCGGCGTCAAGATGGGCCGCCACCTCATCCAGCAGCAAGAGCGGCGGCGCGCCGAAATCACGCGCAAGCGCCCGCGCATTGGCGAGGATCAGCGACACCAGAAGCGCCTTTTGCTCGCCCGTGGAACAATCGCGCGCGGGCACGCCCTTGGCGGCATAGACCCCGTAAAGATCGGCGCGGTGCGGTCCGATCAGGGTGCGGCCAGCCGCCAGATCGCGGAACCGGCTTTCGGCCAGCGCCTCGGCCAGATCAGCGGGGGTTTCGGGCATGTCGGCTTCGGTCGAGATCAATTCGAGATCGGCGGCGGGAAAGGCGGTTTCGGCCTGCGCCTGCGCCTCGCGCAGCTGATCGAGGGCATGGAGGCGATTGGCGTGGATCGCCGCGCCGGTTTCGGCCAGTTGCCGTTCAAGGGCCACATACCAATGGGCATCGCGCACCTGATCCTTGAGCAGGCGGTTGCGTTCACGCATGGCCTTTTCGTAGGTCAGCGAGATATCGGCGTGATCGGGCCGGAAACTGAGCGTCATGCGATCGAGAAAGCGGCGGCGGCCTTCGGTGCCTTCGATCCAGAGCCGGTCCATGCTGGGCACCAGCCACAGCACGCGCGCGATCCGGCCAAGGGCGGTCTGCGCGGCGGGCTTGCCATCGATCCGGGTCTGACGGGCGGCGCCCTCTTCTGACCAGAGCTCGACCTCGTGGATTTGGTGGAGCGAGTGCAGGATGCCGGTGATCTTCCAGCCAAGCGCCTCGGGGCGGCGGGCCATGTCCTGCGCGGCCGCGCGGCGCAGGCCACGCCCCGGAGAGAACAGCGAGACCGCTTCGAGAATATTGGTCTTGCCCGCGCCGTTGGGGCCGTAGATCGCCACGGGACGCGCATCGACATCGAGCTTCGCGCCCTTGTGCGAGCGGAAATGCGACAGCGTCAGTCTGGAGATGTGGAGAGATCCCGGAGTCATGAAAAGGGAGTATCCTGTCAAAACACCCTGTTCCAGACAGAAAAAAACCCCGCGTTGCGGCGGGGTCTTTCAGCATCAGACCACGGCTTGGTATCGCCGGAGGGTCTGATGGCCCTTGGTAGGGTCTTAATGCGGATGTTTCCAGCGCCGCGACATCATGAATATGGTCATTCACAGATGTTTTGTCAAATCCGACAGCGCCAAGCCATGCAACACGGATACCTGAACCATTTTCATATCGGCCGTGTCCAGCGTTCTGGTTTGGTACATTCGCTTTCCTGATCTGTCCTTGCCAAGCAAAAGCAAGTCCACACGGTGAAATCCAGCCGAATACACCATATCGCCTTTAACCCATCGCCGTTTTCGGCCCCATCTGTCAGGCAGGTCAAACGGGATATCAAGTTCACAATGATATGGCATGATCCGCGCGGGCGCCGTCGTGCTGAGCGGCACGACCGTACAAAGCGCCGGGCGCGCCTTCATCGGTTTGGAAATAACCACACATAGGCGTGGCTTGACCATTTCGGGTTCCTTGAAGGCACCATCGAACCGAACACGAACAATCGTGCCTTGCTTGGGGTGAAAGGTCAGCCCCAAGGCAAAGCCTTACACCCGCATCGGCATGACGACGTAGACGGCGCTGGTGTCGTTGCCTTCGCGCATCAGGGTGGGATCGCCCGAGGAGTTGAACATGAACACGGCGTTTTCACGATCCACCTGGCTGGCGATTTCCAGCAGGTACTTGGCGTTGAAGCCGATTTCGAGCCGTTCGTCGCCGTAAGCCACGGCAAGCTCTTCCTCGGCGGCGCCGCTGTCGGGAGCGTTCACGGACAGGACGAGGCGGTCTTCGTCCAGGGTCAGTTTCACGGCACGGGAGCGTTCGGAGCTGACGGTGGCCACGCGATCGACGGCCTTGGCGAATTCGGCGGCGTCCACTTCCATCTTGCGGGTGTTGCCCTGGGGAATGACGCGGGTGTAGTCCGGGAAGGTCCCGTCGATCACCTTGGAGGTCAGGGTGATGTCGGGGGTGGCGAAACGCACCTTGGTTTCCGAGACCGAGACGGCGATCTTCATGTCGTCATCTTCCAGGAGCTTGCGCAGCTCGCCCACCGTCTTGCGGGGCACGATCACGCCGGGCATGTCCTCGGCGCCGATGGGCAGATCGGCATCGATGCGCGCCAGCCGGTGGCCATCGGTGGCCACGCAGCGCAGCACCTGGCCGCCTTCGGCATCGGCGACATGCATGTAGACGCCGTTGAGGTAATAGCGGGTTTCTTCGGTGGAAATGGCGAATTTCGACTTGTCGAACAGGCGGCGCAGCACGGGCGCGGGGGCGCTGAAATTGCTGGCATATTCCGACGAGGCCATCACCGGAAAATCCTCTTTCGGGAGGGTGGCGAGGTTGAAGTTCGAGCGCCCTGCCTCGACGGTGAGGCGGCCCGAGGTGCTGTCATCGGTGAGGGTCACGAGCGCGCCATCGGGCAGCTTGCGGACGATTTCGTGGAGCATCACGGCGCTGACGGTGGTGGCGCCGGCGCGTTCGACCATGGCGGGGGCCTTGTCCACCACCTCGATATCGAGATCGGTGGCGCGGAACTGCACGGTGTCGCCTTCGGCTTCGATCAGGACATTGGCAAGGATCGGAATGGTGTTGCGCCGCTCGACCACGGATTGCGCCTGCGATACGGCCTTGAGCAGCGTGCCCCGTTCAATGCTGAGTTTCATCCACTCGCTCCCTGCATAGGATACCGGCGTCACGCCGGGAGGGGCACGTTAGCAAATTCCCCTTTCGGCTCAAGCCATTTTGTTGACGTTTTCGGTGTTAATGCGGGACGGGTCAAGTGCGGCCCCGCGCCGGGGCGGGGCCGTGTTGCCAAAGGGGCGCGGATGCCTAGCTTTCGAGCGTGCGGCGCAGGATTTCGAGATCCTCGGCGATCTGCGCGTCATGGGCTTGCAGTTCTTCGATGCGCTTGACGCCGTGCATGACGGTGGTGTGGTCGCGGCCACCGAAGCGACGCCCGATTTCGGGCAGCGAGCGGCTGGTCATCTGCTTGCACAGGTACATCGCCACCTGGCGGGGCCGGGCAAAGGCGCGCAGGCGCTTGGGGCCGATCATCTCGCTGAGGCGGATGTTGTAGTGATCGGCGACCTGGCGCTGGATTTCCTCGACGCTGACCTTGCGTTCGGAGGCGCGCAGGATGTCGGCAAGGCAATCCTGGGTCAGTTCCAGCGTGATCTCGTGTCCGACCAGCGAGGCGAAGGCGAAAAGGCGGGTGAGGGCCCCTTCGAGGACGCGGACATTGGTGCTGATCCGGTGCGCGAGGAATTCCAGCACGCCACTCGACATCTTGAGATCGGGGTACTGGCTGGCGAATTGCTCGGATTTGGATTGCAGGATGCCGAGGCGCAGTTCGTAATCGGTGGGATGCAGATCGACCACGAGGCCGCATTGCAGGCGCGATTTGATGCGGTCTTCGAGGTTGGCGATCTCACCGGGGGCGCGGTCGCCGGAGATGACGATCTGCTTGTTCTGGTCCACGAGCGCGTTGAAGGTGTGGAAGAATTCCTCTTGCGTGCTTTCCTTGCCGGCGATGAATTGCACGTCATCGACCATGAGCACATCGACGGAGCGGAACAATTCCTTGAAATCCATCATCTTGCGGTCGCGAAGGGCCTGCACGAAGCGGTACATGAACTGTTCGGCCGAGAGATAGAGCACGGTCAATTCGGGGCTGCGCTGTTTCAATTCCCAGGCGATGGCATGCATCAGGTGCGTCTTGCCGAGGCCGACGCCACCATAGAGAAAGAGCGGGTTGAAGGTGACCGGGCCGCCTTCGGCGACGCGGCGCGCGGCGGCATGGGCCAGCTCGTTCGGTTTGCCGACAACGAAGCTGTCGAAGGTGAAACGTTCGTCGAGGGGGGCCGTGTTGAGGCGGATATCGGACGCGGATTGCGACGGCATCGCATCGGCAGGCACCGTGGCAGCGGCGGCGCGTGCGTCGGTTGCGGGCGCTTGGGCGGCACCGTCAGCGCCCCCTTGCGCGGCCACGGACATCGCCGGGCGCATGGCGGAATTGGCAGCGACACGGAATTGCACCCTGCGGATATCGGGCGCGAAGGTGTTCATCTTGTAGAGAATGAGATCCCCGAAATTCTGCGAGACGTAATTGCCCAGGAAACTGGTGGGAACGCTGAACGTGGCGACACCTTCATTGACGTCCGAAAGCTCGAGGGGTTCGATCCAGTTTGTGTAATTGTTCTTGCCGACCGATTTCAGAAGGTCCTGCTTGATTTGGCCCCATTGTTCTTGCGTCATCATTCCCCCATCTCGCCATCGCGTAATTGTCACTTTGCCAATTGCGGCCCGCGACCCGAGGGGAAAGCACGACACAAACCGTCCTTGGCCGCTGCATCACTGCAACGGTCGAACGGCCCTGTCGGACCCGGATATCCAAATAGACGCAGCAGACATGATCACGCGGGCTGTCCCTAACCCGCGAATTCAGAATGTGCTACGCACCAACTTGCCGGACGTGACGCAAAAAAGGTACATGACGACCAAGCCCACAGTCGTCTTACCGTTGCGCCGCTTGTCCCCCCAAGCGTGAATCGCTCGGTGAAACTACCAACTGCGGGGGCGCACCGGCAACTGAACTTCGCGCTTGACAGAAGCTTTGAGCGAAAAGAATCTCGGGCGCCTTTCGGAAAGCGACAAACGCAAAAAGGCGCCGGACAGACCGGCGCCTTTTGTATCAATGATTTAGCGAAAACCGCGCCGAGACGCCGCTGAACGCCTTAGCCGAGCGACTTTACGCGCGACGACAGGCGGGACATCTTGCGGGATGCGGTGTTCTTGTGGAACACGCCCTTCGTCACACCGCGCATCAGTTCGGGCTGAGCTGCCCGGAGTGCCGCCTGTGCCGCTTCCTTGTCGCCGGAGGCGATCGCCTCTTCGACTTTGCGGAGGTAGGTACGGATGCGCGAGCGGCGCGCCTTGTTGATCGTCAGGCGGCGTTCGCTCTGACGAGCGCGTTTCTTGGACTGGGGCGTATTTGCCATTTTGAATCAGACCTCTGTCAGGTTTTGGTGTCTCGATAGCGCGGAGGCAACCCGAACGGGCGACGGATCGACCGGAGGTGATTCTGGCCAGAGCGGGCCGCACGCGCATGTATGACGGACGCCTATAGACAAGTTCGCCGGGATTGCAAAGCCGAAACTGAGAGGACCCCGGGTGAAACGAGCGCGTGGCGTCGCGGTCGGCGCCACGACCGGGCGCCGGGGCAAGGCCGTTTCAGCGGCCTTGCCCTGTCGGTATCACTTGTCGCGAAACTGCGGTTCGCGCTTTTCGACGAAAGCGGCCATGCCTTCGGCCTGATCTTCCGTCGCGAAGAGCGAATGAAAGACGCGGCGTTCGAACAACAGCCCTTCACGCAAGGTCGTCTCGTAGGAGCGATTGACCGATTCCTTGACCGCCATGACGGTGATCATGGATTTCTCGGCGATCTTGTCGGCGGCGCTGCGGGCCTCTTCCATCAGTTTCTTGACCGGCACGACACGGCTGACCAGGCCCGAGCGCTCGGCCTCTTCGGCATCCATGAAGCGGCCTGTCAGGTTCATGTCCATCGCCTTGGACTTGCCGATGAAGCGGGTAAGACGCTGACTGCCGCCAAGGCCCGCCATGACGCCGAGATTGATCTCGGGCTGGCCGAATTTCGCGGTGTCCGAGGCGATGATGAAATCGCACATCATCGCCAATTCACAGCCACCGCCGAGCGCGTAGCCCGAAACCGCGGCAATGATGGGTTTGCGCACGCGCATGATCGCATCGCTTTCCGGACCGAAGAGGTCTTCGGAAAACACATCAACGAAGGTCTTCTCGCTCATCATCTTGATGTCGGCGCCGGCGGCAAATGCCTTGTCCGAACCGGTCAGGATGATACAGCGCACCTTGTCATTCGCCTGTGCGTCATTGAGGGCTGTGCACAGCTCGGTCATCAGCTGGGCATTGAGCGCATTCAAGGCATCGGGGCGATTGAGTTTGATGAGGGCGACGTGGTCTTCTATTTCGACGATGATCGTCTCATAGGCCATGAAATCTGCTTTCGCTTGTTTCTGTCAGGACGGATTCCTTACCACTGATCGCGCGCGGATCAACCTCATCTTTGGCATAAAGTGCAATAGAAGCTGGATCGGCCCGACTGCACGATGCGGGTGATGGTGCCCTGGCAGCCGGGGGTGCGGCAGGGGTCGCCCTCGCGGTCGTAGACATCGAAACTGTGTTGAAAATAACCGAGTTCGCCATCGGCCTGCCGGAAATCCCGCAGCGAGGAGCCGCCCGCTTGAATCGCGTCGCGCAGCACGTCGCGGATGATCGGAACAAGCGCGGACGCGCGGGCGCGCGACAGGTTACGCGCGCGGCGTTTGGGGGAAATCCGCGCCCGGTAAAGCGCCTCGCAGACATAGATATTGCCCAGCCCCGCGACGATTCGCTGATCGAGAAGGGCGGATTTGATCGGCGTGTTGCGGCCCGACAGCGCATCGGCGAGATAGCTTTCGTCGAACTGGTTGCCCAAGGGTTCCGGCCCCAGCCGTGCCAGCAGCGGGTGGCTGTCGGCATCGGGCGTCGAGATCAGGTCCATCGCCCCGAAGCGGCGGGGATCGTTGAAGGTAACACGCGCGCCATTGCCCATGTGAAAGACGACGTGATCATGTTTGACGGGGGCGGGATGCGCATGGTGGAACACCCCCAGGGGATCGCCCGAGACCGTCATCCGGCCCGACATCCCGAGGTGAATGAGCAAGGTTTCCCCAGACGAAAGGTCGGCCAGGATGTATTTCGACCGCCGGCGCAGCGCGAGGACGGTCTGTCCGGTCAGGCGGGTGGCCATGTCCACCGGCAGCGGCCAGCGCAGATCGGGGCGGTTCACATCGGCACGGGCGATCACGGCGCCTTCCATTGCGGGGATTAGCCCGCGGCGGACTGTCTCGACCTCTGGCAATTCGGGCATTGTGCGGACCTTCTGCAAAAGGGGTGCATTGTATCCCCCCCCGGGCGCCCTATAAGAAGGTCGTGACGAATGAACGGCAAGGCCCGGACGCGACAATGAACGAGAAAACCACACATTTCGGATTCCAGGACGTGCCCGAAAGCGAGAAGGCGGGCCGCGTGCGGGGCGTTTTCGGCTCGGTCGCGTCGAAATACGATGTGATGAACGATGCGATGTCGCTTGGCATCCACCGCATCTGGAAGGATGCGATGATGGATTGGCTCGCCCCGAGGGCGGGTCAGCGGCTGCTGGATGTGGCGGGCGGCACCGGGGATATCAGCTTTCGGTTTCTCAAGCGCGCGGGGTCGGGTCATGCGACGGTTCTGGACCTGACCGAGCCGATGCTGGTGGAGGGCCGCAAAAGGGCCGAGGCCGAGCAGATGCAGGACCAGCTTGACTGGATGGTGGGCGATGCGATGGCCCTGCCCTTCGAGGACAACAGTTTCGACGTCTACACGATCAGCTTCGGCATCAGGAATGTCACGCGCCCGCAAGAGGCGTTGAACGAGGCGTTCCGCGTCCTGAAGCCCGGCGGGCGGCTGATGGTGCTGGAGTTCAGCCAGATCCCGAATGACCTGATGCAATGGGCCTATGACCTGTATTCCTTCAACATCATCCCGCGCATGGGGCAGATGATTGCGGGCGACAGGGACAGCTATCAGTACCTGGTCGAATCGATTCGCAAGTTCCCGGACCAGGAGACCTTCCTTGGCATGGTCCGGGCGGCGGGGTTCGAGAACGCGAAATACCGCAACCTGAGCCTGGGGATCGCCTGCCTGCATTCCGGCTGGAAGATCTGAATGAGGGGTCCGCACAACATCCTGCGGCTGATCGTGACCGGCGCCACGCTGGAGCGCACGGGCGCCATGGCCCAGGTGATGGCCGCGTTCGACGCGCCGCCGCTGGTGCGGGTCACGATGCGGGTGCTGGCCTGGCCGTTCCAATGGCTGGGCTATCGCGGAGATCCGTCGGTGCCGCCGGCGACGCGGGCGCTGACCGCCCTGGGGCCAGCCTATATCAAGTTCGGGCAGATCCTGTCGACGCGGCCCGATCTGGTCGGGGATGAACTGGCGACACAATTGCGGGTGTTGCAGGACAAGCTGCCGCCCTTCTCGGTGGCGGAAGCCAAGCGGCAGGTGGCGGAGCAACTGGGCCAGCCCGTCGAAGAGGTCTTCAGCAGTTTCAGCGAGCCGGTGGCTGCGGCGTCCATCGCGCAGGTTCACCGCGCCGAATTGCGCGCCAGCGGCGAGGTTGTGGCGGTGAAGGTCCTGCGCCCGGGGATCGAACGGGCGTTTCGCCGGGATATCGACGCCTTCTATTTCGCGGCGCGCACGATCGAGTTCCTGTCACCCGGGTCGCGGCGCTTGCGGCCGACCGACGTGATCGCCCATTTCGAAGGCGTGGTCATGGGCGAGCTGGATTTGAGGCTCGAGGCGGCGTCGGCGGGGGAATTCGCGGCAAACACCGCCAATGACGCGGGATTTGACCTGCCGGCGATCAAATGGCCGCTATCGGGCCGCCGGGTGATGACGATGACATGGGCCGATGGCGTACCCCTGGGCGACAATGCGGCGCTGGATGCTGCCGGCCACGACCGCGAAGAGCTGGGCGAACGGGTGCTGCAACTGTTCCTGAGCCATGCGCTGCGAGACGGATATTTCCACGCGGATATGCATCAGGGCAACCTGAAGGTGGGGCCTTCGGGAGATATCCTCGCCTATGATTTCGGGATCATGGGCCATATCGACGAATATACCCGCAAGGTCTATGCCGAGATCCTCTATGGTTTCATCAAGCGCGATTACCGCCGCGTGGCCGAAGTGCATTTCGAAGCCGGCTATGTGCCCGCGGATCGCGATGTGGATGCCTTTGCACGGGCCCTGCGCGCCGTGGGCGAGCCGATTTTCGGCATGGATGCCAGCAAGATCTCCATGGGCAAACTGCTCAGTTACCTGTTCGAAGTGACCGAGCGGTTCGGGATGGAAACCCGCACCGAGCTGATCTTGCTGCAACGCACGATGGTGGTGGTCGAGGGTGTCGCCCGGTCACTGAACCCGCAGATCAACATCTGGCAGGTCGCCCGCCCGGTAGTCGAGGATTACATCCGCAAGAATATCGGGCCGCGCGCGGTTGCGAGGGACCTGCAGAAGACGCTGGAAGTTCTGATGCGGTATGGCCCGCGCCTGCCGGGAATCGTGGAAAACGCGCTGATCCGAAGCTCGGCGCCAAACACGCCACCGCCGGCGCCCAGCCGACTGATCCCGGCCCTGTGGGCCGCGGGCGGCGCTGCTGCGGGGATCGCCGCGAGTTTTGCCGCGTACTGGCTGATCTGACGGCACGACCCCCTTGGCCCGGTCCACAGCCGCAACCGCGCCTGAACAGGGAAGATCACGTATCCGGACGGCGCAACCCGATGATCTTGTCGGCGGCAACTTCCTGACCGGCAGACAGAAGAAGCGTGATCGCGCCGCCGTCATTGCGGGCCTCGACGATGCGGCCATGTACCTGCACCGGGGCTTCCCCGAGGCTTTCGCCGTTGGAAAGGGAGTCGACCGTCAGATCGTATCGCCCTGACGGCAATGGTGCGCCATCCGGCCCGACACCGGCCCATTGGACCGTGCCGCCCTGCACCGCGACATCGCTGCGTTGAACGATCGTGCCGCCGCTGTCACGCGCGATGATCCGGGCGGCATCGGCGAAGGGCGCGGGCGCGACCGTCAGGGTCACGGGGGCACCATCGAACTGGACAGGCACGGCGGCCCGCGCCTCCATGCCGACCCAGCCGGACAGCTGCGACATGCCCATGGTGCCCATGCGATCCCCAAGGGTTTCCAGCAAATCGTTGGAGCGCACCTGCTGTTCCACGGTCGAGAACGCGGCCAGTTGCGCGGCAAAATCCGCGGATTCGACAGGGTTGAGGGGATCCTGGTTGCGCATCTGCGCGGTCAGCATTTTCAAGAAAGTCTCGAAATCCGAACTGAGGGCGGGTTTGGAGGAGGTCGAGGATGCCGGGCTTGCCACCGGGGTGGCCTGCGCGGGCGCCTGACCGGCGGGGGATGTGATCGGTTCCATTTTCAAGCCTTTCTAGAGTCTGATATCGACACGATCTGTCACGATATTGGGGATCACGGGCGCAGCGATGTCATCGGCTTCTGCCCCGGTCGAGCTGCCCTTGCCAAGCATCTGGCGGCTGTCGCCCGTGCCCGAGCGCTGCGGCGTCTGGCCAAAATTGAACTCGGCCCGGCCATAGCCAAGTCCGAGAAAATCCTGTGCCAGCGTGTCCACATGGCGGCGCATCATGTCGAGCGTTTCAGGGCGTTCGGCAAGAATCGTGACCACGATCCCGGCATCGCCCGGGGTCAAGCTGATGCGGACGCGGCCCAGCTCGGCCGGGTTGAGGGTCAGTTCCAGATTTTTCTCGGCCGGTCCACGCTGAATCGCGGTGACGACCTGCATGGAGATATGGCGCGGCAGCTCGGGGCGGTGGAGCATGTCCGGCAGGCTGCGCGATGGGTTCGGCGTGTCTGCGGGGGTGCGAATTTCTGCATGTTCGGGTGTGTCAGAGACGAATATTCGCTGATCCACGATGGCCTCTTCCGACATGGGCTGCAGGGGCTGACCCGGTGGGACAAGCGGAGTGGCGGCTGGCGGGGAAGGCACCAGCGTCTGGACAGAGGGTTGCGAGACGACAGGCGCCAAGGCGGGCCGGGCGATATCGGGCAGTGGATCGCGATGCGCGGTCTGTGCGGTTCTTTCGTCTGCCTGTGGGGGCGACGCCGGAGCCGCCTGACCAAGGGTATCGGGCGGCCGGGGGGACGTGGGCGGCACGGTGCCTTGATCGCGCGCGGGTGCGGGTTCGGATATGGGCGCATGGGGCGTCAGGACATGGTCGGGACGCGGGACGGACGGCTGGTTTTCGAGTGGCGCCATGGCACGGGAAAAGCCCGGTTCGGATGCCGGGATGTCGCGATTTGCAATGGCCTGCATGGGTTGCATTGGCTGCATATCCCGCGCCGTGGCCTGAGCGGTGCGGCCCTTGGGCGTGGATGTGGGCACGAGTATCGCGGATCTATCCGCGAGGGCGCTGATCCTGTCCGGCAAGGGTACGGGCGCGGGCACGGGGCCGGGGGTTGGCGGCGTGGCGGGCGGATCCGGCGCATCGCTGACCGCGACACTGCGGGGCGCCCCGGGCGGCGCGGCCATATCTTGCGGCGATTTGACGGGCGTGGGCCCTGTTTGTGGCCAAAGGGCCATTGATCGGGTCGTTTGCAGCGGCATGGCCGAGGGCGCGCTGTCAGCTGCCGGCAGGGAGGGCGCAGCGTGCCGGGGGATATCTGCGGCATCTGTTACCAGATGTGGTTGCACGTGCGTTGCTGCATCTGTTTTGGCATGTTTGTCGGTGGGCAGGACGTGGTGCGCATCGTTCCATGAGGCGTCATGCGGTGGCGCATCGGAGGTGTCGGCCCGGTCGGGTGCGCCCATCGGGACGGGCGGCACCGTGGCACTGGCGTCGATCCGGGATGTCGGTGCCTGCGGGATATCGGGCAAGGGCGCCTTGGCCGTCTTGTCCGGTCCCGGAAGATCCGTTTGCGCGCCTGTCTGACGCTGCACGGGATCGGACGGGCGCGGTGCTTGCGGCGCATCGTCCTGATCTGCGGCCAGCCCATCCGCCATTTGCGGTCTGATCCTTGCCGGTGGCGCGATTTCGGTTGCCTCTGTATCCGGGGTATCCACGATCCCCTGCTCCGGCAGGGGCGGATCGGGTGCATCAGCCCCTGTTGCGGCGTCGGGATCGGCATCGGCGGCCAGGGCAGGCGCAAGACCCGGCACAGGGCGCGACGCCAAGGTGAAAACGGCCTGAAAACTGGGCCGAGCCGCCGTGTCAGGCAGCCGTGAGCCAAGGTCAACACGGGAGGTCGGGCGAGGCGAAGCGTTGGGCAATGGGCCGGTATCAGGCAGAATCATCACAGTCTCCGGGATTTCTTCCACAGGGTTCAGGAACAATGACATGAGCCGGTTACCAGATCTTTACCGGATTGGGATGAAATGGAGCTTGGTGTTTTCAATTTGAGGTGAAACAGTGACTGATATCGTATCGATTCCCTCGACGGCCCCCCTGCCTTCCGGCGCAGCCCATGCCAGCAAGGCGATGGAGGCGGCCCAAAAGCTCGAGGCGACATTCCTTGCCGAAATGCTGAAATCCACCGGGCTCGGAGAACAGGAAAACAGCCTGTCCGGTGGCCACGGAGAGGATCATTTCGCGTCCTTCCACCGACAGGCCATCGCGGACCAGATGGTGAAAAGCGGTGGACTCGGCCTGAGTGAGGCCTTCTATCGCGCATTGATGGAGGCCCGGACCGATGCCGACTGAGATCCAATCCCTGATAGACCGGCTGGATGACCTGCTGGAGATGGAGCGCCGGGCCTTGCTTGCCGGCGATCTGGAAGAGATCGGCGCACTCCTGGAACGAAAGGAGCAATTGATCGACAGCATCAACGCGCTTGAGATCGAAAGCGACCCTGATTTTGCCGAGCTGCGCAATAAACTTGTTCGTAACCACGAATTGCTGGACGGCGCCCTGGCAGGTATCCGCGCCGTTGCGGCCCGGATGGTGACGATCCGGCGCGCGCGGCAAAGCCTTGAAACCTATGATGAATACGGTGAGCGTCAGACGATCACGGGCGTGGTGCTGCGGAATATCGAGAAACGCGCCTGAGCAAATTGTGTTGAATGCAGGAGAAATCGACAGGCGCGCTTAGCACTCCCTTAGCAATTGGCGGCGATCTTGGCGCAGCAGCCGGAAACGGTTGGCGCGGACCCGGGCGGTAACCCGACCACCGCATACGTCAGAATGACGCCAAGGCCGTCTCCCGGTGGGGGCGGGACGTAAACTGGTGCAAAGCGCCACAGGCTAAAGGAAAAGGCTATGTCCAGCATTCTGACCAACAACAGCGCAATGGTCGCGCTGCAAACGCTGCAATCGGTGAACAAGAACCTTGCCAATACCCAGAGCATGATCTCGACCGGCAAGGAAATCGGCCAGGCCAAGGATAATTCCGCGATCTGGGCCATTTCCAAGGTGATGGAATCCGACGTCAGCGGCTTCAAGGCCGTCAAGGATTCACTTGCATTGGGAGAGTCGACTGTCGCGGTGGCGGCAGCGGGCGCCGAGCAAATCGTGAACCTGCTCAATGACATGAAGGAACGCGTGGTTGCCGCAACCGGCAGCAATGTCGACCACGACAAGCTGACGGCGGATGTCGATGCGCTTAAGGAACAGATCGGTGCGATCATTCGTGGATCGCAGTTCAACGGCACGAACCTGCTGGATACCGCGGGTGGCGACATCGATGTTCTGGCATCCATCAACAGGGATGGTTCCGGCGGCATCTCGAACCTGTCGATCACGGTGGCCTCGGTCGATTTCCAGACAGGTCTGCTTGGCGGCGGCACGGCCGTGACCGATGTCGAGGATCCGATCCTGGCGGCCAACATTCTCGGCGATATCGATGTGTCGGGCGCGGCGGCTGCGGATACCTCGCTCACCGCGCTCGAGGCGCACATCCAGACAGCCATCGACGGCGCGGCGGCATTGGGGGCATCGGCCAAGCGGCTGTCCGATCAGTCGGAGTTCGTCGGGAAAGTCTCGGATGCGATGGTGTCGGGCATGGGCGCGCTTGTCGACACCAACATGGAAGAGGCATCTGCCCGCCTGCAGGCCCTTCAGGTGCAGCAGCAGCTGGCGACCCAGTCGCTGACCATTGCCAACCAGGCGCCGCAGGCGATCCTGCAGCTCTTCCGGTGATCCAGGCAGGGGCGCCTTGAACCGGCGCCCCTGACGCCGCCTCCTGACAGTCGCATTTTCGGAAGGACATAGTGTGAACGCCATACAAAGGGCGCAAACCGCCTACGGCCATCATGCCCGCGCCACGAACACCCCACGAGATACCGAATACGATGCCTTCGCCCGCGTCACGCGGCGATTGGCGGCCGCCGCAAAGACACCGGACAACACCCCGGAACTTGCAGCCGCCATTTACGAGAACCGCAGGCTCTGGATGATCCTTGCGTCGGATGTGGCGCTGCAAAGCAATCCGTTGCCCGGCGATCTGAAGGCGAGGGTGCTCTATCTTGCCGAGTTTGCCGAGGTGCATGGTCGCAAGATCCTTGCTGGCACGGCCACCGCCCTGCCGCTGATCGAGATCAACACAGCCATCATGCAGGGCCTGCAAAACAGGAGGTCCACGGCATGAGCGGTCTTGTACTCAAACTCGGTCCACGGGAACGACTGCTGATCAACGGCGCCGTCATCGAGAATGGCGACCGAAGGACGCGCCTGTCGATCCTGACCGCGAACGCCAATATCCTGCGGCTGAGGGATGCGATCCATCCCGAAGAGGCCGGGACCCCGGTCCGTCGTGTCTGCTATGCGGCCCAATTGCTGCTGTCCGGGGATACCGACCCCGAGATCGCGCGCCGGCACCTGCTCCATCAGATAGAGGCCCTCAGCCAGGCCTTGACGGATCCGGACAGTCGCCGACAGCTGGCCAGGGCAACGGAAACCCTGCTGGACGGGCAGTATTATCAATGCCTCAAATCCCTCAGGGCCTTGTTGCCCCGGGAAGAGCGGCTGCTGGCCCATGGTGCGCCATGAGCTTCCAGCCGATCATACCAAGCGGCGGCCTTGGGGGCTGGATCTTCCTGAACAGCACGATGGATGCACAGCGCAAGGCGTTCGATGCCGGCCCGAGGATCAGTAGCGATACCGCCTATTTCGAGGCAAGGATCGGCGAGATCCGCACAGCCGAAGAGCTGGTGGATGATCGGCGGCTTCTGCGGGTCGCACTTGGTGCGTTCGGCCTGCAGGACGATATCGACAGCCGCTTCCTGATCCGGAAAGTCCTGGAGGGCGGTACCGCGGATCGCGATGCACTGGCCAACCGCCTGACGGACCAGCGCTACAAGGATCTGGCGGATGCGTTCGGCTTTGGCGATGCGGGTGCCCCCAGGACGCAGGCGGGCGGCTTTGGGCCAGAGATCACCGACCTGTTCCGCCGCCGGTCTTTCGAGAACGCGGTAGGCAACAGCGATCAGGGGCTCAGGCTGGCGCTGAACGCACAGCGCGAGCTGGCCATATTGGCCGATGAAGCGGGAGAGGGCGACACAGGCTGGTTGCGGATCATGGGAACGCCACCGCTGCGCAAGGTTTTCGAGACAGCACTCGGCCTGCCCGATGGCTTTGCACAATTGGATCTGGACCGGCAAGTGGACGAATTGAAGACCCGTTCAGCGGATCGGCTGGGCATCACCGACCTGCGTCAACTGGCCGAAGAGGGTGAGCGCGGCAAACTGGTGGAACGGTTTCTGCTGCAGGATCAGATACGGGGCATCACTGTACAGAGCTCCAGCGCCATTGCGCTGACGCTGCTTCAGGCCATCCAGCCGATCCGCTAACCGGATATTCGGGCGGCACCGCCTGTTTCAAAAGGCGATCACCCGTCGGCGCACAACACCAGAGCGGCACCAATCACGATACGCGAACCTGGCAGAGGTCACCTTTTCAAGGGACGCCCGTATCTTCAAGGCGCACCCGTATCGGCCCCCGCCCGCGCCAAGGCGCCGGGCCTCGATCGGGACACGAGTGATCTGCGCAAGATCAGACCCAACCTGTCAAAGCTGTTTTGTGCCGAAACAGTCTCGATCTCTGACAGGAACGAATCCAGTTCGGGCCAGGCACGCACCGCCTGATCGAGTTCGGGGTCACTGCCCTCGCTGTAAAGTCCGGCACGGACCATCGTTTCGGATCTGGCATAAGCGCCCAAAAGCGCGCGCACGCGAAGAATTGCCTGGTTTTCCGCATCGGTCGCCGCCTGCGGCAAGCTGCGCGAGACGGATCGCAGCAGATCGATCGCAGGATAGCGGCCACGTTCTGCAATCTGCCGATCAAGAACCACATGCCCATCGAGAACCCCGCGCAGGATATCGGCCACCGGCTCCTCCAGATCGGACCCCGCGACCAGAACGCTGAACAATGCGGTGATGTCGCCTGACGCGTCGGCCCCCGGGCCCGCCCGTTCACACAGCGACATGATCATGTGGCTGGTGGAGGCAGGAAATCCGCGAAGGGCAGGCAATTCGCCCGAGGCAATGGCCACCTCGCGATGGGCTTCCGCGAAACGGGTGATGGAATCCACCATCAGAAGTACATGCTTGCCGGCATCGCGAAAATATTCGGCCACGGCCATCGCTGTCCAGGCGCAGCGGCGGCGCGCAAGCGGCGATTGATCCGAGGTTGCCGCGACCACGACGGACCGCGCCATACCTTCGGGACCAAGACCGGTTTCAATGAAATGACGCAATTCCCGCCCACGCTCGCCAATCAGCGCGAAGACCACGACATCGGCCTGCATGCTGCGGCCGAGCGTCGCCAGAAGGTTGGATTTGCCGACACCGGACCCCGCAAACAGCCCGAACCTTTGGCCGCGCACCACAGGCAAGACCGTGTTGAACGCCGCCATGCCGGTTTCGAGCCGGGGGCCGAAGCCACGCCGACGGGCCGCTGGCGGAGGATCCGCCCGTAGAGTGCGGCCCCACTCTCCCCTCGGCAGGGGACGCCCATCCATGGGCGCTCCGAACGGATCGACAATCCGACCGATCCAGCGATCGCAAGGCCGGATCAGACCCGAATCGCCACGCCACGCCCGCCCCCCGATCGACACGCCATCCGGGGGTCCATCGGGCATCACATCGACCAGATCACCATTGAGGCCGAGCACCTCACCCCCCAGGGCCACGGCACCCTGTCGATCCATTTCAATGCGGTCACCGATGGTCACGAACCGGGAAAGACCAGCGATTCTAACAAGATGGCTTTGGATGGTTCGGATGCGGCCAACGTGGCGTGCGCGGCGCATTCCGGCAATTTCCGAGGTCAGGGCCAAAAGGGGTTTTGCAGTCATCGTGCACTCCTGAGGATGTCTGAAAACAATTTCTAAAGGAATCACGGTTAAGCCTTGGTTGAAGCCAATCGAGGGAGAAGCCCCGATGTTCCAGAACCTGGACGTTTTCAGACTGTCACACGCCATGGCCGTGCACGCGGGGACCCGCCAGTCGGTTGTCGCACAGAACCTCGCGAACGCGGACACGCCGGGCTACAAGGCCCGCGATGTCCCTGCGTTCACCACGTTGATGGATGCGGATACGCGGGTTTTCAGTGCGAAGGCCACTCGGGCCACGCATCTCAATATGTCCGCGGGACCATTGCAGATCGACATATCGCCGCGCGCTGGCGCGCAAACCGATCCCGATGGAAACTCTGTCTCGCTGGAGACCGAGATGCTGCACGCCGTCGACGTCAAGCGACAGCATGACCGTGCCATCGCCATCTACAAATCCGCCCTTGGCGTGCTGCGCACCGCCGTGAGCGTCAGATGAGGACCAGATAATTGACCGGTTTTTCAGAGTCCCTTTCCGTTTCCGCCAGTGGCCTCAAGGCCCAGGCACAGCGCCTGCGGCACGTTTCGGAAAACATCGCCAATGCCGACACACCCGGATATCGGCGCAAGGTGGTTGCGTTCGAAACCCAATTCGGTGCCCCCGAGGGGGTGCGCCATGTTGAAACAGGGCGGGTGCGTCTGGATCGCAGCGACCTTTCAAGAATTTACGAACCCAGCCACCCGATGGCTGATGAGACCGGGCATTTCGAAGGCTCGAATGTCCGGCTTGTGATCGAGATAGCTGACGCGCGCGAAGCGCAGCACAGTTACGAGGCGAACCTGAAGATGTTCGATCAGGCGCGGCAGATGTCATCCAGCCTGATGGAGCTGTTGCGCCGCTAACCCAAAGAAGGAGATCCAGAATGGATTTGAATTCCCTCAGCGCTGTTCAGAAATATGCAGCGTCCCGCCCTGCGACCGAGCCGAAGGCCGGCGCAGGCGGACCGGGTGACGCCTTTATCGGCATCGCACGGGATTTCGCGGCGACCCTGCATGATGGAGAGGTCTCGGCCAAGGCCGCCATGACCGGCGGTGCAGATCCGCATGCGCTTGTCCAGGCGCTGGCCCAGACGGAACTTGCCGTTGAAACCGCCGTCACCGTGCGGAACAGGGTGGTCGAAGCCTATCAGGAAATCCTGCGCATGCCGGTCTGAGCCATGCTGGACGAGGTCGTCTTTTTCGACACGATGCGGGAAGGACTATGGGTTTCCCTGATCATCTCGGTCCCGATCCTGACAGTTGCGCTGCTTGCGGGTCTGTTTGTCGGGCTGTTTCAGGCACTGACCTCGATCCAGGAACTGACGCTGACATTCGTGCCCAAGCTGGGCGCAATCGTTCTCGTGTTCTGGCTGTCCATGGGCTTCATGACACAAACGCTGGTCTCGTTCTTTCAGGACAGGATCATCCCGCTGATCACAGGAGGGTAGATTGGAAAACACCGGATACACGACCCTGACCCGCCAATCCGGCCTGTTGCGAGAGATGCAGGTGATTGCCAACAACATCGCGAACGCCGGCACCACGGGGTACCGGGCAGAAACCCTGATCTTCGCCGAATATGTGCAAAAGATCGAAAATGGTCCGTCGATTTCCATGGCGACCCCATCGGCACGGGGCATTTCGGGACTGCAAGGCGCCCTGCAACCCACAGGTGGCACCCTGGATTTCGCCATAGAAGGCGATGGCTTTTTCCTGATCGAAGCGGCTGATGGCAACAGGTTGACCCGCGCGGGCAGTTTCTCGCTTTCGGCAGCCGGGGACCTGGTCACCCATGACGGGCACCGCGTTCTGGACGCCGGAGGCGCACCGGTTTTCGTGCCCCCCACCGCCACCGACATGCGGGTCGCCGCAGATGGATCGATCAGCGCCGAGGGCCGGTTGATCGGCCAGATCGGGCTTTTCAGGCCGCTTGATCCAAATGACCTCATTCGCGAAGGGGGCACCCTGTTTCGGACCATGGGTGACACCGAGCCGGTTCAGGAAGGGCGCATCGTACAGGGGTTCCTGGAGGGCGCGAATGTCGATCCGATTTCGGAGGTTGCCCGCATGGTCGAGGTCCAGCGCGCCTATGAGATGGGTCAGAGCTTTCTGGAAAATGAGAACAGCCGAATACGCGAAACCCTGAAAACATTGATCCGTTGAGCATGAGGAGAACAGCATGCGTGCCTTGAAGATCGCCGCGACGGGCATGGCCGCCCAGCAATTGCGGGTGGAAACCATCTCGAACAATCTCGCGAACATGTCGACCACCGGCTACAACACCCGCCGGGCGGAATTCTCGGACCTGCATTACCAGCAGATGGCCCGGCCCGGCACCGTCAATGCGTCGGACGGAACCGTCCTGCCGACCGGGGTGCAACTGGGTCTGGGTGTGCGCCCGGCAGCCGTGTCCATTCATCTGGCCCAAGGGTCTCTTTCCGCGACCAATGGCGATCTGGACCTTGCGATCGATGGCAATGGATATCTGGAGGTGACCTTGCCATCCGGCCAATCGGGCTACACGCGCGATGGGGCGCTGAAACGCTCGGCTGACGGGTTGGTCGTGACATCGGATGGCTTTCCGGTCGTTCCGGAAATCACCATACCCGCCGACGCGCGCAGCATTTCGATCAACCCCGCCGGCGAGGTGTTTGCCTATTTCACGGATACGGCCGAAGCCCAGCAGATCGGAGAGATCACCCTGGCCGGCTTCAGCAACCCGAAGGGGCTCGAGGCCGTCGGGAACAACCTGTTCCTGGAAACCGAAGCGTCGGGACCGTCGCTTGTGGCCACGCCCGGCCAGGACGGGCTTGGCACCCTGCGGCAAGGCTATCTGGAGGACAGCTCGGTGGACCCGGTGCGCGAGGTGACCGAGCTGATCGAGGCACAGCGAGGCTATGAATTGAACGCCAAGGTGATTTCTGCCGCAGATCAGATGCTTGGTGCCACGGCGCAGGTCAGATGATGGTCCGGCTGAGCCTGTTCCTGATCCTGGCATGCGGGCCGGTTGCTGCCGATATCCTGGTGGCGACGCGCACGATCCGGCCGCAAGACATCATTGCGCCGTCTGATATTGGCTTGCAGCCAGGCGACATCGCCGGTGTGGCCCGTGACGCCGATCAGGTTGTCGGCAGGGAAGCCCGCGTTGCGATTTATGCCGGACGTCCCATCCGCCTGTCCGATATCGGGGAGCCTGCTGTGGTAGAGCGCAACCAGATCGTTTCCCTGATTTTCGAGCATAACGGCCTTCGGATCACGACGGATGGGCGCGCATTGGCGCGGGCCGGCATCGGCGAGGTGGTGCGGGTCATGAACATGTCGTCACGCAGCATGGTTGCGGGCGAAGTCCTCGCGGATGGGCGCATCCGCGTGATGCATTAGACAAGGTCGGGTTCAAACATGAAAAACAGTCTCTGTATATGCTTGATCCTTGGTCTTGGCGCCTGCGCCCGGTCGGATCACCTGGGGCGCGCACCCACATTCACGCCGACCAAGAATGCCGTTGAACATACGGCGATGCTGGATCCCGGCCTGCCGATGACCCCAGAGCCACAACGCCTGGTCGATCAGGCCTCCTTGTGGCGCGCGGGCCGCACATCCCTCTTGGGCGACAGACGCGCCCTTCAGAAGGGCGATATCCTGACGGTCCGGATCGAGATCGACGAGGAAGCGCAGATCTCCAACTCCACGTCGCGGTCGCGCAGCGGTTCGGAAAGCCTCGGGATTCCGCAGCTTTTCGGCCTGCCGCAACGGCTTGACGAAAAACTCCCCGAGGGCGCCAGCATGGGCAATGCGGTGTCATTGAACTCCAACAGTCAATCGGATGGAGACGGGTCGGTCAGCCGTCGCGAAGAATTGACGCTACGGCTTGCCGCCACCGTCATGGAGGTTTTGCCGAACGGGGTTCTGGCGATTCAGGGATCACAGGAGGTGCGTGTGAATTTCGAGCTGCGAGAACTGCTTGTCACCGGGTATGTCCGGCCCGAAGACATCTCGCGGCAGAATGAAATCACCTATGACAAGATCGCCGCGGCCCGCATTTCCTATGGCGGACGCGGGCAGATCAGCGACATGCAGCAGCCGCGCTATGGCCAACAGGTGCTGGACATGGTTTTGCCCTTCTAGGAGATGGCGATGTTGAAACTGTTGCTTCCGCTCGTTCTGGGATCCGTTGGAATTGCAGGTGGTTTGGGCGTCGGCTACGTGATGCGGTCCGATCCATCCGAAACGGTCGAGATAAACCCGTGCGGTGATGTGGAAACGGCCCATGACGCGCCAGCCGAGGTGGAGCCGCCAGCCGCCGAGTTCGTGAAACTGAACAATCAGTTCGTCGTGCCCGTGGTCAGCGCCGACAGAATCGACTCGCTGGTTGTCCTGGCCCTGAGCATCGAGGTTGAGGCGGGCCAGTCCACTGTGGTCTATGAAACCGAGCCGAAACTGCGGGACGCGTTTCTGCAGGTCTTGTTCGATCACGCCAATATGGGCGGTTTCGCAGGTGAATTCACCAGCACCAGGAACATGGATGTGCTGCGGGGAGCACTGACCGAGGTTGCACAATCCATCGTCGGCAGTGCGGCCAAGGGCATATTGATCACCGATATCGGCCGTCAGGACATCTGATCCGGGCTGCGCCTTGCCTGAAGGGCTTTCTGACACATGATCAGGCTCTGTTCCTGCTCGATCATGGTTTTCCGCTGCGCCTTGGCGTTTGAGGCGAGCTGCTTTTCCAGTAGGTTTTCAGCGGCGATCTTGCGGCCATGGGCCGTGCGCATCGCCGCGATCATGGCGCTCTTGCGCACCAGGACCATCGCCAGACGGGACTGAAGGTCACCACGCATCCGCCGAACCAAACCCTGCCAGAGCATATCGGCGCCGATTTCGCGACCGCCTTGCGCGGAAAGCCCGACATTGGTTCGGATCTGATCATCCAGTTGGGCCAGTTCGCTGCGCAAACGCATTTCTTCGGCGCCAACCTGCCGAAGTCGGGCCTGCTCGACCCGGAAGGCCGCGTCTGTCACGTCAGCCAAATCCTGCAAGCTGCGATCGGTCATCCGCGTGCTCTGGCCTTCTGGCGCATCGCTTCGGAGAAGCGGATCGCGGCGGCCACGGCCTGGTAATGCTCGGGGTCGATTTCCATACCGATTTCGGTCGCGGCATGGAGCGCCCGCGCGGTGGGAGGATCGCTGCGCACCGGGACACCATGGTCTTTCGCAAGGGCGCGAATCGCAAGGGCCACGTGATCGACCCCCTTTGCGACACAAACAGGGGCGGAATTGGGTGCCCTGCTCCATGTCAGCGCCACGGCATAATGCGTTGGATTGACAATCACGACATCAGCGCCCGGCACATCGGCCATCATCTGTTCTCCGGCGATCCGGGTGGCGCGCTGGCGACGCTCGTTCTTGATGTGCGGATCGCCTTCGTGCTGCTTGTGTTCATCCTGCAGATCGCGATGCGACATCCTGTGACGACGCAGATGATCATACCTTTGCCATAGATAATCCACCGCCCCGATGACGAGCGATACGCATAGCACGACCGCCATGAACTCGATCATCATGCGACACAGAAGAAGGGCGACAAATGTCGCATCCCCATGCAGGACGCCCGCCATATCAGACATTCTGGACGACAGGTAAACGCCCAGCACAAGCGAGAAGACGAGCAGTTTCGCAAAGCTTTTCGCAAACTCGAACAGGCCCGAGCGACCATATTTGTTTTTTGCGTTCTGGATCGGATCGATGCGCGACAGCCGGGGCGCAAGTTTCGAAGGGGTCACGACAAATGCACGCTGAGCGATGATCGCTGCAAGTGCTGCGACCGCAGGGATCAGAAACCACGCCATGACCCCCGCCCCGACAGCCGACAGCAGCCCGCCGACCGGGGCCGATGCCCGTGCGCCAAAGAACTCGGGCACAAGCCGATCGGGCTGATCGAGCATGACCATCATTGCGGTGCTGACCCGTTCCATAGATGCTTGCCCTGCTGTCAGAGCGGCCAGAAGGCTGCCGCCATACGCCGCGGCAGTCGCCAGATCCGCCGATCGGACCAACTCGCCCTTCTTGCGCGCCTCGTTCAATTTGTGCGGGGTCGGCTCAAGCGTCTTTTCGGTGTCGTCGTCCTGCTGGCTCATTGCGGGGGTCCGAACGGATTGATCACGAAGCCCTGCAAGGCAGAAATCCAGATACCGAGGATCGTCGGGGCAAGCATCAACAAAAGGACGATGCCGATCGCCGTGATGACCGGTGCGCCGACGAAGACGACCATCATCTGCGGCATGGCGCGGTTGATGATCCCAAGCGTCAGATTATACAGGACGGAAACGATCAGAAACGGGGCGGCCAGCGTGACCGCAAGTGCAAATGCGCTGGCAACCTGACGCATACCCCAATCCGCAAGCGCGCCCGCCCGAGGCAGATCACCCGTGGGAAACAACCCGTAGCTGAGCGCGATCATCCGCGCTGCCTGCACATGCAGCCCGGTCATCATCGCCAGGGCAAGACCCCCCAACACCAGGATATGCCCGATCGCCGGAAGCGGTGTGACCCCGGCAGAGCCGAGAATCTGCGCAAGCGAGGTCGCTTGTCCCGCGATTGTTCCGGCGGTTTGAAGGGCCAGGACAAACACCCGCAGACCGATGCCCAACACCAGGCCGATCGCGGTTTCACTGATGATCAGCGCCAGTATCGAGGGCCCGGCGGGAGAGAGCTGCGGCAGGATTGCCGGCGTCAGGATTGCCGTGACCGCCAGGGCAAGCGCCAGCTTGATACGCATAGGTACCGTGCTTTCCCCGAATCCGGGGAACAAGGATATCACCGGCCCGACACGCAGGAAAACGAGCGTGTATGACCACAGCATGTCCTGGGCGAATGGGACGATATCGTCCGCCCCGGTCACGCGGCAACCACTCCGACAAGGGATGGATTGGCCTCGAGCCCGACTTCTTCGAACGACAGAACCGGATTGGACATCTTGCGCGCCGCCATCACGGTACGCACGAAACGGCGCCGCGCCGTAGCCGTCACGACCGCAGGATAAAGCCCCCTGTCACCGGCCCTCGACAATTCGGCCGATATGGAATTGGCCAGCGCATTGAACATCTCGGGTGGCAGAGCGATGTCGATCTGTCCGCGATCACCCTCGATCTGATAAGTGGCGAAGGTATCTTCCCATTCCGATGCCAGCTGAATGACCGGCAGGGTACCATCCTGACGCTGAAGGGCCGAAACCAGTTGAAATCCAAGGCGCTGGCGAACGTGTTCACAGATCGACTCGGGCGTGGCGTTCTTCTGTCGCGCCTCGGAAATCGCTTCGAGGATCAGCGGGATATTCCGGATGGATACCTGCTCGGACAAAAGCAATCGCAACACCGAGTGCAGAAGGTCCGGTGGCACACGGTCGGGGATCATCTCGTCAAGAAGACGGCGATTGGCCTCGGATCGGGTGGTGTCTGAAAGACGCGTCATTTCGTCTAACAGGCGACGCATGGTCTTCATGGTCAAAAGGCGGCTGAGATTCTGGCGTATGGTTTCCAAAAGGTGGGTCGCCAGAACCTCGGCGGGTGCGACCAGGGTCGTGCCGGCCAACGCGCTGTCATTGCGGGCAGCCGGATCGATCCAGCGCGCAGGTGCACCGTAAACCGGCTCTTTCACCTGCTCCCCTGGCGGCAGATCGGCCTTGGACTGGGGATCGAGTGCCAATATGCGGTCCGAGCGAAGCGAAGCGCGGGCCTGCTCGACGCCCTGGATACGGATCACATAGACACCGGGGGACAGGGACGGATCATCGGTCAGGCGAATTTCGGGAAGAATCAGCCCATAGACCTGCGCAACATGCCGACGCATGTTGCCGATCCGCACATCAAGCCCTGTTCCCGGATCAAGGACCATGTTCACAAGGTCCCCGGCAAATTCGACATGGATGTCATCAAGATCGAGGACATCACCGATCGACGGTTCGAGCGGGATGGCGCCGCTGTCGGACTGGAGTTCGGGCGTCTCGTCAACTTTCGATCGACGCGCGCGAAGCCATGCCGCCGTCGCACCAAGACCCGCGCCGCCGAGTATGAACGGCAGAAAAGGCAAACCCGGCACCAGGGCAAAGAGTGCCATCAGAACTGCAACCGTCGCAATGGCGGCCGGGTACCGACCAATCTGATCGGCGATGGCCCGGTCGGTTGAACCTTGCGCGCCACCCCGGGCCAGCAAAAGCGCCGAGGCAATCGAAATGACCACCGCCGGTATCTGGGTCACAAGCCCATCACCCACTGTCAGGATCGCATAGGTCTCGAATGCGGTCGCCAGGGGCATGTCATGGACAACGGCCCCCATGATCAGACCGACGACCAGGTTCAGAAGAGTGATCAACAAACCGGCGACGGCGTCACCCTTGACGAATTTCGAAGCCCCGTCGAGAGACCCGAAAAACGTGGTTTCCAACTGTTCTCGTTCGCGTCTTTGCTTGGCTTCTTCATGATTAATGGCGCCGGCGGACATGTCACTGTCAATGGCCAGCTGCTTGCCTGGCATGCCATCCAACGCGAAACGCGCGCCGACTTCTGCCATACGCGCCGCACCCTTGGTGATCACCATGAAGTTCACGATCAACAGCACGCCAAAAACCACAAGGCCAAGGAAAACACTGCCTGCCATGATGAAATTTGCAAAGCCCTCGATCACCTCGCCCGCAGCGTCGGTTCCGGTATGGCCTTGCCCGATGATCAACTTGGTCGATGACACGTTGAGTGAAAGCCGCAACATCAACGAGGCAAGCAGGATCGTCGGAAACGCCGAAAAGTCCAAAGGCCGTTCAATGAAAAGCGTGATGGTGAAAATCAGGATTGCCAGCGCAAAAGAGGCGGCAAGCCCGACGTCCAGCACCCAGGCCGGCATCGGCAGGATCATCATGACGATGATCGCCATCAAGGCGAGTGCCAACAGGACCGTCGGCTGAAAGAGCTTGCCAAGATCAAGCGGTTTCATCTGAGCGCCTGCCCGGAAGGCCCGATCAGTGCCACGGCCCTGTTGGTATCAAGCGGAACGAGAGAGCCCGGTGAGCGATGCGTTTGACCACCCTGCAAGAGCGGATAGCGATTCGAGGTCTTTTCGGCCCTTGGCGTATTGGCGTCGGAGACCGGCCGGATCGCCTGATCCTGCGGCAGAGGCTGATCGGAAAGCGATGATCTGATCTTGTCGAACCGCGCACGATACCGTGCGGAATACCTTGGCGTTCTCGAGTGATACTTGCCTGCCGCCTTGGACCAATTCCCGGTTTCGGCATGCAGCGATTTGATGAACTGCGCAGCATAGCGCGCATTCATCAGGGGATCGAACATCTGGTCGATCGACGAGAATGCCTGTCCGTGCCAGCGGTAATTGATTTGAAAGCACCCGATGTCAAAGCTTCGGGCGCCGCGCTTGAAATGTTGAAACACGTAAGCGCGCGCTTCGTCTTCGGTGTCGAACCAGCGGCCCTTTCCCTCCATGTTGACGGTCCAGGGCCATGGTTCCAATCGGCCGTTGGTGCCGCGTCCGGTTTCGGTGCGGGTGATCGCACGCAGCACTTCAAGTGGGACACCGCTTTCTTGCGAGGCGCGGTAAGCGGCGTTGTCGCAGATTTGCGATGTCGATGCAGTTGCCCCGGACGGTCCGACGGAAAACGACACCAGCAAGAATGCCAGGGCCCACCAGGCAAGGGCCCGGTGGCATGTGCGGATGGCCCTGATGTATGGAAAACAGCCGGCGGGACAATATCGTAATGGTTCATGGGTCAAGGGCTTCATCCTCTGACACGCGCGTTCTGCGCCTCTGGGGAAAGCCTAGGACTGCAACCTTTATATTTGGTAAGCTGGGACGCTGCGCTGTCAGTTTTCCGTCAACGCCGGGGGCTGTCTTGCCTCCAGGATCGCGGCGATTGTTTTACGCATCCGGTCGCTCGTCTCGAGCAAGGCCCGGTTTCTGGCCAGGACACCTTCGGTCATGGCCGGGTCGAACGTCGCGCCTTCCGCAGTCAGAAGACTGGCCAGCTCGGACAGGCCCGCGTCATCCGAGTTTTTCAGATCCATCCAGTTTTCAGCCATCCACGCCTCATTCAAGGCCTCCGCTTGCTGACCGCTCGAGGTGTAATATTCATGCGCAGCGTCATGTTCTCCGATCATGCTGCGGGCTTGGGCGCGAAGACTGTTCGCGTCCTTATCCGTAAGGCCAAGCAAATCGACCTCGGCCTGACGTGGCCGGCCAAGCGCAAGCGCGGCGCGCGCGCGCAACAGCTGTCTGTCCTGCTCGGCCCTGGCATCCGGCGCAGGGGCCGCAACAAGGCTGCGGGCGGATTCGGGGAAACCGAGCGCAAGTAGCCTGTCGGCCACGGCATTTGCAGATGCTGCCGACAGGGACGAAGGTGGCCCGAGATCACCGCCCAGGCTGTGGCGGAGGAAGTCCATCTCATCGGCATGTTCCGCCAGGTGACGCGTCAAGATGGACCGGATCGCAGGCCTTTCGGGCGGCAGGTTGTCTTCAACGGTCTCAAGTGTTTCAAAAGCTTCATCAAAAGCCCGGGCAGCCGATAATGCTGCAACCTGTGCCCAGGCCAGATCATCCGCCAAAGGGCCGGTGCGATTTTCGGTGGCATAGGCGGCCACAAGCTGGGCGGTGTCGAAGGACAGAAGTTGGTCGTTTGCTATATGCATTTCGACAATCCGTATCAGCGCTTCGGCAGAGGGGTGCGAGTTACTTTCGGCGACTTCGGTCAGTATCGCCTGGGCGGATGTCTCAAGACCCGAGGCCATGTCCAGTTCGGCACGCGCCAGGCGGACAGGTGGCGGCAAAGGCAGCGGTCCGCGTTCGATCATCGTCAGGATCTGCTTTGCCGTATCGTGGTCTGCAGCGTCACTGAAGCGCTGTGCAAGACTGGGGCCCAAATGCAGCCGCAAATGGTAAGGCATTGAAGCAAAAGCCAAAAGCATTGCGTTCCGGTCGAATGGTTTATCCAGCGGGAGGGTGGGACGAGCCAGCAACGACCAGAGCCCAGCCGCGCCGGGACAGCTGATCTGATCGGCAAGGTGATTGGGCAGCGAGATGGAACCAAACTCGAGAATCGAGGCCAGGTCGCGCAGGATCGCGGCGTCGGGTGATGTGGCCTGGCTGATGTCGAGAACGGCAATCGCCTCGGCTCCGAAGGCATGATGAATGTAAACCCGCGCCAAATCCAGAGCGGCATTCGGATCAATTTTGTCCGTCTCTGTGGTCAAACGGCCCCGCAATGGGCCAATCTGAAGCCAGATCGGCCTGTCATCCGCCCATTCGCGGATATTGAGCGTGTCGTCGGAAATGCAATCCTGATGGGGTAAATCCGGCAGGTTTTCTTCGATCAGCTTGACGACTTCACGGTCCATGCTGGTTTCAGCACGCAGGTTCATGTTGGGGGGCGCGGGGGTTTCGGACAGGGAATGCCCTGCTTCAGCAAGATCGATACCCCCATTTTTCCTTTGTTTGACAAGACCTTGAGACGCGGCGCGGCTGAGTTGGGACACAAGGGCATGACGCGTTTCGGCAAGAGGTGGCGCCGTGATCGCCTGTGGGGCGTCCACGGTTTTCCCATCTGTTTGCAATGGGGTCATATCCATTTTCCGCATCGTCAAGGCAGCGGCGGCAGAGGGCCCGGATGTGTACGGATCGTACGAAACCGACGCGGGATTGGGACGAAACGCGGTGTCGTCGATCGCGTCCTGAATATCGACCACCAACAGGGCATCGCCATGCCAGAACCCCGACACGTCGCAATCACAGCCGAGATCCAGTCGCAGGCCGGTTTGAGACGGCGTGATGCCAGAGAGGCGCTTGCCCGAGATGCGGTTGAAGACGGTCGCCGTATCGAAAGCCAGGGTCGGGCCGTCCAGAACCAGATCCGCGATCCGATCCTGGCGCGTGACCCGCCAGGGAAGCCGTTGCGGCAAGGCGATGGTCAGGCGGGTGAAGCTATCATGCTCCCCCGAGCGGACGGGGATCGGATCGGACAAGGCCGCCACCGGAAGAAGCAGGAGAAGGAGTGCGAGAAGGCCCCGGAGCATCATGCCGCGTCCTGCTTGACCGATTTCAACGCCTCTTCGAGATCGGAGAAGCTGGGCCGGCAATGATGCGGGGTGTTCTGGCGTCCGACTTCGATACAGATGTTGGTGGCGTGGTTGTGAAGGTTCGCGACCAACACCTCGCGGATGAGCTGGTAGAAATGGGCGTCTTCCTCGACCACGGCCTTGACCTTGCCGGCGAACGGCCCGACGAACCCATAGGCCAAAAACACCCCGAGAAACGTCCCGACCAGCGCGCCGCCGATCATCTTGCCCAGGATTTCGGGCGGTTGATCGATCGAGGCCATGGTCTTGATCACCCCGAGAACGGCCGCGACGATGCCAAGAGCCGGAAGACCATCCGCCATGGTCTGGAGCGCATGGCTGGAATGGAGGGCATGGTGCTGGCTGGCTTCCATCCGCTTTTCGAGAACTTCCTCGACCTGGTGAGGGTCATCGTAGTTCATCGACGCGGAGCGCAACGTGTCGCTGATCAGGGCGACCGCCTCGTGATCGGCGAGGATGCGGGGATATTTGCCAAAGATCGACGAGCTGTCCGGCGCTTCGATATGTTCTTCGATCGCAACGGGATTCTGCCGCGCCAAACGGATCAATTCGAACAGCAGGCAGAGCAAATCGCGGTAATCGGCCGGTTTCCACCGGGGGCCTTTGAAGACCTTGCCGATATCCTTGATCGTGTGTTTCACCGCCGACATGTCGTTGCTGATGAGAAAGGCCCCGATCGCGGCGCCCAGAATCATCATCATTTCAAAAGGCAGCGCCTTGAGAATGATGCCGAATTTGCCACCTGCGGCCAGATAACCGCCGAATACCATGACGAAAATGGTGGCGATACCAACGAGTCCAAGCATCCCGAGCTTCCCCTAATTGACAGGCCGTCAGGGTTGCACAGGCAGGTTAAGAAATGGCTGAGGCGCGACCATCATTCCCGTGGTGCCCCGGCATTTCGACCGGCGATCACGACACTGAACATATGGGCCACGTCGGGTGTGAGACTGGCCATGATCCCGGCGGCAGCCTCGGGGCGCATGCGGCCGAGGAAACCGGCGGCGAAGTTCGGATCCATTTGTTCGAAAAGGGCCGCCGCCTGCTTGGGTTTCATCGATTCGTAGACCTGCGTCAGGCGGTCGATATCGGTGTCTGCCGCCGATTCGGCGATAGCAATGGTGTCACGCAATCGCGCTTCGGCCTCATTCAATTCGGTCAGCTTGTTGCCAACCTCGCGATCCGCGACGGCCAGCGCCTGCATCCGGTTCCGCAAATCGGCTTCGGCCTGTTCGATACGGGCCTCACGGGCCTCGAACGCCTGCAAGAGCTGTTTGAGATCAGGAGCCGGTTCACATCCAAGAGGGGCAGAGGCCGGCAGGCTGTCAGGTGCATCGACCTGGCTGGCATCCGGGGCCAGCGCGAAGGCGGATCCCGCACCGGACCCAAGACGGATCAGGGCCGAGGAGACCAGCAGAAGGGCGATGACAACCAGGGTCCCCCGGCTGCGTGACCGGGGCGGCGCGGGTTTGCGGGAGGTAGGTTTGGAAGATGCGGTTTTCATCACGACACCTCGTCCAGATCATCGCGGTGCCGACGAAACAGCGCCGCGTCCGGCGCGGGCCGAGGGGGGTCGGGCACAGGGGCAGGGGGCTGAGCGGGCTGCGAAGGCAGATCGTGCATGGACGCCACCAGCAATTCAAGCCGCTTGGCCGCGCTTTCGGCGCGATCGGTCAGCCCATCGAGCGCATGGGTCGACGTATCCGCCGTGGTTTGCGCCGCGGCCAGCGTGCGCGTGAGATCATCGACCTGCGCGGACAGAACCGCGACAGCGGCACCGACGCCGGTTTCCAGATCGTTGAGCCGCGCGAGGCGACGGGCAAGGACGAAGCAGTAGAACCCCGCCCCCAACGCGCCCGCGACCAGAAGAATATCTGCAATTATCTGCATTTTGTGTCCTCAGTTCAGTACGAATTCCATGATCAGAAGGTCATTCACACGCCCCCCGCCGGTGACGATCTGCACACGGCGCAGCATCTGCGCCCGAATGCGCACCAACGCCGATGGCGTGCGGATATCCTGCAGCTCGATCGCGCGCAGATAGCTGTTGAGCACATCGACCACGCGCGGCATCAGCTGCCCCACTTCGGCGGCATGCATGCTGGGCACTTCGAGCTGCGCACGAAACCGCAGATGGTTCGAGCCAGCCCCATCGGTGAGCGAGATGACAATCGGATCCACAGGCAGGAACGCCACATCGGGCATCGCGGCCACCGGTGCGGGATCGGGAATCCCCACGTGATCCTTGTGGGGGTCGGCAGGACCGAGCAAGAGGCCCGATTGCACCGCATAAAAGCCCGCCCCCGCCCCAATCAGCGCCAGGACGCATCCAAGGATGAGCGGCAGTTTCGATTTTTTCCCCGTGTCCTGAGCATCGGGATCTTCGGTGATGGCCATGGTCTGTTCCTGCGACTGTTCCAAGGCCGACTATAGCCGCCGATCAACTAACCGATTGTTAAGGCTGTTCGGTCAATGATGGCGCAGACGTCCGGCAGAAAGCCGGGAACAGGAGGCGAAGACTTGCAGCAGATCATGACCGTTTGGACCGCGCTTGACCCGCGCCGCCGCATCATCGTGATTCTTGCCAGCCTGGGCATGTTCGCGGCTGTCCTGGCCTTGGGGCGGATGGCATCGACCCCCAGCCTGGAGTTGTTGTATTCCGGGCTGGAAAGCAGTGCAGCCGGCGAAGTGGTGACCGCGCTGGAGCAACGCGGCGTCGCCTACGAGGTGCGCGGCGGGGCGATTTTCGTGGATGCGGCGCAGCGCGATACCCTGCGCATGACGCTAGCCACCGAAGGGCTGCCGGCAAGCTCTGCCAAGGGGTATGAGTTGCTGGACGGGCTGTCGGGATTCGGCACGACCTCGCAGATGTTCGATGCGGCCTATTGGCGTGCCAAGGAGGGTGAGCTGGCGCGCACGATCACCTCGCACCCCGCGATCAGCAGCGCCCGGGTGCATATCGCAACGACAGGCTCGAACCCGTTTCAGCGCAATGTGCAGCCGACGGCCTCGGTGATGATCACCGCGGCACCGGGCGCCATCACCGGAAAACATGCCCGCGCGCTGCAATTCCTGGTGGGTTCGGCGGTTGCGGGTCTTGCCCCCGAGGATGTCACGGTGATCGATGGGGCCGGCGGGCTGATCGGTGCGGTGGACGATCCGCCTGCGGATGCAACCGACGACCGCGCCGAGACGATGCGCCAGCGCGTGGAACGCCTGCTGGAGGCAAGGGTCGGTCGCGGGAATGCGGTGGTGGAGGTCAGTGTCGATGCGGTCACGCATTCGGAATCGCTCCGCGAGCGGCGGGTCGATCCGCAAAGCCGGGTGGCGATCAGCACCGATACCGAGGAACGGTCGGACACGGCGACGGATCAGGGGGGCGGCGATGTGACGGTCGCCTCCAACCTGCCGGACGGGGATGCGGCGGGGGCAGACAGCTCCAACAGCCAGTCTTCGCAGACACGAGAACGGGTCAATTACGAGGTTTCGGAAACCGAGCGCGAGGTGATCACCCAGCCGGGTGCGATCCGGCGCCTGACAGTGGCGGTCTTGGTGAACGGGTCGATGACAACGGCAGCGGACGGGACCGAAACCTATGAGCCGCGCTCGGAAGAGGAAATGGGCGCCCTGCGCGATCTGGTGGCATCGGCGGTGGGCTTCGATGAAAGCCGCGGTGACGTGATCACGATCAGGACGCTCGAGTTCCAGCCGCTATCGGCCGAGGGCACATTGGCGCAAGCCTCGTTCCTCGAGAGCATGGCGCTGGATGTCATGTCGCTGTTGCAGGCAGCGGTGCTGGCGGTCGTGGCGTTGATCCTGGGGCTGTTCGTTGTGCGCCCGATCCTGGCGCGGCCCGTCGTGGCCCCGCAGGCGGCACTTGCGCCTGCCGCTGCGCCACAGGCTGACGCGGGGCTATCGGGGCAGGCCTTGAACGGTGAGATTGATGACAGTGATTTCGATGCGGGCCGCCTGTCGCTTGTCTCGGGGGATACGGACCGGTCCGGGCCTGCGGATGCAGGCTTGCCCGCCCTGGCCAGCGCAGAGGCAGATCCGGTGGCCCGCCTGAGGACCATGATCGCGGACCGTCAGGAGGAAACCGTTGAAATCCTGCGCGGCTGGCTGGAAGGCGAAGAGGAGAAAGCCTGATGGGCATCACGCATCTTCTGGATGATTTCGGGCCGTATCTGGATGGCACGCCCGTGTCGTTGACCGATGTGTCGCTGGAAGAGGTGCGGCTTGAGGCGTTTGAAAAGGGCTATCAGGCCGGGTGGGACGACGCGGTGACAGCACAACGCGAAGACACGCGGTGTGTTTCGGTTCAACTGTCGCAGAACCTGCAGGACATGTCCTTCAGCTATGAAGAGGCGCGGGCCGATGTCCTTGGGTCGCTTGCACCGCTTCTGAAGCAGATGGTCGGGACGGTCCTGCCTCGGCTGGCCCAGGACAAGCTGCCCGAAATGGTCGCGGAAGAACTCGTCCAGATGATGCACGAGGGCGACGACCAGCCGATCGAGCTGCGCGCGGCGCCTTCGGACATGACCGCGTTGGAGACGCTTGGCGTCGATGCCGGGACGAAACAGGTGCGGCTGGTCGAAGACGACACGCTGGACAGCGGGCAGGTCAGCCTGCGGTTCGGGCAAACGGAGCGCGAGATCGATCTGAACGAGACACTCCGGAAAATCGACGACGCCATCACGGGCTTCTTCGCGGAACATCAAAAGGAAAGAGCATGACCGACATACCGGACGACGCATCGGCCAAACCCGTGCCGGACCTGAAGACACCGTTTTCGTCGGTTCCGATCGAAATCATGATTTCGGTCGGCAAGACGCGGCCGTTGATCAGGGACCTGTTGAAGATGGGGCGCGATTCCGTATTGCCGCTGGACAAGCGCGTGGATGATGCCGTGGAGCTCTATATCGGAGAGCGCCTTATCGCGCGCGGCGAGCTGGAAGAGCTGGAGGGCGATCAGCAAGGTCAGCTTGCCGTGCGGCTGACCGAGGTGGCCGATCTGCAGGATGGCCTGGGATGAGGCCGGGCCTGCGCCCGGCCCATGTTCTGCTGGCCGGTTGCCTGATCTGTCTTGCCGGCACGGCTGCGGCACAGGACCTGTCGATTTCACTGGGCGACGAAAGCTCGATCTCGGCGCGGACGATCCAGCTGATCCTGTTGATCACCGTGCTGAGCCTGGCACCCGGTCTGGCGATCATGATCACCTGTTTTCCGTTCATGGTGACGGTTCTTGCCATCCTGCGTCAGGGTATCGGGCTGCAACAATCGCCACCCAACATGCTGATCGTGACACTCGCGCTTTTCCTGACCTATTTCGTGATGGAACCCGTTTTTGTCGAAGCGTGGACCGTCGGAATCGACCCGCTGATCCAGGATATCATCCCTGTCGAAACGGCGTTCGAGCGCGCAATCGAACCGTTTCGCGTGTTCATGGCAGGCCGCGTGGACGCGGATACATTTTCGGCGATGGCCGCGTTGCGGCCCGATCTGGCCGGGGACGTGACCAGCCTGGAGGCGCCGTTGTCGGTGCTGATCCCCAGCTTCCTGCTGTCGGAAATCGCCATGGCGTTCCAGATCGGCTTTCTCATTTTCCTGCCGTTCCTGATCATCGACCTGGTGGTGGCGGCAATCCTGATGTCCATGGGGATGATGATGGTACCGCCCGTGATCGTCTCATTGCCCTTCAAGCTGGCCTTCTTCGTCGTTGCCGATGGCTGGAGCCTGATCGCCCACAGCATGGTGCGCGGCTATATGTGACCGGGTGGCACGGCAGAGGCGAAAGATCTGTCGGCCAAGCGAGCGGCAAGCCTATGCGATCCCCTGATGCGGTTCGCGAAAGACCTGCCCCCCGGATCTTTGCGACATGCTGTGCCCCTTCCCATCATTTCACGCGGTTCGTCCTCAGCTGAGAATGCAGGTCAAAGGCGGAATGCTTCAGCGCACCACGAACTCGGCATGCAGCGCGCCGGCTGCCTTGATGCTCTTGAGGATGTCGATCATGTCACGTGGGGCGACCCCAAGGGCGTTCAGGCCGGCGATCACCTCGGAGAGGGACGTGCCGCCGGGCACTTCGGCAAGACCGATCCCCGGCTCTTCCTGGATATCGGCGGCGGTGCGGGGGACCACGACCGTTTCGCCATTCGCGAATGGGTTGGGCTGCGAGACGAGGGGCATTTCCTCGACCCGGAGGGTCAGGTTACCCTGCGAGACGGCCACTCGGGAAATCCGGACTTCGTCGCCCATCACGATCGTCCCCGACCGCTGATCGACGACGACGCGCGCCTTGCGCTCGGGTTCGACAAGGATGTTTTCCACCCGGCCCAGCGCATGGGCGGTCGAGCGTTGGCCGGTGGCCGCGACATCGAGTTGGATCGTGCCGGAATCGAGCATCATCGCAACAGAGCGCCCGAAGGCCCTGTTGATGGCGGTTTCGATCCGGGTCGCCGTGGTGAAATCGGGCTCGCGCAGGGCAAGGCGAAGACTGTCGAGGGCCGCCAGTTCAAAATCGATCTCGCGCTCGATCCGGGCCCCCGAGGGGATCACCCCGGCGGTCGGAACGCCCTGCACCACACCGCCCGCATCGCCCTGCGCGGCCGCGCCGCCCGCGATGATGGTGCCTTGTGCAACGGCGTAGATCTGCCCATCCGCCGCATTGAGCGGCGTCATGATCAGGGTCCCGCCCAACAGGCTGTTGGCGTCGCCAATCGCCGAAACGGTGATATCGATCGTGCTGCCGGCGCGCGCAAAGGGCGGCATGCTGGCCGTGACAAAGACAGCCGCCACGTTCTTGGGGCGAAACTGCTCTCCGGTGACATTGACGCCAAGCCGTTCGAGGATGTTGGACATGATTTCTTCGGTGAAGGGCGCATTTCGAATGCCGTCCCCTGTGCCGTTCAGGCCCACGACAAGGCCGTAGCCCACCAAGTCGTTGCTGCGCACCCCGTCGAATTCGACAAGATCCTTGATGCGGATCTGACCAGAGGCCGCCGGGGCGATGCAGATCACGGCTGCAAGGAGTATGAGGGCACGTTTGATCATCATCTGAGGAAAGCCACCAGGTTCAGGCGCGAGGACCGCGCGGTGATTGCATAGAGCGTTTCAAGCTGCGTTTGCACGGCATCAAGCTCGGACGCGGCCTGAAACGGATCCACCGCGATCAAATCGTTGCGCGCCTGTTGCAGAAGGTTCAGTTCAGCCGACAGACGGCTTGTCGCGGTGTCGATCCGACTTTCGGTATGGCCGAGATTGGCCCGGATGGTGACGATACCCTGTTCGGCATCATAAAGGCCCCGCCCTGCCATACGGGCCAGATCGCCCCGTTCGGAAACGGGTAACGGTGCCGAAGGATCGTCGGCCAGGGCAGCGGCGACCATGTGTTTCATGGCGCTGCGCAAGATCGGATCATTGGCGCGCAGATCGAGCGAGACCGATTCGCCGGCACCGAGTTGAAACGGTGATAGCGGGGTCGAGCCGCCCTGGTAGAGCATCGCATCAAAGGTGGCCCCTGGTGGATCGAACATGGCCGACAGCGCGGTCAGGATGTCCTGGGCACTTGTCGCGCCGGCCACGGCGGTGCGCGCGGCGGCCATGATGGAGCTGGCGGATGCAAGGGCGGGGCCCACCCCCTCGGCCCCGGCAAAGACGGCACGACCGGCAGCCGTGGTATTGAGCGCCGACACCGTGGCATCAAGGGCCGCAAGGGCCTGCTGGGACGTTGCCGACAGGTATGCGGGGCTGCTGTTGGATGTGGCAAGACTGGCGGTCGACGCAAGATCGTTGCTGACCTCCTGGACGCGTTCCAATGCGGTCTGCATCACCCGGGTCATGACCTGGGCTTCGCCCGCGGCGGTTTTCCGGCTGTCCAGGACGATGAGATCATGTTCGATCCCGCCAAGCCGGGACAAGCCGCCGGGTGTGGCAGCGGCCTGCCGGATGGACACGCCGCGTGTCAGGTCGAGGGTCAGTTGATCCATGCGCTGCTTGAGGTCCGTGGTTTGCAGGCGCATGCGAAGGCTCTGCGCCATGTCACCTATCGTGCTGGATATCATCATGGTGTCAGATCCTCAGAAGGGTTTGCATCAGGTCGTCGATTGTCTGGATCATGCGCGCATTGGCGGCATAGGCCTGTTCGATCACCAGAAGGCGCTGCATTTCGGCGTCGGAATCGACACCGCCTTCTTTCTCGAGAGTGACGAGTTCGGCACGGCGGGCTTCGGCGAAGGTCATGGCCTGGTCTGCGGTCGCGGTGTCCAGGGACATGGCCGAGGTCAGGCCGGAGACATGACCGGCGAAAGACCGCTGGAGCCCCCCGAGATCGCCGGAGGCCAGCGTGTCAGGGGCAGTCAATCGCGCATGCAACGCCGTCAGCAAGGCCGCGGAACCGGCCGGGCCGGGGGATGCGGCCCCGATCCCGTCCCTGAGCCGCCAAGGGGCACCGCCCTGAGCCGGATCGACTGCCGCGTTGATGCGCAGGCGACCGGCAAGGCCGACTTCGTCAGACGGATCGAAGGCGGCACCGCCATCGGTGAACAGCCCTGCTGCACCGGCCGACAGGGTCGGGTCCAGCGCTGGGTCCTGGAACCGCTCAACAAGGTTTCGGGCCAGACTGTCAACTCGGGCCTGCGCCGATACGCCCGCTACGTCACGTTGCGCGAAAAGGGCGGCAAGCCGGCCACCCGCAATCGGGCTGCGGTCGCCAAGGGGATCAATGGCGACGCCGTTTATCGCAAGGCCCGACAGAAGACCATTTTGGCCACTCATATGGGGTGCGACGAGATTGGAGGGCGTGAACTCGAGCGTGGCGGGACGCCCGTCCAGCAACACCGAGCCACCCGAGGTATAAAGCGCCACGGCGCCATTCGCGCGCGGTGACTGGATGATCGGCACCTCGGATGCCAGCCTGTCGATGGCCGTCTGTCGGCGATCCTGGAGCCCGGCGGTGGAGCGCCCACGGGACCCCGCCGATATGATCTGGAGATTCATCTCGGCGATCTGGGCGAGGCTGCGGTTCATGTCCTGCACGGTCGCGTCGATGTCGGCATCCGCCTGCGTGCGCAGAACACCGATCCTGTCGGACGCCGCATTGAGCGAGCGGACAAGCTGCGCCGCCGCATTCACGGACTGGGACAGGCGAACGGGTTCGTCGGGGCGACTGGCCGCGGTTATGAGGCTTGCCTCGAATGTCGCGGTCCGGGCCGAAAGCGATGCTGGATCGCCCGGCAGACCAAGAACCCTTTCCATGTTGCCGAAGAAATCGACGCCGATGCGCGCGCCCGAGGCTTCGGCATCGGCCATGCGACGGTCCGCCAAAAGGCGCTCATCGACATGGCGCAGTATACCCAGCACCCGGACGCCCTTGGTATCAGGCCGTGCGCCGAGCACGATGTCACGCGGCGCGTAGCCTTCTGTCAGCATATTGGCGAGGTTCGACGACACGACCTCGGCCGAGCGGGAGCTTGCCGAGAGCCCGTTCAAGGCCGCCGACAAGGCGGATGTGATACTCATTCTTTGCCCTTTCAGTCAGTGCACCGGCATGGCGGCGCGACGCGAGGCGCCACGGGATCAGCGCTTGATGTTGGTGGTTTCCTGCAACATCTCATCTACGGTCTGGATGACCTTGGCGTTGGACGAATAGGCGCGCTGGGTCTGGATCATATCGGTCAGTTCACCGGCGACATCGGTGGCCGATTCCTCGCGTGCGAAGGCCACCACATCCCCGGTCGGGCCGTCACCGGCGTTCCACAGGAAGAACGAGCCGCTATTGGGAGAGGGCATGAATGTCTGCTTGTCGAGGGACACCATGCCATTGGGATTCGGCAGATCGACAAGCGGCACCTGGTAGATGATCTTGGTTATTCCGGTGTCGAAGGAGGCATGGACAAAGCCGTTGGCATCCACATTGACAGACACCATGTTGCCGACCGGCGAGCCATCCTTGGAAATCGACAAGGGCGCGAAGCTGTTGGACAGCTGCGTGATGCCGTTCGACGTGCCAAGCTGGCCGATGGTCACCTCCATCGGGCCGCCTGCCACGGTCACGATCACGCTGCCATTGACCGGATCATAGGAGCCGCCCGACACCGTGGTGACGGTTTGCAGCGTACCGCCCGAGGCCCGGGCATCATCGAAACCGAGCGTATATTCCCCGATCACCGCGCCCCCCATCGCGGAATCCCGCATCGTCACTGTCCATTCGTTGGACGCGCCGGTGGCCGGCACCGATGGAGAAAATTCGACAAGAATGTTTTCGGACTTCCCAAGGTTGTCGAAATATTCAACGGATAACTGCCGCATGTCGCCGCCCGACCCGGCCTCGGTCTCGGTCGCGGGAAGGTTGACGCCCAGATTGATCTCGGTCGTGGGTTCGCCGGTCAATTGATTGACGTTGATACGCACGGGTTCGAGGCCATCACTGGTATCGCGCGGAAATTCCGGCACGGTGCCATCCGGCCCCGCCGGCCAACCAAGAAGAACAAGGCCGGTTTCCGTCATCAGGCGCCCTTCGGCATCGGTGCGGAACGATCCCGTCGTGGTCAACAGCATTTGCGGGGCACCATTGCCGGCGTCAATCTGGCTGATCGAGGCGACAGGCAACATGCCGCGCCCCCGAACGGCAAGATCGGTCGGGTTGGACGTGGTGACCAGGGACCCGCTTTCATCGATCAGGCGTTGCGTGACGGACCGCACACCACCGGCGGAATAGCTGCCGCCGTTGGACGAAATCACCAGCGACTGGAAATCGGTTTCGACACGCTTGTAGCCGAAGGTGGCCGAGTTCGCGATATTGTCGGAAATGGCCGCCAGGCGCGTGGCATTCGAGGCCAGGCCCGCAACACCGGCATTGAGAGAAGAGGAAATCGTCATGGATACGCCTTTCTGCTGCATCGACAGGTTTCTCGATGCACCATGGCCGACATCCATTTAATGTCCGGTGAACAGATAAAATTCCTTCCAATTTTGACCGACTTTCCCGCAGGCGCCCTACCAGGGCAGCCGGCCTGGGGCAGGTCATTTATCGGATCGCAACAGGATCACCTCCAATCGGTTGTTGCGGATGGCCATCGTGTCCGACAGCGTCGGCTCGCGGTCGGCATGACCGGTCACACGCGCCACGCGATCGCCGTCCAGCCCGATATCCTGCATGAGGGTCCGCATCGCATCCGCCCGCGCCATCGACAGGTTCCAGACCGGGTTGTCTTGTACAACGACAGGCCTTGCACGGGTGTGTCCCTCGATGGCGATGCCGTTTTCGACAAGCTGCGCCACATCGGTCACCAGCGACGCCAGTTGCCCGAGCAAAGCCGTCGGGGTTGCCGTTCCGGGGTGAAACAGGCGCGCATCGTCGAGATCGAAAAGCTCGATCACGAGGCCTTCATCGGTCACCCGTGTCAGGATATGGCGCAAGGTCGCCGGCGAGACCGCGCTTTCGCCGGACCGCCCCTTGAGAAGGTCTTTCACCTTGTCGAAGGCGGCATCCTCGGCCGCTTGTTGTGACGCCTTGGCGCCGTCGCCGGGCGCGCCTGCATCGGTCACACCCGTTTCGCCACGGGATCGATCCGCATCGGCAGGGCGTTGATTGGTGGCGCCATTGCCGTTCTGAGGAAGCGTCATTTCCGAAAATACGCTATCGCCGCCAAAATTGCCGTCACCGCCCCCCGAGATCCGGGTTATCGGGACCGTCGGCGTGAAATAGTCCGCGATGCCTTTTCGTTGTTTTTCAGTCGTCGCGTTCAACAGCCACATCAAAAGGAAGAACGCCATCATCGCCGTCACGAAATCGGCATAGGCGACTTTCCAGGCACCGCCATGATGCCCGTCGCCAGAACTGACTTTCTTCCGTTTGATGATGACCGGCGCGGCGTTTTCGCCAGACGCACCCATCTTCACCACCTTTTCAACTCACCCGATGACAGGGATAGCGCAACAGATGTTACGAGAGGCTTAACGAATAAAATGGTTGGGAAAGATGGAAGGCAGGCGCGAGCATGGCCACGGACCCGTGGGCAGGCGCAGTTTGCCTGCAAGACCGAAGGGGCTTGGAAAGTGGTGCCGCTGAAGGGACTCGAACCCCCGACCCCATCATTACGAATGACGTGCTCTACCAGCTGAGCTACAGCGGCCCCGTGACGCGGCGCTATAGCACCAGCGAAACTGCGGGGGAAGTCCTATTTTCGGGTGGACTCCTCTTCCGTAGGCTCGGCGTTTTCATCGATCACCTCGGCATCGGGCACGCTGTCTTCCCCCGCTTCGGCGGGCGTGTCGTCGGGGCGCGCGTCTTCGATCGCGCCGACGATCAGGGGCAGCATCTCGATGCCCGTGGACGTGGTCATCGTGGAGGCAGGCGGTGTCTTCCATGTCAGCGTGTCGAAGGCTTGGCAGTTGTCGCAGGCGGGCGCCCAGTCGACATGGATATGCTGGCAATTGTCGCAGACCCATTGCGGACCGCGCGGCGCTGAAAGCGCCCGGGCCAGCCAGCCCTTGACCACCGCGTCCGACGATCCCTCACCGCGTTCGACGGCGGCCATGATCGTCAGAACACGGGCGTCGGGATCCGTTTCGACAAGATCGCCCAGCGCGCGGCGGGCAGCGGGAAAATCTTCGGCGGCAAGGTGCAACTCGGCCTCGAGCAGCTTGCTTTCGCGGTTTTCGGGATGCATCGAGAGCAGCTTGGAGAAGCGCTTGAGGCGCTGCGCCGGGCTTTCATCGGGTTCGATCTCGGCGAAGGCGGCGGCCAGATCGGGATGCGGGTGCACACCCCATGCCTTCTTGATCACGCGCGTCGCATAGCGTTTGGAGCCTTTGGCGATGTAGCTGCGCGCGGCAAGCACGGCGGCCGGGATCAGATCGGGTGACAGCCTGTTGGCCTCGATCGCGGCTTCGCGGGCTTCGATATCCTTGCCTTCGTCCATCACATCGCGCGCTTCGGACAAGGCAAGAACCGCGTCGCGGCGCTTGTGCAGGTCACGCGGCAAGCTGCCGTATTTCAGCTTGGCGTTCAGGGTTTCGCGGGCACCCTTCCAGTCTTCGGTCTGGGCTTGCAGTCGCAGCAAGGCGTCCTGCACCTCGTTGTGGCGCGGCTTGAGGGCGAATGCTGTCTTTGCAAGTTTCAACGCGGTTTCCGTTTCACCGGCGGCAAGTTTCTGCTTCATCAGGCCGCGCACCCCGACAAAGCGGGTCCGGTCGTCCTTGAGCAGCTTCTTGTAGACGGCCTCGGCTTTGCGGGTATCGCCAGACAGTTCCGCCGCCTGCGCCGTGATCAGGTTGGTCAGATCGGGCTTGCGGAGGTATTTCTCGGCCTTGTTGGCCTTGGACATGGCCAGATCACCTTCGCCGGATGCCAGCGCCATTATGCCTTCCGAAAGGGCGCGGTACCCTTTTTCCTGCCGGTTCTTGTCGAAATAGCGCGAAATCGCCGTTTCATCCCCGTTGATGAACTTGAGCGTCGCAACAAGCAAGGACACCAGCTTGAGCAAGAGCCACAATGCAATCAGCAGGATGATCAAGGCGATCACCGCCTTGATCGGGGTCAGGTTGAACTCCTGACCACCGAACACGATCCTGACACCGCCTTCCATCTCGATCAGATGCGCCGCTCCAAGCGTCGCCGCCGATACAAGGGCGATGAAACCGACAATCTTCAAAATCGACCACAACATCTTTTTCGCCCTTTCGGTGTCAGTTCAAGTCCTGCGCCAGCGCTTCGGCCGCAGCCAAGGCATCCAGACGCCGTGCGGCATCGGCCGACCAGTCGGACAATTCGGCACGGCCCCCTTCGGGCAGTGTTTCTATTTCAGCCAATGCATCATTCAGGCGCCCGTCGCGCACGGCGGCTTCGGCACGGGACAGAACCGCGTCCGGATCACTGCCTTCACGCGGCTCCAGGGACCTGGCCCCGAGCTGCGACCGCAGGAAGCCACCAAGCCCACCGGCGCCCGCTTCGGCCCCGGCGCTGCGCGACACGGCCAATGCCCTGCGGGCGGCATCGGGGAAGCGTTCCGCAAGCCCCGCCTGTGTAGGTACACCGTCGACCGCAGCGCTTGCCAGAGCCTCGGGCGCGGCGACGCCCGCCGCTTCGAGATCGGCCAGCGCGGCCTCAAACGGGGTGCCGGCATCCAGAGCCGTCTGAATGCGTGTCAATGCAGCGCGGCGCATCGTGGCCTGGGCCGTTTCCACGGCACTTTCTTCCTTGGCGCGTGCCTCTTGCGCGAGGGTCTCGATCTCGGCTTTCTGTTCGGCGATGGAGGCCTGCAGCGCCTGCAATTCCTGCGCATATCCGGACAAGGCATCCTGGGCGTCACCTGTCTGGGCCGGACCGGACGCTTCCACATCGGACAGCCGGGCCTCAAACGCATCAAGACGGGTCGCAATTTCATCCACACGTCCCGAAACGGTGTCTATCGCAGCCGACAGGCTATCCATTTCCGCAGTCATGCCGCCGGTATCGCCACTTTCCGAAACCGCGTCGATCCGATTGGAGAGCTGCGACAGATCCTGGGACTGCGCCTCGAGCCTCTGGGTCAGATCGTCGATGGCGGCACTGGTGCCGCCCGCTGCGGGAAACGGGAAATCCTGCGGCAGAACATAGCGCGCCATGCCGAATCCTATGGCAGCGGCAGCCACGCCGCCCAGGAACATGGCAAGAAAGCCCCCCTTGCGGACAACGACCTGTTCGGGTTGCACGGGGGCAGGTGGCTGTTCTGTCCGATCCACAGGCTGCTCTGCTGGCACTTCCTCGGCCTCGTCTTCGGCCTGCTCGGGCGCAGAGCTCTCCGAATTCTCGGCTTCCGGCTCGGGGTGTGCATCGACATGGTCCGAGGATGCATCGGTGGCCGCGTCGGGCTCTGTGTCCTCTGCCGGGCTATTCGTCTCAGGCTCGGGGTGTTCCGCGTCGGATGACGGCTCCGGTTTGTCTTGAGTGGCTGATTCTCGGGTGGTCTCTGGTGTGGGCCCAGGTGCGCTTGGGTCCGTGGCATCGGTTGCGGCATCTTCGACCGACGTCTCGATCGCCTTGTCCGCCTTGCTTCTTGAGCGTTTTTTGTCAGCCACGTTCCACCACCCCTGTAGACCTTTTCGAATCTTGCCGCCGGCACATACCCGGAGACCTTACTTTGCCGGGTTTCCGCCCTCAAGCCGCTTGGCATCGTCCAACAGCGTCACAATGACACCAAGCACCTCATCCGCCGTCGGTTTTCCCGACGTTCTGATGACGGCAGCGCGCCCCTCGGGCACCGCTGATTTGACATTGTCGCTGATCGCAGCCACCAGGATCGGCCCGCTGGCGTTGACCTGCCGGAAGAACAATTGCGCACTCCGGGGCGAGAACAGCGGAACGATGACCGGCCAACCGCTTTGCAAAAGGGTCGTGGCCTGCGCGGTCAAACGGTCTTCGACCTGACGGTAAATCACCGCTTCACCTGTCTCTATTCCAGCCGAAGTCAACGCCTTTGCGATATTCGACGCGACATGTGCCCCGCGCAGGTGCAGGCACGGGGCCGGCGGCCCGTCCGAGCCGATACGCGCCAACAGGTCCTTTGCATCACCATCGCAGGATGTAACGGCCATGCCAGCCTGCCTTGCCGCCGTGGCGGTGGCCTGTCCGACAGCATAAGCGGGAATGGTTCTGGGTCCACCCCGGTCAAGATAAGCCTCGACACCGTGCCGCGACGTGAAGATCAGGGTTTTGTAAGCCGCCATCTGGGGCAGGCTGCCGCATGGCGCGATTCGCATCACCGGAGAGACAACGATCTCCACCTCGCTGCCGATCCGCGCCCGCAGCTGATCGGCGAAAGCCGTGCCCGAAGGTTCAGGCCGCGTGATCAGGATCGCTGGAACCATTGGCTGTCCGGAGTTGTTTGCTTCTACGGCAGGTGTTACCTGCCTGTGAACGGACACGCAACGGGCGGCACATGGGCAAGGGCCTTACCATTCTCGGGATCGAAAGCAGCTGTGACGATACGGCGGCTGCGGTGGTGCGCCTTGAGGACGGCACCCCGCGAATCCTGTCGTCGGTGGTCCACGGTCAAACCGGGCTGCATGCAGCCTTCGGCGGGGTCGTGCCGGAAATCGCTGCGCGCGCGCATGCCGAGAAGCTTGATATTTGCGTCAAAGAGGCTCTGACTCGGGCAAATCTGCCCCTGTCCAAGGTGGATGCCATCGCCGTCACCGCCGGGCCCGGGCTTATCGGGGGGGTCTTGTCGGGGGTGATGTGCGCCAAGGGCATCGCTGCTGCCACGGGGCTTCCGCTGATCGGGGTGAACCATCTTGCCGGTCACGCGCTGACCCCACGGCTGACCGATGGCGTCGCATATCCTTATCTCATGCTTCTTGTGTCGGGTGGGCATTGTCAGTTCCTGATTGTTCGTGGCTGCGATGATTTCACCCGGCTCGGCGGCACGATCGATGACGCCCCCGGCGAGGCGTTCGACAAGACGGCGCGGCTTTTGGGCTTGCCGCAGCCGGGAGGCCCCAACGTGGAACAGGAGGCCCGCCATGGCGACCCGAAACGGTTCCGGTTCCCACGGCCACTTCTGGACAGGCCGGGATGCGACATGTCCTTTTCCGGCCTGAAAACCGCGCTGCTGCGCGCGCGCGATACGCTGGTTGCCGATCAGGGCGGTCTGACACAGGCCGACCGGGCGGATCTGTGCGCCGGGTTTCAGGCGGCGGTCACCGATCTTCTGGCCGAGAAAAGCCGCCGCGCCCTTGCCGCCTATCTGGAAGAGGCGCCGTCTGCACCGGTCTTTGCCGTCGCGGGTGGCGTTGCCGCAAACACGTCGATTCGAGGCGCGTTAGAGAAGATATGCACTGACCTGAACATAGGGTTCGTGGCGCCACCCCTGGCGTTGTGCACCGATAATGCCGCGATGATCGCCTATGCCGGGGCCGAACTTTTCATGCGGGGGCACCGCGATGACATGACATTGGCCGCGCGTCCCCGCTGGCCCCTGGACAGGACCAGCCCGGCCATGATCGGCAGCGGCAAGAAAGGGGCGAAAGCATGATCGTCGTGCTGGGCGCCGGCGCCTTCGGGACCGCACTTGCGATTTCGCTGGCGCGCGATCATGCCGTGACGCTTTGGGCCCGCGATCCCGAGCATGCTGTGCAGATGCAGCAGTCGCGGGAAAACACCCGCCGCCTGCCCGGGGTGATCCTGCCCCGAAATATAACCGTTTGCGACGAGTTAGAGACTGTATCCAACGCCGACGCCGTGCTTCTGGCGGTCCCGATGCAACGGTTGAGAGCGTTGCTTTTGGACAAGGCAACGGTGCTTGCCGGGACACCGCTGGTGGCCTGTTGCAAGGGGATCGAGCTGGCCACGGGGCTTGGCCCGACCCAGATCATTTCAGAGATCATGCCCGAGGCCCCCGCCGCCATCCTGACCGGACCGTCCTTTGCCGCCGATATCGCCAAGGGTCTGCCCACCGCCCTGACGCTGGCCTGCAAGGACAAGGATGTTTGCAAGGCGCTTCAGAGCCTGCTCAGCACAAGCAACCTCAGGCTTTACCGGACCACCGACACGATCGGCGCGGAACTTGGTGGCGCACTCAAGAATGTGATGGCGATCGGGTCCGGTGTGGTGATGGGCGCAGGACTTGGCGAAAGCGCGCGCGCCGCGCTGATGACGCGCGGGTTTGCCGAGATGTGCCGTATGGCAGCCGCGCTTGGGGCGCGTCCCGACACATTGTCCGGCCTGTTCGGGTTTGGCGATCTTGTGCTGACCTGCACCTCCGATCAATCCCGAAATACCCGTTTTGGGCATAGTTTGGGTCGAAACGAGACCTTCGATCCAACCATCACGGTCGAGGGCGCGGCTACCGCCAGGGCCGTTTGCCAACGGGCGGCGGAACTTGGCATCGATATGCCGGTCACCCGTGCCATCACCGCGCTTATGGATGGCGAATTGCAGCTGGATCAGGCTATGGATATGTTGTTGTCACGACCATTGAAGGAAGAATGATGCTGATTGCCCTGATCGCGCGCGACAAGCCCGGCGCCCTGCAAACCCGTCTGGACAACCGCGAGGCCCATATCGCCTATCTCAAGGAAACCGGCGTCGTGTCGCAGGCCGGCCCGCTTCTGGCGGATGACGGGACGATGGCCGGATCGCTGGTCATTCTCGAGGTCGAGTCCATGGCACAGGCGCAGGACTGGGCCAGCAACGATCCCTATGCCAAGGCGGGCCTGTTCGCCTCGGTCGATCTGATCGAGTGGAAAAAGGTGATCTGATCCGTGCGCCACTGGCTGTTCAAATCAGAGCCGTCGACCTGGAGTTGGCACGATCAGGTCGCGAAAGGCGATGAGGGCGAGGAATGGGACGGTGTGCGGAACTACCAGGCCCGCAATTTCATGCGTGACATGCGCGTCGGCGACCGCGGGTTCTTCTATCACAGCCAGTCGGAAAAGGCGGTGGTCGGCATTGTCGAGGTGATCGCCGAAGCCCACCCGGACAGCAAGGCGGACGATCCGCGTTGGGAATGTGTGGACATCAAGGCCATAGAACCTGTCAAATCACCGGTCACGCTGGAGGCGATCAAGGCGGATTCACGGTTGTCCGATATGCTGCTGGTCAAAAGCCCCCGCCTGTCGGTTCAGCCGGTCACGGATGATGAATGGCGGATCATCTGCGATATGGCAGGGGTGTCACCCTGAGCGATGAACGGAACGGAGGATGCCAGGCCCGATCGGTCCGACACCCTCCGCCACCCCACGTGCTCCCTACACACCACACGTGATCTCTGGATAGGTCCCGGCCATACTGGCCCGTCGCCTGACTATAGCCAGACTATGAAGCGTCGCCAAACGCGTAATGCTTCGAATATGTCTCAAATAAAAGCGCCCGCCATGTGGGGCGGGCGCCAATCACTTCGTGGGGCCTGGTTCAGGAATAGATCGCTTCCTTGCCGAAATGCTTGGTCAACATGTAATAGACCACGGCGCGGTATTTGTTCCGCTCGGAGCGGCCATAGGTTTCGAGGACCTGATTGATCGCATCCATAAGCTGCGGTCCGTCCGCCAGCCCCAGCTTCTTGATCAGGAAGTTGTTCTTGACGGTGTCCAGCTCGCCTTGTTGGCTACCGGCCACGGTGGACGCGTCCGCGTCATAGATCGACGGGCCACAGCCGATCGTTACCTTGGTAAGCAGGTCCATGTCCGGCTCCATGCCGCATTTCGTCCGAAGATCTTCGGCATATTTTGCGATCAGGTCGTCACGCTTTCCCATACTGTCTCTCCCACCTGTCCGGCTATGGCGCCGGGTCGTCCTGTTGATATCACAGCCCCATTCCGGCGCTATTGGGACGATAACCACAGAATGCCGCCCGACAAAGGATAAATTTATCGGAATTCTTGCTCAATGATGGCACGAAAAAGGCCCCGGCGTTTCCGCCGGAGCCCTGGGATGTCGCGGTGCGCGATATCAGTAGCGATAATGTTCCGGCTTGAACGGCCCTTCGGGCTTCACGCCGATATACTCGGCCTGATCGGGCTTGAGTTCGGTCAGCTTGACACCGATCCGGCCCAGATGCAGGCGCGCCACCTTTTCATCCAGATGCTTGGGCAGGATATAAACCTTGTTCTCGTACTGGTCGCCACGCACCCAAAGCTCGATCTGCGCCAGCACCTGGTTGGTGAACGACGCCGACATCACAAAGCTGGGGTGGCCTGTGGCATTGCCCAGGTTCAAAAGGCGCCCTTCGGACAGCAGGATGATCCGGTTGCCCGAGGGCATCTCGATCATGTCCACCTGTTCCTTGATGTTGGTCCATTTGTGGTTCTTGAGGCTGGCCACCTGGATTTCATTGTCGAAATGGCCGATATTGCCGACGATCGCCATGTCCTTCATCTCGCGCATGTGCTCGATGCGGATCACGTCCTTGTTGCCGGTCGTGGTGATGAAGATGTCGGCAGAGGCCACCTCGTCTTCCAGAAGCGTCACCTCGAACCCGTCCATCGCGGCCTGCAACGCGCAGATCGGATCGACCTCGGTCACTTTCACACGAGCGCCCGCACCGGCCAGCGATGCCGCACTGCCCTTGCCCACGTCCCCGTAGCCGCAGACCACGGCCACCTTGCCGGCCATCATCGTGTCGGTCGCGCGGCGGATGCCATCGACCAGCGACTCCTTGCAGCCGTACTTGTTGTCGAACTTGGACTTGGTGACGCTGTCGTTCACGTTGATCGCCGGGAAGGGCAGCTGCCCGTCGCGCACCAGCTGATAGAGACGGTTGACGCCGGTGGTGGTTTCTTCGGACACGCCCTTGATCTGGTCGCGCACCTTGGTGAACCAGCCGGGGCTTGCCGCCATGCGCTTGGCGATCTGTGCCTTGATGACCTCTTCCTCTTCCGAGGTGGGAACGGGAATGATGTCTTCCCCCGCCTCGGCGCGCGCACCCAGCAGGACATAGAGCGTGGCATCGCCACCGTCGTCGAGGATCATGTTGGGACCGTCTTCGAACAGGAACGACTTGTCGAGGTAATCCCAATGCTCTTCCAGGGTCTGGCCCTTGATCGCAAATACCGGAACACCCGATTTCGCGATGGCAGCGGCCGCGTGATCCTGCGTGGAGAAGATATTGCAGCTGGCCCAACGCACATCGGCGCCCAGGGCAACCAGCGTCTCGATCAGGACGGCTGTCTGGATCGTCATGTGCAGCGAACCGACGATGCGCGCGCCCTTGAGCGGCTTTTCTGCGCCGTATTCCTCGCGAAGGGCGATCAGGCCCGGCATTTCCGTTTCAGCGATATCCAGTTCCTTGCGGCCATACTCGGCCAGGTTGATATCCTTCACGATGTAATCGTTCGCCATTGGGGCGGCTCCTTGCAATGCTACAGTTGCGAGTGCAGATAGCACCGACAATGATTATGGGCAACGCTGCAGGCGACCGCAGCGTTCAGCGCGACAAAGAGGCCACTATGAGACAACCCCGCGCATGGCAGAAAATGCTTTCCGGACGCCGGCTTGATCTTCTCGATCCGACGCCCGTCGATATCGAGATCGAGGATATCGCGCATGGCCTGGCCTTCGTGGCACGCTGGAACGGACAGACGCTTGGCGACTATGCCTATTCCGTGGCGGAACATTCCCTTCTGGTGGAAAGGCTCTATTCCCGCCTGACTCCGGCTGCAGGGACAAGATGGAAGCTGGCCGCCCTGCTGCATGATGCCCCCGAATACGTGATCGGCGACATGATCTCGCCCGTGAAGGCGGCGGTGGGGCCGGGCTATGACGACCTGGATCAACGGCTTGCAGCGGCGATTCACCTGCGCTTCGGCTTGCCTGCGACGATCCCGGCCGAGGTCAAGAAACAGATCAAGAAGGCCGACAGGATCAGCGCATGGATGGAGGCCACGCAGATCGCGGGTTTCACCGAGGCCGAGGCAAACAGGTTCTTCGGCAAGCCGGATCTGTCACTGATCGACGGGCTGACCATTGTCCTGCGGCCACCGATCGAGGCACGCAACGACTTTACCGCGCGCCACAAGGCCCTTCTGGACGATCTGTCGTGATCATCGTTCGCCACGCCGGCGACCTCGATGCGCGCGACATGGCCGATCTGTTGAACGCGATTATCCGCAAGGGCGGCACCACCGCCCTGACACAGCCTGTCACGCGTGAGGCGATATCGGCCCGGTTCAGGCAGGAACAGGGTCGATCCGCCTGGCATGTGGCCGAGGATGACAGCGGCACGATCCTCGGGTTTCAATCCATCACGCCGCATCACGCCCTGCCGCCCGAAGCCTGCGACATCGCGACATTCGTGCGCCTTGGCGTGACCGGGCTTGGCATCGGATCGGCCTTGTTCGACGCCAGCCGGATCGCGGCAACCGCTTTGGGCTATCACTGGATCAACGCCACGATCCGCGCCGACAACGCCAGCGGGCTGGCGTATTACCAAAGCCGCGGGTTCGAGCCCTATGCCCTGCAGAAGGGCATCGCTTTGGATGACGGCACGCTGGTGGACAAGATCAGCACGCGTTTCGCGCTGGATCAGAGCCTATCTAGGTGAACGCTTGGCCAGGATGCGCTGCAGGGTCCGCCGGTGCATGTTCAGCCGCCTTGCGGTTTCGCTGACATTGCGGTCACATAGCTCATAGACCCGTTGAATATGCTCCCACCGCACACGATCCGCACTCATCGGGTTCTCGGGGGGTGGCGGTAGCGTATCGCCCCCGGCCAGAAGCGCATTGGTGATATCGGTCGCATCGGCGGGCTTGGACAGGTAGTCGGTCGCGCCGATCTTGACCGCGGCCACAGCCGTTGCGATCGCGCCATATCCGGTCAGCACCACCACACGGCTGTCGGGGCGCTTTTCGCGGATGACCTCGACAACATCCAGCCCGTTGCCATCCTCGAGCCGCAGGTCACAGACCGCATAGGCCGGGGGGCGGGCTGTCGCTATGGCCTTGCCCGCCGCGACGGACCCGGCCATTTCCACTTCGAAACCACGCTTTTCCATGGCCTTTGCCAGGCGACGCAGGAACGGCTCGTCATCATCGACGAGAAGCAGGCTCTTGTCACTGCCCAGATCTTGCAACTCATCGTTCATGCCGCCACTCCTCCCGTTCGCGCACAGCGATACGCAACAGTTCTAGTCTTCGCCCCGCGATGCGTCAAACCATCGCAAGCATCTACATGGCATCCAGAAAACAGCCCACGCGGTCCGCCATCTGTTCGGGCGTCGTCTCGCGGCGGAAAAACTCCACGAATCCATAGTCCGGAAGGGTCAGATAGGTAAAGGTCGAATGGTCCACGAGATAGAAGTCTTCCTGCCCGGGAACCGGGTCTTGTGCCTTGAAATAGGTCCGGTAAGCCTGACTTGCGGCCTTGACCTGCTCGGGTGAGCCGGTCAGGCCCAGCATACGCGGATGCAGGTTGGCAGTGAAATCATCCAGCACTTCGGGGGTGTCACGCGCGGGATCGATGGAGATGAACACCGGCTTCACGATCTGGTCGCGTTCCTCGAGGATCTCGACGGCCACCGCATTGCGCGAGGCATCGAGCGGGCAGACATCCGGGCAGAACGTATAGCCGAAATAGATCAAGGACGGCTGGTCGATCACCTCCTTGTCCGTCACCGTTTCACCGGTTTCACTGACAAGCGTGAACGGACCACCGATCTGCGCACCGCCCGCGACCTGCCCCTCGCGGCATTGTGCAAAGCGGTCGTCGCTGTCCGGTCCCGACCCAAGAAAAAAGGCAACTCCAACCCCTGCCAAGGCGGCAATCGCGGCGGCAATGGCGAATATGCGTGTCATCGGAAGATCCTCATTCTTCTGGGCTTCAGCGGCAGCCTGTGGCACATCTAACAGCAGAAACCGAACTTGCAACGGGACCCAAGCGCGCAGATGTCAGATATCTCCCCGAGCGCCTTCAAATCCCGCAGTCGCGGCAACTGGATCCGTCTGCGCACCCTGATCCTGTTGCGTTGGTGGGCCATTGCGGGGCAGGTCTCGGCGCTGATCGTGGCGCAACGGCTCTACAACCTGAACCTCGAGATCGGATTGTGCTACCTCGTGGTCGGGGTTGCCGTGATCTCGAACCTCGTGGCGTCCTTCGTCTATCCGGAAAACAAGCGCCTCTCGGAAACGGAAACCCTGTTGGTGGTTCTGTTCGACATGCTGCAACTGGGCTTGATGCTGTATCTGACCGGCGGTCTGAACAATCCGTTCTCGATCCTCATTGTCGGCCCCGTGACTGTGTCGGCCTCGGCCCTGTCGTCCCGATCGACGCTCTTCCTGGGCCTGATGGCGATTTTGATCGTCTCGATCCTGACGCAGTTCCACCTGCCATTGCGCACCGAACAGGGGTTCATCCTGCGGATGCCCGATGTCTTCCTGTTCGGCAATTGGGCGGCGATCGTGATCGCGATCGTCTTTCTTGGGGTCTATTCGCGCTGGATCGTCTCGGAAATGGACGCGATGTCGAACGCCCTGCAGGCAACCCAGATGGCGCTTGCCCGTGAGCAGAAACTGACCGATCTGGGCGGCGTTGTCGCCGCCGCCGCGCACGAGCTTGGCACGCCGCTGGCCACGATCAAGCTGACCAGCTCGGAACTGGCGCAGGAACTCGGCGACAATGACGAGTTGCGACAGGATGCCGTTCTCATCAGCGAACAGGCGGATCGCTGCCGTGATATCCTCAGGTCGATGGGCCGGGCCGGCAAGGATGATCTGCATCTGCGCAAGGCGCCCCTGACCGCCCTGATAGAAGAGGCGGCAGATCCTCATATGGAACGTGGCAAGACGATCCACTTCGAACATATCTCGTCCTCGGGCCTGTTCGAAAGCCAGCCGACCATCCATCGCCGCCCCGAGGTGATCCATGGCCTGCGCAACCTGATCCAGAACGCCGTGGATTTCGCGCGCGGCAATGTCTGGATCGAAAGCCGCTGGTCCGAAACCCATATCACCCTGCGGATCATGGATGACGGGCGCGGCTATCCTCAGCATATCCTGGCCCGGATCGGTGAACCCTTCATGCGCCGCCGCGGCCCGATGGCCGATCCCCGGCGTCCGGAATATGAAGGCATGGGGCTTGGCCTGTTCATCGCCAAGACCCTGCTGGAACGATCAGGCGCGGACCTGAGCTTTGCCAACGCCTCCGACTCGCAAAACGACGGCGCTGGCGGCTATCCCGATCGCACCGGGGCGGTTGTCGAAGTGACATGGCCGCGCCACAGGATAGAAGTCGAAGCGTCGGGCAGCCGCCAACCCACCGGGGACAATCCGCCGATCCGGGCCTGACCCGTTAACCAACGGTTAACCAATTGCCGCGCAGTCTGCGACAGGGGTCTCGGGCAAGCGGAAGGGCGCTCCATGACAAGTCCGTCGGTCTGGTGGCTGTTCTATCCAATCGTGTCAGGCGGCATCGCGCTTGGCGTGATCTGGGCTTATGGCCTGTTGATCGAACGCCGGGACAGGCGCCGCCAGATGCCCGAGCCACGCAACGTCTCGGCGCATTTCCTGTTCAAGGGCGACCGCCTTGTCGATCACGACGTGCCAAACCACCTCTTGCCGCAACGCTTTTCCGACTGGGCCGCGCTGCGGGATTGGTTCACCTTCAGATTTCCCGATTTTCCCACGGATCCCGATCAGGTTCCCGCCCATGACGGGCTGTGCCTGGTCAGTGTTCTGCCGAACGATCGTGCGACGGTGCGCCTGTCCCGGGCAGGCCCGGCCCTTCGTGTCACCCTGACGGATCCCTCGGTTGTCGGCCCTGCGGAGCGGCATGACAACCTGCGCCTCTCGGCGCGGCTGGAAAATTGGAACACCGCCTTGCAGCACGCGCCTTTCGGCCTGTCGATTTCCTCGAGGGACGGTCGAACGATCTGGCAGAACCTCGCCTTTTCCAGCCTCCCCGAGCACGAGCGCACCCAATTGCTGCCGGATCGCCAGCTGGTGCCGGAACACGAAGGCTATTTCATCAATCGCATCGCGTTTCCGGCGGACACCGATGGGCCGGCCCGATGGTACGAGGTCAATTCGATGCGCGTCGGCGATGATCTGTTCCACTATGTCACGGATGTCAGCAAGGTCATCCATGCCGAAACCGTGCGCCGCGAGTTTGTCCAGACACTCACCAAGACCTTCGCCAACCTGACCACCGGGCTGGCCGTGTTCGACCGCAATCAACGGCTGGCCCTGTTCAACCCCGCCTTCGTCGACCTGACCGGGCTGGCCGCCGAATTCCTGAGCAAAAGGCCAAACCTGATCGCCGTGTTCGACACCCTGCGCGACAGGCAGATCATGCCTGAACCCAAGAATTACGCCAGTTGGCGCACCCGCATCAGCGAGATCGTCGCCAGCGCCTCGGATGGGCTGTACCACGATGTCTGGTCGCTGCCATCCGGGCTGACCTTCCGGGTGACCGGCAGGCCGCATCCGGATGGGGCCGTGGCCTTTCTGTTCGAGGATATCTCGGATGAAATCGCGCTGACCCGGCGCTTTCGAAGCCAGCTCAACCTGCGGCAAGCGGTGCTTGACCAGATGCCGGACGCGATCGCCGTGATCTCGCCGAACAACCTTCTGCTGCTGTGCAACAAGTGCTTTTCCAACCGTCTCGGGATAGATCCGGACAGCTGCCTCGCCGAGCTTTCCACGGCCGACCTCATGGCGATCTGTCATGCACATGTTCCGCATGATACCTTCTGGACACGGGCCGAGGCATGTCTGTCCAGCCACAGTCTGACCGAACCCCTCGAAACGGTTCTCTACGATAAAAGGGGCGCGCAGATGCGGTGCCGCGTTGCACCGCTGACGGGCGGCGCCGCCATGCTGACAATGGGGGATACCTTGGTGGCAGCCCGCCGCGATATCGCCGGGTGATGCCGCTTGCAGGCCGGCGCGGGGCGTGTAGTGTCGGGCCATGTCTGACAGGGCCAAGTCACTGCATCTCGCCGATCCCGACCAGACCTGCGCGCTTGCGCAGGCCCTGTCGTCGCGGCTGGCTCCGGGCGACGTCATTCTGCTGTCGGGCCAGATCGGCGCGGGAAAATCGCATTTTGCCCGTTGCCTGATCCTGGCCTCTCTCGATCAACCCGAAGACGTGCCGTCCCCCACCTATACCCTGGTGCAGACCTATCCGGGACGTCATGGCGACATCTGGCATGCCGATCTCTATCGCCTCACGGATATTTCCGAGGTCGAGGAACTGGGCCTGATCGACGCGTTTTCCGACGCCATATGCCTTGTCGAATGGCCCGACCGTCTTGGGGATCTGGCGCCCGACACGGCGCTTTGCCTGCATCTGGATGCACCCTCCCCCGATGACTCAAGGGTTCTGTCGCTGTCATGGACCGACCCGTCATGGGATGCAAAACTGAAAGGCGTTCTTGATGACTGACCGTGATGCTCTGATCCACAGCTTTGTCGACGCGTCCGACTGGGCCGGCGCGCGCCTGGCCCCTTTGGCCGGGGATGCATCGAACCGGCGCTATCTGCGCCTGACCCACCCCGTGACCGGGGCAAGCGCCGTGCTGATGGACGCGCCGTCCGACCGGGGCGAGGATGTCCGCCCCTTCGTGACCATCGCCGAGTATCTTCTGTCCATCGGCCTCAGCGCGCCACGCATCCTCGCGCAGGACACAGGCGCGGGCCTTTTGCTGCTCGAAGACCTGGGCGACGACCTGTTCGCCAACGTGATTCCCGCCGATCCATCGCTGGAAATCAGTCTCTATTCCGGCGCAACGGATCTTTTGGCCGATCTTCACACCCACGATGTGCCGCCGGGTCTTGCGCCCTATTCGGTCCCCCTGATGACCGATCTCGCGGCCCTGGCCTTCGATTGGTATCTTGCCGCCACCAAAGGCCCGGACACCGCCGCGCGCAGCAGCTTCCATGGCGTCATGACCACGGCGCTCGAGCGTCATGCCGCAGCCGCGGATGTCCTCATACAAAGGGACTATCACGCCCAAAACCTGCTCTGGCTGCCGCAAAGGCAGGGGCTGGCGCGCGTCGGTCTGCTGGATTTTCAGGATGCCATGCTGGGGCACAGGGCCTATGATCTCGTGTCGCTTCTTCAGGATGCCCGCCGCGATGTGCCCCCCGCCATCGAAGACGCGATGATCGCGCGCTATATCGCAGCCGCCGATCAGGACGACACCACATTCCGCACGGCCTATCACGTGCTTGGCGCGCAACGTAACCTGCGTATCCTCGGCGTGTTCGCCCGGCTCTGCCTGCGCGATGGCAAGGCGCATTATGTCGATCTGATCCCGCGTGTCTGGGCGCATCTGATCCGTGATCTGGCGCACCCTGCCCTGTCCGATGTCGCCGATATCGTCGGCGCCCATCTGCCCGCGCCCGATCCTTCCGTTCTGGACAAGGTAAAAAAGCAATGTGCGACCGCCCCCACTCGGTAATGCTGTTCGCCGCCGGGTTCGGCACGCGCATGGGCGCACTGACCGCCGACCGGCCCAAACCCATGATCGAGGTGGCGGGCAAGCCGCTGATCGACCATGCCCTGGAACTGGTGCGTGCCCATGGCGCGTCACGGATCGTCGCGAATACGCACTACCGCCCCGAAGCACTCATCCAGCACCTTGGCCAGACCGAGGTGATCCTCTCGCATGAGGCGCCCGATATCCTCGAAACCGGTGGCGGCCTGCGCGCGGCACTTCCTCATCTGGGAACAGGGCCGGTGTTTACCATGAATACCGATGCGGTTTGGCGCGGCCCGAACCCGCTGGATCAAATTGCCGCCCTGTGGGATCCTGACCGCATGGATGCGCTGTTGCTGTGCATCCCGCGCGATCAGGCAATCGGGCATTCCGGTACGGGCGATTTCGTGATCGACGCCAGCGGCCAGGCGCAGCGCGGTCCCGGTTTGGTATATTCCGGCCTGCAGATCCTCAAGACGGACGGGTTGCACGACATCGCCGAACCCGCCTTTTCCCTGAATGTCCTGTGGGACCGAATGTTTGGGGACGGGCGGCTTTTCGCAACCAGCTACCCCGGCAAATGGTGCGATGTCGGCCATCCCGAGGGTATCGTCCAGGCGGAAGACATGCTTGGATACCCGCATGTTTGACCCGATCGATCATCCGCGTGTGTTCGGCGTGCCACTTGGCGTCGATTTCCCGCGCGCCCTGGTGAATGGCCTTCTGGCCCGTCACTCTGATGGTCACCCGCCCGAGGCATTGGCCCGCGTGCAGGTGATCGTCAACACCCGCCGCATGGCACGCCGTGTCAGGGCCTTGTTCGATCAGGGTCCGGCGCTTTTGCTGCCTCGGATCAACCTGCTGACGGATCTCGGCGAACATTGGGACCTGGCCCATATTCCCGATCCCGTGCCACCTCTGCGCCGCCGATTGGAGTTGACGCAGCTTGTCTCGTCCCTCTTGGACAGGCAGCCCGATATCGCGCCGCGCTCGTCGCTCTATGCGCTGGCCGACAGCCTGGCATCGCTCATGGACGAAATGCACGGCGAAGGCGTGTCCCCCGATGTGATCGAACAGCTGGATATCTCCGATCAATCCGGTCACTGGGAACGGATCATGGCCTTTTTGGGCATTGTCAGACACTATTTCGAGACAGGCACCGACAGCCCCGACGTGGAAACCCGCCAACGTCTGGTGATCGAGCATGTGATCGAAACATGGCAGGAAACGCCTCCCGATCACCCGATTATCATCGCCGGATCAACCGGATCGCGCGGCGCCACGCAGCTTCTGATGCAAGCCGTGTCCAAGCTGCCTCAGGGCGCGGTGATCCTTCCCGGTTTCGATTTCGACATGCCGCCGCAGGTATGGGGCGCGCTTGATGACGCGATGCTGTCCGAAGATCATCCGCAATACCGGTTCGCCGACCTGATGCGCAAACTTGGCCTCTCGCCCGTCGATATCGCCCGCTGGACAGCCGACAGCCCCGCCTGTCCCGCGCGCAACAGGCTGATGTCGCTGGCGTTGCGCCCCGCACCGGTGACGGATCAATGGCTTCAGGATGGCCCGACCCTGACCGATCTCGACACGGCCACACAGGACATCACCCTGCTCGAGGCCCCCTCCACCCGGTCCGAGGCACTGGCCATCGCCATGCGCCTGCGCCAGGCCGCCGAGCAGGGGCAAACTGCGGCACTGATTACGCCCGACAGGACCGTGACACGCCAGGTGACGGCGGCCCTCGATCGTTGGGGCATCCTTCCCGACGACAGCGCCGGCATGCCCTTGCACCTGTCCCCTCCGGGCCGTTTCTTGCGCCATGTCGGCGACCTGATGCGCGACAAGCTGACCGCCGAGCTGCTTTTGACGCTGCTCAAGCACCCGCTGAGCCATAGCGGCGCGGATCGCGGCCCGCATCTCAGGTTGACCCGCGAGCTCGAGTTGCATTTGCGCCGCTATGGGCCGCCCTATCCCGATGCCGCCAGCCTGACGACATGGGCCGCGACACAAAAGGACACGGCCGCCGTGCCGTGGGCGCAATGGGTAAGTGACTGTTTCTGCGGAAAATCCGTTTCTCAGGACCTGCCCCTGTCCGATTTCATCACCCGCCATATCGACCTGGCCAATCGCATCGCTCAGGGCCCGGTGGTGGAAACACCGCATGGCCTGTGGCGCAACGATGCCGGGCAGGAAGCGTGGAAATGCGTCTCTAACCTTGCTGAACATGCCGCATATGGCGGTGAAATCGCCGTGTCGGACTACAGCACGCTGTTTCACGCGATCCTGTCGGCGGGCGAGGTGCGCAACCCCGATGCGCCGCATCCGCATATCCTGATCTGGGGCACCCTCGAAGCCCGCGTTCAGGGCGCCGATCTGCTGATCCTCGCCGGCCTGAACGAAGGCGGCTGGCCCGAAGCGCCCAAACCCGATCCCTGGCTCAACCGGGCGCTGCGCCACCAGGCGGGGCTGTTGCTTCCCGAGCGGCGTATCGGCCTGTCAGCCCATGATTTCCAGCAAGCCGCCAGCGCCCCCGAAGTCTGGTTGACCCGCTCGATTCGCTCGGATGACGCCGAAACAGTGCCGTCTCGATGGCTCAACCGCATGCGCAACCTTCTGGCCGGCCTGCCCGATCAGGGTGGCGCACAGGCCCTTGACGCCATGACGGCCCGCGGCGCCCATTGGTTGCGCCTGGCCTCGGCCCTCGAAGACCCCGGCCATGTGCCGGCCCAGAAGCGGCCCTCGCCTTGCCCTCCGGTGGCGGCCCGCCCGCGCGACTTTTCCGTCACGGAAATCAAGCGCCTTATCCGGGATCCCTACGCGATCTACGCGCGCCACGTGTTGCGCCTGCGCCCCCTCGATCCGCTGATGAAAGTCCCTGACGCCCTGCTGCGCGGCACCGTGTTGCACGAGGTTCTCGACCGCTTCATCAAGGATACCCAACAGGATGACGCGCTCTATACCCGCCATCACCTCATGACCGTGACAGACACTGTTCTGGCGCAAAACGTCCCTTGGGCCGAGGCGCGCGCGATCTGGCGCGCCCGGATGGACCGTGTGGCCGACTGGTTCATCGACGGCGAACTGGCCCGTCGCCAGATCGCCCGTCCGACGGCTCTTGAACAATCGGGCGTCGCCACCCTTGCGGATCTGGGCGTCACCCTCAAGGCCAAGGCCGACCGCATCGACATGGATGAAACCGGCCGCCTGCATATCTACGACTACAAGACAGGCAAACCGCCCTCCGAGAAGGAACAGCAATATTTCGACCGGCAGCTTCTGCTCGAGGCCGTGATCGCCGAACAGGCAGGTTTCGGTCAGCTTGCGCCAGCCATGGTGGCGCAGGCCACCTTCATCGGTCTCAGCGGCAAACCAGAGACTGTTCCAGCCCCATTGCACAAGGAACCGGTGGCGAAGGTCTGGCTTGAATTCAAAGAGCTGATGCAGGCCTATCTTGATCCTGCGCGCGGCTACACCGCCCGTCGCGCAGTGTTCAAAAAGGCCGACCGGGGCGATTACGACCAACTGGCGCGCTTCGGCGAGTGGGATATCACCGACGCCCCCGACACGGCAGAGGTGGGCTGATGGCGCGCAACGAGGCCACCCAACGCCAGATCGACGCCGCGCGCCCCGATCGCTCCACCTGGCTGTCGGCGAATGCCGGATCCGGCAAGACGCGGGTCCTGACCGATCGCGTCGCGCGCCTGCTGCTGGACGATGTCGATCCGCGCCACATCCTGTGCCTCACCTATACCAAGGCCGCCGCCAGCGAGATGCAGAACCGTCTGTTCAAGCGGCTTGGCGAATGGGCCATGCTGCCTGATGCGCGCCTGTCCGCTGAATTGCGGGATCTGGGCCATGAAGGCACGATCGATGCCGAAACCCTGCGCAAGGCCCGACGCCTGTTCGCCCGGGCGATCGAGGCGCCGGGTGGCCTCAAGATCCAGACGATCCACTCCTTTTGCGCAGGGCTTCTGCGGCGCTTTCCGCTCGAGGCCGGCATCAGCCCGCAATTCACCGAGATGGAGGATCGCACCGCAGCCCTTCTGCGATCCGAGATCACCGAAACCATCGCCAGCGGGCCGGATGCAAGCACGCTGGAGGCCTTTCTGCGTCACTATACCGGCGAAAGCCTTGATGATGTCACGGCAGAAATCGTCCGGCATCGCAGCCTGTTCGACACCCCCTGCAATGACGAGACATTGGCCCAGGCCTTTGGGCAGGCCCCGGGCCTGACACTGGATGACATCACCGCCAGCGTGTTCCTGGGCAGCGAGCAAGCCTTGCTCGATGCGTTGCTCCCGGCACTTCAGGCCAGCGGCACCAATGACCAGAAGGCCGCCATTGCCCTTGGAAGGATCAACCAGCTGGATGCCTCGGCGCTGCCCATCCTCGAATCCGTCTTTCTGTTCACCGCAAGCGCGAAAGAGCCGTTTTCCGCCAAGATAGACTCTTTTCCAACCAAGGCCGTCCGCACCACCCTCGATGCGATCATGCCCCAGGTCAATCAGTGGATGACCCGCGTGGAACAGGCCCGCGAAGCCCGTCTTGCCCTTGCCGCGATCCAGAAAACGCGCACGCTGCATGCCTTCGCCCGCGTCTTTCTTGGCGCCTATGACCGCGCCAAGGCCCTGCGCGGCTGGCTGGATTTCGACGATCTGATCCTGCGCGCGCGCCAGTTGCTGACCGATCCGGCCGTGGCCGCCTGGGTGCTGTTCCGGCTGGATGGCGGGATCGATCATATCCTTGTGGACGAAGCCCAGGATACCAGCCCCGTGCAATGGCAGGTGATCGAGCGCCTGGCGCAGGAATTCACCAGCGGCGAAGGCGCCCGCGCCGATGTGACCCGCACGATTTTCGTCGTGGGCGACAAGAAACAGTCGATCTATTCGTTCCAGGGGGCCGACCCGGACGAGTTCGACCGCATGAAAGACGATTTCGCCACCCGCCTTCGCGCCACCGGGCACCCGCTTCAGGACATGGAGATGGAATATTCCTTCCGCTCCTCCAGCGCCATTCTCGAATTGGTCGATCACACCTTCGCCAACAGCCGCGAAAGCGGTTTTACGCCGGAACAGGGTCACAAGGCGTTCAACTCCGAACTGCCGGGCCGGGTCGATCTCTGGCCGGTGATCGAAAAGCCCGATCAGGATGAAGACCCCGAATGGCACATGCCGGTCGATGTGAAGGCGGCGAACGATCCCGCCACGCTGCTGGCCCGTCAGATCGCGCGCACGATCCGCAAGATGGTCGACGACAAGCAGCCCATCCCCGACAAGGACGCGCCCTCTCGCCTGCGTCCGATCCGGCCCGGCGATGTGCTGATCCTCGTGCAGCGTCGCTCGGACCTGTTCCACGAGCTGATCCGCGAATGCAAGGCGCAGAACCTGCCGATCGCCGGGGCGGACCGGCTCAAGGTCGGGGCGGAACTGGCGGTCCGGGATCTGGCGGCACTCTTGTCGTTCCTGGCCACGCCCGAGGATGATCTGTCGCTGGCCACCGCCTTGCGCTCTCCGCTGTTCGGGTGGTCCGAATCCGACCTCTTCGATCTCGCCCATCGCCGGACAAAGAAATATCTCTGGGCCGCGCTGCGCGACCGCGCATCGGATTTTCCCCAAACCATGGCGATCCTGGACGATCTGCGCCGCAAGGCCGATTACCTGCGGCCCTATGATCTGATCGAACGGATCCTGACCCGCCACCACGGGCGCCGTAACCTGCTGGCCCGCCTCGGGGCCGAGGCCGAAGACGGGATAGATGCGCTTCTGTCGCAGGCGATGGCCTATGAACAACGTGCCGTCGACAGTCTGACCGGGTTCCTGGTGTGGATGGAAACCGACGACCTGGAAATCAAGCGCCAGATGGACAGTGCCGGCAACCGTATTCGCGTGATGACGGTGCATGGCGCCAAGGGCCTCGAGGCGCCGGTCGTGATCCTGCCCGACACGGCCAGGCGGGATATCCGCATCCGCGACCGGATCGCCATCAGTGACGGAACCGCGATATGGCAGACCGCCAGCGGCGAGGCACCCGCCGCGAATCTCCGCGCCCGGGATGAAGCGCGCGACGCCCAGCGCGCCGAACGCGATCGCCTGCTCTATGTCGCGATGACCCGCGCCGAAACATGGCTGATCGTGGCGGCGGCGGGCGATCTGGGCAAGAATGGTGACGCGTGGTACGAAAAGGTTCAGGCGGGTCTGCAGGCCGCAGGCGCCGTTGCCCATGAGTTCGAAAATGGCCCCGGATTGCGGTTGGAGCATGGGAATTGGGCTGGAACGGTCTCTGATCCGCCTGCCGATATCGCCCGCGCAACCCCGGATCTGCCACCATTTTTCCGGCATCCCGCGCCCCCTCCGATCGTGCCGGCTGAAACGCTCAAGCCCTCGGATCTGGGCGGTGCCAAGGCGCTGGCGGATGAAAGCGGCCTGGACGAGGACGCCGCCAAGCGCCGTGGCCGTCAGATCCACCGCCTGCTCGAATTCCTGCCCGCCGTGCCACGGGATGACTGGCCCGACATCGCCGGCAAATTGCTGTGCAACGGCCCTGATGCCGCCCGCGACGACGAGCTTGCGCTGCTTCTGGCCGAGGCCGAGAAGGTCTTGACCAAGCCCTCGCTTCAGTCTCTGTTTCACCCTGATGCGCTGTCCGAGGTGCCGATTTCCGCGAATGTCGCCGCCCTGCAGGGCCGCCGCATCCACGGGATCATCGATCGGCTACTGATCACCCCCGATCATGTGCTGGCCGTCGATTTCAAGACCAACGCCGCAGTGCCCGCCACCGCGCAGGACGTGCCCCTGGCGCTGTTGCGCCAGATGGGGGCCTATGCGCATGCCCTTGCGCTGATCTATCCCGATCGCACCGTGGAAACCGGTCTGCTCTGGACGCGGACCGCCACGCTCACCATGCTGCCGCACGATCTCGTGACCGAAGCCCTGCGCGACGCGCCTATCGCTTGACGCGTCCCGCCCCGCTCCATACGTTCGCGCCAGATCAATTCCTGCCAGGAGACGCAAAATGGGCACCGTAGCCGTAACAGACGATACGTTCGACGCCGAAGTGAAACAGTCCGACATCCCCGTCGTCGTGGATTTCTGGGCCGAGTGGTGTGGCCCCTGCAAGCAGATCGGCCCGGCCCTCGAAGAGCTGTCCGAAGAAATGGGCGGCAAGGTCAAGATCGCCAAGATCGACGTTGACACCAACCCCAACACCGCCGCCGCCATGGGCGTGCGCGGCATTCCCGCGCTGTTCATCTTCAAGGATGGCGAGGTGATCTCGAACCGCGCCGGTGCCGCCCCCAAGGCCGCCCTGCAAAGCTGGATCGAAGACAGCATCTGATCGCTGTCAAATGATCACACGGAAGGGGCCGCGCGACGCGGCCCTTTTCTTTTGCCCCCGGACAGGTGACAAAAGGCCCATGACGCTTTGCCCTTCCGATATCGCGGATCTGACCGCGCTGCGCCACGATCTGCACCGCCACCCCGAATTGTCCGGGCAGGAGGCGCAGACAGCGCGCCGCATTCTTGCCGCTCTCGACAGGCACGCGCCCGATCACACGCTCACCGATCTTGGCGGTCATGGCATCGCCGCGATCTACCAGGGCGCCGATCCCGGCCCAACGGTCCTGTTCCGAGCCGAGCTCGACGCCCTTCCCATCCACGAGATCTCCGACAGCGCGCACCGCTCCGCCTATCCCGGCACCGCGCATCTGTGCGGTCACGACGGGCATATGACCATCCTCATGGGCCTTGCCCGGATCCTGTCCCGCCAGCGTCCCGCGCGCGGGCGTGTCGTGCTGTTGTTCCAGCCCGCCGAAGAAACCGGCGCCGGGGCGCAAGCGGTGATCGCCGATCCCGAATTCGGCTCTGTTTCACCTGATTTCGCGTTTTCCCTGCATAACATGCCGGGCTTGCCGCTGGGCCATGTCGGACTGACCGAAGGGCCTGTGAACTGCGCCTCGCGCGGGCTTCGGGCCACGCTTTCGGGCAAGACCGCCCACGCCTCCGAGCCCGAAAACGGCACCTCCCCGATGGAAGCGCTCTGTAGCTTGATGCCGGCGCTGACCGCCTTGGGCCATGGCACCACAAGGGACGCCGATTTCGCGCTTGTCACCGTGACCCATGCCAGCATGGGGGCCGCCGCCTTTGGGGTTGCGCCGGGCGATGCAACCCTGATGGCCACCTTGCGCACCCTGACGGATGACAGGATGGAGGCGCTGTGCACCACCGCGCTCGATCTGCTGCACGACACCGCCGCCCGGAACGGCCTGACCGCCGATCACAGCTTCCACGACATTTTCCTGCACTGTGAAAACCACCCCGAGGCCACGGCCCATATCCGCAACGCGCTTGACGCGCTCGGCATGTCGCATGACGGATCGGGCCTGCCGATGCGCGCCTCCGAGGATTTCGGGCGCTTCGGCCATTCTGCGAAATCCGCCATGCTGTTCCTGGGCGCAGGCACGCAACATGCGGCTCTGCATAACCCGGATTACGACTTTCCAGACGATCTGATCCCGATCGGAACCCGCATCTTCGCCCGGATCGCCCGCGATCTGCTGGGCTGATGCGCCCCTTGCACCCTGTCCACCGCCCTTCCATATAGGCGGAAACCAACGGAGGCCCCATGCGCAAAGAATTTCCCGGCTGGCACGGCACAACCATCATCGGCGTGAAAAAGGCCGGAACCGTCGTCGTGGCCGGTGACGGACAGGTCAGCCTTGGCGACACCGTCATCAAGGGCAGCGCCCGCAAGGTACGCCGCCTGTCCCCCGGCGGTTATGACGTGGTTGCGGGCTTTGCCGGGTCCACCGCCGATGCCTTCACCCTGCTGGAACGGCTCGAGGCCAAGCTCGAAGCGACCCCCGGACAGCTGCAGCGCGCCTGCGTCGCCCTGGCCAAGGACTGGCGCACCGACAAGTACCTCCAGAAACTCGAAGCCATGCTGATCGTCACCGATGGCGACCAGATCTATGTCATCACCGGCGCGGGTGACGTTCTGGAACCCGAACATGATGTCACCGCCATCGGATCGGGCGGCAATTACGCCCTGGCCGCCGCGCGCGGCATGATGGACAGCGACCGCAGCGCCGAACAGGTCGCCCGCGACGCCATGGCCATCGCCGCCGATATCTGTGTCTATACCAACGGCAACCTGACCGTAGAAAGCATTTCCAAATGACCGACCTGACCCCGCGCGAGATCGTCTCGGAACTCGATCGTTTCATCATCGGCCAGAAGGACGCCAAGCGCGCCACCGCCGTGGCCCTGCGCAACCGCTGGCGCCGCAAGCAGCTGGCGGATGACCTGCGCGACGAGGTGTATCCCAAGAATATCCTGATGATCGGCCCCACCGGCGTCGGCAAGACCGAGATTTCTCGCCGTCTGGCCAAGTTGGCCCGCGCGCCCTTCATCAAGGTCGAAGCGACCAAGTTCACCGAAGTCGGCTATGTCGGCCGCGATGTCGAACAGATCATCCGCGATCTGGTGGATAGCGCCATTGCCCAGACCCGCGATTTCATGCGCGAGGATGTGAAATCCAAGGCGCATCAACAGGCCGAAGACCGGGTGATCACCGCGATTGCCGGCGAAGACGCCCGCGACGCCACGCGCGAGATGTTTCGCAAGAAACTGCGCGACGGCCTGCTGGACGACACCGTGATCGAACTCGATGTCGCCGATCAATCCAACCCCTTGGGCATGATGGATATCCCCGGACAGCCCGGCAGCCAGATGGGGTTGATGAACCTTGGCGATATCTTCGGCAAGGCATTCGGCGGGCGCACCGTCCGCAAGAAGATGACCGTCTCCGAAAGCTACGATGCGCTCATCAGCGAAGAGGCCGACAAGCTGCTGGATGACGACACCGTCCACAAGACCGCACTTGAGTCGGTGGAACAGAACGGCATCGTTTTCCTGGACGAGATCGACAAGGTCTGCGCCCGGTCGGATGCGCGCGGCGGCGATGTTAGCCGCGAAGGCGTGCAGCGCGATCTGCTGCCCCTGATCGAAGGCACGACCGTGTCCACCAAGTACGGGCCGGTCAAGACGGACCATATCCTGTTCATCGCCTCGGGCGCGTTCCATATCGCCAAGCCCTCGGATCTCCTGCCCGAGCTTCAGGGCCGCCTGCCCATCCGGGTCGAGCTGCGCGCGCTGACCGAAGAGGATTTCGTGCGCATCCTGACCGAGACGGACAATGCCCTGACCCGGCAATATACCGCGCTCATGGGCACCGAGAATGTCACCGTCACCTTCACCGAAGATGGTATCGCGGCGCTGGCCAAGATCGCCGCCGAGGTCAATCAATCGGTCGAGAATATCGGCGCGCGGCGGCTTTACACCGTGATGGAACGCGTCTTCGAGGAACTGAGCTTCACCGCCCCGGACCGCGCCGGCGATACCGTGACCGTGGACGCCGCTTTCGTCGATGCCAATCTGGGCGAGCTGATGAAATCCGCCGACCTGTCACGCTACGTGCTCTGAGGTTGCGGGGCGATCTGCCCAAAGTGACGCTGCAACCCCCTAAGCGGTCGCAAAATTCCCTCAATTCCGGCCTGCATGGCGGCATAATCGCCGCGAACGCAAGGCGCCGCGATATTCGGGCGCTGCTTTCGGGTGGTCGGCATGCAGGAAGCAGGGTGCGATGCGAGAACGAAATGGATTGGATGCGGCGGATATCCGCATTCTGACCGCTGTTCAGAAACACGGCCAACTCAGCAAGACCAAGCTGGCTGAACTCGTGAACCTGTCTCCCACCCCGTGCTGGGCGCGGCTGACCCGTCTGCGCGCTGCGGGATATATCAGCGGCTATCACGCCGATATCGCGCTCGATCGCGTGGTGGATACGACCCGCGTTGTGGTGACGGTCTCGCTCACGCATCACCGCAAGACCGATTTCGACCGGTTCGAATCGCATATCGCGGGCATTGACGCGATCATCAACTGCGTGGCGACAGGCGGCGGGATCGACTATATCATGACCGTGGTCACCCCCAGCCTCAGCACGTTTCAGGACGTGATGGACGATCTTCTATCGGCCGATCTGGGCATCGACCGGTACATGACCTATTTCGCCACCCGCCTCATCAAGGCCGAACAGCCGAACCTCGCCAAACTGGTCGCACACAGCGCGCGATAAGGCGTCAGGTCCATTTGGTCGCCAAGGCGCCGAATCCCGGGCTGATCGGTCTGCAAAACCCGGATTTTCAGGCCACGCTTGCACCCCGAAACAGGATACGCCCTGCCCATCAGCAACTCCGCTCCGGGCAGCAATCCGGCGCAGAACAGGGTGAACGACATGATGCAATCACATGACTTCGGCTTTGGAACACAGATCCGCAAATCCCCCTATTTTGACGCAACCGTCCGTTGGGGCGCGCAGGGGTTCTCGGTCTATAACCACATGTATATCCCGCGCGATTTCGGCGATCCGGAACAGAACTTCTGGAACCTCGTCAATTGCGCCATCCTGTGCGATGTCGCCGTCGAGCGCCAGGTCGAGATCACCGGCCCCGACGCCGCGAAATTCGTCCAGATGCTGACACCGCGCGACCTGTCGAACATGGCGGTCGGTCAGTGCAAATACGTGCTCATCACCAATGCCGAAGGCGGCATCCTCAACGATCCGATCCTCCTGCGGCTGGCGGAAAACCACTTCTGGCTCTCGCTCGCCGACAGCGACATCCTCCTCTGGGCGCAAGGCGTCGCCGTGCATTCCGGCCTCGATGTCTCGATCTGCGAACCCGACGTGTCCCCGCTGCAGCTGCAAGGCCCCAAATCCGGCGAGATCATGCGCACCCTCTTCGGCGACGAGATCATGGACCTGCGCTATTACTGGCTCCGCGAGATCGAGCTGGACGGAATCCCGCTGATCGTCTCGCGCACCGGCTGGTCCAGCGAACTGGGCTATGAAATCTACCTGCGCGACGGCACCAAGGGCGACGCCCTGTGGGAACGCATCATGGCCGCCGGCATGCCTTTCGGGCTGAAACCGGGTCACACATCCAGCATCCGGCGCATCGAGGGCGGCATGCTGTCCTATCACGCCGATGCAGACATCCACACCAACCCGTTCGAGCTGGGCCTCGACCGTCTGGTGAACCTGGACATGGAGGCCGACTTCATCGGCAAGTTCGCCCTCCAGCGCATCCGCGACAACGGCATCACCCGCAAGCAGATCGGCCTTGTCATCGACGGGCCCAGGCTGACCGGCCCCAACACCACCTTCTGGCCGATCAACCACGATGGCGCCTGCGTGGGCAAGGTCACCTCGGCGATCTACTCGCCCCGGCTTGGCAAGAACATCGCGCTGGCCATGGTCTCGGTCGACTGCGCCGAGCTTGGCACTCAGCTCGAAGTGGTGACCCATTCCGGCGAAACCACCGCCACCGTGGTCGAACGTCCGTTCTTCGATCCGCGCAAGCAGCTGGCCGCCGGCGCATCGCCCCAGTCCACCCAAGCCACCGCATAAACGCGCATAAAAGGGCCACACATGTCCGACCTCGCGATCGAGCTGCATTGGCAGCGTGCCGAACCTGCCTTGCAGACCGGCAAATACTCAAACGCGCACACCGTTCTCTATAATACCAACCACGAGGTCCAGGTGGACGCCGCCCCCGATTGGGGCGGCGATCCCGACCACACCAACCCCGAACAGGCGCTTGCCGCCGCCCTGTCCAGCTGTCACATGATGACCTTCCTTGCGCTCTGCGCCAAGGCCGGTTGGCCCGTGGCCAGCTATCACGACTATGCCGAGGCGCATCTTGGCAAGAACCCCCAGGGGCAGATGTCGGTCACCCGGATCGATCTCAACCCGGTGGTGCGCTTCGACACCGGCTTTGCCGTCGATGCCGACGACCTGGCCCAGATGCAGCACCGCGCACACCGCTATTGCTTCATCGCCAACACCCTGGCCGACAGCGTCGAAATCAACGTCCGTTAAAGCACGCCGCCTTTGGCCTGGGGCACCGGCCAAAGGCGGGCCGCGCACAACGATTGAACGAAACACCGCTTCCAAAGGATAAGACATGCTTCTCTCCGATCTCGATGCTGACGGCATCCTGCGCCTCACGCTGGACGATCCCTCTCGCCGCAATGCCCTGTCCGAAGCGATGATGACACGGCTCACCGACGCCTTCACCGACGCGGGCGCCAATCCTGCCGTGCGCGTCATCATCCTGGCCGCCAACGGCCCGGCCTTCTGTGCCGGTCACGACCTCAAGGAAATGACCGCCGGTCGCGCCGGTGATGATGGCGGCCGCGCCTATTTCACCAAGGTGATGGCCCAGTGTTCCGCAATGATGCAGACCATCGTCAATTGCCCGAAGCCCGTGATCGCCCAGGTCACGGGCATCGCCACCGCCGCCGGCTGTCAGCTGGTGGCAAGCTGCGATCTGGCCATTGCCGCCGATACCGCGCGGTTCAGCACGCCGGGCGTTCATATCGGCCTTTTCTGCTCGACCCCGATGGTGGCGCTGTCGCGCAATGTCTCGAACAAGCACGCGATGGAAATGCTGCTGACCGGCGACATGACCCCGGCCTCCCGTGCCGCTGAAATGGGCCTCGTCAACCATGCCGTGCCCGAAGATGCGCTGGCGCAGACCACGCTCGACATGGCCCGCAAGATCGCGTCGAAATCCAGCATGACGCTGGCCACCGGCAAGCGCGCCTTCTATGCCCAGCGCGAAATGCCCCTGGCGCAGGCCTATGACTATGCCTCCCAGGTGATGGTCGACAACATGCTGGCCCATGACGCGCGCGAAGGCATCGACGCCTTCATCGAAAAGCGCGCGCCGCAATGGCAGGATCAATAAGCACCATGGGCAGCAATCCCTACAACACCGGCCTCGATCGGACCCCGGCGAATTACCAGCCGCTCACGCCGCTCACCTTCCTGGAGCGCGCCGCCAGCGTGTTTCCCGATCACATTGCGATCCTGCATGGCGATCTGCGGCGCAGCTATGCCGCCTTCTATGCCCGGTCGCGCCGGCTGGCCTCGGCATTGGCCCAGCGCGGCATCGGTCGGGGCGATACGGTCTCGGCGCTTCTGGCCAACACACCCGCGATGCTCGAATGTCATTACGGCGTGCCGATGTGCGGCGCAGTCCTGCATTCGATCAACACCCGGCTCGATGCCGCGATCATCGCGTTCCAGCTTGATCATGCGATGGCGAAACTGGTGATCGTGGACCGCGAATTCGCTCCCCTGATGCAGGACGCGCTCGCCCTGGCCAGCGTGACGCCGGATGTCATTCTCTATGACGATCCCGAATATGACGGGCCGGGCAGCATGGCCGCCGCCACGGAATACGAGGCGTTTCTCGCCACCGGCGATCCCGAGTTCGCATGGCTCATGCCCGAGGATGAATGGGACGCGATCTCGATCAACTACACCTCCGGCACCACCGGCGATCCCAAGGGGGTCGTGTCGCATCATCGCGGCGCTTACCTGCTCGCGCAGGGCAACGCGCTGACCACCTCGATGGCCAAGCACAGTGTCTATCTCTGGACCTTGCCTATGTTCCATTGCAACGGCTGGTCCTTTCCCTGGACCTTGTCGGCAATCATCGGCACCCATGTCTGCCTGCGGCAGGTCCGGGCCGAACCGATCTGGCGCGCGCTGGCCGAAGATGGTGTCACCCATCTGTGCGGCGCGCCCATCGTCATGTCGCTCATCAACGCCGCCGATGACAGCGTGAAGCGTCCGCTCGATCGCCGCGTGCAATTCTTCACCGCCGCCGCCCCGCCGCCGGAATCGCTTCTGGCCGAAATGGATGCGGCGGGCTTCGATGTCACGCATCTTTACGGGCTGACCGAAACCTATGGTCCCGCCGTGGTCAATGAATGGCATGCCGACTGGTCGTCCCTGCCCGGCCCGCAAAAGGCCGCGCTCAAGGCGCGTCAGGGTGTGCGCTACCTGCCGCTTGAAGGGCTCGATGTGCTCGATCCCGACACGATGCGCCCCGTGCCCCGTGACGGCGTGACCATGGGCGAGGTGATGTTTCGCGGCAACGTGGTGATGAAGGGCTATTTCCGCAGCCCCGAGGCGACGCAAAAGGCTTTGGCTGGCGGCTGGTTCCATTCCGGCGACCTGGGTGTCGTCCATCCCGACGGCTATATCCAGCTCAAGGACCGCTCCAAGGACATCATCATCTCGGGCGGCGAGAATATCTCGTCCATCGAAGTCGAAGAGGCGCTCTACCGCCACCCCGCCGTCGCGGTCGCCGCCGTCGTGGCGATGCCGCATGACAAATGGGGCGAAACGCCATGCGCCTTCGTGCAGCTCTCCTCGGGGCATGACGCCGACGAAGCCGGGCTTCGCGCCTGGTGCCGCGATCATCTCGCCCCCTACAAGGTGCCGGGCCGTATCGTCTTCGCCGAAATCCCCAGAACCTCGACCGGCAAGATCCAGAAGTTCGTCCTGCGCGATCAGGCCCGTGCCCTGGCGGGCTGATCCGGCCCTATGGCCACCGCAACGCGCGCCGCGTTAACCGCGCGCATTGCGGTGCGCCGCACCGACGCAATACCGACGTGATACCGACGCGATGCCGAAGCCGGTTTTGCCCGGTTAACCAATCGGTTGCGCCCTGATTCGGCGGATCGGCCTGCGCGTGTTCCGGACACCCTATGCAAGCCCCCGGTTTTCCCGTATCTGCGGCTGATCCACAGTCAACCGGAACACCGCAGCCATGAACATGATGTCCACCTTCGTCAAACCCATGCATCCCGAGGGGCGCAAATTCGTGGCGATCTTCGCCGCGATCACCCTTGCCCTCTTCCTGATCGAGGATTTTCTGGGCTGGATCGGCGTTGGCTTAACTGTCTGGTGTTACTACTTTTTCCGCGATCCCGAACGGGTGGCCCCGGCGCGGGATGACGTGATCGTCAGCCCTGCGGACGGCATCGTGTCGCTGATCGAACCCGCCATTCCCCCCGCCGAACTGGGCCTGCCCGACACCCCTCTGACCCGCGTGAGCGTGTTCATGTCGGTGTTCAACTGCCATGTGAATCGCGCCCCCGTCCCCGGTGAGATCACCGCCATCGCCTACCGGCCCGGTAAATTTTTCAACGCTTCTTTGGACAAGGCCAGCGCCGATAACGAGCGCAACAGCTTGGTGATCCGCATGGCCAACCAACAAGATCTTGCGGTCGTCCAAATCGCCGGTCTGGTGGCCCGCAGGATTGTGTGTTTCGTGAAACGCGGTGATCGTGTACAGATGTCCGAGCGGTTTGGCCTGATCCGCTTCGGATCACGGCTGGATGTCTACCTTCCCGATGGCATCCAACCGCAAGTGCGTGTCGGACAAACGATGGTCGCCGGAGAAACCGTGATCGCCGCCCTCGATGCGCCCAACACGGATCACGACGCGAACACATGACACGACCACCCGCAAAATCCATCACCGACCTGACCCTTGTCAGGCTCATTCCGAACATGCTGACCCTTGGCGCCGTCTGCGCCGGGATCACGGCCATACGCTTCGGCGTTCAGGGAAATTACGTGGTCGCGGTGCAACTGGTCCTGCTGGCCGCCGTCCTTGACGGCATCGACGGTCGCGTCGCGCGCTATGTGGGTTGCGACAGTCAATTCGGGCTCGAGCTGGATTCACTGGCCGATTTCCTGAACTTCGGCGTAACACCTGCGCTGATCGTGTATTTCTGGGGCATGCAGGACATGGGCCCCTTCGGCTGGAGTGTGGCACTGGCCTTTGCGATCTGCTGCATCCTGCGACTGGCACGGTTCAATGTCAGTGCCCGCGATCCGTCGGCGACGGCTCCGGCCAGTCATTTCACCGGCGTGCCCGCGCCCGCCGGCGCCTTTCTGGCCTTGGCGCCGCTGCTCTTGTCCTTCGCATTCAGCGACCGTCCGGCACTGCCGGGGATCGCGGTCAGCCTCTATATGCTGTTCATCGGATTTCTGATGGTCAGCCGTGTGCCGACGCCATCGTTCAAATCGATCCGGATCGCCCGCGAAAACCGGCTTCTGGCGATCATCGCGGTGATCGTCGCGCTTGTTGCACTGGCGGCGTTTGAATGGATCACCCTGCTGTCGGCCTGTGCCGCTTATCTGGCTTCGGTTCTTGTGGCTTTCGTGGCAGAGCTGCGCCGTTCAGACAGGTGCGAGTGACCATATGGACCCCAAGGCAATCGAATCGTCCTACGCAAGGTGGGCGCCCATCTACGATGCGACGTTCGGAAAGATTACCAATGCAGGCCGCAATCGTGCTGTCCGCCTGATCAATCAACGCCCCGGAACCGTTCTCGAGGTGGGCGTTGGAACCGGTCTGGCCTTGCCGCATTACGATCCTCAATGCACCGTCACCGGGATAGATTTCTCCGAGGACATGCTGGCCAAGGCGCAGCGCCGGGTGACCGATCTGGGTCTTCACCACGTCAAGGAGCTGCGCCAGATGGATGCACGGCACCTGGATTTTCCCGACAACAGCTTCGAGACGGTCGCGGCCATGCATGTGCTGTCGGTCGTGCCCGAGCCTGAAAAGGTCATGGCGGAAATCGCCCGTGTCTGCGCGCCCGGTGGCCGGGTCGTGATCACCAACCACTTCGTACATGAGCGCGGTCTGCTTGCGTTTCTTGGCAAGATCACCGCGCCATTCGCGAACCTTCTGGGCTGGCACTCGGATTTCCACATCGACAAGGTGATGCGCGACGACCTGTCGGTCACCGAACACAAGTCCTTGCCGCCCATCGGCATGATGACCTTTCTGGTCATGGAAAAACCCCGCCCGTCCTGAGGGCGCTGTCCCCGGATCGAATACCCTTTTCTTTCGGGACGATCCGTTCCACCAAAGGACATGACGTTCATCGGGTTCCTGCGCTCCAATGCGCCATGGCTGTCGGCTGGCGTGCTGCTGACCTTTTTCAGCAGCTTTGGCCAGACCTTCTTCATTTCCATCTTCGCCGGCGAAATACGGACAGAGTTCGGCCTGTCGCATGGGCAATGGGGCGGCATCTACACCCTTGGCACCGGGCTGTCGGCGCTGGTGATGGTCTGGGCCGGCGGCTTGACCGATCTGTTTCGCGTAAGGGTTCTTGGGGCGCTCGTGCTTCTCATGCTGATGGCGGCATGCCTTTTCATGGCGCTCAACCCCGTCTGGTGGCTGTTGCCCCTGGTCGTCTTCACCCTGCGCTTCGCCGGTCAGGGCATGACCAGCCATATCGCCGTGGTCGCGATGTCGCGCTGGTTCATCGCAACCCGGGGAAAGGCGCTGTCAATCGCGACCCTTGGCTTTGCTGCGGGCGAGGCGCTGTTGCCGCTGATCTTCGTGGCGCTGATGATCCATTACGACTGGCGCCTGCTATGGGGCCTTGCGGGGCTGATCGCTGTTGCCGGTATCCCCGTCCTTGTGCTGTTGCTGCGCCATGAACGCACGCCGCAATCCATGGCGCATCAAAGCCAATCGGCGGGAATGGGCGCGCGGCACTGGACCCGAAACCAGACGCTTGGGCATTTCCTGTTCTGGTTCATGATCCCCGCCCTTCTGGGTCCGTCTGCGTTCAACACGGCATTCTTCTTCCACCAGGTCCATTTCGCCGACATCAAGGCTGTCGCGCATGTGGATCTCGTGGCGATGTTTCCGTTCTATACCGCAGTCTCCATTACCGCGATGATGCTGTCGGGTTGGGCGCTTGACCGCCTCGGGACCGCACGGCTCATGCCGGTGTCGCAAGCCCCCATGGTTCTGGCCTTCCTGCTTTTTGCGCAGGCCGACGGGCCGATGGGCATCTTGCTGGGGTTTTTCTGTCTCGGGCTGACCACGGGCATGAACACCACCCTGCCCAACGCCTTCTGGGCCGAGTTCTACGGGACAAGGAATATCGGCTCGATCAAGGCGATGGCTGCGGCGATCATGGTGCTTGGCTCGGCGATCGGGCCCGGCCTGACAGGTCTGGGTATAGATCTGGGGATAGGGATCGAGGCCCAATATGTGATGATCGCGGGCTATTTCATCTTTGCCACGGTCATGATGAGCATCGGTATCGCCCGGGCGCGGCCCCTTCTATCGCTGGCGCCTTAGATAGACGTAATAGGCGCCGCCCCCACCATGCGAGACATGCGCCTCGGCGATCTGCAGAACCACCTGCGCCAGCGGCGGCGACGAGAGCCATTGCGGGACATTGTGGCGCAAGACACCGTGCCTGACCGGGATCGGACCGCCTTCGTCACGGCTTTTGCCCTTGCCGGTGATGACCAGCACAAGCCGCTTGCCCTGCGCATGCGCCCGCAGAATGAAGCCCATCAGCGCCGGATGCGCCTGATCCATCGTCATTCCGTGCAGGTCCAGCCGCGCCTCGGGCACCACCTTGCCGCGCTTCAGCTTGCCATAGGTTTTCTGGTCCATCTTCACCGGCTGCCGCGCGATCCGTTCAGCAATGTCAGGAAAGACGTCATGCTTGGGCCTGGCGCCGATTGTTTTCTGCCCAATCTCGAACTCTTTCAGAGATGTCCGCGCCGCCTTCTTCGTAGCAGGCTTGGCAGACGCTTCCTTCTCGTCCCGCCGGTCAGGGGCCAGGCGATCTGTCGTCTTGGCAACCCGGCGCCAAAGCTCCAGCTCCTCGGGCTTGAGGCGCCGACGCGTCACTGCAACGGCTCTGTCAGCATGGCATAGGCCCGCTGGATGGGCAGCAAGACAACCATCCGGCCCGGATCGCGCAGCTTGCCTGCCGCACGCCCTGCGGCATCCCCCGTGCCAAAGAAGATATCCGCGCGCTGCGGTCCCTTGATCGCCGATCCGGTGTCTTGCGCCACCATCAGGCGGTTGATCGGGTTCTGACCGCCCTTTTCAATCCAGACCGGCGCTCCAAGCGGCACAAAGGCGGGATCAACCGCAATCGTGCGCCCCGGCGTGACCGAGCGATTCATCGCGCCAAGCGGTCCCTGATCTGCGGGCACCTGATCGACAACGCGGAAAAAGACATAGGATGGGTTGTGAAACAGCAGCTCCCGCCCCTCCACGGGATTGCGCCGCACCCAGTTCTTGATGACCTGCGCCGACACCTGGTGAACCTCGTAGATGCCGCGCCGCACCATTTCGACCCCGACGGACCGATAATCATGCCCGTTCTTGCCGCCATACCCGACCCGGATCACCTGTCCATCGGGCAACCTGATGCGACCGGATCCCTGGATTTGAAGGAAAAACAGCTCGACCGGGTCATCGACCCAGGCAATCTCCAGCCCGCGCCCCTTGAGGGCGTCACCCGTCTCGATCTCGCGTCTGGTCAGCCAGGGGCCTGTCCCCCTTGCCTCGGGCGGCATCCGGTAGATCGGAAACCTGTAGCGGCCGTCAGGGCGAAGCGACCCGTTCAACTCGGGCTCGAAATAGCCGGTGAACAAAGGCCGCTTTTCGTTCTCGATCAGAACAGGCCGAAAGAACAGTTCGAAAAAGGGCTGCGCATCGGGCTTTTGCTGTGCCAGCGCGCACAAGGCCGACCAATCGGGATCGTCCATGTCGGGGCACGTCTCGAGGAAGACCGCCAGCGCGCGATCGTGATCGTCCTCTTCCCAACCGTCGAGATCGCGGAAATCCAGGATGGTGTGGGTGGTCTCACTGGCCGTCAGGCTGCCTGCGAAAGACAGCCAGACCGCCAGGACCGCCCACAGCCGACCGATCATTCGCCCGTGGCAACAAGCCGCCAGTTCGGATCGTCCGAGCCCATGACACGCTCGAATGTCCACAGATCCTTCTGGCGCTTGGCTGTCTTTGCGTCGCCCTCGATGATCTCACCGCCCGAGTCCCGTACAACCGATGTCAGCTCCCCGACGAACCGGACGGTGATCGCGGCACGGTTTTCATCGTCCAGCGTCGCTTCGACCAGCTTGGTCTCGCGCAGTCCAAGAAACTCGGCTTCGACAATCAGGCCCTGTTCCTGCCGCGCATCGATCACCTGGGCAAATGCCTCGTAGACGTCTTCATCCAGAAACGGCGCCACATCCTCGAGCTGCCCGCGCTCGAACGCCATTAGGATCATCTCATAGGCACCGCGCGCACCTTGCAGGAACTGCGCGACATTGAATGACGGCTCGATGCGTTTCATCCGCGCCAGCGCATCCGCAGCGTCCGACCCCTCGGAAACATTATCGACGATATCGTAATCCGGGCCGCCATCGATCACCTCGAACGTGTCGCGGCGCGACGGGGCAGCGCTTGCCTTTTCACTGCGCGGCGGCCCTTCAAAACCATCGCGGGTGCCCAGAACGCTTTTCAATCGCAGGATCAGAAAGACCGCGATTCCGGCAAGAACCAGAAGCTGAAGAAGAGGGGAGTTCATTGGCACCTCATGTCATGCGGGCATGGAAACTGTTCAAGTCCGAACTTATGTAGGTGACGCAGGCCGGCAAGTCCACCTTGCAAGCAAATATGAAACCGGAGTTGCGACCATGTGGCTGTTCCTCGCTTTCCTTTCTGTTCCGATTGTGGAAATCGCCCTTTTCATCCAGGTCGGCGGTGCGATCGGCCTGTGGCCGACCCTGGCCATTGTCATTCTCACCGCGATCCTCGGGGCGTGGCTTGTTCGGGCGCAGGGCCGGCTGGCGATGAATGACCTACGCCGCTCGTTTTCCCAGCTTGGCGACCCGACCGAGCCGCTGGCCCACGGGGCGATGATCCTCGTATCGGGCGCGCTCCTGCTGACGCCCGGCTTTTTCACCGATGCGGTGGGCTTTGCCTTGCTCATGCCGCCGGTACGCATGGCGGTGCTGGCCTATCTTCGCAAGCGCGTGCATGTCGCCCGGTTCGAAATGGGCCGGGAAGGGCCGCGCCCCGCGCATGATCCCGGCGTGATCGACGGCGACTATCACGAGGTGGATGGCACCAAGCCGTCATCCCAAAAGCCATCGGCCTGGACCACACATCGCTGACGTCTTGTGATTGAGGCCCACGATCCTTCCTGCTAAGCCTTCGCCCAACGTCATTCCAGTGGAGTCGATACATGTCGGATCAAGAAAACGGAGCCGCCGACCAGGCGCAGCAGCCCCAGGTCAAGATGAACACCCTGACACAGTTCATTCGTGACCTGTCGTTTGAAAACGTGCTGTCCCAGCGTGGAACCGGTGGTGAAGTCACGCCGGACGTTCAGGTCGGCGTCAGCCTCGACGCGAAAAAGCGCTCGGTCGAGCATCAGTACGAGGTGATCACCAAGCTGCGGATCGACTCCAAGAACAAGGCCACCGATGAGGCTCTGTTCGTGCTGGAAATGGAATATGCCGGTGTTTTCCACATCGAAGGCGTCCCGGACGAGCAGATGCATCCCTTCCTGATGATCGAATGCCCCCGGATGCTGTTCCCGTTCATCCGCCGCATCGTGAACGACGTGACGCGTGATGGTGGCTTCCCGCCGCTGAACCTTGAAAATATCGACTTCGTGCAGCTCTACCGCAACGAAATCGCGCGCCGCCAACAGGCACAGGCGGCTGAAAAAGTCACGCCCGACGCCTAATCGGTCCTACAGCGTTCCGCCTTTACGCTGAGCCATCAGCGAAAGGCGGAACGCGCAAAACGCTTTAGCCCAGCTTTTTCCACAACGCGCCATCGCCCAGGGTTTCGATAAACGCCTCATGGGCGGCGGCTTCGTCTGCGGATATCCTTGCAGGCAACGGTGCGGGGCGCGGCTTGGGGCGCCAGTCCACCTGCCCATCGCCACCCCCTGACGACGATTGGGTCGTCGCCGATAGCGCGAAATCCGGTTGCCGCCCGCCGATCAGCTCAAGATAGACCTCCGCCAGGATCTCGGAATCCAGCAACGCGCCGTGCAGCGTCCGTGCCGTGTTATCGATCCCGAACCGTCGGCACAGCGCATCCAGCGACGCGGGCGAGCCTGGAAACTTCCGTCGTGCGATGGCCAGCGTGTCGATCGCCTGCTCCCATGGCAGAAGCGGCAGCTTCAGCCAGCCAAGCTCGGCGTTCAGAAATTTCATGTCGAACGCCGCGTTATGGATCACCAGTTTCGCATCCCCCACGAACTCGATGAAGGCCTGCGCCACATGATCGAAAGGCGGCTTGTCCCTCAGGGTGATCTCGCCGGGTTTCGGCGCGCGCGGCTGCTCCAGAAGATCGGGACCGATCCCATGCACCTCGAAGGCTTCGTTCGGCATGCCGCGTCCCGGGTTGATGTATTGGTGAAAGGTCCGTCCCGTCGGCATGTGATTATACAGCTCCAGCGCCCCGATCTCGACGATCCTGTCGCCTTGCTCGGGGTCGAAGCCCGTGGTTTCCGTATCCAGAACGATCTCACGCATGGCTCTGCCTGCTCCTGATTTTCCGCACCAGATCCTGAACCTGTTGGCGCGCGCCCTCAAGTGTCTCGGTGGTGATGGCATAATCCGACAAGCGGCATTTTTCATCCGCCGGCATCTGTTTGTCACGGATCGCCTCGAACTGGGCTTGCGTCATTGTGCCTCGTGCCATCACCCTCTGGCGCTGAACCTCGGGCGCGACGGTGACACAGGCAATGGCATCGAATGGCCCCTGCGCCCCGGTCTCGAACAAAAGCGGTATGTCCAGCACGACGATATCGGCCCGGGATGCCGCGATAAATCGGGCGCGGTCCTCGGCCACCAGCGGATGAACGATCCGCTCGATGCGCTGCAACGCTGTCGGATCCTCCGCGATGATCTCCTTAAGCCGCTCACGCGATACCGCGCCATCGACAATCGCAGTTGGAAACGCCTCGGCCATCGGGCCCACCGCGGCACCGCCCTTGGAATAGAGCCTGTGCACCGCTTCATCCGCATCCCACACATCGCAGTTCTCATCGGCGAACATACGGGCCGTTGTCGACTTGCCCATGCCGATCGATCCCGTCAGGCCCAGTACGAAACTCATCTGAGTGCTGCGGCCCTCGCCGCAGTGTCCACCACCGGACGCACCCCGAACCAGCGCTCGAATCCGGGAACGGCCTGGTACAACAGCATCCCAAGCCCATCCACCGTGGTGCAGCCGATCTCTTCGGCCTCGGCCAACAGCCGTGTCTTCAGCGGCGCATAAACCAGGTCGGTCACGACCGCATCCTTGCGCAACCCGTCCAGCGGCACCCGAAGCGGCGGTTTCCCGATCATGCCCAGTGACGTGGTGTTCACGACGGTCATCGCGTCTTCAAGCATGTTGCCCGCCTGAACCCAGTCCACCACGGTCAGCCTGTTTCCGAAATCGGCCTTCAAGGCCTCGGCCCGAACACGGGTACGGTTCGAAATCAGGATTTCCGGCACCCCGGCATCGATCAGGGACGCAACAACCGCCCTTGCGGCACCACCCGCCCCCAAAACAGCGGCGGGGCCGCTTTTGGGATCCCAATGCGGCGCATTCTCGCGCAGGTTCTGAATGAATCCGTAGCCATCGGTATTATCCGCATGGATCCTGCCATCCTTGCGGAAGATCAGCGTATTCGCCGCACCGATCAATGTGGCGCGATCCGTCACCAGATCGGCGAACTCCATCACCTTTTCCTTGTGGGGCACCGTTACGTTCAGGCCGACAAATCCCATTTTCGGCAAGGTCCGCAGCACGGTTTCAAGGTCCTCGGGACTTATATCCATGGGGATGTAATGGCCCTTGACTCCATTTACCTTCAACCAGTGACCATGCAGCTGCGGTGACTTCGAATGCGCGATCGGTGATCCGATCACGCCCGCCAATGGTATCTTCTCCAAACTCATCCCTCCAGATCCCCCCTCACCGTCAGATAGGACAACAGCTCCAGAAGCGGCAGGCCAAGCACGGTGAAATAATCCCCCTGCACCTGGGCAAACAACCGCGCGCCTTCTTCCTCAAGTTTGTAAGCGCCCACCGAATGGCGAATACTGTCCCAGTTGCGGGTCACATAGGTATCAAGATACGCGTCCGATATCTGCCGCATCATCATCCGGGCCAGTCCCACATGCCGCCAGATCGGCCGCCCCCCCTCGCAGATCACCGCACTGGACAAAAGCTCGTGCCGCTTGCCGCGCATCCGTGTCAGCTGTGCGCGCGCCTCGTCCGGGCTTTCGGGCTTGCTCAGGATCGTACCTTCGAAACTCAGAACCTGATCACAGCCGATGACCAGCGAGCCTGGATATTTCGCGCTGACTTTTTGCGCCTTCATCTCGGCCAGCGCATCGGCAATGTCACGCGGCGATGCTGCCTCGGCCAACATGGCGATACGAATCGCGTCTTCATCGACACGCGCCGGAATTGCGGTGACATCGACGCCGGCATTACGCAGCAGGGTCAACCGGATTTCGGACCCTGACGCCAGGATGATTTCCGCCATCTTGTGGACAACCTCTTGGATATCTTAACGAGTGTTTAAGAACAGATCGGCCGAAAATCCATCCCCGGCGATCCATCCCCCGATCCTGTGTCCTCTCGCGTGGCTGTGCCAACACTCATCCGCAGGGGATATGGATAACCCGGCTGTCGGGATAACTGGCATCGGGCGCCAGTTATCCTTAAAATGATGAAACCCCTCGGCATAACTTAACTTATTGTAAAACAATGTTTTATTATGAATGCAATCTGGAATTTCAAAACCATGAACAGGTTTATCCACATCGCGGGAAGCCTGTCGATAATCGGCTCAAAACCCGGTAATCCACAGGCAGGGGTTGCCCTACTCCAAACAACCTCCTTTTTAATCTTTATTTTTATTTATAAGGAAGGCAGCGAAGAAAGAGGCTCGAAATGACTGACCTTCTCATCACGCTCTACCCGTGGAGCAAGGCATTCCATATCATGTCCGTGATCTCATGGATGGCGGGCCTGTTCTATCTGCCCCGTCTTTATGTCTATCACGTCGAACGATCCTCTCCCGGTGACAGCCGCGATGAGGTGTTCCAGACGATGGAACTCAAACTGCTACGGGTGATCATGAACCCGGCGATGATCGCCTCATGGGTTTTCGGATTGATGATGGTCCTGACCCCCGGGATCGTGGATTGGTCGGCGATCTGGCCCTATGCCAAGGGGGCGGCCATCCTGGCGATGACATGGTTCCATCACTGGCTGGGATTGCGGCGCAAGGATTTCCTTGCCGGGCGCAATGAATTGACGGGCCGGCAGTACCGCATGATGAACGAGGTTCCGACCGTCCTGATGGTCGTCATTGTCCTCGCGGTCGTCATCAAGTTCTGACGATCGTTGACTCGGCGGCCCTGGCTGCGTAAGTAACGCCCAAGCGCCCGTCCGGGTGACCTGTTTCCAATTCAATATGCCGACATGACGCCCGCAACGCGTGGGCGCGTCATGCCCAAGGATTTTCCCCCATGTCCGAAGACCGTCTGAATCTCTATGACCTCAAGGCGACAAGCGCCAAGGATCTGCTCGCCATGGCCGAGGAGCTCGAGATCGAGAATGCCTCGACCATGCGCAAGGGTGAGATGATGTTCCAGATCCTCCGCGAGCGTGCGGATGAAGGCTGGACCGTCTTCGGCGACGGTGTCCTCGAGGTGCTTCAGGACGGCTTCGGGTTCCTGCGCTCGCCGGAGGCGAATTACCTTCCCGGTCCCGATGACATCTACGTCTCGCCCGACATGATCCGCCAGTATTCCCTGCGGACCGGTGACACCATCGAAGGCGAAATTCGCGCGCCCGAGGAAAATGAACGCTATTTCGCCCTGACCACCGTCAAGCAGATCAACTTCCAGGATCCCGAACGCGCACGCCACAAGATCGCGTTCGACAACCTGACGCCGCTCTATCCCGATGAGCGCCTCAAGATGGAGGTCGAAGATCCCACCATCAAGGATCGCTCGCCGCGGGTGATCGATCTCGTCGCGCCGATCGGCAAGGGCCAGCGATCCTTGATCGTCGCCCCTCCGCGTACGGGTAAGACGGTCCTGTTGCAGACCATCGCCAACAGCATCGAAAAGAACCACCCGGAATGTTACCTGATCGTCCTGCTGATCGACGAACGTCCCGAAGAAGTCACCGACATGCAGCGCTCGGTCAAAGGCGAAGTGATCAGCTCGACCTTCGATGAACCCGCAGCGCGCCACGTCGCCGTGGCCGAAATGGTCATCGAAAAGGCCAAACGCCTGGTCGAACATAAACGAGATGTTGTGATCTTGCTCGACTCGATCACAAGACTTGGTAGGGCTTATAACACTGTCGTGCCGTCCTCGGGCAAGGTTCTGACAGGTGGTGTCGATGCCAACGCGCTCCAGCGTCCCAAACGGTTCTTCGGTGCCGCCCGGAACATCGAAGAAGGCGGTTCCCTGACCATCATTTCCACCGCGCTGATCGATACGGGCAGCCGCATGGACGAGGTGATCTTCGAAGAATTCAAGGGCACCGGCAACTCGGAAATCGTTCTGGATCGCAAGATCGCCGACAAGCGCGTGTTCCCGGCGATCGACATCCTCAAGTCCGGCACCCGGAAAGAGGATCTTCTCATCAACAAGGTGGATCTGCAGAAAACATTCGTTCTGCGCCGCATCCTCAACCCGATGGGAACAACGGACGCCATCGAATTCCTGCTGTCCAAACTCAAGCAGACCAAGACCAACTCCGAGTTCTTCGACTCGATGAACACCTGACGCGAGCTGTCCCGGGGGCAACGTGATGGACACGATCTACGCCCTGTCCACGGCGCAGGGCAAAGCAGGCGTCGCGATCATCCGCGTATCCGGGCCGCTGGCCTTTGACGCGGTCGCCAGCCTGGCGGGCGATGTGCCCGCCCCTCGCATCGCCAGCCTGCGCGTGTTGCGGTCCGCCGACGGTGTGCGCCTTGATGAGGCGCTTATTCTCACCTTTGAAAACGGCCACAGCTTCACTGGCGAAAAAGTGGCCGAATTTCATGTCCACGGCAGCACGGCGGTGGTGGTCGCCGTGCTTGATGCACTGTCGCGGATCGATGGCTTGCGCCCGGCGGAGCCCGGTGAGTTCACGCGCCGCGCGCTGGAAAACGGCCGCCTCGACCTGGCGCAAGTCGAAGGGCTGGCCGATCTCATCGACGCCGAAACCGAAGCGCAGCGCAGGCAGGCCTTGCGTGTGCTTTCCGGCGATCTCGGCAAGCGCGCCGAAGATTGGCGCAGCGCCCTGATCCGGGCGGCGGCCCTGCTCGAAGCAACGATCGATTTCGCCGACGAAGATGTGCCTGTCGATGTCTCGCCAGAAGTGACGCAGCTGATCACCGCCGTGAAGCGCGACCTTGAAAAGGAAATTTCGGGCGTCACCACGGCGGAACGCATACGCTCAGGCTTTGAGGTGGCCATCGTTGGCGCGCCCAACGTGGGTAAATCCACGCTTCTCAATGCCCTTGCGGGGCGTGACGCCGCGATCACCTCCGAAGTCGCCGGCACCACGCGAGACGTGATCGAGGTCCGCATGGATCTTGGCGGATTGCCGGTCACCCTTCTGGACACGGCTGGTATCCGCGAGACGGAAGATACCGTCGAATCCATCGGCGTTGAACGCGCCCTGGGCCGCGCTGCTACAGCGGATCTTCGCGTTTTCCTGGTGACGGGCGATGGCATGCCTGATCTGCCGCGTGAACCCGACGACATCGTCGTGCAGGCCAAGGCGGATCTCGACCCCGGCAAGGGCCAGGGTATCTCGGGGAAAACCGGCCTCGGCCTGTCCGAGCTGATCGCGCAGATCACCGCAACGCTCTCGGCCCGCGCCTCGGGCGCTGGCGTGGCGACGCGCTTGCGTCACAGCCAGGCGATGGAGCGTGGCCTTTCCAGCCTCGAGTCGGCGCTCACCCTCTTGCCAAGGAGCGAGGATACCGCCGACATTACCGCCGAAGAAATTCGAACAGCTATCCGTGCGCTTGATTCTCTGGTAGGACGGATCGATATCGAAAATATCCTGGACGAAATATTCGCAAGCTTCTGCCTTGGGAAATGAGGAGTGTTTCACGTGAAACATTTTGACGTCATCGTGATCGGCGGCGGCCATGCCGGATGCGACGCGGCGCATGCAGCGGCCCGTGTCGGCGCGCGCACGGCCCTTGTAACGCTGGATAAATCCGGTATCGGCGTCATGTCGTGCAACCCTGCGATCGGCGGGCTCGGCAAGGGCCACCTCGTCCGCGAGATTGATGCGCTTGATGGTGTCATGGGTCGCGTGGCCGACAAGGCCGGCATCCAGTTTCGCCTGCTCAACCGCCGCAAGGGACCGGCGGTTCAGGGCCCTCGCGCGCAGGCGGATCGCAAGCTCTACCGCGAGGCCATGCTGTCCGAGATCGAATCCCGGCCCAACCTCTCGATCATTGAAGGTGAAGCTGCGGATTTCGTCATGCAAGGCGATCGGGTCGCCGGCGTCATGCTGGCCGATGGCAGCGAAATCACCGCCGGTGCCGTCGTCCTGACAACGGGTACATTCCTGCGCGGCGTGATCCATATCGGCGATGTGTCCCGCCCCGGTGGGCGAATGGGCGACAAGCCCTCGATCAAGCTGGCCGAGCGTATGGACAGCTTCGCCCTTGATCTTGGGCGCCTCAAAACGGGGACCCCACCCCGCCTTGACCGGACGACGATCGATTGGGACGCGCTTGAAAAACAGCCCGGCGATGACGATCCGGTGCTGTTCTCGTTCCTCTCGTCGGCCCCTGCGGCGCGGCAGATTTCCTGTGCGATCACGCATACAAACGAGAAAACGCACGACATCATCCGTGAAAATCTTGGCCGCTCGGCCATGTATGGTGGCCATATCGATGGCGTCGGGCCGCGCTATTGCCCCTCTATCGAAGACAAGATCGTGCGCTTCGCCGACAAGACCTCCCACCAGATTTTTCTCGAACCTGAAAGCCTGTCGGACAACCTGATCTATCCCAACGGCATCTCGACCTCGCTGCCCGAAGAGGTGCAGCACGATTACGTTCGCTCCATTGCCGGGCTTGAATCCGCCGTGATCGTGCAGCCCGGATATGCGATCGAGTATGATTATGTCGATCCCCGCGCGCTGGATGCGACGCTTTCGGTGAAAACCGTGCCCGGGCTGTATCTCGCCGGTCAAATCAACGGAACCACCGGCTATGAAGAGGCGGCGGCTCAGGGCCTGGTCGCCGGCCTCAACGCGGCGCTTGCCGTGCAGGGGCGTGATCCCGTGCTCGTCAGCCGATCCGACAGTTATATCGGCGTGATGGTCGATGATCTCATCACCCGTGGCGTGACCGAGCCGTATCGCATGTTCACCTCGCGCGCCGAATTCCGCCTGTCCCTGCGCGCTGACAATGCTGACCAGCGCCTGACCCCGCTGGGGATCGATGCTGGTCTTGTCGGGCCTGCGCGTCGCGACGCTTTCCTCGCCAAGATGGACAAGCTCGATACCGCCCGCGCCCGGCTCGAGGGTCAAAGCTTCACACCGCGCGAGCTTCTGAAAACCGGCCTCAAGGTTAATCAGGACGGGTCACGTCGCACAGGGTTTCAGCTTCTGGCCTTTCCCGATGTCGATTTCTCGCATCTTCTCGCTTTGGATCCGTCATTGGCCGATATCGACGCCGGATCGCGCGCGCAGCTGGAAAAAGACGCGCTGTATGCAAACTATATCCAACGCCAGAACCGCGATGTCGAAATGATGAAGCGGGATGAGGCGCAACAGATTCCCGCAGACCTGGATTTCTCGACGATTGACGGCCTGTCCAACGAGCTAAAAACCAAGCTTGGCGCAGCCCGCCCTGCCAATCTTGCGCAGGCATCGCGGATCGATGGCATGACACCGGCCGCTTTGACGCTGCTCATGGCCCGGCTTCGTCTGCGCAAGCGTGAAAAATCTGCATGAGCATCGATGCCGGAGTGAATGTTTCACGTGAAACATTGGAGCGCCTCAAGAGTTACGAGGCGCTGCTGCGCAAGTGGAACCCGCGCATAAATCTTGTCGCGCGGTCCACCCTTCCGGATCTTTGGCAACGGCATTTTGTCGATTCGATGCAGATCTTCGATCTGGCGCCGCCGAAGGTCGATCACTGGGTTGATCTTGGGTCAGGTGCCGGGTTCCCGGGGTTGGTCATTGCCATCATGGCCCTGGATACAGGATCGCCAAGCCGCGTCACCCTTGTCGAAAGCGATGCCCGCAAATGCGCCTTTCTCCAGACAGTGATCCGCGAAACCGGCGCTCAGGCCCGTGTCATCAATGATCGGATCGAAAACATTCCCCCCCTGGAGGCAGATGTCCTGTCCGCTCGTGCCCTGTCCGATCTTGGCGCGCTTCTTGGCTATGCCGAACGCCACATGCGTCCCGACGGTCTGGCGATCTTTCCGAAAGGAGAGAATTGGCAGAAAGAGGTCGACGCCGCGCAAACAGCTTGGACCTTCGCCTCGCAGCTTGCTAAAAGTAAAACTGACGAAGGTCCCGTTATCTTGACCATTACAGGAGTAGCCCGTGTCTGATCCGACCCGCCCTCGCGGACCCAAGATCATTGCTGTTGCAAACCAGAAAGGCGGCGTTGGGAAAACCACCACAACGATCAATCTGGGCGCGGCGCTGGCCGAAGCGGGTCAAAAAGTGCTGATCATCGACCTCGATCCGCAGGGAAACGCCTCCACTGGCCTCGGAATCGAGGCATCTGACCGTGAATTCACCACCTACGAGCTTCTTCTCGAGGAAATCGAGCTTTCCGATGTCGTCCAGGAAACCGCCTTTGAAAACCTCCTGATCGTCCCCGCCACCGTCGATCTCAGCTCTGCGGACATGGAACTGATCGCCAGCGAGAAGCGCAGCTTCCTTCTGCATGACGCCCTGCGCCAGATCGCCATGGATGAATATGCCATCGACTACATCCTGATCGACTGCCCGCCATCGCTCAACCTGTTGACCGTCAACGCCATGGTCGCCGCGCATTCGGTCCTCGTGCCCTTGCAAAGCGAGTTTTTTGCCCTCGAAGGCCTGTCGCAACTCATGCTGACAATTCGCGAGGTGCGCCAATCCGCCAATCCCGACCTCAGGATCGAGGGTGTCGTGTTGACGATGTTCGATTCGCGCAACAATCTGTCATCCCAGGTCGAGCAGGATGCGCGCGACAATCTGGGCGCCCTCGTGTTCCAGACGCGCATACCCCGCAACGTTCGGGTCAGCGAGGCGCCGTCATATGCGGTGCCGGTTCTGCAATATGATTCCGCGTCCAAGGGCGCGCAGGCCTATCGCGATCTTGCCCAAGAGCTGATGAAAAACCAGACGCGCGTCGCCGCATAAAAACAGGAGCATCGAATGGCCGACAAGAAAACCAGGCAGCGCGGGTTGGGGCGCGGTCTTTCCGCGCTCATGGCCGACGTGAACGAGGACAAGGCCACCAGCGCCGATGCCCCCAAGCCGGCGGATCGCACCGTTCCGATCGAAAAAATCAAACCGAACCCGGATCAGCCCCGGCGCAGCTTCGACAAGGAAAAGCTCGAGGATCTGGCCGCATCGATCAAGGAAAAGGGCATCATCCAGCCCTTGATCGTCCGCCCTGCCCCCGGAAGTGACACCACGTTCGAAATCGTCGCCGGGGAACGCCGCTGGCGCGCGGCCCAGATGGCCAAGCTCCACCAGATTCCGGTCCTCATTCGCGATTTCGACGATACCGAAGTCCTGGAAATCGCCATCATCGAAAACATCCAACGCGCGGATCTCAATCCCGTGGAAGAAGCCGCCGGTTATAGCCAGTTGATGGACAAATTCGGCCATACGCAGGAAAAACTGTCCGAGGTTCTGGGCAAAAGCCGCAGCTACATCGCCAATTCGGTGCGTCTTCTGACCCTCCCCGACGAGGTTCAGACCTATCTCCGTGACGGTCGCCTAAGTGCCGGTCACGCCCGCACGCTCATCACCGCCGAAGATCCCGCCGCGCTGGCCCGGGAGGTCATCAAGAAAGGCCTGTCGGTGCGCGAAACCGAAGCCCTGGTGAAGAAAGCCATAAGCAACATCTTTTCTGATCCGACGAAGAAGAGAAAACCGTCGAAATCGGTCGAAAAGGATGCCGATACCAAGGCGCTCGAAGGCGATCTTTCCGCAAATCTGGGCATGACGGTCAGGCTCGATCACAAGCCGGGACAGGAAAAAGGCCAACTGACCATCAGCTACGAATCGCTTGATCAGTTGGATACCCTGTGCCGGATGCTCAGCGCCGGGGATTGACCCGGCTCAGGCCACCAACAGCTCTCGCAGGACGGCATTCAACAGCGGCCTGCCCTGTGTGGTGGCCCACAGGCGCCGATCATCGGTGTCGATCATGCCAAGCGCTTGCAGGTCGGCGATCTTGTCCTCCGGCAGGGCTTCACCTGCCAATGCAGCGTAGCGCACTAGATCTATACCATCACGCACGCGCAACCCCATCATAAGGTATTCCGCCGCCTGATCCTTGGGCGCAATCGGATCCCGCAATTTCTCGGCCTGCCCCGCATCCACCGCCGCCAGCCACCGATCCGGGTTCGACCAGGCCTCGGTCGCATATCGCTGCCCATCCAGGGTCAGCCGGCCATGCGCACCCGGCCCGATGCCAACGTAATCGCCATATCGCCAGTAAATCAGGTTATGCCGCGATTCAGCCCCCTGTTTGGCATGATTCGAGACTTCATAGGCGTCCATCCCGGCCTTGGCGCAAATCTCTTGCGTGGCCTCGTACATGTCGGCGGCCACATCATCTTGTGGCAATCCTTTCAGGCCGCCGCGCGCATAGCGGTCCGCAAAGGCCGTGCCCTGCTCGATCGTCAGCTGATACAGCGACAGATGATCCACCGCCATATCCAGCGCCTCGCGCAGTTCCGCCTGCCATGACGCCACGGTTTGATCCTGCCGCGCATAAATCAGGTCAAAACTGACACGGTCAAAGTTTTTCCTTGCAATATCATAGGCTTGGTGTGCTTCGGCCAGCGTGTGTACCCGTCCCAACCGCCGCAAATCCACGTCATTCAACGCCTGGATGCCCATCGACACCCGCGACACACCCGCCTGGGCATAGCCTTGAAACCGGCCCGCTTCGACCGATCCGGGATTGGCCTCAAGCGTCACCTCAAGATCATTCGCCTGGGGCCAGCTTTGTCTTACCCGCTCCAGGATTGCGGCGACCACATCGGGATCCATCAGGCTGGGCGTCCCCCCGCCTAGAAAAACCGAGTTCAGGATCCGACCCGACAGCATCCCGGCATAGCGGTCGATCTCTTGCAAATAGGCTCTAAGCCAGCGGGATTGATCGATATCCCGGCGCACATGGCTGTTGAAGTCGCAATAGGGGCATTTGGCCTCGCAAAATGGCCAATGCAGGTACAGGCCAAAGCCCCCCTGTTGCCAATCCTCAGGCAAAGCAACCCTTCACGAACTTGGCAAAGGCATCGGCGCGGTGGCTGATCCGGTTCTTTTCCCACCGGTCCATCTCGCCGAATGTCTGTTCATACCCGTCAGGCTGAAAGATCGGATCATATCCGTGCCCCTCATGCCCCCGCATCGGCCAGACGATCCGCCCCTCCACGGTTCCGGGAAACACCTCATCGTGGCCATCGGGCCAGGCCAGCACCAGGGTACAGCAAAACCGTGCGGTCCAGGGCTGCGGCGCGCCGCTTTCCACCAGCCGATCATGAGTCTTGCCCATCGCCATGACGAAATCGCGGCCCGTCTCTGTTTCAGCCCAATTCGCGGTGAACACACCGGGCGCACCGTTCAGGGCATCCACCTCGATCCCGGAATCGTCTGACAAGGCAGGCAGGCCGGTGGCCTTGGCCGCCGCATGGGCCTTGATCCGCGCATTGCCCACGAAACTCGTCTCGGTCTCTTCCGGCTCGGCCAGTCCCTTTTCTGCGGCACCCACCACCTTGACGCCGAACGGCTCCAGCAAGCTGGCGATTTCCTCCAGCTTACCGGCGTTATGGGTCGCAACCAGCAGGGTATCGCCCGTGAATTTACGCATTCACCGCCGCCTTTTGCGCCGCAACCAACTCGGTCACGCCCTTTTCCGCCAGATCCATCAGCTGGTTCATCTGATCCCGGCTATAGGTCGATCCCTCGGCGCTCATCTGCACTTCGATCAGCCGCTTGCTGCCGGTCATGATGAAATTCCCGTCCACACCGGCTTCGCTATCCTCGGGATAATCCAGGTCAAGCACCGGCTGGCCTGCATAGATCCCGCAGCTGACGGCCGCCACCGGATCGACAAGCGGATCGCTGATCACGTCGCCCGCCTTCATCAACTTGTTGACCGCAAGCCGCAGCGCGATCCAACCACCGGTGATCGCAGCACAGCGCGTGCCGCCATCGGCCTGGATCACATCGCAATCCACCGTGATCTGGCGCTCTCCCAGGGCGACCCGATCGACACCGGCCCGCAGCGACCGGCCAATCAGCCGCTGGATCTCGACAGTGCGCCCGCCTTGCTTGCCGGCGGTCGCCTCCCGCCGCATCCGCGACGAGGTCGAGCGTGGCAGCATGCCGTATTCCGCCGTCACCCAGCCCAGCCCCGAGCCTTTCATGAAGGGCGGAACACGCTCTTCCAGGCTGGCGGTACACAGGACATGCGTATCGCCCACACGGATCATGCAGGACCCTTCCGCATGTTTCGTGACGTCCGTTTCGATTGAAATGGAACGCATTTCACTTAAATCTCTTCCCGAGGGGCGCATATCGTCATCCTTTTTGCATCACGTGCCGGGGATACAGCCCGCATCATGCAGATAGCAACCCCGATTGACCTTTTCCACAACCCGTCTTTAATGACGTGCCATACCCAAAACGGCCTGACCATCATGAATGACCAAGGCAAAATCCTCGAAGAGATGAACGCCCGCTCCCGCGAGGTCTTTCGCCGCGTCGTGGAAACCTACCTGACCTCCGGCGCGCCTGTCGGCTCGCGCACCCTGACCCGCGATTTCAGCGAAAAGGTCAGCGCCGCGACGATCCGCAACGTGATGCAGGATCTCGAATATCTGGGCCTGCTGGAAAGCCCGCATATCAGTGCCGGCCGCGTGCCCACGCAAACCGGGTTGCGCATGTTCGTCGATGGCCTGCTCGAAGTGGGTGATCTGCACTCCACCGACCGCGAGATGATCGATGCCACCCTTGGCAGCAATTCCAAGGATGTCTCCGGCCTGCTGGACAGGATCGGCTCGGCCCTCTCGGGCGTCACCCATGGCGCCTCCCTGGTGCTCGCGCCCAAGCATGAGGCGCCGATCAAGCATATCGAGTTCGTAAGCCTTGCGCAGGATCGCGCGCTTGTCGTGCTCGTCTTTGGCGACGGCCATGTCGAGAATCGCATCTTCTCGCCCCCGCCGGGCCAGACGCCGAGTTCTATGCGCGAAGCGGCCAATTTCCTCAACGCCCTGGCCGAGGGGCGCACCCTCAGCGATCTTCAGCGCGTCATTTCGAAACAGATCGCCGAACGCCGCCAGGAAATCGACAAGCTGGCCCGCGACCTCGTGGAAAGCGGCCTTGCCGTCTGGGATGGCGAGGGCGACACCTATGAGCGCCTGATCGTCCGTGGCCGCGCGAATCTGCTCGAGTCCGAGACCGAGGAACAGGATCTCGAACGCATCCGCACCCTCTTCGATGACCTCGAACGCAAGCGGGACATCGCCGAATTCCTCGAACTGGCCGACGAAGGCGAGGGTGTGCGCATTTTTATCGGCTCCGAGAACAAACTTTTCTCACTTTCGGGTTCCTCTCTGGTGGTCTCTCCTTATATGAACGCAGACCGAAAGATCATTGGTGCGGTGGGCGTCATCGGCCCCACCCGCCTGAACTATGGCCGCATCGTGCCGATCGTGGACTACACGGCGCAACTGGTCGGAAAACTGATCGCGGACCGGAGCTAGAGGTGAAAAATGGCAGAGCGGAAGAACGAAGATTTCCTTGACGACATCGACCAGGCCGAAGCCGAGGAGCACGCCCTCGCAAACGAGGAAATCTCGGATATCGACGCAGAAATCGAAAGCCTGCGCGCCGAACGTGACGCGCTGCAGGATAAGTTCATGCGCGCGCTGGCTGATGCCGAAAACGCCCGCAAGCGCAGCGAAAAGGACCGCCGCGAGGCTGAAAATTACGGCGGCTCCAAGCTGGCCCGTGACATGCTGCCGGTCTACGACAACATGAAACGCGCCCTCGAAGCCGCCACCGACGAACAGAAGGAGGTCTCTGCCGCCCTGATCGAAGGGATCGAGCTGACGATGCGTGAATTGCTCAACGTCTTCTCGCGCCATGGCATCACGCCGATCGCGCCGGAAGTGGGCGACAAGTTCGATCCCCGTCAGCACGAAGCGATGTTCGAAGCGCCGCTTCCCGGCACCAAGGCCGGTGACATCATCCAGGTATCGACCCAGGGCTTCATGCTGCACGACCGCATCCTGCGCCCCGCGCAAGTCGGCGTGTCGTCGAACCCGGGCTAACGGACGGCCCGGGCCCCCGGCCCGGCCTAATCCTGCGCAAGCCCCTTCAATTCATAGATCAGGTCAAGCGCCTCGCGCGGGCTCAACTCATCGGGCAGGATCTCGGCCAGCCGCTTTTCGACACCGGATTCCCTGACAACCTGCGGCGCCGGGGCCGGCACGGCGGAAAACAGCGGCAGATCGTCGATCAACGCTTTCTGCGCCGTGCCGCCCTCGCGTTCGCCCTTCTCCAGCGCATCCAGCACCACGCGCGCCCGTGCCACCACGGTCTCGGGCAGCCCTGCCAGCTTGGCCACCTGCACGCCGTAACTGCGATCCGCCGCACCGCGCCGCACCTCGTGCAGGAAAATCACGTCGCCGTCATGTTCCTTCACGCTGACCGTGGCGTTATCCACCCGGTCAAGCTTGTCGCTCAGGTTGGTCAACTCGTGATAATGCGTGGCAAACAGCGCCCGACAGCCGTTGATCTCGTGCAGATGTTCCAACGTGGCCCAGGCGATGCTCAGCCCGTCATAGGTCGCCGTGCCGCGCCCGATCTCATCCAGGATCACCAGCGCATGATCATCCGCTTGGTTCAGGATCGCGGCGGTTTCCACCATCTCCACCATGAAGGTGGACCGCCCCCGCGCCAGGTCGTCACTCGCACCGACCCGGCTGAACAACTGGCTCACCATCCCGATATGCGCAGCCCGTGCCGGCACGAAACTGCCCGCCTGTGCCAGCAGCGCAATCAACGCGTTCTGCCGCAGGAACGTGGATTTGCCCGCCATGTTCGGCCCGGTCAGCAGCCAGATATCATGCGCGCCGCCCAGATCGCAGTCATTGGCGATAAACGGCTCGCCGGTCTTGCGCAGGGCCTGTTCCACCACCGGATGCCGCCCGCCTTCGATCTCCAGCGCCCGGCTGGCATCCACTTTGGGTCGCGTCCAATCCTCACCGCGTGCAAGATCGGCCAGGGCCGTCGCCAGGTCCAGCTCCGCCAGCGCGATCGCGGCCTGTGACACCGCGTCTGAGCTTTCCAGTATGGCCGCTTTCAAGCTGTCATAGAGCCGCCTTTCAATCTCAAGCGCCCGCCCCCCGGCATTCAGGATGCGGGTTTCCATCTCGCTCAGGGGCACGGTGGTGAACCGCACCTGGTTGGCGGTGGTCTGCCGGTGCTTGAAGGTCTCGTTCAGCGGCGCCGACAGCATCTTGTCGGCATGAACACTTGTAACCTCGACGAAATAGCCAAGCACGTTGTTGTGCTTGATCTTCAGGCTCTGAATCCCTGTCAGGTTCGAATATTCGGCCTGCATGCCCGCGATCACGCCGCGGCCTTCGTCGCGCAACTGCCGCGCCTCGTCCAGGTCCTGGTCGAAGCCCGGCGCGATGAACCCGCCATCGCGCGCCAGCATGGGTGGTTCCGCCACCAATGCCTGGTCCAGCAGGTCCAGCAGGGTATCATGACCGCTCAGCGCGTCGATCGCCTCGGCCATCAGGCGCGGCAGGTCGCGCCCCTCGGACAGTGCCGCGATCCCGCTGGCCTGGTCCAGCCCGTTTCGGATCGCCGCAAGGTCGCGTGGCCCGCCCCGATCCAGCGCCAACCGCGACAGCGCCCTGTCCAGATCTGGCACCTTGCGCAGGGCCGCGCGCAGATCGTCACTGAACCGACCCTGTTCAACCGCAAAAGCCACGGCATCCAGCCGATCTTGCACCACCTCCAATACCCGGCTTGGGCTGGATAGGCGCCGCTCCAGCAAGCGCCCGCCGCCTGCGGTGACGGTCCGGTCCACCGCCGACAGCAGCGATCCGGCGCGCCCGCCACTTAGCGCCTGGGTGATTTCCAGGTTGCGCCGCGTCGCCGCGTCGATCTGCATGACGCGCGCTTGCGCCTCGCGCTGCGGCGGGCGCAACAAGGGCAGCTTGCCGCGCTGGGTGATTTCCAGGTATTCGACAATCGCGCCCATTGCCGCCACCTCGGGCCGCGTGAACTGCCCATAGGCTTCCAGCGTGCCGACATCGAACAGGTCGCACAGACGCGCCTCGCTGCCCGCGCTGTCAAAGGCGGCGCGCCCCAACTCGGTGACAGCGGCACCGGACTCAGTCACTATTCCACCCAGATCCGCCGCATCGCCATCGGCCAGCACCACCTCGGACGGGGCCAGCCGCGCCAATTCCGGGCCCAGCCGCACCTCGCTCAGCGGCATGACGTGGAAACTGCCCGTCGAAATATCCACCCAGGCCAGCGCGCAGTCGCCGCGCACCCGCGCGAAACTGGCAAGGTAATTGTGCCGTCGTGCCTCCAGCAGGCTTTCTTCCGTCAGGGTCCCCGGCGTCACCAGCCGCACGACCCCGCGCTTGACCACCGATTTCGACCCGCGCTTTTTGGCCTCTTCCGGGCTTTCAAGTTGCTCGCAGACCGCCACCCGAAACCCCTTGCGGATCAGCGTCAGCAGGTAATTCTCGGCCGAATGCACCGGTACGCCGCACATGGCGATATCCTCTCCCAGGTGCTTGCCGCGCTTGGTGAGCGCGATATCCAGCGCCTCGGCGGCGGCCACCGCATCGTCAAAGAACAACTCATAGAAATCGCCCATCCGGTAGAACAGCAGCGCACCCGGATATTCTGCCTTGATCTCAAGGTATTGCGCCATCATCGGCGTTACGGCGGATGTCTCGGTCGTCACGTGGCCCCCCGGCTTGATTGCCCTGAACCTTACAAAGCCCGCACGCCGCCGGAAACCCGAAAACGAGTTGCTGTTGAGACCGTGGCAAACCCTCGCTATGACGATGCGAACCACTCAAACAGTGCAAGGCCGTGACATGTCCAGACCCAGATACACCCGCGAAGAGGCGCTCGCCTTCCATCTCGAACCCACCCCCGGCAAGTTCGAGATCCAGGCCACCGTCCCGATGACCACACAGCGGGATCTGTCGCTGGCCTATTCCCCCGGCGTGGCCGTCCCCTGCGAGGAAATCGCCGCCAATCCGGAACTGGCCTATGACTATACAAACAAGGGTAACCTGGTGGCCGTGATCTCCAACGGCACGGCGGTTCTGGGCCTTGGCAATCTCGGCGCGCTCGGCTCCAAACCGGTGATGGAAGGCAAGGCCGTGCTCTTCAAGCGTTTCGCCGATGTGAACTCCATCGACATCGAGCTGGATACCGAAGACCCCGAGGAATTCATCAAGGCCGTGCGCCTCATGGGGCCCACCTTCGGGGGCATCAACCTCGAAGACATCAAGGCGCCCGAATGTTTCATCATCGAGCAGACCCTCAAGGAACAGCTCGACATCCCCGTCTTTCACGACGATCAGCACGGCACCGCCGTGATCTGCGCCGCCGGTCTCATCAACGCGCTGCATATCTCGGGCAAGAAACTGGAAGAATGCCGGATCGTCCTCAACGGCGCCGGCGCTGCGGGCATCGCCTGTATCGAGTTGCTGAAATCCATGGGCGCGCGTCCCGAAAACTGCATCGCCTGCGATACCAAGGGCGTGATCTACCAGGGCCGCACCGATGGCATGAACCAGTGGAAATCGGCCCATGCCGTGAAAACCGACCTGCGCACGCTGGAAGAGGCCATGAAAGGCGCCGACGTGTTCATCGGCGTGTCGGTCAAGGGCGCCGTGACCCAGGACATGGTCGCCTCGATGGCCGACAACCCGGTGATCTTCGCCATGGCCAACCCTGATCCCGAAATCACCCCCGAAGAGGCCCACGAGGTCCGCGTCGATGCCATCGTCGCCACCGGCCGCTCGGATTATCCCAACCAGGTCAACAACGTGCTGGGCTTCCCCTATCTCTTCCGTGGGGCGCTCGATGTGCATGCCCGTGCCATCAACGACGAGATGAAGATCGCCTGCGCCGAGGCTTTGGCCGAACTGGCGCGCGCCGATGTCCCCGACGAGGTCGCGATGGCCTATGGCCGCAAGCTGACATTCGGGCGTGATTACATCATTCCAACGCCCTTCGATCCGCGCCTGATCCACACCGTGCCGCCCGCCGTGGCCAAGGCCTGCATGCGCACCGGCGCCGCCCGTCGTCCCATCGTGGACATGGACGCCTATGAACAGTCGCTTGCCGCCCGCATGGATCCCACCGCCTCGATCCTGCGCTCGATCAACGCCCGTGCCCGCAACGCCCAGGCCCGCATGATCTTTGCCGAAGGCGACGATCCCCGCGTGCTGCGCGCCGCCGTGCAATATCAGCGCTCGGGGCTTGGCAAGGCGATCGTCGTGGGCCGCGATGACGACGTGAAAGCCAAGCTCGAGGCCGCCGGCCTCGGCGATGCCGTCCGCGAGATCGAAGTCACCAACGCCGCCAAAAGCGACCGTCTCGATGAATATAAAGAGTTTCTTTATGCCCGCCTGCAGCGCAAGGGCCATGACCGGCAGGACATTCACCGCATGGCCGCGCGCGACCGCCACGTGTTCTCTGCGCTGATGCTGGCCCATGGCCATGGCGATGGCCTGGTCACCGGCGCCACCCGCAAATCCGCCCATGTGCTGGAGCGCATCAACCATGTGTTCGACGCCGATACCGCGCATGGCGTCGCCGGGGTCACCGCCCTTCTGCACAAGGGGCGCATCGTGCTGATTTCCGACACGCTGGTGCATGAATGGCCCAACGAAGAGGATCTGGCCAACATCGCCACCCGCGCCGCCGGTGTCGCCCGCCATCTCGGGCTCGAGCCGCGCGTTGCCTTTGTCAGTTTCTCGACCTTCGGCTATCCGCGCTCGGAACGCGCCGAGAAGATGCACCTCGCCCCCGATGTGCTGGCCCGTCGCGGCGTGGATTTCGAATTCGAAGGCGAAATGACCGTCGATGTCGCCCTCAACCCTCGCGCGCAGGAGGCATATCCCTTCCAGCGCCTGACCGGACCGGCCAATATCCTCGTCGTGCCGGCGCGGCATTCGGCGTCGATCTCGGTCAAGCTGATGCAGGAAATGGCCGGCGCCACGGTGATCGGCCCGATCCTTGCTGGTCTCGACAAGTCGATCCAGATCTGCTCGACCACCTCGACCGCCAGCGACATTCTCAACATGGCGGTGCTGTCGGCCTGCAAGGTGGGGTGACGGTCACCCCGGCTCAGTTCACGAACGGCGCGGCCTGCCCCCAAAGCGCCTTGACCCGGGCGTCCCGTCCGCAGGCCGTGCGATACCGTTCATAGGCGGCGGCCTGCGATTTTGGGCCGAACCGCGTCAGGATCAGCTTGTCGCCCTTGTAGTAATCCTGGTGATAGGCCTCGGCCTCGTAAAACGGCCCGGCCTCCAGGATCGGGGTCACGATCTTCTGGCCCAGTGCCTTTTCCGCCTCGGCCTTTGCCGCGGTTGCCGCCTGCTGTTCCGCCGGATCCGAGACGAAAATCGCCGTGCGATAACTGTCTCCGCGATCACAGAACTGCCCGCCCGCATCCGTCGGATCGACCGAGCGGAAAAACAGGTCATAAAGCTGCCGCGCCGACACCTTCGCCGGATCGTACTGGATCTCGACCGCCTCGTAATGCCCGGTGCCACCGCCGACAACCTGCTTGTAGGTGGGGTTTTTCACCGTGCCACCGGTATAGCCCGACACCACCTCGTGCACGCCCTCGACCTTCTCGAAATCGGCCTCGACGCACCAGAAACAGCCGCCTGCGACGGTCAGTGTCTCGGTGCCTTCGGCCTTGGCCTGGTTGATCTCGACACCGATCCCGATCGTGATCAGGACAGCCAGCACTCCGGCCCTCAGTATTCTGCGACGCGATGTCATCGGGATATCCCCCTTTGGTTTCGACACACCCAGGATGACGCATCGCCCCGCACACGGCCAATTCACCCCCGCGTGATGTCACATCCAGTTGATCCGAATTTACGGCTTGCACCCGTTTTTTGCCCCTTTAGCCTGCGCTTGAAACAAATGCCGCACCGTGGCTGTAACAATCGCAGGGCGCCCATGACCGATCATCAAACCACCCATCAGGCCCAGGAAGATGCCCGGAACGAGGATATCCTCATCTGGCTCAACGGGAAGATCGTCCCGAAACAGGCCGCAACCGTCAGCGTCTATGACAGCGGCTTCATGCTGGGTGATGGTGTCTGGGAAGGTCTGCGGCTCTATGACGGCACATGGGCCTTTGCCGATGAACATCTGTCGCGCCTGTTCGAAGCCGCCAAAGCCATCGACCTCGATATCGGCATGACCCGCGATCAGCTGTTTCAGGCCGTGTTGGACACGCAAAAGGCCAATGACATGCACTCCGACGCCCATGCACGGCTCATGGTGACGCGCGGTGTGAAAACCCGCCCCTTCCAACACCCCTCGCTGAGCCGTCAGGGTCCTACCATCGCCATCATCATGGAGCATTCGCGCCCCAGCATCGCCCGTCCCATCCGTCTGGCGACCGTGCCGCATATCCGCGGCCTTCCCATGACCCAGGACCCCAAGCTGAACTCCCATTCCAAGCTCAACTGCATCCTCGCCTGTATCGCCGCCGAAAAATGCGGTGCCGACGAGGCCCTGATGCTCGATATCCATGGCTTCGTGAACACCACCAATGCCTGCAACTTCTTCATCGTCCGCAAGGGCCAGGTCTGGACCAGCACCGGGGATTACTGCATGAACGGGATCACCCGGCAAAAGGTGATCGATCTGTGCCGGGCCAACGATATCCCGGTGTTCGAACGCAACTTCTCGCTGGTCGATACCTATGGCGCCGACGAGGCGTTTCTCACCGGCACGTTCGGCGCGCAGACCCCGGTTTCCCATATTGACGGGCGTGTCATCGGCGAGGCGCCCCCCGGCCCCGTCACAACCCGTATCCAACAGCTCTACAAGGCTCTGATTCACCACGAAACGGCCTGATCGGCCCCGCCCAAGGAACTCTTTCGATGCGTCTTGCCATGTGGTCCGGCCCTCGCAACCTGTCGACTGCGCTGATGTATGCATTCGGCGCGCGCCGCGATTTCGCGGTGATGGATGAACCGTTCTATGCCGCCTATCTCGCGCTGACCGGTCTCGATCATCCGATGCGCGATGCGATCATCGCCTCCCAGCCCACCGACCCCGCGCGTGTCGTGGATCACCTGCTTGGTCCGATCCCGGATGGCCGGCCGCATCTCTACCAAAAGCACATGTCCCAGCACATGATCCCCGGCATTCCGCGCGACTGGATCGCCGATGTGACCAACGTGTTTCTCATTCGCCACCCCGCGCGTGTGGCCGCCAGCTTCTCTGCCAAGTATGATGATCCCTCTCTTGCCGATATCGGGTTCATCCAACAGCAAGAGCTTTACGAAACCCTAACCGCAGCGGGCGTTGCGCCGGTGGTGGTCGACTCCGCCGATATCCGCCGTGATCCGGCGGGCAAGCTGAAGCAGCTTTGCGCCGCCATCGATCTTGAATGGGATCCCGCGATGTTGTCCTGGCCTGCGGGTGGCCATTCCTCGGATGGGGTCTGGGCGTCGCATTGGTACGGGTCAGTTCACGCCTCCACAGGCTTCGCCGGACCCGAGGGCGACATCCCCGATCTTGACGGCCCGCGCGCCGCCTTGGCGCGGGCCGCGATGCCGGCTTATGAGCGGCTCCGCGCTGTCGCGATCTGATGATTTGCGTACGGGATGGACACAAATTTCAGATCGCGAGCGGTATTTGGTCCTGAACGCGCGTAAGTTTCGTACGAATCGTACGCAACTCAGCCTTTCAAACGGCGGTCCCGCGCGGCCAGCAGTTTCAGCCGCAGCGCATTCAGCTGGATGAACCCCGCCGCGTCCTTCTGGTCATAGGCCCCGGCATCATCCTCGAAGGTCACATGCGCCTCGGAATACAGGCTGTGATCCGACCAGCGCCCAACCGTCCGCGCCAACCCTTTGTAGAGTTTCAGACGGACCGTTCCGGTCACATGATGTTGCGATTGGTCGATCAGTGCCTGCAACATCTCGCGTTCGGGGCTGTACCAGAACCCGTTATAGATCAGCTCAGCGTATCGCGGCATCAGCTCATCCTTCAGATGCGCAGCCCCCCGATCCAGCGTGATCTGCTCGATTCCCCGATGCGCCTCCAGCAGGATCGTGCCACCTGGTGTCTCATAGATGCCACGGCTTTTCATGCCGACAAACCGGCCTTCCACCAGGTCAAGCCGGCCAATCCCATGCTTGCCGCCCAATTCATTTAGCTTTGTCAACAGGTTGGCAGGGCTGAGCGCCTCACCGTTCACGCTCACCGCGTCGCCCTTTTCAAAGCCGATCTCGATGAATTCCGGCTCGTTCGGGGCGTCCTCCGGGTTAACGGTTCGTTGATACACGTAATTCGGCGCATCCACCGCCGGATCCTCCAACACCTTCCCCTCGGACGATGTGTGCAACAGGTTCGCATCCACCGAAAACGGGGCTTCGCCGCGCTTGTCCTTGGCGATGGGGATCTGATTTTGTTCCGCGAAATCAAGCAGTTTCGTGCGGCTGGTCAAATCCCATTCGCGCCAGGGCGCGATCACCTTGATGTCTGGATTCAACGCATAGGCCGCAAGTTCGAACCGCACCTGGTCGTTGCCCTTGCCCGTCGCGCCATGCGCCACCGCATCCGCCCCGGTCTCCTCCGCGATCTCCACCAACCGCTTCGAGATCAACGGCCGCGCAATCGACGTCCCCAGCAGGTACTGCCCCTCATAGACCGCGTTGGCGCGGAACATCGGAAAGACGAAATCGCGCACAAATTCTTCCCGGACATCTTCAATGAAGATATTTTCCGGTTTGATTCCAAGCATTTCCGCCTTCTGGCGTGCGGGGTCCAGTTCTTCGCCCTGGCCCAGATCGGCGGTAAAGGTCACCACCTCGCAGCCATATTCGGTCTGCAGCCATTTCAGGATGATCGAAGTATCGAGGCCGCCGGAATAGGCCAGCACGACTTTTTTGGGCGCGGACATCAGTTTCCCCTTATGTCAGACATGCGCCCGGCGATTATCCGGTTTTGTGGCTCGGGGCAAGATGCGGCCCGCTTCGGTATTCTTGAGTATGCTTTGCCCCGCACCCTTGCCAGCGCGGAAACATTCAGCCAATCAAGGGGCATGACCGATTTCCGCACCCTTGCCCAAGACGCCGAAGCCGCCATGCGCGACGTGTTCGAACCCACACCGCTTCAGCGCAATGATCACCTGTCCGAAAGGTATCACGCCGAAATCCTTCTCAAGCGTGAAGATCTGTCGCCGGTGCGGTCCTACAAGCTGCGCGGCGCATTCAACGCCATGCGCAAGGTTCTGGCCGACACTCCGGATACCCGCCATTTCGTCTGCGCCAGCGCAGGCAATCACGCGCAGGGCGTCGCCTTCATGTGTCGTCATTTCGGCGTCGAGGGCGTGATCTTCATGCCGGTCACCACGCCGCAGCAGAAAATCGGCAAGACCGAGAAATTCGGTGGCGATGCCGTATCGATCCGCCTCACGGGGGATTATTTCGACGATACGCTTGCGGCGGCCCAGGCCTATTGCTCTGAAATCAAAGGGCATTTCCTTTCCCCTTTCGATGACGAGGATGTCATCGGCGGTCAGGCCTCGGTCGGGGTCGAGATCGAGGCGCAGGCCGAAACCATGCCCGATATCATCATCATGCCCGTGGGCGGCGGTGGGTTGTCGGCGGGTGTGCGCAGCTACCTAGGTGACCGCACGCGCCTTGTCCTGGTCGAGCCGGAAGGCGGTGCTTGTCTGAAGGCGGCCATGCAACACGGTCACCCCACGCGCCTGGGGCATGTCGATAATTTTGCCGACGGGGCCGCCGTGGCCCAGATCGGCGAGCGGACATTCGCGCGCCTGCGGGATGTCGATCCCGCTGACATCCGCACCATCAACGAGGACCGCCTGTGCACCACGATGCTTGAGATGCTGAACATCGAAGGCATCGTTCTCGAACCGGCTGGCGCCCTGGCCGTGGATGCCCTCAAGGATATGGCCGACGAGATTCGCGGCAAGACCGTGGTGTGCGTCACATCAGGCGGGAATTTCGATTTCGAACGCCTGCCCGAGGTCAAGGAGCGCGCCCAACGCTATTCCGGCGTAAAAAAATATTTTATCCTCCGCATGCCGCAACGCCCTGGGGCACTCAAGGACTTCCTGACGATTCTCGGCCCGGATGACGACATCGCCCGTTTTGAATACCTCAAGAAATCGGCTCGTAATTTCGGGTCGGTCCTGATCGGCATCGAAACCAGGAACCCGGAAAATTTTGTCCATATCCTGAACAAACTGGATGCGGCGGGGTTCGATTACCGCGACATCACCAATGACGAAGTTCTGTCCGAATTCCTGATCTGACGCGTTTCGCGCCATGCACCGCGCCGTTCAATCGCTGCATGCGTTCTGCCTTGGGCCGGCGCCTTGGGGTATGGAAGCCGCGCCATTATCCGCAGCACCCCTGGCCAACCCATTTACAAAGGCCACGCGGGACTTGTCGTAACACCCAAGGATTTCCTGGACGTCCACACCAGCAGACCCGTGTTCGGCGGCAGATATTTCGCCAATCAGGCACAGGTTGGAGAATTCCGTGAAGCCCAGGTTCAGCGCCCCCCCTTTCAGAAAATGCAGAACGGCAACCAGATCACCTGGCCCATGACCTTGCCGCAGCTTGGGAAGCTCCGTTTCCATTTCATCCAGAAATAGATCCACGACATCGGCAAAATCGTCAGCCCCGATTTCTTCTTGGAGATCTTTGACCCTGTTCCAGTCTATCATCATGCGCCTCTGGATCTGATGGGCCGATCTTGCCGGATATGTCCTGACGAAATCGTAATGCTGTCATTTTAATAGATAGAATGCGTCCTTTTACAGAGACTTAAGCGCCCTTGCCGTACCTGTTCCTCTCAAGACAAGAGGATGGCACATTGGGTAATCTCGCAGACGCTGACACAGACGTCGCCACGCAGCCGCAAGCGATCCGTCGTGTTTTGGTGGTTGATGACAGTCGCCTGCAACGCCGCATTGTCCGCATGTCGCTTACCCGGTGGGGTTTCGATGTGACGGAGGCCGATAACGGTGCCGAAGCTCTTGCGATCTGCGGCGTCAACCCGCCCGATCTTGTCATCAGCGATTGGGTGATGCCGGGCATGGACGGCCTGGAATTCTGCCGTGCTTTCCGCAACATGCAGCGCGACAGCTATGGATATTTCATCCTGCTCACGTCGAAAAGTGAGAAAGCGGAAATTGCCTGTGGTCTGGATGCCGGCGCCGATGACTTTCTGACCAAGCCTGTCAATCCCGCCGAATTGCGCGCCCGGATAGCGGCCGGTGCGCGCATTCTGGGGATGGAACGCGAACTGACCGAAAAGAACCGTCTGATCGCAAGCACGCTGGAAGAACTGCAAAAACTCTATGATTCGCTGGACAAGGACCTGATCGAGGCACGCAAGCTCCAGCAATCCCTATTGAGTGACAGGTACCGCGATTTCGGTGTGGCGGATGTGTCCTTGTTGCTGCGGTCCAGCGGGCATGTCGGCGGCGATCTTGTGGGGATGTTTCCGGTTAACGATCATCGCATCGGGCTATATGCGATCGACGTGTCCGGTCACGGCGTCAGTTCGGCCCTGATGACCGCGCGTCTGGCCGGATATCTTTCGGCCGTCGCCCCCGAGCAGAATCTTGCCCTTTTCCGCGTTGCAGAGGGCACATATCGGATGCATCCGCCATCCAAGACCATCGCGGCGCTGAACAGACTTATCCTGGATGAAATGGATACCGAGCTTTATTTCACGATGATCCTTGCCGAGGTCGATCTTTCGCGTGGGAAGGTGGTTCTGGCGCAGGCCGGTCATCCTCATCCGGCTATCCAGCGCAAGGACGGGCGGGTCGACTGGGTTGGGCATGGGGGGCTCCCTGTTGGGCTGTTGAATGAAGCCACGTTCGAGGATGTGACGTTCGATCTTGGTCCGGGCGACAGGCTGCTTATCCATTCCGATGGCATTACCGAATGTTTCGACAAGTCGGGTCGTCTACTGGATCATCAGGGCCTGTCGGCGATGCTGGCTGACTTGACCGACATCCGTGGCCCCGCTTGCCTCGAGGCTTTGATCTGGATGTTGTCCGATTATTCAGCCTCGGATGATTTCGGGGATGACGTTTCCGCGATCATGCTGGACTTCAAACCGTCCTTGTAAGACTGCTTTGGTCGCGGGCCGACGGGCTGCAAGCACGGCATTCCCTTGGCCCATGTGTTGCTCTGCCTATATAGGCGTTGTATGCCGACCGTTGGCGAACAAGGAAACTCCATGACACTCGGACCGAAAATCGCGTGGGACGATGCGATCCTGCCGTTCCAGCTTGATAACGCTGATACCCGTGGGCGCGTCGCGCGGCTTGACGGGGTGCTGGATGGCATCCTGAAGCAGCACGACTATCCCGCCGCTGTGGAAGCACTTGTTGCGGAAATGGCACTTCTGACCGCGTTGATCGGGCAGACGATCAAGTTGCGGTGGAAGCTGTCACTGCAGATCCAGTCAAAAGGGCCGGTGCGTATGATCGCCACGGATTACTATGCCCCCGAAACCGAGGGCGACCCGGCACGCATCCGCGCCTATGCCAGTTTTGATCGCAGTCGCGTTTCAGGGGATGATCCTTTCTCGCAGGTTGGCGAAGGGTATTTTGCGGTGTTGATCGATCAGGGTCCGGGAACGGAGCCGTATCAGGGCATCACGCCGATCTCGAGTGATGGGTTGAGCGCCAGCGCCGAGGCCTATTTCGCGCAGTCCGAACAGCTTCCGACGCGATTTGCGCTGACATTCGGCAAATCCACCGAGAAGGGCGGCGTTGAACATTGGCGTGCCGGCGGCGTGATGTTGCAACATATGCCGGCAGCATCACCGCATGTGCAGGGCGGCGGGTCCGGCGACGAAGGCTTGTTGCTGCCGTCGGACATCCTGCAAGGGGACGATGAGGAAAAATGGAACCGGGTCAACATGCTGCTGGACACCGTTGATGACCTTGAGCTGATCGGCCCCTCGGTTGCACCGACGGACCTTTTGGTCAGGCTGTTCCATCAGGAAGTGCCGCGCGTCTTCGACATGCAGCCCGTTCGCTTCGGGTGCACCTGTTCGCAGGATCGCGTACGCAACAGCCTGTCGATCTATTCCGCAAAAGACATTGAAACGATGACCACCGACGAAGGCATTGTGACGGCTGATTGCCAATTCTGTGGTGCACATTATCGGATGGATCCTAAGACACTCGGATTTGACGCAGAAGATCCATCGAATGGCGAATCCTGATCCGCTCGACCCTGTTTACGCGGCGCTTGCCAATCGCGGGATCGACTCGTCTGATTACGATCTCAATCCCGGTTTCGCGTTGCCGGAAGGGCGGAAATTACGCCCCGCCGGAGTGTTGGTTCCAATCCTGTGTGATCGGTCTGGCGCGCGGCTTGTGCTGACCAAGCGGTCCTCCTCTCTCAAGCATCATCCCGGTCAGATCGCCTTTCCGGGCGGCAAGAAAGACGACAGCGACGCCGATATCACTGCCGCTGCGCTGCGCGAGGCGCATGAGGAAATCGGATTATGTGCCACCAATGTCGAGGTTCTGGGATGCCTGCCGGCGCATGAAACGGTGACCGGCTTTCATGTGACGCCTGTCGTGGCGCGCATTCTTGCGCCCTTCGATCCGGTTCCTGAAGCCGGAGAGGTCGAAGAGGTTTTCGATGTGCCCTTGCGGCATGTGATGACCCCCGCTCAATACAGCATTCAGGCCCGGCGTTGGCGTGGAACCTGGAGGAATTACTACACAGTGCCATTTGGCCCCTATTATATCTGGGGCGCCACGGCGCGTATTCTTCGTGCGATGGCTGATGCGGCGGAGACAGCATGAAACTATCCGGCGACTGGATTGAACGCCCAGCCACACAGGCGGTCTGTCAGATGATCGAGGCTGCGGGGCATCAAGCGTTTTTTGTCGGCGGTTGCGTGCGCAACACGCTGTTGGACAAGCCGGTGACGGATATCGACATCGCAACCGATGCCCATCCCGAGACGGTTATTCGTTTGGCCAATGCGCATGGCTTGAAGCCGGTGCCGACGGGGCTTGATCACGGCACTGTCACGGTGGTTTCAGATCATGTTCCACATGAGGTGACCACATTTCGCGAGGATGTGGAAACGTTCGGCCGTCACGCCGTCGTGGCCTTTTCGGACGACGTGGCGCATGATGCCCGGCGCCGTGATTTCACCATGAACGCGCTTTATGCACGTTGTGACGGAACGCTTGTCGATCCTCTGGGGGGATTGGCGGATCTGCAGGCAAGGCATGTGCGCTTCATTGACGATCCAAATCAGCGTATCCGCGAGGATTATCTGAGAATTCTGCGCTTTTTTCGCTTTCATGCCTGGTATGGTGATCCTGATCTGGGGCTCGACGCAGAGGGTCTGGCGGCTGTCTCGGAAAATATCGACGGTCTGGCTGGTCTGTCACATGAGCGGATAAGCGCAGAAATCGTGAAGCTTCTGACGGCGCCTGATCCTTCTCCGTCGGTTGCGGCGATGCGGGCCTGCGGTGTGCTGACGGCGGTTCTGCCCGGCAGCGATGATCGCGCATTGGCGCCTTTGGTCCATCTGGAACAGATTGCGGGACTCGCGCCAGACCCCATGCTGCGCCTTGCGGCGCTTGCAGGTGATGTCGATGCCTCGCGTTTGCGTTTGAGCAAGGCGCATAGCCGCCGTTTGGCGCTGCTTTCGCTTGAGGCTGTGTCGACGAAATCGCCTGGTGAACTGGGGTATCGTCATGGTGCCGATCTGGGCGTTGCCATGCTGGTGCTACGGTCTGCCCTGTTGGAAATGCCGTTTGATCCGGCAGTCGCGGATGCTGCACGACAGGCATCGCACAAGAGATTTCCGGTCACGTCCCATGATCTCATGCCGGACTATAGCGGGCCAGCCCTTGGGCAAAGGCTGTCGGAGCTTGAACAGCGTTGGATCGAGTCCGGGTTCACCCTTGGCAGGGAGGATCTTCTTTGACCGTTGAAATTCCCGCACCGCCGGATCGGTTTACCGTCAATCGCCTGGGTCATCATGGTGACGGTGTCGTGGATGGGCCGTTATTTGCCCCACGGACCTTGCCCGGTGAAGTGATCGAAGCCCGAATATCAGACAAGTATCTGACGGACATTCGCATTATCGAGCCGTCCTCCGATCGGGTGTCGCCACCGTGCCGTCACTTCCGGTCCTGCGGGGGGTGTCAGCTTCAGCATGCGTCAGACAGGTTTGTGGCATCATGGAAGGAAGATATCGTCAGGTCCGCGTTGGCTGCAAACGACCTGACGGCTGATTTCCTGCCGATCTCGATTTCGCCGCCCCGATCGCGACGCAGGGCCACATTGGCGGCCCGGCGTACCAAGAAAGGCTCCATGGTGGGCCTGCATGCCAAAGCATCGGATGTGATCGTGGCCATACCCGATTGCCACCTGTTCCATCCCGATCTGATGAAAGCCTTGCCCGTTGCCGAAGCGCTTGCGACAGCCGGGGCAAGCCGCAAGCATAATCTGGCCGTCGCCACGACACTCTCCGGGAGCGGGCTGGATATCGCCGTATCGAACGGCAAGCCACTGGATGGCCCGCTTCGGTTGGAGTTGGCGGCGCTTGCCGATCGTCATGCCCTTGCCCGATTGTCCTGGGATGATGAGGTGATCGTGACGCGGGCGCCCCCTGAGCAGGTGTTTGGAGGTGTCGTCGTCATTCCGCCGCCCGGCGCGTTCCTGCAGGCCACACGCGAAGGTGAAGACGCCTTGTCCGCCGATGTGCGCAGGATCGTGGGCGGTGCGAATCGGGTTGTCGATCTTTTCGCAGGATGTGGCACGTTCGCGCTTGCCCTGGCCCGTGATGTGTCTGTGCATGCCGTCGAAGGAAACGCCGCCATGACGGCTGCGCTGGATGCCGGGTGGCGCAAGGCCTCGGGTCTGAAGGCCGTTACATGTGAAAGCCGCGACTTGTTCCGCAGGCCCCTTTTGCCGGATGAGCTTGATCGCTTTGACGCGGTGGTGCTTGATCCGCCGCGCGCGGGTGCAGCTGCCCAGATTGCCGAGATATGTGCCTCATCCGTACCCTTGATCGCATATGTCTCGTGTAATCCGGTAACGTTTGCAAAGGATGCAAGACAGCTTGTCGATCATGGGTATCACCTGGACGGCATCCGCGTCGTCGACCAGTTTCGCTGGTCATCCCATGTCGAGATTGTCGCGGCATTCCGGCGGACCTGAAAAACGCGTCAAATCGCTTCTTTGCAAGCCGTTGAAGTAGGCTAAAACGACAAGAGAGCAGGTTTACACGGGCAAAGTGCGATGCAGATAGTCAGAGGTTTTGTTTGCGCCATGCTTCTGGTGGCGTTGACGGCGTGCAGTGGATCCAAATTCCGGACCTATAATGGGCCGGAAGTCACCCGGGTCATCGTCAATAAAGGTGACAGAGAGATGCACTTGCTGCATCACGGGCGTGTCCTTCGGTCGTTTGATATTCACCTGGGATTTGCGCCTGAAGGGCACAAGCAATTCGAGGGCGACGGGAAAACGCCCGAGGGTGACTATATCATTGACCGGCGAAACCCGAACAGCCGCTTTCACCTGTCGATCGGCATTTCCTACCCCAATGAAATGGATGTCGCCCGTGCCGCCGGCATGGGTCTGAGCCCTGGCGGTGATATTTTCATTCACGGGGCGCCCCAAACCGTGCGATGGCATCGGCCAGACTGGACAGAAGGCTGTATCGCGGTCACCGACAAGGAAATGGAGATCGTCTATGCCATGGTGAAGAACGGCACGCCGATCACGATCAATCCCTAGGATATCGGTTTAGTCGCCCATCACCAGGGTCCACCAGATCTTGCCGTTATCCTCTTGTAGCCAAGAAAAGCCCATATTGCGGGCATCGGGCGACAGGATCACATCGCGTGTGTTGGGCTCCTGCATCCAGGCGGCAAGTGTCTCCAGCTCTGTTTCGTAGGTTTCCGAGATATTTTCCCCGACCAGGCCGCCGGAATAGCCAACGCGACGGACCCGGTCTATCGGCGATGAGCCATCAGATCCGAAATGCCACGGACGGTTCTGGATCGACATGTCACGTGAATGGGTTGCCGCAGCAGCGTTGAGTTGCGCGTTCAACTCTACCGGTGGGCGCCCCGCCGCTTCGCGCAGTGAATTGACGGAATCCAGCACACGGTACTGAATACGTGCCGTATCGCCGGGTCCGATCCTGTACACCTTGGGAAGCGGTTTGCCATCAGAGCCCAGCTGTGGAGGCGCCGGAGGCGCGGCGCAGGCCGATAGTGCAAGGAGAGCCGAGAACAGCAAAACCAAAATTCGCGCCATGGTGCGACCCTTCTATCAAGACCTGATGTAAAATTCCTATATTGCCTTGTGGCGGGATTCAAACCCGCATGGGCTGTGAGTTGCCGAATGACACTTGTTTGAATTGCGACTGAGGCATTACAGCCATATATTAGGGGTTACACGATTGATCCAAGCCGGAGTTCGGACATGGCTAAAAGTTTCAAGAATACGGTCAACCGCCGCTCTTTTCTGGCAGGCAGTGCTGCGCTTTTGGGGACGCCTGCGCTTGCGCAGAGCATGGACAATGACAGCACCGTCGAATTGGAAAGCGAGGTCACCCAGACAGTTCGCAGAAACATATCGAGCTTCAGGTCGCTTGATTGGCAGCCCTATTTCTCGAACCTGAACAATGGCGCAATCCTTGTCGATATCTCCTCGAGGGCTCTGCATTACTGGTCCGAGGATGGACAAACCTACAAGCTGTATCCGTCCAGCGTGCCTTTGTCCGAAGACCTGACACGGCGCGGCAGAACCCGCGTGACGCAGAAGGTGGAAGGGCCAAGCTGGCGACCCACGCCCTCGATGTTGAAGCGAAATCCCGATTGGCCGCCTTTCGTGCCGCCTGGCCCGGACAATCCGCTTGGAACCCATGCCTTGTACCTGAGCTGGACGTATTATCGCATCCATGGAACGCATGACACACGCAAGATCGGGCGGCGTTCCTCCAATGGCTGCATCGGCCTTTACAACGAGCACATAGCGGAATTGTTCGGTATGGCGAAGGTTGGCACTCAGGTGTTGCTAATTTGACGAAATTCTGGCGTGGTGTGGCGCCAAAAGTAAAGGTTGCATTTGCAATCGCTTATTTTTGCTGATTAACAGACAGGTACGAGGTAAGTCTTGGGTGCTTGATGCTGCAGGGCAGCATCAGGCTAATTTCTGGAGGATATCATGAAAAAACTCGCTCTCGCCGCTGCGTTCGCCGCCGCCGCTTCGACCGTTTCCGCTGGCACGATGGAAGCACCCGTCATGGAAGCACCCGTTGTCGTTGAAGAAACCGCAGCAAGCTCTTCGGCTGCTGGCGTTGTGATCCCGCTGGTTGTTCTGGCGATCATCGCAGCTGCAGTTGCAATGGACTAAGTCTTTCGACTTGGTGAAAAAAGAAAAGGCAGTGGGTTCCCACTGCCTTTTTTTATTGTGACTTGGACTTGCGCAGTCAGTCCAGCCAGCCTTTGAGGTTATCGCTCACGATCGAGGCAAGTGCGTGTATATGCGCCTCGTCGTCATTGAGACAGGGAATGTAGGTGAACTGCTCGCCGCCCGCCTCTTCGAAGCTTTCCTTGATCTCTTCGTTGATCTCTTCCAGCGTTTCGATGCAGTCCGCCGAGAAGGCCGGCGCAGCCACGGCGATTTTCTTCTTTCCCTGCTTTGCCAGCTCGGCCACGTGATCCACCGTGTAGGGCTTCAGCCATTCTTCGGGTCCGAAGACGGATTGGAACGTGGTCGTGATTTCCGTGTCATCCCAACCCAGGCGTTCTTTCAACAGGCGCGTCGTTTTCTGGCACTGGCAATGATAGGGATCGCCTTGCATCAGGTAGCGTTTCGGCATGCCGTGATAGGACACCACCAGAATGTCGGGGCGATCCTTGATTTCGGCATAGGCCTTTTCGATCGATTGCGCGAGCGCTTCGATGTAATGCGGGTTCTGATAATACGGCTCCACCGTGCGCGCAGTCGGCTGCCAGGGCTCTTCCATCAAGGCGCGGAAAAACTGATCGTTCGCCGTGCCCGAGGTGGCGCCTGCGTAATGCGGATAGAGCGGGAAGAACAGGATCCGGGTGCACCCGGCCTTGACCATTTCGCGAACCTTGGACTTGGTCGACGGGTTCCCGTAACGCATGCAGAAATCAACCATCACTTGATCGCCGTAGCGATCCTTGAGAACCTCGGCCATCTTGGTCGTCTGATCCCGAGTGATCGTCATCAGCGGGCTTTCGCCCTTTTCCTCGTTCCAGATGGATTTGTACGCTTCGCCGCTTGTGAAGGGACGTTTGGTCAGGATGATCAGCTGAAGAAGCGGTTGCCACTTCCAGGGGCTGTAGTCGATCACCCGCCGGTCGGACAGGAACTCGTTCAGATATCGGCGCATCGGCCAATATGAATAATGATCCGGCGTTCCCAGATTGGCCAGCAGGATGCCGGTCTTGTATTTCGGTATCGCCGGATGGTCGGCAGGAGCGTGAGTCGGTCGGGTGGCGGTGGTGCTTGCGTCAAGCATTATCCAGTCCCTCTTTGCGTCTGGTTACGCGTGGAGATAACGACTTAAGTCAGATCGTCAATCTTTGAGCGGCGTTTCTTTGGTATCAAGGGCATCGGCAAGCCGTGTCGAGGCCGAGCCTGGCCGCAACGGTTGCGGCTGGCTTTCGTGAGGCGCCCAACCGGTGAGAACCATTAAATCGAACGTTGCCGGCACACGATCGCCAGCGCCGAATGTTTCAACATAGAGGTTTGCAGCCCGAAAGAGGACATCGCGACGCATGGCATGGCGTGGCCTGCCAGAAAGTGCGCTTGTCTCCCCCATGGCGCGCAGATCACGCATCAGGTCCAGTGGGGATGCATAGCTCGCTGTCAGGTTCACGCTATCCGCCACAGGAAGGGCAAACCCCGCACGCTGCAGCAAACCGCCGAGATCGCGAATTTCAGCCATTGGCGCCACGCGCTGAGAGAGTCCCCCCGTCAGATCGGCTTCGGCCTGTGCCAGGCAGCTGCGCAATTCGTGCAATGTGCCGCCGCCGAAGAAGACGCCCAGAAAAAGCCCATCAGGCTTGAGCGCACGCCGTGCCTGTATCAGTTGACCGACCGGGTCGTTGGCCCAGTGCAGGCACATCGCGTGTATGACCAGATCATGGCGATCAACCTTGAGTTCCAGGGTTTCCTCGTCGCTTATGCAGGTCGCCCCCGGAATCCGATCGGCCCAGAATTCCGGAAAACCCGTGACTACAACAGGACTCGTAAATGTCCTGTTAACCATGTTGAGGCGATCATTGATCTCGTCAGCTGCAACGTCATGCAGGAAAAGCGCCGGGTTCCGCCGGCTTCTTTCGCGGTTCTGGATCAAAGCCTTGCGGTCAGTCAAATGCGTCATCATGATCTGGGAAATAGCGTGAGCACGCGCGTTTTTCAAACGGTGCTGAGGCTTGTTTACCCGCCGCGTTGTCTTGTTTGCGGCGAGGCTGTGGAAAGTGATTTCGGCCTTTGTGGTCCTTGTTGGCGCGATACGCCCTTCATCGCCGGTCTGTGCTGTGAGACATGCGGTGTGCCTCTGCCCGGTGAAAGCAGCGCAACGCCGGAATATTGCGATGATTGTCTACGGGTGGCCCGGCCCTGGAGCATGGGGCGGGCGGCCCTTCTTTACCGTGACAATGGTCGCAAACTGGTGCTTGGCCTCAAGCATGGTGACCGGCATGACATCATCCCTACTGCCGCATTGTGGATGGCTCGCGCGGCGCGCCCCTTGCTGTGCGAAGCAATGGTGGTGGTTCCGGTGCCCTTGCATTGGACACGACTTTTGCGACGGCGCTTCAATCAATCAGCGATGCTGGCGCAGGCCATTGCGCGTCGATTGGAAATCGAATGCTGTCCCGATCTGTTGGTCAGGCACAGGCGGACGCCGGTCCTTGATGGTTTGGGACGTGACCAGAGGCATGCGTTGGTCTCGGACGTGTTCAGGCTGCACCCTCGGCGTCAACATCACCTTGCCGGCAAGGTCATTCTACTGGTGGACGATGTGATGACATCGGGTGCGACGCTATCTGCAGTGACGCAGCTGTGTCTGGCCGGAGGGGCAAAAGATGTCCGCGTTCTTGCACTGGCGCGCGTGTCCAAGGATGCCTAAGTTCCGGGGAACACCGTCAGGAGAACAAAAACCATGCCTACCGTGGAAATCTACACCTCGCCGCTTTGCGGCTTCTGCCACGCTGCCAAGCGCCTGTTGAATCAGAAAGGCGCCAGTTTTGTCGAAGTGGACGTGCTGGTCGATCCGGCCCGCAAGCCGGAAATGATCCAACGCGCCGGTGGCAAGAAGACCGTGCCGCAGATCTTCATCGGCGAAACCCATGTCGGGGGCTGTGATGACCTTTACGCACTTGAAAGGGCCGGCAAGCTGGATGCCCTTCTGTCCGCATGAAAGCGGCCCTGATCCAGCTGAATTGCAGTGACGATCCTGCAGCCAATCTGGCTGTCACGACACGCCTTGTGTCTGATGCAGCTGATGCCGGGGCTGATTTCGTCCTGACGCCCGAAGTGACGAATTATGTGTCCAGCAGCCGTGAGCGTCAGAAAGAGGTGCTGCATCCCGAAGCCACGGATCCGACGCTGCGGGCCTTGCGAATGTTGGCGAGCGAATCGGGTATCTGGCTTCTGATCGGATCTCTTGCCCTCAAGACGGATGATGCTGACGGGCGTTTTGCCAACCGGTCATTCCTGATATCGCCCGACGGACAGATCGTGGCGCGTTACGACAAGATCCATATGTTCGACGTCGAGGTTTCGGAAACGGAAACCTATCGGGAATCCGCTGGCTACAGGCCCGGCACGCAGAGCGTCATGGCCCGAACGCCCATCGGTCAGATCGGGATGACGATCTGCTACGACATTCGTTTTCCGCATCTTTACCGTGATCTTGCCGCTCACGGCGCTGAAATCCTGACGGTTCCTTCGGCATTCTCGACTGTCACGGGCGCTGCGCATTGGGAAACGCTCTTGCGGGCCCGCGCGATCGAGACGGGCTGTTACGTTCTGGCGCCTGCACAAACCGGATTGCACGCCGCTGTTTCCGGGAAGCCGCGCGAAACCCATGGGCATTCCCTGGCGGTCGGACCATGGGGAGACATTCTGGCCGATGGTGGAACCGACCCCGGTGTCCTATATGTTGAACTGGATCTCTCGGAAGTGACCAAAGCGCGACAGCGTATTCCCTCGCTCTATGCGGCAACCGAATTCGACGGCCCTGAATGACTGAAACCAGTAGCAACAATTCCCTTGCCGTGGCCTTGTTCAGCGAGATCCTGACGAATGACCAGTTGATTCGAAACAGGTTGACCCGGGTTTTGCCGAAAGGGATGGAGATCAGCCATTTCTCGGTCCTGAACCATCTGGCCCGTATCGGGGATGAGCGTAGCCCGGCGCAGTTGGCGAAAAGCTTTCATGTCACCCGTGGGGCGATGACCAATACCCTCAACAAGCTGGAATGGGCCGGATACGTTCATATCCGGCCCGATTGGGATGATGCGCGCCGCAAAATGGTGTCGATCAGCCCGGCGGGCCGGAAGGCCTGCGAGGCGGCGATCGCGGCCATCACGCCCATGATCACCGAAATGGTCGGCGAGTTGGGCGCGGCCAAGGTCCGCGCCACTTTGCCGGTACTTCGCGAATTGCGGGCCAAACTGGAGACGGACTGAGGGTCAGTTCAGTCCGGCTTTGTGCTGGCCGTGACGTAATTGACGCTCAGGTCGCGGGACGACAGCGACCAGCTCCAGGTGACCGGGTTGAACACGAATCCCTTGCGATCCACCGGGGTCAGGCCGGCCTGGTGCAGAAGGCCATAAAGCTCGTCGGGGGTGATGAACTTCTTCCATTCATGCGTGCCTTTCGGCAGCCAGCGCATCACGTATTCCGCGCCGACGATGGCCATGGCGAAGCTTTTGGCATTGCGATTGATGGTCGAGCAGATGTGCAATCCGCCGGGCTTGAGAAGCTGCTGGCAGGCGGTCAGGTAAGACAGCGGATCGGCGACATGTTCGACCACTTCCATGTTCAGCACCGCATCGAACTGCTCGCCTGCGGCGGCGAGAGCTTCGGCGCTGGTGTGGCGATAGTCGATCGTCAGGCCGGATTGTTCGGCATGAACCTGGGCCACGGGAATGTTGCGTTCGGCGGCATCGGCGCCAACCACGTCGGCGCCCAGGCGGGCCATCGGCTCGGACAGCAAACCACCGCCGCAGCCGATATCCAGAATACGTAACCCGGAGAAGGGTTTATCGTCTGTCAGGTCACGGTCAAACTCGGCCGCGATCTGTGAGGTGATGTAATCCAGACGGCAGGGATTGAGCATGTGCAACGGTTTGAATTTGCCGTTTGGGTCCCACCATTCGGCGGCCATCGCCTCGAATTTGGCGACTTCGGCTGGGTCGATCGTGCTTCGAGCGGCTTGCATTCTGCTCTCCATGTGCTCATTTGGAATTATCCCTCTATATAGGACGACATGGATAAATTCTCGGATCAAAAGAGCGCAGTTCAGTACCTGCACCCGCCGATCGAGCCGTTCGACCGGCGCATGATGGATGTGGGTGATGGGCATGAGATATACGTAGAACAGTCGGGCCAACCCGATGGGCTGCCCGTTGTGGTGCTGCATGGTGGCCCGGGCGGCGGTTGCAGCCCGGCGATGCGGCGGTATTTCGATCCGAATATTTACCGAATCATCCTGTTCGACCAGCGCGGCTGCGGAAGATCGCGCCCGCATGCCAGTGTCGAGGCGAATACGACATGGCACCTTGTGGCCGATATCGAACGTATTCGCGAAGCGTTAACGATAGATAAATGGATCGTTTTCGGAGGCAGTTGGGGCGCGACACTGGCGCTGATCTATGCCCAGACCCACCCGGATCGGGCAAGGCACCTGGTCTTGCGGGGCGTCTTTACCATGACGCAGGCCGAGCTTGATTGGTTCTATGGCGGCGGTGCCGGGCGGTTCTGGCCGGAAACCTGGGAGCGATTTCAAGAGCTTGTGCCCGAGGATGAGCGCGGCGACATGATCGCTGCCTATCACCGGCGCCTGTTTTCCGGCGATCGGCCGCAGGAAATCCGCTTTGCCAAGGCCTGGTCTGCCTGGGAAAATGCGCTGGCGACGGTGCAATCGAATGGCGCTGGCGGCGACAGCCCGCCGGATTATGCGCGGGCTTTTGCAAGGCTGGAAAACCACTATTTTATCAATGGCGGCTTTCTGGAGTATGACGGCCAAATCATTGATCAGGTTGACAAAATCTCGCATATTCCCGGCACGATCGTGCAGGGACGCTATGATATGATCTGTCCGCCGGCGGCCGCCTATGCGTTGGCGGAACGCTGGCCGAAAGCCAGTTTGCGGATGATCCCGGTTGCTGGTCATGCCCTGTCCGAGCCAGGCATCAGCGCTGAATTGGTCAAGGTAATGACCCGTCTGGCGCGCGAAGGTTAACGGCTCGAAATCGCCGAAAAACGCGTGTCGGTATCACGTCGGTATTACGTCGGTATCGCATCGGTGTAGAGCACCGATGACATCCTGCGGGCCAGGTGTGACCAGAGCGCGCGCAGGAATGTACGGCTTTCTCTTGCAGACTCGGTGCTTGAGGCGTATATGCACCTCAACAGCGGCGCCTCCGGGTCCAAACCGGAAGGCTCCACCGGAGATATGTGACGGGCCGCGGGCCCGTTTTTTTGTGCTGACAGGATCCATGACGAACGATCTTATTGCAAAAGCCGCGATTGACCGCCGACTGGCGGAGATCATCACCCCGGTCATCGAGGACCTGGGGTATGAACTGGTGCGCATTCGCCTGATGGGCGGAAAGACGCATCTTCTGCAGATCATGGCCGAGAAGCCCGAGGGCGGGATCGAGGTGGATGATTGCGCCAAGATCTCGAACGCGGTGAGCGCGGTGCTGGATGTCGAGGATCCGATCATGGATGCCTATACGCTGGAAGTGTCCAGCCCGGGAATCGACCGGCCCCTGACACGGCTGAAGGATTTCGAGGAGTTCGAAGGCTACGAGGCCAAGATCGAGACATCGGAACTGATCGACGGGCGCAAGCGGTTCAAGGGTGTCCTGGCCGGTGTCGAGGATGACGAGGTGCTGATCAACATCGAGGAAGGCACCGTCGGGCTGAAGTTCGATTGGCTGAGCGACGCGAAGCTGGTGCTGACCGACGAGCTGATCAAGGAAATGCTGAAGGCCCGCAAGGCCGCCGGCACACTGAACGAAAACGCATTTGACGAGATCGAGACCGAAGGGTCTGAGGAGGACTGAAGATGGCAATTACCTCTGCAAACCAGCTTGAGCTGCTGCAAACGGCCGAGGCCGTGGCCCGCGAGAAGATGATCGATCCCGGCCTCGTGGTCGAAGCGATGGAAGAAAGCCTGGCGCGGGCGGCCAAGAGCCGTTACGGCGCCGAGATGGATATCCGCGTGTCGATCGACCGCAAGACGGGCAAGGCCAACTTCACCCGTGTGCGGACCGTCGTCGAGGATGACGAGCTTGAGAATTACCAGGCTGAAATGACCGTCGAACAGGCCCGGCAGTACCTGGACGATCCCAAGGTCGGAGATCAGTTCATCGAAGAGATCCCGCCCGTCGATCTGGGCCGGATCGCGGCGCAATCGGCCAAGCAGGTTATCTTGCAGAAGGTGCGCGAAGCCGAGCGTGACCGTCAGTACGAAGAATTCAAGGATCGCGCAGGGACCATCATCAACGGTGTCGTCAAGCGCGAGGAATACGGCAATGTCATCGTCGATGTTGGCCGTGGCGAGGCGATCCTGCGCCGCAACGAGAAGATCGGGCGCGAAAGCTATCGTCCCGGTGATCGCGTCCGGGCCTATATCAAGGATGTGCGCCGCGAGGCCCGTGGGCCGCAGATCTTCCTGAGCCGTACCGCGCCGGAATTCATGGCCGAGCTGTTCAAGATGGAAGTGCCGGAAATCTACGATGGCATCATCGAGATCAAGGCCGTTGCGCGCGATCCCGGCAGCCGGGCGAAGATCGCCGTCATCTCGTATGACAACTCGATCGATCCGGTCGGTGCCTGTGTGGGTATGCGCGGCAGCCGTGTGCAGGCCGTCGTGAACGAGCTTCAGGGCGAAAAGATCGACATCATCCCGTGGAACGAGGACCAGCCGACCTTCCTTGTGAACGCGTTGCAGCCCGCCGAGGTGAGCAAGGTGGTTCTGGACGAGGAAGCCGAGCGTATCGAGGTTGTCGTGCCCGAAGAGCAGCTGAGCCTTGCGATCGGCCGTCGCGGTCAGAACGTGCGTCTTGCCAGCCAGCTGACCGGTCTGGATATCGACATCATGACCGAGGCCGAGGATTCGGAGCGCCGCCAGAAGGAATTCGAAGAGCGCACGAAGCTGTTCATGGATACGCTGGACCTGGACGAGTTCTTTGCCCAGCTTCTGGTGTCCGAGGGCTTCACCAACCTCGAGGAAGTCGCCTATGTCGAGCTGGATGAGCTTCTGGTGATCGACGGGGTGGATCAGGATACCGCCAACGAGCTGCAGGCCCGCGCCCGCGACGTGCTGGATGCGCAGGCGCGCGCCGCGATGGAAAAGGCCCGCGAACTTGGTGCCGAGGACAGCCTGATTGAATTCGAAGGCCTGACACCCCAGATGATCGTTGCCCTGGCGGAAGACGGCGTGAAGACGCTTGAGGATTTCGCCACCTGCGCGGACTGGGAGCTGGCTGGTGGCTGGACCACCGTGGATGGGCAGCGCGTCAAGGACGAGGGTGTGCTGGAGCCGTTCGACGTGTCGCTTGAAGAGGCGCAGAACATGGTCATGACCGCCCGCGTGATGCTGGGTTGGGTCGATCCGACGGAACTTGAGCCCGACGTCGAAGAGACCGATGGCGACGAGATCGAAGATCAGGAGGCCGAGGCCTGATCCGTCAGGCCTCGGAGGCATTGATGGGTCGCGGTGGGCAACCCAAGGACCGGAGCGAAGGTCCCGAACGCAAGTGCATTGCCACGGGTGAGGTGAGCCCGGTGCATGGCTTGATCCGTTTTGTGGTCGGACCGGAGGGTCAGCTTGCGCCGGACATCGCCGGCAAGCTGCCCGGTCGCGGCATCTGGGTGTCTGCCGATCGCGCAGCGATCGAGACGGCGGTCAAGAAGAAGCTGTTTGCCAAGGCGGCCCGTCAGGCGGTCACCGTGCCCGAGAACCTGCCCGAGGTGATCGAGGATCAGCTGGTGCGCCGTGTCATCAACCTGATCAGTCTTGCCCGAAAGGGCGGAGACGCGGTCACGGGGTATGAAAAGGTCAAGGATTGGCTTTCCAAGGAGGAGGCCACCGTGCTGCTCCAGGCCAGTGATGGATCGGAGCGGGGGAAATCGAAATTGAGCACCCCACATCGCGGAACCTTCATAGGTTGGTTGACCGCGACTGAACTGGGTCAGGCTTTCGGGCGACAAACAGCCGTGCACGCCGTACTGGGTGCTGGCGGTTTGGCCCAACGTGTTGTAGAGGAGGCGGCAAGGTTGAAGGGCCTGCGCGTCTCGAACGGCGGACAGAGCCGCCGGAAAGGAAGTGGAACCAGATGAGCGACAACGACGAGAAAAAGACTTTGGGTGTTCGTGGCGGTCCCCGGGCGGGGAATGTGAAGCAGAGCTTCAGCCATGGGCGGACCAAGAACGTCGTCGTGGAAACCAAGCGCAAGCGCGTGGTCAAGCCCAAGCCGGGTGGTCCTGCTGCTGGTGGTGCCGGAGGTTCGAGGCCGCAGTCATCTTCTGGCGACGCATCGAGACGCCCTGCCGGGATTTCCGACTCGGAGATGGAGCGCCGCATGCGCGCCTTGCAGGCCGCCCAGGCCCGCGAGGCCGAGGATGCCGCGCGCCGTGAAGCCGAGGAGAAGGAGCGCGAGGAAGAGCGTCAGCGCCGCCGTGAGGAAGCCGAGGCCAAGGAGCGCGAACAGCGCGAAGCCGAAGAGCGCGCACGCGCCAAGGCCGAGGAAGAGGAGCGCAAGCGTCTCGAGGCCGAGAAGGCCGCTGCCGCCCCGCCGCCGCCCGCCGCCGAGGACACCGCAGCCCGCGCCCCGGCCAAGCAACCGCCGCGCAAGCAGGAAAAGGTCAATACGGACCGCGATCAGGACCGTGGCCGTGGCAAGGGCCGCGATGATGGTGGACGCCGCGCCGGCAAGCTGACGCTGAACCAGGCCTTGGCCGGTGGCGAAGGTGGCCGCCAGAAATCGCTGGCCGCGATGAAGCGCAAGCAGGAACGTGCCCGCCAGAAGGCGATGGGCGGCATGCAGGAGCGCGAAAAGGTGGTGCGCGACGTGCAGCTGCCCGAGACGATCGTCGTGTCGGAGCTGGCCAACCGCATGGCCGAGCGTGTCGGTGACGTCATCAAGGCGCTGATGAGCAACGGCATGATGGTCACGCAGAACCAGACGATCGACGCGGATACCGCCGAGCTGATCGTCGAGGAGTTCGGACACCGCGTCGTGCGGGTCAGCGACTCGGACGTGGAAGACGTGATCGACCAGGTCCAGGACAAGGCCGAGGATCTGGAACCGCGTCCGCCGGTCATCACGGTGATGGGCCATGTGGACCACGGCAAGACGTCGCTTCTGGATGCGATCCGGGACGCCAAGGTGGTGTCTGGTGAAGCCGGGGGAATCACCCAGCATATCGGTGCCTACCAGGTCGAGACCGACTCGGGCGCGTTGCTGACATTCCTCGATACGCCGGGTCACGCCGCGTTCACCAGCATGCGTGCCCGTGGCGCGCAGGTGACGGATATCGTGGTCCTGGTGGTGGCTGCCGATGACGCGGTGATGCCGCAGACCATCGAGGCGATCAACCACGCCAAGGCGGCGCAGGTGCCGATCATCGTTGCGATCAACAAGTGCGACAAGCCCGATGCGAACCCCGACAAGGTGCGCACCGACCTGCTGCAGCACGAGGTTGTCGTCGAGGCGATGTCCGGTGATGTGCAGGATATCGAAGTGTCGGCAAAGACCGGCAAGGGGCTTGAAGAGCTGCTTGAGGCGATTGCGCTGCAGTCCGAGATCCTTGAACTGACGGCCAACCCGAATCGGGTTGCCGAAGGTGCGGTGATCGAGGCTCAGCTGGATGTGGGCCGTGGTCCTGTGGCGACGGTTCTTGTGCAGAAAGGCACGCTGAAGCAAGGCGATATCTTTGTCGTCGGCGAACAGTGGGGCAAGGTGCGCGCGCTGATCAACGACCGTGGCGACCGGGTTCAACTTGCTGGCCCGTCGGTTCCGGTCGAGGTTCTGGGCCTGAACGGCACGCCCGAAGCGGGTGACGTTCTGAACGTGGTCGAGACCGAGGCACAGGCGCGCGAGATCGCGGAATACCGCCAGAAAGCCGCCAAGGAAAAGCGCGCGGCGGCAGGTGCCGGCACATCGCTGGAGCAGCTTCTGGCGAAGGCCAAGGAAGATGAGAACGTCAAGGAATTGCCGATTCTGGTCAAGGCCGATGTGCAAGGCTCTGCAGAGGCGATCGTTCAGGCGATGGAGAAGATCGGCAACGAAGAAGTGCGCGTCCGCGTCCTGCATTCGGGTGTCGGCGCCATCACGGAATCCGATATCGGACTGGCCGAAGCGTCGGGCGCACCGGTTCTGGGCTTCAACGTCCGCGCCAATGCGCCGGCCCGCAACAGCGCCAACCAGAAGGGCGTGGAAATCCGCTATTACAGCGTGATCTACGATCTGGTCGACGATGTGAAGGCGGCGGCCAGCGGCCTGCTTGGTGCCGAGGTCCGCGAGAACTTCATCGGCTATGCGCAGATCAAGGAAGTGTTCAAGGTTTCGGGCGTCGGCAAGGTTGCGGGCTGTCTTGTGACCGAGGGCATCGCGCGCCGCTCTGCCGGTGTGCGCCTGCTGCGCGACGACGTGGTGATCCACGAAGGCACGCTGAAAACGCTCAAGCGCTTCAAGGACGAAGTGTCCGAGGTCCAGTCGGGCCAGGAATGCGGCATGGCCTTCGAGAATTACGAAGATGTGCGCCCGGGCGACGTGATCGAGATCTTCGAGCGCGAAGAGGTCGAGCGTACGCTGGACTGATCGCGGTACCACCGCAAATTCGAAAGGGGCTGCCGATTGGCAGCCCCTTTTCACGTCGTGCAGGGCGGTGTTACAGCCAGTCGCGCAGGATCGGGATCAGGGGGATGTCCGCCGGCGGCATGGGGTAGTCGCGCAGGGCGTTGGGCTTGACCCATTTAAGCGTCTGACCTTCGCGGCCCTGCGGTGTGCCATCCCATTTGCGGCAGGCAAACAGGGGCATCAGCAGGTGGAAATCATCATAGCTGTGGCTGGCGAAGGTCAGCGGCGCGAGGCAGCTTTGCCAGGTGTTGATCCCCAATTCTTCGTCCAGCTCGCGGATCAGCGCATGTTCGGGTGTTTCGCCCGGTTCGACCTTGCCGCCCGGAAACTCCCACAGGCCCGCCATGGACTTGCCCTCGGGGCGTTGCGTCAGAAGGATGCGGCCATCGACATCAATCAGCGCGACGGCAGAAACAAGCACGGTTTTCATGAGCGGTAATCGGCGTTGATGTCGATATAGCCGTGGGTCAGATCGCAGGTCCAGACCACCGCCGTGCCGCCGCCAAGCCCCAGGTCGACGTGAATCTCGAGCTCTTGCTGTTTCATGTAAAGCGCGGCGTCGGATTCGTCATAGTCGGGATCGACCCAGCCATCGCGCGCCACGCGAATATGCCCGAACCAGATCGACAGGGTATCCCGGTCGGCCCGCGCGCCGGATTTGCCGACCGCCATGACGATCCGGCCCCAGTTGGGGTCTTCGCCGGCGATGGCCGTCTTGACCAGCGGTGAATTGGCGATGGCCATGGCGTGCGTGTGGGCGTCGGCATCGCTGGCGGCGCCGGTTACCGATACTTCGACGAATTTCGTGGCGCCTTCGCCGTCGCGCACGACCTGATGGGCGAGATCCAGCATGACCTGCCGCAGACCGGCCATGAAGCCCATGCTTTCGTCGGTTACCCGGATGCCGGACGCGCCGGTGGCCGCCACCAGAAGCGTGTCCGAGGTCGAGGTGTCGCTGTCGACGGTGATACAGTTGAAGGTGGTGCGGTTCAGCGCGGTGACCATGGATTGCAATACCGGCTGGTCGATCACCGCATCGGTGAAGATATAGACCAGCATCGTCGCCATATCCGGCGCGATCATCCCGGATCCCTTGGCGATGCCGGCGATATGCACGGATTGGCCGTCTATCGTGACGGTGGTTCCCGATCCCTTGGCGAACGTATCGGTGGTCATGATGGCGCGCGCAGCGGCATCCATCGCGTCGGGTGACAGGGCGGCGGACAGCTCATCGAGTTTGGCGGTGATGCGGTCATGCGGCAACGGCTCGCCGATGACGCCGGTGGACGAGGTGAAAATCCGCGATTCAGGCAGGTTCAGAGCCTTTGCCGTCGCTTCGGTCACCGCCTTGACCGAGGCTTCGCCATGGCGCCCGGTAAAGGCATTGGCGTTTCCGGAATTGACAAGGATCGCGGCGCCGTCACTGCTGTGTTGCCCGATCTTCTTCTGGCAATCCAGTACGGCGGATGACCGCGTCGCCGAGCGCGTGAAGGCCCCGGCCATGGCCGTGCCGGGGGCCAGAACGGCCAGCATCACGTCTTCCCGGCCCTTGTAGCGCACCCCGGCCTGAGCGGTGGCGAACCGCACCCCGGCGATATGTGGCAGATCGGGAAAGGAGGCCGGCGCCAGTGGGGACAGTGGAGGCTTCGCGCCCATTGTCAGTTCTCCAGAAGCTCGAGGTTGTTGATCGTTTCAGGCGCGATCCCGGAGGCATCATTGCGCGTGATCGTGGCGTTGCCGGACAGGGTTTCGACATGCGCGTCGAATTTTTCCTGGCGCAGGGTTTCCTCGATCTCGGCGCGGACCTCATCCAGGGACGGCGTTTCCGTCAGACGGGTTTCGTTGAGCTTGATGACGTGCCAGCCGAACTGGGTCTGTACCGGCTCGGAGACGGCGCCGGGCTCGAGGCTGGCCACGGCGTTGAAGAAGGACTCGACCATCACGCCCGGGCCGAACCAGCCCAGATCGCCGCCATTCGGCCCCGAGGGGCCGGTCGAGTGTTCACGCGCGAGCGCTGCGAAATCGGCGCCGCCGTCCAGCTGCGCGATCAGGTCGCGGGCGGCCTCCTCGGTTTCGACAAGGATATGCGCGGCCTTGTATTCGGTGTCTTGCGCGGCGCTGGCGTACCGCTCGTCGTAGGCGGCCTGAACCGTGGCGTCGTCCAGATCGCCTTGCATCACGTTTTCGATCGCTTCGGTGGCCAGGATCGCGCGGCGTTCGTTTTCCAGCACCAGCTCACTGCGCTTGGAGACATCGCCCTCGAAGCTTTGCATCAGGAGGGTTTGCTGAATCAGCTGGTCCAGAATGCCGGTGAACAGGATTTCGGCGGGCAGCTGGCCGTATTGCGCGGGCAGGCTGGCGCGCAGGGCGATCATGTGGCCGAGGGTGATATCAGTGCCGTTCACGGTGGCCAGAACGGTGTCGATATCCGGGTTGTCCTGCGCTGTTGCGGGCTGCGAGAAGGTGGCCGCCACGACAAGGGCGAGGGCCGGGAAAAGCTTGGTACGGAGGGGCATGCGGTCTTTCCTTTGCAGTGCTGCGTTGGGTGACGCGCGCCTGCGCGACGTTGACACTCTGACAGCGGCCCCTTACATCGGCTCAGGACCAAGAAACCGCCATTCTGTGCCTGTTCTATGGTGGTGCGGAAGGCGGGGCAAGCAATTGCCTCTCATTGACAAGTACAAACACCGGAACGGATTGGATATGCTGGGTATTGGAACTGTCGCCAAGAAGATCTTCGGCACCCCGAATGACCGCAAGATCAAGGCGACACGCCCGCTGGTCGACAAGATCAACGCGCTTGAACCTGAATACGAAGCGTTGAGCGATGCGGGGCTTGTCGAAAAGACCCAGGAATTCAAAAGGCGACATGCCGAAGGCGAGAGCCTGGACGCGCTTTTGCCCGAAGCCTTCGCCAACTGCCGAGAGGCGGCCAAGCGGGCGCTCGGGTTGCGCGCCTTCGATGTGCAGCTGATGGGCGGCATTTTCCTGCACCAGGGCAATATCAGCGAGATGAAGACCGGTGAGGGCAAGACCCTGGTGTCGACCTTCCCCGGCTACCTGAACGCGCTGACCGGCAAGGGTGTGCATATCGTCACGGTGAACGACTACCTGGCGCGGCGCGATGCCGAGTGGATGGGCAAGGTCTATGCCGCGTTGGGCATGACGACCGGCGTGGTCTATCCGCAACAGCCCGAAGCCGAGAAGAAGCAGGCGTACGAGTCTGACGTGACCTACGCCACCAACAACGAACTGGGCTTCGATTACCTGCGCGACAACATGAAATCCTCGCTCGAGGATATGAACCAGAAGCATCACCATTTCGCCATCGTGGACGAGGTGGACAGCATCCTGATCGACGAGGCGCGAACGCCGCTGATCATTTCTGGCCCGGCGCAGGACCGCAGCGAGCTGTATGTCAGCATCGACGCGCTGATCCCGCTGCTGAACGAAGACCATTACAAGATCGACGAAAAGACCCGCAACGTGACCTTCACCGACGAGGGCAACGAATACCTCGAAGAGGTCCTGCACGAGCGTGGACTTCTGGATGAGGGACAGTCGCTGTACGATCCCGAAAGCACGACCGTGGTGCACCATGTCAACCAGGGCCTACGCGCGCACAAGCTGTTCCTGAAGGACAAGGATTACATCGTTCGCAACGACGAGGTCGTTCTGATCGACGAGTTCACCGGCCGCATGATGGCGGGGCGGCGTTTGTCGGACGGTCTGCACCAGGCGATTGAGGCCAAGGAAGGCTGCAAGATCCAGCCCGAGAACGTCACGCTGGCCAGTGTCACGTTCCAGAATTATTTCCGCCTCTATGAAAAGCTGTCGGGCATGACCGGCACCGCCGCCACCGAGGCCGAGGAATTTGCCGAGATCTATGGGTTGGGTGTGGTCGAAGTGCCGACGAACAAGCCCATTGCCCGCGTTGACGAGGATGATGCCGTTTACCGCACGGCAAAGGAAAAGTTCGACGCCATCGTCGAGACGATTCGAGAAGCGCATGCCAAGGGTCAGCCGATCCTTGTGGGGACCACCTCGATCGAGAAGTCGGAAATGCTGAGTCAGCTGCTGACCACGGCGGGGATAAAGCACAATGTTCTCAATGCGCGCCAGCACGAGCAGGAGGCACAGATCGTCGCCGATGCCGGGAAGTTGGGCGCGGTGACCATCGCCACCAACATGGCGGGCCGGGGGACCGACATCAAGCTGGGCGGCAATGTCGAATTCAAGGTGATGGAGGCGATTGCCGCCGATCCCGACAAGGACCCCGAAGAGGTGCGCGCCCGCATCGAGGCCGCGCATGCCGATGACGAGAAGGCCGTGATCGACGCGGGCGGCCTGTTTGTCCTGGCCACCGAGCGGCATGAAAGCCGCCGGATCGACAACCAGCTGCGGGGCCGATCGGGGCGTCAGGGCGATCCCGGGCGCTCGGCGTTTTTCCTGAGCCTCGAGGACGATCTGATGCGTATCTTCGGATCGGAGCGGCTGGAAAAGGTGCTGTCGACGCTTGGCATGAAGGAAGGCGAGGCGATCGTGCACCCTTGGGTCAACAAATCGCTGGAACGCGCGCAAGCCAAGGTCGAGGGGCGGAACTTCGACATCCGCAAGCAGCTTCTCAAGTTCGACGACGTGATGAACGAGCAGCGCAAGGTGATCTTCAAGCAGCGGCTGGACATCATGAAGGCCGAGGATCTGTCAGAGATCGTCCAGGACATGCGTGGCGAGGTGATCGACGATCTGGTCGACACCTACATGCCGCCCAAGACCTATGCCGATCAGTGGGACACCGAGGGTCTTCATGCTGCCGTGAAGGACCAGCTGAACATGGACCTGCCCGTTGTGGCATGGGCCGATGAAGAAGGCGTCGATGACGAGGATATCGCCGAACGTCTGGAAAAGGCCGCGGACGAGATGATGGCGCAGAAGGCCGCTGCTTTCGGTCCTGAAAACATGCGGTCGATCGAAAAGCAGATCTTGCTGCAGGCGATCGACACCAAGTGGCGTGAACACCTGTTGACGCTCGAGCATTTGCGCAGCGTCGTGGGCTTTCGCGGCTATGCGCAGCGCGACCCGCTCAACGAATACAAGAACGAGGCGTTCCAGCTGTTCGAGTCGATGCTGGACAGCCTGCGTCAGGACGTGACCCAGAAGCTGTCCCAGATCCGCCCGATGACGGAAGAAGAACAGAAATCCATGATGGATGAGCTTCTCAAGCAGCGCGCGGCGATGGAATCTGCCGCCGACAGGGCGTCGGAGGATCAGGCGGCTGGTGCGTCCGAGGATGCTGTCGCCGGTTTCGACGAAAACGATCCGTCGACATGGGGCAATCCGGGCCGAAACCAGCTGTGTCCTTGCGGATCCGGCAAGAAGTTCAAGCATTGCCACGGACGTCTTGCCTGAGGCGCGCGGCCAGAAATACACCTCGACTGTGCCACAGATGTGCCGTGATCCGAAGGTAATCCTGACATCGTAACGTAGGTACGAGGTAAGGATCATGTCCAACACAAGACGCTACCTGACCGCAGGTGGAACATTTGCATGTGCCCTGACCACGGGCTTTCTCATGCAGACATTCGCGGAAGCGCCTGTGACGGCGCAGCCAGCCAACGAGACAATGGCGCCGGTCACCGTGGCCGAGGCGGCGCCCGTAACCATGCCGGAGCCGCGTTTGCCTGAGGCCGCTGGCACACCGGCGGACATCGACACCTCAGAGCCTCTTCTTGAATTGTCGGATGTGACGCTGACCTCGGCCTTGCCCGATGTGCCTGCGGCAGGCCCGCAGCCGATGCCCCTTCCGGACAGGCGGCTTGAAGGCGCTGCCTTCGTCAACGCGAGTTTCGAACAGACCCCGGTTGCTGATCTTCCGGTCGAACAGGCCGCACCTGCCTTTGATTGCGAATTGGCCCTTGTCGCAACGCCTGTGGCCGCAGCGATGGTTGATCTTGCGCTTGTTGCCCCGTGCCTGCCGAACGAACGCTTCACGCTGCATCATCAGGGCATGATGTTTACCCAAGTGACCGATGCCGGAGGCACGTGGACGATGACGGTCCCGGCCTTGGCGGAAGAGGCGCTGTTCATCGTGGCCTTCGGGAATGGTGAAGGAGCGATGGCGAATGCCCAAGTGACATCGGTGCCCTATTATGACCGCGTCGTGGTGCAATGGAGTGGCCATAGCGGCTTGCAGATCCATGCCCGGGAATATGGCGCGGATTATGGCGAGGATGGGCATGTCTGGGCCGATGCGGCGCGCGACATGTCTGTTGCGGCGTCAGGGGAAGGCGGCTTCATCACACGGCTTGGGCTTGAGGATGGTCAGATTGGACGCAAGGCGGAAGTCTATACCTTTCCCTCTGCGATTGCGGTCCGTGAAGGGGCGGTTTCCCTGAGTGTCGAAGCTGAGGTCGATCAAGCCACCTGTGGCCGCGATATCGAGGCGCAATCCATCCTGATCCACCAGGGCAATAGACCGACCGTGCATGATATCGTCCTTGCAATGCCGCAATGCGATGCAACCGGCGATTTTCTTGTGTTGAAAAACATCGTCAATGACCTGAAGATCGCGCGGAATTAAATCGCAGCCATCGAGGGTCAACCCATGGGACGAGTGCGTGCGGCGATTATCGCCGCACTCTTTACGATTGCCGCCGGCTTGCCGGCGCATGCTCAGGATGTGACCCTGACATCGCGTGACGGGAATGTCGAAATCTCGGGAAACCTTCTGGGGTACGATGGCGAGTTCTACAGGGTCGATACCATCTACGGTGAGCTGACCGTCGATGGCTCGGGTGTGCTGTGCGACGGGCCGGGATGCCCCAATCTGGAGGATTTCGTTGCGCGCGTGCGCCTGTCTGGTGCGCCTGTGATCGGTCGCGTGCTGATCCCTGCGCTGCTTGAGGCGTTTGCGATCCGACATGAGTACGAGCTGAGCCGCGAAAGGCTTGATGACGGGCATTATGTCTATGGTCTGACCAGTGCGGATGGCGGATCCCTGCTTGGGGAATTCACCCTGAAACTGTCGACAAGCGACGAGGGGTTCGCAGACCTTTTGGCGGACGAGGCGGATATCGTCATGTCCATGCGCGAGGTGCGCAAGGACGAGGTCGCGCGCGCTGCCGATATGGGCATAGGGGATCTGACGTCGCGTGGGCGCAGTATGATCGTGGCGCTGGACGCGCTGGTTCCCATCGTTGCGCCGAACAACCCCATGCAGGCGATCACCACGCCGCAACTGGCAGGGGTTCTGGCCGGGGACATCACCAACTGGACATCGATCGGGGGGCCGGATGCGCCGATCACGGTCCATGTGGTGACTGCAGGGTCGGGGATCGGACAGGCAACCCAGGACCGGTTGCTGACGGCACAGGGCGCTGAATTGGTCGATGGTGCCGTGCAGCATCGAGACGGGCAGGCCTTGATCGAGGCGGTGGCGGCGGATCCTTTCGGATTGGGCGTGACGAGCCGGTCGGAAACCGGAAATACATGGCCTTTGGCGTTGAAAGGAACCTGCGGGTTCACGTTGAGAGCGACGCGCAGGGCCGTGAAGACCGAGGATTATCCGCTGACTGCGCCGCTGTTCCTTTATATGCCGGCGCGGCGGTTTCCCAAGCTGGTCCGGGAGTTTCTGACCTATCTGCGCGACCCGTCTGCGCAGCTTGTCGTGCGGCGGGCGGGGTTTGTGGATCAGGCGCCCGAGGAGATCGAGATCAACGCCCAGGGGGACCGGTTCGCCAATGCGATAACCCGTGCCGGCGCCGAGGTGGGGCTGGAGGAATTGCAGCGCATGGTCACGCTGTTGTCGCCGCTGAGGCGGCTGACCACGACCTTCCGGTTCGAGGCGGGCTCGGCGCGTCTGGATGCGCAATCGCGGTCGAATGTGGCGCAGCTGGCGCGGGCGTTCGAGATCGGTCTTTATGATGCGAGGCGCGTTGTTTTCGTGGGGTTCAGTGATGGTGAGGGGCCTGCGGCGGGCAACAAGCGCATTGCCGCACAGCGCGCCGAGGCGGTGAAGGCTGCGGTGATCGCGGCGGCGGAGACGGCCAACCTGTCGCGGATCACGATCGAGACGGAAGCCTTCGGCGAGGCGATGCCGATGGCCTGCGATGATAGTGAATGGGGGCGGCAGGTGAACCGGCGGGTCGAGGTCTGGGTGCGCTAGAGATAGCCCTGGGCCCGAAAGCTGATTTCACAGGATTTGCCGATGATGAGATGGTCGTGCAAGGTCAGTCCCAGGGCCTGGGCGGCGGTCTGGATCTGGTGGGTCATGGTGATGTCCGCCTCAGAGGGAGTGGGATCCCCTGAGGGGTGATTATGCACTAGAATCAAGGCACTGGCATTGAGGTGCAAGGCGCGTTTGACCACCTCGCGGGGGTAGACGGGGACGTGATCGACGGTGCCGTTGGCCTGCGCTTCGTCGGCGATGAGGATGTTCTTGCGGTCGAGGTAGAAGACCCGGAATTGTTCGGTTTCGCGGTGCGCCATGGTGGTGTGGCAATAGTCCAGAAGCGCATCCCAGGACGAGATGACATGCCGCTGCAGGATACGCGCCCGAGAGAGGCGGTGGGCCGCAGCCTCGATGATCTTGAGTTCGCAGATGACGGCATCGCCGACGCCCGGCACATCCGCCAACTGGGCGGCGGAGGCCGAGACGACGGCGTTGAAATCCCCAAACCTATCAAGGAGTTGACGGGCCAGAGGTTTGACATCGCGGCGTGGGATGGCGCGAAAGAGGACCAGTTCCAAAAGCTCGTAATCCGGCATCGCGGCGGCCCCGCCCGACAGGAACCTGTCGCGCAGCCGTTTGCGATGGTCGCGGATGTAGGAGGGCGGGCGCGCGCCGGGCGAAAGGGCGGCGGGAGACGGGGCGTCGGCTGCGAAAAGCGGCAGCGGCAGATCGGAAAAGGCGGGCGGATCGGACATGCCTGCAGAGTGCCGCGCGAGGGTTGAAGATTGGTTAACAACCCGCCGAAAACGGCATCGGTATCACGTCGGTATCGCGTCGGTATCCTGTCGGTGCCGATGGGCGTTAACCATTTGCGAGCGGGCAAAGAAAAAGGGCGCGCCCAAGCGGCGCGCCCCGGAGCGGGATCAAGAGGATGTCCGCGCTTATGACTTCATCGAGTCCCAGAAGCTTTTGACCGAGGAGAAGAAGCTTTTGCTTTCGGGATTGTTGTCCTCGGAGAGGGCTTCGAATTCGCGCAGCAACTCTTTCTGGCGGGAGGTCAGGTTGACCGGTGTTTCCACAGCCAGTTCGATGAACATGTCACCGGTCGCCCCACCGCGCAGCGCGGGCATGCCCTTGTTGCGCAACCGCATCTGGCGCCCGGATTGCGACCCGGCGGGGATCTTCACGCGCGAGCGTCCGCCGTCGATCGTGGGCACCTCGATGTCGCCCCCAAGCGCGGCGGCGGTCATCGACACGGGCACGCGGCAGAAAAGGTTGGTTTCCTCACGCTCGAATATGTCGTGCTTGGCCACCTCGATGAAGATGTAGAGGTCGCCCGGAGGGCCGCCGCGCATTCCGGCCTCGCCCTCGCCGGCGAGGCGAATGCGGGTGCCGGTTTCGACGCCGGCGGGAATGTTGACGTTGAGCGCGCGATCCTTTTCGACGCGGCCCTGCCCGTGACAGGCGTTGCACGGGTTCTTGATGATCTGGCCCAGGCCCGAACAGGTGGGACAGGTGCGTTCCACCGTGAAGAAGCCCTGTTGCGCGCGGACCTTGCCCATGCCGGAACAGGTGGGGCAGGTTGTCGGCTCGGAGCCGCCTTCGGCGCCGGTGCCGTTGCATTCGCCGCAGGCCACGGAGGTGGGCACGTTGATGGTTTTCTGCATGCCTGTATAGGCGTCTTCGAGGGTGACACGCAGGTTGTAGCGCAGGTCGGACCCGCGCGCGGCGCGCTGGCGTCCACCGCCGCCACGGCCCCCCATGAAGTCACCGAACAGATCGTCGAACACATCGGAAAAGGCCGAGGCGAAATCGCCCTGCCCGCCACCGGGGAAGCCACCGCCGGGACGCGGCCCGCCACCGCCACCCATGCCCCCTTCGAAGGCGGCATGGCCGAAGCGATCATAGGCGGCCTTCTTGTCGGGATCTTTCAGGACATCGTAGGCTTCGCCAACTTCCTTGAACTGGGTTTCGGCCTTGGGGTTGTCCTTGTTGCGGTCAGGATGAAGTTCCTTGGCCTTGGTACGGTAGGCCTTTTTGATCTCGTCCGCAGATGCGCCCCTGGATATGCCGAGCACCTCGTAATAGTCGCGTTTGGCCATCGAGGATCTCCTTGGTCATGGAACTACGCAGGGCCGGTCCAGAGAACGGACCGGCCCCACTGGTCCCGTCAGGCGCGTTACGAGCGCTTGTCGTCGTCGAGGTCCTCGAAGTCGGCATCGACGATATCGTCGTCCGACCCGGCACGGTCCGCAGGCGACGGTTCATCGTCGTTTTCCTGGGCTTGCGCCTTGTAGATCGCCTCGCCCAGTTTCATGGCCGCTTCGGTCACGTTCTGGATGCCGGACTTGATCTTGTCGGCCCCGATGTCGTCTTTTTCGAGGTCGTCCTTGAGGGCGGCGATTGCCAGTTCGATGGCTTCGACAGTGGTCGGGTCCACCTTGTCGCCATGTTCTTCCAGCGACTTCTCGGTCGAGTGGATCAGGCTTTCGGCCTGGTTCTTCGCTTCGATCAGTTCGCGGCGCGCCTTGTCGGACTCGGCGTTTTCCTCGGCTTCCTTGACCATCTTTTCGATGTCTTCGTCGCTGAGGCCACCCGAGGCCTGGATCGTGATCTTCTGTTCCTTGTTGGTGCCCTTGTCCTTGGCGGAAACAGAGACGATGCCGTTGGCGTCGATATCGAATGTCACCTCGATCTGGGGCATGCCGCGCGGTGCGGGCGGAATGTTTTCGAGGTTGAACTGACCGAGCAGCTTGTTGTCGGCCGCCATTTCACGTTCGCCCTGGAAGACACGGATCGTCACGGCGCTCTGGTTGTCTTCGGCGGTCGAGAATATCTGCGACTTGTTGGTCGGGATCGTGGTGTTGCGGTCGATCAGGCGGGTGAAGACACCGCCGAGCGTTTCGATGCCGAGCGACAGCGGCGTCACGTCGAGCAGGACCACATCCTTGACGTCACCCTGAAGCACGCCGGCCTGGATGGCGGCACCCATGGCGACGACTTCGTCGGGGTTGACGCCCTTGTGGGGTTCCTTGCCGAAGAACTTGGTCACTTCCTCGACGACCTTGGGCATGCGGGTCATGCCGCCGACGAGAACAACCTCGTCGATTTCGCTGGCCGAGATGCCGGCATCCTTGAGCGCCGCGGCGCAAGGCTTCATCGAGGCCTTGATCAGATCGCCCACCAGGCTTTCGAGCTTGGCACGGGTCAGTTTCATGACCATGTGCAGCGGCTGACCGTCGGAGCCCATCGAGATGAAGGGCTGGTTGATTTCGGTCTGCGAGCTGCTGGACAGTTCGATCTTGGCTTTCTCGGCGGCTTCCTTGAGGCGCTGGAGGGCCATCTTGTCCTTGGTCAGGTCGACGCCATGCTCTTTCTTGAACTCGTCGGCGAGGTAGCTGACGATCCGCATGTCGAAGTCTTCACCACCGAGGAAGGTGTCGCCGTTGGTGGCTTTCACCTCGAACAGGCCATCGTCGATTTCGAGGATGGTGACGTCGAAGGTGCCGCCGCCAAGGTCATAGACCGCGATGGTCTGCGTTTCCTTCTTGTCGAGACCATAGGCCAGCGCGGCGGCTGTCGGCTCGTTGATGATGCGCAGCACTTCGAGACCGGCGATCTTGCCGGCGTCCTTGGTGGCCTGACGCTGAGCGTCGTTGAAATAGGCGGGAACGGTGATGACGGCTTGCGTCACCTCTTCGCCGAGATAAGATTCGGCGGTTTCCTTCATCTTGCCGAGGATGAAGGCGGAAATCTGCGAGGGGCTGTATTTTTCGCCGCGCGCCTGAACCCATGCGTCGCCATTGCCGCCGTCGACGACGGTGAACGGCATGTTCTTCTTGTCCTTGGCCAGATCGACATCGTCCACACGACGACCGATCAGGCGCTTGACGCCGAAGATGGTGTTTTCGGGGTTGGTCACGGCCTGGCGCTTGGCCGGCTGGCCGACAAGGCGTTCGCTTTCCGTGAAGGCCACGATCGACGGTGTCGTGCGCGCGCCTTCGGAGTTTTCGATCACACGGGCCTGGCTGCCGTCCATGATGGCGATACAGCTGTTGGTGGTTCCGAGGTCGATACCGATCACTTTGGACATGTTTTATATCCCTTCTTCAATAAGGCGATGTTCCGGACGCCCGACCCGATTACGGCACCGGGCCCCCGATTTCAGGGCGGACCACGGGAAGCCGTGCGTCCACGCTTTGCGGGTATATAGGCAGGGCGGTCAGGGGCTGCAAGCGGCCCGGAGGGGTGGATTCGGGGAATTTTTCGTTAATTCTGTGGGACAGGCCGATCAAGGAGGATGCATGGCGGACCCGACTCTGACCCTGAGGGGGGTGGATATCTACAAGGGCTGGCTGAGCGGCGGGGCGCAGGCGGCGCTGAGGGATGCGCTGCGCGAGGTGGTGCGGCAGGCGCCGCTGTTCTCGCCGATGACGCCTTATGGCAAGCCGATGTCGGTGCAGATGACATCCGCCGGCAGCTATGGCTGGTATGCCGACCGGAGCGGTTATCGCTACGAGCCGCGGCATCCCGATGGTCAGCCCTGGCCGCCGATCCCCGAGGAGGTGCTGGCGATCTGGCGCGACTTGGTGAGCGACGCGCGCGCGCCGGATTGCTGCCTGGTGAATGTCTACCGGGACGGGGCGAAGATGGGGATGCACCAGGATCGCGACGAGGCCGATTTCGGCTGGCCTGTGCTGTCGGTGTCGTTGGGGGATGATGCGCTGTTCCGGGTCGGTGGCACGACGCGCGGTGGGAAAACCGAATCGATCTGGCTTGGATCGGGGGATGTGGTGGTGATGGGCGGTGCGGCGCGGCTGATCTATCACGGGATCGACAGGATCAGGCCGGGAACATCCACCCTGCTGAAGGGGGGCGGGCGCATCAACCTGACGTTGCGGGTGGTGGATTGACCGTGCCCCACCCCTCAGCGGCGGGCATCCCAGCTGCGCGAGGCGTATTGGCGGGTGTAGAATTCGCCCATCAGGCCGAGCATCAGGAACACCACCGCCACGATCAGCGGATATTCGAGCGATGAATTGCGCGGGAAGTAGTTGGCGAAGGTAAAGCCCCGGCATTGGTCGATCGCATGGAACAAGGGGTTCCAGTCGAACATCTTGAGCATGAAGGGCGGCAGGGCATTGGCCACGAACATCTTGCCGGACGCGATCATGTTGGCGCGCTGATAGACGATGGTGACAATACCGATCACTGCCGGAAACCAGGGTTTGAGCGCCAGCAGCACCAGCCCTATCGCAACGCCGGTGAACCACGCCAGCACCAGCATGCCGAAGGCGGCAAACGGTTGCGAGACTTCGAACGGGGTGAAGGCGACGTGATAGATGAACAGGATCACGAAGAGCGACAACACCTGAACGTAGAGCGCCCCGAGCGCCGCCGAGGCGACGGAAATCACGGTGTTCATCGGCGCATGCTGCATCATCGGCGAGGACGGACCTTCGGCCCCGGCCACAGCACCGAGCGCCTTGATATGCGTCAGGAACAGGAAAACCCCCGACATCATGTACAAGAGGAAATCGCCGCGAATGCGCGCGCCCTTGAGGCCGAGCATCCAGAACATGAGGTAGAAGGCCATGACGAAGATGATGGCCTGCAGCATGTTGTTGAGGATCGCGAAGAACGCGTTGCCGTGCGATTTCCGGACGGATCGCACCGTGGAGTGATAGATCAGCTCCAGGATGGCGAGGGCCGATTGCAGGTTACTTCTGGGGGATACTTTTTGAAACATCTACTCGTCGCCTGTCAGCCTGCCGGAATGTGGCACGGACTTCTTGCTGTCCCGTTACCCAAGTACCATAAAGGGCGCGGCGCATTCGATCAACATGCGGTGTCAACGCAGTACAAAAGGTAGGCAGGAGTATCACATTGGATCACGAAAAGCTTTTCACGGTCATGCGCCGCCTGGCGCTGGAGGCGGGCGACCGGATCATGGAGATTTACAATTCGGACGATTTCGACGTGAAAGTGAAGTCCGACGACAGCCCCGTGACCGAAGCCGACGAAGCCGCCGATGCGCTGATTTCCAAGGGATTGCGCGAGGCATTTCCGGATGTGGCACTGGTCACCGAAGAGCAGGCGGCCTCGCACGGGCAGAGCGTCGAGACCTTCCTGATCGTCGATCCGCTGGACGGTACCAAGGAATTCATCCATCGCCGGGGCGATTTCACCGTGAATATCGCCTATGTCGAAAATGGCGTGCCGCTGCGCGGGGTGGTCTATGCGCCTGCGAAAGAGCGGATGTTCTTTACCCGTGCCGATGGGGTCTCGGTCGAGGAGAGCGGACCGTTCGACCGCGAGACGCCGGGGTCCATGAGGGAAATCAAGGTGTCCGATGCCGACAACACCGGCTTGATGGTGGTGGCCAGCAAATCGCACCGCGACCAGGCGACGGATGACTATATCGGCCAATACGACGTCAAGGACATGACGAGCGCCGGTTCATCGCTCAAGTTCTGCCTGGTGGCGACGGGCGAGGCGGATCTGTACCCCCGGCTGGGGCGCACGATGGAATGGGATACCGCCGCAGGCCAGGCCGTGCTGCAGGGGGCAGGCGGCCAGGTGGTGCGGTTCGATGATCACCAGCCCTTGCGCTATGGCAAGGACGGGTTCGCCAATCCGTTCTTCATCGCCCATGCGCCGGGCGTCATGTTGAAAGCGGGCTGATGCGGGGTCTGATCGTCATTCCGGCGCGTTATGCGTCAAGCCGGTATCCGGGCAAGCCGCTGGTCGAGCTGACCGGCGCGAACGGTGCCAAAAAGAGCCTGATCCAGCGCAGTTGGGAGGCGGCACTCCAGGTCGAGGGCGATCACCGGGTGGTTGTGGCCACAGATGATGACCGGATCCGACAGGCTGCCGAGGGGTTCGGCGCCGAGGTTGTGATGACCTCGGAGGCGTGTCGCAACGGCACGGAACGCTGCGCCGAGGCGCATGAGGTGCTTGGCGGCGGGTATGACATCGTGGTCAACCTGCAAGGGGATGCGCCGTTGACGCCGCACTGGTTCGTCGAGGCGTTGATCGATGAGTTGCGCCGGGATGCCGATGCGGGCATGGCGACGCCGGTGTTGCGCTGTGACGGGCGGGCGCTGAACGGTTTTCTGGAGGATCGGCGCGCGGGACGCGTGGGCGGCACCACGGCGGTGTTCGATCGGCGGGGGCATGCGCTCTATTTCTCGAAAGAGGTGATTCCCTACACCGCGAGGCCCTACGAGGATGCCGAGGCGACGCCGGTGTTCCACCATGTCGGGGTCTATGCCTATCGCGCGGCAGCGCTTGCGGCCTATCCGGGCTGGTCCGAGGGGCCACTGGAAGGGCTTGAGGGCCTGGAGCAATTGAGGTTCCTGGAAAATGGCCGCACGGTGCGCTGCGTCGAGGTCGAGGCGCGTGGGCGACAGTTCTGGGAGCTGAACAACCCCGAGGATGTGTCCCGGATTGAGACGATGATGCGAGAGATGGGGCTGGGCTGAGCAAGATCCGAAGATTCCGGCCTTTTTTCTGCCATGGCCCAGAATTCTCCATAATTCGTGATTAGTCAGTGCAATGACACTTTCGCTGGTTTATTCTGACAGCGTTGGTGCAGGTAAGGAGCAGACATGCGTAAGAAGATTACAAAAGCGATTTTTCCGGTCGCTGGCATGGGCACACGGTTTTTGCCGGCGACGAAGTCGGTGCCAAAGGAAATTATGACTTTGGTGGATCGTCCACTTGTCCAATATGCGATCGATGAGGCCCGCGAAGCGGGGATAAAGGATTTCATTTTCGTCACATCCCGCGGCAAGGGCGCGCTGGAGGATTATTTCGATCTTGCCCCGCAGCTCGAGCAGGAACTGCGCAAGAAGGGCAAGGAGGATCTGCTGAAGATCCTCAAGAGCACCAACATGGACAGCGGGCAGATCGCCTATGTGCGCCAGCACAAGCCGCTTGGCCTTGGGCATGCCGTCTGGTGTGCCCGGCATCTGATCGGCAATGAGCCGTTCGCGGTGATGCTGCCGGATGACGTGATCGCGGCCGAAAAGCCGTGCCTTGCGCAGATGGTCGACGCCTATGCCGAGAACCCCGGCAATATGGTCGCCGCGATGGAAGTGCCCGAAGAGAGGGCCTCGGCCTATGGGGTGCTGGACATCAAGGAAGAGATGGGCCGCCTGGTGTCCACCAAGGGGATGGTCGAAAAGCCCAAGCAGGGCGAGGCACCGTCCAACCTTGCGGTGATCGGGCGCTATATCCTGACGCCGACCGTCCTGAAGATGCTCAACAAGAAAAAGCCCGGAGCGGGTGGTGAAATCCAGCTGACCGACGCGATTTCGGATGCGCGGGAAGCCGGGGAAGAGGTCTATGGCTATCGCTTCGAGGGGCATCGCTTTGATTGCGGGTCGAAATCGGGATTCTTGCAGGCGACCGTATCCTTTGCCCTGGCGCGCGAGGATCTGCGGGACGACCTTCGGGCGTATCTCAACGATATCGTGTACGCGGAGAAAGCGGCGCAGTAACCTGCCGGGGTCGACCCATTGACGAATATTCTCGTGACAGGCGGGGCCGGGTATATCGGCTCGCATGCCTGCAAGGCACTCAGCATGGCGGGCTATACGCCCGTCACCTATGACAACCTGAGCACGGGGTGGCAGCAGGCGGTGCGCTATGGCCCGTTCGAGCAGGGCGATCTGACCGACCGCGAGCGGCTGGATCAGATCTTTGCCGCCTACCAGCCCGAAGCGATCCTGCATTTCGCGGCGCTCAGCCAGGTGGGCGAAAGCATGCGGGAGCCGGGGTTGTATTGGCACAACAATGTCGCCGGATCACTGTGCCTGTTCCAGGCGGCGGTGCAGGCGGGCTGCCTGAACGTGGTCTTTTCCTCGACCTGCGCAACCTATGGCGACCAGGACAACGTGGTTCTGGACGAGTCCAGCCCGCGCCACCCGATCAACGCCTATGGGGCGTCGAAGCGCGCGATCGAGGATATCCTGCGCGATTTCGAGGCGGCGTATGGGCTGCGGCACGTGATCTTCAGGTATTTCAACGTGGCCGGTGCCGATCCCGAGGCCGAGGTGGGGGAGTTTCACCAACCGGAAACGCACCTGATCCCGCTGATCCTGGACGCGATCGACGGGCGGCGCGATGCGCTGACGATCTTCGGCACCGATTACGACACGCCGGACGGGACCTGCATCCGCGATTACGTGCATGTCATGGACCTGGTGGAGGCCCATGTGCTGGGGCTGAAGTGGGTGCAGGACGGCAAGCCGAGCCGGGTTTTCAACCTTGGCACGGGAAGCGGCTTTTCGGTGCGCGAGGTGATCGACCGCGCCGAGGCGATCACCGGCCGGACGGTGCCGGTGGTCGAAGGCCTGAGACGGCCCGGGGATTGCACCAAGCTTGTCTCGGGGTCGAGCCGCGCGATGACCGAGTTGGGGTGGACGCCGGAACGGTCTACCCTCGATCGGATGATCGGGGATGCCTGGCGGTGGCACCAAACTGGACATTACGACAAATAGCGCCGATTCTGCTGACAGTCGGCGGATGACAGGCAGACGGGTATGAAGTGGTTGAGGCACGCTGGTATCGCCTATCGGCTGCGCTGGAAACGGCGGCGGCTGCTGTTTCGTGCCTGGCGCAAACGGCATCAGCTGCGCCCGGTGGCCGATCGGACGGGAGATATCGCGCCGGAGACCATTCTTGCGGCGGTCACCGTCCGCAACGAGATGGTCCGGCTGCCGTTTTTCCTTGAGCATCACCGAAAGCTGGGGGTCGGGCATTTCCTGATGGTCGACAATGGCAGCGATGATGGCACGGCGGCCTACCTGGCCGATCAGCCGGATGTGTCGCTCTGGAGTACGACGCATAGTTACAAGCTGTCGCGGTTCGGGATGGACTGGCTGACATGGCTGCAGATCCGCCATGCGCATGGGCATTGGTGCCTGACGCTGGATGCGGACGAGATCTTCATCTACCCGTATCACGACACCCGGCCCTTGCGGGCGCTGACGGACTGGCTGGACCAGAATGACAGGTCGTCCTTCGGCGCCCTGATGCTGGACATGTATCCCAAGGGCCGGTTGCAGGATCATCCCTATCGGCCCGGTGACGACCCGTTCAGCACCTTGTGCTGGTTCGATGCCGGAAATTACATGATCCAGAAGAAGCCCGACCTGCACAATCTGTGGATCCAGGGTGGTCCGCGCGCCCGGAGCTTTTTCGCGGATCGCCCGAGACGGGCACCCACCATGGGCAAGATGCCCCTGGTGAAATGGCACTGGCGCTATGCCTATGTCAGTTCGACCCATTCGCTTTTGCCGAGGCGCCTGAACCGGGTCTATTGCGAGGAGGGCGGTGAGCGGCTGTCGGGTGTCCTGCTTCACACAAAGTTCCTGAATGTCGTGATCGAGAAATCCGCGGAAGAGAAAATCCGCCGCGAGCATTTCGAGAACAGCGATCTTTACGAGACGTATTATGACAGCCTGATCGGCAACCCGGACCTGTGGTGCGAGGGATCCGCGCGTTTCACCAGTTGGCGTCAACTCGAGGCGATGGGCCTCATGTCACGGGGGGAATGGGTGTGATCCGGGCCATTTGTGCGAAAATAAAAATAAATCTTTCAGCAAAGGTGCCGATTGGACATAAGAGAGCATTAATCGGGCGGTGGATAAGAAGTTCAATGGTCTATAGCGACAGCGACACGCAGAGAGGCATGGCGTGAAGCCCGTGCAATCATATCGCATGCGGCTGAAACGCAAGCACGCCAAGCTGCGCGCGTGGCGAAATCATTTTTCGCTCAGGCCGGTTGCCGACCGCACGGCCCGTATTCGACCCGGGGACATCCTGCTATTTTCGACATTCCGGGACGAACATATCCGGCTGCCGTATTTCCTGAAGTATTACAGGGATCTGGGTGTGTCCCATTTCCTGATGGTCGACAATGACAGCGAGGATGGCGGGCGGGAGTTCCTTGCGGATCAGCCCGATGTGTCGATCTGGACCACCAAGGCCAGCTACAAGCGCGCCCGGTTCGGGGTGGATTGGCTGAACTGGCTGCAAGGCCGGTATGGGCATGGCCACTGGACGCTTGTCGTCGATCCCGATGAATTCTTTGTCTACCCGTTCTGCGATACACGGCCGATCCGGGCGCTGACCGACTGGCTGGATGTGTCGCAATTGCGGTCCTTCGGGGCGATGTTGCTGGACATGTATCCCAAGGGGCGGATCGATGCGGTGCCCTATCGCCCCGGCCAGGATCCGATCGAGATCGCATCATGGTTCGATCCGGGCAATTACATGATCGCCAAGAACAACGATTTCGGAAACCTGTGGATTCAGGGCGGCCCCAGGGCACGGGTCTTTTTCCGGGATACACCCAAGAAAGCGCCGGCGCTGAACAAGATCCCGCTGGTCAAGTGGGACAGGCGCTATGCTTATGTCAGCTCGACCCATATGCTGCTGCCACGCGGGCTGAACCAGACATACGATACCCTGGGTGGCGAAAAGGCGAGCGGCGTCCTGCTGCATGCCAAGTTTCTGGATACCTTTGCCGCCAAGGCCGAGGAAGAGCTGGAACGCAATCAGCATTATGCGGCCAGTATCGAATACAAGGCATATTACGACAATCTGCGAGGCAATCCGGACCTGTGGTGCAAATGGTCGGAAAAGTATATAAACTGGCGACAACTGGAGATCCTTGGGCTGATGTCCAAGGGGAACTGGGCTTGAGGAAGGGCGGTTTTCGGTGAGTGTGGGTATCATAATGCTGGTCCACACGGCATTTGATCGTGCCGAGCAGGTTGCGCGGCACTGGGCGGCCGGCGGCTGCCCGATCGTGATCCATGCCGACAAATCGGTGCCCACGAAAACCTATAACGCATTCGTCAAGGCGCTGTCGGATCTGCCGGATGTCCGGTTCAGCAAGCGGCACCGCTGCGAATGGGGGACATGGGGGCTGGTTGCCGCGACCCAGAGTGCGGCACAAACCATGCTGGATGAATTCCACGATGTGCGGCATGTCTATCTGGCGTCGGGGTCGTGCCTGCCGCTGCGCCCCGTGCAGGAGTTGATCGACTATCTTGCCGACCGGCCACAAACCGATTTCATCGAATCCGCAACCACGGCCGATGTGCCCTGGACCATCGGCGGGCTGGATCACGAGCGGTTCACGCTGCGGTTTCCGTTTTCCTGGCGCAAGAACCGCTTTCTGTTCGATCGGTATGTCGCGCTGCAACGAAGGCTTGGCTTCAAGCGGCGCATTCCGAACGGGATCGTGCCGCATATGGGCAGCCAGTGGTGGTGCCTGACCCGGCAGACCCTGTCGGCCATCCTGTCGGATCCGGACCGGCCTGTGTATGACAGGTATTTCCGCCAAGTCTGGATCCCTGACGAAAGCTACTTCCAGACGCTGGCGAGGCAATATTCGCTGCAGATCGAGAGCCGGTCGCTGACGCTCTCGAAGTTCGATTACCAGGGCAAGCCGCATATCTTCTATGACGATCACCTGCAGTTGCTGCGGCGGTCGGATTGCTTTGTGGCGCGCAAGATCTGGCCCTTTGCCAACCGTCTTTACGATGCGTTCCTGACCGACAGCTCGGCGGCGATGAAGCGAACCGAGCCGAACCCCGGCAAGATCGACCGCATCTTCGCCAAGGCCGTGGAGCGGCGCACGCGCGGCCGGCCCGGGCTTTACATGCAAAGCCGGTTTCCGGTGGAAGGGCGCGAAAACGGCCTGACATGCGCGCGCTACTCGGTTTTCGAGGGGTTTGCCGATCTTTTCGAGAATTTCGACACCTGGCTGGCACGGGCGACGGGGGCGCGGGTGCATGGGCATCTTTTCGCGCCTGAGCGGGCCGAGTTTTCGGATGGACAGACGGTGATGAACGGTGCGCTGAGCGACAGTGCGAAGCTGCGCGATTACAATCCGCGTGCCTTTTTCGCCAGCCTGATCTGGAATACGCGCGGCGAACGGCAGTGTTTCCAGATGGGCCCGCGCGACCATATCAAGAACATCGAGTGGGATATCGCCAAGGACCCGAATGCGCAGATCTCGGTGATTACCGGGGCATGGGCGGTGCCGCTGTTCAAGTCGAACCAGAATTTCGGCGATATCCGCCAGGAGGCCGCGCGCCTGCAACAGATCGAAAGCAAGCATCTCGAGGTGCTGCGCTCGCCCTGGGCCAAGGCGCGCATCCGGATCTGGACCATGGCCGAGTTCATCGAGGCCCCGATGGAGCCCTTGCAGACGATCATCGACGAGATCGGCCAGCAAAACATGCGGGGCTTGTCTGAGGTGCCGAGGATGGCCGATCTGAGCGGGTTCGGGCAGTTCCTGCAGAATCTCAAGAACCAGGGAATGCATCCCTACCTGATGGGGGATTTTCCCGTGGCGCATGGGCCGCATGAACCTCAGCAGAACAAGCCGAAACCCTATCTGGTGCAATAATTCGGAATGACCGGACCTTTTGATTACTTCGTGGTGTTTGCGGAAATGCGCACCGGCTCGAATTTTCTCGAGACCAATCTCAACGCGTTCGATGGGTTCGAGTGTCATGGCGAGGCGTTCAACCCGCATTTCATCGGTTACCCCAACCGGACCGAGATACTGGGTGTCACGCAGGCGATGCGCGATGCCGATCCCGCGCGTCTGATAGAGGCGGTCAAGACCCAGTCAAAGGGTTTGGGCGGGTTTCGGTTCTTCCATGATCACGATCAGCGCGTGCTGGATATCGCGCTGGACGATCCGCGCTGTGCCAAGATCGTGCTGACCCGAAATCCGGTCGACAGCTACGTGTCCTGGAAGATCGCGCAGGCCACGGGGCAGTGGAAGCTGACCAACGTCAAGCGTCGGCGGGACAGCAAGGTGCAGTTCGATCCCGCCGAGTTCGAGACACATGTCGCGCATCTTCAGTCGTTTCAGGTGTTCTTGCTGAACCGGCTTCAGGTGACGGGGCAGACCGCGTTCTACGTGGCCTACGAGGATATCCAGAACCTTGACGTGATCAACGGCCTTGCGCGGTTCCTGGGCAGCGATGAACGGCTCGGGGCGCTTGATGCCTCACTGAAGATACAAAATCCCGGCGGGCTGGACGGCAAGGTGTCGAATTACGACGAGATGGAGCGCGCCCTGTCGGGTCAGGACCTGTTCAACCTGTCGCGCACACCGAATTTCGAACCACGGCGCGGAGCGGCGGTGCCGGGCTATGTGACCGGCGCCCGGGTGCCCTTGTTGTACATGCCGGTGCGGTCGGGCCCCGAGGACGAGGTCTGCGCCTGGATGGCGGCGCTGGACGATGTGCCGGTCGATACGTTGCCCACGCATCTGAACCAGAAAGCCCTGCGCCAATGGAAGCGGCGCAATCCGGGCCACCGGAGCTTTACCGTGCTGCGCCATCCGGTGGCCCGGGCGCATGATGCCTTTTGCAAGAAGATCCTGTCGACGGGTCCGGGTGCCTTTGCCGATATTCGCAAGACGCTTCGCAATTTCTACAAGGTTCCCATTCCGGGCTGCGGGCCCGACGACTCCTATGACCGGCGCGCCCATCGAGAGGCTTTCGTGGGGTTTCTGAATTTCCTGCGGGCCAATCTTTCAGGTCAGACCAATATCCGAACCGATGCGCATTGGGCGTCGCAGGTGGCGATCCTGCAAGGCATGGCGCAGTTCGGCATCCCGGATATGGTGGTGCGCGAGGCGGATATGGAACAGCATCTGACCTTGCTGGCGGCACAGGTCGGTTACCGGGACGTCCAACCGCCGCGCCACGCGCCCGAGGATGACCCCGTGGCGCTGGCGGATATCTATGACGACGAGATCGAGAAGCTGGTCAGCGAGATCTACCAGCGGGATTACGTGATGTTCGGCTTCGAGGCCTGGAAGGCCTGAAGCGGTTCGTCAGGCCGCCTGCGCGGCCTGTGCCTCGGTCACGATGGTATAGAGCGTCGAGGGATCCATATTGGCGCGCAGCTTGGCGCAGACCGACGGATCGCGCAGCGTGCGTGACACGAGGGCCAATGCCTTGAGGTGTTCCACACCCGCATCCCGCGGCGCAAAGAGCGCAAACGCCAGATCGACGGGCTGACGATCGACTGAATCGAAATCGATCGGCTTTTCCAGCAGGACAAGCGCGCCGACCACTTCTTCGAGGTCATCGAGACGGGCATGGGGAAGGGCAACGCCGTTCCCAACGCCCGTCGGTCCGAGGCTTTCGCGTTCCTGCAAGGCCTCGACCACCAGAGACTGGTCGAGCTTGTAGACGGATTCGGCGATTCCACCCAGCTCGTGGAGGAGGCGCTTCTTGCTTGATACCGCAGACAACACGCGGACCGCCTCGGGCTTGAGGATCATTCGAATATCCATCTATCGGCTCTCAATCAGGTTGGGTTTTCCCGCCCCGATACCTCGTGTCTGTTAAGGGTCGATCCAGCCGATATTGCCGTCTTCACGGCGATACACGACGTTCAGGCCCTTGTTCCCTTCGTTTCGGAACACCAGAACCGGTGCGCCCGCCAACTCCATCTGCATCACCGCTTCGCCGACCGAGAGGGATGGAATTTTCGTTTCCATCTCGGCCACGATGATCGGCTGGAGGCTATCGGGCTCCGAATCCACGTCTTCCTGTTCCGAAGCGAGGATATAAGAGGACGCACCGGAAAGTTCAACCGGCTGCGCACGGTCCTTATGGTGGTCCTTGAGGCGGCGCTTGTAACGCCGAAGTTGTTTTTCCATTTTCTCGCAGCATTGATCGAATGCGCTGTAGATTTCATGGGCATGCGCCCGGGCCTGAGCCGTCAGGCCGGTTGACAGATGCACGATGGTTTCGCAGGCGTATTCGCTGGCGTTCTTGGAAAAGATCACATGCGCATCGGTCGGGCGTTCGGCGTATTTTGCCACAGCTTCGCCGAGTTCTGTTTTGACGTGTGTTTGCAGGGCTTCGCCCACGTCGATCTGCTTACCACTGATTTGATAGCGCATCTTCACTCCTTCATTTGACAATCCGGGCGCGTGCATCTTGCGCCGTCAGCGCCGATGCCTGTCACGTCCGGATGCGGGAAAACGACATCTTGCCGGCTTGTCCAAGGTCGTCCTGCGAAAGCGGGACACGACGAGAGAGCGGCGCATAAATCCAAGATGTCATACCTCAATTGAGGCGCTTTTGGCTTCGCTTGTCAATGGAGATTAGGTGGGGTGTCGGCGATCTGCGGACTGCTGCCGCGAGATCAGGAAATGCGGAAATTGTCGCCCAGATAAACGCGGCGGACATTTTCGTTTTCGACGACTTCGGACGGGCTGCCGGACATCAGGACCTTGCCATCGTGCAGGATGTAGGCGCGGTCGACGATTTCCAGTGTTTCGCGCACATTGTGGTCGGTGATCAGGACGCCGATCCTGCGCTTCTTGAGGTCGGCGACAAGCTGGCGGATATCCCCGACCGAGATCGGATCGACCCCGGCAAAGGGTTCGTCCAGAAGCAGGTACTTGGGATGTGCGGCCAGGCAGCGGGCGATTTCGACACGGCGCCGTTCGCCGCCCGACAGCGCCAATGCGGGAGCGCGGCGCAGATGCTCGATCGAGAAATCCGATAGCAGCTCTTCGAGGCGTTCGCGCCGCTTGTGGCGATCGCGTTCCGATATGTCGAGGATCGCCATGATGTTGTCCTCGACCGACAAGCCCCGGAAAATCGACATTTCCTGGGGCAGATACCCGATCCCCAGCTTGGCGCGGCGATACATCGGCAGGTTGGTGACGTCCTGCCCGTCCAGCAGGACCTGGCCGCCTTCGGGCTGAACCAGCCCGGCCACGGCGTAGAACGTCGTGGTCTTGCCGGACCCGTTCGGGCCAAGAAGGGCGACGACTTCGCCCTGGTGCAGCGACAGCGACACGTCGCGGATGACAAGGCGCCGCTTGTAGCTCTTGCGCAGGTTGCGGACTTCGAGGCCCGCGTTTTCATGTGCGATATGAAGGTTCGGCTTGGGCACGCGTCAGTCCTGCGGTTCGGACTGTGGTTGTAGCACCGTCTTGACCCGGCCGGTCATCTGGGCCGTGCCGGCGCGCATGTCGACCAGCATCTTGTCCGAGGTCAGGGTTTGCGGCCCCTGAACAAGCAGGACATTGCCCTCCATCTCGATCATGCCGCTGTCGATATGATAATCGGCTTCCTCGCCTTCGGCGGCATCTTCGCCGCTTACAAGGGTGACGCCCCCGGTGGCGTGCAGGCTTTCGATGCCGCTTTGATCGGGCTTGTAGATCACCTCGACGCGAGGGGCCCAAAGCCGCATCTCGCCCTGGCCGACAACGACATTGCCGGTGAAGATCGCGGTGCGGTCATTTTCATTGACGTTGAGAACCTCCGAGACCACCTCGACCGGGAGGGAGCTGTCCTGTTGGCTGTTCCCGAACGCGACCTGCGCCGATTGCGCCAGCCCGGCTGATGGTGCGCCGGACAGCAACAACGGTAATACGAGCCACAAAAAACGGATCAAGCGTGCTATTCCTCTGCATTCTGCGGCTGGTATAGCAGTTTGACGCCGCCTGTGAAAAGCAAATGTGCATCCCCGGTTTCCGGATCCGTGGTCAGACGCATGCGCGCGGCATCCAGCTTGCCCGGCGGGCCGGTGCCCGAGACCGGCGCAAGGGATTCGGCGTACAACGTGTCGAACCGGGATTCGAGCTTTTCGGTGATCATGCGGTAGCCGCTGCTGGTGACGATGACCACATCGCCGATCAGCGTGGCGATATAGTCCCGCTGGAGCACTTCCGCGGCGTCCGAGGTGATGTCGATCACATCGCCCGAGGGCATCTCGACCCGCGACACGACGCCTTGCGCCAGGATGCGGTTCGGGTCGGTGACATCGGGCCAGGCCGTCTGCGCATTGACGATGACCTGATCGCCGCTGTCGGTCATGCCGGCAAAGGACGCGTTGCTGGCGCCTTGCTGTTGTGCGCGCTCTTCAAGGTCGATGTCGCTGATCGGGATCGCATTGGTCGTGTCGATCGACCGGGACAACAGGAACAGGGTCGACAGCAACCCCAACGCCGCCAGTGGCAGGAGGATTTTCAGCCATGCCACCAACCGCGAATGAAGGTTGCCCTGTCGTGCCATGGGCTAGTGGGCGAAGATGTCGATTTCGGGCCAGCCTGCCAGATCCAGCCGGGCGCGGGTCGGCAGGAAATCGAAACAGGCCTGAGCCATCTCGACGCGGCCTTCGCGGGCCAGCATCCTGTCCAGTTCGGTGCGCAGCTGATGCAGGTAGAGCACGTCTGACGCGGCATAATCCAACTGTGCTTCGGTCAGCTTGGGGGCGCCCCAGTCCGACGATTGCTGCTGCTTGGAGATATCCTTGTCGAGCAGTTCCTGCATCAGGTTCTTCAGGCCGTGGCGATCGGTGTAGGTGCGCACCAGCTTGCTTGCGATCTTCGTGCAATACACCGGAGCGGCAAGCGCGCCGAAGGCGTTGTACATGGCGGCGATATCGAATCTGCCGAAATGGAAAAGCTTGAGGACATCGGGGTTTTCCAACATGGCCGCCAGATTGGGCGCGTCGGTCTGGCCCTTGTCGATCTGCACGAGGTGGGCATCGCCATCCCCGCCGGACATCTGCACGACACAGAGCCGGTCCCGATGGGGGTTGAGGCCCATCGTTTCGCAATCGATCGCCACCACCGGACCCAGGTCGAGGCCAGCGGGAAGATCGTTCTTGTAAAGATAATTCGCCATGTTCATTCCCTTCGTGGAGGGAATGGTGCCCAGGAGAGGACTCGAACCTCCACGTCCATACGGACACTAGCACCTGAAGCTAGCGCGTCTACCATTCCGCCACCTGGGCAGGTGTCGTGAGGCCGCCGTTTAGACCTGCCGCACAGGCGTGTCAACGGCGATTTTCACGGAAACGCGGCAATCCCCATATGTCCTTGTTCAAAACCGTGCGGACCATTAGGAAGAGAGAAAATTCAAGCGGGAGTTCCTCAGATGTCGAAACTCGTGACAATCTATGGCGGATCGGGATTCGTTGGCCGCTATATCGCCCGGCGTCTGGCCAAGGCAGGCTGGCGGGTTCGTGTTGCGGTGCGACGTCCGAACGAAGCCATGCATGTCAAACCTTATGGCGTGGTCGGGCAGGTAGAGCCCGTGTTCTGCAATATCCGCGATGACGCCAGCGTGCGTGCGGTGATGCATGGCGCCGATGCCGTGGTGAATTGTGTCGGCACCTTCGACCGCAAGGGCCGCAACAACTTTGACGCCGTCCAGAATCAAGGCGCAGCCCGGATCGCGCGCATCGCCGCCGAAGAAGGTGTGCAGCGCATGGTGCATATTTCGGCGATCGGCGCCGATCCCGATTCGGACAGTGTCTATGCCCAGACGAAGGCCAAGGGCGAGCGAGCCATCCTGCAGGCGATGCCGGACGCGGTCATTCTGCGTCCCTCGGTTATTTTCGGGCCGGAAGATGCGTTCTTCAACCGGTTTGCCGGCATGACCCGGTTCAGTCCCGTCCTGCCGATTGTCGGGGCCGATACGAAGTTCCAGCCCGTCTATGTGGATGATGTGGCCCATGCGGCGGCCCTTGCCGTCGAAGGCAAGGCAGAGCCCGGCATCTACGAGCTGGGTGGCCCGGATGTGAACACGTTCCGGGAATTGATGCAGCAAATGCTCGGGGTGATCCGCAGGCGCCGGTTGATCGTCAACATTCCGTTCCGGATCGCCGCGATCATGGCCGGCGCGATGGAGATCGGACAGACGGTCAGCCTTGGTCTGGTCCCGCCGCAAATCACCACGGACCAGGTGCGCAGCCTGCGCGTGGACAATGTGGTCTCCGAAGGGGCGCGCGGGTTCTCGGATCTGGGTATCAAGCCGACGGCCTCGGAAGCCGTGCTGCCGGATTACCTGTGGCGGTTCCGGCCCGGCGGGCAATATGACGCCATCAAGGAATCAGCAAAGAACCTGCGATCGCACTGACGCGGGCGCTTGTGTGCCCGGTCAGCTGTAGGCGATCACAAGCAAGATCACGCCGAGTATGATCCTGTAGATCACATAGGGCGTGTAGCTGACGCTCTGCAAAAGCCGCATCATCAGGCTGAGCGCCAGAAGGGCGGCGCCGCAGGCCAGCACGGCCGCGATCAAGGCATCTTTCAGGATGCTGATATTGGTGGTGAACACCGATTCGAAGCCAAGCAAAACGCCACTTGCCGCGATCGTGGGTATCGACATCAGCATCGCCAGCTTGGCTGAATCGTGGCGGTTATACCCCATGAAGCGCGCCCCGGTGATGGTGATGCCGGCGCGTGATGTGCCCGGGATAAGGGCAACGGCTTGCCAGACCCCCATGACCATGGCGTCCTGCAGGTTCCAGTCGCGATCGGCCTTGTGCGTTCCGCCCGCCTGATCGGACCAGTAAAGCAGAAGGCCAAAGATCAGCATCGCCCAGCCGATCACCGTGATCGAGCGCATCGCGATGTCGAGGCCCGTCATGTGAAGGACCAGTCCGAAGGCCACCACGGGGACGGACGCGACTGTCAGCAGCAGGGCAAGGCGGGAACCCTCGGTGTCGGTCCTGCCGGTCACCAGGCGCGGGATACCGAGGATGGCAAGGCGGATATCCGTCCAGAAATAGATCATCACCGCAACAAGCGTGCCGACATGCACGGCCACATCGATGGTTTGGCCCTGATCTTCGAGACTGGTGAGATTCGGCAAGAGAATCAGATGTGCGGAGGACGATACCGGTAGAAATTCGGTCAGGCCCTGGATCACGGCGACAAGAAACAGGTGAAGCAATGGCATTGGCCGGTTCCCGCGAACAAATCAAGATTACCTATAAACCATTGAGATTCAGAAGAAAGCGGACATTTAGGTCCGAAGCGGAATTAAATTCAGCGGAAAGTGCAGCGCCGCGGCGTCGATAGTTTGAAGATATTTGATAATAGGTAACTCATTATGACTTTTATTTTGTTTCAGCTTGGATTAGACATGCGCGACCAGAAAAATCCGGAGTACTTGCCGTGGCCAAGCAACCGATGTTGAAATTCGTGACTGTCGATCGGGACATGCCCGAAAAGCGTGCTGCCGAGGCGCGTCGTGAGGACTTTCATGAAATCTACGCCGAATACGCGGATGCGAAGGCCAAGGAGCAGGCGAGCCGGTGCAGCCAGTGTGGCGTTCCGTATTGCCAGACGCATTGTCCGCTGCACAACAACATCCCCGACTGGTTGCGGTTGACGGCGGAAGGGCGGTTGCAGGAGGCGTATCAGGTCAGTCAGGCGACCAACACGTTTCCCGAGATTTGTGGACGCATCTGCCCGCAGGACCGCTTGTGCGAAGGCAATTGCGTGATCGAACAATCGGGGCATGGCACCGTCACGATCGGCGCGGTGGAGAAATACATCACCGATACGGCCTGGGAAGAAGGCTGGGTCGAGCCGATTGCGCCGGCACAGGAACGTCCTGATTCTGTAGGGATAATCGGCGCTGGCCCCGGTGGTCTCGCGGCGGCGGACGTGCTGCGCAGGGCGGGTGTGCAGGTGACTGTCTATGATCGTTATGACCGTGGCGGCGGATTGCTGACCTACGGGATCCCCGGCTTCAAGCTGGAGAAGGATGTGGTCATGCGCCGGATGGAGCAGCTGGAGCAGGGCGGGGTCGAATTCGTGCTCAACTGCGACGTGGGCAAGGACATCCAGTTCGATGAAATTCGTAACAAACACAATGCGGTACTGATCGCGACGGGGGTCTACAAGAGCCGTGACCTGCAGGGTCCGGGAGCCGGTGCGCAGGGGATCGTGAAGGCGCTGGATTACCTGACGGCGAGCAACCGGTTGTGCTTTGGTGACAAGGTGCCCGAGATCGAAAGCGGCGAGTTGAATGCCGAAGGCAAACGAGTTGTTGTGATTGGCGGCGGCGACACCGCTATGGATTGTGTGCGTACGGCGATCCGGCAGGGGGCAACATCGGTGAAGTGCCTGTACCGCCGGGACCGCGAAAACATGCCGGGCAGTCAGCGCGAAGTGCAGAATGCCGAGGAAGAAGGCGTGGAATTTCTGTGGCTTAGCGCGCCCAAGGGCTTTGTCGGAGACCCTGTCAGCGCGGTGAAGGTGCAGCAGATGCGGCTGGGACAGCCGGATGCCACCGGACGCCAGAGCCCCGAGCCGATCGAAGGCGCGGAACATGACGAGCCTGCCGACCTGGTCATCAAGGCGCTGGGCTTTGAGCCCGAAGAGCTGCCAACCCTTTGGAATCAAGAGGAATTGGCCGTCACGCGCTGGGGCACGATCAAGGCGGATTTCACCACCGGCCAGACATCCATGCCGGGTGTTTTCGCGGTGGGCGACATCGTGCGGGGCGCGTCCCTGGTGGTTTGGGCCATCCGCGACGGGCGCGACTCGGCGGCGGCGATCCTGGATCACCTGAACGCCGCGCAATCGGTGGCGGCCGAGTGAGAGATGCGTAGGGTTCGTACGAATCCTACGCCGGTTTCGTACCAAAGAACGGCCCGTCCGGCCGATTTGTGTACATAACGGATTTGACGGCGGATGTGACGGCACGCCCGAGCACCGCAAGACAGGATACAGGGCAGAAGCCCTGACCCACCGGATGAAGGAAGGGTTAACGGAAATGACGAAGCTGGATCACAACTGGAAGGCCGAAGAAGAGGCCAAGCGCAACTGGCTGGCCGAGAACGGCATGTACAGCCACGAAGAGGAGCATTCCTCGTGCGGGGTCGGTCTGGTGGTGTCGATCGACGGCAAGCCGAGCCGCAAGGTCGTGGAGGCCGGGATCGACGCGCTGAAGGCGATCTGGCATCGCGGCGCGGTGGATGCGGATGGCAAGACCGGCGATGGCGCGGGTATCCATGTGCAGATCCCGGTGCCGTTCTTCTATGACCAGATCCGGCGCACCGGCCACGAGCCGCACGAAAACCGGCTGATGGCGGTTGGCCAGGTGTTCCTGCCGCGCACCGATTTCAACGCGCAGGAGACCTGCCGGACCATCGTGGAAACCGAAGTGCTGCGTATGGGCCATTACATCTATGGCTGGCGGCATGTGCCGGTGGATGTGAATTGCCTGGGTGAAAAGGCCAATGCGACGCGGCCCGAGATCGAGCAGATCCTGATCTCGAACGCGAAGGGCATCGGGGAAGAGGAATTCGAGCGCGAGCTTTACGTGATTCGCCGCCGGATCGAGAAGGCCGCGACCGCCGAAGGCATCGGCGAGATGTATATCGCGTCGTTGTCGTGCCGCAGCATCATCTACAAGGGCATGATGCTGGCCGAACAGGTGAGCGAATTCTATCCCGACCTGCAGGATGAGCGCTTCAAGTCGGCCTTTGCGATCTATCACCAGCGCTATTCGACGAACACATTCCCGCAATGGTGGCTGGCGCAGCCGTTCCGGATGCTGGCCCATAACGGCGAGATCAACACGCTCAAGGGCAACGTCAACTGGATGAAGAGCCACGAGATCCGCATGGCGAGCAGCGCCTTTGGCGACATGGCCGAGGATATCAAGCCGATCATTCCGGGCGGATCGTCGGATTCGGCGGCGCTTGATTCGGTGTTCGAAGTGCTGGTCCGGGCCGGGCGCAACGCGCCGATGGCCAAGACGATGCTGGTGCCGGAAAGCTGGTCGAAGCAGGCCGAGGAACTGCCGCAGGCCTGGCGCGACATGTATTCCTACTGCAACTCGGTGATGGAGCCGTGGGACGGGCCGGCGGCGCTGGCGATGACCGACGGGCGCTGGGTCTGTGCCGGACTGGACCGCAACGGGCTGCGCCCGATGCGCTATGTGGTGACGGGTGACGGTCTGGTGATCGCGGGCTCCGAGGCCGGCATGGTGCCGATCGACGAGGCCACCGTGAAGGAAAAGGGCGCGCTTGGGCCGGGTCAGTTGCTGGCGGTCGATATGGCGGAAGGCAAGCTGTATCATGACACCGAGATCAAGGACAAACTGGCCAATGCGCAGCCGTTCGGCGAATGGGTCGGCAAGATCAAGGACCTGGACGATGTGCTGGGCAGCGTGACGGAAAAGCCGCTGTTCACCGGCAGCGAGCTGCGCAAGCGGCAATATGCGGCCGGGTATTCGGTGGAAGAGATCGAGACGATCCTTGCGCCGATGGCCGAGGACGCGAAAGAGGCCGTGGCCAGCATGGGCGACGACACTCCGAGTGCGGTCCTGTCCAAGAAGTATCGCCCGCTGAGCCATTATTTCCGGCAGAATTTCAGCCAGGTGACGAACCCGCCGATCGACAGCCTGCGCGAATACCGGGTCATGAGCCTGAAGACGCGGTTCGGGAACCTGAAGAACGTGTTGGACGAATCTAGCGCGCAAACCGAGATCCTGGTGCTGGAAAGCCCGTTCATCGGCAATGCGCAATGGTCCGAGCTGATGCGCGAATTCGACGGTGACGTGACCGAGATCGACTGTTCGTTCGAGCCGGGCAAAGGCGCGCTGCAAGCCGGGTTGGAGCGCATTCGCGCCGAGGCCGAGGATGCCGTGCGCAGCGGTTCGGGGCATATCCTGCTGACCGATCAGCACCTGGGGGAACGCCGCGTCGGGATGCCGATGATCCTGGCCACCAGTGCCGTGCATTCGCACCTGACGCGCAAGGGCTTGCGCACCTTCTGTTCGCTCAACGTGCGGTCGGCCGAATGTATCGACCCGCATTATTTCGCCGTGCTGATCGGGGCGGGGGCCACCGTGGTCAACGCGTACCTGGCCGAGGACACGCTGGCGGACCGGATCGAGCGCGGGCTGCTGGATGGCACGCTGACCGAGGCGGTGTCCCGCTATCGCGAGGCGATCGACCTGGGTATCCTGAAGATCATGTCGAAGATGGGGATCTCGGTGATCTCGTCCTATCGCGGGGGTCTGAACTTCGAGGCGGTGGGCCTGAGCCGGGCGATGTGCAACGAGTATTTCCCCGGGCTGACCAGCCGGATCAGCGGCATCGGTGTCAGCGGGATCCAGGCGAAGCTGGAGGATATCCACGCCGAGGCGTTCCGCGGCGGCAAGGATGTGCTGCCGATCGGCGGGTTCTACAAGATGCGCAAATCCGGTGAGACCCATGCCTGGGGCGCGCAGACCATGCACATGATGCAGATGGCCTGCAACAAGGCGTCCTATGCGCTGTGGCAGCAGTATTCCAAGGCGATGCAGGCGAATCCGCCGATCCACCTGCGCGACCTGATGGCGATCAAGCCGCTTGGCGCGCCCGTGCCGCTGGACCAGGTGGAAAGCGTGACCGCGATCCGCAAGCGCTTTGTCACGCCGGGGATGAGCCTTGGCGCGCTGAGCCCCGAGGCGCACAAGACGCTGAACGTGGCGATGAACCGGATCGGTGCCCGCAGCGACAGCGGCGAGGGCGGGGAAGATCCCGCGCATTTCCTGCCGGAGCCGAATGGCGACAACCCCAGTGCCAAGATCAAGCAGGTGGCCTCGGGGCGGTTCGGGGTGACGGCGGAATACCTCAACCAGTGCGAAGAGTTGGAGATCAAGGTGGCCCAGGGCGCCAAGCCCGGTGAGGGTGGCCAGCTGCCGGGGATGAAGGTGACGTCGCTGATCGCAAGGCTGCGGCATTCGACGCCGGGGGTGACGCTGATTTCGCCGCCGCCGCATCACGACATCTACTCGATCGAGGACCTGGCGCAGCTGATCTATGACCTCAAGCAGATCAACCCTCAGGTGAAGGTCTGCGTGAAGCTGGTGGCGCAGTCGGGCGTGGGCACGATCGCGGCGGGTGTCGCCAAGGCGAAGGCCGACGTGATCCTGATCTCGGGGCATAATGGCGGCACGGGGGCAAGCCCCGCGACGTCGATCAAATATGCCGGACTGCCCTGGGAGATGGGCATCACCGAGGCGCACCAGGTCCTGAGCATGAACAAGCTGCGCGACCGGATCACGCTGCGGACCGATGGCGGGCTGCGCACGGGGCGCGATATCGTGATGGCGGCGATGATGGGGGCCGAGGAATACGGTATCGGTACCGCCGCGCTGATCGCGATGGGCTGCATCATGGTGCGTCAGTGCCAGTCGAACACCTGCCCGGTCGGTGTGTGTACGCAGGACGAAGAGCTGCGCGCCAAGTTCACCGGCAATGCCGACAAGGTGGTGAACCTGATCACCTTCTATGCGCAGGAGGTGCGTGAATTGCTGGCGAGCATCGGGGCAAGGTCGCTGGATGAGGTGATCGGCCGGGCGGATCTGTTGACGCAGGTCAGCCGGGGGTCGGCGCATCTGGATGATCTGGATCTGAACCCGATGCTGATCACCGTGGATGGCGCCAAGGACATCACCTATGACCGCAACAAGCCGCGCAACCCGGTGCCCGATACGCTGGATGCGGAAATCGTGCGCGACGCGGCGAGGTTCCTCAACGATGGCGAGAAGATGCAGCTGCATTACGCGGTGCAGAACACGCATCGGACGGTGGGCACCCGCGTCTCGAGCCATATCGTGCGGAATTTCGGGATGCGCAACAGCCTGCAGCCCGATCACCTGACCGTCAAGCTGACGGGCAGCGCGGGGCAGAGCCTTGGGGCGTTCGCCGCGCCGGGACTGAAGCTGGAAGTGTCGGGCGATGCCAATGACTATGTCGGCAAGGGCCTGTCGGGGGGCACCATCGTGGTGCGCCCGCCGATGGCGAGCCCGCTGGTGGCCGCCGACAACACGATCATCGGCAACACCGTGCTTTACGGGGCGACGAATGGCTACCTGTTCGCTGCCGGGCGCGCCGGTGAGCGGTTCGCGGTGCGCAATTCGGGTGCCAAGGTGGTGGTCGAGGGCTGTGGCAGCAACGGGTGTGAATACATGACCGGCGGTGTCGCGGTGATCCTCGGGCCGATCGGGGCCAATTTCGGTGCCGGCATGACCGGGGGGATGGCGTATCTCTATGATCCCGAAGGGCTGGCCAGCACGTTGATCAACATGGAAACGGTGGTGACCTGCCCGGTGAGCACCGATCACTGGATGGCGGAACTGGAAGCGCTGGTGCGCCGTCACGCCGAGGAGACCGGCAGCCGCAAGGCCAAGGACATCCTGCAATATTGGGATGTGGAAAAGGCCAACTTCCTGCAGGTCTGCCCGACAGAGATGCTCAACAAGCTGGAGCATCCGCTGGGGATCGAGGACAAGGCCGTTCCAGCCGAGTGATCCGGTTTGCATTTGGTGAAAAGGCCCCCTTGATCGGGGGCCTTTTTGTTTGGGTGGGGCTGGGGTGTGTGCGTGCCGCGTGTCGGCGGGCCGCGGTGCGGCGATCCAAGGGGTGCGCGAGGGCACTTTATCCCGGCCAAACCCGGCGACCCGATGAGCGGAGCACCCGGCTTTGCCAAATCGCCGTGCCGGGGGGCGGCCCGGCGATGTGCGGCGGCCTGCGGCCTTGGTTCCGCGCGGGAGCTGTGCGGCCCTGCCGGCGTTTACGGCCAGGGCGGGGTGTATGCCGAGACCGGGTTTGGAAAACGTCTTGGGGAGGTTTTGCAATTGGGGGTGGGGATTGCGGGCCTTTGCGGTCATTCATTTTGGCCGGCTACCGATAAGCCAATCGCCGTTGAAACGGTGCAAGCTGTTATTGAAATTTTCACGATTTTGGCCTATGTGTAAGGCAGTAACGGGATGGTCTGACCGTCCGTTCATTGGCGAGCCTCGGCTCGCCTTTGAATTTTAAAGCCCTTCGTGAAACACGTCATATTTGCCGATTTCACAGGTTGTTCCGGAACAAAAGTGAAGTTTTTTCAGCAGTACCTCCATGGCACGTTGATCGGTTTGTGGCCGTTGACCCGTTGCATGAAGGTAGTGATTTCCAATCGGCCGGGCCGTGAGATCGGCGATCTGAAGACCAGTCGAGTTGCTTTTCTTGTCCATCAGTTCAAGCCGAAAATTCGAATAGTCACGGGTTGCCACGGCAGCCAAGAGTGATCCTTGCACCGACACCTGCTTATAGGCCCTGCTCAGGGCGGCATCATCGTCGTGGCCACGGGCTTCAAACACGATATGCAGCTCCTTTGCCAATTCGTCCGGGTCGTGGACTTTCAGATAGGTCTCGATCTGGCGGAACCCCCTTGAAAGAGAGATATGATATGGATCGTAAGACTTGTGCCATTCGGGCACTTTTGGCTTGTCGATCACAACGCAGAAACAGCGAAACTGCGCGTCGCGCATGAGCTGCGTCAGCTCGTCCATAAAAGCCCGTTTGCGATCACCTTGCAGCCGTTCATACTTCGAGCGAATTGCGGGATCTCTTATCTTGTCGGGTTTCCGCAAATCGCGTTCATGCAGAACGATGTTGTCGCAGCCCCAATATCTGAATTTCAAACGGTTGAAACGCGGGACCAGTTCATCGATGTAGTGGTCTTTCTCGAACATGCAGTAGTTGAGGCACAGCAGTGGATACTCTGGCGCAGCTTTCCAATTGGAATGCCCGCTCTCGTCCACGTAGACGACATATTTGCTGAACTCTGACATCGATCACGAATAACGCCATCTTATCAAACGGTGCGAAGAGATATCCATCACGTCCGTCATGGTTCAATTCGCCCAAACTTGTTGAACATTCGCCCCATGTTCAAAGCGGTCATAGCGATCAACTGCACCATTCAAGGTCAAGCGCCTCTGCTCAAGGCCGGTTTGAGGCCTGCGTAGTTGACGCGGATGTTTTCACGCCAGCCGCCGAAGGCGTCGGGGGTCACGGCATTGCCGCCCTGGCCGCGAATGTCGCGGCGGCGCTCGGTCTCGTCGAACTCGGAGCACAGGCAATCGAGATCGCCGAACAGCGATTTCAGCCCCTCGGCGGTATAGCGCCAGTAATCGATCGGGCAGGGATGGTAGCGCCAGGCAAAGAGCGTGGAATGCACCGTCACACCGCCGGGACGCAGGAGGCGCGTGATCTCGGACGCGGCGAGCCAGGGCTTGTCGATATGTTCGAACACATCGAAGCTGAAGATGAAGTCGAAGCTGGCGTCGGGGATATGCGGACAATCGGTGATGTCGCCGGACATCACGTCGACCTTGGCGCCGGGGGCGCCTTGGAGGTCGAGCGCCTGATACTCGAACTCGGGGAAGTCGGCGTTGCGCGGGTTATGGCGGCCGCCGATTTCCAGCATGCGCCCTGCGGACAGATCCGCGCGCGCAAGGGCGGCACGGGTCATGTCACGGACACGGTCCCAGCGGGGGGTGGCGGATTTCCAGGCATTGCCGTCCCGCGCGATGTCGGCGGCCAGTTGCGCGCCTTCGGTTTCCAGCGCGGCGCGCTGTCGTTCGGCGTCAAGCCGGTGATTTTCAAGCGCTGTCCGGATGCGGGCATCCACCAGATCGCCGAGCGTGTCATGGGCGATCACCAGATCGGGATCGCTGAATGCCTTGAGGGCGGCACCAAGCCTGTGTCGGATACTCATGACAACCTTTCCAGATAACCATTTCGGGGGAAGAGACAGGCGCGTCTGCGCCGTGCGGCAAGGGGGGCCGGGCGCGTCATCCGCGGCGCAGCCTTTGGGCCAGGTGCGAGGACAGGCACAGCGCCGCCATGCCGGGCCGAAGCCCCGCATGATCGCGGTAGACCCGCCATGTCGCGGCCATGGCCCGAAGCTTGTTGGAGGACAGCGATCCGGCCCGCCGCAGATGGATGGCCAGCGGCAGATCCAGCCCATGCGCGGGGCCGGTACGCGCCAGAAGATCGAGCCAGAGGGCGAAATCGTGCCGCATGGGCAGATCGGGCATCGGCACCTTGCCAAGCCGGGCGGTGTCGTAGATCGCGGTCAGGCAGCCGATGACATTGCCGCGCAGCAAGGCGTCACGGGTGACGGTCGAGGGCACACGGACATGGTGACGCCGCAGCGCCGTCTGACGCCAGAAGCCGGTATAGGACAGCGCGGCGCCCCGTGTTCGCATGAAGGGGATCTGCTTGTGCAGCTTGTCGGGGTGCCAGGTGTCATCGGCATCCAGAAAGGCGATATAGCGCCCGGTTGCTGCATCGAGCGCCATGTTGCGCGCCCCGGCGGCGCCGATGTGGCGCGCGCTGTGGATCACGCGAAGGCGCGGATCGCCGAGGGCTGCGGTGTACGCGCAGGCGGCGGTGCCGTCATCCGAGGCGTCGTTGACGATGATCAGCTCCCATTCGCGGAACTGCTGGGCCTGGACCGAGGCGATGGCGGCCCCCAGCCAGGGCGCGGCATTGCGCGCCGGCATCAGGATCGAGACCGTGGGACAGGGAAGGAAGGAGGGGCGCATCATGAATTTCACAAAACCCGGAGCATGCTAGCGTTTCATTAAGCTTTGCATGCAAAGATTGTGAAAATGTTAAGTTCCAGAGGTAAAGTGTCATGGTAAAACAGCCTGTTAGGGTGATCGCCGAGATCGGTTGCAATCACAAGGGTGATCTACGCATCGCCAAAAAGTTGATCCGCATCGCCGCCGAGGAGTGTGGCGCCGATGTCGTCAAGTTCCAGAAACGCTGCAATCGCGAGTTGCTGACGCCGCTGGAATACGCGACGCCGCATCCGGTGCCGGGGAATGCCTATGGGCCGACCTATGGCGCGCATCGGGAGTTCCTGGAATTCGATGTCGATCAGCATCGCGAGTTGATCGAGACCTGCAAGGCGCATGGCATCGCCTATTCCACGAGCGTATGGGACATGACCTCGGCGCGGGAGATGGTGGCGCTGGCGCCGGGCCTGCTCAAGATCCCGTCGGCGACCAACCAGCATTACGAGTTGCAGGACTATCTGTGCCGGCATTTCGAAGGGGAGATCCATGTCTCGACCGGGATGTCCACGGGGCATGAAATCGCCGACCTAGTGGCGTTTTACGAGGATCGGGGGCGGGCGAAGGACCTGGTGGTCTATAGTTGCACCTCGGGCTATCCGGTGGCGTTTTCGGATGTGTGCCTGTTCGAGATCCGGAACCTGATGGAACGCTATGGAAGCCGTGTGAAAGGCATCGGGTTTTCCGGGCATCATCTTGGGATCGCGACGGATATCGCCGCGCTGGCCGTGGGCCGGGTGATGGAGGCGGAAGGTTGGGGCAGGTTCACCCATATCGAGCGGCATTTCACGCTGGATCGCGGCTGGAAGGGCACCGACCATGCCGCCAGCCTCGAGCCGGACAGCCTGCACCGGTTGTGCCGAGACATTCGTCATGTGGACCAGGCGCTGGCCATCAAGGGGCAGGATATCCTGCCGGTCGAACAGGTGCAGCGCGACAAGCTGAAATGGGTGCGCGAACGGCACGCCAAGGCATCGTGATCGCGGACCATGGCGTCATTTATAGAGCATGCTGCGCCCGAAGCGGAACAGCAGGAGCGTTCCCAGGAACATCGGCGCAAGGGCCGTTCCGGCGATCAGGATGATCGAGATGTAGCCTGGCTGATAGATCGAATAGACCCCCTCGCGGGCCAGCCCCGCGATATGCAGAAGCGGGTTGTACCAGAGCAGGTCCTGTATGCCGCGCGGCAGATCCTCGTAGAGGTAGAAGACACCCGATACCAGGATCAGGGGGCGGGTCAGCACGCCCCACAGGGTTTTCCAGACGGGGAAAGCGACCATGGCGTAGCAGTTGAACATCCCGAAGCCGAAGCCCAGGAACGCGGCCAGCGCGAAGGCGGTGACGATCGGGGGCAGGTTGATGGTTTCGGGGATGTCCTCGACCAGGAAGATGCCGGTGAAGATCAGTGCCGACACAACGGTTTGCGTGAGCAGCACGAGGATCGCACGGGCCAGCACGGCATCCATGATCGTCACGCGCGGATATTCCATCAGCGCGCGGTTGAAGCTGACGGCGGCGCCGACATTGAGGGACATGTCCTGAAACATGCGCAGGGGCAAGAGCGCCGAGGCGTAGAACAGCAGGAACGAGGTGCCGAGCGAGGGCGCCCGCAACACAAGCGAAAAGCCGACCGCCAGGATCAGGATGATCCCGACAGGTTGCAGGATGGCCCAGACATACCCACCCGGAGAGCGGCCATAGGTCGTCGACATTTCGCGCAGCACAAGCGCGAGGATCACACGGGCCATGCGAAACCGGTGCGCGGGGCTTTGGGGCAGGCGGCGAGCGGTGCGAGGGGGCGACACTGGCACTCCTGATGGAATAGTGAAACATATAACCCGTTAAAGTTGTAGCGATTGGACCATATCCGTGGCCGAGGAACAATCAAAAGCTGACATACCGTCCAGGAACCCGGCAAAGCCTTCGGTTCCGGTAAGGACCTTGCGGCGCGTGCGTCCGAGGAAGCGGCACCTTTTCCTGATGATCTCGGCGCAGGTGTTCATCCTGCTCCCGTCGCTGTTGACGGCCTTGTACCTGTGGGAGCGCGCGGCGGATCAGTATGCCTCTTACACCGGGTTCACGATCCGACGGGAAGAGGCGCCGACACCGACGGATGTCCTGGGTAGCCTGGGAAACCTGTCGACGGGCAGTTCTTCGGACAGCGACGTGCTGTTCGAGTATATCCATTCGCAGGACATGATCCGGCGCATCGCGGGCCAGCACGACTTGGACGCGATGTTCAGCCGCCATCACGCCACGGACCCGATCTTTGCCTTGCGGCCGGGTGCCACGCGCGAGGAGCTGCGCGATTACTGGCGGCGCATGGTGCAGGTGTCCTATACGTCGGGGTCGGGATTGATCGAGATCCGGGTGAACGCCTTTGCGCCCGAGGATGCGCAGGCCATCACGCAGGCGATCTTCGATCAGAGCCTGCAGCGAATCAACGACATGACCGCCATTGCCCGCGAGGATTCGATCCGCTTCGCACGGGCCGAACTGACTGCGGCCGAGACGCAGTTGCAGGGCGCGCGGCAGGCCCTGACGGTGTTTCGGTCCGCCAACCAGGTGATCAGCCCCGAGGCGGATATCCAGGTGCAGATGGGCTTGATCAATACGCTGCAACAGCAACTGGGCGAGGAATTGATCAAGCTGGACCTGCTGAGCGAACAGGCCAATGACAGCGACCCGCGCGCGGTGCAATCCAAGTTGCGGATCGAGGCGATTCGCAAGCGCATTGCCGAGGAGCGGCGCAAGCTGGGTGGTGGCGCGGACAGGCAGGGAACCGGCGAGGATTACGCCTCGATCGTGACGGGGTTCGAAAAGCTGACGGTGGATCGGGAATTCGCCGAGCAGAAATACACCACGGCCTTGTCGAATTTCGATACCGCCCAGGCCGAGGCGCGGCGGCAGACGCGGTACCTGGCGGCGTTCGAGCAGCCCACCTTGCCCGAAAGCGCGGAATATCCAAGGCGGTGGCTGATCCTTGGGTTGACGGTGCTGTTCCTGACCGTCGGATGGAGCATCCTTGTGCTGATCTATTATTCCCTGCGGGATCGCCGATGAGACGGCCCGAGCGATGATCGAGCTGCGCAACCTGACCAAGAGCTTTCGGACATCGCGGGGACGCAAATACGTGGCGCGCGGGATCGACGCGGTGTTCCCGACCGGGCAGGCGGTGGCGCTGATGGGGCGCAACGGCGCCGGAAAATCGACCCTGTTACGCATGATTTCGGGAAATATGCGGCATGATCGGGGGCGCATCATCACGCAGGGCAGCGTGTCCTTTCCGGTGGGCTTTACCGGCACGTTCCACCGGGATCTGACGGGGCTGCAGAATTGCCGCTTCATCGCGCGGGTCTACGGGGTGGATACCGACGAGCTGATTGCCTTCGTCGCGGAGTTTTCGGGATTGGGAGGGCATTTCCGAATGCCGGTGCGCAGCTATTCCTCGGGGATGCGGTCGCGGCTTGCCTTCGGAATATCGATGGGCATTCATTTCGACACCTACCTTGTGGACGAGGTGACATCGGTGGGCGACCGCGCGTTTCGCGCCAGGAGCGCCGAGGTGTTCAAGGCCCGGCTGCAGCATAGCAGCGCGATCGTGGTGACCCATTCGCTGGCCGAGGTGCGCAACCTGTGTACGGCGGGTGCGATCCTTGAAGATGGCAAGCTGTTGTTCTTCGACACGGTCGAAGAGGCCATCGCCCGACATGTGAAAAACATGGAACAGCCCCTTTGACAGGGTCGCATTTGCGAACAGGTTGACGAAAATCCGATGTGAAAGCCACGGTTTTGCCGCGCGCGTTTCAGGCTGGTGATCCGGCCGTTTGACAGGGTTCCCCCGTGGTTGGTGGGAGACCTGCAATGGAGTTTACGCAACAGGCGCAAGATCCGGGCGGTGATGGCCTGCATTCGGGGATCATCCCGCAGATCGTCTTGTCGCCGCTTGGGGCGGATCTGGGGATTTCGGTCCTGTCGGGGTCGGGGGTGGCGCAAGGTCTGTGGCGCCTGACGGAAACGGGGCTGTTTTCCTTCGAAGGGGTCACATCGCGGCCCGAGGCCTATGTGAGCACCGTGATCGGTGGCCGGCAGTATCGATTGCTGAGCGACGATCTGGACCGGTTGGCCGATGCGGGTGATAAAATCAGTCTCTATTCAGGCCAAACAGGGCATTACGGGGACCTGTTGCACCTGGTGGCGGCGCCGGTCAACGGCACGCCCCTTGTTGTGGCCGGCGCCCCCGATGGCAGCGGTTTGGCGGTGCTGCGCCGGGAGCCCGGCGGCGGGCTGACGCAGGTGTCTTTCACCGCCGACAGCCCTGATGCGTATCTTGCGGGGCCGATGGCGCTGGCGGCGATGCACACGGTGTCGGGGCGCATGATGGTGTTCACCGCCTCGCACCAGGAGGTGGGGATCAGTGCCCATGAGGTGACGGCACAGGGCGGGTTGATCCCGCGCGCCGCGATCGGGATCGATGATGGCGCAGAGGTGTTTCGGCCCACCCTGCTGGAGGCGGTCCACCTGGGGGGACGTGACCTGTTGTTGGCGGGCAGTTTCGATGCCGGTGCGATCTCGGTGCTGGAGGTGGGGGAAAGCGGTGCGTTGACCCTTGTGGACAGCATGCTGGATGACCGGCAGACCCGGTTCGGCGGGATCAGTGTCTTGCAGACGCTGAGCCATGAGGGACAGGTTTTCGTGCTGGCCGGGGGCGCGGATGACGGGTTGAGCCTGTTGCAGCTGTTGCCCAACGGGCAGTTGGTGCACCTGGATACGGTGGGGGATCGCCGGGATCTGGGGCTGAACAACCCGAATGCGGTGGCGCTGACGGTGTTTGGCGGCGCGCTGCATGTGGTGGCCACGTCCGAGCGGGAGGCGGGTTTGAGCCTGTTGAGCGCGCCTTTGTTGCCGGGACGGCAGGTGGTGACCGGGACCGAGGGCGCCGATGCGCTGCGCATCGGGGCTGCGGGCGGTCTGCTATGGGATGGCGGGGGGTCCGATACGCTGACGGGAGGGGCCGGTGCCGATCTGTTCGTGCTGGTACAGGATGGCGCCCCCGACGAGATCACCGGGTTCACGCCGGGGCAGGACCGGGTGGATCTGTCGGATTGGGATGGCCTGTACGCCACGATGCAACTTGGCCTCGAGACGTTGAGCGATGGCGCGCGGCTGACCTATGGCAGCGAGGTGCTGACCCTGAGGACCGCCTCGGGCGCCGAGATCGGCTGGCGCGAGATCCTGGAGACGGACATTCTGGGCCTTGCCCGGATCGCCCCGCCCGAGTTTCTGACCACGCAGACCGAGGGGCGGGACAACCTGTTGGGGGGCGATGGCAATGACACGATCAGCGGCGCGGGCGGGGGCGACGTGATCACCGGGATGGAGGGCGATGACCGGCTTTCGGGGGAGGCCGGGGCGGATATCCTGCGCGGAGGGCCGGGGCGCGACACGATGATCGGCGGGACCGGGGCGGACAGCCTGTATGGCGGTGACGGGAATGACAGCCTCGAGGGGTTGAGTTCGATCGACCTGTTGTTCGGGGAGGCGGGCGACGACACGATATCGGGCGGCACAGGCGCGGATACGCTGTATGGCGGGATGGGGCAGGATCGCCTGCTGGGCAATACCGGGGTCGATCTGATTTACGGCGGTGACGGGGATGATTGGATCAGTCCGGGCAATGGCGTGGATGTGGTGTACGGGGATGGTGGCCACGATACGGTGATCGGGCGCACCGGTTGGGACACGCTGTTCGGCGGCGAGGGCAATGACAGCCTGTTCGGCAGTGAAGGGCAGGACGATCTGCATGGCGAGGCAGGCGACGACATGCTGTCGGGGGGCTTCGGTTTCGACTTTCTCTACGGGGGGGACGGGCATGACGATTTGTTTGGTAACCTGGGATCGGATGTGATCGAGGGCGGATCGGGCAATGACAGTCTCTATGGAGCGACGGGGAACGATACGCTCAGGGGCGGGGCCGGGAACGATCTGATTTTCGGGTCGCAAGGTCTGGATGTCATCGAAGGGGGGCCGGGGGATGACATCATCCGGGGCGGGAGCCTTGTGGATACGTTCATTTTCCGTGCCGGGGATGGCAGCGACGCGATCCTCGATTTCGAGGCCGCGCATGACATCCTGATGCTGGAGACCGGGTTGATCGATGGTCCTGCTACGGCGCAGAATGTGCTTGATCGGCATGCAACCCTTGATGATGGCCGGGTGACGCTGGATTTCGGAGGCGGCGACATGATCGAGGTGACGCTTTACCTGGGGTTGGGTGACCTGACGGACAATATCCAGTTCCTGTAGGGGCTGGATGATCCGCTGCGCCGTCGGGATTGATCGAATCCGCGGAACCTGCGACAAGGAAACACCTTATGGTTGCATAAATGCCAAGCAACCGCCTTGGGGGTGGTGCGCCGCTTGTTGAATGACGGGACTGACGTTACGGTTGCCATCGCGACGATGGGGGCCAGGCTGACCGGGGTGTCCCTGCCGGAGCCGAGGGCGCGGCTGATGTACCTGATCGTGGTGCAGGCGGCGGAGGGGCATGCTCTGCCGGCTGCACTTGGTGGCCGGAGTGACGTGCGGGTGGTGCATCTTGACGGGCATGGCCTGTCGCGCAGCCGAAACGCCGCGCTGGAGCAGGCCAGGACCGATCTGCTGGTGTTTGCGGATGATGACATGAGCTTGCGGCCCGAGGGCCTGCTTGCCCTAGCCGATCATCTGCGCGCGAGGCCGGAGCTGAGTTTCGCCGCCGGCTGGCGCGAGGGGCGGTTGCCGCGCCAGGGGCGCCGGGCGGGGCGGCATCGGCTTGGGCTGACCAATAGTGGCCGGGTCTGCGCGCCCGAATTGATCGTGCGGCGCAACCGGGTGCTGGGCTGCGGTGTGCGCTTCGATGAGGCCTTCGGAAAGGGCGCGCGGCACGGTCTGGGCGAGGATTATGTTTTCGTGGCCGACATGCTGAGGGCCGGGATGCGCGGTGAGGCGCTGCCGATCATCACCGGCAGGCATCCCGGCCCGAGTACCGGAGAGCTGTGGACCAGCCCGGCGATCTTCAACGCACGGCTGGCGGTGCAAGCCCGTGTCTTCGGGCGTGGCGCGAGGTTGGTGCACCCGCTTTACGCGCTGCGGCATGCGCGCCGCTTTGCGCGTCCGGGACTGGCGGTGCGTTTCGCGCTGGGCCGCGCGATGCGGGACGAACCGGGGGGCGGTGCATGATCCGACGGCTGGCATACCGGCTGCTGCATGGACCGGCGCAGGGTTATCACGACGCGCATGTGATCTGCCTGCGGGAGCGCGGGATCGCCTATGTCCGGGTGCCGAAGGCGGCAAACTCGTCGATCAAGTCGGCGCTTGCGCTGCGCTTCGGGATTCGGGCCACGGGGGCAGAAACGGTGGCGCAGGATGCGTTCTGGGATGCCACCGAAGGCAATCGCGCGGTGCGGCTGACGCCGGAGCGCTTTGTGCGGCAGGGCCATGCGGCCCGGTGCTGGACCTTCAGTTTCGTGCGGCATCCCGTGGCGCGGTTGCAGTCATGCTGGAACAACAAGGTGATCCAGAATGACATCCTGTCGCCCAGATTCGTGGCCATGGGTGTCAGGCCGGGGATGCCCTTTGCCGAGTTCGTGCGCGCCGTGGCGGAAACGCCGGATGACAGGGCCGATATTCACGTCCATTCGCAAAGCGGTATCCTTGAGCACGAGGGCGAGTTGCTGCCGGATTTCGTGGGGCATGTTGAACGGATCGGCGCGGACTGGGATTTTGTGAGCCAGCAGATCAGGACGCGAACCGGCGTCGTGATGGGACCCCTCGGGGAGCGGAACATGCGGTTGCGCGCGCCGAAAGATCAGGCTCGGGCATTGCCTGATACGGTCCATGCGATGATCCTGGACCGGTACAGGCGGGATTTTCAGCTGTTCTATCCCGACCAGCTGACCTGAGCGTTTTCGGCCCGGTTTTGATCTGGCGTAACGTTTTATTAACCGAAGCTAATGATGAATGAAAAAGGCGCGCCTGGTGGCGCGTGTCGGCGCCGTCTGTCTCAGGGGCGTGTCAAGAGTAACCCATGGTCGAAAGGTGGCCTGCATGCGGATCGCGATCATTCCAGCGCGGGGGGGCAGCAAGCGCATTCCGCGTAAGAACATCAAGGTGTTTCGCGGCAAGCCGATGATCTGCTGGCCGATTGCTGCAGCCCTGGAGGCGGGGTTGTTCGATGAGGTGATCGTGTCCACCGATGATGACGAGATCGCCCGCATTGCCGAGGAGGCCGGCGCGCTGGTCCCGTTCCGCCGCCCTGCGGCCCTGGCGGATGACCTGGCCCCGACACGAGATGCCATCATCCATGCGATCGCCGATGCCGAGACGCGGCATGATCGGACGGTCGGCATGGCCTGCTGTATCTACGCGACCGCCGCGATGCTGAGCGCCGATGACCTGAACCGGGGGTTCGAGATGCTGGCGGATCGGCGAAAGATCAGCTTTGTCTTTGCCGCGACAGGCTATGGGCATCCGGTGCATCGGGCCCTGATGCGGCGCGAGACGGGCGGGGTCCGGATGATAACGCCCGAATATGCGCGGACCCGCACACAGGATTTACCCGAGGCCTTTCACGATGCCGGCATGTTCTATTGGGGGCGGCGCGATGCCTTCATGGCCGATGAGCCGATGTTTTCGCCCCGCGCCCTGCCCTGCATGATCCCCCGGAGCCGGGCGCAGGATATCGATACGCCCGAGGATTGGGACTTGGCAGAGACGCTTTTCGACCGGCTGAGCCGCACCGAGATGCCCGCATGAGCCGCTGGATCGTCTTTCGCTGTCAAACCGGCGCGGGTGTGGGGCTGGGCCATTTGATGCGCTGCCGGGAAATGGCACGCCATGCGCGCAAACAGGGCATCCAAGCGGCGATGATCGGGCCGTCGGAGGCCCTGAGAGAGGTGTCCGATGCCGACCTGTTCCCGGTTTGGCAGGCGGTGGCGGACCGGCGGGGATCGGCCTGCGATGCGGCGCGGGTGCTGGCGCTGTGTGAGCGGCTGGGAACGAGACATGCGGTGATCGACGATTATCGGGCTGATCCGGTGTTTCAGAAGGGTCTGCGCGCAGGCGGGCTGAGGTGGCTGCAACAGTTCGATGCAAGCTGCGACTGGCGGTTTTGTTGTGACGTGCTGGTCCATGCCGGCCCGGGCGAGAGACGCGCCGCCTATTTGCCACGGCTGGAGGATCCGGCAAGGACGCAGACCTTGTTCGGCCCGGCCCATGCAGTGGTGCGCCGCGGGTTTCGCAGGGTGGCCAAAGGCCCGAATGGTCGGGCCGTGCGCCGGGTGCTGGTGGCTTTCGGCGGCGGCGATGATCGCGGCGCGATCAGGCTGGTCCTGGCCGCGCTGGCGGGGCGGTTGCACGGAGAGGTGACGCTGGTTGCCGTGTCTGGGGCGGACAATCCGGGATTGGCAGGGGTCCGGCGCGCGCTGCGCAGGCTTGGCCCGGGAGAGGCCGAGTTGCATGTCGCCCCGAGGGACATGCCGGGGCTGATCGCGGGCTGTGACCTTGCGGTGATCGGCGGCGGCACGATGAGCTATGAGGCGGCGATCTGCGGTGTGCCGATGATCTTGCTGGCGCTGGCGGGCAACCAGGAGCGGCCTTGCCTGGGCTGGCAGGCGCTGACCGGGGCGCGGTACCTGGGACGGCTGCCGGGTATCGGCCCGGAGGCGGTGTTGGAGGCCGTTTTGAGCCTGATTAGTGACGATACGGCCCGAGCCGGGATGGCAACCAAGGGCCGGAGGGCTGTCGATGGCCGGGGCGTCGACAGGCTTGTTTCCGCGCTGCTTGGGAGGGTGACGGCATGAGCCGGACAGTTCTTGTTGCGGGAACCAATGCGGGGCAGGCCGATCTGATCCGGCATATGCGCGGTCGGGGCTGGCGGGTGGTTGGCTGTTCACCCGTGGCCGGAGAGGTGGGCCAACGGTTCTGCGATGTGGTCGAGCCGGTGGATATCACCGATTTGGAGGCGATGGCGGCGGTGGCGGGCCGACATGAGGTGGCGCTGATCCTGTCGGTGGCCTCGGATGTGGCGATACGGTCTGTCGTGGCGTTATCGGAACGGCTGGGCCTGCCGCATTTTCACGACAGTGCCCTTGTGGACCTGTTGGATGACAAGGCGGCGCTGCGCGCCTTTCTGGCCGAGCATGACCTTGGCGCGGTGCCGTTTCGACGGGTGCGCGCCGCCGAGGAGGCCGAGGGTTGGACGCAGTATCCCTGCATCGTCAAGCCGACCGACGCGCAGGGGCAGAGGGGAATCGAGCGGGTCGATGCCCCCGGGGCGCTGATGCCCGCCCTGGCCCGGGCGATCGCCGTGTCGCGCAGTGGCTGCGCGATCGTCGAGGCGTTTCTGGAGGGTGTGGAGCTGTCGTGCAATGTGCTGATCTGCGAGGGTACCGTGCGGGTCAAGGTGTTGTCGGAGCGGCTTGTGCACGAGGGGTCTGCAGTGGGTCTGCCACGCGGGCACCTGGTGCCGCCGGTCTCGGTGCCGATGGCGGATCAACAGGCGGCGCGCGCGCTGGTGGGCCGTATCCTGACGGTGCTGGGGCATCCGGATGGCGCCCTTTATATGCAGATGATCGCGACGCGGGAGGGGCCACGCATCGTCGAGATCGCCCCAAGGCTGGATGGCTGCCACATGTGGAGATTGATCGAGGCGGCCCGGGGTGCGGATCTGTTGGGCATGATGGTGGATGCCCTGACCGGCGAGGCGCCGGTGCCCATATTGCCCAATGACGGTGAAGGCGATCAGGCGGACCGGGATGTCATGGCGCTTATGTTCCAGCAGGCGCCACCGGGCACGGTGTTTGACAGTGGCGCCTTCCGGCCCCCTGGCAACGCGATCTACCATGAGCACCGATTTGCGGATGGTGACCGCATTGGCGCGGTGAACGGAACGCTTGAAGTTGTCGGGTATCATGTGGGGCCATGGTCATGAATTTGGTCGGGTGTGGCCATGGTGGAACGGTTGCCGTCACCGGAGCGTCGGGGTTCATCGGGCGGTATCTTTGCGAGGATCTGGGCGCGGCGGGATATCGGCCACTCCGCTTGGGGCGGGGCACGCCGCAGGCGGCGGCGGACCGCCGCACGGATTATTCCCGCGCCAGCCTGGCCGAGGCCCTGCAAGGGGCCGATGCGGTGGTGCACCTGGCGGGGCGGCGCATGACGCGCGAGGACGATCCCGGGGATATCGCGGCCTTCATGGGGCCGAACGTGACGGTGATCGATGACCTGGTCGCTGCGGCCAAGGAGGCCGGTGTGCAACGGATCGTCCTGGCGTCGAGCATCGCGGTCTATGGGCAAGACCCGATGCCGTCCTGCGCCGAAGACGCGGCGCCGCAGCCGGTCACGGCCTATGCGCGTTCAAAGCTGATGGCCGAGGCGAGGTTGCACGGGCTGAGCCGCGCCGGGGGACCGTCCTGCGTGGCGCTGCGGCTGGCGGCTGTTTATGGGCATGGCGAAAAGGGCACGCCTGCGTTGATGCGTTTCGTCCAGCAGGCCATGGCGGGCGAGACGATCGTTCTGACGCGGCATCCGGGCACCCGGATCGACCAGATCTATGTCCGCGATGCCACCGCCGCGATCCTTGCGGCGCTGCGCCACCCCGAGGTGACGGGGATCTGCAATATCGGCGGTGGCACCGCCCTGCCGGTGCGGCTTATCGCCGAGGAGGTGGCCATGATGTTCGGCCATAAGGGGGGCCTGATCGACAGGACGGATGCGGCTGCGCCGATGCGGGGCCCTGTGATGTCGCTGGACCGTGCGGCCCGCGTCCTGCGGTGGGCACCGGCCCATGACCTGCGGGCCGGGTTGCAGGATATGCGCAAGGTGATGCTGGCCTGTGGCGCCTTTGTGGAAAGGGATATGGCATGCCAACGCTGAGACAGTATCTGGCTGACATGCATGGTATCGGTGATGCCGGGGGGCCTTTCGTGATTGCCGAGATGTCGGGCAATCACAATCAATCGCTGGACAGGGCGCTTGCCATCGTCGATGCGGCCGCGGCGACCGGGGCGGATGCGCTGAAGATCCAGACCTTCACGCCCGATAGCATGACACTTGACCTGGCAGAGGGGGAGTTCAGCATAACGGACTCCGGATCGCTTTGGTACGGGCGCCGGTTGCATGATCTTTATGCCGAGGCGATGACCCCGCAAGAGTGGCATGCGCCGATCTTCGAACGGGCCAGGCAGCGGGGTATCGTGGCGTTTTCCACCCCGTTTTCCGAGGATGCGGTCGAGCTGCTGGAACGGCTGGATGCGCCAGTTTACAAGATCGCGTCCTTCGAGCTGGTGGATCTTCCGTTGATCCGTTGTGTCGCGGAAACGGGCAAGCCGATGATCATCTCGACCGGGATGGCCAGCCTGGCCGAGATCGGCGAAGCGGTGGAGGTTGCGTTGGGTGCCGGGTGCCCCAACCTGACCTTGCTGAAATGCACCTCGAGCTATCCTGCCAGCCCCGAGGCCACGAACCTTGTGACGATGCCGGTGATGGGCCGTGCATTCGGGGTGAATTACGGCCTGTCGGATCACACGATGGGCCTTGGCGTTGCCGTGGCCGCCACCGCCCTGGGCGCCAGCGTGATCGAAAAGCATTTCATCCTGGACCGGGCCGAAGGGGGCGTCGACAGCGCCTTTTCGCTGGAACCGGATGAGTTCACAGCCCTTGTACAAGAGACCCGCCGCGCGGCAGAGGCCCTGGGCCGGGTGCGTTTTGGCGGCACCGAGACCGAACAGGCGGCGCGGCGCAAGAGACGGTCGCTCTATATCGGTGAGGACATGAAAGCGGGTGACGTGCTGTGCCCCAGGACGTTGCGGCGGATACGGCCCGGTCTGGGCCTTGCGCCACGCCATTACGAGGCGCTTCTGGGGCGCAAGGTGGGTCGCGACGTCGCGCGCGGGACGCCGATGTCATGGGATGTTCTGGACAGTCGGTGATCCGCGTCCGCAGGAAAAAGGTTTGGTGTTTGTCGTGGCAAGTTCGAGGGTGAGCGATGCATGATCCGGGCCAGGGGCGCGCGCGGCTGAGGGAGCATCGGCTTGCAAGAAAGCTGCTTTTGCAGGCACCGCTGAAGCTGGGCAGGCGCTGTCTGGAGGCTGGTTTGCATCGCAGCGCGTCCGGCTTGTTCGGGTTTGCGGCACGGCTTTACCCCGAAGAGATCGGGCTCATGCATCAGCGTGCGATTGCGGCCGAGCATCGCGGCAGGCATGCCCTTGCGGCACGGTTGCGGGCCGCGCGGCTGCGCATCCTGGTGGTGCCGATGATCGCGAACCGGGATTACACCGGTATCCTGATCGTCATGGCCGAGATGGAAAGGACGCATCTGTCGATCCAGTTCAAGGCCGGACAGCTGATTGCGCAGGCGCTGGTGACGGAGACGGGCCGCAGGGTCATCCTTGATGCCGCGAGAAAGGCCCGCAAGCGGTTTCGCGAGAGTGCCTTTCTCAGCCATATCATTTCGCTGTGCGAGGCCATGGACGGGGATTACCGGCAGGCGGCACGGCGGCTGATGGACGAGATCGCCACGCCGCATGCCGCGCCGCCCGTATTGGCGGAAAAGCGGCGCAAGATCCTGCATCAGTCCTGGAGGGTGGTGGACCTGATCGCCCGAGAACGGATGGATTGGACCGAAGAGCCGGCGGCCTTGTCGGGCAAGGTGCAATGGCCAGGGGCGGGTGTGGCGCATGCCTTCAAGGAAAAAGCCTTGCAGGAGCGGCAGCGCGCCACCTACCTGGCGCTGTGCGATGCCGAGTTCGAGGCGGCGAAACGTCCGGGCCGGAAGTTGCGCGCAATCGAGGAGATGTTGCGCACGGGCATACGCCACTGCCCCGATTACACCCAGAGCCATGCGCTGGCCCGGCACCGGCTGCTGAGCCTGACCGGGTATCTGGAGGGTTTGTTCGCGGCTGAAGCGGTCGGATCGCACAAGGAGAGGGTGGCGATTGTCGATGATCTGTGCGCCTATCTGCGGCTTGCACGGCGGCTGGGACTGCCGGAGCGTGCCGCGCGCATCGTCGGGCATCTGGGGCAGCTGTCGCTGAATGCGGAATGGATAGCTGCGCTCTGGCCGGCGCCGGGGGTGATCGCCAGGGACAGGGCCTGTCTTGAGGTGGCGGAGCGGATCATGTCGCGGGTCGAGCGGCAGCCGCCCAAGGCCAGCCGGGATGTACGGGATTACTTTCGTTGGGCCGCCGAGGCGAACCGTTATGACAAGGCGGATGCGTTTTTTGCTGCCTTGCCCAAGGCCCTGCATCGCCGGCATGGACTGCTGTATCATGTGAATATCCTGCAACGTCAGGGTCGATTCAGGGAGGCGTTGAAGATCCTGTCGGACGTGCATGGGCAGTTGCTGGCCAATCCCAGCCTGCTGAACGCGTTTTCCAATCACAGCCTTATCAAGCGCCATGGCGAATTGGAGTTCCTGATCGAGACAGAGCGGCTCTATTCCAGCGTTGCACAGCCGAAGACACCCAAGGGGGTGGTGCTGATCGCGCCCCGCAACATCGACCAGCTGCGCCGCTATCCGCTGATGGTTCTGGTGGAGCTCAAGCGGCAGGGCTGGGCCGTGGTGCCGTTGGTCGAAGGGGTGTTGCCACGGGAAGTGACGGGCGATCCGGCCATCGACGTGATGACCTGCGCAATCAGTGCCACATGCAGGCTGTCGGACGCAGCGGATCGGGTCATGCCCGAGCTTGAGGATTTCGTGGCGGATCCGGCGACCGGAACCCTGGAATGGGGCGAGATGGATCTATCGCATCCGGTCTGGGAGGATGCCGCGATCAATCGTCGGCGCTACAGCATCGAATGGGGCTGTCCCGAGCTGCAGACCTATATCGGCAACCTGATGCACTGGACGGCGGTGATGGGCCGGGTTCTGGAGCATGCCAGGGCGCTGCACGACCTGACGGGGCGCAGGACGGCCTGCATGTCGCTGTTCAACGGCCGGATGCCCGATGGGCTGTTTCGGTTCTATTGCGCCGCGCGCGGCGATCCCGAGACGTTCTTTTTCCTGCATGCCGCGAATGGCTATCAGAATTATTTCAGCAATTTCTCGACGAATATCTCGCATCGCTTCGTGTTGCGGAACATGACGAAAGTGCCCAAGCTGCGGTCAGCCAGTTTTCCGATCCCCGAGTATTTCGAGGCCTATTACGCCGAAAACACGGCGCGCATCCCGCAGATCATGGAGCGGTTCGCCGGGATCCCGAAGGTCACACGCTCGACCATCGGCGCGACAGCCCGCCCGCCCGAGGCGCAAGAGGCGGATGCCAGGATCGCGGCGTGGCGGGCCAGGGGGGGCAAGGTGGCCTGCGCTTTCGGCAAGGTGGTCTGTGACAGCGGTGTGCCGCATGATGGCGGCCCGGCGCATCGCAGCATGAAGGACTGGATCAACCATTCGGTCCGCGCGGTCGACGGCTCGGATACGCTGTTGCTGATCAAGCCGCATCCCCATGAGTTGAACAACGAGATCGCGACCTTCCCGACCGAGTATTTCCGCGATCTGATCGATGTGCCCATGTCGGACAACGTCCTGTTCCTGGGGCATTGCTGGTTCGACATGCACGACATGCAAGAGCGGATGGATCTTGGGCTGATCTACAATGGGACGACGGCCATCGAATTGGGTCTGATGGGGATTCCGGCTCTGTTGTGCGGGGATTTTGCGCCTGTCGATTATCCGATCGGCCATGTGGTGCCCAGGGACCGCGCCGATTACGAAGCCTATCTGCGGTTCGAGAAACCGGCGCTTGTCGCAGGGGATATTCGTGAGCGCGCGGCAGTCTGGCTGGATTACATGGCCAACGAGGATTTCACGCAGAACTATCGCTTTCACGCGCGCCCGGTGACCAACAAGGTGCTGTACCCGCCTTACTGGTTCGCCGAGGACCTCGCGCAGGCGGGGCCGAGCCCGGAGATCGAAGAACTTGTGGCGCGCGCCCTGGGAGAGCGCCTGGAACCCGGCGGTGAAGCCGCGCTGCGCGACAGGCGGGCGCGGGAAGAGGCGGCAGGGCAGAGCGCCGCGTCCATGCGCAGACAGCAGATCAGCCGACGCATGGTACCGGACAGCCTTGGACGGCGTGCCGAACGCCGTTGGCAAAGCAAGGTGTTCTGACCGCCGATCCGCTGCCGATCCGACGGTTCCTTGCAAAGGCTGTGACGGAGCGGGGTGGGATCATATCGACAGGGGCAAGCCCCGGCCCACAGGGCGCAGGCCGGAGCCGCCAGCCGGCAGGTCAGAACGTGTTGAGAAACGTGTAGGCGTAAAAGCGTTCCGGCCCGTGACGGTTTTCCAGCAGGATCGCCCCATCCGTGACAGCGATGGAGCTGCGCCCGCTGGTGCCGGTGGTCCCGGTCAGGGCGGTGGTTCCGTGATCCTCGAGGCTGGCGCCCTTGGCCAATGTGAACAATGACAGCGATGGGCCTGTATCATATGAAAACAGGCCGGCATGGGGTGTCTGGGGATAGCTGGTATCGACCATGGAAACCGCGATCAGCCCGCCGGCGCCCGGTGTGGGGATGCTGACCACGCTGTCGATCAGGATGCTGACCTTGCCACTCATCAGGCAGGGCACCATGGTCACGCCATCCGCACGCCGCACCTGCATCGCGTCATGGAAGGTGGTGCCATCGGGGCTGACCTTGATCCGGAAATCCTCATCGCCGGTCAGGCCCATTTCGGCACGGCCCGACCAGTTGGACTGAAACAGCAGGCTGGCGGTATCCCCGGCGTCGGCCTTGTTGACCTTGAGTTGATGCCCGCCGCCCGCATGGCTGAGCAGCGAGGCGTCCGAGGCGACCGACAGGCGGTTCGTGCCATCCCATGACGTGCCGATCCCGATGCCCTCCAGGTTTTGCAGCGGCGGCATGACCGAAAGCCATGTTCCGCCGGAATAGACCCGCAATTCGCCTTCGGCCACGCCCCATGCACGCCAGCCTTGCTGCGGGGGAACAAAGCTCCAGCCGGTGTCGGTGAAGAGACCCAGCTGCCCGTCGTGACCGGCCCAGGCATCGGTCGCCCCGGTGCCGATGGCATGGATGTCGCCGATATCGGGCGAGGCGGGGGGCTGGGTGGCGTCGAAGGCCAGCACGCTGAGCTGCACGAGGGCATCCAGACGCGCCAGCGCCTCGTTGTGGGTGACGTGTTTCTGGGCTTGCGAGGGCATCAGGTAGGGCAGGGACAGGCGGGCTGAAATGTCAGACATGTTGGTCTCTCGTTATCCGGTTGCTTCGGTGAAAGACCTTTTGCCGAATTGCCTTACAAATGCTTATGGCACCGTGCGCAGGTGTTGCGTGACGCAAGCTCGGACCAGCCCGAGAGAGGCCAGGCCCGAGGTGAGATGTGCGATGACGGCTGATTGGTCGTCCTCCGACATTTGCGGATGCAACGGAAGCGACAGCGCACCCTCGTAATAGGTTTCGGCGCCGGGATATTGGCCCGGCGCAAAGCCGAGCGCGCGGTAATAGGGCTGGGTGTGAATGGGGATGTAGTGGACATTCACGCCGATGCCCCGGGCGCGCATGTGGTCGAACAGGCGGCGGCGCAAGCTGGCACGGTCCGGCAGGGACGGGTCAAGCTGCACCGGATAGAGATGCAGCGCCGAGCGGCCCGCCAGATCCCGCCGAGGGCGGAGCAGCGGCAGGCCCGCCAGCGCCGTATCATAGCGGCTGGCAAGGCGGTGGCGCAGGTTGATGAACTGGTCGAGCCGCTGCATCTGGCTGGTGCCCAGGGCGGCCTGCATGTCGGTCATGCGGTAATTCAGGCCAAGATCCAGCTGCTGGTAATACCAGGGGCCATCGCTGTCCCGTGTCATCATGGCGGGATCGCGGGTGATGCCGTGACTGCGCAGTCTGTTCAGTTTCGTGGCAAGCCGGTCGTCGCGGGTGGTGATCACGCCGCCTTCGCCGGTGGTGACGATCTTGACCGGGTGGAAGGAAAATACGCAGGCATCCGAATAGCGGCAATCGCCGATCGGCCCAGTCTCATGCCTTGCGCCTATGGCGTGCGACGCGTCCTCGATCACGCGAAACCCGTAGTCGTGCGCCAGGGCGTGGATCGCTTGCATGTCGCAGGGCGTCCCGCCGAAATGCACGGGCATCACGATATGCGGCAGACGCCCCAGGTGGCGGGCTGTCTCGAGCTTGTCGCGCAGCTGCCTGGGGCACATATTCAGTGTGTCAGGGTCGATATCGACGAAATCAACCTCGGCGCCACAGAGCCGGGCGACATTCGCCGAGGCCACGAAGCTGTTGGGTGAGGTCCAGAGCCATGTGCCGGGGCCAAGCCCGAGCGCGAGGCAGGCGATATGCAGCCCCGAGGTGGCGCTGTTGACGGCGATGGCATGTGGGGCCGAACAGGCCGCCCGGATCGCATCCTGAAAACGCGGGATGGCCGGCCCTTGGGTCAGGTGATCCGAGGACAGGATGGCGACGACGCTTGCCACATCCTCGGGGCTGATCCATTGGCGGCCATAGGGGATCATCGCCCGAAACCGGTTGCGGTCAAAAGCTGCTCTATTTCACCGTGATTCAGGAAAACCGGGTTGTTGCCGGAATTGTATTCGAACTCGGGTTCGACCTGCCTGCCGCATTCGCCCAGACGGGTATGGGCGAAATCCACGTCCGTGTTGGTGAACTTGATCGTGGGGGTGATCGAAAAGAAATTCTTGAACTGGACGGTCTGGTGGGCGTCTTCCTCGGGGCACATCACCTCGTGCAGTTTTTCGCCGGGGCGAATGCCGATGACACGCTGCTCAAGGTCGGGGGCCATGGCGAGGGCCAGGTCGGTGATCCGGGTGCTGGGGATGCGTGGCACGAAAATCTCGCCGCCCCACATGCGCTCGAACGCCTTGATGACGAAATCCACGCCCTGGTCCAGCGTGATCCAGAAGCGGGTCATGCGGTCATCGGTGATCGGCAGGAAATTGGTGCCCCTGTCGATCATCTGCTGGAAATAGGGGATGACCGATCCGCGCGAGCCCACCACGTTGCCATAGCGCACCACGGCAAAGCGGGTGCGGTTGGTGCCGACGGTGTTGTTGGCCGAGACGAACAGCTTGTCCGAAACCAGCTTGGTCGCACCATAGAGACTGATCGGCTTGGCGGCCTTGTCGGTGGACAGGGCCACGACCTTGTCGACCTTCTGCGCGATGGCGGCACGGATCACGTTCTCGGCGCCGGTGATATTGGTGCGCACGCATTCCATGGGGTTGTACTCGGCGGCGGGAACCTGCTTGAGGGCTGCGGCATGAACCACGAGGTCCACATTCTCCATCGCCTCGGTCAGGCGTTGGCCGTCCCGGACATCGCCGATGAAATAGCGCAGCCGTTTTTCGCCGGCAAAGCGCTGCTGCATCTCGAATTGCTTCAACTCGTCCCGGCTGTAGACGACCACGGCGGACGGGGCATGGTTTTCGAGAAGCGTCGATATGAACCGGTTGCCGAAGGATCCCGTACCCCCCGTGACCAGCACTCTTTTGTCATCAAACATGTGGCACCCGATCAATCCAATTTTACTCGTATCGGGGTCAAATATTGGCGCCAAACGTTAATAAGTTGATAATATCCTGTTATTCTTTTCGAAAGGATCAGGGGGCTGCAACGCGGCGTCCGCAATCCTCGACAGCACATCGCGACCCAGATCGCGCGGGCAGAAGATACCCGATAGCCAATCGCGATCCGGGGCGTCGAACCGCAGGTTCAGGACATCGTCGAGGCTCTTGACGAGGTTGCTGCCGCTGAACAGCCGCCGCATCGGTTCCACAAGCGGATCAAGCGTCGTGTCGGGGTAATCCAGATGGACCATCGCCGGTACGCCTTCGCGGACAAGGTCGATCGCCGCGGTGGAGGTGCAGGTGATGCCCAGGCTGGCATTGGACAGGGCTTGCCCCATGGTCCGGGCGGTCAGGCGCAGATTGCCGGGCAAATCCGTGCAGGCAGCGGCGAGGCCGGGGTAATCGTGCCGTTCGCGGTGCAAATGGCGGGTATTCTCATTCGGCAGATGGCGCAGCTTGATCCAGACGGTGCGCTCCGGGTTGCGCCGGGCGATTGCGGCCATCACCTCGAGCATATGCCGCCTTGCACGCGCGGTTGACGGGCTGAGCGCCTGTGCGAAGAAATAGATGTCACCGGCAGGGTCCAGCGTTTTATCCGGCACGGACCGGGGCATCAGAAAGGCGGGGTGGCCGAATCCGACAATCGGCCATTCCGCCAGCCCTTCGGTTGCGGGTTGGGCATAGGTCGTGCGGAACTTTTCGCAGGTCTTGCGCGGGAACAGGTAGACGATATCGCAATGCCGCCGGTTGCGCATGCCCCGTCCCGGCGAGAAATCCAGCCCGCCGAGGAACGAGACCACCCGCGCGCGCCCCGACTTTTGCCGATAGAGCGGATTGCCGAGCAGACGGTCGAGGGGGCGAAACACCCGGCTGGTCAGGATCGCATCGTAGGCGCCGTTCATCAGCGCCGCGGTCAGGCCGACCGTGTCGAGGATTTCGTAATTGCCATGCGGCAGGTATTGCCGGAGCTGCCTGTCCGACAGCGCCGATTCCGGGGCGTAGGCGGCAAAGGTGATCTGTGCACTGCGGTCGGCCTCGATCAGCAGGTCGGCCATGCGGGCGCAGAAGATCAGGGTGGAATCGTCACAAAACAGCAGCAGAAGGCGCGGCGCGCGGCGGGTCATCCCGACCTGTCCGTTTCTGCCTGGAAGCGGGCCAGGATGCGGGCTTGTTCGCGGTTGTGGCGCCGGTTGGCGAGGCCCCAATAGGCCGGGTCGGACCAGTCCTGCCGCAGACTCCACGCCAACAGACGCAAGGGTGCACCGACCACCCGGTTGCGCGAGAGCCGGGTTAAAAATCCGCCGAAGCGCGTCTTTTTGAGTCTCGTTAACATATTATAGATTGAATCGGACTTACCCTAAGGTTGTTTAGCGCGATGGTTCTTGCTTGTAAATCGGCAAACCCGCGCCGGGGTACGTGGTGATTAGATGGTGATGATGTCAGATCCCTCGCATGTTTCTCGTCAGGGCACGGCCTGCCTGATCCTTGCCAGAGGTGGCTCCAAGGGGGTGCCGGGCAAGAACCTGCGGCGCATCGGTGGCGTGTCCCTGGTGGGGCGTTCGGTGCGGGCGGCGCGCATGGCAGGTCAGGTCGGGGGCATCTATGTCTCGACCGACGATGCCGCCATCGCGGCGGAAGCCCGGCTTTACGGGGCGCGGATCATCGATCGGCCCGATGCGCTTGCCTGCGACACGGCAAGTTCCGAATCCGCCTGGTTGCATGCGCTGCCGCTGATCCGGCGCGACATGCCCGATCTGTCCCGGCTTGTTTTCCTGCAATGCACCTCGCCCTTTACCACCGGCGCCGACATAGATGCCTGCCTGACACTGATGCAGGCAAAAGGGGCCGATTGCGCGCTGTCCGTGATCCCCGATCATACGTTCCTGTGGTCGCAGGCTGCGGATGGATGGGGCCAGGGTGTGACCCATGATCATGGCAGGCCGCGTCAACGGCGACAGGATGCGCCGCCTGCGTTTCGCGAAAGCGGGGCGATCTATTGTGTGCAGGCCGCCGCGTTCGAGTCGGCGGGCACGCGGTTTTGCGGCAAGGTCGCGCTCTGCCAGGTGGATCACCCCCCGATCGAGATCGACACAGAACGTGACCTGCAGCTTTGCGCGCTTCTGGCGCCGCAAATGGGGGCCGGCGCGGTCGATCCCGAAAGGCTGCGGGCGATACGGGCCGTGGTGATGGATTTCGACGGGGTGCACACCGACAACCTTGTCCATGTCGATGACACCGGCCGCGAAACGGTGCGCTGCTCGCGCGGGGACGGCCTGGGCCTGTCGATGATGCGAAAGGCCGGGCACTGGCGCATGCTGATCCTGTCGAAGGAGTGTAATCCGGTTGTCGCCAGGCGGGCCGAGAAGCTGGATGTTCCCGTGCTGCAGGGCATCGACGACAAGGTCGGAACGCTGGATGCCTGGCTGAAGGTGCAGGGCCTGGCGCGCGCGGATGTGCTTTACGTCGGCAACGACGTGAATGACGCGGAGGTGATGCAGGTGTCCGGCCTGTCGGCCTGCCCCAGTGACAGCGCACCCGTCATCATGGCGATGGCGAATTGGATCCTGCCCTGTCCCGGCGGAAATGGCGCCTTGCGCGCCATGGCCGATACCCTGCTGGCGCAGGCGGGGCGATCATGACAGGAGGCACCGCCATCGTCGCGGGCAACGGCCCTTCGATTGCCCGGATCGACGCGGGGCGCGTGCTGGTTGGCGATGCCATCCTGCGCACCAACAATTTCTTTTTCGAGCCGATGCAGTATCTGGGCCGTCGTGTGGACCTGGCGGTCATGGCGGGGGATCCGCGGGTTGCGCCCTTCGTGTTCCAAACGCTCTGGCAGTGTCGGGACGATTACGATCTGCAGGCCTGGACAAGCCACAATCCGGAGGTTGTGCGCGCGGGTCGGCGGCGGTTTCCGGCGCTTTATCGCCCGCCCGGGTTTCGGGATCCCGAATTGGCCGGGCAGGTCGGCGCGCTGATTGCGCGACATGGCTGCAAGCCCCTGACAGGCACCTATGCGGTCTTGCTTGCGCATGGTCTGGGGTTTGATCGGATCATCCTGGCCGGGATCGACATGTATGCCGGCGCCAGGCGGTACGCCTATCATCCGGGGCCGCGCTGCCGCGCGCTGTTGGGGCAGGATCTGGAATATCGGGGCCTTGATGGGCATTTGCACGATCCGGCGCTGGATCGACGCATTCTCGAGATGCTCATCGCACGTGGCGATGTCGAGTTGAGCCGCGCCAGCGATGACACCGCATTCGATGATCTCCTGCCGCTTGCACCGATACGCGCGGGACAGGCCGTGTATCCGGCGCCGCGCCGCGCCCCGCCGGATTGGGCGGGCCGCAGCGGTCTCTATCATATCGACATGCTCAGGCTGATGCGCCTCCTGCGCGGTTGGCAGCGCAAGGCGGGACGGGGCAGGCCGGCATGATCGCGCTGCGCCAAACCGTTGACGATCCCCGGCTTTGGCTGAACGCCCAAGTATATCCCCTTTGGTCCGGGGGTGCGATCGATCCGGCAACCGGCATCACCTGGGAGGCGTTGGATCATGCGGGCCGACCGTTGCGCGAAATGGACCGCAGGTTGCGGGTTCTGGCGCGTCAGGCCTATTGCTTTGCGGCCACGGGCCGGGCCGATCTGTTGACCCTTGGGGATCGACAGTTCCGCTTTGCGATGGACCACGGAACAGATCCCCGGTCCGGACATCTGGTGGCGGTGTTTGACAGCCAGCTTGGGATCCTGTCTGCGCCCCATGATCTCTATGATCTGGCGTTCATGCTGCTGGCCGCCTCGGAACTGCTGCGATGGGGCCGTCTGGCTTTGGATGATTTGCCCCGGCTTGAATCCGGGCTGGCGCGTCTCAAGGCGCCGTGCGGCTGGTTCGAAAACGCGGCCCATGCGCTGCCGCGCCGTCAGAACCCGCATATGCACCTGTTCGAGGCCGCGACCGAGCTATACCGCGTGACCCGTGCACCCCGGCATCTTGCGATTGCCGATGAATGCCTCGGGCTGTTCCGCGATGTGGTCCTGCAGCCCGGCGGTGACGTGCTGGAGTATTTCAGCGCCGACCTGTCGCCCGTGGCGGACGCCTGCCAATCGGTCGAGCCGGGACACATGGCCGAATGGATCTATCTGCTGGACCGGTATGAGCGGATCACGGGGCGCGACTCGGGCGTTGACCTGAAACGGCTTTTCCAGGCTGTCCTGGCCCGGAAACTGCCATCGGGGTTCCTGCCCGACAGCAGCCGGCCGATGGTGCTGACCCGCCGCCTGTGGCCGCAGCTGGAATTTCTGCGCGCGGCGCTGGTGATGCGCTGGCGCGGCGTTGCCCTGCCGCATGCCGATACGCCCGCGATGATCATGGACCGTATCCGGCAAGACTATCTGACAGCCGATCTGCGGGGCGGCTGGTATGATCAACTTGACGAGGGGGGCGTGATCCGTTCGCGTCTGATGCCGGCCTCGACGCTCTATCATGTGCAGCTTGCGCTGCGCGCCTATTGCGACGGGGAATGACCGGCGGCGGGTTGCGTCCCACCGGGGATCGCGCGCCATGCCCAGGGGTGTTTCGCTTTGCCAGGTGGGGCGGTCCTGTCTATAGGTTGAGCGATGGCAAAGAGCAGCTCGACCAGGACATCGCGCAAATCCGCGCCCGGGACAGGCCCGGTGCGCTGGCTGCGGCGTTGGACCATCAGGCTGGGGGTTCTGGCCGTGCTGATCGTGCTGGGCACGGTGGCCGCCCATCGCGTCATCGACCCGCCGCGCCCCTTCTACATGGGTCAGGAAGCCCGTCGCCTGGGCGGGATCGACCACCTTTGGGTGCCGCTCGAGGCGGTGGCGCCGGTCATGGCCCGTTCGGTTATTGCGGCGGAAGACGCCAATTTTTGCCTGCATTGGGGCTTTGACATGCGGGCGATCCGGACCGCGATCGAAGATGGCGGCGGACGCGGAGCATCGACCCTCAGCCAACAGGTGGTCAAGAATGTCTATCTCTGGCACGGTCGCAGCTGGCCGCGCAAGGCACTGGAGGCCGCGATCACGCCCGCTGTCGAACTGCTCTGGCCCAAGCGCCGGATCGTCGAGGTCTATCTCAACGTGGCCGAGTTCGATGAAGGTGTGTTCGGCGTCGCGGCGGCGGCGCGGCACTACTTTGGCGTGACACCCGCCGAGCTGACCCCGACACAGGCCGCGCGGCTTGCCGCCGTGTTGCCCGATCCGAAGGGCCGATCGGCGGCAAGGCCGGGCGATTGGCTGCGCAAACGATCGGCGGCGATCCTTGACGGGGCGGCAACGATCGACCGGGATGGCCGGGCGGCGTGTTTCGAGGATTGAAAATCCGGGCCATTCACGGCATGGAGAGGGGACATCCTGCCCCACAAGGTTGCATTTTGACATGGCCAAGCTTTATCACGTTCCCCTTTCCCCTTTTTCCCGCAAGGTCCGGCTGAGCCTGGCCGAGAAGAAGATCGAATGTGAACTGATCGAAGAACGCTATTGGGAAAAGGACCCCGATTTCCTGCGGCGCAACCCCGCCGGAAAGGTGCCCGTGCTCAAGATCGACGGGATGACGATGGCCGAAAGCGCGGCGATCTGCGAATATCTTGAAGAACGATACCCCGAACCCGTCCTGATGCCGAAAAGCCCCGAAGCCCGCTACGAGGTGCGCCGTCTGGTCAGCTGGTTCGACGACAAGTTTCATTCCGAGGTGACCTCGAAGCTGGTCTATGAGAGGGTCAACAAGAAGGTGATGGGGCTTGGTTTTCCCGACAGCAGCAACGTCAAGGCGGGGGCCAAGGCGATCAAGTACCACCTGGATTACATGACATGGCTTCTGGACCGGCGCCGCTGGCTGGCCGGGGATGCGATGACGCTGGCGGATTTCGCCGCCGCCGCGCATTTCAGCGCGCTCGATTACATCAGCGATGTGGACTGGACCCGGAGCGACACGGTCAAGGACTGGTACGCCAAGATCAAGTCACGACCGGCGTTTCGCGGGATCCTGGCCGACCAGGTGCCCGGATTTCCACCGCCCGCGCATTATGCCGATCTTGATTTCTGAAGAGGGGGGCCTTGCCCCCCGGCCTGCGGCCTCCCCCCAGGATATTTCCGGCCAGAAGAAGCCATGCCGGGCCTGAAGGAAAGGCTTGTCGCGCGCGCCCTCGAAGAGGGGTTCGACCTGGCCAGGCTGTGCCGGCCCTGGGATGTCGGGCATGTGCCGGAGCGGCTGAAGGCGTTTCTGGACAAGGGGTATCACGGGCAGATGGGCTGGCTGGCCGAGCGCACGGCCTGGCGCGGCGATCCGTCTGCCTTGTGGCCCGAGGCGCGCACGATCGTGATGCTGGGCGAAAGCTACACGCCCCAAGAGGATCCGCTGGCGCGTCTGGGCCAAGGGGATGTGGGCACCGTCTCGGTCTATGCAAGAAACCGGGATTATCACGATCTGGTCAAGAAACGGCTCAAGCGGCTGGCGCGCTGGCTGATCGAGGAGGCGGGCGGCGAGGTCAAGGTGTTCGTGGACACGGCACCCGTGCCGGAAAAGGCGCTTGGGCAGGCGGCGGGGCTTGGCTGGCAGGGCAAGCATACCAACCTCGTCAGCCGGGATCTGGGCAGCTGGTTTTTCATCGGGTCGATCTTCACCACCCTGGATATCGAGCCTGATCCCGCGGAAATCGATCATTGCGGCTCGTGTCGGGCCTGTCTGGATGTCTGTCCGACAGATGCCTTTCCGGCGCCCTACCAATTGGATGCCCGGCGCTGCATTTCTTATCTGACGATCGAACACAAAGGGCCGGTGGCGCCCGAATTGCGGGGCTTGATGGGCAACCGCATCTATGGCTGCGACGATTGCCTGGCGGTCTGCCCGTGGAACAAGTTCGCCCGCGAGGCGCGCGAGGTCAGGTACCATGCGCGCGATGACCTGAAGGCGCCCAAGCTGGCGGAGTTGGCGGTTCTGGACGATGCGGCGTTTCGCGCCCGGTTTTCGGGCAGCCCGATCAAGCGCATCGGGCGCGACAGGTTCGTGCGCAATGTGCTGTACGCGATCGGCAATTCCGGGATGCCCGAACTCAGGCCCCTGGCGCAAACCCTGTGCGAGGATGCCGACCCGATGGTCGCCGATGCGGCGCGTTGGGCGGTGCTGCGACTGGATGGTGACGCAAACGGGATGGCATGACCCCGAAAACCCGCTAAACCGGCGGCAGGCTGGCGAGGGAACGGATGCATGGCGTTGCTGTTGGGTGTCGATACCGGGGGAACCTATACCGATGCGGTGTTGATCCGCGACGAACGGGATGTGGTGGCCCGGGCCAAGTCTTTGACGACGCGTCAGGATCTGGCGATCGGCATCGGCCGGGCGATCCGCGACGTGCTGCAGCAGAGCGGTGAGGCCGCCGAGGGGATCGGGCTTGCCTCATTGTCGACGACGCTGGCCACCAATGCGCTGGTCGAAGGGCAGGGCGGGCGCGCCGGATTGATCTATATCGGGTTTCGCGCCACCGATCTGGAAGGGCACGGCTTGGACAAGGCGCTGGCAGGCGATCCGGCGCTGGTGCTCGCTGGGGGGCACAGCCATGCCGGGTCCGAGGCCATGCCGCTGGACGAGGCCGCGCTTTGCGCCTGGTTGGAGACGGTGCAGGATGTGTCGGCCTTTGCCGTGGCCGGCCAGTTCGCCACCCGTAACCCCGCCCATGAACTGCGCGCCGCCGAGATCGTGCGCCGTGTCACGGGCAAGCCGGTGTCGTGCTCGCATCATCTGTCGGCCAAGCTGAACGGGCCGAAACGGGCGCTGACGGCACTGTTGAATGCGCGGCTGATCGGGATGATCGCGGGGCTGATCGACCGGGCCGAGGGCACGTTGCGGGATCTGGGCATCGCGGCGCCCTTGATGGTTGTGCGTGGCGATGGCGCGCTGATATCGGCCGATCAGGCCCGGGAACGCCCGATCGAGACGATCCTGAGCGGGCCTGCTGCCAGTATCGTGGGGGCGCGTTGGCTGACCGGGGCCGATCATGCGCTGGTCTCGGATATCGGTGGCACGACCACGGATGTGGCCGTGCTGCGCGGCGGCAAGCCGATGATCGACCCGGCAGGCGCGCAGGTGGGCCCGTGGCGCACCATGGTCGAGGCTGTCGCGATGCGCACCACCGGCTTGGGCGGTGACAGCGAGGTGCATGTGGAAGATGAAGGCCTGCAAGGCGGCATCCGGCTTGGCCCGCAACGGTTGATCCCGGTCAGCTTGATGGCGGTCGAGGCACCCGGTCCGGTGCATGATGCGCTCGAAGACCAGCTGCGCCGCGCGGTACCCGGAGAGCATGATGCGCGCTTCGTGCGTGCCGTCACGGGTATCGATGCCAGCGGATTGTCGGACCGCGACAAGGCGCTTTTGGGCCGGATCGGTGACGCTGTACACCCATTGGGCGCGGTGCTTGGAACCCGGCTGGACGGGCAGGCGCTGCGTCGGCTGGTGGCGCGGGGGCTGGTGCAGGTGGCCGGGGTCACGCCGTCGGATGCCAGCCATGTGTTGGGCCGGTTGACGGAATGGGACGCGCAGGCGGCAGCCAAGGCCTTGCAGCTGTTGGGCCGCAAGCGCACCGGCAGCGGCGCCATGCTCTGTCCCGATCCGGCGGCCTTTGCGCAAATGATCGTGGATCAGCTGACCCATCAGACCAGTCTGGCCTTGTTGGAGACTGCTTTTGCCGAGGAAGAGACAGCCTTCGACTTGGCCCCCGAAACCTTGGCCCGGCATGTGCTGATGCAGCGCGGTCTGGCCGGGCACAAGGGCCTGGTGCGGCTCGAGACCGGGTTGAACGTGCCGGTTGTGGGCCTGGGCGCCTCGGCGCCCAGCTATTATCCGGATGTGGGCAAGCGCCTTGGCTGCCGGATGATCCTGCCCGACCATGCCGGTGTGGCCAATGCCATCGGTGCGGTCGTGGGCCGTGTCACGATCCGGCGCAGCGGGACCGTGACCTCGCCTGCCGAGGGCAGGTTCCGGGTGCATCTTGACAGCGGGCCCGAGGATCACACCGACGCCGAGGCGGCGATGACCGCCTTGCAGGCGGCGCTTGAGCATGAGGCGCGCCAGCAGGCGGATGCGGCAGGGGCCGAGGATATCCATGTGCAGGCCAGTCGCGCGCTGCGCACGGCGCAAGCCGAGGGGCGCGAGGTGTTTCTCGAAGCCGAAATCACGGTCGAGGCGACAGGTCGACCCAGGGTTGCGGCATGAGCGATCCTGTTCGCCCCGGATTGCCTAATTCTTGGTCGCCGGGCGTGGGCCGCGCGCGGCAATCCTGCAGCATCCTGCCACTTGCGAAGATTTGATTTTGAAAACCTGCCAGCCGCGCCCATCTAATACCCATGCGCCAACCACCGGAGACGACCTCATGAGCCGATACCGAAAGGATCCCGACGCCATCGCCGCCCTTGATCCCGAACAATTCTGGGTCACGCAGGAAAACGGCACCGAGCGTCCAGGCACCGGCAAGTATCTCTCCAACAAGGAGCCGGGGCTTTACGTCGATATCGTGTCGGGCGAACCGTTGTTCGCCTCGGCCGACAAATACGAATCCGGCTGTGGATGGCCCAGCTTTACCAAGCCGATCGAGCCTGCGCATGTGACCGAATTGCGCGATGTCAGTCACGGCATGGTGCGCACCGAAGTGCGCAGCACCCATGGCGACAGCCATCTGGGCCATGTCTTTCCCGATGGTCCGCGCGATCGCGGCGGCTTGCGGTATTGCATCAATTCGGCCAGCCTCCGGTTCATCCACCGCGATGACATGGAGGCCGAAGGCTATGGCGATTATCTGGATCAAGTGGAGGACGTGACATGACGGAACGCGCTGTACTGGCGGGAGGCTGCTTTTGGGGGATGCAGGATCTGATCCGCAAGCTCGATGGGGTGATCAGCACCCGTGTCGGCTATACCGGCGGGGATGTGCCCAACGCCACCTATCGCAACCACGGCACCCATGCCGAAGGGATCGAGATCATCTTCGACCCGGCCCGCATCACTTATCGTGATCTGCTGGAGTTCTTCTTCCAGATCCACGATCCGACCACGCCCAACCGGCAGGGCAACGATCTGGGGATGAGCTATCGCTCGGCGATTTATTACGTGAACGACGCCCAGAAAGACGAGGCGCTGCGCACCATCGCCGATGTCGAAGCGTCGCGCAACTGGCCCGGCAAGGTTGTCACCGAAGTGGAGCCGGTCGGCGATTTCTGGGAGGCCGAGCCGGAACACCAGGATTACCTCCAGCGGTTCCCGAATGGCTATACCTGCCATTTCCCGCGCCCCGACTGGATCATTTCCCGCACCAAGCCCCGCAAATCCGCCTGAGCCCGGGGGCCGTTTCGGGCTTGAACAGAGCCTGATATGCACCTTGCGAAACCCGGCGTTTCGCCTGTGTACCTGCGCCGGGAATTGACCTTGGCCGCGCCACCGCCCATGGATAAGGGAAGAGGGAGGCGCGGCAATGAGTCCGTTCAAGGGCATCGCCCTGAAATTATGTTCCGTGATGCTGTTCGTGGTGATGTCGGCCCTGATCAAGGCGGCATCGGATCACGTGCCGCCCGGTCAGGCCGTGTTCTTCCGCTCGTTCTTTGCCATTCCCGTCATCCTGGGCTGGCTGGCCTTGCGGGGCGATCTGCGCACCGGGCTGCGCGTGCAGTCGCGCATGGGCCATTTCTGGCGCGGGTTCGTGGGCACCACCGCCATGGGCCTGATGTTCGCCGGCCTGGGCCTCTTGCCGCTGCCCGAGGTGACGGCGCTTGGTTATACCGCGCCGTTGCTGACGGTGGTGTTCGCCGCCATGTTCCTGGATGAACGGGTCGGCGTGTTCCGCATCGGTGCCGTGGCGCTGGGGCTGGTGGGGGTGCTGATCGTGCTGTCGCCACGCCTGAGCACCTTGACCGGTGAGACGGTCCAGACGGCGCAGGCGATAGGGGCGGTGCTGGTTCTGCTTGGCGCTGTCTGTGCTGCGCTGGCGCAGATCTACATGCGCAAGATGGTGGCCACCGAACAGACCAGCGCGATCGTGTTCTATTTCTCGCTGACCTCGACGCTGCTGTCGCTGCTGACGATCCCTTTCGGATGGGTCATTCCCGGTGGAATCGAGACTGTTTTCCTGATCCTTGCCGGGCTTCTGGGCGGCACCGCGCAGATCTTCCTGACATCGTCCTATCGCTTTGCCGATGCCAGTGTGGTGGCGCCGTTCGACTATGCGTCGATGCTCTTTGCACTGCTGATCGGCTATTTCATCTTTTCCGAGGTGCCGACCGGCCCGATGCTGCTTGGCGCGTCGCTGGTGATCCTTGCCGGGATCATCATCATCCTGCGCGAAAGGCACCTGGGCATCCAGCGCGGCAAGGCGCGTGCCGCGCGCACGCCGCAGCTCTGATGCCCCTCAATCGCCCCTGACCGTCGCCACCGCATAGGCGGGCCACAGCCAGCCGCGCCGCAACCGTCCCAGCGGAAAGCGCTGTGGCGGTTTTCGCATGATCTCGGGATAGGCATGGCCGGTGGCGCGCCCCTGCGCCAGATCGGCGAGGATCGCCCCGGCATGGCTGGCCATCGCCACGCCATTGCCCTGATAGCTGAGCGCGGTGAACGCGCCCGGCATCTCGGGGATCGGCCCGGCATAAGGCGTCATGTCGCGCGACAGGCTCAGCAGCCCGTTCCAGCTATGGGGCGTGTCGACATGCGCCCAAGCGGGAAACATCCGCTCGAAATGGCTGCGGATCCGGCGATGCATGGCGGCATCCGCCCGCGGCGAGCTGAACAGCCCGCCGCGCATCCCGAACAGGAAGCGCCGGTTCGGCATCAGCCGGAAATAATGCAGGAAGAACCGTTCGTCATAGGCCATCTGATCGCTGGACCAGCCTTGCGCCGCGATCTCGGCCTCGGTCAGGGGGCGGGTGACCAGCACGTTGGACTGTGCCGGCAGATACCTGGCCCGCATCCACCCCGGCAAATCGTCCGATGAATAGCCGTTGGTCGCCACGATCAATCGCCTGGCGCTGATCTGCGCGCCATCGGTCAGCAGGGTGAAGCCATCTGCCTGATCGATCCGCCGCACCGGCGAGTGGGCAAAGATCCGCACCCCGGCCCGATGCGCCGCTGCGGCCAGTCCAAACGCGTATTTCGCGGGGTTCAGGCCAAAGCCCACGGGGATCGTCATGCCGCAATGAAAAGGCCCGGACATGCCAAGCTGGGCCAGCCTTTCGTTCGGTACAAGCTCGGGGGTGATGCCAAGATCGCGCTCGATGCGCCGCGCCTCTGTTTCGAAACCTGTCAGCGATTTCGGCGTGAAGCCCATCACCGTCTCGCCCCGCGAATGGCGCTCCACCTCCAGCGACAGCCGTTCTATCAGGCCCGAAACCGTCTCTATTGCGGCCAGTTCCGCGCGCCGCGCCTCCTGCCGTGCGCTGTCTCCATGCAGCCGGGTCATCACCCCATCGGGGGCGCCAAACCCGCCAAGGCAGCAAAACCCGCCATTGCGCCCCGATGCCCCCCAACCGGGGGTCTGCGCCTCGAGCAGGACCACATCGGCGCCTGCCTCCGCCAGGTGCAGGGCCGCCGACAGGCCGGTGAACCCGGCGCCGATCACGGCGACATCGCAGCGCATCTGCCCAAAGGCTTGCGGATACCCCGGATCAGGGACTGTTTCACCCCAATAGCACCGCGCGCGCGGCCCGTTGCCATAGGTATGATCGGGGAAAATCCGTATCATGTGCGGTCGGCGGCGCGCTCTTCGGCCTCTTGCCGCAGGGCCGATCGCTTGGTCACGATCGACGCGGCGATGACGCCCACCGACACCACCGCGATCAGCAGCGTCGACAGGGCGTTGATCTCGGGCGACACGCCCAGCCGGATCGACGACCAGATCTTGATCGGCAGGGTGGTCGCCGATGGGCCGGCGGTGAAGGACGCGATCACCAGGTCATCCAGCGACAGTGTAAAGGCCAGCAGCCAGCCCGCCACCACCGCCGGCGCGATGATCGGCAATGTCACCAGCCGGAACGCCTGCATGGGCGAGCATCCCAGATCCAGTGCGGCCTCTTCCAGCGAGCGGTCGAACGTCACCAGCCGCGACGACACCACGACCGAAACATAGCACATCGAAAACGTCGTATGCGCCAGGATGATCGTGAACATGCCCCGATCCAGCCCGATCCCGATGAACAGCAGCAACAGCGACAGGCCGGTGATCACCTCGGGCATCACCAGCGGCGCATAGATCATCCCGGAAAACAGGGTGCGCCCGGTGAACCGCCCCGCGCGCACGATCACATAGGCCCCCATCGTGCCAAGGACCGTGGCGATGGTGGAACTGACAAAGGCCACCTGTATCGTGACCCAGGCCGCATCCAGGAACGCCTCGTTGCGCAGCAATTCGCCATACCACCGGGTCGAGAACCCCGCCCAGACGGTCACCAGCTTGGATTCGTTGAAGCTGTAGATCACCAGCAGGACCATCGGCAGGTAGAGGAACGCGAAACCGAAGGTCAGCGAGGTGACGTTGAACCATGTCAGGCGTCTCATCCGTCGGCCTCGCGGTTTTTCTGTTCATTGCGCTGGAACAGGATGATCGGAATGATCAGGATCAACAGCAGGATCACCGCCACGGCGCTGGCCACCGGCCAGTCGCGGTTGTTGAAGAACTCCTCCCACAGGACCTTGCCGATCATCAGCGTTTGCGATCCCCCCAGAAGCGACGGGATCACGAATTCGCCGATGGTGGGGATGAACACCAGGAAACACCCGGCGATGATCCCGTTGCGGCTGAGTGGGATGGTCACCAGCCAGAAGGCCGAAAGCCGCGAACACCCCAGGTCTTCGGCGGCCTCCAGCAGCGATCCGTCCATCCGCTCGAGCGCGGCATAGATCGGCAGGATCATGAAGGGCAGGTAGGTATAGACGATCCCGATATAAACGGCGATCGGCGTGTTCAGGATGGTCAGCGGCTCGGATATCAGACCGGTCCACAGCAGGAACTGGTTCAGATATCCCTCGTTCGACAGAATGCCCATCCAAGAATAGACCCGGATCAGGAAGCTGGTCCAGAACGGCAGGATCACCAGAAGCATCAGCGTCGGGCGCCAGTGATCCGGCGCATTGGCCATGCCATAGGCGATGGGATAGCCCACCAGCAGCGTCAGCAGCGTGGCGATGACCGCAATCTGCACCGAGGACAGGTAGGCTTTCCAATAGAGGTCATCGGTGGTCAGGAACCAGAAGTTCTCGAAATCCAGCGCACCGAAGAACGCCTTGATCCCGGCCCAGCCCTCGGACAGGTCCAGCGTCGGCGTATAGGGTGGAATGGCCAGCGCGATATCGCTCAGACTGATCTTGAGCACGATGATGAACGGCACAAGGAACAGCGCCAGAAGCCACAGGTACGGGACAAGGATCAGGACGGCGCGCCGCATCCCCTAATGCTCCAGCAGGACGGCGGCGGTATCGGTCCAGCTCAGCCAGACCTCGTCCTCCCAGGTGAAGGAGCGGCGCGACAGGCGGCGGGTATTGGCCGTCTGCGCCTTGACGATCTGCCCGTTCGACAGCGCCACGTGATAGGTCGAGATATTGCCCAGATAGGCGATGTCGATGATCTTGCCGCGTAGCGCGTTGCGCTTGCCGTCGGGCTTGTCGGCGGTGATCTCGACCTTCTCGGGGCGGATCGCCAGGAACACGCGTTGTCCGTCGCTCAGCTGCGTATCCGACACGGCGTAAAGCGCGGGCAGCCCCTCGGCATGGCTGATCTCGTAGCCGTCGCCGGATCTTCGGGCGGTGCCTTCGATGATCGTCACCTCGCCGATGAAATCGGCCACGTAAACCGACTTGGGCGATTCATAGATCCGTGCCGGCGTATCGGCCTGCACGATCTTGCCGTCATCCATCACCGCCACGCGGCTGGCCACGGTCATCGCCTCTTCCTGGTCATGGGTCACGATCACGAAGGTGGTGCCGGTCTTTTCCTGGATATCCATCAGCTCGAACTGCGTCGCCTGTCGCAGCTTGGCATCCAGCGCGCCAAGCGGTTCGTCCAGCAGCAGCAGCTTGGGCGCCTTGGCAAGGCTCCGGGCCAGCGCCACGCGCTGCCTTTGCCCGCCGGAAATCTGGTGGGGCTTGCGCTTGGCGAATTTCTCCAGCCGCGTCAGCTTGAGCATTTCACTCACCCGCGCCGCGATCGCGTCCTTGGGGCGCCCGTCGCGCCTGAGGCCGAAGGCGATATTCTCCCAGACCGACAGATGCGGAAACAGCGCATAGGACTGGAACATCATGTTCACCGCCCGCTTGTTGGGCGGGATCGGGGCCATGTCCTGCCCTGCCAGAAGGATCGTGCCTTCGGTCGGCGCCTCGAACCCGGCCAGCATCCGCATCATCGTCGTCTTGCCGCAGCCCGACGGGCCGAGCAAGGCAAAGAACTCGCGCTCGTAGATGTCGAAGGTCTGGTTGTCGATGGCGGTGAAATCGCCGAACCGCTTGGTCACCCCCTTGAACTGGATCAGCGGTTTGGCGTCAGGATCGTTCCAAGGCTCGAATATCTTTTCGGGCATACCTGTCCCTCGGCTGCAAATGGCCCGCGCGACACATCGCGCGGGCCGTCATGTCACAGGTCAGGTGCCGGACTTGATCTTGGTCCACAGGCGCGTGACGGTCCGCTGGACATTCGCCGGATACGGCGTGGTCGTGAACAGGTTGTTCAGCGTTTCCTCGTCGGGGTAGATCGCCGGATCGCCGATCACATCCTCGATCAGGAACTCCTTCGAGGCCTCGTTGCCGTTGGCGTAATAGACATAGTTCGACGCCTTCGCCATGTTCTGTGCATCCATGATGAAGTTCAGGAACACATGCGCGCCTTCGGGGTTGGGGGCATCCACCGGAATGGCCATCTGGTCGAACCACATCTGCGCGCCTTCCTTGGGGGCGTTGTAGACGATCTCGACACCGTTATCGGCCTCGGCGGCGCGGTCGCGCGCCTGCAGGATATCCCCGGACCAGCCCACCGCGACACAGATATCGCCATTGGCCAGCGCGTTGATGTATTCCGAGCTGTGGAACTTCTGGATATGCGGGCGGATCCCCATATAGACCTCTTCGACCTTGGCGATCACGTCGGGATCGTGGCTGTCGGGGTCCTCGCCGATGTAATTCAGCGCGGCGGGGATCATCTCGGCCGGCGCATCCAGGAAATGCACGCCGCATTCCGCCAGCTTCGCCATGTTCTCGGGCTCGAACACCAGCGCCCAGCTGTTCACCGGGGCATCCTCGCCCAGCAGTTCGGTGACCTTGCCGACATTCACGCCAAGCCCGGTGGTGCCCCACATGTAGTTGATCGAATAATCATGGCCGGGGTCATACTTGGCCGTGCGCTCCTGCACGACGCTCCACATGTTCTCCAGGTTGGGCAGCTTCGACTTGTCCAGCTTCTGGAACGCGCCCGCCTGGATCTGGCGCTGCAGGAAGGTGCCCGACGGCACCACCACGTCATAGCCCGAGCCACCGGCAAGCATCTTGGTTTCCAGCACCTCGTTGCTGTCGAAAACGTCATAGATCAGGTCCAGCCCGGTCTCTTCCTCGAACTGGGTCAGCAGGTCTTCGTCGATGTAATCGGACCAGTTGTAGACGCGAACCTCCTGTGCCGTGGCGCTCAGGGCTCCAAGGGCCAGCGTGGCGGTGGTGGTCAGAAACAGCTTTCGCATTGCGATCTCCCGTTGGGTCGGCATGTTGCTCTGCCAGTGGCGTGGATTTGATCAAAAATTTACACACCTGGCAATATGGCAATGTTTTCACGCAGTCGCTAAACTCGCAAGGTGCTTGCTGATCGCTCAGGCTCGGAAAGGCGAAAGATGACCAAGGCTGCCCGAAAATTGGACACCTCCCTCCCCGGACCGGGGCGGATGCCCGCCCATGAGGTGATATACCGGCAGTTGCGTGCCCTTGTCCTGTTCGGCGATCTTGCGCCGGGACAGCCCGTCACGATCCAGGGGCTGACCGACAGGCTCGGCGCCGGCATGACCCCGGTGCGCGAGGCGATTCGCCGCCTCATCAGCGAGGGCGCACTGGAGTTTCAGGGCAACAGGCGGGTCTCGGTACCGCTCCTGAGCGCCGAGAATATAAGCGAAATTATATTGGCAAGGCAATGGCTTGATCCTCATCTCAGCCTGCGGGCCACGGACCGCGCGACGCCTGCTGACCTCGATCAGCTGACCGCCATGGATGCCGATCTCGACGAGGCGATCCGCCGGGGCGATCTGCGTGGCTATCTCGAACTGAATTACCGCTTTCACAAGCGGCTCTACGAATTGGCCGATGCGCCCATTCTGGCCGATATGGCGGATGGCCTGTGGCTGCGCTTCGGGCCGTCCCTGCGGGTGGTTTGCGGTCGTCTGGGCACCCAGAACCTGCCGGACAAGCACAAGGATCTGCTGGCCGCGATGCGCGCGCGCGACGCCGAATCCGCCGCCCGTGCGATCCGCGAGGATGTGATCCAGGGCATGGAACAGGTCCGCCAATCCTTCGAGACACCCGCGTCGATCCGCTGATTCGATTGACACCGGATAATTTGATCATATTCTGACGATCAAGGGCGGCGCGCGGGTGTCGTGCCGCGATGTCACTGCGCGAAAGGTCTTGTCATGACGCTGATCACTAATCACATGCCCACGGCGGAATTGCAGGCGCTCGATGCGGCCCATCACATGCACCCGTTCACCCATGGTCATGACCTCGGGCGCAAGGGCGCGCGCGTCATCACCCGCGCCAGCGGCGTCACCCTGACCGATAGCGAAGGCAATGAAATCCTCGATGCCATGGCCGGGCTGTGGTGCGTCAATATCGGCTATGGTCGCTCCGAACTGGCCGACGCGGCGGCCCGCCAGATGCGCGAACTGCCCTATTACAACACCTTCTTCCAGACCACCCATGTCCCCGCCATCGCCCTGGCCGACAAGCTGGCGGAACTGACGCCCTATGACCTCAACCACGTGTTTTACGCCGGATCAGGCTCTGAAGCGAACGACACCAATATCCGCCTGGTGCGCACCTACTGGGAACAGAAGGGCAAGCCCTCCAAGAAGGTCATCATCAGCCGCAAGAACGCCTATCACGGCTCGTCCGTCGGCAGCGCCAGCCTTGGTGGCATGTCCGCGATGCATGCGCAGGGCGGCCTGCCCATTCCCGATGTGCACCACATCAACCAGCCGCACTGGTATGCCGAAGGTGGTGACATGACGCCCGAGGAATTCGGCCTCGCCCGCGCCCGCGAGCTGGAAGAGGCGATCCACCAGATCGGCGAGGACCGCGTCGCCGCCTTCATCGGCGAGCCTGTCCAGGGCGCCGGCGGCGTCATCGTACCGCCCGAAACCTACTGGCCCGAAATCCAGCGCATCTGCGACAAGTACGAGATCCTCCTGATCGCCGACGAGGTGATCTGCGGCTTTGGTCGCACCGGCCAGTGGTTCGCCTCCGAAAGCTATGGCATCCGCCCGCATATCATGACCATCGCCAAGGGGCTCAGCTCGGGCTATGCGCCGATCGGGGGCTCGCTCGTTTGTGACGAGGTGGCCGAGGTCATGAACGACTGCGATTTCGCCCATGGCTACACCTATTCGGGCCATCCGGTATCCTGTGCCGTGGCGCTGGAAAACCTGCGCATCCTGCAAGAAGAGCGCATCGTCGAGCGGGCAGGCAGCGACACCGCCCCCTATCTCAAGGAACAATGGGAAACGCTGGCCGATCACCCGCTGGTGGGCGAGGCCAAGATCGCCGGGCTCATGGGCTCCATCGCCCTGACGCCGCACAAAGCAAGCCGCGCCAAGTTCGCCGCCGAGGCGGGCACCGCCGGGTTCATCTGCCGCGAGGAATGTTTCGCCAACAACCTGGTGATGCGCCATGTGGGCGACCGCATGGTCATCTCGCCGCCGCTGATCATCTCCAAGCCCGAGATCGACACCCTTATCGACCGTGCCGGCATCGCGCTCGACCGGGCCTACAAGCGCATCAAGGACGAGGGGCTGCTGGTCGCCGCAAGCTGACCTTCCCCGCCCTGATCCCTGCCCGATCCCCTGTCAGGGCCCGCCTTATTTCAGGCGGCCCTTCAAGTACTTGCCGTATTCGTTCTTGGCGAACATCGCCGCGCGCGCTTCCAGGTCCTCGCGGCTGATCCAGCCCATGTCATAGGCGATCTCGTCTAGGCAACCGGTCTGCAAGCCCTGCCGCATGGTCAGCGTGCGCACGAAATTGCCCGCGTCCAGCAGGCTGGCATGGGTGCCCGTGTCCAGCCACGCATAGCCGCGCCCCATCCGCTTCACCTCCAGCTTGCCGGCATGCAGGTACATTTCCAGCAAGGTGGTGATCTCCAGCTCTCCGCGCTCCGAGGGTTGCACCTCCTGCGCCAGCCTGGGCGCGTCGCCATCCAGGAAATACAGGCCCGTCACCGCATAGTTCGATGGCGGCACCTCGGGTTTCTCGATGATCTGCTGCGCGCGCCCCTCGGCGTCGAAACTGACCACACCATAGCGCTCGGGATCGGCCACGTGATAGCCGAACACCGTGCCGCCCACCGCCTGCTTGTCCGCTTCGCTCAGGATATTGGGCAGGCCATGGCCGAAAAAGATGTTGTCCCCCAGCACCATCGCCGACGGCGCACCATTCAGGAACGCATCCGCCAGGATATAGGCCTGCGCCAGCCCGTCGGGCGAGGGTTGCACGATATAGGTCAGCGACAGACCCCACTGGCTGCCATCCCCCAGCACGCGCTGAAACTGCTCCTGGTCGTGCGGCGTTGTGATCATCGCGATCTCGCGGATGCCCGCCAGCATCAGCACCGACAGCGGGTAATAGATCATCGGCTTGTCATAGATCGGCAAAAGCTGTTTCGAGACACCCATGGTGATTGGATAAAGCCGTGTGCCGGAACCCCCGGCCAGGATAATACCTTTTCGCTGCGTCATGCGCCTGTAACTCCCAAGTCTTTCAAAACCGAACCCACACCCAGTTGCCAATCTGGCCGCGTTATGCCGAAAACAGTCTCTGTCAAAGCGCAATCCAGTCTAGAGTTCAATGGACGCGCCGCAGGTGTCGGATAGTCTGCGGTCGGAATGCCGTGCACCGCAACGTCCCGTCCCGCCATCTCGAAAATGGTCTCGGCAAACGCTTTCCAGCTTACATCCGGCGCGCCCGAGAAATGGTAAATGCCGGTCTTGCCCGGATCGTCGCGCATCTGCCCGGCCATCGCGAGGCAGGCCGCAGCGATATCCGCCGCAGGTGTCGGCCCGCCGATCTGGTCGTCCACGATGCTCAGCGCGTCGCGGCTTTCGGACAAGCGCAGCATGGTCTTCAGGAAATTCGCGCCATGCGCCGAAAACACCCATGACGTGCGCAGCACCGCAAAGACGCCCCCGGCCTGTGCAATCGCCTCTTCGCCCGCCAGCTTGCTGCGGCCATAGGCGTTTTGCGGTGCAACAGGGTCTGTCGTGGCGCGCGGCGCCTCGCCGGTGCCGTCAAAGACATAATCGGTCGAGATATGGATCAGCGGGATACCAAGCCCCGCACAGGCCCGTGCCATCGCCCCCGGCGCATCCGCGTTGACGGTATGGGCCAGCGCCTCTTCTTCCTCGGCGCGGTCCACGGCGGTATAGGCGGCAGCGTTGATAACCGCCGTCGGGCGATGTGCCTCGATGGCCGCCGCGCAGGCCGCCGGATCGCTCAGATCGGCGGTCTCCCGTCCCAGGAACACCGCATCGGGCGCGCGTGCCGCCAGTTCCGTCGCCACCTGGCCCGTCTTGCCGAAAACCAGAAGGCTCATCCCGTGCCGACCCGTGTGCCGACCCCGTCGACCTCCAGCAGCGGTTGCCACCATTCGGGGGTGTCCAGATACCATTGCACGGTCTTTTCCAGACCCTGTTCCACCGTCACCGACGGGGTCCAGCCCAGTTCTTCCATGATCCTGTCCGGGTCGATCGCATAGCGGGCGTCATGGCCGGGCCGGTCATCGACAAACCGGATCAGGTCGCGGTAGCTGCCGGTGCCGCGCGGGCGCTTTTCGTCCAGGATATCGCAGATCGCATGCACCAGGTCGATGTTGCGCCGCTCGTTATGGCCACCCACGTTATAGCTGCGGCCGGGTTCGCCCTTTTCCACCGCCAGCAGCAGCGCATCGGCGTGATCGTCCACGTACAGCCAGTCGCGCACGTTCAGCCCCTGACCGTAAACCGGGATCTCGCGCCCGTGCAGCGCGTTCAGGATCACCTTGGGGATCAGCTTTTCCGGGAAATGGAACGCGCCGTAATTGTTCGAACAATTGGTCAGCACCACGGGCAGCCCATAGGTATGAAACCAGGCCCGCACCAGGTGGTCCGACGACGCTTTCGAGGCGGAATAGGGACTGCGCGGATCATAGGGGGTCTCTTCGGTGAACAGCCCCGTTTCGCCAAGCGAGCCATAGACCTCGTCGGTCGAGATATGGTGAAACCGGAACCCCTCGGGCCGTCCTGCGCTCACCCAATGGCTGCGCGCGGCCTCCAGCATGTTGTAGGTGCCGGTGATATTCGTCTCGATGAAATCGCCCGGCCCGTCGATCGACCGGTCGACATGCGATTCCGCCGCAAGGTGCATCACCGCCTCGGGCTTGTGCTCCGCGAACACACGGTCCAGCGCGGCCCTGTCGCGGATATCGGCCTGCTCGAAGCAATAGTGCGGATGATCCGCGACGCTGGCGACATTCTCCAGGCGCCCCGCATAGGTCAGCGCATCGAGGTTCACCACCTCGTGCCCGCGCGCGATCGCCAGCCGCACCACCGCCGAGCCGATGAACCCGGCGCCGCCCGTTACCAGTATCTTCATGCGGTCTCTCCGTAGCTGAATGGGCTGTCGAAGGCGGCAAAGGATTGCGCCTTGGCGTCCTTCTCGGACAACACGGGCGCGCCCTCAAGCCCCCAGTCGATCCCGAGGTCGGGATCGTCGAACCGCACCGCGCCGTCACAATCGGGCGCGTAATAATCCGAGCATTTGTAGATGATCTCGGTATCCGGCTCGCGGGTGACAAAGCCGTGCAGGAACCCCTTGGGCACCAGCAGTTGCAACCCGTTCTCGAAGCTCAGCTCGCAGCCGAACCACTGGCCATAGGTGGGGCTGCCCCGGCGCGCATCCACCGCCACATCCAGGAACCGTCCGCGCCCGCAGCGCACCAGCTTGTCCTGTGCATGGGGCGGTGCCTGGAAATGCAGGCCGCGCACCGTGCCCACCGCAGCCGAGACCGAGTGGTTGTCCTGTACGAAATCGATATCTATCCCGTGATCCAGAAATGTTTTCCGGTTCCAGCTTTCGGCGAAGAATCCCCGTTCATCCCCGAACCGGCGCGGCTCCAACAGCAACACGCCGGGCAGTTTGGTTTCCGTGACCTTCAAAACGCTGGCTCCCCTATCAAAACGCCGCCTGGCTCCTTTACCAAGCGGCGCTTGCGATGTCACCGGCATTCGCGCGAACGCTCTGTTAACACATGGCTCCCACCGCTGTCATACCGACGCGATACAGATGCGGGTTTTGCCTTGTTAACCTGGGTCTTGGGGTGATTCGGGGTCAATCCTTAACGAACATCTTCCGCGGCCGGTTGCAGAACGTCTCGGCCGGGCCCTCCTCCTTGATGAGGATCGACTCGGTGATTTCCAGCCCCCAATCAGACATCCACAGACCCGGCATGAAGTGGAACGTCATGCCCGGCTCCAGCACGGTCTCGTCCTCGGCGCGCAGGCTGATGGTGCGCTCGCCCCAGTCCGGCGGATAGCTCAGGCCGATGGGGTATCCACAGCGCGCCCCGCGCTGAATCCCCGCCCGCTCCAGCGGCTCGGCCAGCGCGTTGGCGATGTCGCAGGCCCGGTTCCCGGCCTTCGCGGCCTCCAGCCCGTTTTCCAGCCCCTCGACCAGCGCCTTTTCCGCATCCAGCAGGAATTGCGGCGGCTTGCCAAGGAAAAGCGTCCGGCAGAACGGCGCGTGATAGCGCCTGTAACAGCCTGAAATCTCGAAGAAAGTCGCCTCACCCTCGGCAAAGTCGCGGCCATCCCATGTCAGGTGCGGCGCCGCCGCATCGCTGCCCGACGGCAACAGCGGCACGATCGCCGGATAGTCGCCCCATGCGCCATCCACACCCCGGATCGCATCGCGGAAGATCTCGGCCACGATCTCGTTCTTGGGAATGCCCGGCTCGACCCGCTCCAGCAGGCCATCGACGATCTTCTCGCTGATCGCCGCCGCCTTGCGGATAAAGCCCAGTTCCTCGTCGGATTTGACCGCCCGCTGCCAGTTCACAAGGGCCGTCACATCCTGGAAGCTGGCATTCGGCATCTCGGCCTGCAGGACGGCATAAGCCTTTGCGGAGAAATAGTAATTATCCATCTCAACGCCGATGCGCGCGCCGTCCAGCCCCATGCCCTTCATCCGCTCGGCAAGGTCCTGCATCGGGTGGCGCTCGGTGGATTGCACGTAATTGTCCGCATAGCCGATCACCCGGTCATCGGTCATCCACACGGTCCGCACGCCGCCATTGGCATCCTGGTTGCGACCCCACCAGACCGGATCGGCATCCGGCAGCACGATCACACCCTGATGCACATAGAACGACCAGCCGTCATAGCCGGTCAGCCAGTTCTGGTTCGACGGATCGGTGATGAACAGCGCATCGACGCCGGCAGCTTCCATCGCGTTGCGGGTCTTGGTAAGGCGGCGCTGGAACTCGGCATCGGAAAACGGCAAGGATTTGTGGATCATAGCAATGGCCTGATGTTTGGAGACCCTTCCCCGATATCGCCTGAGCCTGCCACCCTGCCCCAAGGAAAACGTCATGGAATGTCGTTTTCAGGAAATTCCCGGTGCCGTGGTTGACGATACCCTGTCCCGGCGCAAAGCTGCGCACCGGGCGCCCCAGCCCTTCTTTCCGGAGTTGTCACATGCAGCCGACCCTTGCCGATATCTTCGCCGCCGCCAAGGTGATCCGGGGGGTTGCCGATGGCACGCCCCTGGTCCCGTCGCCCTACATGACACAGCGCGCCGGCGCCGAGTTTCTTCTGAAACTCGAGAACATGCAGCCCATCGGCGCCTTCAAGCTGCGCGGCGCCTATAACGCCGTAGCGGCCGTGCGCGACGCCTCCGGTGTGACCTGCTGTTCCACTGGAAATCACGGGCGCGGCGTGGCTTTTGCCGCCGCCCGGCGCGGCCTGCGCGCAGTCATCTGCATGTCCGAACTGGTGCCCCAGGCCAAGGTGGACGGCATCCGCGCGCTTGGCGCCGAAGTACACATCAAGGGCGCCAGCCAGGATGACGCACTGGCGGAATCTCAGCGCCTCGTGGCCGAGGAAGGCCTGTTCGAAATCTCGCCTTTCGACGATCCGTTGGTGATCGCGGGGCAGGGCACCATCGGGCTGGAAATCCTTGCGGCCCGTCCCGACGTGACCACGCTTCTGGTGCCCTTGTCCGGTGGCGGGCTGGCTGCCGGGGTGGCGCTGGCGGCCAAGTCGATCAACCCCGCGATCCGGGTGATCGGCATCAGCATGGACCGGGGGGCCGCCATGCATGCAAGCATCCTGGCCGGTCATCCCGTCGAGGTCGAAGAGGTTCCAAGCCTTGCGGATTCGCTCGGGGGCGGGATCGGCATGCACAACCGGCTCAGCTTTCCGATGTGCCGCGATCTTCTGGATCAGGTCGTCCTCGTGACCGAGGACGAGATTTACCATGCCATGCAGGTGCTTTACCACGAAGACAGGATCGTCGCCGAAGGCGCCTGTGTCGTGGGTCTGGCGGCTGTTCTGTCCGACAATGTGGCGCTGGACGGGCCCACCGCCACCATCATCACCGGCCGCAATCTGGACATGGGCGTGTTCACCCGGATCATGACGGGGCAGGACGTGCAGCTTGGCGATGTCACAGTGAAAGGAAAACCCTATGCCGCATGACATCCGCATTCTCACCGAGGCCGAGCTGCGCGCGGCTGTGGGCCTCGATCTGTCCACGGTCGATGTGGTCGAACGCGCCTTTGCCGCGCTGGCCGGGGGCGAGGTGGTCATGCCGCCCATCCTGTCGATGGACCTGCCCGCCGCCAATGGCGAGGTGGATGTGAAAACCGCCTATATCCCCGGCTTCGACGGGTTCGCGATCAAGGTCAGCCCCGGCTTTTTCGATAATCCCAAGCTGGGCCTGCCGTCGCTCAACGGGTTGATGATCCTGTTTTCAGCCACCACCGGGCTGGTGCAGGCCCTGTTTCTCGACAATGGCTACCTGACCGATATCCGTACCGCTGCCGCAGGTGCCGTGGCCGCGCGCCATCTGGCGCCCTCCAGGGTGCAGACGGCGGGGGTGATCGGTACCGGCGTTCAGGCGCGCCTGCAAATGCAGGCCGCGCACCTGGTCCGGCCTTTCGAACGGCTGCTGGTCTGGGGCCGCGACGGGGCCAAGGCGCAGGCTTGCGCCGAAGACCTTGCCGCGCTGATGGGAATCGAGGTGCTGCCCGTCTCGGACCCTGCCCAACTGGTCGCGCAAAGCCAGCTTGTCGTCACAACGACCCCGGCGCGCACGCCTGTTCTGCGGGCCGAATGGCTGCATCCCGGCCTGCATGTCACCGCCATGGGATCGGACCAGCACGGCAAGAACGAGATCGACCCCAAGGCGCTTGCCGCCGCCGATCTTTACGTGGCCGACCGTGTCAGCCAGACCGAGATCATGGGCGAGCTGCGCAGCGCGCAGGAGTCTGGTCTGTGGCAGGGGGGCATCCCGGCCGAACTGGGTCAGGTCATCACCGGCGACGCGCCCGGACGGCGCAGCGATGACGACATCACCATCGCCGACCTGACCGGTACCGGCGCGCAGGACACGGCCATCGCCAGCCATGTCTTCCAGATGCTGCAGGACAGCCCCTCGGGCACGGTGATCTCGGCATGAGGCTGGACGCCCGCGATCTGGACATCCTGCGCGTCCTGTCGGCCGAGGGCCGCATCACCAAGGCCGACCTGGCCGAGCGCGTGGGCCTGTCCGCCAGCCCCTGCTGGGAGCGTCTGAAGAAGCTCGAACAGGCCGGTATCATCGAAGGCTACAACGCCCGGATCAACCTCAAGAAACTGGGTCCGAACGTGACGGTTTTCGTGGCTGCCGAGCTGGCCGATCACACGCCCGCCAGTTTTCGCGCTTTCGAGGACAGCGTGCAGCGCTATCCCGAAATCACCGCCTGCTGGGCGCTTGGCGGCGGGTTCGATTACCTTCTGCAGATCGTGACCACCGATATCGATGCCTATCAGCGCCTGATCGACCACATGCTGGATCAGCGGATCGGGCTGGCGCGGTACTTCACCTATATCGTGACCAAGCCGGTCAAGGCCCCCGGCGCGCCGCCCTTCCACATCTTCACGGACGACGGCACCTGAGAGGGGGAATCCGCCTTCCGTGTCATGGCGCGCGCCCCGCTGCAGGCCCGGTTACAGAAGGATCGTCTGCGCATGTCGGGCTTCGCCGATGAAACCTCTGGCTCGGGCGCCAAGTTCAGCCCCGCTTTCTGGTCTCGGCGGTGCATTCTTCCGGCGAAAGGAGGGCCTTCATGTCCGATTCAGCGACCTGGACCCGCAACGGGATCACCGACACGCGCCTCGTGCGCAATTTTTCCTACGTGAACGGCAAATGGACCGCAGGCGATGACAGTCAGACCATCGCCGTGACCAATCCCGCCGACGGGCTTCGACTGGGCGAGGTGGCCAGCCTCTCTGCCGATCAGGCCCGCGCCGCCGTGGATGCCGCGCAGGCGGCCTTTGCCGACTGGTCGATGACCTTGCCGCAGGACCGCTCGGCGCTGTTGCGGCGCTGGTTCGACCTGATGATCGAAAACCGCGAGGACCTGGCCCGCATCATGGTGCTGGAACAGGGCAAACCCCTGTCCGAGGCACGCGGCGAGATCGACTATGCCGCCAGCTTCGTGGAATATTACGCCGAAGAGGCCAAGCGCCCCAATATCGAGGGGGTCACCAGCCACCTGCCCGATGCCGAGGTCGAGCTCTGGCTGGAGCCCGTCGGCGTTGCCGCCCTGATCACGCCGTGGAACTTTCCCGCTGCCATGCTGACCCGCAAGGCCGCCGCCGCGATGGCCGCAGGTTGTACCGTGGTGGCCCATCCCTCGGGCGAGACGCCTTATTCCGCCCTTGCCCTCGCTGAGCTGGCCGAGCGCGCGGGCATTCCCGCAGGCGTGTTCAACGTTCTGACCGGCAAGGCACCGACCATCGTCGAGCCCTGGACAGCCGACACCCGCGTGCGTGCATTGTCGTTCACCGGGTCCACGGATATCGGGCGTCTGCTGTGCCGCCAATCCGCTGATACGGTCAAGAAACTGGTGATGGAGCTGGGCGGCCATGCGCCGGTGATCGTGTTCCGCAATGCCGATCTGGACACTGCCATCGACGAAAGCATCAAGGCCAAGTTCGCCACATCCGGTCAGGATTGCCTGGCCGCGAACCGCATCTATGTCGAACGCCCCGTCTATGACGAGTTCTGCCGCCGCTTCACCGAGGCGACACAGGCGCTCAGCCTCGGGTCCGGGATGGACGATCCCGATATCGGCCCGCTGATGAACGAAAAGGCCGTTCAGAAGCAGGAAGAGCATGTGGCCGACGCACTGTCCAAAGGGGCGACACTGGCCTGTGGTGGCGCGCGCGACGATCAGGGGCCGCTGTTCTATCAGCCCACCGTTCTGACCGACGTGCCCGACGAGGCCGCGATCATGCACGAGGAAACCTTCGGGCCCGTCGCCGCGATCACGCCCTTCGACACCGAGGACGAGGTGATCGCCCGTGCCAATGCGACCGAATTCGGCCTTGTCGCCTACCTGCACAGCCATGATCCCCGCCGCATCTACCGGGTGACGCGCGCGCTGCAATTCGGCATGGTCGCGGTCAACCGCACCAAGGTGACCGGCGCGCCGATCCCGTTCGGCGGGGTCAAGCAATCCGGCCTTGGCCGCGAAGGGGCCCGCAAGGGCATGGAGGAATTCATGGAAGTGAAATACGTCTGCCGCGACTGGGCTTGAAACCGGGCCTGACCCGCCGGCATCTGATCTCGGGCCGCCCCGGGGTTTCGCACCCCGCCGCGGCAAGCATATGGAAGGACTGAACCATGCTGAAGAATGACCAACTCGATCAATGGGACCGCGAGAATTTCTTTCACCCCTCGACCCATCTTGCGCAATTCGCCCGAGGCGAGGCGCCCAACCGTGTGATCACCGGCGGCACCAACTGCCATATCGAGGATCGTGACGGCAACCGCCTGCTCGACGCCTTTGCCGGGCTCTATTGCGTGAACGTGGGCTACGGCCGTCAGGACATCGCCGAGGCCATTGCCGCGCAGGCGCGCGAACTGGCCTATTATCACGCCTATGTCGGCCACGGCACCGAGGCCAGCATCACCCTGTCCAAGATGATCATGGATCGTGCGCCTGCCGGCATGTCCAAGGTCTATTTCGGGATGTCGGGATCGGATGCCAACGAAACCAACGTCAAGCTGATCTGGTACTACAACAACATCCTTGGCCGCCCCGAGAAGAAAAAGATCATCTCGCGCTGGCGCGGCTATCACGGCTCGGGGCTGGTGACCGGCTCGCTGACCGGGCTCGAGCTGTTCCACAAGAAGTTCGATCTGCCGCTGGCGCAGGTGCTCCATACCGAGGCGCCCTATTACTATCGCCGCGAAAACCTCGACCAGACCGAAGAACAGTTCGTGCAGCACTGCGTGGACTCGCTCGAGGCGCTGATCGAACGCGAAGGGGCGGATACCATCGCCGCCTTCATCGGCGAACCCGTTCTGGGGACCGGTGGTATCGTGCCGCCGCCCGCCGGCTACTGGGAGGCGATCCAGAAGGTCCTGCACAAGCATGACATCCTTCTGGTCGCGGACGAGGTCGTCACCGGCTTTGGCCGTCTGGGCACCATGTTCGGGTCGGATCACTATGGCCTCAAGCCGGACCTGATCACCATCGCCAAGGGTCTGACATCGGCCTATGCCCCGCTGTCGGGCTCGATCGTCAGCGACAAGATGTGGAAGGTTCTGGAGCAGGGCACCGATGAAAACGGCCCGATCGGCCATGGCTGGACCTATTCGGCGCATCCGATCGGCGCGGCGGCCGGTGTGGCCAACCTCAAGCTACTGGACGAGTTGGACCTGATCGCCAACAACCGCGATGTGGGCACCTATCTGAACAAGACCATGGCCGAGGCCCTGGGCGAGCATCCCCATGTCGGTGAGGTTCGTGGCGAAGGCATGCTCTGCGCCGTGGAATTCGTGAAGGATCGTGACAACCGCATCTTCTTCGACCCGGCCGACAAGATCGGGCCGCAGATCTCGGGCGCATTGGCGGCCGACGGCGTGATTGCCCGCGCCATGCCGCAAGGCGACATCCTGGGTTTTGCGCCGCCGTTCTGCCTTACCCGGGCCGAGGCCGACGAGGTCGTTTCCAAAACGGTCGCCGCTGTCGGAAGAATCCTTGACTGACGTCTAGTCACTTGATCCGGACCATGGCAGTTTCACCAGCCATGGTCCGAATCTCCCTCTTTTCGACAGTGCATTTTTCCCGAAATGCCAATTTTGACAGCGCATACTTCCCGCCCAGGGTCAAATTGGCCAAAACTGCACGAAATCTGCTTGCAACCCACATCCATTGTCGGTTTAGTTTGTCTCCGAACGTGGGTAAACCATGACTAACAAAGACAGGGAGCCGCCATTGGCCGACACTGCCAGCAGCGATGCGTTCGTTGAATTCGAACGCGTTCAAAAGAGTTACGACGGCGAAAATCTCGTGGTCAAAGACCTCAATCTGTCCATGCCGAAGGGTGAGTTTCTGACGATGCTCGGACCGTCGGGGTCGGGCAAGACCACCTGCCTCATGATGCTCGCCGGGTTCGAAACCGCCACGCATGGCGAGATCAAGCTGGATGGTCGGCCAATCAACAACATTCCGCCGCACAAGCGCGGGATCGGGATGGTGTTCCAGAACTACGCTCTCTTCCCGCACATGACGGTTGCCGAAAACCTGTCCTTCCCGCTCGAGGTGCGCAAGATCGGCAAGTCCGACCGCGAAGCCAAGGTCAAGCGCGCGCTCGACATGGTGCAGATGGGGTCTTTCGGCGGTCGCCGCCCGGCGCAGCTTTCGGGTGGTCAGCAGCAGCGGATCGCCCTGGCCCGCGCGCTGGTGTTCGAACCCGAGCTTGTCTTGATGGACGAACCCCTCGGCGCCCTGGACAAGCAGCTGCGCGAGCACATGCAGTTCGAAATCACCAACCTGGCGCACCAGTTGGGAATTACCGTGGTCTACGTGACCCACGACCAGACCGAAGCGCTTACCATGTCCGACCGCGTCGCGGTGTTCGACGATGGCCGGATTCAGCAGCTGGCGCCGCCCGACGAGCTTTATGAAAGCCCCGACAACAGCTTCGTGGCGCAGTTCATCGGCGAGAACAACACGCTCGAAGGCACCATCAAGGAAATGGGCGAGGATATCTGCCTCGTTCAGCTGGATGATGGCGAACTGATCGATGCCAAGCCGGTCAACGTCTCCAAGGTCGGTGATCGCACGACGATTTCCATTCGTCCCGAACGGGTCGAGGTCGATACCGCCAAGCTGGGTGACAAGGCGCATACGCTCAAGGCCGAGGTGATGGAATTCATCTACATGGGTGATGTGTTCCGTACGCGGCTCAAGGTGGCCGGCAAGGACAACTTCATCATCAAGACGCGCAACTCGGCCGATCAGCGCCGCCTCCAGCCGGGCGAGCAGATCGAGATCGGCTGGCTGCCACGGGATTGCCGCGCACTGGACGCGGTATAAGTCTTAATCAATCGCGCCCGCGCTCGCGGTGCGATCGGTCTGAGGTTCCGCAGGTCCTGCCCGTGACCCGGAGCCGACAAATTCAACACGGGATGTAAACTGGGAGTATGACATGAAACTCACGAAAACCCTTATGGCCACGACCGCTCTTACGGTCGCCGGTGCTGCCGCGCATGCGCAGGACATGGCCGACTCGATGACGCTGGTGTCCTGGGGCGGTGCGTACCAGGCAAGCCAGATCAACGCGTATGCGACGCCGTATCAGGCCATGCATCCGGGTCTGGAAGTCGTCTGGGACGAAAGCTCGGCCGAAGCCGTCGCCAAGCTGCGTGCCATGGACGAAGCCGGCAACGTGACATGGGATGTGGTCGATGTCGTGGCTGCAGACGCTCTGCGTCTGTGCGACGAAGGCCTCGCGATGGAAATCGACCCCGATGAGCATCTTGCCCCGGCGCCCGATGGCACCTCGGCCGAAGACGATTTCGGCGACCTGCTGGTCGGCGACTGCTTCATCCCGCAGATCGTGTACTCGACCACCTTCGGCTATCGTACCGACATGGTCCCCGAGGGTGTCGAAGCCCCGAACGACATCTGCGACGTGTTCGACCTGGAAACCTATCCCGGCAAGCGTTCGCTGGAAAAGCGTCCGATCAACAACATGGAATGGGCGCTGCTCTGTGACGGCGTTGCCAAGGACGACGTGTATGACGTCCTGGCCACCGCAGAAGGTCAGCAGCAAGCGCTCGACAAGCTGGCAACCATCAAGGACGACGTGATCTGGTGGTCCGCCGGTGCCGACACGCCGCAGCTTCTGGCCGATGGCGAAGTCTTCATGGGCTCGACCTACAACGGTCGTCTGTTCAGCGTGATCGAAGAGCAGGACCAGCCTGTCGCGATGATGTGGGACGCTCAGGTGTTCGACCTTGACGGCTGGATCATCCCTGCCAACCTGCCCGAAGATCGTCTGGCCCGTGCCCTCGACTTCATCTACTTCGCCACCGACACGCAGCGCCTTGCGGATCAGGCCAAGTGGATCTCCTACGGTCCGGCCCGTGCATCCTCGGCTCCGCTGGTTGGTCAGCACGCCGATCTGGGCATCGAAATGGCGCCGCACATGCCGACCGATCCCAACAACGCCAAGAACACGTTCCTCTACAACTACGAGTTCTGGGCTGATTACCGTGACGACATCGACGCCAAATTCCAGGCGTGGCTCGCTCAGTAATCCGGCTTTCGGATAAGATCCGGAAGGGGCCGTGCGCCGGCCCCTTCCACAAAAAAAGCAGACCAACGGGGACAAGATGAGCGTTACAACCGAAAACGGCCCGGTGCTGTCCGCTGACGGGAAACCGCTCAAGCGCAGCCTCAACAAGGCCCTCCGCGCCCAGAAACTGAGGGCGTTGGCATTGATCGCGCCCCTGCTGATTTTCGTTCTCGTGACTTTCATCGCACCGATCGGCGACATGCTGTTCCGTTCGGTCGAAAACCAGATCGTTTCGAACACCCTGCCCAACACTGTTCGGCAATTGCAGGACTGGGATGCCACAAGTGGCGAAGCCCCCGGCGAACCGGTGTACGAAGCGCTTTATTATGACCTGTTCCTCGCCGCCGAGGCCAAGGAACATACACGGCTCGGTACGCGTCTGAACTACGAGGAAACCGGTATCTCCTCGCTGTTCCGCTCCTCGGGCCGCAGCCTCGATGATATCGGGGAAGATTACATCGACGCGCTGGAAGACCTGAATCCCGCTTGGGAAGACGAAGCCTTCTGGTATGCGCTGATGACGGGTGGTGACGGTGCCGCTGCCAATACCGCCCTTCTCGAAGAACAGCGCCTGCGCCTTGCGGAACTGACGAGCGACAGCTTCGAGGGCGATATCGGCTTCGTGCCGGGTCAGGCCATCTCCGAGTTGCTGCCCAACACAACGCGCGCCTATACCGCGTTCGCCTTCTTCACAGTGGTCGCCGACGAGGATGTCGTCGCCGAGGAAGAGCCTTGGGAAGCGGTGAAAATCGCCCTTGTTCAGGATCTCAAGGGCGGCGCCGATGTGGCGTCCTATACCGGGCCGGGCGCTGCCGAACTGGTCGAAGCGCAATCCATGCTGGCCGACCAGCCCGACATCGCCTTCCGTGACGCGTTCCTCGATATGGACAAGGACTGGGGCAAGGTCTCGAACTGGACGACCATCAAGACCTACAGCCCGCCCTTCACCAGCGGCTATTTCCTGAACGCCGTCGATATGCAGAAAAGCCCGGACGGCCCCGAAGCGCGTCCTGAAAACCAGCAGATCTACGGCATGTTGTTCCAGCGGACGCTGTTCATGTCGCTGATGATCACCGCAAGCTGTATCCTTCTGGCCTATCCGATTGCCTATCTGCTGTCGAACCTGCCCTTGCGCACGGCGAACCTGCTGATGATCCTCGTGCTTCTGCCGTTCTGGACCTCGCTTCTGGTGCGGACCTCGGCCTGGAAGGTGATGCTGCAGCAGCAAGGCGTCATAAACGACACGCTTGTGTGGCTAGGGCTTGTCGACGATGCCAGCCGCCTGGTGATGATCAACAACCAGTTCGGCACGATCGTCGCGATGACGCATATCCTTCTGCCCTTCATGATCCTGCCGATGTATTCGGTGATGTCGACCATCCCACCGACATATGTACGGGCGGCGAAATCCCTCGGGGCGACCAACTGGACCGCGTTCTGGCGGGTGTATTTCCCGCAATCCGTGCCGGGTATCGGCGCCGGGTCGATCCTCGTGTTCATCCTCGCCATCGGGTACTACATCACGCCCGAAATCGTGGGCGGCACCACCGGCACGTTCATCTCGAACCGGATCGCCTATCACATCTCCAGTTCGCTCAACTGGGGTCTCGCGGCGGCGCTCGGGTCGATCCTGCTGGTGGCGGTGCTGGTGCTCTACTGGGCCTATGACAAGATCGTCGGCATCGACAACGTGAAACTGGGGTGACGGATATGACAATCACGATGATCCAACCAAAACCCGTCTCCTTCGTCGCCCCTGTCGTGGGGATCGCCGGGGCCTTCGCCGGACTGATCGTCGGCACCTCGCAGGCCGCGCCCCTGGCCGGAATGGTCGGTGGTTTCCTTGTCGCGGCGGCGCTCAGCTTCCTGTGGCTCAATGTGTTCCGCCAGGAACGTATCGCGCGCTGGATCACCACGCTGGGTGCGGCGGGCGCGGGCTATATGCTGACCGGTCCCATGGGCGGCGTGATCGGCCTTGTCTTCGGCTGGCTGTTCGGCTGGTTCATCTTCTGGCTGGGCGAGGGGCGCTACCGTGCCAAGCTGCCACCCTACACCACGCCGTCGCAGGTGTTCTATCACTTCACCTTCCGGGTGCTGTGCGGGCTGATCTTCTTCTTCCTGATCACGCCGATCGTCGTCGTGATGCCGCTCAGCTTCAACGCACAGGATTTCTTCACCTTCACGCCGGAAATGCTGCGGCTCGATCCCGAGGGATATTCGCTCAAGCATTACCGTGATTTCTTCACCAGCCCCGACTGGCAACAGGCGATGTGGAACTCGATCTCGATCGCGCCGGTTGCGACACTGCTTTCGGTCAGCTTCGGCACCCTGGCCGCCATCGGCCTGAGCGCCGAGCACGTGCCCTTCCGCCGCGCGATCATGGCGATCCTGATCTCGCCGATGATCGTTCCGCTGATCATCTCGGCGGCCGGCATGTACTTCTTCTACTCGCGCCTCGGCCTTCAGGGCACCTATTGGGGCGTTGTCCTTGCGCATGCCGCCCTTGGCATTCCCTTTGTCATCATCACGGTGACGGCGACGCTGGTGGGCTTTGACCGCTCCCTGACGCGGGCGGCGGCCAATATGGGCGCGAACCCGGTCACCACCTTCTTCCGCGTGCAGATGCCCCTGATCCTTCCGGGCGTCATTTCGGGCGGGCTCTTCGCCTTCATCACCTCGTTCGACGAGGTTGTGGTCGTGCTGTTCGTCGGCTCTGCGGGACAGAAGACACTGCCTTGGCAGATGTTCATCGGCCTGCGCGAACAGATCTCGCCCACGATCCTTGCCGTGGCGACGATCCTCGTGACCCTGTCGATCCTGCTGCTGACCACGGTCGAGCTGCTGCGCCGCCGCTCCGAACGTCTGCGCGGCCTGTCACCGGGCTGACACCCGCCACGACCCGCAAAACAAAACCGCCAAGGCCGATTGCACAGCCTTGGCGGTTTTCTTTTTGGTCAGATGCCGGTCGGGTCAGGCCCGGACAAGCGCCTCGTAGCCTTGGGCGATCTCGCGTGTCAGCGCGCCGACCTCGAAATTGTAATCGCCGATCTGGCCAACGGGCGTCACCTCGGCGGCGGATCCGGTCAGCCAGCACTGCTCGAAGCCTTCCAGCTCTTCTGGCATGATGTGGCGTACATGCACCTTGATGCCCCGCTCTTCCAGCATCCCGATCACCGTCTGGCGTGTCAGCCCGTTGAGGATCGCATCGGGATCCGGCGTGTGGACCTCGCCATCCTTGACGAAGAACACGTTCGCGCCGGTCGCCTCGGCCACGTAGCCGCGATAATCCATGAACAGCGCATCCGAGCATCCCTTGGCCTCGGCGGCGTGCTTGGACATGGTGCAGATCATGTAAAGCCCCGCCGCCTTGGCCGCCGTCGGGATCGTCTCGGGGCTGGGTCGCTTCCACTTGGCGATATCCAGCTTGGCGCCCTTCATCTTGGCATCGCCATAGTAATTGCCCCATTCCCAGGCTGCCACGGCCATCCGCACCGGGTTGCGCGACGACGCAACCCCCATATCCTCGCCAGCGCCCCGGAATGCCACGACGCGCACATAGGCGTTCGACAGGTTGTTGGCGTCCAGAACGGCCTGCTTCGCGGCTTCGATCTCATCCACCGAATAGGGGATTTTCATATCCATCAGCTCGCCCGACTTGTGCAGCCGCTCGGAATGCTTGCGCGACAGGAAAATCTTGCCATCATAGCAGCGCTCGCCCTCGAAAACCGAGCTGGCATAATGCAGCGCATGGGACAGGATATGGACATTGGCATCGCGCCAGTCGACCAGAGTGCCATCCATCCAGATCTTGCCGTCACGGTCATCATAGCCAGCCATGGTCCATCTCCTCTTTGGGCTAGATATTTCCATTTGTTGCGCAGAATATGTCCGAGGTGGACATAAAATTTCATCGAAACTGCGATTCGCTACCAGTTCACCCTTGGAATGTCAATAAAGCTGACGTAATATGCCGACACACGCCACAGTCGCGACCGGAGGTTCGACATGCCCGAACGCCCAGGCGGAGAAACCCTTCTTTTTCTTACCGATGAACAGTTGCGCCAAGGCATCGAGGCGATGTTCTTCGCCTATCGCGGGTTCACCGCGGATCCTGACCGGATCCTCGCCACGATGGCATATGGCCGGGCGCATCATCGCGCGATCCACTTCATTTCGCGGATTCCCGGCACCACGGTGAACAACCTGCTGGCCATTCTGGGGGTGACCAAGCAATCCCTGAACCGTGTGCTGCGCACGCTCATCGAAGACGGTCTTGTCGAAAGCCGGGTGGGCACCGCCGACAAGCGCGAACGCCACCTGCACCTGACCGAAACCGGGCAGGCGCTTGAACGCCGCCTGTCCGATGCGCAACGGGCGCGCATGCGCGCGGCCTACCGGGCGGCAGGTCCCGAGGCGGTCGCGGGATTTCGACAGGTGCTCGAAGCGATGATGGACCCGGACATGCGCCGGCGTTACCATGCGATCAGGGACAAGGACACATGAGCGATCCATTACCGCACCTCCTGATCGTCGATGACGACGAACGGATCCGGGGCCTCTTGCGCAAGTTTCTCGCGCGGCACGGGTTTCTGGTATCCGTCGCCCGCGACGCCGCCCATGCCAGACGGGTCCTCGCGGGATTGGAATTCGACCTGATCGTGATGGATGTCATGATGCCCGGCGAAGATGGTGTGGCCCTGACCCGCTCTTTGCGGAGCAGCCTGCAAACCCCGATCCTTCTGCTGACCGCCCGGGGCGAGACCGAGGATCGCATCGCCGGGCTCGAGGCCGGGGCCGACGATTATCTCCCCAAGCCGTTCGAGCCGAAGGAACTGCTGCTGCGGATCAACGCCATCCTGCGCCGCATGCCCGAACCAGAGCCCGCAACCGTCATGCCCAAGGTTCTGCAAATGGGCGCGGTGCGCTTTGACATCGAACGATCCGAGCTTTTGCGCGGCGCCGACCCGATCCGCCTCACCGCGACCGAAGTGCAACTCATGCGCATTTTCACGGAACATCTGCGCCAGCCGGTCACCCGTGCCAAACTGGTCGAGGATCTGGGCCGCGATCGTGGCCAGGCCCAGGAACGCGCGGTGGATGTGCAGATCACGCGCCTGCGCCGCAAGATCGAAGCCGACCCGAAACAACCGCGCTACCTGCAGACCGTGCGCGGCGAAGGCTATATGCTGGCACCGGACTGACGGCGAGGTCGCAATGGGGGCCAGCCCCCGCCGTTGAAATCCGGATAGGGGATTTCAACGACTCCCCCGGGATATTTCCGGCCAGAAGAAGCGCCGGGCGCGAGCAGGCCGCCAATCCTCTTGATAGAAAGCGGGATCGACTGTATCTGACTCGCATGAAACGCATTTTCGACATGGATGACCGCGCGCGCCTGCCCTGGCGTTTCTTTGGCGCGACCATGACGGTGCTGGCCCGCCTATGAGGCGGACCAGACCTGTTGAGCCACTTTCACACATCGCCAAACGGGAGAGGACCCATGTCCCCCAAGACACTCTATGATAAAATCTGGGATGCGCATCTGGTGCACGAGGCCGAGGATGGCACATCCCTTCTCTATATCGACCGCCACCTTGTCCACGAAGTGACCAGCCCGCAGGCATTCGAGGGCCTGCGCATGGCCGGGCGCACCGTGCGCAAACCGGAAAACACGATTGCCGTGCCGGATCACAACGTGCCGACCACGCCGGACCGGCTGGACGGGATCAAGAACGAGGAAAGCCGTATCCAGGTCGAGGCGCTGGACAAGAACGCGCGCGACTTCGGCATCCACTACTACCCGGTCAACGACATCCGCCAGGGGATCGTGCATATCGTCGGGCCGGAACAGGGCTGGACGCTGCCGGGCATGACCGTGGTCTGCGGTGACAGCCACACCGCGACCCATGGCGCTTTTGGCGCCTTGGCGCATGGCATCGGAACCTCGGAAGTGGAGCATGTGCTCGCCACCCAGACCCTGATCCAGACCAAGTCGAAGAACATGAAGGTCGAAATCACCGGCCAGCTGCGCCCCGGTGTGACTGCCAAGGACATCACCCTGTCGGTGATCGGCCGCACCGGCACCGCCGGCGGCACGGGCTATGTCATCGAATATTGCGGCGAGGCGATCCGCGGCCTGTCGATGGAAGGCCGCATGACCGTCTGCAACATGGCGATCGAAGGCGGCGCGCGCGCCGGCCTGATCGCGCCGGACGAAAAGACCTTCGACTACATCAAGGGCCGCCCCCATGCGCCGAAAGGCGCCCAGTGGGAGGCCGCGATGGCCTGGTGGCAGACGCTCTATTCCGATGACGATGCGCATTGGGACAAGGTCGTGACCATCAAGGGCGAGGATATCGCGCCCGTCGTCACCTGGGGCACCAGCCCCGAGGACGTGCTTGCCATCACCGATGTGGTGCCCGCGCCCGAGGATTTCACCGGCGGCAAGGTGGATGCCGCGCGCCGTGCGCTGGAATACATGGGCCTCAAGCCCGGTCAGAAGCTGAGCGAGATCGAGATCGACACCGTCTTCATCGGCTCCTGCACCAATGGCCGGATCGAAGACCTGCGCGCCGCCGCCGCGATCGTCAAGGGCAAGAAGATCAAGGACGGTCTGCGCGCCATGGTCGTGCCCGGATCGGGCCTTGTGCGTGCCCAGGCCGAGGAAGAGGGGCTGGCCGACATCTTCAAGGAAGCCGGTTTCGAATGGCGTCTGGCGGGATGTTCCATGTGCCTTGCCATGAACCCCGATCAGCTCAGCCCTGGTGAACGCTGCGCCGCCACCTCGAACCGCAATTTCGAAGGCCGTCAGGGCCGTGGCGGACGGACCCACCTGATGAGCCCCGCCATGGCCGCCGCCGCCGCGGTGACAGGCCGACTGACCGATGTCCGGGAGATGATGTAATGGAAAAGTTCACGACACTCACCGGCGTCGCCGCGCCGATGCCGCTGATCAATGTCGATACCGACATGATCATCCCCAAGCAGTTTCTCAAGACCATCAAGCGCTCGGGTCTGGGCAAGAACCTGTTCGACGAGATGCGCTTTGACGATGACGGCAATGAACGGCCCGACTTCGTGTTGAACAAGCCGCAATACCGTGACGCCGAGATCCTTGTCGCAGGCGAGAATTTCGGCTGCGGATCGTCGCGCGAACATGCGCCATGGGCGATCAAGGATTTCGGCATCCGCTGCGTGATCGCGCCCAGCTTTGCCGACATCTTCTTCAACAACTGCTTCAAGAACGGCATCCTGCCGATCGCCTTGCCGCAGGACAAGGTCGACATCCTGATGAAGGATGCCGAAAAGGGATCGAATGCGCGGATGATCGTCGATCTGGAAAACCAGACCGTGACCACTTCGGATGGGGAAACGATCGCGTTCGAGGTCGATCAATTCAAGAAGCATTGCCTTCTCGAAGGTCTCGACGATATCGGCCTGACGCTTGAAAAGGCATCCGCCATCGACAGCTTCGAAGCCCAGGCCGCGACAAGCCGGCCCTGGATCTGATCGCCGCGCTGCGCCGGCCATCACGCTGCAACTGACACGTCGCCGCCCGGTCCATCCGGGCGGCGTTTTCATTCAAGGACACCGTGCCGCCAAATCGCCAAACCCGCATTGTGGCGAATTTTCGTGCATCCCCAATATCTTGTGGCCACCCACAAGCCTGCCCAAATTCCGAACGAGAAATGATGCAATCCCGCACCACCCTCACCATGAATTGGACCAAAAAGTCGGCTCTTCTTTACCAATCAGTTGAGCCGGGGGCGAAAGGTGGGCAAAAGTTGGACGAAATTGAGGCAAGCCGTCACATTTGACGGGATCAAGTTGGAACAACGGCGTGGCATTGCACCAGGCCGGACCAGTTTGAAGGGAACAGAGTAGTGGTTTCACAGGTCATGAACGCGCTTGTGCGTGCCGGGCTGGTCGCATTGCTGGTGGCGACACCATCATTGCTGTTGCCGTCCGTGTCGGCGCACACGGCGCAGCTTGTGATGGTCCTTGCGATCCTCGCATCCCTGATGACCTTCATCGAATATTACGGACGCTACCCCAGCATCGTGGAATTCCGGTTTGCGCCGCCCTTCAACCGCCTGAAATTCGTGGGTCTGGCCCTGACGATCCTGCTCCTGACGCTGATCCTGCGCGGTGAGGCGCATCCGACCGATTTGACCATGTCCCTGACCTTGCTGGGCGACGGGTTGGGCCACGCGCTCGATTTCCCCTATTCGCCCGTGCGCCTGGTGGTCCTGATGCTGCCGGCCGATGCCAGCCCCGAGCTTGTCTCGGCGGTACGCACCGCGGCGGGGCTGGCCTATACGGTCTCGATCGCCATGCTGTTCGTGTTCATCACCTGCGTCCGCTTTCTGGGCTGGCCGATGCGCAACGGCGCCTTCAATGTCTGGGTGAACCTGCCGCTCTTCGATCCGACGGGCGGCGGGGACGTGCTCTATCGCCTCAAGCGGGATGCCGGTCTTAACATTGTATTAGGAAGTTTGCTGCCATTCTTGATCCCGGCGGCGGTCAAGGCGGCGTCCGACCTGATCGACCCGATTTCGATCGCCAATTCGCAGACCCTGATCTGGACGATGTCGGCATGGGCCTTTCTTCCTGCAAGCATGTTGATGCGTGGCATCGCGATGTCCCGTATCGCCGACATGATCGAAGAAAAACGCAAGCGCGCCTATGCTCGCGCCGAATCCGAGGCGTTGCAGCAGGCCTGATCGCCGTTCTGGCGGCCTGGTGGGCCACTTGCGGGACGGCCGACACCCTGCGCCTCGCCACCTTCCATACCGAACTTGAACGCGATGGCCCCGGCCTTCTCTTGCGCGACATACGGCGTGGCGACGATCCCCAGGTCCTCGCCGTGTCCGCCGTGATCGCCCGTGCGAAGGCCGATATCATCGTGCTTCAGGGCGTCGATTACGATCTCGATCTCCTGGCCCTCGCGGCCTTGCGCGACAGCATCGCGCGGGAGGGGGGCGATTATCCCCATATCCTTGCGTTGCGGCCCAATACCGGCATGCCGACGGGGCTTGATATGGATGGGGACGGGCGCACGGGCGATGCGTCGGACCGTCAGGGATACGGGGCGTTCTCGGGGCAGGGGGGCATGGCGATCCTGTCGCGCCATCCCTTCGATGCGGCGCGGCTGCAGGACTTCTCGGGGCTGCTCTGGGCCGACCTCCCCGGTGCCCTGCTGCCCTCGATCGACGGCGCCCCCTTCCCCTCGCCCGAGGCCCGAGCGATACAGCGCCTGTCCTCGGTGGCGCATTGGGTCGTCCCGGTGATCCTGCCCTCCGGGCCGTTCCACATCCTCACCTTCCATGCCACATCGCCGGTTTTCGACGGGCCCGAAGATCGCAACGGCCGCCGCAACCATGATGAAACCCGGTTCTGGAGCCTGTATCTCGATGGTGCTTTCGGACCGGCACCCGCCACCCGCTTCGCATTGCTCGGGGCGATCAATCTTTCTCCGTCCGAGGGTGAAGGGCGCCGCGCGGCGCTGCAGTCCCTTTTGTCCGATCCCCGCCTTCAGGATCCTCGGCCTCGGCGCCATGCGTCCCCGCCGCCGCAACCGGGGCGCCTTGCCGATCCGGCACTCGATACCGTCCATTGGCCCGCCCCCGGGCCCGGTCCCCGGCGCGTGGATTACATCCTGCCCTCCTCGGACCTCATCCTGCGGGACGCGGGCGTGGACTGGCCCGCCTCCGGCGCCCCCCTGGCCCAGGTCGACGCCGCCAGCCGTCACCGCCTTGTCTGGGTGGATATCGACCTTCCCTGAGCCTGGCACACCCCCATCGGCTTTCTTGACCATTCCCCGGCGACGGGATAGCGATTTGCGGAACTCTCAATTCCAAAGGACACGCCCAATGAGCAATCCCTCGCTTCTGATCCTGCCCGGAGACGGCATCGGCCCCGAAGTCATGGCCGAAGTCGTCAAGATCATCGACTGGTTTGGCGCCAAGCGCGACATGCCCTTCGACGTGAGCGAGGATCTCGTCGGCGGTGCCGCCTATGACGCGCATGGCACGCCTCTGCACGATGACACCATGGCCCGCGCCCAGGAAGCCGATGCGGTCCTGCTGGGTGCCGTGGGTGGCCCGGCCTATGACAGCCTCGATTTCTCGCTCAAGCCCGAACGCGGCCTGCTGCGCCTGCGCAAGGAAATGGACCTCTTCGCCAACCTGCGCCCTGCGCAGTGCTTTGACGCTCTGGCCGATTTCTCCAGCCTCAAGCGCGATGTGGTCGCCGGGCTCGATATCATGATCGTCCGCGAACTGACCTCGGGCGTCTATTTCGGCGAACCGCGCGGCATCTTCGAAGAAGGCAACGAGCGGGTGGGCATCAACACCCAACGCTACACCGAGTCCGAGATCGACCGTGTCGCGCGCGCCGCCTTCGAACTGGCCCGCCGCCGTGGCAACCGGGTCTGCTCGATGGAAAAGGCCAACGTGATGGAATCCGGCATCCTGTGGCGCGAAGTGGTGCAGAAGGTGCACGATGCCGATTACGCCGATGTCGAGCTGACGCATATGTACGCCGATGCCGGCGCCATGCAGCTGACCCGCTGGCCCAAGCAGTTCGACGTCATCGTGACGGACAACCTCTTTGGCGACATCCTGTCGGACCTGGCCGCGATGCTGACCGGCAGCCTCGGCATGCTGCCATCCGCCAGCCTCGGTGCGCCGATGGCCAATGGCCGGCCCAAGGCGCTCTATGAACCGGTGCACGGGTCCGCTCCGGATATCGCAGGGCAGGGCAAGGCCAACCCGATCGCCTGTATCCTCAGCTTCGCCATGGCGCTGCGCTACAGCTTCGATGCCGGGGACGAGGCGACACGCCTTGAAAAGGCCGTGGAAAAGGTGCTGGCCGATGGTCTGCGCACCGCTGATCTTCTGGGCGACGAGGGCGTTCAGCCCGTCTCGACCTCGGAAATGGGCGATGCCGTGATCGCCGCCCTCAACGCCAGCCTCTAAGCGCCGGCGCCGTCTGGCTCAGACATCCGGGGCGGTCCTGTCGGGCCGCCCCAGATGCTGACCCACCTCGTGGTCATACTCTCCGATGCGCTGGACGTTGTGCATGATCCGCGCAAGCCAGCGCATCGCATCGGTCGTATCGAACGTGTCCTGCACCGAATAGATCCCCGCATGCTCCCCCAGAAGCAGACCGCGACGATGCCGTGCGAAACGATGCGCCACCGGCCCTGCCATCCGTGCCATCCTTGCGCCGATATCCGCCAGCTCCAGGTCCCGCTCCGGTGACAGGCAGCCAGCGAACCACAGGGCCGGACGCTGTGTCACCCGCTCCCGGCCAAGCATGGCGATGAACCCGCGCTGCCGGCCTTGCTCGAGCAGCCGCCGAAGGTGATCCGCCTGGTGCATCAGCGCGGCAAAGGCGGCGGCCTCGCGGGCCTTGTCCCTCGGCACCGATATCTTCGCCATGAACGCCTTGAGATCCTCCAGCACCACGCCCACCCGTGGCTCAAGTGCCGACAAGCGCCGCAGGTCGCCTTGCGGTCCAAGGGCTGCCGCATAAGCCGCAAAGACCGCGTGTGCGGCCCATGTCACCGCCCCATGTGCCGCCTGTAGCGCGGCACCCTCATCGCTCAGCAGGCGCGGATCCAGTTCCGGTGCGCCGCCCCCGCCCTCGCCAGGCCGAAGCCGTTCGACCAGCGCGGCAAACGGCGGGGTCAATGGCAGGAAAACCGCCGTCCCAAGCAGGTTGAACCCGGTGTGAAACAGCACCAGCGCGGTATCCGGCCCGACCCGCGCCGCAAGCGTGTCCAACGGCCCCGCGATCGCCCAAAGCGCCGGAAACGCGATCAGCATGGTGCCGGCGTTGAACAACAGGTTGGCCAGCGATGTCTGTTGCATTGCCCGCGATCCGCCAAGCGCCGCCAGAAGGGCCGTGAACGTGGTGCCCAGGTTCATCCCGATCACGGCTGCCGCCGCCTGCACAAGCGGCAGCGCACCCGTGGTCACAAGAACCAGCACCACCGCAACCGCCGCCGACGAGGATTGCATCACCACCGTCAGCACCAGGCCCGATGCCGCCATCACCAGCATCCCGCCAGGGCCACTGCCGGGCAGCCGCTCGGGCGTCAGCCAGTCGGCTGCACCCGCCATGCCCTCCTGCATCATGTCCAGCCCGATGAACAGCAGGCTGAACCCCGCCACGATCCGCCCGATCCGTGCGCTGCGCCCCTGCGACAACAAAAGGCTCAGGCTGGCCGCGAACAGCAGCACCATCGCCACCGCGCCCAGCTTCAGCTTGAAACCCACCAGCGACACGATCCAACCGGTCACCGTCGTGCCGATATTGGCGCCGTAAATCACCCCGAGCGCATGTGGAAACGTCAGAAGCCCCGCGCCGACGAATCCCACCGTCATCACCGTCGTCGCCGACGACGACTGGATCACCGCCGTGGTCGCGGCACCGCTCACGACACCGCGCAGCGGGGTTGTGGTGAACCGTGACAGAAGCCGGCGCAGATCGGCGCCCGCCGCCTCGCGCAGCGCTTCGGTCATGATCTTCATGCCCAGCAGGAACAGGCCAATCCCGCCAAGGGCCGTTACGGTCTGCATCATGTCGGCATCATCCCATGACCGCAGAATGTGGGTGATCGCGCTTGAATACAAGCGCCCGCCCGAATCCCCCTTGCAAAGAGGATCAACGATCTGTAATCGCCTGTCCCACGGTCGGAGTGTAGCTCAGCCTGGTAGAGCACTGTCTTCGGGAGGCAGGGGCCGGAGGTTCGAATCCTCTCACTCCGACCAATAAAACAAGGCGCCCTCGGGCGCCTTTTTTGTTGGAAAGACTGGGTGCCTCGGTTTGCTGGACCTGAACGTGTACCGTGTCCTGACGTGTCCTGACGCGGCAAATCCAGACGCGGCCAGAAAATTCGAGCGCTACGTCAGCTCAATAACCGCTATAGACCCCATGGCGCGATCGGATGCATCGTCCCGATGGCGTCCCGACCCGTCATCGTGAGACAGCGACCTGACCCCGCCAGCGACAGGATCAGCGTCACCGCATATCTCACGGATTACCCGCGCCTTTTGGGCCTGCGCAGCAGACCCAACCCGGCAAGCCCCCCGATCAGCAGCCATGCCCCCGCAGGCAGCGGGATTTGCGACGGTGATGTGCCGTTGCCCACGCGGAACGTCATCGCCTGACCCTCGAACGTGTTGAACCCGCCAAGCGCGAACGTGTCATCGAACAAGGCGACACGACCAAAGCTTTTCTGTCCGCCCACGTTGAATACAGGGCCAAAATTTCCCTCGAACGCATTGAAGCTGCCGGATCCGACGGTCAGATTTCCCTTGAGCAGGTCAAGATCGAACTCTGCCCCGAAATCAAAGCCGGTGGTGCTTCGCAACATCGCCTGCGTGAAAAACAGGGGCGTCGCCACGGTCGTGCCGAACAGGGTGAAATCCGGCAAGTCCTCCCATAGGCCGGACCAACTGTTTGCAAGGCCGATACCCGCAATGTCGACTTGCTTGTCAAAGGACAGATCGACCATCAGCTCCTGGGTCAGCTGGAAGGTCTGGAACAGGCTGATGGTGGGGCCGACTTCGATATCCAGCAAATCGACAGACCCCGAAACGAACTGCCCGAAATCCGCACGGATGCCAAGCGGCGGAAGCACGCCCGCATATGTCAGCAACCCATCGATATCGGCCTTCAGGCCAAGAAAATCGGCGGTTCCGTCAAGCGTGATGTCTTCGTCACCGGCGTTGGTCTGGCCATTGAGTGCCAGCAAGGGAACTTTGGCGTCGACGCGTGCAAGTTCGACAAACAGGCCGCTGCCTGGTTCAGTCGAGTCGACAACTGTTTCCTTCTTGGTTTTCGGGTCGTTCGGATCGCCCGGTGCGCCGGTGTCGTTGTTGACGTTGGTGTTGAACTCCAGTTTCCTTGTCACCAGATCGGCTTCAAGTGACGTAGGCACATCACCAATCGGCGTGGACAGCTTCACCGCCTCGGGCAGAAACCCATCCAGATAATTGATTTCATTCGGGTTGATCGAGATCAACTCTTTGCGGAAACCATCGACATTGATCAGGTTGGCACTCCCCGATGAGCATCCTCCGACAACACAGCCGGTGGTCGACACATCCAGGGTGATATCCGCAACCACATCCACAGAGGCTTCAGCGGTCGGGGATTGCGAGTCCAAAGACCCTGAAACCAGCTCGGCACTCGTGGTCAGAGAGACAAGCTGCCCTTTTTTCACGGGTGTGCCCGGAATATCGGCATGTGCGACATATTCCAGACGCGACCCGACCGAGCCCGCGTCAAGCGCATAGTTCAACTCAAGCCCCGCCCTGCCGGAGGTTGCAATCGATGCTTCTGCCCCCGTGGTGGTGTCGATCCTGGTGGTCAGTGTCGCCGCGGGCCTGCTCCCGCAGCTTGTGAACGGCAGCGCGTTGCAGATATTCCATGCGATACGTTTCGGGTTCGGATAGCTGAAAGAGGTCGCGCCACCGACAAAGCCTCCGAACTCCTGGGATTCGCTCCATGGGTCAGGGCCGATGAAAACGGTATCCGCCAACCTTGTGGCGCTTCCGGTCCCCCATGCGCTTTGCCTCGTTTCTGTCTCGAGCACGATACCGGATTGCTGGTAGGTCGCCGCCTGTGCCGCCATAGGCAAGAGACACGCACTGATGATTGCAAAACCTTGTCTCATTAATCTTGCTCCCTTGAATAAGAACTTTGAATGAAAAATCGCCCGTCTCTTATTACCAGGCAGCGTTTGGTCACCAATCGACCCGCAAATCCGGATCGCTGAATTATTCCGTTCATGGACCCGTCATGGCGACGGCTCCGGACTATTGAATAAAGCTCTCGTCGGTCTGAAATCCCGAGCACCGGACCGGAGGTGCCCTATCGAAATGCTACGTTAAAAGCCGGATCGAATACCGGACGGTTTCCGTGAAAATGAACCGATTTTTGGCCCAGTTTCGGCAAATCGTCCGATTATCGGACGAAAATCGATAAATCGCTTCGTCATCGTCCCTTTTTTGGCAATCATAAGATGCATGGACCGATTCGATTCCCGTATTCTTGAAATATTGCAGAAAAACTCCCGGCTCACGGCCGAGGCTTTGTCCACGGAAGTTGGACTGTCGCCCGACGCGTGCCGCAAGCGTTTGGCCCGGTTGCGCGCGTCCGGCGTCATCGAAGCTGAAATCGCTGTCCTTGACCCCACTCGGATCGGACGGGGCTTGATGCTGATCGTCGAGGTCTCCCTGCAGCGTGAGCGCAAGGCCGATCTGGAACACTTCAAGGCGCGCATGCGCGACGCCCCGGAAGTCATGCAGTGCTATTACGTCACTGGAGATGCGGACTTCATCCTGCTCGTCTCGGCCCGTGATATGGCCGATTTCGAAGACTTTACGTCGGAATATTTTTTCGAAGAAGAAAACATCCTTCGGTTTCGCACCAGTGCCGTGATGAACCGTGTCAAAACCGGCTTTTCGATGCCGGTTGAAACAAGAACCTGACGGGCGTCGTGGTTTGCGGATGCCGCATGCAGCATCTTTGTGATGGGTCCCGCAGGTTCCGCTATCCGAACCGCCGCACCTTGCCTCACTTGAAACGCGAGCGTAGCGCGTTGCTCAACATGTCCACCAGCGTCACGCAAGCCAGGATCACCAACAGCAACGCCGCGACCTGCGGATAGTCCAGCAGACGCAACGATCCGACCAGCTCGGTGCCGATCCCGCCTGCGCCCACCATGCCCATGACAGTGGACGCGCGGAAATTGTACTCCCACCGATACATGCTGACATCGGCGAATTGCGGAAACACTTGTGGCAAAACGCCGTGCAGGATCACCTGCATCCGCGTCGCCCCCGAGGCTTCGGTCGCCTCGATCGGGGCAGGATGCGCGTGCTCGATCGCTTCCGCGAAGAACTTGCCGACCATCCCGACAGAATGCAGCCCCAGGGCCAGCACACCGGGCAGCATGCCAAAGCCCACGGCCGCGACAAAGATGATGCCTAGGATCAGCTCCGGGATCGAGCGCAGCGTGTTCAGCACGAACCGCGCGATCTGATAGGCGAGTTTGTTGGGCGTCGTGTTGCGAGCGGCAAGAAACCCCAGTGGCAGCGACAGCGCGATGGCCAGCGCCGTTCCGGCGATCGACATGGCCAGCGTTTCCAGAAGCGGGTCGACCCAATCCCGCCAGCGTCCAAAATCAGGCGGGATCATCTCGGTGACCAAGACGCCGATCGCCGGCAGGCCCTGCGCCAGACGGTCACCGTCCAGCATGCCGGTCAGCCATAGCGACAGGATGACAATCGCCACCACGCCGAGAATTTGAAGAAACAGGATGCGCCGCCCCTTGCTGTCCTCTGCAAGGATCATCTCGGGATCGGTCAAGGTCGATGTATCGGTCACGGGGCGGCGCATGGTGGTCTCTTTCGTCGCTGGATCAGTTGGACTGCAGGTTCTTGCGGATGTCGCGGATGATGTCGTAATCCGCATCCGTGATCGCGGCAAAGCCATCGGCCTTGAACGGCTTCAACACGGCGTCTCCGGCCTCGGTGCCACGCTCAAGCGACAGGAACGCGTCCTTGATGCCCTGCTCCAGCTCTTCGGTCATGTCGGTGCGCAGAACCCAAGGATACTGGGGAATGTCGGCCGAATATCCGATCACCACCACCTTGGCCGGATCGACCGTGCCCTTGGCCACGAGGCTTTCGAAAATCGGACGGCTCAGCCCGCCGACAGCGGCATTGCCCAGTTCGACATTGCGCGCCACGGCATCATGCGCCCCAGTGAAGTTCTGCTTGTAATCGTCGCCTTCCGTGACGCCTTCCAGCATCATGGTGTATTTCGGCGCAAAATGGCTCGAGGTGGAGGCCTGGTCGCCGAAGGCCACGTCGATCCCGCTGCCCTCGATATCGTCGAGCGAATCGATGCCGCTGTCGACATTTGCGATCAGCACGGATTGATAGGTGGTGCTGCCATCCTTCACACGGGCCGCGAACGGCTCGATATCCAGGTCGCCACCTTCCATCTTGGCCTTTGCGATCGTGTAGGAGGCCGGCCCGAAATAGGCCACGTCCACACGTCCGAAACGCATCGCTTCGATCATCGACGAATAATCGGTCGTCACGATCAGTTCGATATCCTTGTCCAGGGTCTCTTCCAGGTAGGCGGCCAGCGGCTTGTTGTCCTGGATGACGGTGGCGGCGTTTTCGTCCGGCAGCAGGGCGACGCGCAGCGTGTCGGGGTCATGATCGCCCGCCGCAAAGGCTGCGGTCGTGCCCAGAAGCAGGGCGGTAAAGGTCAGGATCGTCTTCATTTTGGGTCTCCCAGGGTTGATGAAGTCAGGTGGAGCTGTCCGTGTGCGCGCCGTAGATGCGCGTCAGGGCGGTGTCGGTCAGGGTTTCGGGCGGGCCGTCGAACACGATCTGGCCGCCCGACAGGCCGATGATCCGGTCGGCATAGGCCTTGGCGAAATCAAGCTGGTGCAGGCTCACGATCACAGGGATGCGATCCTCGCGGCAGACATCGCGCAGGATGGTCATCACCCGGTTCGATGACGCCGGATCGAGCGACGCGATCGGTTCATCCGCCAGGATCAGCTTGGGCTCCTGGGTCAGGGCGCGCGCGATGCCGACCCTTTGCTGCTGGCCACCCGACAGGCTGTCGCAACGGATAAGCGCCTTGTCGAACAGGCCCACGCGCTCGAGGGACTGCAGCGCAAGGCGCCGTTCGGCCATGGAAAACCCGGTCATGCTGCTCCATACGGAATGCCGGCCAAGACGCGAAATCAGGACGTTCCGCAAGGCGCTCATGCGCCCGATCAGCTGATGCTGCTGGAAGATCATCGCGGTATCGCGGCGATGGGCGCGGATATCCGCGGCCGTTTTCAGCGCGCCATGTCCCGTGGCCAGGATCGTGCCGGCGGTGGGGCGCGTCAGCATGTTCAATGTCCGCAGCAAGGTCGACTTGCCGGCACCCGACGGCCCAAGCAGGACCGTCAACTCACCATCCGAGAATTGGCAGGTCGTCTCGTGCAGCGCCCTTGTGCCGTTTGGATAGACCACCTCGATTCCGTGCAGGCTCAAGATATCGGTTGCGGCAAGCTTTGGTGACCCGTCCATGGTATCGATTCTCCTTCATCACGGCATTTCGATAACCAATGTTTAAGACACTTTTATTACATATTGCGATAACGTGGAAATCCTGCTAGCCAAACTCCACATTGCCCGGAGGAGTGCTGATGCAGCCCAAGATCGTGGTCCCGAACTGGATCGAAACCGAAACCATCGCGCGCCTTCAGACGGTTGGCGATGTCGTCGCCAATACCGAACGCGAGCCTGTCTCGCCCGATGCTTTGCGCGCGTCCTGCGGCGATGCGGCGGCGGTCATGGCCTTCATGACAGAATGTATCGATGACGATTTCCTTGCCGCCTGTCCTGATCTGAAAATCGTGGCCGGTGCCCTTAAAGGCTTTGACAACCTCGACGTGGACGCCTGCACCCGTCGTGGTGTTCTGGTCACCTATGTTCCGGACCTCTTGACCGAACCGACGGCGGAACTGGCCCTTGGGCTGATGATCGCATTGGCCCGCAACATGCGTGCGGGCGACAGCTATGTCCGGTCCGGCGCATTCGCTGGCTGGCGCCCCCGCTTCTATGGTGGCAGCATTCAGGGTGCCACGGTCGGCGTGATCGGTGCAGGCGCGGTGGGCCGCGAGACGATGCGCCTGTTGTCGGGCTTTCGCGGGTGCCGGCTCTATTTCGATGAGGCGCGGCTTGATCCAACCACGGAAAAAGCGCTCGCCGCCCAATACGCGCCGCTGGACACGGTCGTCTCGACATCTGATTTCGTCGTGCTGGCCTTGCCCCTAACGCCCCGTACCCTGCATATCGTGAATGCCGATTTCCTCAAGCGCATGAAGCCCGGCGCCTACCTGGTCAATCCGGCGCGCGGGTCACTCGTCGATGAAACGGCGGTGGCTGCGGCCTTGAACGCAGGCGATCTTGCCGGATATGCGGCGGATACCTTTGAAATGGAGGATTGGCACAGGCCGGACCGGCCGCGCCAGATCCATCCCGATATCCTCGGCAGCGACCGTACGGTGCTCAGCCCGCATATCGGCTCCGCCGTCACCGATGTCCGCCGCCAGATCGCCGCCTCCGCCGCCGATTGTATCATCACCACCCTCAAGGGCGGCTGCCCCCGGAACGCGCTCAACCCCGAGGTCCTCGACCGATGAACCTCACGCTCCTGCACAGTTTCGTGGCCCTGGCCGAGGCAGGCAGCTTCCAGGCCGCCGCCGAACGGATCGGCATCGCGCAGCCGACACTGTCGCAGCACCTCAAGAAGCTCGAAGGCGATCTCGGGGCCGAGCTGGTCAACCGCAACCATGCGGGTAGCCGCCTGACCCCGGCCGGCGCGCGCTTTCTGCCGCATGCCCAGCAGGTTCTGGCCTCCGCCACCCGGGCGCGCGATGCCGCGCTATCCGATACGCTCAAGATCGGCTGCAGTGGAAATATCGCCTCGTATTTCATGCCGCAGAGCCTCGCGGCGTTTCTGGCGACCGAGGACACCAAGATGCTGTGGGAGGTCGTGTCGGCCCCGAATCCCAAGATCGCCGAGATGCTCCTGACCGGCGAGGTCGACCTCGCCGCGATGGAATGGCCCCTGTCGCATGCCGCCGTGTCTGCCAGGGCCTGGGCCCACGAGGAGATGGTGATCATCCTGCCCCCGGACCATGCCTTTGCCACAAGGCCCGAGATCACCTTCGACGAACTCAAGACGCTTCGCATTCTGGGCGGTGAACGGGGCACCGGGACGGGCACGCTCCTGACCGAAGCCCTGGGGCCGCAGGCGGCAGAGTTGAACACCGTCGGCAACCTGGGCTCGACCGAAGCGGTCAAGCGCGCCGTTGCCGCCGGCTTGGGGGCCTCCATCGTGCTGGCGCGCTCGGTCCAGTCTGAAGTGGCCTCCGGCGATCTGGCGATCTGCCGCCTGAAGGGCAAAGCGCTGACAAAACCTTTCTATCTCGCGATTCTCAAGGACAGTGCCGCAGCCGTCCCCGCCGCGCGCATGTTGGGCTTTCTGATCCCCGAACCCGCATAGGCCGATCGTCGGCCCGCCAAGGTCGCGCCGCGCCCCCGCAAGGCACGCCCTGCGCCCCCGCAGGGCCCCTGCCATGGGTCCAGCCCCGGCACAGGATGACAGAATCACACCGCTTGCTGGGGGTGATTCCCGGTGCGACGCTCGTTTTTGCCCGGATGCAGGGTCGAAAACCGCGTCAGAGCCGCAAGAATTTCAGTGACCCCGGCCCTGAATGCCCAGTGCCTTCAGATGGAATCCTGCCATTTTCCTGCCATCGATGCGCGTCTTTCACCCTGTGACAGCTCAATGCTCTTTCGATAGTGACGATACCGCCTCGGCGAAATTGGTCTTCATGATCTCCAGCCCCAGTGACGACAGCCCGGCAACGCCGATGGCAATCGCAACGGCCAGTGTCGTTACCATCATGTAGTCTTGCAGCCATCGCATCCGTCAGCCCTTTCGCAGCATCCAAAATCCCGTCCTGACAGCAGCTATACCGCCCCTTGCGCGGCAGCGGATCAGACGATGGTCCATGACTTTTCGGGACATCACTATCGGAGGATAAATGGCGAAATCCGGGACTCGGAAATTTCATTTGGGCCAAATTTTTTCCCATCTCTTCGGGCTTTCTCATCCCCAGACCTGAGCCGCCGGGCGCCGATAGACACGGTCCGAACGGGGGATCAGGTGACGAAACGCAAATGACTGAAAATCAGATCCAGGAGATGGAAATGCTCAATTTTTTCAAGAAGTTCCGCACGGAAGAAGATGGTGCAGTCACGGTTGACTGGGTGGTGCTGACGGCCTCCGTCGTGGGCCTCGCCGTGGGCGGTGTCGTGATGGTCAAGGACGGTGTCGACGGACTGGCCGGCAATATCGGAACCGAACTCAGCTCGGCCACCGTCACCGGCATCGGCGAGCTGGGCCAGGGCACGCAAGAGCCGACCGCCCAGTAACCCTCGCCACCGCATGGGCGCGGCGGGCCGGACGGCATCCTGTCCGGCCTGCAGCCCGCGCCCGGCTCGCGGGGCGGCTCAGGTCGTGCGCAACGCGCCCGCCTTCCAGTCGCTCTCGTCTATGCCGTATCGGTTGATCCGGGAATACAGGGTCGTCGGCCTGACCCCCATCAGGTCCGCCGCCCCTCCCGGTCCCGAGACCTTGCCACCGGTTTCGCGCAGGCAGGCGATCAGGTTGTCGCGGATCATGCGCTCCATCTCGGCCTCGGTCCGGATCGGCGCGGCCCCGGTGCCGGCATCCGACTGCGTCAGCCCAAGCTCCAGGATGATCTTGCCCCCGCCCGACACGATCGCCGCGCGCTCGAGCACGTTGCGCAACTCCCGCACATTGCCGGGCCATGGATAGTCCATCATCTGTTGCACCGCGCGTTCGGTGATGGTGGGCAGGGCAAGGTTCAGCCGCCTGCAGGTAATGCCCAACAGGTGCGAGGCCAGCACCGGGATATCCTCGCGGCGGTCGCGCAACGGGGCGCAGCTGATCGGAAAGACGTTCAGGAAGAACAACAGGTCCTCGCGCAGCTTGCCGGATTTGACCGCGCGCTCCGGTGTCACGTTCATCGCCGCGATCACATGCAGGTCCAGCGCCTTGGCCCGCGTATCGCCCAGCCGTGTGACGCTCCCTGTCTGCAGCGTCTGCAGCAGCCGGCCCTGCGTCTCCAGCGGCAACTCCGAGATATCGTCCAGGAACAGCGTGCCGCCATGCGCCAGTTCCAGCTTGCCGGGCTTGTCCCGTGTCGATCCGGGAAAGGCGCCGCGCACCTGCCCGAACAGCTCGGCCTCGATGTCGTCGGGCGACACCGAGCCGCATTTGAACGTGATCATCGCCCGCCGTGACCGTGCGCTGGCCTTGTGGATGGCATTGGCCACCAGCGCCTTGCCGGTGCCGGTCTCGCCGGTGATCAGAACCGTGGCATCGGTGGGCGCGACAAGGTCGATCCGGGTGCGGATCTGCTTGACCGCCGGGGAAGAGCCGACAATGTCGTGATGCGCCCGCTCGGATGTGATGGCCTCCTGGAGATAGGCGTTCTCCTGCTCCAGCTGGTCGCGCAACAGCGCCACCTCCTGCAACGCCTCGTGCAGCTTGCGCTCGTTCTCCTTGCGCTCGGTGATGTCGCGGAAAATCACCACGGCCCCCACCAGCACCTGCTGGTCATAGATCGGGGTCGAGACATACTCCACCCGGATCGGCTTGCCGTCCTTGCGCCAGAACACCTCGTCGTCGACGCGGTTGATCTTCTCGAAGCGGAACGACTGGTAGATCTTGCACTGATGCGCCGGGTAGACATCGCCGTTCAGGTGATGATGGTGGATGATCGCGTGGATGTTGCGCCCCAGCAGGTCCTCGCCGGTCCAGCCCAGCATCTCGCGGGCGGCGCGGTTGACGAAGGTGGTCTTGCCCTCGGCGTTCACACCGTAGATCCCTTCGCCGGCGGCATTCAGGATCAACTGGTTCTCGCGCTCGAGTTCCGCAAAGAACCGCTCGGCGCGTTTCCATTCGGTCAGCCCGGCGCGGTGCATCTTGGCGGTCTCGACCATCGCGGTCCGGCGCTCGAACGCGGTCAGGTCGGTCAGCACCAGCAGGACCAGCCCCGGATGATCCGGCAGCGGCCGCGCCCTGATCTCGCACCGGACCTTCTGCCCCTCCAGCGATGTCAGACCCACATCGCGCGTCCAGCTTTCGCCGCGATGATCCACCTCTTCCATGAACACCACGAATTTCGGCAGCGACGCGCCAAGCAGCCTTGAAAACCGCATGTCACCCGGCGCCCCGGTCCGGCCCGTCAGCAGCTTGGCCGCCGTGTCGTTCCACCCCGCAACCCTGTCGGATGCGGTGTCCACCACCACCGCCGCCTGCGGCAGGGCGCCCACGAGGGAATCAATCAAGGTCCGGTCTTCGGTCATGCCGATCAGCCTAGCCGATTTCAGAATCCATGTATCACGAAAATTCGTGAATTACGAAAAATGATAATCATCAGGGCTCCCAAAACCATATTAAGCAATTGTTAATCAACCATATTCTGCAACTGCACAAATTTTCGTCGCTGGCTTCCGCAGCCGGGCTTTCCTTGGAACTATGGGATCAACCTATGCTGAAAGGAAATCCGATGACGATCAAAAGCCTTGGAAACCCGTTTTCCGAAAAGACCGATCTGCGCCACGGGGCAGAGTGTGGATGCGACAGCTGCCTGTCGGGCCATGGCCATGACAAGGACCATGTCGAACCGGCGTCCATGTCCTCCGAACAGATGCTCGAACGCGCCATCGAAAGTGCTGTCGTCCGCTCCGTCTTCGGGCAGAACGATCTCAGCCGCCGCTCGTTCATGGGCATGATGGGCGGCGGTGCCTTCGCCGCCGCGCTCGCCTCCGTCTTCCCGATGGACAAGGCCAAGGCCGCGCTGCTGGACGAGCTGGGCACCCCGGAAAAGACCGACCTCAACATCGGCTTCGTGCCGATCACCTGCGCCACCCCGATCATCATGGCGCAGCCGATGGGGTTCTACGAACGCTACGGCCTCAATGCCCAGGTCATCAAGACCGCCGGTTGGGCCGTGGCCCGCGACAAGTCGCTGTCGGGCGAATATGACGCCAGCCACATGCTGACCCCGATGCCGCTGGCGATGACCCTCGGTGCCGGCTCCGTCGCCGAGCCCTACATCATGCCCGCTGTCGAAAACATCAACGGTCAGGCGATCGTGTTGTCCAACGAACATCTCGACAAGCGTGACCCGGCCCAGTGGAAGGGCTTCACCTTCGGCGTGCCCTTCGAATACTCGATGCACAATTTCCTGCTGCGCTACTACGTGGCCGAATTCGGGCTCGACCCGGATGTCGATATCCAGATCCGCGTCGTGCCCCCGCCCGAGATGGTCGCCAACCTGCGCGCCGGCAATCTCGATGGCTATCTCTCGCCCGACCCGTTCAACCAGCGTGCGGTCTGGGAAGGCATCGGCTTCATCCACATGCTCACCAAGGACATCTGGGAGGGTCACCCCTGCTGTGCCTTCGCGGCACCCCTGTCCTTCGCCCAGGAGCTGCCCAACACCTATGGAGCCCTTCTCAAGTCGATCATCGACGCGACGCAATACGCCTCGAACCCCGACAACCGCAAGGAAATCTCGGCCGCGATCGCGCCCACCAACTACCTCAACCAGCCGGTTCCGGTGATCGAACAGGTGCTCACCGGCACCTTCGCCGACGGCCTCGGCTCGGTCCAGAAGGTGCCCGACCGGATCGATTTCGATCCGTTCCCCTGGCACTCGATGGGCGTCTGGATCCTGACCCAGATGAAGCGTTGGGGCTATATCGAAGGCGATGTCGACTACAAGGCCGTGGCCGAACAGGTCTATCTCGCGGGCGACTGCAAGAAGATCATGGAACAGCTGGGCTATGACGCGCCCGACGTGACCTACAAGTCGCATACGATCATGGGCAAGACATTCGATCCCGCTCAGCCCGAAGCCTATGTCAAAAGCTTCCCGATCGGGCGGGGGTGATCCATGCTCGACAACCTGACCATAAACCAGCGTGCCGCGATCCTGTCGCTGGTCATGCTGGTCGGCGGCCTCCTGATCTGGGAGGCCGCGATTCCCGCCCAGAAAGCCGCCGAGAACCTGACCGAGTACGAGCTTCTGATGGGCCTCGGACAGGAACGCGCCGGCGTGCCGCCGCCCTCGGATATCCTGGCCAAGGCCTGGGACGAACTCAGCAATCCGTTCTATGATGCCGGCCCCAACGACAAGGGCATCGGCATCCAGATCGGCTATTCGATCTACCGCGTTCTCACGGGCTATTTCCTTGCCGCTCTCGTGGCCATCCCGCTTGGCTTCCTGATCGGCATGAGCCAGATCGCCTACAAGGCGTTCAACCCGTTCATCCAGGTGCTGCGCCCGATATCGCCGCTGGCATGGATGCCGCTCGCGCTCTTCGTGATCCAGGATTCCGAGGCCAGTGCGATCTTCGTGATCTTCATCTGCTCGATCTGGCCGATGCTCATCAACACCGCCTTCGGTGTCGCCGGCGTCCGTCAGGATTGGGTCAACGTGGCCCGCACCCACGAGCTTGGCAGCCTGCGCACCGCGTTTACCGTGATCCTGCCGGCCGCCGCGCCGACCATCATCACCGGCATGCGTATCTCCATCGGCATCGCCTGGCTGGTGATCGTCGCCGCCGAGATGCTCGTCGGAGGGACCGGTATCGGCTACTACGTCTGGAACGAGTGGAACAATCTCGATCTGACCTCCGTGATCTTCTCGATCCTCATGATCGGCGTCGTGGGCATGTTGCTGGACACCGCTTTCAGTGTCCTGCAGCGCGCCGTCGCCTACGCAGAGTAAGGAGCCAACCCATGTCGAAACCATTTCTCAGTATCGAACGCCTGACCCAGACCTACCCGGACGGGCAGGGCGGCACGATGACGGTGTTCGAAAACGCCAGCTTCGGGATCGAAAAGGGCGAATTCGTCTGCATCCTCGGTCACTCGGGCTGTGGCAAGTCCACCATCATGAACATCCTCGCCGGCCTCGCCGAACCGACCTCCGGCGTGGTCAAGATGGACGGGCTCGAAGTGTCCGGCCCCTCGCTGGATCGCGGCGTCGTGTTCCAGAACTATTCGCTCCTGCCATGGCTGTCGGCGCTCAAGAACGTCACCTTCGGCGTCAAGGCCCGGCACCCCGACTGGTCGCGCGAAAAGGTCGAGTCCCACGCCCGCGATTTCCTTGCCAAGGTCGGTCTGGAAGGCGACGTGGTGCGCCGCAAGCCAAGCCAGCTTTCCGGTGGCATGCGACAGCGCGTCTCCATCGCGCGCGCCTTCGCCAACCATCCCAAGCTGTTGCTCCTCGATGAACCCTTCGGCGCGCTCGATGCGCTCACACGGGGCACCATCCAGGAAGAGCTTCTCAAGATCTGGAGTGGCACCGAACAGACCGTGTTCATGATCACCCATGACATCGACGAGGCGATCCTGCTGGCCGACCGCATCCTGCTGATGACCAACGGTCCCTTCGCCCGTGTCGCGGAATCCGTCGAGATCACGATCCCCCGGCCCCGCACGCGCACCGAGATCGTCGAGCATCCCAATTACTACGCGATCCGCAACCACCTGGTGCAGTTCCTCGGGCACCGCTCCAGGGAATTGGCGGGCAAGCAGAGCGACGATGCCGATCAGCGGCCCGAAACCGTGCGGTTGGAAAAGACCGCGCAGGCCGAAGAAGACCCAAGTGCCCCGCCGCCCTTGCGGGCGGTGAACGATTGACCCGAAGAGGGCCGGAATGACCCATCAGGACACCCCGCGCGCCCCCGTGCCGCCGTTTTCCCTCGAAGACGCGATCACCAAGGTGCGCATGGCCGAGGACGCATGGAACAGCCGTGATCCGGCGCGGGTGGCGCTGGCCTATACGCGGGACACCGCATGGCGCAACCGGGACGAATTCCTGAACGGTCGCGCCGAGGTCGAAGCCTTCCTGACCCGCAAATGGGCCAGGGAAAACGGCTATCGCCTCATCAAGGAGATCTGGGCCCATGCCGACACCCGGATCGCCGTGCGCTTCTGCTACGAGTGGCACGACGAAGACGGCCAATGGTTCCGCGCCCATGGCAACGAAAACTGGGAGTTCGACGCGCAAGGCTACATGGCCGTGCGCCATGCCTCGATCAACGACGTAGCCATCGCCGAGGCCGATCGCCTGTTCCACTGGCCGCAGGGCCGCCGCCCCGACGACCACCCCGGCCTGACCGCGCTCGGGCTCTGACACGCAACGCTTATCATACGACCCAGGAGGACAACCAATGAAAGACAATTACGAGGTGCCAGCCATGCTGACCAAGGAAGACGTGACGATGATGATCCTCTCCGCCAAGAAACAGGCGGGCATGACATGGGAAGGCATCGCCGAAAAAATCGACATGTCCCCGGTCTGGACCCATTCCGCCTGCATGGGCATGAACGGCTTTCCGCGCGACAAGGCCGAGGCGCTGGTCAGCGTCATGGGCCTCCCGCAGGACGCCATCAGCGTCCTCGAAGAGCCGCCCACCAAGGTCTGGGAACAATCCGTGCCGACCGATCCCTGCATCTACCGCCTCTATGAGATCGTCGGCGTCTACGGACCCACCATCAAGGCGCTCATCGAAGAGAAATTCGGCACCGGCATCATGTCCGCGATCGATTTCGAAATGGCGATCACCCGCGTCGAGCACCCCAAGGGCGACCGCGTGAAAATCGAGATGTCGGGCAAGTACCTGGCCTACAACGCCTGGTAAGCCGCGCGCCCTGACAGGCGCCGCTCATCTTTCTGCCGGTCCTCGCGCCCTGCGCGGGGGCCGGTTTTGTCATCCCGGCTGCCCGAGGATATCGCGCATCCCCGCCTGCATCTCCTCGACGCGCGCGCGCAACATGTCGCAGAACGCGTCCGACAGTTGCGATCCCGGCCGATGCGCCGGGGTCATCACCGACACAAGGCTGCCGATCCTTGGCCGGAACGGGCGGAACACCACCCCGCTGCCCGCCGCCATCGCCGCGATATGGCTATGCGCGGTGATCATGTCGCAGATCATGTAACACAGCCCCGCCCCCACAAAGCGCATTCCCGGCAGGAAGGTCTGCAATTCGAACATCTGTTCGAACCGGCAATCCGCCATCTCGAAGGCCTTCACCGTCTGCCGATAGGTCGCATGTTCCGCGAACAGCACCGCCAGCCGCCGCCCGTCCAGATCGGCGGGCGTGATGACCGGCCTTGCCGCCAGCGCATCGCCCGCCGGGATCGCACAGACGCATTCCAGGTCGAAATCGCTCTGCCGGATCGAGGGGCGCGGCGCGGGCGTCTCGGCAAAGCCCACGTCGAATTGCTGCGAGGCGATCAGCTCTTCGATCAGCGACGAGGACCGCATCATCAGTGACACCCGGATATCGGGCTTGTCCGACAGGAACTCGGTCAGCACCTTGGGCAGGAAGAACCCCGACGCCGCCGGATGGCAGGCGATCCGCAGATGCCCCGCCTCCAGCTTGGAAATGCCGCTCAGCGTGCGCTTGGTCTGTTCCAGCCGGGACAGGATGTCGTCGCATTCCTCCAGGAAGAACCGCGCCTCGGGCCTCGGCGTCAGCTTGCCCTGCTGCCGCTCGAACAGCTTGAAGCCCAGCTCGTCCTCCAGCCCCGCGATCATCGCGCTGACCGCCGGTTGCGTGCGCCCAAGCGCGCGGGCGGCCTGGCTGATCGACCCGGTGCGCATAACCTCGCGAAAGGTCATCAACTGGCGAAACGACAGGTTCATCGGCACCCTCATAAGCTCACTCTATGGATTAAGTGATTTTTCCAATTTGCATTTATGCCATGCCCGCCGTCAATCTGTTCCCGAACATTCCGGCGCATGCGGGGGGGCATATGGACACGTTCGCGAAATACCTGCTCACGGGCCTGATCTGCGTGGTCGCCCTTGGCCAGTTCGTGCAGGTCATCACCCGCTACGTGCTGCAAATCCCGGTCATGGGGCTCGAGGAAACCATGCTCTATCCCACCCTGTGGCTCTATATCTTCGGCGCCGTCAACGCCTCGCGCGAGGATACCCATATCCGCGCCAACGTGCTGGAAATCGCCATCAAGTCCGAACGCGGCCATACCATCCTGGCCATCATCGGCGAGATCATCAGCCTGATCGTCGGCCTGTGGCTGCTGTCCTGGGCCTGGGACTTCACCCGCTATGCCTGGCGCGTCTGGAAGGAAAGCCCGACGCTGTACATTCCCACCTTCTATTCCGACGTGGCGCTCGTTGTGGGGTTGGGCCTGATGATGCTCTACACCGCGATGCACCTGGTGCGGCACATCAATGCCCTGCGCGGGCAGGGGGCTCCCCGATGATCGAGATCGCGCTTCTTGCCATCGCCCTTCTAGTGCTGACGCTCACCCTGGGCGTGCCGCTGCCCTATTGTTTCGGCTCGGCGCTGATGGTGATGTATTTCCTCGGCGGCGTGACCATGAAGGGGATGATCCTCTGGGGCTTCCAACAGCTTGGCAACCCGGTGCTTCTGGCCATTCCGCTCTTTGTCCTGGCCGGCACGATCATGTCCGCCAGCGGCATCGCCGCCAGCCTGCTGAACTTCGTCAACGCCTTCATCGGCCATATCCGGGGCGGGCTTGGCGTGGTCGCGGCGGTGTCCTGCGCGATCATCGGCGCGATCTCGGGCTCGGGCCTGACCGGCATCGCCGCGATCGGCCCCTTGCTGATCCCCGAAATGGAAAAACGCGGCTATCCGCGCGCCTATGCCACGGCGCTCATTGCCAACTCCTCGATCCTCGGCCTGCTCATCCCGCCCTCGGTCACGATGATCGTCTATGGCTGGGTCACCGACACGTCGATCCTGGCGTGTTTCCTGGCCACGCTGGGGCCGGGCCTTCTGATCATGTTCAACTTCTCGGTGGTGAACCTCTGGATGAGCCGCAAGTTCGACCTGGTGCTTGATGACAAGCCCAGCTTCACGCAGCTTGCCTCGGACGTGGCCCACAAGGGCTTCAACGCCACACCGGCCCTGCTCATGCCGATCATCATCCTCGGCGGCATCTATGGCGGCATCATGACCCCGACCGAAGCCGCCGCGATCTCGGTCATCTACGCGCTGCCGGTGGGCTTCTTCATCTATCGCGGCCTGAAATGGGGCACCTTCCTCGAGGCCGGCAAAGAGGCTGCGACCGCCGTGGGCGCCATCATGCTGATGATCCTCTTCTCGATGATCCTCAGCCAGATGTTCGTCTACGAAGCGATCCCCCAGAAGATGGTCAGCGCGATCTTCGAGATCACCGAAAACAAGGTGCTCCTGCTGATCTTCATCAACATCCTGCTGTTTCTCGTCGGCATGGTCGTCAACGATGTCACCGCCATCATCCTGATCGCACCGCTCCTGTTGCCGCTGATGCAGGCGATCGGCGTCAGCCCGGTGCAGTTCGCCGCGATCATGGGGGTCAACACCGCGATGGGCGGCGTGACACCGCCCTATGCCTCGATCCTCTATCTCGGCGCGCGGATCGGCAACGTGAAGGTCACCAAGGTGATCCCGCCCGCCATGATCCTGATCGCGCTTGGCTATGTGCCGGTGGTGTTCCTGACCTCGCTCTGGCCCGATCTCTCGCTCTTCCTGCCGCGGCTGTTCGGGTACTGACCCGCACCCGCCATCTCAACCAAACCAAACCAAACCAAATCCAACCCGGAGGACAAAACCCATGAAACACATCCTGACCAGCACCGCTGTCGCCGCCCTCGTGGCGCTCGGCAGTTTCGCATCCGCCGCCGACCTGAAAATGAGCCATGTGCGCCCGCAGGACGCCACCATCGACAAGGAATTGCGCGCCTTCTCCACCACCGTGGCCGAAGCCACCGGCGGCGATGTCACGATCAACATTTTCCCGGCCTCCGCGCTTGGCGATTACACCACCGTGCAGGAACGCGTCAGCGTCGGCGCGGTGGACATGGCGACACAGCCCGCCGCCACCGGCGCCGACCGCCGCATGCAGATCAGCTCTTTTCCCTTCCTTGCGTCCAACTGGGACCAGGCCCGCGCCATCTATGGCCCCGGCGGTGTCGTCCGTGATGTCATGGCCGAGCTCTACGCCGAGCAGGACATCACCATGCTGGCGGCCTACCCGGTCTATTTCGGCGGCATCGCTCTGAATACCGATCCGGTCAATCCCGGCGATCCGTCGCAGTCCAACGGCATCAAGGTGCGCGTGCCTGGCATCAAGTCCTTCCAGCTGACCGGCGAGGCGCTTGGCTACATCCCGTCGCCCATCCCCTTCTCCGAGGCGTTCACCGCCATTCAGACCGGCGTGGTCGATGGTGTGATCGGCTCAGGCGCCGAAGGGTACTACGCGTCTTTCCGTGACGTGACCAAGGCCTATATCCCCGCCAACACCCATTTCGAGGTCTGGTACATGATCATCTCGAACGAGTCGCTCGCCGCTCTGGACGCCGACGATCAGGCCGCCCTCAAGACCGCCGCCGAAGCGTTCGAAGCCACCCGCTGGACCGTCGCCGAAGAGGATCAGGGCAAGTGGGAACAGCGTCTCGCCGACGAGCTGGGCGCCACCGTCGTCGATCTGACCGACGATCAGCTTGCCGCGATGGCCACCAAGGTCCGCGCCGAGGTCTGGCCGCAGGTGCTCGAGGATGTCGGCGCCGATTGGGGTCAGGCGATCCTCGACAAGATCGGCCAGTAATCCGGCGCGCCGCATCGGGGTTTGTGTACGACATGGACGCAAATCCCGGTCCGGTCGCCCAGGTCCGTACCAGACCCGTGTAGGGGTCGTACAAATCGCACACAAAACCGGGGCGGCCCACACCCGCCGCCCCGGCCCCTGGAACACTGACCCGGAAGAACCACATGCAGGCGGATTACGCGATCATCGGCGGCGGCGTCGTCGGCCTCTCCATCGCCTGGGGCCTTTTGAAAAAAGGGCGTTCCGTACTGGTGCTGGATGGCGACGATGGCTCCTTTCGGGCCAGCCGTGGAAATTTCGGCCTTGTCTGGGTGCAATCCAAGGGCCTCTCGCAACCCGCCTATGCCCGCTGGTCCCAGAAATCCGCCGCCGCCTGGGCCGAGTTCGCCGCCGATCTGGGCGAAGCGACAGGCCGCGATCTGTCGCTGGTTCAACAGGGTGGTCTCGATTACCACACGGACGAGGAAGCCTTTGATAAAAAGGTGAAATCCTATGAAAAACTGCGTGACGAACTGGACGGGGATTACCCGTTCGAGGTGCTTGGCCACAACGCTCTGAAGGCCGAGGAACCCAATATCGGCCCCAAGGTCGTGGGCGCGATCCTGCATCATCAGGATGGTCACGTGAACCCTCTGCGCCTGCTCAAGGCCCTGTCCGACGATGTCCGCCGCATGGGCGGCACCGTGCTCTCCGGTGTCACCGTCATGGATGTCGACAAGCCGTCGGGTTTCCGGATCACCTGCGCCGATGGCGCCACCCATGAGGCTGGAAAAGTCGTTCTTTCTGCGGGGCTTGGCGGGATTTCGCTTGGTCCGAAACTGGGCTTTCAAGCCCCCATGCGCCCGCAACGCGGCCAGGTTCTGGTGACCGAGAAACTGCCCCGGCTGATGAACCGCCCCTCGGGCATCATCCGCCAGGTGGACGAAGGCGGCGTGCAGATCGGCGACAGCAAGGAAGAGGTGGGCTATGACGACAGCGTCACCATCGACACCACCTCCCACATTGCCGCCCGCGCCGCCACCGTGTTTCCCGATCTTGCCCGCGCGCAGATCGTCCGCGCCTGGGGCGCGCTTCGCATCATGTCGCCCGATGGCCTGCCGATTTATCAGGAAAGTCCCGAAATGTCAGGGGCTTACCTTGTCACCTGCCATAGCGGCATCACCCTTGCGGCGGCCCATGCCCGGTATCTGACCGACTGGCTCGAAGGCAATGCCGCGGCCCCCGACCTGGAGGTGTTCAGTGAACGACGCTTCGCCGTTTCTTGAGCTGTCGCCCGACAGCGCCCCGCGTGTCACGGTCCGCTTCGATGGTCATGACTACGCCCTGCCCAAGGGCGCCAACCTTGCCGCCGCCCTCCTGGCCGCCGGTCTGCGCAGCCTGCGTGACACCCCTGTTTCCGGCGCGCCGCGTGGTCCCTTCTGCATGATGGGGGCTTGCTATGACTGTCTGGTGCAGATCGACGGCATCACCCGTCAGGCCTGCATGGTCGAGGTGTCCGACGGCCTCGTCGTCACCCGCGCCCATAGCGACAAGGGGGCATGACCATGCACAGCGCAGACCTCATCGTGATCGGCGCCGGCCCCGCCGGCATGGCCGCCGCCGCCACTGCCGCCTCTGCCGGTCTGGATGTGCTGCTCCTTGATGAACAGCCCCGTGCCGGGGGGCAGATCTACCGCGATGTGACCCGCGCCGCGCCTGCGCGGGGGCATATCCTCGGGGCGGATTTCGCAGATGGCCTGCCCTTGGCACAAGGTCTTGAAAGTGCTGGTATTTCCCATGTCACCGGCGCGACCGTCTGGAAGATCGATGCCGATGGGCAGGTGGCCTATTCGGTGAATGGCCGGGGGGCGGTGGCGCAGGGCGCGCGCGTCCTTCTGGCCACCGGCGCGTTGGAACGCTCCATGCCCGTTCCCGGCTGGACCCTGCCGGGGGTGATGACGGCAGGTGCCGCGCAAATCCTGCTCAAGCAATCGGGCATCCTGCCCCGGCGGGCGGTGCTGGCGGGCTCGGGCCCGCTGCTTTACCTCATCGCCTCCCAGATGGTGCGCGCCGGCACGCCGCCGCTCGCCCTTGTCGAAACCCAGGACCGCGCCGATTTTCTGGCCTCCCTGCGTCATCTGCCCGGCGCCTTGCGCGGCTGGCGCTACCTGCTCAAGGGCGCGCGCATGCTGGCCGCGATCCGCCGCGCGGGCGTGCCGCGCCACGTCGCCGCCCGCGACCTGCGCATCGAAGGCGACAGCCACGCCACCGCCCTCAGCTTTGCCGCCGGTGGCAAGACCCATCGTATCGCCTGTGACACGGTGCTTTTGCATCACGGTGTCGTGCCCAACACCCAGGCCGCCCGCTCGCTCGGCATCGTGCATCATTGGGACGCGCGCCAGCAGTGTTTCGTGCCGCAGGTCGATGCCTGGGGCGCCACATCGCAGGACCATATCCTCATCGCCGGGGACGGGGCCGGGATCGGCGGCGCCGCCGTGGCCGAGCTGTCGGGCCGTCTGGCCGCGCTTCACGCCGCCTGCGACCTGGGCCGCATCACGCCTGCGCAGCGCGATGCGCAAGCCGCCCCCCTGCAGCGCCGCCGCGCACAAGAGCTTGCCGCGCGCCCGTTTCTGGACACCGCCTATCCGCCTTGCGCCCAGGCCCTGTCTCCCGCCGACGCCACCATCGTCTGCCGCTGCGAGGAAGTGACCGCAGGCGACATCCGCCGCTTTGCCACGCTTGGCTGCAAGGGGCCAAATCAGGCCAAGGCCTTTGGCCGTGCCGGCATGGGACCGTGCCAGGGGCGCTATTGCGGCCTCACCGTCAGCGCGATCCTGGCCCGCGAAAACGGTGCAAGTCTCGACGACACCGGCTATTACCGCATTCGTCCGCCCCTCAAGCCCATCACCCTGGGCGAGTTGGCGGCCCTCGAAGACATGGCCGACGCGGCCGAATGACAAAGGACCAAACCATGATCGAACGTATCGACACCGGCGCCCGCATGAGCAAGATCGTCAAGCATAACGGGGTGGCGTATCTGTGTGGGCAGGTCGGCGATGGCGACACCGTGGCCGAACAGACCCGCGATTGCATTTCGCGGATCGAGGCGCTTCTGGCCAAGGCAGGCTCCTCGCCCGACAGGATGCTCCAGGCGGTGATCTGGCTGGCTGACATGGCCGATTTCGCCGAGATGAACGCCGTCTGGGATGCCTGGGTGCCCGAGGGCCACGCCCCCGCCCGCGCCTGTGGCGAAGCCCGGCTCGCGCGTGACGTGCTCAAGGTCGAGATCATCGTCACCGCCGCCTGCGACTGACCCGGGCTGACGGTTTTTGTTGGCAATTCCCGCGAATCCCCCATGGTGGGCGAAACACATGACGGGAGGGGTCACATGAAGGTCGGTTTCATAGGTCTGGGCAATGTCGGCGGCAAGCTGTCGGGCAGCCTGTTGCGCAACGGGGTCGATCTGATGGTCCATGACCTCAACCCCGATCTGGTGGCGGGGGCCGTGGCCCGTGGCGCCTCTGCCGCGGCCGATCCGGCGGCGATGATGCAGGCCTGCGATACGGTGATCACCTGCCTGCCCTCGCCCGCCGCCAGTGCCGGTGTCGTGGGGCAGATGCTGCCCCATGTCACCGCCGGCAAGATCTGGCTCGAGATGTCGACAACCGACGAGGCCGAGATCAAGCGCCTCGGCGCCGAGGTGATCGCCATGGGCGGCGCCGCCGTGGATTGCCCCGTGTCGGGCGGGTGCCACCGCGCCGATACCGGCAATATCTCGATCTTCGCGGGCTGTGACCGCGCCACGTTCGAGCTGGTCCTGCCGCTTTTGACGAAAATGGGCCGCCGTATCCTGCATACCGGCGATCTGGGATCGGCCTCGATCCTGAAGGTCATCACCAATTACCTGGCCACCGCCAACCTGCTCAGCTGCTGCGAGGCGCTGGTGACCGCCAAGGGCGCGGGCATGGATCTTGCCACCGCCTACGAGGCGATCCGCATCAGTTCCGGCACCTCCTTCGTACACGAGACCGAAAGCCAGGTGATCCTCAACGGATCGCGCGACATCTCCTTCACCATGGATCTGGTGCGCAAGGATATCGGCCTGTTTCAGCAGGTCGCCGACCGGGCCGGCATCCCCCTGGAATTGAACCCGCTGATGATTTCGATCTTCGAGGACGGCATCTCGCGCTATGGCGCGCGTGAATTGTCGCCCAACATCATCCGCCGTCTCGAAGACGCCACCGGGCTCGATATCCGCGCCCCCGGTTTCCCACCCGAAATGACCGATGACGAACCCGAAGAACCGGGATACGAGGTCACGCCGCAGGGCCCCAGACGTTAACCGGATCATTTACCAACCTCGGCAGAAGGGTTTGACCGGTCCGGGGCGCTGTGGCTCTATCGGGGCGCTTTTGTTCGGGTTGGTACGATGCTTCTGCTTGCCGGTGTTCTGGGTATGATGGCCGTGGGCGCGACGGCGTTTTTCGGCTTCGATTTCGGATCGCCGGAGGACGAAGACGATATGCCCCTGTCGGTGCAAATGGGGTCCGGTCAGCCGGATCTTCTGGCCTCTGCCGCGCCGCAACAGGCGCCCATGCAGGACGCGCCGCCAGACGACACCGCGCCAGACGATACCTCACAGGACACGGATCAGGACACAGCCACCGATCAGGTCGCGCGCGATATTCCCTTCACACCGGGCGAGATCATTTCCGGCGATGCCACCGACAACGCCCTCTCGGGCACGGACGCCTCCGACCAGATCAATGGCTATGCCGGCAACGATCTCGTGTCGGGCGGCGCGGGGGATGATCAGCTCTTTGGCGATACCGGGCAGGATACCCTGCTGGGCGAGACCGGCAATGATACCCTGCATGGTGATGAAGGCGATGACAGCCTGTCGGGACAGGACGGTGATGACGATCTTTATGGCCATGCCGGGCAAGATACGCTGTCGGGCGGCGCGGGCGATGACAGCCTGCAGGGTGGCGAAGGCAATGACAGCGTCATGGGCGATGATGGCAACGATGCCGTGCATGGCGGTCTTGACAATGACACGCTCGATGGCGGGCTGGGGGCCGACACGCTGTTCGGCAGTTGGGGCAACGATGCGCTGACCGGCGTCGTCGATGATCCCGACACCGCGCAGACCGATGATATCGACAGCGGCGATTTCCTCAATGGTGGTGGCGGCGACGACGTGATCGTCATCGGTCAGGACGATACCGTCACCGGCGGTACCGGCGCCGACAGCTTCACGCTCGGCCATTGGATCACTCAGGGCCATCAGGCCGAAATCCTTGATTTCTCGCTGGCCGAAGATGCGCTGATGGTCATCTATGACGATACCGTCGATCCCGATCCCTTGGTCAGCCTCGACCCCGACGCCACCGATGCCGATCTGCAGCACCTCGTGCTCAACGGGGTGCGGATCGCCGCGATCTCGGGGGCGGCGGGGCTGACGCTGGACGCGATCACCCTGTTCCCCGAAAGCGCGCTGCCTCCGGGCCGTTGATCGCGCCTATCGCCTTTCTGCCATCCTGCGATTTCCGCTTTTCTTTCTGCGCGATTCCTCCTATACGCGCCCATCCCCCGTGCTGCGTGGGGTATCTCCACAGGACCATGCTGGACGACATCCCGGCTTGCGCCCTTCACCCTTGATCAAAAAGGAGACCCCGATGTCGATCACCGCTGAAGAAAAAGACCGCCTGATGAAGGAATTCGCAACCAAGGAAGGCGACACCGGTTCGCCCGAAGTCCAGGTTGCCATCCTCACCTCGCGGATTGCCACGTTGACCGAGCACTTCAAGACCCACAAGAAGGACAACCACGGCCGCCGTGGCCTTCTCAAGATGGTCGCACAGCGCCGGAAACTGCTGGACTACCTCAAAGGCAAGGAAGAGGCCCGGTACCAGGACCTCATCAAGCGCCTCGGCATCCGCCGCTAAGGTTTCGATCCTTTTCGGATCACCCGACGCCCGCTCTTTCCAGAGCGGGCGTTTTTCGTCACAAAGCTCCGTAACCGCCGCAACCTGCCGGACCCGCCTGATGCCAGCCGCCGTCACCCCATCGCCCGACCCCAAGCGCGTTTTCGTGCTTGGCGCCACCGGCACGATCGGGCAGGCGACGGTTGCCGCCCTTCTGGCCCGGGGCCACCACGTCACCTGTTTCCTGCGCCCGCGCGCCCCGGGCGACACGCATCTGCCCTTGCCCGATGCCGCCCGCTTGCGCTTTGGCGATGTGACCGATCCCGCCGCGCTCATTCGCGACGGGTTCCAGGGCGACCGCTTCGATGCGCTGGTGTCCTGCATGGCCTCGCGCAGCGGCACACCGCATGATGCCTGGGCCATCGACCACAAGGCCCATGTCGCGGCCCTGGCTCCGGCCCGCGATGCCGGGATCGCCCATGTCATTCTTCTGTCGGCGATCTGCGTGCAGAAACCGCGCCTCGCGTTCCAGCAGGCCAAGCTGGCGGCGGAACAGGCACTGATCGCCTCGGGCCTCACCTATTCCATCGTGCGCCCCACCGCGTTTTTCAAATCCCTCTCCGGGCAGGTCGCGCGCCTGCGCGCGGGCAAGCCTTTCCTGCTCTTCGGCGATGGCGCGCTTACCGCCTGCAAACCGATCAGCGATGCCGATCTGGGCCGCTACATCGCCTCCTGTCTCGATGATCCCGACCGGCAGAACCGGATCCTGCCCATCGGCGGCCCCGGTCCCGCGATCACGCCCTATCAGCAGGGGCAGATGCTCTTCCGCCTTCTGGGGCAAGAGCCGCGCTTTCGCCATGTGCCCCTGCGCATGATGGATGTCATCATCGCGGGGCTCGGTGCGCTCGGGCGGCTGTCTCCGACATGGCGCGACAAGGCCGAGCTGGCGCGCATCGGTCGCTACTACGCGACCGAGTCGATGCTGCTGCTCGATCCCGTCACGGGCCGTTACGATGCCGACGCCACGCCCGAGTTCGGCACCGACACGCTCGAAGCCTTCTACACCCGTCTCATCCGGGGCGAGGTGTCGGTCGATCTGGGTGATCACGCCGTGTTCTGAGTGTCGCGCAACGCCCGCCCTGTTAACCCCGCCGCGCACCGATCCCGATACCGACGTGATACCGACGTGATGCCGACGCCATGCCGATCCGGCAAAACCGCTGTTTTCATGGCTGTTAACGCCGATTCGCGGGGCTTGCGTCATCATTGCTTTCAAAATGCTTCAAACTGCGCTATGGCGCCCCCATCTGTGACGTGATGCCTCTGACCCCGGGCGCATGGGAATGGATTGGGGTCGGCGGCAATGGGGCCGCCATTGAAACGGAGGACCCGGGATACGCCCGGGAGTGCCTCCAGCTAGGAAGACATGATGTTCAAAGAAGTGAAAAAATCGATGCAGTGGGGCGAGGAAACGCTCACACTGGAAACGGGCAAGGTTGCCCGTCAGGCAGATGGCTCGGTCATCGCCACCTTGGGTGAAACCTCGGTCATGGCCAACGTGACCTTCGCCAAGGAACCCAAGCCCGGTCAGGATTTCTTTCCGCTGACCGTTCATTACCAGGAAAAATACTACGCCGCGGGCAAGGTGCCCGGCGGCTTCTTCAAGCGTGAAGCCCGTCCCACCGAGAAAGAGACCCTGACCGCGCGCCTGATCGACCGTCCGATCCGTCCGCTGTTCGTCAGCGGCTTCAAGAACGAAGTTCTTGTTATGTGCACGGTACTTAGCCACGATCTGGTCAACGATCCCGATATCGTCGCGATGATCGCTGCCTCGGCTGCGCTGACCATTTCGGGTGCGCCTTTCATGGGTCCGATCGCCGGATGCCGCGTGGGCTATTCGGATGGCGAATACATCCTCAACCCCGATGTCGAGGATATGCACGACCTTCGCAACAACCCCGATCAGCGTCTCGATCTGGTTGTCGCCGGCACCAAGGACGCCGTCATGATGGTCGAGTCCGAAGCCTACGAGCTGTCCGAAGACGAGATGCTCGGCGCCGTGACCTTCGCGCATGAACAGATCCAGCCGGTGATCGACCTGATCATCGACCTGGCCGAAGACACCGCGAAAGAGCCGTTCGACTTCTCTCCGCCGGATTACTCGGCGCTCTACGATGCCGTCAAAGCCGCTGGCGAAGACAAGGTGCGCGCGGCCTACGCGATCACCGACAAGCAGGAACGCACCGCGGCGGTCTCTGCCGCCAAGGAAGCGATCAAGGCGTCTCTCTCCGAGGAACAGCTTGAAGATCCCAACCTCGGCTCGGCCCTGAAAAAGCTCGAAGCCAGCGTCCTGCGCGGCGATGTGGTCAAGACCGGCAAGCGGATCGACGGGCGCAGCCTCGACACCGTCCGCCAGATCGTGTCCGAAACCGGCCTGCTGCCGCGGACCCATGGCTCGGCGCTGTTCACCCGCGGCGAGACACAGGCGCTGGTGGTCACCACGCTCGGCACCGGCGATGACGAACAGATCATCGATGCCCTGCATGGCAACTTCCGCTCCAACTTCCTGCTGCACTACAACTTCCCGCCCTATTCGGTCGGTGAAGCAGGCCGCGTGGGCCCTCCGGGCCGTCGCGAAGTGGGTCACGGCAAACTGGCATGGCGCGCCCTTCAGGCCGTTCTGCCCGCTCCGACCGATTTCCCCTACACCATCCGCGTCGTGTCCGAGATCACCGAATCCAACGGCTCGTCCTCGATGGCATCGGTCTGCGGCGGTTCGCTGTCGATGATGGATGCCGGTGTGCCTCTCAAGGCGCCGGTGGCCGGTGTGGCGATGGGTCTGATCCTGGAAGATGACGGCGAATATGCGGTCCTGACCGATATCCTGGGTGACGAGGATCACCTCGGTGACATGGACTTCAAGGTTGCCGGCACCGAAAAGGGCATCACCTCGCTGCAGATGGACATCAAGGTCGCGGGTATCACGCCCGAGATCATGAAGAAGGCTCTGGCGCAGGCCAAGGACGGCCGTCTGCACATCCTCTCCGAGATGGCCAACGCCCTGACCGAAGCGGGTGATTTCTCGATCCACGCACCGCGCATCGAAACGATGCAGATCCCGACCGACAAGATCCGTGAAGTGATCGGCTCGGGCAGCAAGGTGATCCGCGAGATCGTCGAACTGTCGGGCGCCAAGGTCGATATCAACGACGATGGCATCATCAAGATCGCCTCGCCCAACAACGAAGCCATCCAGAAGGCCTACGAGATGATCCATTCGATCGTCGCTGAGCCGGAAGAAGGTGGGATCTACAAGGGCAAGGTCGTGAAGATCGTCGATTTCGGCGCCTTCGTGAACTTCTTCGGCAAGCGTGACGGCCTCGTGCATGTCAGCCAGATCGAGAACCGCCGCCTGAACCATCCGTCGGATGTGCTCAAGGAAGGTCAGGAAGTCTGGGTCAAGCTTCTGGGCTTCGATGATCGCGGCAAGGTGCGCCTGTCGATGAAAGTCGTCGATCAGGAAACCGGCGAAGAAGCCAAGAAAGAGGAAGAAGCCGAAGGCTGAGGCCCTCGATCCTTCTTGTGAAACGCGGCCCCGGCAGAAATGCCGGGGCTTTTTCTTTGCGGGGTCGTGACGTGACGTTACATGCGATAGACCGGCAAAAGATGTTTAAAAATAACACTCTATGCATAAGTGTCCGGTTACGCGGTTGCAGACCCAAGGTCATCGCAGCGTGTAACGAGTGATCGATTAAGACTTCAGGCTGCGGTGCCACTCACGGGTCATACGCAAGCCGCAGGCCCTGGCCGAACCATTCGGCCAGGGCTCAAAAGGGTCACCCTGTGCGTCTTTACCGGGCATCCCCGAGGATCATGTCGGCGGCCTTCTCGGCGATCATGATCGTGGGTGAATTGGTGTTCCCGCTGGTGATCGTGGGCATCACGCTGGCATCCACCACACGCAGCCCGCCGATCCCGCGCAGCCGCAACCTGTCATCCAATGGCGCATGGCCCTCGGGGCCCATATGCACCGTGCCCACAGGATGAAAGATCGTCGTGCCGATGTCACCCGCCGCGCGTGCCAGATCCTCGTCCGACTGCAAGGCACTGCCGGGCCGGATTTCCTGTGGATCATAGCGCCGCATCGCGTCCTGCCCCATGATCTTTCGGGTCAGCCGGATCGAGGCCGCAGCAACCTGCCGGTCGCCTTCGGTCGACAGGTAATTCGGCGCGATCACCGGCGCCTCTGTCGGGTCGGGCGAGGCGATGCGCACCTCTCCCCGGCTTTCGGGGCGCAGGTTGCACACGCTGGCCGTCAGGCCGGGGAAATCGTGCAGCGGGTCTCCGAACGCATCCAGCGATAGCGGCTGCACGTGATATTCCAGATCGGGGGTGGCCAGTTCGGGGCGGGATCGGGTGAACGCCCCAAGCTGGCTTGGCGCCATCGCCATCGGCCCACTGCGCCTGAGCAGGTATTCCAGCCCGATCGCGGCCTTGCCCCACAGCGAATTGGCCAAGGTGTTCAGGGTTTTGGCCCCGGTCAGCCGCCAAGCGCAGCGCAATTGCAGGTGATCCTGCAGGTTGCGCCCCACCATCGGCGCGTCAAGCCGCACGTCGATCCCGTGCCCCTGCAACAGATCACCCGGCCCGATCCCCGACAGCTGCAGGATCTGCGGGCTGCCGATGGCACCCGCGCTCAGGATCACCTCGCCGTGCGCCCGTGCGGTTCGCACCTCGCCGCCCTGATGGTATTCCACGCCGACGGCGCGCCCCTCTTCCAGGATCAGCCTGCGTGTCTGCGCCTGCGTCTCGACCTTGAGGCCGGGGCCTGTCTGCGCCCCCAGGAAGGCCCGCGCGGTGTTCAGCCGCCAGCCCTTGCGCTGGTTGACCTTGAAATACCCCACGCCCTCATTGTCGCCGGTGTTGAAATCGCCGGTCTCGGGCAGGCCCGCCGCAATGGCCGCGGCCTTCCAGTCATCCAGCACCTGCCAATGCAGGCGCTGATTGTCGACGCGCCATTCGCCGCCCGCCCCGTGCATCTCGGAGGCGCCATCGACGTAATCCTCCGAGCGTTTGAAATAGGGCAGCACATCGTCCCAGCCCCAGCCGGTATTGCCCATCTGCCGCCAGCCGTCATAGTCGGCGGCCTGTCCGCGCAGATACAGCATCCCGTTGATCGAACTGCACCCGCCCAGAACCTTGCCGCGCGGATAAAGCAGCGCGCGCCCGTTCAGTCCCGGCTCGGGTGCGGTGCGAAAGCACCAATCCGTGCGCGGGTTGCCGATACAGTAGAGGTATCCCATCGGAATATGGATCCAATGGTAGCTGTCGCGCCCGCCCGCCTCCAGCAGCAGGACCTTGTGGCCCTGTCCGCTCAGCCGGTTGGCCAGAACGCACCCGGCGCTGCCTGCGCCGACGATGATGTAATCCCAATCCATGATCGCTCCTTGCTTGGGTGGCAGACTGGCCCGGCCCTGCGCCGCGCGCAACCCGCTCAGAGCGGCAGGGCCGTCGTGCTGAACACCGTGCGCAGGGCGAAGGATGATTGCATCTTGGCGACACTCGGCAGACGGGTCAGGTATTGCCGGTGAATGCGCGCGAAATCCTCGGTGCTTTCGGCAACGACCTTCAGGATGTAATCGGCGGCCCCCGCCGTCAGGTGGCATTCCAGCACGTCCGGGATCCGGGTCACGGCCTTTTCGAACGCTTCCAGCACCTCATCGGCCTGGGTGGCCAGCGTGATCTCGACAAAGATCGTGGCGCTGACGCCCAGCTTGCGGGGGTCCAGAAGCGCGACGTAATCCCGAATGTAGCCCTCGGTTTCAAGGCGCTGGACGCGGCGGTGACAGGCACTTGCCGACAGGTTCACCGCATCCGCCAGCTCGGCATTCGATATGCGCCCACGCCGCTGCAGAACCTGCAGCAAACGACGATCCATCGCATCCAGTGCCATTCAAGCAATACCCTTCGAATTTGAGTGTCAATACGCGCAAGATATTCGGAAAACAGCTGCATTGGCGAGGGAAATTTCAACCGAATTGCGCAGCAGATGCGACATCCTGTCACCAAAGAGCACGAGGAGGATCAGCTCATGAAAATCGGATGTCCAACCGAGATCAAACCGCAGGAATTTCGCGTCGGAATGACCCCGAACGCCGCCCGCGAGGCCGTGGCCCACGGCCATGAGGTCATCATTCAGGCCGGCGCAGGGCAGGGTGCGGGCTTCGATGATGCCGATTATGTCGCCGCAGGCGCGCAGATCATCGACACCGCCGCCGAGATCTTCGCGACCGCCGACATGATCGTCAAGGTCAAGGAGCCGCAAGCCGCCGAACGCAAGATGCTGCGCGAAGGGCAGCTTCTGTTCACCTACCTGCACCTGGCGCCCGATCCCGATCAGACCCGTGACCTGCTGGCATCGGGCTGCACCGCCATCGCCTATGAGACGGTGACCGATGATCGTGGCGGTCTGCCGCTTCTGGCGCCGATGTCCGAGGTGGCGGGCCGTCTGGCGCCCCAGGTGGGCGCCTGGACGCTGCAGAAGGCCAATGGCGGGCGTGGCGTGCTGATGGGCGGTGTGCCCGGTGTCGGCCCGGCCAAGGTGCTGGTGATCGGCGGTGGCGTGGTGGGCACCCATGCCGCGCGCATCGCAGCGGGTATGGGCGCGGATGTGACCGTGCTTGACCGGTCGCTGCCGCGTCTGCGTTACCTTGATGACGTGTTCAGCCAGCAGTTCAACACCGGCTATTCGTCGGCCGGGCTTCTGGCCGAACATCTGGGCGAAGCCGACATGGTGATCGGCGCGGTGCTGATCCCCGGCGCCGAAGCGCCCAAGCTGGTCACCCGCGCGCAATTCGCCGACATGAAGCCGGGTGCGGTGCTGGTCGATGTGGCCATCGACCAGGGCGGCTGCTTCGAGACATCCAAAGCCACCACCCATGCCGATCCGATCTACGAGGTGGACGGGATCATGCATTACTGCGTGGCCAACATGCCCGGCGCGGTGGCGCGCACCTCGACCATCGCGCTTGGCAATGCGACCATGCCGTTCATGCTGGCGCTGGCCGACAAGGGCTGGAAACGCGCCTGCGCCGAGGATCCGCATCTTCTGAATGGTTTGAACGTGCATGCCGGGCAGCTGACCTATTACGCCGTCGGCAAGGCGCTCGGGATCGACGTCATCTCGCCGCAGATGGTGGTCAAGGGCTGAGCCTCTTGTCGCCCCTCGCGGGCCGCCTCGATCAGGGGGCGGCCTGCGGTTTGGTGGTGAAATCGCTTGAGGCCCTGCGCCCACACGGCTAGATCACGTGCCAAAGGAGCGCAGGATCATGAGCCTCAACACCTTCGGACATCTGTTTCGCGTCACCACATGGGGCGAAAGCCACGGGCCCGCACTGGGCGCGACTGTCGATGGCTGCCCGCCGGGCATCCCCGTGGACGAGGCGTTTCTTCAGCAATGGCTGGACAAGCGCCGCCCGGGCCAGAACAAGAACACCACGCAGCGCAACGAACCGGATGCGGTTCAGATCCTGTCGGGTGTGTTCGACGGCCAGAGCACCGGCACGCCGATCCAGCTGATGATCGAGAACACCGATCAGCGCAGCCGCGATTACGGCGAGATATCCCAGACCTTCCGCCCGGGCCATGCCGATATCACCTATCACCAGAAATACGGGATCCGCGATTATCGCGGCGGCGGGCGCAGTTCGGCGCGTGAGACGGCCGCGCGCGTCGCGGCGGGGGGCATCGCCCGCGCGGCGCTTGGCGTGCTGGTCCCCGGACTTGAGATCAAGGGCTACATGACCCGCATGGGCGAGATCGAGATCGATCGCAGCCGGTTCGACTGGGACGCGATCGAGGGCAATGATTTCTGGATACCCGATGCGGCGGCAGCGGCCGAGTGGGAGGCCTATCTGCAGAAGCTGCGCAAGGACAAGAACTCGGTCGGGGCCGAGATCGAGGTGGTGGCGCGTGGCGTTCCGCCCGGGCTTGGGGCGCCGATCTATGGCAAGCTCGACACCGACCTGGCAGCGGCGATGATGTCGATCAACGCCGTGAAGGGTGTGGAGATCGGCGAAGGCATGGCCGCGGCCCGCCTGACCGGCACGCAAAACGCCGACGAGATCTTCATGGGCGACAGCGGCCCGGAATATTCCTCGAACCATGCGGGGGGCATCCTGGGCGGGATTTCCACCGGGCAGGATGTCGTTGTGCGTTTCGCGGTGAAGCCGACCTCGTCGATCCTGACGCCGCGCCGGTCGATCCGGATGGATGGCACACCCACCGAGGTGATCACCAAGGGCCGGCATGATCCCTGCGTCGGCATCCGCGCGGTTCCCGTGGCCGAGGCGATGATGGCCTGCGTCCTTCTGGATCACCTGCTTCTGCATCGCGGCCAGGTGGGTGACGGTCCGCGCGGCAGCATCGGCTGAGCCCACGGCCCGGTGGCGCGGGCGAGGGGCCAGCCCCTCGCGCTCCCCGGGATATTTGCGGCCAGAAGAAGGGCGCGGTCAGCCCGAGGCCTGTTTCTGGCGCGAAAGCTGTACGGCGAGGATACCGATCATCACGACCGCGACGCCGACCATGTCCCAGACCCCGAGGCTTTCGCTGAGGATCAGGGCGGCGATCACCACGCCGAAGAACGGGTTGAGAAAGTGGAAGGTGGCGGCCTTGATCGCGCCGATCCGGTTGACCAGCTTGAACCACACGAGCGTCGCTGCAAGCCCCGGGATCAACGTGGTGTAGAGGAAGGCCGCGATCAATTGCCAGCTCCAGTCGATCCGGATGGTTTCGATGCTGAGACCGGCCACCCCGAGGACGAGGCTTCCCACCAGCATCTGGAGCCCCACGATCATCAGGAAGTTGCCGCCCGACGTGGCCCCGCGCACCGTGAGCGTCGCAAGGGTCAGCGCCAGAACGCCGCCCACGCACAGGGTCAGGCCATAGAGATCGGCGCCGCCCTGCAGCCGCGATCCCATGATCACGGCCACCCCGATGACCCCGGCGACAAGGCCGAGGCCCCCCAACAGGCCGATCCGCTCGCCCAGAAGCGCCCAGCTTGCCAGCCCGACCAGCAGCGGCATCGTGGAGGCGATGATCGCGGCAAGAGACGCCTCGATGGTTTGCATCGCGACGAAGTTCAGGCCCAGGTAGAGGGCATTCTGGCAAATTCCGAAGATGATCGTGGCGCGCCATTGCGCCCTTGTCAGCCGCCAGGTCTGGCCAAGCGCCAGCGCAATCAGCACCCCGATCAGCCCCGAGACGAGAAACCGCAGGCTGAGGGCGGTCAGCGGTGGAGCCGAGGCCACGATGATCCGCGCCGATGTGAAGGCGCTGGACCACATCACCGCAAAGGCCAGCCCCATTGCCATCGCCCGAATGTCCATCTGGTGTCTCCTGAAATCGAAAAAGGGCCGCCTGTCACGGGCGACCCTTTCCCAAACATCGGGTGTTTGCAAGGTCAGCCGTTGACGCTGTCCTTGAGGGCTTTCGCGATCGTCATCTTGACGACCTTGTCGGCCTCTTTCTTGATCTGCTCGCCGGTGGCCGGGTTGCGCACCATGCGCTCGGGGCGCTCGCGGCAGTAGATCTTGCCGACACCGGGAAGGGTCACGGCACCGCCGCCCGACACTTCGCGGGTGATGATCGCGGTCACGGCGTCAAGCGCGGTGCCGGCGGATTTCTTGTCTGTGCCCATTTCTTCGGCCAGTGCCGCAACAAGCTGGGTTTTGGTCATCGGTTTTGCCATTTTATGGTCTCCTTCAACTGCCCGGTCCTTGGGCCTCGTGCGCAGAATTTAACTGTATGTTGTGACCAAACACAATGAATAGTAGGGAAAAGCAAGCGTTTTTCGGTTATTTTGCGGGGATTTTATCGCTCTAGAGGAACGCGGTTTCGCTGAAGCTGCGCAATTTCCGGCTGTGGATGCGTTCCAGCGGCGTCTGGCGCAGGGTTTCGATGGCGCGAATCCCGATCATCAGGTGGCGTGACACCTGGGTCTTGTAGAAGTCCGAGGCCATGCCGGGAAGTTTCAATTCGCCGTGCAGCGGCTTGTCGGACACACACAGAAGCGTGCCATAAGGCACCCGGAACCGGAACCCGTTGGCCGCGATCGTGGCGCTTTCCATATCGAGCGCGATGGCCCGCGATTGGCTGAGCCGTTGCACCGGGCCGGACTGATCGCGCAGCTCCCAGTTGCGGTTGTCGAGGCTGGCCACCGTGCCGGTGCGCATCACCCGCTTGAGATCATATCCCGTCAGACGGGTCTCTTGCTCGACGGCGTTTTCCAGGGCGATCTGGATTTCCGCCAAGGCCGGAATGGGCACCCAGGACGGCAGGTCGGCATCCAGCACGCGATCTTCGCGCAGATAGGCATGGGCCAGCACGAAATCGCCCAGTTGCTGCGTGTTGCGCAGGCCCGCGCAATGGCCGACCATGATCCAGGCGTGGGGCCGCAGGACGGCGATGTGATCGGTTGCGGTCTTGGCGTTCGACGGGCCGACGCCGATATTGACCAGCGTGATCCCCGACCCGTCGTCGCGCTTGAGGTGGAAGGTCGGCATCTGGGGCTGTTTCTCGGATGGAGTGACCACCTGGTCCGGGCCGGTGATCTCCGCGTTGCCGGTGCTGACGAAGGCGGTATAGCCGCTGTCGGGATCGGCCAGCATCTTCCGCGCATAGGCTTCGAACTCCGAGACATAGAACTGGTAGTTGGTGAACAGCACGTGGTTCTGGAAATGCTCGGGGTCGGTGGCGGTGTAATGCGACAGGCGCGCAAGCGAATAGTCCACGCGCTGCGCGGTAAAGGGCGCCAGGGGCTCGGTGCCGTCAGGCGCGGGCCGGCTGGTGCCGTTGACGATGTCATCATTGGTCGTGCCCAGATCCGGCACGTCGAACACGTCGCGCAGGGTAAACTCCGCCGCGCCTTCCTGCGGGACGGCCAAGCCCGGATCATTGGCCACCGCGAAGTGGATCGGCATCGGCGTGTCCGACAGGCCGATGGTCACCGGCACATCGTGGTTCTCGACCAGCAGGCCGATCTGCTGCTCGAGGTAATGCCGAAACAGATCGGGCCGGGTGATCGTGGTGGCATAGGTGCCGGGGGCGGCGACATGGCCAAAACTCAGGCGGCTGTCGATCTGCGCATGGCTGGTGGTGGTGATCCGGATCTCGGGGTAGAAGGCCCGCACGCGATGCTCCGGCTTGCCGTTTTGCAGGGCCGTGCGAAACTCGGATGCCAGAAACGCGACCGCCGCATCGTAAAGCGCCACAAGCCGCGAGACCGCAGCGCGCGGATCGGTGAATGCCTCGGGCGCCGGTCCCTCGGGTGTCTTGAACCGGGCGATGCCGTCGATCCTCATTTCTGCTGTCCTCATGTGGTTCGCACTCCGGTCGCTTGCACGTTGACACGCCCCAAGGCGGCATTCAAGCTGACGCCGCGCGCTCAACGAGGATGCCATGGATCTTGAAACTGTCACGCCTGAGGCGTTCGGTGCCTCGCTGCGCGGGTTCGGCTTCAATATCCTTGTGCGGGATGTGCCGCGCAGCGCCCGGTTCCTGTCGCAGGTCTTCGGACTGTCCATTCACCGGCTCAGTCCCGATTTCGCCATCGTCGCGCAGGGCGGCAACGTGATGCAGCTTCATGCCGATGGCACCTATCACGCCAATCCGCTCCTGGGGCTTTTGCCGGAAAATCCGCCGCGTGGCGCAGGGATCGAAATCCGGCTGTATGACTGCGATCCGGACAGGGCCGCAGACCGCGCCGAGGCGGCGGGAGGCACCGTGCTGCAATCCCCCGCCGACAAGCCGCATGGCCTGCGAGAGGCCTATATCCTGTGCGCGGACGGCTATGCCTGGGTGCCGTCCCGCCCCCTTGCCGAAAATCCTGAAGGAGACATTACATGACCGCCATCACGCAGCTTGCCCCCAATCTCGACCATTGGCAGGAGCGCGTCGATCTTGCCGCTGCCTTCCGCTGGACCGCGCGCCTGAACATGCACGAGGCGGTGGCCAATCATTTCAGCCTGTCGATCAATGACGACGGCACCCGGTTCCTGATGAACCCAAACCAGATGCATTTCGCCCGGATCAAGGCCAGCGATCTGATCGAGGTGGATGCCAACGATCCCGACACCCTCTCGCGGCCCGGCGCGCCCGATCCCACCGCCTGGGGGCTGCATGGCGGTCTGCACCGGCATTGCCCGCATGCGCGTTGTGCGATGCATGTGCACTCGATCCATGCCACGGTCCTGGCCAGCCTGGCCGACAGCCGTTTGCCGCCGATCGACCAGAACTGCGCCACCTTCTTCAACCGCTACGTGATCGATGACGGCTATGGCGGGCTGGCCTTCGAGGACGAGGGCGAGCGCTGCGCCGCGCTGTTCTCGGACCCCAGGCAGAAGGTGATGATCATGGGCAATCACGGCGTGATGATCATCGGCGACAGCGTGGCCGACACGTTCAACCGGCTCTATTATTTCGAACGCGCCGCCGAGACGTATATCCGCGCGCTGCAGACCGGGCAGAAGCTGCGCGTTCTCTCGGACGAGGTGGCCGAAAAGACCGCGCGCGAACTCGAGGAGTATCCCGGACAGGCCGAACAGCACCTGTCCGAGCTCAAGGCCATCCTGGATGCCGAGGGTTCGGACTACGCGGCTTAGGCCGGGCGCAGTCCGGTTTCCACCAGCAGCCCCTTGCGCTTGGCCTCGTAATAGTAGCCGCGCGCATACCAGCCGATCGCGGCATCCGGATCGCCATCCGCCACCAGGTACGCGCCGCGCAGATACCTGACGGCATATTTCAGGTTGGTTTCCGCATCCAGCAGATCATCGGGCTGGCCGCGAAACCCCATCGTGCGCGCGGTTTGCGGCAGGATCTGCAGCAGGCCGTAATAGGGCCCGTTGCGCGCCCAGGGCCGATGGGTGCTTTCGCGGATCGCCAGACGGTGCACCAGTGACCGTGGCACGCCGTTCAGATCCGCATATTCGTTGATGAGCGCGCGCAGCTCGGGCGTTTCGTTGGGATGAAGCGGCGGTTCGGTCGGGCCTTGCGTGGCGGTGACCGGGACATCGCGCGCGGCGCATCCCGAAAGCGCGGCGGCGCACAGAACGGCAAGGGCGGAACGGCGGCTGAACATCTGCATGGGAACTCCACATTGACCCTGTGCCGCATAGTGCCACCGCGCGCGGCCCCTGCACCAGCCCCGGTTTCGCGATCCGCGAAAGATCGCCCATCCGCCCCTTGCCTTTGCCGCCGGGATCGCCAATTCATGACGCATGACCAAGACACTCCTTTCCTTCGGCCATGGGTTTTCGGCCCGCGCCCTGTCGCCGCTGCTGCTGGCGCGGGGCTGGACGATCCATGGCACCACCCGGTCCCCCGACAAGGCCGATGCGCTTTCGTCCGAAGGCGTGAGGCCGATCCTCTGGCCGGATGGCGACCTCTCCGAGGCGCTCGACAGCGCCACCCATATCCTGATTTCGGCAGGTCCGGATGCCGATGGCGACCCGGTGCTGAACCTGTGCCGGGACCGGATCGCCGCCATTGCGCCTCGGCTCGAATGGGTGGGGTATCTTTCGACCACCGGCGTCTATGGCGATCATCAGGGCGGTTGGGTGACCGAGGACACGCCCCTGACCCCCTCGACCCGGCGGGGGCAGATGCGCGTCGATGCCGAAGCCGCGTGGCAGGCCATTCCCGGCCTGCCGCTGCATATCTTCCGGCTTGCGGGGATCTATGGCCCCGGTCGCGGCCCGTTCGAAAAGGTCCGCCAAGGCACCGCGCGGCGTATCGTGAAACCCGGTCAGGTGTTCAGCCGCATCCATGTCGATGACATCGCGCAGGTCCTGCTGGCCTCGATCGACCGGCCAAATCCCGGCGCGGCCTATAATCTTTGTGATGACGATCCCGCACCGCCCGAGGACGTGATCGGCCATGCCGCGGAATTGCTGGGCCTGCCCCTGCCGCCCGAAGTGCCCTTCGATGAGGCCGACATGACGCCGATGGCCCGCAGTTTCTATGCCGAGTCCAAACGCGTCGACAACAGCCGCATGAAGAACGAGCTTGGCGTCACCCTGATCCACCCCGATTACCGCACCGGCCTGCGCGCCTTGCTCGAACAGGATGGCGGTGCCTGAGACGGGTGTGCAGGTCCATCCCCGGACCGGCCGGGATGATTTATCTCATGGCACGTCGCGGGTTTGGCTCTAGGCTGGGGGTCTCTTCAACGGACCCGTGATGCGCAACCTGATCGTCATATCGCTGCTGCTGGCCCTGCCGCCCGGTCTCCTGCTGGCCCATGCCGCCGAGCAGGGCTTCGTGCTGTTGCTGCCCACCGATATCTACATCTCGGCCGGGGGCGCCAGCGTGGCGCTGACGGTCGCCCTGCTGGCGGCGCTTCCGGCCTGGGTGGCGGCGCGGCTGTTTCGGCCCATCGTGCTGATCCCGCGCCCCGATGTGCCGCTGCATCACCTGACAAGCTGCCTGTCCGCCCTTTTCCTGGCCTTTCTGGTCTGGCGCGGTTTTACCGGGCCGCGCGATCCTCTGGTCAATCCGCTGCCGCTTTTCGTCTGGACGGTGTGGTGGATCGGGCTGGTGTCGCTGCAAGGGCTGATCGGCAATCACTGGCGCTGGACGAATCCCTGGACCGGCCCTGCTGCACTCCTGTCCCGGCTGACCGGGTCGCGGCCCCTGCTGCGCTATCCGTCGCGGCTCGGCTATCTGCCGGGGATCGTGATCTTCCTGGCCTTCGCGGGGTTTCTTCTGGCCGATCCCGCGCCTGCCGATCCGCACAGGCTGGCGATCTTTGCGGGCGGGTACTGGTACCTGACGCTGATGGGGGTCACGCTCTTTGGTCCACGCTGGCTCTTGCGCGGCGAGGCGCTGACCATCCTGATGCGCATCTATGCGCAGATGGGCCTCTTTGGCAGGGGGCAGGGCCGCATCGCGGTGGGGCTTTGGGGCTGGCAGGTCCTGCGGTCCGCGCCGGTCCCCCTCGGGCTGGCGGTGTTCATCATCATCCTGCTGGGCACCGGCAGCTTCGATGGCCTGAACGAGACATTCTGGTGGATGGGTCTTCTGGGCCTCAACCCGCTGGAATTTCCCGGCCGCTCCGCCGTCATCTTCCAGACACTCGCGGGGTTGCTGATCGCCAACGCGGCCCTGATTGCGGTCCTTGCCCTGTGCCTGTGGCTGGGCGAGCGTATCGCCGGCACAGACCGTTCCTTGCGCCAGGCCCTCTGCCTGTTCGCGCCCACGATCCTGCCGATCGCCCTTGGCTATCATCTGGCCCATTACCTCACCAGTGCGATGGTCGACGGGCAATATGTGCTGATGGCGCTGACCGATCCCCTGGGACGTGGCGCGGATCTTCTGGGGCTGGGGCCGTTTTTCGTAAGTACCGGCTTTTTCAATACCCCGGGCACGGTCAAGGCGATCTGGCTGACCCAGGCCGGGGCCGTGGTGATCGGCCATGTCATCGCGATCCTGCTGGCCCATGCGCTGGCGGTGCGCGGGCAACAGGCCACGTGGCGCGCGGTGCTGGGGCAGGCGCCGCTGGCGCTGTTCATGATCGGCTATACGGTCTTCGGTCTTTGGCTGCTGGCATCGCCGCGCGGGATGTGACCCGGCAAACAGACTGGACAAGCCCGCTTGCGCTCCGCAAACTCGTCCCCATGCGGCCATCCGTGCCATATGCCCAGACAGGGAGGATCCCACCATGACCACTGCCCCCAAAGGACCAACACGCCGCGCGGCGCTCGGCACGCTTGCCGGGGGGGCCATCGGCGCGGCAAGCCTGCCTCTCTGGGCGCGTTACACCCATGCCCAGAGTGCCGAGCCGATCCGCATCGGCTTCCAGGTCCATCGCACCGGCATCGGCGCCGCCTATGGCCGCTGGTATGACCGCACCACGCAAGCCGCCGTCAAGCTGATCAACGATGCCGGCGGCATCAATGGCCGCCCGATCGAGATCGTGGCCGAGGATGACGGCACCGACCCCAAGCGCGGCGCCGAAGTGGTCGAGAAATTCGCCACGCAGCACAAATGCGACATCGGCTTCGGCACGCTGTTCTCGCATGTCGTGATCGGCTCCGCCCCCCGCGCCGGCGAGTTGAAACTGCCCTATTTCGTGGTTTCCGAAGGGCATCACGTGGCCTCGGGCATGCTCAACCGCTACACGCTCCAGCCCGGCATCACCGACGTGAAAAGCCAGGTGCGCGCGATGTCGCCCTTCGTGGCCTCCAACCTCGGCAAGAAGGTCACCATGGTGTTTCCCGATTTCGCCTTCGGCCATGATCACCGGGATTTCTTCACCGCCGCGATCGAGGAACAGGGCGGGCAGGTGCTCGAACATATCGCCATCCCCCCGGCCGAAACCTCGTTCACCCGGTATTTCCCCAAGATCCCCCGCGAGACCGAGGTGGTCTATCACGTCATGGTCGGCCCCGCCGTCCTGACCTTCGTCAAGGAACTGGGCGAGTTTTTCGGCCCCTCCCGCCCCGAGATGTTCGGCTTCATCGACAGCCTCGAAGCGGTGGCGATCGACAGTCCCGGCCTCGAGTTCCTCGAAGGCACCTATTTCTGGGAGGGCATGCCGCGCCACGCGCAGCCCGATCAATCCGAGCATGACAGGTTCTACCGCGAGCAGGTGGGTGTGGATGCCCGTGGGGCCTCGGTCACCGACCCGACGGACATCTCGACCTATGCCCATATGTTCGGATGCTGGGAGACGCTCTATACCGTCAAGGCCGGGATGGAAGCGGCGGGCTATCGCGGCCCTGCCGATCGCCCGGCGCTGATCGAGGCGGTCGAGGCGATGACCGAGATCCCCCACTCACGCGAACATCCGCAGGGCGCCAAGATCTTCAACGGCAAGACCCATCAGGTGTTCGGCCATCAATACATCTCTCGCGTCGAAGGCGGCCGCCTGGTCAAGGTGCACACCACCTCGATCGAGGATACCCTCTATCCCGACGAGGTGGATTACACCACGCAGCCGCTCTGATCGCCCGGTCTCGATCCGGTCTCGATCCGGCCCGGCGCCGATCCCGCATGGGCTGTCTCGCGCGGGGCGGCGCGGGTCGGCAAGGGTCGCTCATGCCAACGCGCCCCGCAGGGCCAGCTGCGCGATGCGCTGCAGGATGTCGGCAAGATGCGGGCGCAGCGCCTCGGCGCGCTCGTGCAGATAGGGCCAGGGCGGCGCCTCGTCCATGTAGGTGGATTGCGCAAGCTCCATCTGGATCGCGTGCAGTCCGGTCTCGGGCTGCCCGTAATGCCGTGTGGTCCAGCCCCCCTTGAAGCGCCCATCGGTCACGCTGGTATATCCTTGCGCCGCATGGCAGACCTCTTCCACCGCCGCCGTGATCGCTTGCGCGCAACTCGTGCCGCCATTGGTGCCGATGTTGAAATCCGGCAGCCTGCCCTCGAACAGGAATGGAATGTGCGACCGGATCGAATGGCAATCATACAGCACCGCAACCCCGTGCTTTCGCCGCACGCGGTCCAACTCCTCCCGCAGGGCCGCGTGATAGGGGGCGTGCCAAGTCTCGCGCCGATGCTCCACCTCGCCACCCGATGGCGGCACCTCCCATATGGGCGCGCCGTCGAAATCCGTCAGCGGCACCAGCCCGGTGGTGTTCTGCCCGGGATAGAGGCTCTGCCCCGACGGATCGCGATTGGCATCGATCACATAGCGGTGGAAGGTCGCGCGCACCGTGGTCGCGCCCTCCAGCACCCCGTCATAGAGCTTGTGAATGTTCCAATCCGTATCGGCCAGCGCGCGGCCCCTTGCGTTCAGCCGCGCCCGGATCTCCGGTGGCACATATGTGCCCGTATGCGGCAGGCCCAGAACGACCGGACCATCGCCGCGCCTCACCTCGACAGGGTGCATTCCGTCGCTCCTTCTTCTTGGGCCAAATACCCCGGGGTGAATTGGCCGCAGGCCAAGAGGGGCAGGGCCCCTCACCGACCTTTGCAAGATGTCATGCGGTCCGCTCATGGCACCGGCTCCAGCCGCGCCGCCGCTGTTGATCTGCGAGTCGTTCCATGAAATTTGTCTCTACAGGGTCCATGGGTCAAGACAGGGCGGTTTCATGAACGTGATCTGGGCACAACAGGCCTTGCTGCCTGTCGGATGGGCGCATGACGTCACGGTCCGTATCGACGCCTCAGGGCGTATCGTCGATGCCGTGCCCGGTCAGCCCCCTTCGGGAACGCGGACGGGCATATTGGTGCCCGCGCCGGTCAACGCCCATTCCCATGCCTTCCAACGCGCCATGGCGGGCCTGACCGAAACGCGCGGGACGGACCCGCATGACAGTTTCTGGACATGGCGCAGGCTGATGTACCGCTTCCTCGATCACCTGACCCCCGATCAGGTGCAGGCCATCGCGGCGCTCGTGCAGATGGAGATGCTCGAAGCGGGCTATGCCACCAATGTCGAATTCCATTACCTGCATCACGCACCGGGTGGCGTGCCCTATGACGCGCTGTCCGAAATGGCGCAGCGCATCATCGCCGCGGCGCAGGACACCGGGATCGGCCTGACGCTCTTGCCGGTGCACTACCGCTTCGGCGGCTGTGACCGTCGCGCGCTGACCGCCGGTCAGATCCGCTTCGGCAATGATCCCGACCGCTTCGCGCGCCTGCTGGAAGACAGCCGTGCCGCCCTCGGGGTGCTGCCGCCCGATGCGCGGCTCGGTGTGGCGCCGCACAGCCTGCGCGCCGTCAGCCCCGATGATATCGCCCGTGCCGCGGATCTGGCGCAGGGCGGGCCGGTGCACATGCATCTGGCCGAACAACTGGCCGAGGTCGATGAAGTGCAGGCCGCCCTTGGCGCGCGCCCCGTCGAATGGCTGCTCGATCATGCGCCTTTGGATGGGCAATGGTGCCTGATCCACTGCACCCAGATGCAGCCCCATGAAGCCGTGGCGCTGGCCGAAACCGGCGCCGTCGCGGGCCTGTGTCCGATCACCGAATCAAGTCTGGGCGACGGGATATTCGATGCCGTGCGCTGGATGGGGGCGGGCGGGCGCATCGCCATCGGCTCGGATTCCAACATCCGCATCGCCCTGTCCGAAGAACTGCGCACGCTCGAGTATTCGCAACGCCTGCGGGACCGGTCACGCGCCGCCCTTGCCACGACCGCGCACAGCAGCGGTCGGCGGCTCTTCGATGCGATCTGCGCCGGTGGGGCGCGCGCGGCGGGCCGTGACAGCGGACGGATCGCTCCGGGATTGCTGGCGGATCTGGTGGCGCTGGATGCCAGCCATGTCGATCTGCTGGATCAGACCGGCGACGCGCTTCTGGATTGCTGGATCTTCGCAGGCTCCGATGCGCTTGTGCGCGATGTCTGGTCCGCAGGCCGCCACGTGGTCCGCGATGGGCGCCACCATGCGCGCGACGCGATCGTCGCGGCCTATGCGGCAGCCATCAGGCCCTTGCGCGGCGTCTTGTGACCGAAACCTAGCCTAGCCTTGCCTGCCGAGCGATCAATCGTCGCTTTCGCGGGCATAGACATCCTCGTAGCGGATGATGTCGTCTTCGCCCAGGTAGCTGCCGGTCTGCACTTCGATCAGGGTCATCGGCACCTTGCCGGGGTTCTCCATCCGGTGCACCGCGCCAAGCGGGACATAGACGGACTCGTTCTCGCTCACCAGCTTGACCTCGTCGTCGATCGTCACCTTGGCGGTCCCCGACACCACGATCCAATGCTCGGCCCGGTGCACGTGGCTTTGCAGGCTCAGCGCCGCACCCGGCTTGACCACGATGCGCTTCACCTGGAACCGGCCTGACAGCGCCAGCGTCTCGAAATAGCCCCAGGGCCGGTGATCGCGGGCAAAGCTGTCCGCCTGCGCCACGCCCTTGGCGCGCAGCGCCTTGACCACTGCGCCCACATCCTGCGTGCGCGCCATGTCCGCCACCAGCACCGCGTCGGGCATCGCCACCACCAGCGTATCCTTCAGGCCAAGCCCCACGACCTCCAGCCCCTCGCTTTCCGACCGGATCAGGCTGCGCTCGCACTCGATCGCCGTGGCCGGCCCCGACAGGGTCACACCGCTTGCATCCGCCCCGGCCTCCTGCTGGACGGCGGCCCAGCTTCCCAGGTCCGACCAGTGATGCGCATAGGGCACCACCGACAGGTTGTCCGCCCGCTCCATCACCGCGAAATCGACCGAGATGCTCTCGGCCCCGGACCAGGCTTCTGGGTCGAGCCGCAAGAAGCCCAGATCGGCGCGCGCCGTGTCCACCGCCGCGCGCACGGGCGCCACAAGGCCCGGCGCGTGGGTTTCGTAGGCGGCGATGATATCGCGCGCCGCGAACAGGAAGATCCCTGCGTTCCACAGGTAGGTCCCGGCCTCCAGCATCGCTTTCGCCGTCTCGAGATCGGGCTTTTCCACGAAGCGCCGCAGCGGCATCGCCGCCCCCGTCCCGTCAGGCGCATCGCCCAGATCAAGATAGCCATACCCCGTCTCGGCATGGCTGGGCGCGATCCCGAAGGTCACCAGCCGGCCTGCGCGGGCCGCCTCGGCGCCCTTGGCGATGGCGGCGTGAAAGGCGCCCGTGTCGGGGATCACGTGATCCGACGGCGCCACCAGCATCAGCGCCTCGGGGCTGTCCTTGGCCAGCTGCAGGGCGGCGGCCAGAACGGCGGGGGCGGTGTTGCGCGCCTCGGGCTCGATCAGGACCGGCCCGGGCTCGATCCCCGCCTCCAGCAGCTGCTCGGTCACCATGAAGCGGAAATCGGCATTGGTCAGCACCATTGGGGCGGAGAACTCCAGCCCCTCGCCCTGACCGCTCAACCGCCGGGCGCAGGCCTGCAGCAGGCTTTCCTCGCCCATGATCCGCGCGAACTGCTTGGGATAGCTCTTGCGCGACAACGGCCAAAGCCGCGTCCCTGATCCGCCACAAAGAATAACCGGTGTAATCGCCTGCATCTCTATCTTACCTTGCCGAATGTCCATCTCGCCCCAGTCTTGCCCGGTCATTTGGGCAAGCCAAGGGCGCATCGCGGGCAATCTGTGGGCCCTGCGTCAGCATTCCTTCTGTACCGCGGCCACCACATCATCGAGAACCTTGTCCAGCATGGCAGGGTCCACCGCCTCGGCCATGACCCGGATCAAGGGCTCGGTGCCCGATTTGCGGATCAACAGCCGCCCGTCCCGGCCAAGTGCCTTCTCGCCCCTGGCAATCGCCTCCTGCACCGCGTCCGTCTCAAGCGGCGCCTTGCCGAACTCATAGCGCAGGTTGATCAGCTTTTGCGGCACCGGATCGAAGACATGCGCCAGCAGGCTGGCCTTCTGGCCGGTCTCGACCATGCAGGCCAGGAATTGCAGCGCCCCGATCAGCCCGTCTCCGGTGGTGGCGTAATCCGTCATCACGATATGGCCCGACTGCTCGCCGCCAAGCGAATGCCCGCCCGCGCGCATCGCCTCGACGACGTATCTGTCGCCCACGGCGGTCCGCTTCATGGCGATGCCGCGGTCGTTCAGATACCGCTCCAGCCCGAGGTTCGACATGACGGTTGCCACCAGCGCATCGCCCGCCAGCCGGCCTTCCTGATGCCAGCGCCCCGCGATCAGGCCCATGATCTGATCCCCATCGGCGATCTGGCCCTTCTCGTCGATCAGCACCACGCGATCCGCGTCGCCATCAAGGCAGATGCCGATATCGGCGCGCGTCTCGATCACCTTCTTGGCTGCGGTCTCGGGATGGGTCGAGCCGCAGTTGCGGTTGATGTTGAACCCGTCCGGCTCCACCCCGATCGAGATCACCTCGGCGCCAAGCTCCCACAGGACGGCGGGGGCGGTCTTGTAGGCGGCGCCATTGGCGCAATCCACCACGATCCGCAGCCCATCCAGACGCCGCCGGGAGGGAAAGGTCGTCTTGGCATATTCCACGTACCGGCCCATGGCATCGTCAAAGCGCTTGGCTCGTCCGATGTTTTCCGGGGCGGCGGCCTGTATGCCGCTGTTCATCAGCGCCTCGATCCCGGCCTCGGCCTCATCGCTCAGCTTGAAGCCATCCGGCCCGAAGAACTTGATCCCGTTATCCGAGGCCGGGTTGTGACTGGCCGAAATCATCACCCCCACATCGGCGCGCAACCCGTGCGTCAGGTAGCCGATCGCCGGCGTCGGCATCGGCCCCAACAGGAACACGTTCATCCCGGTCGAGGTGAACCCCGCCGTCAGCGCGTTCTCGATCATGTAGCCCGACAGCCGCGTGTCCTTGCCGATGACCACCCGGTGCTCCTGCGTGTCGCGGCGGAAATACCGTCCCGCCGCCGCCCCCAGCTTCAGCGCGATCTCCGCCGTCATCGGCCAGCTGTTCGCGCGGCCTCGTACACCGTCGGTGCCGAATAGTTTCTGGGACATGCCCTGCGTCCTTTATGTCTGCGATGCCCGTAACACCTCACCCCCGTTCAATACCTGCGCCGTGCGCCGCTGTCCAATGGCGGATCATGTCCCCCGGCCATCCGCTGCCGGTCTCTGGTTTTCGCGCCACGGTTGCCTGCGCCCCCTGCGAACGGTCATTGACGCACCTGCCGCAGGGCGGCATTAAGAAGGCGTAGGGCAGGGGTGCGAAAGGTAAAAAGCCATGAAAATCGCGATGATCGGAACCGGCTATGTCGGGCTTGTCTCGGGTGTGTGTTTCTCGGACTTCGGACATGACGTGGTCTGCGTGGACAAGGACCCCCGCAAGATCGAGATGCTCGAACGTGGCGAGGTGCCGATTTTCGAACCCGGTCTCGATGCCCTTCTGGAAAAGAACGTCGAAGCCGGCCGCCTGTCCTTCACCGGTGATCTGGCGCAGGCCATCGACGGGGCCGAGGCCGTGTTCATCGCCGTCGGCACGCCCACCCGGCGCGGCGACGGTCACGCCGATCTGACCTATGTGATGGCCGCCGCCGAGGAAATCGCCCGCGCCGCCAGCCAGTATGTCGTCGTCGTCACCAAGTCCACCGTTCCCGTCGGCACCAACCGGCAGGTCAAGCAGGTGATGAAAAAGGCCAATCCCGATCTGGATTTCGACGTGGCCTCCAACCCCGAATTCCTGCGTGAAGGCGCCGCGATCGAGGATTTCATGAAGCCCGACCGCGTCGTCGTCGGTGTCCAGTCCGAGCGCGCCGCCGATGTCATGGCCGAGATCTACCGCCCGCTCTACCTGCGTGAATTCCCGATCCTGACCACCGATCTCGAATCCGCCGAGATGATCAAATACGCCGCCAACGCCTTTCTGGCGACCAAGATCACCTTCATCAACGAAATCGCGGCCCTTTGCGAACGCACCGGCGCCGATGTGAAGCAGGTCGCGCAGGGCATGGGCCTTGACGGGCGGATCGGCAACAAGTTCCTGCATGCCGGGCCCGGCTATGGCGGCAGCTGTTTTCCCAAGGACACCCGCGCCCTGGCCCGGACGGGCCAGGAACATGGCATACCCCTGCACATCACCGAGGCGGTGATCGCCGTGAACGAGGATGTCAAACGCCGGATGATCGACAAGCTGCTCGACATGTGCGACGGCTCGTTCAATGGCAAGACGATCGGCGTCCTCGGGGTGACCTTCAAGCCCAACACCGATGACATGCGCGAGGCGCCCGCGCTGACCATCGTGCCATCGCTCGTCGGCGGCGGCGCCAAGGTGCGCGTCTGCGATCCGCAGGGCCGGCGCGAAGGAGAGCACATGCTGCCCGGCGTGCAATGGCATGAAGATGCCTATAAATGCGCCAATAACGCCGATCTTCTGGTGATCCTGACCGAATGGAACGAGTTCCGCGCCCTCGATCTCAAGCGGATTGCGCGCAAGATGGCTACGCCGCGTCTGGCCGACCTGCGCAACATCTATTCGGTCAAGGACGCCAGGCGCGCCGGCTTCGAGGCTTATGAAAGCATCGGACGCTCGGGGTTCATCGCCCCTGCCTCGGAAGATCGCAAAACGGCCTGATCACCGCGCGTCGCCGGCCAGCCGCCGTTCCACCAGCCGTGCCCAGAATTCCGCACCGGGTGTCAATGCGGCGTCGTTGAACTCGTAATCGCTGGAATGCAGCGGGCGGGCGTGCCGTCCTTCGGTGCCATTGCCCATCAGCACGAAACAGCCCGGCACTTTTGCCGCCATATGGGCGAAATCCTCGGAAAACAGCTTGGGCGCGCAGGCCCCGTCCATGTCCATGCCCAGACCCTCGGCTGTCGCCACCGCCTCGGCCACCGGGCCGGGGGCATTGATCGTCGGTGGAAAGATCGTGTCGTAGCTGACCGTCGCGCCGACCCCATGCGCGGCGCAAACGCCCTCCACCAGCTGTCGCATGGCGGCCTCGATGGCGGCGTTGGTCTCGGGCGTCAGGGCGCGCGCATCACCGCTCAGCTTTGCCTGTCCGGGCAGCACGTTGCGCCGCCCGTCGGTGGTGAATTCCGTGACCGACACGACACCGTTCTGCGCCGGGTCCAGCTTGCGTGACACGATCGTCTGCAGCGCGCCGACGATCTGCGCGCCCACGGTGATCGCATCCACGCCCATATGCGGCAGGGCGGCATGACCGCCGCGCGCCGAAACCTCGATCTCGAACAACGCCTCGCTGGCGGTGATCGGCCCGGCGCGTGTGGCGAACCGGCCGACCGGCAGGCCGGGGATGTTGTGCGCGCCATAAATCTCGTCGATGGCGAACCGCTCGAACAGCCCATCCGCGATCATCGCGGCGGCGCCTTCGCCATGTTCCTCGTTGGGCTGGAAGACGAACACCGCGCGCCCGCTGAAATCGCCGCCCTCGGCCAGCAGCTTGGCGGCCCCAAGCGCCATGGTCATATGCCCGTCATGGCCGCAGGCATGCATCTGCCCCGCGATCCCGGATGCATGCTCCAGCCCCGTCTGCTCGGTGATCGGCAGCGCGTCCATATCGGCCCGGATGCCGATGCTGCGCGTGCCATTGCCCCTTTGAAGCACACCCACAACGCCGCTTCTGCCGATGCCGCGATGCACCTCCAGCCCGAAGCTCTCCAGCAACCCGGCCACGCGCTCGCTGGTCCAGGGCAGGTCAAAGCCCAGTTCCGGGTGCCGGTGAAACGCCTGTCTCCAGGCGCGCATCTGCGGGTCCAGGCGGGTGCTGCGCTCCATGCGACTACCCCTTGGGCGCGATCAGGATCGCGCGGAAATCGTTGACATTGGTCAGGGTCGGCCCGGTCACCACCTGGTCGCCGATCGCCCCGAAAAAGGAATGCGCATCGTTGCGCGCCAGCGCCTCGGCCGCGTCCACACCCGCCGTGCGCGCCTTGTGCAGCGTGTCCGGCCCGAGGGCCGCCCCTGCCACCTCGGCGGCACCGTCCACCCCGTCGGTATCGCAGGCCATCGCATGGATGCCCTCGGCCCCGTCCAGGGCAATCGCCATGGCCAGCGCATATTCCGCGTTCGGCCCGCCCACGCCATCGCCCTTGCGCGTCACCGTCAACTCTCCGCCCGACAACAGAAGCACCGGCGCATCCCCCGGCCCAAGCGCGCCCTGGATTTCCAGGGCCAATGCCGCGTGATCGCGGGCCAGCTCACGCGCCTCGCCTTCCAGCGCATCGCCCAGCACCCGCACGTTCAGCCCTTCGGCCCGTCCGATCTCGGCTGCGGCCTCCAGGGATTGCGACGGCGCGGCATAGATCACGTTCTCGACCCCCGACAGCCTCGGATCGCCCGGCGGCACGACGCCGCTCTGCCCCTCCAGCGCATCGCGCACCGAGTGCGGCACCTCGATCCCGTGCCGCTCCAGTATGGCGCGCGCATCGGCGGGCGTGCTGGCATCCCCCACCGTCGGCCCCGAGCCGATCATCGCCGGATCATCGCCCGGCACGTCCGAGATCAACAGCGCCAGCATCCGCGCGGGATGTGCCGCGGCGGCCAGTTGCCCGCCCTTCACCCGGCTCAGATGCTTGCGCACCACGTTCATCTGGCCGATCGGCGCCCCCGAGGACAGGAGCGCCGCGTTCACCGCCTGTTTCTCCTCCAGTGTGATCGCCCCCGCAGGCTGCACCAGCAGCGCCGACGCCCCGCCTGAGATCAGCGCCAGCACCATGTCCCCCTCGCCAAGCCCCCGCACCAGCTCCAGCATCCGGGCCGTGGCCTCCAGCCCGGCGGTATCCGGCACGGGATGCGCGGCTTCCACGATCTCGATCCCCTTGCAGGGCCGGGCATAGCCATAGCGCGTGATCACCAGCCCCTCGCAGGGGCCATAGACGGCTTCGGCGGCCTCGGCCATCCGCGCGCTCGCCTTGCCGGCGCCGATCACCACCAGCCGTCCCTCGGGGCGCTCGGGCAGAGCCTGTGCCAGGCTTTGCATCGGGTCGGCGACTTCGACCGCCCGGTCGAACAGGCGGCGCAGGAAGGGGATCGGATCGGACATCGGGAAACGGGCCTTTCGCATGTGACACGCGGCACCCTAAAGCGTTTCGCTGGAAACCTGAATCACAGAATTGCGCCACATGCAGGGCCCTGTCCGATGTGCCGAGCGGCCGCCTGCAAACATCAGCACAGCTTGACAATCCAAGGGTGGCGCGCGACAGACGCGGCCATGTTCATGACCTTTCTCCAGGTGGCCCTCGGCGGCGCGATCGGTGCGATGCTGCGCTTTGGCACGGGCCTTGCGATGCTGCGGCTTGGCGGCCCCGGCTTCCCAATCGGCGTGCTCAGCGTCAATGTGCTCGGCTCTTTCCTGATCGGGGTCTTCGCCGTGGTCTCGACCCACAAGGGGCTGATGCATCTCAATCCGCTGGTGATGGCCGGGCTTCTGGGCGGGTTCACCACCTTCTCGGCCTTCTCGCTCGAGGCGTTCACCCTCTATGAACGCGGTCAGCTCGGCTCGGCGGGGCTTTACGTGGTGTTGTCGGTCATCGGCTCCCTGGGCGCATTGGCGCTTGGCGTCTGGATCGCACGGGGGATATGGGCATGAGCGGCGTTCAGACAGTGACGGTCACCGAGGGCGATTCAGACCAGCGGCTCGATCGCTGGCTGCGCCGGCATTTCCCGCATGTCTCTCAGGGGCGCATCGAGAAACTGTGCCGCAAGGGCGAGCTTCGCGTCGATGGCGGCCGCGTCAAGGCCAGCACCCGCCTCCTGGCTGGTCAACAGGTCCGCATCCCGCCGCTTCCCGATCCCGGCCAGATCGACACAAGCGCGCCGCACAGCCGCATCAGCGACGCCGACGCGCGCATGATCCAATCCGCCGTGATCTACCGCGATGACCACATCATCGCGCTCAACAAGCCTCCGGGCCTGCCGGTGCAGGGCGGCAGCAAGCAGACCCGCCATGTCGACGGGCTGGCCGACGCGCTGCGCTTCGGCGCCGAGGAAAAGCCCCGCCTGGTCCACCGTCTGGACAAGGACACCTCGGGTGTCCTGATCCTCGCCCGCAGCCGCGCCGTGGCCAAGACCCTGACCGCCGGGTTCCGCCATCGAGACACCCGCAAGATCTACTGGGCCGCCGTCGCCGGTGTGCCAAGCCCGCGCATGGGCACGATCCGCTTCGGCCTGGTCAAGGCGCCCGGGCATGGCGCGCAGGGCGAGGGCGAAAAGATGCTCTGCCTGCATCCCGAGGCCGTCGACAGCACCCCCGGCGCCAAGCGGGCGACCACGGATTTCGCGGTGATCGAATCCGCCGGGGCGCGCTGTGCCTGGGTGGCGCTTGTGCCGGTGACGGGCCGCACCCACCAGCTGCGCGCCCATATGGCCGAGATCGGTCATCCCATCGTGGGCGACGGCAAATATGGCGGCTCGGGCCAGGAAAACATGGGCGATGGCTGGGGCGCGCAACTGGGTGGCGAGATCAGCCGCAAACTGCATCTGCATGCCCGGTCCCTGACGCTGGAACACCCCGTCTCTCGCGCCCGCCTGCATCTGACCGCGCCCTTGCCGGATCACATGAAACGCACCTGGGACATGTTCCAGTGGCAGACGTCCGAAGCGCCCGAAGATCCCTTCGAGGACCCGCAATGACCAGCCGTCCCTTGCGTCTTGTCATCTTCGACGTGGACGGCACGCTGGTCGACAGCCAGGCCGATATCCTGGCCGCGATGGCGCATGCCTTCGATCGCGCCGATCACCCCGTCCCGGCGCGTGAAACGGTGCTTGGCATCGTCGGCCTGTCGCTGGATGTCGCCGTGGCGCGGCTGGCGCCCACGCTCGATCCGGTCCTCCACGCGCAGATGGTGACATGGTACAAGGACGCCTACATGGAGCTGCGCGCGCAATCCGGCGCCGCGCAATCCTCGCCGCTCTATCCCGGCGCGCTTGACGCGATCGAGGCCCTGCATGCGATCCCCGATGTGCTTCTGGGCGTGGCCACCGGAAAATCCCGGCGTGGGCTGGACAAGCTGCTCGAGGCCCATGACCTGCGCCGCTATTTCGTGACCCAACAGGTCAGCGATCACCACCCCTCCAAGCCGCATCCCTCGATGCTGCAGGCGGCGCTGTCGGAAACCGGTGTGTCGCCCGACTGTGCCGTGATGGTCGGCGATACCAGCTTTGACATGGACATGGCCCATGCTGCCGGGATCGTGGGCATCGGTGTCAGTTGGGGCTATCACCCGCGCGAGCATCTGCATCACGCCGCCCGCGTGATCGACGACTTCAGCCAGTTGCCCGCCTGTCTCGATCTTCTCTGGGAGAAAGCGTCATGAGCGAATGGAAGGCCAAACGCTTCTGGAAAGCCGCCGAGGTTGACGCCCGCGACGACGGTTTTGCCGTGCGTCTCGATGGCCGCCCGGTCAAGACCCCCGCCAAGGCCCCGCTGCTTGTCCCGACCTTGTCGATGGCCCGCGCCATCGCCGCCGAATGGGACGCTCAGGACGATGTGATCGACCCGCATTCGATGCCGGTCACCCGCGCGGCCAATGCCGCCATCGACAAGGTGCGCCACCAGCATGCCGAGGTGGCCCAGATGATCGCGGATTACGGCGATGCGGACCTGCTGTGCTACCGCGCCGCCAGCCCGGTCGAGCTGATCCAGCGCCAGGCGCAGGCCTGGGATCCGCTGCTCGACTGGGCCGCCGATACCTTCGGTGTGCGCCTTCATACCGTCACCGGCGTGATGCATGCCCCGCAGGATCAGGCGGACCTCGCCGTTTTGGCGGGCCATGTGCATAAAATGGATGCATTCGTCCTGACGGCCTTTCACGATCTCGTCAGCCTTTCTGGCTCGCTGATCATCGGATTCGCCACGCTGTCGGGCTATCGCCCGCCCGAAGACCTCTGGCAGATCTCGCGTGTGGATGAGCTTTGGCAACAAGAGCTGTGGGGCGTTGACGAAGAAGCCGCCGAACATGCTGCGCGGAAAGAAAATGACTTTCTGGCCGCGAAACGGTTTCACGATCTTGTTCAGGGGTGAAAGTCCGGGCGTTTCGATCAGGTTACGTAAGGAAACCCGGGCCGATTGATCATTGTTTTTGGTGATCCGGGTCTTGACGTTTCATGATGAATCCACCCAAACTTGCTTGCACTGATTGGGGGCTGCCCCAATTGTTGATTGGTCCGGATGCTCCGGCCGCACAAACCGCTCGTGCAAGAGCGGGCTATCAGGAAGAGGTAAAAATGAAAAAAACCGTGATTCTGGGCGCGTTGACCATTGCCGGGCTTTCCGCCGGCGCTGCTGCAGCCGCCACGCTTGACGACGTCAAGGCCCGTGGCAAGCTGAACTGCGGTGTGACGACTGGTCTTGTCGGCTTCGCCGCGCCTGACGCGAATGGTGAATGGCAGGGCTTTGACGTCGGCGTCTGCCGTGCCGTTGCTGCCGCCGTTCTCGGCGACCCGACCGCAGTCGAATTCGTTCCCACAACCGGCAAGACGCGCTTCACCGCTCTGGCCTCGGGTGAAATCGACCTGCTCGCGCGCAACACCACCTGGACGTTCTCGCGCGATGTCGACCTGAAGTTCGAATTCGTCGGCGTGAACTACTATGACGGTCAGGGCTTCATGGTTCCGAAATCGCTGGGTGTCACCTCGGCCAAGGAACTCGATGGCGCAACCGTCTGCATCCAGACCGGCACCACGACCGAACTGAACCTCGCGGATTTCTTCCGTGTGAACAACATCAGCTACGAGCCGGTTCCGATCGAAACCAACGCCGAAGCGCAGCCGCTCTATCTGGAAGGCGCCTGTGACGTCTACACCACCGACGCATCCGGCCTGGCCGCGACACGTGCGGCGTTCGAAAACCCCGCCGAGCATGTGATTCTCCCCGAGATCATCTCGAAAGAGCCGCTCGGCCCGCTGGTGCGCCATGGCGACAACGAGTGGGGTGACATCGCGCGCTGGACGCTGAACGCCCTGATCGCCGCCGAAGAATACGGCGTGACCTCGGCCAATGTCGCCGAGCTGGCGAACGGCACCGACAACCCGGAAATCAACCGTCTGCTGGGCACCGAAGGTACCCTGGGCGAGATGCTGGGCCTGGACGCCGAATGGGCCAAGCGCGCCATCATGGCGGGCGGCAACTACGGCGAGCTGTTCGAGAAGAACATCGGTGAAAACACACCGATCGGCCTTAGCCGTGGTCTGAACGCTCAGTGGACCGAAGGCGGCCTGCTCTACGCACCGCCCTTCCGCTAAGACAACCAGGGAAGGGCGCGGACACTCCGCGCCCTTCTCTTCTACCCGGGGCATTGTGCCATCTACCTGAGACATCCGCGCATGGCGCAGCGCGATCAACAGCCCAGGTCGTCGCAGCCTCTCTTGCAGGCCGGACCGTCGGGGCTTTCGCAAAGCGCCTTGGGCACCAAGACAACAAAACCGGGACAGCGGGACAGCTTGTGCTGTGATCGACTGAAAAGAATACGCCGGTAGCCAGGGAAGACCTCATGACCAGCCTCTCTCCTCCGCGGGGGGAATCGTTCACGCTGTCAAAGCTGATCAACGATACCCGCTACCGCTCATATACGTTCCAATTCATTGCACTGGTTCTGCTGATCGCCTTGTTCGCGTATCTCGGCAGCAACCTGGCCCAGAACCTCCGTGATGCGGGCCTCAACATTTCGTACAATTTCCTGTCCGAGCCGGCAGGCTACGACATCAACCAGCGCCTGATCGAATACGACAGCCAGTCCAGCCATCTGCGCGCCTCGATCGTCGGTGTGCTGAACACCCTGCTGGTGGCGTTCCTGGGCTGTATCCTCGCCACCGTCATCGGGGTGGTCGTCGGGGTGCTGCGCCTGTCCCAGAACTGGCTGATCCGCAAGCTGATGTCCGTCTATGTCGAGATCTTCCGCAACGTGCCGGTGCTGATCTGGATCCTCATCATCATGGCGGTGTTCACCGCCGTCCTGCCCCAGCCTCGCGATTTCCGGGGCGATGACGCTGAAGCCTCGATGCTGTGGGATGCCTTCGCCTTCACGGGGCGTGGTTTCTATTTCCCCAAACCCGTGTTCGAGACCGGCTCCACCATCGTCGTGCTGACATTCGTCGCCTCGATCATCGGCATCTTCGTCTACCGCTCCTATGCGCGCAAGCAACTGTTCCAGAAGGGCCGCCTGCTGCCGGTCTTCTGGCCATCGGTGGCGCTGTTCTTCATGCCGGCCGTGCTGATGTTCTTCATTGCGGGCCGCCCGATCTCGATGGAATATCCCTCGCTTCAGGGCTTCAACTTCCAGGGCGGCATCTACGCGCGCAACTCGTTCATCTCGCTCTGGTTCGCCCTGTCGATCTATACTGCCGCCTTCATCGCGGAAAACGTCCGCGCCGGCATCCTTGCCGTCAGCAAGGGGCAGACCGAAGCCGCCGCCAGCCTCGGCTTGCGCCCCAACCGGATCATGAACCTGGTAATCCTGCCCCAGGCGCTGCGGATCATCATTCCGCCGCTGATCTCGCAATACCTGAACCTGACCAAGAACAGCTCTCTGGCCATCGCCGTGGGCTACATGGACATCACCGGCACCCTTGGCGGCATCACCCTCAACCAGACGGGCCGCGCGATCGAGACGGTGCTTCTTCTGATGCTCTTCTACCTCGCCATCAGCCTTGCGATCTCGGCGGTGATGAACGTCTACAACAACGCCGTGAAACTGAAGGAGCGCTGAGATGTCCAAGTCCGATATCGCCTTCGTCCGGCGTGAGATGCTGCCCGAACAGGCCCCCCCCGCAACCGCGGCGGGTCCGTTGAAATGGGTGCGTGACAATCTTTTCCCCGGGCCGATCAACACGGTCATGACCCTGTTGGCGATCTACTTCATCTACCAGATCGTCACGGGCGCGCTGCCCTGGTTCCTCAACGGCGTCTGGACCACCTCCAGCCTCGCGGAATGCCGCGACGTGCTCCAGGGCGCGACAGGGGGCTGCTTCTCGGTGCTGACGGAACGCTGGCACCAGTTGCTCTTCGGCTTCCAGTACCCGTCCGAACAATATTGGCGGCCCACACTGGCCTTCGTGCTGCTGTTCGTGGCCGTGGCGCCGGTGCTTTTTGCCATGCTGCCGCGCAAGATGCTGATCTTCACCGGCCTTTATCCCTTCATCGCCTTCTGGCTGATCTGGGGCGGAACGATCCTTGTGCCGCTCATGGCGCTTCTCGGCCTTGTCGCGGGCTATCTCGTGTTCCGCCGGTTCGAAGCCAAGGGCTTTGCGACCGGGGCCTTTGCCGGTGTGATCGCCGTTGCGCTTGTCTGGTGGCTGGGCGGCTTCGTTTCGGCGGCCGCCTCGGACACCCTGGCGCTGACGGCAGTTCCCTCGCGCGACATGGGCGGCTTCATGCTGAACATGATCCTCGGCACGGTCTGTGTCTCTCTCAGCCTGCCCTTCGGCATCCTTCTGGCGCTTGGCCGGCAATCCGACATGCCGATCATCAAATGGATCTGCGTGGTGTTCATCGAGTTCATTCGCGGTGTGCCGCTGATCACGCTTCTGTTCGTCGCCAATGTGGTGCTGGCCTATTTCCTGCCGCCGGGCAGCAATTTCGACCTGATCCTGCGGGTGATCATCATGATCACCATGTTCGCCTCGGCCTATATCGCCGAGGTGATCCGGGGCGGTCTCGCCGCCCTGCCGCGCGGTCAGTACGAAGCCGCCGACAGCCTCGGTCTGGATTACGCGCAGTCCATGCGCCTGATCATCCTGCCGCAGGCGCTCAAGATCTCGATCCCCGGTATCGTCAACGTCTCGGTGGGGCTGTTCAAGGACACCACGCTGGTGTCGGTGATCTCGATGTTCGACCTTGTCGGCATGATCCGGGGTCCGATCCTTGCCGCGACCGAATGGAACGGCGTCTACTGGGAACTTTGGGGCTTTGCCGTCGTGCTGTTCTTCATCGTTTGCTACGGCATCTCGCAATATTCGCAATGGCTGGAGCGTCAGCTGCAGCGCGACCATCGTTAAGGAAAGGTCAGTGTCATGACGGAACAACCGGCAGCTTTGCAAATCTCCGACGAGATCGCCATCTCGATTGAAAACATGAACAAGTGGTATGGCGCCTTCCACGTGCTGCGCGATATCGACCTGACCGTGTATCGCGGCGAACGCATCGTGATCGCCGGCCCCTCGGGGTCGGGCAAATCCACGCTGATCCGCTGTATCAACGCGCTCGAGGAACACCAGAAGGGCAAGATCACCGTGGATGGCACCGTGCTGTCCAGCGATCTCAAGAACATCGACCGTATTCGCTCCGAGGTCGGGATGGTGTTTCAGCACTTCAACCTGTTCCCGCATCTCACCATCCTCGAGAATTGCACCCTGGCGCCGATCTGGGTCCGCAAGATCCCCAAGCGCGAGGCCGAAGAGATCGCGATGCACTTCCTCGAAAAGGTGAAGATCCCCGAACAGGCCGACAAATACCCCGGCCAGCTGTCGGGCGGTCAGCAGCAGCGCGTCGCCATCGCCCGCTCGCTCTGCATGCGGCCTCGGATCATGCTCTTTGACGAACCGACATCGGCGCTCGACCCCGAGATGATCAAGGAGGTGCTCGACACCATGGTCGCCCTCGCCGAAGAAGGCATGACCATGCTCTGCGTCACCCACGAGATGGGCTTCGCCCGTCAGGTCGCCAACCGGGTGATCTTCATGGACCAGGGCCAGATCGTCGAACAGAACGAACCCGAAGAGTTTTTCAACAACCCGCAATCGGACCGGACCAAGCTGTTCCTCAGCCAGATTCTCGGTCACTGAAGCGCGGCGTTTCGCGGCTTGGCGCGGTCCCTTCGGGGGCCGCGTTTTTCGTGCCGCAGGGTGATTTGTGTACGGGATGGACACAAATTCCCGGTCTCGATCTGATTTTCGTCCTGAATGCGCGTAGGTTTCGTACGAACCCTACGCTAAAGCGTTCCGCCTTTAACCTGAGGCATCAGCTGAAGGCGGAACGCGCGCAACGATTGAACGGAGCAATGCATTTCGCGAAAATCTGCGGATCAGGTTTTTCGCGAAGCGCTTTAGTCACTCCTTGATCAGATCGCGTGGAACGACGAAATCAAGCGCGTGGCCCGTGCCTGTCTCAAGCAGGCTCCAATCGTCGATATCGAACTCCGCCACCAAGGTCGCGCCGGTCGGGTAATCGTCAAATCTTGGATGATCGGGGGCTTTTTCCACTATATCTTGTGCAAATTCCGCAATTCCCGGGTTATGCCCGAGCAACAGCACCGTCTGTCCCGTGGCCTGCCTCAAGGCGCGCAGGATATCGTCGGGATCCGCGTGATATAGCCCGTCCAACCACTGCACTTCACCTTTCAACTCCAATTTCGCAAACGTCTCGCGCGTCCGGGTGGAGCTTGAGCTAAGTGTCTGATCTGGAACCAATTTACGCTGCTTCAGCCACTCCCCAAGCGCCTCGGCCGAGCGTTTTCCCCGCCCATTCAGCGGCCTCGCGTGATCGCTCAGCTCAGGCTCGCCCCAGCTTGATTTCGCATGTCGCATCAGGATCAGCCGTTTCATTTGAACGCTCTCATGTGGAATGCTGATTGCTCTTCGAGCCGGCCATATCCAATGCTGACAGGGCACACCCTGCGAACCGCGCAACCCTTTGACAAACAATCATTTTCGGACCGATCCAGATCAGCTTTACAGGCCGCCACATCATATCCGGTGGGGCTCAGGGCATCCACCGGGCAGGCCGTGAGGCAGGGCTGTTTTTCGCAATGATCACAGGGGCTTGGCGGCGCCTTGGGCAAATCCAGTCGCTCGGCCAGGCCCAAGGCCCCGCGAAACGACACCATCAACCCCGCCTCATCATGCACCAGCAACCCCACAGGCGACACATGCGCCCGTCCGCTGTCCAGCGCCCATTGCAGAAACGGCTCCCAAGGGGGCCCTCCGAACGGGAAAAAGGGCTTTGCGTTCAGTGTCTTGGCCAGATCGCCAATCACCCGCGATGACCATCTGTCCAAGGGGTCTGCACGCCCGTCGCGATACTCCTCCGACGCCGTGAACACCCCCCAGAACCCCGGTTCCCTCGGTCCCAGCAACAGCAGGGTGCCGATCCCCTCGGGACAGCCTTCGATCACACCTCCAAGGATGCTCAGATGCTGCTTTTCGACTTCTTTTTCAATGTCTTGCAGCATCATGGCCTGCCCCTAGCGCGCCCGGATCAGCGACCCTGCGCCATGTTCGGTGTACAGTTCCAGCAGCACCGCATTCGGCGCTCGTCCATCCAGGATGACCACCGCGCGCACCCCGCCCTCGATCGCCGCCAGCGCGGTCTCGGTCTTGGGGATCATCCCGCCCGCAATCGTCCCCTCGCGGGTCATCTCGCGGATCTGGTCGGCGGTCAGTTCGGTCACAACCTCGCCCGTCGCATCGCGGACACCGTCGATATCGGTCAACAAAAGAAGGCGATCCGCCTTCAATGCCGCCGCAATCGCACCGGCTGCGGTGTCGCCATTTATGTTGTAGGTCTCGCCATTCCTGCCCGCTCCAAGTGGCGCAATCACCGGGATCGCATCGTCCCGGAACAGCGTGTGCAGGATCGCGGGGTTGATCTCGGTCGGGTTGCCCACCAGCCCCAAGGCCGGATCGGCGGGATCGCATGTGATCAGCCCCGCATCCTTGCCGGACAGACCCACGGCCTTGCCGCCCTGCCGGTTGATGGCCTGCACGATCCGCTTGTTCACGCGGCCCGACAAGACCATTTCCACGACTTCCATCGTCGCCTCGTCGGTGACGCGCTTGCCGTTCACGAACTCGGATTTTATATCAAGCTTTTCAAGCATTTGGTTGATCATCGGCCCGCCGCCATGGACGATCACGGGGTTCACGCCAACCTGCTGCATGAGTACCACGTCGCGGGCGAAAGTCTCCATCGCCTCATCGCTGCCCATGGCATGGCCACCCAGCTTGATCACCACGATCGAGCCATCATAGCGCTGAAGATAGGGCAGGGCCTCCGAGAGGGTGCGGGCCGTGGCAATCCAGTCGCGGTTCATTTCACGTTGCTTCATCTTTTGTGATCCTCAGGTCCTGCCGGTTATCCCCGGCGGCGGGCAGCCATTCAAGGCATTTTGCGCGCAAGCCTATTCCAGCGTGGCAATCACGGCGCGCAGCGTGGCGATGCCGTCGCCTTTCTCGGACGAGGTCATGATGATCTCGGGATAGGCCGCCGGATGCTTGGCCAGCTTCGTGCGCACCTGTTCCAGAACGGCCTCGCGATCCTTGTCCTTGACCTTGTCCGCCTTGGTCAGCACGCATTGAAAGGTCACGGCCGAGCTGTCCAGCAGGCTCATGATCTCTTCGTCCACGGATTTGATCCCGTGGCGCGTATCGATCAGCACAAAGGCCCGCCGCAGGCTCTGCCGTCCCGAAAGATATTTCTTCAACAGCGCCTGCCATGCCGCCACCTTGTCGAGCGGCGCATTGGCATAGCCGTAGCCCGGAAGATCCACCAGGTAATGCGATGTGCCAAGCGCGAAAAAGTTGATTTCCTGCGTCCGGCCGGGCGTGTTGGAGGCCCGCGCAATCGCCTTGCGGCCAGTCAACGCGTTGATGAGGCTGGATTTCCCAACGTTCGAGCGTCCGGCAAAGCAGACTTCGATCCGATCGGCAGGGGGCAGGCCGGACATCGCGACCACACCCTTGAGAAAGTCGACGGGACCGGCAAACAGCAACCGCCCGCGTTCGGCGGAAAACTGATCGGGATCAACGGTCAGTGGAAAGGGCAGCTTCATCTCAGAACATCCACGGGATCATGCAGGGCGACTTCCCCGGTTTTGGTGACTTCGGCATAGATCCCGAAATCCTGATGGCCGAAGCGGTTGTTCAGCGTGTCCAACGTATCGGCGTCACGCAGACCGGTGGCGGGATTCGCCGTTGTCGCAAGGCAACGCACGATGCGTTCGCGCACCAGCAGTTCCGCATCGCCCACGCGCAAGGTGTAGCCCATCCAGTCAAACTCTTCCCAAGCCTGAAAGCCCGAGAAATGGATGTTGCACCGCCACCGCAGCGCCGAGATCTCCTGCCCCATCGCCTCGGTCATCGCAGCGTTCGACGCAAGGTTCAAAAGGCTGACCGACGGGTAATCCGTATCGGTCATGCCGCGTCCTTCCACCCTGACAAGGCGGGTGGATTGCGCGCGGTTCTCGGGCATCAAGGGGCGTACCCACTCCAGTAACCTGGTCTGATCCTTGTCAGGATCGATGGTCAGCTCCGGCCTGTCCGGATGGCTGAGCGTCACGGTTCCCGCGGCTTCGTCGCAGGTGGCGTTGATGCCCATGAGGGCCGCCACCTTGGAGCCGCGCGAGAAATTGGTGCACGGCGCCCAAGCGGTATCATCCGCTTGGGCCAACTCGTGCGCGACGGCCCATCTCCGGTCCCAGGGTATGGTCTGACCCTCGGTCAGAACAACGCGGTCCACCGCTTCGCGCCCATGCCCCTTGATCGGGTGACGCCAGAGGGCCGCGACTTGCCCTGTCATTTCTTGTCGGTCTTGGCTTTGCGTTTCAAGCTGGCCGTGATGTTGCCCAGCACATCGGGTTTGTAGCCCTGGCTGCGCATGATCATGTATTGCTGGGCGAAGGTGATCATGTTGTTCGCGATCCAGTAGACCACAAGCCCGCTGGCAAAGCTTCCCAGCATGAACATGAAGACCCAGGGCATCCAGGCGAAGATCATTTGCTGTGTCGGGTCGGTGGGCGCGGGATTGAGCTTTTGCTGCAGCCACATCGAAATGCCCAGAAGAAGCGGCAGGATACCGATGAAGACCAGCGCCATGATCGAGCCAGGTTCCGGCGCAGCCCAGGGCAGGATGCCCCACAGGTTATACAGCGACGAGGGGTCGGGTGCGGACAGGTCATCGATCCAGCCGATCCAGGGCGCGTGCCGCAATTCCAGGGTGACGAAGATCACCTTGTAGAGCGAGAAGAAGATCGGGATCTGCAGAAGGATCGGCAGGCAGCCCGATGCAGGGTTCACCTTTTCCTTCTTGTAAAGCTCCATCATCTCCTTCTGGAGCTTCTGACGGTCATCACCGGCGGATTCCTTGATCTTCTCCATCTGCGGCTGAAGTTCCTTCATCTTCGCCATCGAGACGTAGGACTTGTAGGCCAGCGGCAGCAGGAGGGCCTTGATGAGCAGGGTCAGGCCGATGATCGCCCAGCCCATGGAGCCAGCGATACCCATGCCGGCCAGCGTCACGTTCAGCCAGTGCAGCACGGCGAAAATGGGCTTGGTCAGGAAGAAGAACCAGCCCCAGTCAATCGAATCAAGGAAACGGTCGATGCCGTCCTCGTTCTGGTAGTTGCGGATGGTTTCCCATTCCTTCGCCCCTGCAAACAGGCGTGTCGATATGCTCACGCTCTGGCCGGGGGCCACCGTTTCGGTATTCTTGCGAACGGTCGTCTGATAGATGTTGCGGCGCGTATCTTCGAAGGTGGTGACCTGGGCACCAGCAGAACTCGGCACCAGGGTCGTCATCCAGTAGTGATCGGTGAAACCGGTCCAGGCGCTTTCATTGACGGTGAGTGTCTCATGGTTCGAGGACGGTTCGAAGTCGTCGTAATCGATTTCCGACAGCTCTCCATCGACCATGCGGATGCCGCCCTCGTGCAGGATGAAGAAATTCTTGAGGTCTTCGGGTTCGCCGTGACGTGCAAGGATCCCGTAGGGCGCCAGCGAGGGGGTGTCGGAGCCGGAGTTCTCCACGCTTTGGGTGACCGTGAACATGAACTTGTCGTCGACGCTGATTTCGCGGCGGAACGTCAGACCCTGCTGGTTGTCCCAGATCAGCGTGACAGGCGTTTCAGGCGACAGCTGATCGCCGGATTCGACCTGCCAAATGGTGTTTGCACCCGGGACCGTTTCAGGCGTGAGACCCTGGCCCGGAGCCCAGCCGAACAAGGCATAATAGGCGCGGTCGCTGCCGACGGGGGACAACAGCGTGACGGTGTCCGAGCCCGGCTCGAGCGTTTCGCGGTAGTTTTTCAGCGACAGCTGGTCGATACGCCCGCCCTGAAGCGAAATCGAGCCTTCGAGGCTGGGCGTCGAGATTGCTACGCGGGGCGCTTGCGGGGCTTCGGCCTCGGGCGCGGGTGTGTCGGTTGTTGCGGCGCCCGTCTCGGGGGTCGTGGCGGTCACGGGCGCTGTGGCGCTGCCATCCACCGGCGCGGTCGTTTCGGTGGCTGTGGCATCCTGCTGGGGCGGCTCGGGCGGTGGGAAAAGCACGAACCACACCAGAATGACGACAAAGCTTAAAGCGGTCGCAAGAATGAGGTTCTTGTTCTGATCGTCCATCGCAGGGGGCCACCCATCCTGTTTTCAGTCATGGCGGTTCAACAGAGTGCGGGGCCAAACGTCAAGCGGATTCAGGGGAAACCGGCTGCGTTGTCTGGGCGCAGAGGGGGAATCGAGCGTTTAGCGGAGGCGCGGAAGGGCGTCGGGATTGCCGTCTTCGGGCGGCGCGCCGCGGGTCAATCCGGCGAAGTCGAACAGGCCGGGATCCAGAAGATGCGAGGGCCGCGCGTTCATCAGGGCGCGGAACATCACCTGCCTGCGACCGGGTGAATTGGCCTCCCAACCATCCAGAATCCGCTTGACCTGCTGACGCTGAAGCCCGTCCTGAGAGCCGCAGAGGTCGCAGGGAATGATGGGATAACCCATTGAATTCGCGAACTTCTCACAATCCGCCTCGGCCACGAAGGACAGCGGGCGGTAGACGAAAACATCGCCCTCCTCGTTCAAGAGCTTGGGGGGCATGGTGGCGAGGCGGCCGCCGTGGAAGAGGTTCATGAAGAAGGTTTCGAGGATGTCGTCGCGGTGGTGGCCCAGAACGACCGCCGAGCAGCCTTCTTCACGGGCGATGCGATAGAGGTGGCCACGCCGGAGACGCGAGCACAGGGCGCAGTAGGTCCGGCCTTGCGGCACCTTGTCGACGACGACGGAATAGGTGTCCTGATACTCGATCCGGTGGGGCACGCCCATCTTTTCCAGGAACTCGGGCAGGACGGTGGCGGGGAAGCCGGGTTGGCCCTGATCGAGGTTGCAGGCCAATAAATCAACGGGCAAAAGGCCGCGCCACTTCAATTCATGCAGCACCGCAAGGAGCGTGTAGCTGTCCTTGCCGCCCGAAAGACAGACCAGCCAGCGGGCGCCTTTTTCGATCATGCCGAACTGGTCGATCGCCTCGCGGGTCTGGCGGACGATGCGCTTGCGCAGCTTTTTGAACTCGGTGCCCGAGGGGGCACCGGCAAAGAGCGGGTGAATGTCTTTCGCGTCGTCCAACATGGGGTCGCTTTAGGCAATTCGGGGCCATCCGGCAAGGCCTGCGTTGTGTACGAATTGTACGAAACCTACACGGGTTTGGGACGGAGTTTGGTCCGTCCGCCCCAAATTGTGTCCCTTCCGTACGCAACTCGCCGCCCGGGGGCGCGATCTGCGCCCCGACCGATCACTCGTAGCTGAGTTGCGTCGCCTTGCCCCGGAAGATGACATAGGCCAGCACCGTGTAGGCGAGGATCACTGGGATCACGACCAGCGCGCCGTAGAAAATGATGCGCAGGCTTTCGGGGGCGGCGGCGGCGTCATAGAGCACCATCTGTTCGGGGACGATGTAGGGATAGAAGCTGTAGGCCATCCCGGCAAAGCCAAGCGCCATCAGCCCGATCGCGCCGACGAAGGGCAGCCATGCGAAACGGTCCTGCGCCGACGGCAGGTTGCGCAGCGACACCCAAAGCATCACGATCAGCGCCAGCGAACAGAGCGGCAGGGGGGCCAGCAGCACGATCTCGGGGAAGCCGAACCATTTGTCCATGATCCGGTCCGAGGTGAGCGGCGTGGCCAGCGACACCGACCCCATGCCAAGCACCACACCCCAGATCCCGCCGCGCGCCCAACGGACCGCCTTGGCCTGAAGCGCGCCGTCGGTCTTGAGGATGGTCCAGGCGGCACCGATGAAGCTGTAGGCGACGGTCAGGGCGCCTGCGGTCAGCAGCGCGAAGGCCACGCTGGCCCATGTCCAGCGCAGACCGAGGATGTAGATCCCGAGCATGAAGCCTTGCGAAAGCGCGGTCATCAGGCTTCCGGCGAAAAAGGCGCGATCCCACCAGGGTTTCTGGGTGCGGGGCGCCTTGGCGCGGAACTCGAACGCGACGCCGCGCAGGATCAGGCCGATCAGCATGACGGTCACGGGCAGGTAGAGCGCCGTGAGGATCGTGCCGTGGGCGGCGGGAAAGGCCACCAGCAGAAGGCCGATCGCCAGCACCAGCCATGTCTCGTTCGCATCCCAGAACGGCCCGATCGAGGCGATCATGCGGTCGCGTTCATCGGGCGTGGCGAAGGGCATCAAGAGCCCCACGCCCAGATCGAACCCGTCCAGGATCACATAGAGCAGGATCGACAGGCCCATCAGGGTCACGAAGATCAGCGGCAGGGTGGTTGCATCGAGGACCATCATCATCACTCCGCAGGCATCGCGGCGCTGGCGCCGGACGGGCGGCGGGGTTCTTCGCGCACGGGCGCATCGCCGCGCGCGGCCCGGCGGGCGAGGTGCAACAGTACCCCGATATAGGCCAGCAGAAGGACGGCGTAGACGACAAGATAGGTGATCAGCGATCCCAGGACCATCGGGGCCGCGACATCGCCCACGGCAGCTTCGGTGCTGAGCACGCCCTGCACCAGCCACGGCTGGCGGCCGATTTCGGTGGTGTACCAGCCCGCAAGCGTGGCGACCCAGCCCGAGAAGGTCATCGCGACGCCGGCATAGAGGAAGGGTTTGGGCAGGTCATGCGCGCCCCGGCGGCGCATCAGGACCAGACCCGCCCAGCTGAGCGCCAGCATGGCCATGCCGGTGGCGACCATCACCCGGAACGACCAGAACACGGGCGCCACGGGCGGGTGCAGCACGGTGCCATCCTCGGCCACGAAATCGTTGAGGCCGGGCACGACACCGTCGGCGGAATGCTTGAGAATGAGGCTGGCGCCGTTGGGAATGGCAAGCTCGAACCGGTTTTCGCGGGCGACCTCATCGGGCAGCGCAAAGAGCACCAACGGCACGTTCGGCCCGGTTTCCCAGTTGCCCTCCATCGCGGCGACCTTCTGGGGCTGGTGTTCCAGCGTGTTGAGGCCATGCAGATCGCCCATCAGGATCTGCAGCGGGATCAGCACCGCGCCAAGCACCAGGCCGACGCGAAGCTGGGTCGCCGATGTCTCGCTCCGGTCGCCCAAGAGGCGGCGGAAGGCCACGATCCCGACGATGAGGAACGCCACCGTGAGGCCCGAGGCCAGCAGCATATGCGCAAGGCGATAGGGCATCGAGGGGTTGAAGATGATCGCCATCCAGTCGGTTGCATGGACGATCCCGTCACGCAGCTCGAACCCGGCGGGCGTGTGCATCCAGCTGTTGAGCACAAGGATCCAGAACGCGCTCATGGTGGTACCGAAGGCGACGAGGAAGGTGGCGGTGATATGCAGCCAGCCCGGAACGCGGGAGGCGCCAAAGAGCATGATGCCAAGGAACACCGCTTCGAGGAAGAAGGCGGTCAGCACCTCGTAGGCCAGAAGCGGCCCGGCCACGTTGCCGACGGTTTCCATGAAACCGGGCCAGTTGGTGCCGAACTGGAACGACATGGTGATGCCCGACACCACGCCAAGCGCGAAAGACAGGGCAAAGACCTTGACCCAGAACATGTAGGCATCCCACCACTTCTGCTCGCCCGTGCGGGCAAAGCGGTAGCGGAAGAACAGGAGCACCCAGCCGAGCGCGATCGTGATCGTCGGAAACAGGATGTGAAACGAGATATTCGCCGCAAATTGAACGCGCGACAGAAGCAGGGCTTCCATGGGGCTCTCCGGGTAAAGGTTACTCTTGAACCTTCATTTAGCGGCAGAGCCTGTCGGGATAAGGGGGTGCGATCAGCCGCCGCACTGCTGCCATGGCGGCGATGACGGGGTGGATGAGGGCCGGCGTCAGCCGCCGGTGTCCCCGTCGATCAGGGCGCGAAGAATCGCCTTGGCGCTGTCCGAGTTCCAATGCGCATCGCCCTGCAGGCGGGCGATTTCCTGACCGTCGGGCGTGAGGATCACGGTGATCGGCAGGCCGAACACGCCCATTTCGCGTGCGATGGCGCTTTGCGGGTCGCGGTGCAGGGGCAGGTTGTCGACGCCGATTTCGTCGAAGAACTTCTTCATCGCGGGCGGCGCGTTGCGGCCCGTGGCCAATGTCACCACCTCGAACGCGTCGCTGCCAAGCTCGGACTGAAGCTCGGAGAGCATGGGCATTTCCTTGCGGCAGGGTGCGCACCAGGTGGCCCAGAAATTGAGCACGATATGCTTGCCCTGGTAGTCGGCCAGCGTGCCGGTGGTGCCGTCCTGCCGGGTGAAGGGGATTTGCGAGACGGGCTGCGGTTCGGCGTGGAAGTTGAGTTTCTTCATGTCGCCGTCGCGCAGATCGGCGATGCGGGACATGTCGGCTGTTGCGCCGTTTGCACCGAGTGCGAGCGCCATGTAAAGGAAGCAGCAACGAATGATCTTCATTTTCCCTCCGAAGGGCTGAGACATGACAGACACGACCTCGAACCAGATGTGGGGCGGCCGCTTTGCCGCCGGGCCGGACGCGATCATGGAGGCGATCAACGCCTCGATCGGGTTCGACAAGCGGTTGGCGGCCCAGGATATCGCCGGTTCGCGCGCCCATGCCGCGATGCTGGCGGCCACGGGTATCATCAGTGATAGTGATGCCGAGGCGATGAGGGAAGGGCTGCTCACGGTCTTGTCAGAGATCGAGGAGGGGCGGTTCGGATTTTCCACCGCGCTGGAGGATATCCACATGAACGTGGAGGCGCGGCTGAAGGAGGTGGTGGGCGAGCCTGCGGGGCGGCTGCATACGGGGCGGTCGCGCAACGACCAGGTGGCGACGGATTTCAAGCTGTGGGTGCGCGATCAGCTGGATGCGGCCGAGGCGGGGTTGCTGTCGCTGATCCGGGCGCTTGTGGCACAGGCCGAGGCGGGGGCCGATTGGGTGATGCCGGGCTTCACCCATCTGCAGACCGCGCAGCCGGTGACATGGGGGCATCACATGATGGCCTATGTCGAGATGTTCGCCCGTGACCTGGGCCGGGTGCGGGATGCGCGCAAACGGATGAATGAATGCCCGTTGGGGGCGGCGGCGCTGGCGGGGACGTCCTTTCCCATCGACCGCGAGATGACCGCGACGGCGCTGGGCTTTGACCGGCCGGCGGCGAATTCGCTGGATGCGGTGAGCGACCGGGATTTCGCGCTGGAGTTCCTGGGGGCGGCGAGCATCTGCGCGATGCACCTGAGTCGCTTTGCCGAGGAGCTGGTGATCTGGTCGTCGGCGCAGTTCCGGTTCGTGGCGCTGAGCGACCGGTTCTCGACCGGGTCGAGCATCATGCCGCAGAAGAAGAACCCCGACGCCGCCGAGCTGATCCGCGCCAAGGTGGGGCGCATCTTCGGGGCGAACGTGGCGCTGATGATGGTGATGAAGGGGCTGCCGCTGGCCTATTCCAAGGACATGCAGGAGGACAAGGAGCAGGTCTTCGACGCGGCGGACAACCTGATGCTGGCGCTGGCGGCGATGGACGGGATGGTGCGCGACATGGTCCCGCAGCGCGCCGCACTGGAAGCGGCGGCGGGTGCCGGCTTCAGCACGGCGACCGACCTGGCGGATTGGCTGGTGCGGGTGCTGGGGATGCCCTTCCGCGAGGCGCATCATGTCACGGGCAGCCTGGTGGCGATGGCCGAGCGCAAGGGGTGCGACCTGCCGGAGCTGAGCCTGGAGGAGATGCAATCGGTTCATGGAGAAATCGACGCGTCGGTCTATGATGTGTTGGGCGTGCATAATTCGGTGGCGTCGCGGATGAGCTATGGCGGAACCGCCCCCGAGCAGGTGCGCGCGCAGATCGCACGCTGGAAGGAGATCCTTGGATGACACGCATCGGTGCAGCAGTTCTGGCCCTGAGCGCGATCGCGGCCCTTGCGGGCTGTGGCGCCGACGGAGAGCCGATCCGGCCCGTGACGCAGGCCAGTATCGGCGTCGGGGATCGCGGTGTGAACGGGACTGTCTCGACGGGTGTGACGCGCGGCAATGTCAGCGTGCGCGTGGGGGCGGCGCTGTGAGGTGGGTCTGGCTGGCGCTGGCGGTCTGGGGTGCCGTGCACCCGATGAGCTGGTTCGTGGCGTGGTTTGCGGAGAACGGTGTCGACCTGATGGGGATGGTGGATGCCTGGCACGCCAATGCCGCGACCAGCGGGCTGGTCTGGGACCTGACCATCGCGGCGGTCACGCTGACGATCTGGGTGATCTGGGAATGCGTGACGCGGCGCGCCTGGCTGGGCCTGATCGCGATCCCGGCGACCTTCGGGATCGGGGTCAGCTGCGGGTTGCCGCTTTACCTGTTCCTGCGCGCGCTGCGCCGCTGAGGCACCGTGTGCCGGGCTGTGCCGTGAAATGATGCAGGGCCCGGCGCCTAGCGATTGCAACCGCCGGGCATGGTGATAAGAGGCGGCAGGACCGACAAAAGGCGCGCGACATGGATCATTTTCTCTATCGCAACGGTGAGCTTTACGCCGAGGACGTGCCCGTGGCCGAGATCGCCGCGCAGGTGGGCACGCCGTTCTATTGCTATTCCACCGCGACGCTGAGCCGGCATTTCCGGCTGTTCGACGAGGCGCTGGCCGGCACCGAGCACCTGATCTGCTACGCGATGAAAGCCGCGAGCAACCTGGCGATCCTGAAGACGCTGGCCGAGCTTGGCGCGGGGATGGACGTTGTTTCGGGCGGTGAATACGCGCGCGCCAAGGCCGCGGGCGTGCCGGGCGAGCGGATCGTCTTTTCCGGCGTCGGCAAGACGCGGGAGGAAATGCGGATGGCGCTGGAAGGCGGGATCCGGCAATTCAACGTCGAATCCGAGCCCGAGATGGTGGCGCTGAACGAGGTGGCGCTGTCCCTGGGGCTGCGCGCCCCGATCACCGTGCGCGTCAACCCGGATGTGGATGCCAAGACCCACGCCAAGATCGCCACCGGCAAGAGCGAGAACAAGTTCGGCATTCCGATCGCCCGCGCCCGAGAGGTCTATGCCGAGGCGGCGGCGATGCCGGGGCTGGAGGTCGTGGGGATCGATGTGCATATCGGCAGCCAGCTGACCGAGCTGGAGCCTTTTCGGCTGGCCTATGAAAAGGTGGCCGACCTGACCGAGGCGCTGCGCGCCGATGGGCATGACATCCGGCGGCTGGACCTGGGCGGCGGTCTGGGGATTCCCTACACCCGGTCGAACGAGGCGCCGCCGCTGCCGGTGGAATATGGCCAGCTGATCAAGGATACCGTCGGTCACCTGGGCTGCGAGATCGAGATCGAGCCGGGGCGCCTGGTGGTGGGCAATGCCGGCATCCTGGTGAGCGAGGTGATCTACCTCAAGGCGGGGGAGGGGCGCGATTTCCTGATCCTCGACGCGGCGATGAACGATCTGATCCGGCCGGCGATGTATGACGCCTATCACGATATCGTCCCCGTCCGGGAGCCGCAGCCGGGTGCCGAGCAGGCGGCCTATGACATCGTCGGGCCGGTCTGCGAATCGGGCGATACCTTTGCCAAGGCCCGGATGATGCCGGCGCTGGCGCAGGGGGAGCTGGTGGCGTTTCGCAGCGCGGGCGCCTATGGCGCGGTGATGGCCAGCGAGTACAATACACGCCCACTGGTGCCCGAAGTCCTGGTGCATGGGCATCAATTCGCCGTCATCCGGGCAAGGCCGACCTTTGACGAGATCATAAATCGAGATACCATCCCCGAGTGGCTGTGACGCGATGGGCGTGTCCGGCCCCTGAAGGGAACGGAGCATGCAGCGGCAAACCACCCCCCTGACACCTGTGCTGACCCGGTTGCGCCGGCCTCTGACCCTGACATGGGCGGGGTTGATCGCCGAGCGGCTGGTCAGGGCCTTCTGGCCCTTGTGGTCGCTGGTGGCCGGGGTGTCGGCGGTCTTGCTTCTGGGGTTGCATGATCTGATGGCGCTGGAACTGGTCTGGGTGCTGATGGTCGCCGCCCTTCTGGCGTTCGGGATCTTCGCGTTTCGGGGGCTGCGGGCGTTCCGCTGGCCAAGCCGCGAGGACGCGCTTGCCAGGATCGATGCCAGCCTGCCGGGTCATCCGCTGGCGGCGCTGGCGGATGCGCAGGCGGTGGGCAGTGGCGACGCGGGATCGGAAGCGCTGTGGCGGGCGCACCAGGCGCGCATGGCCGAGCGGGCCGCCGCCGCGCGCGCGGTCGAGCCGGACCTGAAGCTGTCGACACGCGATCCTTTCGGGTTGCGCTATGTCGCCTTGCTGGGATTGGTGGTGGCCTTGCTGTTCGGGTCGGTCTGGCGGGTCGGCAGCGTGGCGGGCATGGCGCCGGGCGGCGGTGCCGCATTGGCCACGGGACCGGCCTGGGAAGGCTGGATCGAGCCGCCGGCCTATACCGGGTTGCCGAGCCTGTATCTCAATGATCAGACCGCCGAGATCGAGGTGCCGACGGGCAGCCGCGTGACGGTGCGCCTTTACGGAGAGGTCGGTGCGCTGAGCGTGGCCGAGACGGTATCGGGGCGGACCGAGGATGTGGGCGCCGCGACCGACCCCGAGCAGGGGTTCGACATCACGCAGGACGGGGTGCTGATGATCGACGGGCCGGGCGGCAAAAGCTGGACCATCACGGCGCTGCCGGATGCGGGCCCGAGCGTGCAGGTCATGCAGACCGGCGCCGAGACCACCTTTGACGGGCAGATGAGTCAGCCGTTCCGGGCGACGGACGATTATGGCGTGGTCGAGGGCCGGGCGGTTTTCCGGCTGGACATGGCCGAGCTGGATCGGCGCCACGGGTTGCAGGCCGATCCCGATCCGCGCGATCCGATCGAGCTGGACCTGCCGATGCCGATCACCGGGGACAGGGCGGATTTCACCGAGACGCTGATCGAGAACCTGTCGCAGCACCCCTGGGCGCATCTGCCGGTGACGCTGCAGCTCGAGGTGCGCGATGCGGATGGGCAGGCGGGGCTGAGCGCGCCCGAGCAGATGCGGCTGCCGGCGCGGCGGTTCTTCGATCCGATGGCGGCTGCGGTGATCGAGCAGCGCCGGGATCTGCTCTGGTCGATGGAGAATGGCAAGCGGGTGACACAGGTGCTGCGCGCGGTGTCGCACCGGCCCGAGGACGGGCTGTTCCGGTCGGAAACCGCCTATCTCAAGCTGCGGGTGATCCTGCGGCGGCTGGAGACGCTGGTGCGGCATGACAGCCTTGATCAGGAGGCGCAGGACGAGATCGCGCAGGCGTTGTGGGATCTGGCGATCCTGCTGGAAGAGGGCGATATCGGCGACGCGCTGGAGCGGATGCGCGCGGCACAGGAGCGGCTGAGCGAAGCGATGCGCAATGGCGCGACCGAGGAAGAGATCGCGCGGCTGATGCAGGAGTTGCGCGAGGCGACGAATGATTACCTGCGCCAGAAGATGCAGCAGGCGCAGCGCGAGAACGAACAGCAGAACGGCGACAATCCTCCGATGTCGGAAGATGCCATGCAGATGACCCAGCAGGATCTGCAGGACATGATGGACCGTATCCAGGAGCTGATGGAACAGGGCCGCATGGCCGAGGCGCAAGAGGCGCTGAGACAGTTCCAGGAGATGATGGAGAACATGCAGGTCACCCAAGGTCAGGGCGGCCAACAGGGCCAGAGCCCCGGTCAGCAGGCGATGGAAGGGCTGGCCGAGACGCTGCGCGATCAGCAGGGCCTGTCGGATGACGCGTTCCGCGATTTGCAGGAGCAGTTCAACCCCGGTGCGCAGAGCGGCCAGAGCCAGGGCAACGAGGGGCGCAACGGCGGGCAGGGCCGTGGCCAGAGCCATGAGCAGCAGGGCCAGCAAGGGCAGGGCCAGGGCGGCCAGCCGGGACAGCCAGGCGAGGGCGGCCAGGAGCCGGGCAACCAGCAGGCCGAAAACGGGGGTCCGGGGGATCTTGCGGATCGGCAGGAGGCGTTGCGCCGGGAGCTTGAACGCCAGCGCGGCAACCTGCCCGGAGGCGGCAGCGAAGCGGGTGACGCGGCGCGCGAGTCGCTGGAGCGCGCGGACCGGGCCATGGAAGGCGCCGAGCAGGCGCTGCGCGGCAACGACCTGCCCGAGGCGCTGGACCGGCAATCCGAGGCGATGGAAGCGCTGCGCGAAGGGATGCGCAACCTGGGCGAGGCCTTGGCCGAGAACAGCCAGCAACAGCAGGGCGGGCAAGGCCAGGCGCGCGGCGAGGCCGGGGCGCAGGAGTCGGACCCGCTGGGCCGTCAGGCAGGACAGGGCGGGCGCGTGGGCACGCAGGATTCACTGTTGCAGGGCGAGGATGTGTATAGGCGCGCGCGCGAGTTGCTGGACGAGATCCGCCGCCGCTCGGGCGAGGGAGAGCGCCCGGATGTGGAGCTCGATTATCTCAAGCGGTTGCTGGACCGGTTCTGACACGCCTGCCATGCGTTACCTTGAATGGCACGGCGTGCCGGGTGCCGGGCATGCTGATTTCAGGCCGGGATCGGGCCCGAGCCACATGGTTTACCCCGAAAGGGACGCCACAGTTGACTGAAGCCAGGCGCGCAGGGTGTCGATCAGCCCCACATAGGCCGCCATCGGGCCTTCGAGGGCGGGGGACAGGCCCGCGATTTGGGGCGCGAAGACGTAGATCAGCGTCAGGACGCTGAACACCATTACAGCCCAGACAAAGCCGCGACGGAAGCCGCCACCGCCGGATGACATGGCGTTGAGATCGTCCGCTTCGCTGAAACTGCGTTCACGACGCGGCGCGGCGTCGAAGGAGGAATTGATTTCGTCGATATCCGGCAGGAGGTTGCGGCGCGAGTCCGGATCGATCGGGTCCTTGGCGGGAGGGGTTTCGTCGTCGTTGTCGTCCGACAGGCCGCGCAGGCGGGCCATGCGGGCGCGGGCCTCGAGCTTGCGGGTGTCGCCTGCATCTTCCAGACCGAGATCGGGCTGGGATTCGAGCGGCGCGCCGACTTCGGCGGCACGGGCCTGTTCTTCGCGGGCGGCTTCTTCGCGGAGCAGGTCGCGGATCGACGGATCAAGCGTGCGCCGGGGCGTCTGGCCTGCGTCCTGTTGCGGCGCGTCGGGGTAGGGATCGTCGTCCCAGGCGCCATCGTCGTCCTGCTGATCGTCCGCGTCCTGCTGCGGATCCGTATCTTGCGGCTGGTCTGCGTCCTGCGGCATTTCGGGTTCGGCGTCATACTCGACGCCGTAATCATCCTCGTCCTCGTCGGGATAGCGCGACGCGGCCGCATCCTCGGCGTCGTCTTCGGACAGCTGGTCCTCTGGGTCCTGCTGGTGGTCGGGATGCATCTGGAACCATGTGTCGCCACAGTTCGAGCACTGCACATCACGGCCCGTTTCGGGTATGACCTCGTCGGGCACCTCGTATTGAGCGCCACAATTAGGACAAGTCAGCCTCATGTCGACACCTGTCGCCTGCCTGCAGTTTCAAGCTTGTTTACTTTTGCAAAAGCATAAGCGGTAAATGGTACTTACGAAAGACCTTAGCATTTCACGCGCAGAAACATTGCACAAGTGTGTCCTGTAAGGCATTTAGACGGCGCGGGACAGAGGGGGCTTCCTTGATCGAGCTGGAGAACGTGGCCTATAGCTATGGGGGCGGCGAGTTGCTGAGTGAGATCTCGCTCGAGCTGCAACCGGGATCGTTCCATTTCCTGACCGGGCCGTCCGGTGCGGGCAAGACGACTTTTCTCAAGCTGTGTTATGGCGCGCTGACGCCGACATCCGGGGCCGTACGCCTGTTCGGGGCGGACCGGCGCGGCATGCAGAGCGACGACATCGCCATGGCGCGGCGCCGGATCGGCGTGGTGCATCAGGATTGCCAGTTCCTGGACCACATGAGCGTGTCCGAGAATATCGCGCTGCCGCTGATGGTGTCGGGGCGCGACCTGCTGGGAGAGGCCGCCAACCTGAGGGAATTGACCGGCTGGGTCGGCCTGAAGGACAGGGCCAATGCGTTGCCACCGGAATTGTCGGGCGGCGAGAGACAGCGCGCGGCGCTGGCGCGGGCGGTCATCATGTCGCCGGATGTGGTGCTGGCCGACGAGCCGACGGGCAATGTGGATTGGGAGATGTCGCAACGGCTGTTGCGCCTGCTGATCGAGCTGAACCGGATGGGCAAGACGATCATGATCGCGACACATGACCTGGCGCTGATCCGCGCCGCCAAGGCGCATGTGCAGGCGCGGGTGCTGCGGATCGCCAACCGGCGGTTGCACCTGGCGGGGGCGGACCTGTGATGTCTTGGCTGGACCGGGTGAAAGAGATGCTGGCCGGTGACAGCCAGGCGGATCGCGTGGTGCCGCCGACCGGGTTCACCGCGTCGCTGACACTGTTCGCGGCGGGGGCGATGGCCTTTCTTGCGGTGTTCGCGCTGGCGCTGTCGCTGGCGACGGGGCGTCTGGCGGATCGTTGGGGCGACGAGCTGGCGCGCAGCTCGACGATCCGTATCTCGGCGCCCGAGGGCCAGCTGGCCGCGCAGACGCAGGCCGCGCTGAGGGTGCTGGAGACAACGACCGGGGTGGCCAGCGCGCGCGCGCTGACGCCCGAGGAGCAGGGCGCGCTTCTGGAGCCGTGGTTCGGCCCGGACCTGCCGGTGGATGCGCTGCCCATTCCGCAACTGATCGAGGTGATCGAGGAGGCCGACGGTTTCGATGCCCAGGGGCTGCGGTTGCGACTGGCCGCCGAGGTGCCGGGCGCGGTGCTGGACGATCACACGCGGTGGCGTGACCCGCTGGTCAGTGCGGCCACCCGGCTGCGGATGCTGGGCTGGATATCCCTGCTGCTGATCGGGGCGACCACGGCGGCGATGATCACGCTGGCGGCCAATGCGGCGCTGGCCGCGAATGCGCAGGTGATCGGGGTCCTGCGGCTGGTGGGCGCACAGGATGGCTATATCGTGCGGGCCTTCGTGAGGCGGTTTACCCTGCGGGCCCTTGTGGGGGCGGGGGCCGGTATGGGGCTGGGCTGTCTTGCGATCCTGCTGTTGCCGGCGGCGCAGGACGAGGCCGGGTTCCTGACCGGGCTTGGCTTTCGCGGGTGGCATTGGGCCTGGCCGCTGGCGGTGCCGCCGCTGGCTGCAGCGGTGGCCTATTGGGCAACGCAGGCGGCGGCCCGCAAGACATTGAGGGATTTGCCATGAGCGCAGGCGTGCAATGGGTTCGGTCGCTGCTTTTCGTGGGGCAGATCTATGCGATGATGGCGATCATGGGGATCGCGTTCTTTCCCTGGGCCGTGGTCAGCCGGCGCGGGGCGCTGACGGCCTGTCACACCTGGTGCCGTTGGGTGCGCTGGAGTGCGGCCTGGATGGTGGGGCTGCGCACCGAGGTGCGCGGCACGCCGCCCGACGACGAGGTGATGATCGCGGCCAAGCATCAGTCTTTCCTGGATATCATCCTGATTTTCGGGGCGGTGCCTGCCGGGAAGTTCATCATGAAGCGCGAATTGATGTGGGCGCCGGTGATCGGGCAATACGGGCTGAAGATCGGCTGTGTGCCGGTCGATCGCGGCAAGCGCAGCCTGGCGATCAAGCAGATGGTCGCCGATGTGGCGCGCGGCCGCCAGCATCCCGGCCAGCTGATCATCTACCCGCAGGGCACGCGGATCGCGCCGGGCGTGAAGGCGCCCTACAAGGTGGGGACCGGCGTGCTCTATGAAGAGCTGGGACAGGATTGCGTGCCGGTGGCGACCAATGTGGGTGTGTTCTGGCCGCGCAAGGGCATCCTGCGCAAACCGGGGCTGGCGGTGGTGGAGTTCCTGCCGCGCATCGAGGCCGGGATGGAGCGCAGCGCCTTCATGGGCAAGCTGGAGCAGGAGGTCGAGACGGCGTCGAACCGGCTGATGCGCGAAGCGGGGTTCGATCCCGGCGCGTGACGCAGAGGGGCCGAGGGCCGAACGTCATGAAAAAGGCGGCGTCCCGGGATCGGGCGCCGCCTTTGTCCTTTGGTGGGATACCGCCCGATTGTCAGGCGTGGATCGCCCCGTCGCCGCAGGCGAGGGCGGCTTCGCGCACCGCTTCGGAATAGGTGGGATGCGCGTGGCAGGTCAGGGCCAGGTCTTCGGCGGAGGCGCCGAATTCCATCGCGACGCAGATCTCGTGGATCAGATCACCTGCCATGGGGCCGATGATATGGGCGCCGAGGATGCGGTCGGTGTCCTTGTCGGCGAGGATCTTGACGAACCCGTCGGCGGCGAAATTCGCCTTGGCGCGGCCATTGCCCATGAACGAGAACTTGCCCGTCTTGTAGGCGCGACCGGCCTCCTTGAGCTGTTCTTCGGTCTGGCCGACCGAGGCCACCTCGGGATGGGTGTAGATCACGCCGGGGATGACGCCGTAATTGACATGGCCATGCTTGCCGGCGATCACCTCGGCGGTGGCCATGCCCTCATCCTCGGCCTTGTGGGCGAGCATCGGGCCGGCGATAGCATCGCCGATGGCATAGATCCCGTCGATATTGGTGCGCCACTGCGCGTCGGTTTCGATCTGGCCGCGATCCGACATCTTCACGCCGAGCGCCTGAAGGCCGAGACCGTCGGTAAAGGGTTTGCGCCCGGTGGCCACGAGCACCACGTCGGCGTCGATCGTGTGATCGCTGTCGTCCTTGCGCAGCTTGTAGGCGACCCGCGCCTTGGTCTTGAGGGTTTCGACGGATTGCACGGCGGCGCCCATGACGAAATCGAGCCCCTGTTTCTTGAGCAGGCGCTGGAACTGTTTCTGCACCTCGCCATCCATGCCGGGGGTGATCTGGTCGAGATATTCCACCACGGTGATCTCGGAGCCGAGCCGGGCATAGACCGAGCCCAGTTCGAGCCCGATCACCCCGGCGCCGATCACGACCATCTTCTTGGGGATCTTCGGCAGCTCGAGCGCGCCGGTCGATGTCACGACGATCTTCTCGTCGATCTCGATGCCGGGCAGGGAGGCGGATTGCGAGCCGGTGGCGATGATGATGTTGCGGGCCTCATGGACCTCGTCGCCGACCTGGACCTTGCCCTTTTCGGGGATCGAGCCCCAGCCCTTGAGCCAGTCGATCTTGTTCTTCTTGAACAGGAATTCGATGCCCTTGGTGTTCTGCGCGATCACGTCGTCCTTGTAGGCGAGCATCTGCTTCCAGTCGACCGAGGGGGTCTTGCCCTTGAGGCCCATCCTGGCGAAATTATGCTCGGCCTCGTGCAGCTGGTGAGAGGCATGCAGCAGCGCCTTGGAGGGGATGCAGCCGACGTTGAGACAGGTGCCGCCAAGCGTCTCGCGCCCTTCGACACAGGCCGTCTTGAGGCCGAGTTGCGCACAGCGTATGGCGGCGACATAGCCGCCGGGGCCGGAGCCGATGACGATCACGTCATAGTTTGCCATGGGTCGGTGTCCTTTCGTTGATGGGGAAAAGGGGGCCCTGCCCCCGCCGCCCTGCGGGCGACCCCCCCGGGATATTTGGAGCCAGAAGAAGCATCAGACCAGCGCGGCCAGCAGCATCAGCACGGTGGAGAGGAACCCCACCGCCCAGATCAGCGACCGGCCGGGGCGCCAGCCGAAGGCGTAGGCCGGGATATAGAGCAGGCGCGCGCCGAGATAGGTGAAGGCGCAGGCGGCGGTGAACGGGCCGGACTGGCCCGAGAGGGTGATGACCGTGCAGGCGATGCCGAAGAGGATCAGCCCTTCGAAATGGTTGTTCAGAGCGCGTTGCAGGCGCGCGGCGCGTTCGGAGAGCTGCCTGGAAGGGGCGCGATCCCGCGCGGACATGGTGTAGCCGGTGCCCAGTTGCAGGTTGGCGGGCACGGCGAAGAGGCCGTACTGGACGACCTGCAGGAGGGCGGCGAGGGTGAGGGCGGTCAACTCGGGGGTCATATGGGCGGTCCCGCGTGGGTCAGGGGGGCTGCCGGGCCGATGGCCCGGCGGCAGATCGGTCAGAGATCCATCAGCAGGCGGCGCGGGTCTTCGAGCGCCTCTTTCACCCGGACGAGGAAGGTCACGGCGCCCTTGCCGTCGACGATGCGGTGATCGTAGCTGAGCGCGAGATACATCATCGGGCGGGCCACGATCTGGCCGTTGACGACCATCGGGCGGTCCTGGATCTTGTGCATGCCGAGGATGCCCGATTGCGGCGGGTTCAGGATCGGCGAGGACATCAGCGAGCCGTAGACGCCGCCATTGGAGATGGTGAAGGTGCCGCCCTGCATTTCGGCCATGCTGAGCTTGCCGTCACGGGCGCGGGCGCCTTTTTCGGCGATCGCCTTCTCGATCTCGGCGAAGGACATCGAATCGGCGTTGCGGATCACCGGCACCACGAGACCCTGCGGTGTCCCGGCAGCGATGCCCATATGCACGAAGTTCTTGTAGACGATGTCGGTGCCGTCGATTTCGGCGTTCACCTCGGGGACTTCGCGCAGCGCATGGCAGCAGGCCTTGGTGAAGAAGGACATGAAGCCCAGCTTGACGCCGTGTTTCTTGTAGAAGTCGTCCTTGTAGGCGTTGCGCAGGGCCATCACCTCGGTCATGTCCACCTCGTTGTAGGTGGTCAGGATCGCGGCGGTGTTCTGGGCGTCCTTGAGGCGGCGGGCGATGGTCTGGCGCAGGCGGGTCATGCGGACCCGTTCCTCGCGGGAGGCATCATCGGCGCTGACCGGGCCGCGCGGTGCCTGTACGGGGGCGGCGGGCGCGCTGGCGGCCGAGGGAGCGGCGGAGGCGGCCGCAACGGCCCTGGAGACGTCTTCTTTCATGATACGGCCATCCTTGCCTGTGCCCTGCACCTGATCGCGGGACAGGCCGGCTTCGGCCATCGCTTTCTTGGCGGAGGGTGCGTCTTCGACATCGCCGCCACCGGAGGAGGCGGGCTGCGCGGGGGCTGCCCCGGCGGCGCCTTGTTCGGGGCGCGGGGCGGGGGCGCTGGCGCCATCGGTCGCGCCGGAGAGCACCGCCAGCTTGCCGCCGGCCTGCACGGTGTCGCCTTCGCCGGCGAGAATCTCGCTCAGGGTGCCGGCGGCGGGGGCGGGCACTTCGACCGAGACCTTGTCGGTCTCGAGCTCGCACAGGGTTTCGTCCTGCGCGACGCTGTCGCCGACTTTCTTGAACCATGTGGAAACGGTCGCTTCGGTCACGGATTCGCCCAGGGTGGGCACCATGACATCGGTCTTGTCCCCGGATCCGTTGCCCTGGGGGGCGTCGCCCTTGGCGGGCGCGCTGTCCTGGCTTGGGGCGCTGGAGGCGTCACCCGAGGCCTGGCCTGCGGAGATGGTGGCCAGGAGCGCATCGACGCCCACGGTTTCGCCTTCGCCGGCGACGATCTCGCCCAAGGTGCCGGCGGCGGGGGCGGGCACTTCGACGGTGACCTTGTCGGTTTCCAGCTCGCAGAGCATTTCGTCGGCGGCGACCGGATCACCGGGTTTCTTGAACCAGGTGGCGACCGTGGCTTCGGTGACGGATTCTCCGAGCGTGGGGACGCGAACTTCTGTCGACATGCGTTATTTCCCTTCGATGGTCAGCGCGGCATCGACCAGCGCCTCTTGTTGTGCCTTGTGCTGGGATGCCAGGCCCGTGGCGGGCGAGGCGGCGGCGGTGCGGCCTGCATAGGTGGGGCGGGCATGCTTGGCGTCGATCCGGCCAAGCACCCATTCGATATTGGGTTCGATGAAGAACCAGGCGCCCTGGTTCTTGGGTTCTTCCTGACACCAGACCATTTCGGCCTGCTTGAAGCGTTCCAGCTCCTTGACCATGGACATGGCGGGGAACGGGTAGAACTGTTCGATGCGCAGCAGGTAGACATCGTCGATGCCGCGGCGGTCGCGTTCTTCCAAGAGGTCGTAATAGACCTTGCCCGAGCACATCACCACGCGCTTGATTTGATCGTCGGGTTTCAGCTGCGTTTCGGAATTGCCGTATTGCGCATCGTCCCACAGCACGCGGTGGAAGCTGGAGCCGGTGGTGAATTCCTCGGTGCGGGAGACCGCCAGCTTGTGCCGCAGCAGCGATTTGGGGGTCATGAGGATCAGCGGCTTGCGATAGGTGCGGTGCAGCTGCCGGCGCAGGATGTGGAAATAGTTGGCCGGCGTGGTGCAGTTGGCCACGATCCAGTTGTCGCCGCCGCACATGGTGAGGAAGCGTTCGAGGCGCGCGGAGGAATGTTCCGGCCCCTGCCCTTCGTAGCCATGCGGCAAGAGGCAGACGAGGCCCGACATGCGCAGCCACTTGGATTCACCCGAGCTGATGAACTGGTCGAACATGATCTGCGCGCCATTGGCGAAATCGCCGAATTGCGCCTCCCAGAGGGTGAGGGCGTTGGGTTCGGCGAGCGAATAGCCGTATTCGAAGCCCAGAACCGCGTATTCCGAGAGCATCGAGTCGATCACCTCGTAGCGGGCCTGCCCCTCGCGGATATGATTCAGAGGGTAGTAGCGTTCTTCGGTGTTCTGGTCGATGAAGGCGGAATGACGCTGGCTGAAGGTGCCGCGCGTGCTGTCCTGACCGGACAGGCGCACCGGGTAGCCTTCGAGCTGCAAGGAGCCGAAGGCCAGGGCCTCGGCGGTGGCCCAGTCATAGCCTTCGCCGGTTTCGAACATCTTCTTCTTGGTTTCGAGCAGGCGGCTGACGGTCTTGTGGAGCGGGAAGCCATCGGGGGCCTGTGTCAGGGCGCGGCCGATCTCGGAGAGGGTTTCAGGGGCGATGGAGGTTTCGCCACGCTGGTAATCCTCGTCCTTGCGGTCGAGATGGGACCATTTGCCATCCAGCCAGTCGGCCTTGTTGGGGCGGTATTCCTTGCCGGCTTCGAATTCGTCGGCGAGGAAGGACTGGAACGCGGCTTTCATGTCCTCGATCTCGCCTTCGGGGATCAGGCCATCGGCCACGAGGCGTTCGGTATAGAGACTGAGCGTGGTCTTCTGCTTCTTGATCTTGTTGTTCATCACCGGGTTGGTGAACATGGGCTCATCGCCCTCGTTATGGCCGAACCGACGGTAGCAGATGATGTCGATGACCACGTCCTTCTGGAATTTCTGGCGGAATTCGGTGGCGACCTTGGCGGCATGCACCACGGCTTCGGGATCGTCGCCGTTGACGTGGAAAATGGGTGCCTCGACCATCAGGGCGATATCGGTGGGATAGGGCGAGGAGCGCGAGAAATGCGGCGCGGTGGTGAAGCCGATCTGGTTGTTCACCACGATATGCATGGTGCCGCCGGTCTTGTGGCCCTTGAGGCCCGAGAGGCCGAAACATTCGGCCACCACACCCTGACCCGCGAAGGCGGCATCGCCATGCAGCAGGACGGGCAGGACGCTGGTGCGCTCGCTGTCGTTGAGCTGGTCCTGTTTGGCGCGGACCTTGCCGAGCACCACGGGATTGACCGCCTCGAGATGCGAGGGGTTCGCGGTCAGTGACAGGTGCACGGTGTTGCCGTCGAATTCGCGGTCCGAGGAGGCGCCGAGATGGTATTTCACATCGCCCGATCCATCCACGTCCTCGGGTTTGAAGCTGCCGCCCTGAAACTCGTTGAAGATGGCGCGATAGGGCTTGCCCATGACGTTGGCCAGCACCGACAGGCGGCCGCGGTGAGGCATGCCGATGACGATTTCCTTGACCCCGAGGCTGCCGCCGCGCTTGATGATCTGCTCCATCGCGGGGATCAGGCTTTCGCCGCCATCAAGGCCGAAACGCTTGGTGCCCATGTATTTGACGTGGAGGTATTTCTCGAATCCCTCGGCTTCGACGAGCTTGTTCAGGATCGCCTTGCGGCCTTCGCGCGTGAAGGTGATTTCCTTGTCGTAGCCTTCGATCCGTTCCTTGAGCCAGGCGGACTGCTCGGGATCGGAGATGTGCATGTATTGCAGCGCGAAGGTGCCGCAATAGGTGCGCTTGACGATATCGAGGATCTCGCGGATCGAGGCGACCTGCAGGCCCAGGACGTTGTCGATGAAGATCGGGCGGTCCATGTCGGCATCGGTGAAGCCGTAGGATTTGGGATCCAGTTCGGGGCGGTAGCCGTGATCGCGCAGGCCGAGCGGATCGAGCTGGGCGATCAGGTGGCCCCGGATGCGGTAGGCGCGGATCAGCATGAGCGCCCGGACGGAATCGAGAACGGCGCGCTTGACCGCGTCATCCGAGACCGCGACGCCCTTTTTGGCGGCTTTCTTCTTGATCTTGTCGCCGGCCTTCGCGGTTTCGATCTCGGCGGCCCATTCGCCGGTCAGCGCGCTGGTCAGATCGTCATTCGGCATCGGCGGCCAGTCGGGGCGCGCCCATGACGGGCCGGTGGCCTGCTGGCGGACATCGGCATCGCCATCGCCGAGCTGTCGGAAAAACTCCTGCCAGGCCTCGTCCACGGCGTTGGGATCGCTGGCGTAGCGCGCATAGAGCTGTTCGAGATATGCGGCGTTGTGCCCCTGCATGAAGCTGGAGGCGTGAAAGAGGTCGTTCGAGCTTTGATCCGTCATGGCGCGTCCTTTTCAGACCGATCTGGTGAAGCAGCAGGAGAGGAACCCGGGTGTTCTGCGGCAGGTGCCTGTCGTGATGCTTCGGCGGTGGGGTGGGATGCGCGGCGGGCGCGCATCCCGGTGAATGGTCAGCCCTTGATCGCGGCCAGAACGGCCTCGCCCAGGCTGGCGGGGCTTTCGGCGACGGTGATCCCGGCGGATTTCATCGCCTCGATCTTGTCGTCGGCGCCGCCCTTGCCGCCCGCCACGATGGCGCCGGCATGGCCCATGCGACGGCCCGGAGGGGCGGTGCGGCCGGCGATGAAGCCAGCGGTGGGCTTCCAGCGGCCTTTCTTGCGCTCGGAGGCGAGGAAGGCGGCGGCGTCTTCTTCGGCGGAACCGCCGATTTCGCCGATCATGATGATCGCCTCGGTCTCGTCATCGGCGAGGAACCATTCCAGCACGTCGATATGCTCGGTCCCCTTGATCGGGTCACCGCCGATGCCGACGCAGGTGGACTGCCCGAGGCCCACATCGGTGGTCTGCTTGACCGCCTCGTAGGTGAGGGTGCCCGAGCGCGAGACGACGCCGACCTTGCCACGCTTGTGGATATGGCCGGGCATGATGCCGATCTTGCAGGCGTCGGGCGTGATGACACCGGGGCAGTTCGGGCCGATCAGGCGCGATTTCGAGGTTTCCAGCGCGCGCTTGACACGCATCATGTCCAGCACGGGGATGCCTTCGGTGATGCAAACGATCACTTCCATTTCGGCGTCGATCGCCTCGAGGATACTGTCGGCGGCGAAGGGGGGCGGGACGTAGATCACCGAGGCGTTGGCGTCGGTGGCGTGTTTCGCCTCGTGGACCGAGTTGAACACCGGCAGATCGAGATGGGTCTGACCGCCCTTGCCGGGGGTGACGCCGCCGACCATCTTTGTGCCATAGGCGATCGCCTGTTCGGTGTGGAATGTGCCCTGCGAGCCGGTGAGGCCCTGGCAGATCACTTTTGTATTTTCGTCGATGAGGACTGCCATCTTGGCATTCTCCTTAAAATGTTCGCTGTGGCGGCACGCAGCGGGCTGCGTGCCGGGCAGGTCAGCCCTTGACGGCTTTGACGATCTTTTCGGCGCCATCCTTGAGGTTGTCGGCGGCGATCACGTCGAGGCCGGAGTTCGAGATGATCTCTTTCCCCTTTTCGACGTTGGTGCCTTCCAGACGAACCACCAGCGGCACCGTAAGGCCCACTTCCTTGACCGCGGCGATCACGCCTTCGGCGATCACGTCGCAGCGCATGATGCCGCCGAAGATGTTCACGAGGATGCCTTTGACCTGCGGGTCCGAGGTGATGATCTTGAACGCCTCGGTCACCTTTTCCTTGGTCGCGCCGCCGCCCACATCGAGGAAGTTGGCCGGTTCGGCGCCATAGAGCTTGATGATGTCCATGGTGGCCATCGCCAGGCCCGCGCCGTTGACCATGCAGCCGATCTCACCATCGAGGGCGATGTAGTTCAGATCGTACTTGGAGGCTTCGAGCTCTTTCGGGTCTTCTTCGGTCGTGTCGCGCAGTTCGGCGATATCGGCATGGCGATAGACCGCGTTGGAATCGAAGCCCATCTTGGCGTCGAGGCATTTGAGATCGCCCTTGTCGGTGATGATCAGGGGGTTGATCTCGAGCATCTCCATGTCCTTGTCGAGGAACAGTTGGTAGAGCGTGCCCATCAGCTTGACGCATTGCTTGACCTGTGCGCCTTCGAGACCCAGCATGAAGGCGATCCGGCGGCCATGGAACGGCTGGTAGCCGGTGGCGGGATCGACCGAGAAGCTGAGGATCTTTTCAGGGGTCTTTTCGGCGACTTCCTCGATGTCCATGCCGCCTTCGGTGGAGGCGACGAAGGAAATCCGCGAGGTGACGCGGTCCACCAGCAGGGCGAGGTAGAATTCCTTTTCGATGTCCGAGCCGTCTTCGATGTAGATGCGGTTCACCTGCTTGCCGGCGGGGCCGGTCTGCTTGGTGACGAGGGTGCGGCCCAGCATGCGCTTGGCTTCCTCGGCGGCTTCTTCGACGGATCGGGCGAGGCGGACACCACCGGCTTCACCTGCGCCCGGCTCCTTGAAGGTGCCCTTGCCGCGGCCACCGGCGTGGATCTGCGCCTTGACCACCCAGAGGGGGCCGTCCATTTCGCCCGCGGCGGTCTTGGCCTCTTCGGCGCGCAGCACGACGCGTCCATCCGATACCGGGGCGCCGTAGGAGCGAAGCAGCGCTTTCGCCTGATACTCATGGATATTCATGAAACTGTCCCGTATTGCTGTTATCGGAACGGATATACCCATAGCCTTGATAGTGAATTAAACCGTTTTTTGTTTGCGGGCTGGGTTTTCGAGTGTTTTTTCGCATTTTGTGATCACAGCAATAAATCGTGTGATCACAAAAATTCGGACGCAAGCTGCGCGCGACTCGTTTCAGGGCCGTATCGGGGTGTCCGGGTCAGTCCTGCCGACCGACGCGCGAATGCACCGGCGTGTAGGCGACGGCCTTCTCGAGCACGGCGATCGAGTCGTGGACATGGATGCCGGTAATGCTGCCTTGTGCGCCGGGGACCTTGGGCGTGCCGGCATGTGTCCAGCCATGCATGTCATCGATGAGATCGCCCAGGTAGCGATAGAAGTTCCGAGGCGAGTCCAGCCCGCCGCCGAATTTCGTCCAGTAGGCGGTATGCAGGTCTTCGATTATGTAGAGCCCCGGGGTCGAGAGGCGGGGGAACAGATGCTCGAAACTGGCGCGGATATGCTCCATCCGGTGGCTGCCATCATCCAGCACGACATCGACGCCGCCCATTGCGGCGACGACACGCGAGAGAAATTCCGGATCGTCCTGCGAGCCGATGCGCACCATGCCGGCCTGTCCGTCGAACCGGGCGCAGTCGGGGTTGATGTCGATGCCCATGATGGTGGCGTCGGGCCCGAAGAACTTGCGCCACATCTGCAAGGAGCCGCCTTTCGACACGCCGATTTCCAGGAACTTGAACGAGGTGCCGCGATACTGGCCCAGATAGCGGTCATAGAGCGGGATATAGTGGTGCCACTTGTGAACCACCGGGCCCTGATTGCCGACGAAAATGTCAAGAAGGTCGCCACTATAGCCGTATTTGTCACGGATGTTCGCGGCGATATCGGTTCCGGTGAACCGTGTCTTTCTCATGTTCATGGTCTTGTACCCCTGCAACTGGTTCCCACGGTTCGCCCCGCGACGGGAGTCTGGCATCGGGCAGGGCCGGGATCAAGCGACTTGGGGTGGAAACGAGCCGCATGGCCCGCAAACGGAAAGGGCCGGGCACCTGATGGTGTCCGGCCCCGATCCTAAAGCGATGAGCCGATCAGTCGATCAGGCGAGCGTCGGGTCGATGCCCTTGCACGCTTCGACGAGGCCCTTGACGGCCTTGACCGAGCTGTCGAACATCGCCTGCTCGTCCTTGTTGAGCTTGATTTCGACGATCCGCTCGATCCCGCCGGCGCCGATCACCGTGGGCACACCCACGTAGAAGCCGTTCAGGCCGTAAGCGCCATCGACATGGGCGGCGCAGGGCAGGACGCGTTTCTGGTCCTTGAGATAGGCTTCGGCCATTTCGATCGCCGAGGTGGCGGGTGCATAGAAGGCCGAGCCGGTCTTGAGCAGGCCGACGATCTCGGCGCCGCCGTCGCGGGTGCGCTGGACGATCGCATCGAGCTTGTCCTGCGTGGTCCAGCCCATTTCGATCAGGTCGGGCAGAGGCACGCCGGCAACTGTCGAATAGCGGGTCAGCGGCACCATCGTGTCACCGTGGCCGCCCAGGACGAAGGCGGTCACGTCCTTCATGGAGACATCGAATTCGAGGCTGAGGAAATGGCGGAAGCGCGCGCTGTCCAGAACGCCGGCCATGCCGCAGACTTTTTCATGGGGGAGGCCGGAAAACTCGCGCAGGGCCCAGACCATCGCATCGAGCGGGTTGGTGATGCAGATCACGAAGGCGTCGGGGGCGTTGTCGCGGATGCCTTCGCCGACGGATTTCATGACCTTGAGGTTGATGCCCAGAAGGTCATCGCGGCTCATGCCGGGTTTGCGCGGCACGCCTGCGGTCACGATGCAGACATCGGCGCCGGCGATGTCGGCATAGCTCTGGGTGCCCTTCATGCGCGCGTCGAACCCTTCGGAGGGGCCGGATTCGGCGATGTCGAGCGCCTTGCCTTCGGGTGTGCCCTCGGCGATATCGAACAGGACGACATCGCCCAGTTCCTTGAGCGCGGCGAGGTGGGCGAGGGTGCCGCCGATCTGTCCTGCGCCGATAAGGGCAATCTTGGGTCTGGCCATTGGAAGTCTCTCCGATCGGTTGGAATTTTCGCGCTTGGGGTAGTCCCAAATCGTCGTCTGCGCAAGGCTGCTGCTGTGTCGGTTGCTTGACGGGCCATCTGGCCCTGCCGGATGAGGCGCGCTAACAGGGTGTGGACACAGGGGATTCAGGGCGCTGCACATGGTCTTGCCGGAGTGGGAAGTTTTCGCGGTGGCGGTGCCGGCTGTCCTTTTGGCAGGCATATCCAAAGGCGGGTTCGGGTCGGGGGCGGCCTTTGCGGGGGCGTCGATTCTGGCGGTCGTGGTGCCGCCTGGGCAGGCGCTTGGCATCATGTTGCCGCTGCTGATGCTGATCGATGTGTCGACGCTGAGGCCCTATTGGAAGCGTTGGAGCTGGGTCGATGCCAAGCGGTTGCTGTTGGGCGGCGTGCCGGGTGTGGCGATTGGTGCGGCGCTGTATTCGGTGGCGGATGCCGATCTGTTCCGCCTGCTGATCGGAAGCATTTGCCTTGCCTTCATCGGCTGGCAGATGTCGTTGCGCGCGGGGCTGCTGCGCGCATCGCGGCGGCCGTTGCCGGGTTGGGCGGGGCTGATGGCGGGGGTCGTGGCCGGTTTCACCAGTTTCGTGAGCCACGCCGGAGGACCGCCCGCAGCGGTTTACCTGCTGTCCCGGCGCCTGGACAAGACGCAGTTCCAGGCGACGACGGTGCTGGTCTTCTGGGTCTACAATATCGTGAAGTTCGTACCCTACGCGTTCCTGGGGATTTTCACCCTGGAGACGCTGGTGTTCGACCTGATCCTTGCCCCTGTCGCGCTGCTGGGTGCATGGCTGGGGGTGCGGGCGCACAGGGTGGTGCCCGAGGGGCTGTTTTTCGGCATCACCTATGTCCTGCTGGCGGTGACGGGGTCCAAGTTGATCTGGGATGCGCTGACCTGACATGCGGTTTTTCTGCAGTGCGGCGACAAAGGTCTTGAACTTTTCCACCGAAAAATGTCATTCCGGCGCAAGATTATTTCTGCAGTGACTCGGAAGGCAGCCCATATGGATACGGCGACACGACCCTACCGCTCGGTTCTTTATATCCCCGGTTCCAAGGAGCGGGCGCTTGAGAAGGCGCGCGAGCTGCCCTGTGATGCGATCATCTTCGACCTGGAGGATGCCGTCGCCCCCGAGGCCAAGCCCGAAGCCCGTCAGACATTGGCCAAGGCGTTGCAGGACGGCGGCTATGGGAAGCGGACGAAGATCATTCGAATCAATGCCCTGACCACCGAATGGGGCCTCGAGGATGTGCGGGTGCTGGCGGATGCCGGGGCGGATGCGATCCTGTTGCCCAAGGTCAACACGCCGTCGGATGTGGACAACCTGGCCGACATGCTGTCGCCGGCCATGCCGATCTGGGTGATGATGGAGACGCCGATCAGCGTGTTCAACGCGCCGGAAATCGCGATGCATCGGCAAGTGACGGGCCTTGTGGCCGGGACCAATGACCTGACCAAGGACCTGGGGTGCCGATATCGCGCGGATCGCCTGCCGCTGATGACGGCGCTGCAGCGGATCATCATGGCGGCACGCGCGGCGCGCGGTGTCGTGGCGATCGACGGGGTGTACAACCGGTTCCGCGATGGCGACGGCCTGAAGGCCGAGTGTGAACAGGGCCGGGATCTGGGTTTCGATGGCAAGACGCTGATTCATCCCGCGCAGGTCGAGATCGCCAACACCGCCTTTGCGCCGACGCAATCGGAAATCGAGATGGCCGAACGCCAGATCAACGCCTATGAAGACAGCAAGGCCTCGGGTCAGGGTGTGGCCGTGGTGGATGGGCAGATCGTGGAAAATCTGCATGTCGTCGCGGCGCAACGCATGCTGGCACGGGCCGAAGCGATCAGGGAAATGGCGGCGGAGTAATACGACATGGCTTATCTGATACTGGGTCTGGTCCTTTGGACGGCGGGCCATTTCTTCAAGCGTTTCGCCCCGGACATGCGCGCCGGGATGGGCAATGCCGGCAAAGGCGTTGCGGCGGTGATCATCCTGGTGGGTCTGGTGCTGATGATCATCGGCTATCGCGGCGCGGAGTTCATCAACCTTTGGTATCCGCCGGCCTGGACCGTGCACCTGAACAACCTGCTGATGCTGCTGGCGGTGTTCGTCTATGGCATGAGTGCCACGCGCGGGCGGCTGAGAGGCAAGATGCGGCATCCGCAGCTGGTTGCGGTCAAGATCTGGGCGGTGGCGCATCTGCTGGTGAATGGCGACCTGGCCTCGGTCATCCTGTTCGGCGGGATGCTGGCCTGGGCGGTGGCGCAGGTGATCGTCATCAACCGCACCGAGGAGTGGGTCCGGCCCGAGCCCGGCAAGGCCAGCAAGGATATCCTGCTGGTCGTGATCACGCTGGTCCTGTTCGGGGTGATGACCGGCATTCACAACTGGTTGGGCGTCTGGCCGTTTCCGGGGTGAGGCAGCATGAAACTCTATCGTTTTCTGTCGGCTGACGACACGTCGGCGTTTTGCCACAAGGTGAGTGCGGCGCTGGCCAAGGGCTGGGAGCTGCACGGCGATCCGACCTATGCGTTCGATCATGCCAATGGTGTCATGCGCTGCGGTCAGGCCGTGGTGAAAGAGGTCGAGGGGACGTATTCCCCCGACCTGAAATTGGGAGAGCAGTAAGCATGGCCAAGACCAATCCGGGCCGGTTTTTCGAAGATTACAGCGTCGGGGACGTGATCGCGCATGCCGTGCCGCGCACGGTGTCGGGTGGGGAAAGGGCGCTGTATCACGCGCTTTATCCGGCACGTCACGCGCTGTATTCGTCGGATGAATTCGCGCGTGGATGCGGTTTGAAGGCCAGCCCGATCGACGATCTGGCGGCGTTTCACGTGGTGTTCGGAAAGACGGTGCCGGATGTGTCGCTGAACGCGCTGGCCAATCTGGGCTATGCCGAGGGGCGCTGGCTGAGGCCGGTCTGGCCGGGCGATACGCTGCGCTCGACCAGCGAGGTGATCGGGGTCAAGCAGAACTCGAACGGGAAATCCGGCGTTGTCTGGGTGCGCACACGCGGCGAGAACCAGCATGGCGAGACGGTCATGGAATATGTGCGTTGGGTCATGGTGCGCAAGCGCGATGCCGCGGCATCGGCCCCTGATCCGGTGATCCCCGATCTGAAGCCCGCACTCGAGGCCGGTGATCTGGTGGTGCCCGAGGGGCTGGATTTCAGCGGCTACGATTTCGCCCTGGCCGGAGAGGCGCATCGCTGGGGCGATTACCAGCCCGGTGAGATGATCGACCATGTGGATGGTGTCACCGTCGAAGAGGCCGAGCACATGATGGCCACCCGCCTGTGGCAGAACACCGCCAAGGTGCATTTCGACGCCACCCTGCGCGAGGATGGACGGCGGCTGATCTATGGGGGGCATGTGATTTCCATGGCCCGCGCGCTGAGTTTCAACGGTCTGGCGAATGCGCAGATGATCGTTGGCCTGAATGCGGGTGCCCATGCCAACCCGTGCTATAGTGGCGACACGATCAAGGCCTGGACCGAAGTGCTGGACCGCGCCGAAACATCGGCGCCGGGTGTGGGCGCGTTGCGGTTGCGGCTGGTGGCCACCAAGGGCGGAGAGCCGTTCACCCTGAAGGGTGAGGACGGCAAGTACCTGCCGCATGTCCTGCTTGATCTGGATTACTGGGCGCTGATCCCGATCTAGGCCGAACCCGAAAATCCGGCGCGTTTGATGCATGTCATTGCGCGTTCAGTTCACATATTGTTTTGTGAATATGAATGACTATGTTGCCGCAACGCATTCCCTTGCCGGAGCCATCCAATGTTCAAGACATGGCCTTTCGTGCCGATCCTCATCGCATGCTTTGGGGCGGTGACGCCTGCGGCCGCCGAGCAGATCACGCTTTCCCCCGTGCAGGTGACCGACTGGAAGGCCGTCTATGGCCGGATCGAAACCCGCGACCGGGTGCCGGCCCGCGCGAGGCTTGGCGGGACGCTGACCCAGCTGGACGTGGCCGAAGGTGACCGGGTCGCCGGTGGGGACCGGCTTGGGCGGGTCGTCGATGAAAAGCTGGAGTTCCGTCTACGCGCCATCGATGCGCAGATGCAGGCGGCGCAATCGCGGCTGGAGAATGCGCAGACCGAACTGACGCGCGGCGAGGAATTGCTGGAGCGCGGCGTGACCACCGTGCAGAGGCTGGACAGTCTGCGCACGCAGGTCAACGTCATCAGCAACGAGATCGCCGCCGCCGAGGCCGAGCGCCGCGTGGTCGAGCAGCAGGTGGCCGAAGGGTCCGTCTTTGCGCCGGTCGGCGGTGTGGTTCTGGATGTGCCGGTTACCGTGGGTGCGGTTGTCACGCCCGGCGAAGCCGTGGCGACGATCGGCGGGGGCGGGGTGTTCCTGCGTCTTGCCGTGCCCGAGCGCCATGCCGGTGATCTGGTCGAGGGCGACGAGATTTTCACCGAAGGCCCGGACGGGCCGCGCACCGGGCGGCTGGCCAAGATCTATCCGCAGATCGAAAACGGCAGGGTGATCGCGGATGTCGAGGTGCCCGGACTGAGCGAGCGCTATGTGGATGCCCGGGTGCTTGTGCGCCTGCCGCTTGCGCAGCGCGAGGCGTTGCTGGTGCCGCAAGGGGCTGTCATTACCCGGTCGGGGCTGGATTTCGTCCGGGTTGCGACGGGGGATGGGCCGGTGTTGCGTAGCGTGGTGATCGGTCCGCGCCACGAGCGCGCGACCGGTGCCATGGTGGAAATCCTGACCGGGCTGGCGCCGGGGGATGTCGTGGTGACCGATCATGAGTGAGCAGGACGGGTTCGACCGGCCGCTTGGTCTGGCCGGGTGGCTGACGCGCGGGTTCATCACCTCGCCGCTGACGCCGCTGATCATCCTTGCGGCGCTGGCGATGGGGCTGATCGCGCTGGTCAGTCTGCCGCGCGAGGAAGAGCCGCAGATTTCCGTGCCGCTGGTGGATATCCATATCCGCGCCTCGGGGCTGAAGGCGCAGGACGCCGTGCAGCTTGTGACCGAGCCGATGGAGAACATCGTCAAGGCGATCGATGATGTGGAGCATGTCTATTCGCAGACGCGCGACGATGGCGCGATGGTGACGGCGCGGTTCGAGGTGGGCACCTCGGCGGATGCGGCGATCCTGAGGGTGCATGAAAAGGTGCGCGCCAACATGGACCGAATCCCGGTCGGCATCCCCGAGCCGCTGATCGTGGGGCGCGGGATCAACGATGTGGCGATCGTCACGCTGACCCTGTCGGGCAAACCGGGGCACGAGGTGAGTTCGTATGATCTGAGCCGGATCGCACGGGCGCTGCGCGGTGAGTTGACCAAGATCGAGAATGTCGGCCTGACCTATATGACCGGTGAGGCGCAAGAGGCGATCCGGGTGGCCCCGGACCCCGAGAAGCTGGCGCTTTACGGGGTCACATTGCAACAGCTGGCGGGCAAGGTCGGGGCGGCGAACCGGGCCTTCAGCACCGGGCTGGTGCGCGATGGCGGGCAGCAGATCGACCTGATCGCAGGCGAGACGCTGAGTGATCCGGCGGTGATCGCCAAGCTGTTGCTGACCACACGCGACGGGCGGCCCGTCTATGTGGGGGACGTGGCCGATATCGCCTTTGTGCCGGATATGTCCGAGACCCATGTGGCGCAGGTGAGCCGCGCCGAGGGCGGTGACCTGCACCGCGCGCCGGCGGTCACGCTGGCGCTGGCCAAGCGGGCCGGGGCGAATGCGGTGGTGGTGGCCGAAGAGATCCTGCACCGGGTGCACGCGCTGGAGGGGGATATGATCCCCGAGACGGTCGCGCTGTCGGTGACCCGCGATTATGGCGAGACCGCCAATGAGAAGGCCAACGAGCTGCTGTTCCATCTGGGTCTGGCGACCGTGTCGATCATCGCGCTGGTATGGCTGTCGATCGGCTGGCGCGAGGGGATCGTGGTGGCGGTGGTGATCCCGATGACGATCCTGCTGACATTGTTCGCGGCATGGGTCATGGGCTACACGCTGAACCGGGTGTCGCTGTTCGCGCTGATCTTTTCCATCGGCATCCTTGTCGATGATGCGATTGTCGTGATCGAGAATATCGCGCGGCACTGGCAGTTGGACCGGGCCAAATCCAGGGTCAGCGCCGCGATCGAGGCGGTGGCCGAGGTGGGCAACCCCACGGTGGTGGCGACGCTGACGGTGGTGGCGGCCCTGTTGCCGATGCTGTTCGTGTCGGGATTGATGGGCCCTTACATGAGCCCGATTCCGGCCAATGCGTCGGCGGCGATGATCTTTTCGTTCTTCGTGGCGGTGATGGTGACGCCGTGGCTCATGGTGAAGGTGGCGGGCAAGGATGGCGGCGCGCATCACCAGGAGGGCGAGGGCGCCCTGGGGCGGCTCTATCGATGGGTGGCGGGGCCGATCCTGGCCACCAAGGCGCGCAGCTGGCTGTTCCTGTTGACGACGGTGGTGGTGTCTTTCGGATCGCTCGGGTTGCTTTACACGCAGGATGTGACGGTCAAACTGCTGCCCTTCGACAACAAGTCGGAAGTGTCGGTGGTGGTGGACCTGCCCGAGGGATCATCCGTCGAGGCGACGGACGGCGTGGTGCAACAGGTGGCACGGGTGGCGATGGACCTGCCCGAGGTGATCGAGGCGCAAACCCATGCCGGCACCGCGGCGCCGTTCAACTTCAACGGGCTGGTCCGGCATTATTACCTGCGCGAGATGCCCGAACAGGGCGATGTGCAGGTCAAGCTGGCGCCCAAGGGGGACCGCGACCGCACCAGCCATGAGATCGCGCTGGACCTGCGCAAGAGGCTGGAGGCGCTGGATCTGCCGGAGGGCACGGTCCTCAAGACGGTAGAGCCGCCGCCCGGCCCGCCGGTTCTGGCCACGCTTTTGGCCGAGGTCTATGGCCCGGATGCCGAGACCCGGCGCGAGGTGGCGCGCAAGCTGCGCCAGGCCTTCGACGAGGTGCCGTTCATTGTCGATGTGGATGACAGTTTCGGGGCACAGCCGCGCCGGTTGCGGGCGACGATATCGGCTGATGAGCTGGAGTTTTTCGGCGTGCAGGAGCCCGATGTATTCGACACGCTGAGCATCCTGAACGGTCAGACGGTCGTGGGCTATTCGCATCGCGGCGAGGGGCGTGATCCGATCCCGATCACCGTGGCGCAGGCCAAGGCAGACCGGGTGCTGGACCAGCGGTTCCTGTCGACACCGATCCCGGCCAATGTGCTGCCGGGGGCGCGGGGCGTGGTGGAGTTGGGCGATGCCGTGCAGCTGCGCGAAGAGTTGGCGTCGTTCCCGATCTTTCGGCGCAACGGGCGCGATCTGGAGATGGTCACGGCCGAGCTGGCCGGGGATTTCGAAGCGCCGCTTTACGGGATGCTGGCGGTGGCCGAGAAGATCGACGCGATGGACTGGCCAGACGGGACCAAACCGCAGATCGCGCTGAATGGCCAGCCGAGCGAGGAAAGCGACGTCACGCTGCTGTGGGACGGGGAATGGGAGGTCACCTGGGTGACGTTCCGCGATATGGGCGCGGCGTTCGGGGTGGCGTTGCTGGGGATATACATCCTTGTGGTGGCGCAGTTCGGATCGTTCCGGGTGCCGCTGGTCATCCTGACGCCCGTGCCGCTGACCTTTATCGGGATCATGCTGGGGCATTGGCTGTGGCAGGCGCCGTTTTCGGCGCCGTCGATGATCGGATTCATCGCGTTGGCGGGGATCATCGTGCGCAATTCAATCCTGCTGGTGGATTTCATCCGGCATGCCGACAGGGCGGGCAAGAGCGATCTGGAGATCCTGCTGGATGCGGGTGCGATCCGGTTCAGGCCGATCCTGTTGACGGCACTGGCCGCGATGATCGGAGCGGCGGTGATCCTTGCCGATCCGATATTCCAGGGGCTGGCGCTGTCGTTGTTCTTTGGCCTGATCTCGTCCACCTTGCTGACGGTGCTGGTGATTCCGGCGATCTACCGGGTGTTCAAGACATGACGCGGGATTTGTGATCACGAAAGGCTGTGCCCGCGCCGTGCCATGCGACTGACGGAAGAGACTCAGGGCATCATCCTTCGAGATGTCTCAAGCGCGAAAGGTGTTTAGAACCTGCTTGTTTGTGATCACGCGGTAATTTACGTGATCACAAATACAAGATTCTGTCATGAATTGCGGGGAGATTCCGGGAATTGGGGCTGTGCAAAACCGTCTGGGACGCTAAAAGATTCCCGGGAACGGACGCGGAATGCCCATAGGCTCGTACGCGCCGCAGACGACAACGAAGGGACTGACCATGGCCGACGTGAACAGGGGCGAGCGCCCCCTTTCGCCGCATCTGCAAGTCTATCGCCCGCAGATGACCTCGATCTCCTCGATCCTGACGCGGATCACGGGCAATGCCCTGATCGTCGGCGTGTTGCTGATCGTGTGGTGGTTGCTGGCGGCGGCGACGGGACCAGATTACTTCGCGATCGCGGATGCGGTCGTGACCTCGTGGTTCGGCGACCTGGTGCTGACGCTGTCGCTATGGGCTGTCTGGTATCACTACCTGGCCGGGTTGCGTCACCTCTACTACGACGCGGGCAAGGGTCTTGAGATCGAAACCTCCGAAAAGCTGGGCTGGGCCTGCATCGGCGGTTCGGTGATCCTGACCGTCATCACGCTGCTTATCATCTGAGAAAGGGCCAGCCATGCGTTATCTGACTGCACGCAAGCGAGCCGAAGGACTGGGCGCGGCCCATACCGGCACCGAGCATCACTGGTACATGACCGTGAGCGCCGTTGGCCTTGCGCTTATCGTGCCGCTGTTCGTGTTCTTCTTCGGGCGCGCGCTTGGCGGCACCCACGACGAGGTGATGGCGACATTCTCGCATCCGGCCATGGCGATCCTGACCTTGCTGGTCGTTTTCGTGGGATTGCAGCACTTCCGCAAGGGCGCGCAGACCATGATCGAGGATTATGCCCGCGGCCTGACGCGCAAGGGGCTGATCATTGCCGTTACCGTCCTAAGTTACGGCTTGATCGCCACCGGCATTTTCGCCGTGCTCAAGATCGCCCTTTAAAGACCCGGAGTTGCAGATAATGGCCGCTTACGAATACGAAACACATGATTATGACGTGGTGGTTGTCGGTGCCGGTGGCGCCGGCCTGCGTGCCACGCTCGGCATGGCCGAGCAGGGGCTGCGCACCGCTTGCGTCACCAAGGTTTTCCCGACACGGTCGCACACCGTGGCGGCGCAGGGCGGGATCGCCGCGTCGCTGTCGAACATGGGCCCGGACCACTGGCAGTGGCACATGTACGACACCGTGAAGGGCAGCGACTGGCTGGGCGACACGGATGCGATGGAGTACCTTGCGCGCGAAGCCCCCAAGGCGGTGTACGAGCTGGAGCATTACGGTGTACCGTTCTCGCGTACCGAAGAGGGCAAGATCTATCAGCGGCCCTTTGGCGGACATACCACGGAATTCGGTGAAGGCCCCCCGGTGCAGCGCACCTGCGCCGCAGCCGACCGGACCGGGCATGCCATCCTGCACACGCTTTATGGCCAGAGCCTGAAGCAGAAGGCGGAATTCTACATCGAGTATTTCGCCATCGACCTGATCATGAGCGATGATGGCGTCTGCACCGGTGTGGTCTGCTGGAAGCTCGATGACGGCACCATGCATGTCTTCAACGCCAAGATGGTGGTCCTGGCCACCGGCGGCTATGGACGGGCCTATTTCAGCGCGACAAGCGCGCATACCTGCACCGGTGACGGTGGCGGCATGGTGGCGCGGGCGGGCCTGCCCTTGCAGGACATGGAGTTCGTGCAGTTCCATCCCACGGGCATCTATGGCTCGGGCTGCCTGATCACCGAAGGCGCACGCGGCGAGGGGGGCTACCTGACCAACTCGGAAGGCGAGCGTTTCATGGAGCGCTATGCGCCCAACTACAAGGACCTGGCGCCGCGTGATTACGTGAGCCGGTCGATGACCATGGAAATCCGCGAGGGCCGTGGTGTGGGGCCGCATGGCGACCACATTCACCTGAACCTCAGCCACCTGCCGAAAGAGGCGCTGCAACTGCGCCTGCCCGGTATCTCGGAAAGCGCGCGCATCTTTGCCGGTGTCGACGTCACCAAAGAGCCGATCCCGGTGCTGCCGACGGTCCATTACAACATGGGCGGCATTCCGACGAATTACTGGGGCGAGGTGCTGAACCCGACCGACAAGGATCCCAACGCCATCGTGCCTGGCCTGATGGCCGTGGGCGAGGCGGGCTGCGCCAGCGTGCACGGCGCGAACCGGCTTGGATCGAACTCGCTTATCGACCTCGTGGTGTTCGGCCGCGCCGCAGCGATCCGCGCGGGCGCCGTCGTGGACCGTGAGGCGGCCGTGCCGTCGACCAACGCGGCGCAGGTGGACAAGGCGCTGGATCGTTTCGATGGTCTGCGCCATGCCGATGGCGGTGTTCCGACGGCGGATCTCCGGCTTGAGATGCAGCGCACCATGCAGGACGATGCAGCGGTGTTCCGCACCTCCAAGACGCTGGCCGAAGGCGTCGAGAAGATGACGGCGATCGCCGCCAAGATGGATGACCTGAAGGTGACGGACCGCAGCCTTGTGTGGAACTCGGACCTGATGGAAACGCTTGAGTTGACCAACCTGATGCCCAATGCGCTGGCCACCATTGCGGGTGCCGAGGCGCGCCAGGAAAGCCGTGGTGCGCATGCCCACGAGGATTTCCCGGATCGCGACGATGCCAAGTGGCGCGTGCACACGATCGCACGGGTCGAGGGCGCCAAGACGGCGCTGAGCTATCGTCCGATCATCGAGGCGCCGCTGACGACCGAAGAGCAGGGGGGCATCAGCCTGAAGAAGATCGCGCCGAAAGAGCGGACATTCTGATGCGTGTGGCCGCGGCCTGCCTTGTCCTTGTCACGCTGAGTGGCTGTCAGGCCACCAATCAGATGGCGGATGATTTCGCCCGAGAGCGGGCCAAGGGCGTGGTCAATGCCGTGGTTGCAGACAGGTTTCCCGGTGTGAATGCCGCGCCTGTCACCGATTGCATCATCGACGCTGCCTCGGCGCGCGAGATCGTCAGGATCGCCGGGGCCAGTGTCACCGGAGTGACCCCCGAGGTCGCGCAAGAGATTGTCGGCATCGCACAGCGCCCCGAGGCCGTGCAATGCATCGCCGCAAAGAGCCTGACCCTGCTGGGCGGCTGAAAGGAGTAGAACATGGTACAATTCAGATTGCCCAAGAACTCCCGCATGACGACGGGCAAGACATGGCCCAAGCCCGAAGGGGCCGGCAAGGCTGTGCGCAAGTTCCAGATCTATCGCTGGAACCCCGATGATGGCGCAAACCCGCGCGTGGATACGTATTTCGTCGATACCGATGATTGCGGGCCGATGGTTCTGGATGCGCTGATCTACATCAAGACCAAGATCGATCCGACGCTGACCTTCCGTCGCTCGTGCCGGGAGGGGATTTGTGGATCCTGCGCGATGAATATCGACGGGATCAACACGCTGGCCTGTATCTACGGCATGGACGAAATCCAGGGCGACGTGAAGATCTATCCCCTGCCGCACATGCCGGTGGTCAAGGACCTGATCCCCGACCTGACGCATTTCTACGCGCAGCACGCCAGCATCATGCCCTGGCTGGAAACCAAGACGAACCGCCCCGCGAAGGAGTGGAAACAGTCGATCGAGGACCGCGAGAAGCTGGACGGCCTTTATGAATGCGTGATGTGCGCAAGCTGTTCGACCTCGTGCCCGAGCTATTGGTGGAATGGCGACAAGTATCTCGGACCGGCGGCGTTGTTGCATGCCTATCGCTGGATCATCGACAGCCGTGACGAGGCCACGGGCGAGCGGCTGGATGACCTGGAAGATCCGTTCAAGCTCTATCGGTGCCACACGATCATGAACTGCACCAAGACCTGCCCCAAGGGGTTGAACCCGGCCAAGGCGATTGCCCAGATCAAGAAGATGATGGTCGAGCGCGCCGTCTGATCGCCCGGACATGTTGGATGCGGACCCCGGCCTTGCGCCGGGGTCTTTTCGTTCGGGGGCATGCGGTGCCTGCATACCCGTGTCTGCACTTGCGACCATTCAAGACGGGGTGTGGCGTGACTAGGTACGCCGGGTATCAATGACCGGAGAAAGACAATGGCTCTTCCTGTGCAATCGCCGCAGACAAAGGCACCCGATATAGAGACCGCGACGCAGACCCTTCTGGATTGGCCCGTGGCCTATTACAGTGCCGAGGTCGCGGCGAATATCAGCGTCGCCCCCAAGCTGGGCGGTCTGGAGCAGATGTACGCCTATTATTGATCGGCGCCGGGCAGGCGTGGGGGGCGTTCCAGAAGGATCAGCCCCACGCCGGCCAGCACGACCGCGCCGCCGATCAGCACCTGTGTGCTGAGGCTTTCGCCAAGGAACACGGCGCCGCCGATGACCGTGAAGATCGGCAGCAGCAACAGGAAGGGCGCGACCTGGCTGACCGGGTTGCGCCGGACCAGCGTGTACCAGATGCCATAGCCAAGCGCGGTCATCACCAGCCCGAGATAGAGTACCGCCCCCCACACCACCCAAGTGGCGCTTTGCAAGGCGGCCCAATGCCCGGTTTCGACGATCATCGACATCACAAAGAGCTGGGGTGCGGCCATCACGGCGATCCATGCGGTGACGGTCAGGCCGTCGATATCCTTGAGGGTCCGGATCATCGCCTGACCGATGGCCCAGGTTGCGGCGCCGCCGATCACCAGCAGAACCGAGGCCGAGGCATCCGCGATACGCGGCTCGCCGGTGATCTGGTAGACGCCGAAGAACGCCAGGGCGATGCCGGCCCATTTGCGCCAGCCGGGCTGTTCCTTCAGGGCCAGCACACCGATCAGCGTCAAGAACGGCACCTCGAGCTGAACGATAAGAGCGGCGACGCCGGCATCGAGACCCTTGAGGCCGGTATAAGTCAGGCTGTATTGCAGCGCGGCCGAAATCAGGGCGATCAGGAACAGCGCGCGCAGATGGGCGACGGGGGGCCGCACGAACCACACGAGCGCAAAGGCCGTGACGGTGAAGCGCAGCGCCATCAGCAGGATGGGCGGGAAATGGGTGATCGCGGCCTTGGCAAAGACAATCCCCATGCCCCATAGCAAGGCCACGGTGATCCCGAGGGCGATATCGACCAGGCCAAGGCGGGGACGCGGGTTATCCAGACTGATGCTCATGGGGCTACTGAGCACGGGGTGCAGGAGCAATCTGTCCTGTTCGCGACATCGCGCCGGCCCTATAAGCGGGGCGCAACTTTTCAAACGAGGTGCCGTTTGGTCATTGTCATCGGTCTGATCCTGGCGTTCTTGCTGATCGTGATCTTTTCGAACCGTCGCACCAGAAGATGCCGCTGGCGCGAGGACCGGCGCGCGGATCGGGACGGGATGAGGAAATATCGCTGCATGGCCTGTGGGGCGGAAACCTTTACAAAGACCGGAAAGCCGCCTCAGGATTGTCTGGCCGACCAGACAAGATGACAAAGGGTACGAGATGACCGAGCCTGCCGATGCCGCCGACCGCCGTGCCGTGAAACCGGTGATCTGCTATCCCAACGAGACGCTTCCGGCGCCCGATCTTGCGCTTTATGCGCAGGCGCGTGAGCAGGCCACCAAGGTAGACGAGGTATTGGTGCCGCCGCGCGATGCCGCCTGTTTCAGGGTGAAGGCCGGACAGTTCTTTCGGATATCGTCGGTGGACGGGCCACAGGTTGGCGATCTGAACCTGTGGAACGCGGATGATCTGTCAGAGCGTTTCTATTCGGGCAAGTCGCGGGCCTTGCATGGGACGCACCTGACCACCGGGGAGCGGATGTGGTCGAGCTTTCCGCATTTGCGCCCGATGGCAACGATCGTGGCCGATACGCTGGCGTGGTACGGGATCGACGCCTATGGCGGCTCGGTCCATGATGTGATCGGCACGCGCTGCGATCCTTATACCGGCAATCTGTTGAGCGGCACGCAGTACCATCATTGCTGCCATTCCAACCTGACCCGTGCCCTGGCGGACGAGACGGGCCTGTCACTGCCCGAGGCCGAGGCGCATGTGCATGATGTGTTGAACGTCTTCATGTGCACGGGGTTCACACGCGACACCGGGCAATATTTCATGAAGGCAAGTCCGGTGCGCCCCGGAGATCACCTTGAGTTTTTTGCCGAGATCAACCTGATCGGCGCGTTGAGCGCCTGTCCGGGTGGCGATTGTTCCGCCGAACACTCGAGCGATGCCGCGGCCTGTTATCCGCTTCTGGTGGAAGTGTTCGCACCCGGGGCAGGCGCGCTTGACGGTTGGACCCCGCCCCAGCCGAACGGGTACGACCGCAGCCATGGGCGGGGTTGAGGCGGCTCAGATCCGCAGGAAGGGCTGTGCGATCCGGGGGATCAGGCCACGGAACTTCAACGGCGCATCGGTTGCTGCAAGACAGATGCAATCCTCGCCGATATCGGCGACGGGCGTGTGATCCAGCTCTTCGTTGGCGATTTCGATGTCGCCCGGTCCGAAATGATCCATTTCGTCACGGAACGCCCCCTTGAGCACCAGTGTCAGTTCGGTGCCGGCATGACCATGATCCGGCACGGCCGCCCCTGCGGGGATATAGAGCAGACGCGCCGTCGCATCACGCGCCGTCGGCAGAATGGCCTGTTTGACGCCCATGCCCACATTCTTCCATTTCACGGCTTCCAGGTCGCCGCCGATGTAATCCCGGATCGGGGCCGGAAGAACGCCGGAGCGCCGCGCAGGCGTTGGAGTATCGGTGCCGCTGTCGCCGGACTTGATGCGCTGCATCGTCGCCTCGAGGCTGCCTGCGGACAGTTCGACCGTGTCGCAGCTTTCCATCAGGGCGCCGCCCACCGTATCGAACGCCCCCAGGCGGGCGCGGCATTCGTCACACATCGAGATATGAGCCGCCACCGTCAGGCTGAACGCTTCGGGAAGATTGCCAGCGGAATACGCCATCAGCAGCGCATCGGACAGGTGGTGTTTGATCTTGTCAGTCATGTCACATGTTCACTTCATTGCGTGGCGCAGCCGGTCCAGCGCCAGTCTTATCCTTGATTTGATCGTGCCGAGTGGCAGGCCCGTCTGTTCCGCGATCTCGCTATGGCTCAGGTCACCGAAATAGGCCTTTTCGATCAGCGTCCTCTGTTTGTCGGGCAGCGCCGCAAGGGCTTGTCCCAACTGGTCACTTTCCTGTTGCAGGACCATGGCGTCTTCCTGGTCCGGCTCGGCCTCGGGACCCCAGGGAAGATCCTCGGGTTCGGGCCGCTTTTGCTTGCGGATCGCGTCGATCTTGCGATTTCGCGCGATCGTGAAAATCCATGTCGCCGCGCTGGCACGGGAGGGGTCGAACAGATGGGCCTTCTGCCACAGGGTGGCCATCACTTCCTGGGCGCATTCCTCGGCCAGGGTGGCGTCAGCGCCCGAGCGCATGAGGAACGCCTTCACGCGCGGCGCGAAATGATTGAACAACTCGGCGAAAGCAGCCTGATCCTGAGCATCGCGAATGCGCGCAATGCAGGCGACCCAATCGTCATTTTCCCTTTCCCGCAGGTTTGTCACGGCAGCTGATTCCAGACTTCGAGGTTTCTTGAGGCACCGTTTATCACGACCCCGGAAAGGGGGCGAGTGAACACGCGGCGCTGCGATCTCTGTGTCATTCAGCATACAGTCTGTACGGCATGGCATGCCGGTTGGATCACAAGTTTGGAAAAAAATAATGCAAACAGTTACTCATCCAAGCAGGCATGCACAGCGTAATGCCCACTGAAAACCGAAAAGGACTGACGACACTTATGCCATTCGAAGCAGGAGCGCTGACGCGCAAGAAGATTGCCGTGATCGGCGCCGGAATCTCCGGGATGGGAGCGGCGTATGAATTGGGCGGGTCGCATGATGTCACCCTGTACGAGGTCGAGCCTCGACTGGGGGGGCATGCCCGGACCATCGTGGCGGGCAAGCATGGCGATCAACCGGTGGATACCGGGTTCATCGTGTTCAATTATGCAAACTATCCGAACCTGGCGCGCGTCTTCGCCGAGCTGGATGTGCCGGTCGTCAAAAGCAACATGAGCTTTGGCGCCTCCGTGCGCGGTGGCGGCCTAGAATACGGGTTGGCCAGCTTCGATGCGGTTTTCGCACAGCGGCGCAACCTGATGAACCCGAGGTTCCTGGGCATGTTGCGGGACATCATGCGCTTCAACGCGCAGGCCCCTGCGAAGGCGCAGTCGCATCGTGACCTGACGATCGGCGATTTCCTGGACGAGCTGGGGACCGGCGCCTGGTTCCGTGACTACTACCTGATGCCTCTGTCCGGGGCGATCTGGTCCACACCGAAGGAGCGGGTCCTGGAGTTTCCGGCCCATGCGTTGATCCGCTTTTTCGAAAATCATGCGCTGATGAATTATTCGGGGCAGCACCAGTGGTACACGGTGCAGGGCGGATCGGTCTCGTATGTGACGCGGATGGGTGCGGCGCTGGACAAGCTGGGCGTGGATATCCGGCTGGGCTGCGCGGTGGATGCGGTGCGCAGGGTGGCTTCAGGCGTCGAGGTGAAGGCGCAGGGCGGCGAATGGGAGTCGTATGACGACGTCATCCTGGCGACCCATTCCGACGTGTCGCTGCGCCTGCTGAGCGATGCGACCGAGGCCGAGCGTACGGCCCTTGGCAACATCAGGTACCAGCCGAACGAGATCGTCCTGCATGCCGATCCTCAGGTGATGCCGCGCAAACGGTCGGTCTGGTCGTCGTGGAACTATTCCGAGACACCGGCCAAGCGCGACGGTCAGATCGACATGACCTATTGGATGAACCGCCTGCAGCCGATCCCGCAGGACGATCCGCATTTCGTCACGCTGAATTCGACCCGTCCGATCCGGGAAGAACTCATTTATGACCAGGTGACACTGCATCACCCGGTCTATGACCTGGCCGCGCTGAAGGCGCAGGACGACATGCGCGCCATGAACGGTCAGAACAGCACGTGGTTCTGTGGGGCCTGGATGCGCAATGGCTTCCACGAGGATGGCCTGTCGAGCGCGATAGACGTGGCCGAGGCGATCGCGTCCCGCGGCACTGTTCCGGCTGTCGCTGCGGAATGACGGTCATCGACCATATCGCCGGCCATACCTGGCATGGGCGCAAGGGGGCGGTCGAGAACGCGTTTCGCTATGGCATCGACTACGTGCTGCTGGATGCCGAAGCGCCGGTGCGTGGCCCGCGCCTTTTCGGGCGCAATCGCGGGGGGCTGGCCTCGGTGCGTGACAGGGATCATGGCGGCGCGCCTGGTGACGGGCGCGGTGCCGCCTGGGTGCGCGAGGTTCTGGCCGCCCATGACCTGCCTGCGCCGCACCGGATCGAGCTTCTGGCGCAGCCGCGCATCCTGGGCCATGTGTTCAACCCGGTCTCGTTCTGGATTTGCCGGGATGCCGATGACGCCGTGCGGGTGATCATCGCCGAGGTCAACAACACCTACGGTGATCGCCATTCCTATCTGTGTCACCGCGATGACCTGGCGCCGATCACGGCACGGGACAAGATGACCGCAGCCAAGATTTTCTATGTCTCGCCGTTTCAGCGTGTCGAGGGCAGTTATGAATTCCGGTTCGACCTGCGCGCTGACCGGATCGGGATCTGGATCGATTTCACCGGCGGGAACGGTGGTGTGATCGCCACGCTTGTGGGGCCGCGAAAGCCGCTGAGCAATGCGGGGCTGTTGCGTGCGTGTCTGCGCCGGCCCTTCGGGTCGCGGCGCGTGCTGACCCTGATCCACTGGCAAGCACTCAAGCTGTGGTGGAAGGGCGCCCGGTTCCGCAGCCGTCCCGAACCCCCCACGCAGGAGGTCAGCCGCTGATGGCCCCGCGCCTGTCATCATATGCCTTGTTCGCGGCGCTTCTGGCCTCTGCCGGGCTGCCGCTCTATATCCATGCGCCCAAGTTCTACGTGGATGAATACGGCGTATCGCTGGCGGCGCTCGGGACTGTCCTTTTCGTGTTGCGCTTGTTGGACGTGGTGCAGGATCCGTTGCTGGGACGATTGGCTGACCGCATTCGCGCCCGGCGCGGGATCTCGGTTGTCGTTGCGGTGCTTTTGATGGCCGCCGCCATGCTGGGCCTGTTCGCGGTCGAGCCGCTGTTCATGCCCTTGGCGTGGTTCGCCGTGATGCTGACGGTGGTGTTCTCGGCGTTCAGCTATCTGACGATCTGTTTTTATGCCCAAGGTGTTTCGGCGGCCGGGTTCTTGCCCGAGCAGGGGCATCTGCGGCTGGCGCGCTGGCGCGAGACAGGCGCCTTGTTGGGTATTTGCGCCGCGGCTGTCGCGCCGATCGCATTGGGGGGATATGCAGGCTTTGCCCTGGCCTTTGCGGGGTTGGCCGTGGCGGCCCTGCTGGCGATGTCGGGGCAGTGGCAGGCAGCACAGGTGGACAGTACCGGCTTCGGCGGTGTCTTGCGTGATCCGATTGCCCGCAAGCTGCTGGCTGTGGCATTGGTCAATGCGGCGCCCGTCGCGGTCAGTTCGACCCTGTTTCTGTTCTTTGTGGAAAGCCGGCTTGATGCGCCCGGTTGGGAAGGGCCGTTTCTGTTGATGTTCTTCCTGTCGGCGGCGCTTGCCGCGCCCGTCTGGGGGCGGCTGGCCGAAGGCATCGGCCCCAAGCGCGTGCTGCTTGTCGGCATGGTTCTGTCGATCCTGTCCTTTGCGTCGGCCGTGATGCTGGGCAGTGGCGACCTTTTGGCGTTCGCGGTGATCTGCCTGGCATCGGGGGCGGCGCTTGGCGCGGACATGACCCTGCTGCCGGCCCTGTTCGCGGCGCGCCTGGAAAAGGTATCGCCCGGCGCCACCGAGGCCTTTGGCCTGTGGTCTTTCGTGTCGAAGTTCACCTTGGCGCTGGCGGCCGTGGCATTGCTGCCCTTGCTGCAATCGGGTGGATTTCAGGCGGGGCAGGACAATACCGAAGAGGCCCTGATGTTGCTGAGCCTGCTCTATGGCGCGTTGCCTTGTGTGCTCAAGCTGGTGGCGATCGGCCTTCTTGCGACAACGACGATCGACGAGACGACACTTGATATGAAAATCTTGGAAAAAGGAGCCTGAGCCAATGAGTGCGTTCATGTACGTCGCCCTGGGTGCGGCCCTGGTTGTGGTGTTGGCTGTTCTGAAAGAACGGTTCGCCGGATTCACGGCGCAGACACCCGAGGACTATGCCGGACAGGAGCCGCATTTCGATCTGCGCCACTATCTGAATGGGCCGATCAAATGCGAAGGTGTGATCTATGGTCCCCTGGGCCGTGTGGCCTCGCGGTTCACGGCTGATTTCGAAGCGCATTGGGACGGCAATCACGGGGTCATGAAGGAGCATTTCCTTTATGACAGTGGCAATACGCAGGATCGCGAATGGCGTCTGACACTGAGTAATGACGGCGCGATCAGGGCCGAGGCGGATGATCTGGTCGGTGTCGGGAGCGGGCAGCAGGCCGGGCCTGCGGTCCGGCTCGATTACAATATCCGGATGCCGAAAGAGGCCGGAGGACATGTCCTCGGCGTGACGGACTGGATGTATCTTGCCCCCAACGGTGTGGTGGTGAACCGCAGCCAGTTCCGCAAGTTCGGCATCAAGGTGGCCGAGCTGGTGGCCACCATGCGCAAGGTGAACCCGGCGTGACGGAGTGGGTTGGCAAGAGGTACTGGCTGGTAGGCGCCAGTGAGGGCCTGGGGCTGGCGCTGGCGCAGAAATTGAGCGCAGCGGGAGCCGAGTTGATCATATCCGGGCGCAACGAAGAGCGACTGGCGGAGGCTGTCGCCGGCCTTCCGGGGCGCGCGAGTGCGGTGTCCGTTGATGTGGGTGATGATGCCAGTGTGGCGCAAGCGGCGGAAAAGGTTGGTGAAATAGATGGCATGGTTTTCATTGCCGGCGTCTATTGGCCGATGAAAGCGACAGAGTGGAACGCGGAACAGGCAACCGCGATGGCCAATGTCAACTTCACCGGAGCGGTGCGCGTCCTTGGCCATGTCGTGCCGAAAATGGTGGACCGTGACGCGGGTCACATCGTGATGACCGGATCGCTGGCCGGCTTCCGGGGGTTGCCCGGTGCGGTGGGGTACGGGGCGTCGAAGGCGGGGGTGATGTCGCTGACCGAATCACTGAGGGCCGATCTGTGGCGGACGGGGGTCAGGGTGCAGCTGGCCAATCCGGGGTTCATCAAGACGCGGCTGACGGACAAGAACGCGTTTCACATGCCGTTCCTGATGACGCCCGAGCAGGCGGCGCAGGAGATGTTCGAGCTGATGTGCGATGACGCGGCCTTTGACCGGAGCTTCCCGGGCCTGTTCAGCCTTGTCTTCCGCTGGTCGCGGTTCTTGCCGAACTGGCTGTATTACCGGCTGTTTGCGTAGGATCAAAGACGCCGCGCGGCCCTTGGGGCCATCCTGTCGCATCATTGGCGAACAGGAGAGGCAAAATGCTGGACATAAGCACATACAAGGTCGCGCAAGTCGTTCTCATGGCACGAGAATTGGGGCGCGCGGAACCCGAGCTGCGGGCCTTCATCGACCGGCTGACCGAAGAGGAACAGGCCAGTCTGGTGGCGCTGATGTGGATCGGGCGCGACAGCTTTGGCGCGGATGAGCTGGAGGAGGCCAAGCGCACGGCCATGGCCGAGGCGACGACGCCGACGGCGGATTACCTGCTGGGATCACCGCATTTGTCGGATCACCTGGAGAACGGGATGGACGCGCTGGGTCTTTCGTTGGTGGATGACGAGGATGATCTGCTGCGCGGCGGCTGAGTGCCGCGACTCAGGTTAACGCGATGAAAACGCGGAAAAAACCCTGTTCGGCATCACGTCGGTATAACGTCGGTATCGCGTCGGTATGATTTCGGTAAGGGGCGCCGAGCGATCCCGCCTTAACAGGGCGCGCGTTGCGGCCGAAGAAAAGCCCGCTCACCAGACCGTGATCGCGGCTGTTGTCGTCTGTCATTTCGACTCGGCCCTTTGGTCTGGCAGGCTGGACACGAATCCACCCCGACAAAGGGAGGTCCGTGATGACGGCAAACGACAGATTTCACCCCAACGTTCCGAGTGTGGACCAGTCCGACAGGCTGGTGCCATGCAACCTGAGGCAATCGGGATCGACCCCGGTGGAGATGCTGATTTCCACGCGGGTCCGAAAATCGCCATTCTGGCACCTGTCGATCGAGGCGGGCTGCTGGCGCGCCACGGTCTATAACCGGATGTATCATCCGCGCGGCTATGTGAAGCCCGAGCATGGCGGCGCGATGGCCGAGTATGACGCGCTGGTCAATCGCGTGACCATGTGGAACGTCGCGGTCGAGCGCCAGATCCGGGTTCGGGGGCCGGATGCCGAAGCCTTCGTCAATCGGGTCATCACCCGGGATGCCACGAAGATCGCCCCGATGCGGGGCAAGTACACGATCCTGTGCAACGAGAAGGGCGGTATCCTGAATGATCCGGTGCTGTTGCGGCTGGATCGGGACGAGTTCTGGTTCTCGATCTCGGACAGCGATCTGCAATTATGGCTGGAGGGGATCAATATCGGGCTTGGATACGATGTGGATATCGCCGAGCTGGACGTGGGCACGGTGCAGATCCAGGGGCCGTTGTCCGAAGAGCTGATGGTGGACCTGTTCGGCGAGGATGTGCGCGAGCTGGACTATTACGAATTGATGGAGGCCGAGATATCGGGCTGCCCGGTGGTCATCAGCCAAACGGGATTTTCCGGTGAGGCAGGGTACGAGATCTACCTGCGCGATGCATCCCTGCATGCCGAGGCGCTGTGGTACGCGGTGCTGGGACGCGGCGCGCGGTTCGGGCTGCGGGTCATCGCACCGGCGCATCACCGCCGGATCGCGGCGGGTATCCTGTCCTGGGGGCAGGACATGGATGCCGAGACATCGCCCTTCCAGGTCAACCTTGATTACCAGGTGCCGCGCCGGAAGGAGGCCGATTACATCGGGCGTGCCGCGCTCGAGGCGCAGCGGGCCGAGATCGATGCGGGGCGCTACCCGTTCAAGCTGAAGCTGGCGGGGCTGCGCATGGGGGGCGCGCCGATCACGGATTACGCGCCGGATTTCTGGCTGGTGAGCACGCCCGAAGGGCGGCGCGTGGGTTATGTCACCTCGCCCTGGTGGTCGCCCGAGCTGGGCTGCAATATCGGGCTGGCGCATGTGCCGCCCGAGTTGACCGATATCGGCACGCGGTTGCAGGTGCATTTGCCCGAAACGCTGGCCGAGATATCGGGCCAGCCGGTTGCTGCCGAGGTGGTCGAGGTGCCGTTCCGGCCTTCGGAACATCCCAGTGCGCGAGAACAAGCGCGTTCGCATGGGCAGGACTGGGCTGGGTAGCGGAAAAGCAGGCCCGGCGTCTTCTCGCCAAGGTCACCGGGCCTGCCTGAAGCGTTTCACGAAACACGCAGCGTCGTTCACTGGGTGCCTGCATCCCGCCTTGGGTACACGCTTCCGAGATGGCTGATTCCCCGGGCCGTGTCCGGTGTGCCGGGCCCGGCCAGGGGCTGGAGGGAGGGTATCAAGCCATGTGATCCACAACTTGCAAGTGCTGTGCCAACTTGTCGACTTCGCCCAGGAAGCGCGACACGAGGTCGGGGTCATGCGGTGCGGGGCTGACGCCTGCGGGGATTTCACCGTTGAGCACGGCCTCGATGGCCAGCGAGACCGGGATCGACACAAGGCGCGCCATGGCGGTGCCGCGCGCATCGCCCCAGGCATCCATCACATAGGTCTTGTGCCAGACGGTCTGCCCGTCGCGTTCGGCCTTGAGCGAGACGCAGAGCACGACGCGATCCGGCTCGTCTTCGTCATAGGCGTTTTCGGCCCAGAACTGATCCGACATTTCCTTGAGGCGGGCGTCACCCGGGGCGCCTTCGAGGGTTTCGATCTCGGAGAAGACATCGGCCCAGGCGTCGGACCAGCCATCGAGGCGCAGGGTGCCGCGCACGAAATCCTTGATCTTCCAGTCGGGATCGAAGCGGTAATCGGCGATGAAGGGCAGGGAATCGCGGTTGGGATAGACCTCGAAGGTTTCGGGCTGCGGCAAGGGGGCGGTATAGCTGCTGATCGCGTCCCAGGGCCGCGCCACGTTGAGTTCGGCAAAGTCGCGGATCGAGCGCGACGGAGAGCGCAGCGCCTTGAGCACGCCGAGCGGTGACCAGCTGAACTTGTAGCGGAAGGGGTTGGGGTGTTTGGGGATGCCGCCGCAATAGGAGATGAAGCTGAGTTCATTGCCGGCGTCGAACGCCGCGGAGGCGGTGTAGTCGGCCACGAGGTGATGGGCCATCAGGTGGTCGATGCCGGGATCGAGGCCGATTTCGTTGACGCAGGCCACACCGGCGGCGCGGGCGTCATCGTCAAGGGCGCGCATCTCGGGGGCGATGTAGGACGAGCTGACGAAATGGGCCTGATGGGCGATGCAGAGTTTCGCGAGCGGCACATGCCAGTCGCCCGGCAGCATGGACACGACAAGATCGCCCTTGCGCAGCATGCCGGCAAGCCGGTCGATGTCGAAGGCGTGAATGTCGTCGGTCAGGTCGCCGACCGCGGCGCGCGCCTTGTCTGTCGTGCGGTTCCAGACGGTGATGTCATGGCCCGCCTCGATCAGGCGGCGCAGGCCGGGGATGGCCGACAGGCCGGTGCCGCACCAATGGATTGTCATGCTCGGACCTCCTTCATGTGTTGGTCGAATGTGGCTTTGGCCCTGCCCCAGACGCCGGTGTCGAGCGCATCGAGTGTCAGCAGCGAGGGCAGCAGTTGATCGGCATAGTCCAGCGAGGATTCGAGCGGCAACAGCGAGGGCAGGTTGTCGATCGCCATGACATCGAGGGGCGGGGCATCGTGCACACGGGTGACCGGCGCGTCCCATGTGGTGGCGGCGGAATAGACCGGCACCGGGTTGTAATCGCTGTCGGGGTCGCAGGCGACATCGCCGATCACGGTCAGGTGGCGATCCTGACCGAGGGCGCTGCGCGGCACGAAGACGGGTGTGCCGGGGCGCGCGAAGATGCAGTTGAGAAAGATGTCATGCGCCAGGATTTCGGGGAAGGGGCCGCCATGGGCGGTTTCGGCCATGTCCCACCGTGTCGGGGTGAGGCCCATCGAGCTGCACAGGTCGGCCGCGCCGCTGCCCACCCGGCCAAGCGCGCCGATCACGATCGCACTGGGGCGTGGGGCGCCGGTGGCGTCGAGCCGGGCTGTCAGATCGGCCAGCAGCGCGTCCTTGTCGGCGAAGGCCGACACGGGCGGGCAGAGGCCGCCTTGGGCTTGTGCGGCCCAGGCCATGAGGCTGACCGCCGCCCCCGCGTAGCCCGCCCAATAGCCGAAGGCGGCGACGCGGCGGCCTTCGGGATCGACGAGATATTCGAGGTCATAGAGTGTGCCGCCCCCTTTGCGGAACCGCTCCAGCAGGCGGCGGCCCGCATGCTGGCCCTTGAAGGCATGGCCGAACATGATGTGGCGATGGGGCAGCGGCGTGCCGTCATCGGGCAGTTCCTTGAGGCCGAAGATGATCGCGTCGCGGGGCGCGTCGGGCCAGCTGTTTTCCGGCGCGATCGCACAGCCGGCGGCGCGGTAGGCGTCGATCGGCAGGATGCGGGTGCGGCTGTCTTCGACGGTGACGGTGAGACCGCGCGCGATCAGGTCCGCGGCCCCTTGGGGCGTGAGGCCGGTGCGGTCTTCGTTGGCGCGCTGCTCGGCGCGGAGCCACAGATGGGTCATTGCAGGTCCCTGTTTCAGCGGGTGATGCCCTTGTCGCGCAGGGCGGTGGCGGCGGGGCGCGCGCTCATCATCGCGAAATGCGCGGCCAGCTTGGGATAGTCGGCGATGGCGATCCCGTCGCCTTCCAGCCAGGTGCAGACCGAAAAGAGATAGGGGTCGGCCACGCTCATGGTGTCGCCCAGGACGAAGGGCGCCAGCGGCCAGTTGTCTTCCATGAATCGGCAGGCGGCGGCCATGGTTTCGGGCACCTTGGCGGTCATGTCGTCGAACGAGGATTGCTGCGTCGCCCACCGGTGGCCGCGATGCTTGTGGGCGTGGTTCACATGCACGGTGCTGGCCAGGTAATACATTACGCTGCGCATCTGCGCCGCCTGCCAGGCATCGGCGGGCACCAGCGCGCGGTCGGGCACGAGGCTGGCCACATATTCGAGGATCGCGCCGGTTTCGGTCAGGATGCCTGCCTCGGTCACCAGGGCAGGCACGCGGGCCTTGGGATTGATCGCCAGGTATTCGGGCGAGGTCTGTTCGGAGGATTTGAAATCGAGGCGCCGCGGATCATAGGCCAGGCCGGTCTCTTCCAGCAGGTAGGCGGATGCGACGGACACGGTGCCGGGCGCGTAATAGAATTTCATGATGTCCGGTCTCCTTCTCAGACAAATGTCCGGGCATGCGCCCGGTCGGGCAGGTCGAGATGCGGGGTGGCGTTGAACGCGCCCAGCATCAGCATGTCATGGACGAATTCAAGCCGGTGCAGCGAGCTGTTCATGATCTGCAGCATGATCTTGGCCATGCCGCCGTTTTCCAGCCCGAGCGCATGGCGCAGCGCCATGCCGATGACCCCGCCCGAGGTGACCACGAGGGTGCGGCCCGGCGTGTGGCAGATCTCGTCTATGGTGGCGGTGATGCGATCGGCGAAATCGCTGAAGCGTTCGGGAATATCCTCGAGCCGGTCCCGCGTCCAATGGTCGATCACCTGCGGCAGATGCGTGGCGAATTCGGTGGCGTCGCGCGGAGCCGGGATGCCGTGCTGCGCCTCGAGCGCGTGGGCGAGCGCGAAATAGCTCAACTCGTTCAGGCGCGGATCCTGCGCGGTGATGTCATAGCCCATGGCGCGCGCGGTGTCGGCCTGCCGGTGCAGGGTGCCTGTCAGCACACGGTCGAAATGCGGATTGGTCGCGCGCAGATGCGCGCCGAGCCAGCCCGCCTGTTCGCGGCCCAGATCGGAAAGACGGTCATAGCCGGCTTCGTCGGTGGCGTGGCTGTTGGCTTGGCCGTGCCGCACGAGGATGATCTCGGACAAGGTGCTGTCGTCCTGCTGTTGGCGTATCGGCGGCACGTTAGCGCCGCAGGCGGCAGGGTGGAAGGTGGGCGCGCGGATTTATTTCACGCGACATCCTGTTGCCTATCGGAAACCCCGGCAGCGCCAAGGCCGCAAAATTGCGGCGAGGTGTCGGGATTGTGAGACTCCGTTCGCGCGCAGCATGGTTTACCATCCTCGAACCAAGGAGGCGCGCCATGTCCGACACAATCAAGTTCACGCTGAACGGCCGTGAGGTTGAAGCCGAAAGAGGCCAGACGATCTGGGACGTGGCCCATGGCCGTGGCCTGAAGATCCCGCATCTGTGCCACAAGCCCGCACCGGGCTACAAACCCGATGGCAATTGCCGGGCCTGCATGGTCGAGGTCGAGGGCGAGCGCACGCTGGTCGCCTCGTGCATCCGCGAAGTGGCCGAGGGCATGGTCGTCAAGACCGACACGGCGCGCGCCGAAACCTCGCGCAAGATGGTGATGGAACTTCTGCTGGCCGACCAGCCCACGCCGGATGTGGCGCATGACAAATCCTCGCATCTGTGGGACATGGCCCGGCTCAACGGGGTCGCGGACAGCCGCTTTCCCAAGCTGGAAAAAGAGCGCATCCCGCTGCTGGATGACAGCCATGTGGCGATGCGCGTCAACCTGGATGCCTGCATCCAGTGCAACCTGTGTGTGCGCGCCTGCCGCGATGTGCAGGTCAATGACGTGATCGGCATGGCCGGGCGCGGGCATGACGCCTACCCGGTGTTCGATTTCGCCGATCCGATGGGCGAGAGTACCTGCGTGGCCTGCGGGGAATGCGTGCAGGCCTGCCCCACCGGCGCGCTGATGCCGGCCACGGTGCTGGATGACGCGCAGACCGGCGACAGCGCCGATTACGACCACGAGGTGAACAGCATCTGCCCGTTCTGCGGTGTCGGCTGCCAGGTGAGCCTGAAGGTCAAGGACAACAAGGTGAAATATGTCGAGGGCATCAACGGCCCCGCCAACGAGGGGCGGCTCTGCGTCAAGGGGCGCTTCGGCTTTGACTATATCCACCACGATCACCGCCTGACCAAGCCGCTGATCCGGCGCGCGGATGCGCCGCCCAAGGGGCTGAACGTGGATCCCGGCAATTGGCGCGACTTCTTCCGCGAGGCCGAGTGGGACGAGGCGCTGGATCTGGCGGCGGGCGGCCTGAAGCGGCTGAAGGACGAACACGGCGGCGCGTCGGTGGCGGGCTTCGGCAGCGCCAAATGCACCAACGAAGAGGCCTATCTGTTTCAGAAATTCATCCGCCAGGGCTTTGGCCACAACAACGTGGATCACTGCACGCGGCTGTGCCATGCCTCGTCGGTGGCGGCGCTGATCGAGAATGTCGGATCGGGGGCCGTGACCGCCACCTTCAACGAGATCGAGAATGCCGATGTGGCGATCGTGATCGGGGCCAACCCGATCGAGAACCACCCGGTCGCGGCGACCTATTTCAAGCAGTTCACCAAGCGCGGCGGCAAGCTGATCGTGATGGACCCGCGCGGCGTGGGCCTGCGCCGTTTCGCGACGCACATGTTGCAGTTCAAGCCGGGGGCCGATGTCTCGATGCTGAACGCGATCATGCATGTGATCGTCGAGGAAGGGCTTTACGATCAGCAATATATCGAGGCCTTCACCGAAAACTGGGAGGCCGAGAAAGCGCATCTGGCGCAATTCCCGCCCGAGAAGATGGAAGCGCTTTGCGGTATTCCCGCCGAGACGCTGCGCGCCGTGGCCCGCGATTTCGCGACGGCCAAGGCCGGGATGATCTTCTGGGGGATGGGGGTCAGCCAGCATATCCACGGCACCGACAATTCGCGCTGCCTGATTTCGCTGGCGCTGATGTGCGGTCATGTGGGGCGGCCCGGCACCGGGCTGCATCCGCTGCGCGGACAGAACAACGTGCAGGGCGCGTCGGATGCCGGGCTGATCCCGATGTTCCTGCCCGACTACCAGACCGTGACAGACGATGGCGTGCGGCGTGCCTTTACCGAGGTGTGGCAATCGGGGGATTTCTCGAACGAGAAGGGCCTGACGGTGACCGAGATCATGGACGCGGTGCATGACGGCAAGATCCACGGCATGTATATCCTGGGCGAGAACCCGGCGATGTCGGATCCGGATGTGGAGCATGCGCGCGACGCGCTGGCCAAGCTCGATCACCTGGTGGTGCAGGATATCTTCATCACGGAAACGGCGAACTACGCCGATGTGATCCTGCCGGCCTCGGCGTTCTACGAAAAGTCGGGCACGGTGACCAATACCAACCGCCAGGTCCAGATGGGCCGGCCTGCCGTCACCCCGCCGGGCGAGGCGCGCGAGGATTGGGCGATCACGGTGGCGCTGGCCAACCGGATGGGGCTTGCGTGGCACTATGACAGCCCCGCCGATGTCTTCGCCGAGATGAAGCGGAACATGCGCTCGCTCAACAACATCACCTGGGAGCGGCTGGAGCGCGAAGGTGCCGTGACCTATCCCTGCCACGATCCCGACGGGCCGGGCGAGGCGGTGGTGTTCGGCGATGGCTTCCCGCGCCCCGAAGGCCGTGCGCGCTTTACCCCGGCCAGCGTCATTCCGCCCGACGACCTGCCGGATGCGGACTATCCGATGATCCTGACCACGGGGCGCCAGCTCGAGCATTGGCATACCGGTTCGATGACGCGCCGGGCCACGGTTCTGGATGCGGTGGAGCCGGAAGCGAACTGCTCGCTACACCCGTCGACCCTGCGCCGCCTGGGCGTGGAGCCGGGGGGGATGGTGCGGCTCACGACCAAGCGCGGCTCGGTCGAGGTGATGGCACGCGCCGACCGGGCGGTGGCGCCCGACATGGTGTTTTTGCCCTTCGCCTATGTCGAGGCGGCGGCCAATATCCTGACCAACCCGGCGGTCGATCCCTATGGCAAGATCCCCGAGTTCAAGTTCTCGGCGGTCAGGGTCGAAGCGGCCGACACGGGCGCTGTCGCCGCCGAATGACGGCACCCCGGGGGAGTCGCGGCGAAGACGCGGCGGGGGCTGGCCCCCTGCCGTCCTCAGCCCCAGCTTACATCGCCCAGGAAGATATACCCGGCGCCGTAGATCGTCTTGATCAGGCGCGGGTTGCGGGGGTCTTCGCGCAGTTTCGTACGCAGGCGCGAGATGCGCACATCCATCGCCCGGTCGAAGCTGTCGCCGGCAGCGCCGCCAAGCGCCTCTTGCATGGCCTGGCGCGAAATCAGGCGTTTCGGGCGTTCGAGAAACAGGCGCAGCACCTCGCCTTCGGCATGCGAGAACGGGGTTTCCCGCCCTGCCTCGTCCTCGAGGTGATAGCGGTCGAAATGCGCGGTCCAGCCGTTGAAGCGGGCGGTGTCGCCGGTCTGCGGGATGGCGGTATCGCGGCGCAGGCGGGCGCGGATCCGGGCCACCACCTCGGCGGGGTCGAAGGGTTTGATGATGTAGTCATCGGCGCCCAGTTCCAGCCCGGTGACCTTGTCCTGGACCTGCGCGCGGCCCGAGATGATGATCACGGTGGCGCCCTGTTCCAGTGCCAGCCGATGGACCAGGGTCAGCCCGTCGCGATCGGGCAGGGACAGGTCGACGAGGCAGACATCGGGCCGGGCGCTGCGCAAGGCGGCTTCGAATTCGGTGGCGCGCGCGAAGCTCATGGTGCGAAACCCCGCGTCCTCGAGCGCGTCGGACAGCATGGTCCGGATGGCCGGTTCATCATCGAGGATTGTGACAAGGGGCGAGGTCATGGGGTCATGTCCTGTCTGAGAAAGCAGTCGAGCTGTGCCGCGGTGAAGGGTTTGCGGAGCACCGGCGCGCAGGTCAGGGCGGCCCGGTGCAGGGGATCGTCGGGCGGCAGCGACGTCATCAGGTAGGCGGGGCGCTGTGCGTCCGGCAGCGCACGCACGAGATCGAGGCCTGTCTTGTCGCCTTCCAGCGAAATGTCGGACAGGAGGGCCGAAATCTGAGGCACATCCGCCAGAAGCGCCAGCGCCTCGTCGGCGGAGGCGGCTTCGATGACCGCATGGCCCCTGTCGCGGAGCATGTCACGGACGGTGCCGCGCAAGTCGGGGCTGTCCTCGACCAGCAGGATCAGGCCGGGGGGGCTGATGCTGTCGGCCACGCGCATCGGCAGGCGCAGGATGACCTGCCCGCCCGCCCCGGTATTGGCCAGCGTCACGCGGCCGCCTGCCAGCTTGGTCATGTCATAGACCATCGACAGGCCCAGGCCCGACCCTTCGCCGCCCTTGGTGGTGAAGAACGGATCCAGCGCATGGGTCAGCGCCTGTTCGGTGAAGCCGGGCCCGGTGTCGCGCACGGTGAATTCCAGCCAGGTGCCCTGCAGGCAATTCGTCTGCAACTCGATCCGGCCCCGCTGGCCACAGGCATCGCGGGCATTGATCACCAGGTTGAGCAGCGAGTCCTGCAGCATGCCCGGATCCAGCAGGAAGGCGCCGGAGCCGGCAAGGTTGTTGACCGTGAGTTCGACCGCATCGGGCAGGGTCGAGCGGGCCAGTGTCTCGAGGTCGCGCAGGAAGGCCGGCAGGTCGGTGGGCACGGGGGCATGTTCCCGGGGACCGGTCATGTCCGCGATGCGGTTGAGCAGCCCGCCCCCACGCCGCGCGGCGGCCAGGGTGGCGGTGATCAGCTCGTCGGCCTGCCCGCCGAGATCCATGCGCTGCAGCCGCGATTGCATCCCGAGGATGATCGTCAGCAGGTTCGAGAAATCATGCGCGAGGCCGCTGGTCAATTGGGCCGCCATTTCGCGGCGGCGGGTCTGTTGCAAGGCGGCGCGGGTTTGGGTTTCCTCGGTGATGTCCATCGACAGGATGAAGACCCCGCCCTGTGTCTCATCGGGGGTGAAGGCCACGCGGATTCGCCGGGAGCTGAGTTCGTGGGTGAATTCGAAGACCGATGCCCGACCGAGAAATGCCTCGTCCAGCTTGGGACGGATGGCGGCATAGGCGCTTGGGCCGAGCGCCTCGTCGATCGGCAGGCCGATGATCTCGGAGCGGCTGCCGGGCATGACGGCGGTCAGCCGCCGGTTCGAGTAGGTATAGCGGCGGTCCGGGCCGACATGGGCGATATGGGCCGGCATCATTTCGGTGGTCAGGCGGGTGCGGGCCTCGGAGGCGGTCAATTGCCGCTTGGCTTCTTCCAGGGCGGTGATGGTGGCCGACAGCTTGCGGTTGGCGGCGGAGAGATCCTCGGAATAGCTGAGCAGCTGGTCCGAGAGTTCTTCGGAGCGGGTGCGCAGCAGGCGTTCCTGGTGCTTGATGCGGGTGATGTCGGTATAGACGGTGACCCACCCGCCCTGCGGCAGCGGTGTGCCTTCGACGCTGATGGTGGTGCCGTTGGCGCGGGTGCGCTCCATGTAATGCGGCTCGAAGGTGCGGGCCTGTTCGACACGGGTGAGCACGAATTCGGCGGTATCGCCGACATTGCCGTAATCGCCCCGCTCGGCCAGAAAGCGGATCGTGTCGGCAAAGGCGGCGCCGGGTGTCACGAGCCGGTCGGGCAGGTCGAACATTTCCTGGAGGCGCTGGTTGCACACCACCAGCCGCAAATCGGCGTCATAGATCGACAGCGCCTGCTGGATCAGGTTCAGGCCGGCCATCGTCATGGCGTTGGTATCGCTGCGTGTCACTGTCATCGGGCGCCCTTTTGCCAATGGCTAGCATCGGATGGGGCGGGGGCAAAGGTTGTTCGTGCGCCTGTTACAATTCGAAAGGATTGCGAAATGATCACGAAAAAGTTGACCGTGAGCCTGAAACACGCACCCTGTGGGGATCGGAGGAATCGCCGGCACAAGGCGACATGTTCGCGCAGCGGACATTCGGGAGGAGAAAAACTTGGCACAGTCGTCATCGGCGGCGGAGGGGCTTGCGTCCATTCCGGCGCTTCTTCAACGTAACGCCAAACACTTCGCGGACAGGCCCGCCTATCGCGAAAAGGAATTCGGCATCTGGCAATGCTGGACCTGGGCGGAGGCGGAGAAAGAAATCGAGGCGCTGGCGCTTGGTCTGTTGAACCTTGGCGTCAACGAAGGCGATTTCATCGCGATCATCGGGCGCAACCGCCCGCATTTCTACTGGTCCATGGTTGCGGCACAATCGGTCGGGGCGATCCCGGTGCCGCTGTATCAGGACGCGGCAGCCGAAGAGATGGCCTATGTGCTGGATCATTGCGGCGCGCGCTTCGCGATCGTTCAGGACCAGGAGCAGGTCGACAAGGTGATCGACGTGCAGGAGCAGCTGACCCAGTTCGAGCACATGATCTATGTCGATCCCAGGGGCTTGCGCAAATACGATCATCACAAGCTGCACCAGTTCAGCCATGTGCAGAACCAGGGGCGCGCGGCCCATGACGAGTTCATCACCGATCTCAAGGCCCGCCGAGAGAAGCTGGATTACGACAGCATCTGCGTCATGCTCTATACCAGTGGCACCACCGGCAAGCCCAAGGGTGTGGTGCTGTCCAACCGCAACATCATCGAGGCGTCCCGGTCATCGGCGGAGTTCGACAAGCTGAGCCGCGACGAAGAGGTGCTGGCCTACCTGCCGATGGCCTGGGTGGGCGATTTCATCTTTTCGATCGGTCAGGCCTATTGGTGCGGGTTCTGCGTCAACTGCCCGGAATCGGCCGAGACCATGCAGACCGACCTGCGAGAGATCGGACCGACCTATTATTTCGCACCGCCGCGCGTGTTCGAGACGCAGCTGACCAATGTTATGATCCGGATGGAAGACGCCGGGCGGGTGAAGAAATGGCTGTTCGACCGGTTCATGGCGGTGGCCCGCAGGGTCGGGCCGGCGATCCTTGACGGCAAGCCGGTCAGTGCCTGGGACCGCATGACATATGCGTTGGGCAACCTGCTGATCTATGGGCCGCTGAAGGATACGCTTGGCTTCGGGCGGGTGCGCGTGGGCTATACCGCGGGCGAGGCGATCGGGCCGGAAATCTTCGATTTCTACCGTAGTCTGGGGATCAACCTGAAGCAGCTTTACGGCCAGACCGAGGCCAGCGTGTTCATCACGCTGCAGCCGGATGGAGAGGTGCGGTCGGACACGGTGGGCGTTGCGGCGCCGGGTGTCGAGATTCGCATCGCCGAGAATGGAGAGGTCTATTACCGGGGGCCGGGCACGTTCGAGTATTACTACAAGAACGAGGAAAGCACCCGCAGCACCAAGGATCCCGAGGGCTGGGTCGCCACGGGGGATGCCGGGTTTTTCGAGGAAGGCTCGGGACATCTGCGGATCATCGACCGCGCCAAGGATGTGGGCAAGATGGCCGATGGCAAGATGTTCGCGCCCAAATATGTCGAGAACAAGCTGAAGTTCTTCCCCAACATCCTCGAGGCGGTGGTGTTCGGAAATGGCCGCAAGGAATGCGCGGCCTTCATCAATATCGACCTCAACGCGGTGGGCAACTGGGCCGAGCGCAACAATATCGGCTATGCGTCGTACCAGGAGCTGGCGGGCAATCCCAAGGTGCTGGACATGGTCCAGAGCCATGTCGAGGAGGTCAACCGCAGCCTGGCCGAGGATCCGATGCTGGCGCATTGCCAGGTGCACCGGTTCCTTGTGCTGCACAAGGAGCTCGATGCCGATGACGGAGAGATGACCCGCACGCGCAAGGTGCGCCGGGGTGTCATCGGCGAGAAGTTCGAGGATCTTCTGGGTGCGCTTTATGATGGCTCGAGCGAGATCTTCACCACGACCGAAGTGACCTATGAGGATGGTCGCAAAGGCTCGATCAGTGCCACGCTGCAGATCCGCGACGCGGCGGTTGTGCCGGTGGGCGACGACAGGAAGGTGGCGGCGGAATGAAGGATATGGACACTCAGGGCTATACCACCGCGGATGGTCGCAAGATCGGCGGCGTGGTCATGGAGATGAAGAACATCACGCTGCGCTTCGGCGGGGTGATGGCGATCAGCAACATCTCGTTCGATATCCGCGAGGGTGAGATCCGGGCGATCATCGGCCCGAACGGTGCGGGCAAGTCCAGCATGCTCAACGTGATTTCGGGCTTTTACAATCCGCAGGAGGGCGAGGTCTTCTACAAGGGGCAGAAGCGCCCCCCGATGAAGCCCTACCAGGTGGCGCGCCAGGGCATCGCCCGGACCTTCCAGAATATCGCGCTGTTCGAGGGCATGACCGTCCTGGACAACGTGATGACGGGGCGTATCCGGCAGATGAACGCCGGTTTGCTGGCGCAGGCGATCTGGAAGGGCAAGGCCGAGCGCGAAGAGACCGAGAACCGCGAGGCGGTGGAGAGGATCATCGACTTCCTTGAAATCCAGCACATCCGCAAGACGCCGGTGGGGCGCCTGCCCTATGGCCTGAAAAAGCGGGTCGAGCTGGCGCGGGCATTGGCGGCGGAGCCGTCGATCCTGCTGCTCGACGAGCCGATGGCCGGCATGAATGTCGAGGAAAAGGAAGACATGAGCCGCTTCATCCTGGACGTGAACGACGAGTTCGGAACCACGACCGTCCTGATCGAGCATGACATGGGCGTCGTGATGGACCTGAGCGACCGCGTTGTCGTGATGGATTACGGCAAGAAGATCGGTGACGGCACGCCCGACGAGGTGCGCAACAATCAGGCGGTGATCGACGCCTATCTGGGGGTGGCCCATGACTGAGTTCGCAACAATCTCTGACGGTCGAGCAAAGGGAGGTCCGCGCCATGCCTGAGCAGTTCATCTGGGGACTTGAGGTCTTGTTGAACGGCCTGATGGCCGGGGTCCTGTACGCGCTGGTGGCACTGGGATTCGTGCTGATCTACAAGGCCAGCGGCATCTTCAATTTCGCACAGGGCGTGATGGCGCTGTTCGCGGCGCTGACGCTGGTGGGGATCATGGAAGGGCAGGTGCCGTTCGCGCATCTGATCAACTCGATCCTCGGCACCGAGATCCATCATTTCGGCTGGCATGTGCCGGCGTTCCTGGCGATCCTTCTGACCATGGTGGTGATGGTGGGGCTGGCCTGGGCGGTCAACAAGATCGTGTTCAAGCACCTGGTGAACCAGGAGCCGATCATCCTGTTCATGGCGACCATCGGCCTTGCCTATTTCCTTGAAGGCTTCGGGGACATCATGTGGGGCAGCGATATCAAGAAGCTTGATGTGGGGCTGCCGCAGGGCATCAACGGCGTGATCGACGAGGCGACCTACCAGGTCTTCGGCTACGGGTTCTTCATCGACAACCTCGATCTGTTCGCCACGGCGATCGCCGCGGCGCTGGTCTTCACGCTGATCGTGTTCGCGCAATACACCAAGCAGGGCCGCGCCATGCGCGCGGTGGCCGATGACCACCAGGCGGCGCTGAGTGTTGGCATCAGCCTGAATTTCATCTGGGTGATGGTCTGGTCGCTGGCCGGGTTCGTGGCGCTGGTGGCGGGCATCATGTGGGGCACCAAGTCGGGCGTGCAATTCTCGCTCAGCCTGATTGCGCTCAAGGCGCTTCCGGTTCTGATGTTGGGCGGGTTCACATCCATCCCCGGTGCGATCGTGGGCGGGTTGCTGATCGGCATGGGCGAAAAGCTGTTCGAGTTCGCTATCGGATCGGCCATCGGCGGCGCGACCGAAAACTGGTTCGCCTATGTGCTGGCACTCCTGTTCCTCGTCTTCAGGCCGCAGGGCCTGTTCGGCGAGAAGATCATCGAGAGGGTGTAGCCATGCACAAGGTGATTGCCATTGCCAATGTGATCGCGTGGTCGGGCTTCTGGGCCTTCGGGTACCTGGCGCTGACCGCGGGCACGAACCAGGCGGGACAGATGGTGACCGCCGCGATCCTTGCGGGTCTGGGCGGGGCCGTGGGCTTGCTGGCCTTTCTATGGCTGGCGCGCCATGCCGAGGCCACGGGCTATGCCAGGCCCGCCAACCGCGCGGAAAAGCGCGATGATGATGAAATTCACGGGGAGGTTCTGTAATGTTCTATCGTGAGGCGGGGGATTTCAAAACCTCCTACAAGGATGACAGCCAGACCTTCCCGATCAAGTTCGACAGGATGCGCTATTACGTGGTGCTGATCGCGGCCTTCGCGGTGGTGCCCTTCGTGATCAACGATTACTGGGTGAACGCGGTGTTCCTGCCGTTCCTGATCTATTCGATCGCGGCGATCGGGCTGAACATCCTTGTCGGCTATTGCGGACAGGTCAGCCTGGGCACGGGCGGGTTCATGGCGGTGGGGGCTTATGCCTGCTACAAGCTGATGACCGGCTTTCCCGAGGTCAGCATCCTGATCCACATCGTCCTTGCGGGGGGCATCACGGCAGGGGTCTGCCTGTTGTTCGGGTTGCCTTCGTTGCGGATCAAGGGCTTTTACCTGGCGGTGGCGACACTGGCGGCGCAGTTCTTCCTGGTGTGGATGTTCAACCGGGTGTCGTGGTTCTACAACTACTCGGCCTCGGGGCAGATCACCGCACCTGAAACGACGGTCATGGGCGTGGCGGTGACGGGCCCGGAAACCGAACCATGGGCGGCTTACCTGTTCTGCCTGGTGTTCTGCGTGGCTTGCGCGCTTCTGGCGCGGAACCTGACGCGGGGCATGGCGGGACGCAAATGGATGGCGATCCGCGACATGGACATCGCCGCCGAGATCATCGGGGTCAATCCGCTGAAAGCCAAGCTGAGCGCCTTTGCCATTTCGGGGTTCTTCGTCGGCATCGCGGGGGCGCTGTTCTTTGCGGTCTACCTTGGCGCGGTCGAGGTGGGCGAAGCCTTTGGCATCCAGAAATCGTTCCTGGTGCTGTTCATGGTCATCATCGGCGGACTTGGGTCCATCTTCGGCAGCTTTGCCGGGGCGGCGTTCCTGGTGCTGTTGCCCGTCCTGCTGAAAAACACGCTGGTGGGGGGGCTTGGCTGGCCCACCGATCTGGCCGCGCATCTGGAGTTCATGATCGTGGGCGGTTTGATCGTGGTCTTCCTGATCGCCGAACCACACGGGCTTGCGCAGCTTTGGCGCGTGGCCAAGGAGAAACTGAGGCTTTGGCCCTTCCCGCATTAGGGCGGGGCTCGAGGAGGAAAGACCGGGGGCTTCAACCCACGGCCTGACGTGCATCGGAACAACACCAAGGGAGGAAATGAACCGATGAAGATGAAACTATTTGGCGCAGCCATGGCAGCCGTGATGGCGGCTGGCCCGGCTCTGGCGGATTTGAAAGTCGTCGACACCAGCTATCGCACCGGCCCTTACGCGGCCAACGGCATCCCGTTCTCGGATGGGTACCAGGATTACTTCACCCTGCTGAACGAGCGCGATGGCGGTATCGGGGGCGAGATGGTCAATCTTGTCGAATGCGAAACCGGCTATAACACCGAGAAGGGTGTGGAGTGCTACGAGGCCACCAAGGGCGACGATTCGCTGGTGTACCAGCCGCTGTCGACCGGCATCACCTATCAGCTGATTCCCAAGGCCACGGCCGACGGCATCCCGCTTCACACGATGGGATATGGCCGGACCTCGGCCAAGAACGGCAAGGTCTTCGAATGGGTGTTCAACTATCCCGCGAACTACTGGGACGGTGCCAGCCACGCGGTCACCCATATCCTGAACGAGAACAATGGTGACATCAGCGGCAAGACGATCGCGCTGGTCTATCACAACTCGGCCTATGGCAAGGAGCCGATCCGCACGCTGGAGGAGCTGAGCAAGAAGCATGGCTTCAACCTGACCCTGCTGCCGGTGGATCACCCCGGCCAGGAGCAGAAATCCCAGTGGCTGCAGATCCGCCGCGAAAAGCCCGACAACGTGATCATGTGGGGCTGGGGCGTGATGAACCAGGTGGCGATCCAGGAAGCGGTGAACATCCGCTATCCGATGGAGAACTTCATCGGGATCTGGTGGTCCGGTTCGGAAAACGACGTGAAAGCGGCGGGTGACCGGGCGAATGGCTACAAGGCGCTGACCTTCCACAACCTCGGCTCGGATTATCCGATCTACGACGACATCCAGAAATACGTCGTGGATGCGGGCAAGGCCGCGGGTGCGGGTGATCAGGTCGGTACGGTGCTCTATAACCGGGGCATGTATGCCGCGATGCTGGCCGCCGAGGCGATCAAGACCGCGCAGGAGATCCACGGCACATCGGCGATCACCCCCGCGATGATGCGCGACGGGATGGAGAACCTGTCGATCACCGAAGAGAAGATGGCCGCGCTTGGCCTGCCGAACTTCGGTCCGGAATTCGACGTGAGCTGTGACAACCACGGCGGCAACGGCTTTGGCGCCGTGTCGCAGTGGAACGCGGACGCCGGCGAGTTCGAGCTGATCACCGACTACTACCAGTCCGATCAGGAGGTCATCCAGGCGCTTGTCGCCGAGGATTCGCAGGCCTTCGCCGCCGAGAACGGCATCGAGATGCGCTGCCAGTAAGGCGGACGCGACACGACACCGGGCGCGGCGGGATGATCGCCGCGCCTTCCCCCCGGACCTTCATCCTTGGCCCAAAGGGCATGACGGAGACACAGATGCTGGACGCAGGACGCACCGAAGAGACGCTTCTCGAGGTCAATAATATCGAAGTGATCTACAACCACGTGATCCTCGTGCTGAAAGGCGTCAGCCTGTCGGTACCCAAGGGCGGGATCACCGCGCTTCTGGGTGGCAATGGCGCGGGCAAGACCACGACGCTCAAGGCGATTTCCAACCTTCTGAAATCCGAACGCGGCGAGGTCACCAAGGGCAATATCCGCTATCGCGGCGAGCGCGTGCAGGATCTGCTGCCCTCGGACCTGGTGAAGATGGGCGTGATCCAGGTCATGGAAGGCCGGCATTGCTTCGAGCATCTGACCGTCGAGGAAAATCTGCTGACCGGCGCCTATACGCGCGGCTCGTCCAAGGGCGAGATCGATGCCGATCTGAACATGGTCTATGATTATTTCCCGCGCCTCAAGGAGCGCCGCAAGAGCCAGGCGGGCTATACGTCGGGCGGTGAGCAGCAGATGGTCGCCATCGGCCGCGCGCTGATGTCCCGGCCCGAGACGATCCTGCTGGACGAGCCGAGCATGGGGCTTGCCCCGCAGCTGGTGGAGCAGATTTTCTCCATCGTCAAAACGCTCAACGAGGAAGAGGGCTATACCTTCCTGCTGGCCGAGCAGAACACCAATGTGGCGCTGCGCTTTGCGCATTACGGTTATATCCTGGAATCCGGACGCGTGGTGATGGATGGTCCCGCCGCGGACCTGCGCGAGAACCCGGATGTGAAGGAATTCTACCTGGGCATGTCGGACGAGGGGCGGAAATCCTTCCGCGACGTGCGCAGCTATCGCCGCCGCAAGCGGTGGCTGAGCTGAAGGGGACGGTACCATGCACTCCACCACAGCGCCCGCGCGGCAATCAGGGAAAGACGTGATGTCCGAGTATTTCGACGATCTGGAAACGCGCAGCAGCGACGCGCGACAGGCAGCCATTGCCCGGACCCTTCCCGAACAGATCGCCCGCGCGCAGGCCCTTGCCGGCTATGAGAGCGCGCTGAGCGCCGTCGAGGCGACAAGCATCCGCAGTATCGAGGACCTGGCGGGCCTGCCGGTGCTGCGCAAATCCGATCTTGGCCGGGCGCAGGCCGCACATATGCCCCTGGGTGGGTTTACGACGCGCAACGCCAGCCAATTCGCGCATATCTTCCAGAGCCCCGGCCCGATCTACGAGCCGGGTGGAGACAGCCATGACTGGTGGCGCATGGGGCGCTTCCTGCATGCCTGTGGTGTGGGCAAGGGCGATATCGTGCAGAATTGCTTTGGCTATCATCTGACGCCTGCCGGCATGATCTTCGAGAACGGGGCGCGCGCCGTCGGCGCGGCCGTGTTGCCGGCTGGCACCGGCCAGACCGAGCTCCAGGCCCGCGCGGCGCATGATATCGGCGTCACCGCCTATGCCGGGACGCCGGACTACCTGAAGGTGATCCTCGACAAGGCGGACGAGATGGGGCTGGAGTTGAAGATCACCAAGGCCGCTGTCGGGGGTGGTGCGCTGTTCCCGTCGCTGCGGCAGGAATATGCGGATCGCGGCATTGCCTGCCTGCAATGCTATGCCACCGCCGATCTGGGCAATATTGCCTACGAATCCTCTGCGCAGGAGGGGTTGATCGTGGATGAGGGCGTGCTTGTCGAGATCGTGACGCCGGGGACCGGTGATCCGGTTCGGCCCGGGGATGTCGGCGAGGTCGTGGTGACCACGCTCAATCCCGACTATCCGCTGATCCGGTTTGCGACCGGTGATCTGAGCGCTGTGATGGAGGGCGAGAGCCCCTGTGGACGTACCAACATGCGCATCAAGGGCTGGATGGGCCGGGCAGACCAGACCACCAAGATCAAGGGCATGTTCGTGCGGCCCGAACAGGTGGCGGCGCTGGTGGCACGGCATGACGAGATCGCCCGCGCGCGCGTCATTGCCAGCCGCGAGGGCGAGATGGATGTGATGACCGTGCAGATCGAGGCCCATGGCGGTGATCCGGCGGCCTTTGCGGGGTCTGTTGCGGATGCGCTGAAGCTGAAAGGCCGCGTGGAGATCGTGGCCCCCGGCAGTTTGCCCAATGACGGCAAGGTGATCGAGGATCAACGCAGCTACGATTGAGGCTGCGTCGGGGCGATGTCGCCTCCGGCGGGAGTATTTCGGGAACGATGAAAGACGCGCGGCGCGCGGTGTCGGGGCCGCGTGCGGCGAGGCTGCATCACTCGGCGAATGCGGCGGCGAGAGCGATCTCGACCATGGCGGAAAACCCTGTTTCGCGCTCGGCGCTGGACACGGATTCGGCGGTCAGGAGATGGTCGCTGACGGTGAGCACCGAGAGGGCGCGCGCGCCGTAGCGGGACGCGAGGGTGTAAAGCTCGGCGGTTTCCATCTCGACGGCGAGCGTTCCATGGCGCGTCATCTGCTCGTTCAGGTCGGGTCGTTCGTCATAGAAGGTATCGCTGGAATAGATCCCGCCGACATGAGGGGTGATGCCGAGCGCCTTTGCGGCATCGGCTGCGGCGCGCAGCAGGTTCCAGTCGGCGCAGGGGGCAAAGCGCAACTCGCGCATGAGGGCCGCTGAGGGGGTGCTGATCGAACTTGCCGTCATCGCAAGGATCACGTCATGCAGCGCGACATGGGGCTGCATCCCGCCGCAAGAGCCGATACGCATCAGTGTTTTGACCCCGAAATCACGCAAAAGCTCGTTGGCATAGATCGACAGGCTGGGCATGCCCATGCCGCTGCCGTGGATCGTCACCGGATGCCCGCGCCATGTGCCGGTATAGCCGAGCATCCCGCGCACGGCGTTGACGCGGCGGGGGGACTCCAGAAAGGTCAGGGCCGCCCATTCGGCACGCATCGGATCGCCGGGCATGAGAACGGTTTCGGCGATGTCGCCGACGTTCGCGCCGATATGGATGGTCATTGCGGGGTTACCTCTGGTATTTGATGAAGGATGTCACGGTGCCGATGCGGTCATAGAGGTGGCGGGCCTCGGTGTTGAACTCCTGGGTCATCCAGTAGACTGTCGGCGTTCCGTTGGCATCGGCGGCGGCATAGACCGCTTCGATCAGGGCACGTCCAACGCCGTGGCCGCGCATATCCGCGTCAGCGTAGAGATCCTGAAGGTAGCACACATCCTCGATCCGCCAATTGTGCGGATGATAAATGTAGTGCACGAGCCCCACCGCGCGCCCGTCCGCCCAGGCCAGCAAGCCGTTCTGCGCGGGATGGCCGGGAGAGACAAGGCGCTCGAACGTGGTGTCATAGACCGCGTCGGGCACGGTGGTTTCATAGAACTCCAGGTAGCCTGTCCAAAGGCGGCGCCATTGGGGTTTGTCCTGGGCCTCGATCGGGCGGATCGTGATCTGCATTGTCTATCCTGTGTTTGTGGCCTCAGTCTGACCCGAAAGGACGGCGAAACGCCAGAGGCGAGTTGCCGGGGCCGACCGGCATTTTTCCGCTGGCCTGTTTGCGCCGGGTGGCGCGGTGTTCCATGTGGGGGATATGACCCACGGCGCTGAAGCCGTGTCCCATGGACGCAAATGGAGTTTGGAATTGACCTTCAGAAACAAGATCGCCCCTATCATGCTTGCCGTTGCGACGGCCTTCGCCGGCCCGCTTGCGGCGCAGGAGAAGGAACCGGCCGCGATCACCGCCGAGACGTTGAACGACGCAAAGCTCGATGCCTTCGTCGAGGCGCTGATCGCGATCGAGGCAGTGCGGGCGGATTACCTGCCGAGGATCCAGGAAGAGACCGATGAGGCCGGGCAGAAGGCGCTGATCGAGGAAGCCAATACCGCCGCCGTCGACGCTGTGGCCGATGTCGAGAACATGTCGCCCGAGGATTACGTGGCCATCGGACAGGCGGCGCGGCAGGACGAAGACCTGAATGCGCGGATCATGGCCCGGATCGAGGCCGTGCGCACCGAGTAGGCACAAGGTGGCGTGCCTGCGCGCCGGACAAGACAGGGACGGGCCCGGCGGTGACGCACGGGCCCGTTTCACGCAAGGGCGAGACTGGCGCCTATTCGGCGGCCACGGCCTTTGGGTCGGCCAGGGTCACGATATCCATCATGATCGTGTTCAACTCGAAATCCTTGGGCGTGTAGACACGGGCGACGCCCATGGCCGTGAGGCGCCTTGCGTCCTCGTCGGGGATGATCCCGCCGACAATGACCGGCACATGGCCAAGGCCCGCCTCTTTCATGCGGGCCATCAGATCCTCGACCAGCGGAATGTGCGACCCCGACAGGATCGACAGCCCCACCACATGGGCCTCATCTTCGAGGGCCGAGCGCACGATTTCCTCGGGCGTGAGGCGGATGCCGTCATAGCTGATGTCCATGCCGCAGTCGCGGGCGCGGAAGGCGATCTGTTCGGCGCCGTTGGAATGCCCGTCAAGGCCGGGCTTGCCCACCAGGAATTTCAGGCGGCGGCCCAGCTTGTCGGAGACGGCGTTCACGGCCTCTCGGATGTCGTCCAGGCCCTCGGTCTTGTTCGAGGGGCTGCCCGAGACACCGGTCGGCCCGCGATATTCGCCGTGCACCGCGCGCATCTGGGCGGCCCATTCGCCGGTTGTGACCCCGGCACGGGCCGCGTCGATCGAGGCTGGCATGATGTTGCGGCCTTCCTGGGCGGCGGCGCGCAGATTGGCCAGCGCCTGCTTGACGGCATCGGCATCGCGCGCGGTGCGCCACGCATTGAGGCGGTCGACCTGGTCGGCTTCGACCGCCGGGTCGACGACCATGATGCCGCCATCCTCGCCCATCAGGGGGCTGGGCTCTCCTTCGGTCCATTTGTTGACGCCGACAACGATGGTCTCGTTGCGTTCGATCCGGTTGAGGCGGTCGGCGTTGCTGTCGACGAGGCGGGATTTCATGTATTCGATCGCCGAGACGGCGCCGCCCATGCTGTCGATATTGGCCAGCTCGTGGCGCGCGCCTTCCTTGAGCATCTCGACCTTGGCATCCACGGCCGGGTTGCCATCGAACAGGTCGTCGAATTCCAGTAGATCGGTTTCATAGGCAAGGATCTGCTGCATGCGCATCGACCATTGCTGATCCCAGGGGCGCGGCAGGCCAAGGGCCTCGTTCCAGGCGGGCAGCTGCACGGCGCGGGCGCGCGCCCGTTTCGACAGCGTCACGGCCAGCATCTCGATCAGGATGCGGTAGACGTTGTTTTCCGGCTGTTGTTCGGTCAGGCCAAGCGAATTGACCTGCACGCCATAGCGGAAGCGGCGATACTTGGCATCTTCGACACCATAGCGGTCGCGGCAGATTTCATCCCACAGGTCGACGAAGGCGCGCATCTTGCACATCTCGGTGACAAAGCGGATGCCGGCGTTGACGAAAAAGCTGATCCGCCCGACCAGCGTCGGGAAATCCTCGGGCGGGACGCGCGGCTTGAGTTCGTCCAGCACGGCGGTGGCCGTGGCCAGCGCAAAGGCCAGTTCCTGCTCGGGCGTGGCGCCGGCCTCTTGCAGGTGATAGGAACACACGTTCATCGGGTTCCATTTGGGGATGTTGGTATAGCAATATTCGGCCACGTCCCCGATCAGCTTGAGCGACGGTTTGGGCGGGCAGATATAGGTCCCGCGGCTGAGGTATTCCTTGATCAGGTCATTCTGCACGGTGCCCTGCAACTGGGTGACATCGGCGCCTTGTTCCTCGGCCACGGCAACATAGAGCGCCAGAAGCCAGGGGGCCGTTGCGTTGATCGTCATCGAGGTATTCATCTGATCCAGCGGGATCTGATCGAACAACGTGCGCATGTCACCCAGATGGCAGATCGGCACACCGACCTTGCCCACTTCGCCGCGCGCCAGGATGTGATCGCTGTCATAGCCGGTCTGGGTGGGCAGGTCGAAGGCGACGGACAGACCCGTCTGACCCCGTGCCAGGTTCGAACGGTAAAGCGCGTTGGATGCCTTGGCTGTTGAATGGCCCGCATAGGTGCGGATCAGCCAAGGACGATCGCGGGTCGTGTCGGTCTGGGACATGAGCGGGCCTCTTGAATCAAAGTGCGCAATTTTCTTACGTTCCGGAATGTGTATCTGGAATAATGTGGCGCTGTCAATTCGCTGCGACGCGGCATGGGGGCATTTACCGCGCGGCGAAACCCTGTATTGCTTGGCGTATGGGCAAGATGATCGAAATGCCGCTATGGGCGCTGATACTTCTGGTCGCCTTCGCGGCGGTCACCTTTGCGTCCCATTTCCTGTTTCCGTCCGTTCGATGGTTCTTTCGGCGCCGGATGGAGCGTGCTGTCGCCAAGTTGAATCAGCGCCTCGAGCGTCCGATAGAGCCGTTCAAGCTAGCGCGGCGGTACGACATGATCCAGCGACTGATCTATGATCCCGAAGTCAGCCGTGCCATTGCGGATCATGCGCGGGCCGAGGGTGTTCCCGAAAACGTCGCCTTCGAAAAGGCGAAGCGATATGCGCGCGAGATCGTTCCGGGGTTTTCCGCCGTCGCGTATTTCAGTGTGGCGATCCGGGTGGCGAAATGGCTGTCAAAGGCGCTTTACCGAGTGCGGCTGTGCCATTTCGACGACACCGCACTGACCAATGTCGACCGGGATGCAACGGTGGTTTTCGTGATGAACCATCGGTCCAATATGGATTACATGCTGGTGACCTGGCTGGCTGCCGAACGTTCGGCATTGTCCTATGCCGTCGGGGAATGGGCACGCGTCTGGCCCCTGTCACGACTGATCAAGGCGATGGGGGCCTATTTCATCCGGCGCAAATCGCGCAACGAGCTCTATCGGCGGGTGCTGGCGCGCTATGTTCAGATGGCAACAGATGGCGGGGTCACGCAGGCCGTGTTCCCCGAGGGCGGGCTGAGCCTTGACGGGGGGCTGTCGCCACCCAAGCTGGGCATCCTGAAATATATCGTCGAAGGCCGCAGCGCCACCACGCGCGACGTGGTCTTCGTGCCGGTGGCGTTGAATTATGATCGCGTTTTCGAGGACCGCATCCTTGTTGCCGCCGGGCAAAAGGGCGAGCGGCGCTTCCGGGCGCGGATCAGCGTGGTGGCGCGGTTCATTCTGCATCAGTTCTGGCTGTGGGTGAGGGGGCGGTATCATCGCCACGGCTATGCCGCCGTGAGTTTCGGAGCGCCCCTGTCGCTGGCTGCGTTCAAGGCAGGCCACCCCGAGGCAACTGTCGAGGAGCTTGGGATGCAGCTGATGCACAGGATCGGCGAGGAAGTCCCCGTATTGCCGGTGCCGCTTGTCGCGCGGGCTATGCTGCAAGCTGACGCTGTGACACGCGACGCCCTGGAACGGGCGGTGGGCGACATGGTGGCCGACGTGCCGCAAGCGCATGGTCACCTGCCAGACATGGACACCGCGCGATGCGTCACGGACGGACTACGCCTTCTGGTGGGGCGCGGCATCCTTTCCGAGCGGAATGGCCGGTTTTACATCGTCGAGGATGAAAAGCCGATCCTGGCCTTTTACGCCCGATCCATCACGCATCTTTTTCGCGGTTGCAGCGAATAGCCTGCGATTTTTCTGCGGTCGCAGGGTCATAAAATTTCAAAAACTGCGATCATTGGATTGCATTGTTGCGCGATGAGTTATATCCAGCTTCGAAACCCGTGATTCTGCATTGCGGCGAGATTGGAGACAGCAAGGAGGCTGAACATGGCTCTGGACACAGATATCGGCATTGCTCCCTACGAGGCGCCGGAAAAAGATCTCTATGAGATTGGCGAGATGCCCCCGCTGGGTCATGTGCCAAAGCAGATGTATGCCTGGGCGATCCGCCGTGAGCGTCATGGCGAGCCGGACAAGAGCTTTGAGGTCGAGGTTGTCGATACATGGGAGATCGACAGCAACGAGGTGCTGGTTCTGGTGATGGCGGCGGGCGTCAACTACAATGGCGTCTGGGCCGGTCTGGGTGAGCCGATCAGCCCGTTCGACGGCCATGGGGCGCCCTACCATATCGCGGGCTCCGATGCCGCGGGAATCGTCTGGAAGGTCGGTTCGGCTGTGAAGACATGGAAGGTCGGCGACGAGGTGGTCATCCATTGCAACCAGGACGACGGCAACGACGAGGATTGCAATGGCGGCGATCCGATGATGTCGCCCACGCAGCGTATCTGGGGCTATGAGACCCCGGATGGAGCCTTTTCCCAGTTTACCCGCGTGCAGGCCCAACAGCTGATGCCGCGTCCCAAGCACCTGACATGGGAGGAATCGGCCTGCTACACGCTGACGCTGGCCACCGCCTATCGGATGCTGTTCGGACATGCGCCGCATGAGTTGAAGCCGGGTCAGAACGTGCTGGTCTGGGGCGCCTCGGGTGGGCTTGGGTCTTATGCGATCCAGCTGGCCAATACCGTGGGTGCCAACGCGATCGGCGTCATCAGCGACGAATCCAAGCGGCAATTCGTGATGGACCAGGGCGCGCGCGGCGTCATCAACCGCAAGGAATTCAACTGCTGGGGTCAGCTTCCGAAGGTCGGGACGGCGGAATATAACGACTGGCTGAAAGAGGCCCGTAAGTTCGGCAAGGCGATCTGGGACATCACCGGCAAGGGCGTCAATGTCGACATGGTGTTCGAACATCCCGGCGAGGCGACATTCCCGGTTTCGACGCTGGTGTGCAAGAAGGGCGGCATGGTCGTGATCTGCGCCGGTACCAGCGGGTTCAACTGCACATTCGACGTGCGCTACATGTGGATGCACCAAAAGCGCCTGCAAGGCTCTCATTTCGCGCATCTCAAGCAGGCCGCGTCGGCCAACCGCCTGATGATCGAGCGGCGTCTTGATCCATGCATGTCCGAAGTGTTCCCCTGGGATCAAATCCCGGCAGCGCATATGCAGATGCTGCGCAACGAGCACAAGCCCGGCAACATGGCGGTTCTGGTGCAGTCGCCCAAGACCGGCCTGCGCACCTTCGAGGATGTTCTCGAAGCAGGCAAGTAAGGTCCTCAGGTTTCTCCGGAGGAGGAGAGACGCCCGCGAATCGGTCTTGCCGGTCGCGGGCGTTTTCATGTCCGCAGCCATTCCAAATACCGGTTTGAATGGTTTCAAGGGCTTGGTTCCGACCGCCCCGCTATTTCTGGGGGGTTGAAATAAGCGAATTCTTAACAATTTTGCTTCATGCTAAGGTTGTATTAATCTTTCGTTAACACCCAGAGCGGAGCCTTGTTATGCAGAACGAATGGATACTTGACGTGCTGGTGGACCTGCAGGCTTTTGCCCGACAGAACGGCCTCAATGCCCTGGCCGAGCAGTTGGAGGATACCCGCCTTCTTGCAGCGCTTGAACTGGCACGGGATAGCGAAGGAACGCAAGCGGATGATCGCAGGCCCGTCGTCCCGACTGGACAGTTTTTTGGAGGCGTTGGAAGACGCATCTGACATTTCCGATCTCCAGAGGCTCATTGAAGGGCTCAGGGATCATTTCGGCGTCGACCATGCGGTCTATCACTGGGTCAGTGCCGGTGGCGAGCAATATGGCTGCGGCACCTATTCCGCCGAGTGGGTGCAGCTGTATCTCAGCAAGGATTATCTGCGCATCGACCCGGTGATCCAGGGCTGCTACCAGAATTTCCACCCGGTTGACTGGAAGCGGCTGGATTGGTCCGGGCGCGCCGCACGTGCCTTCCTGTGTGATGCCGTGGCGCATGGTGTCGGCAACCAGGGCTATTCCGTCCCCCTGCGTGGACCAAACGGACAATTCGCCCTGTTCACCGTCAGCCATGAATGCACCGACGAGGAATGGTCGGATTTCACGGAAAGCCACCGCACGCAGTTGATCCTGATCGCGCATTACTTCAATCACAAGGCGCTGGCACTGGAGCCCGGCCGCACGCCCGGCGCCGCGCAACCCCTGTCCCCACGCGAGATAGACGCGATCAGCTTGCTGGCCATGGGCTACAGCCGCGCGCAGGTTGCGCAAACTCTTTCGATTTCCGAGCATACGTTGCGCGCCTATGTCGAATCCGCGCGTCTCAAGCTGGGGGCGATCAATACCCTCCACGCAGTCGCACGGGCGCTGAGCCGCGGACTGATCATCATCACATGACCTGCAACGCACGGTGCTGACCCGGTTTTGTTAACGAATGGCTTGAATACATGCGACGGTGCAATCGCCGAGGTCTTCGCATGCTCCGTTATCTGTCCGCCCATGATCTGCATCTGTTTCCGCGTTTGCGCGACAGTATGTTCCGGGACCGCGCTGACCAGTTCGTCACTCGGCTGGGGTGGCAGGTCGCGGTCGATGATCGGGGTTTCGAGAAAGACAGCTACGATGCGCTCGATCCGTTGTACGTGATCTGGCAGGGGCAGGATGGGCTGCATCGCGGCTCGATGCGCCTTCTGCCGACCACCGGGCCGACAATGATCGCGGATCACTTTGAAGCACTTCTGCAGGGGCGCAGGCTGGCCAGTCGCTCGATCTGGGAATGTACGCGTTTCTGCCTTGGGCCAAAAGCGGATGGGCGCGTGGCGGCAGGGCTCATGCTGGGCGGCGGCGAGGTCATGCGCGGATACGGGATCACCCAATTCGCTGGGGTGTTCGATGCGCGCATGGTGCGGATCTATCGCCAGATTGGGGCAAGTCCGAAGGAATTGGGCAGTGCGGGCACCGGGCGCGACAGGATCGCACTGGGCCTGTGGTCGTTCAGCGATGTGGCGCGCACGAGGGTCGCTCGCCGCGCCGGGATCACGGCTGGCGTATCGGACCTGTGGTTCCGGCGACATCTTGCGGGCGGGGCGGCTGCAGGCTGCACGCTCGGCGGGTGACACTGCGTTCTGCCTCTGGCACAGGCGCGCGCGTGCGGCTAGGGTCGCGCGCATGTCCCAGACCGCACTGACCTTTTCAGACGACCAGGCCGAAGCCCATGACCGCATCTCCGAGATGCTGCGGGCGGCGGGTGTGGATCTGCAGGACGGGCTTGTGCTGCCTGCGCGCGAAGGCGCCTCGAATGTCATGGCCGTGGTCGGCAAGGCGGGCTCGGGCAAGACCTTGCTGCTGGCCGCACTGACCCGCGCGCTGGAAGAGGCCGGGGTCGATATCGTCTCGGGCGACTGGGAGGGGCGCAAACGGCGCGAGCGTCGCACATTGGCGATCCTTGCGCCGACCAACAAGGCGGCAAGCGTGCTGCGGTTGCGCGGGGTGCCGGCGACAACAATTCACCGCATTCTCTACACACCTGTTTACCACCCCGAATACGAGAAGATCGCCGAGTGGTTGGCGGGCAATGGCGAACGCCCCGAGATCGAGGCGCTGACCGACGAGGCGTTGGACAGGGCTTTGGCGTTCTACCAGCTGAACAAATCCGTCCCCGGCGCGCTGGCGGCGGCCGGCTTGCGCGGTAGCGATTTCATCACCGGTTGGAAGCGCCGCGAAGAGCCTCTGGATATCGGGCTGGTCGACGAGGCGTCGATGCTGGACGACAAGCAGTTCGAGGATCTCAAGGACATCTTTCCGAACCTCCTGTTGTTCGGAGACCCGGCACAGCTGGCCCCGGTGAACCAGTCGGGCTCCATGGTGTTTGACAAGCTGCCGGACAGCGCAAGGCTGGTCTTGAACCGAATCCACCGTCAGGATGCCGACAATCCGATCCTGGACCTGGCCCACGCACTTGCCGATCCCCAGCTGGATTTCACGGCTTTCGAACAGATGGTCGAGGATATCGCCAGGCGCGATGACCGTGTGCGTTGGGCGCAGCGGGTCGAGGTCGACCTGATGGCACGCTCTCCGGTCCTGGTCTGGCGCAACGCCACCCGGATCCGGCTGATCACCGCGTTCCGCACCGTTCAGGGGGCCCCCGAGGATGCCCTGCTGGAGGGTGAGCCGTTGATCTGCGACGGGATCGAACTGCCGCTCAAGCATCGCAAGAAGCGGCTGGACCTCGAGGCGCGCGGGCTGATCAAGGGGGCGCAGGTGATCTATCTCGGGCCCGGCAGCAAGCCCGGTTTCTCGCGGCTGCATGTGATCGGCGCCGAAGATCCACGGGTGAGTGCGGCCAGCATCGTGAAGATCGAAAAACCGGATGAGGAAGAGCCGTTCATCCCGTTCGCCGCCCGCATGGGCGCGACCTTCCTGCATGGGGCCGCCGTGACCATCCACAAGGCGCAAGGGTCCCAGTGGCGCGATGTGCAGGTGTTCGCCCCCGATATCTATGCGGCGTCGCGCATGGGCCGCACCGAGGCGGGCCAACCGTTGTGGAAGCGGCTGGCCTATGTGGCCATCACCCGGGCCGAAGAACGGTTGCATTGGGTGGTCCGCAACCGCCTGGCAAAACCGACCGGGCCCCTGCGGATCGACGATCTGCGGGCAGCCCCCGTGCCTTTGCAACTTCAAACGGAAGAGGACGCCCAGAAATGAAGACCATCCTTGTCACCGGCGCAAGCGCCGGCATCGGCGCCGCCTGTACCCACGCCTTCCTGGACGCGGGGTGGCGTGTCGGTTGCCTGGCGCGGCGCCCTGATGCGTTGCGCGACATGGCCCAAGGCCACCCGAACGCCGTCATCCTGCCTTGCGACGTGACCGACGCGCGCGCGGTCGAGGACGCGTTCGATGCGTTCGTTGCCCAGGCCGGGCGCCTCGATGTCCTGTTCAACAATGCCGGGTCGTTCGGCCGCGCGGCCCTGATCGATGATCTGGGCCATGACGAATGGCACCAGGTGGTCAATGTGAACCTGCATGGCATGTTCAATTGTGCGCGGGCGGCGTTCGCCCGGATGCGCAGGCAGACCCCGCAAGGAGGGCGCATCATCAACAACGGCTCGATCAGCGCCCATGCGCCGCGCGCGCTGTCGGTGGGCTATACCACCACCAAGCATGCGATCACCGGCTTGACCAAGTCCTTGTCGCTGGATGGGCGGGACTTCGGGATCGCGTGTGGACAGATCGACATCGGCAATGCCCGTACCGAGCTTCTGGAAGGTATCATCGCGGCCAATCCCGATGCTGCCCCGCCGACCATGGATGTGGCGGATGTCGGCCGCGCGGTCCTGCACATGGCCGAGCTGCCCGCCGAGGCGAATGTCCAGTTCATGACGCTGATGGCCACGACGATGCCCTATATCGGACGCGGTTGATACAGGCTGGCCCGGTGTTTCGGGCCTGAATGTGAAGGCCCGGAACCGGGCCATGCGCCGCTCGACACCGGATGGTGCGAAATGGGGCCCGCAACCCTGCGGACCCCGAGGATTTGTCAATCGTGCCGCGTCACTTCTTCAACGCGTCGCGAATTTCCATCAGCAGGTCCAGTTCGGTCGGCCCTGCGGGCGCGGCCTCGGCAGGGGCCTCTTCTTTCCTGGCGGTGGCCTCTTTCGCGCGGTTCACGGCCTTGACCAGCAGAAAGACGACAAAGGCGATGATCAGGAAATTGATCACGGCCATCACGAAACGGCCCCAGGCAAAGACCGCGACACCCGCCTCTTCGGCTTCGGTGATCGAGGCGAACTCGCCCGCGCCCAAGACGATATATTGCCCGGCGAAATCGATACCGCCCATGAACAGGCTGATGATCGGGTTGATCAGATCGCCGACAAGCGAGCTGACAATCGCTGTGAATGCTGCGCCGATGATGATGCCGACAGCCATGTCCATGACATTGCCCTTGGCGATGAAGTCCTTGAATTCCTGTATCATTCGCATGTTCCCCTTTTCGTTTCACTCGCAAGGCGCGGCCCCATTGTCCACGTAAGATGGACAATAAGGCGCGATCTTTGAAAAAGGCGAGACAATGGAATGTCGGACAGGTGATGACCTGTCAGCTGTGGCAAACTTGCGCAGTACCTTGTCAGGCGGGCAAACTGCCTTCCAGCACGTAGCGCAGGATCTGGACCACCTGTTCAGGCGTGCGCGCCATAGCCAGTGCCGCCGCGTTCACCTCCTTGAGGGCATGATCATGCTCGGCGGGCTGCAGGATGATGAGCGACTTGCCAAGCGCGCTGGCATAGCCCGCATCGAAGGCCGCGTTCCACTGCTTGTATTTGTCACCGAAGCGCACAACCACCACATCGGCATCCGCAATCCCCTTGCGGGTACGGATCGCGTTGATCATTGCGCCCTTGTGGTCATGCCAATACTTGTCGTCTTCCGTCCCAAGGATCGCGACGCCGCAGTCATCGCTGGCCGCGTGATCGGTGACAGGGCTGTTGAAAGCCACGTTCAGATCCTTGGCGCCCTCGATGATCCGATCGCGCCAATCGGTGTGGATTTCCCCGGAAAGATATACGTTGAGTGTCATGGTATCCCCTTGGTCCTCACTCTCATGCTGTGCGCTTACCTAGGGCGACGTACCCTTTGTGTCACCTCACCCGCGCAATGTTCCCCCGGTGGCTTTCTCGACCTTCTCGACAATGGCCTTCGAAACGGCCTCGATCTCGGTCTCCTTGAGCGTGGCCTCGACGGGTTGCAGCCGCACGGTAATGGCAAGCGATTTCCGGCCCTCACCCAGACTGCCGCCGATGAACTCGTCAAAGACGCGCACATCCTCGATCAGGGTCTTGTCGGCACCGGCGGCGGCATTGACCAGGGTCAGCGCTTCGACATCGGCATCCACCACAAAGGCGAAATCCCTCTCGACCGCCTGCAGATCCCTGAGCGCAAGCGCGCCGCGCCCGGTGGTCTTCTTGCGCGGCAGCGGCAGTTCGGCGGGGAACAGGGTAAAGGCGACCGCCGGTCCCTTGACGTCCATCGCCTCCAGGACGCGGGGATGCAGCTCTCCGAAAATACCCAGCACCTTCTTGGGCCCAAGGCAGATGCGCCCATGCCGGCCCGGATGGAACCATGCCGGGCCATCGCGCAGGATCTGCACCTTGTCGGGCGCGCCAAGCGCTGCCAGCACCGCCTCGGCATCGGCTTTCGCGTCGAACACATCCACAGGGCGCATCGCGCCATGTACATCCTTCGGCCCTGTGCGGCCCACCAGCAGGCCGGTCACCTGCAGATGCTGTTCATCGGGTTCGCCTCCGTGAAAGGCGTGGCCAACCTCGAACAGCGCCAGGTCCATATGGCCGCGCGCCTGATTGCGCGCCGCCGCCTGCAACAGCCCGGGAAGAAGGTCCGGGCGCATATGGCTCAGATCGGCACTGATCGGATTGGCCAGCTTCGCCGCCTCATCGCCGCCGCCGAACAAGGTGGCGCTTGCGTGGTCGATGAAGCTGTAGGTGACGCATTCGTTGTAGCCGCGCGCGGCGGTGGTGCGGCGTGCGATCTGCTCGCGCTTCTGCATCGGGGACAGTATCGGCTTGGGCACACCGGTCTGAATGCGGGGCAACGGGCGGCCCACCAGCTTGGTCAGGGAGGCGATCCGCGCCACCTCTTCCACCAGGTCGGCTTCGCCAAGAATATCGGGGCGCCAGCTGGGAACATGGGCCATATCCCCCTCGAGCTTGAAGCCAAGCGCAGTCAGGGTGCGGCGCTGTTCCGCCTCGGGGATATCCATGCCCACCAGCGATTGCACGCGCTCAGGGTCCAGGCGGTAGGCGCGGCTGACATCCGGCACCTTTCCGGCGATCACGGTGCTGGACGCTTCTCCGCCGCACAGATCAAGGATCATCTGCGTCGCCAGATCAATCGCTTCCATGTTGAAGGCCGGGTCAATGCCGCGTTCATTGCGATAGCGCGCATCCGAATTGATCTTCAGGGCGCGTCCCGTCGTGGCGATCTGCACGTGATCCCACACGGCCGCTTCGAGGAACACGTTCACGGTCTCGTCGGTGCAGCCCGTGGCCAGCCCGCCCATGATACCACCGATGCTTTCGATGCCCGCATCATCGGAAATCACCACCATGCCGGGCGCAAAGCGATAGTCCTTCTCGTCCAGCCCCGTCAGCGTCTCGCCGCCCTTGGCGCGATGGACCCGCAGATTGCCCTTTACCTTGTCGGCATCGAACACATGCAGCGGACGGTTGCGATCGAAGGTGAAGAAGTTGGTTACATCCACCAGGGCCGAAATCGGACGCAGGCCGATGGCCCGCAACCTGTCCTGCAGCCATTGGGGCGAGGGGCCGTTGCTCACGCCCCGGATCAGGCGCCCTGCAAAGACCTCGCAACCGTTCTGTTGCGTGTCCTCATCGATGGTCACGCTGATCGGGCAGGGGAAAGCCCCCTCCACATGCGCTTGCGGCGCGGGTTTCATCGTTCCCAGCCCGCGCGCGGCCAGATCCAGCGCAATACCCCTGACACCCAAGGCATCGGGGCGATTGGGCGTTATGGCGATCTCGATCATCGGATCGACCTTGGCGGGGTCGTTCTCGGCCAGCCAATCGGTAAAGCGCTGCCCCACCTCGCCCGAGGGCAGCTCGATGATCCCGTCATGCTCTTCGCTCAGCTCCATCTCGCGCTCCGAGCACATCATGCCGTGGCTTTCGATCCCGCGAATCTTGCCGACGCCGATCGTGGTGTCGATGCCCGGCACATAGACGCCGGGCCGGGCCACGACCACGGTGATGCCTTCGCGCGCATTGGGCGCGCCGCAGATGATCTGGGTGGGGCCATCGGCGGTCTCGACCTGGCAGACCCTCAGCTTGTCCGCATCGGGATGCTTTTCCGCCTGGACCACCTTGCCGATGGTGAAATCGGCCAAGCGTTCGGCAGGGTTCGAGATCTCTTCGACCTCAAGGCCCAGATCGGTCAGCGCTTCGGCGATCTCGGTGACGGAGGCGTCGGTCTCAAGATGGTCTTTCAGCCACGACAGGGTGAATTTCATCGGATCTCATCCAGGCAAAACTACGGTTCTCCGCGCGTTTAGCCTATCCGGGACAAGGGGAAAACCCCTGCTGCGCGTCACTCTCCGGCGCGCCGCGCCAGGGTGTCGATCCGTCCCATGCGCCACAGCTGAATTTCGCGCGCAAGTCTGAGCGACGGCTTCAGGCAGAAAAACCCTGACCCGATGATGAAAAGCCAGATCGCCTGCGTCTCATAGGCTGACCACAAGAACAGGATCGAGCCTGCCAGAAAGCAGATCGCGGCAGCGAAATCGACGATCGTATGTGCGATTTCATATGCCGCATAGACTTTGCGCGTGTCGGTGTTGCGCTGTCTGGCCTCATGGGAAAACAGGTGCATGGGCGGGCCTCCTGGCGGCAAAGGTCGGGTAGTTTCCGGAAGGGCGCCCGGTCAGGTGGCGCGTGGGGGGACCACACCCTCATCCGCAAGCCTTGTGAAAAAGCCAAGGGTTTCCTGTTCCGTGGCACGCTCGATCGCACCATTGCGCACGGCCTCCGCGCTCCAGATCCAGCTTTGCGCCGGATCGTCGCGCATCGCCCATCCCGGAAACAGCCGCTGTGTGATGCTGCGCCTCATCAGCTGGGTCACCTCGACATGGCGATCATCCTGGCGGATGCGCTGATAGGCGGCATCCACCTTGTCCTTTGGGCCTTCCAGAAGCTGCAGGTACAGATCATTGCGGGCGATCAGCGCGCCGGTGATGTCATCCCGCTCATTGAACTGCCGCGCATCCAACAGGATGTTCGACAGGATCGCCCTATCGAAACCGAACGGGCGCGAGGCATAGATAAGCTGGATAAGCGACATGCGCGAAACTTCCTTTTCGCGATAGCCTAAAGGTGCCTGCAGCGCCTGTCGATGCCGCAACGGTCAGGAAAGGTTTTCTTGAAAAGAAAACGGCGGGGAATTTTCAAAAAATTCCCCGCTTGCGCCCGTCAAGTCCGGATCAGCGGCTCAGACCGCCGCGGATGGTCGGAACGTCCAGCGCCGCAAAGCCGTAATGCCTCAGCCAGCGCAGGTCCGAGTCGAAGAACGCGCGCAGATCGGGAATGCCGTATTTCAGCATCGCGATCCGGTCGATCCCCACACCAAAGGCAAAGCCCTGCCAAGCGGCGGGATCGATATTGCCCGCCATCAGCACCTTGGGGTGCACCATCCCGCTGCCCAGGATTTCAAGCCAGTCATCGCCCTCGCCGACCTTGAGCGTGCCCCCTTCCCAACTGCAGCGGATATCAACCTCGGCCGAGGGTTCGGTGAACGGGAAATGCGAGGCGCGAAACCGCAGTTCCACCTCGTCCACCTCGAAGAACGCTTTCACGAATTCTTCCAGAACCCATTTCAGGTTCGCCATCGAGATGTCCTTGTCGATCGCCAGTCCTTCGACCTGGTGAAACATCGGGGTGTGGGTCTGATCGTAATCGGCCCGATAGACGCGGCCGGGGCAGATCACCCGCAAGGGCGCGCCCGACAGCTCCATCGAGCGGATCTGCACCGGGCTGGTATGCGTCCGCAGCACATGCGGCGGGCGCTCGTCGCCTTCGGCGCGGTGCATGTAGAACGTGTCCATCTCGGCACGGGCCGGGTGGTGGCCGGGAATATTGAGCGCGTCGAAATTGTGCCAGTCGCTTTCCACCTGCGGCCCCTCGGCCACGGCAAAGCCCATATCGGCGAAAATCGCGGTGACTTCTTCGGTGACCTGGCTGACAGGGTGGATCGACCCCTGCCGCTGGGGGCGCACAGGCAGCGTGACGTCCAGCCACTCGGTGCGCAGACGCTCGTCCAGCGCGGCATCCGACAGCGCCTGCTTCTTGGCGGCAAGCGCGCTGTTGATCTCGTCCTTCAGCGCATTCAGCTTCGGGCCCATCACCTGACGCTCTTCGGGGCTCATCTTGCCCAGTTCGCGCATCTTCAGGCTGATTTCGCCCTTCTTGCCAACAGCGGCCAGCCGCAGATCCTCCAGCGCGGATTCCCCGGCGGCATCGGCTATGGCGGTCAGGTATTTATCTCGAAGATCGTCCATCTGTCTCACCCGTTTGGCATCACGGGCGGGTTACAGCGCTTGGCGTCTCAGCGCAAGGGAGGGAACGGCGTGACGGCCGGGTGTCCGGCCGCAGCCGTTTTGGTCGAAAGGCTCAGCCGGCGGTGACCTGCGCTGTCACGGCCCGGTCATGGGCCTCAATCAGGCGGCGGGCCTTGTCGCTCAGCTGGAATTGAACTGCTTGTGTGGATTGGGTCTTCATGTTGCGCTCCCTGCGGTCTGTGGAAAGTCGAATCTGCGCTCTTGATGTCAATCAGATCGGGCAAAACCGCGCCAGCTTTAGGGCAATGTCACGCGCGCTGCCCTCGCGTGACAAAAAAGCCACCGACCCGTCAGGGTCGATGGCCGCTTCACTGTCCAGTGAATTTTTCGGTCTTCTGCGAATGGCTCAGTTGGCCAGAGCGCTTTTCGCCTGGTCCACGATCGCGCCGAAGGCGGCGGGCTCACGGACGGCCAGATCGGCCAGGACCTTGCGGTCCACTTCGACGCCGGCCTTGGCCAGGCCGTTGATGAAGCGCGAATAGGTCAGGCCCTCATCATGGGCGCGCACCGCGGCGTTGATCCGCTGGATCCACAGGGCGCGGAAATTACGCTTGCGGTTCTTGCGGTCGCGCGTGGCGTACTGGTTGGCCTTGTCGACGGCCTGACGGGCCACCTTGAAGGTATTCTTGCGACGGCCGTAATAGCCTTTGGCGGCCTTGACGACTTTCTTGTGACGGGCGTGGGTGACGGTTCCACCTTTGACGCGTGACATCTATAGCTCTCCTTCGGCCTTAACGGGAATAGGGCATCATCGGCCGGACGATCTTGGCGTCGGCCTCAGACATGACCGTGGTGCCACGGGCATCGCGGATGAACTTTCTGGTGCGCTTGATCATGCCATGGCGCTTGCCCGCTTGCGCGGTCTTGATCTTGCCAGTGGCTGTCACCTTGAACCGCTTCTTGCAGCTCGACTTGGTCTTCATCTTGGGCATTTCCGGCTCCTCTTTCGGTCGGTTGAACGCGCGACTCGGCATGCCACATTGGCCGGACGCGCACAGACAGGCGCGCCGTATACGCCACGTCCTGTCGTTTCGCAAGGGGGGTGCCCCCATTTCTCAGATCAGATACCGGCCCACCACCGTCATGAAGGTATCGGGCACGTCGCGGATGCTGTACCCGCCCGGTTTGGTCGACAGCGCCCAGATCACCATCAGCCCACCCGCCAGCAGGGTAAAGGCCGCAACGCGTGGCGCGTGCCCTTCGGAAAAGGCTGCGACCATGGACGGGATCGACAGGACACCAAGAACAAGGCCCAAAATCAAGGCAAGATCGGGATCCATAGGACCCTCCGAAACCGAACTGAAAAATCAACCTCGTGATCTTAGCCCGGATCGGTGGAATAAATCAAACTTTCCTGGCAAGGCGCCACCCGCAGGATGTTGGTCGTGCCCGGGACGTTGAAGGGCACACCCGCCGTCACCACGATCTGGTCCAGCGCATCGGCATAGCCCTGCTCGCGTGCGGCCCGTGCTGCATTCAGGACCGCCTGCTTGAAGCGTTCCAGCTCGCCCGTCATCACGCAGTTCACACCCCAGCTCAGCGCCAGCCGCCGTGCGGTGCCGCGCAGGTTGGTCAGCGCGATGATCGGCACGCGGGGCCGCTCGCGCGAGACAAGCAATGCCGTGGTGCCCGATTGGGTGAAGCAGCAGATCGCCTTGATATCCGTGGTCTCGGCGATCTCTCGGGCAGCGGCGACGATACCGTCGGCCACGCTTTCCCGCTTGGCCCGGCGCGACGCCTCGATGATCTCGGTATAGGTCGGGTCATCCTCGACTTCGCGGGCCACGTTGTCCATCGTCGTCACCGCCTCGATCGGATAGTCGCCCGCCGCCGATTCCGCCGACAGCATGATCGCATCCGCCCCCTCGTAGATCGCTGTGGCCACGTCGCTGACTTCCGCACGGGTCGGCATCGGGCTTTCGATCATCGATTCAAGCATCTGGGTGGCCACGATCACCGGCTTCGCGGCGGCGCGGCACTTGCGGACAAGGCGCTTCTGGATCGGCGGCACGTTCTGCACCGGCAACTCCACGCCCAGGTCGCCGCGCGCCACCATGATCCCGTCCGACGCCGCAAGGATCGCGTCGAACCGCTCTACCGCTGCGGGCTTCTCGATCTTGCTGAGGATCGCGGCCCGCCCCCCGGCCAGCTCGCGCGCTTCGGTGACGTCCTCGGGCCGCTGCACGAAACTCAGCGCCAGCCAGTCCACACCCAGGTCACACACAAATTCCAGGTCCTTGCGGTCCTTCTCGGACAGCGCCGCCAATGGCAGCACCACATCCGGCACGTTCACCCCCTTGCGATTCGAGATCGTGCCGCCGATCACCACTTCGGTCTGCGCGAAATCCTTGCCGCATTCGGTCACTTTCAGACGGATCTTGCCGTCATTGACCAACAGGGTCGCCCCCGGCTCGAGGGCTGCGAAAATCTCGGGATGCGGCAGGCAGACGCGGCTGGCATCGCCCTCGCTCTTGTCCAGGTCCAGCCGGAACGTGGCCCCCTCCTTCAGATCTTCCTCGCCATTGGCGAACACCCCGACGCGCAGCTTGGGCCCCTGCAGATCGGCCAGGATGGCGATCGGGCTGTCCAGGTCCGCCTCGATCTGGCGGATGATGCGATGGCGCTCGGAGATATCCTCGTGACTGCCGTGGCTCATGTTCAGGCGGAACACGTCGGCCCCGGCTTCGTGAAGCGCGCGGATCATCTCGTAATCCGACGAGGCCGGGCCGAGCGTTGCGACGATCTTGACGTTTCTGTGGCGTCTCATCGGGTATCTTTCCTGTAACTGCCTGTTCGGTTTCGGTGTCCGGGCGGGTCATGTCAATGGGGCTGTCGCGATCGGTGCCCTGCCGGACGCTCCGCAGGCGGGCCAGCCGGACACAGGGAATGTTACCGCTAACAGACTTCGTGCCGCTTATTACCCATTTCACTTCGCCGTTCAACTGTCCTAGACGGTGATGAAAGGACATGACAGCCCCATGACGTACCATCCCTTTTTCATCGAGGGCGCCGATCGCCCCGCGCGCTGGTTGATCACCTGCGACCATGCCGCCAATACCGTGCCGCCCTTCGTGAACGGCGGCTGCCTTGGGCTGGCAGAGGCCGACATGCAGCGTCACATCGCCTATGACGTGGGCGCCGCCGGTGTCGCGCGCGAACTGGGCGCACAGCTCGATGCGCCGGTGATCCTGTCGAATTTCTCGCGCCTCGTGATCGATCCCAACCGCGGCGAGGATGACCCGACCCTCCTGATGAAGCTCTATGACGGCACGATCATTCCCGGCAACCGCCATGCCGGGCAGGACGAGCTGAGCCTCCGGCTCAATCGCTGTTACCGGCCCTACCATACCGCATTGGCCGAACTGGCGGCGCGGCGGCCCGATACCGTGCTGGTCTCGGTCCACAGCTTTACCCGGCAATTGCAGGGGCGCCCGCCCCGCCCCTGGCATGTGGGCGTGCTCTATGCCGCCGATGAACGCCTGTCGCGCCCCCTCATTGCCCGGCTGCACGAGGAACCAGACCTCTGCGTCGGTGAGAACGAACCCTATGGCGGGCATCTGCCCGGCGACGCCATCGCGCGCCATGCCATCGCCTATGAGCGGCCCAATGTCCTGCTAGAGCTGCGCAATGACCTGATCGACCAGCCCGGCGATCAGGTCGCCTGGGCGCGCCGCCTGGCCCCGATCCTGATCGATGCCGCCGATCGCGCCGGGATCTGACCGCTGCGTGCCGCAAAGACCGGCTTGCACGGATCGCCCCCGCCGGGCCTAATGCCGCGCTGAAAGGATTTGCCCATGCCCCATGTCATCGTCGAACATTCCGCCGGATTGCAGGACAGCCACGATCTTCAGGCGCTCTGCGACGATCTGTTTGATCGTCTGGCCGCGCACCCTTCGGTCAATGGTCCCGAAACGGTGCGCACCCGCACCATCGCGGCCACCGCGTCGCGCATCGGCGTGGTGCCGCAAAGCTTCGCCCATGCCACCTTGCTGCTGATCCCGGGCCGTGACGACGCCACGCGCGATGATCTGGCCGCGATCGTGATGGCGTGCTTGCAGGCGCATCTGCCCGATGCCGGCAGCCTGACAGTGCGCCTCACCGACTTGAACCCACCCTATCTCAAGCGCATGTTGTGAAGCCAAGGCGGTTCACCTTGGCCCTGCCGCATCGGGTGCAACCGGACCGCGTGACGGAATTGAACAGGGCACCGCATGTCGCGGCACGCTCTAAAAAGGAGGATACCGATGGACGATCAGACCCGTACCGAGCTTGAAGCTGCCGCTTTCCGCACCCTGCGCGCGCATCTGATGGACAAGCGCGCGGACGTGCAGAACATCGACATGATGAACCTGGCGGGCTTTTGCCGCAATTGCCTGTCGCGCTGGTACCAGGAGGCCGCCAACGCCCGTGGCATCGAGATGTCCAAGGACGAGGCCCGCGAGATTTTCTACGGCATGCCCTATGACGACTGGAAAGCCGCGCATCAGACCGAAGCCAGCCCCGATCAGCAGGCCGCCTTCACCAAATCCTTCGCCGAGAACGTGGGCGACAAGGGCTGAGCTTTCCCACCCCTGCTCAGGGCCGGTGGCTTTGGAAATGACTCTGCGGCTCCACAAAGGACTCGCGGAAGTAATCATGCACCAGCGCCAGCGGCCCTGAAATTTCCGTGCCCCGCCGATAGGCAAGACCCACATCCATCGACGGGATGTCATGCGTCGTGGCGGCGGTGCCGATGCGCTTTCCTTCCAGCGACCAGGGCCGATAGACCATGTCGGACAGGATCGTGACACCCTGCCCATTGGCCACCATCGACCGGACCGCCTCGACCGACGCGGTCCGCAGCTTGACCTTCGGCTGGTAATTGGTGCCCGACCAGTATTTCATCGTGGTGTGGGCCGCTTCATCGACGGTCAGCATGATGTAATCCTGTTCCGCGATCTCGGCGAAACTCGCCTTGCCGGCGCGGTGGAACGGGTGGTGCGCCGGCACCCACAGGCGCCGGGTCGATTTCAGCAGGGTCTCGGTCTCGATCTCGGGATTGGTCAGGTTCGATGTCAGCACCACCGCCAGGTCGAACCGGTTCGACAGCAGCCCTTCCTCGATGCTTTCGCGGTTCAACTCGCTCAGCCGGATGTCGATGCCGGGATAAAGATGCGCCAGCCGGTCCAGGTGATAGGGCAGGAAATACCCGATCACCGTATAGGTCGCCGCGATCGAGATGACCCCCTCTGCCGTCGATCGCCGCTGTGTCAGGTTCTTCGCCTCATCGAGCCGCGCAAGGATATCCTGCGCCGACGCCAGGAATTCGCGCCCCGCTTCCGTCATCTCCATCCCTTGCGCCGAGCGCAGGAACAGATCAGCCCCCAGTTCGGTCTCCAGGTCGCGGATCGCCGTGGTGATGGCCGATTGCGAGATCGACAGCGCGGTGGCCGCACGACTGACCTGCCCCGATTCTGCGGTGGCGACGAAATACTTGAGATGTCTGAAATTCATCACCGGCCCCGCCTTCGGTTTCGCCTGATGAATATTAGAACTCCTATTATCAAAAAAACAGATAAAACTTTTCCCAAACTGGTGAAACTTTGACCATATCCAGTGATTTCAGAAGGTTATCCCCTGGCTTTCCCGGCGCTTCATTCTGAAAAATTGATATTGGGAAAACAAATATTGGAAATTTACAAGATGCCAGACCCATTGCCATGCTGACACCAGCCAAAATGCGAGGACGAGGACGATGAAGACAGCTGTCGATCTGAATTGCGACATGGGCGAGGGGTTTGGCCAGTGGGTCCTCGGCGAGGCGCCGGATGAAGACCTCATGGCGATCATCAGCTCGGCCAATATCGCTGCGGGCTTTCATGCGGGCGATCCCAATTCGATGGACCGCGTGGTCAAGCTGGCGCAACAATATGGCGTCGGGCTTGGGGCGCATCCCGGTTACCGCGATCTTCAGGGCTTCGGCCGGCGCTACATCCGCACCAGCGCCGAGGAGCTGGTCAACGACATCGTCTACCAGATCGGCGCGATCCGCGAATTCGGCCGCCGCTACGGGATCGCCCTGCAGCATGTCAAGCCGCATGGCGCCCTCTACATGGAAGCCGCCGTCAACGAAGAGCTGTCGCAACTCATGGTCGACACCCTGCAAAAGACCAGCAGCGACTCGATCATCTTCTGCATGGGCATCTCCAAGACCTACGAGGTGGCCAAGCGCCTCGGGCATCCCGTCGTCCGCGAATTCTATGCCGACCGCGATTACGACGACAGCGGCTCGATCGTGTTCAAGCGCCAGGTCGCCCGCCCCGATCCCGCGCAGATCGCCGCGAAATGCCTGCGCGCCTGCCAGGAGGGCGTCGTGCAGACCGTCGATGGCAACGACATCCCGATCGAGTTCGAATCGATCTGCTTTCATTCCGACACGCCCGGCGCGCTGGATATCGGCCGGGCCATCCGCAGCACGCTCACCGCAAACGGCATCACCATCGCCGCCGCCGCAACCGTACTCGAACGCGCAAGCTGAGACGCGCCACCGACAGGAGGACCAACATGGCCGACATTCAATCTCCCCTTCCCGGAACCTTCTATCACCGCCCCTCCCCCGAAGAGGCGCCCTACAAGAGCACGGGCGACGCCGTCGCCGTCGGCGACGTGATCGGGCTGGTCGAGGTGATGAAAACCTTCATCGAGGTGAAGTCCGAAATCGCCGGCACCTTCTCGGGCTATGCCGCCGACAACGAAGCCCCGGTGACCGCCGGTCAGGTCCTGGCGACGCTGGACGACTGACCATGGCCATATCCCGCCTCCTGATCGCCAATCGCGGCGAAATCGCGGTCCGGATCATCCGGGCCGCCCGCGAGCTTGGCATCCACACCATCCAGGCCCATTCCGAGGCCGACGCCGACATGCTGGCGGTCCGGCTGGCCGATGAGGCGGTGTGCATCGGACTGGCGGCGGCCAAGAATTCCTATCTCGACGTGGCCCGTGTCGTCGATGCGGCCCGGCAGACCGGCGCCGATGCCGTGCATCCCGGCTATGGGTTCCTGTCCGAAAGCCCCCGCTTCGCCCGCGCGTTGGAAGAGGCCGGGATCACCTATGTCGGCCCCTCCGCCGACACGATCGAACGGATGGGCGACAAGGTCGCCGCGCGTCAGGCCGCCGAAGCTGCCGGCACGCCGGTCGTGCCCGGTTCCAAGGGCCGGATCGAAACGCTGGACGATGCCGTCGCCACCGCCGCCGACATTGGCTACCCGGTGATGATCAAGGCCGCCGCCGGCGGGGGTGGGCGCGGCATCCGCATCGCCGCCAACGAGGACGAGCTGCGCAAGCTCGCCCCGCAGGCCCAGTCCGAGGCACAGGCCGCTTTCGGCGATGGCGGGCTCTACCTGGAACGCGCGCTGCGCGATCCGCGCCATATCGAGGTGCAGATCCTCGGCGACGGCACCCGCGCCGTACATTGCTTCGAACGCGAATGCTCGATCCAGCGCCGCCGCCAGAAAGTCTGGGAAGAGGCCGGCGCCACCTGCCTCGACGAGCCCACCCGCAACGCGCTCTGCGCCTCTGCGGTCGCCATGGCCGAGGCGGTGGGCTACAAGGGCGCAGGCACGCTGGAGTTTCTCTATGAAGAGGCCAGCAACCAGTTCTTCTTCATCGAGATGAACACCCGGATCCAGGTCGAACATCCCGTGACCGAAATGGTCACCGGCATCGACCTCGTTCAGGAAATGATCCGCATCGCCGGCGGCGAGCCGCTGCGCCTTGCGCAGGACCGGATCGCCGTCACCGGCCACGCCATCGAAGTGCGCATCAACGCCGAAGACCCGCATCTGCAATTCATGCCCTTCCCCGGCACCGTGGGCGCCCTGCGCCTGCCGGAAGGAGAGGGGATCCGCATGGATCACTTTCTCTACGAAGGCTACCAGATCCCGCCCTTCTACGATTCGCTCATCGGCAAGCTGATCGCGCATGGCACCGACCGGGCCGACGCGATCTCGCGGTTGCGCATCGCGTTGCAGGCCCTCTCGATCGAGGGTCTCAAGACGACGATCCCCTTGCATCTGGCCCTGGCGGACGATCCGCAGGTTCAGGCGGGGACGGTCCATACCCAATGGCTGGAACCTTGGCTCGATGCCGGAAATCTGACCCCCGCAGCAACAGGAGGTGCTTCGTGAAGACACGTTACACATACGGTGGAGACGAGCATGTCTACGTGGAAATGGACGAGGAAATGTCGCTCGAGGCATTCTTCAAATCCCTCTCCATGTCGAATGCCGTCCGAGAGGCCGACATCCCGGGCGTGACGGAAATCTGCCCGGCCAACGCATCCTTTCAGGTCCGCTACGATCCCGACGTGACCCCTCCTGAACAGATGCTCTCGCGGATCAAGGATCTCGAACATATGGCCGACAAGGCCGAAAAGCGGATGACCACCCGGATCATCGAGGTCCCGGTCTACTATCAGGATCCCTGGACCCACGAGACCCTGATGCGCTTCCGCGAACGCCACCAGGATCCCTCGGGCAGCGATCTCGATTACGCCGCCCGGATCAACGGCTATGACAGCGTCGAGGCTTTCATCGAGGCGCATCATTCCCAGCCCTGGTTCGTGTCGATGGTGGGCTTCGTGTCGGGCCTTCCGTTCCTCTATCAGCTGGTCGAACGCGACAAGCAGATCCAGGTCCCCAAATACCTGCGCCCCCGCACCGACACGCCCAAGCAGACGGTGGGCTATGGCGGCAGCTTCTCGTGCATCTATTCGGTGCGCGGGGCAGGCGGCTACCAGATGTTCGGCATCACGCCGATGACCATCTACGACCCGCGACAGCATGTGTCCTACCTGCGTGACTTCATGGTGTTCTTCAAACCCGGCGACATCGTCAAATGGAACCCCATCGACCGCGCCGAATACGACCGCATCCTTGCGGCGGTCGAAGCCAACACATGGACGCCGCGCATCGCCGAGGTCGAGTTCGATCTCGACGAGTTCAACAAGGACATGGCGGGCTACAACGCCAAGCTGATGGAGGCTCTCAATGACGCTTAAGATTGTCAAATCAGGTCTCGCCACCACCATCCAGGATCTCGGTCGTCCCGGCTATTTCCATCTCGGCATCCCCGAAGGCGGTGCCATGGACCGGCTGGCGCTGCGCGCCGCGAACATGCTTGTCGGCAATCCCGAGGATGCCGCGGGCCTCGAGGCCGTGTTCATGGGCCCCGAGATCGAATTCACCCGCGACGCCAGCATCGCCATCACCGGCGCCGAACTGCCCGTCATGATCGACGGCGAACCGCGTGAAACCTGGACCTCGATCACCGTCAAGGCCGGCCAGGTGCTCAGCTTCGGCTTCCTGCAGGCCGGCGCGCGCGCCTATATCGCGGTCTCGGGCGGCATCGCCACCGAACCCGATCTCGGTAGCCGCTCCACCTATCCGATCGGGGCGCTGGGCGGGGTCGGGGGCCGTGCCGTGCAACCCGGCGACGAGCTGCCCGTGGGTGACGCGCCGCTGGTGGCCGAAGGCCGCAGAGTGCCCTCAGCACTCCGCCGTGGCCCCGGCAACCCCGCCGAGCTTCGCGTGCTCACCGGCCTCTACTGGTACCGCCTGACCGACGATGCCGGCCGCAGCTTCTTCGAGGACACCTGGACCGTCGCCGCCGAGGCCGACCGCATGGGCTATCGCTTCAAGGGCGGCCGCCCGCTGGATTTCGTCGATCGTGAACCGCCCTTCGGCGCCGGTGCCGATCCGTCGAACATCGTCGATGGGTGCTATTCCTACGGGTCGATCCAGGTGCCCGGCGGCACCGAACCGATCGTGCTGCACCGCGATGCGGTGTCTGGCGGGGGGTATTTCACTCTCGGCGCGGTGATCTCGGCGGATATGGACCTGATCGGGCAGCTTCAGCCCAACACCCAGGTCAATTTCGTCAATGTCGACATGGACACCGCCCTCGCCGCCCGCGCCGAGCGCAAGGCCACCATCGCCAAGATCCGCGACGCGCTGGGCTAAAGCGTTCCGCCTTCAACCTGAGGCATCAGCTGAAGGCTGAACGCCTGCAACGGTTGAAACGAGCACCGCATTTCGCGAAAATCTGGGATTCAGGTTTTTCGCGAAACGCTTTAACCGCCTGCGGACGGGCGGGCGCAGCACATCGCGCCCGCCCGCATCGCCTCTCAAGGCACCAGCTCTTCCCATCTTGACGGGCGGAAAATCCTGGGATGCGTAGCGGGGCACCGCGCGCCCTGTTAACCGCCGTCGGTACCGCGCGGCGCACCGAAACGATACCGACGCGATACCGACGTTATACCGACGCGATGCCGAACAGGGTTTTTTCAGCAAAAACGGGGCGTTAACCCCGATTCGCCTCAGACGGCCGTTTTCAGGCTTTCATCCAGGTAGATTTCCCGCAGCCGCTTTGCGACCGGCCCCGGCACCCCATCCCCAAGCGCCTGCCCGTCGATCTCGACCACGGGCATGACAAAGGCGCTGGCCGACGTGACGAACCCCTCGTCCGCCGCCTTGGCCTCGTCGATGGTAAAGGGCCGTTCCTCGACCTCCATCTGGGCCTCGCGGGCAAAGCGCAGGACAGCGGCGCGGGTGATCCCGTGCAGGATGTCGTTCGACAGCTGGCGGGTGATGATCTTGTTGCCCTTGACGATATAGGCATTGTTCGACGTGCCCTCGGTCACGTGGCCATCCTCGATCATCCAGGCATCGTCACAGCCAGCCTTCTTGGCCATCATCTTGCCCATCGACGGATACAGAAGCTGCACCGTCTTGATGTCGCGGCGACCCCAGCGGAGATCATCTACGCTGATGATTTTCAAGCCCTTTTCGGCCTGCGGGCTGTTTGCCAGACCGGGCTTCGATTGGGTGAACATGACCAGTGTCGGCTCGGTCGTCTCGGGGTCCGGAAAGACGAAATCGCGGTCGCCATCGCTGCCGCGCGTGACCTGCAGATAGACCAGCCCGTCCTCGATCTCGTTGACCCGTACCAACTCGCGGTGGATATCCAGCAGGTCGTCGAACGCGGCGGGCTTCTTCATGTCCAACTCGTTCAGTGACCGCTCAAGGCGTGCCAGGTGCCCGTCGAAATCGATCAGTTTGCCGCCCAGCACACTGGTCACCTCATAGACCCCGTCGGCCATCAGGAAGGCCCGGTCGAAGATCGAGATCTTCGCCTCGGTCTCGGGCAGGTAGTCGCCATTCACGTATACGGTGCGCATGTCTTTATCCCCACAATGCGGCCTCGGGCGGATGCACCCCGGCCTCGTCGAATGTCAAAGCGTTGTCGCGGTCTTCGGCCAACAGAAGCGGCCCGTCAAGGTCTGTCACCATCGCCCCCTGCGCCACCAGCACCGCCGGCGCCATCGCCAGCGAACTGCCGATCATGCAACCGACCATCACCTTGTACCCTTGCGCCAACGCCGCCTCGCGCAGGGCCAGTGCCTCGGTCAGGCCGCCGGTCTTGTCCAGCTTGATATTCACCACGTCGTATTTGCCTGCCAATCCAGCCAAGCTGTTGCGATCATGGCAGGATTCGTCGGCGCAGACGGGCAGGGGGCGGTCGATCCCGCGCAGCGCCTCGTCCTGACCTGCGGGCAGGGGCTGTTCCACAAGGCTTACGCCAAGCCGGACCAGATGCGGCGCCAGATCGGCATAGACCTCGGCACTCCAGCCTTCATTGGCGTCCACGATGATCCGCGCCCGGGGCGCGCCTGCGCGCACCGCCTCGACCCGCGGCATGTCGTCGGGCGTGCCCAGCTTGATCTTGAGCAGCGGGCGATGCGCATGTTTCGTGGCCTCGGCCTGCATCTTCTCGGGCGTGTCCAGCGACAGGGTATAGGCGGTGATCTCGGGCGCCGGCGCGCTCAGCCCCGCCAGCTCCCAGGCTCGTTTGCCGCTGCGCTTCGCCTCGAGATCCCACAGCGCGCAATCCACTGCGTTGCGGGCCGCACCGGCGGGCAGAAGCCCTTGCAACTCCTGGCGATCGAACCGCGCGGGAAGCCCCTCGATCTGTGCCGTGACACTGTCCAGCGTCTCATCGTAGCGGGCATAGGGCACACATTCCCCCCAGCCGGTGAGGCCGCCTTCGGTGATCCGCACGGTCAGCACCTTCGCCTCGCTGCGCGAGCCCCGGCTGATCGTGAAAACCTGCGCCAGACGGAACGTGTCGCGGGTGACCGAAATCTCCACGGTCCTCTCCTTCTTTTCTGGCAATAGCCTTGCACGGGGGGCCGCACAGGCCCCCCGCATTCGACGCGATCAGATCACAGCGCGGCCAGCGCGTCCACCAGCTTGCCCGATCCGAACCGATAGGGATCGGTGGCCGGCAGGCCCATGCGCGCCTCCACCTCGGCCAGATAGGCCTTTGCGTCATCCTCGGTCATGTGCTGCGTGTTGATCGACACGCCCACAACCTGACAGGCAGGGTTGGCGATGCGGGCCAGCGGCAGCGCCGTATCGCGCAGATCCTCAAGCGAGGGCGGCGTGTAATCGGGCAGGCCGCGCATATGACTGCGGGTCGGCTCGTGGCACAGGATCAGCGCATCGGGCTGCCCGCCATGAATAAGCGCCATCGTCACGCTCGAGAAAGAGACGTGGAACAGGCTGCCCTGACCTTCGATCAGATCCCAGTGGTCCGCGTCATTGTCGGGGGTCAGCCATTCGACCGACCCGGCCATGAAATCCGCGATCACGGCGTCCAGAGGCACACCGTCGCCGGTGATCAGGATGCCTGTCTGGCCCGTCGCGCGGAACGTGGCTTTCATGCCGCGCTCGCGCATGTCGCGCTCCATCGCCATGGCGGTATACATTTTCCCGACCGAGCAATCGGTGCCCACGGCCAGGCAGCGCTTGCCGCTGCGTTTCTTGCCGTCCGCGATGGGGTAATCCACTTCGGGAACGCGCACGTCGTGCAGGCTGCGTCCCGTCGCCTCGGCCACGGCCACAAGATCAGGCTCATTGCGCAGAAGGTTGTGCAGCCCCGCCGCCAGGTCGAACCCTTCCTCGAGCGCCGTCACCAGAACCTTTTTCCATTCCTTCGAGATCACGCCACCCCGATTTGCAACGCCGATCACCAGCGTCTTGGCGCCCGCAGCCTTGGCCTCGGCCAGAGTCATGTCCGTCAGGCCCAGGTCGGCGCCGCATCCGTCAAGCCGCAACTGGCCGACGGCATTCTCGGGGCGCCAGTCGCGGATGCCGATGGCAACCTTCGCGGCCAGCATGTCGGGCGCATCGCCCAGGAACAGCAAGTAAGGTGTCTGGATCATGGCAGCTCCTTTCGGGAATCAGGTTGGGCGAAGTTTCCTATCCTCCCAACGCTATGTCATGCGGGATTTTCGACGGTGATCGCCTGTTTGCACAAGATAGTTCGTCAAAAACGGGGTTTGGTCGAAGAATATTTTTCCTGCATCCCGTCGGATACCGTGCAGGGTCCGACCGCGTCGCCCCGCCTTTTGCGGGCGCAGCATTCTCGCTGCCGCGCAGAATCGGGTTGCGGTGCCTTGCGCAATTTCATACCGATCAGGCGATCAGAAACGAAACTTTTGAAAAGAGGCTGTCCGCAATGAGCTTCCGTCTGCAACCCCCCGCCCCGGCCCGTCCGAACCGCTGCCAGTTGTTCGGCCCGGGCTCGAACACCAAACTTTTCGAGAAAATGGCCGCCAGCGCCGCCGACGTGATCAATATCGACCTCGAAGATTCGGTCGCGCCCTCGGACAAGGACCTGGCCCGCAAGCAGACGATCGAGGCGATCAACAGCGTCGACTGGGGCAAGAAATACCTTTCGGTGCGGATCAACGGTCTGGATTCACCGTTCTGGTATCGTGACGTGGTCGATCTGCTGGAACAGACCGGCGACCGGCTGGACCAGATCATGATCCCCAAGGCAGGCTGTGCCGCAGATATCTATGCCGTCGATGCGCTGGTCACCTCGATCGAGGCTGCCAAAGGCCGCACGAAGCGGATCAGCTTCGAGGCGATCATCGAATCCGCCGCCGGTATCGCCCATGTCGAGGAAATCGCCGCCGCCAGCCCGCGCATGCAGGCGCTCAGCCTTGGGGCGGCCGATTTCGCGGCGTCCATGGGGATGGCCACGACCGGCATCGGCGGGACGCAGGAACAGTATTACATGCTGCATGAGGGCGCGAAATACTGGTCCGATCCGTGGCATTGGGCGCAAACCGCCATCGTCGCCGCCTGCCGGACCCATGGCCTCTTGCCGGTCGACGGACCTTTCGGGGATTTCTCGGATGACGAAGGCTTCCGCGCGCAGGCCCGCCGCTCGGCCACGCTTGGCATGGTCGGCAAATGGGCGATCCATCCCAAGCAGATCGCCCTTGCCAACGAGATTTTCACACCCTCCGCAGAGGCCGTTCAGGAAGCCCGCGAAATCCTGCAGGCGATGGAAGACGCCAAGGCCCGTGGCGAGGGGGCGACCACCTACAAGGGCCGTCTTGTCGATATCGCGTCGATCAAGCAGGCCGAGGTGATCGTCCGGCAATCCGAGATGATCGAGGCGATGTAACCCGGCATTTCCGGCACATCGTTCAACGAACAACCCCGGCACGGCGCGCTGCCTTGCCGGGGTTTTTCGTCTCGTCCGCTGCTGCGGTGGCCGGGTCAGACGGCGTTCGGCAGGATCACGATCTCGACGCGGCGGTTCTGGGCGCGGCCCGCATCGGTCAGGTTGTCCGCGACCGGCTGGTTCTCGCCCCGACCGAAGGTCTGGATGCGGGAAAACCCAACTCCGCCATCCATCAGCACATCGGCCACGGCATTGGCCCGGCGTTCGGAAAGCTGTTGGTTATACCCGGCATCCCCGGTGTTGTCGGTATGGCCGACGATCTGCACGGTCGAATCCGGGTAGTCGCGCAGGCTGCTGGCCACGGTCATCAGATCGTCGCGCAGGCCGGGCCGCACCGATGCGCTGTCGACATCGAACAGGATATCCTGTGGCAGGGTCACGATCAGCCGCTCGCCGGTGTTGGTGATCTGCACGCGGTCGTCATCCAGTTGCTGCCGCAGCTGTGCTTCCTGCTTGTCCAGCATGTTGCCGTATGTGGCCCCGCCAGCCGCGCCGATCGCGCCGCCGATCAGCGCACCCTTGGCCCGGTCATCGCTGACAGCGGCGCCCACGCCTGCGCCGATCAGGCCGCCCAGCAAGGCGCCCTGCTGGGTTTTCTGATAGGGGTTGGTGCCGGTGCCGACCATCGCGGGATCGGTACATGCGGTCGCGGCCAGAAGGGACGCGCCCGAAAGAACAAGAAGAGTGTGTCGTGCTCGGATCATGTGAAAGCCTCATGTAAGTGCCCATACGCTTGGGTCTGGCGCAAGGATAGGCAAAGCAGGTCCCGGACCCAAGTCAAAACCCTGTGTGTTTCGGCAGCAATCCGCGCATCTGCGCCCGGTTCAGGCTCCGGTGCGGGCGCTTTCCCATGCCAGCATCGTGCGTTTCACCGGCAGTCCCCAGTGATACCCGCCAAGCCCGCCCGATTTGCGCAAGGCGCGGTGACAGGGGATCAGGAAGCTGACCGGGTTGCGCCCGACGGCGGTGCCGACAGCGCGCACCGCGCGCGGCGATCCGATGGCATGCGCGATATCGGAGTAGGTCGTCACATGACCCGAGGGCACCCGCAGAAGCGCCTCCCAGACCTTGATCTGAAAGGGTGCTCCGATCATGTGCAGCCGTGCTTCCCCCCGGACGGCGAACGCGGCTTCGACCCATGGGGCGATGGCATTCGGCTCTTCCAGGAACCGGGCTTCGGGCCAGCGCCCCGCCATGTCATCCCAGGCCTCCTGCTGTCCGCATTCCTCGGCAAAGGCCAGGCCGCACAGCCCCTTGTCGGTGCCCATGGCCAGTGCCGTGCCGAAAGGGCTGGCGAACCACCCGTACCGGATGATCAGCCCCTGTCCGCGCCTGGCGAAATCACCGGGACTCATGGCTTCCCATCTGAGGAACAGATCATGCAGCCGACCGGTGCCCGACAACCCCGCATCCAGCGCGGTTTCCAGCACTGTATGACGCCGGGCCAGCAAATGCCGGGCATGTTCAAGGGTCAGGTATTGCTGATAGCGCTTAGGGGATACCCCGACCCATGCCGAGAACAGGCGCTGGAAATGCGCCGGGCTCATCTGCATCCGGCCCGCCAGATCGTCAAGCGACAGAGGCGCGTCCGCCGCGTCGATCACCTCGAGCGCGCGGCGCATGATGGGGTAATGATAGCTGTCCTGCGGTTGGTCGGTCATTGGCCTCGCCCTTCACTGTGACGCGACACTACGGCCCGACCGGAACATGTGCGACCCGAATATTGCGCAATGGATCGGTGGGTAGGCCCTGTCACGGACGAATGACTGCTGGTTGACGATCGTCAATTTCAAATTCTCAAAACAGAATACAATATGTGCTGCCTTGGGTCCGATGCTCTGCTTCGAGGTCGGACCCGGCATTTTGGGCAAGGCAGTCCAGCGCATTTCCGCATGAAACATTTTTACGCCGATCCCGTATTTCGAAGTAGTTGGAAGGAACAAGACATATGAGACAAAAAATCATTCACCTCGCGATCCCCCTGGCGTTTGCCACCGGGGTCCTGCCCGTCATCGCGGGCGCCGCGACAATCGACGCGTGGAACCTGTCGAATGTCGAACCGGGGCCAGCCGTGACCGGGACTGATACCGGCGCAAGCGTGGTCTATGACCGGGCCCTGCCCGATACGCTTGCCACGACCAATGGCCAGATCGTCTATACCGCGCCCGAGGCGGACACCCCGGGCATGAAGGTGTCCAATGTGCCCTTCACCCAGTCGGGCGACGCCTATACCGGCTGCATCCTGGCCACCAGCGGGACAACCTGCGACGGCCCTTTCCAAAGCGGCAAGCGCTTCAAGGTGCAAGCCACCGATACCGGCGCTGTTGACCTTGTGTTCGATGTGACCGAAGACCAGACCGACTCGGTCTACCGGGTGTTCCAGCGCCTGATCAACGTCACCGGCGAGGCGCTTGGCGGCTTCAAGGTCGAGCTTGGCACCGGCATCGGCAGCGGCTTCACGGCGTCCACGGACAATGACGGGCTGTCGTTTTCGTCCACCGTGTCGATGGGGCCGAATGGCGCCTCGTCCTTTTCGCAGTTTCCCTTCGGCCTGTTCGGAAGCCTGACACAGCCCAACCCCAACCCGCTGCAATTGCCGGGGTTCTTCGATACCACCAGCCGTGCGGGCTTCAACGTGGTGCAAAGCCTCGACAGTATCGTCAGCACCGGGTTCTACGGCAGCTATGGCACGCTTTTCGGCAATTGGCTGTCGCAGGACGATGTCCCCGACGGGCTGCTGTGGGATTATGCCTCTGGCACCGCCGATCCGCTTGTGATGGCCTGGGACAACGGCTCGCAATGGGAGGTGCGCCGCGGCATCGATGACAGCCTTGACGGGGTTCTTGGCTCGATCAGCGCGGAAGATGTCTACGCGCTGGCCGAAGCCCAATGGAAGACGTACGACTATGGCGATATCGCCGGTGTGGAAACCTTCCTTGCCGGGATCCCCCTCTTTGCGGATGCGATCGAGGATCTTGCCAATCTCAACCTGAATTTCGCGATCAATCTTGGCTCGGATTTCAGTGGCAGGACCTTCACGTTGCGTACGACCTCAATTGCTCCGATCCCGTTACCGGCTGGTCTGCCGTTGCTGCTGACGGGCTTGGCCGCACTTTTGGGGCTGCGCTATCGCCGCAAGACACCGGCCATGATGTGACGTCGCAACCCGTCGGCTGTTCGGCGGGTTCCGGGATGGTCGTCTCCCCCGCCGTCTCGGTGATCGGCCCGCGCCTGCCCGCGCGGGCCCTTTTCATCTTGCGGGCCTATCGGCGCTCATGCCATTCAAGGCCATGGCCAGACAGCTCGATTATCACACGATCCGCGAGATTTTCACCCGCTTTCAGGCGGCGGACCCGGAACCCAAGGGGGAACTGGACCACGTCAACGCCTATACACTGGTCGTTGCGGTCGCCCTGTCGGCACAGGCCACCGATGTCGGCGTGAACCGTGCCACAAGCGAATTGTTCAAGATCGCCGACACACCGCAAAAGATGCTGGACCTGGGCGAGGCCGGCCTGATCGAGCATATCAAGACCATCGGGCTTTATCGCAACAAGGCCAGGAACGTGATCAAGCTGTCGAAAATCCTCGTCGAGGAGTATGGCGGCGAGGTGCCCAATTCCCGTGCCGCCCTCCAGGCGCTGCCGGGGGTCGGTCGCAAGACGGCCAACGTGGTCCTCAACATGTGGTGGCGCTATCCCGCGCAGGCGGTCGATACGCATATCTTCCGCGTCGGCAACCGCTCGGGGATCTGTCCCGGCAAGGACGTGGTCGCCGTCGAGCGCGCTATCGAAGACAATATCCCCGTTGATTTCCAACAGCACGCGCATCACTGGCTGATCCTGCATGGTCGGTACCATTGCAAGGCCCGCAAGCCGATGTGCCCCACCTGTATCATCCGTGATCTCTGCCAATTCGAGGACAAGACCCAATGACCAAGTATCAGGCCGTCGGTATCGGCAACGCCGTCGTCGACGTCATCAGCCAGTGTGACGATCATTTTCTGACCCGTATGGGCATCGACAAGGGCGTCATGCAGCTTGTCGAGCAGGACCGCGGAGAATTCCTGTTCGACGCCATGGAAAGCCGGCGCCAGATGCCCGGCGGCTCGGTGGCCAATACCATCGCGGGGCTTGGCGCCATGGGGCTCAAGACCGGCTTCATCGGCCGGGTGCAAGATGACGAGCTGGGCCGCTTCTATGCCGCCGCCATGGCCGAGGACGGCACCGATTTCGTCAATGCACCTGTGCCGGGCGGCGAATTTCCCACCTCTCGCTCGATGATCTTCGTCTCGCCCGATGGCGAGCGGTCGATGAACACCTACCTGGGGATATCGGCCGAACTGGGGCCCGACGATGTCGATGATGCCGTGGCCGGACAGGCCGAGCTGCTGTTCCTCGAAGGGTATCTTTTCGACAAGCCAAAGGGCAAAGAGGCCTTTCACGCCGCCGCCCGCGCCTGCCGTGCCGGGGGTGGCATGGCCGGGATCTCGTTGTCGGATCCGTTCTGCGTCGATCGGCACCGCGCCGATTTCCGCACATTGGTCAAAGGGCTGGATATCGTGCTGGGCAATGAACACGAATGGCGCTCGCTCTACGAGACGGATGACCTGGGCGCGGCGCTGGAACAGGCGGCGCAAGACAGCGATCTGATCGTCTGCACGCGCTCGGGCCATGACGTGGTGATCGTCAAGGGCGCGGATACGGTCACCGTGCCCGTGAACCGCGTGACGCCTCTGGACACGACCGGCGCGGGCGACCAGTTCGCGGCGGGCTTTCTGTATGGCGTCGTCACGGGCAAGCCGCTGGACGTGGCCGGCCGCATGGGCTGCATCGCCGCCGCCGAGGTGATCGCCCATTACGGCGCGCGCCCCGAGGCGGATGTGCTCGAGATGTTCCGTGCCGAAGGCCTGACCTGATCGCTGGCCCGGCCTGATGGCCGGGCGCGCCGATGCGTGTGGCCGGCGCCAGTGCACCTTTGTCCGGCGCTGGCGAAAGTGGGACGGGCGCAATGGGTATTTTCGCCAAGAAGAAGATAGCAGGTGCGCCCCCGGAACCAGGGCGTTTCGTTCGGTGTCCGTCCCGATGCAGGCCATGATCCCGAGAGCGCCTTCTCCTTGGGCGGTCATCGGCTCCCCAGCCTGTACCGCCCGGTCAGTTTAGGCGCAGAAGGTTATCAAATCGTTTCGCGCTTCTTCTTGGGCCAAATACCCCGGGGTGAATTGGCCGCAGGCCAAGAGGGGCAGGGCCCCTCTCTTCCCTGGCTGAGGCCGGGAATGTCGTTGCCGGAAAGGCCTATGGGTCACTCGCCCAGCTTGGCATGCACCTCGTCGAGGTCGATCTCGCCCACCGGCATCTTGTTCGCCGGGTTTTCGAAGTCGTATTTGAACAGCTCGAAATCCCGGTGATAGATCTCGTAGACCAGATGCATCGACAGATCGTCGAAATACTCCTCGACCGGGTGGGCGCGCTTGGGGCCATGGCCTTCGGACTCGTTGAAGCGCGGGATCGTCCCCAGGTCCACCTCATGCGGCGTGGTGATCGCGTCCAGAACCTGCCCCATGCCGTCATTGAAGGCCTCGGTCCAGAAGATCTTGTCGTAGCGCCCGCCATTCACGATGAAGGTCGATACATGCCCCGACATGGAGGACCAGTGAATGTCCGGCTCCATCGGGCGGCGCCAGCGGATCGTGTCGCGTGCGAACAGAAGGAAGCGTCGGAAACTCTTGACCTGGTCGAACTCCTGCTTGCCGTCGTCGCCGCCCACCTCGATTCCGTATTTCTGCGTCAGCAGCGGCACCAGCTTGCCGCGATATCGCTTTCCGTTGCGCTGGATGCCGCAGATCTTGTCGAAAAAGCTTGATAATATGCGGGTATAGGGATTGCGCACGCAGGTGAACGCGTAAGATGTGTGCGCCTGTACATTGGCCTTGATCAGCGCCTGGCTGTCGTCGCGCGCCCATTTGTGCAGGCCGGTGGATGCATCATGGATGTCGCCGTCGAAGAATTCACCGTGGTCCGAATAGTACATGATCTGCCCGATGGTGGAACAGGCGCATTTCGGAACCACCCTGTACACCACGCTTTCGCTTTCGGTCATCCATGTTCCGGGAAAGCCCATACAGAAGTCTCCACACCAATTCACCCCGACAATCGGGCACATGTATTTCTAGCGATTTCAAAAAAGCAGAGAAAGCCTGTTTATTCAATTCCACTTAATCGGTATCACTATGAACCATCGCAGCGGCTGTTGGTGTTCTGGTTGAGACATGGCGAAAATCGCGTTCATACTTCTTTGTCACAAGGATCCGGACGCGATCATCGGACAGGCCCGCATGCTGACGGCGGCGGGCGATTACATGGCGATCCATTTCGATGCCCGCGCCAAGCCCGAACATTACGACAGGATCCGCACGGCCCTTGCAGACAATCCAAACGTGACCTTCGCCCGCAAACGGCTCAAATGCGGGTGGGGGGAGTGGTCGCTGGTCCAGGCATCGCTCAACGCGGTCGAGGCGGCGGTCAAGGCCTTTCCGCGCGCCACGCATTTCTACATGCTGTCCGGCGATTGCGCGGCGATCAAGTCGGCGCGCTATGCGCATGACTTCCTCGATGCCGAGGATGTCGATTACATCGAGAATTTCGATTATTTCGAAAGCGACTGGATCAAGACCGGGATCAAGGAAGAACGGCTGGTCTATCGGCATTTCTTCAATGAAAGGACACAGCCGCGTCTGTTCTATGCGTCCTTCGAACTGCAGAAAAGACTGGGCCTCACCCGCAGCATCCCGGACGATATCGAGGTGCAGATCGGCAGCCAATGGTGGTGCCTGCGCCGCCGCACGATCGAATGGATCCTGGACTTCACGCGACGGCGCCGCGACGTGATGCGGTTTTTCCGCACCACCTGGATCCCGGACGAGACGTTCTTTCAGACGATGGTGCATCACCTGGTGCCCCGCGACGAGATCCGCAACCGGACCCTGACCTTTCTGATGTTCACCGATTACGGCATGCCGGTCACCTTCTATAACGACCATTACGATCTGCTGCTCAGTCAGGACGCGCTGTTCGCCCGCAAGATCAGCCCCGAGGCGGTCGAGCTGAAATTGCGCCTCGGGGCGCTTTATTCGGACGAAACCGCAAGCTTCAAGATTTCCAACGAAGGCCGCAGCCTGTTTCAGTTTCTCACAGGCCGGGGTCGGATCGGGCGGCGCTTTGCCAGCCGGTTCTGGGAAACCGAAAGTACCCTCGGGCGCGACCGCGAATTGCTGATCGTGGTGTGCAAGAAATGGCATGTCGCCAAGCGTCTTCTGTCGGCGGTCCGCAATGTCACCAATGTTCCGGCGATCGAGTATCTTTTCCACGAGGAAGACACCGCCTTGCCGGACCTCGGCGGTATTCAGGCCAGCCTGGGCAAGCGCACGCGCCACCGGCGGGCGCTGATGCGGATGCTGTTCGACTATTTCGACACCGATCGCCTGATCGTCTGCATGGACCCGGCAAGCCTTGATCTGCTCCACGATTTCGCATCTGACCGCTCCATCACCCGCATTCTCGAGGTGCAGTGCCAGTTCTCGCGCGACTATCTCGAAGGGCATGCGCGGCGGGTCGGTCTTGCGGGCGAGCAGACGCCGCAGGAAACGCTGGACCGGCTGTTGCCGACAATCCGGGGGGACATCAATTTCGAAAGCGACCGCATCCGGGACGCCGAATTCGAAAACCACACCATCCTGCGCGAAGGGGATGCGCCCGAACATCATGCGGGTTTGCTCGCCCAGTTCCTTGATGTCGGGTATGACAAGGCGCTACAGGTGGCCCAGACCGAGCATCTGTTCGCTGATTGAGGACCGCCCCATGCCGTACAGCTATGACGACCAGAACATCTTCGCCAAGATCCTGCGCGGCGAGATTCCCAACAAGAACGTTCTGGAAACGGAACACAGTCTTGCCTTTCACGACATCCAGCCGCAGGCGCCCGTCCATGTGCTGGTGATCCCCAAGGGCCCGTATGTCTGCTACGATCACTTCGCACAACAGGCGTCGGATGCCGAGATCCTCGACTATACCCGCGCCATCGGCGAGGTGTGCCGTCTGTCCGGCGTCGAAGAGGGCGGCTTCCGTCTGATCTCGAATGCGGGCGAGGCCGGTGTGCAGGAAGTGCCGCATCTGCATGTGCATATCCTGGCGGGTCGGCCTCTGGGGCGGATGTTGCAGAAAGCCGACTGATCCCCAGGCTCCAAGAGGGGCGCAGCGCGCGCCCCTCCCAGATGTTTCAGAGTGTGGCGTTTCGGGGTTACGATGCCGTATCGGGCAGGACGCCGGCCTCCACGGCGGCGGCGATCTCTTCTTCGCTCAATGCGCCATCGGCATCGGTGTCCAGCGCCGAGAACGTCCCTGCCTCGGCATCGGGATAGGCCTCCTGGAATTCCGACATCGTCACGGCGCCATCGCCATTCGCGTCCATTTCGGCCAGCGCCACGCCCGGCAGGACAATGGCAAGTGCGAAAGTCGCGGCTATCGGTGTCTTGAACATGGGATACTCCCTTTCCTCATTGCTCGTTTGTCGAGGACGCATCGGCCCTCGCAGACACAGGCTGACGGGGATATCGCGGCCTGTCCTCCCGGCGGGCGGGCTTGGCCCGAAAGTCGCGGGAAGCGGCCCAATCGCGGCCCTCGCGTCGGCGCATCGCTGCCGCCCCTCTCGTGCTTGTGGCCCGATGGCGGGAACCTGCGCGCAGCGCGCGGGTATTTGGGCAAGGGATCGCGGAAAAGCGGCGCCCGTCCCGACCGGCAGAAAGGTGCCGTCCGCCGTTACAGCAACGAATCGACGGGCTTGATCATCCCGGTTTCGATGCCGCGCCAGTTGGTGATCGGCGCATTCATGAATTTGCGGGTGGACGGGTGATCCGCATCCAGCACGCCAAGCCGCACCAGCAAGGCGGCGATGGTGCATTCGGCGGCGCGTGTGCCGCCATCGACGATTTTCAGGGCCACACCCAGCTTGCGGCCCGGGATGATCGCGATGAAGAACGCCTCGGCCCCGGTCTTGAGCGCCACAGGTTCCTTGCAGGCCCGCATCAGTTCGGTGCAGGCCCGGCCTTGCCCGGCCACCAGCTCGGGATGCGCGACCATCGCCTGCCACAGCCGCACCGCGGCGCTGTCGCGCGCCCCTTTGCCATCTTCAGCCGCGGCAAAGCGGGCCATCGCGCGGCCCATGCCGTGCAGGGAGCTGGCGAAATTCGGCGCCGAACACCCGTCGATCCCGAAGCCGGGGCTGGTCTCGCCGGTGATCTCCTCGAAGGCCTGCAGACAGGCTTTCTGCACCTCGTGCTCGGGCTCCACATATTCGGGCCCCCAGCCCATATGCCGCGCCAGGGTCAGAAACCCCGCATGCTTGCCCGAGCAGTTGTTGTGCACCTGGCACGGGCCATGGCCCGCCCGGATCAGGCCATGCCGCGCCTCTGTGTCTTTGGGCATATGCGCCCCGCAGCGGAAATCGTCATCCGACAGGCCCAGATCGGCAAGCCAGGCGGTCACCCGGTCGGTATGGATCGCCGCCCCCTCATGCGAGGCGCAGGCCAGCGCCAGGTGCTCGGGCGTCAGCCCATGCGCGTCGGCGGCGCCGCTTTCGATCAGCGGCAGCGCCTGGAGCATCTTGGCCGAGCTGCGCGGCAAGACCACCGTTTCCGGGTCTCCCCAGGCCTCGACGATGTCGCCCGATGCGTCGCAGATCACCGCATGCCCCCGGTGGACGCTTTCGGCAAACGGTCCGCGCCGGATTTCGGTCAGGTCTACAGGGTCTGTCATGTCGGCCTCCGGGGTTGGCTTCTTGGTCTTCGCGGGGGCGCCGCTGTGCGGTTTTCCGCCAATTGTGTCTTTCATGTCTCGCCTGTTTCAGGCTAAACTTGCTATGTCGAGTACGGAAAGGCCGCACAAGATACAACTCCCCTGACAGAGGGTTGCGGCCCGTGAATTGAGGCGAAGGACAGCTTGGAGGCTGGACATATGGTATCTAGGATAGCAGGCGGATTGGCTGGCGTTGCCCTCGCTTTCATGGCGGTGGCGGGGTTCGCTCAGGAAACCAGCAGTAATCAGGTTGCGGCGGAAACGGCGTGGAGCGTGTTCGAAGACAACGACCCGCGCGAATGCTGGGCGGTGTCATCTCCCACCGAGACGGTCAACACCAAGGACGGGCGCGTGGTCGCGGTCCGTCGTGGAGACATCCTGTTGATGACCTTCTACCGCCCCGATGCGGATGTGCAGGGGCAAGTGGCCTTCACCGGCGGCTATCCCTTCGCTGGTGGATCGACGGTCAATGTCAACATCGGCGGCACCCAGTTCGAGCTGTTCACCGATGGCGAATGGGCCTGGCCCGCCAGCACCTCGGATGACGCCAAGATCATCGCCGCGATGAAGCGCGGCACCGATGCCGTTCTGACGGCGCGCTCGTCGCGGGGCACCCAGACCAAGGACACCTTCTCGCTTCTGGGCTACACCGCTGCGGTGGAAGAAGCCGAGCGGCGCTGCAAGTAGGGCGCGCGCGGGTCAACCGGGCCAACCGTTCAGGGCCCCCTCGGGCCCTGATCCCCGGCACTGCGGGATCATCCATCACTTGGCTGTCATGCCAGCGGTCACCAGGGCGTTGCCCGCAGGTTCGACGTGCCGGATCACCTTGATCGCCGGCATCAGCCCGCTTGCCGGGGCGCGGTGGCAATGGTCTGGCCGATCCGGAAAAATCACTGAAAAAAGCGCCATGCACTGCGCCGTTCCTATCCGGACATTCTTGAGAAAATGGAAACTGCGTCGGAACTTGGTACATGACGGGTGGAAATGTCCCGTCGATCGAACCGGGAAACCAAGGACGCCGGAACTGGCCAACCCGAAACGTCACTTGACGTGTCAAGGGATCAGCATGGCCGGGAATGTGCGCGAATTCTGGCCGGAACCGGGGCAAAAATAAGGCAAGTCGCGCCGCCTCGGGACTGGATATCCCCGAAACCATCCCCTCGGGATGACTCTTGCGGAACGCGCACAACCATCGCGAAAAGCCGCAGCCAATGGCGCTGCCCCCCATTGAGCGCCCTTGGCCCTGTCGTCCGAATCGCCTGCCGCTCGGCTTGGCCGTCAGGGATGCTGCTTGCCGGGTCTCGGGGCCGCGGCGCGGCGCAGCCGGTCATTGATCGCCTGACCCAGCCCCGTGTCCGGTATGGGCGACACCGCGATCGCCTCCGCGCCCCTCGCGTCCAGGGCATGCAGATGGCCGAAGAGGTTCGCCGCCGCCTCCCGCAGGTCGCCCGTGGGCGACAGGTTCAGATCGCAGTCCACCGGCCCGAAACCCAGCAACAGCTCTCCCTCCTGCCGTGTATCCGCGTTCAGCCGGACGGCGGCACCGGGCGCGTAATGCGAGGCCAGTTGCCCCGGCGCGGAAATCGCGCTGCCCTCTGCGTGATGCGCCACCGGCGCGCCGATCACCGTCTCGATCTCTTCGGCGGCGATGCCTCCGGGGCGCAGCAGCACCGGCCCATCGGCCAGCCCGAGGATCGTGGATTCCACGCCCACATCACAAGAGCCGCCATCCAGCACCGCCTCGATCCTGCCCTGCAATCCCGCCAGCACATGCGCGGCACTGGTCGGGCTGATCCGCCCCGACGGGTTGGCCGACGGGGCTGCGACCGGCCCGCCGAAGGCGCGCAGCAAGGCTTGCGCCACGGGATGCGCCGGTACCCGGATCGCCAGCGTCGGCAAATCGGCCGTGACCAGCGGCGACAGCCCCGTATCGGGCCTGAGCGGCAAGACCAGCGTCAGCGGTCCGGGCCAGAAGGCCCGCGCCAGCCGGTCTGCCATGTCGGACCACGCGACATGGCGGCGCGCGGCCTCGGCGCTCTCGACATGCACGATCAGCGGGTTGAAGCGTGGCCGCCCCTTGGCCTCGAAAATACCGGCAACGGCCATGTCGTTGCGCGCATCCGCGCCCAGGCCATAGACCGTCTCGGTGGGAAAGGCGACGCGCCCGCCCTCCTGCAGGATCTCGGCGGCGCGGGCGTAGCCCCGTGCATCCGGCAACAGGCGTTCTGTGGAAAGGATCATGCGGGGCTCTGACGCTGCGTTCCGGTTGCTGGCGGCTGCGGGTGCACTAGGCTAGGGTGCGAAAGTCATGCATATACGGGTGCCGTCGCGATGCCAAGCCGCCCCCGTTGCCGAAGATCAGGAGCGTTCAAATGCCATACCGTGCCCCGGTCGAGGAGTATCAGTTCATCTTTGACCATGTCGTGGCCCTGGGACAGGTCGCCGCCACCGACCGCTTTGCCGAAGCCACCCCCGACATGGCATCCGCCATCCTCAGCGAAGCGGGCCGCATGTGCCAGGAGGTGCTTTTCCCCCTGAACCGCAACGGCGATCAGCATCCCGCACGGCTCGAGAATGGCGTGCTGCGCACCTCTCCGGGCTTCGATCAGGGCTACAGGGCGATTGCCGATGGCGGTTGGGTATCGATCTCGGCCGATCCCGCGCATGGCGGCATGGGCCTTCCCATGGCGCTTGCGACGGCCGTGAACGAAATGATGAGTTCCGCCTGCCTCGCACTCCAGATCGTCCCGCTGATGACCCAGGGGCAGATCGAGGCGCTGGAACATCACGCCTCGGATGACCTGAAACGGATCTACCTGCCCAAGCTGGTCAGTGGCGCATGGACCGGCACGATGAACCTGACCGAACCGCAGGCCGGATCGGATGTCGGCGCGCTCACCACCCGGGCCGAGCCGCGCGGCGACGGGACCTATGCGATCACCGGCCAGAAGATCTATATCAGCTGGGGGGACAACGATCTTGCCTCCAACGTGGTGCACCTGGTGCTGGCGCGGCTGCCCGATGGTCCGCCGGGCACCAAGGGGATCAGCCTGTTCCTGGTGCCCAAGTTCATCCCCGACGATCAGGGCGCGCCGGGCCGGGCCAACGATCTCAAGGTGGTCGGGCTCGAGCACAAGATGGGCCTGCACGGCAGCCCGACCTGCACCATGCAATATGACGGCGCCACCGGCTGGCTGGTGGGGCGCGAACATGACGGGATGCGCGCCATGTTCACCATGATGAACAATGCCCGTCTTGGCGTGGGCGGGCAGGGGATCGGCGTGGCCGAGGCCGCCTTTCAGCGCGCGCTCGCCTATGCCACCGAGCGCAAGCAGGGCCGCACGCCCGTCGCCGGCGGCACCGGCGCGATCGTCGATCATGCCGATGTGCGCCGGATGCTGACCACCATGAAGGCCGATATCTTCGCGGCCCGTGCCATCGCCCTCGCCTGTGCCGTGGCCATCGACATGGAGACCGCCACCGGCGCGCCGGACTGGTCGGCGCGGGCGGCCTTTCTCACGCCCATCGCCAAGGCCTTCGGCACCGATACCGGGATCGAGCTGGCCAATCTGGGCGTTCAGGTGCATGGCGGCATGGGCTTCATCGAAGACACCGGCGCCGCGCAATACCTGCGCGATGTGCGGGTGACCGCGATCTACGAAGGCACCAACGGCATTCAGGCGATGGATCTGGCCGCTCGCAAGCTGACGGATGGTGGCGAGGCGGCCCATGCGCTCATCGACGAGATCGAGGCCCAGGCCGAAGCCGCCCGCGCCACGCTCCCCGATCTGGCCGAGCCGCTGTGGCAGGCCTCCGAAACCCTGCGCGAGGGGTTGGACTGGATGATTGCGCAATCCGACCTGACCCAGCGATTCGCCGGGGCCGTGCCGTTCCTGCGGGCGTTCGCGCGGGTGCTTGGCGGGCATTACCACCTTGCCGCCGCCATGGCCGAAGCCGCCGCCGGGCAGGACAATGGACCGCGGACAAGGCTGGCCCGGTTCTACCTGACGCGGCTTCTGCCCGAACATGCCGGGCTTCTGGCCCATGCCACCGCCGGGGCGGATGATCTTTACGCCCTCTCGCCCGATGATCTGGCCGCATGATGGACGGGGAAGGGGGGACCTTGCGCTATCCATGGCCCGACGCGCCCGATCATGGCGCCGCGATCGAGGTGGCACCCGGCGTGCTGTGGATCCGGTTGCCGCTGCCGATGGCGCTCGACCACGTCAACACCTATGCGCTCGATGATGGCGACAGCTGGACCATCGTGGATACCGGCATCCACTCGCGCCGCTCTGTCGCGCTGTGGGAACAGGTGCTTGCCGGCCCCTTGCAGGGCAGGCCCGTCTCGCGCGTGATCCTGACCCATCACCACCCCGATCATGTCGGCATGGCGGGATGGCTGATGGAGCGTTTCGGCGCCGAGCTAGTCACCACCCGGACGGCCTGGCTCATGGCGCGAATGCTGATCCTCGATGTCGAAGAGCGTCCGACCCAACAGGCGCTTGCCCATTGGCGTGCCGCCGGCATGGACCCCGCGATCTACGAGGCCCGCAAGGCCGCGCGCCCCTATAATTTCGCCGATACCTGTCACCCGCTCCCGGTGGGCTATACCCGTCTCAAGCAGGGCGACAGCCTGCGCGCGGGCGGGCGTGTCTGGGATGTGCATATCGGCAATGGCCATGCCCCCGAGCATCTCACTCTCTGGAGCCGCGATGACAACCTGGTCATCGCCGGGGATCAGATCATCGCCTCCATCAGCCCCAATATCGGTGTCTATCCCACCGAACCCGATGCCGATCCCGTCTCGGATTGGCTCGAGGCCTGTGGTCGCTTCGCCGAGCTTGCCCACGAAAGCCACCTGGTGCTCGCCGGTCACAAGCTGCCGTTCACCGGCCTGCCGGTGCGGATGCGCCAGCTGATCGAGAATCACCACGGCGCGCTTGATCGCCTGCGCGCCCATCTCGCCACGCCGCGGACCGCGGCCGAGTGTTTCGCGCCGCTTTTCAAACGCCGAATCGATGAAGGCACCTATGGGCTCGCCCTGGTCGAGTCGGTGGCCCATCTCAACCATCTGCTCCATGCAGGCGAGGTGACGCGCAGCCGCAGGGCCGATGGGGCCTGGCTTTGGCAGGCCGCGCCCTGACACGCGAGCCCGTGTGATCACGGCCCGGCCCAAAAGATCGAATTGGTTGGACCCTGCGGCAGCTTGGCGGGTGACACGCATTTTGAAATGCAGTATCCAAAGGGCGAATTTTCATGGCAACGCCAAAGACGAAGGACACGGGAACATGGCCGAACACAAGCATGGCGAAATGAACATCGAAGTGCAGGAAAAAACCTTCGAAGGGTTCATGAAATGGGTCACATGGACCGCGGTGTTCTGCATCGTGCTTTTGCTGTTCATCGCCATGGTCAACGGCTGAGGCTGACAGCCTCGTCCATCCCCCGGAGTGATGCCCATGCGTGCCTGGATCGCCGCGATATGCGCCTGCGTGACGCTGGCCGGCTGCGTCGGTCAGGAAGTCTGGGCACCCGATGACGCCGTGGCCAAGGCGGCCTATCGCCACGACGGCCCGCCGCGCCTGACGCTCTACACGATGATCAACAATCGGACCGGCGCCGGGGCGCATACCTCGTTGATGATCAACGGGTCGCAGCGGGTGATCTTCGATCCGGCAGGCTCCTTCAAGCACGAGACCCTGCCGGAACGCAACGACGTGGTCTATGGCATCACGCCACCGGTGGAAGATGTCTATACGCGCTACCATGCGCGTGAGACCTACCATGTGCGGGTGCAGAACCTCGATGTGCCGGCGGAAACCGCCGAACAGGTGTTCCGCCTTGCGCAGTCCTATGGCGCGGTGCCTCCGGCGCAATGCGCGCGCTCCACGTCCACGATCCTGTCGCAGGTCTATCCCGGCACGGTGCGCCCCACGTGGTCGCCGGTCCGCCTGGCCGATGATTTCGCCGCCCTTCCCGGCGTGACGGAACGCCGGTTGCGCGAATATGACAGCGACGACAACAGCAAGGTGCTGGACGATTGGGATCCCGATCGCGTTGCGCAGGCCGCGACCGGCGGTTGACGCGGGCCGTCAGCCCAGCAGGTACAGCCCGCCGTAAAGCGTCGCCGCCCCCAGGCAGATCGACAGCACCACGTTGCGCGTCCACAGCCCCGCCGCCAAGGTGACAAGCGCCGCCGCAAGGCGCGGCGCGTCCAGCTGTCCGCCCGTGGCCTCGGGCCACACCACCAGCGGCGCCACCAGCCCCGGCAGCACCGCCACCGCCGTATAGCGCAGGTGCCGCAGCACCCATGCCGGCAAGGGCCTGTCGCCCACCAGCCCGGTGAACACGAAACGCAGCCCGAAACTGCCCAATCCCAGCAGGATGATCACGGTCCACAGCGAGACGGGATCGATCATCTCTTGGCCCTCCTCTCGGCCCGGCGCTCGACCTCTGCGCCGGCCATCATCGCCAGAAGACCCGCTGCCAGCAGCCCCAGGTTATAGGGCAGGAACGCCAGCACCAGCGCGGCCACGACCGACACCAGCGCCGCCGCCACATGGGCGCGGGTCCGCAGCATCGGCGCGATGATCGCAAGGAAGGTGATCGGGATCGCGAAATCCAGCGCCAGCCCCTCGGGGATCGCGCTGCCGATCACCGCCCCCACCACCGTGAAGGCATACCACAGCGGGCAGATCGGCACCGCCACCGCAAAGAAATAGGTCAGGCGCTGGCCTACCGTCCAATCCGGGCTCTGCTCGAATTTCACGATCGAACAGGCATAGGTCTGATCGACGGTGAAATACGCCGCCAACGCCCGTTGCCACAAGCGCGCACCGCCCAGATAGGGCGTCAACGAGGCCGAATACATCGCCATCCGCAAATTCACCGCCAATGCGGAAATCAGCACGATCACCGTGGGCACATCATTGCGCAGCAATTCCACCGCCGTGAACTGGGCCGCGCCCGCGATGACCAGAACCGAGAATGTCAGCGTCTCGAAAACGCTCAGCCCGGCTTCTGTCGCAACGACGCCGAACAGGGTCGAAAAGGGAATGATCACAAGGATGAACGGCGCGCCGTCCCGCACGCCCTGCCAAAAGATCGATTTGGTGGTTTCCGTCGCCACGTTCCCGTCCTAGATTGCCCAACGCACTGCTCCGGCCTAGACCGAAGCTGAGGGAGATGCAATTGGCGACACATGAAGATATTTCGGGCTACCTGATCGCCCCCGATCCGGGCGCGCCGCGCCTGACCCGGGCGGTCGACGGCGTGGATCACGATGGCCGGCCCACCACCATTTCCGTGGTCGAGGAACGCCCCCTGACGATCTTTCTGAACGGTCAGGAAATCGTCACTGCCATGACGATCGGGGATTATCCCGAATACCTGGCGCTCGGGTTCCTGCGCAATCAGGGGATGCTGCGGGCCGATGAAACCGTGCACCGCGTCGAGTATGACGAAGATCTCGATACGGTCGTGGTGCGCACCGACGGGCAGACCACTTTCGAAGAGAAGCTCAAGAAAAAGACCCGCACCTCGGGCTGTGCGGTGGGCACCGTGTTCGGCGACATGATGGAGGGGCTCGAAAAGGTCACCCTGCCCGATATCCAGGTGCGCACCTCGGATCTCTATGCGCTGGCCTCGACGATCAACCGCACCCCGTCGCTCTACCTCGAGGCGGGGGCGATTCACGGCACGGTGCTCTGTCAGGGCGACCGCCCGCTTGTCTACATGGAGGATGTGGGCCGCCACAACGCCGTCGACAAGATCGCGGGCTGGATGTTCTCCGAAGGGGTCGGACCGGGCGACAAGACGCTTTACACCACCGGGCGGCTGACCTCGGAAATGGTCATCAAGACCGCGCTCATGGGCATCCCCGTTCTGGCCTCGCGCTCGGGCTTCACGGCCTGGGGCGTAGAAATCGCGCGCCAGGTGGGTCTCACCCTCATCGGTCGGATGCGTGGGCGGCGCTTTGTCTGCCTGGCTGGCGAAGAGCGGCTCTTGCGGGACGCCGATCCAGACGCCGTGCCCGACGAAGACCGCAAGCACCGCCGCAAGGGGGGCATGGAATGACGCGGCCGCTCGGCGTGATCCTTGCCGGCGGTCAGGCCACCCGCATGGGCGGCGGCGACAAGGGCCTGCTGCCCCTGGGCGGCACCACGATCCTCGGCCATGTGCTCCATCGGCTGTCCCCGCAGGTGGCGGGGATGGCGCTCAATGCCAATGGCGATCCCGCCCGCTTCGCGTCGCTTGGCCTGCCCGTCCTGCCCGACAGCATCGCCGATTTTCCCGGCCCTCTCGCGGGGGTTCTGGCGGGGCTGGACTGGGCTGCATCCATGGGCGCGGAAACCATCGTGACCGTCGCCGCCGACACGCCCTTCTTCCCTTCTGATCTCGTCGAACGCCTCCAGCACAAGGGGCAGGGCATGACCCATCCGCTGGTGCTGGCCGCCACAGCGCGCCCCGACAACGAACGCACCAAATCCATGAGCCGCTCGGGATTGATCCGTCATCCCACCTTCGGCCTCTGGCCCGTCGCCCTGCGGGACGACCTGCGCGGTGCGCTCTCGGACGGGCTGCGCAAGGTCGTCCTCTGGACCGAGACACATTCGGGCCGCGAGGCGCTCTTCGAAGGGCCGGGCGATCCCTTCTTCAACGTCAATACGCCCGAAGACCTGCAACAGGCGCGGGCCATGCTGGAGTCCGCATCATGAGGATATACGGCGTCGTCGGCTGGAAGAATGCCGGCAAGACGGGGCTCATGGAGCGCCTCGTGACCGAAATCACGGGCCGGGGCATTTCCGTCTCGACGGTCAAGCACGCCCATCACAGCTTCGATGTGGACCACCCCGGCAAGGACAGCCACCGTCACCGCCTCGCCGGCGCGACCGAGGTGCTTCTGTCCTCGCGCAATCGCGTCGCATTGATGCATGAATTGCGCGACACGCCCGAGCCGTCCCTCGCCGATCTGCTGGCCCGGCTGTCGCCCGTCGACCTGATCCTCGTCGAAGGCTACAAGCGCGACACCCACCCCAAGGTCGAAGCGCATCGCGCCGTGACCGGCAATCCCCTGATCGCCCCCGACGATCCCACCGTGCGCGCCGTGGCCAGCGACACGGCCCTCGATCTGGACCGTCCGGTCTTTGATCTCGACGATACCGTGGCCATCGCCGATTTCATCCTCTCCGAGGTCGGTCTGTGACCCCATTCGACACGGTCGCGATCGTCGACTGGTCGGGCGGCAACGATACCGGTCCGCGCCCGCGCCGCGATGCGATCTGGCTGGGCATCACCCGGCAGGGGCAGGATCAGCCGCCCGTCTACCTGCGCAACCGGACCGAGGCGGAAACCGCCCTCGCCACCCTGATCGACACCGAAGGCTCGGCGGGCCGCAGGCTCCTGATCGGCTTCGATTTCCCCTTCGCCTATCCCTCGGGCTTTGCGCAGGCGCTCACCGGCGGGGCCGATCCGCTGGCCGTCTGGGACTGGCTCGAGGCGCGGATCACCGACACGCCCCGCGCCAACAACCGCTTCGATGTGGCCGGCGCCATCAATCGCGCCTTGGGGCAGGGCCGTGGCCCCTTCTGGGGCAATGCGCGCCCCCGCCATGACATCGCGGGCCTGCCGCGCACCAAGGCGGGCTATGCCAACCCGTTTCCCGACCGCCGCGCCGTGGAACACGCCGCGCGCGGCAGCTTCACCTGCTGGCAACTGGCCGGTGCGGGCGCCGTCGGCTCACAGGTCCTCATGGGGCTGCCCGTGCTTGCCCGCTTGCGCCGCCGCTTTGCAGGACAGATCGCCGTCTGGCCGTTCGAGCCCCTTGAAACGCCGGTCGCCTTCGTCGAAATCTGGCCCAGCCTGATCGACGGGGCGGTCAAACGCGCCGAGGCCCGGGGCGGCATCCGCGATGCGCATCAGGTCCGTCTGCTGGCGCGGGCGCTCTCGCGCTTGCCTGCGCCCGCGCTGCGCGCCATGTTGCATGTGGACGCACCCGAGGAGGGCTGGATCATGGGCCTTGGCCATGAGGACAAACTCGAACAGGCCGCCACTGCCGAAACCGACGCCGCCACCCCGCTGGCGCCGCCGCCGCTGCGCGACGATTGCTTCGCGCTGCCCGCCGGTGTCGACTGGACCCCGGTGGACGAGGCGCTGGCGCTCTTGCGCACCCGCCTGCACCCGGTGGTCTCCCAGGCCGAGCAGCCCCTCTCCGGGGCGCTTGGCCGCATCCTCTCGCATGACGTCACCGCTCTGCGCGCCAATCCTCCTCAGCCCAACACCGCCGTCGACGGCTACGGCTTCGCCCATGCATCGCTCACTGCCGGCGATCAGGTCCTGCCGCTGGTCTCGGGCCGCGCCGCCGCAGGCCAGCCCTTTGACGGCAGCGTGCCTGCGGGCCATGCGATCCGCGTGCTCACCGGCGCCGCCCTGCCCCAAGGGGTCGATACCGTCATCCTGCAAGAGGACGTGACCGCCACCGACACCCATATCGCCTTCCGCCCCGGCATCAAGCCCGGCGCGAACACCCGCCGCGCCGGCGAGGACGTGACCGCCGGCACCCCCATCCTTCCCGCAGGCCGCCGCCTGACCCCGGCGGATCTGGCGCTGGCCTCCGCCACGGGCCACGCCACGCTGCCGGTGCATGAGCGCCTGCGCGTCGCGGTGATCTCCACCGGCGACGAGCTGGTCGAGCCGGGCGATCCCGCCGGACCGGGGCAGATCTTCGATGCCAACCGCCCGATGCTTTTGGGCCTGATGCGGCAATTCGGCTTCGAACCGCTCGATCTGGGCCGGGTTCCCGACAATCGCGCCGCCCTTCGCGCCGCCCTTGACCGGGGTGCGGCGGGGGCCGATGTGATCCTCACCTCCGGCGGCGCGTCATCCGGCGACGAAGACCATGTCTCGGCCCTGCTGAACGAGGCGGGCGCCATGACCGAATGGCGCATCGCCGTGAAACCCGGCCGCCCGCTGGCGCTCGGCCTGTGGTCCGGCACACCGGTGTTCGGCCTGCCCGGCAACCCGGTGGCCGCGCTTGTCTGCACGCTGGTCTTCGCGCGCCCCGCGATGGGTCTCCTGGCCGGCATGGGCTGGCAGGCGCCGCAGGGCTTCGATCTGCCCGCCGCCTTCGAGAAATCCAAGAAACCGGGCCGCCGCGAATATCTGCGCGCGCGCATGCGCGATGGCCGCGCCGAGGTGTTCAAATCCGAAGGCTCGGGCCGGATCAGCGGTCTCAGCTGGGCCGAGGGTCTGGTCGAACTGCCCGACGGCGCCGCCCGTATCACCCCGGGAACCACGGTGCGCTTTTTGCCCTTCGGCAGCTTCCTCTGATCGCCGCGCGCCCCCGTCCCGGCTTCTTCTGGCCGGAAATATCCCGGGGGAGTCGTTGAAATCCCAAGGATTTCAACGGCGGGGGCTGGCCCCCGGCGCCGTGTGCCGCATGGCTCACACCCCGATATAGCGCTCCACCAGACGGTGATCCTCGCGCAGCGCGCGGGCCTCCATCACCGCGCCGCCGCGCCCGTTCTCGATAAACGCCACCCGGTCCGCCACCGACAGGACCGCATCCACCCTCTGCTCCACCAGCAGGATCGCCACCCCCGCCTCGCGCAGCGTCACGATCACCTGCCGGATCGCTTCGATCATCGACGGCTGCAAGCCCTCGGTCGGCTCGTCCAGCAGCAGCGCCTTGGGCCTCAGGCACAGCGCGCGCGCCGTGGCCAGCATTTGCTGTTCGCCCCCCGACAGGGTCTGGGCCGGCTGGTCCATCCGTTCGCGCAGGCGCGGAAACAGCGCCAGCACCTCCTCCAGCGTGTCGCGCCCCGATCGCCGCGCCCCGAGCCCGATCTCCAGGTTCTGCGCCACGCTCAGCCCGGTGAACAGGCGCCGCCCCTGCGGGATATATCCCAGCCCGGCGCGCGGCACCTCGTGGGCGGGGCGGCGGCTGATCTCTTGGCCATCCAGCAGCACACGCCCCCCCATCAGCGGCAAGAGGCCCATCGCGGCTTTCATCACCGTGGTCTTGCCCGCGCCGTTGCGCCCCAGCAGGCAGACGATCTCGCCCGGCGCCACGTCCAGCGAAAAGTCCCGCAGCACCTGCGCCTTGCCATAGCCCGCGCTGATCTCCTCCAGCCGCAGCATCATCCCGTCCCCAGGTATGCCGCCTGCACGGCGCGGTTCTCGTGGATCTCCTCGGGCGTCCCCTCGGCCAGGACCGCGCCGAAATTCAGCACCGTGACCCGGTCGGCCAGCTCCATCACCACGCGCATGTTATGCTCGATCAGCAGGATCGCCGCATGCGCCCTGACATCGCGGAGCAGCGCCTTGAACCCCTCGATCTCGCCATCCGACAGGCCCTGTGTCGGCTCGTCCAGGATCAACAGCCGGGGCGCCTGGACCAGCCCCATGGCAATCTCCAGCAGCCGTTGATGCCCATAGCTCAGGTTTCCCGCCGTCTCTTCGCGGCGCTCGCCCAGGCCCACCTTTGCCAGCGCTTGCGACACGGCGGCCTCGACGCGCGCGGCCCCCGTCAGGCGCCGCCTTGCGGCAAGGGCCACGTTTTCATGCACGCTCAGCCCCGCGAAGACCGAGGTGATCTGGAACGTATAGGCCATGCCGCGCCGGATGCGGCGATGCGCGGGCAGGCCGGTGATGTCCTCTCCGTCGAACAGGACCGCCCCCGCCGATGGGGCCACGCGCCCGCAGATCATCCCAACCAGCGTCGTCTTGCCGGCCCCGTTGGGGCCGATCAGGGCCCGCACCTCGCCCCGCCCCAGGTCGAAATCCACGTCCGTGACCGCCTGCAACCCGTCGAACCGCTTCGACAGGCCGCGCGTCGACAGCAGCGCGCCGCTCATGGCAGGCCCTTCCAGATCCGGCGCCGGATCTCTCCGGCCAGCCCCTGTGGCGCGAACAGCGTCAGCGCCACCAGTGTCACCCCCGCGATCAGCATATAGGCGCTGGTGATCCCCGAACTCAGGTCGATCAGGTAGAACATGAACAATGTTCCGATGAACGGGCCAAGCACCGTGCCCGCGCCGCCCAGAAGCACCCACAGAAGCGGGAAGATCGAATATTGCACGCTGGCGAAACTGGCTCCGGCATAGCCGAACAGCAGGCCGTAAACCGCGCCCGAAGCGGCGGCCATCGTGCCCGAGATCACCATCGCGCCCAGCTTGTGGGCATAGGTGTCATAGCCCAGCATCCGCACCCGCTCCTCGTTTTCGCGGATCGCCACCAGCACCCGGCCAAAGGGCGCCCGCACCAGCCACAGGCTCAGGCCAAGGCAGAGCGCGAACAGGATCAGCGCCGCGAAATAGCGGTTTGCCGGATCGCTCAGGTCGATGCCCAACAGCACGCGCTGTGCCGTCTGGATCACGAAGCCCTCGTCGCCCCGCGTGTAGTCGCCGAAATAGAGGATCGTCAGGTATCCCGCCTGCGCGAACATCAGCGTCACGATCATGAAGGCCACGCCCGTCGTCCGCAGCGCCAGCAGCGCCAGCGCCAATGACACCAGCGCCCCCGCCACGACCCCGCATAGCAGCGCAGGCGCCGGGGTCAGGCCCGCATGCTGGATGGTCAGCGCCATGCCATACATGCCGGCGGCGAAGAACAGCGCATGACCAAGGCTCAGAAGGCCGGTATAGCCGAACAGGATGTTGTAGCCGATGGCATAGCTCGCCAGCACCATGATCCGTGCAAGGTTGCCGTGGTGATAGGCGGGCAGCACGAAATGCAACGCGACCAGCAGCACCAAAAGCCCGCCATGCAGGGCCAGAACCCGCCGCGTGTCGCGGCTCATGCCGCCCGCGCCCCGAACAGGCCCTGCGGGCGGAACACCAGCACCAGCCCCACCAGCAGCGTCGCAAGGATCTTGGCCAGCGTCGGCGAGAAGAAGACCGAGATGATCCCGTCACTCAGCCCGATCAGCACCGCCGCCAGCACCGTGCCGGGCAGGCTGCCAAGCCCGCCGATGATCACCACGATGAACGACAACAAAAGCGGATCGGCCCCCATCAGGTAATGCGCCTGCTGGATGGGCACGATCAGCACCGCCGCCAGCGCCGCCAGCCCGGCCCCCAGCCCGAAGACCAGCGCATAGACCCTCTCCACCGGGATGCCGAAGGCCAGCGCCATCTCCCGGTCTGCCTGCGTGGCGCGCATCACCAGCCCGATGCGGGTGCGCGTCATCAACGCCCACACCCCGCACAGCACCGCGCCCGCCGCACCGATCACCGCCAGCTTGTAGCTGGTCGTCGACAGGCCCCAGGGATAATAGAATTGCCAGCCTGCCTCGCCCCTCTCGATCCAGGGCAGGGCGATGCGCTGGTTGAACGGCGCCTCCACCGGGCGGGCCTCGGGGCCATAGCTCATCAGGGTCAGTTGCTGGATGATGTACAGCAGTCCTATGGTCGCCACGATCGTGCGCTCGGGGTCATAGTCCAGCCGCTTGAGGATGGTCATGTCGGCCGCCACCGCGATGGCGCCCACCAGCAGCGGCGCCACCACCAGCGCCGCGACAAAGCCAAGCGCGGGATGCCCGCCCATCCAATGGGCCACGTACCATGCGATCACCGCGCCCAGCATGAAGAACTCGCCATGTGCGATGTTGACCACCCGCATGACCCCGAACACCAGCGACAGCCCCACCGCCGTCAGCGCCAGCACCGCCGCCGTGACCGCCCCCTCGAGCGAGGCCAGCAGGATATAAGGTCCGATCTCCATATCCCGCACAGGCTTGCCCGGGACAGGCGCTCGGGGCAAGCCCTTATGACGCCCCGATCAGCTCAGCGAGACAGCCTCGCGGTCGAACAGGTAGACCGCGACCGCCGTGCTTTCGTTGTATTCCGTCAGCTCGAACGCGGACTTCAGCCGTTGCAGAACGTCGATCTTGCCTTTCACGAAGGCGTCCAGCTCTTCCTGCAAATCGAAGCGCACGATCAGCGTGACCGTCGCGCCCTTGTCGATCAGGATGCTCAGGCTCGAGATATTGGCCTCCGCGATCGCCCCGCCGATTTCCTCGGACAGAAGCGATACCCCGATCTTGGCCTGGTCCAGCGATTTGAACCTCAGCGTATAAACACGGCTGTACATGTGGCGAACTCTCTCAATCCAGGAGCGCGAACATCGAGTCCAGCAACTCGGCGTTCTTCAGCGGCGAAACCGCCCGCTTGTAATCCGACGGTCCAAGCCCGTTGCCAGTCTTCAGCGTCGTGCCCTCTTCGGTCAGCTCCAGGCCGGTCTCGGTCTCCTGTGCCAGGCCAAGTGCGATCAGCGTGCTGCGTTCGTCGCGGGCCACCGGCTGGCCCATGCACAGGTTCAGAAACGCCCGTGCGGCGCCGGTCTCGGTGACGCCGGTCCGTTGCAGCGCGCCAAGGATGCGCTCGCAGTCACGCGCCGCCTGTTCCTGCCGGTCGGTCTGCATCTGGATCGTCAGCACCATGTCCGATGCGATCCCGCTCAGCAGCTCGATCTGCTCTTCGCTCAACTCGCGCGGCTCGAAATCCACCGCGCAGATGGTGCCCAGGACGTAGCCCTCGGTGGTGACCAGCGGAAAGCCCGCCCAGAACACCCAATGCGGATCGCCGGTGATCAGCGGATGCGCCTTGAACGTGGGGTGCTGGCGCATGTCGCTCACGATGAAGGGCCTGGTGTCCAGCAACGCGTGCTGACAGATCGTGTCCTGCCGTGCCACCTCGCTGGCGCCGGTCAGGCAGCCGGTGAAATTCTCCGACAGGAAATACTGCCGCGCCTCGTCCAGAAGCCCGGTATAGGACACGGGCACCCCCGCCACATGGCGAAACAGCTTGGTATAGATGTCGAACCTCGACAGCGCCTTGCTTCCCATCAGCCCGCTGCGCTTGACCGCAGCCAGCCGGCGGTCTTCATTGGCCGGCATCCTTGCCGGTTGAAACTCTGTATCCGTCATGCGACCCGTCCTGCTTGTTCGATCACTCAAACGGCAGGCGCGTCGCGGTTTGTAGGGCAGGGGCTGCGGTTTTGCGGCGCGCACCCCTGACTGGCCCCTTTATGCGCCATCGCCGCACATACCTGCCCCGGCACCCGGGCGATTTTCGGGGCGAACTTGTAACATTTGCGGCTGGCCCCTTTGCAAAAGCCGGCTTTTCGGGGTCTTTCGCGGGGTTTCGATGACATTTTGTCACAGAGCCGTGATGCGCTCATCTGCCGGCGCCACCGCCTGCGTAGTCCTTCCAACATGTCGATCGGCATGGACACAGTAAAAGGTAAACGCAGACATGACATCATTTCGCAACTTCGCCGCAGCCGCCGCAACCGCCCTCAGCCTCGGCACCGCCGCCAACGCCGCCGACATCGTCGAGATCGCCTCGGGCGACGAGCGGTTCTCGACACTGGTCGCCGCAGTCAGTGCCGCTGGCCTGGTCGAAACCCTCCAGGGTCCCGGCCCCTTCACGGTCTATGCGCCGGTCAATGACGCCTTTGCCGCGCTGCCCGAAGGCACTGTCGAAACGCTGCTCCAGCCCGAGAACAAGGGCCAGCTGACCAATGTCCTGCTCTATCACGTCGATGATCGCAAACTCACCGCCGAGATGATCCCGCACGGCTCGAACTTCTTCAAGCCGGTCCTGACCTCCGAGCGCCTGTGCATCACCCGTGACGCCTCGGGCGTGAGCATCGCCGACGGCACCGGCAGCAGCGCCAATGTGGTGATCGCGAATATCGAGGCCGACAATGGCGTGATCCATGTGATCGACAAGGTCCTGTTGCCCGGCACGCGCCCGGCCTGCCACTGATCCTTGACCCCTCTTGTGAAAGGCCCCGGACCGACCGGGGCCTTTCCTTGTGGTCACGGCCCACGGTGCCGCTCGGGCCGATGACCATCACCTCGCCAAACGCGGTGCCGCGCGTCATCGTGCATGTCGCGTCGCGTTCATGCGCTGTCACGGCGCAGGCGGTGTTGCCGTCGCACGCCCCGCGTGCGATGACGGCCCCGGCTGCACCGGGCCAGCGATCAATCCGAAAAGCGTCAGGCACATGGAAGACCCCCGCGACACGCGACAGGCCCTTCTCAGGGGGCTGCGACTGAAATGCCCGTGCTGCGGACAGGGCAAGGTCCTGTCGGGCTATCTCACGGTCCGAAAGGACTGCGTCCAATGCGGCCAGAGGCTCGATCACGCCAGCGTCGATGACGGCCCGGCCTATTTCACCCTTTTGCTCGTGGTCGCCATCGTCTTTCCGATGTTCGGCCTGATCTATTCGCTGTTCACACCCCGGCCCCTCTGGGTGGCGATCTTCATGGTGATGTTCTCCACCGTGCTGGCCCTCGTCATCCTGCCCCGGGTCAAAGGCGTGTTCATCGGCTTCCAATGGGCCAAGCGGCTGCACGGGTTTTAGCTGTCTGGGGCCTCAGGTGGTGGGGTTGGGCATCCGGTGTTGGGGGCGGCAGCGTGTATCGGGCGGAGAGGTCATCGCCACGCCTCGGCGGGCCGCGGTGCGGCGATCACGGCGTGGTTCAGGGCACTTTATCCCGGCCAAATCCGAAAACCCGATGAACGGCGTACCCGGCTTTGCCAAATCGCCGTGCCGGGGGGCGGCCCGGCGATGCGCGGCGGCCTGCGGCCTTTGTTCCGCGCCGGGGCTTCGCCATCGCATGTCCGACGCGGCCTCAAGGCCGCCCTGCGCCGACGTCCCCCTCACTCATAAACACACCGGAACCCCACATAGACCGCGTAGAACGACGCGGGTTTCCATTGCATCCCCTCGATGCGCGTGGCGCTTGGCCCGTACCACCAGCTTCCGCCTGCGGTCAGCGCGTCCTCGCCCCGCCTGTCGGCCAGCCATTCCCAGACATTGGCGCCCATGTCATAAAGCCCGTTGACCCCCTGCCTCGTCGTGGCGACTTCCACATGATGCTGGCGATTGTTGTTCATGCCGTCGGGCTGGTCGCCCACCGGATAGGGATAGGTCCGCCCCTGCTCGAACCCGGCCGGGGGCGCTGCGCGCTGTTCGGTATAGGCCGCCCTGGCCCATTCCTCCCCCGTGGGCAACCGGCCGCCCGCATCCCGGCAAAAGGCCTGCGCCTCGTCCCAGGACACGTGCACGGCAGGCTCCTTTTCCGACGCGGGCGCGCCTTGCGGCGCGGTATAGCTCCAGCCGGGGCGGCGCTCCCATCCGGCGCCCCATTCAAAGCCGCCGCCGGTCTTCTCGGCCTCGGTCACAAGGCCGGTGCGTTCGGCGAACTTGGCGAAAGCGCCGACCGTGACCTCCCACCGATCGATCGAAAACCCGTCCAGCGCCACGCGCTCCGCCGCCACCGGACCCGCCGCCACAAGGGCGATACCCAAAAGAAAACCCCGCATCCGCTCTGCTCCCTGAACCTGTCCGGGCAAAGGGTAATCCGCCGCTGGCGCTCGGCAATGGCGAAGCTGCGATAGGGGGGGATGGATGGAGCCGGGAAAGGCTCAGCCGTTCTGGCGCATCATCCGGAACGCGGCCGAGGCGCCCCAGCCTGCGGCGATGGCGATGGCCAGCGACATCAGCCCGTAGATCATCGGCTGCTCGCGCGACAGCGTGTAGATCCACCGCTCCAGCCCGACCTTGCGCACCTCGATCGCGGTTTCGAACTGCGACACCACGGCCCCCCCGCGCGTCAGGAAAATGCGCGTCTGGTACGACCCCTCGGTCAGGTTCGCAGGCAGCTCGATCGCCGTGCGGAACAGCGTCTGCTCATCCAGTGCCACGGCGCCTTCCAGCATCTGGTAGCTGTTGTTCTTCTTGCGGATCCGGATCAGCGCATCGGTGAAGGTCTGCGCATCCTCCACCTCGGCGGGCGCCCCCACCGAGCGGATCGCCCGGTTGATCGACACCCGGTGGCGCAGGTCCTCGACATTGCTCAGCACCTGGTCCAGCGGGCGGGTCGTCGCCACCGCGTAGAAACTGGGGGCGGCGTCGATTTCCACCGCGTCGGTATTGACCCAGATGCCCAGAACCCGCTCCTTGCGGCGCATGGTCAGCGGCTTGGAGGGCCCCGCGATCGTCACGATCACGTCCAGCGGCTCGTCGGGGATCGCCGCCTGCCGCTTGACCGCGCCGAACACCAGCACTTCCGAGCCTTCGAAGGTCGCCGTGATCCGCACCTTGTCACTGGACAGGCCAAGGACGACCTCCTCGGCGGTGGCGGGCATCGCCAGAAGACAGATCAGCAGGGCAAGCCGCCTCAGCATCTCAATGCCCCCCGGCCGCGCCGATGGAATAGAGCTCGGACGGTTGCAGCAGCAGGTCGAAAGCCAGCTTGAAACAGACCGCCAGCACCATCATCGCCAGCAGGATGCGCAGCTGTTCGGCCTTCATCCGCGTGCCGATCTGCGTGCCGATCTGCGCGCCGATCACGCCGCCGATCAGCAGCAGCACCGCCAGCGCCACATCCACGGTAAAGTTCGTGGTGGCATGCAGCATCGTGGTGAAGGCGGTCACGAAAATGATCTGGAAGAGCGACGTGCCCACCACCACCTTGGTCGGCATGCCAAGCAGGTAGATCATCGCCGGCACCATGATGAAACCGCCGCCCACGCCCATGATCGCCGCCAGGATGCCCACCGCGACACCGACCACAAGCGGGGGGATCACGCTGATGTAAAGCCCGCTCGTGCGGAATCGCATCTTGAACGGCAGCCCGTGGATCCAGTTGTGCTTCTTGCGCTTGGGGACCACCTTGCCCGATCGGGTCTGCCGGATCGCGCGCAGGCTTTCGAAGAACATCATGCCGCCGATCACGCCCAGGAACACGACGTAGCACAGCTTGACCAGCAGATCGACCTGGCCCATCGACTTGAGATAGTTGAACACGACAACGCCAAGCGCCGCCCCGATCAAACCGCCCACCAGCAGCACGGTGCCCATGCGCAGATCGACGGTCTTGCGCCTCAGATGCGCCAGCACCCCCGAAAAGGACGAGGCGACGATCTGGTTGGCCTCGGTCGCCACGGCGACAGCCGGCGGGATGCCGATGAAGAACAACAGCGGCGTCATCAGGAAGCCGCCCCCAACCCCGAACATGCCCGACAGCACGCCCACCATGCCGCCCAACCCCAGAAGGAGGAAGGCATTGACCGACACTTCGGCTATGGGCAGGTATATTTGCATGGCTGTTCCTAGACGCAGTTTCCTTTGCATTGCAAGAGATCAGGGGGGCCGAACCCCGTCAGGCCCGATCAATTCCGCAAAACTGGACTTATGTTTCGGATTATCTGGAATGTCGTTTCTGCGGCGCGCACGGGTCCGGCCCGGTCACAGCGTCTTTGTCAGGACAAGCGCATCGGCGCGCGTGCCATCGGCCATCCGGTAATACCCGTTGCGCCGCGCGCCCAGCCTGTATCCCGCTGACAGATAGAGCGCCACCGCCGCGCCATTGGTCTCGGCCACCTCGAGGAACGCCTGCGTGGCGCCGCGCCTGCGCGCCTCGTCCTCGAAACCGGCAAGACAGGCCCGGGCAAGCCCCTGCCGCCGGCATGCGGGATCGGTGGCCAGGGTCAGAAGCTCGGCCTCGTCCGCGATCACCCGGCCAAGCGCAAAGGCCCGGGGGCCGCCCAGGGCAAAGACCGGCGCACTGTCCAGAAGGGCCGCGAATTCCGCGGCGTCCCATGCGCGCGACTGCCCGGCAAAGGCCCGGGCATGCAGCCCGGCCAGCGCCGTCGCCTGCGCCGCCCCCGGCGACAGCAGCGCCAGCGCGCCCGTCATTCCAGGATCACCGGCGGCGCGTCGCGCGACGGGGCGGCATCGGCGGGCTTGACATAAAGCGGTGCGGGGGGCGCGCCGCGATCGTCGCTTGCCGCGATACGGGCGATGGTGTCTACCAGCCCGGCCGCATCGGGCAGGCCCGCGCGATCAAGCCCGAGTGCCGCGATCTCGTCATCGTCCGCGAGACGCGGACCGCCTCCGGGAGGGCGGATATAGCTTTGGCCGCGCGGCCCCGGAATGCAGGGCAGTGCCGAGGCGTCGCGCCCGAAACCGGCCACGTCGAAGCCGGACACGCCCACCGCCGGCACCCCGAGCGCCAGCGCCAGGCCGCGCGCGGCCGAGACGGAGATCCGGATGCCGGTGAAATTGCCCGGCCCGATCCCCACGGCGATCCGGGTGAGGTCGGCCCATGTCGCGCCGCCCTCGGCCAGGGTCTCGGACAGCAGGGGCATCAGCCGTTCGGCCTGGCCGCGTCCCATCTCTTCGGCGCGCAGGGCCACGATCCTGTCACCGCGCAGCAAAGCGGCCGCGCAATGCGCGGCCGATGTGTCGAATGCCAGGATCAGGGGGGCGTCAGATGCCAACCGGGCGAACCTCGGTCACTTCGGGGATGTAGTGGCGCAGCAGGTTCTCGATCCCCATCTTCAGCGTGATGGTGGACGAGGGGCAGCCCGCGCAGGCGCCTTGCATATGCAGGTAGACCACGCCGCGTTCGAAGCCGTGGAACGTGATGTCGCCGCCATCCTGTGCCACGGCGGGACGCACGCGGGTGTCCAGCAATTCCTTGATCTGGCCCACGATCTCGGAATCCTCGCCCTCATGCGCGGCATGGCCCGAAGCATGGTCGGCATCCACCGCCATCACGGGTTGGCCGGATTGGAAATGCTCCATGATCGCGCCCAGGATCGCGGGTTTGATATGGTCCCATTCGGCGTCGTCGGTCTTGGTGACGGTGACGAAGTCATTGCCGAAGAACACGCCGCGAACGCCCTGGACGCCGAACAGGCGCGTGGCCAGCGGCGACTTGTCCGAGGCTTCCGCCGTCGGGAAATCGGCAGTCCCTGCTTCCAGCACCGTCTGGCCGGGCAGGAATTTCAGGGTTGCGGGGTTTGGTGTGGACTCGGTCTGAATGAACATGTGTCGCGCCTTTCCAGTGGTTACCCAAGATATGCGCGCGGCGGGGGCAGCTGTCAAGGATTGGAACGATTCTAAACTGGCCCTCGGTCCCGCAGGTGCCGGGCGCGGGGCCTGCCTGGGCCATGTCACAGTCGCGCGCGCGTCGCCTGCCGAGGGCTGTCCTGAACCACCTGCCGGGGGCCGTCCTGAACCACCTGCCGGGGGCCGTCCTGCACCACCTGCCGGGGGCCGTCCTGCACCACCTGCCGGGGGCTATCCTGCGCCACCCGCCGAGGGCTGTCCTGAACCGCCTGCCAAGAGCTGTCTTGCGCCACCTGCCGGGGGCCGTCCTGCACCACCTGCCGGGGGGCTGTCTTGCACCGCCTGCCGGGGGTTATCCTGCGCCACCCGCCGAGGGCTGTCTTGCACCACCTGCCGTGGGCTGTCCTGCGCCACCTGCCGGGGGCTGTCTTGCACCACCTGCCGTGGGCTGTCCTGCGCCACCTGCCGGGGGCTGTCTTGCACCACCTGCCGTGGGCTGTCTTGCGCCACCTGCCGGGGGCTATCCTGCGCCACCTGCCGAGAGCTGTCCCGAACCGCCTGCCGGGGGCCGTCCCGAACCACCTGCCGAGGGCCGTCCCGCACCGCCCGCCATGGGTCGTCACGCACCGCCTGCCGGGGGCCGTTCCGCATCGCGCCCTGCGGGCGATGGCGCGCTCAGGCGATCCGCAGACATGCCCGATGCGCTGAGCCCGGCCCATACGTTGCCCTAGCCCATACGCGGCCCCGGCCCATACGCGCCCTCAGCCCATAAGCAGCCCCGGCCACTACTCCAAGCATTGCTATTCGGCTCCATGTCGCTACCCGGTCTCACCTCCTTCTTCCGCGGTTTCCAGGCTATGCAGGTCACCCATGCTGACCATGGCGGCCACGGGCCGACCGTGCCGTGTGACGACCAGACGATCCCCCGTCGCTGTCACATGATCGAGAAACGCGCGCCAGTTTTCGCGCAATTTGCGGCTGTTGGTTTGGACATGCATGACGGACCTTTCAAGACGGACCTTTCGATGATCAGGTCTGCTCAGGTAACCGCACAAAGGTTAACATGGGCTTTATGCACCGTGCGCAGCGGGGATTTAAGTCTCTCGAATTTTAGCGGCCCCGCACCCTCGCCGTGCCTCTACGGCAGGGCGGGCGCAGGGCATTTGCGTACGGGATGGACACAAATCCGGTGGGCAGGCTCGATTTTCGTCCCGAATGCGCGTCGGTTTCGTACGAACCGTACACAAGGGCGGGCTTGCCCTGGCCTGCCCTGGCCGGTTCGATCAGGTGATCGCTTCCAGCCGCTCCTTGCTCAGGTCGCCGGGCACGATCGTGATCGGTATGGGCAGGCTGCCCGAGTTGCGCGACAGCTGCGTGACCAGCGGGCCGGGGCCTTTCTTGCCGGTGCCGGCACCAAGGACCAGCACCCCGATTTCCGGGTCGTCCTGAACCTGCGAGATGATCTCCGAGACGGGCTCCCCCTCGCGGATAACCAGTTCGGGATCAACACCTTGCTTGTCGCGCATCCATTTTGCGAAGACCTCGAAATGCGCCTCGATGCGCTCCCGGGCCTCTTCGCGCATGATGTCGCCGACGCCGATCCAGTGATTGAATTCCTCCGGGGGAATCACTGCCAGTATCTCGACCCCGGCATTGGTGCGCGCTGCCCGCATCGCGGCGAACCGCATCGCATTCAGGCATTCGCGGCTGTCGTCCAGAACGACCAGAAATTTGCGCATATGTGTTCTCCTCGGTCCGGCATCATGATCGCGATTTGCGCAATGGGCAAGAGAGTGATTGCAAGCGTTTGTGTTGCAACGAAAAAAATCAGTCGAACGTCCCCGCGACCCGGCCCAGAAGCATGAAGGCGCGCGCCGTTCTGGTGTCGGAAATCTGCGAGATTTCGGCATCTGTGGCCGAGTCCGCGAATTGCGTGAACATCCGGTCATAGAGTCTCAGGAAGTGATGTGCGGCATCCCGGAAGATCGGATCCTGCTTCATCCGCGCCGCTGTCAGCGCAAGCGACGACCGGTCGCGCACCCCGCCTAGCGCCGCAACGGCCCGCCCGCGTTCGCCTGCCGCAAAGCGTCGCCACACCTCGGGCCGGGCCATGTCGGGTGTCAGGTCATCCATGTAGATGCCGTCATGCGACATCAGGGTCAGCACATCCTGCGCGGCCTGTATCAACTGGGCGGTCTTGCGATCCTTCAGGGCCTTGCGCAGCGCGGCAAAGCCTTCGCGGTCATCCGTGGTTTCCGGAAAATGCAGCGCGCGGATGAAGTCCGACCGCTCAAGCGGCGGCTGAAGCTCTTCCGCAGTGGTGCCGAAGGGCAGAGCCACCTGGTCATCCGTGACCTGGGGTGCGGGTTCAGTCCTCGCGGCGGCCTGCGCCAACTCGGCGTGACGGGTCGAAGAGAACATCGCCAGCGCGGTCTCGGCCTTGCGCTGTGCGGCTGCGATCTCTTCGAGCTTCTGGGTCACGGTGGGTTCGGACATCGTGTGGCGGGTCTGGTTCTGCGCCACATAGGCCTGCCGGATCGCGTCGATGGCCGCCTGCAGGCGCTGGCTTTCTTCGCGCATCACCTTGGATGCCCGGGCCGCGGTGGCCGCGACCCAGATCATGGCGACCGGCATGAACACCGCCAGCATGATCATGATGAACCGCAAGACACCTCCCGGCTCGGTCGCCGTGCCTTCGGTGTCGAGTACCATGAAAAACACCACCGCCCCGATCAGCCAGACAGCCGAGAGCAGCAGCGCGATCACCTCGATTCCGGTGATCGGCTGTTGTTTCATCTTGTCGTAGATGCCCAACGGTGTCGAGGGCGAGTCCTTGCGCTCGGGCATGGGAACCTGTGCCTGTCAGATATATTCGACCTTTAGCACTTCGTAGGATTTCTCGCCACCGGGGGCGCGCACCTCGACGCTATCGCCCTCTTCCTTGCCGATCAGGGCCCGGGCAATCGGCGACTTGATGTTCAGCAGGCCTTTTTCGATGTTGGCCTCGTATTCTCCGACGATCTGCCAGGTCTTTTCCTCGTCGGTATCCTCGTCCACCAAGGTGACCGTCGCGCCGAACTTGATCGGCCCCTTCAGCTTGGTCGGATCGATGACGTCGGCCCGGCTGATGACACCCTCGAGCTCCTTGATGCGGCCCTCGATGAAGGACTGCTTTTCCTTGGCCGAATGATACTCCGCGTTTTCGGACAGATCGCCATGCTCCCGCGCTTCCGATATCGCGCGGATGATTGCCGGGCGCTCCTCGGATTTGAGCTGCTTGAGTTCAACCTCAAGGGCTGTATGGCCCCTGCGGGTCATGGGAATCTTCTCCATCGTAACTGTCCACTTCCTTTGCGGGTCGGGCCGTTTGGCCCCGTCGGTTTGTGTCGGATTTCGCGCCAGATTGCCCGCATGAGACCGGGCATTGCAAGAGCGGATGATCGGGCGATGGGCATTGTGGTGCGGCAAAGTTGTATTTTGCCGGTTTCGCATATGGATTACGTCGTGTTTCAATTGACGCCCGACGCGATGGCGCGCTAACCACGTGCGCAACTTTGTTACCGGACCGCAAGGCCTTGGGAAAGGATTGACCAGATGTCTGACGCGACACGCGAAGCGATGGAATACGATGTGGTGATCGTCGGGGCGGGGCCTGCGGGCCTCTCGGCGGCGATCCGACTCAAGCAGCTTGATCCGTCGCGCGAGGTTGTCGTGCTGGAAAAGGGCTCGGAGGTGGGGGCGCATATCCTGTCGGGTGCGGTCCTTGATCCGTGTGGCCTGGATGCGTTGATCCCGGATTGGAAAGCCAAGGGTGCGCCGCTCAACACACCGGTAAAGCAGGATAATTTCTATCTTCTGGGCGAGGCGGGCCGCCTTCGGGTGCCCAACTTCCCGATGCCGCCGCTGATGAACAACCACGGCAACTACATCGTGTCGATGGGTAATGTGTGCCGCTGGATGGCCGAGCAGGCCGAAGAGCTTGGGGTCGAGATTTTCCCGGGCATGTCCTGCTCCGAGCTGATCTATGGCGAAGATGGCGAGGTCAAAGGCGTGGTCGCCGGTGAGTTTGGCAAGAACGCCGACGGCACCCCCGGTCCTGCCTATGAGCCCGGGATGGAGCTGCATGGCAAGTACGTGTTCCTGTCCGAAGGCGTGCGCGGCAGCCTGTCGAAAGAGGTCATCGCGAAATACGATCTCAGCGCCGGCAAGGAGCCGCAGAAATTCGGCCTCGGCATGAAGGAAATCTGGGAGATCGACCCCGAAAAGCACAACGAGGGCGAGGTGACCCACACGATGGGCTGGCCGCTTGGCGGGAATGCCGGGGGTGGGTCATTCATCTACCATCTGGAAAACAACCAGGTCTATGTCGGCTTTGTCGTCCACCTGAATTACAAGAACCCGCATCTTTACCCCTACATGGAATTCCAGCGCTTCAAGCATCACCCGATGGTCGCCGAGCTTCTGAAGGGCGGCAAGCGCGTGGCCTATGGCGCGCGGGCGATTTCCGAGGGGGGGTATCAGTCGATGCCCAAGATGGTCGCGCCCGGCGTAGCACTGCTTGGTTGCTCGGTCGGCATGGTCAACGTGCCCCGCATCAAGGGCAACCATAATGCCATGCTGTCGGGCAAGGCGGCGGCCGAAGCCGCGCATGCAGCACTCGAGGCGGGCCGTTCCAGCGACGAGTTGAGCGCCTACGAGGATGAGGTGCGCACCGGCGCGATTGGCAGCGACCTGAAAAAGGTGCGCAACGTCAAACCGCTCTGGTCGAAATATGGTCTGGGCGCGTCACTTGCCGCTGGTGGTCTCGACATGTGGACCAACACATTCGGCTTCTCGCTGCTTGGTACGATCGGCCATGGCAAAAGCGATGCCGAGGCGACGGAACCGGCCAGCAAGCACAAGGAAATCCACTATCCCAAACCGGACGGCAAGCTGAGCTTTGACCGGCTGACCAATGTCAGTTTCTCGATGACCAATCACGAGGAAAGCCAGCCCGCGCATCTTACCCTCAAGGACCCTGCGGTCCCGATCAGCGTCAATTTGCCGAAATACGATGAACCCGCGCAGCGCTACTGCCCGGCCGGGGTTTATGAGGTGGTCAAGGAAGACGGACAAGACCCGCGCTTCGTGATCAATTTTCAGAACTGCGTGCACTGCAAGACCTGCGACATCAAGGATCCCAGCCAGAATATCAACTGGGTGACACCCCAAGGCGGTGACGGGCCGAATTACCCGAACATGTGATCCACCTGTCGAAACTGCCGGTGCGGGGTGGCTGTCGGGCCGCCCCGCATTGCCTTGTGACGCGCATCATACTAGATATGTTGCAACGCTAGGCAATAATCCCGAGGCAGGCTGTCGTGACATCGAAAACTCTTACCGCCTTGCTGGTTACGGCGCTGTTGCCGCTGACAGCCCCGCCGGTTCTCGCCGATGAGGCGATCGGATCGTATCTGGCCGCGCGACAGGCGAGGTATGACAACGACTTCACTGCGGCAGCCGAGTATTTCACGCGGGCGCTTACGCAGGATGCGACCAATCCATCGATCCTGGAAAATGCCGTGATCGCACATACCGCGCTCGGTAATTTCGATCGCGCCGTTCCGGTGGCGCGGAAGATGCAGGCCGATGGTTTTGCAAGCCAGATCGCCCATATCGCCATGATCGCGGATGAGGCGGCGCGGGAAGACTACGATGCCCTTTTGGAACGGATTGCCGAGGATCGTGGCGTCGGGCAGCTGGCCGACGGGTTGATCCTTGCCTGGGCGCATCTTGGCAAGGGCGACATGCGCACGGCCCTTGAGCATTTCGACGACGTTTCCGAGCAGCGTGGATTGCGTAGTTTTGGCCTGTATCACAAGGCTTTGGCACTGGCTTCGGTGGGTGATTTCGAAGGCGCTGACGACATTTTCTCGGGCGATGCGGATGAACCGATGCAGAGCACGCGGCGCGGCACGATCGCCTGGGTCGAGGTGCTGAGCCAGCTTGAACGCAATCAAGATGCCATTTCGCTGATCGACGAGATGTTCGGCGCGGATCTTGATCCTGAAGTGCAGCAACTCAAGGATCGCCTCGCGGCGGGGGAACAGATCCCGTTCAGCCGGATCCGCAATGCCCGTGAAGGATTGTCCGAGGTCTTCTTTTCACTGGGGCGTGCCCTGATATCCGACACCGGCGGGGCCTATGCCCTGCTGTATTCGCGCGTGGCCGAGCATCTCAATGCGGATCACATAGACGCGATCCTGATGTCGGCTGAAATCCTTGAAAGTCTGGACCAGTTCGATCTGGCGACCCAAGCCTATGGGCGCGTGCCGCGCGACGACCCCTCGTTCTATGCCGCCGAGCTGGGGCGTGCCGAAAGCCTGCGCCGTACCGGCAAGACCGACGCGGCCATCGAGGTTCTGGACCAGCTGGCCAAGACGCATGGTGATATCCCGTCGGTCCATGTTGCCGCTGGTGATTTGAACCGACAGCTGGAAGATTACGCGAAGGCGGTCGCCGCCTATGATCGTGCGCTCGACCTTTATGCCGAGCGCGAGGCCGATCAATGGTTCGTGCATTATGCCCGCGCCATCAGCCATGAACGCATGGGTGTCTGGGACAAGGCCGAGCAGGATTTTCGCCGTGCGTTGGAGTTGAACCCGGGCCAGCCGCAAGTCCTGAATTACCTCGGATATTCGCTGGTCGAAAAGCAGATCAAGCTGGACGAGGCGCTGGACATGATCGAGCGTGCCGTCGCAGCGCAGCCCAACAGCGGCTATATCGTGGATAGCCTCGGGTGGGTTCTCTATCGTCTCGGGCGCTATGACGAGGCGGTCCAGCACATGGAGCGCGCGGCCGAGTTGATGCCGGTCGATCCGGTGGTGAACGATCACCTTGGGGATGTTCTCTGGGCGGTCGGGCGCAAGGTCGAGGCCGAGTTCCAATGGAAGCGCGCCCTGTCTTTCGTGGACCTGGAAAACCCATCGCCGGATATCGACCCGGACCGCATACGCCGCAAGCTGGAGGTCGGGCTTGATCAGGTCCTCGAAGAGGAAGGCGCACCGCCTCTGAAGGTGGCCGACGATGGCGGTTGAGGCGTTCGCCCCCGCCAAGGTCAATCTTTCGCTGCATGTGACCGGACGCAGACCAGACGGCTATCATGAATTGGATTCCCTGGTCGTGTTCGCCGATATAGGCGACAGGATACAGGTTGAGCTGTCTGACAGCCCCTCTCTTGTCGTCGAGGGCGAGATGGCGGCAGGTGTGCCCACGGACGCCACCAACCTTGTCATGAAGGCCCAGAAGTTGATGGGGGTGTCGGCCTCTGTCCGGTTGTACAAGACGCTTCCGAATGCAGCCGGGCTTGGCGGTGGCTCGAGCGATGCGGCGGCAGTGATCCGCGCAGTGTCCGAGCTTTCGGGCACGCCGATACCAGGGGATGTGCTGTCGCTTGGTGCGGATGTTCCCGCCTGTCTTGCAGGGACGGCCCTGCGCATGCGCGGCCTTGGCGAACGGATCACCCCGGTGTCGGGCTTGCCCACCCTGAATGCCGTACTCGTCAATCCGAATGTGCCGGTGCCGACCCGGGATGTTTTCCAGAGTCTGGAAACCCCATCAAACGCGCCGATGCCCGATGACATGCCTCAGGGCATCAGCGCGGCCGAGTTCGCGCTTTGGATGCGCGACCTGCGCAATGACCTTGAGCCGCCGGCGATCCTCTTGCAGCCGGTCATCGCGCAGGTTCTTGGCGCCTTTTCGGTAACCCCGGGGTGTCAGCTTGCGCGCATGACCGGATCCGGCGCCACCTGCTTCGGGATTTATGGCGATGCGGAAACCGCGTCTTCGGCTGCTGGCCGGTTGCGCGAGGCGTTTCCGGGTTGGTGGGTGGCTGCAGCGCGACTGAACGCCGATACGTGATCAGTTGATCCGCGCCACCACGTAATCGGCCAGATCCGTCAGCATGTCGCGCACGGGGTGGTCCGGCAGGACATCCATCGCACCCTTCGCCTTGGCAGCCCATGCCAGGGCCTGCTGTTGTGTTTCCTGCAACGCGCCGTGCCGCTTCAACAGCTCGAGGGCATGGTCGAGATCGCCATCCTCCTGATGACCTTTCTCGATCGTGCGCGTCCAGAAGGCACGTTCGGCGTCGTTGGCGGCGGCCACAGCCTTGATCACGGGCAGGGTCAGTTTGCGTTCGCGGAAATCATCCCCGACATTCTTGCCCGTAGCAGAGCTATCGCCTTGATAATCCAAAAGGTCATCAACGATCTGAAAGGCGATGCCAAGGGCATCACCATAATCGAACAGCGCCTTGACCTGCGCTTCCGGCGCTTCGGCAATGACACCACCCACTTCGGTCGCCGCCGAGAAGAGCGCTGCCGTCTTCCCCCTGATCACCTGCAGGTAGATGCTTTCATCGGTTTTCAGATCACGCGCGGCGCTCAGCTGCAGAACCTCGCCTTCCGCGATCACCGCAGCGGCGTTCGACAGAATGTCCAGCACCCGCAGGTTGCCGGGTTCGACCATAAGCTGGAACGCGCGGGCAAACAGGTAGTCGCCGACCAGAACGCTTGATTTGTTGTCCCACAACAGGTTTGCGGTGGGCCGTCCACGGCGTTGCCGGCTTTCATCGACCACGTCGTCGTGCAGCAAGGTTGCGGTGTGAATGAATTCGACCGTTGCGGCAAGATGCACATCATACGCGCCGCCATAGCCGCAGATATCCGCCGTTGCCAGCGTCAACATCGGGCGCAGGCGCTTGCCTCCGGCTTCGACCAGATGGGCCGTGACCTCGGGAATACGCGGTGCGTGCCGCGATGCCATGCGCTCGCGGATCAGCGTGTTGACGTCGGACATCTTGCTGTCCAGATGCCGGGCCAGTCGTTCATGTGGTTTTGTCGCGGCGTGGTCCAATCCCATCACACTCCTGTCACACCAGTCGACAAATAGACCGCGGTGCCCTTAAGTCATTCCCATGAAACAATTGCTCAGCACAAACGACCCGACAATGATCGCTTTTGCGCAGGCCCTGCTTCAAGGCGAGGGTATAGACTGCTTTGAAATGGACGTAAATATGAGCATTCTGGAGGGGTCCATCGGGATATTCCCCCGTCGCCTCATGGTTGCCGAGCGCGATTACGAAAGGGCGCGCCGGACACTGATCGACAACGGGATCGAGGTGCATGTCTGACGATTTGTCGAAATGCGCCCTGTCCGACGAGCTGCTGACAACCAACGACTTTCTGGGCGGCCGTTTGCGGATCAGGCAACCGCGCGACGGGTATCGTGCGGGGGTCGATCCGGTCTTGCTGGCTGCCAGTGTGCCGGCGCGCGCGGGGGACAGCGTTCTCGACCTGGGATGTGGTGTCGGTGTGGCGGGGCTGTGCCTTGCGTCGCGTGTGGAGGGGCTGACACTTTCCGGGCTTGAACTGCAACCCGACTACGCGGAACTGGCGCGCCGCAATGCACGGGCCAATGGGATCGCCATGGATGTCGTGACCGGTGATCTGACGGCGATGCCCGAGCGGCTTCGACAGCGTCAATTCACACATGTGTTGGTCAATCCACCTTATTTTGATCGAAATGTCAGCACGTCGGCTCTTGATGCCGGCCGCGAGACGGCTCTCGGAGAGGTGACGCCGCTTGCGGCATGGGTAAAGGCAGCGGCCCGGCGGACCGCGCCAAAAGGCACCGTCACCTTCATTCATCGTATCGAGCGCATGCCGGACCTCTTGGCCGAGCTTTCGCGTCATGTCGGCAGTCTCGAGGTTCTGCCGCTGATTCCTCGGCGGGGGAGGTCGGCGCGCTTGATCCTGATCCGTGGGCGCAAGGGCGGCCGAGCGCCGTTTCGCCTGCATGATGGCTGGGTCCTGCACGCGGGGGCCGAGCATACGGGTGATGGGGAAAATTACACGGATGCAACGGCTTGTGTGTTGCGCCAAGGTCAGCACCTGCCATTTCAGCCTTGAGTTGATTAAAATCCTGCCTGCAAAATTCAGCTTATGCTGCGCCCGCAGCGTGACAGGTCGGGCAAAGTATGCTGCACTTGTGTTGCAAAACATTCATGAAAGAGGAGAACGCCAATGAGCTTGAGTTCACATGTCGAGGAACTGAAGAAGAAACACAGGGTTCTCTCGGAGCGAGTGGAAGAAGTCCAACGCGCCCCCGGCGCAAGCAATGCCGAGCTTGCGGAACTCAAGAAGCAAAAACTCCGCATCAAGGAAGCGATCGAACGGCTGTCGGTCAGCATCTGACGAACGCAGGCTCCTGGCCAGGAAACGCAGAGCGCGCCGAGCCAATCAAACAGCATATGAAAAAGGGCTGGATGCTTTTGCACCCAGCCCTTCGTTTTGTGACGGGTCCGAGAATCAGACGAAGAACTGTCCACCATTCGCCGAAATGGTCGATCCATTGATGAAGCCTGCATCGTCCGACGCAAGGAAGGTCACGCAGCGCGCGATTTCCTCGGGTTCGCCAAGACGGCCTGCCGGGATCATGCCAATGATCGATTCGCGCACCTTTTCGGGAACGGCCATCACCATTTCCGTGGCAATGTAGCCGGGGCAAACGGCGTTGGCTGTGATGCCTTTGGCCGCGCCTTCCTGTGCCAGCGATTTGACGATACCCAGGTCACCGGCTTTGGTGGCCGCATAGTTGACCTGAGCGAACTGCCCCTTTTGGCCGTTGATCGAGCTGATCACGACAATGCGTCCGAAGCCACGCTCGCGCATGCCGGGCCAGATCGGGTGAACCGTATTGAAAACCCCTGTCAGATTGGTGTCGATGACATCCTGCCACTGGTCAGGCGTCATCTTGTGGAACGGGGCGTCGCGGGTGATTCCGGCATTCGCGATGACGATGTCGATCGGGCCAAGCTCCTCTTCCACCTTGGCGATTCCGGCTTTTGATTCTTCGTAGCTGGCGACATTCCATTTGTAGGTCTTGATGCCGGTTTCTTCGGTGAATTTGGCCGCGGCCTCATCATTGCCGGCATAGGTCGCCGCCACGTTGTGGCCCTCGGCTTTGAGCGCTTTCGATATCGCTGCGCCGATCCCGCGTGAGCCGCCGGTGACGAGTGCTGTTCGTGCCATGATTTTCTCCAATCTGGTTAAAAGGTCTGGTAACTCTGTTACTCTTTCAGCGCTCGGTACGCAATATTATTACTCATGGAATTTTCCGCACTGCAGCGATTTTTCCCGATATGCAAAAGGGCGCCCGATGAGCGCCCTTTTGACTTCTGTTCATGACCTTGATGTTACGCTCAATCGCGCTGAACACACAAGGCAACGCCCATACCGCCGCCGATGCACAGCGTGGCCAGGCCTTTCTTGGCGTCGCGACGCTTCATCTCGAACAGCAGCGTGTTCAGAACCCTGCACCCGGATGCGCCGATCGGGTGGCCGATCGCGATGGCGCCACCGTTCACGTTGACGATCGCGGGATCCCAGCCCATGTCCTTGTTGACCGCACAGGCCTGGGCGGCAAACGCCTCGTTGGCTTCGACAAGGTCCAGATCGTCAACTGTCCAACCTGCCTTTGCAAGCGCCTTGCGGCTGGCATTGACCGGGCCGACGCCCATGATCGACGGATCAAGACCGGCCGTCGCATAGGAGACGATCCGCGCCAACGGTTCGATCCCGCGTTTCTCGGCGGCATCGGCGGTCATCAGCAACGTCGCGGCAGCACCGTCATTGATCCCGCTTGCGTTCGCGGCCGTAACCGAGCCGTCCTTGGTGAAGGCCGGGCGCAGTTTCTGCATGTTTTCGATCACGGCGCCGTGGCGGATGTATTCGTCCTTGTCGACAATGATGTCGCCCTTGCGTGTCTTGACGGTGAACGCGATCACCTCGTCGTCAAACTTGCCGGCTTTTTGGGCTGCTTCGGCCTTGTTCTGGCTGGCGAGTGCAAACTCGTCCTGCTGTTCGCGGCTGATCTGCCACTTTTCGGCGACGTTTTCGGCGGTTTGACCCATGTGATAGCCGTTGAACGCATCCCAGAGGCCATCGCGAATCATCGTGTCGATATAGCTCATGTCGCCCATTTTGTGGCCAGCGCGCAGATGTGCGGCATGGGGGCTGAGGGTCATGTTTTCCTGGCCGCCGGCGCAGACGATATCGGCATCACCCAACTGGATGTGTTGCGCTCCAAGTGCGACGGCCCGCAGGCCGGAGCCGCAGACCTGGTTGATGCTCCAGGCCGAGCTTTCGATGGGCAGACCTGCATTGACATGCGCCTGGCGGGCAGGGTTCTGCCCCTGGGCGGCGGTCAGCACTTGTCCCAGGATGGTTTCCGAAACCTCTGCCTTGTCGATACCCGCGCGCTCGACCACGGCTTCCAGCACGGCTGCGCCAAGGTCATGAGCAGGGGTGTTTGCGAATGCGCCGCCGAACGATCCGACTGCTGTGCGCGCCGCGGAAGCGATTACTACGTTTGTCATGTGAGTCCTCCACCATAAACGTGATGGCCGAGGCGTGCCCGAACGCCTGATCATGCGCTCCCCGGTATCCCCTGCCGGCTGAACGTGTCATAACGCACTGACGCCATGGCGGCAACGGCCCGATGCGAGGGGTCATGCAAGGGCGGTCATCGCGCTGTCCTGCTCCCATGGGTTGCGGATCGTCGGTGCCCCGAAAAAATAGCCCTGAAGGCAGTTTACCCCCAAAGCGGTCAGGTATCCTGCGTCCTCCGCCGTCTCGACGCTTTCGGCGACGGTGAGCATGTCGAACTGATTGGCGATCGAGACGAGGGCCGCTGTCAAAACCTGATTGTCGGGATTGCCTGCGATGCCGCGGACAAACTGACCATCGATCTTGACGATATCAAAGAAGAAATCGCGCAGATACCGGAACGATGTGAAGCCCGAGCCGAAGTCATCCAGCGCGAAACTGACGCCTTTTGCCTGCAGCTCCTGCATGAAGCCTATGACCAGTTCGGGCACTAGCATCGCGGAACTTTCGGTGATTTCCAGGATCAGGCGTTCGCCCAAAGTGGGATCCGAATCGAGACGGCGGTGCAGGGTGCGCACCCATCTCGGATATCCGATCGACCGCGCCGACATGTTGAGGGACAGTCGCAGGTCAGGCTGGCGCGACAGCATTTTCAGCCCCTTTTCCAGGGCGATGCAGTCGATGATTCGCCCGGTTTCCGTGGTTTCCACGGCTGACATGAAATCACGCGCCGGGATGATCCTGCCGGTATCGTCCAGGACGCGTATCAGCCCTTCGTAAAAGGCGGGCGTGGACTGGTCGGTGGAGGGGACAACGGCCTGGTAGGCCAGGACCATCTGCTTGTGGGCCACGGCCTGTTCGACCATGTTCAAGATGGAGCGATCCCGTTGCAGTATGGCATAGTTCAAAGCGGTGTCTTCGCCTTCGGAGAGGTCGGCGAATTTCCTTTTGCGCGTCATGTCGAAACCCCGTGTAATGCCGATGGCCGCAGGCTGGGGGAGGGCGACTAAGGAAGGCTTAAACGGCCAATTTGAAAGGACTGTTCGCACCATGGGCGAAAACACGGAAAACAGGCTGGAAAGATGCGGTTGGGTCAGCGCGGATCCGCTGTACCGAGCCTATCACGATACCGAGTGGGGCGTGCCGGAATATGACAGCCGCGCCTTGTGGGAGAAGCTGATCCTGGATTGCTTCCAGGCGGGTCTGAGCTGGCTGACGATCCTGCGCAAGAGGGAGAATTTTCAGAAAGCATTTCAAGGGTTTGATCCCCATGTCATCGCCAGTTGGGGAGAGCCTGAGGTGCAGGTTCTGCTGGGGGATCGGGGGATCGTGAGGCACCGGGGGAAGGTCGAGGCGGCGATCGGGAATGCACGGGTCTGGCAGGATATCGAGGCCGAGCAGGGGTTCGATCGCTACCTGTGGGACCATGTCGGCGGCAGGCCGTTGCAGAACGCCTGGGAGCGGCTTGAGGACGTGCCCACGGAGACGGAAATTTCCAGAGCAATTTCAAGAGATTTGCGGCAAAGGGGATTCAAATTCTGCGGGCCGACGATCGTCTATGCCTTCATGCAGGCGGTGGGCATGGTGAACGATCATCTGGTCACCTGTCCGTGTCACGCGCCGGTCGCGAAGCTGGGTCAAAAGCCCCGAAAACCCGCGTCGGTATGACGTCGGTATCACGTCGGTATCGCGTCGGTGCATGGCGCGGCATCCGGAATGTTTTGGAATCGCCGTTCAAATCCTATATGGAGGCGCATCCAAGCCCCAGTCCGATCCCAAAGCGCGAGCCCATGACCGATACTGCCCCGATCACCCAGGACGTGATGACCATCCCCCGCAAGCTGCCCGAGGGGCCGATCAACCTGGTCGGCCTGACACGAGACCGGCTGCGCGAGGTGCTGATCGAGGCCGGCACAGCCGAAAAGCAGGCCAAGATGCGGGTCAACCAGATCTGGCAATGGATCTATCAGTGGGGCGTGCGCGACTTTCACGAGATGACCAACCTATCCAAGGCGTACCGCCAGATGCTGGCGGAGCGGTTCGTCATCGAAATTCCCGAAATGGTATCAAAGCAGGTCAGCGCCGACGGCACCCGCAAGTATCTTGTCCGGATCGCCGGGGGGCACGAGGTGGAGGTGGTCTATATCCCCGAAACCGATCGCGGGACGCTGTGCATCTCGAGCCAGGTGGGCTGCACGCTGACCTGTTCGTTCTGCCATACCGGCACCCAGAAACTGGTGCGCAACCTGACCGCAGGCGAGATCGTCGGCCAGGTGATGATGGCGCGCGACGACCTGGAGGAATGGCCCCGGCCCGGCGAGGGCGCAGGCGAACGCCCGCGCCTGTTGTCGAACATCGTCCTGATGGGCATGGGCGAGCCGCTGTACAATTTCGACAATGTGCGCGACGCGATGAAGATCGCGATGGATGGCGAGGGCATTTCGCTCAGCCGTCGCCGCATCACCCTGTCCACGAGCGGTGTCGTGCCCGAGATCGCCAAGACCGCCGAAGAGATCGGCTGCATGCTGGCGGTCAGCTTCCATGCGACCACCGACGAGGTGCGCGACAAGCTGGTGCCGATCAACAAGAAATGGAATATCGAGACGTTGCTGGGTGCGCTGCGCGACTATCCGCGCCTGTCGAACTCGGAGCGGATCACCTTCGAATACGTCATGCTGAAGGACGTGAATGACAGCGATGCCGATGCCCGCCGCCTCGTGCAGCTGATCAAGGGCATTCCGGCGAAGATCAACCTCATTCCGTTCAACGAATGGCCCGGCGCCCCGCATCAGCGCAGCGATTGGGACCGGATCGAGAAATTCGCCGATATCGTCTACAAGGCCGGTTATGCCAGCCCGATCCGCACGCCGCGCGGCGAGGACATCATGGCGGCCTGCGGGCAGCTTAAATCGGCCACAGAGCGCGCGCGCAAATCCCGCAAGCAGATCGAGGCCGAGACCGGTCTGGGCTGAGCCGCGGCGTCAAGCTGGTCCTTTGCCGCGTCATCTGACAGTCTGGTCCGGACTGACACGCGAAAGGACCGGCGATGCCCCCTGACCGTTTCACACCCTTGCCAAGGCCGCTGTCGGCCGAGGGAAGCGCGCGCCGCGTGGGCGTGGAGATCGAGCTTGGCGGCCTGAGCGAGGCCGAGGTTGCCGAGATCTGTACCGAGACGCTTGGCGGACAGGCCGAGCAGGGCAGCGGGCCGTTCTGGACCATCCGCGACAGCCGGATCGGCACGCTGGAGGTCTACCTGGATATTTTTCTGCGCAAGGCCACACAGACCAAGCTGCGCGACCTGGCGCTGGAACTGGGGCGCGAGGTGGTGCCGGTGGAGATCGTGACAGAGCCGCTGGACATGGCCGGGCTGGAGGCGCTGGAGGATCTGACCGGGGCGCTGCGGCGCGCCGGGGCGCTTGGCAGTGGCGCGGGCTGGGTCTTTGGGTTCGGTGTGCATCTGAACGTGGAGATCGCATCAAACGCGGATGCAGATGTGGTGCGGCCGCTTCTGGCCTATGCGCTGATCGAGGACTGGATGCGCCGCGACAACCCGATCGACGAGTCGCGCCGCCTGCTGCCGTTCACCGATCCCTATCCCACCGACCTGGTGCGCGGGCTGATCGCGCTTGGCCCGGAGGCTGCGCTGCAGGATGTCATGACGCTGTACCTGAGCCTGACACCAAGCCGGAATCACGGGCTGGATATGCTGCCGGTCTTTGCGCACCTGGCGCCCGAGACCGTGGCGCGCGAACTGAGTGGGCCGGTTTCGGCGCGGCCGGCGTTTCATTTCCGCCTGCCCGATTGCCTGATCGATGAAGAGGATTGGTCGATCGCGGATGAATGGCGGCGCTGGATCATCATCGAGCGGGTCGCCGGTGATGCGGCGGTGCTGGCGCGTCTTGCCGAGGCCTGGAAGGACGATCACGGGATCGTCACCCTGTCGCGGGACAGCTGGGCCAGGCGTTGCGGCAAGATCCTGCGCAAGGCCGGGATGGCGGCCGCCTGACATGGCGCGACCGGTTATCGGGATCACCACCTCGCGCAGGTCCGGTTGGCGCATCTTTCCGCTGATGGCGTTGAATGTCTGGATGGCGGGCGGTCGCGCGCTGCGCTGGAATGACGGGGCCTGTGCCGATGTGGCGGATGTCGATGGCGTGATCATCGGGGGCGGCGACGATATTTCACCGGATCTCTATGGCGGGCAGCTTGTCAGGTCGGCGCGGCTTGATCCCGGGCGCGACGCGCTGGAGCGGCGGCTGGTGCTGGAGGCGTTCGAGCAGGGCGTGCCGGTGATGGGGATCTGCCGGGGCAGTCAGATGCTGAACGTGGCGCTTGGCGGGACCCTGCACCAGGATGCCTATGACGCCTATCGCGACAGCGACCGGCACCGCACGATCCTGCCGCGCAAGACCGTGATGATCACGCCGGGCACACGGCTGGAGGCGGTGGCGGGCGGCGCGCCGATGAAGGTCAACGCGCTGCATTCACAGGCGGTGGCGACATTGGGCCGGGGCTTGCGGGTGGCGGCACGGGATCGCGGCGGCATGATCCAGGCGATCGAGCGGGTGCGCGCCCCGTTCGCGATCGGGGTGCAGTGGCATCCCGAGCACCTGTTCTATGCCCATCGCCAGCAGGGGCTGTTCAAGGCCCTTGTGGCGGCGGCACGGGCGGGCCGGGACCAACGCGATCAGCTGGCAAGGGTCGATGACGAGGCGTGATGCGCCTTGCCCGCCGCGATCGAGAGATGTGGCGCGAGGTCATGAAGACACCCCTGTCGCGCCATATTTCTGAACGATTGTCGCTCTTACTTGGGGTTATCGGTTTGTTGAGTGATAACTGTTACGAGGTAGGAAACGATGCAACAGGCAATGAACGACCAGGATACCGAGATCCTGAACTTCGTGCTGCGCGAGCGCAGCTTGGCGGTTTCAGAGCGCGAATGGCGGCACCGCCTGCGCGGTTATGGGTACGCGATCCGGGACACGGCGGAGGGGCGGATCGTCACCTCGGTGCGCCGTGGCGGGGCGCTGTGCCTGTTGCCGGGGCAGCTGGCCTGACGCGGGACCGCGTCAGGTTTCCTCGGCATACCAGCTGTCGATGATCTCGACCGCCTGTTGGGCGGTTTCGACGAAGCGGAACAGCTCGAGGTCCTCGGGGCTGATGGTGCCGGCGTCGGCGAGCGCCTCCCAGTTGATGATGCGGCGCCAGAACTCTTCCCCGAAGAGCAGGAACGGCACCTTGGTCATGCGGTCGGTCTGGATGAGGGTCAGGGCCTCGAACAGCTCGTCGAGGGTGCCCAGGCCGCCGGGGAAGACGCAGATCGCCTTGGCGCGCATCAGGAAGTGCATCTTGCGGATGCCGAAATAGTGGAAGTTGAAGCACAGGCCCGGAGTGACGTATTCGTTCGGGGCCTGTTCGTGGGGCAGCACGATATTGAGCCCGATGGACGCGCCGCCGGCATCGGCGGCACCCCGGTTGCCGGCCTCCATCACGCCGGGGCCGCCGCCGGTGGCGACGACGAATTCGCGCCCGTAGCTGGCCATGGATTTCATCGTGATGAGCCGGGCGAATTCGCGGGCTTCGTCGTAGAAGCGCGAGAGTTCGGCAAGGGTTTGGGTGCGCGCGGTGTCGCGCTGCGCGGGTTCGGGGATGCGGGCGCCGCCGAACAGGACCACGGTGCTTTCGATGCCGCGCTCGTTCAGGATCATCTCGGGTTTGAGCAATTCCAGCTGGAGCCGGACAGGGCGCAGTTCGTCGCGCAGCATGAAGTCGGGATCGGCGAAGGCCAGCCGGTAGGCCGGTGCGCGGGTCTGGGGGGTGTCGGGCACCTGTTCGGCGCTGCTGCGGTCGCTATGCGCGTCGCGGAACTGGCTGTGGCGGTCATCTGTCATGGGGGACCTTTGGCGGTTGGGCGGAGCGTTCCCTTAAGGGGTAGCGGCTTCGCCGGCGCTTGACCAGATCAAGCACATGGCCTGTGGGGCGGCGGCGCTGCATTGATCCCGGCCCGGGTTGCGCATATAGCCCTTGGCCAAGCACCTGTATCACATGACGCCAGAAGCCAAGGGAGGCACCCGATGTCGAACGCTCAACTGGAACAAGCCATCGAAGCCGCGTGGGAAATCCGCGATCAGATCACGCCGAGCACCGGGGGCGACACCCGCGAGGCCATCGAGGCGACGCTGAATGCGCTCGATTCGGGCAAGCTGCGCGTGGCCGAGCGGCAGGACAATGGCGACTGGCATGTGAACCAGTGGGCCAAGAAGGCGGTTCTGCTTGGCTTTCGCATCAAGGACATGGAGATGCAGGACGGCGGCCCGCAGGGCGGTGGCTGGTGGGACAAGGTCGACAGCAAGTTCAAGGGCTGGGGCGAGACCGACTGGAAAGCGGCGGGCTTTCGCGCCGTGCCGAACTGCGTCGTGCGCAAATCGGCCTATATCGCGCCGGGCGTCGTACTGATGCCCAGCTTCGTGAACCTTGGCGCCCATGTGGGTGAAGGCACGATGGTGGATACATGGGCCACGGTCGGCAGCTGCGCGCAGATCGGCAAGAACGTGCACCTGTCGGGTGGCGTCGGCATCGGCGGCGTGTTGGAGCCGATGCAGGCCGGTCCCACGATCATCGAGGACAACTGCTTTATCGGCGCGCGCTCGGAGGTGGTCGAGGGCTGCATCGTGCGCGAAGGTTCGGTTCTGGGGATGGGGGTCTATATCGGCCAGTCCACCAAGATCGTCGACCGCGAAACCGGCGAGGTCTTCATGGGCGAGGTGCCGCCCTATTCGGTGGTGGTGTCCGGGTCGATGCCGACCAAGAACAACCTGAACCTATACTGCGCGGTGATCGTCAAGCGCGTGGACGAGCGGACCCGGTCGAAGACCGGCATCAACGAGCTGCTGCGCGACTGACGCGCCATCGCGGCACACAAGACAAACGGGCAAGGCGCGGCGCTGCGCCTTGCCCCTGAAAATGCCCTCAGCCGGCGGATTTCGAAGGCTTCGCGCCGATCGGTCCGCCGGCTTTCTTCCAGCCGCCGAACCCGTCTTCGATATGGCTGACATTCGGCAGGCCCATGTCCTGGGCCACCCGCGCCGAGAGCGCCGAGCGCCAACCCGAGGCGCAGTAGAACACGAACCTGTCGCCGGTCTGGAACTGCGGTTTGGCATAGGGGCTTTCGGGGTCGATCCAGAATTCCAGCATCCCGCGCGGGCAGTGGAAGGCGCCGGGGATCATCCCGTCACGTTCCAACTCGCGCGGGTCGCGCAGATCGACGAAGGTGACGCCCTTTTGGCCATGCAGCGCCAGCATGTCCCGTGCGGGCGCGTGATCGACCAGTGCGTTGGCTTCGGCGACCATGTCGCTTGCTCGTTTCATCGTGGTCTCCTTGTTGGTGCGGTGTCCTGTCCGGCCAGAGACTAGGGTGTTTCGCACAAGGCCGAAATGCCGAATTTCGCGGGGGGTCATGGGGCGATCCGATGCGACAGGCTTGACTTCAAACCGGCGCTGGCGCAGGTCAGGCCCGACAGAAGGAATGCGCACATGAGTGGCCCCAAGACCAAATCCCCAAAGCGCCAGCAGGTCTATACCCTGCTGGTCGAGATCGGCCGCAAGGCGGGCGACGGTCTGCCCGAGAAGGCGACAGGCGCCGCCCTGATGGTCTATGCCTCGGGCGTCGACGAAGAAGAGGCCGTGCGCGAGACCGTTGCCGTGCTCAAGCAGGCCGATACGGCGCCGCTGGATGTGTCGGGCTATGGCACGCTGGACGAGCGGCTGGCCGAAGGGCATGACATCAGCGATGACGAACGCGCGCTGATGGCCCGCGCGCTTGAGGAAAACGCGGTGATCGTGGCACAGGTCACGCCGTTCTACGACTGAGCCGAGGTCGGGGGCGGACGAGCTGTCAGGCGGCGCGCTGCATGGCCAGCGTGATCGCTTCGAAGGGTTTCAGCACGGGCCAGACGGGCTTGGCATGTTCGGGAAGGCGTGACCGGTCCGCATCGCACAGCACCGATTGCTGCAGGTGATCCGGCTTGCGACGTAACCGCCCGATATAGAGGCTTTCCAGAGCACATTTGCCCGCCGCGAGAATCGCCTCGTGTCCCGGCAGGAGCAGGTGGTGATAGGTCACCAGCGCCGGGCCCTTGGCATAGAGCGCCGAGCGGCCGTTCCTCAGATGGCGGGCGGGGACCAGCACGGCCTCGCGGCCGAACATGTATTCCACCTCGCTGCCGCTGATGACCAGTCGTTGTTGGGGGGCGACCACGATATCCTCGCGCAGGCCGAAATAGGGTGCCCTCAGGCGGACCGGCCTGAAACTGCCGCGGGCGGGAACCGTGCGGCTGACCATGCGCAGGATGGGGACGGAGATGCCTGTATCGGTCAACACCAGGTCGCCACGCTTGAGCTGTCCGACCGGCTTGTCGCCGTAAGGGGTGGCGATCGGCACGCGGCTGGTCAGGGCGGGCATCGGCCCCACGGGTTCCACCCGGGTCGATATGGCGAAGAAATCCACGTCGGGGTCCATTTCACGGTTGTGACGATGCCGCGCCAGGGCCTTGAGATCGGCCATGGGCATCGGGTGGGGCGGCGGCAGGTCGATCGAATGGATGAGATCGCTTTCGGGCCGCTCCAGCGTCAGCCGGCCCCACCTGGCGGGGGCGTCCCAGCTGTAGGTGAGGCGCACGATATCGGTGCGCCCATCGGCCTGCAGCGGCAAGGTGGCGTGGCGGATTTCGTCGCCTTGGGTGATCACCAGGATGATCCCCCCTTGCGGCAAGGCACGCAGGGAAAACGTGCCGGGCCAGGGATGCAGCCTTTGAAAGGCCAGCAGCGTTTGCGGCCTGCCATCGGGCGACAGACGGGTTTCAAGCAGCAGCGTGCCGCGCGGGATGAGGTGATCGGGGGGATAGGACCGACCGGCGCCGGGCTTGTCGAGGCCCTGCGGGGCAAAGCGCCCCTCGTGCTGGTCTATGATGGCGATCCACCCCATCGCTCAGGCCGCCTGACCCAGGACCAGAAGCTGCGCTTCGAAGGCGCGCAGCACACGCCGGGCGGCGGGGCTGTAGCCGGCCCCTGTCATCGGGTCGATTTCGGGGAAGATCGTGCAGATCTCGTTCAGAACCTCGGCCTCGAACACGTTGGCGATCTGTGGGCCGGGCAGGAAGCTTTCGGTTTCCAGCCCTTCGGAATAGATCACCTGGTGGCGGTCGAACATCAGGTGAAGATAGTCGACAAAGCCGCCCTCGAGGCGGCGGATGCTGTGGCCATTGACCAGGTCGCGGGCGGCCACGAGCACTTCGCCCTCGCCGAACAGAAGCTCGGCAAGGCTGTCGCGGATCAGCACCCTGTGCAGCGGCGAGACGGTCAGGGCATCATGCGCGCCCAGTGTGCCGGCATCGATCCGGATCGGGGCGAAATTGCCTTCGGCGGCCACCCGGCGCCGGCCGATCCAGCGCAGCGGTTGCGGGCCGTCATCCTTGGTGGTGACCAGGTCGCCGGGGCGCATGCACTCGACCGTGACCATGCCCGAGGGTGTCAAGATGCGCGTGCCGGCGGTGAAGCAGGGGACGGAATCGACATTGACGAAGCCGACATCGCTCTGTCCTGTGCCGTTGCTGGCGGTGTAGGTGAAATTGAACTGTTCGACATCGCCATCGCCGGTCAGGGTGACCGTGCCGTCGGCATTGAGGGTCACCTGCTGGCCCGTGGTCAGTGTCACCACATCCCCGGCGCTGACGGCCTGGCCGTTGATATGCGTGATCGTCAGGGTGCCACCCCCCGAGGTCACGTCATTGGCCAGAAGATCGAGCGTCTTGCTGCCGGTGGGAAACAGGTTGGTCGTATCGTCCACCGCAACGAGCGAGGTCTGGACGCTGTCGCTGGCGATCAGGAGATTGGAATCGTAGCTGCTGTCGACCACGTCCGCGATCCCGATCCGGATCGAGTTCAGCTGGCCCGAGTTGACCGGAAACGTCATCGTCATGGTGACGGTGAAGCCATCCATTTCGGTGTTGAACTGGTCGTTGGTGTTGTCGTTGTAGAGGTTGGCGTTGGAGACGGAATTGAGGTTGTTCGGATCGGTATCGCCGTCGCCGATCGACAGCTCGACCTGCTGGCCGTTGACCCAAACGCCGACGAAATCCTGATAGACCCCGGTCTGGAACTCGGGGAATTCCTCGGAGGCGAACACGAACTTCATCGTCATCAGGTCGCCGGTGGGGATGAAATCCACGTCGAGGAAGGCCGCATCGAACGTACTTGTCCCGGCGGCGGCGTTGAACAGCGGGTCGTTGTCCGGCCCCGAGGTGTTCGTCGAGGTGTTGGTTCTCTGGTTCGAGTTGTCTTGCAGCCACCAGGCGAAGGAAGGGGGCGCGTCATTGGTGAAGGAGCTTGCGTTGCCGGTGGACAGGATCACACCGGTATCCGACGGCGTGACGCCCGGCGTGATGGTGTCGCCATTGGTGTAGATGCCCGACGACAGGTTGGCGCCGGTGTAGGATGCGTTGACGACGGTGACCCCGTCACCGAAAATCGTCTCGGCCATGGCAATGGCGGTTGCCGTCGTATCGATGGGCAGCTTGGCCGGTGTCACCATCTTTTCACGCCCCAAAGCCTGTTCGGGGCAGCGCAAAACGCAGCAAGACGGTGAAACACCGCCCTTTTATCCTGGACAAATTGCTGTCCGCTCGATCGCGGGCCTTTTGCGGCCCTGCTGAATTTTACCCTGCCTCGGGTTTATTGTTTGCCATTTTGCTACCACAATTCGGGTGATTTGTTAACACAAATTACCAATGGCTTGGCGGGTGTGCTCTATTTGCGCTTCGCGGCGAACCGCGCTAGCGATGCGGGGGAGACATTCAAAGAAATGGGGGATCATGCCCGCTATGCCCGTCGATCCAGTTGAACTGACCGCCGATCTTGTGCGCTGCCCGTCGATCACCCCCGAGGAGGGCGGTGCGTTGCAGGTGCTGGAGGCTCTTTTGACCGAGGCGGGTTTTGCCTGCACCCGGATCGAGCGTGGCGGCGTGTCCAATCTTTTCGCAAGATGGGGCGAGAAGGGGGCTGCGCGCACATTCGGTTTCAACGGGCATACCGATGTGGTCCCGCTTGGTGATGAGGCCGCCTGGAGCGTGCCGCCCTTCGGTGCCGAGCAGAAAGACGGTTTCCTGTGGGGGCGCGGTGCCACCGACATGAAATCGGGCGTCGCGGCCTTTGTGGCGGCGGCGGTGGATTTCGTGCGCGACACCCCGCCCGAGGATGCCGCCTTGATCGTCACGGTGACCGGAGACGAGGAGGGCGACGCCGTTGACGGCACGGTCGCGATCCTTGACTGGATGGACCGTGAGGGCGAGCGGATGGATGTCTGCCTTGTCGGTGAGCCGACCTGCCCTGACCGGCTGGGCGAGATGATCAAGATCGGGCGGCGCGGATCGCTGAGCGCCTGGTTCACCATCACCGGCGAGCAGGGCCATTCGGCCTATCCGCATCGGGCGCGCAATCCGCTGCCGGCCATGGCGCGGCTGATGGACCGGCTTTCGAGCCATGTGCTTGACGAGGGGACCGAGCATTTCGATCCCTCGACCCTGGCCGTGGTCACGATCGATACCGGAAACCCGGCGACCAACGTGATCCCGGCGCAGTGCCGGGCCACGGTCAATATCCGGTTCAACGACGCCCATGACAGCGCCGCGCTGATCGGGTGGCTGCAATCCGAGCTGGACGACGTGGCCGAAGCCTTTGGCGTGGCGGGCGAGATGACGGTGAAAGTATCGGGTGAAAGCTTTCTCACCCCGCCCGGCGCGCTGTCGGATCTGGTGGCCGCCGCGGTCGAGGCCGAGACCGGCATCGCGCCGGTTCTGTCCACCACGGGCGGCACATCGGATGCGCGGTTCGTCAAGAGCCACTGCCCGGTGGTGGAATTCGGCCTGGTGGGACGCACCATGCACCAGGTGGACGAACGGGTGGAGCTGGCGTTGATTCCGCAGCTCAAGCAGATCTATGGCCGCATCCTGAGGGACTATTTCGCATGACACTCGAGGTCGGGCCGACATCCGATCTTGGGGCGTGCCTTGCGTTGCGCGCCACGGTCTTCATCGAGGAACAGGACGTGCCCGAGCACGAGGAACGCGACGGGCGCGACGGCGAGGCGCATCACCTTCTGGCGCGGCTTGAGGGGCGCCCGGTGGGCTGCGCGCGCATCCTCATCAAGGGCGAGACCGGCAAGATCGGCCGGGTCTGCGTGCTGCGAGAGGCGCGCGGTGCCGGGATCGGGGCGGCCCTGATCGAGGCCTGTCTTGCCTATCTGCGCGGGCAGGAGGGGGTCAGCCGCGCGGTGCTGGGGTCGCAGACCCATGCGCTTGGGTTCTATGAAAAGCTGGGATTTGTCGCCTTCGGCCCCGAATACATGGATGCCGGTATCCCGCATCGCGACATGGAGCGCGCACCGTGATCCGCCGACAGCTTGTCGTGATGGTCAAGGAGCCGCATCCGGGGCGGGTCAAGACGCGGCTTGGCGCGGATATCGGCATGGTGCCTGCCGCGTGGTGGTTCCGGCACCAGGTGGCGGGGCTGCTGCGGCGGCTGGAGGATCCGCGCTGGCGGTTGATCCTGGCGGTGTCGCCCGACCGCGAAGGGCGCGCCAGCCGTGTCTGGCCGGGACATCTGCTGCGTGTGCCGCAGGGGCGCGGTGATCTGGGGGATCGGATGGGACGGCTGCTGCGTCGCCTGCCGCCCGGTCCGGTCTGCATCGTGGGCGGCGACATTCCGGGGCTGGACAAGGGCCATGTGGCGCGGGCCTTCGATCTGTTGGGTGGTCATGACGCGGTGTTCGGCCCGGCGCCCGATGGCGGCTATTGGCTGGTGGGGATGAGGCGGATCGCACCGCCGCCCGCCACCCTGTTTCGCAATGTGCGCTGGTCCACATCGCATGCCTTGCAAGACAGTATCGACAGCCTGCCGGGCTGCCGTGTGGCGCTGGCTGATACGCTGAGCGATGTGGACACCGCCGAGGATCTTTGGCGGTTGCGGTAACGCCTGTGGCGCTGTTTTCCCGCATGGCACATGGCCCTGATCCGTGATAGGCGAACGGCATGAGCCAGATGCCAAGCAAAGACGACATCCTGCAGTGGATTTCGGATAACCCGACCCTTACTTCGAAGCGCGATATCGCCAAGGCCTTTGGGGTCAAGGGGGCTGCGCGGATCGACCTGAAGCGCATCCTCAAGGAGCTCGAGGCCGAAGGGCATCTGGAAAAGCGCAAGAAGACCTATCGCGATCCCGAACGGCTGCCGCCGGTCAGCGTGCTGCAGATTTCGGGGCAGACCTCGGACGGGGAGTTGCTGGCGCGTCCGCTGGAGTGGCATGGCGAGGGCGTGGAGCCTGTGGTGATGGTGCTGCCGCGGGCCTCGGACCCGGCCCTGGGCGAAGGGGACCGCATCCTTGGCCGCCTGCAGGAGGTCAAGGGCGAGGCGCATCATTACGAAGCGCGGCTGATCCGCCGGATCGGGACCAACCCGCGCAAGGTTCTGGGGATTTTCCGCAAGCGCGACGAAGGCGGCCGGATCGTGCCCATCGACAAGGGCGATGGCAAGGAATGGCTGGTGCCGGGCGATGCCACCGGGGGTGCCAGGGATGGCGAGTTGGTCGAGGCGGAACAATCGGGGCCAAAGGGGCGCATGGGCCTGCCGCGCGCGCGGATCATCACCCGTCTGGGCGATCCGTCGGCGCCCAAGGCGGTGTCGCTGATCGCGATCCATCAGCATGGCATCCCGGATGAATTTCCCGATGAGGTGATCGCCGAGGCCGATCAGATGAAGCCTGCGGGCCTGAGCGGGCGGGACGATCTGCGCGACATGCCGCTGGTCACCATCGACCCGGCGGATGCGCGCGACCATGACGATGCCGTCTGGGCACATGAAGATGACGACCCCAAGAACGAAGGCGGGCATGTCATCTGGGTGGCGATCGCCGATGTGGCGCATTACGTGACACCGGCCAGCGCACTGGACCGCGAAGCGCGCAAGCGCGGCAATTCCAGCTATTTCCCCGACCGCGTCGTGCCGATGCTGCCGGACCGTCTGTCGGGTGATCTGTGCAGCCTGCACGAGGGCGTGCCGCGCGCCTGTCTTGCCGTGCGCATGCAGATCGACGCGCATGGCACCAAGGTGGGGCATCGGTTCGTGCGCGGGCTGATGCGCTCGGCGGCGACGCTGACCTATCAACAGGTCCAGCAGGCGATGGACGGCGCGCCGGATGATGCCTGCGGGCCGCTGATGGAGGATGTGATCCAGCCGCTTTACGCCGCCTATCGCGCGCTGGTCGAGGCGCGGCACAGGCGCCAGCCGCTGGATCTGGACCTGCCCGAGCGCAAGGTGGTCCTGAGTGACGAGGGCAAGGTCCTGTCGGTCAATTTCGCCGACCGGCTGGATGCCCACAAGCTGATCGAGGAATTCATGGTGCTGGCCAACGTGGCCGCCGCCGAGACGCTGATCGCGCGCAAGTCGCCGTTGCTGTTCCGGGTGCATGAGGAACCGTCCCCAGAAAAGCTGGAGACACTGCGCGACGTGGCCGAGGCGGCGGGCCTGACGCTGGCCAAGGGGCAGGTTCTGAAGACCGCGCATCTCAATGCGCTGTTGCACGCGGCGGGCAATACCGATCACGCCGAGGTCATCAACATGTCGACCCTGCGCGCGATGACGCAGGCCTATTACGCGCCGTCGAATTTCGGGCATTTCGGGCTGGCGCTGCAGGCCTATGCGCATTTCACCTCGCCGATCCGGCGCTATGCCGACCTGGTGGTGCACCGCGCGCTGATTTCGGCGCATGGCTGGGGCGATGACGGGCTGCAACCGGCCGATATCGAGCGGTTGGACAGCACCGCACAGCATATTTCCGAAACCGAGCGGCGCTCGATGGTGGCCGAGCGCGATACCAATGACCGTTACCTGGCGGCGTTCCTGTCGGAGCGCGTGGGCGAGGAATTCACCGGGCGGATCAGTGGCATCGCCAAGTTCGGCGCCTTCGTGCGGCTGGACGAGACCGGGGCCGACGGGCTGATCCCGGTGCGCAGCCTGGGGCGGGAGTTTTTCCATTTCGACCGCGATGCCGGGACGCTGATGGGGTCGGATACCGGGCTGACCATCGGGCTTGGCCAGCGGGTCACGGTCAAGCTGTCCGAGGCAGCTCCGGTGACGGGTGGGCTGGCCATGGAGCTGGTCAGCATCGAGGGCGAAACGGTGCGCCGGGGGCCACCGGGCGCGCGCGGCAAGCCTGCAAGGCGCAAACATGTCAAGGCCAAGCGCAAGGCCGACAAGGTGAAACGCAAGGTCCAGCGCAGCCGCCGCTGAGCGGGGCGGGGGCGATCGGCGATTCCTCGCATCCCTTGCGCGGGCCGCTTCCGATTCGAGCCGATTCAGGCTAGGATGGGGACAAAACAGACAAAGGCCCGAGCAATGCGTATCAGTCTTCTGATGCTCCCGATCATGGGGCTTCTTTCACCGACCCAAAGTTCCGCAGCAGCGCCTGAGACATCGCTGAGACCGCAGCTGCGACCAGCGGCGGCAATGGCCGAGGCGCTTGTCCCCGTTTCCATGCCCGTGCGCGCGGTGCAGTCGGTTCCGGCGCGCAGCTTGCGCCCGGTGGTGCGCCCTGCCGATCTGCAGAGCGATGCGCCGCTTGTGCGTGTCTCGACCGCTAATGCTTCTTTCGATCGTTGGGTTGTCGGGTTCCGGGGGCGCGCGCTTGCGCAAGGGATCAGCCCGCGCGTCTTCGATGCCGCGTTCCGGGGGGTGCGCTACAACAGCGAGGTGGTCGACAAGGATCGCAACCAGGCCGAGTTCAAGCGCCAGATCTGGGACTACCTGGACAGTGCGGCCAGCCCGGACCGGGTCCGCAATGGGCAGGCGGCATTGCGGCGTCACGGCAGGGCATTGGCCGCGATCGAACGGGCTTACGGCGTCGAAAAAGAGGTGGTCACGGCCGTATGGGGCCTTGAGACAGCCTATGGCGAGCGGCGCGGCACGCTGCCCTTGATCGAGTCGGTGGCGACGCTGGCCTATGACGGACGGCGCGGCGCGTTCTTCGAGAAACAGCTGATCGCGGCCTTGCAGATCATCCAGTCGGGCGATGTCGATCCGCGCGACATGAAGGGCTCGTGGGCCGGTGCGATGGGGCATACCCAGTTCATTCCGACATCCTACCTAGCCTATGCGGTGGATTTCACCGGAGACGGCAAGCGCGACATCTGGTCGGACGATCCCACCGATGCGCTGGCATCGACGGCGGCTTACCTGAAGCGGTTCGGCTGGACCAAGGGCCAGCCCTGGGGCGTCGAAGTCCGTCTGCCGCGCGGGTTCAATGCGGCGTCGGCGCAGCGCGACAACCGCAAGATGCCCTCGCAATGGGCGGCGCAGGGCGTTGTCGGGATCGATGGCAGGCCAGTGCCGGATTACGGGCGCGCGGCCATATTGCTGCCTGCGGGCACGCAGGGTGCTGCGTTCATGATCTTCGACAATTTCCGCGTGATCGAGCGCTACAACAATGCCGATGCCTATGTGATCGGGGTCGGGCATCTGTCGGACCGGATCAAGGGCGGCCCGGAAATCCAGGCCAGTTGGCCGCGTGGCTATGCGCCGCTGAGCTTCGATGAGCGCAAGGAGATGCAACGCCGTCTCAAGTCCAGGGGGTTCGCCCTGGAGAAGATCGACGGGATCATCGGCCCGAACACGACGAATGCGATCCGGGCCTATCAGCAATCGATCGGCATGGCGCCCGATGGCTTCCCCTCGCAGGATGTTCTGAAGCGTTTGCGCGGGGGCTGATTTCGGTCTTGCAATGCACTCGACATTTCCGCGCGCGCCGGTGTTAATGCCGGCATGGACACACTTGCGGCACGTCCCGGCTGGGGCATTTTCTGGATGATCGTGACCGGTGGCTGTTTCGTCACGGTCACTGCATTGGTCAAACTGCTGGGGACGCGCATCCCGGCACCCGAGGCCGCGTTTCTGAGGTACCTGTTGGGGTTGGTGTTCCTGATCCCGGTGCTTGGGCAGCTGCGCCGGATCAAGCTGGGCCGGACGGAATGGGCGCTGTTCGCCGGTCGCGGCGTGGTCCATACCATTGCCGTTGCGCTGTGGTTCTTTGCGATGGCGCGTATTCCGATCGCCGACGTGACCGCGATGAATTACCTGTCGCCGATCTATGTCACGCTCGGGGCGGCGTTGTTCCTGGGTGAAAAGCTGGCTTTGCGCCGGGTCATGGCGGTCGGTGTCGCGCTGTTGGGGGCGCTGATCATCCTGCGGCCCGGCCTGCGCGAGGTGGGGCCGGGGCATCTGGCGATGCTGTTCACGGCGGTCTTTTTCGGCGCGTCCTACCTGATCGCCAAGCGGATGACCGCCAGTTCCAGCCCCGGCATCGTCGTGGCCATGCTGTCGATCACCGTGACCATCGGGCTTGCGCCGCTGGCGGCGATGCAATGGGTGACCCCGACATGGGGCGAGCTGGCGATCCTGATGGGCGTGGCCTGTTTCGCCACGGCCGGGCATTACACCATGACGCTGGCCTTCCGTGCCGCACCCCTGGCCGTGACCCAGCCGGTCACCTTCCTGCAGCTTGTCTGGGCGGTGCTTCTGGGGGCGCTGGTGTTCGACGAAGGCGTGGATATCTTCGTGGTTCTGGGCGGCATGGTGATCGTGAGCGCAGTCAGCTTCATCAGTTGGCGCGAGGCCGTGCTGAAACGTCGGGCGATCACGCCCAACGTCTCGGCCACCAAGGTCTGAAGCTGCGCAGGCGTCAGCAGCGCGGGTCGAGCAGCTTGGCCAATATGCGGTTGCGCGTGATCTGACCCAGGAGGGCGCCGTTTTCGACCACCCCGACCGGCGTGTCGTGGCCCTGGCTGGCCTCCATCACGTCGCGGATCGTCGCCGCAGGGCCGACCGTGTGATCCGGCGTGCCATGCGCCTCTTGCATGATGTCGCGCGCGCAGAGCACGCCCAGGGGGTTCATATGCGCGACGAACTCGGCCACGTAATCCGTGGAGGGGTTGGTGAAGATGTCCTGCGGCGTGCCGCATTGCACGATGCGCCCCCCCTCCATGATCGCGATCCGGTCGCCCAGCTTGAACGCCTCGTCCAGGTCGTGGCTGACGAAGATGATGGTGCGGTTCAGCTTTTTCTGGAGGTCCAGGAGTTCGTCCTGCAAATGGGTGCGGATCAGCGGATCGAGGGCCGAGAACGGCTCGTCCATCAACAGGATCGGGGCCTCGGTGGCAAAGGCACGGGCCAGCCCGACGCGCTGCTGCATGCCGCCAGACAGCTCGGAGACCTTGCGATCGGCCCATTCCGACAGGCTGACCAGATCAAGTTGTTGTTGGATGCGCGCCTTGCGCTCAGGCGCGGGGACGCCGGCCAGCTCGAGCCCGAGGCCGACATTTTCGCGCACGCTGCGCCAGGGCAGAAGGCCGAATTGCTGAAAGACCATCGCCACGTGGTTCTGGCGCAGGCGGCGCAGGGTGGCCGGATCGGCATGGGTGACGTCGACCATGCCGGTGCCGTCATTCACATGGACCGCGCCGCGGGTGACCGGGTTGAGCGCGTTCACGGCCCGCAACAGCGTGGATTTGCCCGAACCGGACAGACCCATCAGGACCACGATTTCCCCTTGTTTCACGGTCAGGTCGCAATCGTGAACCCCCAGCACCTGGCCGGTGCTGGCCTGGATTTCGCCGCGCTGCTGGCCCGCGTCCATCAGGGGCAGCGCGCGTTCGGGATGATCGCCGAAGACGATCGAGACAGTGTCGAAATGGACAGCATCGGTCATTGGTCACGCTCCAGTCGCAGCATGCGGTCAAGGATGATGGCCACCACCACGATCATCAGCCCGGATTCGAACCCGAGGGCTATGTTGACCGAGTTGATCGCCCGCAGTACCGGCACCCCCAGTCCGTCGGCGCCGACCAGCGCCGCGACCACCACCATCGACAGCGACAGCATGATCGTCTGGTTCAGCCCGGCCATGATCTGTGGCAGCGCATAGGGCAGTTCGACCTTCCACAAGGTCTGTCGCGGTGTCGCACCAAAGGCCTGCGCCGCTTCGAGCAGCGGTTTGGGAGTGGACGAGATGCCCAGATGTGTCAGCCGGATCGGCGCGGGCACCACGAAGATCACCGTGGCGATCAGGCCCGGCACCATGCCGATCCCGAAGAACACGATGGCCGGGATCAGGTAGACGAAGGGCGGCAGGGTCTGCATCAGGTCCAGCACCGGGCGCAGCCCCCGATAGAGGCGCGGGCGGTGCGCCGTGGCGATGCCGATCGGCACCCCGATCGCCATGCAGAACACGCAGGCCGACAGCACCAGGGTCAGGCTTTCGGTCATTTCCTCCCAGTAATCCTGATTGAGGATGAACAGAAACCCGAGGGCGACAAAAAGGCAGGTCTTCCAGTTGCGTTGAAACAGCCATGTCAGGCCGACAAAGACAGCGATCAGGATCAGCGGATGCGGGGTTTGCAGCACCCACAGAAAGGCATCGATCAGCCCTTCCATCGCGACGGACATCGCATCGAAGAACAGGGCCGCGTTATCCTGTAGCCACAGAAAGAATGTCTCGGCTGCATCGCCGACGGGAATCTTGTTGTCAGAAAGCCAGTTCACCTGAATCCCTCGTTACTGATGATATCGGGGGGTATGGGGGCGGCCTTGGGTGGCCGCCCCCGCCGGGCCTGCCTTGGTATCGGACAGGTCCGTGTCGTCATCGGGTGCGGGGTCAGAGGCCCAGATCGGCCTTGACCGCAGCCATGGCATCGCCACCGTCGATGGTGGTCACGCCGTCCAGCCATGTTTCGAGGATGCCGGGATTGGCCTGAAGCCATGCGGTGGCTGCCTCGGCGGGATCGGTGCCGTCGTTGAGGATCGCGCCCATGATCTCGTTTTCCATGGCCAGCGTGAATTCGAGGTTCTGCAGCAGCTTGCCGACATTCGGGCAAGCCTCGACATAGCCGGCCGAGGTGTTCGTGTGGACGGTTGCTCCGCCCAGGTTGGGGCCGAACCAGTCATCGCCGCCGGTCAGGTAGGTCATCTCGAAATTGGCGTTCATCGGGTGCGGTTCCCAGCCGAGGAAAATGATCGGCTCGTCGCGGCGCGTGGCGCGCGCGACCTGTGCCAGCATCCCCTGTTCCGAGCTTTCCTTGACCTCGAAATCCGTCAGGCCGAAGGCGCCGTCGGCGATCATGTCCATGATCAGGCGGTTGCCGTCATTGCCCGGCTCGATCCCGTAGATCGTGTTGTCCAGGGCCTCGGCATGGTCGGCGATCTTGGCGAAATCCGTGATCCCGAGGGCGGCGCCGGCGGCATTGGTGGCAAGCGTATACTTGGCGCCTTCCAGGTTGGCGCGCACAGTGTCCACGGTGCCGGCTTCGCGGTAGGGGGCGATGTCGCCTTCCATCGTGGGCATCCAGTTGCCGAGGAACACGTCGATATCGCCCTGTGCCATCGAGGTGTAGGTCACGGGAACCGACAGCACCTTGATGTCGGTCTCATAGCCCAAAGCCTGCAGGACGGTTGTTGTCGCAGCTGTCGTGGCGGTGATATCGGTCCAGCCGACATCCGAGAATGTGACCGTTTCGCAATTGGCAAGGACAGGCCCGGCCGCCATGGAAAAGGCTGCAGCTGCAAGCGTTGTCTTGAAAGTCGTCATGTCTTTCTCCCCTTCGTTTCGGTTTTCAGCAACCATTCTAAAGTCTGCGCCGGCGCGTGTGGTCGCGCCGGCGCATTTTCGGTTCAGGCGGGCCTTGCTGAAAAGGCCCGGTCAGCCGTCAGGCCATCCACCAGCGTTCCATCCAGCGTTCGCCGTCCATCTCCCAGTTGGATGCCATCTCGCCATGGGCCACGTCGTCGGACTTGGCGGACACGTAGTTGGCGAACATCGGGATGATGACCCCGCCCTGGTTGGCGGTGAGGTCCTGCATTTCCCAGTACATCTCGCGGCGCTTGTCGTCGTCCAGTTCGGCACGGGCCTTGACCAGAAGTTCGTCGAAGCGCTCGTTGCACCAGAAGCTGTCATTCCAGGATGCGCCGCACTGATAGGCGGTCGAGAACATCTGGTCTTCAACGGGGCGGCCGCCCCAGTAGACGGCGCTGAACGGCTCTTTCATCCAGACGTCGGACCAGTAGCCATCCTTGGGCTCGCGCACGACGTTGACATTGATCCCCGCCGCCTTGGCCGAGTTCTGGAACAGAACGCCCGCATCCACGGCACCCGAGAAGGCCGCTTCGGAGGTGTGCAGCGTCACGTCCAGGCTGTCGACACCGGCCTCCTTGAGGTAGAACTTGGCCTTGTCCGGATCATAGGTCTTCTGCTCCAGTTCGGAGTTGAAATAGCGCTGACCCTCGCCGATGGGATGGTCGTTGCCGACCGACCCGTAGCCGAACAGGATCTTTTCAACCAGCTCTTCGCGGTTGATCGCGTATTTCAGAGCCTGACGGATGTTGTTGTCCGTGTAGGGATCCTTGTTGGTGGACATCGCGAATGTGTAGTGCTGCGTGCCCGCAAGGGTTTCGACGGTTATGCCGGGCCGGCGGCCAAGCAGGTCGGCGGCCTTCAGATCGACCCGGTCGATCGCGTGCACATCGCCCGAGACAAGCGCCGTGGTCCGAGCGTTCTGGTCGACGATGGACAGCATCTCGCAGGTGTCGATCCACGCCACGTCATCGCGCCAATGGTTCGGATTGCGCTCGAAGCTCGAGATCACGCCGGGCTGGAAATCCTTCAGCACATAGCTGCCGCACCCGTTGCCCGATTGCCAGTCCATGCCGTCTGCGGTCGCCGGGTGGATCGTCAGGTGATAGTCGGACAGGATGAACGGGAAGTCGGCATTGCCGCTCGACAGCTTGAACACGACCGTATCGTTGCCATCCGCCGTAAGATCGGTGACCGGTTCGACAAGCGGACCAGCGGCCGAGGTCGACCCTTCGCCGCGGTGATGATTGATCGACGCGATCACGTCTTCGACGGTCAGCGGTTTGCCGTCATGGAAGGTAACGCCCTGACGGATCTTGAAGCGCCATTCGGTCGCGTCCGGCGAGGCCTCCCAGCTTTCGGCCAGTTCCGGCACCAGCGTCCCATCGACGGCCACTTCGGTCAGGCGCCCATGGACCGCAAATCCAAGGGCCAGCATGTAGCCGTTCGACCATTGGCCGGGGTTCAGCGTGTCGGTTGTCTGACCATGCCCCTTGGCCACGCGCAGGTGACCGCCGCGCTTGGGTGCTGCCATCGCGCCACCCATCGGCAGCGTCGCCAGAAGCGCGCCTGCTGCAGTGGTTTTCATGAATCCGCGGCGGTCCAGCATGCCGCCTTTGATAAGTGCCATTGTTGGTTCTCCCTGTGTTGTTGCGTCGTAAATGTCGAACGGGGGCGCGCTGGCCCTTTTCCCTTTGTGCCTGCCGCAGTCGAGCAGGCATCGTCCGGGCCTCAAAGCGACATTCCGCATACATTTCCGACGTTAGTATGACGGTATCATGTAGTGCAACGTGATTGTTCCGGTTTTGCTGTGCTGCGAGGTTACCTTTACTTTTTCTTGATTGACGAGTCAATTAAACACGAATAGGGCTGTGTGGCAACAGCAATCGGAACCTATTGGGGGCGCATCATGCCCAAGATCGGAATGGAGCCAATTCGCCGGTCGGCCTTGGTCGAGGCGACGATTCATGAAATCGGCCTGCGCGGAACGCTCGACGTGACGGTCAGCCAGATCGCGCGGCGCGCCGGCATGTCCAGTGCGCTGGCGCACCACTATTTCGGGTCCAAGGAGCAGATTTTCGTGGCGGCGATGCGCCATATCCTGACGCTCTACGGCGCCGAGGTGCGGGGCGCGCTGGTGATGGCGAAAACCCCGCGTGACCGGGTCGAGGCGATCATCCGTGCCAGCTTCGCTCCGGCGCAATTCCGCTCCGAGATGGTCTCGGCATGGCTGAATTTCTATGTTCAGGCGCAGAAATCCGATGATGCCCTGCGCCTCTTGCACATCTATCAGCGCCGGCTGCGCTCGAATCTGCATCATGCGATTCGCCAGATCGCGCCGGACAACGCCTCGCGGCTGACCCGGGGGCTGGCGGCGATGATCGACGGGCTGTACATCCGGCAGGCCCTGCGCGTCGAACCGCTCGACCCCGAGCGCGCGATCGACGTGCTGCTGCATTACCTGGACACAACTCTCAAGGTCGAACACGCATGAGCACCCGCCCCAACATCCTGATCTTCATGGTCGATCAACTGAACGGAACGCTGTTTCCCGATGGTCCGGCCGACTGGCTGCATGCCCCGAACCTGCGCCGGCTGGCGGCCCGGTCGACCCGTTTCGCCAACGCCTATACCGCGTCGCCGCTCTGTGCGCCGGGCCGGGCCAGCTTCATGTCGGGCCTGCTGCCGTCGCGCACGCGGGTCTATGACAACGCCGCCGAGTTTGCCGCCGACATCCCCACCTATGCCCACCACCTGCGGCGTGCGGGGTACCAGACATGCCTGTCCGGCAAGATGCATTTCGTCGGTCCCGACCAGCTGCATGGCTTCGAAGAGCGCCTGACCACCGATATCTACCCCGCCGATTTCGGCTGGACGCCCGATTACCGCAAACCCGGCGAGCGGATCGACTGGTGGTATCACAATCTCGGATCGGTCACCGGCAGCGGCGTCGCCGAGATTTCCAACCAACTGGAATATGACGACGAGGTCGCCTACAACGCCACGCGCAAGGTCTATGACCTCGGCCGCGATCATGACGCGCGGCCCTGGTGCCTGACGGTCAGCTTCACCCACCCGCATGACCCCTATGTGGCGCGGCGCAAATACTGGGACCTCTACGAAGATTGCGACCATCTCCTGCCCGATGTGCCGGCCATGGCCTACGAGGATCACGATCCGCATTCCAAGCGCATCTTCGACGCCAATGACTGGCGCTCCTTCGACATCACCGAGGCGGATATCCGCCGCTCGCGCCGGGCCTACATGGCCAATATCTCTTATCTCGACGACAAGATCGGCGAGGTGCTCGAGGCGCTGGACGGAACGCGGCAGACCGAGAACACGATCATCCTGTTCGTGTCGGACCACGGCGACATGCTGGGCGAGCGCGGGCTGTGGTTCAAGATGTCCTTCTACGAAGGCTCGGCCCGTGTGCCGCTGATGGTCGCGGCCCCCGGCATGACGCCGGGGCTGGTCGGCACCCCGGTCAGTACGATCGACGTCTGCCCCACCCTGTGCGAGTTGGCGGGGGTGCCGATGGACGAGATCGCGCCATGGACCGAGGGCCGCTCGCTCGTGTCTCTTGCGCAAGGGGCGCCGCGCACGGCCCCGGTGGCGATGGAATACGCCGCCGAAGCCTCGTATGCGCCGCTGGTCTGCCTGCGCGAGGGACGTTGGAAATTCACCCGCTGCGCGCTCGATCCCGATCAGCTCTTCGATCTCGAAACCGATCCGCACGAGTTGACCGATCTTGCCGGCGATCCCGCCCATGCGCAGACGCTGCGGCAGTTCAGCGACATGGCGGATGCCCGCTGGGATCTGGCCGCGTTCGATGCGCAGGTGCGCGAAAGCCAGGCGCGGCGCTGGATCGTCTACGAGGCGCTGCGCAAGGGCGGCTATTACCCATGGGATTACCAGCCGCTGCAAAAGGCCAGCGAGCGGTACATGCGCAACCACATGGACCTCAACGTGGTCGAGGAAAATCAACGGTTCCCCCGAGGGGAATGACCCTTTCACTGTTCCCGAAATACTCCCGCCGGAGGCGATATGACATTTGCAACCCAACCCGAGGCCAGCCATTTCGTGAATGGCGCCTATCTCGAAGACACGTCAGGTGCGCCGCTCGAGGTGATCTACCCCGCGACCGGCGCCGTGATCGCGACCCTGCACGAGGCGACGCCGCAGGTTCTGGATCAGGCGATCACGTCTGCGCAGGCGGCGCAAAGGCACTGGGCGCGCCTGTCGGGGATGGAGCGTGGACGCGTGCTGCGCCGTGCCGCCGAAATCATGCGCGCGCGCAACCATGACCTGTCGGTGCTCGAAACCCATGATACCGGCAAGCCGCTTCAGGAAACGCTGGTCGCCGATGCCGCCAGCGGGGCCGATGCGCTGGAATATTTCGGCAGTATCGCGGCGGGTCTGACCGGTGAGCATATCCCCCTGTCCGGCGGGGACTGGGCCTATACCATCCGCGAGCCTCTGGGCGTCTGCGCGGGGCTTGGTGCGTGGAACTACCCCACCCAGATCGCCTGCTGGAAGGCGGCGCCGGCATTGGCCTGCGGCAATGCCATGGTGTTCAAACCATCCGAGACGACGCCGCTCTCGGCGCTGAAAGTGGCCGAGATACTGATCGAGGCCGGCGCGCCGGCGGGGCTGTTCAACGTCGTGCAGGGGGCGGGCGGTGTCGGCGGGCCGCTGGTGGCGGATCCGCGCATCGCCAAGGTCTCGCTGACCGGATCGGCGCCGACGGGACGCAAGGTCTATGCCTCGGCGGCCGAGGGCATGAAGCATGTGACCATGGAACTGGGCGGAAAATCCCCGCTGATCGTGTTTGACGATGCCTCGATCGAGGATGCCGTCAGCGGGGCCATCCTCGGGAATTTCTATTCCTCGGGCCAGGTCTGTTCCAACGGGACGCGGGTGTTCGTGCATCGCGCCATCAAGGAGGCGTTTCTGGCCCGACTGGCCGAGCGCACGGCAAGGGCCGTGATCGGCGATCCGCTGGACGAGGCGACCAGCTTCGGTCCGCTGGTCAGCGAGGCGCAGTTGCAGATCGTGCTGGGCTATATCGAAAAGGGGCGCGCCGAAGGCGCGCGGCTGGTCCATGGCGGCAACCGCATCGACCGGCCCGGATCATGGATCGAACCCACGATCTTCGCCGATGTCACCGACGACATGACCATCGCCCGCGAAGAGATTTTCGGCCCGGTGCTCAGCGTGCTGGATTTCGACGATGAGGACGAGGTGATCGCCCGGGCCAATGCCACCGATTACGGGCTTTCGGCGGGCGTCTACACGCGCGATCTGCAGCGCGCGCACCGGGTGATCTCCCGGCTCGAGGCGGGCAGCTGCTTCATCAACTCGTATAACGACGCCCCGGTCGAAGTGCCTTTCGGCGGGGTCAAGGCCTCGGGGGTGGGGCGCGAGAATTCCAAGGCGGCGATCTCGCATTATTCGCAGCTGAAGTCGGTCTATGTGCGGATGGGCGAAACCGAAGCGCCGTTCTGATCCCACGGGCGGTGTGCACCGTCCGACCAAACCGAACACGCATGCAAAGCGGAGGCAGCTACAATGGAAGCGGATTATGTCATCGTCGGAGCGGGCAGCGCGGGATGCGCCATGGCCTATCGGCTGAGCGAGGCAGGCAAGTCCGTTCTGGTCATCGAACATGGCGGCACCGATGCGGGGCCGTTCATCCAGATGCCCGGCGCCCTGAGCTATCCGATGAACATGAAGCGGTATGACTGGGGCTACCGGACCGAGCCCGAGCCGCACCTGAATGGCCGTCGCCTGGCCTGCCCGCGCGGCAAGGTGATCGGCGGCTCGAGCAGCATCAACGGCATGGTCTATGTGCGCGGCCACGCGCGCGATTACGATCACTGGCGCGATCAGGGCGCCGAGGGCTGGGGCTATGCCGACGTGCTGCCCTATTTCAAGCGGCTTGAATCCTGGGATGATGGCGGCCATGGCGGCGATCCGTCCTGGCGCGGTCAGCATGGCCCGTTGCATGTCGGACGGGGGCGCATGGCCAACCCGCTGACCCGTGCTTTCGTCGCCGCAGGCGGGCAGGCCGGCTATGAACTGACCGATGATTACAACGGCGCCAAGCAGGAAGGGTTCGGCCCGTTCGAGATGACCGTCTGGAAAGGCCAGCGCTGGTCGGCGGCGAATGCCTATCTCAAGCCGGCGCTCAAGCGCGAAAACTGCGACCTGCTGCGCGGATTGGTGCAGAAGGTGGTGATCGAGAATGGCCGTGCCACCGGGGTCGAGGCGATCATCAAGGGCCGCCGCGAGGTGGTGCGCGCGCGCACCGAAGTGATCCTTGCGGCCTCCTCGATCAACTCTCCCAAGTTGCTGATGCTGTCGGGGATCGGTCCGGGGGCGCATCTGGCCGAGCATGGCATCGACGTGGTCGCCGACAGGGCCGGTGTCGGTGCCAACCTGCAGGACCATCTCGAGCTTTATATCCAGATGGCCGCCAGCCAGCCCGTGAGCCTCTACAAATACTGGAACCTTTTCGGCAAGGCATGGGTCGGTGCCAACTGGTTGCTGAACAAGCAGGGGCCGGGGGCCTCGAACCAGTTCGAAAGCTGCGGCTTCATCCGGTCGCGCGCCGGTGTGGACTATCCCGACGTGCAGTTTCATTTCCTGCCGATCGCCGTGCGCTATGACGGCCAGGCCGCCGCCGAGGGGCATGGCTTCCAGGCCCATGTCGGCCCGATGCGCAGCCCGTCGCGGGGCACGGTCGGTTTGCGCAGCGCCGATCCCGGCGATGATCCGGTGATCCGCTTCAATTACATGAGCCACGAAGAGGATTGGCGTGATTTCCGCACCTGCATCCGGCTGACCCGCGAGATTTTCGCGCAGAAGGCGTTCGAGCCTTTCGCCCGCCACGAGATCCAGCCCGGCGCCGATGTCCAGAGCGATGACGAGCTTGACGGCTTCATCCGCGAACACGCCGAAAGCGCCTATCATCCTTGTGGCACCTGCCGCATGGGGCGGCGCGACGATCCGGGGGCCGTGGTCGATCCCGAGGCGCGTGTGATCGGCGTGGATGGTCTGCGCGTGGCCGATAGCAGCATCTTTCCCCGTATCACGAACGGCAATCTGAACGCGCCGTCGATCCTGGTGGGGGAAAAGGTGGCCGATCACGTGCTGGGGGTGCAGCCTCTGGCGCCCGACAATTCCGAACCCTGGATGCATCCTGATTGGCGGAGCTCTCAGCGCTGAACCGGTTCGCCCAGGTTGAAAAATCGCCCGGTTGCGGCCCGTGGCTTGATCCGTGTCAAGGCCGCTGCCGGGGGGCCATGCGTAACTTGTGGCGGATATCAGGAAAGAGGAGCGCAGCGCCATGTCCCACACCCCGCACGAACTGCATGAAGAGTTTCCCGACAAGGTCGAGAAGATCTCGGAGCTCAAGAAATCGGACGCGCATTTCGCACGGCTGGCCGAGGAATATCACGATCTCAACCGGCAGGTTCACCGCGCAGAGACCAATGTGGAGCCGGTGGCCGAACTCGCCGAGGTGGAGATGCGCAAGAAGCGCGCGGCGCTGAAGGATGAGATCTACCAGTTGCTGTCGGCCTGACGGGGCGGCCCCGCAGACCGGCCGACACATCCTCTGACGATCGAAGCGGCCGGCCCTGTCGGCCGCTTTTCCATGGGGTCAGCCCACCCTGTAGGGCAGCACATCGCGTTCATCGGGCATCACCTGAAGCCGTCTTTCCAGCGGCGGCACCGAGCGTTGATGGCATTCGGTCCGGTCGCAGATGCGGCAGGAGATCCCGATCGGTTCGAAGGCGCGGGCGTTGGTCAGGTCCAGGTCATCGGCATAGACCAGCGCATCGGCGTGTTTCACCTCGCAGCCAAGCGCGATGGCAAAGCGGCGCACCGGTGCGCCGAAACTCCCGCCCGGTTTGCTGACATCGCGCGCCAGGCTGATATAGCGCACCCCGTCCGGCGTTTCGGCCAGCTGCCGCAAGAAGCGGCCCGGTGTCTCGAAGGCGCGGTGCACGTTCCACAAGGGGCAGGCGCCGCCGAAGCGGGCGAATTGCAGGCGCGTGGCGGAATGGCGCTTGGTGATGGTCCCGGCCTGATCGACGCGCACGAAAAAGAACGGGATGCCCTTGGCCCCGGGGCGCTGCAGGGTCGACAGCCGGTGGCAGACCTGTTCGATCGATGCGCCAAAGCGGTTGGCCAGGATCTCGAGGTCGTGCCGCGTGTCCTGTGCCGCCTGCAGGAACAGCCCATAGGGCATGAGCGCCGCCCCGGCAAAGTAATTGGCCAGCCCGATCTTGGCGATGGCGCGGGCGGCGTCCGACTGGAACCGCGCCAGGTCCAGCGTTGCCTCCAGCAGCTTGTCCTGTGTCAGAAGCGCGACCTGCAGCAGCATCTGGAAGGTGCGCGTCTGTGGCTCTGTATGAGAGGACAGGTACAGCACCTTCGCATCGCGGTCATAGAGCCGCAATTTGCCGGTATCGACCTCGGTGACGGTGATCCCGAGACTTGCCAGCTTTTCGGTCGCGATATCGCGCACAGGCCGCCGGGCGCCTTCCGACAGTGCAAAGCGTTCGGCGGCGCGGTCCATCGCGTCGATGTAATTGTCGCAGTAATGGAAGAAATCCCGCACCTCGTCCCAGGGACTTGGCTGGGTGCGTGAATCCTCGCGGCCAAGCGCCTCGTCCAGGCTGGCCAGCCGTTCATGGGTCTGGCGATAGGCGCGGTGCAGCTCCAGAAAGGCGCGGGCAAGCGCCGGTGCGTTCGAGGCGGTCAGCCGCAGATCGGCCAGTGGCGGCGGATCATCGGCAAAGACCGGATCGGCCAGCGCCTCGCGCATGTCGCTGACCATGCGTTCGGCATCCCCGGTGCTCAGCTCGGTCACGTCGAAACCGAACTCCTGCGCCAGCGCCAGAACCACCGTGGTGCTGACCGGCCGGTTGTTGTTCTCCATCTGGTTCAGATAGGGCAGGGACACGCCCAGCTTGGTGGCGAAATCCTTCTGCGTGAGGCCGAGCCGCTGGCGCGTCTCGCGCAGCTTGGCCCCGGCATACAGCTTTTGCGTGGGCATCCTGGCCTCCGAAATTTGCAGCTTTGCGTTCCCGGCAGGTTAGATTTGCAAAGCGATCCGCACAAGAGGGATCAGCCCGCGCCGGGCGGGGTCAGGATGCCGCGCAGCAGTGCCAGCGGATGCGCCTTGAGCGACAGGCGCATCGCGACGTAATCCTCGACCACCTCCTCACCCCTGGTCATGGCGGGCAGCTGCGCGGCGGGTTCGGCCAGCCCTTCGCCGTCCATGTCGCCCGCGAATAACGGCAGGGGCCGGTCACCGGCCAGCGCCTTGGCCTCCCACAGGGCATCGCGCCGGGCAAGCCCAAGCCCGGCGAAGGCATCGGCCTCGGCCAGCCGGGTGACCGTGGCGGGCGGCACACCGGCCCTGCGCCAGACATCGCGCACCTGTTGGTATCCGTTGCCGCGCGCGCCGGTGATCCATGCGGCGTCCTCCTCGGTCAGGCCCTTGACCTGCCGAAACCCCAGCCGCAGCGCCAGCCCGCCATTGCCATCGGGCTCCATCACGTTGTCCCAATAGCTGGCGTTGATGCAGACCGGGCGCACCGTGACCCCGTGCTCGCGTGCATCGCGCACGATCTGGGCCGGGGCGTAAAAGCCCATCGGCTGCGAATTCAGCAGCGCACAGGCGAAGATGCCGGGGTGATGGCACTTGATCCAGGCGCTGGCATAGACGAGTAGCGCGAAACTGGCGGCATGGCTTTCGGGAAACCCGTAGCTGCCAAAGCCCTCGATCTGCGAAAAGCAGCGCTCGGCGAAGTCCATGTCATAGCCGTTGCGCTGCATCCCGCGCAGGAACCTGTCCCGGAATTCGCTGACGCTGCCGTGTTTCTTGAAGGTGGCGAGGCTGCGGCGCAGGCGGTCGGCCTCGTCGGGGGAAAACCCCGCGCCGGTGATCGCGATCTGCATCGCCTGTTCCTGGAATAGCGGCACGCCAAGCGTCTTGCCCAGAACGGCGCCCAAGGCGTCCGACGGGAACGAGACCTGTTCTTCGCCGTTGCGGCGGCGGATATAGGGGTGGACCATGTCGCCCTGAATGGGACCGGGCCGAATGATCGCCACCTCGATCACCAGGTCATAGAAACAGCGTGGCCGCATCCGGGGCAGGAAATTCATCTGCGCGCGGCTTTCCACCTGGAACACACCCACGCTGTCGGCGCGGCACAGCATGTCATAGACGCGCGGATCCTCGGGCGGCAGGGTGGCCAGCGTATGCTCTTGCCCGTGATGCCGGGCCAGCAGCTCGAAGGCCTTGCGGATGCAGGTCAGCATCCCGAGGCTGAGCACATCCACCTTCAGGATGCCAAGCGTGTCGATATCGTCCTTGTCCCAGCAGATCACGGTGCGATCCGCCATGCTGGCGTTTTCGATCGGCACCAGCTCGTCCAGCCGTCCTTCGGTGATGACGAAGCCGCCGACATGTTGCGACAGGTGCCGGGGAAAGCCCTCGATCTCGTCGACCAGTTCCATGGTCTGGCGCAAGCGGCGGTCATCGGGATCGAGGCCGATCTCGTGCATCCGGTCGCGCGCCACCTGCCCCGAGGAAAAGAACCCCCAGAGCTGCGAGGACAGCGCCGATATGGTGTCCTGGCTGAGCCCCATGGCGCGGCCCACCTCGCGGATGGCACGCTTGCCCCGGTAATGGATCACCGTGGCGCACAGCCCCGCGCGCTGCCGTCCATAGCGGTCATAGATCCACTGGATCACCTCTTCGCGGCGCTCGTGTTCGAAATCCACGTCGATATCGGGCGGCTCGTTGCGCGCCTCCGAGACGAAGCGTTCAAAGACCATGGTGCCGATTTCGGGGCTGACCGAGGTGACGCCCAGGCAATAGCAGACCACCGAATTGGCCGCCGATCCGCGCCCCTGGCACAGGATGTCGCGCGATCGCGCAAAGGCCACCACGTCATGCACGGTCAGGAAATAGGGCTCGTATCCCAGCTTGCCGATCAGCGTCAGCTCATGCTCCAGCATCGCGCGGACCTTGTCGCTTGCCCCTTGCGGATAGCGCCACTCCAACCCCCGCAGCGCCAGCCGCCGCAGACGCTCGGCCGGGGTTTCGCCATTGGCGATCTCGCTTGGATATTCATAGCGCAGCTCGTCCAGCGAAAAGGCCAGCCGCGCGGCGATCTCACCGGCGCGGTGCACCGCTTCCTCGTGCCCGGCGAACAGCCGCAGCATCTCGGCCTCGCTGCGCAGGCGGCATTCGGCATTGGCCAGCGCCGCCCGGCCCAGATCGTCCACCCGCACCCCCTGGCGGATCGCGGTCATCACATCGGCCAGCTTGCGCCGCCGGCCGTGATGCATCCTCGGACAGGCCGAGGCAAGGGTGGGCAGGCCGAGGCGCCCTGCCACCCCTTCCAGACGGTTGAAACGCGCAGCATCCTGCCCGTCATATTCCGGCGCCATCAGCAGGTGCATCTGCGCCCCCAGCTGGTCCACCAGCCGCCGCGCCTGTGCCAGCCAGTCGGCGGCCTGTGTCTGGCGGGGTGGGTGCAACAGCAGTTCCAGCCCTTCGGCGCCCTGCAGCACATCGTCCAGCGTCAGATGGCAGGCGCCCTTTTCCGCGCGCCGCCGGCCCGTTGTCAGCATCCGGCACAGGCTGGCCCAACCGGCCCGGTCGCGCGGCAGGGCTGTCAGGGTCACGCCTTCGGTTTCGCCCCCGGTCAGGCAGAGCCGGGCAGCGGGGATCAGGCGGGGGATATTGACCCAGCCCGGCCCGCCATTGGCCAGCCCCTCCGGGGCGGGCGGGCCGATGGGGCCGTCGCGCGCCTCCAGCGCCTGCCGCTCGGCCACCTGCCGGGCGATCTCGCGGGAGGCGGCATGGGCGCGCACGATCCCCGCCACCGAGTTGTCATCGGCGATGGCGATCGCGGGCAGGCCCAGGCAGGCGGCACGCTGCACATACTCCTCGGGGTGCGAGGCCCCGGTGAGAAAGGTGAAATTCGATGTGATGGACAGTTCGGCAAACATGACAGGAGGACATTATATTCACGTTTTGTTCTTTTTCGAGTCCCGATCTGCCTTATTCCAGCCTTTCAGCCACTCATCGTCTCAGGGAAAGGTTTCGGGGACGCAGGGACACTCCCTACAGCCTGCCGATCAAAGCTTGTCCTCGAAAGCCGCCAGGACCCGTTCATAGACGCCGCGCTTGAAGGGCACGATATTGTCCAGCAGCTCGTCGGGCGCCATCCAGCGCCATTCCGAGAATTCCTGGTGATCGTCGGCGTCGATGCGGACCTGATCGTCGGTGCCGTGAAAGCGCAGCAGGAACCACTTCTGTTCCTGGCCCCTGAACTGTCCTTTCCACAGGCGCGGAACAAGCTCGTGTGGCAGCTCGTAGAGCAGCCATTCCTCGGTCTCGGCCTCGATGGTGACCAGGTCGCGGGTGACGCCGGTTTCTTCCTCCAGTTCGCGCAAGGCCGCCTCGCGCGGGTCCTCACCGGCATCTATGCCACCCTGCGGCATCTGCCAGGCGGGCGGGTCATGCGGCTGGCGGTCGATGCGCTGGCCGACAAAGGCGTGGCCCTGCCGGTTGACCAGCATGACGCCCACATTGCGGCGATAGGGCAGTTTTGCAATGTCGTCGGGGGTCATGTCCGGGCCTTTCATTACGCGCGCCACTTTTGCGAGACAGGCGGCGCGGGGTCAAGCCGTGCCTGACGCAATCCGCCCGCCGGGGGGACCGGCGGGCGGGTCGTTGACGCGGGGCTGCGGCTTACTGTGCCGGGCCGCCCAATGTGGCCAGACCCTTGAGGATGTCGATGGCATAGGCCAGCTGGTAGTCATCCTCGCGCAGCTTGGCCGAGGCTTCGGCGCGGGCGCGCTCGTCCTCGATCTGCTTGCGCTCGTCCTCGGACAGGCTGTCATTGTCCAGGCGCCCGCGCAGATCGGCCTCGAACCGGGTGCCGCGAGGTTCGTCCTCGGTCTCTTCGGTGTTGGGGCTGCGGCGGGGCTGTTCGACGATGATGTCCGGCGAGACGCCGAGCGCCTGGATGGACCGGCCCGACGGCGTGTAATAGCGCGCCGTGGTCAACCGCATGGCGCCATCGCCGCGCAGGGGCATGACCGTCTGGACCGACCCCTTGCCGAAGCTCTTGGTGCCCACGACGATTGCCCGATGATGATCCTGCAGCGCACCGGCCACGATCTCGGAGGCCGAGGCCGAGCCGCCATTGATCAGCACGACCATCGGCTTGCCATTGGCCAGATCGCCGGGGGTGGCGTTGAAGCGTTCACCATCCTCGGGGTCGCGGCTGCGGGTGCTCACGATTTCGCCCTTGTCGAGGAACGCATCCGATACCTTGATCGCCTGGGTCAGCAGGCCGCCGGGATTGTTGCGCAGGTCCAGCACGATACCGCTGACCTTGTCGGCGCCTCCCGCCGCTTCGACCTGTTCGGCAAGACCTTCTTCGAGGTTCTTGTAGGTCTGGTCGTTGAAGGTGGTGACGCGCAGGATGACGGCATTCTGTTCGGTCCGCGCGCGCACGGCGGTCAGGGTGATCGTGTCCCGGATGATCGACACGTCGAACGGTTCCGCCTCGCCTTCGCGCACCACGGTGATGACGATCTCGCTGCCGACCGGACCGCGCATCATCTCGACCGCCTCATCCAGCGTCAGGCCCAGGACGCTTTCGCCATCCACATGGGTGATGAAATCCCCGGCTTCGATACCGGCATTGTCGGCCGGCGTGCCATCGATCGGCGAGACGACCTTGACGAAACCGTCTTCCTGCGTGACCTCGATGCCCAGACCGCCGAATTCCCCGCGCGTCTGCACGCGCATGTCGGCGGCATCCTGCGGCGACAAGTAGCTCGAATGCGGATCAAGCGATGTCAGCATGCCGTTGATGGCCGCTTCGATCAGCTCGCCTTCGTCGACCTCTTCGACATATTGCGACCGGATACGCTCGAATATGTCGCCGAACAGGTCCAGCTGTTCATAGACATTGGTCTGCTTTTCGGCTTCCTGCGCCAGAAGGGGGGCGGCCACCTGCGTGGTGACGACGATCCCGGCCAGCGTTCCGGCAGCGGCGGCCATAAGGAATTTCTTCATCAATCAGTCATCCTTGTCTGTCCTGAACCACTCCAGAGGATCTACCGGAGTGTTGTTTTCTCTGACTTCCATATAGAGCGTTTCCGTCTGTCTGGCACCCGTGTCCTGGTTGGCCTCGATCGGCAACAGGTCATCCGTACCAGCCGTCCCGCCCATCAATCCGACCGGGCTGCCGCCCGGAAGCACCTGTCCTGCCTCACCATAAACCACGTCGAGACCGGCAAGCACCAGCAAAATCCCGGCCTGTGGTTCCAGAATAATCACGTTTCCGTAATCCAGAAGGGGCCCCCGATACCGCACTGTCGCGGCGGTGGGTGTCGTCACCAGCGCATAGGGCCGCGTCACGATGACGATCCCGGGCCGGGTGATCCCCGCCGCATCCGCTTCGCCGGCGCGGCGCAGGATGCGCCCGTCCACCGGCAGGTTGAGTTGCCCCTTGCGATCCTCGATGCCGGGCAGGCTGCCGGGCACTTCATTCTGCGCGATCTCGCTCAGCCCGCTGGCGAAGCCTTCCAGTGTCTCGGTCGAGGCGATCAGCAGGGCCGTCTTGACCGGGTCTTCGGTAAAGCGCCGGGGCAGGTCGGTGCGATCGGCAATCGCCTTGCTGAGGGCCGTGCGGGCCTCCTGGACGCCCTCCAGACCCTCGCGCAGGGTATCGACGGCGCTTTGCTGCAAGGCGCGCAGGATGCTCACCTCATCCAGCGTTGCGCGCAGCTCTGCGGCGCGCGCGGTCAGGCCGGGTGTCACATCGGCCATCATCATGCCGGATCGGGCGGTTCCCACCGGTCCCGAAGGATGCAGCATGAGGACAGGCGCGGGCGTGTCGCCGATGGCCATCAGCACGCCCAGCAATTGCGCCACCTCGTCCTCGCGGGATTGCAATTCGCGGCTCAGGGTCTCTTCGCGGATCGCGGCCCGGCGCAGGCCTTCGCGCATCGCCTGCAAGCCATCCTGAAAGGACTGGATCGTTTCGGTCAGCGCCTTGACCCGGTTGCGCGCGGTATCTGCCTTCGCCAGCATCTCCGAGGCCTGTTCCAGCCGTTCAGCGGCGGCACGGGCAGCGTCGGCGGGATCGGTCTGAGCAGTAGCGCCACCGGCCAAAAGAACCCATGCCAGCGCCGCGAGCCACCTCATGACAGCAGGCTCTTGCCGGTCATTTCCTCGGGCTGCGGCAGGCCCATCAACTCAAGGATCGTGGGCGCCAGATCGGCCAGCCGGCCCTTGCCAAGCCGTGCCTCCTGCGGCCCGCCGACAAGGATCACCGGCACCGGGTTCAGCGTGTGCGCGGTATGCGGCCCGCCGGATTCGGGATCGACCATGACCTCGCAATTGCCATGATCCGCGGTCACGATCATCGCGCCGCCATGGGTCTCGAGCGCCTCCAGAACCCGCCCAAGCCCCCGGTCCACCGCTGCGCAGGCCGCCATCGCCGCCGACAGATCGCCGGTATGCCCGACCATGTCGGGATTGGCATAGTTGACCACGATCAGGTCATAGCCCTCGGCAATCGCTGCGACCAGATGGTCGGTGACTTCGGCGGCGCTCATTTCCGGTTGCAGGTCATAGGTGGCCACCTTGGGCGAGGGTGCCATGTAGCGGTCTTCGCCGGGTTCGGGGGCTTCCTTGCCGCCGTTCAGGAAGAAGGTGACATGCGGGTACTTCTCGGTTTCGGCCAGGTGGAACTGTCGCTTGCCCTGTTTGGCGACCCATTCGCCAAGGGTGTTGACGATCTCGCGCGCGGGGAACACGGTCTGCATGAAGCTGTTGTGCAACTCGGAATATTCGACCATCCCCAGCAGGGCGGCCCAATCGGGGCGGGGGCCGGGATCGAAGGCGTCAAAGCCCGGCTGGGCCAATGCACACAGGATTTCGCGGGCCCGGTCCGCCCTGAAATTCAAGCAAAAAAGGCCGTCGCCATCGCGCGCGCCGGCATAGTCGCCGATCACGGTGGGGGTCACGAATTCATCGGTTTCCGAGCGGGCATAGGCGTTGGTCACGGCGGTGCGCGCGGTGTGGGCGCGCGCGCCCCTGGCGTGGATCATCGCCTCGTGGGCTTCCTGGACGCGGTCCCAGCGATTGTCCCGGTCCAGCGCGAAATAGCGGCCCGTCACCGTGGCGATGCGGACACCGGGGGCCATCTCGGCCTCGAGCCGTTCAAGAAAGCCGCGGGCGGATTTCGGCAGCACGTCGCGCCCGTCGGTGATGGCGTGCAGGGCCACCGGGACACCGGCCTCGGCGATCGCGCGGGTCGCTGCAAGGATGTGATCGAGATGTCCGTGCACCCCGCCATCCGACACCAGCCCCATCACATGCGCGGTCCCGCCCGAGGCTTGCAGCCGTGCGATGAAATCCCGCAACGAGCTGTTTTCAAAGAAACTTCCATCCTCGATCGCAAGGTCGATCTGGCCCAGATCCATCGCCACCACGCGGCCTGCGCCGATATTCGTATGGCCGACTTCCGAGTTGCCCATTTGCCCTGTGGGCAGGCCGACATCGGGGCCATGGGTGATCAGGGTGGCATGCGGGCAGGTCTGCAGCAGCCGGTCGAAATTCGGCGTATCGGCCAGCACGGGCGCGTTGGCCTCGGTCCGATCGGACAGGCCCCAGCCGTCGAGAATGCACAGGACAACGGGTTTTGCGCTACTCATGGTCTCTTGCCTGCTTTTGCCTTGATGCGGGGGTTCTAGCGTTTGTGGCGGGCGGGGTGAAGCGCCGAAACGCCGCGCTGGGCGCGAATCGGGTTAAATTACTGGGAAAACGCGGATCCGGGCCATCGGCATCGCGTCGGTATCACGTCGGTATTGCGTCGGTGCCGGTGACGGCGAACGCACTGGTTAACGCGGCGCGCGTTGCCCGACCGCCTGTCAGGCGCGGTGATAGGGGCTGCCCGCCAGGATCGAGGCCGCGCGGTAAAGCTGCTCGGCCAGCATCACCCGCACCAGCATGTGCGGCCAGACCATCTTGCCGAAGGACAGGCTGAAATCCGCGCGCCGGCGCAGCGCGGGGTCAAGCCCATCGGCCCCGCCGATCACGAAGGCCACATCGCCGCGCCCCTCGTCGCGCCAGCGGGCCAGCAGATCGGCGAAGTCCGGCGAGGGCATCACCTTGCCGCGTTCATCCAGCACCGCGCAGAGCGCGCCGTTGGGCAGGCTGCGGTCCAGAAGCGCCGCCTCGGCGCCCATGCCGCCGCCCTTGCGGTCCTCGACCTCGTGCAGGTGAAGCGGGCCAAGCCCCAAGGCGCGGCCCGTTCTGTCGAATCGGGTCTGGTAATCGTCGATCAATGCGCGTTCAGGGCCGGTTTTCATCCGGCCCACCGCGCAGATATGGACGCGCATTCAGCTGTCGGCAGTGGCAGCGGCCCGCGTGGGCAGCCACATTTTCTCGAGCTGGTAGAAGTCGCGCACCTCGGGGCGGAACACATGGACGACAACGTCGCCCGTGTCGATCAGCACCCAGTCACCGGTTTCCTTGCCTTCGATCTTGCTGGAAACGCCGAACTCCTGCTTGAGGCGTTCCACCAGCTTTTCCGCGATCGACGAGACCTGACGCGATGACCGGCCCGAGCAGATCACCATGTAGTCGCACATGGCCGATTTGCCGCGCAGGTCGATCTGCACGACATCTTCCGCCTTGTCATCGTCAAGTGAGGCGAGGATGCGGTCAAGCTGTGCTTCGCTTGTCGCGTCCATCATGGGCGCCATGATCGGCCCCCTTTGTTCTGCGGCTCCAGCCGCATCAGCCGTAAAAGACAGGACATGGTCCTCCTTCGTTGCACACCGTAAAGCCCCGGTGCCGGGCATGATCCAAATCTAGCAACAGACGCGGGATATTTCAATGAATGCCTTGCAGGGCCGGGCCGGTCGGCCAAGCGGTGCCTGCGGGGGGCTTTCCGAAGTCAGTCCGAAGTCAGTCCGGGGGGCGGGGCGAGGGGGTCGCCGCCACCTTCGAGCCTTCGAGAAGTTTCACCTCGCGTTGCGGGAACGGGATCGAGATGCCGTTGTCGCGGAACGCGTCCCACAGCGCCAGGTAGACATTGCCCCGGATATTGGTCAGCCCGCCCGTCGGGTCGCGGATCCAGAAGCGCAGGATGTAATCCACGCTGCTGTCGCCGAAGCCCACGATATGGCAGACCGGCGGCTTGAAATCCAGCACACGGTCCACGCTCTTGGCGGCCTCGATGGCGATGCGCCGAACCATGTGGGGATCATCCGAATAGGCGGTGCCGAAATGGATATCCAGCCGCACATATTCATCCGAATGCGACCAGTTCACCACTTGCCCGGTGATCAGATCCTCGTTGGGAATGAGGTATTCACGGCCATCGCGGGTGGTGATCGACACGTAGCGCGCCCCAAGGCTGTTGATCCAGCCGAAGGTCTCGCCCAGGGAAATCACGTCGCCCGGCTTGATCGACCGATCCAGCAGCAGGATCACCCCCGACACCAGGTTCGACACCACCTTTTGCAGGCCGAAGCCAAGCCCCACGCCGATCGCACCCGACAGCACCGCAAGCCCGGTCAGGTCCACCCCCACGGCGCGCAGCCCGATGAAGAAGGCCGCGCCATAGAGGCTGACCTGCAAGAGCTTGACGGCCAGCACCTGCATCGAAGGCGAAATCTCGTCGTTGCGGCGGATCTGTGCGGCGGTCACCCGCGACACGAAGCGCGCCGCAAAGAGCAGGATGGCGACCACCGCGATCGCCTGCACCACCGTCCAGAGCGACAGGCGGATGCCTCCAAGCTGGATGGCGGCGCTGTCCAGCAGGCCGCGCGCCTCGTCGGTCAGGCCCAGAATGCCGAGCGTCACCCATGTCCAGGCGGCATAGCGCACCACGGCGCGCAGGAACCCGTTGAGGATGAAGCGGGTGATCACGGCGATCAGCAGCCATGCCAGCGCCAGCTGGCCCGCGATGTCCAGCAGGTAGGACCGGCTGGGCCATGTGGTCATCTGGAGCACGAAGACCAGCGGCCAGATCATCAGCACGAACAGGATCAGCCGCAGGCGCCGGTGCATCAGCACCAGAAAGCGCATCCGCCATTTGGGCCAGCCCTCGCGGCTGCGCATCCAGGCGTGCAGATAGGGGCCAAGCAGGCGTGCCAGCAGATGCGCGGCCACGAACAGGCCGATTGCGATCGCCACCTGATAGGTGTTCGAGGGTCGCATCAGGTGGCCCAGAAGGGTCTGGGCCTGATCCCAGAGACCCATCGCGATGTCCTGGGGCGCAGGAAGCGTTTCGGGTTCCATTCCCCCAAGACTGCCATGTCGGCGGGCCTGTCGGCAAGCCTGCTCTGGACAAGCCCCCCCAAGCGCGGTCATTTTCCCCCCGAACCAGATGGAGACATTGATGACCACCGCGCTTTTCACCCATGACGACTGCCTCGACCACCAGACCCCGGCGGGACATCCCGAACAGGTGGCGCGCCTGCGCCGGATCCTCGAGGCGCTGGAGGGGCGCGACCTGATGCGGCACGAGGCGCCGCTCGGGACCGAGGACGACCTGCGCCTGTGCCATCCGCAGGCCCATATCGACCGGGTGCGCACCGCCCTGCCCGATGAGGGGATCGTGCAGCTGGATGCCGATACATGGATGTCGCCCGGCTCGCTTCAGGCGGCGCTGCGCGGTGTGGGCGGGGCGCTGGCGGCGGTGGATGCGGTGCTGGGCGGGGCGGCGGGCAACGCCTTTGTCGCCACGCGCCCGCCGGGACATCACGCCGAAACCGCGCGCCCGATGGGGTTCTGCCTGTTCGGCACGGTGGCCATCGCCGCGCGGCACGCGATGGAGCGTCACGGGCTGGAGCGTGTCGCGGTGGTGGATTTCGACGTGCATCACGGCAATGGCACGCAGGATCTTCTGTGGTCCGAGGCGCGCAGCCTGTTCGTGTCGTCGCACCAGTCGCCGCTCTGGCCCGGCACCGGCACCCCCGATGAGACCGGCGCGCATGGCAATGTGCTGAACCTGCCGCTTGCGCCGCGCAGCGACGGCGCGGCGTTTCGTGCCGCCTATGAGCAACAGGTCTTTCCCGCGATCGACGCCTTCGCACCCGAGCTGATCCTGATCTCGGCGGGGTTCGATGCGCATCGCGACGACCCCCTGGCCGAGCTGAACCTGGGAGAGCCGGATTTCGAGTGGATCACCGGGCGGCTCTGCGATCTGGCGGAGGCCCATTGCGGCGGGCGCGTCGTGTCCTGCCTAGAAGGCGGCTATGACCTTGCGGCGCTGGCGTCGAGTGTCGCGGCGCATGTCGATGTGCTGATCGCGCGGGGGTGATGGCGGATGGCCGGGAGCGTGCGGGTGGCATTGGGCCTGCGGGTGGCCTTGGGCATGCGGGTGGCCTTGGGCATGCGGGTGGCTGTGGGCATGAGGACGGCCTTGCCCCGAACCGGGCGAAGTGCCACTGATAGCCCCCGATCCCTGTCCGTTTTGCGGGCCTCCTGAAAGGACGATATCATGCGCGCCGGTCTTGGGCTGTTGTGCCTTGCGTATGTTCTGAGCCAGTTTTTCCGGGCGTTTCTTGCCGTTCTGAGCCCCCTGCTCGAGCGTGATATCGGCGCGCGGCCCGATGATCTGGCCTTTGCCTCGGGGCTGTGGTTCCTGGCCTTCGCCGCGATGCAATTGCCGGTGGGCTGGGCGCTGGACAGGATCGGCCCGCGGCGCACCGCGTCGGTGCTGTTGCTGGTGGGCGGTGGCGGCGGGGCCGCGATCTTTGCGCTGGCGCAGGGGCCCGCGCATATCAACATCGCGATGCTGCTGATCGGGGTGGGCTGTTCGCCGGTGCTGATGGCGTCCTATTACATCTTCGCGCGGCAATTCCCGCCGGCGCGCTTCGCCACGCTGGCGGCGCTGATGCTGGGGGTGGGGTCGGTGGGGAACCTCGTGGCCTCCTACCCGATGGCGCTGGCCGCCGAGACGATCGGCTGGCGCGCGGCGCTTGGCGGGCTGGCCGGGCTGTCGGCGGCGGTGGCGGTGGGGCTTTTGGGGCTGGTGCGCGATCCGCCCGCGGCCGAAGGCGACACGCGCGGCTCGATCCTGGATCTGCTGCGGATGCCGGCGCTATGGGCGATCTTTCCGCTGATGTTCGTGGGCTATGCGCCTTCGGCTGCGGTGCGGGGCCTGTGGATGGGTCCCTACCTGGGCGATGTCTTTGCGCTGAGCACGGCGCAGATCGGGACCGCGACGCTGGTGATGGGCGTGGCGATGATCTGCGGGACGCTGTGCTATGGTCCGCTGGATCGCATCTTCGGGACCCATAAATGGGTGATCTTCACCGGCAACCTTCTGGCGGCGGGGGCGGCGCTGGCGTTGGCGGCGACGGTGGGGCAGGGAGTGGCGCTGTCGATCGCGCTCTGTGCCGCGATGGGGTTCTTCGGCGCCTCCTTCCCGGTGCTGATCGCCCATGCGCGCACCTTCTTTCCGGCGCATCTGGCGGGGCGGGGTGTCACGCTGCTGAACCTTTTCGGGATCGGCGGCGTGGGGGTGGCGCAATTCGTCACGGGGCCGGTCCATGCGGCGGGTCAGGCCACGGGCGATCCGGTGGCGGGCTATGTGCTGCTGTTCGGGTTTTTCGGCCTCGTGCATCTGACCGGCACGCTGATCTACCTGGCCAGCCGCGACAACCGGGGCTGACGCGTCCCCCCTTTCAATCACCCGGCGAAGCGTATATGTCCCCGGCTCCGAAACCTCTTGTGAATCCGGAGATTGAAAAATGGGGTACAAGGTCGTCGTCGTGGGCGCCACGGGCAATGTGGGCCGCGAAATGCTGAACATCCTGGCCGAGCGCCAGTTCCCTGTGGACGAGATCGCGGCCCTTGCCTCGCGCCGTTCGCTCGGAACCGAGGTGAGCTTCGGCGACCAGACCCTCAAGACCAGGGATCTCGACGCGTTCGATTTCACCGGCTGGGATATCGCTCTGTTCGCCATCGGCTCGGACGCCACCAAGATCCATGCCCCCAAGGCCGCTGCGGCGGGCTGCGTGGTGATCGACAACTCGTCGCTCTATCGCTATGACCCGGACGTGCCGCTGGTCGTCCCCGAGGTCAATCCCGAGGCGGTGGACGGCTATGCCAAGAAGAACATCATCGCCAACCCCAACTGCTCGACCGCGCAGATGGTCGTGGCCCTCAAGCCGCTGCATGACCGTGCGCGCATCAAGCGCGTGGTGGTCAGCACCTACCAGTCGGTGTCCGGGGCCGGCAAGGATGGCATCGACGAGCTGTGGGACCAGACCAAGGCGGTCTACAATCCCACCTCCGAGGTGCCGCCCAAGACATTCCAGAAGCAGATCGCCTTCAACGTCATTCCGCATATCGACGTCTTCATGGAAGACGGCTCGACCAAGGAAGAATGGAAGATGGTCGCCGAGACCAAGAAGATCGTCGACCCCTCGATCAAGGTCACGGCAACCTGCGTGCGCGTGCCGGTCTTCGTCGGCCATTCCGAGGCGATCAACCTGGAGTTCGAAGAATTCCTCGATGAGGACGAGGCGCGCGAGATCCTGCGCGAGGCGCCCGGGATCATGGTGATCGACAAGCGTGAAAGCGGCGGCTACGTGACGCCGGTGGAATGCGTCGGCGATTTCGCCACCTTCATCAGCCGGATCCGTCAGGACGCCACGATCGAGAACGGTCTCAACCTGTGGTGCGTCAGTGACAACCTGCGCAAGGGCGCGGCCCTCAACGCGGTGCAGATCGCCGAGACGCTTGGCAAGCGGGTGCTGAAAAAGGGCTGATCCTCAGCACGGTTCGATCACGTCGATATCGGTATCGGGCGTCCCGTCGGGGGCGCCCGTTTCGGTTTGTGCGGTTTGGTGCGGCGCGGTGCCTGTGGGGGGCGGCAGGTGCCGGGCGGTCAGGTGGCTGTGCGGGTGTTCGGGGAACGGCGCGCCGAAGCGGCGCATCAGCCGCGCATAGCTGAACCCCAGTTCGGACGCCTTGCAGATGCGCCGGTCGCCCGGCCAGTCCTGCAGGGCCAGCCCGCCGCCCGAGGCGCGCAGGACATAGCCCTTGGCGCGCAGCCGCGCCTGCAGGTCGTCCCAGCCCGTCGCATGGGCCAGATCCTCTGCGAGGCGGGCCCGCAAGGGGGCGACAAGCCGTTCATCCGCCCTGATGGGCGGCCTCGCATGGGCGCGGGTGATTTCACGCGCCAGAAGATCGCGCACCAGTTGCCCCACCGTGATATCGCGCCGCCGTGCCAGCGCGCTGGCCGCGCGCAGCATGTCGACATGCATTTTCATCTCGATCCGTTCCAGCATGGCACCTCGTCCCGCCTGATCCCGCCAGATTGCCGCATCATGGTTAGCAAAGCGTGAATCCGCGCGCCCGGCCAGAGCGCCCTTGCCATCCGCCGCCATGCGAGGGGATAGTCGGCTGTGGTTCCCAGTGATCGCCAGACCCCGAGGAGGTGTCCCATGCGCGCCCTTGCCTGCCTGCTTCTACTCGTGCCCGCCCTTGCCTGGGCGGAGGACATCCCCGTCACCAGCCGCGTGGCCGATGTCACGCTCTATCCGCAAGGGGGCACCGTCGCCCGCAAGGCCGATTTCACCGCGCCACAGGGCCGCCACCGGCTGATCCTCACCGATCTGCCGGCCACTGTGCCGCTGTCGTCGGTGCGTGTGCTGGTCGAGGGCGCACAGCTTGACGATATCGCGCTGCGCGACGATTACGTGCCGCCCCGCAGCGCCGAGGAAACCGCCGCGCTTCAGGCCGCCCGCGCCGAGGTGGCACGGCGGGAGGCCGCCCTGCGCGAGGCCGAGGCCGGGGTCGCCGCGATCCGGCTCGAGGAAGAGGCGGCCAAGGCGCGCGTGGCCTTCCTCGATCAGCTGGGCACCTCCCCGGCGCTGGCCGGAATGGACCCCGCCGCGCTGCGCGATCTGGTGGCCATGATCGGCCAGGAAGGGCTTGCCGCCCGGCAGGCCGCGCTTGGCGCGCGGCAGCGCGCCGATACGGCGGATCGCGGGCTTGATGATCTGCGCCGCGCGCTCGAGGAGGCGCGCGCCGCCCTGCGCGCGCTGGTGCCCGAGGATGCCCCCCGCGCCCTTCTGGCGGTTGCGATCACCGCCGATGCCGACACCCAAGGCGTGCTGCGGGTGGTCTACACGGTGCCCGATGCGGGATGGCAGCCGGTCTATGATTTCCGGCTTGATCGGGACGCCGCGCGCCTGAGCATCGCGCGCGGCGCCTTCCTGCACCAATCCACCGGCGAGAACTGGCAGGATGTGGCGTTGACCCTGTCCACGTCCCGCCCCTCGGAGCAGACGGCCCCTTCCGAGATATGGCCGTGGCTGCGGCGGGTCTTCGATCCCGATCAGATGCAGCCCAAGACCCTGTCGCGCGCCGCCGAGGCCGCGCTGGACGGTGCGGCGCCGATGTCGGAGCCGGCCATGGTCTCGCAGGCCGCGCCCGAGTTCGACGGGCTGTCGGTGCGCTATATCCATCCCGGCACGGTCTCGGTCGCTTCGGGGGCCGACCGGGTGCGTGTGGCCCTCGGGCTGACCGAGCGGCCCGCCGATCCGGTCGCCCGTGCGGTGCCGCTTCTGGATGACCGCGCCTTCCTGGTGGCGGGGTTCACCAATGACCCGCGCCAGGTGATCCTGCCCACCGACGAGGCGCGGTTTCATCTTGGCGATCGGTTCGTGGGCCAGCGCCCGATCGGGATGATCGCGGCGGGCGCCGAGGCCGAGCTGTCCTTCGGGCCGATCGACGGGGTGCAGCTGACCCGGGTGATCCCGTCGCGCGAAGAGGGCGGGCGCGGGGTGTTCACCGCCTCGAACGCGCTGGAGGAACGCGTGCGGATCGAGATCGCGAACCTGACCTCGGATGCCTGGCCGCTGCGCGTGCTCGACCGGGTGCCCTATTCCGAGCAACAGGAGCTCGAGATCGAGTGGCGTGCCACGCCGCGCCCCGATGCGCAGGATGTGGACGACAAGCGCGGGGTGCTGGAATGGTCCTTCGATCTTGCGCCCGGCGCCACGCAGGAGATCACGCTGGACTACACGCTGGAATGGCCCGAGGGCAAGCTTCTGCGCTGATCCCCCGCGCCCTTGCAACACCATGCCCGAAAGGATCGCCCGATGATGACCGAAGACCGCCTGCGCGCGCTTCATGGCACCGTCAGCCCGCGTCAGATCGGAACGAAACCGCCGGTATTGGGGCTGTATTGCTCGACCCCGCCTTCGCCGATCTCGTGCCACAGGCCGTGCAGGGTGAGTGTGCCCGCCTTCACCGCCTCGGCCACGAAGGGGAAGGTCATCAGGTTTTCCAGCGACACGACAACCGCCTCTTTCTCCAGCGCGCTGCGCTGCTGGCCTTCGTCGGCGATGTCCTTGACCCGTTCATAGCCCGGTCGCAGGATATCCATCCAGCGGCCCACGAAGCTGGATTTCGCCTCCAGTGCCGGGGCCTTGCCGGTGCACATGTCCAGGCACCCCTGCACGCCGCCGCAATTGGAATGGCCCATCACGATCACATGCGCTACCTTCAGCGCGGTGACCGCGTATTCCACCGCCGCCGAGGTGCCGTGCTGCTGCCCGTCGGGTTTGTGCGGCGGCACCAGGTTGGCGATATTGCGGTGGATGAAGAACTCGCCCTGGTCCGCGCCGAAGATCGAGGTGACATGCACCCGGCTGTCACAGCACGAGATCATCATCGCGCGGGGGTGCTGGCCATCTGCCGCCAGCCGGCGATACCACGCCTGGTTCTCGGCATAGGCGGTCGCCTTCCAGCCATGGTAGCGGTGCACCAGATAGGTGGGCAGGGGGCGGGCATGTTCCATAGTCGTCTCTCGGATTTGGGTATTGCAGGCCGTGATAGTGGCAATTCGCCGCGAATTCGAGAGAGAATATCGCGTGGGCTAAAGCATTTGGGAACCTTGGTCCGTCATTTTGCCCGGTGTCGCGTGGGGCGATGCAAGACCGGGGTGAGACTTTGGAACATGTGACCGTACTGAAACAGGCCGAAACCGTGCGACTGGATTGCGACCGGCTGGACATGCTCGTGTCCCAACTGGGCGAAGCGGCGGCTGAAAACGTGATCTGCCGCGCACTCGAGGAAGTCGCCGTGCGGCTGTCGCATGCGCAACGCTGCCACCGCGAAGGGCGCCTGTCCGACATGCGCCGCTCGGTGCGCAGCCTGATCGCGATCTCCGACCAGATCGGCATGGGCACGCTGGCGCGTGTCGCGGGCCATGTCACGGCCTGTATCGATGAGGGCGATCCCGTCGCCCTGTCCGCGACGCTGGCGCGGCTGATGCGGATCGGCGAAAGCTGCATCGGTGAAATGTGGGATATCCGCGATCTGACCATATGACCGCTTGCAGGTGGCGACAGGGCGGATAGGCTGGCGGCGAAAGACCGAAACGACAAAGGGACGCCCCCATGGACCTGACATTCGCCCCCGCCGATGCGGCGGCCATTCCCCTGCATGTGATCGCGCAGGGCGGGCTTGACGATTGGCTGGCGGGCCAGCCCGACACGGTCGCCAACTGGGTGCGCACCACCGGGTTCGCCGCACAGCTTGGTGGCGTGGCCCTGATCCCCGATGCGCAGGGCGGCATCGCCATGGCGCTTGCGGGCTACGGCACGCCCGAGACGCGGGCGCGCGGCCGGTTTCACCTTGCCGCCGCCGCCGCACAGCTTCCCGAAGGCGCCTATGCGCTGCACGGGCTGGACCCCGCGCGCGCCGCCGAGGAGACGCTTGGCTGGCTCCTGTCGCAGTACAGCTTCGACCGCTACCACGAGCAAAAGCGCACGAAAGCGCGGCTGATCGCCCCCGCAGGCGTCGATGCCGCCCGGATCGAAACCATCGCCGCCGGCGAGGCGCTGACCCGCGATCTCATCAACATCCCGGCCTCGGACATGGGACCGGAAGAGCTGGAAGGCGCCTGCGCCACGCTGGCCACCCGGAATGGCGCATCGATCGAGGTGATCCGGGGCGATGCCCTGCTGGATCGGAACTTCCCGATGATCCACACGGTGGGCCGTGCCTCGGTGCGGGCGCCCCGGCTGATCGACATGCGGTGGGGCGCAAGCGGCCCCAGGCTCACATTGGTGGGCAAGGGCGTGTGCTTCGACACCGGCGGGCTGAACCTCAAGCCCGGCTCCAGCATGGGCTTGATGAAAAAGGACATGGGCGGGGCGGCCAACGTGCTGGGACTGGCGCAGATGATCATGGATCTGGGCCTGCCCCTGCAATTGCGGGTGCTGGTCCCGGCGGTGGAAAATGCCGTGTCGGGCAGCGCCTTCCGGCCCGGCGATATCCTGACCGCGCGCAACGGCCTGACGGTCGAGATCAACAACACCGATGCCGAAGGCCGCCTTGTGCTGGCCGATGCCCTGTCCTTCGCCGCCGAGGAGACGCCCGATCTCATGGTGTCCATGGCCACCCTCACCGGGGCGGCCCGCGTGGCTGTCGGCCCCGATCTGTCACCCTATTTCACCGATGACGCGGCGCTGTCGCAGGCCCTTGATCAGGCGGCGGCGCAGGTGGCCGATCCGGTCTGGCGGCTGCCCTTCCACACGCCCTACGAGGCGATGATCGAACCGGGCATCGCCGATCTGGACAATGCGCCCTCGGGCGGGTTTGCCGGGGCGATCACGGCGGCGCTGTTCCTGCGCCGCTTCGCCGGGACCGGGCGCTATGCGCATTTCGACATCTACGGATGGAACGGCACGCCCACGCCCGCGCGCCCCAAGGGCGGTGCCGGGATGGGTACGCGCGCCCTGCTTGCCGCGCTGCCGGACGTGCTCGGGCTGTGACCGACCGCCGGCGCCTCCATGCCAACGGGCGGGTTGCCGACGCGGCCCTTGTCGGCCAGGTCGAGGCCGATCTTTTCGTCGAAGGCGAGGATCGTCAGGTGATCCGGCCCACCGCCGCGATCCTCGATGCGCCGGGCGGCGCGCGGATGCGTGAACTGGTCTATGGCGACGGTGTCCGCCAGCTCGAAGACAGGGATGGCCACGTGTTCGGCTATGCTTTGCGCGATGGCTATGCCGGCTATATCGCAAGCGCGGCGCTGGCCCGCCCGTCGCATCCCGTCACGCATGTGGTGTCGGTGCGGATGACGCAGGCGCTCGATGCTGCTGATTTCAAGACCGGGGCCGAGTGCCTGGCGCTCGGCCTTGGTGCGCGGGTCCATGTCTCGGGGCAAGACGGGCGCTGGTCGCGGATCGTGACGCCGCAAGGGGCGCTTCATGTGCCGCGCGTGCATCTGCGCCCGGTGGACCGGCCCGAGGACGACCCGGTCAGCGTTGCCGAACAATTGATCGGCACACCCTATCTTTGGGGCGGCAATTCGGCCATGGGCATCGATTGTTCGGGGCTGGTGCAACTGGCCTGCCTGGCCTGCGGCATCGCCTGCCCCGGCGACAGCGACATGCAGGCCGCCGAACTGGGCCAGCCGCTGCCCGAGGATGCGCCCCTGCGGCGCGGCGACCTGCTGTTCTGGAAAGGCCATGTCGGCTGGGTGGCGGATGCCGGCACGCTCCTGCATGCCAACGCCCATCACATGGCCGTGGCACAAGAGCCGCTGGCACAGGCCATCGACAGGATCGCGGCGCAGGGCGACGGCCCGGTGACCGCGCGCAAACGACTTGGAGGATCATGATGTCGGACGCATTCTTTCACCCGGTTTCCGGGTTCGACCTGCCCCGCTTTGCCGGGGTGCCCACCTTCATGCGGCTGCCGCATGTGGCGCCGGGGCATGACCGTTTTTCGGATGTGGATATCGGCCTGATCGGCGTGCCGTGGGATTCGGGGACCACCAACCGTCCCGGTCCGCGTCACGGCCCCCGGCAGCTGCGCGATGCCTCGACGATGATCCGCGCACAGCACCCTACCAGCGGGATGCGCCCGTTCGAGACGGTGAACTGCGCCGACCTGGGCGATGTCGGGCCGAACCCCGCCGATATCATCGACTCGATGAGCCGGATCACTGCCTTCTACGACGGGGTCAAATCCGCCGGGATCACCCCGATGACGGCGGGCGGCGATCACCTCTCGTCGCTGCCGATCCTGCGCGCGCTTGCCAAGGATGCGCCCCTCGGGATGGTGCATTTCGACAGCCACACGGATCTCTTCCATTCCTATTTCGGCGGCACGATGTACACCCACGGGACCCCCTTCCGCCGCGCGGTGGAAGAGGGGCTGCTGGATCCCCGGCGCGTGGTCCAGATCGGCCTGCGCGGCACGATGTATGACACCGAAGATCGCGACTTCGCCGCCGCCAACGGCATCCGCCTGATCCTGATCGAAGAGTTTCACGCCCGCGGCGTCGAGGATGTCATGGCCGAAGCCCGCGAGATCGTGGGGAAAGGCGCCACCTATGTGAGCTACGATATCGATTTCGTCGATCCCACCTTCGCGCCCGGCACCGGCACCCCCGAGGTGGGCGGGCCGAATTCCTACCAGGCGTTGCAGGTGGTCCGCGAACTCGAAGGGCTCGATATCGTCGGCGCCGACATGGTCGAGGTGTCCCCGCCCTTCGATGCCTCGGGCGGCACGGCGTTCCTCGGGGTGTCGATCATGTTCGAGCTGATGTGCGTGATGGCGGGGCGCATCGCCGCCTCCCGCTAGGCCGGGGGCGCAGGGCAGGGCGCCTCAGGCGCCCGCCAGCCGCACCAGCACCACCGCCGCCCCGCCGATATGGGCCAGCGTGATCGCGACCGACAGGCCGTGCAGCCATTTGAACCGGCGGGTTTCCCCGGCATCGGTGGCGGCATTGATCGCCGGCATCAGGATCTGCCTTGCATAGACCGTGCTCAGGGCGATCCCCGCCATGATCCCGGCACCCAGAAGATCGTTCAGCGCCAGCAGCACCATGGCCAGCGTCGCGCAGGCCAGCACGAACAGGTAGAAATGCGGAAAGGCCCTGCGGATCAGCGGCCCCGCCGTCTCGGTCGGCAGGGCGCTGAAGACGAAGGCGGCGAAGCCGAAGGCATAAAGCACCATGCCGCCGAACAGCAATGCGGTGATCAGAAGGGCGGCGATGTCCATCCGGTGTCCTTTGTGCGGGTGTCGCCGGGGACATAGGTCAGGTGCTTGGGCCTTCCAGGGGCCGCGTCACTCCACCGCGCGGATCAGCTTGCGCTCCAGCACGCGCAGCACGGTGCGCAGGTCATGTCCGCGCTTGAGCACCTGCCCATCCATGCCGATCACCGCGTATTGCCCCTGCCGGTTGCGCAGGCGCGGGCGCTTTTCGATGCGATAGAGCGGGTGTTCGGCGGTTCTGCGAAAGACGGAAAAGACAGCCACGTCGCGCAGGCAGGAAATGCCATAGTCGCGCCATTCCCCGGCGGCGACCATACGGCCGTAAACCGACAGGATCACGCTCAGCTCCGTGCGGTGGAAAGCCACCGGTTCCGGGGCGCCGCGGGCCGGAAACTGGGAAGGCGATTGAAACGTCATGACCCAGAGTTGCGCCGCGCCGCGCGCAAATCAAGACAATTCGTGCACGCCGCCCGACAGGATTTTTTTCGCAGAAAAAAACCAGCCTAGAAAATTCGCGAATTTTCTAGGCCCCCGACCCGGCGATCAGGCGAAACGGCCATGACAGAACCAGCCCGAACTCAACGCCGCGCCATGGGCGTAGAACAGCCACAGCCGGTCGCCCTTCGCAGTCGTCACCTGCCAGTAATCGCGCACGCCGCTGCGCCAGTCCGGTTCGTCCAGCCACCATTCGGGGGCGATGCGTTCCGGGCCCTTGGCGCAGGCCAGCTCATGCCCGCGTCCGCGCCAGCGAAACCTGCCCGGCGGGCTGGGGTGATCGGGCGCCATCACCGGTTCGGGCCGCCACATCATCAACGGGCGCGGCACGGGCGGCGCGGGCCAGCCTGTCGCCGGCTCCGACCAGGCGGCCGCCAGCACCTGCGCGGTCTTCTCCGGGATATGGCTGCTGGCGGGATGACGCCGGGTGATCGCCTCAAGGCCGATCCGCCCGCCGATCCGGCCCATCAGGTCGTCCAGCCCGGTGTCGCCCGCCATCCGCGCCCGCGCCGCCTCGGTCGCGCCGATATGGCCGGTGACGGTACGGGCGTGCACCGGTTCGGTCTGCACCGCCTCCAGGCGCAGCATGTCGATGCCGAAGCCCGGGTCGATCCCGTCCAGCTTCATCTCCAGAAGCGGGCGGATGCGTTCGGGTGCCTGCGCCGCGCGCGCCAGGCCCAGCTCGATGCTCTGCACCGTCTCGTCCACCCGCCAGGCCTGCAGCCGGACGCGGCGCGCACCTTGCCCCCTGTCGCGCAGCCGCTCGCACAGGCGCGGCAGCAACCTGTCCAGCGCGGCCAGGATATCCTCGGTCCTCCCGATCGGCTCGGGCAGGGTCAACCGTGTGGCGAAATGCGGCGTCTCGCGCTGCGGCGAGACGGGTTCCGGCACCGCGCCGAGCGCCTGGTCCAGCCGCAGCACCAGCCCCCGGCCGAACCGCCGCGCCAGCGGCGCACGCGGCTGGCCCGTCAGATCGCCCACCCGGCGCAGCCCCAGCCGGCCCAGTTGCGCCACCGTCTCCGGGTCCAGCCGCAGGGCCGCCACCGGCAGGTCGGCCAGCGCGCCATGGGTCTGCCCCGGGGGCGCGATGCGCCCTGCCGTGCCCCTGTCGCCCTGCGCCGCCGGCGCTGTGCCGCCGCGCTCCCAGGGGCGGCGTTTCGCGGCGCGCGACCGGGTGGCGCGCGCCTCCTGGTCGATGGCATCGCCCGACCGCTCATGCCCCGGCGCATGGCCCGCATACCGCGCCAGCGCCCAGGCCGCGCCCACCGTGTCGGCCAGCCCGCAGCGGGCCGTCAGGCCAAAGCCCCCCGCCTCCTGTGCCAGCCGCTCCATCAGGGCCGTCTCGCCGCCGAAAAGATGCGCGCAGCCGGTGATATCAAGCGCCAGCCCGTCCGCGCCCTCTATCGCCACCCAGGGCGAGAAGTGCCGCGCCCATCGCAGCAGCGCCTGCAGGAACGCGGCCTCGGCCTGGGCGTTGCGGGCCCGTGTCACCAGCCCCGCGCACATGGCATGGGCATCGCGCAACGGCTGGCCCGGGCGCAGCCCCGCCGCACCGGCCGCCGCCGACAGCGATGACAGGATCTGCGTCTGCCCGGTCTGGTCGACCACGGCAAAGGGCAGGTCATGGCCCGCCCCGAGCCGGCGCAACAGGCGCTCGGCTCCGAGGCGGGGAAACCAGACGGACAGGATGCGACGGGCGGGCATGGCAGCTTTTGTTCACTATTTGTTCCAAATCTATGCCGCCCGCTGTCCCGAGTCGAGTCCCCATGCACCCCGCCGCATCGCGTCGGGTGCGGCCCCTTCCCTGTCGCTGTCATCATTGAAACCCGGCGCGCTTTGCCGCAAGGTTCCCCCGAACCGGAACGGGAGGACATCCGAATGCGTACCACAGCCGCTGTTGCCGTCGAAGCGGGCAAACCGCTCGAGATCATGGAGGTGAACCTCGAGGGCCCCAAGGCCGGCGAAGTCCTGGTCGAGGTCAAGGCCACGGGCCTGTGCCACACCGACGATTTCACACTCTCGGGCGCCGATCCCGAAGGGCTCTTTCCCGCGATCCTCGGCCATGAAGGCGCCGGCGTCGTGGTCGAGGTCGGCCCCGGCGTCACCAGCCTCGAGGTGGGCGATCACGTGATTCCGCTCTACACGCCGGAATGCCGCGAATGCGAGTATTGCCTCAACCCCAAGACCAACCTGTGCCAGTCGATCCGCGCCACCCAGGGGCAGGGGCTGATGCCCGACGGCACCTCGCGCTTTTCCATGCTCGATGGCACGCCGATCCTGCATTACATGGGCTGCTCGACCTTCGCCAACCATACGGTGCTGCCGGAAATCGCGCTGGCCAAGGTGCGCCGTGACGCGCCCTTCGACAAGATCTGCTATATCGGCTGCGGCGTCACCACCGGCATCGGTGCCGTCATCAACACCGCCAAGGTGGAAATCGGCAGCCGCGCCATCGTCTTCGGCCTGGGCGGCATCGGCCTCAACGTGATCCAGGGGCTGCGCCTTGCGGGCGCCGACCAGATCGTCGGCGTCGATCTCAACCCCGGCAAGGTCGAGATGGCCACCCGCTTCGGCATGACCGATTTCGTCAACCCGACCGAGGTCGAAGGCGACCTGGTGGCGCATCTCGTGGCGCTGACCGGCGGCGGCGGCGATTATACCTTCGATGCCACCGGCAATGTCGGCGTGATGCGCACGGCGCTCGAATCTGCGCACAAGGGCTGGGGCGAATCGATCATCATCGGCGTGGCCCCCGCCGGTGCCGAGATCTCGACCCGCCCGTTCCAGTTGGTCACCGGCCGCGTCTGGAAAGGCACCGCCTTCGGTGGCGCGCGCGGGCGCACGGATGTGCCGAAGATCGTCGACTGGTACATGGACGGCAAGATCGAGATCGATCCGATGATCACCCATACGCTCAAGCTCGACGAGATCAACAAGGGCTTCGACATGATGCATGCGGGCGAATCGATCCGCAGTGTCGTGGTCTACTGACCTCGCCCGGATACCTCTCCGGCCCCGCCCGTCCGATCCGGTCGGGGCCGCCCCCCCCCCAACCGGCCCCCGCCCAGACGCTTGTGCACGGTCGCACCTTGCATCCTCCGCGCCGCCCGTTACCTCTTGATGCAACCGGCCGCACGGCCCGCCCTTCGGAAGGATGCAGAACATGAGCGACACCAACAGCTACACCCCCCCCAAGGTCTGGACATGGGAGGCGCAATCAGGCGGCCGCTTCGCCTCGATCAACCGCCCCATCGCGGGTCCCACCCATGAAAAGGACCTGCCGGTGGGCGCGCATCCCTTCCAGCTCTACTCGATGGGCACGCCCAATGGCGTCAAGGTCACCGTGATGTTCGAAGAGCTTCTGGCCGCCGGCCATGACGCCGAATATGACGCCTGGCTCATCCGCATCACCGAAGGCGACCAGTTCTCCAGCGGCTTCGTCGAGATCAACCCCAATTCCAAGATCCCCGCGCTGCTGGATCGCACCGGGGACGCCCCGCTTCGGGTGTTCGAATCTGGCGCGATCCTGATGCACCTGGCCGAGAAGTTCGGCGCCTTCCTGCCCGCCTCGGGGCCCGCCCGCACCGAGGTCCTGAACTGGCTGTTCTGGCAGATGGGCAGCGCGCCCTACCTGGGCGGCGGCTTCGGGCATTTCTACCAATACGCGCCCGAGAAATGGCAATATCCGATCGACCGTTTCACCATGGAAACCAAGCGCCAGCTCGATGTGCTCGATCGCCAGCTGGCCGAGCGCCCCTTCATCGCCGGTGATGACTATTCCATCGCCGACATGGCGATCTGGCCCTGGTATGGCAACTTGGTGCTGGGGCGCCAATATGGCGACGCGGCCACCTTCCTCGAGGCCGACAGCTATGAAAACCTGATGGCCTGGGCGCAAAAGCTCGATGCCCGCCCCGCGGTGCAGCGCGGCCGCATGGTCAACCGCACCAGCGGCGCCCCGCATGAGCAATTGCTGGAACGTCACGCCGCGTCGGATTTCGACACCCGCACCCAGGACAAGATCGGCACGCCCGACTGATCCGCACCCGCAAGGGACACGCCATGTCAGACCGAACGCCCCTTCTCGCCGTCCTGATCGACGCCGACAACACCTCGCCGAAATGGACCCGTGCGATCTTCGAAGAGATCGCCGCCATCGGCGAGGCCAGCGTGCGCCGCTGCTATGGCGATTTCTCGTCCCAGCAAATGAGCGGATGGAACAAGGTGCAGGCCGAATTCGGCCTGGTGCCGCATCACCAGCCGGCCAATACCGTGGGCAAGAACGCCTCGGATATCGCGCTGGTGATCGACGCGATGGACCTGATGCATTCGGGCCGCTTCGACGGGTTCGTCCTGGTCAGCTCGGACAGCGATTTCACCCGGCTCGCCAGCCGCATCCGCGAACAGGGGCTCGAGGTCTACGGCATCGGCGCCCGCAAGACCCCCGAGGCGTTCCGCAAGGCCTGCAAACGCTTCATCTACCTTGAAAACCTCGGCGATGACGGGGCGCAGACCCCCGCGCCCAGTTCCGGCAAGAACCTCACCGAGGCGCGCGACCTGCTGTTTCGCGCCATGGACAGCATCGATCAGGGCAGCGACTGGTACGCGCTCGGCCGGCTGGGCCAGCAGGTGACCGCCGCCAATCCCGATTTCGACACCCGAACCTACGGGCACCGCAAGCTCAGCGATCTGGTGTCGGCGATCAAGGTCCTGGAAACCCGCCGCGAGGGCAATCACCTCTACGTGCGCCGGGTCGACTGACCGGCGGCTTCTTCTGGCCGGAAATATCCCGGGGGAGTCGTTGAAATCCCCTTCGGATTTCAACGGCGGGGGCTGGCCCCCTCCCCGGTCAGCTCCCGCCTTGGTCAGCCCCGGCCTTTATCAACCCCGGGCTTTATCAGCCCTGTGTCAGTTCATCAGCCCGGCATGGCGCAGCGCGTCATCCACCAGCGCGCGGGTCGGGTCGGTCAGCCCCACCAGCGGCGAGCGCACCTCTTCGCTGCACAGCCCCAGCCGTGACATGGCGTATTTCGCGCCCACCAGCCCCGGCTCGGTGAAGATCGCCTGGTGCAGCGGCATCAGCCGGTCCTGCAGCTCCAGCGCGGTGGCATAATCGCCCGCCAGCGTCGCCTCCTGCACCTGCGCCACCAGCTTCGGCGCCACGTTGGCCGTGACCGAGATCACCCCCTGGCCGCCCTGCGCGTTGAAGCCATGCGCCGTTGCATCCTCGCCCGAGATCTGCGCGAAATCCGGCCCGCAGGTGATGCGCTGCTGGCTCACGCGGGCCAGGTCGCCGGTGGCGTCCTTGACGCCCACGATCCTCGGCAGGCGGGCCAGCTGCCCCATGGTCTCGGGCGTCATGTCCACGACCGACCGGCCGGGGATGTTGTAGATGATGATCGGCAGCTCGCAGCAATCGTGCAGGGCCGTGAAATGCGCGATCAGCCCGGCTTGCGTGGGCTTGTTGTAATAGGGCGTGACCACCAGCGCCGCATCGGCGCCGACCTTGTGGGCGTGCTGCATGAAGCGGATCGATTCCAGCGTGTTGTTGCTGCCTGCGCCCGCGATCACCGGCACCCGGCCCGCGACGGCGCGCACCACTTCCTCGACCACGGTTTCATGCTCTTCATGGGTCAGCGTCGGGCTTTCGCCCGTGGTGCCCACCGGAACCAGCCCGTGGCTGCCCTCGCCGATATGCCATTCGACAAGTTTTTTCAGCGTGTCCAGATCCAGCGCGCCGTTCTTGAACGGCGTGACCAGGGCAGGAAAAGATCCTTTGAACATGACACGCTCCTTTTGTTTCCATCGTTCCTCGGGGCCATCCGCCCCCCGACCGGCCCGGGTCCGCGCGCCGTCCCGGCAAGGGACCGCCAGACTGCCGAGTTTGTGAATGGACGGCAGCATCGCGTGGGCTTAGGCTGGCGCTGTCTATCCTTCGCCTTTGCGGGAAATGCAAGTGATGTTGCGCGTTCTTTGCCTTGTTCTGGGGCTGGCCGGTCTTGCCGCGCCGGCCCTTGCCGCCGATCCGCGGCCTGCCGCGCCGCGCCCGCTGGCCAGCGCCCTTCACGCGATGGAGGGCGGACGATGGGACGTGGCCGCGCGCCTGGCCACCCGCGACGGTCCCGCCGCCGAGGTGCTGATCGAATGGTATCGCCTCAGCGCCGGGCGCGGCACGCCCGCCGAGGTGCTGGCGTTCCTGGCCGCCTATCCCGATTGGCCCGGCCTCGACTACCTGCGCCGCCAGTCCGAAGAGACGCTGGCCGAGACCGGTACCGACGCCCAGATCCTGCAATTCTTCTCCGGGGGCGCGCTGCCCCAGACCGGCGCGGGGGCGCTGGCCCATGCGCGCGCGCTGATGAAACAGGATCGTATTGGCGAGGCCGAGGCGACGCTGGCGCTGGCCTGGCTGACCATGGATCTCACCGACGACGAACACGACGCCTTCATCGCCGCCCACGGCCCCCTCTTGGCGCAGCACCACGACACCCGGCTCGACATGGCGCTGTGGCGTGGCCTGCGCGATGTGCGCAAGATGCTGCCCCTCGTATCCGGGCCGCGCGCCCAGGTCGCCCGCCTGCGCGCTGGTATCCAGGACGGCACAAACGATGCCTCGGACATTCCCGAAGCGCTGCGCGATGACCCGCTCCTGACCCATGCGCTCTTCATGCGCCATCTCGATCGCGGCCAATCCGAAGAGGCCATCGCCGTCATCCTCAAGCAGAGCCGGGCCGAAAAAGGCCTGGGCGAGCCTGGCCAATGGGCCGGCTGGCGGCGCTACCTGGCGCGCGCGCAGATGCGCGACGACAATCCCCAGACCGCCTATGCGCTGGCCGCGCAGCACGGGCTTGTCAGCGGGGCGTCCTATGCCGACCTGGAATGGCTGTCGGGCTATCTGGCGATGACCTACCTTGGCGATCCGGCACTGGCGCTCGATCATTTCCAGCGGTTTCGCGCTGCGGTGGACACGCCGATCTCGCTTGGCCGGGCGGGGTACTGGATCGGCCGCGCCCAGGAGGCGCTCGGCGATCCCGAAGCCGCGCAGATCGCCTATCGTCAGGGGGCCGAGCATCAGACCAGCTTCTATGGGCTGCTGGCTGCCGAAAAGGGCGGCGTGCACTCGGATCCCGCCCTTGCCGGGGCGCAGGACTGGCCCGATTGGCGGCAGGCCGCCTTCGTGCAGACCCCGCTTTACAAGGCCGCCGTGCTGGCGCTGGCGGCGAACGAGTTGAACCTGGCCGAGCGTCTCTTCGTGCAGCTTTCGACCACGCAGGACAGGCAGGGTCTGGGCCAGATGGGCGACATGCTGGCGGCCCTCGGCCAGCCGCATCTCCAGGTCATGCTGGGCAAGGCCGCCGCACAGCGCGGCATCGTGCTCGAGGCGCCCTATTACGCGCTGCACCCGATGACCGATCTCGATCTGCTGACGCCGATGGAACTGGCCCTCGCCATCGCCCGCCGCGAAAGCGAATTCGATCACCGCGTGGTCAGCGGCGCGGGCGCCATGGGCCTCATGCAGCTGATGCCCGGCACCGCCTCGGACGTGGCCCGCGCCTTGGGCGAGGCCGATCACAGCGATGCGCGCGTGCTCAATGACTGGCGCTACAACGCCCGGCTGGGCGCGGTCTATCTCGCCGGCCTGGCCGAACGCTTCGACGGCAATGTGGTGATGATGTCGGCGGGCTACAATGCCGGCCCCGGCCGTCCGGCCACCTGGATGGAAGAGCGCGGCGATCCCCGCAAGGGCGACATGGACGTGATCGACTGGATCGAGCATATCTCCTTCCGCGAGACCCGCAATTACGTCATGCGCGTTGCCGAAAGCCTGCCTGTCTACCGCGCCCGTCTCGGCAAGCCGCCGCATCCGGTGCCGTTCTCCAAGGAACTGACGGGGGACACCCTGCGCCCCCCGTCCGAGTGATCGCGCCTCAGAACGCCTTGCGCCAGGCCATCATCGCCGACCAGTCGCGCCGCAGCTGCACGCCGTTCACCTTCTGATAGGCGGGCAGCCCGACCTCCAGCCCGATCCGGTGGCCCTTCAGCGCGCCGCTTGGCGGGGTCAGCTCGGCGCCCAGGTAGGCGATCACCGCCTCGCCGCCGTAATTGGCCGGGTCGCTGCCCGGCATCGGGCCGCGAATGAACGGATCGATCCCCCGGATGCGCCCCTGGCTCGTCGCCTCCAGCCGGGCCGAATAGCTGAACCACCGTGACGGCTTGTAGCTGGCCCAGGCCGTGACCGCCGCCACATCCCCAAGCGTGTAGCCTGCCGCATTGTCGCCCGTCCGGATCACGCCGCTGACCTGTGCGCCCCAGTTCAGCCGCCCCTTGCCGCTGGTCCATGTCAGCGACGGCTTCAGGTCCAGCGTGCCCGACCCCAATTGCATCCCGTAGGCCATGCGCATCTCGGGCGTGGTGCCCATCGGGCTCAGCATGGTGCCCCTCTCCGAGATCGATCCCGTGGGCAGGCTCGCGCCGATCCCCATGTTCAGCGATGAGCGGCCCTTTTTGTGCAGGCCGATCACCGCGCCGACCGTGACATCGCCCAGACCTTCCGAACGCATCTTGTTGCTGCCCAGGACCCTGGTGCCGGCAGGCCCCGCATAGGTCGTCGCCGTCATGGATTTCTCCACGTAAGGCACCATCGCCATCAGCGTGACCCGGTCCGACGCGCCATACATCGCGCTGAACATGTGCATCTGCATGTCCATCTCCTCGGGGATCACCCGCAGGGTGCGCGGCTGCATCGGCAACCCGAAGAACCTGTTCGGCACGCTTGTGGCAGCAACAATCGGGTCCAGCCCGGTGGTCCCGCTGGCCAGCCCCTCCATCCGCATCATGCCAAGGCTGTAGCCCAGCATCACCTTGCCCTCGGGCAACAGGTGCCGGCCCATCACCCCGGTGGGGCCATGCATCTGCATATGCTTCTTCATATGCAGGCCCGCTTTGTCCCCGGCCTCGTGCATCATTGCGCCATCGCCATGGTCCATCATCTGCGCCTGTGCGATGCCCGCACCCGTCATCAGCCCCGCACCCATGGCAAGGGCCATCATCCAGTGTCGTGTCATTCTCATATCCCTTCAGCCGGGCCGCCCTCCTGTCATGGGGCGCCCGTAATCCTGTCATTGTGGTTCGTTTGGTGATCAGGCAGGGACAGGCGGCGCGCGCGCGCCATAGGCGCGGGCGATCCGGCCGGGCACAAGGCTTTCGGCACGGGCAGGGGCGATAATACGCGTGACACTCAGGGCCGGCGGCAGAACCGGCCCCGCCAGCGCCGTCAGGGCCAGCGGAATCCCCAGATAGGGGCAGGGATCGCTTTCGGGGGCGTCACCGCCCACCGGCTCTCCGTCAAGCGTGACGTAATAGACCCCGCCACCCGAACAGATCGCGATCAGCCCGGGATGCGGCGCGCTCAGCACGATGGGCGCCGCGATCAGCCGCAGCATCAGCGCCAGACCAAGCAGCACGGCCATCAGGCCGCGCAGACCTCTCCGGTCCTGTCGCTCGTGCCGCGTCATCCTTGCCGCCCCATGCCTTGCCGGGCCGGGATCGGCCAGGGTTCCAGTGCTGGAAGGTTATGCCCCGCGATCACGCGCCTGTGAACCCGGGCAAACTGCCGCAGGACCGCCCCCGTGGCGCCCTTACCGCGCCTGCCTCTGCCGCCACAGCGTGAACAGCCCCGCCCCCACGATCAGCGCGGCGCCGAAGGCGACGTTCATCTGGATCGTCTCGCCGAACACCAAAATCCCAAGCGTGCTGGCAAAGACCAGCTGCAGATAGGCGAAAGGCTGCACCGAACTGGCCTCGGCCACCTCGTAGCATTTGATCAGCGTGTAATGCCCAAGCGCGCCGGTCACACAAAGCGCCGCCATCCACATCCAGTCCGGGCGGCTCATCGGTTCCCAGAACCACAGGCCCACCGCCGTCATCGCCACCGATCCCACCGTCCCCGTCCAGAAGAACGAGGTCGCGGCACTGTCCTTGCGCGCCACGTAGCGCGTCAGCAGCCCGTACAGCGCGAACATCAGCGCCGCCATCAGCGGCACCGCCGCCTCGATCTGGAAGACGCCGAAGCCGGGCTTGAGGATGATCGTCACCCCGACGAACCCCACCCCGATCGCCACCCATCGCCGCCAGCCCACCCGCTCGCCCAGCACCGGCCCCGACAGGGCCGCGATCAGCAGCGGGTAGCAGGCAAAGACCGCGTGGCTTTCCACCAGCCCCAGCAGGGTGAAGCCAAAGATCATCACGCAGATCTCGGCCACCAGAAGCACCGCCCGAAACCCCTGGACCAGCGGTTGATCGGTGCGTGCGGCGGCGCGCAGCCCCCCGGCCTTGCGGGCCGCCACCGCGATCACGAAGGCGGCAAAGAACCAGTAGCGGATCATCACCACCATCAGCACGTTGTATTCCCCGGCCAGGTGCCGCGAAATGCCGTCCTGCACGGCGAAAATGAAGGTGGTCGCCACCATCAGCAGAATGCCGAGGCGGGTGTTCTGTTCGGTCATGCGGTGCCTTTCAGCGCGCGGGTCATGTGCCTCTTGCGGCCATATCCCGGCACGCGGCTGACTGCAAATCCCGCCTCTTGCAGGCCGCGCCTGACAAAGCCCGCGGCGGTATAGGTGGCGGCCGTGCCATCCGGCGCGGTATGCGCGAACACCTCCCGCATCAGGGTTGCGTCCCACAGTTCGGGGTTCTTCGCGGGGGAAAACCCGTCGAGATACCAGGCATCCGCGCCGCCCTCCCATGTCTGCAGCGTTGCGCGCGCATCGCCCTCGATCAGCCGGAACTCAAGGTCTCGCAGGCGCACATCCCGCGCTCCGGCCCGCCAATGGCCGGCAAGCTCGCCGGCGATCCCGGCCAGCTCCCCAAACCCCGCCTGAGCACGGATCATGTCCTCGGCGGCCATCGGAAACGCCTCGAAACTGGTGAATCGCAGAACGCCCGGCACCTGCGCCTTGCGCCACTCGGCCAGCGTCGCCAGAAGGTTCAGCCCGGTGCCGAATCCCAGCTCGGCCACATGAAACCCGTCCCGGAACCGCTCCGGCAGGTCATTGCCCCCCAGGAACACATGCCGGGTCTCCTCCAGCCCGTTCTCCAGGCTGTAATAGGGATCGTCGAACCGCCTCGAGACCGGGACACCGCCCTCGCGCCATTCCAGATCCGCCTGTCCTTCGTCCATGATCCCGTTCCGCTCCCGGAGTGCGTTTTTGCGCCCGCCCGCGTCTCCAGCCGGTGGGCAGCGCCGCCCCCCTGTGCCATAACCGCCGCGACAATGGCTGTGGTGCAAGGGAATGGCAATGGCGGACGTGACGGTGATGGGCGCGGGCATCTTCGGCCTCTCGGTGGCATGGGCCTGCCTTGGCCGGGGCGCCTCGGTGCAGGTGATCGACCCGCATGGCCCGGGCGCCGGCGCCTCGGGCGGGGTCGTGGGGGCGCTCGCGCCGCATGTGCCGGAAAACTGGAACGACAAGAAGGCGTTCCAGTTCGACAGCCTGATGATGGCCGAAGGTTTCTGGGCGGGGGTGCAGGACGCCTCGGGCCTTTCGCCCGGCTATGCGCGGCTTGGCCGGTTGCAGCCCGTGCCCGACGATCACGCGCTCGACCTGGCCCGCGCCCGTGCAGCGGGCGCCCGCAGCCTCTGGCAAGGCCACGCCGACTGGGAGGTGATCCGCGCCGACACGCTCGACTGGGCGCCGCTCAGCCCGACCGGCTGGCTCATTCGTGACACGCTGACCGCGCGGCTGCACCCGCGCCGGGCCTGTGCCGCCCTTGCCGCCGCGATCACCGCGCGCGGTGGTCAGGTGCTGGCCGACGGCCCCGCGCGCGGCGCGGTCGTCTGGGCCACCGGGGTGGCCGATCTCGATGCGCTGACGGTCCATCGCGGGCGCATGGTCGGCAATGGCGTCAAGGGGCAGGGCGCGGTGCTGGCCCATGCCGCCCCGGACCAGCCGCAGCTTTTCGCCGACACGGTGCATATCGTCCCGCACGAGGACGGCACCACCGCGATCGGCTCCACCTCCGAGCGTGACTACGACGATCCCACCGCCACCGACGATCAGCTCGACGCCGTGATCGCCCGCGCCCGCGCCGCCGTTCCCGCCCTGCGCGATGCGCCGGTGATCCAGCGATGGGCCGGGGTGCGCCCGCGCACCCGGTCGCGCGCGCCGATGCTGGGGGCGCACCCGCTGCATGACGGTCAGTTCATCGCCAATGGCGGGTTCAAGATCGGCTTCGGCATGGCGCCCAAGGTGGCGCAGGTGATGGCCGATCTGGTGCTCGACGGGATCGACGCGATCCCCCCCGATTTCCGTCCCGAGGCGTCGCTCTAGGGGCGTTTGTGTACGGGATGGACACAAATTCGGGGGGCGGGCCCGGTTTCCGTACGAAACGCGCGTAGGTTTCGTACGAATCCTACACAATCACCTTGCCGTCGCCTGCATGCATTGCCGCCCGTCCGGGCCGCGCACCCATGCGCTGCCATCGGCCTTCCAGCACAGCTCGGCGGTCTCGAAATGCATCAGGGGGGCCGTCGCGCGAAACGTGAACGACGACAGGCCGCCAAGCTGGCGTTCGGCCAGCAGCATCAGCAGTTGCGCCAGCAGCGGACCATGCACCACCAGCCCCGCATACCCTTCGATTTTTTTCGTGTAATCAATGTCATAGTGGATACGGTGCCCGTTGAACGTCAGCGCCGAATAGCGGAACAGCAGCGTGCTGTCGAAGCTGTGGGTCTCGCGGATATCCTCGTCATCGGGGGCTTTCGGCGGGGTCGGTTTGGCGGCGTTCGGGTCCGGGTCCTCGCGATAGACAAGGTCCTGCCGGTCGGTCAGGCACACACGGTCCTCCTGCCAGATCTCATGCCGCAGCGTGACAAAGCCAAGCGGCCCGCTCCGCCCCTGCTTGTGTTGGGAATTTTCCATATATGTCAATCGCTTGGCGGTAATTCCCGCGCGCAGCGGCGCGTGGAATTCCATCTGCCCCCCGGCCCACATCCGGCGCGGCAACCCCATGTCCGGGATCACCCCGCCCACCTTCGGGTGCCCATCTCTGCCAAGGTTTTCAGGGGGTTGCGGGTCCCAAAAATACAGCTGATGGAAAAAAGGCAGCAAGGCATCGCCGGTCCCGATCGTGCAGCGCTGTCCCAGCATCGCCTGCATCGCCCTCGCGCGGGCCGGGTCGATCATGTCGTTAACTGTTTGTATCGGCTGGCTCATGCGGTAACGTAACTCTTTGACATCAAGGGAACAATCGCGAAATGCAGCCAGCAGTCAAGACGCTCGATCACCTGGTTCTGACGGTCTCGGACATGGATCGGACCATCGCTTTTTACCGCGATATCCTGGGTATGACGCCCCGGAAATTCACCCCTGCCGATGGCTCGACCCGGTGGTCGCTCGGGTTTGGCGATCAGAAAATCAACCTTCATCAGGCCGGGGCCGAGTATTTGCCCAAGGCGAAAACCCCATCTCCCGGCAGTGCAGACCTTTGTTTTCTAAGCGAAATTCCGGTTGACGATTGGATCGCACATTTCGCGCGCATGTCCATCGCCATCGAAGACGGCCCGGTCGCCCGCACCGGGGCCACCGGACCGATCCTGTCGGTCTATATCCGCGATCCGGATGGAAACCTTTTGGAAATCTCAAATAAATCAGAGGGTTGATCGCTCAGGTCACGGCCGCCCGCAAGGCGTCCATACGCGCTTGCAGCACCTCCCGGTACAGATCATTGGTCAGCGTTCCGGTGTCGTCAAACTGCTTGGCCACCGCCGCCACGCTTAGCATTTGTCCAGGTAAAACAAGGGCTTGCAAGGGGGCAAGGCAACTCAGCAACATGAATTGCCCGGATTCCCCCCCGGTCCGCCCGGCATTGGCCGACATGACCACGGTCGGCTTGGTCTTGAACGGCATCCCCTCGACCCGGCTGATCCAGTCCAGTGCATTCTTCAACACGCCGGTGATGCCCTTGTTGTATTCGGGTGACGCGATCACGATGGCATCCGCGTCCTGCACCTTTTTTGCAAGGGTTTTCACGGGTTCCGGCACCCCTTGGGCGGCTTCCAGATCGGCATCATAAAGCGGCAGGTTCAGGTCCGCCTCAAGCAGGTCGGCAGGGCCGAACGCGGCCTGCGCTTCCTTCAGCAGCATGCGGTTGAACGATCCCTTGCGCAAAGAGCCACAGATCGTCAGCAGGGTCGGGTCGGCCATGGTGTTTCCCCTTCTCAGGTTGTCCGGTTGAACGACAATCTGACACGATCCCGCCGCAAGGCAACAGCACGGCATGCACAAGCGATGTGCGATGCGCTCAAATCACAAAGCCCCGGGCGCAGAGGCGTCCGGGGCAAGTTGGCCAAGTCTTGGCAGGAGAACCCATTTACCAGTCGTTCGGACCCTTGTCGGCAAAGGCGTGAACGAGGAAATCGATGAAGGCGCGCACCTTGGGCTGGGTGAATCGGCCTGGTGGATAGACGGCATAGATGCCTTGCGTTTCGATTGGCAGATCCGGGATCACGTCCTCGACCAGCCCTTCCTGCATCGCTTTTGCGTAAAGAAAACTGGGCAGATAGGCGATTCCAAGGCCCGAGATCGCGGCATTGAGAAGCGATTGACCGTCATTGACCGACAGGCCACCGGCGGTGCGCACCTGGCGCTTTTCGCCCGAGGGCGCGGTCAGTTTCCAAACCGATCCGTTGGCCTGGCTGGTGTAATGCAAGAGCTTGTGTTCGTTCAGATCGTCGATCTTTGCAGGCCGTCCGTATTTCTCGAGATAGGCCGGGCTGGCGATCATGCGTTTGGTGGTTTCGGTCAACTTGCGGGCGCGCAGGCTGCTGTCCTCCAACTCGCCGATCCGCACGGCCATGTCGAACCCCTCCGAGATCAGTTCGACATAGCGATTGTTCAAAACCATGTTCACCGAGATATCTGGGAATTCCTCGAGGAAACCACCGAGGACCGGGCTCAGATGATTGACGCCGAAATCGGTCGCGACCGAAATCCGCAGCAGTCCGGATGGCGCTGATTGCATGGAACTGACCAGGGCATCCGCTTCGCCGGCATCGTTCAGGACGCGCAAGGCCCGGTCGTAATAGGCCAGACCGATCTCGGTCGGGCTGACGCGGCGTGTCGTTCGGTTCAACAGGCGGGCACCAAGCCGGGCCTCAAGCGATGAGACGTGCTTGGACACGGCTGATTTCGAGATGCCCATCTTGCGCGCAGCGTCCGTGAAGCCACCCTGGTCCACGACCGTCGCGAAGGCTTCCATTTCCGTAAGGCGATCCATGCTCGTTACCTCTAATTCTTTGACACCCACTGGTATCCACAGAAAATCGGGCACAACTGCGGCGTCGGGCAGACAATATCTAGGTTTTGTTCTGGATCGTTCGTGGCATGGAAACAAGCGCACGATGGTGCGCCATTCAACGAGGTCGATAGCCCTTACTGTCGAAAGATCACAGGCTGGCAGCGAGCCGGGTGCCCTGATCTATCGCGCGCTTGGCATCCAGCTCCGCTGCGACATCCGCGCCGCCGATCACATGCGGTCTGATCCCGCGCGCCTCGAGCGCATCGGCAAGGCTGCGCTCGGGCAACTGGCCGGCGCACAGGACAATCGTGTCCACCTCTAGAAGGGTCGGGTTCTCACGCGCGTCGCCATGGCTGATATGCAGACCCTTGGCGTCGATCCGTTCATAGGTCACGCCACTCAGCATCTGGACGTTCTTCATCCGCAAGGCCGCCCGGTGAATCCAGCCCGTCGTCTTGCCAAGCCGTTTGCCGGGCCGTTCTGCCTTGCGCTGCAAGAGCGTCACCTGGCGTGCGGGGGCTTCGGGCCTTGGGCCGTCAGGCGCCAGACCGCCGCGCGAGGTCGAGGGATCCCCGACGCCCCACTCGGTTTTCCAGGCGCCGAGGTCGGCGGTCAGGCTTTCGCCGTCATGGACAAGGTATTCCGCCACGTCGAACCCGATGCCGCCCGCGCCGACGATCGCCACGCGCTTGCCCACAGGCGCATGGCCGCGAAGCACGTCGATATAAGACAGCACATTCGGCCCGTCCTGCCCCGGAATGCCGGGATCGCGCGGAATGACGCCGGTGGCGATGATGACCTCGTCGAACCCGTCCAGATCGTCGGCCGTGGCGGCATTTCCCAGTTTCAGGGTGATGTCCAGATCGCGGATCATCGTTTCGTACCACTCCACCAGCCCGTGAAATTCTTCCTTTCCGGGGATTTCACGCGCCATGTTCAATTGCCCGCCGAGCCGGGGCTCGCGATCGAACAGGGTGACGGTATGCCCGCGTTCCGCGGCGGTCATCGCGGCGGCAAGCCCCGCCGGTCCCGCCCCCACGATCCCTATCGATTTCGGGCGATCCGTCGGCGTCACGGTCAGTTCCGTCTCGAAGCAGGCACGCGGATTGACCAGACAGCTCGAGATCTTGCCGCTGAACGTGTGATCCAGGCAGGCCTGGTTGCAGGCGATGCAGGGGGCGATGGTATCGGCCCGCCCATCAGCGGCCTTGCGCACGAAATCGGGGTCGGCAAGGAAAGGCCGGGCCATCGACACCATATCGGCGCAGCCATCGGCCAGCACCTGTTCGGCCACCTGCGGCGTGTTGATCCGGTTCGAGGTGATGACCGGAATGCCCACCTTGCCCATGAGTTTGCGCGTGACCCAGGCAAAGGCCGCGCGCGGCACCGAAGTGGCGATGGTGGGGATACGTGCCTCGTGCCAGCCGATCCCGGTGTTGATGATGCTAGCCCCCGCCGCCTCGACCTTTTGGGCAAGCTCGATCACTTCGTCGAAGGTCGAGCCATCGGGCACGAGGTCGATCATCGACAGCCGGTAGATCACGATGAAATCCGACCCAACGGCGGCACGCACGCGGCGCACCACCTCGAGCGGCAGGCGCATGCGATTCTCATAGCTGCCGCCCCATCGGTCATTGCGCCGGTTGGTGTGGGTCACAAGGAACTGGTTGAGGAAATAACCTTCCGAGCCCATGATCTCGACCCCGTCATAACCGGCCTCGCGGGCGCGGGCGGCGGCGGTGGCGATGTCCGAGATCTGCTTTTCGATCCCGTCCTCGTCCAGCTCCTTCGGGGCAAAAGGCGAGATCGGCGACTTGACGGCGGACGGACCGACACAGTCGGGACTATAGGCATAGCGGCCCGCATGCAGAATCTGCATGGCGATGCGCCCGCCTGCCTCATGCACGCGATCGGTCACATGGCGATGATTGGCGATATCCTCGGGGGTATAGAGACCCGCGGCCCCCGGAAAGACGCCGCCTTCGCGATTGGGCGCCATGCCGCCGGTGACCATCAGCCCGACACCGCCGCGCGCCCGTGTCGCGTAGAATTCCGCGACGCGGTTCCAGTCCTTCGTTTCCTCGAGCCCGGTATGCATCGAGCCCATCAGGACGCGGTTCGGGAGCGTCACATGGCCCAGGTCGAGCGGTGCGAGAAGGTGGCTGTAGTCAGTCATGGCGGCCTCCGGTCTTTCGGCGGCAGAATGGACGCGGGACAGTGTCTTGTCACCCGGAACGCTGCGTTAAGCGGGATATCGCGATGGGTCAGGCGACGCCGCTGGCGGCCCAGTCCCAGTACATCTCGAGCACGCGACGTGTCACCGGGCCCACCTGATAGCTTGTCTCATCGAAAGCGGTCACTGGGGTGACCTTCATCATGTTGCCCGACAGAAAGACCTCGTCGGCATCATGGAAATCCCGGAAGCTCATCACGGTTTCATGCACGCGCACGCCATCGGCGCGCAGATTGGCGATATGCCGTGCGCGGGTGATGCCGGCCAGGAAGGTGCCGTTGGCCACCGGGGTGAACACCTCGCCGTCCTTGACCGCGAAGACATTGGCCGTGGCGGTTTCGGCCACGTTGCCAAGCGCATCGGCCACAAGCGCGTTGTCAAAGCCCTTGGCGCGGGCCTCGGCGATCATCCGGGCGTTGTTGGGATAGAGGCAACCGGCCTTCGCATTGACCACGGCATCCTCCAGCACAGGCCGGCGGAAGCGTGTCCGCGTCAGCCGCGCCGAGGCGCCGGGCGGGGCCATCGGCACCTCTTCGAGGCAGATGGCAAAGCCCGTCTCGCCGTCCTGCCTGGGCATGACCCCGAGCGGTCCGCCTTCGATCGCCCAATACATGGGACGGATATAGACGGCCGTATCGCGCGCATAGGCGCCAAGACCTTCGTGGACGATATCGACCATCGTCGCGGCGTCCATGGTGGGGGTGATCATCAGCGCCTCGGCCGAGGCGTTGACCCGCGCGCAATGCCGGTCGAGATCGGGCGTCAGCCCATGGGCGAAGCGTGCCCCGTCGAACACCGTGGTCCCCAGCCACGAGCCATGATCCGCCGCCCGCATGATCGGCAGATCCCCATCATGCCACGCGCCTTGGAAATAGGTTCGAATATTGCTGCCGACCGCCATATGCCCCTCCAGATATACGCCGGCAGGTTAGGCCGGTTGCGCGGCAGGGTCCAGAGGGTCGGCGTCGCCCGGTGTGGAGGGGGCGAGGGGCCAGCCCCTCGCGCTCCCCGGGATATTTCCGGCCAGAAGAAGGGATCAGGGCGCTTCGGCCAGGAGGGCCGCAAGATCGAGCGGCGTATTCGTCATGGCAAGGGTGCCGAGCGCATCGCGCGGCCAGTCTTCGGGCGCGCGGTCGCGGTAGAGCTCGACCCCGTTGCCGTCGGGATCGCTGACATAGATCGCCTCGCTCACGCCATGGTCGGCGGCGCCCTCGATCCGGATGCCGGCATCCATGACCCGGCGCAAGGCATCGGCGAGCTGTGCGCGATCGGGATAGAGAAAGGCGGTATGGTAAAGGCCGGTATGGCCGGGGGGCGGCGCCGTGCCGCCAAGGCTTTCCCAGGTGTTCAGCCCGATATGGTGGTGATAGCCGCCTGCGCCGAGAAAGGCGGCGCGGTCACCCCACCGCTGCTGAAGGGGGAAGCCGAGCACGTCGGAATAGAATGCGATCGCCCGGTCGAGATCGGCGACCTTGAGATGGACGTGCCCGATCCGGGCCTCGGGGTGGACAGGTTGGGTCATGGCGGCTCCTTTCGCTGAGGGTCGGACACAGCTAGGAGCGCCGGGGGCCGTTCGGCAATTGGGCAGAAACGGGCAGATTATGTGCGCAGATGCGCGGGCGGTCAGTAAGGATTGCGCGGCGCGCGGTCGGCGGACAGCGATTGCTGCCTGCGCTGCACCAGGCGTTCGAGCGCGTCGGCAAGATGGATTTCCGCGATGTTGTAATCGCCGCGCTCAACGCGGATGCGGTGCGCCTCGATCATCACGTCGGCATGTGAGCAGCCAAGCGGCGGCTCGAACCGATAGCAGGCCAGTTCGATCAGAAGCCCGAGCGGATCCTTGAAATAGATCGAGTCCATGAACCCGCGATCCTTGGGACCGGAATGGCCGATGCCGCGTTCGTTCAGCCGTTCGACCACCTGCGAGAAGGTCGCGTGGCTGACGTTGAAGGCGACATGATGCACGCAGCCCGGATCCGTTGGCGTGCGGGTGTGGACGGGTGTGCGACGTTCATTCGTGAAAATGGTAATCAACCGACCGTCGCCGGGGTCGAAATACAGGTGGCCCTCGTCGGGATCATCGAGATTGGGTTGCTCGAAGATGAAGGGCATTCCCAGAACCCCCTCCCAGAAATCGATCGAGCTTTGCCTGTCGGCGCCGGTGAGCGTGATATGGTGCACGCCTTGTGTCTGTAGCTTGCGCATTGGTGCCTCCTTTACGGCAGGTGTCCCGAAGCGAGCGTCAGCGTGGCCGCGTCAGGCGCTTGGACCGACCATGCCCATGATCTGGTAGGTTTGCTGCAGGATCGGATGGGCGATCGCACGGGCGCGCGCGGCGCCGTCGGCCAGAATGCGGTCGATTTCGGACACATCGGTCATCAGGCGGGCCATCTCATCCGAGATCGGGGCGATCTTGTCCACGGCAAGATCGGCCAGCATCGGCTTGAACTCGGAAAACGGTTTGCCGCCCACGTCGCGCATCACCTCGGCGATGGTTTGATCGCACAGGGCGGCGTAGATATTCACCAGGTTGCGGGCCTCGGGGCGGTCCTCCAGCCCCTCGGCGTCGGAGGGGAGCGGCTCGGGGTCGGTCTTGGCCTTGCGGATCTTCTTGGCGATCGTGTCGGCATCGTCCGTCAGGTTGATGCGGCTCATGTCCGAGGGGTCGGATTTCGACATCTTCTTGGTGCCGTCGCGCAGGCTCATGACGCGGGTGGCGGCGCCTTCGATCACCGGCTGGGTTTCGGGAAAGAACGCGACACCGTAGTCGTGATTGAACTTGCGGGCGATTTCCTGCGTCAGCTCGAGATGCTGTTTCTGATCCTCGCCCACCGGGACGTGGGTTGCGTGATAGACAAGGATATCCGCCGCCATCAGCGCAGGATAGCCGAAAAGCCCCAGGCTGGCCTGTTCGGCGTTCTTGCCGGCCTTGTCCTTGAATTGCGTCATGCGCTTCATCCAGCCCATCCGCGCCACGCAGTTGAACACCCAGCCCATCTGGGTGTGCTCGGGCACCTGGGATTGGTTGAACAGGATGGATTTTTGAGGATCCAGCCCCGAGGCAATGAAACCGGCGGCGAGTTCGCGGGTGGCGTGGCGCAGTTTCTCGGGGTCCTGCCAGACGGTGATCGCGTGCAGGTCCACCATGCAGAAGATCGACTCGATCCCCTGGTTCTGGCTGTTGGCGAACCGCTTGAGCGCGCCAAGGTAATTGCCAAGGGTCAGGTTGCCCGAAGGCTGGATGCCCGAAAAGACACGCGGGGTGAAGGCTGCCTCGGCCATGGCTGATCTCCGTGGTGGATTTCTGTGCCTGCCTCGCTTACCCATGGGCCAAAGCCCCGTCAAGGAGAGCTGGCATGAGCAGCCCCCGGTCCGATAGTCCCGTCAATCCCCTGCCGCCTGTGATCGTCGCGCTTTTCCTGATCGTTGTCGGGGTCGAGGCGATGTTCACACTGGGCGCACGCGGGGTGCTGGGGGGACCGGACGCCATAGGCTGGCGGCAGATCGCGATCCAGGACTATGGCTTCAACGCCGAGGTTTTTGCCTGGATGCGCCAGCAAGGCCTGTGGCCGATGGAGCATCTAAAGCGCTTTGTTACTTATGTTTTTGTCCATGGGTCCTTCACCCATGCGCTGATCGGCGGTGTGATGCTGTTGGCGCTTGGCAAGTTCGTCACGGGTGTGTTTGCGCAATGGGCGACGCTGGTTCTGTTCATTGTATCCGCCGTGGTGGGGGCGCTTGTCTTCGGTCTTTTCGCGCCCGAGCGGCCCTGGCTGATGGGAACGTTTCCCGGGGTGTACGGGCTGATCGGCGGGTTCACGTACCTGATGTGGCTGAAGCTGGGGCAGATGGGGGCCAGGCAATACCGGGCCTTCACCCTGATCGGGCTGTTGATGGCGTTGCAGCTGGTGTTCGGTTTGCTGTTCGGGGCGAACAGCACATGGATCGCCGATGTGGCTGGGTTCGCGTCGGGCTTCGTGCTGTCGTTTTTCCTGGCGCCGGGGGGCTGGGCCAGGATCCGCGAAAGGATCAGGCACCGCTGAACGCTTAGCGGCGGAACGCTTGCCGGAACTCGGAGAGGCGGAAGGCACCGATCAGGTGACCGATGCCGAAATAGCTGGCGATCCCCGAAAGGACCATGAAAACAAGTGCGATCCAGCGCAAACCCGGCATGCCGAACAGCGGTAGCAACACCAGATTGGCCACCCAGATCGTCACGCCCATGGCGGCGGATGCCACCAGGATACGCCAGATCCGGCGGCGGAACCGGTCATCTACGCGGGCCACGTCGCCGAAGGGGCGCGCGCCGCGAAACAGGAGCCAGACCATGACCCAACCGGCGATCGTGGTGGCGATGGCAGAGGCGATCCAGCCGATCACGAAGGCAAGGCCAACGGCGAGGGCGGCGTTCACGATCATCGCCACAACGGCATAGCGGAAAGGGCTGCGGGTGTCTTCGCGGGCGAAGAAAAGCGGTTGCAGGATCTTTTGCAGGACGAAGGCCGGAAGCCCCAGCCCATAGATCGCCACGGCGAGCGCGGTGGCGGCTGTGTCGTCGGTGGTGAAGGCGCCGCGCTCGAACAGGACCGAGACGAGGGGCAGCGGTACGGCGACAAGGGCGACCGCGCAAGGCACTGTAAGTGCGAGGGAAATTTCGGCGGCGCGGGAATACGCCTCGCGCGCGCCGGAGCTGTCATCGACCTTGAGGCGGCGCGACAGGTCGGGCAGCAGCACGATACCCACGGCGATCCCCACAACGCCAAGGGGCAGCTGATAGAGCCGGTCCGCCGAGTAGAGCCAGCTGACCGCCTTGTCGTAGTTCGAGGCGACCTGCTGGCCGACCAGGAGATTGACCTGCATGACCCCGCCGGCAAGGGCTGCGGGGATGGCGATCCGGACGAGGCGGGCCATGTCCGGCGTCCACCTTGGGCGGGTCGGCAGGATGCGGAACCCGGCGCGGCGCGCGGCGTTCCAGACCAGTGCAAGCTGCGCCATTCCGGCAAAAGGTACTGTCCAAACAAGGGCTTGGGCGACGGCGCCGCCGGTTTGGGCGGCGATGACCATGGCCGCCACCAGCATCACGTTCAGCAGCACGGGGGCGGCGGCGGCGGCGGAAAAGCGGCCTGCGGCGTTGAGCACGCCCGAGAACAGGGCGGCGAGAGAGATGAACAGGATATAGGGAAAGACGATGCGTCCGAACGCCACCGTGAGATCGAAGCGCGCGTCGCCGGCAAAGCCTTCGGCGGTGGCCCAGACCAGTGCCGGCATGAAGATCATCGACAGCCCGGTGAGCAGCAACAGCACCAGCGCAAGCCCCGACAGCGCCTGCGAGGCAAATTGCTCGTGGTCTTCATGGCCTTCGTACTTCTTTGAAAACATTGGAACAAATGCCGCGTTGAAGGCGCCTTCGGCGAAGAAGCGGCGGAACATGTTGGGCAGGCGGAAGGCGGCGACGAAGGCATCCATCAGTGCGCCGGGGCCGAGGTAATTGGCGATCAGAACGTCGCGCAGGAAGCCCAGCACTCGGCTCAGAAGGGTCCAGCCGCTGACGGTCAGGACACCGGAAAGCAGGCGGACGGGCTTCATGATGGCGGGCCTCGGGTTGGGGCGGGTGCGGCTAGGAGTAGCCGATCCCATGAGGGGGGAAAAGGGGCAGACGGGGTGCGGATGGGCGAATCAGGGTTAATCGCCTGAAAAGGCGGCAAAAAGCCGGTTCGGCATCACGTCGGTATAACGTCGGTATCGCGTCGGTGCGGGATCGGTCCGCCGGGGGGGCAGGATCAAGGGTTAACGCACCGCGCGGTCCCTGTGGGACACAACGCGGGACGCAACACAGAACGTGAGGCGGGCTACAGGATCTCGCAGAGTTTGCGGCGCTGGATCTTGCCCGAGGGCCCCTTGGGCAGTTCCGGCAGGAAATGGACCCGGTCGGGCGATTTGAAGCCCCCCAGCTTGCTGGCGCAGATTGCGATCAGGTCGGTCTCGGAGAGGGACGAGCCCTGACGGATCGCCACCGCCGCTTCGACGCGTTCGCCGTACCTGTCGCAGGGGCGGGCAAAGGCGGCGGCCTCGATGATGTCGGGATGGGAATAGAGCGCCTCGTCGACCTCACGCGGGGCGATGTTTTCACCGCCCTTGATGATCAACTCCTTCAGGCGGCCGGTGACGAAGAAATAGCCGTCCTTGTCCTGCCGCCCCAGATCGCCGGTGCGCAGCCAGCCATCGGGGGTGAAGGTGTCGGCGGTGGCGGTCGGGTTCTTGAGGTATTCGAGCATCACGTTCGGCCCGCGCACCGCGATCTCGCCTTCCTGATCGGCGCCGACGAGGTGAAGATCGGGCCCGAGGATCGCGGCCTCGTTGCCGAAGGGGATGCCCGGAGAGCCGATCTTGCGCATACCGGGGGGCAGCGGATTGGACAGGATCTGTGCCGCGGTTTCGGTGAGGCCCATGGTTTCCACGATGGGCACTTCGAAGCGGGTTTCGAACGCGGTCTGCACATCCGGGGCCAGCGGCGACGAGGCCGACCGCCCGAAGCGCAGGCGCGCCTTGACCGAGGCGGGCGGATCGATGTCGGAATGCAGCAGGTGCGAGATGATCGTCGGCACCACGGAAAACCACGTGGCCTGCGATTGGTCGGCCCAATCCCAGAAGCGGCTGGCCGAGAAGCGTGAACACAGCGCGAGGGAGCCGCCCGACACCAGCGACCCCATGACCGACACGCACAGCCCGTTGATATGGTAGATCGGCAGCACGCACAGCCCGCGATCATCGGGCGTGAGGTCATGCGCGATCGAGGTCGTCCAGCCCCCGGCCAGCAGGCTGGCATGGGTATGCACGACGCCCTTGGGCCGCCCGGTGGTGCCCGAAGTATACATCAGAAGGGCATGGTCCGACGGCGACAGCGGCGGCAGGTCCGGGGCGGTGTCCGGGGCATCCGCAGGCGAGAGGCGCGTCACCGAAAGGCCCTCGGCGGCGTCAGTGAAAAGCGCCATTGCGCTGTCATCGACAAAGGCGAACTGCGCCTCGGAATGTTCGAGCGCATAGGCGATGGCATCGCGCCCGGCGGCCAGGTTGATCATCGTGGCACGAAAGCCCCCGGCGAGCGTGCCGTAGAGCGCCTCGATCGCGGGGCGGCCATTGGGCATGACGATGGCGATGCTGCAGCCCTTCTGCGCGCCGCGCGACAGAAGCAGGCCAGCGATCCGGTGGGCGGTGGCGCGCAGCGTCGGCCAGTCGAGCGTGTCGCCGGTTTCGGGAAGGACGAAGGCGGTGCCGCCGGTTTCTGCGCGGGCGTCGATCCAGTCGCGGACCGTGCCGGCGGGCGGGACGGTGCGGGACAGGTTCATTTTCCGGCATCCGCCCAGTAGCCGGCGAAGATGTCTTCGACCGAGGGTTCGACAGGGGGGATTTCGCGGACGATCTTGGTGGTCTGCATGAAATGCCGCCAGTTCAGGTTGTCGTCGATCGAGTTGCCCCCCCAGCTTCCGCAGCCCATCGAGAGCGAAAACGGCATGCCGTTGTTGAAGGCGCCGCCGGTGGCAAAGCAATGCGCCTGGTTGACGATGACGCGGCAGGTGGGGATCGTCTCACCGAGGTGGAGGGCGCGGTTCTCGTCGGTGCTGTGCAGGCCGATGGAATGGCCCGCGCCCTGATGATCGAGGATGCGGCTGGCGATGTCGGCGGCATCGGTGAAATCGGCGGCGCGATAGAGGGCGACCACGCGGCTGAGCTTTTCGCCCGAGAGGGGATGATCCGGGCCGATGCCCCGGGTTTCGACGGCCAGGAACTGCGTACCTGCTGGCACCTGCCCGGCCAGGCCGAGCGCGTCGATCATCACGTCGGCATCCTGGGCGATGACCGAGCGGTTGAGCTTGCCATCGGGCCAGAGCCGTTCGACGATCTGCGCCTCGCCGCTTTCGGGGATCAGCGCGCCGCCCTGCCGGGCCAGTGCGGCGACGAAGGCGTCATAGATCGCGTCCACCACGACCAGGGCGTTTTCCGAAGAACAGGAGGTGGCGTTGTCGAAGGTCTTGGAGGCGGCGATCTTCTGCGCGGCGGCATCGAGATCGGCGGTGTCGTCCACGATCACGGTGACATTGCCCGCGCCCACGCCGATCGCGGGCGTGCCGCAGGTATAGGCGCGGCGCACGTTGTCCTGGCTGCCGGTCACGACCACGAGGTCGGATTGTTCCAGCATCCTTTGGGTCTTGTCCTTGGAGCCGGGGGGCGGGACCATCTGCACGAGGTCATGATCCAGCCCGATCTTGTCGAATTCGGCATGGATGAACCCCAGAAGCATCTCGCAGGCGGGGACGCCCTTGGGCGAGGGCGACAGCACGATGGCGTTGCCGCATTTCAGGGCGTTGATGATGTTGTTGGCCGGGGTGGCGGCGGGATTGGTCGAGGGCACCACGGCGCCGATCACCCCGATGGGGCGGGCGATTTCGGTGATGCCGGTGGCGGGATCGTCCGAGACGATGCCATGGGTCTTCGCGGTGGCGATATCGCGCATCAGGCCAAGCGTCTTGCGGTGGTTCTTGGTGATCTTGTCCGGCACGTTGCCGAGACCGGTGGTCTTGACCGACAGTTCCGCCAGGGCCCGGTTGCGGCCTGGCTCCATGATCGCCCATGCGGCGGCTTGCGCGGCACGGTCATAGCGGTCCTGTGTGGCGCCGTCCTCGTAGGCGGCCTGGGCTGCGCGGGCGCGGTCCATGATGCGGTCCACGGCGGTGATGTCTTGATGCGCGTTCATGTCGGTCTTTCCTTGGTAGGGTGGACAGGGCAGGCGTGCCGCCCTGTCCGGTGGGGTGTGCATGCGGTCCGCGAGGTTCAGAGACCCGCGAGCAGCTTTTCGAGGGTGACCTGGCGGGCCTTCCACATTTCGATGACCTCGTCACGGCCCATGACCTTCATGGGCGAGCCGCCGGCGTCCATCTTGCTTTGGACGCGGCTGTTCTCGAACATGGCGGGGACGGTCGCGGCCAGCTTGTCGATCACCTCTTGCGGTGTGCCCTTGGGCACCATGACACCGCGGAAGTTCACGCTGGCGTTGTCGATGTCGTAGCCCTGTTCGATCATGGTGGGCACGTCGGGCAGGAACGCGCTGCGTTCCAGGTCGAAGACGCCGAGGATCTTGACGTTGCCGGCCTGTGCGGCGCGGAAGGCGTCGGAGAGGTTGTTGACCCCGCCCATGACTTCGCCCGCGATCACGGCCTTCATGGCGCCGGCGCCGCCCTTGTTGTTGGGGATGTAGGCCAGTTTGACGCCTGCGGCCTGTTCAAGCTGCAATGCGGCGATGTGGTGCCCCACGAAGAGGCCCGCGCCCGAGAAGGTCAGGCTGCCGGGGTTTTCCTTGGCATAGGCCACGACATCGGCCATGGAGTTGAATTCGCTGTCGGCGCCGACGACGAACACCGCCGGGTCAGCGCCCCAGTTGGCGATCGGCTCGAAGCTGTCGATGGAGTATTCCACGCCGCCCTCGATCGACTGGGCGATGAAGTGGGGCACGTTGTAGGCGCCGAGCGTGTAGCCGTCGGCATCGGCCTGGGTGGCCAGCCAGTTCCAGCCGACACGCCCGCCCGCGCCGGGCTTGTTGACGATGGCGATGGGCTGGCCGAGGGCGTCCTCGTTGCCGGCGGTCATGGTGACGATGCGCGCCTGGAAATCGGTTGCCCCGCCCGCGCCATAGCTGACCATCATCATGATCGGGCGTTCGGGGTAGTCCTGCGCCACGGCGGGGGCTGCGGCCAGTGCGAGGGCCGTTGCGACCCCTGTCAGTAATTTCCTCATCTTGGTTTTCCTCCCTTGGATGATGTTTGACCCGGTTGCGTCCGGACTTATTGGAACAACGCTTCTTTCGGCGTGAACACGTTGAGCACCTGGGCGAAGAGGCCATACATGATGACCACGAAGCCCACGGTGATGATGACCCGCTTGATCCAGCTGCGCCCCTCGGAATGGGGGTTGGGATCGTAGATCGACAGCAGGATGAAAAAGGCGATGGCGCTGGCGGTGTAGAAACCGAGCGCCTTGGCGGCCCAGAACACGTAGATCAGCAGCACGACCAGCCCAGGCAGGATGTTGATGACGATCCTGCGGCTGATGCCGTCGCCGGCCCGCGACCAGCCCAGGAGGGCCTTGGCGAAGGTCCAGAGCGCGAGGGCCACGAACACGGTCGAGATCAGGCGCGGGAACAGGAAGGCCTGGGCGGGTTGCTGGGTGAAGCTGACCCAGCAGATCCAGATGCCGACAAGCGCAACAAGGCCCGACGGGATGATATGTTGCCAGCGGCTCATGCGTGGACCTCCTTGTCCTTGCGGTCCAGTTTGCGCTGCCGGATCTCCATCCAGACCGAGTAGACCACGGAGGCCACGACGATGAAGATCAGCGTGAGGTTCAGGGCGCCCGAGAAGAAGTAGGGCAGGCGACCGGTGGTCGCGTCGGCGATCATCGCGCCCTGGATGAAGTTGGCTTCCGCGATGGGGCCGAGGATCAGGCCCAGCACGAGCGGTGCCGCGACGAAGCCGAACCTTTCGAGGAAGTACATCCCCACACCGAGCGCCGCCATGACATAGACATCGCCCATCGAGTTCTGCACCGAATAGGAGCCGAACACCGCGAGCCCCAGCACGACGGCGGCCATCACCGATTGCGGCACCTGCGCCACGCGGGCGGCGAAGCCGGCGACATAGAGACCGAAGATGCACATCAGGATCTGGCCGATCAGCATCGAGTTGATGAAGGTCCATGCCACATCGGGGTGATTGTCGAAAAGATCCGAGCCCGGGAAGATCCCGTGGATCAGCAGCCCGCCCAGAAGCACTGCGGCGGTGGGGCTGCCGGGGACCGACAGGGTCAGCAGCGGCACCAACGACGGGCCGACCATCGCGTTGTTGGCGCTTTCGGCGGCGATCACGCCTTCGGAATGGCCGGTGCCGAATTTCTTGCGGTCGGGGCTGAATTTCTTGGCCTGGTCGTAGGCCACCAGCCCGGCGATCTGACCGCCCACGCCGGGGATGAGGCCGATGAAGGACCCGATGCCCGTGCCGATGGTCAGCGACCGGAAACGGCGGAAGGTTTCACGGATGGCGGCGCCGATCGGGTGGCGCTGGACCTTGAGCACCTCGGCATCCGGGGATTTGCGTCCCTGCGCGAACATGGTCAGCACCTGGGGGATCGCAAAGAGGCCGATCAGCGCGGGGATGATGTTGATCCCGCCCGACAGCTCGGGGTGGAAGATGAACCGCTGTGCGCCCATGATGTCATCGAAGCCGATGGTGGCCAGCCACATCCCGATACAGCCCGACAACAGCCCCTTGACCACCGAGTTGCTGTCCAGCGTGCCGATCACCGTCACCCCGAGGATCGCCAGCCAGAACAGGTGCGATGGCCCGAAGGCCAGTGCCCATTTCGACAGGGCCGGCGTCAGGAAGATCAGCAGCAGAACCCCGAACACCCCGCCGATGGCCGACGAGATGAACGACAGTTGCAGCGCCTCGGCGCCCCGGCCCTGCGTGGCCATGGTGTGGCCGTCGAGCGTGGTGGCGATATTGGCCGGCGCACCGGGGATCTTGAGCAGAATGGCACTGACCGCGCCGCCGGCGACGGTGGATGTATAGGCCGCCCCCAGAAGGATCAGGCCCTGTGCCGGTTCCAGTTGAAAGGTGAACGGAATGAGAAGCGCCACCGCCATGGTGGGCGACAGGCCCGGCGTGGCCCCGAGGATGAGGCCCCCGATCGTTCCGACCAACAAGAGCATGAACGAGATCGGCTGAAAGACCTCGTCGAAATATCCGATGAATTCCAAGAAGTGCCCCTCCCTTGGCTCTTCCCGCCGCAATGGGCGTTTGACAGTTTAGGCTAGAAGATGAAAATAGTAATGCAAATGTTTTCATAAAATGCCGGAAAATGCACGTTAAATGACTGATAATAAATCTAAAAAGGCGGATATTGTGGCTGTGGCGAACGCTGCCAAAGTCTCGGCTTCGACAGTGTCGCGCGCGTTCAACCACCCTGATCTGGTCAACCCCGCGACCCGTAAGAGAATCAATCGCGCGGTCGAAAAACTGGGCTATATCCGCAACCGCGCGGCACAGGCGATTCATGGGCGACGCAATGCCACGATCGGGCTGATCGTGCCGACGATCAACCATGCGATCTTCGCCGAGGTGATCCAGAGCTTCTCGGATGCGATCGACGAGGCGGGGTTCACCTTGCTGATCGCCTCGCACGGGTATTCGCTGGAGCGCGAATACGACATGATCCGCAAGCTGATGGAACATCGCGTGGACGGGATCGCGCTTGTCGGGCTGGAGCATTCCGAGGCCACGTTCCGCCTGTTGCGCCAGCAGGACATGCCCTGCATCGCGATCTGGAATTATTCGGGCACATCGAGCATGCCCTGTGTCGGCGCCGACAACCGGGAGGCAGGGCGCCTGGCGGCGCGGCACCTGTTGCAGGCGGGGCATCGCGATATCGGGCTGATCTTTCCCAGTATCGAGGGCAATGACCGCGGGCGCCAGCGACTGGAAGGCGCGATGGAGGAGATCCGCAGCCATGGTGTCGAGGTGCGCGACGAGTGGCGGCAGGAATCGCCCTACAGCATCACGCTTGCCAAGCAGGCGGTGCGCGGCATCCTGGGGGGCGGCCCGAGGCCGACGGCGCTGGTTTGCGGCAACGACGTGATCGCGCAGGGGGCGATTTTCGGCGTGCAGAGCTGTGGGCTGTCGGTGCCGGGCGATGTGTCGGTGATCGGGATCGGGGATTTCAACGGCTCGCTCGACATGGAGCCGGGGCTGACCACGGTGCGCATCCCGGCCGAGGATATCGGCAAGGTGGCGGGCCAGAGGCTGACCGGGCTGATCATGTCCGAAACGCGCGAGATGTTCCGGTACCGCTGTGACCTGAACTGCATCGTGAGGGGGACCACCCGACCGCTGACGTAAGGGTCGGGTGTCATGGATCAGGTTTCGGCGCGTTCGGCCCCTTCGGCGATGGCGCTGCGGAGTTTCTTTTCCAACGCTTTCTGCTTGGCCTCGGAGTGGAATTTCAGGCCGAACATGTCCTTGACGTAGAAGGTATCGACCACCTGTTCCCCATAGGTCGCGATCACCGCCGAGTTGATATAGACATTCGCGTTGGCCAAGGTCCGGGTCAGATCATAGAGCAGGCCGGGACGATCGCGGGTGTCCACCTCGATGATGGTGTAGATCTCGGAGCCCTCGTTGTCGAAGGTGATATGGGTGGGCACCTTGAAGGCGCGTTCGCGCTTCTTGAGCTTGTCGCGCGACCGGATGGCTTCGCGGGCGACCACATCGCCCTTGAGGGTCTTGCGGATCATGTCGCGCAGGCGTTGCAGGCGCTCGGCCTCGTAGGGGCTGCCTTCGGCGTCCTGGATCCAGAAGGCGGCAGTGGCGAACCCGTCCTGGGAGGTATAGGTGCGTGCGTCCACCACATTGGCGCCGACAAGCGCCAGGGCGCCCGCCAGCCGCGAGAAGATGCCGGGATGATCGGCCAGGGCGAAACAGGCCCGGGTGGCGTCGCGGTCTTCGTCGATGGCAAGGTCGATGGCGATGTCGTTCTCGTCGAGATCGCGCAGCAGCCGGGCGAAGACGACATGCGCGGTGACATGCAGGCCCTGCCAGTAGGGCGGGTAATGGCGCGCGGTTTCGCGCTTGAGATCCTTGGCTGGCCAGTCGGACAACGCATCGCGCAGGTTGCGCTTGGCGTCCGAGCCGCGCTGTTCGCGGTTGAGATCCTCGAGCCCGCCCTCCATGGCGCGACGGGTCTGCCGATAGAGCGCCCGGATCAGCGAGGCTTTCCAGTTGTTCCAGGTGTTGGGGCCGACGCCGCGAATGTCGCACACGGTCAGCACGCAGAGCAGATCCAGCCGTTCCTTGGTCTGCACCGCCTTGGCGAAGTCGCGCACGGTACGCGGATCGGCGATGTCGCGTTTCTGGGCCATGTCGGACATCAGCAGGTGATAGCGGACCAGCCATTCGACGGTGTCCACCTCCTTGGGCTTGAGACCCAGGCGGGGCGCCACCTTGCGGGCGATCTGGGCGCCGACGATGGAGTGATCCTCGTCCCGGCCCTTGCCGATGTCATGCAGTAGAAGCGCCACATAGAGCACCCGGCGGTTGACGCCTTCCTTGAGGATCGAGGAGGACAGCGGCAGGTCTTCGACCAGCTCGCCCCGTTCGATCTGGGCGAGGTTCGAGATGCACTGGATGGTGTGCTCGTCCACCGTGTAGCTGTGATACATGTTGAACTGCATCAGGGCGACGATCGGTTCGAATTCGGGGATGAAGGCCGACAGGACATCGAGCTCGTTCATCCGGCGCAGCGCGCGTTCGGGATTGCCATGCTTGAGCAGCAGGTCGAGGAACAGTTTCTGCGCCCCGGGATCGTTGCGCATGTCCTCGTCGATCAGGTGGATATTCGCGGTCACCAGGCGCATCGCGTCGGGATGGATCAGCAAGCCGGTGCGCAGGCCTTCCTCGAACAGCCGCAGGATGTTGAGGGGGTCCGACAGGAACGCGGCGTCATCCGAGATGGCCAGCCGTCCATGCACCTCTTCGTAGCCGTCCTTGAGCTTGCGCTTGCGCCTGAACAGGCGCTGCAGGATCGGTTCGGATTTGACATGGGCCGCTTCCAGCTTGGTCAGGAAGATGCGCGTGAGGTCGCCCACGGCGGTGGCGTGGCGGAAATAATCCTGCATGAACACCTCGACCGCGCGGCGCCCGGCCGTATCGCAATAGCCCATGCGTTCGGCGACCTCGACCTGCAGGTCGAAGGTCAGCTGATCGGTGGGGCGGCGGGTGATCAGGTGGATGTGGCAGCGCACGGCCCAGAGAAAGTTGTCGGCCTTGGCGAAGGTCTCGAGCTCGTCGGCGGTGAACATGCCCACATCGGCAAGCTCGGCCACGCTGTCGACCCGGTGCAGGTACTTGGCGATCCAGAACAGCGATTGCAGATCGCGCAGGCCGCCTTTGCCTTCCTTGACATTGGGTTCGACCATGTAGCGCTGGCCACCCTGTTTGCGGTGCCGTTCGTCGCGTTCCTCGAGCTTGGCCTCGATGAAGTCGCGTTCGGTCCCGTCGAACAGCTCGTGCCAGAGGCGCTTGCGGAAGTGATCGGCAAGCTGGCGGTCACCGGCTAGGTAGCGGTTTTCCAGAAGCGCCGTGCGGATCGTGTAATCCTCGCCGCCGAGGCGCAGGCAGTCGCGGATCGTGCGGCTGGAATGGCCGACCTTCAGTTTCAGGTCCCACAGGATGTAGAGCATCGATTCGATGACGCTTTCGGCCCAGGGGGTGATCTTGTAGGGCGTCAGAAACAGCAGGTCGACATCGGATTGGGGGGCCATCTCGCCCCGGCCATAGCCGCCGACCGCGAAGACCGAGATGCGCTCGGAGTCGGTGGGGGTCGCCAGCGGGTGCATGTGCCGGATGGCCACGTCCAGCGCTGTCAGGATCACGCAATCGGTGAGCCAGCTGTAGGATTGCACGGTCGCCCTTGCGGCAAAGGGATTTTTCTCGAACGCGTCGGCGATGGCTTGCCGCCCGTGGCCGAGAGCCTGCGACAGGACCGAGACAACGGCCTTGCGGATCGCCATGCCGTCGCTGCCCGCCGTCGCGAGCGCCTCGGTCAGGCGGGCGTCTACCGCTGCGGTGTCGAAAATGTCCTGAGCCGGGCAGATGAGAGTGTCCGGTGTGGATCCTGCGTCTTTCATCGTGTCCTTTCGGTCAGCCCTTGGCCTGACCTAGAAGCCCGCGGCACCGAAGGCGCGCGGTGCGGGATCAATGACGACAACCTGGTTGTCGCGGATCGTGGCCACCGCCAGACCGCGCTCGTTGGTGCCGTCGGGACGGAAGCGGAAGACACCGTTGACGCCCTGGAAGCCCGCGTTCTGGGTGAGCATCTCGCGGGTCAGCGCATCGCGCTGGCCGGTTTGGGCCAACGCGCCTACAGCCGCGATCCCGTCATAGGACAGCCCGGCCAGATCATGCGGGCGTTCGCCATACGCCGCCTCGAAGCGCTGGCCGAACTGAGCGCTGCGCATCGGGTCGGGCAGGGCGAACCATCCGCCCTGCACGCCCGGAAGCTCGAGCGTCTGTGGCGGGGTGTCCCACCGGCTGAGACCGATATATTGCACCGTGTCGGGGCTGAGGCCGGATTCGGGCAGCATTTGCGAAAAGAGCGGCAGCGCACCGGCGGTGTTGGCCGTGAGGAAAATCGCGTCGGCGCCGTTCTGGGTGGCGGCCATGCGGATCTGCGGCACGGCCGAGACCACCCCCTGTTGGGAGAACTCGTATCCGACGCTGCCGGCCGGCGTGGCCCCGTGCCGCATGATCGCCTGCTCGATGGCCTGGCGGCCAAGCTGGCCTGCGAGGTTGTCGGAATAGACCGACATGATGCGGGTCTTGCCCTGACGGGTGGCGAAGGACACCAGCCGGTCTGCCGTATTGCTGAAGGTCTGGCCCAGAACGAACAGGTTACCCCCCGCGATGGTGGGGTTGTTCGAGAAGCTGAGCACGTTCACGTTGCTTCCCGCGACGGCCACGGCCACCGCATTGGCGGATTCCGCATGCAGCGGGCCGATGATGATCCTGGCCCCGTCGGCAACGGCGTTCATGGCGGCGGTCTGGGCCTGCGCGGCCTGTCCGGCGGTGCCATAGACGCGCAGGTCGATCTGGACACCGCCGAGATCGGCAACGGCCAGCCGGGCCGCGTTTTCCATGTCGCGGGCGAGTTTCTGCTCTTGCGGCACGCCGGACCCATGCGGAAGCAGCAGCGCCACGGGCACCGGCGCCGACGGGTTGATCGGCTGCCCGCCCCCGGTGGTCGTCGCCACGGGCTGGCAGGCGGCCAGCCACAGACCGGCGATAAGGGCGGTGATCCGCGCAGCTTGCTTGCGGGCGAGGGACAAAACGGCGAACATGGCTACGGTCACTCCTTGATTTCCGGTGGGGCCGTACCCCGATGCGGTCTCGGGGCCGATAATAAACGTCATGCGAGGCGGGTCCAGTGGTGAATCCAAAACAGCAGGCTCTGGCGCCGGGGCTTTATCTGGTGGCAACGCCGATCGGAACGGCGCGCGACATCACCTTGCGGACGCTGGATATCCTGGCGTCGGCGGATGTGATCGCGGCCGAGGATACGCGCAGCTTGCGCAAGTTGATGGATATTCATGGTATCGCGCTGGCGGACCGGCCCTTGGTGGCCTACCACGATCACAATGGCGAACGGGTGCGCCCACGCCTGCTGCGGGCGATAGAAGAGGGAAAATCGGTGGTCTATGCCTCGGAGGCGGGCACGCCGATGGTGGCGGATCCGGGCTTTGACCTGGCGCGCGCCACGGTGGATGCGGGGCACGTGCTGGTTTCGGCGCCGGGGCCGTCGGCGGTGATCACGGCCCTGACACTGTCGGGGCTGCCGACCGATCATTTCTTTTTCGCGGGGTTCCTGCCGAACGCGTCGGGCAAGCGAAAATCCGCGCTCGAGGCGTTGTCGGACGTGCCGGGCACGCTGGTGTTCTACGAATCGCCCAAGCGGGTCGCTGCGATGCTGCGGGATGCCGCCACGGTGCTGGGAGGCGACAGGCAGGCCGCGCTGTGCCGGGAATTGACCAAGAAATTCGAGGAGGTCTTGCGCGGACCACTGGACGAACTGGCAACCATCTGTGCGGAGCGGGCCCTGAAGGGCGAAATCGTCGTGCTGGTGGATCGTGGGCGTTTACCGAAAATTCGGGAATGTGATTTAGAAGAAAGACTGGTTGCGGTATTGAAGGATCATTCGGTTCGGGATGCGGCTGAACTGGTAGCGTCCGAACTGGGGTTGAAGCGGCGTCAGGTCTATCAGCTGGCGCTGGATCTGGATAGGCAACGCAAGGATGCCGCACCATGACGGAGGTGGGGCGATGACGATGCTGCGTAATGATGATGTTGCGCCATGATGATGCGGCGGTGACGTTGGAGAGTGAGATGTTGGATCTTTTTGAGCATGCCGCGATCCGGGATCGTGATGGCTGCGTCGATGCCCTGTCGCCCGAGGCGCCGGCGTCCCCGGGCGATGCGCGCCGTGATCGCGGGCGCGCTGCCTGGTTTGCCGGGGCTGCGGCGGAAAAGAGGGTTGCGATGATCTATGATCGGCGGGGGGTTGACCTGCTCGAGACGCGCTGGCGTGGCCGTGGCGGCGAGATCGACCTGATCCTGCGTGACGGGCCCGAACTTGTCTTTTGCGAGGTCAAGGCGGCACGCACTCCCGATGACGCGATCATGCGGCTTCGACCGGCGCAAATGCGACGCATCCATGCTGCGGCCTCGGAATACCTGGGCCTCGTGCCCGAAGGGCAGTTGGCACAGGTGCGGTTTGACCTTGCGGTCGTCGATGGCACGGGCCGTGCGGATATCATCGAGAACGCGTTCGGCCATTTCTGATTTGCTCTTTTCGGCTGCTTGGCCCATCTAGGGTGGACAATGCCACCCCGGGGGAGCCCAATGAAGATCGCTTTTCAGATGGATCCGATCGCGCCGATCAATATCGACGCGGACAGTACCTTCCGTATCGCCGAAGAGGCGCAGGCGCGCGGGCACAGCCTGTTCTACTACACGCCGGACCATTTGGCATATGTCGAGGGGCGCGTGACGGCGCGCGGCTGCGATCTCGAGGTTCGCAGGGTCAAGGGCGACCATTTCAGCCTGGGCGAGGAATATGAGGCCGACCTTTCGGATTTCGATGTGGTCTGGCTGCGCCAGGATCCGCCGTTCGACATGCATTACATCACCACGACGCATCTGTTGCAGCGGGTGATGCCGGACACCCTGGTGGTCAATGATCCATTCTGGGTGCGCAATTTCCCCGAAAAGCTTCTGGTGCTGGACTTTCCGCAATTGATGCCGCCGACGGCGATCGCCCGGGACCTGGCCACGATCCGCGCGTTCAAGGAACGGCATGGCGATGTCATCCTCAAACCGCTCTACGGCAATGGCGGGGCCGGTGTCTTTCACCTGGCGGAATCCGACCGCAACCTGAGTTCGCTGCACGAATTGTTCACCGGGTTCAGTCGGGAGCCGCTGATCGTACAGAAATACCTGCCGGAGATCAAACAGGGCGACAAACGCGTTATCCTGGTCGACGGGGCGCCGGTGGGCGCGATCAATCGTGTGCCCGCGCAGGGCGAGACGCGGTCGAACATGCATGTCGGCGGGCGGCCCGAGAAAATCGGGCTGACGGACAGGGATATCGAAATCTGCGAGACCATCGGCCCGATCCTGAAGGAAAAGGGCCAGGTCTTTGTCGGCATCGACGTGATCGGCTCCTACCTGACCGAGATCAACGTGACCTCGCCGACGGGCATCCAGGAGCTTGAACGATTTGACGGGATCAATGTGGCCGCAATGATCTGGGAGGCGATCGAGGCCAAGCGCGCATGAGCCTGCGCCGCCCGCTTCTCAATCTTGTCCTGCGGTTGCGGGAAAAGCGGTTTCTGTCGCGGGTGGAAGACCCCGACGAGTTGCGCGACAGGTTCGAGCAGGTGGCGCATTGGCTGTTCTGGCCTCCCCGGGGTGCTCATTTCTCGTCGGCTGTGCTGGACGGTGTGCCGGTGACATGGGCGCGCGGCGCCGGCGCCGGCGCGGCGGAGGATGGACCGGCCCTGATGTTCCTGCATGGCGGCGCCTATGTGTTCGGATCGGCGCGCACCCATCGTTCGATGCTGGCCCGATTGTCCGAGCGCACGGGGCTGCCGGCCTGCCTGCCGGACTACCGCCTTGCCCCCGAGCACCGGTTTCCCGCCGCCTTGGAAGATGCGCTGTCGGCCTATATCGCGCTGAGCGCACAGCGCCCCGTCATCCTGGGCGGTGACAGCGCAGGGGGTGGCCTGAGCCTGGCGCTCTTGGCGGAAATCCTGAAGCACGGCTTGCGCAAGCCCTTGGCGGTATTCTGCTTTTCGCCGCTGACGGACCTGACCTTTTCCGGGAACAGCCTGCAAAGCAATGCGCGCGCCGATGTCATTCTGCCTGCGGCCCGGACCGGTGAATTGGCCGGAATGTACCTGGGCGACGCCAATCCCGGTGATCCGCGCGCCTCGCCGCTCTTTGGGCGGTTCGCCGGGGCGCCGCCGGTCTGGATGAGCGTCGGCACGTCCGAGATCTTGCTGGATGATACGCGGCGCATGGCGGAGCGGCTGACCAAGGACGGGGTGGAGGTGACCGAGGTCATCGCGCAGGACCTGCCGCATGTCTGGCCGATCTTCTGCCCGCTTCTGCCCGAAGCCACGGCGACGCTGGACGGGTTGGCCGAATGGATCACGTGTCAGTTGCCGAGGACAGCCGGTAGCTGACGGCTTCGGCGACATGCGGGCGATGCACCGCCTCCGAGCCATCCAGGTCGGCGATGGTGCGCGCCACCCGAAGGACGCGGTGATATCCGCGCGCCGTCAGCCCGAAGCGTTCCGCCACCTTGTTGATGAGCGCGCGGCCGTCCGCGTCGGGTGAGGCGACAGCCTCGAGCAGCTCGCCTTCGGCATCGGAGTTCAGCCGTGTCTCGGGGTGTTCGGCAAAGCGCTGCGCCTGGCGGTCACGCGCCGCCGCGACACGGGCCGCCACGGTGGCGGAGCTGTCCCCCGAGGCCGGCAGGTCGAGGTCTGTGAACGCGACGGGCGGTACCTCGATCCGGAGGTCGAAGCGGTCCATGAGGGGCCCTGATATGCGGCCCATGTAGTCCTCGCCGCAGGCGGGGGCACGGGTGCAGGCGCGGGCCGGATCGGTCAGGTACCCGCATTTGCAAGGGTTGGCCGCCGCGACCAGCATGAAGCGGCAGGGGTATTTCACATGGGCATTGGCCCGCGCCACCATGACTGTCCCGGTTTCGATGGGCTGGCGGAGGGTTTCCAGGACGGTGCGCGGAAACTCGGGAAATTCGTCCATGAACAGCACGCCATTATGCGCCAGGCTGATTTCACCGGGAGAGGCACGGCGCCCACCGCCCACGATCGCGGCCATCGAGGCGGTGTGGTGCGGCTCGCGGAAGGGGCGGGTGCGGTTGATGCCGCCCTCGTCGAGCAGGCCCGCAAGCGAATGGATCATCGAGGTTTCAAGCGCCTCGGAGGCGTTCAACGGCGGCAATATGCCCGGAAGTCGCGCTGCCAGCATCGACTTGCCGGATCCCGGGGTGCCGACCATGATAAGGTGATGCCGCCCGGCGGCCGCGATCTCCATCGCGCGTTTGGCCCGCTCCTGTCCTTTCACATCCCGCAGGCAGCGCCCCGAGACATCTGCAATCACCTCGCCGGGTTCGGCTGCCGCAAGAGGCGACTGGCCCGTGTAGTGCCGCACCACATCCGACAGGCTGCTGGCGCCGATGACATGGGTCGCGCCGACCCAGGCGGCCTCGGCGCCGGATGCCTTGGGACAGAGCAATGTCCTGTCTTCCTGTGCTGCGGCCATGGCCGCGGGCAGGGCGCCGATCACAGGGACCAGAGAGCCGTCCAGCGACAATTCGCCCAGGGAACAGGTGCCTTCGACCACGTCGGCGGGGATGATCTCGAGGGCGGCGAGCAGGGCCATGGCGATGGGCAGATCGAAATGGCTTCCTTCCTTGGGCATGTCGGCGGGCGACAGGTTGATGGTGATCCGTTTGGAGGGCAGCGCGATCGCCATGGAACTGAGCGCGGTGCGCACCCTGTCACGGGCTTCCGACACGGCCTTGTCGGGCAGGCCCACAAGCGAGAAGGCCGGCATGCCGGGTGTGATCGCGCATTGCACTTCGACATGCCGGGCCTCGACCCCTTCGAAGGCGACCGTGTAGGCACGCGTGACCATCGCGACATGTCCTTGCCGTTAAACAGGGTTAACGAATAGCCCGGGCATGGTTACGGAAGGATTAACGACGATCGGCTGCGTGTCATTGTGTCAGGGAAGGTGATTGATCCGCTCGGCCCGCCAGCGGGCATCGATCCGATGCAGTTCGGTCACGGAGAGGTTGTCGATCTTGTGGGCAAACGCCTCGTACGGGGTGACGCCGAGGGCTTGCTGCACCTGTGTCAGGATCGCGCCGAAATGGGCGACGGCGATGATGTCGCGCCCCGGATGGGCGTCCACAAGGCGCGTGATGGCGCGGTTCACGCGCGCGGTGATCTCGTTCCAGCTTTCGCCGCCGGGGGGGCGGATATCGCCGGGTTGATCCCAGAACGCGCGCAGGTGGTCCTGGTCCGGGATGGTATCGAAGGCCTGCAATTCCCACGCGCCGAAATGAATTTCGCGCAGGTCGGTGTCGTGCGGCAGCCGGGTGCGGGTGCCTGCAATCGCGTCTGCCGTGGCACTTGCGCGGATCAGATCCGAGGAAATGACGACCGCATCGTCCGGCAGATGTGCCGACAGCCGGGCGATCCGGGCGGCATCACTGAGATCGGCGGGAATATCGGACCAGCCGACCATGGAGCGCGCATGGGTCGGCCCGTGCCGGACCCAGAACACACGGCTCATGGCAGATCGCCCTTGAGCACCTGCGGCAGCCCGGCGATGACATTGACCACCAGCCCGGCCTTGGCGGCGAGCTTCTGGTTGAGTTCGCCCTGCGCCTGACGAAAGCGGCGGGCCAGCGCATTTTCGGGGACGACGGACAGGCCGACCTCGTTCGAGACGATCACCACCGGCGCGCTGCACAAGGCCAGACCGGCCATCAGTTCGGCCTCGGCCTGTTGCAGATCGTTTTCGGCCAGCATCTGGTTGGACAGCCACATGGTCGCGCAATCCAGCAACACGGCCTGATCGCCGCTGATCGTCGCCAAGGCGCGCCCCAGATCCAGAGGTGCCTCGAGCGTATGCCACCCGTCGCCGCGCATGCGCTGATGGCGGTCTATCTTGCTCCGCATCTCATCGTCGAAAGCCTGCGCCGTGGCCAGATAGACCCGGCCGCGCCCGGTGCGCGTGACAAGCGCTTCAGCAAAGGCGGACTTGCCCGAAGCAGCCCCGCCCAGAACCAAGGTAAGTCCCGGCAACATTTTTTTCTGATCCCGTATTGATCCGGATGGAGATGCCTTTCGTAGCACCTAGTGAAAGACCGGAAAAGGAACAATAGATTTAGACCGGCAGGTCAGGGGGTCCCAGATGGCACTTGATGCACCACAGACCAGCAACATGTCGCGCAAGGCGATGCGCGCCGAGCTTCTGGATGCTGAAACGGAACTTAAACTCGCTTATGCGTGGCGCGACCAGCGCGACGAAGAAGCCCTGCATCGCCTGATTACGGCCTACATGCGGCTTGCCATCTCGATGGCGTCCAAGTTCCGTCGGTATGGCGCGCCCATGAACGATCTGATCCAAGAGGCCGGGCTGGGCCTGATGAAGGCCGCCGACAAGTTCGATCCGGATCGCGGTGTGCGGTTTTCGACCTATGCGGTGTGGTGGATCAAGGCGTCGATCCAGGATTACGTGATGCGCAACTGGTCGATGGTGCGCACCGGTTCGACATCGTCGCAGAAATCCCTGTTCTTCAACATGCGCCGCGTGCAGGCGCGCATCGAACGCGAGGCGATGGCCAAGGGCGAACAGCTTGACGGTCATCAGCTGCGCGAGATGATCGCGCATGAGGTCGGTGTGCCGCTGCGCGATGTGGAGATGATGGAAGGTCGGCTGTCGGGCTCGGATTTTTCGCTGAACGCCACGCAGTCGGTCGAGGATGAGGGCCGCGAGTGGATCGATACGATCGAGGACGAGGGGCTGCGCGGTGACCAGCTGGTCGAACAGGACCATGACCTGATGGCGTTGCGCGAATGGTTGGGCGATGCGATGAGCAAGCTGAACGAACGCGAGCGGTTCATCGTGTGCGAACGGAAGCTGCGGGATGCACCCCGGACACTCGAAAGCCTTGGTGAAGAGTTGAACCTGTCCAAGGAGCGGGTGCGCCAGCTTGAGGCGGCCGCGTTTCAGAAGATGCGAAAGCATCTTGAACGGCATGGGGCAGAGGTGCAAAACCTGCTCGCATGAAGGGTTTCATCGCTGCCTGTTCTGCTTTGGTCATGGCAAGCTCGGTATCGGCGCAAGACGTGCTGATACTGGGCGAAATCCATGACAACCCAAGGCACCACGACGTGCAGGCCGACCGCGTGGCATCATTCGCGCCTGCGGCCATCGTCTTCGAGATGTTGACCTCCGATCAGGCTGGGACGGTTACGCCCGAGAACCGGTCTGATCCCGCCGAACTGGCTATGGTGCTTGACTGGACGACATCCGGCTGGCCGGATTTCGCGATGTATCATCCGATTTTCATGGCGGCACCTGATGCGCGTATTTTCGGGGCCCAGGTCCCGCGAAACGTCGCGCGTGCCGCTTTCGAGACGGGGATCGTGCAGGCCTTCGGGGGGGACGCGTCGGTTTACGGGTTGGCCGATCCCTTGCCGGAGGATGAACAGCAGTCCCGTGAAGCGATGCAGATGGCGGCTCATTGCGATGCCTTGCCCGCCGACATGCTGCCCGGCATGGTCCAGATCCAGCGTCTGCGCGATGCCGAGCTGGCCCGTGCCGTCGTCGAAGCGATGGCCGAAACAGGCGGACCGGTTGCCGTGATCACCGGCAACGGCCATGCGCGGCGCGATTGGGGCATTCCCGTCTATCTTGAAAAAGCCGCGCCGGGGCTGGCCCTGCATGTGGTGGGCCAGACCGAAGATGGTGCCGCGCTGAGCGGGGTGTTCGACGAGGTCGTGTCGGCCCCGTCCGTGGATCGGCCCGATCCCTGTGCCGCGTTCAAGTAAGCTGATCCCCTGATGCCGCGCCGGGCCGCCGCGAGGGGGCGGGCCCATGCGGCGTCTTGCTGCGCGCTTGCCTCGGACGGGACGGGCGCCTAAGACTTGGGGCGCGCATCAGGGGCTGACTGGCGGCTGTCGGGCATGTGAGGTGCGCAACCGGGAAAGGACCTCGGCGCATGCTGGCATCGAAACGCATTCTTCTTATCATCGGCGGCGGAATCGCGGCTTTCAAGGCGTTGGAGTTGATCCGACGCCTACGAGAGCGCGGTGCAGAGGTGACGCCTGTCCTGACCCGTGCGGGCGAAGAGTTCGTGACACCGCTTTCGGTGTCGGCGCTGGCCGGACGCAAGGTATTTCGTGACCTGTTCGACCTGACCGACGAGGCCGAGATGGGCCATATCGAATTGAGCCGCAGTGCCGATCTCATCCTTGTGGCGCCCGCGACGGCCGATCTCATGGCGAAGATGGCAAGCGGATTGGCGAATGACCTGGCCTCGACTCTGCTGTTGGCGACTGACACGCCGGTTCTGATTGCGCCGGCGATGAATGTGCGGATGTGGCAGCACCCGGCGACGCAACGCAATATCGCCACGCTCAGGGCGGATGGGATCGGGTTTGTCGGGCCTGACAATGGTGACATGGCCTGTGGCGAACATGGGCCCGGGCGCATGTCCGAACCGCTCGAGATCGTCGCGGCGGTGCACCGCGCGCTGACGGAAGTGCCGCTGGCAGGCAAGCGCGTGCTTGTGACCTCGGGGCCGACGCATGAACCGATTGACCCGGTCCGATATATCGCCAACCGGTCATCCGGTGCGCAGGGGACCGCGATTGCACGGGCGCTTGCGGCCCTTGGCGCAGAGGTTGTCTTTGTGACCGGCCCGGCCGATGTGCCGCCGCCGGACGGTGTCGAGGTGATCCGAGTGCGCACCGCACGCGAGATGCTGCAGGCAGTCGAAGCGGCCTTGCCCGCCGATGCGGCCATCTTTGCCGCTGCGGTGGCGGACTGGCATGTGACGGGGGCCAGTGCGAGCAAGATCAAGAAGACCAAGGGCGGGATGCCAAGCCTGCAATTTGCGGAAAACCCCGATATCCTGGCGACGGTCAGCGCGATGAAGGCCGGGCGGCCGGGGCTGGTGGTGGGCTTTGCCGCCGAGACCGATGACGTGATCGCGCATGCCACCGCCAAGCGCGAGCGCAAGGGATGTGATTGGATCGTGGCGAATGATGTCAGCGAAAGCACCGGAATCATGGGCGGGACGGAAAACGACATTACATTGATCACTAATGACGGTCCCGAGGACTGGCCGCGCATGTCGAAAACCGAGGTCGCCGCACGGCTTGCCGACCGGATCGCACAGGCGCTGGCCTGAGAAATTTAGACCTTTTATCAAGACGAAGGGACGCACATGGTCCTGATACACATGGTGTGGGAGGATTGGGCCGACACTGCGCTCGGGCTTCCGGAATATGCCACGCAGGGCGCTGCGGGGGCCGATCTGCGGGCGAATTTCGCACCGGCAGAGCGGGCCGGTCTGCGCCTTGCACAAGGGGAGCGGGCCTTGGTGCCAACCGGCCTGAAGCTGGCCATTCCCGAAGGCTACGAGGTGCAGGTGAGGCCCCGGTCCGGCCTTGCCTTGAAGCACGGGATCACCTTGCCCAACAGCCCGGGGACCATCGACAGTGATTATCGTGGTCCCTTGGGGGTGATCGTCATGAATGCCGGATCCGAACCGTTCGAGATCACGCATGGGATGCGGATCGCCCAGATGGTCGTGGCGCCCGTGGTGCAGGCAAGCTTTGCTGCGGTAGAGCGGCTGGACGACACCGGACGCGGCACGGGTGGCTTCGGCTCGACGGGGCAGACCTGATGCTGCTGGTCCTGGTGATGGCTGCCGCGCTGTGGGGCGTGGGCGCGATGTTGGGCACGCCGAAGCCGTTGCGCTGGCGGATGGTCGGGTTCCTGTGGCTGGGCGTTGTGATGCTGCACCTGATCCTGCCTGCCGGGCATCCGTTGAGATTGGCAACCGGGGAAAGTGCAGCACTTTGGTTGTTGATCGGGGCCTTCGCGGCGTTGGTGCTGGCCTATCGTTGGGGATTGAGAGGGTTGCGCGGGCAGGCCGAGGCGCGTGAGGCGCTGGAGCCCAAGCGCAAGGGGCTGTTCTCGGAGGCGGAACTGGAGCGCTACGCGCGTCACATCGTTTTGCGCGAAATCGGCGGGCCGGGGCAGAAGGCCTTGAAAGAGAGCAAAATTCTGGTGATCGGGGCCGGTGGGCTTGGCTCTCCTGCGTTGATGTACCTTGCGGCTGCCGGGGTCGGGACGATCGGCGTGATCGACGAGGACACCGTTGATAATTCCAACCTTCAGCGGCAGGTGATTCACCGGGATGCAGATATCGGTATGCCCAAGGTGCAATCTGCCATGGCGGCGATGCAGGCGCAGAACCCTTATGTGCAGGTGCGGCCCTATCAACGGCGGCTCACGCCCGAGATCGCCGAGGAATTGTTCCGGGACTATGATGTCATCCTCGATGGGACGGATAATTTCGACACGCGTTATACGGTGAACGCAGCCGCCGTGGCGGCGGGCAAGCCATTGATTTCAGGCGCACTTTCCCAGTGGGAGGGGCAGATCAGCGTGTTTGATCCCACGCAGGGCGCCCCCTGTTACCAGTGTGTGTTTCCCGAACGTCCTGCGCCGGGGCTGGCGCCGTCTTGTGCCGAGGCGGGTGTGCTTGGGCCCTTGCCCGGCGTGTTGGGGTCCATGATGGCGGTCGAGGCGGTGAAGCTGGTTGCCGGGGCGGGGCAGCCTTTGCTGGGCGAGATGCTGATCTATGACGCCTTGTGGGGCGAGACCCGCAAGATCGCGGTGAAGCCCCGCGAGGATTGTCCTATCTGCATGAAATCAAACGATAAAGGATCACAGGCATGAGCAACCCATTGCTGTCGGATTGGACAACGCCATTCGGGATCGCGCCCTTTGATCTGATCGAGGATGCGCATTTTGCACCAGCCTTTGAGGAGGCGTTGGAGATGGCACGGCAGGAGGTGCGCGAGATTGCGGAAAACCCTGAAAAACCCAGCTTTGCCAATACGATAGAAGCTCTTGAAGCAAGCGGAGAGCCGTTGGACAAGGTGCTGTCGGTGTTTTTCTCGGTGGCGGGGGCGGACAGCACTGCCGAGCGGCAGAAATTGCAGCGGGACTTCGGACCGAAGCTGGCGGCGTATTCATCGGAAGTCACGGGAAACAAAAGCCTTTTCCAGCGCGTGCAAACCCTTTGGGAGGCGCGCGACGGGCTTGACCTGACCGATGAACAGGCAAGATTGCTGATGTTGACGCATCGGCGGTTCGTTCGGGCCGGGGCGGCGCTGGAGGGGCAGGCGGATGCGCGGATGCGCGAGATCATGTCGCGACTGGCCGAGCTGGGCACGCAGTTCAGCCAGAACCTGTTGGCCGATGAGGCGGAATGGTTCATGGAGCTGGACGAGCAAGCCCTTGAAAACCTTCCCGATTTCCTGGTCGATGCGGCGCGGTCGGCGGGGCGCGACAAGGGTGTTGAGGCGCCGGTCATTACCCTGTCGCGGTCGCTGGTGGTGCCGTTTCTGCAGTTTTCCGATCGGCGGGACCTGCGAGAGCGGGCATTTCGGGCGTGGGAGGCCCGGGGCGCGATGGGCGGTGAGACCGATAATCGCGCGATTTCAGCCGAGATATTGCGGTTGCGGCAAGAGAGGGCGCAACTTCTGGGGTATGAAAGCTTTGCCGCCTACAAGCTGGAAACCGAGATGGCCAAGTCGCCGGAGCGGGTGCGCGACTTGCTGATGCAGGTCTGGGAGCCGGCCTGCGCACAGGCGGAAAAGGATGCGGCGATCCTGACCGATATGATGCAAGCCGATGGAATCAATGGAGAATTGCAGCCCTGGGATTGGCGTTACTATGCCGAGAAGCGGCGCCTTGCTGAGCACGATCTGGATGAGGCGGCGCTGAAACCTTACCTGACGCTTGACACCATGATCGAAGCGGCGTTCGGGGTGGCGAACAGGCTGTTCGGATTGGAGTTCCAGCCGCTTGATATCGCACTGTATCACCCCGATTGCCGGGCTTGGGAAGTGACCCGAGATGGCCAGCATGTCGCTGTTTTCATTGGGGATTATTTCGCGCGCGCGTCCAAGAGATCGGGGGCGTGGTGCTCGGCCATGCGGGGTCAGGCGAAGTGGCCGCGGGTGCAGGGGCCGGTGGTGATCAACGTGTGCAATTTTGCCAAGGGGGAGCCGGCGTTGTTGGGGTATGACGATGCGAGGACCTTGTTCCACGAGTTCGGGCATGCGCTGCATCATCTGCTGTCGAACGTAAATTATGAAAGCATTTCAGGGACTTCGGTGGCGCGCGACTTTGTGGAGTTGCCAAGCCAGCTGTATGAACACTGGCTGGAAGTGCCCGAGGTTCTGGAGACCTATGCAAGGCACTACCGCACGGGTGAGGCTATGCCACGGGAATTGCTGGATAAAATGCTGAAGGCGGCGAATTTCGACCAGGGGTTCCAGACGGTGGAATATGTCGCCTCGGCGATGGTCGACCTGGTGTTCCACGAGGGGGAAGCTCCGGATGATCCAATGGCCAAGCAACGGGAAACATTGGAGAAAATGGGCATGCCGAGCGCAATCACCATGCGTCACGCAACACCCCATTTCGCACATGTGTTTTCCGGGGACGGGTATTCCAGCGGATATTACAGCTATATGTGGTCCGAAGTGATGGATGCCGATGCCTTTGCCGCGTTCGAGGCTGGCCCGTTTGATGCGGATGCCGCCAAGTCCTTGGAAAGAAACATTCTTTCACGGGGTGGATCGGAAGACCCCGAGGCGCTTTATACCGCTTTCCGGGGGCGTTTGCCCGGTGTCGACGCGCTGTTGAAGGGGCGCGGGCTGGCGGCCTGAGTTGTGTAGGATTCGTACGAAACCTACGCGGCTTTGGTACCAAACCGAGAGGCCGGGGCGCGATTTGTGTCCATCCCGTACACAAACGCGCCCTGAACCCTGATGTCAGATCGTCTGGTCGTAATCGCCGACCGACGGCTCGGTCCGGATGACGGCATCGAGATCGGCGAAGATCGCGCGCATCTCGGCGTCGCTGTCGCTGCTTTCGCAGACCACCACCAGGTTGGGGGTGTTGGACGAGGCGCGCACCAGACCCCATGAGCCATTGTCGAGGATCACGCGGGCGCCATTGACGGTGACCACTTCCTTGATGGGGCGACCGGCGAGCATGTCGCCGGCATCGGCCTTGGCGACGAGCCTGGCCACGATCCGGTCGAGCACCGCGTATTTTTCGGTGTCGGCGCACCAGGGCGACATGGTGGGGGTGGACCATGTTTGCGGCAGGGCGCGGCGCAGGTCGGACATGGACATGTCGGGGTTGCGATCCATCAGCTTGCAGATCTCGACCGCGACACGCATGCCGCAATCATAGCCCCGGCCCACCGGTTCGGCGAGGAAGTAGTGGCCGGATTTTTCGAACCCGGCGAGGGCGCCGATTTCCTTGACGCGGCGTTTCATGTGGCTGTGGCCGGTTTTCCAGTAATCGGCCTTGGCGCCGTGTTTGTGCAATTCGGGATCGCTGGCGAAGAGGCCGGTGGATTTCACATCGGCCACGAAGGTGGAGCCGGGATAGAGGCGCGACAGGTCACGGGCCATGATGACACCGACCTTGTCGGCGAAAATCTCTTCGCCCTCGTCATCCACCACGCCGCAGCGATCGCCATCGCCATCGAAGCCAAGCGCGAAATCGGCGCCGGTGGCGCGCACGCTGTCGGCCATGTCGTGCAGCATTTCCATGGCTTCGGGGTTGGGGTTGTAGTTGGGGAAGGTGTAGTCGAGATCGTTATGGGAGGCGATCACCTCGACCCCGATACGCTTGAACAGCTCGGGCGCGAAGGCCGAGGCGGTGCCGTTGCCGGTTGCGCAGACAACGCGCAGTTTGCGGGTCATGCGGAAATCGCCGACCAGATCATCGAGATACGCCTCGCGGACACCATCCACGAATTCATAGGAGCCGCCGGGCGCGGGCTGCCCCTGACCGTTCAGCACGATGTCACGCAGTTCGGCCATTTCATCGGGACCGTGGGTGAGGGGGCGGTCGAAGCCCATCTTGACCCCGGTCCAGCCGTTGGGATTGTGGCTGGCGGTGACCATGGCGACGGCGGGCGCATCGAGGTGGAACTGGGCGAAATAGGCCATGGGCGACAGGGCCGGGCCGATATCGCGCACCCGGATGCCGGCCTGCATCAGGCCGATGATGAGCGCATGTTTGATGGCCAGCGAATAGTCGCGGTAATCGTTGCCGACGGCGATTTCGGGGCGGATGCCACGGCGCTGCATCTGGGTGCCGAGGCCGAGGCCAAGCGCCGTCATGCCGGGCAGGTTGATTTCGTCGGGATATTTCCAGCGCGCGTCATATTCGCGAAAGCCGGTGGGCGCGATCATGGCGTCGCGCAGGAAGTCCCATGTGTTGGGCGTGACGGTGGGCAAGGGTTTGGTCATTGTGAAATCTCTTTGTCTGGCGTGGTCAGATGCTGAGCGGGTTGGCCTTGGCCACCGTGTCGAGCGCCTTGAGGACACGCAACAGATCGTCCATCTGATCGAGGGGGATCATGTTGGGCCCGTCCGAGGGCGCGGTGTCGGGGGCCTGGTGGGTTTCGATGAACACCGCCGCGACACCAAGCGAGACGGCGGCGCGGGCCATCACGGGGGCGAATTCGCGCTGGCCGCCGCTGCTGCCGCCTTGCCCGCCGGGCTGTTGCACGGAATGGGTGGCGTCCATCACCACGGGATAGCCGGTGGCGGCCATCTGGGGCAGGGCGCGCATGTCGGCGACAAGGGTGTTGTAGCCGAAGGAGGTGCCGCGTTCGGTCAGAAGCAGGCGGGTGTTGCCGGTGCTTTCGATCTTGGAGATCACGTTGGGCATGTCCCAGGGGGCAAGGAACTGCCCCTTCTTGACGTTGATCGCGGCGCCGGTTTCGCCGGCGGCGATCAGCAGGTCGGTTTGCCGGCACAGGAAGGCGGGGATCTGCAGCACATCGGCCACCTGCGCCACGGGGGCGCATTGATCGGGCAGGTGGATGTCGGTGAGCACGGGCACCCCGAGCGCATCCTTGACCGATTGCAGCACCTTGAGCCCATCATCGAGGCCAAGGCCGCGCTTGCCCGAGAGCGAGGTGCGGTTGGCCTTGTCGAAGCTGCCCTTGAAGATGAATTGCAGGCCATGCGCGGCACAGGCCGCCTGCAGGGTGCCGGCGATCATCTGGGCGTGATCGGCGGATTCGAGTTGGCAGGGGCCGGCGATGAGGGTCAGGGGCTGGTCGTTGCCGACATGCAGCCCTTTGATCTCGACCTGTCGTTGCGTCATTGAGAAACCTGTTCGCGGAGGATGGATGCGGTGAGTGACAGCATCAGGTAGATACCGGCGAAGATCAGGAACGCAAGGATCGTGTTTTCGAAGGACCGTGGATAGGAGGGATCCTGCGACGGGACGGGGCGCACGCTGACGGTGAGATAGCGGACCTGCTTGTTGGCCTCGATCTCGGACTGGCGCTTGGCCTCGAGGGCGGCCTGCAGGACCATGTCGGAGGTGGCGAGATCGGCCTGCGCCATCTGGATCGCGGCGGCCTGGGAGGCCAGCGAGGCGTTGCCGGCGGAGGCTTCGGTCAGGCGGGCCTTCTGCTTGGCCAGCTCGGTGGTGAGCACATCGACCTCGCTGCGCAGGGCGGCGACGCGGGCCTCGTTGGGGCGGGGGTTGTTGAGCTGGGTGTTGAGGGCGAGCTGTTTTTCCTGAAGCTGCATTTCGGCGCTGCCGATCAGCTGGCGGATATTGGCCACCTCGCCTTCGGGATCGAGAATGGTGCCTTCCTGGAGGCGCACCAGCCGTTCCTGGGCGTTGCGGCGTTCTTCCTTGGCCTGTTCGAGGCTTTCGATCGCGGTGCGCACGGCGTCCTGGCGCTTTTCCACGCTGAGTTCATCGACGCGTTCTTCGGCATAGTCGATCAGCTGCTGGGAGAAGCGCGCGGAAAGTTCGGGATCGGCGGTCGACAGCTCCATGCGGATGACGCCTTCGGTGGGGTCGTAGCCCAGTTTGACGTATTTGCGGTAGAGCTTGTAGGCGTCTTCGTTCGAGGCTTGGGGATCGAGGCGCTGGATCGGGTCGATCCAGGGCTGGCTGAAATGATCGCGGAAGCCCAGATCCTCGTCGAGGCGCAGCATGGCGTCCTTGGATTGCAGGTAGGATTGGGTGGCGATGGAATCCTGCCCGGTGGCGAACTGGCTGGGCAGAAGGCCGCCAAGCCCGCCGCCGCCGCTGCCGCTGCCATCGGCGGTGAGGATCAGGAATTCGGACTTGGTGGAATACATCGGGGTTGCGACGGCGTAGAAATAGTAGCCCGCGATCAGGGTGGGGAGGAACACGAAGGCCATGAGCCGGGTCAAGAGGAGCGCCATCTTGCGGCGGCGGCGGCGGGCGATGTCGCGCTGGATGCTGGTGATCTCGGCGGCGCGGCGATCCGCAGGGCTGAGCGTGGTGGAGGGGAGCGTCTGCTTGGCGGTTTCGATCGTCTGTGGCAGCTGGATGCGGCCGCTGTCACCCGGTTCGCTGTCGGGATGCCCGCCGAGCAGCTGCGCGTCGCCGCCACCGCCGCCATTGCCGCCGCCGCCCTGACGGCTGCGGCCCGAGACCAGTTCGAGCATGGTGCCGCGCTGGAAGGGATCTATGCCACGGGCGCGCAGGAGGCGGACCGCGTCGAAATCCGAGGTGGGCGCCAGCCCGTGTTTCTGGGCCATGCGGCGGGCCATGCGCAGTTCGCGGCCGGTGAGGCCCTGCTTGCGGATGTCCTCGATGGTTTCTTCGGTGTCGGCCTCGTGGCTGGACATCACCTGACCGGCGCGCAGGGGGGCGTCGGGGCCTGCATCTTCGGGCGCGTCTGCGGGACCGTCCGCTGTGTGCGCGTCGGTCGTGCCCGGTTGGGGGCTGCGGCGGATACGGAACTTTCTAGCCTTGGGTTTCGTAGTCATAGAGCTCTTTTGCCTCTTCCAAGGTATCGAACATATGCAATTTACCGTTCATCAGGACCGCCGCCGAGCGCGCGAATTTCTCGAGGATATCGGGGCTGTGGGAGACGATGATGACGGTGGTGGTGGCCAGCCGCTCGCGCAGGATTTCCCCGGCCTTGCGGTTGAACTCGACATCGGTGGAGCCGGGCATGCCTTCGTCGATCAGGTAGATGTCGAAATCCAGTGCCAGCATGAGCGCAAAGGAGAACCGGGCGCGCATGCCTGACGAATAGGTGCCGAGGGGCTGGTCGAAATATTCGCCCAGATTGCACAGCCAGCGGCAGAAGGCTTCGATGTAGTCGGGATCGAGGCCATAGAGCCGGGCGATGTAGCGCGCGTTTTCCATCGCGGAAATCTTGGGAACGACGCCGCCCATGAAGCCGAGCGGGAAGCTGATGCGGCAGCCGCGCCGTATTTCCCCTTCATCGGGTTTTTCGAGGCCCGCCATCATGTTGATGAGCGTCGTCTTGCCGGTCCCGTTGGGGGCGAGGATGCCGAGAGAGTGGCCGAGATCGACGCGAAAGGACACGCGGTCAAGGATCACCTTGCGCTGCGTGCCGGTCCAGAAGGACTTGCTCACCGAGTCGAATTCGAGCATCCACTTTGCTCCGATACTGCTCTGGCCTCACCCTCTTGAGCGGGGTTTGCGAAGGGCATCACTCATAACGTAACGGCTATTATGCCGGATTGATGAGTTTCATTACAGTAAAACAGGGCCATTTTGTGCCCAAGACCGCAAAAAAATGCGGTCATGTGGCGTCCGGCGCCCGGATGCGCCTGCCGGGATCAGGTTTCGGAGGCGCGGGTGAGCGACAGGCGGGCGGTTTCGAGGTGCTCTTTCATGATGTTCGCGGCGCGTTCCGGCTCGCGGGTGCGGACCGCGTTGAGGATCTGGCGGTGCTGCACGTTGTAGATCCCGATGGTGCGCGAATCGAGCGTGAGGTGGCGCATGCGGGTCCAGTCATCTTCCGAGCGGACATTGGCGATCTGGTCGAGGATCCAGATCAGCAGGCCGTTGCGGGTGCATTCGGCCAGTGCGCGGTGGAAATCGGTGTCGGCCTCGGAGAAGGCGACGGGATCATCGAGGCACTGTTCCATGCGGTTGCAGAGTTCTTCCATGCGGTCGAAATCGGAATGGCGGCCATGCAGCACGGCAAGGCGGCAGGTATGCGGCTCGAGCGCGAATCGGGTGTCCATCAGTTCGAGGGGGGTCGCGTTCTCGATCGCGCTGGCCGAGGTTTCATCGGGCTTGTGCACGACATAGGTTCCGCTGCCGGCGCGGGTTTCGACGAAGCCTTCTTTTTCCAGATGCGTCAAGGCTTTGCGGATCGTCCCACGGGCCGCGCCATAGGTTTCGGAGAGGACGCGTTCGGGCGGAAGGCGGTCATGCAATTGCAGGCTGCCCTTGGAAATCTCGCGCCGGATCAAGGCCGCGATATCGGCGGCACCGAGTTTCTGATCTGCTAATGCGTTCATCGTTTCCCCCTAGATTTTGAACCAATTATATACCGAAAACTGCGGTATTCCACCTATTCTTTTAGCATTGGATCAAAAGTGGTTGACTTTTGGATTGGCCCTCGGAAACACTTTGATCATCCGCGCTCCACCAACCGGCGTGACACATAGGGCGTCACGGCATGTAGGCAAAGACTGGGATGAACACACATGGTGTTTCCTGATACCGCAAAACGACAGTTTGCCAAAGGTGGCGCCCTTGGTGCGCCATCGGTCGGGGCCGAGCGGGGATCAACCAAAAATGGACCAGGCGGCGGGCTTGCGGGCCGCAGCGGGCCTGTCCCGGCGGATCTGGCATGGGGGTGCTCCACCCCGGCCCGAGCCGCATCTACCCATGTTCGTGGAGCTAACATCACAGAGCCGTAAAGCGGGCATCAGACCCGTATCCGGCGGAACCATCAGGGAGAATGAAAAGTGGCTGAGACAGATCTGGAAAGATTCGTAGAGGCGCCGGGGCGCGACGAGAAGATCAAGGAAGTGCGCAAGAAGATCGACGAGTTGGGGATCGAGTATCTCTATCTGCAATTCGTTTCGGTGACCGGCAAGATCATGGGCAAGGGCATCCCGGCTGATCACTGGGAAAGCGTCGCCAAGAAGGGTTTCCAGCTGGTCTATGGCGCCACCATGAACTTGTTCACCAACCGCGCGGGCGATTACATGGGCTATGGTCCCGAGGCGGCCGAGCTGATCGGGATCCCCGAGCCGGAAACCTTCATGCAGCTGCCCTGGGCGCCCGAGATCGGCCGGTTCTACTGCACGCTCTTTCGCAACCGCGAGGAAAAGGAAAATCCCGGTGGCTACCTGACGGCGGATTGCCGGGGCAACCTGCGCCGGATGCACGAAGAATTCACCAAGAAGCACGGCACCAAGCTGCGGATCGGCACCGAGCCCGAGATGATGTGGCTGAAGTTCGACGAGAACGGCAAGCCGCGCGACGGGTTCTCGAAGCCGTATTGCTATCACATCGACCAGTTCGAAAGCCTGCGGCCCGTGTCGCTGCAGGTGATCCGCTATGCGCGCAAGATGGGCCTGGACATGATCCAGGGCGATCACGAGGACGCGCCGGGGCAGCTTGAGCTGAACTGGATGTTCGACGATGTGCTGCGCAATGCGGATCGCCTGACCACCTATCGCCAGATCTGTGCGCAGGTGGCGCGGGAGAACGGGATTTTCGCCTGCTTCATGACCAAGCCGTTCATGGGCGTGTCGGCGTCGGGCTGCCACCACAACATGAGCCTGTGGTATGGCGGCGAGGATGAGTTCATCCGCTGCGGCAACGACCCGGACAACCTGCCGGGGATGGCCGACAACTACATGTATGTGAAGGGCGGCGAGAACACGTTCATGCCCGACACGGACGATCCGCAGATGCCGGGCAAGGAAGGGTTGAAGGCGATCGGCGGCGTGGTGCAGCACTTGCAGGCGCTGACGGCGATCGGCTGTTCGACGGTGAACTCGTACCGGCGGCTGTGGGATACGGGCTTCTGGGCGCCGGTGTTCAGTGACTGGGGTTTCCAGAACCGCACCACGGGCCTGCGCGTCTCGGCGCCGGGGCGGTTCGAGTACCGGTCGGTGGATTCGATGGTGAACCCGTACCTGATGGGCACCACCCTGCTGGCGGCGATGGATGACGGGCTGGAGAACAACTTGGATCCCGGCGAGCCCGAAGAGCGCAACATCTATGCGGCGATGGCCGAGGGCAAGGACGTCAAGAAGCTGCCGATGTCGCTGGGCGAGGCGCTGGACAAGCTGGCCGAGGACGAGGCCGTGCAGCGCGGTCTGCCCGGCGAGATGTACCGGCTTTACGACGAGTACAAGCGCGACGAGGTCGCGCGGTTCATGTCCACCGTCACCGAGTGGGACAAAGAAATGTACATGGAGTGTCTGCCCTGAGGCATTCGATGTCCTGGCGGCAGGCGATCGTGCCTGCCGCCCCCCTGAACGACGCAAACTGAGGAGGCGCATTCAAGATGTGCGGAATTGCTGGATTGATCCACAAGGGCAAGAGCGCGAATGTCGGGTCAGAGATGACCGCGATGCTTCAAGCCCTGAAACACCGGGGGCCGGACAGCACCGGATATGCTGTCTACGGCGAACCGCAGGATGGCGACTATATCCTGCGGCTGAAGGTGGCCGAGGCCGAGGACATGGCCAAGGGCCGGGGGATCGCGCAGATCCTCGAGACCCGCGTGCGCGAGGTCGAAGAGATCATGTCCGAATGCGGTGCCACGATCAAGGACCGCCAGAGCGCCACGAAATACGCCCATCGCTATGTGCTGGGGCATGATGGCGACGAGGCGAGCATCGGCGAGATGGCCAAGATGATCGAGGAGATCGACGGCGTCGAGATCCTGTCGATCGGCCGGGGTCTGGAGCTGATCAAGGACCTGGGCGATGCGTCGGTCGTGTCGGGCCTGTATGGGCTGAACGGGTTCTCGGGCACCCACGGGATCGGCCACACGCGGATGGCCACGGAATCGGATGTCGATATCAAGTCGGCGCATCCCTACTGGGCGTTTCCCTATAACGACGTGAGCGTCGTGCATAACGGCCAGATCACCAATTACTGGATCATGCGCCGCGAGATGGAGCGCAAGGGTCATCGCTTCATGTCGAATTGCGACAGCGAGCTTCTGGCGGTCTATACCGCGCATAACCTGGCCAACGGCATCTCGCTGGAGGACAGCCTGCGCCAGTCCATCGCCGAGATCGACGGGGTGTTCACCTACCTGGTGGCGACCAAGGATCAGCTGGGCATGGCCAAGGACACGATGGCGGCGAAACCGCTGGTCCTGTACGAATCCGACGATCTGATCGCGATGGCCTCGGAAGAGGTGGCGATCCGCGCGATCCTTCCGGAAGAAATCGACACTTATGACCCTTACGACGAGGAGGTCCGGGTATGGCAAGCGTAACCGACGCAGAATTGAAGGAAATGAGTCAGGACGAGCGCGCCAAGGCGCTCGGGATGACCACGGAGCAGCTGACGGGCAAGTCGCTTTATATCGAGTTCGACCCCGAGGCGACCGACCGCTACACCTATCCGTGGGCCTATGACGTCGATTTCAACAAGCGCACCGAGATCGACACCGACAATCTGACCACCACCGAGGTGAATATCGCGATCCGCGAGAAGATGAAGGAAGGCTATGGCACGATCGTGCTGCAGAATCCGCGCGGCAAGCACAGCCTTGGCGTGGGCATACTGAACAAGCTGAACCTGATCATCGAGGGATCCTGCGGCTATTTCGGCGTTGGTCTGATCGACGGGCCGAACGTGCGTATCACCGGGCGCGTGGGCTGGTCCTGCGGCGAGAACATGATGTCCGGCACCATCGTGATCGAGAAGAACGCAGGGTCGACCTTTGGCGCGGCGATGCGTGGCGGCGACCTGGTGTGCCGTGGATCCGTCGGATCGCGTACGGGCATCGACCAGAAGGGCGGCACGATCATCGTGGGTGGCGACACCGGCGCGCTGTCGGGCTTCATGATGCAGCGCGGACGCATGGTGGTGTGCGGCAATGCCGGCAAGAACCTTGGCGATTCGATGTATGACGGGATGATCTTCGTGGGTGGCGAGATCAAGTCGCTGGGCGTTGACGCCGTCGAGGCCGAGTTGACCGACCTGGACCGGCAATGGCTGACCCGGAAGCTCACGCAGTACGGGCTGATGCCCGACAAGGGCGTGGATCATTTCACCAAGATCGTGGCTGGCAAGCAGTTGTGGAACTACGACAACCTCGAGCCGTCCGAGAAGAAACTCATTCTGTAACGGAGTGGCGCCCGGCGCCTTCCCTTACCCGCAGAAAGGAACAGACACATGGCTGATGGCGATCTGCCCACCAAGAAGCCCCTTGCGCGCGACACCTACAGGCTGGGGGATTCCTTTATCTTCCCGCCGCGCGTCATGGATGACATCCACATCAAGTCCGAGCTTGGACGCTACCGGATGCGGGGGTTTTCCCTTTTCAAGAAGATCCCGCATTGGGATGACCTGACCTTCCTTCCCGGCACGCTGACGCGGTTCGTGATCGAGGGCTACCGCGAGAAATGCGAAACCCGGACCGTGATCGGACCGCGCGCGAAAAAGCCGCTGGTCCTGGATATCCCGGTCTACATCACCGGCATGAGCTTTGGCGCGCTGAGCTACGAGGCCAAGACCGCGCTGGCGCGCGGTGCCACGATGGCGGGCACGGCGACCTGTTCGGGCGAGGGCGGCATGATCCCCGACGAGCGGCGCTACAGCTCGAAATGGTTCTACCAGTGCATCCAGTCGCGTTATGGCTTCAACCCGCATCACCTGGTGCTGGCGGATGGCTGCGAGTTCTTCATCGGCCAGGGCTGCAAGGTGGGTCTTGGCGGGCACCTCATGGGTCAGAAGGTGACCGACCAGGTGGCCGAGATGCGCAGCCTGCCGGCGGGCATCGACCAGCGCTCGCCTGCGCGTCACCCCGACTGGCTGGGTCCGGATGACCTTGCGCTGAAGATCCAGGAAATCCGCGAGGCCACCGATTGGCAGATCCCGATCCAGCTGAAGCTGGGGGCGGCACGGGTCTATGACGATGTGCGCATGGCGGTGAAATGCGATCCGGATTCGATCTATATCGACGGGATGGAAGGCGGCACCGGTGCCGGCCCGCACCTTGCCACCGAGGATACCGGTGTGCCGGGCATGGCGGCGATCCGCCAGGCGCGCAAGGCGATCGACGACCTGGGCAAGCGCGGCGAGATCAGCCTTGTCTATGCCGGCGGTATCCGCAACGGCGCCGATGTGGCCAAGGCGATCGCGCTTGGTGCTGATGCCATCGCCATCGGTCATTCGGCGATGATGGCGCTGAACTGCAACAAGGACATCCCCGAGGCCAATTACCAGGAAGAGATGGGCGTCGAGCCGGGCTATTGCTACCATTGCCATACGGGCCGCTGCCCGGTGGGTGTGGCCACGCAAGACCCCAAGCTGCGCGAACGTCTGGACCCGGATGCGGCGGCCGAGCGTGTCTACAACTTCCTGCACACGCTGACCATCGAGGCGCAGCTTTTCGCCCGCGCCTGCGGCAAGACCTATATCCATTCGCTGGAGCCCGAGGACCTTGCCGCCTTGACGATGGAGGCGTCGGCGATGGCCGGTGTGCCGCTGGCCGGCACCAACCATACGGTCGGCGTCGCGGATTATCATCACTTTTAAGGTGGGCCGCCCCTGCGCCGCGTGATCCGCGTGGCGCGGGGGCTCCACCCCGCCAAAGGAGGACCAAACCATGGCTGGAACACAGTATCGCGGCTCCGAGATCAAGGATGTCGACCAGTTCCTGAAGGATGCCGCCGGACTTGAATCCGAGCGCGAAAAGGAAATCGGCCAGCATATTGGCTATCGCTATGACGTGAACCTTGTGCCGGATTACGACCGGATCACCCCCTTCCTGACGAAATACATGGAAGTGATGGGCTGGGACGATCTGAACTGGCTGGAAGATGTGCATATGGGCTATGAAGAGGGCGCGCCCGCCGTCTTCGACCGCAACAACAACGGCTGGGTGCGGGTGCCCGACAGCATCGAGCTGCCCGACAACCAGCAGGACAGGGACATGATCGCACGAGAATTGCTGATCAAGTTCCAGATGTCGGACCGGCATCCGCTGGTCACGTTGCGCAAGGCCTACATGAAGTTCTGACGCAGATGCCGCGCCCGCTTGATATCGCCTGTCTGCAGACACGGCCCCGGCCCGATTTCGCCGGGGCCACGGACGAGGCGATGCCGTTGGCCGAGGCCGCGGTCAAGGCGGGCGCGGATATCCTTTTCCTGCCGGAATATTGCGGCGGGCTGCGCACCGAAGGGGGCGCCCTGGCCCCGCCGAGCGCGCCCGAGGACAGCCATCCGTTCCTGAAGGCGATTCGGGATTTCGCGGCCAGGCGGAGGGTCTGGATCAATATCGGGTCGATCGCGGTGGATGGCCCGGACGGACGGATCATCAACCGGGGTCTGATGCTGGACGATCGCGGTCAGATCCGGGGGCGCTATGACAAGATCCACCTGTTCGACGTGCAGCTGTCCGAGACCGAGCAGTACCGCGAAAGCGCGCATGTCAGCCCCGGCCATCGGGCGGTGATCCATGACACGCCGTTCGGCCGGATCGGTCACACGATTTGTTACGACCTGCGGTTTGCACACCTCTTCCGCAGTCTGGCGCAGGGCGGGGCGGATATCCTGCTGTGCCCTGCCGCCTTCACCCGCAAGACCGGAGAGGCGCATTGGCATGTGCTGAACCGCGCGCGGGCGATCGAAACCACCCGCTTCGTCGTGTCGGCCTGCGCCATAGGGCCGGTGCCGGGGGGCGGGGAAAGCTATGGTCATTCGCTGGTCGTCAGCCCCTGGGGCGAGGTGATCTGCGATGGCGGCACGCTGCCGGGCGTGGTGCAGGCGCGCATCGATCTCGATGAGGTCGCACGGGCCGAGGGCCGCATCCCGAGCCTTGGAGCCGACCGGCCATTCACATCAGTTCAACCCGGAAGGAGCGTCGCATGAGTTCTTTGGCCGCACAGTTCGGACAGAGTTTTTCGGATCACCCCCTGCGCAAGGCCTTCATGAAGTGGCAATGCCGCGTCAGGCAGATGTCGATGCGCGACGATGACGGGCGGCCGAGTGATCCGATCATGCCGGCCGTGTTCCTGCCGGATCAGCCGGAGGCGCTTGGCCATATCATCACGGTGATGAACAAGGCGCCGGGCTATTCGGTGACGCCCGAGTTGCAGCATATGGCGGCCAAGACGAACGATCCCGCGCAGATCCGCGATCAGGCGATCCGCTTCCTGTCATCGGCCTATTACCAGAAGGCGGACGAGTTTTCCGATATCCTGACGGCGACCTTTCCGCCGGGATCGCCGGGGGCGGCGCAGATCCATGCGGCGGGCCGGTGCCGGCTGGTGTTCGACGCCTATGCGCAGCGCTTCGATCTGAGCTGCAAGGTCTGGCGGCTGGCGCCGCACAACCTTCTGCACCAGGCGACGGTGGCCCATAACAAGCTGTTCAACCCCGCGCTGCCGCCGGATACCGAGGTCCTGGGCTTCGAGCCGGACTGGGCGGAGTGCAGCGCCGATCCCGCCATCCGCTGAGGCGGGTGGTCACGGAGGTGTCAGGCGGTCAGTGGGAGCGGTCTATGTCGCCCACGGCCAGCACTGGGGAGGCGTCGATATCCGTGGCATCGAGCATGGTCGAGACCCGTTCCAGAACGGCCACGATCATCGCCTGTTCCCAATCGTCGAGCGCCTCGAACTGCTTGACGTAGCGCTGTTGCAGCGCATCGGGGGCGGCACGCACCTTGGCGATGCCGTCGGGCGTGATGCCAAGCCGGGTCTGGCGGCGATCCTGTTCGGATTGCTGCCTGGTCAGCAGGCCCTTTGATTCCAGTTTCTTGATGAGCACCGAAACGGTGGCCTGCGTCACGCCCATGCGCTGCGAAAGCTCGGTCGGGGTGGCGTAGCCTTTTTCCGACACGATCTGCAGCACGCGCAGCTGCACCGCTGTCAGGCCGGCCTCGCGGGCGAGGTCGCGCGAATACATTTCGGTGGCCCGCAGGATGCGGCGCAGGGCGATGAGGCTGATATCTGTGCGGTCCACATCGATCTCCGTGAGGGGTCGCGACAGATTACTTTTTTTGCCCAGATGCGCAATCCGTGATGTATTTTGGTTTATCTTGCTAACTGTCTGTTTCATGCATCCTATATAATACTAAGGGAAAATTAGTACAATATGCGCAAATTGCCGCGTATATCGCTTATAAATACTTAGGCGGTTGAAAATAAATATCTCGGCAATATACTTAGTAACACTAACAACAAGGGATCAGAAGCCGTGCATACAATCGAAGGATCGAAACAGAAGCCGAAGATCACGTTCCGAAAGCCCCTCCGCGAGGACGGGGCCGCGATATGGGATTTGATCGGATCGTGTCATCCGCTGGACGAGAACTCGATGTACTGCAACCTGATCCAGTGCGACCATTTCCGCGATACCTGCATCCTGGCCGAGATGGACGGGGTGATCGTGGGCTGGATTTCCGCCTACGTGATGCCGTCGGACGAGGAGACGCTGTTCGTGTGGCAGGTGGCCGTGTCGAAAAAGGCGCGTGGCCAGGGGCTTGGATCGCGCATGCTGAAGGCGCTGACCGAGCGCGAGGAATGCAAGACGGTCAACCGCCTGCAGACCACCATCACGCTGAGCAATGACGCGTCGTGGGCGCTGTTCGCCAAGTTCTCGAAGGCGATCGGCGGCAAGCTGAAAAGCCAGCCGCATTACACCCGCGAAGACCATTTCGACGGGCGTCACGCGACCGAGCACATGGTCACGATAGATTTCGCCGAAGCGCTGAAGCGCGCCGCCTGATCGCGGCCTGCGCCAGCCTTCAACCCACCAGACACAAAGGAAACGCCATGCCGACTGACATGTCAGCCGAGTTCGACATCTTTACACGCCGTGAATCGGAAGCGCGCAGCTATTGCCGCAGCTTCGAGACGGTGTTCACCAAGGCCAAGGGCGCCGAAATGACGGCGGCCGACGGCACGACCTATATCGACTTCCTGGCCGGATGCTCATCCTTGAATTACGGGCATAACGACCCGGACATGAAAGAGGCGCTGGTCGATCACATCGCGGGCGACGGGATCGCCCATGGCCTGGACATGTACACGCAGGAAAAGGCCCGGTTCCTGAAAGCCTATGAGGAGAATATCCTTGCGCCGCGGGGCATGGACTACAAGGTGATGATGACCGGGCCGACCGGCACCAACGCCGTGGAAGCGGCGATGAAGCTGGCGCGCAAGGTCACGGGCCGCCGCAATATCGTGGCCTTCACCAACGGGTTTCACGGCATGACCATGGGCGCGCTGTCGCTGACCGGCAATGCCGGCAAGCGCGCCGGTGCGGGCTGTGGGTCGCTGTGTGGTGTGACGCGGATGCCCTTCGATGGCGCCTTTGGCGACGAGATGGACACCCTGCGCCAGATGGAAATGATGTTCGACAACCCGTCATCGGGTGTCGATGCGCCTGCCGCGTTCATCTTCGAGCCGGTGCAGGGCGAGGGCGGCCTGAACGCCGCGTCCGATGAATGGATGCAAGGTGTTGCCCGCCTGGCCAAGAAGCTGGGCGCGCTGCTGATCGTCGATGACATCCAGTCGGGTTGCGGGCGCACGGGCACCTATTTCGCCTTCGAGAGCGCGGGCATTGAGCCGGACATGGTGACACAGGCAAAATCGCTGTCGGGCTTCGGCCTGCCGTTCGCCGCGTTGCTGATCAAGCGCGAGCATGACATCTGGAAGCCCGCCGAGCATAACGGCACGTTCCGTGGCAACACCCATGCTTTCGTGACGGGTCGTGTCGCGCTCGAGAAGTTCTGGGCCGATGACACGTTCCAGAACGAGGTGCAGCACAAGGCCGCGATCCTGACCGCCGGGTTGCAGGCGATTGCCGATGTGGTGCCCGGCGCGCGCCTGAAGGGGCGCGGCATGATGCAGGGCGTGGATGTCGGTTCGGGCGATTTGGCGGGCGATATCTGTGCGCGCGCCTTCCAGAACGGCCTGATCATCGAGACATCGGGCGCGGATGACGAGGTGGTCAAGGTGCTGGCACCGCTGACCATCCCCGAAGAGACGTTGCGCAAGGGGCTGGACATCCTGCTGGATGCCGCCCGAAATGCGACCGTACAGAACAAGATCGCAGCGGAGTGACAAGACAATGATCGTGAGACATTTCGATGATGTGGTGAAGGCCGGAAACTCGGTTTCGGACGCGCGCTGGACATCCGTGAGGATGCTGCTGGCCGATGATGGAATGGGGTTCTCGTTCCACATCACCTTCCTGGAAGCGGGCAGCGAGCACACGTTCGAATACAAGAACCATTTCGAAAGCGTGTATTGCGTGCAGGGCAAAGGCTCGATCACCGATCTGAAGACGGGCGAGACCCATCAGATCAAGCCGGGCACGATGTATGCCCTGAACGAGCATGACCGCCACACGCTGCGCGCCGAGGAAGAGCTGGTGATGGCTTGCGTGTTCAACCCGCCGGTGACCGGACGGGAAGTGCACCGCGAGGACGGCTCTTACGCGGCGCCCGAAGACGTATCCTGAATTCAGAGGCGCCCCTGGGCGCAAGCCCGGGGGTGAGCAAACATGACCCAATCGACCCATACAGTCGAAAAGATCGGCGGCACATCGATGTCGCGGCTGGACGAATTGATCGACACGCTGTTCCAGCGTGACGATCCCGCGAAGATTTATGACCGGATGTTCGTGGTTTCGGCCTTTGGCGGCATCACCGACCTGTTGCTGGAGCACAAGAAGACCGGCGAGGCGGGTGTCTATGCCCGGTTTGCCAATGACGAGGACGATCACGGCTGGCTCGATGCGCTGTCGGGTGTGGCCAAGGGCATGCGCGAGGCGCATGGCGCGGTTCTGGACAACCCCGCCGATCTGAGCGACGCGGATGATTTCGTGCGCGACCGTGTGGAAGGGGCACGCAACTGCCTGATCGATCTGCAGCGCCTGTGTTCCTACGGGCATTTCCGCCTGAGCCAGCACATGATGCTGACGCGCGAATTGCTGTCCGGCCTTGGTGAGGCGCATTCGGCCTATGTGGCCACGCTGGCGCTGCGCCGGGCGGGCATCAATGCGCGGTTCGTCGATCTGTCGGGCTGGCGCGATGAGCGGGAAATGACCCTGGATGAGCGCATCCATGACGGGTTGGACGATGTGGACGTGACCGAAGAGTTGCCCATCATCACCGGCTATGCGCAATGCCGCGAAGGGCTGATGGCCGAGTTCGACCGTGGTTATTCCGAGGTGACGTTCAGCCGGATCGCGGCCCTGACCGGGGCGCATGAGGCGATCATCCACAAGGAGTTCCACCTGTCCTCGGCTGATCCGAAGCTGGTCAAGGGCAAGGTGCGCAAGCTGGGCCACACGAATTACGACGTGGCCGACCAGCTGTCGAACATGGGGATGGAGGCGATCCACCCCAAGGCGGCCAAGACCCTGCGGCAGGCGGATGTGGCGCTGCGGGTGACCAACGCCTTCGAGCCGCACGATCCCGGCACGCTGATCGACGATCAGCCGGCCGAGGAGCCGGGCGCCGAGATCGTCACCGGGCTGGAAGCGCATGCGCTGGAGCTGTTCGAACAGGACATGGTGGGCGTGAAGGGATATGACGCCAAGATCCTTGAATTGCTGACGCGGCACGGGATCCGGATCGTCTCGAAGACGTCGAACGCCAATACGATCACCCATTACGTGGATGCGCCCCTGCGCGAGCTGCGCAAGGTGGAAAGGGATCTGAACAAGGTCTATCCAAGCGCCGAGCTGACGATCCAGCCGCTGGCCATCGCGGCGGTGATCGGGCGCGACCTGTCGGGGCTGAACGTGTTGGGCGAGGGCCTCAAGGCGCTGTCCAGGGACGGTGTCGAGGTGCTGGCCGCGCATCAGACGACCCGCTCGGTCGATGTGCAGTTCGTCGTTCCAAGGGAATCGCTGGCGGCTTCAATCGGTGCGCTGCACGGCGCGCTCCTGCCCGCTGCCGAGGTGGCGGAGCTGAAGCCGAAGAAGAAAGCCGCCTGAAAGGCGGCGAGATAAACTGATAAAATTCAGCGACTTGCCCCGTCCGGCCTTCCCTTGGCCCGGCGGGGCTTTTTCTTTGGGGGGGTATGAGGCCTTTTGGGACATTCGTTCGCGACGCTCCTGCGCGGAACAAAGGCCGCAGGCCGCCGCGCATCGCCGGGCCGCCCCCCGGCACGGCGATTTGGTGAGCCTTGGTGCTCCGTTCATCAGTTTTTCCGAGTTGGCCGGGATAAAGTGCCATAGACCAACGCCTTGATCGCCGAACCGCGGCCCGCCGATGCGCGGCTGTGCAAAGTCCGTTTGGCCCCGCCCCCCGAGTTTGATTCTACCAACCGAACCTGTGCCTGTGTCGGTCAAGGGAAGGGGTCGGGGCAGGCCGATCTGCGGCTAGGTAGACCGGGCAGGGCGTGATAATCTCGCGTCTGATGCGTTCAACGGGGATCAGTGATGACCGACGGCTTGCCCTATCTGGATCTGAGCGATCCTGCCCTCTCGACCAGGGGACCCGAAGTGGTGGCGGCGAGGGAGGCGCATTGGTGCGCGCGCACGACCTATGGGTTGGCGGTGCTGCGCTACACGGAGGTGGGGCGCATCCTGCGAGACCGGAGGTTCCGGCAGGGCAGTCACAACTGGCCCGCCACCGTGGGGATCGAAGGGCGCTTTGCGGAGTTCTGGAGGAACTCGGTGATCGGGCGCGAGGGCGAGGATCACAAGCGGTTGCGCGCGCTGGCGGTGCCGGCACTGTCGGAGGCGTATGTCGCAAGACTGATCCCGGCCTTCGACCGCATCGCCGAGGATCTGTGCGCCACGCTGCGCGAGACCGACAGTTGCGAGTTCCAGGATGCGTTCTGCACGCCCTTCGCCGGTCAGGCGATCACCACGCTTCTGGGCATGGAGCGCGAGGCCTGGCCGCTGGTGGCGCATAACGCCGCCGACCTGGGGCTGGCGATGGGGATCGGGGCCAAGCGCCACGAGGCGCGGTTCAACGCGGCCTGCGAGACGCTGTTCCAGCTGGCGGATCAGCTGGTGACACGGGTGCGGCGCGGTGAGGATGACGCCAGTTACGTGGCGCGGATGGTGGCGGAATTCGACGCCAATGGCGATTGCACCCATGAGGAGTTGCTGAACACCATCGTGATTTCCATTTTCGGCGGGGTGGATACGACCCGGGCTTTGCTGGGTTTGGGCCTGTCGCTGTTCATCGAAAACCCCGCGCAATGGCAGGCGCTGCGCGAGGATGAGGGGCTGATCCCGGCGGCGATCGAGGAATTCATCCGCGCGCGGCCCACCACCACATGGGCCACCCGCGAGGCGGTGGAGGATGTCGAGGTGAACGGGCAGAAGATCAAGGCGGGCACGGTGCTGCATCTGCTGGTCCATGCCTCGGCCCGCGATCCTGCCGTCTGCGAGGACCCCCGCTTCGACATCACCGCCAAGCGCAAGCTGCATTTCGGCTTCGGGGGTGGCGCGCATCATTGCATCGGGCATTTCGTGGCGCGCACCGATATGGCGGCGGCGCTGCGCGCGTTGCGGCGGACCTTCAGGACGGTGGCGTATGGGGACGAGCCGGAATGGCTGCCCGATAGTGGCAATACCGGTGCGGTGCGGCTGCCCATACGCTACAGTCTGGTCGAATGAGCGGCCGCCCGTGCCGGGGATGCTGGCAGGGCGGGTGCTTGTCCGGCCCTGACGCGCCGGCCTCGTGACGGGCAAGCGCACTCAGCCCTTGGCGAGATCCTTGAGGATGGGGCAATCAGGGCGGTTGTCGCCGGCGCATTCATGGACCAGATGGGTGAGCGTGTCGCGCATGGATTGCAGCTGCTGGATCTTGTCCTCGATCTGGGCGAGATGGTCCTGGGCGATGCGCTTGACATCGGCGCTGGCGCGGCTGTCGTCCTTGTAGAGGGCGAGAAGCGTGCGGCATTCCTCGATCGGGAAGCCGAGCGCACGGGCCCGCGCGAGGAAGGTCAGGCGGTGCATGTCCTTGTCGTCGAAGACACGGTAGCCATTGGCCTCGCGATGCGGTGTGACAAGGCCGATCTCTTCGTAATAGCGGATGGTCTTGGCGGGCAGGCCGGTGCGTTTGGCGATATCCCCGATATTCATGGCGGACCTCATTGATGTGCCGGCATGGGATGTGCCGGTAAGTCGGATGGTTGCCCGGTGTCGCGCAGGGCCATGGCGGCGCCGATGCGGCGCAGGCGCAGCGCGTTCGACAGCACGAAGACCGAGCTGAGCGCCATGGCGCCGGCGGCCAGCATCGGGGACAGCATGAGGCCCGCGACCGGATAGAGCACGCCTGCGGCCACCGGAATGAGCGCGGTGTTGTAGGCGAAGGCCCAGAACAGGTTCTGGCGGATATTGCGCATGGTGGCCTGCGACAGGTGCAGCGCATTGACCACGCCCGACAGGTCGCCGGAGATCAGCACGATATCGGCGGCCTCGATCGCGACATCGGTGCCGCCGCCCACGGCGATGCCGGTATCGGCGGCGGCAAGCGCCGGGGCGTCATTGATGCCGTCGCCCACGAAAGCCACGTTCCCGAAGCGCGCGCGAAGCGTGTCGATCGCGGCGACCTTGCCATCGGGCAGGGTTTCGGCCTCGATATGGTCGATGCCCAGTTCGGCGGCGATGGCCTGTGCGGTGGCTTGGGTGTCGCCGGTGATCATCGCCACCTTGAGGCCGCTGGCATGCAGGCTGTCGATCACTGCGCGGCTGGTGGGCTTGACCGGATCGGCCACCGCAAGCAGGGCGGCAAGCCGCCCGTCGATGGCGGCGAAGACCGGGGTCTGGCCGTCGGCGGCGATCCGTGACAGGGCGTCTTGCAGGGGGGCGGTGTCGATCCCCTCGCGGCGCATCAGGCGTTCGGCGCCGATCAGGACGTCATGGCCATCCACGGTTGCCGACAGGCCGAAGCCGCTGATCGCCTTGACCTGCCGGGCCTGCGGCAGGGTCAGGCCGCGTGTCCGGGCAGCCTGTTCGATGCTGCGGGCGATGGGATGTTCGGATTGGCTTTCGACGGCGGCGATCAGGGCGAGTGTCGCGTCCTGCGGGTGGCCATTGGCGGTGTCGATCCGCGTCAGGCGCGGGCGGCCTTCGGTCAGGGTGCCGGTCTTGTCGAAGGCGACGATGCGTGCCTCGTCCAGCTTTTGCAGCGCATCGCCCTTGCGAAAGAGCACCCCCAGTTCCGCCGCGCGCCCGGTGCCCACCATGATCGAGGTGGGTGTCGCCAGGCCCATGGCGCAGGGGCAGGCGATGATGAGCACCGACACACCCGCCACCAGCGCGAAGGTCAGCGCGGGATCGGGGCCGAAGGCCAGCCACATGGCGATGGTGAAAAGCGCAACGGCGATCACCGCCGGCACGAAGATGCGCACGACGCGATCCGCAAGCGATTGGATCGGCAGCTTGGCGCCCTGGGCCTCTTCGACCATCGAGATGATCTGCGACAGCACCGTGTCGCGGCCCACCTTGGTGGCGCGGAAGATGAGCGCGCCTTCGCCGTTGATCGTGCCGCCGATCACATCGTCGCCGGGGGCCTTGCCCACCGGGATCGGTTCGCCCGAGATCATGCTTTCGTCGACATGGCTGTGGCCCGAGGTGACCGTGCCATCAATGGCGATCTTTTCGCCGGGGCGGACATGGACGATATCGCCGACGCCGAGCGTGTCGATCGCCACCTCGGTCACCGTGCCCTTGCGTTCGACGCGGGCGGTATGGGGCTGAAGGCCGATGAGTTTCTGGATCGCGGCACCGGTGCGGCCCTTGGCGCGCGCCTCGAGCCAGCGGCCCAGAAGGATCAGGGTGACGATCACGGCGGCGGCTTCGAAATAGACGGCGCGCGCGCCCGAGGGCAGGAGGCCGGGGGCAAAGAGCGCGATGGTCGAAAAGCCCCATGCCGCCGAGGTGCCGAGGGCGACAAGGCTGTTCATGTCCGGCGCGCCCTTGAGAAGTGCGGGCACACCACGGGTGAAAAAGCCGCGACCGGGCCAGAGAAGGACCAGTGTTGTCAGCGCGAACTGGATCATCCACGAGCTTTGGTGGCCGATGGTCTGCTGCACGAGGCCGTGAAAGCCGGGGATCACATGCCCGCCCATTTCCAGGATGAACACCGGCAGGGTCAGGACGCCCGCAACAAGGGTCAGCCGGCGGGCATGGTCGATCTCGGCGGCGCGGCGGGTGGCCTGATCGTCCACGAGGTCCCGGGCGGGGCGTGCGGGATACCCGGCTTCGGTCACGGCGCGGGCCAGCGTGGCGGGATCGGTGGCGCCGGGCAGGTAGCGGACCCGGGCCTGTTCGGTGGCAAGGTTCGCCGATGCCTCGAGCACGCCGGGCTGCGCGCGCAGCGCATCTTCCACACGACCGAGGCAGGACGCGCAGGTCATGCCGGACACGGCCAGCGTCAGCGTCGCTTCGCGGGCGGGGTAGTTGGCGGCCTGAAGGGCCTTGGTGATGTCGTGCAGGTCGCTGCCGTCAACCTGCATCCGGGCGGTGCCGTTGGCGAAGTTGACCGACACGTCCGAGACCCCCGGCACGGTTTGCAGGGCGCGTTCGGCGCGCCCGGCGCAGCCCGCGCAGGACAGGTTCTGAACTTCGATGCGGAGTATGTCATGTGCCATGGTCGATCCCTTCGCCCCCTCACATAAGGCTTCCAGTCACGGGAAGGTCAAGGGGCTGGCATGCACGGGCGCAGCGAAAGCTCAGTCGACGATTTCGATCAGGGTCATGTCGCGGCCATGGGACTGCACGAGGTCATAGAGTGTTCTTGCGTGATCCGGGTGCAGACGCACGCAGCCCGCCGAGGCGGGCGTGCCCAGCCGGTCGGTCCGGGTGGTGCCATGGATGGCGTAGTTGCCGGAAAAGAAGATCGACCATGGCATCGGCGCATTGTCATAGAGCGTCGAGTAATGCATCGGCACCATGGATTGCACCGAGTAAAGCCCGGTCGGCGTGACCTTTCCGGCGCGCGCGGTGGAGACGGGCCAGCTGTGGGTCGGGGCATGGTCGAGCAGCACCGTCATTTCCTGGTCCGACAGGTCGATGCGCACCACAAGCTCGGCGCTGTGCGCGGCACTGCCCCACAGCACCAGTGTGCACAGGGCCGCCCGCCGGAGCATTACACCGTCATGTGCCGCGCGCGCGCGCCGCGTTCGATGGCGGCGGCGTGCAGGCGATCCAACTCGAGCTCGTAGCGGATTTCTTCGAGCAGGCGCAGTTCGGTGTGCTGGATCGTGCCATCGGCGGCGGCCACGTCGCAGGCCAGCGCATAGGCGGTTTCATACAGCCGCTCGGGCAGGTTGGCCCGGATCAGGCCGAACAGGGCATCGAGCCCGTCTTCCTCGCTGAACAGGTCGAAGACGGTCTGCGCCATGATCTGCACGCGGTCCACATCGTAATCGCCGAAGATCGGCAGGTTGTTGACCGTCGACTCGATCTTGACCAGCTCGGCGGTGCGGATGTTTTCATCCGAGACCGAGATCGCGATCATGACCGCCACAAGGCAGTCCTGCGGGGTCAGGGGATGGGGGATCGCGTCGGTCATCTGGATGGCCTTTCAAAGGGGCGTGTTGCAGTGCAGAATATTGACTGTCCCGGCCCTCGGCAATAGGAAGCGGGCGACCCATGGTCGCGTTCCGCGCGTGGGCTAACAGAGGAAATTATCATGTCCGAGATGCGCGACGCCGCGATGAATTCGAAAGCCTGGCCTTTTGAAGAAGCCCGCCGCGTTCTCAAACGGTATGAAAAGGCGCCGCCGGAAAAGGGGCATGTGCTGTTCCAGACGGGATATGGTCCGTCCGGTCTGCCGCATATCGGGACATTCGGAGAGGTGGCGCGCACCACGATGGTACGCCGCGCCTTCGAGATGCTGAGCGACATTCCCACCAAGCTGTTGTGTTTCTCGGACGATATGGACGGGCTGCGCAAGGTGCCGGGCAACGTCCCCAACCAGGACCAGATGCGCGATGACCTGAACCTGCCGCTGACCAAGGTGCGCGATCCGTTCGGCACCCATGAGGGTTTCGCGCAGCACAACAACGCGCGCCTGTGCGCGTTTCTGGACAGCTTCGGGTTCGATTACGAATTCGCCTCGGCCACCGAGTATTACACTTCGGGCCGGTTCGACGAGATGCTGTTGGTGGCGCTGGAGCGGTTCGACAAGATCATGGAGATCATGCTGCCCACGCTTGGTGCGGAACGTCAGCAGACCTATTCGCCCTTCCTGCCGGTCAGCCCCAAGACAGGGCATGTCCTGCAGGTGCCGACGCTGGAACGCAACGTCGCGAAAGGCACCATCGTCTATCAAGAGCCCGATGGCGAGCGCGTTGAGGTGCCGGTGACGGGCGGTCACGTGAAGATGCAATGGAAGCCCGACTGGGCGCTGCGGTGGGCCGCGCTTGGCGTGGATTACGAGATGTCGGGCAAGGACCTGATCGACAGCGTGCGCCAGTCCACGCGGATCTGTCAGGCGCTTGGCAAACGTCCGCCCGAGTCGCTGTCCTATGAATTGTTCAACGATGACCTTGGGCAGAAGATCTCGAAGTCGAAGGGCAACGGCCTGAGCATGGAGGAATGGCTGCGCTATGCCGCGCCGGAAAGCCTGTCGTATTTCATGTATCTCAAGCCGAAGACGGCCAAGCGGCTGTATTTCGACGTGATCCCCAAGGCGGTGGACGAATATCACCAGCAATTGCGCGCCTATCCCGATCAGGACCTGACGCAGCAATTGAACAACCCCGTGTTCCATGTGCATGGCGGGGATGTGCCCGAAAGCCGGATGGTGGTGCCGTTCTCGATGCTGCTGAACCTTGCGTCGGTGGCCGGGGCCGAGGACAAGGATACGCTGTGGGGCTTCATCCGCCGCTATGCGCCCGAGGCCACGCCCGAGACCCATGCCGACCTGGATGCGGCGGCCGAATTCGCGGTGCGGTATTACAACGACTTCGTGAAGCCCGAAAAGACCTATCGTGCGCCCACCGACCTGGAGCGCGAGGCGCTGGAAGCCTTGCGCGACGGTCTGAAGGCATGGGACGGGCCGGCCGACGCCGAAGCGTTGCAGGGCCTTGTCTTTGCCTGCGGGCGCGAAAGGTTCGACCCGATGCGCGACTGGTTCAAGGCGCTTTACGAGGTGCTTCTGGGGGCCAGCCAGGGGCCGCGTTTCGGCGGGTTCATCGCGCTTTACGGGGTCGATGAGACGATCAGGCTGATCGACGAGGCGCTGGCGGGCAAGCTGGCGTGATCTGCGCTGTTGCGGCGGCGGGGGGCGCTTGCTAGGCTAAGTGAAACAAGGGGCAAACGCATGACACGTAGCGCGCTGATTTCACTTGGTCTTCTTGGGTTTTTCGGGCTTGTTGTCGCCTGTGCCGAAGTCTCGATGCCCGAGCCGCCCGAGGGCCGCGCGATCTATGACGCCAATTGCGCGCAGTGCCATGGGGCCTCGGGCGAAGGCGATGGGCCATGGGCCGAGGGGCTGTCGCCCGCCCCGTCGGACCTGACGGCGCTGAGCGAGGATGGCGCCTTTCCGCGCGCCCGTGTCCTCAGCGTGATCGACGGCTATGACCGCACCGGCCTGCCGGGACAGGAGATGCCCGAGTTCGGCCTGCTTCTGGAAGGCGAGACCGTGCCGGTCGATGTGGGCGATGGGGTGCTGACGCCGACGCCACGGCCGCTGGCGGCGCTGCTCTACTACCTGGAAAGCATCCAGGACTGACGCGCGGATCAGATCCGGCAGATCCCCTTCACCTCGGCGTCTTTCCACGGCAGCAGAACAGAGGCGGGGCTTGGCATGTCTCCGATCGGGAACGTGCCTTCCAGCATGTCGCGCAGGCGGGCGGTGCGCGGCGCGTCGGGGTCCAGCGTGGCGCAGCAGACATATTCCTCGACGATCGAGGCTTGCTGCTCGAACCCGTAGTCCAGAAAATCGTGATCGGTCGAGATATCAAAGAGGTAAGGGTCATCGCTGACGCGGTGCTCGCTCGCGGCGCGCAGCGGGGAATAGCCGGTCAGGTGGCGGTTCTGCCATTGCCAGACATGGGTCATCTCATGCGCGAAGATCATGGCATGCACCAGTGACATGAACCGGGGATAGTCCGGCATGAAATCCGGCTCGTACCAGTCGCGGGCATAGAACACCTTGTTGTGCACGACCACGGCTGCCGGGGCGACGGTGACGGTGGGGGTTGTCGGCGCGGGCAGGATACGTTCCCGGCAGGTCAGGCGCGGGCGCGTGGCGCGCGGATAGGTGACCTTGCCGATCAGCGCGCCATCCACAAGCCGGATGCGCGAGGTGTCGATGCTGTCGCCATGGATCTGGGTGGCGAAAGCGGCTTCGGTCGGCGTCAGGGGACGACCGCAGGACAATAAAAACAAGGGCAGCAGAAGCCATAACCAGCGCATGGCACGATCCTAGCACCGGTGGCTGTGCCGCGCGAGAGGGCAGTGCCTCAGGTGGCGCGAAGGGCGACGCGGAAGGAGCGGGCATCCTCGAAGAGTTCGGTCATGGTGCCGGCGTCGAGCACACGGGCCAGGGGTTCGGGGCGGCGGCGCAGGTAGCGTTTGCGCAGGTCCAGGCAGACGACACCGCCATCAGTGATCGTCCGCACCATCAAGTCGGCATAGTCATCGACCGGATAGTGGAAGCCGCAGGAATAGAAGCTGATCAGCATGTCGGCGCGCAGCCCGTCAAGCGCCTCGGGGGCCTTGCGGGGGTTGATCGCGGTGACCTTGGACTTGGTGGCACCATTGTCATGCAGCAGGGTCTTGGCGCAGTCGAGACTGGCATAGCCGCTGCCCTGGCTGGCCCAGTTGTGATAGAGTTCGTCGGTCTGTTCGATATCCACGAGGGTGAAGCGCGGCTTGTAATCGCGCTGGAAAAACAGGTCGGGGATCGCCTGGCCACAGCCGATGTCGATCATGGATTTCGGTCTTAAACCAATGTCTTTCAGATGCGCCTTGACGGGCTGGTGCTCGCAGGCGGCCTCGCGCAGGGCGCCTGTCAGGATGGCGTCGCGGCGCTCGCTTACCTCTTGCAGGAGGGGGGCGGGATCGCCCGCCATATAGCTCTTGCGGGAGCGGGGGCTGATCGTCTTGGTGCGCTGAAAGCCGATCAGGGCAACGGCTGTGTCCGACAGGCTGCCGGTCTTGAAGCCGAGCCCGGCGATGTCTGCGTCGGTCAGGTACTCGTCGACAGTGATACGATCCAACATGGTCAACCTACATCTGATTACGAGGGTCATGATAGCACGGTCCGGGGCCTGCGCCATGCGCCAAGATGCGGGCCGGGACCGGGTTGGGCGCGGGCTGTGGCCGCCGGGACGCGCCTTGGTGCGAATCAGGGGTCAAGATGCTGGTTAACAAGGGAAAACCGGGATCGGTATCGCGTCGGCATCACGTCGGTATCGCGTCGGTATCGGGGGCGGTATCGGGCCGGGTTAACACGGCGTACGGTGCAACAGGGGCGAAAACCTTGCGGCGCGGTCAACCGATGCGCTAAAACCCGTGCTGTACGCGAGAGTATGGTCAGGGGTGTGACGTGTCGGGTGAGTGGTTGAAGACGGCGGTGCTGCTGCTTAGATTCCTGGTGGATATCGCCGTGGGCATCTTCTTTCTGGTGCTGATCGGGATCGCGGCGCTTTTGATCGGAAAATTCGTCAAATGGTTGGAATCTTTCGACGTGGTCCCGGCGCCGGTTATCAAAGGCTTAACCTTTCTGGAATATGGTCTGTTTGCGGTCGACGTGGTATGCTTTGCTTTTCTGGTGGTCATGGCGGGTTACAAATTGATGGTCGAAATCTGGAGAGAGTATAAATGAGCCGGGGTCGGAAAAAGACGGCCGGAAGACGGCTGTGGCAATTGCTCGACTCGGAATTCGTCTTTGCGCGCGACATGTTCTTCGCGCCGGTGAATTTCCTGTTCGCGGCGGTTCAGGATTCGGTCAGGCGCGCCAATTCCGAAGCTCGGCTGGCGGTTGCCTGGTCCTTGAGCGACGAGGAGAACGGCAAGAAGCGGTAAGGGGCCTGGTTGGCGGGGTTGCGCATCCGAGGGGGTGGCGCGATGGCCAGACCGCGGGATGGCGATGCAACCGACGCTCAGGGGCGCTTTATGGTGGCGGTGTCATCTGGTCGTCTGGGCGGGGTGCTGATGGCAGCCAAATCGCCAGCCCGGTGGGGCGGTCTGGCGATCGCGCGGCGCCTTTGGCGCTATTCGCGCGGTGGCAAAGCGAGAGGTTGGCTCGGGATTTGGCGTGTGGTGAGCCAAGCGGCGCGCCTTTGACCTGAGATGTCAGCCAAAGCCGGAAGGCGCGCATGGAATGCCGGACTGCGTTTGAAGATCGTACGCTGCGCTGCATTGCGCGAGACGCTACGCTTCAGAACTGCCGGGAAAGGCTTGAGAGGGTGTACCCCTCAAACATCCAACTCTTCCACGAACCGCGCATTCTCGGAGATATACTGGAACCGCAGTTCCGGCTTTTTGCCCATCAGACGTTCCACCAGGTCGCCGGTTTCGCCGGGCTCGTCCTCGTCGATCGTGACGCGGATCAGCTTGCGGGTTTTCGGGTCCATCGTGGTTTCCTTTAGGTCCTTGGCGTCCATCTCGCCCAGGCCCTTGAAGCGGCTCACGTCGATCTTGCCCTTGCCGCCGAGGCCCTTTTTCATCCAGGCGTCGCGCTCGGCCTGATCGAGACAATAGACCCGTTTCGCCCCTTGGGTCAGGCGATAGAGCGGCGGGCAGGCCAGGTACAGGTGGCCTGCGTCGATCATCGGGCGCATCTGGGTGAAGAAGAACGTCATCAGAAGCGAGGCGATATGCGCGCCGTCGACATCGGCGTCGGTCATGATGATGATCTTGTCATAGCGCAGATCGTCGATGTTGAACTTGCTGCCCAGCCCGACGCCGAGCGCCTGTGTCAGGTCGGCGATTTCCTGGTTCGAGCCGAGCTTGGAGCTGGCCGCCCCCAGCACGTTGAGGATCTTGCCGCGCAGCGGCAAGAGCGCCTGGGTCTTGCGGTCGCGGCCCATCTTGGCCGAGCCGCCGGCGCTGTCGCCCTCGACGATGAACAGCTCGGTGCCGTCGCGGGTGTTCGATGAGCAATCCACCAGCTTGCCGGGCAGGCGCAGTTTCTTGGTGGCGGTCTTGCGCTGCGTTTCCTTTTCCTGCCGGCGGCGCAGGCGTTCTTCGGCGCGCAGCACCAGGAAATCGAGGATGGCGCCGGCGGATTTCGTATCGGCGGCCAGCCAGTTGTCGAAATGGTCGCGCACGGCGTTTTCCACCAGCCGTTGTGCCTCGGTGGTGGCGAGGCGGTCCTTGGTCTGGCCGACGAATTCGGGTTCGCGGATGAAGCACGAGACCAGCGCGCAGCCGCCTGCCATCAGGTCCTCGCGGGTGATGTTGGTGGCCTTGCGGTTGTTCACCAGCTCGCCATAGCCCTTGATCCCCTTGAGGATCGCGGCCCAGAAGCCGGCGACATGGGTGCCGCCTTCGGGGGTGGGCACGGTGTTGCAGTAGCTTTGCAGCGAGCCATCGCGCGAGGGCGTCCAGTTGATCGCCCATTCCACTTTGCCGGGGGTGCCGAAGCGTTCCTGGAAATCGACGGTGCCGGCAAAGGGCTGATCGGCATAGGTGGAGGCGCCGTTCATGGTTTCGCGCAGGTAATCCGACAGGCCGCCGGGGAAATGGAAGGTGGCCTCGGTTGGGGTGTCACCATCGGTGATGGCGGATTTCCAGCGGATTTCGACGCCCGAAAAGAGATAGGCCTTGGAGCGGATCGAATTGAACAGCCGCGCCGGTTTGAACCGGTGCGAGCCGAAGATCTGTTCATCGGCGTGAAAGGTGATGGTGGTGCCGCGCCGGTTGGGGGCCTGGCCGATCTTCTGGATCGGGCCGAGCGGGATGCCGCGCGAAAAGCGCTGTTCATACAGCTCCTTGTTGCGGGCAACCTGCACCACCATGGAATCCGACAGCGCGTTGACCACCGAGGCGCCCACGCCATGCAGGCCCCCCGAGGTCTGGTAGGCCTTGCCGCCGAACTTGCCGCCGGCATGCAGGGTGCACAGGATCACCTCGAGCGCAGATTTGTCGGGGAACTTGGGGTGCGGGTCGATCGGGATGCCGCGCCCATTGTCGCGCACGGTCAGGGCGTAATCCTCGTGCAGCTCGACCTCGATGCGGTTGGCGTGACCGGCGACGGCCTCGTCCATGGAGTTGTCGAGGATTTCGGCCACCAGGTGATGCAGCGCGCGTTCATCGGTGCCGCCGATATACATGCCGGGGCGCTTGCGGACGGGTTCCAGCCCTTCGAGCACCTCGATCGAGGAGGCGTCGTAGTCGGAACTGTCTGTGGCGGAGAGAAGATCGTCGGCCATGGTGCTGCTCATTTTTGTGGTTGGCGCACAGTATGCCAGAGGCGCCGGGGCGGGGGAAGGGCTTGTGGCGGTCAGGGGGCTGTCCGCGTGTCGCGCAGGTGGCGCGCGCAGCCCCGGAGGGCGGCGGTGTCGTCCGAGATCAGGTGGACGGGAATGGCCTGGACGATCGCGGCATAGGGGCCACGGGCGGCAAAGGCGTCATCGAAGCCCATGGGAACCAGGTGGGGGGCTGTGGCGCGGGCGGTGCCGCCGATGAGGTAGAGCCCGCCGGTGGCCATGTGATGCAGGCACAGATTGCCCGCCACCGCCCCCAGGAGCCGCGCGAACAGGGTCAGCGCGGCGGTGGCATGGGGATCGGTGCCGGCGGTGTGGCGGGCGATGATGCTGTGCGTGTCGAGCGCTGTGCCGGAGTGCCAGTGGTAGATGCGTTGCAGGCCCGGACCGCTGAGTGCCGCTTCGATCGGTTTGTGGGGGTGATCGTGGGCCAGATGGCGGGTCAGCGCGTTGAGCGCGGGATCGAGATGCGGCAGGGCCGAGTGGCCCGATTCGGCGGCGGGCACGAAGAGCCGCTCGCCGATGCGATGCGCCACGGCCACGTTGCAGCCGGTGCCGAGGCCCAGCACCAGGCGGGGGCCGGGATCGGGCGTGCCGGGGCGCATGGGGGTGACTGCATCGGGGGGCAGATCGTCCAGCGCCAGGGCCTGTGCCTGCAGATCATTGAGCAGGTGGGCCTCGGCCGCCCCGGTGGCGCTGCAAAGGGTGGTGGCGGTGATGTGCCAGTCGTGATTGGTGAGCTGTGCGGCGTCCCCGCGCACCGGGCCTGCCACCCCGGCGCAGAGCGCCGAGATCCGGCCCGCGCCCATCTCTGCCACATAGGCGGCCAGCAGCGGGGCGAGGCCCGCAAAACCGGCATTGGGACAGCTGCGCGCGGTGCCGGCGATCAGGCCGCCACCCGGATCGGCCAGCCCGACGCGCGTGTTGGTGCCGCCCACATCGGCCAGCAGGTGCAGGTCAGCCATCGCGCCAGCGGGCCATGGTGGCACGGGCGGCCTGGGTCAGCATCACCACGTCGATCCCCACGGCCAGGAACTGCGCGCCCCAGTCGCGATAAAGACGCGCGGTGTCATGATCGAGCGACAGGATGCCCGCCGCCTTGTCGGAGGCGGCGATGCGCGCCAGCGCGTCGCGGATCACGGCGCGCACTTCGGGCTGGTCGCTGTCGCCCAGATACCCCATGTCGGCGGCCAGGTCCGAGGGGCCGATGAACACGCCGTCCACGCCGTCGACCTGGAGGATCTCATCCAGTGCGTCGATCCCGGCGCGGGTTTCCACCTGCACCAGAAGGCAGATCTGCGCGTTGGCGGTGGCCACGTAGTCGGGAATGGCCGAGAACTGCGTGGCCCGCGCCAGCGCTGCGCCCGAACCACGGATGCCATCGGGGGGATAGCGGGTGGCGCGCACCAGCGCGCGCGCCTGCTCGGCGCTGTCGACCATCGGGATCAAGAGGGTCTGGGCGCCCGCATCGAGCACCTGCTTGATCGCCCATGCCTCGCCCATGGGCAGGCGCACCACGGGCGCGCTGTGGCGGCCTTCCAGTACCTGAAGCTGGCGCATGATGCTGGGCAGGTCGTTGGGGGCATGTTCACCGTCGATCACCAGCCAGTCGAACCCGGCCGTGGCCAGCATTTCCGTGGCATAGGCATCGGCAAAGCCCGCCCAGCATCCATAGAGCATGTCACCGCGCGCCAAGGCGGATTTGAAGCGGTTTTCGGGGGCTGGCATGGGCTGTCTCCTGCGTGATGTGGCCCGAGATTAGACCGGCAGAGGGGCAAGGTTAAGCCACGGATTTCGCGGCCCGGCACATGCGCCGCCGGTCTCAGGCGTCCCCATCCTCGCGGTCGAGCCGGCGCAGCGCCCGGTAGCTCAGTACCGCCGTGCCGCCGAAAAACGCGCCGCCGATCAGGATGATCTCGAAAAAGGCGGGCCCCGAGGGCATGCCGCGCCAGGCCACCACACCGACCAGCCCAAGCAGGCCCAGAAGGCCGACGGCCAGGCGGAACTTCAGCTCGCCGGGGCCGGGTCCGTATTTGCTCATCCCTGTGGTCCTTTCTCGATTGGACAGCGGCGGCCCGCTGTGCTGTGCTGGAGGCATGATCCGCAACGCCCGCCTGCCCCATCTTGTCACAGGGAGCATGATCCTGGCCACCGCCATATGCCTTTGGGCGATGGGGCGTGTGATGATCTGCCCTTGCGGGCATGTCGATCTGTGGGGCGCGGTGGGCAGCGCCGAGGCCAACATGCAACTGGCCGACTGGTACACGCCCAGCCACCTGCTGCATGGGCTGCTGTTTTACGCGGGGCTTCGGGCGGTGCAGCCAGGGCTGGCGGTGGGCTGGCGGCTGGTGCTGGCCACCGCGCTGGAATGTGCCTGGGAGATCGTGGAAAACACCGATGCGGTGATCGGCTATTACCGGGCCAATACCGTGTCGGGCGACTATATCGGCGACAGCGTGGTCAATTCGCTGTCGGATATCGGGGTCATGCTGCTGGGGTTCGGACTGGCGCGGGTGCTGCCGGTCTGGGCCAGCATCGCCCTGGTGGTGGGGTTCGAGGTGCTGACCGCGGTTCTCATCCGTGACGGGCTGGCGCTCAATATCCTGATGTTCGTCTGGCCGCTGGAGGCGGTGCTGGAGTGGCAGCAGGCGGGCTAGCTGCGAAGGGCGTGGCAGGTGCTGCGCCCGGCGAGGGCTCCCGAGGGCTTTACTTTCGCCGCGAAACCACCCAGAGCTTGGGCATGAACGATCAAGCCAAGGGCCTTCTCATCACGGCGATCGGCGTCCTTTTCGTGGTGCCGGATTCGCTGTTCATTCGCCTGATCGAGGCCACCGCCCCAACGATCACCTTCTGGCGCGGGCTGACCTCGGGGTCGTTCATCCTGCTGGGGGTGCTGGCTGTCATGGGCCCGAGCGGGTTCCGCGCGGTGCTGCGCACCGGGGTTCCGGGGTTGATCTACACGGTGTTGATCGCGGCCACCGCGCCCGGTTTCGTGCTGGCGGTCAAGTGGACCAGCGTGGCCAATGTGGTGTTCATCATCGCCTCGATGCCGGTTTTTGCTGCGATCTTCAGCCGGATCTTTCTGGGAGAGCCGATCAGCACGCGCATGGTGTTGACCATGTCGGGGGTGTTCGCGGGCCTGGGGATCATCGCCTGGGGCTCGGGCGAGACCGAGGGCGCGTCGTGGCAGGGCGATCTTGTGGCGCTTGGGGTCTCGGCCAGTTTCGCAGGCGCCATGACGGCGGCGCGCCAGCTGCGCGCGACGTCGATGATCCCGGCGATCCCGCTGGCCTATATCGGGGCGTCGCTGGTGATCTGGCCGTTTGCCGACCCGGTGGCGCCGGTGGCGGCGCAATGGCATCTCCTGCTGGCGCATGGGGCGTTCATCACCGTGTCCACCTGCCTTCTGACGCTTGGGCCGCGCTATATCGGCTCGGCCGAGGTGGCGTTGCTGATCCTGCTTGAATCGGTGCTGGCGCCGCTTCTGGTCTGGGCGGTGATCGGCGAGGATCCGGGGCCATGGGCGCTGGCCGGTGGGGTGGTGGTGATCGGGGTGCTGTTCGCCTCGAACCTCTGGGCGCTACGGGCACGCCGGCGGATGCGCAACGCGCCGCAGCCGCGTGTCGGCCCTCCGGTGGCGTAGGGCAGGCTCAGAAATCGGCGTTCACACCGGGCAGGTTCAGCGACTTGACGAGGTCGCGCAGCTCCTGTCTTGCGGCGATGTTCGAGATATTGAGCTGCTTGACGCCCACATCCTTGAGATCCAGAAGCGTCAGCCCGCGCGGGAAAAGCTCGCGGAAGATGACCCGCTCGTTGAAGCCGGGCGCGGTGCGAAAGCCGATGCGGCGGGCCAGCGCCTCGAGGGCGACGCCCATCTTCTTCTTGTTGACCATCTGCTGTGCGCCCAGGCGGTTGCGCACCACCACCCAGTCGATCGGCTTCAACCCGGCCTGGGCGCGCAGCTGGCGCGCGTTCCAGACCATTTCCGAATAGACCGACGGCCCGATGATCCGTTTGCCGTCGCTGTCCACATGGGCCAGAAGGTCGAAATCCACGAAACTGTCATTGAGCGGCGTGATCAGCGTGTCGGCCAGCGAATGGGCCACCTGGCTCAGCCGGGTATGAGAGCCGGGGCAGTCGATCACGATGAAGTCGCTGTCGGGCTCGAGCTGGCCCACGGCGGCCGACAGGCGGCGATCATAGAGATTCTCGCCCGGTTGCAGGCTGGCCTGTTCGATTTCGGGCAGCTCGTGATAGGCGGGGCTGGGAAGGGTCAGGCCGGCCTTTTCGAGAAACCTCTGGCGGTTGGTGGCGTAGCGCCCGAAGGTCTTTTGCCGCAGGTCCAGATCCAGCGCGCTGACCTTGTGGCCCATACGTGCAAGCGCGGTGGCCACATGCATCGAGACGGTGGATTTGCCGGCGCCCCCCTTCTCGTTGCCGACGACGATGATATGGGCCATGACCTGTTCCCCTGTCCCTGTTCCGGGCTGTTTTTCTTGCGCTGCACTCTAGCCGCGGGTGGTGCGGTTGGAAAGATGATGTTGCGAAAGTGCTGCGGTTTGCGGCCCTTGTTGCACGGGGGCCGCTGCTCATGAAAAACGCCGCCCGGTTGGGCGGCGTCATGTCTTGCAGGCTGCGCCCCGTGATCAGAAGCCGAGGCCCGCGTACTTGTTCTTGAACTTCGACACGCGACCGCCGGTATCCATCAGGCGGGTGCCGCCGCCGGTCCAGGCCGGGTGCACCGAGGGGTCGATGTCGAGCGACAGCGTTTCGCCTTCGGCGCCATAGGTCGAGCGCATCTGCACGACCGTGCCATCGGTGAGCTTGACGTCGATGACGTGATAATCGGGGTGGATTTCTTTTTTCATCTTGCCGCTCCTTATGCCGACGTGCCGGATTGGGGTTTGTAGTTGGAATCCTCGGCGATCCGGGCCGATTTGCCGCGGCGCGACCGCAGGTAATACAGTTTGGCGCGGCGCACGCGGCCACGGCGCACGACGGTGATGCTGTCGATATTCGTGGAATAGAGCGGGAACACGCGTTCCACGCCTTCACCGAAGGAAATCTTGCGCACGGTAAAACTGCCGGCGATGCCCGAGCCGTTCTTGCGGCTGATGCACACGCCTTCGAAGTTCTGCACGCGCGAGCGGGTGCCTTCGGTCACCTTGTAGCCGACGCGCAGCGTGTCTCCGGCCTTGAAATCCGGGATGGTCTTGCCAAGCTCTGCAACCTGCTCGGCGTCCAGTTGAGCGATAATGTCCATCGCTTCGTCTCCTATCTGCTTGCGGTTCGTCCCGCAAAGATTGATGCCGCCTCAGAGCTCTTGGTCTTCGTCCGGGTCCCTACCATGCGCCGCACAGTAAGCCCGCCAGAGATCAGGTCGTCGTTTCTTCGTCAGCCGTTCGGCCTGGGCCCGCCGCCAGGACGTGATGTTCCCATGATGCCCGGAAAGAAGAATTTCGGGGATCGCAAGGCCGTTCCACAGGGCGGGTCTCGTGTACTGGGGATGTTCAAGCAGACCGTCGGAAAAGGACTCCTCTTCCGTTGACGCCTGATTCCCAAGCACGCGCGGTATAAGTCGGACCGCCGCATCAATCAAGGCCTGAGCGGCGATCTCGCCGCCGGAGAGCACGAAATCCCCGATCGAGACCTCCTCGATGCCGTAATGATCGATGACGCGCTGGTCCAGCCCCTCGAAACGGCCGCAGATCAGCGTCACGCCCGGCCCGTCCGACAGACGCTGCGCCATGGCCTGGTCGAGCCGCTTGCCGCGCGGGCTGAGATAGATCAGCGGCGCCGCCTTCGGCATGCGCGCGCAGGCATGATCGATGGCGCGCCCCATCACGTCCGCGCGCAGCACCATGCCGGCGCCACCGCCCGCAGGCGTGTCATCGACATTGCGATGCCGCCCTTCGCCAAAAAGGCGCAGATCCACCGTCTCGAGCTGCCACAGCCCGTCTTTCAGCGCCCGCCCGGTCAGGCTTTCGCCCAGCACACCGGGAAACGCCTCGGGCAGCAGGGTGATCACCTGCGCGGTCCAGGCCCTGGCCAGGCGCGGGTTGTGCGTCATCAGCTCCTGCGGTTTCAGGCTGACCGATATGGTCTTGCGACCATGGGATTTGGGTGCGTCCGTCATGACATCACGGCTTAGCCCCGGCGCCTGTCCGAGGCAAGGGGCGCCGATATCCGCGCGCAGCACCCGTGGCGGGCTGCGGGATGCCTCCGGCGGGGATATTTGAGGCCAGAAGAAGCCGCGCGCCGGGATGCCGCTTCTTCTGGCCGCAAATATCCCGGGGGTCTGGGGGCAGGGCCCCCAGTCGCGGGTGCGGTCAGAACAGGCCCTCGGGCGGGTCGGCGACGATGCGGCCTGCAGCGAGGTCCACGGTCGGCACGGCCTTTTGCGTGAACGGCAAAAGCACGGTCGACGAGAGCCCCTGGACATGCAGCTCGAGCAGGTCGCCCGCGCCGTGGTTCAGCACCGCCTTCACCCGTCCCAGAAGGCTGCCGCCGGTGTCATAGACCGCAAGGCCGATCAGGTCGGCGTGGTAATATTCCTCGTCGGGCAACTCGGGCAGGCGGTCGCGCGCGGTATAAAGGCGCACACCGCGCAGCGCGTCGGCCTGTTCCTTGGTCATCACGCCCGACAGGCGCGCGACCAGTGCGCCCTTGGCGCTTTGGCCTGTCAGGGTGATCTCGAAATGGCGGGTGGCGTCCTCGGTTTCCAGCGGGCCGTAGGCGGCGATATCCTCGGGCGTGGCGGTGAAGCTCTTGAGGCGCAATTCGCCATGCACGCCGAAGGCGCCGGCGATCGCGCCGAGGCAGATGCGGGTGTCGTCACTCATTCGGTCTCTCCGCGGCAAAGGCCGTCCTGCACCGTGCCGCCGGCGGCGGTGCAACGCTCCTGGTGCTGGTGGCGTTCGAAGAACAGCCCCACCAGGAATATGACGGCCATCAGGACAAGGGTGCGCACGGGACGGAACATGGGCCTCACCGTTCCTCGATCGTCAGCGTGGCGCTGCGATCTTCCCAGCCGGCCCGCGCGAGTTCGGGGGTGTCATCCTCGGTTTCGGGCCAGCCGACGCAGAGATAGCCGACCAGCTCCCAGGTTTGCGGGACATCGAGATCGCGCGACAGGCGCTCGGGGTCGAGGATCGACACCCAGCCGACGCCCAACCCGTGACTGCGCGCCATCAGCCAAAACTGCGTGATCGCGCCCACCACCGAGTAGCGGCGCATTTCGGGCATGGTGCCGGCGCCGAGGCCCGCGCCCTTGTCGGTCGTCTCGTCGCAGAAGATCGCCAGTTGCACCGGGGCGTCGGTCATGCCCGACAGCTTCAGGCCGCTATAGAGCCGCGCGCGGTCGCCGTCATAGCCCGATAGGGCCGCGGCGTTGGCATGGGTGTAATTGTCGAGCGCCGCTGCGCGCGCCGCCTGGCTGGTGACGCGGATGACACGCCAGGGTTCGCTGAGGCCCACGGAGGGGGCCAACAGGAAGGTGTCGAGGCAGGCGCGCAGCACCGCCTCGTCCACCGGATCGCTGCGGAAGCGGCGCACATCGCGCCGCCACCGCATCAGATCGGTCAGGTCGGACCGGAAGTCCGGGGTGAAACGCGACATGATCCGCGCCCCGCCCGTGCTCAGCCCTGAGCGGCGTCCTCGGCGGGCGCCGCGTCGGCGGGAGCCTCTTCGGCGGGAGCGGCTGCGGCTTCGGCGGCTTCAGCTGCCTTGGCGGCCTTTTCCTCGGCGCGTTCCTTGGCCTTGGTGCCCGGCTCGCCCTTCTTGAGGTTCGCGCGGTCCTTCTTGGCCAGGACGCCGGCGGCTTCGAGCATGCGGCTCACGCGGTCGGAGGGCTGTGCGCCCTGGTCCAGCCAGTACTGCACGCGCTCCATCTTCATCTTGACGCGGTCTTCGCTGTCTTTCGGCAGAAGCGGGTTGTAGGTGCCCAGCTTCTCGATGAAGCGGCCATCGCGCGGCATGCGGCTGTCGGCGGCGACGATGCTGTAATGGGGGCGCTTCTTGCTGCCGCCACGGGCGAGACGGATTTTCATGGCCATTGGTCAGGTCTCCTTTTGGAATGGCATTCGATCGGTGCGCTGTGGGCGCACCATCAGGACTGGTGCTGTTTGTGGTGCTGAATGACTTCAGCGATGATGAAGTTCAGGAACTTCTTGGCGAATTCCGGGTCCAGATCGGCCCGGTGCGCCAGGTCTTCGAGACGTGCGATCTGCTGCTCTTCGCGGGCGGGATCGGACGGGGGAAGGTCGTGTTCGGATTTCAGGCGGCCGACGGCCTGGGTGTGCTTGAAGCGTTCGCCAAGCGTATAGACCAGGATCGCGTCGAGCCGGTCGATGCTCTCGCGGTGTTCTTTCAGCAGCCGTGCGGCGCGAATGGAGGCGTCTTCAGTCAAGCGGGAAGCCTTTCGGTTTGAACAGCGGGTCGCAATAGTGGCTGATCTCCAGCTCGATCCCGTCGGCCACCTGGCCGGATTTGAGCGTTTCGGGCGAGGGGTGGCGGTAAACCGCGTCATTGCCGTCGATGGTGGCGGCGGCGTGATCCTTGGTGGCCCCCAGCCGTTCGGCCAGCCGGATCGAATCGAGGTTCTTGGGGTCGATATAGCTGACGGCGCCGTCCCAGCCGCCGGCCCCGTAAAGATGCGCACGCGCGGCATGGGTGGCCTCGAGCGCAAAGCCGTGCCCGGCCTTGTCGGGCCAGATGATCCAGGCGATCTCGCGTTCGGGCCAGCCTGCGGGGTACCAGCCGCCGGCCATGCCATAGGTGGCGTCGGTCGTCTTGTCGTGGATCATCCACATGCCGAAGCCACGGATGTTCCAATGGCCGATCTCGGCGGCATAGAGCATCCATGCCTCGTAGCGGTTCAAGGGCCCGCCCATGAAGCGCGAACGATACGAGCTGAAGGTCGCCTTGAAATCGGGGTAATCCTCGGGCGCGGGGGCGCGCAGCACGAGGCGGCGGGTCTCGATCACGGGAATGTCGGGGGTGAGCATCTCAGGCCTCCCCCGGCGCCGCGCTGGCGGCCCCGTCGTTCAGGGTCATATGGCGGGACAACACGGGCATCATTTCTTCTTGCCGAACCCGGACAGGCCCGACGGCAGGCCCTTGCCGCCGCCCAATCCGCCGAGGCCACCAAGCCCGCCAAGGCCACCCGGCAGGCTGCCGCCCATCTGTTTGGCCGCCTGTTCCAAAGCCTTTGGGTCCATGCCCTGCAGATCCTCGGGGCTGGGGCCGCCCTTGCCGAACATGCCTTTCATGGCCTGTTTCAGCATGCCGCCCTTTCCCATCTTGCCCATCTTCTTCATCATGTCGGCCATCTGCCGATGCATCTTGAGCAGCTTGTTCAGCTCGGACACTTCGAGGCCGGCGCCGCGGGCGATACGCTTCTTGCGGCTGGCCTGCAGGATCTTGGGATTGGCGCGTTCGGTCTTGGTCATCGACTGGATCAGCGCGACCTGCCGCGACAGGATCTTGTCGTCGATCCCGGCGGTTTCCATCTGCTTGGCCATCTTGCCCATGCCGGGCATCATGCCCATCACGCCTTCCATACCGCCCATCTTCTGCATCTGTTCAAGCTGCATCTTGAGGTCGTTCATGTTGAACTGACCCTTCTGGAAGCGGCGCATCATGCGTTCGGCCTGTTCGGCCTCGATGGTTTCCTGCGCCTTTTCGACCAGGCTGACGATGTCGCCCATCCCGAGGATGCGGCCGGCGATGCGTTCGGGCTCGAAGGTTTCGAGCGCGTCCATCTTCTCGCCCAGGCCGACGAACTTGATCGGCTTGCCGGTGACGGCGCGCATGGACAGGGCCGCACCGCCGCGCCCGTCGCCATCCATCCGGGTCAGAACGACGCCCGAGACGCCGATCTTGTCGTCGAATTCCTCGGCCACGTTGACCGCGTCCTGACCGGTGAGGCCATCGACGACCAGCAGGGTTTCGCGCGGGTTGGCCACGTCGCGCACGGCGGCGGCCTGTGCGATCAGGTCGGCGTCGATATGCAGCCGGCCCGCGGTGTCCAGCAGGTAGACGTCATAGCCGCCAAGGCTGGCCTGGGTCTTGGCGCGTTTGGCGATGGTCACCGGGTCTTCGCCCTTGACGATCGGCAGCGTGTCGACGCCGATCTGGCGGCCCAGGATTTCCAGCTGTTCCATCGCGGCGGGGCGGTTCACGTCGAGCGAGGCCATCAGCACCCGCTTGCCGTCGCGATCCTTGAGGCGCTTGGCCAGTTTCGCGGTCGTGGTCGTCTTGCCCGAGCCCTGCAGGCCGACCATCAGGATCGGCGCGGGCGGGTTGTCGATCTTGAGCGCGCCGGGTTCGCCTTCGCCGGTCAGGGTCTCGACCAGCGCGTCGTGCACGATCTTGACCACTTGCTGACCCGGCGTGACCGAGCGGGTCACAGCCTGACCCGTGGCCTGATCCTGCACCTTCTTGATGAAGTCGCGCGCCACGGGCAGCGAGACATCGGCCTCGAGCAGGGCGACACGCACTTCGCGCAGGGCGGTCTTGACGTCGTCGTCGCTGAGCGCGCCCTGCCGCGTCAGGCGATCGAGAACGCCGGACAGGCGGTCTGACAGATTTTCAAACATCCCAAGCGCTCCTTCATTCGCCCGTTGCGGTCTGATCCTTCAGATAAGAAGAACCGGTTCAAATGCCAATCTCCCCCGTGGGCGCAACGCGCTGACGGGGGGCGATCCCGGCCAAAGGCCATGGGACCGGAAGCTTGACGGACTTCCGGAATATTGCGCGCTGTTACTGCGCGCGCCCGGCCCTGTCAAGACCGGGCCTTCCAGGGCCGGGCGCGGCAGTCGGCGGCTCAGGCGGCCTGCAGCGCGCCGATCTGGTCGGTCGCGCGGGCAAGGCTTGCATCGGCATCCACCGCCAGTTGGTCGGCGGCCACCACCGTCACGTCGGTGATCCCGATGAAGCCGAGGATATGGCGCATATAGGTCGAGGCGTAGTCGATTTCGGCGCCCGCCTGCGTGCCGCCCGAGGCCATCGCGAGGATCGCGCGCTTGCCGGTCAGCAGGCCCTCGGGGCCGGTTTCGGTGTAGCGGAAGGTGACACCGGCGCGCGCCACGTGGTCGACCCATGCCTTGAGGGCCGCAGGCACGCCGAAATTGTAGACCGGCAGCCCGATCACCAGCGTATCGGCGGCGCGCAGCTCGTCGATCAGGCTGTCGGACAGCGCCAGCGCCTGCGTCTGTGCGGCGGTGCGGTTCGCCGGCGGGGTGAAATTGGCGGTCACCCAGTCTTCGGTCAGCTGCGGCACCGGCGTTGCGGCCAGATCGCGGTGCAGCACCTGTGCGCCGGTCCAGAGTGCCGAGATACGCCCGGTAAGGTCACGGGTGACCGAATCCTGTGTGCGGGCCGAGGCGTCGATGCGAAGAACGGTATGGGTCATTGGAAGGCTCCTGTCTGATGGGATTGCAATTCTTCGCTGCCTTATGTGCCCTGTGCCTTTTCAAACGCAATCTTTCATGAGAAACATTAAGTGTTGAGATTTGCACATTGGTTATCGGAGCCGTCATGGACAATTGGGATGAGATTCGCACCGCCTTCAACGTGGCCCGCATCGGCACGGTCAGCGGCGCCGCCGAGGTGCTTGGCGTGCATCACGCCACGGTCATCCGCCATATCGACGCGCTGGAGCAGCGCCTTGGGGTCAAGCTGTTCCAAAGGCACGCGCGCGGCTATACCCCGACCGAGGCGGGCGAGGATCTGCTTCGCGTGGCGCAGGCCACCGATGACCAGTTCTCGCAGCTGGTCGGGCGCATCAAGGGGCGCGGCAACGATGTCTCGGGCGAGTTGGTGGTCACCTCGCTTGGGGGGCTGAGCCACCTTCTGGTGCCCGTCCTGACCGAGTTTCAGATCGAATTTCCGGACATCATCGTGCGCTACCTGACAGGGGACCGCCTGTTCCGGCTGGAATACGGCGAGGCGCATGTCGCGATCCGGGCGGGGTCTGTGCCGGATCAGCCGGACAACGTGGTGCAACCCTTCTTCGAGCAGAAGATCACGCTGTTCGCGTCCGATGCCTATGTCGCGCGCCACGGTGTGCCCGCGTCCGAGGCAGAGTTGCCCAAGCACCGCTTTGTCGGGGCGGATGACGCCAATTCCCGCGCGCCGTTCTTTCGCTGGATGCGCGAGACGATCCCGGCGGACCGGATCGTGTTCCGCAGTGGCGACGTGCATGCGCAGCGCCGGGCGATCAAGGAAGGCGCCGGCATCGGCTTCGTGTCGCGGCTGCAGGCCCGCGAGATGGGCGGGCTGATCGAAGTGGTCCCCCCGCGCGAGGACTGGGCCGCACCCCTGTGGCTGGTGACCCATATGGACCTGCACCGGACCACCAAGGTGCAGTCCTTCCTGTCCTTCCTCAAGAAACGCGCGCGGGACTGGGACGACGCATGAGCGACAGACTGCGCGGCCACCTGGCGATGCTGACCTTTTCGGCGCTGATCGCGGGATCATTCGCGCTTGGCTCCATGGCGGCGAACGAGATCGCGCCGACCGCCCTGAATGCGGTGCGTTTCGTGATCGCCGCCTGCATTCTGGGGGTGGCGGCGCATGTCACCCATGGCCTGTCGCGGCCCGCGTTCCGGGCGCCGTGGCGTTACCTGCTTCTCGGTGGGTCGATGGGGCTGTATTTCGTGCTGATGTTCGAGGGGCTGAAGACCGCGCGCCCGGTGTCGGCGGCGGCGGTGTTCACCCTGACGCCGATGATCGCGGGGCTGTTCGGCTACCTGCTGCTGCGCCAGGTGATGACGCGGCGCATGGCGCTTGCGCTCTGCGTCGGGGGCGCGGGCGCGCTGTGGGTGATCTTCGAGGCGGATCTTGCGGCGCTGATCGCTTTCCAGGTGGGGCGCGGCGAGGCGATCTATTTCCTGGGTTGCGTGGCCCATGCGATCTATACGCCGATGGTGCGCAAGCTGAACCGGGGCGAGCCGCCGGTCGTGTTCTCATTCGGGGCGATGGTTGCCGCCGCAGTGCTGGTGACGGGGGCGGGCTGGCCTGCGCTGAGTGCGACGGACTGGGGGGCCTTGCCGCCGATCGTCTGGATCACGCTGGCCTATGTGACGGTGGCGGCGACGGCGATCACCTTCGTGTTGCTGCAATACGCATCGCTCAGGCTGCCAAGCGCCAAGGTGTTGGCCTATACCTACCTGACGCCGGTCTGGGTGATCTGCTGGGAGGCGGCCCTGGGCAATGGCGTGCCGCCGATGATGGTGATGATCGGGGTGGCGATGATCCTGACGGCGCTGGTGCTGCTGCTCAAGGACGAGCATCCGGTCTAGTCAGCCGTCCTCGGGCAGGGGCATGTCATCGCCCGACAACTCGGTCGCCAGGAACTTTTCGAACGCATCGAGATTGACCGCCTCGAATTGACCGAAGCTCTGCATCCAGATGCTGGCATCGCGCAGGGCGTCGGGTTCGAGCTTGCACCATTTGACCCGCCCGCGCCGTTCCTGGCTGATCAGCCCCGCACGGCTGAGGATGCCCAGATGCTTGGAGATCGCGGTCAGCGACATCTCGAACGGTTCGGCCACGTCGGTCACGGCCATGTCATCCTCGAGCAGCATCGACAGGATCGCCCGCCGGGTGGGGTCGGCCAGGGCGTGGAAGGTGATGTCAAGCTGTTCGGACATGCAGGCCATAAAGCGCGGGGGCGGTCATTCGTCAACCATTTGGTTGAATATGCCGAAATGCCGCGAATGGCGCCATGGGCCGCTGCGGCACAATATCCCGGCGCTGCGGGCGTCTAATTTAAGTGTTTGGTTTCAATGCGTTGACGGTTCGGTTGCCGGTTGTCACGCGCGCTTGACTCAGTCACCGCTGCCGCATAGCAAAGGCGCAACCGTTCCAAGGGGTGAACCATCGTGACCGATCCCGACCAAAGCGAGCGCCTCGCGCAGCTTGAGGAGAGGATCGCGGCTCTGAAAAGCAAGAAGGAGCCGCGTCACCATTCCGAGGAACATTACAGCCAGGCGCAGGTCGCCTGGCGGATGGTAACGGAACTCGTGGCCGGTCTGATGATCGGTTTCGGCATGGGATACGGGCTGGACAGCCTGTTCGGGACGCTCCCGATCTTCCTGGTGCTGTTCACATTGCTGGGTCTGGCGGCGGGCATCAAGACGATGATGCGCAGCGCCGAGGAAATCCAGCGCAAGAAGCTGGCCGAAGAGGCCGAGGACACTGCGCCCGGACAGGGCGACGAAAAGAGGACGAAAGATGGCGACTGAAGCGAAGGGCGAAGCAGGCGGTCTGGTGTTCCACCCGATGGATCAGTTCATCGTGAGCCCGCTGTTCGGAGATGGCCCGGTGGGCCTGTTCACGATCACCAATGTCACGCTCTGGATGGCGCTGACCATTCTTGCCGTCATCGCGCTGATGGTGCTTGGCACCTCGGGCCGCTCGACCATTCCCGGGCGCATGCAGTCGATCGGTGAGTTGGCATATGGCTTTGTCTACAAGATGGTCGAGGATGTCGCCGGCAAGGATGCCGTGGGCTTCTTCCCGTACATCATGACGCTGTTCATGTTCATCGTCTTCGCCAACTTTCTTGGCCTGATCCCCGGCTCGTTCACCACCACGTCGCATTTCGCCGTGACGGTCGTGCTGGCGCTGCTGGTGTTCATCACCGTCACCGTCGTGGGCTTCGTCAAGAACGGCGCGGCCTTCCTGGGGCTGTTCTGGGTCAGCAGCGCGCCGCTGCCGCTGCGCCCGATCCTGGCCATCATCGAGGTGATTTCCTACTTCGTGCGTCCCGTCAGCCACTCGATCCGTCTTGCCGGCAACCTGATGGCCGGTCACGCGGTGATCAAGGTGTTCGCGGGCTTCGCCGCGATCGCTGCGGTCAGCCCGCTGGCGATCCTGGGCGTGACCGCGATGTACGGGCTCGAAATCCTGGTGTCCTTCATCCAGGCCTATGTCTTCACGATCCTGACCTGCGTGTACCTCAAGGATGCGCTGCATCCCTCGCACTAAGGTCGAACCGCTCAAACATACCTACAACTTCCAATCGTAAGGAGAATACATCATGGAAGGTGAACTCGCACATATCGGCGCAGGTCTCGCAGCAATCGGTTCCGGCGCAGCCGCAATCGGTGTGGGCAACGTGGCAGGCAACTTCCTGTCGGGCGCCCTGCGCAACCCGTCTGCAGCGGCCGGTCAGACCGCGACCCTGTTCATCGGCATCGCTTTCGCAGAAGCACTGGGCATCTTCTCGTTCCTGGTCGCTCTGCTGCTGATGTTCGCCGTCTAAGCCTTACGGAACCTTTCCTTACGTGCGGGCGGCTGGCAGGACTGGCCGCCCGATAGTGAGACCAAGTTCCGACGGAGGACGCAATGGCGACCGAAACAACCGGGCAAACTGCAAGCACCTGCGTCGTTGACGGCTCTGCCGTCGGCATGCCGCAGCTGTGCTTCGACTGGTGGCCCAACCAGATCTTCTGGCTCACGGTCACGCTGGTCGTGATCTTCTTCTTCCTGTCGCGCGTCGCACTTCCGCGGATCGCGGCCGTTCTGGCCGAGCGTCAGGGCTCCATCACAAACGATCTCGCCGCGGCCGAGGATCTCAAGGCCAAGGCCATCGAGGCCGAAGAGGCGTACAACAAGGCGCTGGCCACGGCCCGTTCCGAGGCGCAGAAGATCATCGCCGAGGCCAAGGCAGACATCCAGGCCGACCTGGACGCCGCCACCGCCAAGGCCGATGCCGAAATCGCCGCCAAGCTGGCCGAAAGCGAGAAAGCGATCGCCGCCATTCGCGAAGGCGCGAAAGACAGCGTCAAGGAGGTGGCCAAGGACACCGCCAAGGAGCTGGTCGCCGCGATGGGTGGTTCTGCCGATGCGAGAACGATCACCGCAGCGATCACCGCCAAGATGAAGGGATAAGCGCCATGAGAGTTTCTTCCATGCTGATCGCGCTTGCCGCCACGGTCACTGCCAGCCCCGTGCTGGCGGCTCCGGGCAAGCCCTTCTTCTCGCTCGAGAATACCGACTTCGTCGTGACCCTCGGCTTTATCGTGTTCATCGGCATCCTGCTCTATTTCAAGGTGCCTTCGCTTCTGGGTGGGCTGCTCGACAAGCGCGCCGAGGGTATCAAGTCCGAGCTGGAAGAGGCCCGCGCCCTGCGGGACGAGGCCCAGACACTGCTTGCGGGCTACGAGCGCAAGCAGAAAGAGGTGCAGGAACAGTCCGAGCGCATCATCGCCGCCGCCAAGCAAGAGGCTGCCGAAGCCGCGGAACTGGCCAAGGAAGAGCTCAAGGCGTCGATCAAGCGTCGCCTGAAGGCCGCCGAGGATCAGATCGCGTCGGCCGAAGCCAGCGCGATCCGGGATGTCCGCGACGAGGCGATCCGCATCGCCGTGGCCGCCGCCAAGGACGTGATCGCCAAGAACATGACCGCCGCCGACGGCAACAAGCTGATCGACGACGCCATCGGACAGGTTGACGCCAAGCTGCACTGACGCCTGGCGCAACCCGACAATGAAAAAGCCCGGCCCTGCGTGTCCGGGCTTTTTCTTTTGGGCTGCTGTTGTCTGTGACCGGATGAAGCCTGAGCCGCAAAATGAAAGGGGGCCGTTGGTTCGGCCCCTCGATCATTCCTGCCACGTTGACACTGAAACCCTGTGAGACGCGAGAGGCGCTGTCTGCGCGGCGCGGGATCATCGCGTATCGAAACCGTTGGAGAGATATTGGCGAATCATAACGAATCGGTCAACGCCTAGTGATTCGATTGCTCGAAATTTCACATTCGCGCTCGAAAGCGGGTGGTCCGTGATCTCTGGATAGGGGCGGTGGCCCGCCGCGCGGGTGGTCCGCCTGTCAGCCGTTCTCGCGCAGGACGCCCCCAGCCAGATAGAGCGAGCCGCAAATGAGTATGCGCGCCGTCGGATCCGAGGCGGCGATCCGTTCCACGGCCTCCAGCACGCTGCCTGCGACCTGTGCCTGCATGCCGGCCTTGCGCGCGGCGGCAGCGGTCGTTTCGGCGGGCAGGGTGTTGGCTTCGCCGGGGATCGACACGGCAGTCAGGCTCGCTGATTGCGCCGCCAGCGGGGCCAGGTAACCGGCGATGTCCTTGGTGTTCAGCATGCCGCAGACCAGGTGTGTGGGTCGCGCGGGCAGGGTGCCCAGATGCTGGCCAAGGGCCTGTCCCGCCGCCGCGTTATGCCCGCCATCCAGCCAAAGCTCGGCGTCGGGCGCCGCATCGATCAGCGGGCCATGGCGCAGTTTCTGCATCCGGGCGGGCCACTGCGCGCGGGTCACGGCGGCGTCCTGTGCCTGGTCCGGTAGCCCCAGCTGGCGCAGCGCCGCCAGCGCGGCGCCGGCATTGTCCACCTGGTGCGCACCGGGCAGGTTGGGCAAGGGCAGGTCGACCAGCCCGGTTTCATCCTGGAACACCAGCCGCCCATGATCCACGCCGACATGCCATTGCTGCCCTTGCGCGATCAAGGGCGCGCCAAGCGCCTGCGCGCGGGCCTCGATCGTGGCGGCGGCGTCGTCCTGCTGCGGGCCGACCACGCAGGGCACGCCGCGCTTGATGATCCCGGCCTTTTCGCCGGCGATCTTGGCCAGCGTGTCGCCAAGATACTGCTCGTGATCCATCGACACCGGGGTGATGACCGTCAGCGCCGGGCGCGCGATCACGTTGGTTGCATCCAGACGCCCGCCAAGACCCACTTCCAGCAAGGTGTAATCGGCTGCGGTCCGCGACATGGCCAGCAGCGCCGCGCAGGTGGTGATCTCGAAATAGGTGATCGGATCGTCGCCATTGGCGGCATAGCACTCGTCCAGCACCGCGCTCAGGTCGGGTTCCGAAATCAGCTCTCCGGCAAGGCGGATACGCTCGTGGAAGCGCGCCAGGTGCGGCGAGGTATAGGCATGCGCCCGCAGCCCCGCCCCCTCGAGCCCGGCGCGGATCATCGCCAGGGTCGATCCCTTGCCGTTGGTGCCCGCGATATGGATCACCGGCGGCAAGCGGTCCTGCGGGTTGTCCAGGCGCTCGAGCAGGCGCCAGACCCGGTCCAGCGTCAGGTCGATGATCTTGGGATGCAGCGCCATCATCCGGTCGAGGATGGCGTCCGAAGACAGGCCGCTCATTCCGTGCCGGCAGGTTTTGCGGCTTGGGCCTGGGCCGTATCGGCCTGCGTCGACGCGTCATCCGCCGCGCCGGCGTCATCCTCGGGGGCGGGCAATTCGCCACGTACCGCTTCCGGCAGACCCAGGAGCATCCGGGTGATCGTGATCAGCTCGTCGCGCATCTGGCCGCGTGGGGTCACCCGGTCCAGCATGCCGTGATCCAGAAGGTATTCGGCGCGCTGGAACCCTTCGGGCAGCTTTTCGCGGATGGTCTGTTCGATGACCCTTGGCCCGGCAAAGCAGATCAGCGCATTGGGCTCGGCGATATGCACATCGCCAAGCATCGCGTAGGACGCGGTGACGCCGCCGGTGGTCGGATGGGTCAGCACCACGATATAGGGAAGACCCGCCTCTTTCAGCATCTGGATCGCCACCGTGCTGCGCGGCATCTGCATCAGGCTCAGGATGCCCTCCTGCATGCGGGCGCCGCCTGCGGCGGAAAACAGGATCAGCGGGCGGCGCATCTTCACCGCCTCTTGCGCGGCGGCGATGATCGCATTGCCGACATACATCCCCATCGACCCGCCCATGAAGCTGAAATCCTGTGCCGCCGCCACGATCGGCGTGCGGCCCATCTCGCCGTAAGCGACCAGCATGGCCTCTTTTTCGCCGGTGGATTTCTGCGCGGTTTTCATGCGGTCGGGATATTTCTTCTGATCGCGGAACTGCAGCGGATCGGCGACCGGCGCGGGCACGGCAATCTCCGAGAATATCCCGCCATCGAACAGCGCCTTGAACCGGTCACGCGGGGTGATCGGCATGTGATGGCCGCAATTCGTGCAGACGTTCAGGTTATCGCTCAGTTCGCGGTGAAACAGCATGGTGCCGCATTCATCGCATTTGGACCACAGGTTCTCGGGCATCTCGCGCCGCGAGAAGATCGAGTTGATGCGCGGGCGCACGTAATTCGTGATCCAGTTCATGCGGCGTGATCCCTTGTTGTCTCGCTGCCCTCAAATAGTGGGCTGAACCGCGGAATGCAATCAGCAGCGCAACGCGATACGCGCCGCCAGCCAACTGCAGCCCAGCATCATGATGTCGATCGGAAACCACTGCCACAGGACGGCCTCGTCGCCCATGGAGAAAGGATAGACATAAAGCGCCAGCCCGTCGAAATTACCACTGGGCGCGGCGATCAGCACCGCGCCGACATTGTTGACCAGATGCAGCGCGATCGCAGGGCCAAGCGTGCCGGACCGCGCTGTCAGGTCCGCCGCCGCCAGCCCGAAGCCGAAGGCCCAGGCGACCACCAGCCATGTGTTGGGCCCGTTCATCACCGGATCGTAATGCAGCATCGCAAACACCGCCGAAGGCAGCCCCATCCACAGCGCCGGATGCCGGTGCCACGCCGCAAGCTGGCTTTGCAGGTAACCGCGAAAGGCGATCTCTTCGGCGCCGGTCTGGATCACCAACCCGATCAGCCCGAGGGGCAAAAACAAAAGCCAGCGCCCGAAAGGCATGTTGGGCTGCGGGGCGGTGCTGGTGTCGCCGGGCACCAGCATGACCACGGCAAACAGCACCAGCAGCGCCACCGTCACCTGCCGGAACTGTCGCAGCGCCAGGGCAGGCGCCCCGATCAGCGCGCGCAGGCGGCGCCGGTGCAGCACCCTCAGCGTGATCGCAAGCGCCGCGATCAGCAGCCCGAAGAGAAACAGGTTGATCAGCACGCCCGCCGGTGTTTCCCCCCGCATCAGCCCGTCTGCCAGGCGCTCCCAGCCCTCGGGGCCGATCAACGCGCGATGCAGCCGGGACCACAGCTGGCTGAATGAGACGAACAGCAGCACCGTCAGCACGACCCCGGCCAGCAGCCGCAGGGGATGCGCCGAAGGCCGCGCCGGGGCGATCAGCCGTTCATGGGGGTCATATCTCATGGCCCGAGGCTAATGCATCCCGGGGGTCCGGGAAACCGTCATGCATCCCGGCGGCCTGTGGCCCCAAGTCGCCCTTGTCCAGCGACCCCGGGTCACCTAAACCAAGGGCGACATTATCCGGGAGGCCCTGATGACCAAATTCGACAAATCAAAACTGCCAAGCCGTTACGTGACCGAAGGGCCCGCCCGCGCGCCGCATCGGTCCTATTACTATGCCATGGGCATGACCGAGACCGAGATTCATCAGCCGCTGGTCGGTGTGGCCACCTGCTGGAACGAGGCCGCCCCCTGTAACATCGCGCTCAACCGTCAGGCGCAGGCCGTCAAGGGCGGCGTCAAGGAAGCGCATGGCAGCCCGCGTGAATTCACCACGATCACCGTGACCGACGGGATCGCCATGGGCCATGAAGGCATGCGCAGCTCGCTTGCCAGCCGCGAGGCGATTGCCGACACCGTGGAACTGACCATGCGTGGCCATTGCTATGACGCGCTTGTGGGTCTTGCGGGCTGTGATAAGTCGCTGCCGGGGATGATGATGGCGATGGTACGCCTGAACGTGCCGTCCGTTTTCATCTATGGCGGCTCGATCCTGCCGGGCAAGGCGCCGCAGGTCGATGACATCCCCGAGGAATTCCGCAGCCGCGACCTGACCGTGCAGGACATGTTCGAGGCGGTCGGCTGGCACCAGAACGACCAGATGTCCGACAAGGCGCTCGATATGCTCGAACGTGTCGCCTGCCCGTCGGCCGGGGCCTGTGGCGGACAGTTCACCGCCAACACCATGGCCTGCGTCTCCGAGGCGATCGGCCTTGCGCTGATGAACAGCTCGGGCATGCCGGCGCCCTACGAATCCCGCGACCAATATGCCGAGGCGTCGGGCCGCGCGGTGATGAACCTTCTGGAAAAGAACATCCGCGCCCGTGACGTGGTGACCCTCGAAAGCTTGCAGAACGCCGCGCGCGTCGTGGCCTGCACCGGCGGTTCCACCAATGCCGGCCTGCACCTGCCGGCCATCGCGCATGAGGCGGGGATCGATTTCTTCCTCGAGGATGTCTGCGAGATCTTCCGCGACACCCCCTATTTCGTCGATCTCAAGCCCGGCGGTCAGTATGTGGCCAAGGATCTCTATGATGCGGGCGGCATTCCCGTGGTGATGAAGGAACTGCGCAAGGCGGGCCTGATCCACGAGGATTGCATCACCGCCTCGGGCCGCTCCATCGGCGAAGAGCTGGACCTGATCGAACGCGAGGCCGATGGCCGCGTGATCTATCCGATCGAAACGCCCATCACCAAGACCGGCGGTGTCGTGGGTCTGAAGGGCAATCTTGCCCCGCAAGGCGCCATCGTGAAGGTCGCGGGCATCGCGCCCGAGCATCAGGTCTTCACCGGCCCGGCGCGCGTCTTCGAATGCGAAGAGGATGCGTTCGAGGCCGTGAAGGCGCGCGGCTACAAGGAAGGCGAGGTCATCGTGATCCGCAACGAAGGCCCCGCAGGCGGCCCCGGCATGCGCGAGATGCTGTCCACCACCGCCGCGCTTTCGGGGCAGGGCATGGGCAAGAAAGTGGCGCTGATCACCGATGGGCGCTTTTCGGGCGCGACGCGCGGTTTCTGCGTGGGCCATGTCGGCCCCGAGGCGGCGCAAGGCGGCCCGATCGCCCTGATCCAGACCGGCGACATGATCACCATCGACGCGATCAAGGGCGAACTGAGCGTCGATCTGTCGGACGAGGAGCTGGCCAACCGCAAGCAAAACTGGGCCGGCCCGCGCGAGACGATCTATGCCACCGGCGCGATCTGGAAATTCGCCAAGCTTGTGGGCGAGACCTACAAGGGCGCCGTGACCCATCCCGGCGGCAAGGCCGAACGGCATGTCTACATGGACCTTTGACAGGTCAGCGGCCCGGCGCGCGTTGCGCCGGGCCCTTGTGCTTGGTGTGTGTCTGCCGCTTGCGGGCTGCGTCTTGGCGCCTCGGGGCGGGTCTTCGACGGACGTGTTGCAACAGGTGGCGCTTTACGATGGCGAAGTCGTGGTGTCCGGGCCTCCGGGCTATTGCGTCGATGGCGCGCATATCCGCCGCAATGCGTCGGGCGCCTTTGTTCCCCTGGCCAGTTGCGAAAGCCTGACCGGCACGCCGGGGGTTCCCGTTCCGGCGGCCCTGATGACGGTCTCGGTGCTGCCCCGCGAAGGGGCGCAGGCCCGCCCCACCGCCGATGATATCGCGGCCTCGATGGCGCCCGCCCGACCGCTTGACCTGATCGATGACCCGGATCTGTCGATGGTCCGCTTCGCCACCGGTGGCCGGCAACGCCTGCCTGGCGGCGATCCGCGTTATTGGCGCGGTGGCATGGTCGTCAACGGGCATCTTCTGGGCCTGTCGGTCTATGGTCCCGAAGGCAGTGCGCTTGCAGGGGCAGAAGGGCGGCGCCTGCTGTCGGACCTGGCCTCGGCGTTGCGCGCAGGCTCCCCGGATCTGGCCGCACTTGCCGAGGACCCGGCACCCGGTGCCGCCGCCCGGACAGGGCCGGAGACCGCAGAAGGCCCGCAGACCGACAGCGCGACAGACAGCAAACAGCGCCCGACAGGCTTGCGGTCGCTATTGGGTGGATTGTTTCCGAAATCCGGTTAGTGCTATGACAGCCCGTGTCGGGACAAGTTTGGGCGGGTCGAGCCGGGGTGACATGTGAATGATTGAGATGCGCAGCGCGGTTCTGGACTGGCTCATGTATCGGCGTGTCCTGCGCCGGTGGCGCAAGGTCGCCGCCAAGGCGGGCAATATCAGCCTGTCACAGTTGCGCACCGAACGGGCGCGGGCGCGCAACCTGCGCCACTCCCTGAACGAACTGATTTCGGTTGCCGACAACCGCCTGGCCCTGCCGATGATCGGCTCTGCCACGTTCCCCAAGCCGCATGGCACCGACTGGTCCTGGCGCCCGACCCTGTGGTGCAATCCGCTGGCAACCCCCGGCATGTCCATGGTGCCAAGCAAGACCCCTCTCGGGAACGAGCTGACGTTGTTCCACGATTGCGAACAATCCGAGCTGACCCTGCGCCAGGTGCGCAACCTGCGCGAGGCGGATCTCGCCCCGTTCGGCCTGCGAATGGACGTGTTCCAGTTCGACGGCTCGTTCCTGTCGCTGGTCCTCGATCTGCCGGAAGTGGCGGTGCAGGGCCTCAAGCGCCGTCACCTGATCCGGCTCGACACGATCATCGAGCTGGAAAAGCCGATCGAGATATTCATTCGCCTCAACATCAAGCACGGCCCCAATACCGAACAGTTGGTCCGCGAACTGCCCCTGCACGAAGACGAGATCATGGTCGAATTCGATCTGGCCTATTCCCAGCTCAATGAAAAGCGGGTCGAGCGTGCCTGGGTCGATCTGATCTTCGAAAACCCCCAGATGAGCCAGGTGACAATCCGCGACCTGACCTTCTGCCGCTATCCCCGCGCCGAGTTCTGAGCAAGAGGTTTCGCATGTCCAAACTGACACTGACAAAGACACGGCTGCTTGAAGGCGTCTGGCAAGGTGTGCTGACCCATGAAGGCGAGGGCAATTACCAGCCCGATATCCATGTGACCCACCTGCAAGAGGACATTCCCGGCGTCGAGGTCCAGGAGCATCCCGATCAGGGGCTCTGGACGCTCCGCGTGCCGATCCCGGCGGAGGCGATCTCGGACGGGGTGCAGACCTTCCTGATCCGCGACCGCAAGACCGGCGACACGCTGGACAGTTTCACGCTGATATCCGGTGACGCGTTGTCCTATGATATCCGCGCCGAAGTGATGCTGCTGCGCGAAGAGCTGGACATGCTCAAACGCGCCTTCCGCCGCCATTGCCTCGAGACGATGTAGGCTCGCCGGGTTCGGGCCGGGATCGGGGGCTTACGCCGCCCCCTTCCATGTCAGCGGCGTCAGGTACACCATGCCGTCCTCCACGCTGACCATCACCTCGCCGTCCTGGATATTGACCTGGATTTTCATCGCGCGGCTGGCCAGCTCGGCCAAGGCGCCGGTCTCCGCTTCGGAAAAGCCGATCACCTGAAGATTGTCGAAGCGCGCCGCGCTGCCCTTGATCTTGTCCCACCAGATCTCGGCGGTGCGCCCGCCATAGGGGTAAAGGATCACCCGGCCCGCCCTGGCGCAGGATTGCCGCACCACCTTGTCACTGGGCAGCCCCAGCGTGACCCAGACATCCAGCTCTCCGCTCAGGCTTTTCTGCCAGATATCCGGCTCGTCGTCGGTGGACAGCCCGCGGGTCATCTCCAGCTGCTCATGGGCATTGAGCGCAAAGGCAAGAATGCGCAGCATCATCCGCTCATCGGTTTCCGAGGGATGCTTGGCGATGGTCAGCTTGTGGGTCTCGTAATAGTGACGATCCATGTCACTGATCGACAGCTCGACCTTGTGGATGGTGGCATTCTGCGCCATGCGATGTCCCGCCCTTGCAAAGATCGCGATCTCTACAGTGTCTTGACCGGTTGTGGAAGGGGGTATGGCGCGTGATCGGCCCCCTGTCCCAAAGGCGGGGACCGGCACCCGGCATTGGTGCGACTGAATTCGGGCCCGGGGCCTGCGCAGGTATTCTAATCGCTTTGCGGCTTGGGTGATCCAATCTATCAATGGGTCATGACATTCGATCAGATCAAGACATTTCTCTGGGTGGCCCGCCTGGGCGGGTTTCGCCGGGCGGCCGAGCGGTTGAACCTGTCGCAACCGGCCATCTCCACGCGTATCGCCAACCTCGAACAAGAGTTGCGGGTGCCCTTGTTCGAACGTGGCCAGGGTGAGTTGATCCTGACCAAACAGGGCACGTTGCTGTTGTCCTATGCCGAGCAGATGCTGTTCGTCGAGGAAGAGATCAAGCAGCGCGTCGCCAACCCGTCCGAGACCGAAGGCCTGTTCCGCGTCGGTGCGTCCGAGACGATTGCGCAGGCCTGGTTGCCTGATTTCCTCAAGGCGCTCAGCGAACATTACCCCCGGCTGAACGTCGATCTCACGGTTGATATTTCCCTCAATCTGCGCGCCGCGCTGCTCGAGCGGAAGCTGGACCTGGCCCTTTTGATGGGGCCGGTGTCCGAATTCTCGGTCGAGAACGTCGATTTGCCGTCTTTCGACCTGCATTGGTACCGCGCCGCCGCCAACACGCAGACCGACCTGACGCGGATCCCCGTGATTTCCTATTCCAGCCAGACACGTCCCTACCGCGAACTGATGTCGGAACTGTCGCGCCGGGTCGGGCCTAAATTGCGGGTCTTCACCTCGGCCTCGCTGTCGGCGAGCCTCAAGATGATCGCGGCGGGAATCGCTGTCGGGCCTTACCCCCGTGCGCTGGCGAATGATTTCCTTGCCTCCGGGCAGATCGTCGAATTCGATCCGGGGTTCCGGCCCAAGCCGCTGTCGTTCACGGCGTCCTATTTATCGGAACCCCGCAGTTTCCTTGTCGAGAAAAGCGCGGACATGGCGCGCGCGGTGGCGGTTGACTGGGACAGGTCACGTCCAAAGTAGATTTATGAAATCTATCACCTCAGATATAAAATGATAATTTGATTGAAGGCCGGAACCCATGTGATGCTGGCATGGATCACACGAGGGGGAGGCGGCGCGTGACCAGGGCTGCAGTTTCACATTCCGATCTGATCGGCGCCTCTGCCGCAGATGTCCGTGCCGCGATCCGCAGCGGTGCCTATACAGGCCATACCGCCGGGTTGGCCTCCGGCAAGCTGCAATGCAACCTTGCCATCCTGCCGGAACGATATGCGCTTGATTTCCTGCGGTTCTGCCTGCGCAATCCCAAGCCCTGTCCGATCGTGGGCGTCGGTGACAGCGGTGACGCAAAGCTGCCGACACTGGGCCGCGACATCGACATTCGCACCGATGTCGCCCGGTACCGCGTGTTCCGCGACGGCGCTCTGAGTGAGGAAGTCACCGATATTTCGGATGTCTGGACAGATGATCTGGTGACGGTCGCCCTGGGCTGTTCCTTCACCTTTGAAAATGCGCTGGTGCGTCATGGCATTCCCGTGCGCCATCTGGAAACCGGCCGTAACGTGCCGATGTTCAAATCCAATATCGATCTGGTGCCTGCCGGGCGGTTTGGCGGGCAGATGGTGGTGACCATGCGCCCGATCCCTGCAGAACAGGTCGATGCCACGCGCGAGATCAGCCGCCGCTACCCGCAAGCCCATGGCGCACCCATCGCGGTCGGCGACCCTGCAACTGTCGGCATTTCCGATCTGTCCGCCCCCGATTGGGGCGACGCGGTCGAGATCAGGGACGGTGAAATCCCCGTCTATTGGGCCTGTGGGGTCACCCCGCAAAACGTGCTGCTGAATGCAGCCCTGCCGATCTGCATCACCCATTCGCCCGGTCACATGCTGATCGCCGATGTGGCCGAGGATGCCGAAACGACAATCCTCACGTGAAGACCGAAAAAACCAACAAGGAGACGAAGACCATGAAAAAGATGATCCCGATTATCGCCGCTGCAACGGCACTGGCGGCACCGGCTTATGCGGAAAACCTGTCCGTCGTCGGTAGCTGGTCCGGCCTGCCGCTGCACAAGCAATACGAAACGCCGTTCTGGTCCACCACCCTGCCCGAAGCCTCGGGCGGTGCCCTCACGGTGGAACTGACGACCCACAACCAGATGAGCCTTGGCCTCGGGGATATCTATCCGCTGCTGGGGCAGGGCGTGTATGATGTCGCCATGACCGTCGCCGATTATGCGGTGGCCGACGCGCCCGAGCTTGAGGGCCTCGACGTGCCGCTTGTGGCGCTGACCGCGGATGAGGCGCGCGCCATGGTGGACGCGGCCCGCCCAATGGTCTCGGACATCTATCGGGATCGGTTCAACAGCCACGTTCTGGCCATCGCGCCCTATCCTCCGCAGGTCGTGTTCTGCAACCACGAGATTTCCAACCTCGGCGATCTCGAAGGTCTCAAGGTGCGCGCATCAGGCCGCATGACCGCCAAGCTGCTCGAGGCCCTGGGGGCCGAAGGCGTTAACGTGTCCTTCGCCGAAGTGCCCGGCGCCTTGCAGAACGGCGTCGTCGATTGCGCGGTCACCGGGGCCGGATCCGGGTACAGTGCCGGCTGGTGGGAAGTGTCCACGCACCTGTTGCCGATCCCGCTGGGCGGCTGGGATTCGGTGGTCACCGCGATCAACCTCGACAAATGGAACAGCCTTGATGCCGACATGCAGGCGCTGATCACCAGCGAAATCGCCAGCGGCTTCGAAGACCCCGCCTGGGACAGCGCGCAGAATGCCTTGGTCAACGACATCGCCTGCCTGACAGGCAACGGCGAGTGCCCGGCCGGTGATGCCCGCTCCATGACCCTTGTCGAGGTCAGCGACGCCGATTTCGCCCGTGCACGCGAGATCCTCACCAGTGAGGTCCTGCCGGAATGGGCCGAGCGCGCGGGCGGCGACTGGGCTCAGCGCTGGAATGACAGCGTCGGCCAGGTTGTCGGTGTGACAATCAAGTAAGGTCTCGCAACCTTGACGGACTGACAGGGGACGTACCGACCATGGAACGCAAGATGATCGACAGCCTTCGGGCCATCAACAGGGGGGTGGCGCTGGCCGTTGGCTTTGGCCTGCTTGCCTGCGCGGCCTTCGTGCTGGCTGATATCATCCTGCGCCAGACAGGTGCGTCCCTTGGCGGCACCGAAGAGATCGCGGGCTACGCCATGGCGCTCGCGACCTCCTGGGGCATGGCCTATACCCTGCTGGAGCTGGGCCATGTCCGGATCGACCTCATGCGGTCGCGCCTTCAAGGCTTCGGGCGCGCCGTGCTGGACGTCTTTTCCATGATCGTCATGTCCGGCGTCATCATCACCATCGCGGTCAAGGCCTGGCCGGTTCTGGAACGCTCCCTGACCATGGGATCGCGGGCCAACACGCCGCTCGAGACGCCCCTTGCCTGGATCCAGCTTCCGTGGTTCGCGGGCTGGGTCTGGTTCGCGGTCATGTCGTGCCTGACCACGCTCGCCGCGCTCAGCCTGCTGATCAAGCGCCGCTTCGAGGACAGCGAAGCCATCGTCGGCGCCTTCGCCGAGCAGGAGACATCGAAATGATCGGTTTCGTGTCTGTCGGGCTTCTGGGGCTGCTGGCCCTGTCCATTCCGGTCGGCATCGTCCTGTTCCTGCTGGGCTTCGGGATCGATACCTTCTTCTCGAGTTTTCCATTGACGCGTGGCCTGGGCAACATGGTCTGGTCGTCCTCCAATTCCGCAACGCTGATCGCCATCCCGTTTTTCGTGCTCCTGGGCGAAATCCTCGTGCGTAGCGGGGTCGCTGCGCGCACCTATGCCGCGCTTGACCGTTGGGTCAGCTGGCTGCCCGGCGGATTGGTCCATGCCAATGTGGCGACCGCCACGATGTTTTCCGCAACCTCGGGCTCGTCCGTCGCCACGGCAGCCACGGTGGCGACCGTGGCCATGCCTCAGGCCGAAAAGCTGGGCTATGACCCCAAGCTGTTTTCAGGCGCGATTGCGGCGGGCGGCACGCTCGGGATCATGATCCCGCCGTCGATCAACCTGATCGTCTATGGCTTCCTGACACAGTCCTCGATCCCGCAACTGTTCCTGGCGGGCCTGATCCCCGGTATCGCGCTGGCCCTGGCGTTCATGGCGGTCACGGCGATCATCTGCCTCATCCGCCCGGATCTGGGCGGCGTCCGCCGGACATTCCCCTTCGCGCTCATGCTGCGCGCGCTGATCGACCTGATCCCTATCCTGATCCTGTTCGGCCTGATCGTGGGATCCATCTATCGTGGCTGGGCCACCCCGACCGAGGCCGCCGCCGTGGGCGTTGCCGGCGCGTTCCTGATCGCCCTGGCCTTTGGCGGCGTGTCCTGGGACATGCTGACCCAAAGCCTGACCGGCACGATCAAGATCACCTCGATGATCATGCTGATCGTCATGGGGGCTGCGTTCCTGAATTTCACGCTGGCCTCGGCCGGATTGGGCCGCGAGCTGACGGAATTCATGGAAGGTCTGGGCCTGTCGCCCCTGGGCTTCATCCTCGTGGTGGTCGTGCTCTATATCGTGCTGGGCTTTTTCATCGAAACCCTGTCCCTCATGGTCGTGACGATCCCGATCATCGTGCCCATGGTGATCGTGCAGGGCTATGACGTGATCTGGTTCGGCATCCTGATGATCGTGCTTATCGAAATGGCGCTGATAACGCCGCCCGTCGGCTTGAACCTCTACGTCGTGCAAGGGGCGCGCAAATCCGGCAGCCTGAACGAGGTCATGCTGGGCGCACTCCCCTACTGCCTGACGATGCTGGCCATGGCATTCCTGTTGATCGCTTTCCCCGGTATCGCGTTGTTCCTGCCCACCAGCTTGCAATAGGACATTGGCCATGCGCATCGACCTGAATTCGGATCTGGGCGAAGGTTTCGGCCCCTGGCACATGGGCGACGACGCGCGGATCCTGTCCATCGTCAGCTCTGCCAATATCGCCTGTGGCGGTCATGCCGGTGATCCCGACACCATGTTTCGCACCCTGTCGCTGGCGCGTGACAAGGGCGTGTCCGTCGGCGCGCATCCGGGCTATGCCGACCCGATCGGGTTCGGGCGGCGGGTGATCCCCATGTCGCTCGATGAGATCGCGCATTTGTGCGCAGCCCAGATCGGCGCCTTGCAGGGCGTGGCCGCCCTGGTCGGCGTGCCGGTGGCCTATGTCAAACCGCATGGCGCGCTGGCGAATCTCGCGGCGCGGGATCGCGCCGTGGCCGATGCCATCATGGCCGCCATTCACAAGATCGCCCCGGATATGGCGGTTTTGGCGATCTCGGGCACCCAGACCGAACAGGCGGCCCGTGCGGCAGGCCTGTCCGTCTATTCCGAAATCTTCGCCGATCGCGCCTATCTGTCGTCAGGCCAACTGGTGCCGCGCGACCAGCCGGGTGCCATGATCCACGACCCCGGCGAGGCAGCGGAACGCCTGCTGTCGTTCCTTGAAACCGGGCTTATGCCGGTCGTTGACGGTGACCCGATCGCCCTTGCGGCGCAGTCGATCTGCGTGCATGGCGACAGTCCCGGCGCCTTGGCGATGGCCCTCGAAATCCGCGATCGGTTGACGGCGCAAGGCGTCCAGATCGCGTCTTTCCTCACTGCCTGACGATCTCATGCGCCCCCAGTTCAAAGCCATTGCCGACCACGCGCTGCTTGTCACCTTCGCTGACGAAATCTCGGATGCCGCGCATGGCGCCGTGCTGGCGCTGGATGCGGCCCTTGCAGCAAATCCGCCCGAGGGCATGATCGAAACCGTCCCCGCCATGGTCAACCTGCTGGTGTCCTTCGATCCCGTCGCGACGGATCATGACGCCATCGAAACCCATGTCCGGGGCTGCCTGCAGGCGACGATCAAGACCCCCTCTGCGGGAACATCGCGCATGGTGCATGTGTGTTACGATGCGCCGTTTTCCCCCGATCTCGACGCCGTGTCCCAGGCCACGGGCCTCACCCCCGAGGCCGTGATCACCGCCCATCTGGCCGGGGATTTCCGCGTGCTGATGTACGGCTTCGCGCCGGGATATGCCTATCTGTCGGGTGTTCCAGACGCCATCCAGGTCCCCCGCAAGCCCGCGCCGGTGCGCGATGTGCCCGGCGGCAGCGTGATCATCGCCGGGCCGCAATGCCTTGTCACGACGCTGACGATGCCCACGGGCTGGTCGATCATCGGCCGGTCCCCAACGGCGATCCTGACAGGCGATGCCGATCACCCGTTCCTGTTCGATGTCGGCGACCGGGTGACCTTCGAACGGATCGACGCCGCGACCTTCGCGCAGATGACCGGGGGCGGCGCCGATGGCTGAAGCTGCGTTCACCGTCGGCTTCGCAGGCCCTCTGGTCACGGTGCAGGATGCGGGCCGGCCCGGACATATGCGGTTCGGCGTGCCTGCCTCCGGGCCCATGGACCGGCTGGCCTTCGACGCGGCCAATGCCGCGCTCGGCAACGACAGCGGGCAGACGGCGATCGAGATCTCGCTTGGCGGATTGATCCTCCAATGCACCCAAGGGCCGGTGACAGTGGCCATTGCGGGCGGTGATTTCACCGTCCAGCTCGGCAGTCAGAAGACCCGCTCCTGGACGGTGCTGACGGTTCAAAAGGGCGAGCGTCTGTCGATCACCGCGGGCCAGGCCGGAAGCTGGGCCTACCTTGCCGTCGCGGGGCGGATCATGGCGCCCGCTTGGTTGGGCGGTCAGGCAACCCACTCGACATCCGGGTTCGGCGGCGGCGCGTTGCAAACCGGTCAGACGATCACCCTCTTCGATGCGTCCGTGCGCGAGGACCGTCTGGGGGATATCCACCAGCCGGACTTTCAGGCATCCGGGCCGATCCGTGTCGTCACCGGTCCGCAGGATCAGCATTTCGCGCCCGAAACGGTGGCCCGCTTCCTGTCGGACAGCTTCACTGTGTCGGACGCCTATGACCGGATGGGCATGCGCCTCAAAGGGCCCGAGCTGCCCCTGACCGGCGCGCTGTCGATCCCGTCGGAACCCATCGTGCGCGGGTCGGTGCAGGTCTCTGGCGACGGCGTGCCGACGGTGCTGCTGGCCGACCATCAGACCACGGGCGGCTATCCCAAGATCGCCACCGTCATTTCGCCGGATATCGACCGCCTGGCGCAGTATCGCGCAGGGCAAAGCCTGCGCTGCGTCGCCATCACCAGTGCGCAGGCCGTGGCCGAGGCCCGCAGCCATGCCCTGTCCAAGGCGGACTACCTGGCCGAGGTCTCCGTCGCACGCGGCACCCTGGCGCAGCGGTTGATGCGTGAAAACCTCAACCACGGGTGCGTTTTCGACTAGGGCGGTTTGCGCCCCCCGCCGCGTCAGGCCACGATCGGCAGCGTCTTGACGGTGTAGGACAGGTCGATGGTCTTGCCACGGCGCGGGTCCGACACCTCCATCCGATAGGCGCGGGCAGGGCGCACCCCGCCGATCGCGGCGAAGGTGCCACACAGCATGGCTGTCCCGTCGTCAAACCCGGCCCCGTCGCACAGCTCGGCCAGCGGACGAATGGCCGCCAGGGTGCCCTCCTGGTACAAGACCTCCTGCCCGTTCTCGTCGATCCAGCAGCGCAAGCGGATCTCGTCCAGATGGCCGGCAATATCGTCGAAGTCCCACAGGTCCGAGGAGACGGGTTTGGCACAGGCCTGCTTGGACGCGGCGACGGAATAGGCCTCCAGATCACGATCCGTATGGTCCGAGGCAAGGCCGAAATAGGTTTTGCCACCCGCCCGGATCAACAGCGGCTCCACCTCCCCCGACGAGCCTTCGCCCAGAACCTCGATCCCGTCCGCCTGGGTCAACAGCGCGTTCGAGACACGGTAATAGAGCGGCACCGTACTGGGGGGCGCGATGCCAAGCTGGGACAGCTCGTCGATGTGATGCTGCACCGCGGCCGCGTCTCTGCCTGTCCAGCCGGCCACGACGACCGAAGTGATCGTCAGGGTGATGTCGCGGTTTTCACATTTGAAGACTGTACCCACGGTTTGAGATCCTTTCATGATCCTCGATGCGATTGGCGCCGCCAGGGGCGGCGGCGCGTCGCTGCATCGAATCGTAATTTCTTCGGCAGGGCAAGCCGCAGCCGCCCCTGCGCGGAACAAAGGCCGCAGGCCGCCGCGCATCGCCGGGCCGCCCCCCGGCACGGCGATTTGGCAAAGTATGGTGCTCCGTTCATGGGTTTTTCGGGTTTGGCCGGGATAAAGTGCCATAGATCAACACCTTGATCGCCGCACCGCGGCCCGCCGATGCGCGGCTGTGCAACGTCCGCTTGGCCCGCAACGCGCACCCAAAACCCCCAAATCACCCCCCCTTGGGCAGGGAAACGATCGTCGGCTCGGTCTCGGGGGCCAGTTCCTCGAAGTCGAAACTGTCCAGCCGGCGGGCGCGGCGGCCGGCCTTGTCGGCGGAAATCTTGATCTCGCTGATATCCTTGGCGGCCTGGTTGAAATGCCGGTCCAGGTTCTCGACCCGCGTGCCCAGCCGGTCCACATCCGCGAACAGCAGCCCCAATTCGCGCCGGATCGCCCCGGCCTGTTCGCGCATCCGCGCATCCTTCAGGATCGCGCGCATCGTGTTCAGCGTCGCCATGCAGGTGGTGGGCGACACGATCCACACCCGCTTTTCGAACCCTTCACGCACCAGTTCGGGGAAATTGGCGTGCAACTCGGCATAGACCGCCTCGGAGGGCAGGAACATCAGCGCCCCGTCCGCCGTCTCGCCATCGAGGATGTATTTCTCGGCGATGTCCCGCAGGTGTTTGCGCACCGAGCTGCGCAGGAACTTGGCGGCCTCGTTCACCTCCCAATCGGTGCTGGCGCGGCGCAGCGCCTCATAGGCTTCCAGCGGGAACTTGCTGTCGATGCAGATCGGCCCCGGCGGGTTGGGCAGGTGGATCAGGCAATCGGCCCGCCGCCCGTTGCTCAGCGTCGCCTGCAGCGTGTAGCTGTCCGAGGGCAGCGCCTTGGTCACGATGTCATGCAGCTGGATTTCCCCGAAGGCGCCGCGCGTCTGCTTGTTCGACAGGATGTCCTGCAGGCTCAGCACATCGCCCGACAGCTTGGTGATGTTCTCCTGCGCCTTGTCGATCGCCGCCAGCCGTTGCTGCAGATCCCCCAGCGATTGCGCCGTGCGCCGGGCCGAGCCGTGCAGCGTCTCGGCCATCTGCCCCGACACGTCCGCCAGCCGCTTTTCCATAAGCTGCAGCAGGTGCGACTGCGCCGAGGCCTGCGCCTCGGACACATGGTTCAGCCCGCCGGCCAGTTGCTGTTGCCCCTGGCTCAGCATCTGCACGTTCTGCCCCAGCTGGCCCACTTGCTGCGCCAGCGGTTCGGTCATCCGTGCCGTGCGCGCCGCCATGCGCACCGCCACCAAAAGCAGGATCACCACCAGCACCACCAGCCCCGCCGCCGCCAGCACAAGCAGCACCACGGGGTCATCGAAGGCATAGCTCGTTTCTCCGATCTGGATCATGTGCGTCCGAACAGCCTTTCTATATCGGCCAGCTTGAGATCTACATAGGTGGGCCGGCCATGGTTGCATTGTCCCGAATGGGGCGTCGCCTCCATCTCTCGCAGCAGCGCGTTCATCTCTTCGGCCCGCATGCGCCGCCCGCTGCGCACCGATCCGTGACAGGCCACCCGGCTCAGGATCGCCTCGATCCGGGCCTGCACCGTTCCGCTGTCACCCTGGTCGGTCAACTCGTCCAGGATATCCAGGACCATGCCGCGCGCATCGCAAGCCCCCAGGATCGCGGGCGTCTCGCGCACCGCCACGGCACCCCCGCCGAACGGCTCGATCACCAGCCCCAGCCGCGCCAGGTCCTCGGCCAGCTCCAGCAGCCGCGCGGCATCGTCCGCCGACATCTCGACGATCTCCGGGATCAGGAGCGCCTGGCTCGCGACGCCGGTTTCGGCCATCTGCCGCTTGAGCTTTTCATAGACGATCCGCTCATGCGCGGCATGGGCATCGACGATGACAAGCCCGTCGGTGGTCTGGGCCAGGATGTAGTTTTCGTGCAGCTGCGCGCGCGCGGCGCCAAGCGGCAGCGCCTCGGGGGGTGTGTGATCGGCGGGTGGCTCCTGTTGGGCCGTGTCATCGCGCGCGCCCTCATCGGGGCTTACGTGCCACGGCTCGACCCGTGCGCTATAGGCATCCGCCATCTCGGCAAAGCCCGGCGCCTGCGCCTGGTAGGCGGCGGCGCGTGCCTGCGCCGACGGGCGCTCCATCTGGTAGACCCTTGCCGGCCCCGTGGGTTCGGGCCGCATCGCCCCAAGCGTCGCACCCGCCACCGTGCTTGACGCGCGATGCCCCGCCTCGGCCAGCGCATGACGCAGCCCCGACACGATCAGCCCGCGCGCCAGACCCGGATCGCGGAACCGCACCTCGGATTTGGCGGGATGCACGTTCACATCCACCAACACCGGATCACATTCCAGGAACAGCGCCGCCGCCGGGTGCCGATCCCGGCTCAGCACATCCATATAAGCCGCGCGCAGCGCCCCGATCATCATCCGGTCGCGCACCGGCCTGCCATTCACGAACAGGTATTGCGCCACCGCCGATCCGCGTGAATAGGTCGGCAGCGCGGCATAGCCCGTCATCCGCAGCCCGTCGCGCGTGGCGTCGATCCGCAGGGCGTTGTCGGCGAAATCGCTGCCCAGGATCCGCCCCAGCCGACCATGCAGCGCATCGAACATGTCGCCGGTCTCGGCATCGGCGCGAAACACGATGCGCCCCTCGCCATCCCCCGACAGGTCCCTCAGGGTAAAGCCCACGAAGGGCTCGGCCATCGCCAGCCGTTTCACGATATCGCCGATCGCCTGCGCCTCGGCCCGGTCCGAGCGCATGAATTTCAGCCTTGCGGGCGTGGCATGAAACAGGTCGCGCAGCGTGACGATCGTGCCGCCATTCAGTGCTGCGGGCGTCACCTTGCCCATCTGCCCGCCATTGACGGCGATCTCGGCGGCGTCATGGCCTTTGGCGCGCGATGTGATGGTCAGGCGCCCGACCGCTCCAAGGCTGGGCAGCGCCTCGCCGCGAAAGCCGAACGTGTGGATATTGAGCAGGTCCGAGCCGTCGATCTTCGACGTGGCATGCCGCGACAATGCCAGGGGCAGCGCGTCGGGTGCGATCCCGCAGCCGTCATCGGTCACCCGGATCAGGGTCTTGCCGCCATCCGCATAGGCCACGTCGATTCGCCGTGCGCCCGCGTCCAGCGCGTTTTCCACCAGCTCCTTGACCGCCGAGGCCGGCCTTTCCACCACTTCGCCCGCCGCGATACGATTGATCGCGGCGTCATCCAGTTGCCGGATCACCGGCTGCGACTGGCTCATATTGGGGCTGGGTCTGTTCATGCCGCAATACCTAGCATGGTTGGCGCCGATTCTGCCAGATCACTCTTGGCTTGGGCGCGTCCCCGCAGAAAAGACTTTCCCCGTCGCGGGGTTGGATTTTAAATGTATTCAATTACGTGAATGCAAAGCCTTTTGATGACCAATCGATCACCTGCATGGAGGACATCGCGATGTTCAGCAGTACCAGCCCCGGCACGGGCGCACAGTCACCCACCGTGACCGGCTTTCATGATCCGGCCTCGGGATCGGTCCAGTATGTCGTCGTGGATGACAGCACCCGAAAGGCCGCCCTGATCGACGTGGTGCTTGATTTCGACCCGGCCGAGGCCCGCACCCGCCAGTCATCGGCACAGCAGATCGTGGATTTCGTCCGCCGCGAGGGGCTCGAGGTGGCATGGATTCTCGACACCCACCCGCATGCCGATCACCTGATGGCCTCGGCCTGGCTCAAGGAACAGTTGGGCGCGCCCACCGCGATCGGGGCGCGCGTGCGCGATATCGCCCGGCTATGGGCAAAGATCTACAACACCCCTGGCATGTTTGACCCGGACCGCGATTTCGACCGCCTGTTCGAGGATGGCGAGACCTTCAAGCTGGGCAACCTGGATGTGCGGGTGATGCTCTCGCCCGGTCACACGCTCGGCTCCATCACCTATGTCGTGGGGTCCGATGCGGCCTTCGTGCATGACACGCTGATGCATGTCGATGTGGGCACCTCGCGGGCCGATTTCCCCGGCGGGTCGTCAAGCGATCTCTATGACAGCCTGCAGGCGATCCTGGCACTGCCCGATCACACGCGGCTCTTCATCGGCCATGATTACCCGCCGGTCGGCCCCCGCACGGATCCCGCATGGGAGGCGACCGTCGCGCAGCACAAGGCCGACAACCCGCATATCGGCGGCGGCGCGACGCGCGAAGCCTTCACCAAGGTGCGGGACGAACGCGATGCCACCCTGGGCCTGCCGGACCGGATGCTCTTTGCCTTGCAGGCCAATCTGCGCGGCGGGCGCCTGCCCGAGCCCGAAGATGACGGGAACCGCTACTTCAAGATCCCCGCGAACCGTTTCTGATCCTGAAAGGACCCACCATGAAGACCGAAACCCTGGACACCGCCGAATTGCAGACATGGACCGTCGATGAGGTGGCGCAGGCCTGGGCCCGCAACGAGATCGTGCTGATCGACGTGCGCACGCCTCAGGAATACATGTTCGAACATATCGAAGGCGCGTTGCTTCTGCCGATGCCGTTCTTCAACGCCCACAAGCTGCCGGGCCAAAGCGACAAGCCCATCGTCTTTCACTGTGGCTCCGGCATCCGCTCGGACAAGGTGGCGCGCGCCGCCCTTGGCGCGGGGATCGGCCGGATCGCCCATATGGAAGGCGGCTTTGGCGCGTGGAAGCAGGCCGGAAAGCCGTATATCGGCACCAACATGGCCACCGGGGCACCGCAGCGCGTCAACGACTGATCCGCCTCCTGCCGCACCCCGCCAACGAAAAATCCCGGGCGCGAACGCCCGGGATCTGTTTTTCTCAAGTCGCTGATCGGAAGGATATCAGCCCTTCGAGAATTCGGGATAGGCTTCCATCCCCAGTTCCGCCATGTCCAGGCCGTTGATCTCGGCCTCTTCGCTGACGCGGATGCCCATCACGGCCTTGAGGATGAACCACAGGATCAGGCTGCCGACGAAGGTGAACACACCGTAGGCAATGATGCCCATCAGCTGCGTGCCCAGGCTGGCTTCGCCGTAGAAGATCACCGCGATGGTACCCCAGATCCCTGCGAACAGGTGCACCGGGATCGCGCCGACGACGTCGTCGATCTTCAGCTTGTCCAGCAGCGGCACCGTGAAGACCACGATCACACCGCCGATGGCACCGATCCACAGAGCGCCGAACAGGCTGGGGGCCAGGGGCTCGGCCGTGATCGACACCAGACCGGCCAGCGCGCCGTTCAGCACCATGGTCAGGTCGGGCTTCTTGTACATCACCTGCGTCAGGATCAGCGCGGTCACCGCACCGGCCGCGGCGGCCATGTTGGTGTTGGCGAAGATGCGCGACACGTCCGACACGTCACCCACGGTGCCCATGGCCAGCTGCGAGCCGCCATTGAACCCGAACCAGCCCAGCCACAGGATGAACGTCCCCAGTGTGGCCAGCGCCAGGTTGGAGCCGGGCATCGGGTTGACCTTGCCGTCCTTGCTGTACTTGCCAAGACGCGGTCCCAGCACGATGGCGCCCGCCAGAGCGGCCCAGCCACCCACCGAGTGCACGACGGTCGAGCCGGCGAAGTCCGAGAACCCGGCTTCCGACAACCAGCCGCCGCCCCACTGCCACGAGCCCGAGATCGGGTACATCACACCGGTCAGCAGGATCACGAAGATCAGGAAGGGCCACAGCTTGATGCGCTCGGCCAGCGCGCCCGACACGATCGAGGCGGTCGCGGCGACGAACACCAGCTGGAAGAAGAAGTCCGACCCGATCGAGGCATAATCCAGCGCCGCATCGGCCGCTGCAACGCCCACCGGATCAAGCACCGTGGTCGAGAAGAACGGACCGACCCAGCCCGCAACCATCCAGCTGTCGCCCGGATACATCAGGTTGAAGCCGATCAGCCAGTACATGATCGCCGCAAAGGAATAGAGCGCGATGTTCTTCGTCATCTGCATGGTGACGTTCTTCGACCGCACCAGCCCGCCTTCGAGCATCGCAAAGCCGGCGGCCATGAAGAAGACCAGGAAACCCGCCATGCAGAACAGCAGGGTCGTCATGATATAGGGGCCGATCTCGTCGAAGCTGGGTGCCGCGTCCTGCGCAAGCGCCAGCGTCGGCAGTGCGGTCAGCGCCGCAGCCGCAAGGCCGGTCTTTGTGATTCGGTTCATATCCATTGTCCTTTCCCCCACGCGTCTCAAAGCGCGTCTTCGTTGGTTTCGCCGGTGCGCACGCGCACGGCTTGCTGGATGTCGAGAACGAAAATCTTGCCGTCGCCGATCTTGCCGGTGCGGGCGGTGTTCGTGATCGTCTCGATCACCTGATCCGCCATCGACGCCGATACGGCGATTTCCAGTTTGACCTTGGGCACGAAATTCACGGCGTATTCAGCGCCACGATAGATTTCCGTATGACCCGACTGCGAGCCGAAGCCCTTGATTTCCGTCACCATCATCCCGCGCACGCCGATTTCGGTCAGCGCCTCGCGGACCTCCTCCAGCTTGAACGGTTTGATTGTCGCAATGATGAGTTTCACTGGTGTCCCTTTCGGTTACGTTCACCCTGTGCGGTTTGCACTTGCAGCAAATGCCGCGAATTCCGAATCCGGAAGGCGACTCGGGGAAATTTCAGACCCTGCTCGGGCGAAAACGCACAAATAATGTGCGAAAAATTCCATTTGCATAAAAATTAAACTTTAACGGAAGGCGGTGCAGGTGTTCGGCAGGGGTCTACTTTTGATTTCGCGCGGTATAATATCCTGAAAACGGACAAGTCCCGGGCAGGACACGCATGAGTAATTCAGGTCGCAAGAAACCCCGCCTCGTGGCGGACAAGCGCTATGGCGCGTCCAGTAAATCATCCTCGGCGGCCAAACCGCGCAAACCCTCGCCCAAGCGCAAGACCGCGCCGCGCAAATCGCGGGCGCGCAATCCGCTGGTGCGGTTCGTCTCGGGGATTTTCGGCTGGATCTTCCGACTGATCTGGGGCGTCGGCTGGCGGCTTGGCGCCGTTGTTTTGCTGATCCTCGGTATCGCGGTGGGCTATACCTACACCACCTTGCCCGAGGTCGATGAATTCCTTGACGGGCGCGCGCGCGGCTCGGTCACGCTGCTCGACCGCGAAGGCGATGTCTTTGCATGGCGCGGCGATCAATTCGGCGGTGTGGTCACCGCCGACACCGTCAGCCCGCATCTCAAGAACGCTGTCATCGCCACCGAGGACAAGCGCTTCTACATGCATCCCGGCGTCGATCCGATCGGCATCGTCAGTGCGATCCGAATCAACCTCAGCGAAGGGCGCGGCCCCCTGCAGGGTCATGGCGGCTCGACGATCACGCAGCAGACGGCGAAACTTCTGTGCTTCGGGGTGAAATACGACCGCACCCAATGGGACAGCGAAGCCGACTATATCCGCGACTGCCGCCGCACCTCGCTGGCGCGCAAGCTCAAGGAAGCGGTCTACGCGATGGCCATGGAGGCCAAGTACACCAAGGATGAAATCCTCTCGATCTATCTCAACCGGGCCTATCTGGGCGGCGGCGCCTATGGGGCCGAAGCCGCCTCGCAGCGGTTTTTCGGCAAGGGGGCGGCGCAATTGTCGATCTCCGAAGGTGCGATGCTGGCGGGGCTTCTGACCGCGCCCTCCACCCTTGCGCCCACGGCCAATCTCGAACGCTCGCAGAACCGCGCCTCGGTCGTGGTGCGCCTGATGCGCGATCAGGGCTATATCTCGGCCTCGGATGCGGCCACGGCCCTTGCGCGGCCCGCCGAACTCAGCGAAGCCGCCGAACGGCAGGCCGGCGGATATTTCGCGGATTGGGTCATGGCCTCCGGGCCCGAATTCTTCACCCGCGACACCACCGAAGACGTGATCATCCGGACCACGCTGGATCAGCGCATGCAGACCGCCGCCGAAGAGGCGCTCAGCTTCATCTTCGAAACCAAGGTGCGTGAAGGCTCCAAGGCGCAGGCCGCCATCGTGGTGATGTCCGCCGATGGCGCGGTGCGCGCCATGGTCGGCGGGCGCAAGACCCGCGTTACCGGCGCCTTCAACCGCGCCACCCAAGCCAAGCGCCAGACCGGCTCGGCCTTCAAGCCCTTCGTCTACGCCACGGCGCTCGAGCTGGGCTATACCCACGATTCGATCGTCGTGGACGAACCCTATTGCCTCGATATCCCCGGCTCGGGCCGCTGGTGCCCGGAAAACTACACGCGCGACCACTACGGCCGCGTCACGCTTACCGATGCGCTCAAGGATTCGCTCAACATCCCGGCGGTCAAGATATCGGAAAGCGTCGGGCGTGATCTGGTGCGCAAGGTCGCCAGCGATTTCGGCATCGAAAGCGATCTGGCCGATGGTCCCGCCCTGGCGCTCGGCGCGTCGGAAAGCACGCTCATCGAAATGACCGGCGCCTATGCCGGGATCCTGAACGGCGGATCATCCGTCACGCCCTACGGTCTGGTCGAATTGCGCCTGCTGGGCGACGAAGACTCTCTGATGGGGACGGCAGGCGGCATCGGCGAACGCGTCATCCAGGAAGACGCGGCCCGCGAATTGATCTGGATGATGCACAAGGTCGTCGAAAGCGGCACAGGCGGCCGGGCGAAACTGCCGGGACGCGAAGTGGCCGGCAAGACCGGCACGACCCAGGCCGCGCGCGACGCGTGGTTCCTTGGCTTCACCGCCGATTATGTCGCCGGCGTCTGGATGGGCTATGATGACAACACGCCCCTGACCGGCGTCACCGGCAGCGGCCTGCCCGCCGAGATCTGGCACGAAACCATGATGCGGGTCCACGAAGGCATCGAGCCGCGTCCGCTTCCCATGCTCCGCCCGGCGCCCAAGCCCGCCCCGTCCCAGCCCGTACGCCGACAGCCCGACAGCGGCAACGCGATCGAAAACCTGCTGCGCGGTCTTTTTGGCAACGACCGCTGACAGGCCCATGGCAGGACGGGTGCGCCTGCCGTGCATGGCCGGTTGTCACTGGGGCGACAGGGGGCTGAAACTGTGGAAATCGGCCATTGTGTACACAAATTCGGGCCGAAGCCCGAATTTTGGTCCTGAACGCGCGTAGGTTTCGTACAAATCGTACGCAGTTACCCGGCGGTGCGAAGGTCCTGGATCAGCGCGTCGATATCGCCCTTGCGACGGTCCAGCATGGCGCCGATTTCGGTCCGTTCGCTCAGCCGCAGGCTCACACCTTCGATCACCATGTCGAAGAACAGGTCCTGTCCCGACCGGTCCGATACCAGGAAACGCACCTCGAAGGGGGCCTCACCGCGCAGGTAGACCGTCGATGCCACCTCGTGCCATGACTTGACCTGCCGCACGCCCTTGACTTCGATCTGGCCGCCGACGAACTCATTGAAACGCCTGCCATATTTCCGCGCGATATAACCCCGGAAGGCATCCACGAACGCCCGCATCTGCCCCGAGCTCAGCCGCCGCGAATCCGGCCCGAGCGTTGATTGCGCGATGATGTTGACGTCGGCATAGCGCGAGAAGATCCGCTCGAAATCACCGATCATCGCATTCACCGGCTTGCCCGAGCTGATGACGCGGTTGATCTCATCCACAACCTGGTTCACCAGCGCCTTGGCCTTGGCATCGGTCAGCGCAAAAGCCTTGAAAGGCGTGACAGAAGCCGCCGTAACCCCAAGTGTAGAAACGATAAAATGACGTCGTGATACATTATTCATCATACGGGTCCTCATAACTCCCGATCGTCAGGTCATACGGATCGCCCACCTCTCCGTACTGCGCATCGTACGGATCCAGATAAGCTCCTTCGCGTCCTTGTCCCAGCTTGAACCTGCGATTCTGAAGGTAAAGTGATCGCGCTTGAGCATAGCTGTCCGCGCTTTCATAGAGAATGGAGTCGATCGTATCCGAGAATCGTCCCCGATCGCTCAACCGTGATGACACCGAAGCCGCTGTTCCGTAATAGTTTTCCGGGGAATCCAGCGCATAGGTCAGCGGGTTGGTGAAGACATCCACCACCTTGCCCCAGGCGGCCCGCTCGGTCGACGGTCCCAGCAATGGCAACTCCACATAGCCGCCCTCCCGCACGCCCCAGACATACAGCGTCTCGCCGAAATCCGCGTCGGTCGGCTCGGGCATGCCCAATTCGGTCGCCGGATCGAAGAACCCTCCAAGCCCCATGGTCGAGTTCACCACGAAGCGGTAGGTATCCTCGGTCGCACCCCGTCCATTGCCCTGTAAGATGTTGTTAACAATGGATCCCGGCAGCGACAGGTTGAAGGCGAACCGCCCGATCAGCGTCTCGATATCGTCCGGCAGGAAGTTGGAATACCCCCGCCCCGCAGGGCGGATCACCGCCCGGTCTATGGACCTGTTGAACTCGTGGATCTTGCGATTGGTCTTTTCATATGGGTCGAACGGCTCTTCCGGGGAATGCCCCGGGCCAGGCGCCGCGCAGGCAGCCACAAGCAGCAAGGCTCCCAGTGCGGGAGCCAGTCGAAACCAACGGGAAAATGTATGATTCAAGGAAGCAGACAAGGAACAGACCAATTTTATATCACGTGCAGCCGTACATATCGCATCACAGCATGATGCCCATAACAAGCGAAAGCGAGTCATTTTTGCTGTTGCAATCGAGTGACAACCCTTGCCCGCATGCGATTGATCCTTTTTGTGGCGCATGCCGGCGGTTCTGCCCGGATTTCTGATTTCCTTCCCCAGGATGACGGGCTAGCGTCCCGCCAGAATCCAACCAGCGAGGACAGGACGATGGGATCATTCGAAGCGAAACTGGCTGAACTTGGCGTGACACTGCCCGACGCCCCGGCGCCGGCTGCAAACTATGTGCCCTATGTTCAGGTCGGTGACATCTTGTACGTGTCGGGCCAGATTTCCAAGGACGGCGACCGCATGATCACCGGCAAGCTTGGGGCCGACATGGACACGGCGGCCGGTGCCGAGGCCGCGAAGGTCTGCGCGATCGCTTTGCTGGCACAGGTCAAGGCCGCCTGCGGCGGTGATCTGGATCGCTTGAAGCGGGTGGTCAAGCTGACCGGTTTCGTGAACTCGACCCAGGATTACACGGATCAGCCGAAGGTCATCAACGGGGCGTCCGATTTCATCGGAGAGGCGCTTGGCGAGACGGGCAAACATGCGCGTTCGGCGGTGTCGGCTGCGGCCTTGCCCTTTGGCGTTGCCGTTGAAATCGAAGGGATTTTCCAGATCGGATGACGGAACTGCCCGAGGTTTTCCGCCGCCTGCCAATAGCACATCGCGGCCTGCATGACATGCGTGACGGGCGGCCGGAGAACTCGGTCGCGGCCGTACGGGCCGCGATTGAAAAAGGCTACGCGATCGAGATCGATCTGCAGCCCTCATCAGATGCGCGGGCCATGGTGTTTCACGATTACGACCTGGCGCGACTGACCGGCATCAAGGGGCCGATCCAGCAAAGAGCGGCGCAGGACCTGACCGCTATGCCGCTGCTTGGCGGAACCGACGGCATCCCGACATTCGCGGGGCTGCTTGATCTTGTGGCGGGCCGGGTGCCGTTGCTGGTCGAACTCAAGGATCAGCATGGTCAGATGGGTGAAACCGATGGCCGGCTTGAACGGGCCGTGGCGGAAGATCTCAGGGGGTATGAGGGGCCGGTTGCACTCATGTCGTTCAACCCGCATTCCGTGGCCCTGCTGCGTGATCTGGCGCCCGATATCCCACGCGGGCTGGTCACATGCCGGTATCGCCGCATCGACTGGCCATTGCTGAAGCGCGGGGTGCGGCACCGGCTCCGGGACATTCCCGACTATGACCGCGTCGGCGCCAGCTTCATCAGTCATTCCTCCAAGGGGCTGGATCATCCAAGGGTAACCGACCTCAAGGCCGCAGGCGCGGCTGTCCTGTGCTGGACCATTCGCTCGGGCATCGAGGAACGCCAAGCCCGACATATCGCCGATAACATAACCTTCGAAGGCTATTTGCCTGACATTCCGTCTTGATCCATGACGCGCCGGCCACAGATTGATGGCTGGAACCAAGAAGTGAATGGGCATGCAACACCAGGTCGAGATTACCGTCCACGACAGCCTTGCAAAGATCGATGCGGCGGACTGGGATGCCTGCGCCTGCCCCGAAGCCCGGGATGGCGGGCGGCCGCTGGATCCGTTTACGACCTATCGGTTTCTCAAGGCATTGGAAGACAGCCGTTCCGTCGGCACCGGAACAGGGTGGACGCCCTATTACATGACAGCGCAGCTTCATGGCCAAACCATTGGCGTAGCACCACTTTTTCTCAAGTCCCACAGCCAGGGCGAATATATCTTCGACCATAACTGGGGACATGCCTATGAGCGGGCCGGCGGGCGGTATTATCCCAAGTTGCAGATCGCGGTGCCGTTCACGCCTGTCACCGGGCGGCGCTTCCTGACCCGGCCCGGATCCGAGGAGGAAGGCCGCGCCGCCTTGGTGCAAGGCGCCGTGCAACTTGCGGAAAACAATGGGCTTTCCTCGCTTCACGTGACCTTTTGCACCCAAGAGGAGCTGGACGCCGGCGCCGCCTTGGGCCTGATGCCACGGCGCACGCAGCAATATCACTGGGTCAATCGCGACTATCCCGATTTCGATGGTTTCCTTGCCTCGTTGAGCTCGCGCAAGCGCAAGGCCATCCGCAAAGAGCGGCGCGTTGCGCAGGAATTCGGTGGTGAAATCAAGCAGTTGACCGGAGGCGCAATCGAGCGGCACCACTGGGATGCGGTCTGGGAGTTCTATCAGGATACCGGCGCGCGCAAATGGGGAATGCCGTACCTGACCCGGGCGTTCTTCGAGATCGCGCATGATACATTGCGCGATGACATCCTGTTGGTGCTGGCCGAACGGGATGGAAGGCCGGTTGCGGGGGCGCTGAACCTGATCGGTCGTGACCGGTTATTTGGCCGATACTGGGGCTGTACCGAGCATCATCCCTGCCTGCATTTCGAGCTATGTTATTATCAGGCAATGGATTTTTCCATCGCCCATGGTTTGAAAACGGTCGAGGCCGGGGCGCAGGGGGAACACAAGCTGGCGAGGGGGTATTTGCCGACGCCGACCCATTCGCTGCACTGGATCAATGACCCCGGACTGCGCGAGGCGATCGCCCGATATCTTGAGGCTGAACGCGCCGCTGTCGAGGAAGACATTGAAATCCTTACGAGTTTTGGACCGTTCAAGAAGACCGAAATGGAGGAACACCAATGACGGAGAAACTGAGCGAGACAGCCCGCGACACCACGCTGCAGCCGCTTCTGGACTCGGGCTGGAGTCTGGACGACACCCGTGATGCCATGAAAAAGTCCTATAAATTCAGTGACTTCACCGAGGCGTTCGGTTTCATGACCCGTGCCGCCATCTGGGCCGAGAAATGGAACCATCACCCCGAATGGTTCAATGTTTACAACAAGGTAGACGTCACCCTGACAACGCATGACGTGGGCGGGCTCAGTTCGCTTGATGTGAAGCTGGCGCGCAAGTTCGACCTTCTGGCCGGCGAGGCGTGAGTTGCGTAGGTTTCGTACGAAACATACGCGCATTCAGGACCAACTTCACGGGAAGGACCGGAATTTGTGTCCATCCCGTACACAACCGACCTGACAGCACATGAAAAGACCGGCGGCCATGACAGCCGCCGGTCTGGTCTTTCAGGGCCATGACAGGCCCGACAATTACATGGCCGCCAGCAGCGCCTCGCCGGCGCTGACTTCGCAGGCGCCGGGGTTTTCCTCTTCGTGGAGCAGCGTGACGGTGCCGTCCTCGACCAGCATCGCATAGCGCTTGGAGCGCGCCATCAGGCCCACGGGCGGTGCGGTGAAATCCATGCCGATCGCCTTGGTGAAGGCCGATTCGGAATCGCCCAGCATGGTGATCCCGGCATCGCTGGCGCCGGTGTCCTTGCCCCAGGCGCCCATCACGAACGGATCGTTGACCGAAATGCAGATGATCTCGTCAACGCCCTTTTCGGCGAATTGGTCCTTGGTGCGCACGAAGCTCGGGACATGCGATGAGTGGCATGTCGGCGTGTAAGCGCCGGGCACGGCGAAGATCACCACCTTGCGGCCTGCGGTCTTGTCGGACAGTGTCACGGCCTCGGGGCCGTCTTCGCCCATATGAAGAAGTGTCGCGTCGGGCAGTTTGTCGCCTTTGGAAATGGTCATGGTCGGTCCCCGTCTATCAATTGCGTTTCGGTTGAAGCTAGTTATAGGGTCAGCGCGGGTGCGAGACCATGAAAAAGCAGGAGATTCAAGATGTCCGGTATAGTCGTGATCGGGGCAGGGCAGGCCGGGGCGTCCTGCGTGGCGAAACTGCGCGCCCTTGGCCATGATGGTCCCGTCACCCTGATCGGCGAGGAACCCGTGCCGCCCTATCAGCGCCCACCGCTGAGCAAGAAATACCTGTTGGGCGAGATGGAGCTGGAGCGGCTTTTCCTGCGCCCCGAGAGCTTTTACGCCGAGGCGGGCATCACCCTGCGCCTGAGCAGCAAGGTCACCGCGATCGATACCGCCGCGCGGCAGGTCACCTGCGGCGGGCAGACGATGGGCTATGACGATCTGGTGCTGGCCACCGGATCGGTGCCGCGCCGCCTGCCGGCGGCTATCGGCGGAGATCTGGACGGGGTCTACGTGGTGCGTGGCCTGGCGGATGCCGACAGCATGGCGCCCGAATTCGTGGCGGGCCGGCATGTGCTGATCGTGGGCGGCGGGTATATCGGGCTCGAGGCGGCGGCGGTGGCGGCCAGTCGCGGGCTGAAGGTCACGCTGGTGGAAATGGGCGCGCGCATCCTGCAACGGGTGGCGGCGCCGGAAACCTCGGAGTATTTCCGCGTGCTGCACCGCTCGCACGGTGTCGATATCCGCGAAGGCACCGGCCTCGAGACCCTTCTGGGCGAGGGCCGCGTGCGGGCCGCGCGGCTGAGCGACGGCACCGAGCTTGACGTGGATTTCGTGATCGTGGGGGTGGGGATCACCCCGGCCACCGAGCTGGCCGAGATGGCCGGGCTTGAGACCGAGAACGGCATCCGCACCGATGAATACGGCCGCAGCAGCGATCCTCATGTCTGGGCGGCGGGGGATTGCGCCTCGTTCCCGCATGCGGGCGGGCGCCTTCGGCTGGAAAGCGTGCCCAATGCGATCGACATGGCCGAATGTGTCGCGGCCAACATCCTTGGCGCCGGGACGCCCTATGTGCCGCAGCCCTGGTTCTGGTCGGATCAATATGACGTCAAGCTGCAGATCGCCGGGCTGAACACCGGCTATGACCGGATCGTCACGCGGCCCGAAGATGGCGCGGGACAGGTCTCGTTCTGGTATTACAAGGGCGACCGGCTGCTTGCGGTCGATGCGATGAACGCGCCGCGCGCCTATATGGTGGGCAAGCGGTTGATCGATGCGGGCCGTTCGGCCGATCCGGCCCGGGTGGCGGACCCGGCGACCGAGCTCAAGGCGTTGCTGAGCGCGTGAGGATCATCGCGGGCGCATTCCGGGGCCGCAGGCTGGCCAGCGTGGGCAAGGGCGATGCGGCCGCCCATTTGCGCCCCACTGCCGACAGGGTGCGCGAAAGCCTGTTCAACGTGCTGACCAGCCGGTTCGATGACCCGTGCGCGGGCGCGCATGTGCTGGATCTTTTCGCCGGGACCGGGGCGCTGGGGCTCGAGGCGCTGTCGCGCGGCGCGGCAAGCGCCGTCTTCGTAGAAAACGGCCGCACGGCGCTGGGCCTTTTGCGGCAGAATATCGCGCTGTGTGATGTCGCGGATCGCGCGCGTATCCTGCAGCGAGACGCGCGCAAGATCGGCGCCTGCCCGGACCAGGCAGCAACGCTGGTCTTTCTGGATCCGCCTTATGGCATGGCCCTGGGCGAGGCGGCACTGGCCGCAGCGCTGGCGGGGGGCTGGATCGCGCCCGGCGCGTTGATCGTCTGGGAGGAAAGCGCCGCCGTCACGCCGCCCGAGGGCCTTGAGCTTGAGGACGAGCGGCGCCATGGCGACACGGTGATCCGCATCTTCACGCGCATGGGCGGCTGAGCCGGCTGCTTCTTCTGGCCCCAAGTATCCCGGGGGAGGCGTTGAAATCCCCTATCCGGATTTCAACGGCGGGGGCTGGCCCCCTTGCAGCCGCAGCCCTTCAGCCTTTCATCAGGTCGGGCAGATCGCCGGTCAGCCCCGCCGCCTCGCGGATGAAGCCGCGGCGCAGCCTGGGCCAGGCATTGAGCGCGCCCATGCCAAGGTCACGTCCCAGACGCAAAAGCGGGTTGTCGTTGGAAAACAGCCGGTTGGTGGCATCGGTCACCAGCGCCAGTGCCGCCGTGTCGAAGCGGCGCCATTGCTGGTAGCGGGCCAGCACGTCAGGGGCGGCGAAATCCTCGCCCCTGTGGCGGGCGTCGCCGATCACCTGCGCCAGTGCGCCCACATCGCGCAGCCCCGCGTTCAGCCCCTGGCCCGCGATCGGATGCAGCCCATGGGCCGCGTCCCCGATCAGCGCCACGCGCGGCGCCACCAGGCTATTGGCCAGCGTCAGGTTCAGCGGATAGGTGTAGCGTTTGCCACGCAGGCGGATATCGCCCAGGAAATCGCCGAAGCGCGGACGCAGCACCTTGAGGAAATCCGCGTCATCCAGGGCGGCGAACTCGCGCGCGGTCTGGGCGGTTTCGCTCCAGACGATCGAGCTGACATTGTCGGGCAGCGGCAGGATCGCCAGCGGGCCGGGGGGCATGAAGAACTGATGGGCGATGCCGTGATGCGGCAGATCGTGTTCGATGGCGGCGACAAGGGCGGTCTGGCCATAGTCCCAGCCGGTGCGCCGGATGCCCGCGCGCTGCGCCGTGCCCGAGGCGCGCCCGTCCGAGCCGACGATCAGCCGCGTGCGGACCGTATCGCCCGAGGCCAGCGTCAGGCTGGCGCCCCGTGCATCTGCCTGTTGCGCCACGACCGTGTCGCGGATCCGGGTGATGCCGGATGTGTCGGCCATCGCGTCGAGCATGGCGCGGCGCAGGAACCGATCCTCGAGCATGTGGCCCATCGGGCCTTCCTCGATCTCGGCATGGTCGAAATGCAGGAAGAACGGCGAGGGGCCTTCGCCGGCGCGCCCGTCGCTGACCTTGATCTCGAGCATGGGTTGGGCATGGGTGCGGACCCGTTCCCAGATGCCGATGGCGGCCAGGAGCCGCGTGGAGGCGAGCGCCAGCGCATAGGAGCGCCCGTCGAAGGCGGCGTTCTTGCGGACGGTTTCGGGCAGCGCGTCGATCACGGTCACGGAAAGGCCGGTGCGCGCCATGGCAAGGGCGAGAGCCGGGCCGTTGAGACCGCCGCCGACGATCGCGATATCGGTGTCATGCATCATGAGGGGCACTATGGCGCTTCGTGCGGGATTGTCCATGCGCCGCTGTGCCGCTACCGTCGCGGGCAGGATGACACCACGGCCCGCAAACCGGGCAGACAGGCAGGAAAGGTCGCGACGATGAAAGACTGGCTGAGCATGAGTGCGGCCGACCTGGGGCGCGGGATCGCGGCGGGGGAGATCGATCCGGTGGCGCTGACCGAGACCTATCTCGAGGCGATCGAGGGCCATGGCGCGCGCGACCGGATCTATTCGGTCGTCACCGCCGGGCGCGCGCGCGCCGAGGCGCGGGCGGCAGCCGATCGCGCGCGGGCGGGGATGCGGCTGGGGCCGCTTGACGGGGTGCCGATCAGCTGGAAGGACCTGTTCGACACCGCAGGCGTGGCCACCGAGGCGGGCAGCCGCCTGCTGGAGGGCCGTGTGCCGGAGCGCGATGCGCTTGTGCTGCGCAATGCCACACGGGCCGGGCTGGTCTGCCTGGGCAAGACCCATATGAGCGAGCTGGCGTTTTCGGGGCTGGGGCTCAACCCGATGACGGCGACGCCGCCTTGCGTGAACGATGCGGGCGCCGTGCCGGGCGGGTCGAGCTCGGGGGCGGCGGCGAGCGTCGCCTTCGGGTTGGCGGCCTGCGGGATCGGCAGCGACACGGGCGGCTCGGTGCGCATTCCCGCCGCCTGGAACGACCTGGTGGGGCTCAAGACCACCGCTGGCCGGGTGTCCCTGGAGGGGGTCGTGCCGCTGGCCGAAAAGTTCGACACGGTGGGGCCGCTGGCGCGCACGGTCGAGGATGCCGCGCTGATGCTGGCGGCGCTGGAGGGGCATGGCCGTGCCGCCGACCTGCGCGGCGCCAGCCTGAAGGGTCGGCGGCTGGCGGCGCTGCGGACCGTGGTGCTGGACGATATCCGCCCCGAGCCGCTGGCGGCCTATGAGGCGGCATGTGCCCGGCTGGAGGCGGCGGGTGCCATCATCGAGCCGGTGGAGGCACCGGAGCTGGACGAGGCGATGCCGCTGTCGGGGGTGCTGTACACGGCGGAGGCCTATGGCACATGGTCCGACGTGATCGAGGCCGCCCCGGACAAGATGTTCGCCCCGATCCTCGAGCGGTTCAGGGGCGGACGAGACGTGCCGGCGGCGGATTATGTCGCGGCCTGGCGCAGGCTGGAGGTGCTGCGCGGCGCATGGCATGCGCGAATGGCGGGATATGACGCGGTGATCATGCCTTCGGCGCCCAACCTGCCGCCCGATGCCGCCAAGCTGATGCAGGACGATGCCTATTACGTCACCGAGAACCTGTTGACATTGCGCAACACCAGGGTGGGCAACTTGATGGGGCTTCCGGCGGTGAGCCTGCCCACGCAGCGCCCGTCCTGCGGATTGATGCTGTGCGGCCAACCGATGCACGAAGAGCGGCTTTTGCGGCTGTGCAAGGCGGCCGAGGCGGCTTTGGGCTGAGCCGGAGCACGGTCGGGGGCCCTGCCCCCGCCGATCAAATCCGGGGGATTTGATCGACTCCCCCGGGATATTTCCGGCCAGAAGAAGCCGGGACCGGGGCCGGGCCGCCTGCGAAAATGCCACAATCATGCTGTCAAGACATTGGTTTTGCTGGACGCAAGCCGGGTGCTTGGGTAGATTCAAGTCAAACGGGACGAAACGATCCCGCACCTTGAGGCAGTCACAGATGTTTCCCGAGCGGTTTTCGAACCTACCGGCCTATGCGTTTCCGCGCCTGCGGAGCTTGCTCGATGCCCATGCGCCGGGCGGTGACGTGCTGCATATGACCATAGGCGAGCCGACGCATCCCTTTCCCGACTGGGTGGGCGATGTGGTGGCCGAGCACGCCCATGAGTTCGGCCGCTATCCGGCCAACGAGGGCACGATGGAGCTGCGGCAGGCGATTTGCGACTGGACGCAGCGGCGCTATGGCGTGGCGCTGGATCCCGAGCGGCATGTCATGGCGCTCAACGGGACGCGCGAGGGGCTGTACAATGCCATGATGGCGCTGTGCCCCGAGGACAAGGCGGGCGGGCGGCCCGTGGTCTTGCTGCCCAACCCGTTCTACCAGGTCTACATGGTCGCGGCGCTGAGCGTGGGGGCCGAGCCGGTCCTGCTGCCGGCAACCCCCGAGACCGGGCATCTGCCGGATTTCGGCGCGGTGCCCGAGGCGGTGCTGGAGCGCACGGCGGTTGTCTACCTGTGCTCGCCCTCGAACCCGCAGGGCGCCGTGGCGAGCGCGAGCTATTGGCGCGACCTGATCGGCCTGGCCGAGCGGCATGATTTCCGGGTCTTCGCCGATGAATGCTATTCGGAAATCTATCGAGATACCCCGCCCGCAGGGGCGCTGGAGGTGGCGCATGCGATGGGCGCCGACCCCGAACGGGTGGCGATCTTTCACAGCCTGTCGAAGCGGTCGAACCTGCCGGGGCTGAGATCGGGGTTCGTGGCGGCGGGGCCGCAGAGCATGGCGCGCATCAAGCAGCTGCGCAATTACGCGGGCGCGCCGCTGCCCTTGCCGTTGCAGCGCGCCGCCGAGCGGGTCTGGGCCGATGAGGCCCATGTCGAGGAGAACCGCCGGCTTTATGCCGAGAAATACGCCCTGGCCGACGAAATCCTGGGCCATGTGCCGGGATATGTCAGCCCGGAGGCGGGGTTCTTCCTGTGGTTGCCTGTCGAGGATGGCGAGGCGGCGGCGCTGAAGCTGTGGCAAGAGACTGGCGTGAGGGTGTTGCCCGGCGCCTATCTGAGCCGCGAGGTTGCGGGGCACAATCCGGGCCGGGGATTTATCCGGGTCGCGATGGTGGCCCCAAAAATGGAGATGGAACGCGGGCTTGTCGCCCTGCGGGACTGTCTGTTCGGATGACGTGAGGACGAGGGACAAGATGGCATACCAGACACGAGGGCGCGACCCGCTGCTTGACAGCACCATGGCCGAGGCGATCGAGAAGCGCGGCAAGGAATTGCTGGGGCTTGCCCTGCTGGTGCTGGGGGCCATGGCCGCCGCGATGATCGTCTCGTATCATCCGGACGATCCGAGCTGGATGTCGGCCACGGATGCGCCGGTGCAGAACTGGATGGGGCGGATGGGCGCCTCGATCGCGGCGCCGCTGTTCATGATCGTGGGCTGGGGGGCCTGGGGGCTGGCGATCGTGCTGGGCGCCTGGGGGCTGAGGTTCATGCTGCATCGCGGGCAGGAGCGCGCGGTGGGCCGTCTGATCTTTGCGCCGATCTGGATCGCGCTGTTGTCGCTTCATGCCGCGTCGCTGGCGCCGGGCGACGCCTGGGCCTCGACCCATAGTTTCGGACTGGGCGGGTTGTTCGGGGATACGATCCTGGGCGCGATGCTGGGCATCCTGCCGTTCGGCGCGAGCCTTGGGCTGAAGCTTCTGTCGGTGGTGCTGGGGCTTGGCATGCTGATGCTGGGCGCCTTCGTGCTGGGCTTTACCCGGGTCGAGCTGATGCGGCTTGCGCGGTTCGGGATGGTCGGTGTGATCATGACCTACGCGTGGCTGATGACGATGGCGGGGCGCGGTGCGACGGGGGCGCTTGGCGCGGCGCGCGGCGTCAAGGACAGGGCCGCCGAGGCCCGGGCGCGGCGGGCCGCCGAGCCGGCGGAGGATCATGAGGAGGCCCGTGCCGGGGTCGTGTTGCCCGCGCAGCCGGTGGTGCGCCGCCCGGTGGCGGCACAGGCCGCCGAGCCGGTGGCCGCCGCAAGACAGCCCGAGCCCGAGGAGAAATCCGGGGGGCTTCTGTCACGCTTGCCGGGGCTGGGGCGTCGGGCCGATCCGGAGCCCGAGCTGATCGAGACATTTGGGCCGCAAGGCGATGTCGATGCGCCGGGCGATGACCGGATCCGGGCCAAGATCGCGGATGTCATCAAGACGCGCGTGCGCCAGAGCCCGGCGATCCAGGTGCGCGCGGTCGCGCCGCTGACCAAGGGGCGGGGCCGGGGGCCGGATCCGCTTGTGTTGAACACGGCGCGCAGCGCCGGGGGGCTGCCGCCCGAGCCGCCGCTGACGGCCGCGCAGGCGGCGATGCCGGCAGCGCCGCAGATGGCGGCCGATCCCCATGTCCTGTCGCAGGAGGCGTATGGGCAGGACGACCCGTACGGCTACGACGCGGCCCATGGCCTGGACGAGCCCTACGAGGCCGCGCCGCAGATGGCTGCGCCCGAGCCGAGCTATCGCGTCGCCGAGGCGCCGCGCATTCCGGTGGCCGAGCCGAAAAAGGTGGTGCAGCACACGCCGCGCCGCGCGCCGCAGCCGTCGACGCGGGCCATGGCCGAGGCGCAGCCGACGCTGCAATTCGACGACAGCACGCAGGCCGATTATGATCTGCCGCCGCTGAGCCTTTTGTCGAACCCGGCCAATATCACCCGGCATCACCTGAGCGATGAGGCGCTGGAGGAAAACGCGCGGATGCTGGAGAACGTGCTGGACGATTACGGCGTCAAGGGCGAGATCGTCAGCGTGCGGCCCGGACCGGTGGTCACCATGTACGAGCTGGAGCCTGCGCCGGGCCTGAAGGCAAGCCGGGTGATCGGGTTGGCGGATGATATCGCACGCTCGATGTCGGCCTTGTCGGCGCGGGTCTCGACGGTGCCGGGGCGCAGCGTGATCGGGATCGAACTGCCCAATGATCACCGAGAGATGGTGAGTTTCCGGGAGATCCTGTCGAGCCGCGATTACGGCGATGGCAACCACAAGCTGCCGCTGGCGCTTGGCAAGGATATCGGCGGTGATCCGGTGGTGCAGAACCTGGCCAAGATGCCTCATCTGCTGATCGCGGGCACGACGGGGTCGGGCAAGTCGGTGGCGATCAACACGATGATCCTGAGCCTGCTTTACAAGCTGACGCCGGATGAATGCCGGTTGATCATGATCGACCCCAAGATGCTGGAACTGAGCGTGTATGACGGCATTCCGCATCTTCTGAGCCCGGTGGTGACCGATCCCAAGAAAGCGGTCGTCGCCCTGAAATGGGTCGTGGCCGAGATGGAGGAACGGTATCGCAAGATGTCCAAGATGGGCGTCCGCAACATCGACGGCTACAATGGCCGGGTGGCGGATGCGCAGCGCAAGGGCGAATTGTTCAGCCGCACGGTGCAGACGGGCTTTGATGACGAGACCGGGGAACCCGTATTCGAGACCGAGGAATTCGCGCCGGAGAAGATGCCCTATATCGTCGTGATCGTCGACGAGATGGCCGATCTGATGATGGTCGCGGGCAAGGAGATCGAGGCCTGCATCCAGCGTCTGGCGCAGATGGCGCGGGCGAGCGGCATTCACCTCATCATGGCGACGCAGCGCCCGTCGGTGGATGTGATCACCGGCACGATCAAGGCGAACTTCCCCACAAGGATCAGTTTCCAGGTGACCAGCAAGATCGACAGCCGCACCATCCTTGGCGAGATGGGGGCCGAGCAGCTGCTGGGGATGGGCGACATGCTGTACATGGCGGGGGGCGGCAAGATCACCCGCTGCCACGGGCCTTTCGTCAGCGATGAAGAGGTCGAGGAGGTGGTCAACCATCTGAAGGCTTACGGCCCGCCGACCTATGTCAACGGTGTGCAGGATGGGCCGGACGATGACCGTGCCGACAGTATCGACGCGGTCCTGGGGCTGAGCACCGGCGGCAACACCGATGGCGAGGACGCGCTGTACGATCAGGCGGTCGCGATCGTCATCAAGGACCGCAAATGTTCGACCTCGTATATCCAGCGCAAGCTGGCGATCGGTTACAACAAGGCCGCACGGCTGGTGGAGCAGATGGAAGAGCAGGGTGTCGTCAGCCCCGCGAACCACGTGGGCAAGCGCGAAATCCTGGTGCCCGAGCAGTAAGCCGCCCCGAGACAGGCGCGATCTGACGGCAAGTTGATGCCGTCGGGCGGCCTGCGGGGGTGCCAAGGGCTTGATTACACCCGGCTACGGCCAGATATCCTTGGGCAGAGGCGCCTGATATCGCATATCAGGCCGCCATGGGGCATGAAGGGTGGTGCAATGCCCCGTCTGATCGAAAGGACCGTGACCGTATGAGACCCTTGGCTTTCCTGACATCCGCCGCGCTGAGCGTGGCTTTGGCGCTGCCTGCGGCGGCGGACAAGCTGTCCCTTGGGGCGATCTCGGGCTATCTGAACGGCTTGCAGACGGCGCAGGGCGCGTTCACCCAGATCAACGACGACGGCACGATCAGCACCGGGCGGATCTATATCAAGCGGCCCGGTCGGGTGCGGTTCGAATACGACCCGCCCGAGGGGACGCTGGTGGTGGCGGATGGCGACACGGTGGGGATCGTCGACCCCAAGTCGAACACCGGCCCGGAAGGGTATCCGCTGCACCGCACGCCGCTGAAGATCATCCTGGCGCGCAATGTCGATCTGACGCGCGAACGGATGGTCACCGGCCATGACAGCGATGGCACAAGCACCACGATCCGCGCGCAAGACCCCGACAATCCGGACTATGGCAGTATCGACCTGGTGTTCACCGCCGATCCGGTAGAGCTGCGTCAGTGGATCATCAACGATAGCGGGGGTGGGCGCACCACGGTGGTCCTGGGCGATTTGCGCACCGGGGTCCGGCTGGACGACGAGACCTTCGTCATTCCCGGCAAGGGCCCGGTCAAGCGCGAGGACAGGTAGCCGCGCGCCAGCGGAGCGCGTGGACGGGCTGACGCGTTTCGCGAAAATCCGTTGGTTTTTTCGCGAAACGCTGTTGGTTCAGAAGACGCCCAGGCCCCTGCCGTTGCAGACACGCAGCTGCGCTTCGTACATGCGGGCGCGATCCTCGACCCGGTCGGCCACGCGCAACAGCCAGGGTTTACTGTTATAGGTGCCGCGCGCAAAGCCGGTCCGGCCTTCGTGATAGGCCAGGTACTGGTTGCGCGTGTCGTTGAGCGCGATGCCGAGGCGGCGGTTGGACTGGGTCATGTACCAGCCCATGAAATCCGTGGCGTCGAAGATGTCATCGCGGCGCGCGCCGAAGCGGCGTGTTTCCCGGCGGTATTCGTCCCAGGTGCCGTCCAGAGCCTGGCTGTAGCCATAGGCCGAGCTTTGGCGGCCCATCGGGATCACGCCCAATGTCCAGCGGAACGGCGTGCGCGCGTCGCTACGGAAGCTGCTTTCCTGATGGATGGTGGCCATCTGGACATGGACCGGAACGCCCCAGCGGCGTTCGGCCGCGTTGAAGGCGCGCTTGTAGTTGGGGCGCTGTTCGATGATCGAACAGGCGTTGTCGAGGTTGCTTGGCGGCGGACCGCCGCGTTGCCCACAGGACGCCACCAGAAGGACGATCATGATTGCGCGAAGAGTTCTGCTCATGTGCCTCTCGCTTTGATTTGTTTTCTTGCAACTTTAGCGGAAACAGGCGCGCGTGGGAAACAAGAAATAAGGGGCGTCAGAGCAAAACGGCAAGAAGTAGTGGCAAGGCCACGACGGACATCACCGTCGAGGCGACGACCAGCCCGGCGACGGCATCGGAATCGGCGCCGTATTTCTCGGCCAGCAGGTAGGAGGTGACGGCGACCGGGGTCGCCAGTTGGAGTACCAGGACCGCAAAGGCGGTCTTGTCGAGCTGGAACCACGTGCCGATGGCCCAGCCGATCCCGGCGCAGATGCATACCTTGACGAGGGACAGGATGGCCGCCTGTCCAAGGCGCCCCGGCGTCAGGCGCGCCACTGCGACGCCCAATGTGATCAGCATGAGCGGGATCGCCATCTGGCCGCACAGGGTCAGGGTGTTTGTCAGGAAGGTCGGGGTTTGCCAGCCTTGCCACAGGAACAGGCCGCCAAGAACGGTTGCGCCGACCAGCGGCTCTTTCAGGACCTTGAGCATCGACCCGCCGCCCGAGACCAGCCAGATCCCGTAGGTGAACGACCAGATCGCCATGACCGCGAAGACCACAACGGCATAGTCCAACCCGATCTCGCCGAAGGCGAACAGCGCCAGGGGCAGGCCCAGATTGCCCGTATTGCCGAAAATCAGCGGTGCGGTGTAGGTCCGGGTTTCAAGCCGGGCGGCACGGGTCACAAGCCACATGGCCACGGTCAGGACGCCATAGGCGGCCACCGCAGCCGCCGACAGCGCCGTGAGGGCCGCAGGCTCGATCTGGGTCTGCATGAGAGAGACGAAGATCAGGCAGGGCACCGACAGGGTCATCGCCATCTGCGTGACGAATTGCACGCGGTATTCGAAGCCGAGTTTCACCCATAGGAAACCGAACGCCGCCAGCAGGAAAACCGGCGCGACGATTTCAAGGACTGTCAGACCAAGGTTCACAGACTGTTTCCCGCGTTTTTATCTTCTGGGGTTGGACAAACGCCCCTTGAAACCATTAGTCTTGCCGGATAGGGGCTGCAATGCGATGTTGAAAACAAGAGCGAAATACGCGCTGGGTCAGGTTGTCCGGCACAAGAAACACCCGTTTCGCGGGGTGGTTTTCGATGTCGATCCGGAATTCGCCAATACCGAGGAATGGTATGAGTCCATTCCCGAAGACAGCCGTCCGGCCCGCAAGCAGCCGTTCTATCACCTGCTGGCCGAGAACGAGCAGAGTTATTACGTGGCCTATGTCTCGGAGCAGAACCTGGTGGCGGATTATTCCGGCGAACCGGTGGATCATCCCGATATCCCGGATCTGTTCGGGCCGTTCGAGGATGGGCATTACCCGCTGCATTTCCAGCTGAACTGATCCCGAGGGGCGGATGGTCCGGGGAAGGCGCGACCGGCCGGCCGCGCCCCCGAGGCTTGATCAATAGCCAAGCGCGCAGCCGTCCTTGCGCGGATCGCTGGCCCCTTCCAGCACACCATCGGGACGGATGACGATGGCCTGGGCGCCGCCGATCGGGCCCTTGGGCACGATGACGTCATGGCCCAGCTCCGCCAGTTCGGCGCGCACGGTGTCGGCATAGCCGTTTTCCACCCGAAGCTGACCGGCCTCGGCATAGCTGCGGGGCGCGTCGAGCGCGGCTTGCGGGTCCATCCCGAAATCACGCAGGTTCGACACGACCCGGGCGTGGCCGGTGGGCTGATAGGCGCCGCCCATCACGCCGAAGGGCATGGAGACACGGCCATCCTGGCGCAGCATGCCGGGGATGATCGTGTGCATCGGGCGCTTGCCGCCCGCCATCTCGTTGGGGTGGCCCGGTGTCAGGTTGAAGCCGCCGCCCCGGTTCTGGAAGAGCACGCCGAATTTTTCCGATGCGATGCCCGAGCCGAAGCCGTGGAAGATCGAGTAGATCAGCGACACGGCCATGCGATCGCGGTCCACGACGGTGATGTAGACGGTTTCGCGGTGCACCTCTTCGGTGAGCGGTGCGGCGGCGGGCATGGCTTTGGACGGATCGATGAGGGCCGCCAGCCTGGCGGCGGTTTCCGGGGCGAGCATATGGGCCAGCCGGGTGGTGTGGTCGGGATCCGCGATGATGCGGTTGCGCGCATCATAGGCCAGCTTGGTGGCCTCGGCCTCGAGATGGGCGCGCTGGCTGCCGAACGGGTCCATCTGCGTCAGGTCGAAGTGTTTCAGGATGTTGAGCATGAGGATCGCGGTGGCGCCGTGGCCGTTGGGCGGATGCTCGACCAGGTCGACGCCCTTGTAGTCGCCGGCGATGGGGGTGGTGTAATCGCAGGCGGTGGCGGCGAAATCATCGGCGGTGTGCACCCCGCCAAGGGCGGTCAGGGCGGCGACCATATCCTCGGCCACCTCGCCCTTGTAGAAGCCGTCGCGGCCCTGGGATGCGACGCGGCGCAGCACTTCGGCCTGACCGGGGGCGCGGAACATCTGGCCGACGCGCAGCGGGTCGCCCGCGTTGGAAAAGTAGGTCAGGCCGTGGCCTTGCAGCGCCTTGCCGGCCTCGGGCCAGTCGAAGGCCACGCGCGGGGCGACGGGCACGCCGTCTTCGGCATAGCGGATCGCGGGCGCCAGAAGCGCGTCGAGGCCCAGCTTGCCGTGATCGTCCGACAGGCGGCAGAACGCGTCGATCGCGCCGGGGATGGTGACGGCGGCGGGGCTGTTGAGGGGCACGGTATCATGGCCCTGATCGCGCAGGGCGGCGGCACTGGCGGCGGCGGGCGCGCGGCCCGAGCCGTTGAGGGCGTGGATCTCATCGCTGCCGGGCTTGGTGAAGAGCGCGAAGCAGTCGCCGCCGATCCCGGTCATTTGCGGTTCGCAAATACCCAGAAGCACGGCACCGGCAATGGCGGCATCCATGGCGTTGCCGCCGCGTTCCAGGATCTCGATGGCGGTTTTGGCGGCCAGAGGGTGCGAGGTGGCGCACATTCCGTTGGTGGCGTAGACGGCCGAGCGGCCGGGCAGGTGAAAGTCGCGCATGAGAAATCCTTCATCCAGTGGAGATCGGCAATCTAGGCCCATGCCGAGGGAATGCCAATCGGATGAAGGGGAGGATTGAGAACCTCGACGCCGCGCACTGGGTGGGGGCTTGAAAAACGCGGCGCCGAGGGAAGCCATATGCAGCTACAGGATCGGTTATGCCGGCTGTTTCAGGCATCATTTCGAATAGAATGGGGCAATACGGTGTCTTTGACGAATTGCCCTGAAAAAAGGCGTTACGCGGTCGAAAATTCGAGCGTGAGCTGGTTTTCCCCGCCTTGCCGAAGGTAGCCCACATCGTCGGTCAGGTCGCGAATCAGGAACCAGCCATATCCGCCTTCGGGCAGGTCCGCGGTGGCAACGTCCAGGTCGGGCGGAGCACCGGCGGGCGGTGCCAGCCCCGGAAGCGGGCGGCCCGTGTCGCGCAGCACGATAGAGAGCCGGTCATCATCATGGCGCGCGATCAGGGTGATCGCGCCCGGCGCCGCATCTGCATAGGCATGTTCGGCGATGTTGTTCAGCGCCTCGGCGACGACCAGTTCGATGCTTGCCTGGCGATCGGTGGGCAGGGGGAGCGTCGTCAGATGCCGGTGCACCTGCCGCAGCGCCGCGCGGACCCTGTCGGGCAGGCCGGGAAAGCGCAGGGTGAGGGCCCCCTTGCGCGCAGGAGCGGCGGCATCGCCAGCGGACATGTTCATGCCGGGGTCAGCCTGCTGCACGCGACAGGCAGCGGGCCGCGTCGGGGTGGATGGTGAACACCGTATCCAGCCGGGTCAGCCGAAACACGTTGGCCACGTCCCGCGTCAGCCCGGCCAGATCCAGCCGTTTCCCCGTGGGCAGTTGCTTGAGTGCGCCGACGACCGCCCCCAGCCCGCTGGAATCGATGAAGGTGACGCCGGACATGTCGAGGATCACATGATCCGGGCCTGTTTCCGTCAAGCTGCGCATCAGATCCTTGAAGCGGATCGCAACACTGGAATCGATTCGCGTATCCCCGACGCTGATCAGGTTGATGCCGTTGTGGTAGGTGCTGTGCAGGTTCATGATGCCTCCGGGCCGTAGGTAGTAATACGGGCAAGGCTAGACGCCATTCGTTACCATTCGGTATGCAGGACACGAAAACAGGAGGATGCAGGATGAAAGAGGTTGTGATCGCCGGGGCATCACGCACGCCCATGGGAGGATTCCAGGGGGATTTCGACGGTGTCGCCGCCCCGGTTCTGGGGGGCGCGTCGATTGCCGCCGCGCTGAAGGATGCGCGCGCACAGACCGTGGACGAGGTGCTTATGGGCTGTGTCCTGCCCGCAGGCCAGGGCCAGGCGCCGGCCCGGCAGGCGGGGTTTGCCGGTGGCCTGGGCGAAGAGGTACCGGCCACCACGCTCAACAAGATGTGCGGGTCGGGGATGAAGGCGGCGATGCTGGCGTTCGACCGGATCGCGCTTGGCCATGCCGACACGATGATCGCGGGCGGCATGGAGAGCATGTCCTGTGCGCCCTACCTTTTGCCCAAGATGCGCGGCGGTGCGCGGTTGGGCCATGCGCAGGTTGTCGACCACATGTTCCTCGATGGGCTGGAGGATGCCTATGATACGGGGCGCCTGATGGGCACTTTCGCCGAGGATTGCGCCGAGCATTTCCAGTTCACCCGTGACGCGCAGGATGCCTATGCCATCGGATCCCTGGAAGGGGCGCTGGCGGCGCAGGCCGCAGGCGCGTTCGACGGCGAGATCACGCCCGTCACCATCGCCACCCGCAAGGGCGAGGTGACGGTCACGCAGGATGAGCAGCCCGCCAAGGCGCGGCCCGACAAGATCCCGCAGCTGAAGCCCGCGTTCCGCAAGGACGGCACGGTGACGCCGGCCAATTCCAGTTCGATCAGCGACGGGGCGGCGGCGCTGGTGCTGGCGTCCCGCGATGCGGCCGAGGAGACGGGGCTGAACATACGCGCGCGTATCGTGGGCCATGCCAGCCATGCGCAGGCGCCGGGCTGGTTCACCACCGCGCCGGTGCCCGCGGCGCAAAAGCTGCTGGAGCGGATCGGCTGGAGCGTGGGGGATGTGGACCTGTGGGAGGTCAACGAGGCCTTTGCCGTGGTGCCGATGGCCTTCATGCGCGAGATGGGGCTGCCGCGCGATATCGTGAACGTCAATGGCGGGGCCTGCGCGCTTGGCCATCCGATCGGCGCCAGCGGCGCGCGGATCATGGTGACGCTGCTCAATGCGCTGGAAAAGCGCGGACTCAAGCGCGGGGTCGCGGCGATCTGCATCGGCGGCGGCGAGGGCACGGCGATCGCGATCGAGCGGATGTAAGGGCATGCGCCCCCGACCGGTGATATGGGTCGGGGGCGGGTCCTGTCAGGCTTTGACGCGGGCGCTGGTGGGATCGTAGAGCGGTTTGAGGCTGGCCTCGGCCGCCACACGGGTGCCGGCCACGTCGATCTCGTAGCGGGAGGCGAGAAGCTGATCGGGGGTTTCGCCCTTGCAGGGGACATAGCCCAGCCCGATCGCCCCGCCCAGGTGGTGGCCGTAGCTTCCGGAGCTGAGAAAGCCCACGATCTGCCCGTCGCGAAGGATCGGCTCGTTATGGTAGAGCAGCGGTTCGGGGTCGGTCAGGCGGAATTGCATCATGCGGGTGTCGAGCCCCGCCTCGCGCTTGCGCGCGACCGCGTCGCGGCCGATGAAATCGGGCTTGGTCTTTGACACCGCAAAGCCGAGACCGGCCTCGAGCACGTGATCCTCGCAGGTGATGTCATGGCCGAAATGGCGAAAGCCCTTTTCGATGCGGCAGCTGTCCATCACATGCATCCCGCAGAGCTTCAGCCCGTGATCGGCCCCGGCCTCGATCAGGGTTTCGAAGACATGGCCGGCCATGTCGGCGGAGATGTAGATCTCCCATCCCAGCTCGCCCACGTAAGAGACGCGGTGCGCGCGCGCGAGGGCCATGCCGATTTCGATCTGGCGGGCCATGCCGAACGGATGCGCGTCATTGGAGAAGTCATCGGGCGAGACGGCGCGCATCACGTCGCGCGCCTTGGGGCCCATCACGGCGAGCACGGCCTCGGCGGCGGTCACATCGGTGATCACCGCCATGCGGCCTGCCAGGTGGCGGCGCAGCCAGGTTTCATCGGCAAGCCGCGTGGCGGCGGGGGTGACCACCATCCAGGCGGTATCGGACAGGCGGGTGACGGTGACATCGGCCTCGATCCCGCCGCGAGGATTCAGGAACTGGGTATAGACGATGCGCCCCACCGGCACCGAGATATCCGCGCCGCAGACATGGTTGAGAAACGCCTCGGCCTCGGGGCCTTCGACGCGCAGCTTGCCGAAGGAGGACATGTCATACATCCCCACGCCGCCCCGGATCGCGGCATGTTCGGCGGCGGCATTGGCGAACCAGTTCTGCCGGCCCCAGGAATAGGCATAGTCGCGATCCTGACCGGGGGTGGCGAACCAGTTGGCGCGCTCCCACCCGGCGATTTCGCCCATGACGGCGCCATGGTCGAGCAGGTGGGCATGCAGCGGGCTGCGGCGCACGCCGCGCGCGGTGGCCTTCTGGCGGTAGGGGAAGTGATCGGCGTAGAGCAGCCCGAGCGTTTCGGTGGAGCGGCGTGCAAGATAGGTGCGGTTGCCCTGGAAGGGCTGCATGCGCGAGATGTCCACATCGCCCAGATCGAAGGGTTTCGCGCCATCCTCCATCCATTGCGCCAAGGCCATGCCGGCGCCGCCCGCCGACTGGATGCCGATGGAGTTGAACCCGGCGGCGACCCAGACATTGTCCATCTCGGGGCAGAGGCCAAGGTGATAGGCATCGTCGGGGGTGAAGGATTCAGGGCCGTTGAAGAAGGTGTGAATCCCCGCCTCTCCCAGCATGGGCATGCGGTTCACGGCCCATTCCAGGATCGGCTCGAAATGGTCGAAATCCTCGGGCAGCTGGTCGAATTCGAAATCCGCAGGGATCCCCGAGAGCGCCCAGGGCTTGGAGACAGGCTCGAAGGCGCCGAGCATCATCTTGCCCGCGTCTTCCTTGTAATAGGCGCATTCATCGGGCACGCGCAGAACGGGCAGGGGGCCGAGCCCGGCGATCGGCTCGGAGACGATGTAGAAATGCTCGCAGGCTTGCAGGGGCACGTTGACACCCAGCATGGCGCCCAATTCACGGCCCCACATGCCGGCGCAATTGACCACATGTTCGGTCTCGATATGGCCCGAGCGCCCGTCTTCGGCCTGCCAGTCCACGCCGGTGATGCGCCGGCCCTGGCGGGTGACGCCGGTGGCGCGGGTGCGCTCGGCCACCACGGCGCCGCGCTGGCGCGCGCCCTTGGCCATGGCCAGCGCGATATTGGCCGGATCGCCCTGGCCGTCCTTGTCGAGATAGACCGCGCCGGTGACGCCTTCGATATTGAGGTGGGGGTATTTGGCCTGCACCTCGGCGGGCGAGATTTCCTCGACCGCGACGCCGAAGGCGCGGGCCATGGCGGCCTGGCGCCAGATTTCCTCGCGGCGTTCGTCGGTCAGGGCCACGGTGATCGAGCCCACGCGCTTGAAGCCCGTGGCGACGCCGGTTTCGGCTTCGAGATTGCCGTAGAGTTCCTGGGAATACTTGGCGAGCTTCGTCATGTTCGCGGTGGCGCGCAGCTGTGCGATGAGGCCCGCGGCATGCCACGTGGTGCCGGAGGTGAGCTGCTTGCGTTCCAGCAGGACCACGTCCTGCCAGCCGAGTTTCGTCAGATGATAGGCGACGGAGCAGCCGATCACGCCGCCGCCGATGATGACGGCGCGGGCTTTGGTGGGAAGGTCGGTCATGGGTGAGCCTTGGGTTGCACGGGTGAGGGACGGGAGGTGCCGGAGGGCAAGCCGCCGGGGGGCGCGGCCCCCCGGACCCCCCGGGATATTTGCGGCCAGAAGAAGGGCGCGGTCGTTTGAGGGCGGGTCATTGCAGGCGATGTCCCGAGGCGGTCAGGCGGCGGGCCAGCTCGGCGATATGGGCGGGGCCGATTTCGCAGCAGCCGCCGAGGATCGTCGCGCCCTGTGCAAGCCAGCCCATCGCGGTGTCGGCATAGCGCGCGGGGCCGAGATCGGTGTGGGCGTCGAGCGCATCCACGGTGGGCGCGTCGGTCAGGAAGCCCGCGCTGATTTCGGTGAAGCCGTTGGCATAGGCGCCGAAGGGCAGGCCGAACGTGCCGAGTATGTCGAGCGCGGGGGCGATCGCCTCGGGGCGGGAGCAGTTGATCAGCAGCGCATCGGGGGTCATGCGGTCGATCAGCGGGGCGATGGCGCCGAGCGGCTCGCCCGAGCGCAGGCAGGTGCCATCCGCGTCGTCCACGCTGAGCGCCAGCCACACCGGCAGGCCGCGCCCGCAGGCGGCGCGCAGCGCGCCGTCGGCCTGATCGACCGAGGACATGGTTTCGAGGAGCAGCAGGTCGATTCCGGCATCTGCAAGCAGCCCCACGGGGCGGTCATAGATCCCAGCCGCGATGTCGGGTGCGGGGCAGATATCGGGGCGGTAGGAGGCGATGAGGGGGCCGACGGCCCCCGCGACACGGCCGCCGCCCGCCGCATCGCGCGCGGCAAGCGCCGCCATGACGGCGGTTTGGGTCAGGTCGGCCATGCGGGCTTCGAGCCCGACGCGCGCCAGCCGGTCTTCGAGCACCGCATAGGTGTTGGTGGTCGCGACGGTGGCGCCCGCGGCGAAATAGGCGTCATGCACCTCGCGGACGAGATGGGGATGATCGAGCATCGCCTGCGTCGACCACAGCGGTGTCGGCGCATCGCCCGCCCGGCGGACCAGTTCCTGTCCGATGGAGCCGTCGAGCAGCGTGATCGCTGTCATGCGCGCAGCCTTTCATTGGACGGATCCCAGAGCGGGCCGTCGGGTTGCACGATGGCGCGGTGGCGGGTGCCGTAGATCTCGACCTCGAGCGCGGTGCCGGGCTGCGCCAGGTCGGCGCGGACCATGGCCAGAGCCACCGAGGCGCCGACGCGGTAACCCCAGGCGCCCGATGTCGTCTCGCCGACGATCTGCCCGTCATGCCAGAGGGTCGACATGTAGGGGGCGTCGGCCTCGGCGGCGTCGACGATCAGGGTGACGAAGCGCTTGGCGGGGCCGCGCTGCTGTTCGGCGAGCAGGGCGGCCTTGCCGGGGAAATCCTGGGGCTTGTCGAGCTTGACGAAGCGGTCGAGCCCGGCTTCGAGCATGGAATAATCGGTCGACAGATCTCCCTTCCAGGCGCGGTAGCCTTTTTCGATGCGCAGGGAATTGAGCGCATACATGCCGAAGGGCTTGGCCCCTGCCGCCAGAAGCGCATCGTAGATCGCGGGGATGGCGGCGTTTTCGGCGTGGATTTCCCAGCCCAGTTCGCCGGTGAAGCTGACGCGGATGAGGAACGCCTTTTGGCCGGCGACTGTGCAGTGCTGATGGCTGAGCCAGGGCAGCGAGAGATCGGCATCGGTGAGCGGTGCCAGCACCGCCCGAGAGGTGGGGCCGGCCAGGAGGAGGGCGTCCCGTTCGGCGGTGGTTTCGCGCAAGTTCAGCCCCTCGGGGAGGGCGCGGCGGACCAGTTCGCCGTCATGCCATTGGGCGGTGGCGGCGGTGATCAGCACGAAGTTGTCGGGCGCGAGGCGGATGCAGGAGAACTCGGTCAGGACACGGCCACGGGCATCGGCCACGTAGACGAGGTTCATGCGCCCGACCTTGGGCAGGCCGCCTGTCACGAAGCCGCGCAGCCAGTCATCGGCGCCCGCGCCTTCGATCCAGAGGCGGGTGAAGCCGGGCAGGTCGAGCACGCCGCAGGCGTCGCGGACGGCGGCGCATTCTTCGGCGATGCGCGGCTCCCAGGGGCCGGCGCGGTTCCAGGTCTGGGTCGCCTCTTCGGAGGTGTCGTCGCCGGGCTGGGCGAACCAGTTGGCGCGTTCCCAGCCGTTATAGGCGCCCATCACCCCGCCAAGCGCCTTGATGCGATCATGCACCGGCGAGAGCTTGCGGTCGCGTCCTGCGGGCCATTCGTGCCAGGGGAAATGCATCGCGTATTCATGGCCATACACCTCGAGCCCCTTGGCGATGCAGTAGTCGGGATCGGTGTAGTCGGTGTAGCGGCGCGGGTCGCAGGCCCACATGTCCCATTCGGTGGCGCCTTCGGTGACCCATTCGGCCAGCACCTTGCCGGCGCCGCCGCCCTGGGCGATGCCGAAGGTGAAGACGCAGGCCTCGAACGCGTTGGGCACGCCGGGCATCGGGCCGATCAGGGGCAGGCCATCGGGGGCATAGGGGATCGGTCCGTTGATCACCTTGTTGACGCCGCCGGTGCCCAGAAGCGGGACGCGGGCCATGGCGTCTTCGACATACCATTCGATGCGGTCGAGATCGTCGGGGTAGAGCTGGAAGCTGAAATCGTCGGGCATCGGATCCGAAGGATCGACCCAATGCGCGCGCCCGTTGCGTTCGTAGGGGCCGAGGTTGAGGCCGTATTTTTCCTGCCGCAGGTAATAGGAACTGTCGACATCGCGCAGCAGCGGCAGCTTGTGACCGGCTTCGCGGCTCCAGGCTTCGAGTTCGGGGATTTCGTCGGTCAGCAGGTATTGGTGGCTCATGACCATCATCGGCACGGTGCGCCCGCCGAAGGGCTTGAACCATTCGCCGACGCGCTGCGCGTAATATCCGGCAGCGTTGACCACGTACTCGCAGCGAATGTCGCCCTTGTCGGTATGCACGATCCATTCGCCATTTTCGCGGCTGACGCCGGTGGCGGGGCAGAAGCGCAGGATGGTGGCGCCCATGTCGCGCGCGCCCTTGGCCAGCGCCTGTGTCAGCTGCGCGGGGTCGATATCGCCATCGTTGGGATCATAGAGCGCTCCCTGCAGGTCATGGGTTTCGATGAACGGGTAGCGGGCCTTGATCTCGTGGGTGGTGAGGATCTCGAGGTCCATCCCCTGGTAGCGGCCCATGCCGCGGGCGCGTTCGAATTCCTGCATGCGTTCGCGGCTATGGGCCAGCCGGATCGAGCCGGTCTGGTGGTAGTTCATCGGGTAATCCACCTCGTCGCCCAAGCGCGCGTAAAGCTCGGTCGAGTAGCGCTGCATGTTCATCACCGACCAGGAGGTCGAGAAGGTGGGCACATTGCCCGCCGCATGCCATGTGGAGCCGGCGGTGAGTTCGTTCTTTTCCAGCAGCACGCTGTCGGACCATCCGGCCTTGGCCAGGTGATAGAGACAGGACGCGCCCACGGCGCCGCCGCCGATGATGACCACGCGGGCAGTTGTCGGAAATTCGGCCATGGTTTGGTGCCTCCCCAGTCGGTGTTGTTCTAGTGATCCTGTTGCGGCAGGTCGTCCGCGATGTCGTAGTAATCGCCCTTGGAGGCGGTGAAGATATGCTTGGTCAGCGTGAGGCCCGTGGGCGCGTCCAGCGCGCCGAGTGCGAAACTGAGCGTGTCCTCGTCATGGGCGGTCCAGAACAGCGATGATCCGCAGCGCGGGCAGAAGCCTCGGGTCGCCTGGGGCGTGGCCTCGAACCAGCGGACGGGGCCGGTGATGGTGATATCCGCGCGCGGCACATAGGCCGAGGCCCACAGGTGCCCCGATTGCTTGCGGCATTGGCCGCAATGACAGACCGAGGCGCCTTGCGGCTGGCCCTGCACGGTAAAGGTGATGTCGCCGCAGAGGCATTGGCCGGTCGTCATGCGGGGTCTCCGTGATGTTGCGGCAGGCCATCGGCGATGGTGTAGTAATCGCCCTTGTGATCCACCCAGTAATGCGCCGAGAGCTGCAGGCCGGTGGGCGCATCGAGCGCCGCCATGGCCACCATGATCGTGGGGCCGTCATCGGGGCGCCAGAACAGCGTCGCGCCGCAGGTGCTGCAAAAGCCACGGCTGGCGACCTGGCTGGCGCGGTACCATGCGAGGCTGTCCTGCTCCTGCAGGGCGAGGGCCGATTTGGGCGCGGCGACGGCGCTGAAGTAATGGCCCGACTGGCGGCGGCATTGCCGGCAATGGCAGGCGATCGGGTCTTGCAGGGGGGCGTCGATGCTCAGGCGGACGGCTCCGCAGAGGCATGATCCATGGTGCATGGCTCAGGCCCTCCCTGTGGGTATGGTCGCGCTGCCCAGAAGCACGCCGTAGACGATGAAGCAGCTGGCCAATGCCCGGCGCAGCCAGATGTTGAAGACAGCGCCGAGGGCCGCGCGGCCCAGCCCCGCGCCAAGGGCGGTGAACCCCGTGTAGCTGAGCGCGGTGATCGTGAGGGCGGTGGGAAAGATCACCCACATCTGGGTCCAGATCGGCACATCGGGTTGCACGAACTGGCTGAAGGCCGCGAGGTAGCCCGCGACGCTTTTGGGGTTGATCGTGGCGATCGCGAAGGCGCGCCAGTAGATGGATCCGGCAGGTGGCATGTCGGCCGTGACCGGCCGCCGCGCCAGCAGCCAGCCGCGCAGGCCCAGCCAGATCAGGACGCCGGCGCCAACCAGGCGGGCTGCGTCGAACGCCAGCGGCGAGGCCGCGATCAGCGCCGTGATCCCCGCCGCCGACAGGGTCAGGAACAGCACCGCCTGGCTGAGGATCGCCGCTACGGCCCAAAGGCCACGGCGCAGCCCATGCGCCATGCCGGTCTGGATGCAATTGAGGTGGTTCGGCCCCGGTGTCACCACGAACACCACCCAGAAAAGCGCGAAGATGGTCCAGGCCTCGAAGCTCATGCGCGCGCCCTCAATAGACCGGCGGTGCGATCACCCAGATCGCAACGCATGGGGTGTCATGGGGATTGGCCCAGCTATAGGCCTCGCCACGGAAGCGGAAACTGTCGCCCGGGCCGACGCTGAACCGGCGCGCGCCGATGCTGAGCTCCAGCCGGCCCGAGATGATGTAGCCCACTTCCTGGGTGGGGCGTTGGGCCGGGGATTGCATGCGCGAGCGGGGGCGGAAGGTGGAGTGGATCACCTCGAAATCATCGGTGAGATCGGGCGAGAGCAGTTCCTCGATCAGCCCTTCCTCGCCCGAGCCCATGGGACGGCGGGCGCCGGCGCGTACGACATAGCCCTGTTCATCGGCGGGCGCGCTGGCATGGCCAAAGAGCAGCGACATCGGCACCCCCAGCTGTTCGGCGATCTGCCGCAGATCCGAAATGGACGGCTCGGACAGGTCACGTTCCACCTGGCTGAGCCAGCCGACCGAGCGGCCCAGGCTGTCGGCCAGATCGGCCAGGGTCAACCCACGCGCCTTGCGCAGGGCGCGCAGATCGGCTCCGAGGGTCTGGGCGCGGCTGACATCGATTTGCTGCATGGGGTGGGGCGGCTCGTTGGTTCGGTCGTGAAAAAATCACCATGAATTTCACGGTGACGCGATTCCGTGAAAAAATCAAAGGAAATTTCACGCCGCGCTGCAGCGTGGCCGAGACCGCCTGGCAAGCGGATTGACGGCTTGCAGCGCGGGCTTGGTCAGAGCTTGCCGAACAGGTCGCCGAGGATCGCGGCCAGCCCGTCGGCATCGGCCTGATCGAAGGCGGCGGGACGGTCGCTGTCGATGTCGAGCACGGCGATGACCCGCCCCGCGCCATCGAACACCGGCAGCACGATTTCCGAGCGGGTCGAGCTGGAACAGGCGATGTGATCCGCGAAGGCATCGACATCGTCCACGAGCTGCACCTTGCCCGTGCGGGCCGCCGCGCCGCAGACCCCGCGTGAGAAGGGGATCACAAGGCAGCCATGCCCCCCCTGGTAGGGGCCGACCTTGAGGATGCCCGGTGCCGTCACCCGGTAGAAGCCGGTCCAGTCGAACCGGTCATCGGCGTGATGCAGCTCGCAGACGACGGTGGCCATGAGGGCGACGGGATCGGTCTCACCCTCGGTCAGGGCGGCGATGGTCTTCGAGATGGTGGGATAATCGATGCGCATGACCCCTCTCATGCCACAGCCCGCGCCACGAGGCCAGAGGGCGGTGGCATCGCGCCCCAAGGTGCTGTAGAGCGCCGCGCATGGACAGTGCATATTCCCCGCCACAGGTGCCGCTCGAGGTGCTTCATGAAGATCACGAGATCCTCGTGGTCAACAAGCCCGCGGGGCTTTTGTCGGTGCCGGGCAAGGGGGCGCATCTGGCCGATTGCCTGCTTGGGCGGGTGCAGGAAGCGTTTCCGAACGCGCTGCTGGTGCACCGTCTGGATCGCGACACGTCGGGTGTGATGGTCTTCGCGCTCAGCCCGCATGCGCAACGCCACCTGGGCCTGCAATTCGAAAAGCGGCAGATGAAAAAGACCTATGTGGCCCGGGTCTGGGGCATGCTGGAGCCCAAGACCGGCACAGTGGACCTGCCGCTGATCGTGGATTGGCCGAACCGTCCGCTGCAGAAGGTGTGCCACGAGACCGGCAAACCCGCGCTGACCGAGTGGCGGGTGCTGCGCCATGCCAGGGACGAAACCCGTGTGCGGCTGGCGCCCAAGACCGGGCGCAGCCATCAGTTGCGGGTCCATATGCTGGCGCTTGGGCATCCGATCCTGGGTGATCCGCTCTATGCCAGTGGCGCGGCCGCGGATCACCCCCGCCTGATGCTGCATTCCGAAGAGTTGCGCCTGCGTCATCCCGATGGCGGCGCGGGCCTGCGGTTCCGGGCGAAGACACCGTTCTGAGTGGCGCGCACCGGGCAGGCGGGGGCCTCCGGCGGGAGTATTTGGGGAACGATGAAAGGCGTGCTGTGCGCTTCTTCTGGCCGGAAATATCCTGGGGGAGTCGTTGAAATCCCCAAAGGATTTCAACGGCGGGGGCAAGGCCCCCATAACGCGGTCAGGAACGAAGCACGCGGTCGGTCAGGTTGAGCCGGTCCGCGACGATGGGCCTGAGGGCCTCGGCCAGTTCGGGGTCGGCGGCTGTCAGGCCGGCCAGTTCGTCGAGCCGGTTCGTGGCCACCAGTTGCAGCGCGTCGTGGCGGATGGCGCCAGTGGCGTCGCGCGGCAGGCGGGCCACGGTCTGCATCAGATCGGGCGTGGGGTCGGGGGCCAGCCCCGACACGCGGCCAGGATCGAGATCGGTTTCCACGAAGGCATAAAGGCCCACGCCCTTGGCCGGGCGCGCATAGGTGTAGAGCGCCAGATCGGTGACATCGGGATGTGTGAGAAGGGCCGCGCGAAGGGCGGGGCCGTCACGTTCGATCCGGTCTTCGGTGCCTTCGCCGTCCGACCAGTTCATCAGGCGGCGGGTGATGAAATTGTAGAGGCGCTTGCCGGTGGCCATCCAGATTTGCGCGGGCAGCGCCTTTTGCGCCAGCATGCGGGTTTCGGAGGGGGTCAGAAGATCCGGGGCATAGGCGCGTTTCTGCTTGAGCAGGTGGCGCAGATCCTCGCGCGCCATGATGCGGAAGAGCTTGCCCCTGCGGCGGTGCACGGTGGCAAGCTGGAAGTCGATCACGGCGGCGCGGCCTTCGGGCGTCATCAGCCAGTTCTGCGGTTTGGCGATGTCGTTATGGGTCACGCCGGCGCGGCGCATCTGGCGCAGCAGGCGTTTCGCGTCGCGGTACCACGCCGGATCGCAGGGTTGTGCAAGTTGCAGCGGTGTCCCTTGGGTCCAGCTGCGCAGAAGGCCGCTGCGGTCCACGCGGATCAGCAGGGGGCAGCCCTCGATCCCGGTGACGGCGCGCAGGGCGCGGATCTCGCGGCGGGCGAGCGCCCAGGCGATCGGCTTGGCGTAGGCGGGCACGGTATCGAGCTTGCGCAGGACAACCGGAAAATCGGGCACGCCTTCGAGATGCCCCGAGACGGTCTCGGAGAAGATGTCGCGCTTGTGGATCGTCTGGGGCGCGAAGGGTCTTCGGGCGATATCGGGACATGTGCTCATCGCGAGTGTCTTAGGGGTTTTCGCGGGACAGGGGAAGTGTGTCCACGGGGGGCATGCTCGGTGTGCCGTCAGTTCCCGGTGGTTGCTGTCGGCACCCTGGTTCCAAGCATGAGTGCGACCCGATCCTGCAACAGGCGCGCGCCGTGGATCGAGAGGTGGTTCGCATCGCTGTAGGCGCTTTTGCCGTCAAAGGCCCAATGGAATGCGCCATCGCGCAGGAAGGCATCTCTGAAGGATACAAGCGTCAGATCATCGACGCTTTGAAAAACGCCGAGGTTGTAGGCCTGCAAGGTCTGGTGACGGTCTGCCGGCAGCGTTTGCCGATCAAAGAAGCCCAAGGCGCTGTCGCGGGTGCGGTCCTGGAACAGGGCGGCATAGACGATGTCTTTCGGTTCGAAGGTCAGTTGAGGGATCTGTTCCACGACGAAGAGCCTGACGCCAAGCCCGGCATAGAAATCGGCGGTGCGCCGGACCGCTGCCTCGAACACGGCGCGCGAGGCCGAGGGCCCGCCGGTCTGCAAGGCGTTTTCATCATTGAGAAGGTAGTGTCGGCCATGCCCTTCGTATCCGGCTTGCGTGTAGAGCGACCAACGGGCGACCAGGACCACTGCCGAGATATCGTTTTCCTGGACGAATTTCGCCTGTGCTTCGGCCGCCGCATGGCACACGCCAAGCGCGTAATTCCCGTTCCACACATAGACGCCGAGCAGAGGAGGGCAGCCGGCCGTGCCCATCTTGACCACATTGGTTCGTGTGCTGTCGGCAAAAGCCTCGAATGCGGGCAGGATCGCGTCGGCATGGCTGTCGCCGAAGACGGCGATCGTTTGTGTGGCATCCGGGTAGTCATGCACGGGGCAGACCAGTTGCGGCGCCTGTCCGACATCACCAAAGCCGGTGCAGCCTTCGGGGTGGGACATACCTTGGGTGCTTTGGAGGAACTCCGAGTAGAAGGGCGTCATTTTCGAGGCGAGGCGCGCGTTGCTCCAATCCGAGGCAAGGCCGGTGAAGCCGAATGCGGCGAAGGCGGCGATGCCGGCGAGGCTGGCGCCGAAAAGGGCGGGGCGGCCGGGCAGGAGCATGCGGTGGGGGCCGGAGCGGAAGGGTTGTTCCACATAGCGCCAGGTGAGGGCGGCGAGGGCAAAACTGGCCAGCGCCAGCCCGCTCATGAGCCAGAGGGATGGCTCGTGCAGGCTGCGGATGCGGGCGAAGGCCAGAAGTGGCTGGTGCCAGAGGTAAGCCGAATAGCTGATCAGCCCGATGGCCACGGGAAGCTTGCGCGACAGGACCCAGGCGACGGCTGTTCCCTGTTGCGCGAAGAGCAGAACGAGGGCCGTGCCGATGACCGGCACCAGCGTGTAGACCGACGGGAAGGGCACCGAGGCGTCA